>Ga0308161_1000003_pt1 | contig 919234 bp, 841 predicted proteins | sample PhyFR2_FD_201034 | JGI IMG/M metagenome (GOLD analysis project Ga0308161, IMG submission 201034) | Phyllosphere microbial communities from UC Gill Tract Community Farm, Albany, California, United States - DLSLF.R2 | ecosystem: Host-associated > Plants > Phyllosphere > Unclassified | place... | reverse complement strand
GCGACAAAATAAGAACCCGTCGCTTCCATGCAAAGATGAGCGCCTTGATAAGGTTGTAACCACGCACTTAATAGCTCAAAACCCTTTGGAGTATTAGCAAAAACTTTCGTTTTGTACTTTGTCTCACCAAGCCAAACAGCCGCATCAAATTTCAACTTGGCAACATCAATACCGACAACAATATCGTGTTCCATAGAGCCTCCAAATAGTTAGCTCATGAAGAATATGCCGCCATAATTAAACTTATAAATAGGTGCTCTTATGCACAAGATACCGTAGATACCGTTCAATTTTGAAGGCGACCGATATATTGCGGTGGTTTACTCTCCCACACGGGCTTGATGCTCAAGTCCAAAATGAAACTCACCGCAATATCCCCAATGATCAGTCGGGGGATTATCGCTCGAATGCGGTAATCAAGATATAAGATCCAAGAGGGCCCCGTCATGGCCCCTTTTGGGCGGTTTCGGCGCAGCACGTCAAGTGATCACCGCTGTTAAGAAACCGAAATCATCTCGATCCAGCTTTCGCTGTAAGCGAAAAACCACCCTAATGCCCGGTCTGGCATTACTTAAAGTCCGCATACGGCACTAACGGCTCCGGCGGCATATCCAGATCCCCCTGCCAGCCGCTCATCGAATATCTCGCGTACAGCAGGAAATGGCTTGGTGTGTAATCTTTTGCCTGCTGAATATCGATACCGCCGCCGACCGTCCAGTGGGAGCTGACACGGCGCTCAAGCAGTGCCTGCACGGTATATCCGAAGCCAGAACCGCTGCTGCCGGTTTCGATAGCGCTTTTATCCGGTAACGAATCCGGGATTAGATTTTGTATCGGGTAACGCTTTTGGTCACTGGTCGAAGAGCGCGACCAGGAAACTGAACCGCCCAGCTGCCATGACCAGTTCTCAGTACGCTGGCGATAATTAACCGGCACGGAAACCGAGAAATATTGCTGCGGACTGTAATAGCCGCCCTGTCCCAGCGTATAACCGCTGAGATCTTTCTGGTAATGCCAGACCATTGAACTCAGCCCAACGGTCGCGCGGCGGTTGTCCTCATTGATGACTTTGTAGTAATACCCGCCCATCAGACGCTCACGGGTGTTGTCTTCAACATTCTTACCGGTCAGCTGATGCGCACTCAGGTCAGCCCAGATGCCGTTTGCCAGACCCTGATCGTAACTTAAACCAAGACTGCCACCGGTGGCGATAACGCCGCCCCAGGTGGTGCCTGTGCCCGGATCTTTTGCACCGGCAAACGAGAGTAATGAGCTGGAGACCGGACGCCGCGAAACGGTGGTCGTCCAGCCAATCTGGTCCCAGTCTCCGCTGTAAGCCAGTCCGCCGACCCAGTTGACCACCGGGAAGCCGAGCGGCGTGGTGCCCAGATCCCCTTTCCATTTGTCATTTTCCCAGCCCGCGCCCAGGCTGAGGCCATTGGCTGTCTGGCTGCGGTAGCGGCGGCAGTTCTGATCGCTACAGGTCCCAAAGCTCGCCTCATAGTTGCCGTTTTCATTGTCGAACGTTCCGGCATCCATACGCACCCAGTCGGCACGCAGGAATCCGCGCCCCTGATAAACCGGCATATCGACCTGGAACATGGTGGTGTTGGCAGTGAGATCGGATTTACCCGGCGTCCCGCTTGAGGTCCAGGAATCCGTATCCACGGTAAAATTCACGTCCTGCTGGCGGTACAAATCATGCGCGTCAGAACGGATGCCGCGTTTAAGCCAGTCATCCCCCGCATTGTTTCGCGTCAGCCGCGTATAACCGTCGTCGTCCTGCGGCAATTTATCGGTGATACCGCTGGCGACCATCGCCTGCTCGTAATCCTGTCGCGCCAGCTGCGGCTGACCGAGCTGTTGTTCAACATTGGCAGCGTTACGATAAATCAACGCCTTATCCTGTCCTGCGGGTTGTGATGCGGCGGCAGCTTTCAGCGGTTGTAACAAGGATGCCGCTCTGCTGGTTTCACCGACATCCAGCCACACCATCGCCACACGACGCTGCTGATTGAGGCTCAGCCCCTGAAGACTGGCCTGCTGTAATTCCTGTTTCGCCTGCGCGGTATTTCCCGCAGCCAGCGACGCATCAATTGCAGTGAGCGTTTTGTCCAGCCGGATGCGCTGCGCCATTTCGCGCATGTTCTCGTCCCATCTGGCTTCCGGCAAGGTGTGCAGATGACGCAGTGCCGCATCATCGCGGTCTGAACCAGAGAGATACAGCGAATAGGCGTAAACCTGTTGCGGGTCGGAAGGATGCTTCGCCGCAAACTGTGCGAAAACAGCATCGGCTTTGGCCGGTTCGCCTGCTTCCCTCAGCGTGCCGGCGTAGTGATATGTTGCCCAGACATCATCCGGATTGAATTTCAGCACGTCGGCATAACGGTTCGCTGCCTGATTCCAGTTGCGTTCGGCGACGTATTTTTCTGCCTGCTCAGTGACAATGTCACTTTGCAAACCGCGCTGTTTGTCACTGAGTTTTGCCCGTGACGCCACCGGTAATGAATTGATGTAATCGAGGGCTTTTTGCGGCGACTGTCGCTGATAAATGTTTGCCAGTCCGCGCTGGGCGCTGCTGTTGTCACGCTCCAGCATCAGCGCACGGCGATAAGCCTGTTCGGCCTGTGGATCGTTTTTACGCGCCACCGCCACATCACCCAGCCCGACGGGTGCCCACGGGTCGCGCGGATCAAGGCGCTGCGCCTGCTGATAAGCCGCTTCGGCCTGTTCGAGCTGACCGGCTTTCAGTGCCTTATCGCCCTGATCGACTTTCAGCCAGTAGCTGTTGGTCTGGATCAGGCTGTTCCATTTTCCGGCATTATAGCCATAGGTTTCTGCGGCTTTAGCCCGCTGGAACATCGTCAGTGCCTGCTGGCGGTTACCGGCGCGGGAATAGGCCAGCCCCATCGCGCCCAGCACTTCGGCATCATTTGGCGTGGCCTGTAAAGCCTGTTTCAGCGGTGCGATCGCGCTGGTTGAACCGCCTTTGTCGATTTGCGCCAGACCACGAATACGCGCCTGATAACGCGGATCGGCCAGTAACCCCTGCTGACGCTGGAGTTCCTGCTGTGCCGCAATCACCTGCGGACCGGTATCAAAGGTGGCAATAAACTGCTGCAGGGCGTCAACGCTGGCATTACCTACCGGCTGGTCTTTAATGCGCGCCAGCCATAAATCGGCGGCGGGTGAACGCCCTTCGTTGGTGGCAGCAACCTGTTTGATCAGCCCCACTGCTCTGGCGTCATCACCCTGCTCAAAGGCCATCTGCGCCAGTTGCAGACGCAGCTGAACATCGCCCGGATACTGGTTATTCAGCGCCTGAAGCTGCGCCTGAGCGCGGGCTTTTTGCCCCGGGAGGCGGGCGATCAGTTGCCAGTATTCAACGGCCAGATCCAGCGTCGGCGGCTGGCCGCCAAAAAGTTCGTCGTACTGCGCTTTGGCTTCATCCAGCCGCCCTGCCGTCGCCAGCAGACGCGTCTGTTGCAACTTTTGCTGCATCTCCGGCGAGGCGATTTTCAGGCTGAGTTCTGCCTGCCGGTAATCGTCGGAGCCGGGCGCCACCTGTTTGATTTTTTCCAGTTGCTGCTGCGCTTTGGCCTGATCGCCTTCACGCAGAAGCAAACGCAAACGGGCTGAAAGCACCTTAGGATTTTGCGGATCCATCAGTTCGAGGCGGAACAGCGACTGGCGCACTAAATCATCCTGATGGCTGGCTTCCCCGACCCGCACCTGTTCCAGCAGCCACTGTTCGGGAGAAACCACCGGCGCTGAAATCGCCGGCGCAGCCAGCAGAGCCAGCCCTAACGTCAGGGCCAGCCGGTTAAGAGGAAAACGCATTTTGTGACAGGTGTTCACGTGCTTATTCCTGGTCATCATCAGACAGACGACGACGCGCCAGAGAACGCAGGCCGGTCCACAACAGAATCGCTGCCAGCAACACCACGATCACCGCCATCACCGCAAGCAGCACCGGATGGGTCGCCAGCGCATTCCACACACGTTCCCACCATGGCAGATGACCGACGTAGTAAGTGTCGCCCACTCTCAGACTGCTGACGCCGGAATCACGCACCACGCTGACCGATCCGAAGACCTGCGCGCGTTGTTTAGTGTCCTGCATCGAGGTGTTGAGCAATTCAAAACCTTGCGGACTGTTCGCCATCAGCGCCACGACGCTGCGCTGGTCAAAATACGGTGACTGCATACCGACGACTGCGGCTATCGGGCCCTGCGCCGTGATTTGCGCACGGGTATCCACCTGAGCGTCACTCGCCGGTGCCGTATTGTCCGGCAGCGGAGTCTGGCGGATGGGCGTATTCACGGCGTCGCGTGCGGCAGTGATCAGCAAATTGGCTTTTTTGTCATCCCGCATACTGTCGTCACGCAGACTTTCCGGCAGACTGCCGATCACCAGTAAATCCGCATCGGTCGATTTGGCTTTAGCAGTATCTTCCGTCAGCCCCACGCCGAGCGCCGGATACCCGGTGAGCGCGCCAATATTGCCCATCGCATCAAGCAGCGTAGTCAGCTGCACCGGCTGCGGTTGCGGCTGAACCAGCACCAGCGTCTGGGACAAATCGGCCATGCGGCTGAACGGGAAACCGGCATTGGCGAACGCACGTAAATCCGGCATCGCCATAAAGTGACGGTAACCGGAGAAGTCGATGGTTGAACTGTCGTCAATCACCACATGATTTGGCACCGTGGTGTAGGTTTCGCAGCGACCTTCCGTGCCGCTGGCCAGCAGCGAGGTGTAGTCGAAATCAAAGCGCATCTGGTTCACAGCACCGAGTTTTAGCGCCGGAATGTTCAGGTCTTTGCTGCCATCGAGCAACCCTTGTAACAGGGAAAGACGCAGCAGTTGTGAATCCTGATCGTGACCGGTTTTCAGGGTCAGATCCTGCACAAACTGGTTGTTCAGGCTGATGCTCAGGCGCGAGGTATTTTTCAGCTGCGGCGACGTATAACGATATTTCAGCCGCATATCGATACCGGTGCTGTTGATGAGGAACAAGTCCGGCGGCAGGTTTATATTGAGCGTAATCGGGTTCGGCTGAATACCGTCTGACTGCAACTGTTCGGCGTACTGTTTCAGTTCACCGAAGTTCATCGGGCGGTCGGTGCGCACCCAGTTTGGCGCATCGTACGGCTGACGTGGCTGAGCCAGGTCAACATTATCCACGCCGATGGCTTCACCACGGAACAGGATGTTGCCCTGCGCGATGCCTTTTACCGCCGTCAGCAAATCTTTATCGTCACGCCCTAAAATCAGCAGCATTTTCACGTAAGGATTATCCGGACGGCTGACCATCTGCACCACCGGCCCTTTCACCGGCGGCAACGCTTTGAGGAAATCCGGGCGCTTGTCATTGGTGGCAAACACAATGGCATGACTGTCCGGCAACTGGTTATACAGCGTCGGGAACGACTGACCGCGCCACTGCGCTTTGGTCCCGAACCAGGAGGCAAGAATTGCCGCCGCCTGTTGCTGGGTGGCGTCCGGCGACGCGGCAAAGACCATCGGCAAATCCAGCGGACGACTGTCACGCGCATCAAAAAACGGCACCGGGAAATGCGCCAGATCGTTGCTCAGCGGCAGTTTTTGGTATTGCAGACTCAGCGAACTGCCCTTACCGATCTCCAGCCACAGCGTGGTATTGGCCGGGTTTTCACACACATTCTGGTAATGGCCGATAAATTCCAGACGGATGCGGTTGAAGTCTGTGACATAGCGCGGATCAATCGCCATCTGTAAGTGGTTTTTCTTGCCGAGCTGGTCTTTGTTGATCACTTCAACGCCCATCAGCTGGTCATTGAGATACACCTTAAGATGTGACTGTACGGGGATCAGCGACGGTGACGGTGTGAATTCCAGATTCAGCATCGCCTGTGTTACCACTTCATCACTGCGCACACCGAATTCAATCTGACCGTTAGGCTGAATGCCACGCAGGGTAATCGCACCCGGCGTCGGCGCCACATCCGCAAACGGCAGCGTGACACTGCGCACCGGCGCGCCCGGAATGATCATCGGATCCACCGCCGGTGCGACCACCGGTAACGTCACCTGCGTCTGAGCCGACGACGTCATATTGTCCGCAGAAACTGCGGGAACGGGCTGATTGCCTGCACTGGCTGGTGCTGGCGCACCGAAGACCGGAGCCACTGAACCCACCGCCAATGACATCAGGGCGGATGCCATCAAAATTGTTAGAGGAAGTCTTTTCATTATTTGGTCATCATCAGGTTGGGTTCATCAGGCTGAACGGACAGCGGCGGATTTCGCGGCGCGAAAGACAGCAGCCAGCCGCCAAACGACCGGGTGCGCGAGGCCAGCGGACGGAAGCGTTGCGGCGCAATATCCAGCATCCGCAGGTAACCGCGGATACCGAGCCCCAGCACTTCACGCAGGCTTTCCATCGGTTTGTCTTCAGGGAAACTGTCTTCGCGCAATACCCAGCTGTCAGCACGGGCAAAAGTACATTGAATGAAATCGATATGTTGTTGCGTGGTGAGCGGCAGAAGCTGCATTCCCATGCTGGTACCAAACACACGACTGATTTGCATCGGGAAAGTGTATTCCTGCTGACCGCGGTGCAATAGTAACGTGACGTTGTCACCGGTTTTAAACTGGCTGGCACTTTCTGTTTCCAGCCCGACGCCGTTGTCCGAATAGTCCTGCACGGTACACACATAAATGTGGCCGTCCGGTTTTATCAGTGAGGCTGGCATTCTGGCTTCGACACGATGCGCCTGACGCACCTGTTTCGATTCAAACGCCACCGCAATCGCCCCGCCGAGAATAATCATGTTGTAAATCACCCACGCCATACTCACCAGCACGGTCAGGATTTCATCGGGGCGACCATAAATAATGCGGTAAATGCCGAAGAATAATCCGGCCAGGTTAAGCAGCATCAGAATCTGATACGGGCGGCTGATTTTCCAGTCAACGTAGGCGTGTTTGTTCAGGCCACCTTTGGCGGTGACGTTAAATTTACCGGCGTGCGGATTAAACAGCGCCACGGTAGTGGGTCGTGCGATATACCACGCCAGCACGGTTTCGTAGATTTCATTCCAGAAAGAATGCCGGTATTTCCCCTGCACGCGGGAGTTAGTCAGGCTGGCGTGGATCATGTGCGGCAGAACATACAGTGCTATCGCAATCGCCGGGGCATAAATGATGTAGGCGTGTAATAACAGAAACGCCAGCGGCGCGGTCAGGAAGATAAGCCGCGGGATCCCCGCCAGGAAGTGCATCATGGCGTTGGCATAACACAGCCGTTGTGCCAGTTTCAGCCCTTTGCCGAACAGCGGATTATCAAGGCGGAAAATCTGCACCATTCCGCGCGCCCAGCGGATACGCTGACTGACGTGGGCGGAAAGGCTTTCAGTCGCCAGCCCCGCCGCCTGCGGAATACGGATATAGGCTGAACTGTAGCCGTGTCGGTGCATACGCAGCGAGGTATGGGCATCTTCGGTGACGGTTTCCACGGCGATACCACCGATTTCATCGAGCACATCACGGCGTAACACCGCGCAGGAACCGCAGAAGAAGCTGGCATCCCACAGGTCGTTGCCGTCCTGCACCAGCCCGTAAAACAACTCGCCTTCGTTCGGTGTGCGGCGCATACGTCCCAGATTTCTTTCAAACGGATCCGGTGAGAAAAAATGATGCGGCGTCTGCATCATGCTGAGTTTTTTATCTTTGAAGAACCAGCCGACGGTCAGTTGCAGGAAAGAACGGGTCGGCACGTGGTCGCAGTCAAAAATCGCCACCAGCTGGCTTTTAGCCTGTTTCAGCGCGTTATTGATGTTACCTGCTTTGGCATGCTCATGGGTTTCACGCGCAATATACTTGATGCCAATTTCGTGGGCAAAATCGGCGAACTCCTGCCGGTTGCCGTCATCAAGCAGGTAAATAGTCAGTTTTTCCCGCGGCCAGTCCAGCCCGAGCGCCGCATACAACGTCGGTTTTACTACGCTGAGGTCTTCGTTATAGGTGGGGATCATCAGATCAACCGTCGGCCAGGTCGAGACATCCTCAGGCATCGGCACCGGTTTACGGTTAAGCGGCCAGATGGTCTGGATATAACCGAGCACCAGCACCGTCCAGGAGTAGGTTTCCGCGCCCAGCAGCAGTAAACCGCAAATCAGGCTCAGCGGATCTTCCCAGTTCAGGGTTGAGGTGTAGCGCCACCATAAATAGCGGCAGGAAATGGTCAGCGACAGAACAATCATCATCAGCGCCGGGAAACGCCCCGGAATGCGCCGGATAATCATCGCAATGCTCCACAGCAGCACCACGAAAATAAACTGGGCGAGATAACCAAATGGCTGGGAAATGCAGAACATGGCCAGCGTAAAGGCCACCAGCCCGGCCATCATCATCAGAACGCGCCTGCCGACGCGGTTCATTTTTCCGATACGACGTGTGATACGGGTTTCCAGCGGGCTTTGTGTCACCCGTTTTGGCAACGATTCCAGCCAGAAATGGATCCTTTCCCGCAACCGTTGCGGCCACCGGCTATAAACGATGCCGCCACGGGTTTTTCCTGCCGGGATGATGATCAGCAACCACAGGCTCTGAACGAGATAACGCAGCGGATCGGCAATACGCACCCGCGAAGGCGAAATTTGCGGATACCAGCGGGTTCTCTGCGCGCCCACACGCTGCCAGACAGGTGATTCAAAACGCAGAAACAGCCAGCACAGCGCCACAAAAAAAATCATCATGCCGGAAGCAATGCGTGAAGATTTTGCCTGCCGGTAACGGCGGTAACGGTGCTGCAGTTCCTGCATGACGGACTGCACAAAAAACAGGTTTAACAGGCCGTTCATTTTGCCGGGCTCCGCACCGCTTGCGGCTGACGAAGATTGAGCAGAAACCAGTTCGCCAGCGTATTCATTTCACGGGCGATCTTGCTGTTATCTTTCCATTCCCCGACCGGTTGTTTTACCGCCAGCGATTCCGCCATGGCTTCATCACGATGTAAAATCACCGGGATCAATGCTGGCAAGGTTTCTTGCCATAACAGCAAAATATCTTGCTGTAACTGGCTGGAGGGAACGAACTGATTGAGCAGATAGCGCCCGTTTGGCGCTAAGGCGTGCTGGTGTAAACGAAGATGCGACTGGGTATCGGCGTGCAGAAGTACCACCGTGCTGTCGGCCAGCGACTGCGCCGGCAGAGGATCAGCCGCCGGAGAATCAATCAGGATCCAGTCATAGACGCCGGTATTTTTGAGCTGCGTGAGCGCTTTTTGCCAGTCGAAATCGGCCTCACTGACATCTTCACCTGAAACATGACCGTAAGGCAGAAAGTCGAGACGGGCGTGGTAACGCATCGCTGATTGTTGCCAGGCTTCTCCGGCTTTATGCGCGGAACACCACCCGCGCGACTGAGCGAAAGGCATACCAAAATGCAACCGCAGCATGTTTTCAGGCGAAAAGTCGATCACCAGCACTTTTTCATTCAGTTGTGCGAGCCCCCAGGCCAGCGCTGCGGTCACCGAAGTGGTCCCGGTACCGCCACGAAACCCCTGTAACGCGATGACAGCCATATTATTTTTTCTCCGCGCCGTGTTCAGCGAATTGCGCCAACTCAGCCAATAATGGCCAGCGGGACATTAGTTGCGGAATTTTTTCTTTACGGGCTATATCTACGTAATGTAATTCTGACAAAGAAAAAAGGTGACTCAGCGCATAAAAATCATCATCGCTGGACGGTTCGGATTCTTCTGAGTCTGCAATATTGGCCGCCACCGCTTCTCTCCCTGCTTCAATCCAAATGCTGATACTTCAGCACAGCCAAAAATTGCCCAGCATGATTAGGCATTTTAGTATCAAACATTATTGTGAAGATTTATGATTATTTAATGTAGCAATGATAGAATTTATTATACTCACATTTATCAGTGTGTCCCAGCAGACTTTTAATCAAAACCGGACAGAAGCAGATTAACAATATGGCACTCTCCTTTTCATTGGGTATGAAGCAATTCTGGAATGGTTTAGGCCAGATGCAGGCTCAGGGGCTTTACTGGGTCAACACCGACAGTCAGGAAGCGGCATATCGTTTAAGTGGTCAGATACTTGAAGCTCAGCGGGGAGAAATCCCTGTCAGCCTGTTTTTTCCGCAGCACAATTTAATTTGCTCTGATGATAAAAATAGACTAGCTGATGACAATATCCTTCTTACCCATTTGCATAAATACCCCAGGCAAACGTTTTATTATCAGCACGCGGAAGGAAAAAAAGCGTTTCTGGGATTGCCCGCCGATATTAATCGCCTGCCTGCTCCCCCTGCTTCTTTAATGATTTTATTACTTCCTGCCGTGCGCTGTCAGGAAGTAAAAGATAAACAACTTTCCCGCTGGCTGAGTGAAATTCAGTCAGGCGCTAATAGTAAAGGGGCGACGCTGCTTATTATCTGCTTCGGCGATGGCATTAATACGGTTAAATCCCGCTTACATTTATTCCACCACAATATATATGGCCTTGCAGATTTAAAAACCGATGTGAACCCAAACCAGTGGGGCATCTCCTGGTGGCATGACAGTCTGGGTGCCGAAGCGAATACGCTTTATCCTCTCATCCCGCGCACGAACGGTTGGGAGATCCAGAAAGACGGTGCTTCTTCAGCTTCAGCCCAAACCGGTGATGATCAGTGGATGTTGCTGGCAGAGCGTTCGTTGCTGGAAGGTGCGCCAGCACTTTCCGGGCGCTGGTTCCTGTTCGATGGCAACGACGCGCTGACCGAAAGAGCCACGCACGCCCGTTCTGCCACCGTTATTTTTGCGCTGGCGGGTAACGATGAAGTGGAAGTGCTCGCACGGCAGATCCACCTTTTGCGCATTCAGCGCGGCAATGGTTTGAAAATTGTGGTGCGCGAGATGAACTCTTCCCTGCGCTATGTCGACCAGCGTCTGTTGCAGGCCTGCGGTGCCAATCTGGTGGTGCCGCACGCTGCACGCCTTTCCAACTTTCTGACCTTACTGGATGACCTGCAAAATCTGACGTTTACCCGTCACGTCCCGCAGGACATTGACGTGCTGCTGGACAGCCGTTTACCAACGCATCATAAGGGATATCTGCCGCTGCCGGTGTTCTGCGACGTGATGCGCGATATCTGGGATCACGCCGCGCTGGCGACCGAATCACGCGGGATTTTAATTTCACTGCGCTCTGCCGCCGGGATCAGCCCGCAGCAGGCGATGTCGCTTTGTTCGCTGCGCCGCGACGGCGATATTCTGACCGTGACAGAACGTCATCTGTATTTATTCCTGTCGAACTGTCAGGTCAGTGATGTCGAAAACGTTCTGGCCTTCCTGTTTAATCTGCCGGTGAAAGAAGTCTTTAGCAGTCAGACTTTCTGGAGTCACGAGCTGGATATTCAGACCGAAGTTCGCCGTCTGGCCGCCAAACCGCCGATGGCAAATCCGGTGTCAGAAGCACAGCCTTTTGTGGCGCATAAATCTGAACCTTTGAAACGTGCGCCCGTTCATCAGCCCGTTCCCATCACGCTGGCCGTGAGCGATACGCCCGTTATTAACACGCCGGAGTAAGAGAAATGGACATTCAGGACATTATCGAAATTTTCATTCTGGCGGCGGTGATTTTTCTTCCGCTGGGATATGCCCTGCGCAGTCGTTTGCCGCGCTGGAGAAACCGCTTTGCGACGCGATTTCTTTCGCCGCGTTATTTAACCCCCATGACCATCAGCAGCATCAATAAGAACCGCAATCGCTCCGCGACTTTGCCTGAAAATTCTGCGGCTACAGGGAAATCCAAAACTTCACTATGAACGAATCGCACTCTTCTTCTCCGCGCTTGCGGATCTGGCAATCCTGGCGCGGTCTTGGTGCCTGGAACTACTATTTCTTATTGAAATTTGTTCTGCTTTCACAGGGTTATCTGAATTTTGACGCGCTGAGTAATCTGGTTTTTGCGGCGGTATTATTATTCCCGCTTCGCTCCCTGCGCCTCCATCGCTGGCGACAATGGGTTGCCCTGCCGTTCGGTCTTGCGCTGCTTTATCATGATACATGGCTGCCGGGCTGGCGTTCCATTGTCAATCAGGGAGCTGACGTCGCAGGTTTCAGCGTCAGTTATCTGCTTGAACTGGCTGACCGTTTCATCAACTGGCAGTGGATTGCCGTCGGCTTCGCCCTGCTGGTCGGTTATCTGTTTATTTCACAGTGGTTACGCCTGACGACATTCATGGTGATAGCCCTGTTATGGGTGAATCTCAGCGGTGTGATCACGCCGTTGTTTACGCATACACCGGCACCGGTTGTGGCACAAAATACCGCGGCGGCTCCGGCACAAGTCGCGCCATCCGCTACAGATAATACCGTCACGGGTCCGCCGACCAATGCCAACCTGAATGCGTATCTGGATCAGTTCTATCAAAACGAACGGCGCAAGGCGACGAAGTTTCCTGACGCCCTGCCAGCCGATGCGCAGCCTTTCGATCTGCTGGTGATCAATATCTGTTCGCTGGCCTGGGCTGATCTGGACGCGGTGAATCTTTCGAATTCGCCGCTGTGGTCGCGCTTTGATTTTGTCTTCAGCAATTTCAACTCCGCCACCGCATACAGTGGCCCGGCGTCGATTCGCCTGCTGCGGGCGAGCTGCGGTCAGCCATCCCACCACGATTTGTATCAGCCAGCCGGTCAACAATGTTACCTGTTTGACGATCTGGCGCGTCTGGGCTTTACCTCGCAACTGGCGATGGATCACACCGGCGTGTTCGGTAATTACATCGGCAATCTGCGTGATGACGCGGATATGAAAGCCCCGCTGATGTCGCAGGCGGGTCTGGGTTATGAACTGACCTCTTTCGACGGTTCACCCATTTTCAACGACGGGCAACTGTTCTCCCGCTGGCTTGAGAATCAGGAAAAAGCTGGCACCGCACGGACAGCGACCTTCTTCAACCTGATCCCGTTGCATGACGGCAACCGTTACGTCGGCAGCAATAAAGGTGCGGACTACCATAACCGCGCACAGACACTGCTGAACCAGCTGAACACCTTTATGGATCAGCTTGATAAATCGGGTCGTAAAGTGATGCTGGTGGTGGTGCCTGAACATGGCGCGGCGCTGGTGGGCGATAAGATGCAGATTTCCGGCCTGCGTGATATCCCGAGTCCGGGTATCACTCACATCCCGGTCGGTGTGAAGTTCTTTGGTATGCAGGCACCACATGCGCCGTCGCCGATGAAAATCGACGGTCAGAGCAGCTATCAGGCGATTTCAGAAATAGTCGCCCGCGCGGTCGATGGTAAAGTCTTTACCACGCCGACCATGGACTGGAAAACCTTCGCGTCGAACCTGCCGCAAACGCCGCTGGTGTCTGAAAATGAAAACTCGGTGGTAATGGAATATCAGGGGAAAATATATATTCGCCTGAATGGCGGTGGATGGGTGCCGTATCCGAGCTGAATGAAACCGGTAAGCAAGGTTTTGGTTTGCTCCTCCCCCTGCGAAGGGGGAGGACGGGAGGGGGTTTTAAGGGCTAAAACCGGGTAAGAGTAAACCTCAGGTTTAGATTTTGACCTTAATACCCCACCCCAACCCTCCCCTTCGCAGGAGAGGGAGTTGTCCGTCTTTCTGCATTTATTCCGCAAATAACTGGTCATACACATGCTGTAAATGCCTTGCCATCCGAGCTTTCGCCCCCGCTCCATCTTTCGCCAGAATCGCGTCCAGGATCCCCTGATGGTCGGCATTCATTTCACGGGCGAAATCCACTTCGGTGTAATGGCTTTCCAGACGCATAAACCGGCGTGAGCGGCGTTTATCCCACAGGTAGCCCATCATATCGTGCAGCACTTCATTGCCGGTCATCTCACTGATCATCAGATGGAACCGGCGGTCAGCTTCAAGAAATGCGTCATTGTTGGCGTTTAGCTTGTTCAGCTCATCGGCAATTTCTTTTAATTTCACACGCTGCTCATCGGTACCGTTAGTCGCCGCCAGTTCCGCCGTCATCGCTTCATACACCTGTCGCGCTTTCACCAGCGACTGCAGGCTGAATTCTTCTTCATGACTGACCGTTTGCTGTGCGGCTGGCGTTGCCTGTGGCAGCGGGTCGCTGACGTAGACGCCGTTGCCGGTGCGGATTTCCACCCAGCCGGTGATCTCCAGTGCAATCAGCGCCTCGCGGATGGAAGAACGGCTGACGCCCAGCTGTTTGGACAGGTCGCGCTCGGACGGGATCATCGCCCCCGGCGCGAACTGGCCGGTGTTGATGCTGTTAATCAGTACGTTTGAAATCTGGCGATACAGCCGTTCCACTTTCAGGGTTGGTAATTCCATTATTGTCTCCGTGTTCTTGCTGAATCGCAGATCTGTTATCCAGGTCACATTAATCATCGGTTTGATACTGAATCATATGTCGGTCTGATGGCCTGACCAGCAGACCACCTGACCAGACCGCGCATTAAGATTGAACTTATCACCGGCCATGCGTCAACTACATTCAGAGAGTCAGTTAACAATTTTAAGGAAAACACATGGAACAGACATGGCGTTGGTACGGCCCGAACGATCCGGTTTCGCTTGATGATGTGCGTCAGGCTGGCGCAACTGGCGTGGTCACCGCCCTGCACCATATTCCTAACGGTGAAGTCTGGCCGGTAGAAGAAATTAAAAAACGTAAGGCGATCATTGAAGCCAAGGGTCTGGTGTGGTCGGTTGTCGAAAGCATTCCGGTACATGAGGAAATCAAAACCCGCAGCGGAGATGTTGAGAAGCACATTGCGAACTATCAGCAATCTATTCGTAATCTGGCGGAATGTGGCATTTATACGGTCTGCTATAACTTCATGCCGGTTCTGGACTGGACGCGTACCGACCTGGGTTATCTGCTGCCGGACGGTTCACGCGCCCTGCGCTTCGACCATATCGCTTTCGCGGCCTTTGAATTGCATTTGCTCAAACGTGAAGGCGCAACGTCTTATTACAGCGCGGAAGAACAGAAACAGGCGGCAGAATATTTTGCGGCGATGACGCAGGCAGAGAAAGACCAGCTGGTGTCTAACATCATCGCCGGTCTGCCGGGTGCAGAAGAAGGTTATACGTTGGATCAGTTCCGTGCCCGTCTGGCGACGTACGACGGTATCGATAAGGCCAAACTGCGTGAAAACATGGCGCACTTCCTGCGCAGTATTGTGCCAGTGGCGGAGCAATGCGGATTAAGTCTGGCAGTTCATCCGGATGATCCACCGCGCCCTATTCTCGGCCTGCCGCGCATTATCTCCACTATTGAAGATATGCAGTGGCTGAAAGAAACCGTCGACAGTATTCATAACGGTTTCTGCTTCTGCACCGGTTCTTACGGCGTGCGTGAAGATAATGACCTGGTGAAAATGATGACCGATTACGCCGATCGCGTTCACTTCATCCACCTGCGCGCCACGCTGCGCGAAGAAGTTCCGGGCAGCTTCCATGAAGCCGACCATCTGGACGGTGATGTGGATATGGTCGCCGTCATCAAAGCCATTCTGACCGAAGAGCAAACCCGCCGCCGCGCAGGTAACTTGCGCGCTATCCCGATGCGCCCTGATCACGGCCATCAGATGTTGGATGACTTGCACAAGAAAACCAATCCGGGGTATTCGGCGATTGGACGTCTGCGGGGACTGGCGGAACTGCGGGGTGTAGAGCGGGCGTTGAAACAGAGCTTCTTTGCCGAGTAATGTTTTCTCCTCCCCCTGCGAAGGGGGAGGACGGGAGGGGGTTTTAAAGGCTGACACCTATACCAAAGTGAACTTCAACTTCTGGTTTTGACTTTAATACCCCACCCCAACCCTCCCCTTCGCAGGGGAGGGAGCAGTATGGCACTTTCACTTTTCCCTCTTCGCAGAGGAGGAGCAAAGCAAAAACTCAAAAATGATATGCCACCGCGTTTTCCTGCTCCGGCCACGGATGTGACTTGTACGGTTTAGCCGGATAGTTAATCTCAACACTTCTGCGGCGGAAATCACTTGGGCTGACCCCTACCCGTTTGCGGAATACCCGCGAGAAATACAACTGATCGTCATATCCCACCACCCGGCCAATCGTTGCTATAGATTCCTGAGTCGTCTGTAATAAAAGTTTGGCGCGGATCACCCGCTGATCTTCACGCCAGCGCAGGATGTTGATCCCCACCTGCTCGCGGAACAGATGCGCCAGCCGTGATGGCGACAGGCAAACATGACGCGCCACTTCGTCGATGCGCAACTCTCCGGCCAGATTTCCGGTGATGAACTGGCAGGCCTCGATAACGCGCGGATCCATAATTTTTTGCGGACTCTGCGGGTCTTCTTCCATTGCGCGCAGCAACAGACGCTCCAGCAGATTCATCCCTAACTCTTCGCAGAAACGACGGCCTGATTTTTGGGTTTGCTCAATATTGGCAAACAGGCGGTCGAATTCCAGTAATAAGGTGTTATTCGGTAAGGAGAGACGCCCGACGTCGCGGGTTTTAGTGTGCCACTCCAGCCAGTCGGCCCAGTAGGCACGCGGGCGGAAATACACCCACCGGTGGTACCAGGAATCGGCGTTAGCGGAACGGCTGTAGAGATGACGGGCTTTCGGCGGGAATAACAGCAGATCGCCGGGATTGCAGTAGAACGTATCTTCGCCGTCAAAGACTTTGCCCTGCCCTTTTACGGTCAGGTTGAGAATGTAACCTTTCATGCCACCCGGACGATCAATGGCGAAATCAAGTGGCCCGTCAGCAAGGATCGGTGTCATACCGGCGACCAGATAGGCGTTGAAACTGTAACCCGGTAACAGCGGGTTTTGCTGCTGATCCTGAATCATACGGTGATACATCGAACCTCCCGAAACTTCACGTGGCTATGGACTTTTTATCTATTCTAATCAGCGATGAAAACGCTGCCAATAAATGTTACTTTTTTGTGAACAACCACGCGTTTTTGCGGCATTTAACCGGTCTGAGCGTTAAATGCCGCGGGTAACAAGCTGTGAAAGCGTTATCACAAAACCCCGTTAAACGGTCTTTTTCGCTTTCTGTTTGTAGCGGTCGAAGATAACCGCCGCCAGCAGGATCAGACCACGTACCACATACTGCGAGAACGGAGATATATTCAGCAGGTTCATGGCATTTTCCACGGTACCCAGGATCAGGATCCCCGATACCACGTAGGAAATTTTACCGATGCCGCCTTTCAGCGAAACACCACCCAGCACGCAGGCGGAGATGACGATCAGCTCAAAGCCCAGCGACGTCATTGGTTGGCCGCTGGTCATACGCGAAGCCAGAATGATCCCCGCCGCCGCCGATACCAGACCGGACAGAACGAAGATAATGATTTTAGTGCGCACCACCGGCACACCGGCCAGACGCGCGGCGTCTTCATTACCCCCAATCGCCAGCGTGTTTCGGCCAAACGTGGTTTTATTAAGCAGCAGACCAAAGATAATCAGACAACCAACCGTCAGCCAGATTGGCGCGGGCAGTCCCAGCCAGTTGGCGTAGCCGAGTGCGAAGAAACGTTCGTCTTCAATGCCCACCGCTTTACCGTCAGAAATGATGTACGCCAGACCGCGCACAATCTGCATGGTGGCAAGCGTGGTGATCAGCGCGTTAATTTTCAGGCGGGCGATAACAAAACCGTTGAGTAAACCGGTCAGCATCCCAAGTAGTAAACCGGCAGCGACGCCAATCCACAGGCTTTCAGTCATATTAATGACCACCGCGGTTGTCACGCCCGCACAGGCGATAACGGAGGCGACAGACAAGTCAAAGTCACCGGAAGCCAGACAGAACAGCATCCCGCAAGCCACCATGCCGGACATCGAAATGGCCAGCCCCAACCCTTTCATGTTGATGAAAGAACTGAAGTTCGGCACAAAAATCGAACAGGCGAGAAAAAGTACGGCGAACACCACTAACATGCCGTAGCTGTCCCAGATACGCATCAGGCCTTGTCCGCTGCGCGATGCCGCTGAAGGTTGATCCGGTTTGGCTGAATTGGTTGTCATACTCGACATAATATTTTTGCTCCTCAGTCAGGCAGCGTCAGGGGCAGAATCAAGGTCTGGTGTCCGCAACATGGCGAGCCCCAGCGCTTTTTCTTCGGTGGCTTCATCGTGGGACAGTTCGCCGGAGACAGCGCCTTCGCGCATCACCACAATTCTGTCCGCCAGACCCAGCACTTCCGGTAAATCACTGGACGCAAACAGCACCGCAATGCCTTGTTTGGCCAGTGAATAAATCACGTTGTAAATTTCATGCTTGGCGCCGACGTCAATCCCGCGCGTCGGTTCGTCGAGCAAAATGACTTTCATGTCTTCCGACAACCAGCGCCCTAAAATGGCCTTTTGCTGATTACCGCCGGAAAGGTTCATGATCAGCTGCTGATCGCTCGGCGTTTTAATATTCAGCGCCTCGATGTGCTTGCGCGCATTTTTCGCTTCCCAGGCGTTGTTGATCAGGCAACCCGCTTTCACCGTTTTCCGGCGGGCGCTGATGTTGATGTTGTCACGTACCGAGTGAACAGGAATGATGCCGTCGGCTTTGCGGTCTTCAGGGCACAGCATGATGCCCTGGCGGATCGCATCGGCAGGTTTACGGATGTTCATCACTTTGCCATCGAGGCGCAGTGTGCCGCCGGTGACGCGCGTGCCGCCAAATAATCCCTTCATCAGCTCACTGCGACCGGCACCGACCAGCCCGAACAGGCCGACGATTTCGCCCTGACGCACGCTCAGGCTGATCGGTGTTTTCACGCCCGGTGCTTTGACCTGATCCAGCTGCAAACGTATTTCGCCGTGCGGACGCGGCGCGTAGCCGTAAATGTCGTCCAGATTACGGCCGACCATCGCCTGCACCAGCTTGCTGTTATCCACCTGTGTCATGTCGTCAAAGGTACGCACATAGCGGCCGTCTTTGAAAACGGTGACAGCGTCACTTAATGCAAAAATTTCTTCCATACGGTGTGACACATACAAAATCACACGCCCTTCTGCACGCAACTCACGGATAACACGGAACAGTTGTTCGATTTCACGTGCTGAAAGTGAACTGGTCGGCTCATCGAAGGCAATGATTTTGGCGTTACGCGCCAGCGCTTTAGCAATTTCCACCATCTGCCACTGGCCGATGGAGAGATATTTCAGCGGGGTATCGGGATCGATATCCAGCCCGAGGTGTTCGAGCTGAATTTTGGTTTCATAGCGCAGCAATTTGCGGTTTACAAATCCGTGTTTGCTGGGCAACTGTCCGAGATAAATGTTCTCTGCCACCGTCATTTCCGGCACCAGATGCAATTCCTGATAAATGATCGCCACACCGGCATCGAGCGCATCGGTGGTGTTATTGAAAGCGACCTGCTGCCCTCTGATATGAATATTGCCTTGTGAAGGCTGATAGTTGCCGCTGAGGATTTTAAGCAGCGTCGATTTACCCGCGCCGTTTTCGCCCATCAGCGCATGGATCTGCCCGGCATAACAATTGAAAGAAATCCCGTCCAGCGCTTTCACGCCTGGAAAAGTTTTGCCAATGTCATGGAATTCCAGATACGGCGTGGCCGCATCAAACTCCGTCAGTGACGGTGTCAGCAAAGGCGTCTTGTTTGAAGATTGCTGAGTCATAGTGGCTACCTGGAAATTAAGTAAAGTTGAATGCACGCCACTGCACAACAGAAAACAGTTCGTAAAACTTCCTGTCGTCCGCCATGCAGCAGCGTCTCTCCCCTTCATACTTCAAGTTGCAGATGCGTTGGCTACGCTTACTCACCCGAATCACTTACTTATGTAAGCTCATCGGGACTCGCTCACTTGCCGCCTTCCTGCAACTCGAATTATTTAGGGGTATTGCTTGTTTCAACCACATCTGAAGATCACATAAGACCTTTCTTCTTCAGCTCTTCTTTGAAGTTGTCGCGGGTGATCAGGACAACATCAGTGACTTCGGTGAATTTCGGTGGTTCAACGCCTTTGGTGACCCATTCGTTCAGCATCTGGATACTTTTATAACCGTGGATATCCGGGCTAGGTAACAGGGAACCGTAGAAGCCGGTTTGCGCGCTTTTTGACAGCTCATTCACGGCGTCCACACCGTTGATACCAATGCCGATCACGTTAGCGGCTTTGAAGCCCTGACCTTCTGTTGCCCGCACGCCACCGAGAACGGTGTTGTCGTTCATACCGATGATCAGCCAGTTCTTCACTTCAGGATGTTGGACTAACAGGGAGTTACCGGCATCCAGTGCGCCAGGGATATCGTTGGATTTGGTCGGAACTTTATAGATTTGTTTTTCCGGGAAACCGGCAGCTTTCAGTGCATCCATAGAACCGGAAGTACGGCGTCGTGCAGTGTCCAGCTCATCAGCGGTAATCGCCATCACGCCGGTATCTGCGACTTTCCAGCCACGTTTTTGCATTTCTTTATACAGTTCCTGTCCCTGACGTTCGCCAATTTTGGTGGCGGCCATCATCACCAATGGCACTTCTTCCATTGGCTTGCCTTTGGCATTCACGAACTGGTCATCCACCTGGATAACTTTCATGTCATAGCTGCGCGCTTTCGCCATGATGGCAGGCCCCAGACGCGGATCCGGCGTACAGATAACAAAACCTTTCGCGCCGTTTGCCGCCAGACTGTCGATGGCATTCAGCGTTTTTTCACCGTCCGGCACAGCAATTTTGATGACCTCAAAGTTCAGATCCTTACCGGCTTTATCTGCAAAGCGCCATTCAGTCTGGAACCACGGCTCTTCAGGCTGTTTAACCAGGAAACCCAGCTTTGGATTTTCGGCTGCCATAGCTGAATGTGACATAACGGCTGCTAACCCTACCGCCGCTAATGCCTTAGTGAATTTATGCATGATGTTCTCCGACTTTTATTGTTGTTTTTCACAATCGCAGTCTCAAATCTGTTGGTTTGCCGCAATCATGAAAACGTTATCAGTAGCGTAAGGAAACAAAGTGAAAGTGCGGCGAAGTCCTGTGTATAGCGGATTTACGTCACACTCTCTTGTAAGACGGGTTAAGTTTTAGCGGTAATTTTGCAGCGGAATGTAGAGCGCTATCACACGGCGGGAAAACAGCAGGTTTGTACATAGATATAGCGATTTTAGCCAAACGCTAACATTTGACCAACCTCACAGAAACATCATTGGGAGCAGATTTGTGCATACTTCCAGCTAACGCCTCCTCACTCACTTTTTTGCATCCTCCTACTGTTAGAGCAATTCGATTCGCCGCCGTAATGACTACGGCAAACCTGAAGGAGTGAGAAAGAATGACGCAAGGTGCGATTGCTCTTGGTCTTGATTTTGGCAGCGATTCTGTCCGGGCACTGGCTGTGGATTGTCAGACCGGTGCGGAGATGGAAACTGACGTGGTTTATTATCCGCGCTGGACTGAAGGCCGTTACTGTGACGCGGCAATAAACCAGTTCCGCCACCATCCGCTCGACTATGTAGAAGCGATGGAGCAGGCAATCAAAAACGTCGTGCAACGTCTGGGCAGTGAACGGGCGGCGCGCGTGGTGGGGATCGGTGTGGATTCCACCGGTTCTACACCGGCTCCTGTAGATAACGAAGGCAACATTCTGGCGCTGAAGCCGGAGTTCGCCGAAAACCCGAACGCCATGTTCGTGTTATGGAAAGATCACACCGCCATCGAAGAAGCCGAAGAAATTAACCGCCTGTGCCGCAGCGGTGAATTCCCCGACTATTCCCGCTATATCGGCGGCGTTTATTCCTCAGAATGGTTCTGGGCGAAAATCCTGCATGTTTCCCGTGCGGACGCTGCCGTTAAAACAGCCGCGGCTTCCTGGGTTGAACTGTGCGACTGGGTGCCTGCCCTGCTTTCCGGTACCACGGCGCCGGACAAAGTGGTGCGTGGTCGTTGCAGCGCCGGACACAAAATGCTCTGGCATCCGTCATGGGGCGGTTTGCCACCAAAAGATTTCTTTGCCGCTCTCGATCCTTTGCTGGTCGAAAACCTGCCCTATCCGCTGTTTACTGACACCGTTACCGCCGAAAAGGCTGTTGGCACGCTGACCACTGAATGGGCAGAACGCCTTGGCCTGCCTGCTTCCGTGGTGCTTTCCGGCGGTGCATTCGACTGCCATATGGGCGCAGTCGGCGCGGGCGCACAGCCTTATACGCTGGTGAAAGTGATCGGGACTTCCACCTGCGACATTCTGATCGCCGACAAAGAACGCGTAAACGACCGCGCGATTGCCGGGATTTGCGGTCAGGTCGAAGGCAGCGTGGTGCCGGACATGATCGGGATGGAAGCCGGACAATCCGCTTTCGGTGATATGTATGCCTGGTTCAGTCGTCTGCTGAGCTGGCCACTGATTCAGGCCGCTAAAGCGCATCCTGAAATGGCACCGCAACTGACCAGCCTGCAAAAAAATCTGCTGTCCGATCTCACCGCAGCGTGGGCGGCCAGTCCGAAACTCGATCATCTGCCGCTGGTGCTCGACTGGTTCAACGGTCGCCGTACACCGTTTGCCAATCAGCGTCTGAAAGGCGTCATCACCGATATCAATCTGGGCACACGAGCGCCGGAACTGTTCGGGGGCTTTATCGCTGCCACCGCCTTTGGCGCACGCGCCATCATGGAATGTTTCGAACAGCAGGATATTCCGGTGGAGAACGTCCTCACGCTCGGCGGTATCGCACGTAAATCACCGGTCATCATGCAGGTTTGCGCTGACGCGATGAACCGTCCGCTGCAAATCGTCGCCTCCGATCAGTGTTGTGCGCTGGGTGCGGCAATTTTTGCTGCCGTCGCCGCCGGGGAATTCAGCGACGTTCCTGCCGCACAGGAAAAAATGGCCTGCAGCATCGAGCGTACACTGCTGCCAGATCCGCAGCGCGTCGAGCAATATCAGCGCCTGTACGAACGTTATCAGCAATGGTGTGCCACCACTGAACCGCTGTTTGCAGCGAAACCGGCACATTAATGTCTGTCACATAAATTGCTATTTCACACCTACGATATTCAGGAGTAATAAATGGACGCGTTTAAACATCTCGAAGTGTGGTTCGCCATTGGCAGTCAGCATCTGTACGGACCGGAAGCGTTGCGTCAGGTAAAAGAGAACGCCGAAAAGGTGGTCAGTAGCCTGAACAGCGAAGCCGGTTTGCCGGTTAAACTGGTGCTTAAACCGCTGGTCACCACGCCGGATGAAATCACGGCGCTGTGCCGCGAGGCCAACTACGACAATGCCTGCGTGGGGATCATCACCTGGCTGCACACCTTCTCTCCGGCCAAAATGTGGATCGCGGGCTTAAGCATTCTGCATAAGCCGTTGTTGCAGTTCCATACGCAGTTCAACGCTGAAATTCCGTGGGACACCATGGACATGGACTTCATGAACCTGAACCAGACCGCACACGGCGGCCGCGAGTTTGGCTTCATCGGTGCCCGTATGCGTCAGCAACACACTGTGGTCGCGGGACACTGGCAGGATGGCGAATCACATCGCCGCATCGCCCAATGGATGCGCGTCGCTGCGGCGAAAAACGAAAGTCAGCATCTGAAAGTGGCGCGCTTTGGCGACAACATGCGTGAAGTGGCCGTCACCGAAGGTGACAAAGTGGCCGCACAAATCCAGTTCGGCTACAGCATCAATGCTTACGGCATTGGCGATTTGGTCAGCGTCATCAACGAAGTCAGCAAAGGCGATATCGACACGCTGGTGGAAGAATACGAAGCCACTTATCGCCTGACCGATGCGGTTAAACTTAACGGCGAACGTCGTGAAAACCTGCTGGATGCGGCGAAAATCGAACTGGGGATGACGCATTTCCTGGAGCAAGGTAAATTCGGCGCATTCACCACCAACTTTGAAGATCTGCACGGTATGAAACAGCTGCCGGGGCTGGCGGTACAGCGTCTGATGCAAAAAGGCTACGGCTTTGGCGGCGAAGGCGACTGGAAAACTGCGGCATTGCTGCGCATCATGAAAGTGATGGCCAGCGGCCTGAAAGGCGGCACGTCGTTCATGGAAGATTACACCTACCACTTCAAGCCGGGTAATGACCTGGTGGTCGGTTCGCACATGCTGGAAGTGTGTCCGTCGATTGCCAAAGAAGAAAAACCGTTACTCGATGCGCAATATCTCGGCATAGGTGGCAAAGCGGATCCGGCGCGTCTGATCTTCTCCACGCCGGCAGGCCCTGCGGTTAACGCCAGCGTCATCGACATGGGCGACCGTTTCCGTCTGCTGGTCAATCTGGTAGATACCGTAGAGCAACCGCACCCGTTGCCAAAACTGCCCGTCGCCCGCGCTATCTGGAAAGCCCAGCCGTCACTGGCGACAGCGGCAGAAGCCTGGATCCTCGGCGGCGGCGCGCACCATACCGTGTTCTCGCAGGCGCTGGATATTGACGCGTTGCGGTTATATGCGGAGCTGAGCAATATTGAGTTGCTGGTGATTGATAACGAGACGACGCTGCCGGACTTTAAGAATCAGATCCGGTGGAATGAGGTGTATTACAAACTTTGCAGTCGCTGATTTGTTTGCTCCTCCCACTTCAAAGAGCCGTTTTTCTTTGCTCCTCCCCCTGCGAAGGGGGAGGCCGGGAGGGGGTTTTAAAGCCAAACACTCTGTAAAAGCAAACTTCAACTCTTTGATTTTTCGTTAATACCCCACCCCAACCCTCCCCTTCGCAGGGGAGGGAGTCGCCCCAGCCAGTCTTCACAATTCTTACGCATCCTCGACAAGAACGAACAGAAACTGTCATTTCCCCGTCATATTCCCCCTTTACGCTCACCCCCACAAATAAATCCCAAAGAGGATAGTACCAACCATGATCATTTCAGCTCATACCGGCGGGAATGCGCCTGCGCGCATGTCTTCTCCCCCTGCCATCGCTATTCATCAGGTGTCCCATTTCTTTGGGAGCAACCCGGTACTCAATCATGTCAATTTATCCGTGCCGGAAGGTACGATCCTCGCCCTGCTTGGCCCTTCGGGCTGCGGGAAAAGCACGCTGCTGAAAATGCTGGCCGGGCTACTCCATCCCGCGTCGGGGCAGATCAGTTTCGATGGCGAAATCGTCGCCAGCGGGAAACTCAGCGTGCCGCCGGAAAAACGCAATCTCGGGATGGCGTTTCAGGATTACGCCCTGTGGCCACACATGAACGTGCGCCAGAACGTCGCGTTTCCGTTGCAAATGCGCGGGATCCGTGGCGCGGCTCAACACGAGAAAGTGATGGCCGCGCTGGAACGCGTCGGGCTGGCGGATTTTGTCTCGCGCCGCCCTTCTGAACTTTCCGGTGGTCAGCAGCAGCGCGTGGCGCTGGCACGGGCGATTGTCGCCGAGCCGCGTATTTTGCTGTTCGATGAACCGCTGTCGAATCTTGACCGCGACCTGCGCGAAAGCCTGTGCGAGGAGATGGCGACATTGTTGCGCCAGCTCGGCACCACGGCGGTGTATGTCACCCACGATCAGCACGAAGCTCATGCACTCGCTCACCGCATTGCGCGCATGGACAAAGGCACCATCGCCAGCATTGACCAGATTGACCCTTCCGTTGTTTCACCTTTTGTTGCTTAACCTTTGATGGAATGAAAATGATGAACCGCACACACAACACACAGACAAAAACGTTTTCCCGTACCAAAACAGGCGTAATGACAGCAATGACTCTTTCTCTCGCAATGGCAGCCGGCAGTGCTCAGGCACTGACGCTCTACACCGCCGGGCCGGGTTCACTGGCAAAAAAACTGGCAGCTGGCTATGAAAAACAAACCGGCGTAAAAGTCGATGTGTTCCAGGCAACAACCGGCAAAGTCATGGCGCGGCTGGAAGCCGAACAGGCGAATCCGCGCGCGGACGTCTTAATTTCGGCGTCCTGGGATACCGCAACCGACCTCGAGCAACGTGGCTGGTTGCTGGAATATCAAAGCCCGAATGCAGAACTGGTTCCGGCACAATTCAAAACGCCGTATTACGTCGCGCAGGGTATTTCCGCGCTGGGTATCGTGTGGAACACCAAAAGCGGTACTACCGAACCGAAAGACTGGGGCGATTTAGCCAAACCAGAATTCAAAGACAAAGTCACCACGCCGGACCCGTCGCTTTCTGGTGCCTCGTTAGATTTGCTGATCGGGTTACAAAATGCGCATGCACAGCAGGCCTGGAAGCTGTTTGAAGATTTGAAAGCCAACGGCATGATTATCGCTGGTCCGAATGCGCAGGCGCTGACGCCGGTATTGCAGGGGGCGAAAGCCGCGGTATTCGGCGCAGTGGATTATGTGTCTTATGGCAGCGTGCAGGACGGTGAATCCGTTAAAGTGATTTTCCCGAGCAGCGGCACGGTTATCGCGCCGCGTCCTATGATGATCCTCAAATCCAGCCAGCAGCAGAAAGAAGCCAAAGCATTTATCGATTACGCGCTCTCGCCTGAAGGCCAGAAACTGGTCGCCGATGCGTGGCTGATGCCAGCACGCACGGACATTGATGCCAGACGTCCCTTGTTTAAGTCATTGAAGTTGCTGCCAGAAGCCTCACAGGCTTCAGCATCCCGTAAAGACGTTCTCGAGCGTTTTGCGAAGCTGTTCGGCCAGCAATAATCCTTTCACGGGCTGTCGCCAAAACAGCCCGCTTCTGAGATTTGATCAATGAATAGAAACGCTTTTTTACCGGGCGTAACGGGCATCGCGCTGCTGTTACTGGTCGCCGTGCCGGTGGCATTTGTGGTCTTGCAGGCGGTTTTCCCGCATCTGGATACCGGCAGTTATTCGGCGCCATTCAGCACATTTACCCGTGTTTTTGGCGAACCTTCGTTGCAGGCACTGTTTGCCACCACGCTGAAAGTCGGACTGGGCGTGGCGTTATGCAGCGCGCTGATCGGCGTGCCTCTGGGCGCGCTGCGCGGATTATTCGCCCTGCCCGGCGCCGTTCTGTGGGATGTGGTTTTTCTGATCCCCTTTTTAATACCGCCTTATATCGCTGCGCTGTCGTGGATGCTGGCGCTGCAAACCAACGGTTACGTACAGCAATTGCTGCCGTGGCTGCATCTCAATGATTTTCTGTTTTCACTGCCGGGTATGGTGGCAGTGATGACGCTCAACGTTTTTCCGGTGGTCTATTTTGCTGTCTCGCGCAACATGGCCGCCAGCGGCAGCCGTCTGGCGGATGTGGCGCGTATTCATGGCGCAGGACCCTGGCGGGCATTTATCCGCATCACGTTGCCGATGGCCTTACCGGCCATTGCCTCCAGTCTGCTGCTGGCATTTACCCTGTCGATAGAGGAATACGGCGTGCCCGGTGCGTTAGGTTCGCGAAGCGGCATTCTGATGCTGACAACCGGTATCGAACAGCGGCTTGCCGACTGGCCGATTGATATGCCGGGCGCTGCGGTGCTTTCCCTGCTGCTGGTGGCGATCGCACTTTGTGCTTACAGCGTACAACGCGCGGTGCTGGCCGGTAAAAATGTCGAGAGCATGACCGGTAAACCGGCTGATGTGACACAAAAATCGCTGGCAGGCTGGACGCTGCCGGTGATGGCGTTATTTACCGTCGTGGCGCTGATTGCGGTGGCGCTGCCGATTGTCTCCACACTGGTGACGGCATTTTCCGGCACCCTTTCCGGCGGACTAACGCTTTCCAATCTCACATTACGGCACTTTGGCAATCTGTTTGCTGCGCATAGCGATGCGCTCGGTGCACTGTCGACCAGTCTCAGTCTGGCGCTGGGCACGGCGCTGATCGCCGGTGCGACGGGATTTCTGGCGTCATGGCTGGTGGTGGCACGCAAAATTCGCAGGGCGGCGTTGATTGACGGACTTTCGCTTTTTCCGGCCGCGCTGCCGGGTATCGTGGTTGGTGTCGGGCTGATCCTGGCCTGGAACCGCAGTTTCTGGCCCGTGACGCCGTATAACACCTGGGGGATCCTGCTGTTGTCGTATTGCTGTCTGTTGCTGCCTTATCCGGTGCGGTATGTCAGCGCGGCGCTAAAGCAGATTGGCGGTAATCTCGATGCGGCGGCACGGGTACACGGCGCTACTGCCGCGCAGGCATTGCGGATGATCCTGCTGCCGCTGGTGTTCCCGAGTTTACTGGCATCAATGATGATGGTCTTTGCAGTGGCGTCGCGTGAACTGGTGACGTCGCTGCTGCTGTCCCCGGCAGGTGTGCAGACGGTTTCTGTGTATGTCTGGCGGCAGTTTGAACAGGGTTCGGTAGGCGACGGGATGGCAATGGCGTCGATTGCCGTACTGCTGAGCCTGACGCTGATGTTAATCGCATTCAGGCTACAGCAGCGTCAGACGTCTTAACTTTCCCGCTGCGCTTCACGGCGCGGGCGGTCGCCAGACGGGATTAGCAAACCTGCGGCGACCGCCAGCACTGAAACCACCGCCGACACCACGAATACCCAGTGCAGCGAAGCGGCCACGCTGTCGGTCAGCATATTCAGCTGTCCTGAGTCCATCGCGCTGCGCGTGGCTTTTTCCATCAGCTGCTGAACCGGGTCGTTCACCTGTGGCAGCCGGTATTCCAGATTAAGATTCAGCGTCGCGCCCAATACCGCCGTGCCGATGGCTGAGCCAAGCATCCGCGTGAACAGCGTCGACGCGGTAGCAATGCCGCGGATCGCCGGTTCTGCGCTGTTCTGCACTGAAACGATAAATGTGGTGTTAGAAAGCCCCATGCCTGCGCCGATAGAAAACGCCGCGATACGTGCCATCCACAATCCCGACGACGGCGAAAGCAATAACAGCGCCAGACTTCCGCCCACCAGCAGCAATCCGCCCGTCACCGCCGTGGTCCGATACGACGTTGCCTGCATCATGCGGCTGCTGAACATGCTTGCCAGCGGCCAGCCGATGGACATCAGCGCCAGCGTGGTGCCCGCCTCCAGCGGTGTTCCGCCGAGAACGCCCTGAACGTAAGTCGGCAGAAACGCGCTGATCCCCATCATGGTCGCGCCGATAATCAGACCACCGACATTACCGGCAATAATCACTTTGCTGTCCCACAGCGCCAGCGGGAATAAAGGTTCAGGCGTTTTACGCTCCTGACGCACCAATAACCCGCCGTTGACAACAGCAAACGCCAGCAACGCCAGCGCCCAGTAGCCCAGGGCTTCGGCCTGTAACAGCGCCAGTAATAAGCAAGCAACGGCGAGCGTGAGATAAGCGGTCCCGGCCAGATCCAGCTGATGCGGTTTACGCTGACCGTCCGGCGGCAGGTATTTGATAAGTATCGCCATCGCCACCAGGCCGATGGGCACGTTCACCCAAAACACCACCGCCCACGGAAAATGGGAAACAATAAACGCCCCCATCAGCGGCCCGACTATCGCCGAAACGCCCCAAACGCTGGACAAATACCCCTGCGCTTTCGCCCTTTCCTGCGGACCGTAGACATTGGCAATCAGCGTCGTGGCAATGGGCGTAATGGCGCCAGCGCCCAGCCCCTGCAACGCGCGAAAACCGATCATCCAGCCCAGCGACGGCGCGAAGCCGCACAGGACTGAACCAATAAGAAATAAGGTAGTGCCGATGAAAAACATTTTCCGGCAGCCGTACAAATCCGCCAGCCGCCCGTAAATGGGCACTGTAATCGCCTGTGTCAGAAGATAGACGGCGAATACCCAGCCAAGCAGTGAAAAACCACCGAGGTCACCGATGATGGTCGGCATCGCGGTCGCGACAATGGTCACTTCTACCGCGGCCATAAACATCGACAACATGCAGGCAATGAGGATCAGCGGACGGTGGGAAGATTTAACAGCAGATGTTTGGACTTCAGAATGATTGACGGCCATGTTCTTTGTTTTCTTAAGAATTGTGTTGATGAATGCACTCAGGCAGATTTCAAATTATAGACGTAAAAAAGGCTCCGGGTTTTGCACTCAGAGCCTCCGAACTGGCGAAATTTTGTGACAACGTCACCGTCAGGCGCGGGTCATTGTTTTGAGATTGAAGCTGGACAGGTCAATAAACTTCGCCATATCGCGGCTTTCAGCGCGGGGTAAATACGGAATTTCTCCCAGAAGCGGTGCTGAAATATTGGCGCTTATCGCGTCAATTGTTTCCTGATAGTGAGCCAGGCACGGATTAATGCGGTTCGCCACCCAGCCAATCAACGGTAAACCATCAGCAATAATTGCCTGCGCTGTTAATAATGCATGGCTGACGCAACCTTCCTGAATACCGACCACTAATACCACCGGCATATTTTGCTGGCGTACCCAGTCAGAATAAAAAAGATGCGGAGTAATCAATGTTCTCCAGCCATCACATCCTTCAACAACCACTGAATCCGCCTCTTCACGCATGAAATTAAGGCCATTGGTCATTATTTCAAACACATTTCCGGGGATCTGGCTGGCATAAATATCTTCATCCGCCAACGCCAGAGGGGTTATTTTATTAAAAGGATAAGAAATAGAAGATGACTGCTGGAGAGTTACCGCATCTTTATTTCGAACCCCGTCGGCCAACTCCTGGCTGCCAGTTGCAATAGGTTTATAGCCTAAAACGCAGCGGTCCTGCGCGGCTAAGGCCTGAAGCAAGGCACGTGTGACAATGGTTTTACCTACACGAGCGTCCGTACCCGTGACGAAAAAATGCGTTAACATGGAATTCAGGCTCCGGGATCTCTCCGTCTTATTGAAAGATAGTCTCCGGTAAGAAAACATCGCAGGAGACAAAGTATCGACAGAAAGTCTAGGCGATGAGAGATGAGAGCGGTTTGCGTTAGCGCAATGTTTTGTCGACTCGGTGAGCAAAAATGCCGGAAGGCTTATAGCTATTTTATTAAGATAAACAGCCTAACGTTATATAAAACTTAGCCTTGCAGTAATTTTATTATCAGGGAGCCGCTGTATAACGCGTCTTTGACTAATGCCGCACCGGGCATAGTTCCCTGATTATAGAATTGCGTCGATTCGAGTTTGATATTCTCGCTATATGCAGGAAGTGACTGCTGCTGAATACAGGACATTATCGCGGGATGGAGAATATCCTGAGATAAATTAAGCGGCGAGCCGATCAGCACTTTTTCCGGATTAAACAGATTCACCATGATCGCGAGAATTCGCCCTACGCTCTGACCGACGCTGATAATCACATCGCGCGCCAGCTGATCGCCACGGTTAGCGGCGTCGCATACGGCCTCAATAGTCAGCGAAACCCCATGCAGTAAGCTGGCTGGAACCGGTACCGTCAGACGCTGACGTACAAGTTCGAGAATACTGTCCGTGCTGGCCACCGTTTCCAGACACCCATGATTGCCGCAATAACAACGCCTGCCGTAAGGATCCACCTGCGTATGACCAATTTCAGCCACACTGCTGCTACCCGCATGCAGAACCCGTCCGCTGGTGATCACGCCCACACCGACATTGTGATCAATCACTACCTGAACGACGTTTTTACAGCCACGGGAGGCGCCATAAAGTGACTCCGCCAGCGTCCACGCACCGATATCGTGCTGCACATAAACCGGCAGACCGGTATGTACGGAAAGCGTGTCGCCAAGCGGCATATCAAACACGTCATGGTAAAACGGCATACGGTGAACAATGCCCCTGCGTGCATCTATCATCCCCGGCAGGGTAATGGCGATGGCGGTTAGGCGTTCGAGTTTGCGCTGATGACGGATAAAGAACTGATCGATTTCAGAGATAATACGTTTGAGCAGCGGTTCCGGAGCCTGAACCGGCAATGGCAGCACTTCTTCCACCACCAGTTTACTGCTCAAATCCCGCAAACCTAAGGTCACGGTTCCGGGACTGATACGGGCAGAAAGGTAGTGCCAGGCCTGCGTATCCAGCGCCAGACCAATGGCCGGACGCCCGCGACTGCCGGGATCCTGAAACTCCGTTTCCAGCACCAGATGAGCCTGTAACAACTCGCGGACAATCTTGGTGATACTGGCCGGAGCCAGTTGTGCTTTTTTCGAAAGCTCGATACGCGAAATGGGACCAAACTGATCTATCAGGCGGTACACAGCACCGACATTGGTTTGTTTAATCTGGTCGATATGTCCTGGTTGCCCGTCGGGGATCACTCAAGGAACTCCTGTTATTTTCGCGCTTCAAAATAAAGATTAGGGGTATGTTGGAGTTTTTGTTATATGTCGTCAACTATTTGATTAGTTATGTGATTTGGTGCACAAATTGCGTGAAAAGACCCTCGGAATTGACTGGAAAAACAGCATGTTCTGTATAAGAAGTCCGTCAGTCATCGTGGAGCAACAATGCCATAAACGCGCGGGTCGCCGCCGTAAGAGGACGTGTCGCATGATTCACCAGCCATAATTGTGTCGTGCCATGCAGATTGCCAAAGCGCAGATAGCGCACGCCTTCCACCTGAATCCGCAAATAAGACGCCGGTAAAATCGATACGCCCAGCCCTGCCGCCACCAGGCCGATAATCGTCAGAGGTTCCCCGACTTCCTGGGTGATAAACGGCGTAATGCCCTGCGCTTTCAACTGCCCGAGAATATCGTCGTACAGCGATGTACCGACATCTTTAGAGAAGAACACAAATGGCTGATCGGCCAGATGCTGAAACGTCAGTTCGCCCTCGGCCAGCGCGTTAAGCGGATGGTCTTTATGGACTACCGCAATCAGGGGTTCAGTCAGTACCAGATGATGTTCCAGCTCCGGCGGCAGCTCGCCGTTGCGCATCATCCCCAGATCCAGTTTTCCTTCCAGCAGCGGTTCGATTTGCTGTTTACTGTTGAGCTGTTCGATGCGGATATTCACGTCAGGATACGTCAGGCGAAACCGATGCAACGTACTTGAAACCCGGCGTAAAAACGGCGCCGAAGACGTCAGCCCGAGTGTCAGATTCCCGGATTCCCCGCGGTGAATACGCGCCGCCTGCGCCGAGGCCTCATCCACACGTTGTAAAATCTGACGCGCTTCTGACAGAAACACCTGACCCGCCTGCGTCAGGCGCACGCTGCGGTTACTGCGGTAAAACAGCGCCGCACCGACATGCGCTTCCAGCGCCTGAATTTGCTGGCTCAGCGGCGGCTGGGAAATATGCAAACGCTCCGCCGCCCGGCCAAAATGCAGTTCATCCGCAACTGCGATGAAATAACGTAAATGACGCAGCTCAATGTGACTCATAACGATGTCCGGTTGTTCCTGATTGATACTTTAAACGTATCGTTTTCGATAAATTAATATATTAGACAATACAAAGACCGCTGTTAAAATTTTCATACATTTTAAAATTTAGTTTTACAGCCTATCGTATTAAGGATTTCCAGTGAAAACCTCCCGGCGGATTTCCGCTGCACCTGCTCAAGATTCTGTTAATGACGACGAATTAAATCCTGACTCGCCTGTCGCCCGCTCCGGTCTGAAAACTCCTTTTATCAAACGTGGTACACCGCAATTTATCCGCGTTACGCTGGCTCTGTTTTCTGCGGGTCTGGCGACATTTGCGTTGCTGTATTGCGTTCAGCCAATTTTACCGGTGTTGTCTCATGATTTCGGGATTTCACCAGCCACCAGCAGCCTGTCGCTGTCATTATCGACCGGTCTGATGGCAATCGGACTGTTGTTTACCGGGCCGGTTTCTGACGCCGTCGGGCGAAAATCAGTGATGGTGGTGGCGTTACTGCTCGCCGCAGGCTGCACGCTGGTTTGTTCCTTTATGCAGAGCTGGGACGGCATTCTCATCATGCGCGCGCTGATCGGTTTATCGCTCAGCGGTGTGGCAGCGGTAGCAATGACTTATCTGAGTGAGGAAATTCACCCGAGCGTGGTCGCCTTCTCGATGGGTTTATACATCAGCGGGAACTCGATCGGCGGCATGAGTGGCCGTTTAGTCAGCGGCGTGCTGACCGACTTTTTTTCCTGGCGTATCGCCGTCGCGGTCGTCGGTTTCTTCGCCCTCGCCGCCGCGATTATGTTCTGGCGCATTCTGCCGCCTTCTAAGCATTTTCGCGCAAGCTCGCTCAAGCCCCGCAAACTGCTGATCAACTTTAAGCTGCACTGGCGTGACAGCGGATTACCGTTACTTTTCGTCCAAGGTTTCCTGCTGATGGGCAGTTTCGTGACCATGTTCAACTACATCGGTTATCGTCTGCTTTCATCGCCTTATAACCTGAGTCAGGCGATTGTCGGGATACTTTCCATCGTCTATCTGATGGGGACTTACAGTTCGCCCAAGGCAGGCGTACTGACCGGTGTCTATGGTCGCGGCCCTGTTCTGATCGGCTCGACAGCCATCATGCTGCTGGGAATTTTGATCACCGCCTTCTCTCCGGTGTGGCTGATTTTCATCGGCATGATCCTGGTCACCGGCGGGTTCTTCGCTGCGCACTCTGTGGCCAGCGGCTGGATTGGCCGTCGTGCGCGCCGTGCTAAAGGTCAGGCTTCGTCTTTATATCTGTTCAGCTACTACGCGGGATCGAGCGTCGCCGGGACGCTGGGCGGATTCTTCTGGCATGCGTACGGATGGTACGGGATTACCGGGTTTATCAGTCTGATGCTGATTGTTGGCGTGGGTGTTGGGTTCCGGTTGATGCGGCTTTCTGAGGCAAAAGCCGCTTAATGCCATTTTGTGTGCAGAGGCCGCTGCAAAGGGGCGGTTTTTAAATTCACTTCGACTTTAAAATCAAAATCAACACCTTGGGTTGCCACCCAAACTGGCTTTAAGGTCAACACCTTGGGTTGCCACCCAAACCGGCCCTAAGAGGCGCCTATCGCCGCGCCTCTTAGGAATCTCCGGCTCTTTTACTGCGCGCTCCGCTCGCTGGCTATGTTTCAGGTATCACCGCGACAGGCTGGAAATCTTGCCGCTGCGCGGTTCCTTCTCTCGGTCTTCGAGCCATAGGTCTCGAAGCCGCTCCGTTCAGCAAGATTTCTGAATCGCCCGCACGATCTTAAATTCAAAAGCGGGATTGTTTTTCATCTTTTAAAAAGCTTGATTGGCGTGATCAAAAATGGCACCGAATGAACGGTTCGAGACCTATGGCTCGAAGCCTGAAATTCGGGAATCGTGCAGCGATGACATTTTGCGCCACGCACGATTGCGTCAGAACATGTCCGTCATACCCGCGACAGCGCGCAGTAAAAAAAGCGCGGAGTCCAGAGGCCCGCGCGTTACCGGGTCTCTGGTCGGTGTGGGCCGATGCCCACGGTCTTGACCTTGAATTTGAAGTAGAATTTAAAATTCGCCCCCTTCGCCACGGCTCTGGCAAAAAAAAGCTTTGTTACAACGCTGGGAAGGAAATGTTCCGTGATGTAGCACGGGAGGAATTGACGCACATCGGCGCAAATGATAATTGTTATCATGTAAATTCATACCGTCAGGCAGGTTGTAATGGCACCGAATACAAAGTCCGCAGCAGCAGCGTCCTGCTGCATCGTCGGCGGCGGTCCCGCAGGATTAATGCTGGGATATCTTCTGGCACGTAAGGGAATTGACGTCACCGTGCTGGAAAAACACAGCGACTTTTTGCGTGATTTTCGTGGCGACACAATCCATCCTTCAACGCTCGACATCATCTGGCGGCTGGGGTTTCTTGATGAATTCCTCGCCCTGCCGCATCAGCGTGCAGAAAAGCTGTACGGCGAAATCAACGGCAAAGAAACCACGCTGGCAGATTTCAGCCATTTACCCACTCAGTGCAAATTCATCGCGTTTATGCCGCAGTGGGATTTCCTTAATTTCATCGCCAGCAAGGCCGCACAACTGCCGAACTTTCATCTGATCCACAACGCGCAGGTGCTGTCGTTGCGGGAAGATAAATGTCAGGTTTCCGGTGTTCTTGCAGAAGTGAACGGCGAAACGCAGCATTTCGACGCTGATTTAGTGGTGGGTTGTGATGGCCGTAATTCCATCGTGCGTGAACAGGCTGGGATGGAAATCCGCCGTTATGGTGCACCGCGTGACGTGCTGTGGCTGAAAATCAACAAGCGCCCAGACGATCCGCAGTGGTCGATGGGGCATCGCGGCCCGAAGAAAAACTTCATTATGATCGACCGTGGCGATTACTGGCAGTGCGGTTATTCGATCCCGAAAGACAGCCTGGATGGACTAAAAGCGCAAGGCATCGCGCCCTTCCTCGACCTGCTGGCGGAAGTGTCACCGTTTGAGCGCCCGAGCTTAGCCGACGATATTCTCAGCTGGGACGACGTACGCCTGCTGGTGATCCGCATTGACCGCCTGAAAGAGTGGGCAAAACCGGGGCTGCTGTGCATCGGCGACGCAGCCCATGCGATGTCACCTATTGGCGGCGTCGGGGTGAATCTGGCGATTCAGGATGCGGTGGCGACGGCGAATATCATTACGGAACCGCTGAAAGCCGGACGTCTCACGCTGCGGCATTTGAAGCGCATCCAGCGCCGCCGGACGTTCCCGACATGGGCGACGCAGGCGTTACAGATTATGATCAGTAAAGCAGGACAGAAACAAAGGAAGCGCGCCCCTTCACGGCTGGAAATGTGGTTGCGCGGACGGAAATGTATACCATTCCTGTTTGGACGCCTCATCGGAGTCGGGTTTTATCGGGAAATCCCGAAGCTTTGATTTTTCAGGCAAACGTATTGATGTGCACGGTCAACTCCCTCCCCTGCGAAGGGGAGGGTTGGGGTGGGGTATTAAAGCGAAATTAATAAGTTGAAGTTTGCTCAAACGCGGTGTAAGCCCGTAAAACCCCCTCCCGCCTCCCCCTTCGCAAGGGGAGGAGCCGTACCGAATCTTCTTCTGAACAGGCATCACAAATTTAAATATCCCCCGCCTTTCATCACCCATAATTGATGAGCGTCATTACGCCCTTACCGTTATTTCGGCAAAGTTCCCGCCTTTCACTTGGATCCACATTTAATCTCGGGGAATACAATCATGCTGGAATTACTGATCGGACTGGTGGTCGCCGTGTTTGTCGGGCGCTATATCATCAAAGGCTATTCACCCACCGGCGTCCTGATGGTCGGTGGTTTGTTGCTGCTGATTATCAGCGCAATCATGGGTCACAGTATCCTGCCGGAAGGCACTAAGAGTACCGGCTGGAACGCGACGGATATCGTCGAATACGTCAAAATTCTGCTGATGAGCCGTGGTGGCGATCTCGGCATGATGATCATGATGCTGTGCGGTTTCGCGGCCTATATGACCCATATCGGCGCCAATGATGTGGTCGTCAAACTGGCGTCGCGTCCGTTACAGATGATCAACTCGCCTTACATCCTGATGGTTGCGGCTTATATTCTGGCGTGCCTGATGTCACTGGCGGTGTCTTCGGCGACCGGTCTGGGCGTGTTGCTGATGGCTACCCTGTTCCCGATTATGGTTAACGTCGGCATCAGTCGCGGTGCGGCGGCGGCGATTTGTGCTTCCCCTGCGGCGATTATTCTTTCTCCGACTTCAGGTGATGTCGTGCTGGCCGCGCAGGCCGCGAATATGCCGCTGGTGGATTTCGCCTTTAAAGTCACCCTGCCGATTTCCATAGCGGCCATTGTGGCAATGGCGATCGCGCACTTCTTCTGGCAACGCTATCTGGATAAACGCGATACCACCGCGCAAGTAGATGCCGTTGATTCCAATGCAGACGACGTGGTCGAAACGAATGCCCCCGCTTTTTACGCCATTTTGCCTTTCACGCCGATTATTGGTGTGCTGATTTTCGACGGTAAATGGGGCCCGAATCTGCATATCATCACTATTCTGGTGATTTGTATGTTACTGACCGCCATTATAGAAACGCTGCGTAACCGTAACGGCAAAGCCGTCTTCGCCGGTCTGGACGTCGCTTATCGCGGCATGGCGGATGCGTTCGCCAACGTGGTGATGCTGCTGGTCGCAGCCGGCGTATTCGCACAAGGACTGAGCACCGTCGGATTCATCAGCAGCCTGATCGGACTGGCGCAAAACTTTGGTTCAGGCAGCATTGTGATGATGCTGGTTCTGGTGGTGATCACCGTGCTTGCCGCCATGACAACCGGTTCCGGTAATGCCTCGTTCTATGCGTTCGTCGAACTCATCCCGAAACTGGCGGCCAAAATGGGCATAAACCCGGAATACCTGGTCATCCCGATGTTGCAGGCATCTAACCTCGGCCGCACCATTTCACCGGTTTCCGGCGTCGTGGTAGCCGTGGCCGGTATGGCAAAGATCTCGCCTTTCGAAGTGGTTAAACGCACCTCCGTTCCCGTGCTGGTCGGTCTGATTGTCGTGATCGTCGCCACCGAAATTCTGGTGCCGGTGCATTAAACCTCCCCGATTTTAATACCTGAAACATTCAGGCTGTATCAAGGCGGCAACTGAGTAAGTCCCCGGGAGCATACAAAAGTATGTGACCGGGGCGAGTGAAGACAGCCAACGCAGAGACGGCGTTAAGGATTAAGGTATTGATCACATAAATACGATAACGAGAATGCCTCTCACAGGTTAAGCTACTGCGCCTTGAAGGTCGGGGAACTCTCCCTGTGCTGATTTGATGGCGAAACCAGCGTGAGAAAAGCTTTTATGTCGAATAATCCGGGCTATAAACGTATTGGCGGGTGGTTACTGGCCCCGATGGCGTATCTGATTGTGACGCTGCTGAGCGTCGTATTAATGCTGTTTCTTTTTTCAATGGCATTATTTGTGCCGGAATCGCGTGAATACTTATTCACCAACTCGCAGGCATTTACCCTGCAATGGTATTTCTCCGTAGTGACCACGCTGGCGATGGGGGCATTTACCGTCGCGGTATTGTGGCAATTCTGTAAGCGCGCAAGAGCCTTACCGAAAATGTATATTATCTGGTTATTATGTACGGTGCTTCTGGCGGTAAAAGCCTTTGCATTCTCGCCAGTTACTGATGATTTGGCCGTGCGTAACTTATTGTTACCTTTATTGGCCGCCGCCGTCTTTGTGCCTTATTTCAAGCGCTCATTGCGGGTAAAAGAAACCTTCACGGAATAACCCTGAGGTTTTTAATGTTTATTATGTCCGGGCAATTGTCATGACCTCTTATTTATTACTTTTTGTCGGCACTGTGCTGGTAAATAACTTCGTACTGGTTAAGTTTCTTGGCCTGTGCCCATTTATGGGCGTTTCCAAGAAACTGGAATCCGCTATTGGTATGGGGCTGGCGACCACGTTCGTCATCACCCTCTCGAACATCTGCTCGTGGATCGTCAACACTTTCATACTGATGCCGCTGGGACTGGTGTATCTGCGCACCATGGCCTTTATTCTGGTGATCGCAGTTGTGGTGCAGTTCACCGAAATGGTAGTGCGTAAAACCAGTCCGTCACTGTATCGTCTGCTGGGTATCTTCCTGCCGCTGATTACCACCAACTGCGCCGTGCTCGGCGTGGCGCTGCTGAACATCAACCAGCAGTTCAACTTTATGCAGTCCGCGCTGTATGGATTTGCCGCATCGCTCGGTTTCTCGCTGGTGATGGTGCTGTTCGCCGCCATTCGTGAACGTCTGGTGGTGGCTGACGTCCCTGCTCCGTTCAAAGGTTCTTCGATTGCGCTGGTCACGGCTGGCCTGATGTCATTAGCCTTTATGGGCTTCACAGGTCTGGTGAAATTCTGATGTTTGAATTATGGGAAGCGATTGGCGCGCTGACCGCTCTGGCGCTGGTTTTTGGCCTGCTGCTGGGCTACGCCTCACGTCGTTTTGCGGTCGAAGGCAATCCGGTTGTCGATCAGATCGACGATATTCTGCCGCAAAGCCAGTGTGCGCAATGCGGCTATCCCGGCTGTAAGCCTTACGCTGAAGCGGTTGCCAATGGCGATAACATCAACAAATGCGTGCCTGGCGGCGAAGCGGTAATGCTCAAACTGGCGACCCTGCTTAACGTCGAACCGCAGCCAATGGGCGAAGATGCCGCTGCGGCGGTACCAGTACGCAAAGTCGCCTACATTGACGAGAGCAACTGTATCGGCTGCACCAAGTGCATTCAGGCTTGTCCGGTTGATGCCATTGTCGGTGCCACCCGCGCCGTGCATACCGTGATTACCGATTTATGCACCGGTTGTGACCTGTGCGTCGCACCGTGCCCGACGGACTGCATCGAAATGTTGCCAATAAAAACCACCACCGCAAACTGGAAATGGGATTTACAGTCCATTCCGGTTCAGGTCATCCATGCGGAGTAACATGTTTAATCTGTTTGCCGCGCTCAAAAAAGACAAAGTCTGGGACTTCGATGGCGGTATTCATCCGCCGGAAATGAAGACTCAGTCGAGCCACGTTCCGCTGCGCAACGTGCCGCTGCCTGAGCGCTTTATCATTCCTCTTCAGCAACACCTTGGCCCTGAAGGCGAGCTGTGCGTGAAAGCTGGCGACCGCGTATTAAAAGGTCAGCCGCTGACCACAGGTTGTGGCCGCACCGTGCCGGTTCATGCGCCGACATCCGGCGTGATCACCGCCATCGAGCCGCATATCACCGCACACCCTTCCGGCCTGAAAGAACTGTGTGTGCTGATTGAAGCCGACGGCCAGGACACCTGGTGCGAGCGTGAATTCATTGCCGATTATCGCCGGCTTTCTGCCGATGAACTGAATCAGCGCATCAGTCAGGCCGGTATCGCCGGACTGGGCGGCGCAGGTTTCCCGACCGCCAGCAAACTGGCAGGCGGCCTGACGTCTACCCGCACGCTGATTCTCAATGCTGCCGAATGTGAGCCGTACATCACCGCCGATGACCGGCTGATGCAGGAGCACGCAGCGGAAATCCTCGAAGGGACGCGTATTCTGTGCCACATGCTGCAACCGGAACGCGTGCTGATCGGTATCGAAGACAACAAACCGGAAGCCATTACCGCCTTTAAACTCGCCATTAAAGCCGAACAGGCCGAAGGTGTGCGCATTGAACTGCGGGTAATCCCGACCAAATACCCTTCCGGTGGTGCCAAACAGCTGACCAAAATCCTGACCGGCCTTGAAGTGCCGAAAGGCCATCACTCGTCGTCCATCGGCGTGCTGATGCAAAACGTCGGCACCGTATTTGCTATCAAACGCGCGATTATCGACGGCGAACCACTGATCGAACGTGTGGTGACGCTGACCGGCGAAGCGATGGCAAAACCGGGCAACGTCTGGGCGCGTCTGGGCACACCGATTGAACATCTGATGCGTGAAGGCGCATTGCAGCCGCAGGGCGACAAAAAGATGGTGATTATGGGCGGCCCGCTGATGGGCTTCACCCTGCCATCGCTCAATGTCCCCGTGGTCAAAATTTCCAACTGCCTGCTGGCACCGTCTCAGTCCGAACTGGGTGAGCCGGAACCAGAAGAAGCCTGTATCCGTTGCAGCCTTTGCGCCGAATCATGTCCGGCCGGGTTGCTGCCGCAACAGCTTTACTGGTTCAGCAAAGGCGAAGAACACGAGAAAGCGCGTAAGCATAATCTCTTCGACTGTATCGAATGCGGTGCCTGTGCGTACGTCTGCCCGAGCAATATTCCGCTGGTACAGTATTACCGTCAGGAAAAGGCCGAAATCCGCGCCATCGATGCAGAGACTGCCCGCGCCACCGAAGCCAAGGCACGCTTTGAAGCCAAACAGGCGCGCATGGAACGCGAGAAGTTAGCGCGTGAAGAGAAACACCAGAAAGCGGCAGTGAAACTGGACGAAGCACCGGCAACAGAAGCGCCATCTGCTGAAACAGCGGCAGAGCAGCCTGCCGAAGCCGATCCGCGTAAAGCGGCGCTTGCTGCGGCTATTGCTCGTGCGAAAGCGAAAAAAGCCGCCGCAGAGCAGGAAATCCCGGTGGCTTCTGAGCCTGTGCCTGAGACTCCGCCTTCTGCGGAAGACGATCGCAAAGCCGCCGTGGCTGCGGCTATCGCACGTGTGAAAGCGAAGAAAGCCGGAAACAGCGGCGTTGTGGTCGAAGCGAAAGAAAGCGAACTGGCCGTTGCCCCGCAGGCGCCGGCAGAGGATGATCGCAAAGCCGCTGTCGCCGCGGCCATTGCCCGTGTGAAAGCCAAAAAGGCCGCTGCGGCACAACCTGCAAATGGTGAAGAAAACGTGACAGCGTCACCTGCCGAGCCGTCCGCAGACGATAAACGCAAGGCCGCTGTTGCCGCGGCTATTGCCCGGGCTAAAGCCAAAAAAGCTGCTGCACTGAGTGAAGCGCAGGACGCTGAACCGGAAGAAAAAGAAACATCACAACAAGAAAGCGATCCACGCAAAGCCGCTGTGGCTGCTGCGATCGCACGAGTTAAGGCCCGTAAAGCCGCTCAGACAATGTCGAACGAGGAATAAATGGCCTTCAGGATCGCAAGTTCACCTTTTACGCATAACCGCCAGAACACCAGCACCATCATGATGATGGTAATTCTGGCGTGTATTCCCGGCCTGATCGCTCAGGTCTGGTTTTTTGGCTACGGCACGCTGGTTCAGCTGACGCTGGCTATCGTGATTGCCCTGCTGGCGGAAGGCGCTGTATTGCAGCTGCGCAAACAGCCGGTGAAAAAACGACTGGGCGATAACAGCGCCCTGCTGACTGCGGTTTTGCTGGGCGTCAGCCTGCCGCCGCTGGGTCCGTGGTGGATGGTGGTTCTCGGCACGATTTTCGCCATCATCATTGCCAAACAGCTTTATGGCGGTCTGGGTCAGAATCCATTTAACCCGGCCATGGTAGGTTACGTTGTTTTGCTGATTTCGTTCCCGGTGCAGATGACCACCTGGCTGCCGCCGGATGTTTTACAGCATCACCACGTCGGATTCACCGACACGCTGCTGACCATTTTCACCGGCCATAACAGTCAGGATCTGACCGCGTATCAGCTGAATATGAACGTTGATGGCGTGACGCAGGCGACACCGCTGGATGCGTTTAAAACCGGTCTGCGTTCCGGCCATACCGCCGATCAGATCCTCGGAACCCCCCTGTTCAGCGGCACACTGGCCGGTCTGGGCTGGCAGTGGATTAACCTCGGTTTTCTGGCCGGTGGCCTGTTCCTGATGTGGCGGAAAATCATCAGCTGGCATATTCCGGTTGCCATGCTGGGTATGCTGGCCTTCTGCGCGGGTATCGCGTGGGGTCTGGCGCCGGAAAGTTATTCCTCGCCGCTGGTCGGGCTGTTCTCCGGTGCGACCATGCTGGGCGCGTTCTTTATCGCGACCGACCCGGTTACGGCATCTACCACCCCGAAAGGCCGCCTGATTTTTGGTGCGCTGATTGGTTTGCTGGTATGGCTGATCCGCAGTTACGGCGGTTATCCGGATGGCATCGCCTTTGCAGTTTTACTGGCGAATATCACCGTGCCATTGATCGATCACTACACACAACCACGTGTTTACGGGCATCGCTGAGGAAGAATTATGTTAGCTACAATGCGACGCCACGGCCTGATCCTGGCTTTCTTTGGCGCACTGATGACCGGCATGACGGCGCTGGTCAATCTGATGACCAAGCCGACGATTGAACATCAGGCGCTGTTACAGCAAAAATCCCTGTTTGACCAGGTGATCCCGGCCAGCGTCTACGATAACGACATGCAGAATGAATGTTACAACGTCACCGATGAATCACTCGGCACAGCCACCCCGCACCGCATGTATCTGGCGCGCAAAAATGGTCAGCCAGTGGCGGCTGTGGTGGAAACCACCGCGCCTGACGGCTATTCCGGTGCGATTCAGTTACTGGTTGCTGCTGATTTTCATGGCAAAGTCTACGGTTCCCGCGTGCTGGAACAGCATGAAACGCCGGGACTGGGTGACAAAATCGAAGTGCGCATTTCCGACTGGATCAAACATTTTGCCAATCAGACCATTAACGGTCCCACCGACGAACGCTGGGCGGTGAAGAAAGATGGCGGTATGTTTGATCAGTTCACGGGTGCGACGATCACGCCGCGCGCCGTTGTGCGTTCAGTAAAACGCACTGCATTATTTATCGGGACGGTACCGTCTCAGCTTTCCCACCTCACCCCTTGTGGAGCCCGTGATGAGTGAAGCCAAAAAGATAATCGTTCAGGGTCTGTGGACCAATAACTCCTCGCTGGTTCAGCTGCTGGGACTTTGTCCGCTGCTGGCCGTGACGTCCACCGCCACTAACGCCCTGGGTTTAGGTCTGGCGACCACGCTGGTGCTGACCTGTACCAACGCCATGATTTCCGCGTTTCGCAAGTGGATCCCGGATGAAATCCGCATCCCGATTTACGTGCTGATTATTGCCTCGGTGGTGAGTACCGTGCAGATGCTGATCAATGCATACGCGTTCGGTCTGTATCAGGCGCTGGGGATCTTTATTCCGCTTATCGTCACCAACTGTATTGTGGTCGGACGTGCCGAAGCCTGCGCGGCCAGCAGCCCTGTCCATCTGGCTGCCCTTGACGGTGCCATGACGGGTCTGGGCGCGACCTGTGCGATGTTTGTGCTCGGTTCGATGCGTGAAATTCTCGGCAGCGGTGTGCTGTTCAACGGCGCAGATCTGCTGCTCGGCAGCTGGGCGAAAGTGCTGCGCGTGGAAGTGCTGCATCTGGACAACCCGTTCCTGTTGGCGATGTTACCGCCGGGCGCATTTATCGGCCTCGGCCTGCTGCTGGCCGCCAAATACCTGATTGATCAGCGCATGAAAGCGCGCAAAGCCGTGCAGCATGTCGCGGCTGAAGAAAGTCTGCCAAAGGGAAGTGTTCATGAATAAGGAAAAGCGCATCGAAATTCTCAGCCGTTTGCGGGATAACAATCCCCATCCGACGACCGAGCTGGTGTACACCACTCCGTTCGAGCTGCTGATTTCGGTTCTGCTTTCCGCGCAAGCCACGGATGTCAGCGTAAATAAGGCGACAGCAAAGTTATATCCGGTCGCCAACACCCCTGCATCCGTTCTGGCGCTTGGCGTGGACGGCGTAAAGGAATACATCAAGACCATCGGCCTGTTTAATGCTAAAGCCGAAAACGTGATCAAAACCTGTCGTATCCTGCTGGAAAAGCACAACGGCGAAGTGCCGGAAGATCGCGCTGCTCTGGAAGCCCTGCCTGGCGTAGGCCGTAAAACCGCCAACGTGGTACTGAACACCGCTTTTGGCTGGCCGACCATCGCCGTCGATACCCACATTTTCCGCGTCTGCAACCGGACGAAGTTCGCGCCGGGGAAAACTGTCGATGACGTCGAAGATAAATTACTGAAAGTGGTGCCCGCCGAGTTCAAGCTCGACTGCCATCACTGGCTGATCCTGCATGGTCGCTACACCTGTATTGCGCGCAAGCCGCGGTGCGGGAGTTGTCTGATTGAAGATTTGTGTGAGAGTAAAGAGAAGGTTTATGCGGAGTGAAAGGGGTTCCCTTTGGATCCCTTTAAATGGCTTTAAAAGCTTTAAATAGAATTGAGTAAATTTCGGTTTTTCAATTACGGTTATCTCATGGCCTTTCGTGCCGAAACCGACCAGAGGGGAAAGGCTTTTCCCCTCTGAACTCCCCTCGCTTTTTCAAACATGTGATCCGCGCGCTGGCTATGTTTCAGCAACCGCAGCGACAGGCTGGAAATCTTGCCGCTGCGCGGTTCCTTCGTTTCGGGATTGCAGCCTATGGTCTGCAACCTCTCATTCAGCAAGCTTTCTGAATCGCCCGCAGGATCTTAAATTCAAAAAACAAAATTACTCTGTTTTAGAGAGTTCAATGGCGTGCTCAAAATCCAGCTGAACGGAGCGGCTTCGAGACCCGTGGCTCGAAGACCGAGAGAAGGTAGTGCGCAGCACCTGGATTTGCGCCACTCATCAATGCCGCAGAACATGTCCCTTGCGCCAGCGGAGCGCGCAGTGAAAAAGCGCGGAGTCCAGAGGCCCGCGCGTTACCGGGTCTCTGGTCGGTGTGGGCCGACGCCCACGACCTTGAAGTTGAAGTTGAAGTTGAAGTTGAAATTGAAATTTAAGTTAAAAGCCGCCATTGCAGCGGCCTCTGCAATCAAATAAATGATTTCGCCTGCTTCAGTACCACATCACACGCTTTGGTTTTTACTTTCTCTTTCACCTGCGTCAGGCCGCTGCCGAGATTATTCAGATCCACACTCTGATCTTTACCGGTTTTCAGTAAACCGCCCAGCCCTTGCTGATAATCCTGACTTTCAGCACCCGCTGCTGTCTCAATGCCAAGTTTATTAAGAAGCTGGTCTTTCACGTTTTCGGTGCTGGCTTTGGAAAGCACATTGTTCTTCACACAATACTGTAATACACCAGCGACGTTGTTCGCGCTGGTCGAGGTCAGGGCGCTGTCGCCGCCGCTGAGCAGGGAGGTCAGCGAAGAGGTGGTACCCGTTGAGCCTGTTTTGCTGGTGCCATTCAGTCCGTCGCTGGCAGCCTGCTGCAGTTGTCCCAGAAGATTATTTGAGGCCTGTACGCCTGCCGAAAGTAAAATCCCCGCAGAGGCCATCGCCAGAACAACCGCTTTCAAAGTTTTCATGTCTTACTCCATCCATTTCACATAAGTATTGCGGCAAATCTTGGGCTTAAAGTTTCATGACATCAATAGGAATACCGGAGAGAACGTCTTTATTGCGCCATATTTGATGACTTGTTAAGCGCCTGCTGCGCCAGCCAGACACCCGCTGCCGTGAAGAAGTGCTGCGCCAGCGGCGTTGCCCTTCCCCCTTCGGCGACCACCAGCGCGGCGTGGCGGCTCATCGGCGTGATATCCAGAGGACAACGCTTCAGCGCAGGATGCATTTCATCAATCAGATGCCCGCGCGGTACCAGCGCACAACCGATGCCAACAAACACGCCCTGCATCAGCTGAAAAATCGAAGTGCTTTCCAGCGTCGGATGCAATTCCAGCCCGGACTGGCGGAAGAAATTATCCAGATAACGACGGAAATAACGGCTCGGTTCAGACAGACATAACGGCAATGCAACCGCCTGTTCGGCAGTCATCAGTTCAATGTCCTGCAACTGCGGGAAATGGTCCGGGTGATACACCACGTCAACGCCGCCGTCATCGAGCGGCACCAGCTGGAAACGCAGCTCATTTAGCGTCGAGAACTCAAAGAAACCGATCCCCACATCTACAGAATGACTGCTCAGCGCTTCGATCAGCTGATCGGCGCTGACTTCCGAAACCCGGTAATCCAGCCCCGGATGCGCTTCGCTGACGGCTTTGATCAGTTGCGCCAGTGACACGCTGCATTGCGGCATGACGCCGATACGCAAGGTGCCGCTCATGCCCTGTTTCAGCGACTCAACTTCCAGTTTCAGCCCTTCATAGACGGCGACGATTTCGCGTGCCCAGCTGAGGACGCGCAGCCCTTCAGCGGTAAAACCTTCAAAGTTATTACCGCGATTGATCAGATTAAGGTCGAGTTCTTTTTCGAGGTTCTTGAGACGCATCGACAGCGTCGGCTGGCTGACAAAGCTGGCTTCCGCCGCCCTGCCAAAATGCCGTTCGCGCTCGAGGTTACAGAGATAGATAAGTTGTTTGATATCCAATTTAGTGTCTGATTCAGCCGGTAGTTTTGCCTGATTGAGTGTTGCCTATTATAAGCCAAAGTCATGGGTATGACGCAGCGGATTAAAACCGGCTAAGGCATCCTGACGCTGTTTACGGGCACGGCGGGCCAGAGCATACGCCGGATCGCCATTGAAACCGTGGAATCCGCCCGGATAAATGCTGAATTCTGCCGGCACGCCAGCGCGGATTAACCGGCGAGCATACTCAATATTCTCATCCAGGAATAAATCAATCGAACCGACGCCAATCCAGGCCGCAGGCAATCCGCTGAGATCTTCCGCGCGGGCAGCGGCTGCATAATATGAAACATGCGGCAAACCCGCTTCATGCCCGAGATACGCGTGCCAGCCAAAACGATTATCCTGACGCGTCCACGAGAACTCGCCGGTGACCGGATTGGGGTTGGGATCGGTGACGGTACGGTCGTCGAGCATCGGGTACATCAGATTCTGAAACGCCAGCTTTGGGCCACCACGGTCGCGGGTCAGCAATGCCAGCGACGCTGCCAGACCGGCACCCGCGCTGTCGCCCATGACACCGATATGCGCAGAGTCGATGCCAAGTTCATCTGCCTGTGCGGTCATCCAGATCAGCGCGGCATAGCAGTCTTCCAGCGGACCGGGGAAAGGTGTTTCCGGCGCAAGACGATAATCTACCGAGACAATCACGCAATCCTGCTGCGCCGCCGTCGGCCGCGTCAGCGGGGTCGACTGTTCCGGACTGCCAAGTACATATCCCCCGCCGTGAATATGCAGGATGCCCATCCGCCCTTTGCGCTCATGTTGCGGCGAAATCACCAGCACACGCACCGCCGGCGCATCTTCGTCGCCTGAAATGTGATGTTGAGTCACCGTCACCGGCAGACCGTCATCCTGTGACAGACTTTCCAGAGCCGCGGCCTGACGCTGCTCACGCATGGCGGGTAAATCGGAGGCTTCAAGCTCGCGCTCCGGCATATCCGCCAGCAACGGACGCAGCTCGGGGTCTACAAGGTGGGCAGTATTCATCGCGGATCCTTATCAGAAATGATTTATCCCGTTATTTATAACCCCCTGCGCCGTTTTTAAAAAGTCTGAATCGTTATGGCTTATACCTGATTAGGTTGAGTATTTACTGTTGTCCAGAATATAAAAAAAGGGCCGAAGCCCCTTTCCTCATTTAGCAAAGTGCGATTACTTATTGCTTTGTTTGGTCGCAAAACCTTTGTTCAGTTTGCGCCAGTACACCAGCCAGGTGATCAGCGCACAGACCACGTAAAACACCAGGAAGACTTTCATCGCGCCAGCCGGTGAACCGGTCATTGCCAGTGAAGTACCGAACGCTTTAGGAATAAAGAACCCGCCAATCGCGCCGATTGAAGAGATAAAACCGAGCGCCGCAGCAGTATCCGTCACCGCTTCACGCAATGCTTCATCATCACTAGCACCGCGTGCTTTAGCCTGATCGGTAGTCAGTTTACGGAAGATCACCGCAATCATCTGGTAGGTGGAACCACTGCCCAGACCGGCCGTCAGGAACAGCACCATGAATACGGCGAAGAACGCCGGGAAGTTACCGCCCACGCCGCCAACCGGCAGGGTCAGGAACAGCAGGCCCGCGAAAATCGCCATCACAATGTAGTTCACCAGCGTCACACGGATACCGCCGAGACGGTCAGACAACATGCCACCCGCAGAACGCGCCAGCGCACCGAAGAACGGGCCGAAGAAAGCGAATTGCAGAATGTTAATGTCAGGGAACTGAGTTTTGGTCAGCATCGCAAAACCGGCGGAGAAGCCGATAAAGGAGCCGAACGTCGCCAGATACAACACACTCATGATCCACAGGTGGCCGCGTTTGAGTACCGGTAACTGCTGGCGGATTGACGCTTTGGAAGACGCCAGATCATTCATGCCGAACCAGGCTGCAATCGTACCGATCAGCAGGAAAGGCACCCAGATCCACGCCGCATTTTGCAGCCACATGTCTGAACCGTTCGCCAGCGTTTGTTTGTCACTGAACGCCGCGAAAACGCCAAGGGAAATCACCAGCGGAGCAACCAGTTGCATCACGCTCACGCCCAGATTGCCCAGACCGCCGTTGATGCCCAGTGCGCCGCCCTGCTTCGCTTTCGGGAAGAAGAAGCTGATGTTGGACATGCTCGAGGCGAAGTTTGCGCCACCGAAGCCGCACAACAGCGCGATGATCAGGAAGACGTTGTAAGAGGTGCTGGTATCCTGCACCGCAAAGCCCAGCCATGCACATGGCAGGATCAGGAAAACGGTGCTGATTGCTGTCCAGCGACGACCGCCAAACAGCGGGATCATAAAGGAGTAAGGTACGCGCAGCAGTGCGCCGGAAACTGACGGGATCGCAGTCAGCATAAACAGCTGATCGGTAGTGAAGTTAAAACCGACTTTGTTCAGATTGACAGAAACCAGGCTGAACAGCATCCAGACACAGAAACCCAGCAGCAAACAGGGAACAGAAATCCACAAATTTCGGCTGGCCACTTTATGCCCGGTCTTTTCCCAAAATTCCGGATCTTCCGGACGCCAGTCCTGCAAAAGGCGGGACGGTTTTTCCGCCGGTGAAGCTGATGTATGTGACATGTTTACCTCGGGTGGCAACGCATTGTTGTTGTAATGATTAAGTTATGTCGCACACACTAGGTAGAGCCCCGCCTCCCGATGTTGATACAAATCAACGCAACAGCAGGTGGATCATGGCCTAAAATTGACCACAAATCCTTTATGAGTATTCGGCGAGTTTCCAATAAACTGCTATTATTCATAAAGTTGATAATAAGATCCCTGCCCCATTTTTACCGGCACGCCCCGCATGGAAATAAGGGAGTAATCATAAAGAGGTATAGGGAAACGCCCTGTGATCATAAAAAATGCCCACTCCGTACAGGACTGTGGCGATCCACACTTTTCACTATCCCGATAAATTCCAGGAATTCTATTCATGCTTAAACGTGTTCTGCCTTCTCTTTCGCTGGTCAGCCAGACAACATTACTGATGTTGCTGCTCGGCCTGCTGGGTATTGGCGGAATGAGTATGGCAGCGTGGATGGCGGGTAGTATCGAAGGCAATGCCCACGCGATTAATAAAGCCGGTTCGCTGCGTATGCAAAGCTACCGGTTGTTGTCCGAAGTGCCGCTTGAAGGGAAAAACACCGCGTATATTCGCCAGATTGAAGCCGATCAGAACAGTATTGATTTGCTGCAGGCGGTAGAGCGCGAAAACCTGCAACCGCAGTTCCAGGCACTGCGCAATTACTGGCAAACAACGCTGCGGGATCAGATTCTGACCGCGAAGCATCCGCAAGACGTCTCGGCCAATATCGCAGTCTTCGTGGGTCAGCTTGATGTGCTGGTCGCCGAACTGGAACATAAAACTGAATACCACTTACAGCAGATTTCGCTTATCCAGCGCGGTCTGGTCGCTGTAACACTTCTGCTGCTGGCGCTGACCATCTGGTTTTTGCGCCGTCATTTGCTGGCCCCGTGGAGAAGTCTGCTCTCGCAGGCCAGTGCCATCACCAACGGTGATTTCAGCCATCGTTATCAGCGCAAACGGGTTGCCAATGGTGATGCACATAACGAAATGGATATTCTCGGCGACTCGCTGAACAGCATGTCCCTGGCGCTGGCGGAGTTGGTCGATAATCTGGCGCAGCGCGTGGCGGAGAAAACCGCCGATTTACAGCAGAAAAATCAGATGCTGGATTATCTGTATCGCGTGAGCCGTCAGCTTCACACCAGCGAGCCGCTCGAAGCGCGAATGGAACCGGTGCTGAAAGAATTGCAGTTGCTGACGCCGCTGAGTGGCGTGCAACTGCGGCAATACGAAAATAACAGCGCCGAAGTGTTCAACGAATTCAGCAATGCTTCACCACGTCAGCCTGTCAGCCCGAAAGTCGGGGAACATGCAAATGACGGTGGTGAGTCTTTAAGCTGGAGTCTGCGTGATGAACGTGAAAATTACGGCGTGTTACTGGCGCAACTGCCGCCGGGCAAGAATCTGAATGATGCACATCAGCAACTGATAAGTACCCTGCTTGAGCAACTGACCAGCACGCTGATGCTGGCGCGTCAGGCCGAACATCAGCAACAGCTGATGCTGATGGAAGAACGTTCGGCAATTGCCCGCGAGCTGCATGATTCTCTGGCGCAGTCGCTTTCCTGCCTGAAAATTCAGGTCGCCTGTCTGCAAATGCACGCCGCTGCTTTCAGCGAAGAAGATCAGAATGTGCTGCAACAAATGCGCGATGAACTGAGTACGGCTTATCGTCAGTTGCGTGAATTGCTGACCACGTTCCGCCTGACGCTCAATACTCCCGGCCTGCGGGCTGCGCTGCAACATACGGTCGATGAATTCTCACGCCGCATGGGACTGACGATAGATTTTGATTACCAGATCCCGCCGCGTTCCGTGCCGGCCAATCAGGGCATTCACCTGCTGCATATCGCCCGTGAAGCGCTGAACAATGCCTATAAGCACGCTAACGCCACGCAGGTTTCGCTTTCACTGCATTGCATCGATGGTGAAATCACGCTGCGCATTTGCGATAACGGCGAAGGTATTTCACCGAATGTTGAACGACAAAATCATTATGGTCTGATCATCATGCAGGATCGCGCCAGCACTTTACACGGTAAATGTCGGGTTGCCCGACGCCCGGACGGTGGCACAGAAGTAACAGTCCGTTTTCGTCCGGAAGCCCTGCCCATTAATCCCCAGGAGCAAGTATGAACGACATGACCCCTTCCACTATTTTGCTGATTGACGATCATCCGATGCTGCGCAACGGCGTCAAACAGCTGATTGCGCTGGATACCAGCCTGAAGGTGATTGGCGAAGCCAGCAACGGCGAACAGGGAGTGGAACTGGCGAAACAGCTCGATCCCGACCTGATCTTGCTTGATCTGAACATGCCGGGCATGAACGGCCTTGATACGCTCGACAGTATGCGCCAGACCTCGCTTTCCGGCCGCATCGTGGTGTTCAGCGTGTCAAATCATGAAGATGACGTGGTGACGGCACTTAAACGCGGCGCAGACGGCTATTTACTCAAAGATATGGAACCGGAAGATTTGCTGACGGCGTTGCACAACGCCGCCGCCGGAAAAATGGTACTGAGTGAAGCCCTGACGCCAGTGCTGGCCGCCAGCCTGCGGGAAAGCCGTCCGAGCGGCGACCGCGATATCCAGTCTCTGACGCCGCGCGAGCGCGATATCATCAAACTGATCGCAGAAGGTTTGCCGAATAAGATGATCGCCCGCCGTCTGAATATCACCGAGAGTACGGTGAAAGTTCACGTCAAACATCTGCTGAAAAAAATGAAGCTAAAATCCCGCGTCGAAGCCGCAGTGTGGGTATTGCAGAGTAATGTGCTTTGACAGTCGTTAGCCCTTAAAACCCCCTCCCAACCTCCCCCTTCGCGCAGGGGGAGGAGCAAAAGCAATTCGCCTTTCTGCCTTAGCTAAAAATTCAGCCCCGCATCGTCGCCGTACTGCGCTTGTGCGGTCAGCGGCGGGGAGACATTGAGCGTAATCCAGTTAGATGTCACTTTCTGGGATTTGCTGTCTTCGACCGTGACGGAAAGCCGGTAGCTGTTGGTCGCACCCGGCGAGTTATCCCACGGCGGCACAATCACACTCCAGCCATCAGGGTTACGGTTATTCGCCGGTGGCGTCAGGCTCAGTGCCTGCGTGTCACCCTGCCAGCTCAGCGCCACGATAGAATTCATCGCACGTAATTGCAGTTTGAGCGGCACTGTTTCGCCCGGCTGCAATGACCACGGCGGCGTGGCTAAAAACACCGATAACGTTTTGCGCTGCTTAAATTCCATCACCGGCATGTTATTGCGATCGACCATATCCATCCGGCTGCCGCGCAGCGATCGCGCAGCAGCCACATTCTGCGATGACAACTGCTGAGCCAGCGGCACGCCCAGCCGGTAGTTCAGCGTCAGTTTAACCAGATCCTGATTATCGCCGTCCTGCCCCGCCTGATGCTCCGCCATCACCGTCACCAGCGGAACCGGCGTGTAATTGAGTCCGAACGACACCGCCGACGGATTACTCTGGCGCGTTCCGTTACCAAATAAATCGACCTGATCGCCAAAATACTGTTCGTAACTGAGCGACGCACCCAGCTGGCGATAAAACGGCAAATACCCTTTGGTGGAGATGTCATAACCGCGAGCCTGACGGCGCAACTGCGTCGACGTACTGCTGTCGGCTTTCCAGGAGGACAACGGCTGATAATAGTTGGTCGAGAATCGCAGATAGTCTGTCCAGGCTTCCGCGCCCAGACTGCCCCGCGTCAGCTGACGGTCAAAATCATTATCGATAAACGCGTTGTAGCCCAGCATCCACGGGCCGGTATTGATGCGCTGCCCCAAACCGAAGTTACCGACCGTAGCGTCAGCCGCGCTTTGCAGACCGATCTGACTGTAGACCAGATTGTTTTCAGAATTGTATAACGGGCTGAAGAGCTGACCGGAGCTGCCATCAAGATTATGCCCGGTCACATCCAGCGTGGTACTGACCGTGCCCAGCGGCGAAAGCAAGCTGCTGGTTTCTTTCTGCACCAGTTTGGCGGCCTGAGTGAGCGCCAGCGTTTCGGCCTGTATGCGCAGCGGATCGTCGCTGTCAGTGGTGGTGGTGCCCAGTTCTTTCAGGGTGGTTGCCAGCTGTTTTTCAGTGGCACTCGGGCCGGTATCATTCTTAATATACTGGCTGCCCAGACTCGGCAGAACATTAGTCTGCGGCGCAGTGCCGGTATTAAACGTTGAATGATTATCGCTGGCCGGCAGGAAACCGGTAAGTTTATAGCTGAGGCCGCCGTATTCGGCAGGGTCTGCCGTCAGCGCACTGGCGCTTACAGCATAAAGAGCAGTTCCCCCTGCGAGAATGGCAGGGACTGCGTAACGCTTCAATAAATCAGAAAAAAAATCTGTGACGTTTGTCATGCCTTACACATTTTACAAGTAATATTTGATCTTACCTCACGAGCAGCATAATTCAACCTTCATGCCACAAAAGGTCACACACTCCTTCTCCTTAAGTGAAATCATTTGAATTCATTTCCTTGATGAATACATGGATGATTTGTCATCAGTTCACAAAATCTCATCTAAAATTACATCGAAATAATCAATTCACACACATTTCATAACATTTTTAACACACTAACCATTTATCTTTACAGTCTGTTTTCATTTATCCTTAGCAGGTTAACGATTTCTGATGCCACCCGACTGCTTTAGCAGAGCGTATCTCAAATCAGAATGGCGTTTCTCCGTGGAAATTTTATCCGCCGGTAACAGGCAGGATCAGCGCCATTCATAGCCAGTTGTTGCAACACATAGCCCTTCTAAAAAACAGGGAACATAAATGAGCAAAAAAACATTGCCCGGTGTGACACGCCGGCAGATTCTCTCGTTCACGGCAGCCTCAGCGGTATTGGGCGCAGCCAAAGCCGCAAACGCAGTCACGCTCAAAGGTACGCCCGTGTGGAGCCCCTTCGATGCGAGTCCGCCACCGCAAATTGACATCGATGGCTGGGCGTTCTTCACCGACGCTGAAGCCGCCGCAATGGAAGCCATCGTTGACCGGCTGGTGCCTGCCGATAATCTGAGTGTGGGCGGCAAAGACGCCGGTTGCGCGGTGTTTATCGACCGCCAGCTGGCTGGTTTCTACGGCACCTACGCCCGCCTCTATATGGAAGGACCTTTCCAGGAAGGCACGCCGGAGCAAGGCGATCAGTCTCCGCTGGTTCCCCAGCAACGCTACCGTCTTGGCCTGGCCGCACTGGATAAATATACCCAGTCTCAGCACCAGAAGTTGTTCAAAGACCTGCCCGGTGACCAGCAGGACCAAATCCTGTCCGGTCTGGAAAACGGAAAAATAGCTCTCGATGGGATCGATTCCAAACTGTTCTTCGCCATTGCGCTGAAAAACACCATGGAAGGATTCTTTGCCGATCCGATTTATGGCGGTAACCGCAATATGGTGTCTTGGAAAATGCTGGGCTTCCCTGGCGCACGCTACGACTACCGCGAATATGTCGGCAAACATAACCAGAAACTCGATCTGGAACCGCTGAGTATTTCGGGCGGCGACGCATGGAAAATGAAAAGCTAAGGGCAGAACAACATTATGGCAAAGAAATTACCTAAAACTGATGTGGTGGTGATCGGGCTCGGCTGGGCCGGTTCAATCATCGCCAATGAATTATGCGACGAAGGCCTCAACGTAGTGGCGATTGAGCGTGGCCCGTGGCGCGATACCGCCCGTGATTTCAACGTGGCCACCGTCACCGATGAATTGCGCTACAACAGCCGTCAGGAACTGATGCTGCGCACCCGTCAGAACACCATCACTATCCGCAACAATCCGGCGCAAACTGCCCTGCCAATGCGCGAATGGGGTTCTTTCCATCCCGGCAACGGCACCGGCGGCGCGGGCAACCACTGGGCGGGGATCACCTTCCGTTTCCAGCCGGATGAATTCCGTCTTAAAAGCCATCTGACCGAACGTTACGGCGCTAACGCTATCCCGGAAGAACTGGTGTTGCAGGACTGGGGCACCGACTGGGATGAAATGGAACCGCATTACGCGTCTTTTGAACGCCTTGCCGGGGTTTCCGGGAAAGCCAGCAATGTGAAAGGCGAACATCATGATGGCGGTAACCCGTATGAAGGAATGCGCTCGATTGAATATCCGACCCGTCCGATGGATCAGCCTTATGGTCCGACGCTGTTTGCTGAAGCCGCGCGCAACATGGGGTACAAAGCATTCCCCGTGCCCTCTTCGCTGATTTCCGAGCCTTACACCAACCCGCTCGGCGTGAAAATGGGGCCATGTACTTACTGCGGTTTCTGCACTAACTACGGCTGCGCAAACTACTCGAAAGCCAGCGCCATCACCACCGTGTTACCGGCGCTTATCCGCAAAGAGAATTTCGAAGCCCGCACCAACTGCGAAGTGATGCAGGTACTGACCGATTCCACCGGCAAACGCGCCACCGGCGTGGTTTACATCGATTCTTCCGGCGACGAGTGGGAACAGCCGGCGGATCTGGTGATTGTCAGCGCATTCACCTTTGAAAACGTGCGTCTGATGCTGCTTTCCGGTATCGGCAAACCGTACGATCCGGTGACGTTAAGCGGCACCACGGGTCGTAATTATGCTTATCAGACCGCCAACGGCGTGCAGCTGTTCTTTGATGACAAAAACTTCAACCCGTTCATCGGCGCAGGCGCCGTCGGTATGGGCATTGATGATTTTAACAATGACAACTTTGACCACAGCGGTCTGGGCTTCTTCGGTGGCGGCAGTATCCGCGTGACGCCAATCGGTGGCGCGCCAATCGGTTACCGCCCTGTTCCGCCGGGAACGCCGAAATGGGGCAGCGAGTGGAAAAAAGCCACGGTCGCTAACTACCTCAGTTCTATGTCGATCGGTTGTGAGGCCAGCAGTTACACCACTAAAACCAACTATCTGTCGCTCGATCCAAACTATAAGGATCGTTTAGGTCGGCCGCTGCTGCGTGTGACCTTCGACTTCCCGGAAAATGACCTGAAGATGGCCGCGTATTGCACCGGTAAAGTCGCTGAAATCGCCAAGGCAATGAACCCGCGCCAGCTGGTTGCTAACCCGATGAAAGGCCACTGGAACGGTACACCGTATCAGTCTTCACACGTAGTCGGCGGTTTTGTGATGGGCGCGGATCCTTCCACCAGTTCCGTCAATAAACACCTGCAAGTCTGGGATGTGCCTAACCTGTTTGTGGTCGGCGCGTCGGCCTTCCCGCAAAACCCGGGTTACAACCCGACCGGCACCGTTGGCGCGCTGGCGTTTAAAGCCGCCCATGCCATCCGTAACTTCTATCTGAAAAAACCGGGAGAGATGATCGCATGAAAAAGTTAACGTCATTCTCACTCGGATTACTGGCATTGAGCGTTTCCGGTCTGGCACATGCCGCGGGTGACGGCTCTTTCGATCAGGTAGAACGCGGGCGTTATCTGGCCACCGTGGGCGACTGCGCGGCCTGTCATACGGCCTCAACGCCGGATGCCAAACCTTTCGCCGGTGGCGTGCCGATTGAAACGCCGTTTGGCCGTCTGGTCGGCGCAAACATCACGCCGGATCCGGAAACAGGTATCGGTAAATGGAGCTTCGACGACTTCCAGCGCGCGATGTCCGAAGGCATCGGTCACGGCGGAAAACGTCTGTATGGTGCGATGCCGTTCACGGCGTACACCAAAGTCACCCGTGACGATAACGCCGCCATCTGGGCTTATCTGCAAACCCTGCAACCGGTGCATCACGAAGTCGAAACCAACCAGCTGCCGTTCCCGTTCAACGTGCGTACCAGCCTGATGGGCTGGAACTGGCTGAACTTCAACAAAGGCGAATTCAAACCGCAGATGGATAAGTCTGCTGAATGGAATCGCGGCGCCTATATTGTTGAAGGCCTGGGACACTGCGGAACCTGCCACACGCCGAAAAATATGATCGGCGGCGATAAAGACAGTGAGTTCCTGCAGGGCGCCGTGGTGGAAAACTGGGTTGCTCCGGACATCACCACCAATAAACACACCGGTATCGGCAACTGGACGCAGGAAGATCTGATGCAGTATCTGAAGACCGGCTCTAACCGCTTCGATATGGCATCAGGCCCGATGGCTGAAGAAGTGACGAATTCTTCACAGCACTGGACGGATGCGGATCTCAAAGCCGTAGCGGTTTATCTGAAAGACAGCGGACACGACAGCGGGAATAAAGCCCCTGCGCCGGTGAAAGCGGAAGATAACGCCATGAAAGCCGGGAAGCACATCTATGCTGACCGTTGTTCTGCGTGCCATACGCCGGACGGCAAAGGTCAGGATGGACTGTTCCCGCGTCTGGCTGATTCCGCGCTGATCAATCAGACCAATGCCACATCGCTTATCCGCGTAGTGCTGACGGGCAGCCGTCCGGTCGCAACGGACAGCAAACCAACGGCGCCGTCTATGCCTTCGTTTGATGCCAACATGAGTGACGCCGATGTGGCGAACGTGCTGACGTATATCCGTAACAGCTGGGGAAATGCCGCTGCGCCGGTGTCAGCCTCAGACGTGAAAGACCTTCGTGCAGAACTGAAGAAATAAGCAGGAAACTGCGCATTCAGCATGATCTGAGAATGAGAAAGGCCGCGCAAGCGGCCTTTCTTTTTACAAGCATCACGGATAAATCAGTGCCTGGAAGGCATCTGCATAATCTGTACTAACAGATGATCGTTATTCTGACTTAATTGCACCAGATGTTTGCATTCCACTTTAATCGCAGTGAGCTGTTCTTCGGTCAGTGAGTACGGCAGGTTAATATCAATGCTGTACATATTTTGCTGCTCTGCCAGTTCAATCAGCCGGACGATATTGGTTTCATCGCTGACCTGCGTGGACACCACCTGTAAAGCCAGTGCGCGTAAGGCTTCCTGCCGGGAATTTTCTTTTTTAGAGCGGGATTTCAGTACCATGCCGAAGAACGGCATCACACCGTAAATCGCGTCAACAAAGCTCCATTTCTTTTTGCAGGATGCGGACAAATACTCCATATAGTCAAAGGTCGCTTTTTGACTGCGCGCATCAGGTACCAGGCGGTTTTCATTCATCCCCTATTCCTCTTCCTGGTCAGGGTCAATCAATTAGGTAAATCAATCTGTAACGATGAAGATATTCACCTATATAATGGCATAATTCACCGATACTTTGCCAGTCGGTTCGGGTGCTTAAGTTTGAGCAATTATTGCCTGATCAGACAAAATTTATCATTTCAGAATTTATCGAAAGTATTTCGCGTATATGGAATTTACGCCGCAAAACTGACATGTTCTATTACGCTCGCAGGATGGCGTCGCCAGCCGGGTCACGCTATCCTACTCACCGGATTTCTTAAAGCAGCAAGCCAATGAATAAAATCGTTTTTGTAGAAGATGATGTAGAAGTCGGCAACCTGATCGCCGCCTATCTGGGTAGACACGATATAGATGTTCTGGTTGAGCCGCGTGGCGATACAGCGCAGGCGCGCATTGAGAAAGAAAAACCCGATCTTGTCCTGCTGGACATCATGCTTCCCGGCAAAGACGGCATGACGTTGTGCCGCGATTTACGGCCGATATTTCCGGGGCCCATCGTATTGCTGACTTCGCTCGACAGCGACATGAACCACATCTTATCGCTGGAAATGGGCGCGAACGATTACATCCTGAAAACGACACCACCGGCAGTGCTTCTGGCGCGTTTGCGCCTGCATTTACGCCAGAGTCCGGCGCAGACCCTGCAGAGCGAACAGCCGGTTCAGGCGCTGACAAGCGGCAATGCCCTGCACTTTGGACAGTTATGTATCGATCCGGTGAACCGTGAAGTCACGCTGGTGGATGAAACTATTGTGCTTTCCACCTCCGACTTTGATTTGCTCTGGGAACTGGCGACCCACGCAGGCCGCATTATGGATCGCGAAGCTTTGCTGAAAAACCTGCGTGGCGTCAGCTATGACGGGCTGGATCGTAGCATCGATGTGGCGATTTCCCGCCTGCGTCGCAAGTTATATGACAACACCCTTGAGCCCTTCCGCATTAAAACCGTGCGTAACAAAGGCTATCTGTTTGCCCCTAACGCCTGGGAGTCGCTGCAGGAATGAAAAAGCTTTTCATCCAGTTCTTTTTGTTACTGCTGGTCTGCTTTATGGTCATGGCGATGCTGGTCGGGCTGGTCTATAAAGTGACCGCGGAGAAAACCGGCCGGCAGTCCATGAACGACCTGATGAAAAGTTCGCTCTATTTAATGCGCAGTGAGCTGAGGGAAATCCCGATCAAAGACTGGAATAAGACCATCAATACGCTGGATCTGAATCTGTCTTTCAAACTGCACATTGAACCTCTTGGCAAACGCAAACTCAGCCCGCTGCTCGATCAGCGCCTGAAAGACGGCGAAATTGTCGCGCTCGATGATGAATATACGTTTATCCAGCGGGTGCCGCGCAGCCATTACGTGCTGGTAGTCGGTCCGATCCCTTATCTGTTTTACATGCACGAAATGCGCGTGCTTGATTTCGTTCTGCTGATGTTCATCGGCCTGTCGCTCGCTTTACCCGTTTTCCTGTGGATGCGTCCTCACTGGCAGGATTTGCTGCGTCTGGAAAACTCGGCGCTGCGCCTGGGTAACGGGCATCTTGACGAACGCATTGATTTTGATTCGACCTCCAGCCTGAACCGTCTGGGTGTGGCATTTAATCAGATGGCGGACAATATCAGCACGCTAGTGGCCAGTAAAAAGCTGCTGATCGACGGCATTGCGCATGAGCTTCGTACACCGCTGGTTCGCCTGCGTTACCGGCTGGCGATCAGCGAAAATTTACCCGAGGCGGAGCAAAACGCCATCAACCGGGATATCGGGCAGCTTGAAGCGCTGATCGATGAACTGCTGACGTATGCGCGCCTTGACCGGCCGCAGGTGACGCTGAATCTTGAAAAAGTGAATCTGGCAGAATGGCTGGAAGACAAAGTCGATGATTTCCGCATGATCACCGAGCGCACGATCCTGTATGACGCGCCGCAAAACAGCGATTTCGGCGGCGTGGATTTACGCCTGATGGAGCGCGTGCTGGATAATCTGGTCAATAACGGGCTGCGTTATTCACAGGAAACCCTGCGCGTCAGCCTGTGGCTGGACGGTGAACTGGCCAGCCTGCAAGTCGAAGACGACGGGCCAGGCATTCCACAGGAAGAACGTCAGCGGATCTTCGAACCTTTCGTGCGTCTGGACCCAAGCCGCGATCGCGCTACCGGCGGCTGCGGGCTGGGGCTGGCTATCGTACATTCCATCGCCGTGGCCTATCAGGGACGCATCGCCGTTGACAGCAGCCCGCTGGGCGGTGCCAGTCTGCGTTTCAGCTGGCCGGTAAAACCGACATTTAATCTGGCTGTTGAGCAGCCTAATAACGAAAATCAGGAAGGGAGCCACAATGACCATCGCTTATAAAAAACTACACGACACCTTCGCCCGCCTCTCCCGCTTTGGCCACTTATCGGCAATTGCAGGCTGGGACGCCGCCGCCATGATGCCACCGGAAGGCGGACAAGCCCGTTCGGAAGCACTGGCCGAACTGAGCGTGCTGACGCATCAGATCCTCACCGCGAAACAGGTAGGTGAATGGCTGGAGCAGGCGGGCGGCGAACAGCTCAACGACGTGGAGCAGGCAAACCTGCGTGAGATGCGTCGTCATTATCAGCAAGCAGCCCTGCTGCCGGAAAGCCTGGTGCAGGCAAAATCACTGGCAGGTGCGCGTTGCGAGCAGGCATGGCGCATTCAGCGCAAAAGCAATGACTGGGAAGGTTTCGCTGATAACCTGAAAGAAGTGGTGAAACTGAGCCGTCAGGAAGCGCAGCTGCGTTCAGAAGCCGCGGGCATCAGCCGCTACGATGCCCTGCTCGATTTATACGAACCGGGTATGACCTCGCAGAAACTCGACGTGCTGTTTGGCGATTTGAAAACCTGGTTGCCGGATTTATTGCAGACCGTGGTCGAAAAGCAAAAATCTGAAACCCGCATCGCGCCGCAGGGTCCTTTTGACATCGAAAAACAGCGCCAGCTTGGGCTGAAAGTGATGGAACGTCTGGGCTTTAACTTTGGCGCCGGTCGTCTGGATGTCAGCGCGCACCCGTTCTGTGGCGGCGTGCCGCAGGATGTGCGTATCACCACGCGCTATAACGAAGATGAATTCCTCAGCGCCATGATGGGTGTGATACATGAAACGGGTCATGCGCGTTATGAGCAGAATCTGCCGAAAGAATGGCTGGGGCAGCCGGTTTCTAACGCACGCTCAATGGGCGTGCATGAATCTCAAAGCCTGCTGTTTGAGATGCAATTAGGTTGCAGCGAGCCGTTCCTGAAGTCAGTTTACCCGCTGGTAATCGAGCAATTCGGCCATCGCGAAGGGCTGGATGAAAGCAACTTTATGAAACTCAACCAGCGCGTTCAGCCTGGTTTCATCCGCGTTGACGCTGATGAACTGAGCTATCCGGCTCACGTGATTTTGCGTTATGAAATCGAAAAAGCACTGATGGAAGGTGACGTTGAAGTTGACGATATTCCGGCCTTGTGGAACAGCAAGATGAAGGAATATCTGGGCATCAATACCGTCGGGAACTACCGAGACGGTTGTATGCAGGACATTCACTGGACCGATGGCGGATTTGGTTATTTCCCAACGTATACGCTGGGTGCCATGTATGCCGCACAGCTGTTCCAGACGGCCAACAAAGCGATTCCTACGTTGCAGGACGATATTGTACGCGGCGACCTGACGGCGTTGTTCCAGTGGTTGCAGCAAAATATCTGGCAACACGGCAGCCGTTTCTCGACCGATCAGCTGATCAAAAATGCCACGGGCGAAACGCTGAATCCGGCGTTCTTCCGCGCGCATCTCGAAAATCGCTATTTGTAATTCATCTGTAATTCAGCTGTAAAAAACACCTCCTTTTCGCAAAGGAGGTGTTCTTCAACGACCTGCTACCTGAGCTCTTTATCCTGCGACGTGATATTTCAGCCGGTATTCGCCAGAGCCAACCTTTGCGGTAAATCCTTCTGCATTACGGATAAATTTCACACCATCGGCTTCCAGTAAAGTTTCTGCGCCCGTCAGCACCAGAGTAGCGGAGGTATTTGCCGGAACATTCACGCAAAGACTGACGTCCTGACCACTGACGTCCCAGCGGACGCCTATTGCGCCGTAAACCGACTGATAGCGCGTTTCCAGCCAGTTCAGGCCACCGCCGGTCAGCGGTTTGATGATGAAATGCTTGAATCCGGGCTGTTCCTCGTCCGCTTCAATCCCCGCCGCCACACGGTAAAGCCATTCGCCCACTGCGCCGTAAGCATAGTGATTGAAGGAATTCATGTCAGCGCTCCACATACTGCCGTCCGGTTTAATGCCATCCCAGTGTTCCCAGATGGTGGTGGCACCGGCTTTCACCTGATACAACCATGACGGAAAATCGTCTTTCAGCAGTAAATTCCACGCTTCTTTGACGCGGCCATTCTGGCTGAGTGCATGGCAGAAATACGGCGTGCCGACAAAACCGGTGACCAGATGGCCGTCGTGTTCTTCGAGCAGTTCAACCAGCGTATCAGTCGTTTTCTGGCGAAACGCCTCGGGTACCAGATTGAAATACAGCGCCAGAATGTGAGCGGTTTGCGTTCTGGCCGTCAGGCCCCCGGACGGTGTGAAGAATTCCTCCTGAAAACGCGCGACAATCGCCTGATGCAGGGCATGGTAATGTTCATAGTCTGCGTTGCGTTTCAGCACTTTGGCGGTTTTAGCGAACAATTGCGTGGAGTAAGCGTAATACGCCGTGCAGGTCAGGTCGTTTGGCGTGGCACCGAAGTAACTGCCCTCTTTTGCATCCAGCGCCACCCAGTCGCCGAACTGCAATTTGTAGCGCCAGATATGATTTTCGGCATGGTCAGTCATGAAATCAATCCAGCCTTTCATGCTGCCGTACTGGTTTTCCAGCACGTTGGTATCGCCATACATCAGGTACATCGTCCACGGATTGATCACCGCCGCATCCGCCCACGCCGATGCGGAATGGGTTCCGCCTTCCGACAGTAAACGGTCTTTGCCACAATAGCCGGTAAGGATATCCGGGATAACGTGCGGTACGCCGCCTTCCGGCGTCTGGTCATAACGAAGATCGGTCAGCCATTTGGCGAAGAAATTACGGGTTTGCATCAGATAGCTCGCCGTGCGGCAAAAAATCTGTGCATCACCCGTCCAGCCCAGCCTTTCGTCACGCTGCGGGCAGTCCGTCGGCACATCAACAAAGTTACCTTTCAGGCCCCACAAAATGTTGTGATGCAACTGATTTAATTCAGGATTTGAGCAGGCGAAATAGCCGGTCTGTTCCATTGCGGAATGCAAAACAATCGCAGTGAAATTATTCAGATCCAGCGGTGCCGGATACTCCTCTACTTTCACAAAACGGAATCCCTGCCAGGTGAAATGCGGATGCCAGGTTTCTTCGCCCTCACCTTTGAGAACATACTCAGTGCGCTGCGTGGCTGTACGCAGATTATCTAGATACACATTGCCCTGCGCATCCAGCACTTCAAAGTGGCGAAGCACCACTTTATCGCCCGCGTTGCCCCGGACCGTAAACTCTACCCAACCGCTGAGATTCTGACCAAAATCCATGACGGTATCGCCCTGCGGCGTGGTGATTAACCGAACCGGTTTGAGTTCTTCCATTTTTCTGACCGTGTTACTTCCCTGCGCGACCAGCGTGGATTTATCATGCGTCACACGACTGACCGGCCGCCAGGCATTGTCAGAGAAACCTTTCGCGCACCAGCCAGGTATTTCCCGGCGCGCATCATAAATTTCGCCGTCATAAATTTCAGAAAAAAGAATGGCGGAGTCGTGGCATTTCCAGCTTTCATCACTGACCACAACCTCCTGAGAACCGTCTTTGTAATTGATGACCAGTTGCGAAATAAACGCAGTTTGCTCACCGTAATAGTTACGATGACGGCTGAAACCCATATCGCCTTTGTACCAGCCTGCACCTGCAATGGCGCCAATGACGTTTTCACCCTTTTCCAGATGGCTGGTCAGATTATAGGTCTGATAAAGTAAGTGATTGTGATAACTCGTCCAGCCCGGCGTCAGGGCATCTTCTCCGACTTTCTGGCCATTAAGATGTAATTCATAAAGCCCCAGCGCGCTGACATGAATAAAGGCTGACTGAATATCTTCAGTACAGTTGAGGACAAACGATTTTCTCAGTAATGTGCCCGCGGACTGATCTTTATCAGCCGGTGTTTCAGCAGAAATAAAATCAGCCTGCCATTCGTGTGTATAAAGCACCCCGGATATCATCTCTGCGGGAGAACTCCAGTTACTGGTCTCGCCATAATTATCACGCACCTGCACACGAATAAAATAATGCTGGGACGAGGTAAGCATTAATTCCATTAACGGAACATTATTTGAACAATCGCTTTCCTGCCATTCCCCGCGAAGCAGAATATTATCAAAATTCTGTTGATGGCTAATCTGGATCCGATACGCCGTTTGCCGGACGTTTCTGTTGTGGCTTTCAATCTCCCAACCCAATACAGGAAGTTCCTGCACGCCTGATAATGCGGATTCCTGATTCAGTGTAAGTCTGGTTACTGCGAGCATAATTCGTGACTCCTTTCGTAATTTCGGTGAAATAGATAACTAAATTTGTTTGACAGCGGATGCCGGATATTCAGGCGTTGTTTCTTTTATGAGCACTCCGGCCTCACTGTTAAATTCGTTTCGTTGTTTTCCGTGGAAACAGATCCAGCCGATCAATAATCCGGAAGCCACTGTCGCGGATAACAGGGTATAAAGCACCTGCGGTCCGGCTTCCAGTAACAGCGGCGTAATAAAGGCCAGTACACCGCATAACAACCGGGAGATAGCAACGATAATACCTTGCGCCGTCGATCTCAGCATGGTTGGGAACGATTCCTGTGACCAGACTTTCATGATCCCTTCGAAAGCCAGTCCGCTGCCTATAGCAGTAAAGAATAGACAACAGAACCAGGAGGCAGGTGAGAAATTAAATAATACCGGCAGGAAGAATCCGCCCGCGAAACAAATAGCCCCCAGAATAAATGCGGGAATACGTTTCGGCGTATCAACAAAGCGCATAAACATGATCCCGGCGAACACTCCGACCGGCATGGTCAGCAGATTCCACAGCGAATTTTGTTCAACAGAAATACCCACCACGTTTACCGCGATATAAGTGCCAAACTGACCACCGGTATTCGCGGCAAGATTGGTGAAAGCGTAAAACAGACACAGCGCAATAAACGGCCACAAGTATTTCCCGTGGATGAGATCTTTAAATGAGGCTTTCTGAGCCCGCACCGTCACAATGCCTGCACGCCTTTCGTTTCTGGCGATCAGCCATAATGGGGATTCCGGGATGGTACAGCGCAACGCCAGCAAAACGACGGCCACGGCGCAGACATGCAGATACATAATCTGCGCACCGGGCCGCCCCCACCCGCCTACGACGGCAGAAATTGCCATCGTGCTGCCAATCCCTAAGAACCACAGTAGATTCGACAAGCCGATAATCTTGCCGCGGTTTTTGTCTGTTGCCGCTTCGGCAATTGTCGCCAGAGAAACGGGTAAATCTGCACCAGTGGCCAGCCCGACCAGCAATGTTCCCGCCAGCAGCAGCGCAAAAGTGTCGCCGAATGCCAGAAACAACGTGCCGATAATGATCATTATCATGGTGGCAATAAAGACTTTGCGTCTGCCGTAACAATCGCCCAGCCTTCCGCCCGTCAGTGCCCCCAGCGCAATGCTCAGCGTGAGTATTCCTGAAAGTATTCCTATCTGAACTACCGTGGTGCCGATCGTTTTCTGATAAATAACCAGAGCCGTTCCGTTTGAAACAATAGCAGCAGAATCAATATATGACGCCATGCCGGAAACCACCCCGACGTACCAGGGATTAGGTTGTTTAGTGGTTGACATAATAATGTCCTTCAGAGGTGTACGTGAATTAAATGATCCTTGAGAGGTCCTTTCTGTTTACTGTTATTATGGTTAGCTATTACTGCTTTAAAGTATTGCTTTAAATTATTACCTTGAATTATCAAAACAGGTTATTACTGCGTAGTTGAAATAACACTGTTACTGACTCTCATCCTTTCCTGAGAAGGTGTCCTTTGAAACTGTTTCTTATATGCTTCCGTCAGGCGTGATGTGGTGGAAAATCCACACAGCGTGGCTATTTTCCCTATGCTTAAATCCGAGGTTCGCAATAACTCCTGCGTTTTTAATAAACGATAGCGCTGCTGGAACCTTTCCGGTGTAAAGCCGGTGATCTCCTTTATAAATCTGAACATGGTTCTTTTAGCGACACCGCTTTCTTCGCATAAATAATCCCAGTTAATCGTGCAGGTATAATTTTCGCGCAGATGATTCAGCAGATGGCGCTTCCCTGATTCTGTCTCACTGGCACGACATTCTTTACGCATGGCACACTGGTAAAGCATCACTATCATCGATAATAAATAAGACTCTGCGGTCGCAAAGTAGGCGTTATCATATCGGGCATCACATTGCCGGGTGATTTTATCCGTCAGTTCAATCACTCTGGCCAATTCTTCATCCGTTAATCCTGTACGACGTCTCTTCATCGACCCGGTATATTCTTTGATCCCTGCCGTCAATTCAGCGATGTTATTGATAAAATGAAAAGGTCGTTCTTTATGTAGCAGAATATTGATTATTGACAACTTATTAGTAGATTCATAACAGTGAACATCGTGCGCGCTGACGATAAAAAAGTCGCCTTTATGAATAAACTCCACCTGATCGTTGATGATATGAAAGCCGCTGCCATTGCGGACAATAACCAGTTCATCAAATTCATGCACGTGTACATCTTCCATCGACTGTCGGTTCATATCGAATAAACTGAAAGCATGATGTTCTGAAAGAAAGAAATCACTGACCTTGAGTATTTTCATGCATTCACCGAGTTAATGATTAATATAATTCACTGTAACTTTGCCGGGTCATTTAAATATTTCGTGTCGATAAAAAGATTAGACCGTAATAATTATGACAAGTCTATACGATGCACTGGCACTGTGGCGTAAGCGCCCGTGACATTTGTTTCATTTTTGTATCAGAAATCTCATTTCAGGATCAGCACGCATAAAAAAGCGCAGAAAAATCTGCGCTGGATAAACGTGGTGCAACGGTTCTCTGTCCGTTATGTCTGATGCAACCGGTGCTTATGCCCTTTCATCAGGCTCAGCGACGCAGAAAAAGCGGCACCTTCATCCCCGGCCATAATGGCTTCGTAAATCCTCTTATGTTCATTCAGACACATGCCCCCTTCTTTTGAGGAATATTCAAAAAACCATTTGAATATAGTGGTCAGCACGTTGCCAAACGGCACATAAAAACAGTTACCGGAGGCAATAAAGATCATCCGGTGAAATTTGGTATCGATATCCACCCACTGCTCAGCATCAAAATTTTCAGCGACATGACACATCTGTCGGTAGATCCGCGAAAGTTCGATGCGCTGTTCTTTGCTGGCATTCACGGCGGCCAGCGCGGTAGCGTGCGGTTCAATGGCTTTGCGAAATTCCAGAAACTGGTGATAGATTTCTTCTGTCGCTTCCATGCCCTGCATCCATTCCAGCAACTGCGGATCCAGCATGTTCCACTGCGCGCGTTCTTTGACGCGGGTGCCGATTTTAGGCCGCGACTCCAGCAGCCCTTTGGAGGTCAGCAGTTTCAACGCCTCGCGCAGTGCGGTACGGCTGACGCCAAACTGTTCGCCCAGCTCGATTTCACTTGGCAAAATGGCTCCCGACGCCAGTTCGCCCGACAGGATTTTACGTGCAATATCACGTGCGATATGAGTATTCAGGCCACGGCTCATGCCTGCGGCGGTTTCAAACTGCAACGTCATGCTCTTCCCTTTTTACTGTGCAGATTGCCGACATCATAGTTCAGGCGACAGCACGCTGCATGCGGCCGTCGCACTGAAACACCCAAACTGTGCGCTACGGCGCCATCTGACCGCCATTAACGTCTAATATCTGGCCGGTGATGTAACCGCTGCAGGCGTGCGAGGCGAAAAACAGGTAAGACGGTGCCAGTTCTTCCGCCGAACCGAAACGTCCCATCGCAATTGACCCGGCGATTTTCTCACGCACTTCTGCACTTTTGTCTGCATGAAAAACGGTGTCGATAGTGCCCGGCGCGATAACATTGAAACGGATATTGTCTTTGGTGAATTCCTTCACCCAGTTACGGTGAACGTTGTGCAGCCAGGCTTTTGAGGCCGCGTACAGACTCGCTCCCGGCCCGCCGCCTTCACGTCCGGCAATGGAACCGGTGCTGATCACCGACGTGGTTTTGCCGCTTTGTTTCGCTGCATGACGTAAATGCGGAATGGCGAATTTTGTCACCATCAGCGCCGAACGGGCATTCAAATCCATCACATGGTTATAAAAATCGTCGTCGATGTTTTCCAGCCCCTGACGCCCGCCAAGACCGCCGGCGTTATTAATCAGTACATCTATTCCGCCAAAACGTTCGACAAAGTTCGCCACCAGTGCTTCGCATTCGGCAGATTTCGTGACATCTGCGCCAAAGTACGCCACTTCGCCGCCATTTTTAGCGATATCAGCCGCCAGTTTATTGAGGCTGGCATCATGACGATGGCCGTTAATCCCGACCTTTGCGCCCGCCGCCGCAAATGCCTGCGCCGCCGCCAGACCAATACCTTTAGTTGAACCGGTAATCAAAACACGCTGACCTTTCAAATCGTTAAACATAATGACTCCTTTATGATTCAGGGATGTTCAGAGGTGAGACGGATTGCCACGCCACGCTGAACGCGTCTTCCGCTGCCGGTGCGGCACGGTTACTGATGCAAACGTTCAATGTGCGATTATTGGCAAAGAAAATATTCAGTTCGGTTTGCTCATCGTCATGGCTCACCACGATAATGCGTTCGGCCTTACCGTGCGCATCAACAGACGTTTCGCTGGCTTCGTCGAAAAAACCGTGGGTTTCAAATACGCTGGCAAAAATGGCATTCGAGCCGTGAGTACGCAGCAGTAATGCCGGTTCGCAGCGCAGGTTGAAATGTGGGTCGTTCGCACCGGTACGGGCGACAATCAGTTCGCCGCCTTCAGGGAAAGCACTGACCAGCGTGCGGTAACTGTCGCCGTCAAGCCAGCTGAACAGTGCCGAATCCCCCGCGGCGATTTCAGCGCGCCCGCCATCCCATAAGTGCTGATAACCGTGATCTTTGCCAAGGGGTTTCAGCTCGCCGGGCACCTCCAGGGCAGCGTCTGTACGGACAAACTGACCGAGATGATGCAGCGAATAATCGTAGCGATGTGGCTGTGCGCTGGTCAGGCGGAAAACGTCCACCATCAGCGGTGACGATAGTTCCGGCAGACTGAGCATCAGCACCGTCCGTTGCTGGTCGACGCCCGGCGTGTAGTTTTTCAGCCGGGCGCTCATACCCTGTTGTTCCGGATTATCCGTCACGAAGAAATGCGGTTCACCCCAGCGTTTTTCAGCCTCAAGGCTGTCACCGTGATTCTGGCTTTGCCCGTCCACCACCACGGTGTTGTGCGCGACAGTTTGCTTGCAGTAGCTGTTATTTTCAGGGATGTATCTCCCGCCGAATTTCGGCTCGACGTTTACCCAGCGGCCAAAACCGTAATCACGCAGGAACTCACGTCCGCGGCTGAACAGGCTAAGATGCAGGCCGTCAAAGTGTCCGTGATTGAGTGCCGAATGCAGGCGCGGAATACTGCCGTGCTGGCCGTACCACATCAGCGCCATATCCTGATTTTCTGTGTTGCTCCGCAAAATACCGATGCCGCCCTGCGTCCCTTCGGGGCCATCACGTAGCTGGACGCTGCCCCACTTCACAGGCCGCGCGGGCGATTGTTGCAGCGCGGCGGATAATTCCAGCGCGGCGGCGCTGACCCAAACGGTGTGCTGTTGTTGGGCAACGGCAATCCACTGCGGATTGTGGCCGTAACGGGAGTAACAAACGCTGGCGGCGATCACCGCGCCATCATCACGGATATTGATGGTTTTTGAGGAATCATTCAGCGCAGGCCAGGTTCCGTCGGGGAAAGCGGTCTGCATCAGGGCTTCACAGGTTTTCCTGATGATCTGCTCGCGGAACGTATAAATCTCCAGTTCCGGCTGGCGACGTTCGATGGCCTCACTCAGCAACAGCAGCGGACGCAGCGCAAAACGGTGATAATACGGGCCTTCGATGTAATATCCGTCCGGCGAGAAAAGCTGGCTCAGCTGGGCAAAAAAACCGCCACTTTCACTGTCGCCTTGCAGTCCGTATAGCGCCTTTTCCACCAGCACTGAATCGCCCAGCACGTAACCGCTGATTGCCGCCGCCGCCACTGACCAGATGCCGTGGTTGTGCACGATATCGAAATCTTTGGTATGCCGGTTCAGAGCGTCATCCGCCATCACCTGAAACAAGTTTGTTTCAATCTTTTCCCTTTGAGCCTCGCTGAGCGCCGGGATCAGGCAGTGATAGCCTTCGACCGCGTACAGCCATAACATGTTTTCATTCAGCGTCTGATGGAATAAGCGGCCTGGCGAATTACTGTCTTTGCTGATGGCACTGCCCAGCGACGGATAAATCGCGGCATAACCGTTCAGCAGCGCCAGCGCATAATCCAGGTAACGCGGCTCACCGGTGATCAGATATAAACGCCCGGCCAGATTGATCCCCAGGTAGTTTTGTTTGTGCTGCGTATGCTCAGGCCCGCCCGCTTCGCCGTGACCGGGAATATTCAGCGGTTGCGCGAGCATTTGTTCCAGCGTGACGATGTGCGCCCGCAGAGCCGCGCCCAAAGGGGAATCCGCGTTAATCTGTTCACGCAGTTTCTCCGCTTCACTGACGCTTATCAGCAACGGCTGCCAGTCATTCATTTTTTATCCTCCGTCACCTGTGGCGCGACGTATCCCTTCGCAAAGGAAGGCAGTGAAAGCAACCAGGTTTCTCTTTCAGCTTCCATGACTGCGCCGCGGGTAACGTCTTCGTGATAGCCGCCGGAAGCCGGTTTCACCGCTCGCGGCAGAGTGAATGTTGCGCTGCGAATTTGCTGCTCGTAGCGTTTTTCACCGGTGGCATTATCCGCCCAGGAAAGTAACGGCACCGGACGCACGCGGATCTGATCAAGTGATTTGTACGGCCACGGCAGCGCCGGATCGGTAAAGCGCGCCATGAAATCCAGCGATTTGAGTACACTGCCACCCTGCGGCGTCTGGTAATGCCACAGGTCGATACCGTTTTTCTGCGCCAGCACCGCCATCATGCTGATCGCCTGTAAATTGAAATAGCTGTAATGAAACGATCGCGTCCGCGCCAGTTCAGCGGGCTGCGTGCCATCGGGTTTCAGCTGCACATCCAGCTTGCTTTTCATCAGCTTCGCCATGTCGCCAATCACCGCTTTATCGCCCAGATACCACGCAATACCGGAAACCTGCGTCACATACCAGTTGCCGTGATTGTTCTCCGTGCGTCCTTCCTTTTTGGCAATTTTGCTGCCCTGCAACCACTGCAGATAATCCGTCATCCACGCGCGCATTTGCTGTTCATCGTTGTCGGTCCACGCCGGATTACCGCGCAACAACACTAACGAATCCACAATCCGGGTAGAGAAATAGCGTCCATCCAGCACGCCGGCGTTGCGCCCCGGCGAGATACCCGGCACGCCTTGCGCATAATTCAAATTCGGGTTCATTCGCGTTTGTGGGGTGATAAACCAGGTGCGCAGCAAGCTGGCAGCTTTATCCGCGTATTTCTGTTCGCCGGAGAAATACCAGGCCAGCGTCAGGTTCTGCACCCGGGCGGTAAAATCAGCCAGCCGCACGCCATCACTCTGATCATTTTTGCTGGCGGGATTCACATGACCGTCTTTACGGATCCACGGCAGGCCATCGGGTTTGCTGTCATCCGGCCACCAGTACGCGCTCAGGCTGAGATAATCATGTTTCGAACCGCCCGGCGGCGTCATACCTTTGTCGGTCACGCTCAGTTCAGGCTTTTTCAGCGCGGAATCCGCCGCCGCCAGCAGATGCTGATACGCGTCGGTGGTTTGTGGCGCGGCATTGTGGTCACGCAGTTGCTGGCGGACAACGGCCATCTGCGCCGGATTCAGAAATGCCGGTTCAGCGGCCAGTACGCCCGCAGAAACCGTCATCAGCCCCAGCAGCAGCGTTGCGCCGGTCGTCATTCTGTTCACGGTTCTTTTCACCTTTTTGCCCTGCATTAACTTCATGTTTTCTCCCGACTCCGCGCCATTGTCCCGATGAGATCTCACGCTTTAGTCATACTAATAAAGCAATGAACGTTCAGTTTTGCCAGTCAGAATTAACTTAAATACCCACATTACGCCCGACAAGTGACCGGAATCACAATTTAACAACAAACTAAGCATTTCTTATTTGTCCGACTTTTAATTTCATTTACCTCTTCTACGCTTGCTCAATACATAACCAAAAACATCTCACCCTACAAACGAGAGAGTCACGACAATGGATATCAACGTTCTGGTCATGATCGGTTACTTCGTCTTAATGATTGCCATCAGTTATGCGTTCAAAAAGATGGCCTCCGGCTCGTCAAGCCACTACTTTCGCGGCGGCGGGCGAATGCTCTGGTGGATGGTCGGCGCGACCGCCTTTATGATCCAGTTCAGCGCCTGGACGTTTACCGGTGCGGCCGGACAGGCTTACCGCTACGGGTTCAACGTCGTTAGCGTGTTCGCCGGTAACGTTTTCGGCTATCTGGTCGCCTGGTGGTGGTTCGCCGCCCGCTTCCGTCAGTTACGGGTTGATACTGCCACAGAGGCGATTAACCATCGCTTCGGCAAAGGTAACGAACAATTTTTCACCTGGATGATTATCCCGCTGAGTATCCTCAGTGCGGGCGTGTGGCTGAACAGTCTGGCCGTGTTTGCCAGTGCAGTATTCCAGCATGACATTACGCTGACGTTATGGGTGACGGGCATCGTGGTGCTGGTGATTTCGCTGCTGAGCGGCGCGTGGGGCGTAGTGGCAAGTGACTTTGTGCAGACGCTGGTGGTGGCGATTATTTCCATCGCCTGTGCGGTGGTGGCGTTGTTTAAAGTCGGTGGGCCGGTGAAGCTGGTGACAGAATTCCCTTCCGGCTTCTTTACCGGTCCGGATGTTGGCCCGCATTATATTTCACTGCTGGTAGCCTGCTTCCTGTTCTTCTTTATCAAGAACGTGCAGAGCATCAATAACCTGCAAGATTCCTACCGTTTCCTGAATGCCAAAGACAGTTTTAATGCCAAAAAAGCGGCGCTGTTTGCGCTGGTGCTGATGCTGGTGGGCACGATTATCTGGTTCATCCCACCGTGGGCGGTAGCGATCCTTTATCCTGACGCGGCGACGGCACATCCGGAACTCGGCAAAAACGCCACCGATGCGGTGTATCTGATTTTCGCTGAACGCGCGATGCCAATGGGCACCGTCGGTCTACTGATGGCCGGCTTATTCGCTGCGACAATGTCATCGATGGACTGCGCGCTGAACCGCAACTCGGGGATTTTCGTGCGCAGCTTCTGGACGCCGATCATTAACCGTAACAGCGAGCGCAGCGATAAATACCAGCTGCGCGTGGGCCAGATTGCGTGCGTGGTGAATGGCGTGCTGGTCATTTTGGTGGCGCAATACATGCACACCATGCAGACCGTCAGCCTGTTCGACCTGATGATGAAAGTCGGCACACTGATGCAGGCACCGATTGTCGTGCCCCTGTTCCTCGGCGTGTTTATCCGTAAAACGCCTGACTGGGCGGCGTGGGTCACCGTGTTGTTTGGTTTATGCGTGTCTTACGTGGTCGCGAACTTGTTCACCGCGCCGGATGTCGCCCGTCTGCTGGGTATCACACTGACCAAACGCGAACTGCTGGACGTCGCCATCATGTGGAACATTTTTGCCCATCTGGTGTTTACCGGCGGCTTCTTCTGCCTGACGACGCTGTTTTATCGTGAGAACGCCTCGGCGAGAAATACCCAGCGTCAGCAGTTCTTTACCGATATGGAAACGCCGGTCTATGCCGACCATGAGCAGGATGAGTTCGACCGGTTACAGCGCGATAAAATCGGCCGCATTTCGATGTACATGGGTGCGGGTCTACTGCTGATGGTGCTGGTGCCGAATCCGCTGTGGGGACGTATTTTATTCCTGTTTTGCGCCCTGTCCATTCTGCTTTTCGGCTGGATTTTACACCGCAGCGCGGAGAAAGGAATGAAAGCGGCACAGGCTGAAAAAGCATTGAAGAGGAATGTGGCGACGTCTCAGAGATAGCGAAAGTTATCCGCGATACCGGTCATAAAAAACCCGCTTTATCAGCGGGTTTTAATGTCAGACAAAAAGAGAGCACCGGATTTACTTCGGAAGTTCTGTTACCTGTTTCACTTCAGTTTTGCTGATCTGCTGTTTCACACCGTTGGCATCGGTGTATTCCAGCAAGCCGGAATCGGCTTCTTTTGGTTTGCCGTCACTGATGATGGTTCGCGCATCATTCGTCTGGATGGCATAACTTGTGCGTGTACAGCCCGACAGCGCAGCGACACATAACACAGCTGCTAAGGGTAAAAGTAATGTCCTATTCATGATCTTCATGATCTTCTCCTTTCGTTATACGTTTCCGGATAAATCAGTTATCCAGTTCGCTCATGTTTTTAACCTGATCGCGATTAATCTGCTCGGTCTTACCGGTTTCCGCATTGGTATAGGACACCAGACCTGTATCGTCATCTACCTGAGGTTTTCCGTCCGTCACGATGGTTTTTCCGTCCGTCGTTTTAATAGCCTGGTTCGATGCACAGCCAGCCACAAACAAAATTGAAACGGCGACCAGCGATGCGGCGATTAGGTTATTCCTCTTCATACATTTCCTCCTGAAAGGGTTCTGACTTAACAATTAGCTTAGAAAGTATAGTCACTCTTTCGGGAGGCCTTGGAAAATAGGACAAACGGAAGTTTTTTGACTGTTTTATCAGCGACCTTTAAGGCGCTCGATGGCCAGTTGCAGCGCATCATTAGGCTCGCCAATGGCATCAACCGCCTCTTCCTGAGCGCGACCCAACCATAATGCCAGCCGCTCACGGCTAATTTCCTGGCCGTTATGCGCAAACATCAGACAGCACTCACCCACCATACGGCAGGCTTCCTCAAAGGCCATTTTTGAATTTTCCACCGCCACTCCCTTCAACACCCAAAAAAAGACACATATTGTTTAACGGCAGAGTCAGGAAAAAGTTGCCCTTTTTTACCCAACCTTTACCATAATGCTTTCTGAGTTGTTGTTTACGGATGAGTACCCATTCCCCCCTCTGATGACTGACAACTGTCCCGATTCAGCTAAAAACCGCTTAAGAATATTCTGCATTAGTATCCATTATTCCTAAAAATACCTGTACAACTTTGTGCATCTTGTATAACTTTATAGTCACACAAGTAATCATTAACTACGCACACATTAACAAGAGGATATGTCATGCGTCAGACCAAGCACGATGGATTGTCTCCGGAGACCTCCCCTTCTTTATACGGTCAGGGTTTTTCTAAAGAGGAAACAATGGGACGCGTTGTGGTTGAAATTCTGGAAGCAGGCAAGAACCTTAATCGCAAGGCGTTGTGTTCAAAACTGTTGAATCGTGTTGAATCCGCTGGCAGCGAAGAAGAGGAAAAGCACTATATGAAGCTAATCCGTCTGGTTCTTGAGCGTGACTCATGATTTGTTGAGATTTAAGTAAAGATTGGCTTCATAGAATTTCGGTTTGACATATTATGCGGGCTTGATTAATTCATAGCCTACCAATACTTTATTCCCGATGTTGTAGTTCCTGGTGGTTTGAAGTAATAACTCTGAACCTGAAGCTAATCTGTCCAAGACCTTTGGTCAGCGTATATTCAGAGGCTGATAATATGTATAGAAGTAATGAAGAAAAGTTAACGGACAAGCTGATTGGTGAGGCAGTAATATCCTTACTTAAATCTAAAAGTCCAATTTCAATCGACAGACTCATTAAGCAGTTACAGTTTATGGCTGTAAATGCTGAGAACTTAACTCGAAAAAGCGCCCTGGAGCAGATCATAAATGAGATGCGCCACGATCAGGCTGATAAGCGTGCGCGTGTCAGTTATGAAGTACGGGACGTCGACAATGTACGACACTTTTTCAATACTGAAGGGCCGTCCGATGACCAGAAAAAACATTGATACATCAAACGAGTGTGCCGTGAGCCACAACGACTCGATGGTATCAAACTCATCTCAGTCGATGACAGACGCAGTCAATCAAACAGGGATTTTTCAACAATTTTCTAACGTGAGCGAACTCTACTCCAGTGAAGCCGAAGTTCTGGGTGCCGCAATTCGTCTGATTCTGGCGAAGAAAGGTACGGTGACCCATAAAGCCATCATCATGCATCTGATCAATCAGCTTGAAACCACATCAGATGTCGTGCAACTGGATATTCTGCGCGGCGCACTGGAAATGGTCGTGGGCATGACGCCCGATGATGCCGGGTTCTGATCCCTGAACAAGGGTCTGCTCTATTATTCGCTTCGCGCTCAGTCTTAGCAGTCACAGACGGGCGCTGAATCTTTCAAATAACCGGTTCCGAAGAACAAACGCGGAGGGTATTAAAATGCAAGATGTGTCTTATACTCATGTAACATTGGCTGATTATATTCTGGCAGAAGACCCTGAACTTCTGGTTGAAAACGAAACGGTCATCCGTCTTTATCAAAACTTAAAAAAACAAAAAGAAGTAGTTACTCATAAAGATATTATTCTTTGTCTGATTCAGAAGATTGAACAGGAAAGTGATGCAGGCAAGCAGGATGTCTACCTGGAAGCACTTGAATATGTTGTCTACCGCACACCTGATGATGATATTTTATAAATTAACAGCAACGCATTATGAAATGAGCCCGGCAAATATCATTTGCCGGGCTCATTCATTTATCACTTATGCGCAGATGACAAGTTCTCAGAGAGCCTGATTCCCCGACTGGTATTCATAGGTGACTTCCGGCCAGGTAATTACCGGCGTGCCCTTCAGTCTTGGCTCAGCAAATAATTCGCCCTGGAAATTACACACTCCTGCCGCATCCAGCCACATCCACTCTTCGGGTTTTTCAACACCTGTTGCGATGACTGAGACTTCTAACGAAGAGCAGAATCTGATAATTGCCTGAACGACGGCCTGTTTAGGTCCGCTGGTATGAATGTCACAAATCATATTGCGATCAATCATAATTTTGTCTGGCTGACATTGAGTCAGCAGCAACAATCCGGCGGAACCTGCCCCGAAATCGTCAATTGCCAGACGCATTCCTGAAGCTTTCAGCTGTTTCATCGCGGTAGAAAACTTGTCTTCACGGGTAATGACGCCGTTCTCGGTGATGGCCACCACAATCTGTTCAGGAACCAGGCCACTTGCTGTGATGTCATTAACCAGAGACTGCACAGCATCTGGCACCATCACCAGTGTCATTGGCAAAAGTTTGATAGAAAGCGTTTTGTCGCTGATCCCCATTTTCTGCGCCATGGCAAAAGCCAGCTTTTTGGATTTGAGATCTGCCTCGTAGATTGTTGTTCCGGACAGCCGGGAGTAATACTCCATCGCTGAACCGCCTTCCGGCCCGCGTATTGTCGCCTCATAAGAGATTATCTCGCGGCTGAGCGGATCGACTATCGGCTGGAATGCAAAATTGTAGTCCTGCATTTCAGGAAAGATAAATTCTACTTCTGGTTTCAGGGACTCATCGGCGATGAAAGACCAGGAATCCGCCGGAAGGATTTCGAGATAATTTTCCTTCTCACGTGCCTGCACAAAGGTACATAAAAATTGCAGCGCCCTGTCTTCATAAGTGAGCTGATATTTAGACGTTCCTTTATCAAGCACCGCCTGAAGCACCTCATCTTCGTGATGATGTCTGAGGTCAAAAAGCTCCATACCGACATTGCCGAAACGGCGTGACTGCGCATAGTCGCGCATCAGAACCACCACGTTGTGATGTCGCTGATCTTTACAAATCTCACTGTAAAGGGCATCCACTGCCTCTTCCGCCCCTTCCAGCAGCTGGAAGAAGTGCATCCCGTCAAAAAGCAGGATCCCGGTAATGCCTAAAAGTTCGTTGTTTACTTTGGCTTGCGACACCATTTCGACCAGTGAACCAGACTGTACATGTTCACTAATGTGGCTGCGGTAAACGAGGGTTAAAAGCATCGGGCTGTTCCAAAAGGATCTGGTTAAGACCATCAGGGTAGCAGAAATTTTCTGTATGGAAATATCCGAACCGATCATTTTAGCTTATGTTTCAGGGTAAAATTGGCGGCAAAGCCCTTTAAAGCTAGCAATGTTAAGGATGGGGAAGATTTGTAAATCTCACTTTATTTGACCGGCAAATATTATTTTTGCTGATTCCTGGAACGACCGCCAAACCGCGTAACCCCAAAGGGGCGTAGAGCCCCTTAATCGTAAAGCCATCTACCAGCCTTGGCAGACTCAATGATCATGTCCACCGTAAGCGTCTTAAACTTGCGGTCACGCCATTCTTTTCTGAGCTTAAATTGCCACCAGGCAAACTCCGGCATGAAATAATCATCAATATTAAAATTGTCATACTTGATGTTGTATCGGGTAAACAAGTCTATAAGCATCTCTTCTAATTCTTCAGGTACAAAGTAAAAATGCTCTCTAAAAGTCCAGTCTTTGCTAACTGGCTGTTTACGCTCGCTATAAGTTTCAGTGATATACGCGAGAATTTCGTTATCATCAATTTCCATCAGAAATAAGTCCATGCTATACGGTGCTCAGGTCTGGCAATAAGGTTGTATTTATTACGAGTGTCTTTCGACACAAGAGCCATCATTATTACTGCCTGGGCGTAACCCAAATAGGGAACGGCGCGACCGACGACGGCCCCGACTTTGTTTGTAGGGCGAGCCTCCCCGAGTACCATTGTTTCAATGCGCATTCCATTGGGTAAGCGTGCATTTTTGAAAATCCGCCTTGCCATCTTTGACGCTATGCTTGTCTTGTTACCTTTTGCCCCTAATACTTGTCGTTTAGGCAAAATAGGCTGACCTGCGATGATGGTTGCAACTGTTTCAACCGCCATTCCGGTATGATCTGCAAAAGACTCAATGAATATAAGCCAAAACAGTTCCTCTTTACTCACGTTGTCATGCCCGTGATAGAAGTACGTGCCGTTGAGAGTTTCGGTAGTATCCATTCTCAATATCCTTTTGATTAGAAGTGCTTGAGAATACTGCTGCATTAATAAGCAGGCAATATGTCCCGTCACGTTAATCACTATGTCTATACTTAAAATCTCGCAACGGAGGGAGTTTTATGTATCGACGCTTCACGCAGTACGAGCCACGCTCGCATAACATCGAAGTTCTTGCGCCAGATAATGAATTTGCCAGCGGCATTGATGAAATGCCCATTGAGCGCTACAACATAATATTTTTCCATCGTGAATATGGGCTGACTGAAACACAAAATCTGCACTTTCTTTTCATGCCGCACCCGGCGAAAGAAGAGCATAAACCCTGGTACTCACTTTCCCCGTCGGAGCACGCTGGAATGCTGCAATAAAACGCGCTGACTTTTTGCGTCTTAATCCGTATCATACGCGCCACACGTACGCGTGCCGGATGCTGACTGCGGGAGCGAAACCGCCTTTTATCATCGGCCAGCGGGAGCATGAACGCGACCCGACCGGCATGCTGAACAAGAAACTCGCGTGGCAGGTTTCCCTGCTTCGCCACCAGACGAATTGAACATCAAAAAATGTCAGATACTCAGTCAGTTAACAAGAAAGAACAGTACAACCTCAATAAGCTGCAAAAGCGCCTGCGTCGTGACGTAGGGAAAGCGATCGCCGATTTCGGCATGATCGAAGAAGGCGATCGCATTATGGTGTGTCTTTCCGGCGGGAAGGACAGCTACACCATGCTGGAAATTTTGCGCAATCTGCAACAAAGCGCACCGGTGAACTTCTCACTTATCGCGGTTAATCTGGATCAGAAGCAGCCAGGCTTCCCGGCGCACATCCTGCCGGAATATCTGGAAACACTGGGCGTGGAATACAAGATTGTCACTGAAGACACCTATTCCATCGTTAAAGATAAAATTCCGGAAGGCAAAACGACTTGTTCTCTGTGCTCACGTCTGCGCCGTGGGATCTTGTACCGCACCGCCACTGAACTGGGTTGTACCAAGATTGCGCTCGGTCATCACCGCGATGACATCTTGCAGACGCTGTTCCTCAATATGTTCTACGGCGGCAAACTGAAAGGCATGCCACCAAAACTGATGAGCGACGACGGCAAACACATCGTGATCCGCCCGCTGGCGTATTGCCGCGAGAAAGATATCGAGCGTTTCGCGATTGCGCGCGAGTACCCGATCATCCCATGTAACTTGTGCGGTTCGCAGCCAAACCTGCAACGTCAGGTTATCGGCGACATGCTCAAAGACTGGGATAAAAAATATCCGGGACGCATCGAAACCATGTTCAGCGCGATGCAAAACGTGGTGCCTTCCCATCTCAACGATATGAATCTTTTTGATTTCAAAGGGATTAAACACGGTGGTGAAGTGATTGACGGCGGGGATCTGGCCTTTGATCGCGAAGATATACCGATGCAGCCTGTCGGCTGGCAGCCGGAGGACGATGAAACCGTTGCGCCTGTTGAACGTCTGAATGTGTTAGAAATTAAATAATTTCCACGTCTGCACTTTGCATCTCGTAAGCCCGCTTGAAAGCGGGCTTTTCTATTTTCAGGTTCTAAGACCAGAGCTTCAGGTTTTCAGGCCAGCGTAAAAGTATCAGTCCAGTTGTAGTTGGTCATGACCAGTTTGACCGGCAAACTGAGTGAACCGAAGTTTTTGTTCTGGTTCTGCAGGAAGAACTCCCGCAAAGACGACGGCAAATATTGCGCACTGTATCGCATCAGCGTGCTGTGCCAGAAGATTTGGGGGATCTCGGTATTCGGGAACCGCTCACGTATTTTACCCGCCCATTGCGTGCTGAGAAGGTGTTCCACCAGTGCCTGACGGACTCGCAAACTTTCCTCATCCGGAAATCCCGCCAGCAGCAACTGATCCGGCAATGCAATCAGTCGCAAATCGCTGATACGCATAATATGTCCACGACAATACTGATTGAAAATCTCAGTCAGTTCGCCAGCATTTTCCGCATCTTCAGGGCGGTCGTACAGCGCCTGCGTCACAGCAAAGAAAGTAAAGTGCATACCGTCCGGCGGTGCGACATCCGCCAACACATCGCCCTGCGCCGCCGCTGTGATATCCGCCAGCAATCCACTCATCGACGGGCCTGCGCGGTTGCCGCTGGTGATAGCCAGGCGGTGCGGATGATAAAAAGGTTCCGTTCTCACCGCGCCCGTTTCCGGATGCTCATTCCATATAGTCAGCGTTTTACTGTTGGTATTTTGATATGCCTGCTGAATCATTTCCCGGGTATGCAAAGCAAACTCCTGTTTTGTCCCAAAGTGAGCGCAATCCGGCGAAAGTGCCTGATGATGCCCTTCACAGAGGAGAAACCTCAAAAAGATTGAGCGAAATCAACATTAGAATCGCGGAATCGGTGCAATATCTATTTCGCAGGTGAATGCAACGTCAAGCGATGGGCGTTGTGCTCCATATTGTCTTATTTCCAAATTTTTAGAATTAATGCATAGCACAATTTAATTCGAACGACGCCGGTCTTATGACCGGCTTTTTTTTGTTTTTTATCAGCCAGTGAGCGCGTTATAACCAGCGACTTTTCTTCATCCACAACGCTACGCCACCGCCCAATACCACCAGACAGGCGCAGAAAATCCCGAAACCAAAGGGTGAGGTGTTCCCCGGAATGCCGCCTAAGTTAACGCCAAACAGGCCGGTCAGGAATGTCGCGGGCAGGAAAACCATCGCCAGCAAAGACATGGTGTAGGTGCGGCGGTTCAGGGAGTCAGCCATCAGTGAGCTGATTTCATCCGATAACACCGCCGTGCGCGCAATGCTGGCATCAAGATCATCCAGCCCGCGCCCCAGACGGTCGGAGATTTCCTGCATCAGACGGCGGTCATCGTCATTCATCCACGGCAGACGTTCACTGGCCAGACGTGAAAACACATCGCGTTGCGGCGCCATATAGCGTCGCAAAACGATCAGTTGTTTACGCAGCAGCGCCATCTGACCGCGCTCCGGCACCTGCTGTTCCATCAGGTCATCTTCGATATCGATGATTTTATCGTGCAAATCTTCGATAAAATTACTGGTCTGATCGGTCAGCGCATCGCAAATCTCAACCAGCCAGCGTCCGGTATTCTTAGGCCCGCTGCCGGATTTCATATCACCAATCATCTCCTCCATCGAAAACACCTTACGGTGACGGGTGGAGACGATCATTTTATCGGTGAGATAAACGCGAATAGTGACCAGCTGATCGGGGCGCGAATCCGCATTGAGATTGATGCTGCGCAAGGTGATTAACGTGCCTTCGCCCACGCGCACTACTTTTGGACGAACGCTGTCACCGGCCAGCGCCTGACGGACGGTATCGGGCAGCACCGGCGTGTTGTTAATCCACTGCTCACTGGCGGGCAGCGTGTAATCCAGATGCAGCCAGCAGGGTTTTTCTTCGCTGGCGACGCACTGCGGACTGATATTACTCACCCCGCCCTGACCGTCCATCTGCAAGGCGTAGACCGCATCTGAAACCTGTAATTCTTTTCCCTTAATAACTTCCACGACATTCCTCGCTTTTTCTGCGTTATCTTTTTAAGTCTAGCGTTAAGTGACTGAAATTCAAAAAGTCAGTTCAGGTGAAATTCACTCTCCTGAAACATTGCAAGATCATGCCACCGGATTTGGAAAAAAGTGTTAAGGCCAATAGGTTTAGTGTTTCGTGATATAGCAGAATATTTCTATCCGCCCGGTGCCTGCATTTCTGCCAGTTCCGGCATCACACTGCGCATCATTTCAAGAAATTTACGTAACCGGGCCGGATAATAGCTGGAATACGGATACACCAGATACACCGGCAATGGTAATGCGTTCCAGCCGGGCAAAACGCGCTGCAAACGCCCTGCTTCAAGGTCTTCTTTCACCACCCATGCGGAAACAATACCCGCCCCCAGTCCGGATAGCGCGGCCTTACGCACGGCATATAAACTGTCCGTCGCCAGACGCGGCACGATGGGACAACTTTCCATGTGCCCGTCGTTATCACGACGCAACGTCACGTCATTACGATAAAAAGTACTCAGGGAAATCCAGGGTAAGTCTTTTAGCTCACTGAACTCTCTGACCGGATGTTCCTGTAATAATTCCGGCGTCGCGACCACAATGCGCGGAACTTCCGCCAGCAGGATGGCCACCATAGAAGGATCCGGCACATTCCCGACCTGGATCGCACAATCAATATCTTCGGCGATAAAATCCGGCGTGCGGTCGTTGAGCATCCAGTCCACCGAAAGATTCGGATAACGCTGCAAATAACGGGTTAACGGTGCGATAAGCTGATCCTGGCCGAACGCGTGCGGCGCACGAACCCGCAAAATGCCGACCGGTTCATCCCCTGCACCGCTCAGTTGATCTTCCAGCGCCGCCCAGCGCTCCAGCACCAGTTTTGCCTGTTCATAACAGCGCTCACCGTCGTCGGTAAGTTTCATGGCGTGCGTAGTGCGCAGAATCAGCTTCGCGCCCAGCAGGCGTTCGAGCGATTGCAAACGGCGGCTGACCGTCGGCTGGCTGGTGCTCAGTTGTACGGCGGCGGCGGAAAGGCTGCCGCTTTCGACAATGCGCACAAAAGTTTGCATCAGATCGATACGATCAATGCCGCTGGTGACGGTCGCTGGGATAGTTATGCTCATACGCCTCACGTATAACTGTTTTACCTTTGTGCAGGCTACCACTTATAACCAGTTCCGTGAAGAATGCTTTCAGCGCGCACCACCTTACGAACTCATTCATCAGGAAATTACGTTATGTCAGAACTCACCAGTACATCAGACGTTAGCGGCTCAGCACTTTCCGGCAAGATCATATTTACACTGGCCGCCGGTGCCGGACTGAGCGTCGCATCGATTTATTACAGTCAGCCGATGCTCGGGATCATGGGTGGCAATCTTAACGCCAGTACCACATCGGTCGGTTTGATCCCGACGCTGACACAGGCCGGTTATGCGTTGGGCATTTTGTTTCTCATTCCGCTGGGCGATCGTCATGACCGCCGCACGATTATCCTGCTGAAAAGTATTTTACTGGCTGTCGCCCTGCTGCTTTGCGGGTTTGTGCCGGGTATTCACGGGCTGCTGGTAGCGAGTCTGATCACCGGCGTTGGCGCAACCATGGCGCAGGATATCGTCCCGGCGTCAGCACACCTTGCGCCACCCGCGCAGCGCGGTAAAACCGTCGGTACGGTGATGACCGGCCTGCTGGTCGGGATCCTGCTCTCGCGGGTGTTGAGCGGTTTTGTCGCCGAGTATTTTGGCTGGCGGGTGATGTATCAGCTGGCGGCACTCAGCGTAGCACTGATTGGCGTGGCACTGTGGCGGGTTCTGCCGCGTTTCACACCGGATACGCGCATCAGTTATGCCGGTCTGTTGCATTCGATGTTTGGCCTGTGGAAGAACTACAAAACGCTGCGCCATGCGGCACTGGCTCAGGGTTTGCTGTCGGTGGCGTTCAGTGCCTTCTGGTCCACACTGGCGATTATGCTGAATGAACAGTTCCATCTGGGCAGCGCAGTAGCCGGTGCGTTCGGACTGGCGGGCGCTGCCGGTGCTTTAGCGGCGCCGCTGGCCGGTGCGTTAGCCGATAAGAAAGGCCCGGCACGGGTGACTCAGATGGGTTCCGCGCTGGTGATGGTGTCTTTCGCAGCGATGTTCCTGCTGCCTCTGTTGTCGCCACACGCCCAGCTGGCGCTGATTGTGCTGAGCGCTGTCGGTTTTGACTTAGGTATTCAGGCCACACTGGTTGCGCATCAGACTCTGGTCTACGGCCTTGAACCGGCGGCACGCGGCAGACTGAATGCCCTGCTGTTCACCGTTGTGTTTATCGGTATGTCAGCGGGCGCAGCACTTGGCAGTAAAGCACTGGAAGCCGGTGGCTGGTCAGGCGTGGTGCTGCTGGCGACCGTCGCCGCGGGTGCCGCGTTACTGGTTCGTCTGTTCAGCCGTAAAAGCTGAGTAATGCGAAAAATAAAAGCGCCCGCTGTTATGTGCAGCGGGCGCTTTTTTATAACGGGAATTTACCCTGACTTTTACCCCAATATCAGCTACTCCGGATATCTGTCAGTGCTTCAGGATGTACATTTCCTGACTGTAAGCGACGTCTTCCGGATTGGTGATCGGGTATCCTTTCACCCACGGTTTGATCAGGCGCCCGTTGGTGTACTGATAAATCGGCGCAATCGGCGCTTCTGTGGCGATGATCTGCTCGGCCTTATTGTAATCATCATTGCGCCGTGCTTCGCTGGTTTCACGGCTGGCATCGGCAATGACTTTGTCGTAATCCGCACTGCTGAATTTGCTGATATTGCCGTTGTGCGTGGAGGTCAGCAGCGACAGAAACGTCGAGGCTTCGTTGTAATCTCCGACCCATGAAGCGCGAATGACATCAAAATTGCCGGTATTACGGCTGTCGATATACGTTTTCCATTCCTGATTCACCAGCTTCACGTCCGCACCCAGCGTCTTTTTCCACATTGATGCGACGGCGATGGCAATCTTCTGATGGCTTTCAGACGTGTTGTACAGCAGCGTCAGATGCAACGGTTTTGACGGGCCATAACCTGCCGCCGCCAGCAGGCTTTTTGCCTGTGCATTCAGCTCTTCTTGTGAATACTGTTGCAGCTCGCTTTCCGCCGGTTTGAAACCACTGGTGACGTCGGGGGTAAAACGCCACGCCGATTTTTCGCCGGTGCCCAGTACTTTTTCCGCGATGATTTTACGGTCAATACTCAGGGAAAGCGCCTTGCGAACGCGCGCGTCGTCTGTCGGTGCGCGCTTCGTGTTGAAAGCGTAATAGTAAGTGCCGAGCTGATATGGCGTGTAAACCTGGCCCGGTAAATCATGCATCAGCTTTTTGTACTGGTCTTTTGGGAAGGATTCGGTGATATCAATATCGTTGGCCAGATAACGCTTAGTGGCGTTGGACTCTTTGTTGATTGGCACGAAAGTGACTTTGGTCAGCACGGTGTGCGCGTGATCCCAGTAATGCGGATTGGGCTCCAGCACCAGTTTTTCGTTCACCACGCGGTCTTTCAGCACATACGCGCCGTTACCGACCAGATTGCCCGGTTTAGTCCAGTCATCGCCAAACTTTTCTACCGTAGCTTTATGCACAGGGAACAGGCTGAAGTTCGCCAGCAGGCTGACAAAATATGGTACGGGTTTATCCAGCGTGACACGTAAAAGCGTCGGGCTGACGGCGGTCACGCCCAGTTTATCCACCGGCATCTTTCCGGCAATGATGGCATCGGCGTTAGAAATTCCGGCCAGCGCAGCGAACCAGGCACCGGTCGCGGAACCTTTAGGATCGACCAGACGCTGCCAGCTGTAGACGAAATCCTGCGCCGTGACCGGATCACCGTTCGACCATTTGGCATCTTTGCGCAGGGTGAAAAGGAAAACCTGGTTGTTCTGGTTTTGCCAGCTTTCGGCGACGCCCGGAATACTTTTACCGGTCGCGTCCTGATTCACCAGCCCTTCGAACAAATCGCGGGCGACCTGTGCCTCAGGTAAACCCACCACTTTCGCAGGATCAAGCGACGCGGGTTCGTCTTTAATGTGACGGACAATTTCCTGTTTTGCGGCGAGTTGGGTACCGGCGGGAACCTGAGCGGCGTTAGCCTGACCGAAAGTCAGCGCCACCAGCGCAGCGCATACGGAATAAGATAAAAGCGGAAATGATTTTCCCTGCGGCATAAATTCTCCTGAACGGACAAAGGGCTGCGCCCTGAAACATTCAGGAGTTTTATCATTACCTGCCGTAATCCCCTATAAGAAATCATTACAGATTTGCCTTCGCGCACAAAACCGCATTATCTGGGGATAAAATTCAGGCAGAACCGGCAATATCAATGCCGCCGCAATGAAACTTCAGCGCGGGTTCAACATCCTGCGCCAGCCAGGTCGGGCCATCGAGATCGACAAATTTTGCGCCGGCGGTCAGCGGAAGTGCCGCGCGAATCGCGCGCGAAGTGCACAACATGCAGCCAAGCATGATATCGAATCCCGTTTCACGCGCCGCCTGCGCCAGCTGAAGTGCGCCAGTCAGACCGCCCGTTTTGTCCAGCTTAATGTTGATCATGTCATAACGATTTTTCAGGGCAGGCAAACCCTCCACGGTATGGCAGCTTTCGTCAGCACAAATCGGCAGAGGATGGATGAAGTTTTCCAGCGCGGAATCTTCACCTGCCGGAAGTGGCTGTTCGAGCATCAGAATGCCCAGATCGGCCAGCAGCTGACAACGCGCCGCCAGTCCGTCGCTTTGCCAGGCTTCGTTGGCATCGACAATCAGCGAAGCATTCGGAACGGCGGCGCGAACAGCCACCAGCCGTTCGGCGATCAGACGATCGTCGAGTTTTATTTTCAGCAATGTGGCGCCCTGCTTTTGCAGCGCCAGCGCGGCTTGTGCCATCGCTTCCGGCGTGCCAATGCTCACAGTCTGCGCCATGCTGATTGAAGCCAGGGGTTCGGTAGCAGTCAGTTGCCATAAATTCAGGCCGCGGGTCTGAGATTCCAGATTCCACAGCGCGCAGTCGAGCGCGTTTCTCGCAGCGCCCGCTGGCAACAGATGTTGCAGCTGTTCGCGACTGGCACCCCGCTCAATGGCTGTTATCACGCTGGCGATTTGTGCCATCACGGAGCTTTCGCTTTCGTCATATCGCGGATATGGCGTGCACTCGCCAATCCCGCGAATGCCATTTTCTTCGATTTCAACTGCCACAACGCGGGCTTCGGTGCGGGTTCCGCGGGAGATCACAAACGGCGTATGTAACGGCCAGGCTTCCGGATAAAAGCGAACACTTCTCATAGCGTCTCCAATAGTGAAATGCGCCTTGTGGGATACAATCAATAGATACAAGTAATTAACAAATATTCTATATCCAACATAGCATTGTTACCCTAAACTGAAAGCCGTTTGACTCCAATGGACATAGGAAATAATCATGACCCAGACAGTACACTTTCAGAGCAACCCGGTAACCGTTGCGGGCAAAGTCCCACAAAAAGGCGACGTCGCCAAGCCTTTCAGCCTGGTCGCAAAAGACCTTTCTGATGTCAGCCTGAGCAGCTTCGCAGGCAAACGTAAAGTCCTGAACATTTTCCCAAGCATTGATACCGGCGTCTGCGCCACCTCCGTGCGTAAATTCAACCAGCTGGCGGGTGAAATTGAGAACACAGTCGTGCTGTGCATCTCTTCTGATCTGCCATTCGCGCAGTCACGTTTCTGCGGTGCAGAAGGTCTGTCTAACGTTGTTACGCTGTCTACCCTGCGAGGTGGTGATTTCAAATCTGACTACGGCGTGGGCATCACCGATGGCGCATTGTCTGGTCTGACTGCCCGTGCGGTTGTGGTTCTGGATGGTCAGGACAACGTGCTGTACAGCGAACTGGTGAACGAAATCACCACTGAACCTGATTATGAATCTGCGCTGGCTGTGCTGAAGTAATTTCTGCTTTCACAGGCAACAGATGAAAAAAAAGCAACGGCGCTCTCCGTTGCTTTTTTATTGGGCGCAGTTTCTGAGAAGAAAATTACTCTTCGCTTTCGCCCGTTTCACCGCGACGGCTGCTGAGCCCGTATTCCCGCAGTTTATTAGCGATGGCCGTATGCGATACGCCCAGACGCTTCGCCAGTTTACGCGTACTCGGATAAGTGCGGTAAAGGCGGGTCAGCACGGAACGTTCGAAACGTTTGCTGATATCGTCAAGTGAACCGTTCAGGGCTTCTTCACCAATTGTCACTTCTGCGTCAAAGTCCGGCAGAACGATATCCTGCGGTCGCAGCTCGCCACCTTCCAGCTGTGTCAGTGCGCGGTAAATCGCATTTTTGAGCTGACGGACGTTGCCCGGCCAGCCGTAATGCGTCAGGTAATTCGCCAGCTGTGACGACAGTTTTGGCCGCGGCATTCCCTGTTCATCGGAGAAACGCGCCACAAACAGTTCGGTCAGCGGCATCACATCAGCAGGACGCTCGCGTAACGGCGGCAGCGTCAGGCTCAGCACGTTCAGGCGGTAATACAAATCCTCCCTGAATTCGCCACGCTGCACCAGTTCCACCAGGTTTTTCTGGGTGGCGCACATCACGCGAACATCTACTTTCACTTCATGCTCTTCGCCCACACGACGAAACGTGCCGTCATTGAGGAAACGCAGCAGTTTAATCTGCATTCTCGGTGACATTTCACCAATTTCATCCAGCAGCACCGAACCGCCATTGGCCTGCTCAAAGAAGCCTTTTTTACCTTCCAGCGCATTCGGATAGGCACCGGCGGCATAGCCAAACAGTTCGCTTTCCACCACGTCATCTGGCAGCGACGCACAGTTAAGGCCAAGGAATGGCTTTTTGCCGCGTGCGCTGCGCACATGGCAGGCATGAGCCAGTAAATCTTTGCCGGTGCCGGTATCGCCGACAATCAGCAGCGGCGCGTCCAGCATCGCGAGTTTGCGCGCCTGATCCAGTACGTGACGCATTTTGGTGCTGACGGCGACGATGTGGTCGAATTCGCTGTCGTCGTTAACTGTTAAGTCCTGCAACTGACGGCCCATGCGGGCAGCCGATTTGAGCATCACCACGGCACCGGCAATGCCACCTTTACCGTCTTCATCGTCTACATGGATCGGCGTCAGATCCATGAGGAAATCCTGGCTGCGGATCACAATACGCTCTGAGTGCGGCTGTGCATTTTCGCTTTCCAGCCAGCGCGTGACGTTGTAACCGGTGATCAGGTTAGCCGCCGTCACGTTGCGGATTTTATCTTCATCGAGTTCAAATAAGGCCATCGCAGCCGGATTGGCCTGCTCGACTTTGCCTTTCATATCAATGGAAAAAACCGGTTCCGGCATGGAAACCAGTAAAGCGCGTAATGCCCGATGCTCGCGTTCAGAAGGCATGAACGTGACGGTGCGGACATCCGTCACGCCTTCGATACGGCGGATTTCAGCCATCAGGGCGCGAAAAGTGTCAAAATCCAGTTGGGAAAAATTCAGGTAAATGCGGCCAATCGAGGCAATCTCGATACCACGTAAATCAATACTGCGTAAAACCAGTAAATCGAGGAGTTCACGGGTGAGACCCAGGCGGTCTTCGCAAAAAACTTCCAGACGCATCAGTGTTGACCTTTTTCTGCCGGTGCGGAAATCGCTACAGGCATAATACTCTTTCATGTACACGGGAAGAAGAGACTGTCACGAAAAGTTGACAAAATAATTCTCCGAATGAAATCCATTTGCCATAAATTTCAGGCAGACGTTGTGCTTTTACAGACGTTTATTCTGGCTGTTGAAACCTGATTGTCATTCATCGCGATTTCGCCATTACGCCCTTTTTCTGCTACTATCGCGCTTCTGATTTCATCGCCAAATGGTTCCCGACTATGAAGTTCGTCTCCTTTAATATCAATGGATTGCGCGCCCGCCCGCATCAGCTTGCGGCAATTATCGAACAACACCAGCCTGACGTGATCGGTTTGCAGGAAACCAAAGTCCATGACGACATGTTCCCGCTTGAAGATGTCAGTCAGTACGGTTATCACGTGTTTTATCACGGCCAGAAAGGCCATTACGGCGTTGCCATGCTGACGAAGCAGGAACCGGTGGCTGTACGCCGTGGTTTCCCGGGTGATGACGAAGAGTCTCAGCGCCGTATCATCATGACCGACATCGAAACGCCACAGGGCATTCTGACCGTGATCAACGGTTACTTCCCGCAGGGCGAAAGCCGCGACCATCCGACCAAGTTCCCGGCCAAAGAGAAGTTTTATCGCGATTTGCAGGATTACCTGACCACCAGTTTGTCCGTGAATAATCCGGTAGTGGTGATGGGTGACGTGAATATCAGCCCGACCGATCTGGATATCGGTATCGGTGAAGACAGCCGTAAACGCTGGCTGCGCACCGGCAAATGTTCTTTCCTGCCGGAAGAACGTGAATGGATGGATCGCCTGAAAGGCTGGGGTCTGATTGACACTTTCCGCGCCGCGAACCCTGAAACTGCCGATAAATTCTCATGGTTTGATTACCGTTCACGCGGCTTCGATGAGAACCGTGGTCTGCGTATTGACCTTATTATGGCAAGTACGCCGCTGGCGGCACGTTGCACTGCGACTGGCATCGATTACGACATTCGCGGCATGGAAAAGCCGTCTGACCATGCGCCAATCTGGGCGACGTTTGACCTGAAATAATGACCATGACGATGATTGACGTGGTCGCCGCCCTGATTGAGTACGAGGGCAAATTGCTGCTCGCCCGTCGGGATGCGTCCAGCGATCAGGCTGGTTTATGGGAATTCCCCGGCGGGAAAGTGGAAGCCGGAGAAAGTCAGCCTTCTGCTCTAGTGCGCGAGTTGCAGGAAGAATTGGGTATCAAGGCCACGGTGGAAGAATTCATCGCCACCAGCGAATTACAGCAACCCGCCAGGCTGATTCGTTTGCACGGCTGGCGGGTCAGCGGATTTACGGGGACGATTACGTTACAGTGTCACTCTGAAATCTGCTGGGTTGCGCCCGACGACGTGCTGTCGTTTGATCTGGCACCTGCGGATATTCCGTTGATCGAGGCGTATCTGGCGAAATTCGCCGTGTAGCTGTATCAACCCTTCAAACAAAAAGGCGCGAAACTGGAAACAGTCCGTGCCTTTTCTTTATCAGAAGTATCGAGAAATCAGAAGCCTTGAGAAAATCAGAGGTCTTGAGAAAAGCAAGAGCTTTAAGAAAGTCTTATTTCCTCAACACTTCCCATTTGAGTGCATTGGTACCAACCACATTCGGGTCGCGTGAACATTGCAACACTACGCTGTCCGCCGTCACTACCGCGCCTTCGCTGTAACTCTGGTTATTGTAGATGCAGCAGTTATGGCAGGTCGGCGCACTGTTATTGTTGTTGCTGCCGCTGTTTTCCCAGATTTGCGGCGGCAGCGGCACCACGACATCTGCGCCGTTACCGATATTACTGCGGTTTGCCATCGCCGGTGCAGACAGCAGCGCGGAACCGGCCAGTAACACCATCAGCACATTTCTCACCAGTACATTATTCATCACTGTTTGCTTCCTTCCCTTTAGTGCTCGCTTTACGGCGTTTGGGGGCGCTTTTGCCTTTCGCCGCAGCGGCCGCCGGTTTGGAAGGCAGACTGCGGAATGCCGAAGACACCCGGTTTGTTTTGGCCTGCATGATGAGATTCTGCAACGTCGCGACCAGCGGTTGCATGAAGTCCTGATAACGGCAGCTCTTTTCACTGATACGCGTCAGCGTTGATTCCCAGTCAGCGGTCATATCTGGCCGCCCTGCAATATCCGGCAGCGAGTGGATCAGTGCGCGCCCGGTATCGCTGGAATGAATATAGCGCCCTTTCTTGTATAAAAATTCACGACGGAACAGCAGCTCGATAATCCCGGCACGCGTGGCTTCTGTGCCCAAACCGTCCGTCGCACGCAGGATTTTTTTCAGTTCTTTATCCTGCACAAAACGCGCGATCCCGGTCATGGCAGAAAGCAGTGTGGCATCGGTAAACGGTCGTGGTGGCTGAGTTTGTCTTTCAACCACTTCCCCGCGCTCGCATAACAATTCGTCACCTTTGGCGACCACTGGCAGCGGCGTGCCTTCGTTTTCTTCGTCGCGTTCTTTACTGCCCAGCAAAGTACGCCAGCCCGCTTCCGCCAGGAAACGCGCCTTGGCGATAAACTTTCCGCCCGCGATATCCAGATCGATAACGCATTTGCGATACACCGCATCCGGGCAAAACTGCATCAGATACTGACGTGCCACCAGACCGTAAATTTTGCGTTCGTCTTCGGTCAGATTCACGTTACTGCTGCGCGCAGTCGGGATAATCGCATGGTGAGCATCAACCTTTTTGTCGTCCCAGCACCGGTTGCGTATATCGGTATCCACCACCGGTTGCGGCATCAGATCCGGCCGGTGAACGCCGATGGCGTTGATGACAGAATGACGACCGGCAAAATGCTCCTCTGGTAGATATCGGCTATCCGAACGAGGATACGTAATCAATTTGTGCGTTTCATACAATTTCTGACAGATATCAAGAATTTGCTGAGCACTCAGACCAAAGGCTTTCGAACCTTCAATTTGCAATGTAGAAAGCGAAAACGGCAGCGGAGCAATATCATTTTCACGTTTATCATTATAGCCGGTGACCATCGCCGGTTGTCCGGCAATACGCGCCACCACGTGGTCGGCCAGCGGACGATGCAACAAACGCCCTTCTTCATCCTGATACGGCTCGCAAGAATCGCTCGGCTGCCACAGCGCTATAAAACGCTCGTCGGCAGGCGTGACGATATGCGCTTTCACTTCAAAGAAATCTTTCGGCACGAAGTTTTCGATGTCTTCGTCGCGGCGCACCACCAGCCCGAGAACCGGCGTTTGCACACGCCCGACGGACAGCACGCCGTTATAGCCCGCGTTGCGGCCAAGAATGGTATAAGCGCGGGTCATGTTGATGCCGTAAAGCCAGTCCGCGCGGGCACGGGCCAGCGCAGAAACGCATAGCGGAATGAAATCGCGGTTATCACGCAGGCGATCAATGGCACGTTCGACGGCCTGCGGGTTGAGATCGTTTATCAGACAGCGCTGGGTCGCGTGACGTTTTTCCGGCGTCAGTTCCAGATAATCCAGCACTTCATCCACCAGCAACTGCCCTTCGCGATCCGGGTCACCGGCGTGGACGACCTGCGTCGCCTCGAGCAACAGGCGTTTAATGACATTAAGTTGTTTGGCGACGGAAGAACGCGGCTGAAGCTGCCACTTTTCAGGAATAATAGGTAAATCTGCCAGCGACCAGCGCGCAAAACGGCTGTCGTAAGCGTCGGGCTGAGCCTGTTCGAGTAAGTGGCCGACGCACCAGGTAACAACCTGATCGTTACCGCAGGCAATATACCCGTCGCCGCGGCGATGAGGTTTTGGCAGGACATCCGCAATGGCGCGGGCAAGGCTGGGTTTTTCCGCAATGAACAAACGCATCAGGCCGTACCTGCCTGCGGGGTGATCGCTGTAAAGATTTCCATTATCCCATCCTTCATTTCACTACGTCCTCATCATGCAGAGGTGGCTATGTTAGCCGCTGGCGGCGCAATTAGTAAGACGGATAGAAGGATCCGCAGCGATGGTCGCTCAAATAGGCAGCAAAAACCGGTTTTATCGGAAAAGGCCGATGTAAACCGGTTAATTTACGAACGGATGAATTTTTAAAAATGAGTCACAAAAGGGGTGCTGTCAGCCGGGATCACCTGCAAATTCGCTTTCAGTTGCGGTGTACCGAGATACAGGAAACCGACAATTTTATCGTTTTCACCGCACTTGAAAGCCTTGCGCACATCCGCATGTTCAGTCCATGCGCCGGTACGCCAGATGCCGTTGAAACCCTGCGCCAGCGCCGCCATCTGCATGGCGTGAACAGCGCAACCGGCGGAAAGCAACTGTTCCCACTGCGGCACTTTCGGGCTTTCTTTACAGGCCGCGATAACGGTAATGATTTGCGGCGCACGCAATGGCGCCTGCGTGGCTTTCTCAATGGCTTTTTCATCCGCACCATCTTTAATGGCGGCAGCACGCAACACTTCACTAAAACGGGTCAGCCCGTCGTTCTCTGCAATCACGAAACGCCAAGGTTGCAAGGCACCGTGGTCTGGCGCGCGCATACCGGCGTTGATGATGTTTTGCAGCGCCTCGCCAGCCGGCGCAGGAGCAGCCAGACGGGAAGCGGAACGGCGGTTAAGTAACAAGTCCAAAGCGTCCATTTTAATCTCCTGAGAATAATTGCTATTTACCTTACGTTAACATAGCCGCTACGCCTTTTTCCAACGCATCAGGCGCTTTCAGATAATGCGTCGTTGCCAAATCCTGACATGATTTAAAGCTGACTTTTTTCCGGCGTGTCATTAGGATAGCGATACTTAACTGTCTTGTTGGAGAGACCATGCGCACATTGTGGCGAATTATCGCCGGTTTTTTTAAGTGGACCTGGCGTCTTCTTAATTTCGTCAGAGAATTCATTCTCAACGTTTTCCTTATTCTGATCATTCTGGCTGGCGTGGGCATCTGGTACGCCGTGCAGGACAAACCCGTCGACACCACCAAAGGCGCGCTGCTGGTTGACCTGAGTGGTTCAGTGGTGGATAAGCCTTCGGTGAATAATAAAGTCCGTCAGTGGGGCCGCGAATTACTGGGCACGTCGAGCAGCCGTTTGCAGGAGAATTCCCTGTTTGATCTGGTCGATACCCTTCGCGCCGCGAAAGATGACAAAAACGTCACCGGCATTGTTTTGCAGCTGACCGATTTCACCGGCACTGACCAGGCCTCTATGCAATATATTGGCAAGGCGCTGCGTGAGTTCCGTGACGCGGGTAAACCGGTTTATGCCATCGGCGACAGCTATAACCAGTCGCAATATTATCTGGCGAGCTACGCCAACAAAATCTACATGTCGCCACAAGGCGCGGTGGACTTGCACGGTTTTGCGACCAACAATCTGTATTACAAATCCCTGCTTGAGAAGCTGAAAGTCACGACCAACATTTTCCGCGTCGGAACCTATAAATCCGCCGTTGAACCGCTGATCCGTGACGATATGTCTCCTGCAGCACGCGAAGCAGACAGCCGCTGGATTGGTGGATTGTGGACCAATTACCTCAACACCGTGTCGGCAAACCGTCAGATTACGCCTGAACAATTGTTCCCTGGCGCAGCGGGTGTATTAGCGGGTATGCAGGCAACCGGCGGCGATATGGCGCAATACGCGCTGAAAGCAAAACTGGTGGATGCGCTGGCTTCACGTACCGAAGCGGATAACGAGATGGTGAAAGCCTTTGGCTGGAATAAAGACACCAAAGACTTTAACTACACCAGCATCTACGATTATTCGCCGAAACCAAAACCGGACAATAACGATCCGCAAATCGCGGTGATCTTCGCGACCGGAGCGATCAATGACGGTGAAGAACAACCGGGTGCAGTCGGTGGCGACACAACCGCGCAGCAGATTCGTGATGCCCGTCTGGATCCGAAAGTGAAAGCGATTGTCTTACGCGTTAACAGCCCGGGCGGCAGCGTCAGTGCCTCTGAAGTGATCCGCTCTGAACTGGCTGCTGCGAAAGCCGCAGGCAAACCAGTGGTGGTTTCCATGGGCGGTATGGCGGCATCCGGCGGTTACTGGATTTCAACGCCAGCGAACTACATCATCGCCAGCCCGAGCACCCTCACCGGCTCCATCGGTATCTTTGGCGTGATCAACACGTATCAGAACACACTGGATTACGCAGGCGTTCACACTGACGGCGTGGCAACATCGCCGCTGGCGGATATTGCCTCCACCAAAGCGCTGCCACCTGAGTTCTCGCAGATGATGCAGCTGAACATCGAGAATGGTTACAAAACCTTCCTCGGTCTGGTTGCCGACTCACGCCACAAAACGCCTGAAGAAATCGACCAGATTGCGCAAGGCCACGTGTGGATTGGTTCTGATGCCAAGGCCAATGGCCTGGTGGATGAGCTGGGTGATTTCGATGACGCCGTGAAAAAAGCCGCTGATCTGGCGAAGCTGCCGAAATGGCAGCTGAACTGGTATGTCAGCGAGCCAAGCCTGAGCGACCTGGTGTTCTCACAAGTGAGTGCATCCGTTCATGCCATGCTGCCAGCGGCGATCCAGGCTTATCTGCCTGCGCCGGTGAGCAAAATGGCGATGGAGTTGAAATCCCAGGCTGACCTGTTCAGCAACATGAATGACCCGCAAAACCGTTACGCACTTTGCCTGACCTGTGGTGATGTGAAGTAACATTCCGTTTTTGGGATTAAGCGGAATAAAGTTGGATAAAGATTCGCGCTAATTCACTGCCCGGAGTGCTCACTGAGAGCTCCGGGCTTTTTTATGGTGGGACACCCGTCGCGAAGCCTTTATACTTAGCGCAGTTGCTTTCACCTTTTTAAAAAAGAACATCGTCGATGACTAAAAAATCTATTTACGTTGCCTACACCGGCGGCACAATCGGTATGCAGCGTTCTGAACAGGGTTACATTCCGGTTTCGGGACATTTACAGCGTCAGCTGGCACTAATGCCTGAATTCCATCGTCCTGAAATGCCTGAGTTTACCATTCAGGAATATGCGCCACTGATGGATTCTTCCGACATGACACCGGAAGACTGGCAGCATATCGCCGATGATATTCAGGCGCATTACGACGAGTACGACGGTTTCGTCATCCTGCATGGCACGGATACCATGGCGTTCACCGCTTCTGCGCTGTCGTTCATGCTGGAAAATCTCAGCAAGCCGGTAATTGTGACAGGGTCACAAATCCCGCTAGAAGCGTTGCGTTCTGACGGACAGATCAACCTGCTTAACTCGCTGTATATCGCGGCGAACCATCCGGTCAACGAAGTCACCCTGTTCTTCAACAATCGTCTGTATCGCGGGAACCGCAGCACCAAAGCACACGCAGATGGTTTTGATGCCTTTGCCTCGCCGAACCTTTCGCCGCTGCTGGAAGCCGGGATCCACATCCGCCGCCTTTCTACGCCGTCGCTGCCTGTTGTTCCCGCCGCAAAGCTGAAAGTACACCACATCACCCCGCAGCCTATCGGCGTGGTAACGATTTATCCGGGAATTTCCGCGGAAGTCGTGCAGAACTTCCTGATGCAACCGGTGAAAGCCCTGATCCTGCGCTCTTACGGTGTCGGTAACGCGCCTCAAAAAGGCGATTTGCTGAAAGTGCTGAAAGACGCGTCCGAACGCGGCATCGTGGTGGTTAATCTGACCCAATGCATCTCAGGGCGCGTCAATATGGGCGGCTATGCGACCGGTAACGCGCTGGCGCACTCGGGCGTGATCAGCGGGTTTGATATGACCGTCGAAGCGGCGCTGACCAAATTGCATTATCTGCTCAGCCAGACACATACTCCGGAAGAAATCCGCGAACTGATGCAGCAGAACCTGCGTGGCGAACTGACCGAATAAATAAGGGACGATATGAAATCTGCTTTATTGCTGGTCGATCTGCAAAATGATTTTTGTCGCGGCGGCGCGCTGGCGGTCACTGACGGCGATGATACGGTTGCGGTTGCTAATCAGATGATGGCGTGGTGTAAAATCCATGGCATCCCGGTGCTGGCATCACAGGACTGGCATCCTGCCGGCCATTGCAGCTTTGCCACTAACTCGCACGCAGAGGCCTGGACATCGGGCGAACTGAACGGGTTGCCGCAAGTCTGGTGGCCGGTTCACTGTGTTCAGCAGGAACCCGGGGCTGAGTTTCATCCTGCCCTGAGCCTGCCGCTGGTAGACTTCGTCGTACAGAAAGGCACAAATCCGGACATCGACAGTTACAGCGCCTTTTACGATAACGGGCACCGCGCAGCAACAGTGCTGAACGACTGGCTGAAAGCGGCGCAGGTAACGCATCTGTACGTGATGGGACTTGCCACCGATTACTGCGTAAAATTCACTGTGCTCGACGCACTGGAACTGGGTTATCAGGTGACGTTGCTGACCGATGGTTGTCGTGGCGTGAACTTACAGCCGGAAGACAGCGCACAAGCGGTTGAAGCGATGCGGGCTGCAGGGGTAAAGGTCAGTACGTCCGGGGCAGTGACGGCGTGAATTTTATCGTCCTGCTAAAGGAATAGCAGGACGATAAAGAACAGCGAAATCTTTAACCCGCCCACCACTTCAATGCAGAAAACTACTCAGCGCAAAAACAACCAGTAATCCCCCACCTGCTATATTCACGACCTTTTTCAGGGTAACGGTGTTTATCTTATTCGCAGAGAAAATAAGAGCTCTGCTGACAGCGATAAGCCAGACGAACATCACCGCAATATGCACGGTCGCCAGAATCATATAATGACTGATTTCACCCTGGCTGCCGGCAAATTGCGACACCACAGTGAGATAAAACATGATGGCTTTTGGGTTGAGTACATTAGCGAGCCAGGCATCTTTTAATGTCACCTCTGACCCACTGCTATCGAACACCATTTCACGCGCATTGAGGCCACTGCGGATAAGCTGGATCCCCAGCCAGAGCAGATAGGCTGTGCCTGCGATTTTCAGAATTGTGAATAGCGTCGGGGATGCCACCAGCAAAGAGGTTATGCCCAGCCCGATAAAAATTGCATGGGTATAAATGCCGAGAGCGGTTCCGGTGAGCGTCTTAAAAAGCCCTTTCCGTCCGCCTGACAGCGCACTGTTCATGGCAAGCGTAAAACTTGCACCGGGAGACAGTGCAACGGGAAGTAGTGCGGGGATAAAACCAGCTAAATTGATGTCCATATTGGGATAAAATTATGCGTTTATTCCTTTATTATCTGAAGGTAACATCAATTTCAAAAGGCGCTTTGTAGCGCCCTTTTTTATTCTGCTGAAGCAGTCGTTACTCAGGTTTCAGCTTTATCAGCGTTTCCTGCGCAAACTGCTGTTTCAGTTCCTGCTTACTTTTGGTGACGATCTGCCCGTCAGTGCCGATGCTCATGTGCTGAGCGTCCACGTTGTGACGTGACTGATACAACATCACGGCCTGCAGGCTGTGGTCTTTCTGTTCCGGCGTCAGCGCCACGCCATCAGGCCACTTGCCGAGTTCAACGGCCTGCACCAGGCGTGCATAGATTTCCGGTGTCATTACATCAATGAGTTGATTAATTTCCATCTGACTGAGCCCTCAGCTCCACGCTATTATTCAAACGGTTTGGAATAATAGCTGAATCGATTTTGTCGGGTAAATTACATCGTACTTTTAAGGCACTCTACCCGGCGGTTATGTCACCACTCTGACCATCAGTAAATCGCATTGAGGCCGAATTCACACAGTAACGTTCGCCTGTCGGCTTAGGACCATCCGGGAAAACGTGGCCCAGATGCGCTTCACACCCTGAGCAGCGTATCTCAATGCGTTGCATATTATGTGCTTTATCAGTGAGATATTTAATGGCATCGGGTTGTACTGGCTGATAAAAACTTGGCCAGCCGCAGCCGGAATCATATTTAGTATCGGAATAGAACAACGCAGTTCCACAGACTACGCAATGATAAATGCCTTCACGGCGGTTGTGCAGTAACTTTCCGGAGAAAGGAGGTTCTGTTCCGTGATCTTGCGTGACATAACGTTGAATTTCAGTGAGTTGCTCGGGTGCAGGGGAAGATTTGGTTATGATGCTCATGTTTATCGTTCTCTGACGAATATAAAAATCAACTAAAATAACAGTTTATAATAACAAAAAATTAACAACAGGTCTGCCCCTTTTGGCCTAAACTGTATGGCATCAGCGTTACCTGACTCGCAACTTGTGATGGCGATCACACTCCTAATGTTCCGGTACTTTATATTCAGTTTTTCGCCCCCATGTGGTTGTAAGCCGATTAAGAAAACGGAACGTGCAATAAGCGAGCAATAGTAGGTCGTCGCTTTGACTTACAGCAATAATTGACACGATTCCGCTTGACGCTCAGCAAGGTTTTTGTAATTTTACAACCAACCTTTTATTCACTAAAAAAATAGCTGGTGGAATATATGACTATCAAAGTAGGTATCAACGGTTTTGGCCGTATCGGTCGCATTGTTTTCCGTGCTGCTCAAGAACGTTCTGACATCGAGATCGTAGCAATCAACGATCTGTTAGACGCGGACTACATGGCATACATGCTGAAGTACGACTCAACTCATGGTCGTTTCAACGGTACTGTTGAAGTTAAAGACGGTCACCTGGTTGTTAACGGCAAAACCATCCGTGTTACCGCTGAGCGTGACCCAGCTAACCTGAAATGGAACGAAGTTAACGTTGACGTTGTAGCTGAAGCTACTGGTCTGTTCCTGGATGATGCGACTGCTCGTAAGCACATCACTGCAGGCGCTAAGAAAGTTGTTCTGACTGGTCCTTCTAAAGACAACACCCCAATGTTCGTTATGGGCGTTAACCATAAAGAATATGCAGGTCAGGAAATCGTTTCTAACGCATCTTGCACCACTAACTGCCTGGCACCACTGGCTAAAGTTATCAACGACAACTTCGGTATCGTTGAAGCGCTGATGACCACTGTGCATGCAACTACCGCAACTCAGAAAACTGTTGATGGCCCGTCTCACAAAGACTGGCGCGGCGGCCGCGGCGCATCCCAGAACATCATCCCTTCTTCTACCGGTGCTGCTAAAGCAGTAGGTAAAGTAATCCCAGCTCTGAACGGTAAACTGACTGGTATGGCGTTCCGCGTTCCTACCCCTAACGTTTCTGTTGTTGACCTGACTGCACGTCTGGAAAAACCAGCGTCTTACAAAGAAATCTGCGCAGTAATCAAAGCAGCTTCTGAATCAGGCGACCTGAAAGGCGTTCTGGGTTACACCGAAGACGACGTAGTATCTACCGACTTCAACGGCGAAAAACTGACTTCCGTATTCGATGCGAAAGCAGGTATCGCTCTGAACGACAACTTTGTGAAACTGGTTTCCTGGTACGACAACGAAACTGGCTACTCCAACAAAGTATTGGATCTGATCGCTCACGTTTCCAAATAATTGGCAATGTGAATGAACTGATTGAAGGGCGACGCAAGTCGCCCTTTTGCTTTCTGTCGGATGCACTTTTTTATCAGCACATGAGTGCGATCAAACAGAGGGATTGGGTTCATGTGTAGTCTTGGTTCAAAATCTTAGAAGTTTTAACCCTGACAGGACTTTAGATAATGACAGAACAACTCTTTTCTCTTCCAGTCGTAAACCAGATCACTACCTCCGTCAGCCAGCGTCTTATCGACGAACTGCCGGTGCTCGTTGTTACCCATCCAAAAGTTCGTGCTGCAATTGCCCTGCAAGGCGCGCATCTGCTGTCATGGCAGCCTGAAGGTGAAGAACCTGTGCTTTGGATGAGCAGCGCCAGTGCGTTTAAAGAAGGCGTCGCTATTCGTGGCGGTATTCCAATTTGCTGGCCGTGGTTTGGTCCGGCAGGCAAACCATCACACGGTTTCGCCCGAAACATGGCATGGGAACTGACAGACCATCAGGAAACTGACGAAGGCGTTGTTCTGACCTTAACGCTGAAAAGCTCTCCTGAAACACTGGCTTTGTGGCCGCACGAATTTACGCTAACCGCACGCTTCACGCTCGGCGCAACCTGCCATATCGAACTGGAATCTACCGGTGATTTCGACGCTAACAGTGCCCTTCATACTTATTTCAATATCGGTGATATTGCCAGTGTGACTGTCAAAGGCCTGGGCAACAGCTTTATCGATAAAGTCGATGGCGCAAAAGCTAAACAGACCGAAGGTGATTTGACCTTTACTGGCCAGACTGACCGTATCTATACCCGGCCGCAGGCTAACAGTGAAATCGTCGATCCGGTGCTGAAACGCACGCTGGTTATCGCACACGAAAACAATTCAGACGTTGTTGCCTGGAACCCAGGTTCTGAATTGTCTGTCAGCATGGCGGATATGCCAGACGACGGCTACAAAACCATGGTCTGCGTCGAAACCGCGCAGGTTTCAGACAAACACATTTCTACGCATGCTGCACCAGCGCGCCTGGCGGTGACGTTCTCCATCCGCAAATAATCGCTTTGAGATTGCAGCATAGATGACAAAGGGGCCAAAAGGCCCCTTTTTGCTGTCTGATGCATGATGAAAGGAATGGAAGATTTCAGACCATATCCAGCGGCGTTTTATGTTTTGGTGCCGGAAAAGCGGCGTTAATTTGCGCTATTTCATCCGCAGACAAACTGAGCATCATCGCTGCGGCATTCTGTTTTACATGCTGCGGTTGTACGGCTTTTGGGATCGCAATCACGTTACCCGAGCGTATCACCCAAGCCAGCGCAATCTGTGAACTGCTGACGCCCCGCTCTTTCGCGATATTCTGCATCACCGGTGACGTCAGCACGTCGTGGCGTAACTTTCCCGCCTGAGCCAAAGGACAATAAGCCATCACCGGCACGCCGTGTTCTTCGCACCATGGCAGCAAATCGAATTCAATGCCACGCGCAGCCGCGTGATACAGCACCTGATTCGTCATACATTGTTCGCCACCGGTAATTTTCCACAGCGCCTGCATGTCGTCAGTATCAAGATTGGAGACGCCCCAGCGACGGATTTTGCCTGATTGTTGTAACTTCTCCATCGCGGCAACCGTGTCATGTAGCGGGATCGAACCACGCCAGTGCAACAGATAAAGGTCTATATAATCGGTTTGTAATCTTTTGAGGCTTTGCTCACAAGCTGTTATGGCTTTCGCGCCACCGGCGTTGTGCGGATAGACTTTGGATACCAGAAACACATCATCTCGCCGCCCTGCTATCGCTTCGCCGACCACTCGTTCCGCGCCACCGTCTGCATACATTTCTGCTGTGTCGATCAGCGTCATACCGGCATCCAGCCCTTGTCTTAACGCATTCACTTCAGCGCGAATATCACTGTTTCGCTCCCCCATATACCAGGTGCCTTGTCCGATTGCGGGTACAGTTTTCCCGTCTGGGAATTGCACGGTTTTCGCTTTCATCTGTTTCCTCCGGTCGGGTCGTGAGTCTCACTATCGATAAAGTTAATGAGCCATAAATGTGCAAATGGGGCGAAACGCCCCATTGATGTGCAATGTCAGCACCGTAACGGTGCATTGCATCAGAAGGTGTAAGTGACACCTGTCCAGACAATCGCCGAATATGACTTATCGACCATCGGGCTGTCTTTAACTTCATCCGCTAAACGAATATAGCGACCAGTGAAGAATGCCTGCCAGTCACGGGTGAAATTATAACGAGCAGAAAGCTCAGCGTATGGGCTAAAACTATCATCAGCCGAATAGCTGCTCAGACCGCTGCGACGTGATTCACCTTTAGTCACACCATAGTAATAGTCATTCTGATTGCTGCTGTTGAACATCACACCGAACCCAGGCACCAGCGCCCAGTTATCCTGATGGATTGGATACAGATAAGCAGCGTCCGCGACCAGACCATTACTGTTGTTCAGTACATCACCATTGAAGGTCGCGCGCAGCGTACCCCAGTCTTCAATATGTGAATACGCCAGACCAGCGTATAACGTGCCGCGACGCTTGTTCAGATGTTTCATCTGATGATCATCGCTGTCATCCGGGTCAAACCCAAATGGAACGTATGTCGTCGTAACGCTGAACTTATTCCTGTCGTCTTTCCACAGGTAGTAACCCGCAGTCAGTGATTTGAAATAGAAATCATCACCCTCATAAGACACCAGCGGTACCGGATAAACTTTGTTGTCATATCCACGATACGGGTTGACGTCACCCAATGCTGATGCGCCAAGTGACCAGGTGCCAGCCACGGCTGCATGGCTGCAAAGCACTGCCGCGGCCACGATGGACAGTGTTTTAAGGTTTGAAATTTTCATTGTCTTAATTCCATTAAGTAAAAAATCGTCGCTAGTGTAAATGAACGTTAAACATTGCGCTTAGCATTTACAGTTTTTCAGAATGTCCTGAACCGGTTTCATTACGTAAAACAGAGGCGATCGCATAATTTATCTGCAAAATATGAAATAAAAATGACTAAAGAAACAACATCCGCGCTGCAAAGCACGCCCTGTAAGGCTTTCCAGAGCATTTCCGACAACTGAGTCATTGATATGGCTTAAAAAACGCCCAACCCATAGAGGAAATTTTCCTAATGCCAAACTACGCTTATAAATAGATGAAAGACTTAGCCTGAACGGTTGCCCGTCCCACCGGGTCTGACAGTAAACAAATCATCGTGACTGTCGGCTTTGAAGGGTTCTGCAAGTTGGCATAAGGGTTGCTGTAATTCAGGTGGGAGATCTTTCTTCCGGGAGCGCTGAAAAAGCTCTCATTAACCTGTGCTATATCCAACTCGTTGGAATTGCGGTCAAACAGCGGTTCCAAGGACGAAGGGTAAAATAACGAAGGACGGGCATCGTATGAACATATTTGACCACTATCGCCAGCGCTATGAGGCTGCCAAGGACGAAGAGTTCACACTGCAGGAATTTCTTACCATTGCACGGCAAGATCGCAGTGCTTATGTCAATGCGGCGGAACGTCTGTTGATGGCAATCGGTGAACCAGTGATGGTAGATACCGCGCTTGAACCACGCCTGTCGCGTTTATTCTCGAACCGTGTTGTTGCACGATACCCTGCATTTGAAGAGTTTTACGGCATGGAAGAGGCTATCGAACAGATTGTCTCCTACCTGAAACATGCCGCGCAGGGCCTGGAAGAAAAGAAACAAATCCTCTATTTACTGGGCCCGGTGGGTGGCGGTAAATCGTCACTGGCCGAACGGCTGAAATCCCTGATGCAACGTGTACCGATTTATGTGCTGAGCGCTAATGGCGAACGCAGCCCGGTAAACGATCATCCTTTGTGTTTGTTTAACCCGCAGGAAGATGCGCATATTCTCGAAAAAGAATACAACATTCCTCCGCGCTATCTCGGCACCATCATGTCGCCATGGGCGGCAAAACGCCTGCATGAATTTGGCGGTGACATCACCAAGTTTAAAGTGGTGAAAGTCTGGCCGTCTATTCTTGAACAAATTGCTATCGCCAAAACGGAACCGGGCGATGAAAACAATCAGGACATCTCTGCGCTGGTCGGGAAAGTGGATATCCGTAAACTGGAAAACCACGCCCAAAACGATCCTGACGCTTATGGTTATTCCGGTGCGCTGTGCCGTGCAAACCAGGGTGTGATGGAATTCGTCGAGATGTTCAAAGCCCCGATTAAAGTGCTGCACCCGTTACTGACTGCGACGCAGGAAGGTAACTATAACGGTACCGAAGGGATCTCCGCCCTGCCGTTCAACGGCATTATTCTGGCGCACTCCAACGAATCTGAGTGGGTGACGTTCCGTAACAATAAGAATAATGAAGCATTCCTTGACCGTGTGTACATCGTGAAAGTGCCTTACTGCCTGCGCGTGTCTGAAGAGATGAAAATCTACGACAAACTGCTCAGCAATAGTGAACTTTCCCATGCTCCGTGCGCGCCGGGAACTCTGGAAACGCTCGCGCGCTTCTCGATTTTGTCGCGGCTGAAAACACCTGAAAACTCCAGCAGCTATTCCAAAATGCGGGTTTACGACGGTGAAAGCCTGAAAGATACCGATCCGAAAGCCAAGTCCTATCAGGAATACCGCGACTATGCGGGTGTAGACGAAGGTATGAACGGGCTGTCGACGCGTTTCGCGTTTAAAATCCTGTCCCGCGTTTTCAACTTTGACCATGCTGAAGTGGCCGCCAACCCGGTTCATCTGTTCTATGTTCTGGAACAGCAAATCGAGCGCGAACAATTCCCGCAGGACATCGCTGAAAAATACCTGGAGCACCTGAAAGGCTATCTGATCCCGAAATACGCTGAGTTTATCGGCAAAGAGATCCAGACGGCTTATCTGGAATCCTATTCAGAATACGGACAAAACATTTTCGACCGTTATGTAACGTACGCTGATTTCTGGATACAAGATCAGGAATATCGCGACCCGGATACCGGACAACTGTTCGACCGTGAATCGCTGAATGCTGAGCTGGAGAAAATTGAAAAACCGGCCGGTATCAGCAATCCAAAAGATTTCCGCAACGAAATTGTCAACTTCGTGCTGCGTGCCCGCGCTAACAATAGCGGCCGCAATCCAAACTGGACCAGTTACGAAAAACTGCGCACGGTCATTGAGAAAAAAATGTTCTCAAATACCGAGGAATTACTGCCAGTTATCTCGTTTAACGCCAAGACGTCGACCGATGAACAGAAGAAACATGATGATTTTGTCGACAGAATGATGGAGAAAGGATATACACGCAAACAAGTTCGCTTGCTGTGTGAATGGTACCTGCGCGTAAGAAAATCCTCGTAGCAGAGGATCGTTGGCAACGTCGTTTGGGGGAAATATGACGTATTTCATTGACCGTCGACTGAATGGCAAAAACAAAAGCGCGGTGAACCGCCAGCGCTTTTTGCGCCGCTATAAGTCGCAAATCAAACAGTCGATTGCCGAGGCCATCAACAAGCGTTCGGTTACCGACGTGGACAGCGGGGAGTCGGTTTCGATCCCCAATGCTGATATCAACGAACCCATGTTTCATCAGGGTCGCGGTGGCTTACGCCACCGTGTTCACCCTGGTAATGACCACTTTGTGCAGAATGACCGCATCGAACGACCGCAAGGGGGCGGTGGCGGCGGCAGTGGTCAGGGAGAAGCCAGTCAGGACGGTGAAGGCGAAGATGAGTTTTCGTTCCAGATCTCCAAAGACGAGTATCTCGATCTGCTGTTTGAGGATCTTGCACTGCCAAACCTGCGTAAAAACCAGCATAAACAGCTTAACGAATTCAAAACCCACCGCTCCGGTTATACGTCTAACGGCGTACCGGCCAATATCAGTGTGGTGCGCTCTTTGCAAAACTCGCTGGCCCGCCGCACGGCGATGACCGCGGGTAAAAAACGGGAGCTGCGTGAGCTGGAATCGACGCTGACCGAGGTCGAGCACAGCGAACCGGCACAGTTACTCGAAGAAGAACGGCTGCGTAAAGAAATCGCCGAGTTGCGGGCGAAGATCGCGAAAACACCGTTCATTGATACCTTCGATTTACGCTATCGCAACTATGAGCGTCGCCCTGAGCCGTCAAGCCAGGCGGTGATGTTCTGTCTGATGGATGTCTCCGGTTCGATGGATCAGGCGACCAAAGACATGGCCAAACGTTTCTATATCCTGCTCTATTTGTTCCTGAGCAGAACCTATAAAAACGTCGATGTGGTCTATATCCGTCACCATACACAAGCCAAAGAAGTGGATGAACAGGAGTTCTTCTACTCACAGGAAACCGGCGGGACCATCGTTTCAAGCGCACTGAAACTGATGGATGACGTCATCAGGGAACGCTACGATCCGGCGCAGTGGAACATTTATGCCGCGCAGGCTTCCGATGGCGATAACTGGGCTGACGACTCCCCTCTGTGCCACCAGCTTCTGGCACAGAAGATTTTGCCGCTGGTGCGTTATTACAGCTACATCGAAATCACCCGCCGCGCCCACCAGACGCTGTGGCGTGAATACGAAGTGTTGCAGGAGAAATTCGATAATTTCGCCATGCAGCATATCCGCGAACAGGAAGATATTTATCCGGTGTTCAGGGAGCTGTTCCATAAGCAGGTTCAGGACCACTAATCTTTAGCCTTTCAAAACAGCGGATTATTTATTAATGACCCGCTGTTTTTTTATCTCTTACAAAATCTCATCAGACTTGGGGTATTTTTTGAAATACCGTCTAAACTTCAAAAGAGCAAAGCAATTACTTACCTCTACAAAAGGACGCTGTATATGAAAAAAATTACTTTAGCTACTACCCTGCTGATCTCTGCATTTTCTTTCAGTACTTTCAGTGCATTAGCTGCCGATCAGGTATCCAAAGAAGAAGTCGCCCACTTTAAACTGGTCAAAATCGGCAACATCCAGGTGGCTGAATCCGGCGGGAAAGTCGGTTCACCAAGTGAGTTGCACGATGAGCTCTCAAAGTTAGCGGATGAAAAAGGCGGTAAATATTACCATATCATTGCTGCCGGCCAGAAAGGCCCGAACTTTGAAGCAATAGCCACAGTATATAAAGACGCAGAGAAATAATATCTGCTCAGAAATAACGAAACCACGCCTGAGTGCGTGGTTTTTTTTTAGCGCAAAAACCTGCACGTCACACAGAAAATAATCCATAAAAAAAGCCAGAGGAATAATCCCTCTGGCTTTCTTGCATCATTTCCCGAAGGGGGAATTACATGCCGTACACCAGGTTTACAGACGTCACGGTATCGGTTTTATCCGGCGCACTGGCTGGTGGTTTGGTGTTATAGGTTACGTCATACGCCACTTTCAGGGAGAAGTGGGAGTTGATCGCAACGGTCAGCGCAGTTTCAGAGTTCAGCGTGGTTTCATCGTTCGCTAAAACAGAAACGCCCTGCGTGAAGCGAGCAGTGTCGCTGATCTGGTAACCGTAAGTGCCGGAAGCATAAGCCAGGGCACGGGTGGTATTACCGCCCTGCTGGAATTCATCATGACGAACACCCGGACCCGCTTCCAGGTTCAGCGTGTGAACCGGACCGCTCCAGATCTGACGACCATAACCCAATGTACCGACAGTACGTGAACGGTAACCGTTGTAACGGTCGCTCAGCCAGCTACCCTGACCGAAAACATAGTTCGCATTATCAAGGTTATAACGGGTACGACCACCGGCCTGGTACTTCTCGGATGAACGCACACCGGAAGAAGAAGTATTACGTGCAGAACCCCACAGGCTGTAAGCCGTGTTGGTGTCAAACCAGGTCATGGTGGTATCAGCATTCAGCGTGGAGTTGCTGGTGTTACCAGTTTGCGCACTGTAACCCGCCTGAACGTTACCCTCGAAAGGCTTTTTCGCCTGAGCAGGGTCATCTAACGCAGTGAAGATGGTGGTGTCTGCAAGGCTTGAGATACTGAACAGCGCTGCACCACAGACGATGGCACAAGCTGGTAGACGACGTACAACCCGAAAAAACATTTTGTTTCCCCAATAAGACTTAAGGCAAATAACGACATTAAAACCACACGATGTATGCCATTAATTAGGATCCGTTAATCAAGCCTGGCAACTCCATTTCGATGGCACATGCATACACATATTTCTACCGCAACAAATATAACGCACTCAGCCCAGGATATCTTAATAAAGCGGCTTTTTTAGATAGTTCCGAATGACATATATTTCCTGCAATAGAAATATACGGAATCATTACATTTCCCTTCATTGATCTCTTATTTTCAACGCCGGTCAGTAATTACTCATCGTGTGCCACACTTTACTTCTTTCCTGCCGCTTTGGTTCGAAATGTTGCGAGCCGGCAGCGTACAGATTTCCGCCGAACTCTTCGCTGAATCTTGTCCTTTTGAGCGATGCGGGGTAGTTTTATCCTGATAACGTCTTATTTTTGCCTCGGGTTCCTCGAAGGCAGGCTTCAGGAGGAGTGGTCATGGCTTTACAAAAAGAGATTATTCAGGCTCTGCACGTTAAACCGCATATCGATGCCGCACAAGAAATCCGTGTCAGCGTCGATTTTCTCAAAAGTTATCTGCTGGCCCATCCGTTCATCAGGACACTGGTGTTGGGTATCAGCGGCGGGCAGGATTCTACTCTCACCGGCAAACTTTGCCAAATGGCAATTAGCGAATTACGCGCAGAAACTCACGAAGCCGATTATCAGTTCATCGCTGTCCGTTTGCCGTATGGCGTGCAGGCTGATGAATCCGACTGTCAGGATGCCATTGCGTTCATCCAGCCTGATCAGGTTCTGACCGTCAATATTAAGAATGCCGTACTGGCAAGCGAAGCGACATTGCGCGAAATTGGTATTGAGCTGAGTGATTTCATTAAAGGTAATGAAAAAGCCCGCGAACGCATGAAAGCGCAGTACAGCATTGCCGGAATGAAAAAAGGTGTGGTGGTCGGAACTGACCATGCGGCAGAAGCCGTGACCGGATTCTTCACCAAATACGGCGATGGCGGTACTGACATTAACCCAATTTTCCGTCTGAACAAACGTCAGGGTAAAGCGTTGCTTAAAGAGCTCGGTTGCCCGGAACATTTGTATACCAAAGCCCCGACGGCGGATCTGGAAGAGAACCGCCCTGCTTTGCCGGATGAAGTTGCTCTTGGTGTGACCTACGAACTGATCGACGATTATCTCGAAGGCAAAAAAGTCGACGATAAATATGCCACGATTATCGAAGGCTGGTATCTGCGTACAGAACACAAACGCCAGCCACCGGTCACGGTGTTTGATGATTTCTGGAAGAAAAAATAATCTTTCTTGTATCTGTGCGTTAACGGACACTGACAGGTGTCCGTTTTTTTTCACAAGTCCTTCCGGCACGATTATCACAAGCTACTTTCCATTCTTTAACTAAATCATTACCCTTAGCCTCCCTTCGGATGACTGACAGTGATGTTTTCAATGCAAAAATTCCTTTTCCTGCTGCTGAGCCTGGTATTGCTTGGCCCTCTGGGTATCGACCTTTACCTTCCGGCGATCCCGGCGATTGCTCTGGGTCTGAACAGCACCGAGGCGGTCATTCAGTCCTCAATTTCACTTTTCATTCTGGTGATGGGCCTCGGCCAGCTGGTTGCCGGGCCGCTGGTTGATAAATTCGGACGCCGTCCCATCGCCATCATCGGCGTGGTGATTTATCTGGCAGGCGCGATCGTCGCCGCTACAGCCATCGCACCGTGGATGTTTCTGCTCTCGCGCGTCATTCAGGGGCTGGCAGTCTGTTGTACATCGGTGGTGATTTTCAGCGGGGTTCGTGACCGGATGAGCGGCAACGATGCCGCCCGCGCGTACGGTTTTCTCAACGGTACGCTCAACATTATCCCAGCTCTGGCGCCGCTGATTGGCGGACTGATTGCCCAATATTATGGCTGGCGTGCGCCGTTCTGGGCGCTGGCGGGTTATACGCTGGCGGTTTTGCTGCTGGTCATTTTCAAATTGCCGGAAACCCGTCCCGAAGGAACGCAAAACAATACCGGACTGCCGTTCCGTCAGTACGCACGTATCTTGTTTAATGCCCGCTTTATCACTTTCGCACTGGTTAATGCCGGCGCAATGGGTATGGCACTGACGTACGTTTCGCTGGCACCGACGGTACTGATGAATATTGCCGGACTCACCCCACTGGAATTCTCCCTGGTGTTCGGCGCAAACGGATTCTGGATCATGGGGATGAGTTTTATCGCTAACCGCATTATCCGCAAGGTAGGACGTCCGGTATGCCTGAAAACGGGCGGGATTCTGATGTTTATCGGCTGCCTCGGGCTGATTGCCGGGATAACGCTGGTTCCGCCTGCTGAACAGACCGCAACCTGGTTGTATATGTTGCCGGTGGCCAGCGCCTGCGCCGGTCTGGCGTTCCTGATGGGGCCGGCAACCAGCTATGCGCTGGAACCGTTCTCTGCCGAAGCAGGTGTCGCTTCCGCACTGGTCGGTTCGGTGCAGATGGCCGGTGGCGCGTTGCTGGGCTTTATTGCGATGGCGTTGCCGTTGCAGCCAAAGCTGAGTCTGGCGCTGGTGATGCTGGCGGGAGGGTGTCTGGCGATGCTGGCACGTCGCGCCAGTAAGAAATCGACGGGACGTCTGACCCGTCTGGAACAATAACCGCTCTCTTTAATCGATTGTCGTCACCGGTACGCGGGGTGCCAGCGCACTCAGCAGCTCATAGCCCAGCGTACCGCATGCCGTCGCCACATCATCTACCGGCAAATGATTACCCCATAACTCGACCGGTGAACCGATTTTCGCCTGCGGACACGGCGTAAGATCAACAGCCAGCATATCCATGGATACCGTCCCCACCGTGGTTGTGCACACGCCATCCACCCACACAGGTGTTCCGGACGGCGCATGGCGCGGATAACCATCAGCATAGCCACAGGCGACCACCCCTACGCGCTGCGGGCCGCTCACGTGATAACGGCCGCCATAACCCACGCGGTCACCCGCTTTAAGCTCCTGCACGGCAATCAGCTCGCTTTTTAACGTCATCACCGGTTGCAGACCGGTATCAGCGATATCTTTCCACTCACCGCTTGGCGATGCACCATAAATAATAATGCCAGGGCGCACCCAGTCATGATGGGTTTGAGGATGCCACAAGGTCGCCGCCGAGTTCGCCAAACACCGTGGCCCGCGGATATTTTGTCCGGCCAGATTAATCGCCGCCATCTGGGCATCGACACCTTCCACACTGTCGGCGGTAGCAAAATGGCTCATCAGGGTGAGTTCGCCAACTTGTTTCAGTTCACTCAGCTGTTGCCACACAGCGCCCGCCCGCTCGGGGGGAAACCCCAGACGGTTCATGCCACTGTTCACTTTCAGGTAGATCTCAGCCGGCTGACTCAATTGCGCTTCAGCCAGTGCTTTAATTTGCCAGTCACTGTGAACGGCAGTCGTCAGACGATATTTATCAACGATCATTAAATCCTGAGGAGTGAAAAATCCCTCAAGCAGCAGAATCGGCCCCTGCCAGCCTGCTTCACGCAGCAAAATAGCTTCGTTGAAATCAAGTAATGCAAAGCCATCGGTGGAGGACAAACTGCGCCAGATGCGCGAAATTCCGTGGCCGTAGCCATTGGCTTTGACAACAGTCCAGACCTTGCTGTCAGGAGCAAAGGCACGAATGATGTTCAGATTTTGGGTTAATGCAGAAAGAGATAATGTGGCAGAAATCGGGCGAGGCATACCGGCTCCGGTAATAAGCAAAGTAATGCCCATGCAGCGTCAGGCACTGCATGGGAAATAATGTCAGCGGACTCAGCCTACCGGATGCATTTTATGCGGCCCCGCAGGACGCGCGATAAAATCCGGGCTGTAACGCTCAACCGATAAATCATCAGACGGAATGGCTGGCGTCACGCCCGACATAATATCTGACAGCAATTGCCCTGAGCCACAGGCCATCGTCCAGCCCAGTGTGCCGTGGCCGGTATTCAGATACAGATTTTTAATGCGCGTGCGTCCGACAATCGGCGTACCGTCCGGCGTCATCGGGCGAAGACCGGTCCAGAACGTCGCCTGTCCGACATTTCCTCCATTCGGATAGAGATCTCTTACAACCATTTCCAGCGTTTCACGTCGCGCCTGTGCCAGTTTCAGATTGAAGCCGACAATTTCCGCCATGCCACCGACACGAATACGGTTATCAAAACGGGTGATAGCAATTTTGTAGGTTTCATCGAGTACAGTTGAAACCGGCGCGGAAGCAGGATCGGTAATCGGGATGGTCAGGGAATATCCCTTCAGCGGATAGACCGGGATGGACACAAGGTCGCGCAACAACGCAGTTGAATAGGATCCAAATGCCACCACATAAGCATCGGCTTTCACCACCTCATCGCCGCATTGCACGCCGGTGATTTCGCCGTTTTCTACATGCAGCTTATCCACCGTGCGGTTAAATTCGAAGACAACGCCCGCCTGACGCGCCATGTCCGCCAGCTTGCGGGTAAACATCTGGCAGTCGCCGGTTTCATCATTCGGCAAACGCAGACCGCCGGTCAGCTTGTGTGCGACCTGCGCCAGCGCAGGTTCTGCGGTGGCCAGCTGACTGGACTCCAGCAGCTGATACGGCACACCTGCATCGTCAAGAACAGCAATATCTTTGGATGCACTTTCAAACTGCTGCGCGGTACGGAAAAGTTGTAACGTTCCGCCCTGACGACCTTCATACTGAATGCCGGTATCGTCACGCAGTGCCTTCATGCAGTCACGACTGTATTCCGCCAGACGCACCATACGACTTTTGTTGGTCTGATAATGGTTCATGTCGCAGTTGCGCAGCATCTGCCACATCCATTTGAGCTGGAACTGCGTGCCGTCCAGACGGATTGCCAGCGGTGCATGTTTCTGGAACATCCATTTTACCGCTTTCACCGGAACGCCCGGAGCCGCCCACGGTGCGGCATAACCCGGAGAGATCTGGCCTGCATTACCCGCGCTGGTTTCCTCCGCCGGACCGGACTGACGATCAATGACCGTGACCTGATGACCCGCCTTTGCCAGATACCATGCACTGGCGACACCGACCACACCACTGCCTAAAATGACCACACGCATATCGACTCCACTCCACACCCAAACAAAGCATAATATTCTGATGACAGGAAATTAACCTGACTGAGAAAAATCACCAACACAGTCACTCATAACCGTGAGGTCTTTCACAATTATTTATCGTTCATGACGGCATTTATTTCAATAGGGTGAAATAAATAACGATATCTCGCAACATTTCATCCATCGGGAAAGAAAATTATGGTCTTATGATAGCAATGACTGCACTGATGTCACGAATCAGGGGGCGCATCAAAGCTGGTTTATGAAAAGGTTTTTATTCTTCAATAAAGCTATAAAACCAGAATAAAAAACCACAAACACTCACAGTAGTGATATTACCTCACGGATTGAGAATTTTTGCGATTCAGGACAGGTGGGTTTTTATAAAGGGGTGAAAAACGAGGCATGGGACTGATAACACGAATACCACTCTCATCAGCGGCATTTTATGACACAAACCTGGCGGATAAGGGAAATTGACAGCCATCAGCCATGAGGATATAGAGTTAATCAGGAAGGGATCCATGGTGTTTATCTAACAGCACACTCAGATTGAGCTACGATTATCAATGGACGTGCGAAATCTTAAGAAAAGGTTGTGAATCAAACACTCTGTAGCGTCCATAACTGAATGAGGGTGCGGCTTATGACAACAGTGACCCAGAAGCAAAAAACTGAGGACAAACGTCTCAGCGACGGACCGGACTGGACGTTTGAGTTATTGCAGACCTATCTTGCGGAGATCGACCGGGTGGCCAAGTCTTACCGGCTTGAAACCTATCCCCATCAGATCGAAATCATCACCTCCGAACAAATGATGGATGCCTACTCCAGCATCGGCATGCCGATTAATTACACTCACTGGTCGTTCGGTAAGAAATTTATTGAAACCGAGCAACTGTATAAACACGGACAACAGGGTCTGGCGTATGAAATCGTCATCAACTCTAATCCCTGTATCGCCTATCTGATGGAAGAAAACACCATCACGATGCAGGCGCTGGTCATGGCTCATGCCTGTTACGGCCACAACTCTTTCTTTAAAAATAACTACCTGTTTAAAAGCTGGACTGACGCCAGTTCAATCGTCGATTACCTGCTGTTCGCCAAACGTTATATCAGCGAATGTGAAGAACGCTACGGGGTCGATGAGGTCGAACGGTTGCTCGACTCCTGTCATGCGTTGATGAATTACGGCGTCGATCGCTATAAACGTCCGCAAAAAATCTCCTTGCAGGAGGAACTGGCGCGGCAGAAAAGCCGTGAGGAATATCTGCAAAGCCAGGTGAACACGCTGTGGAAAACGTTGCCGCGCAAGGACAGCGTTGATGCACCTGAACAGGCGCGACGCTTCCCTTCTGAGCCGCAGGAAAACCTGCTGTATTTCATGGAAAAAAATGCGCCTTTGCTTGAGTCCTGGCAGCGGGAGATTTTGCGTATCGTGCGAAAAATCAGCCAGTACTTTTATCCGCAGAAACAGACTCAGGTGATGAATGAAGGGTGGGCGACGTTCTGGCATTACACCATTCTTAATCATCTTTATGATGAAGGAAAAGTCACCGACCGTTTCATTCTGGAGTTTCTGCACAGCCATACCAATGTGGTGTATCAGCCGCCTTATAACAGCCCGTATTACAGCGGGATTAACCCGTATGCGCTGGGCTTCGCGATGATGCAGGATATCAAACGTATCTGTCAGGAACCGACGGAGGAAGATCGTTACTGGTTCCCGGATATCGCGGGCTCAGACTGGCTGGAAACACTGCATTTTGCGATGCGGGATTTCAAAGATGAAAGTTTTATCAGCCAGTTCCTTTCGCCAAAAGTGATGCGTGATTTTCGGTTATTTACCGTGCTGGATGACGACCATAATAACTATCTGGAAATCGCGGCGATTCATAATGAGGAAGGTTATCGCGCCATTCGTCAGGAGTTATCGGCGCAGTATAACCTGAGTAATCACGAGCCCAACATTCAGGTTTGGAATGTCGATTTGCGCGGTGACCGCTCGCTCACGCTGCGTTATATCCCGCAAGATCGCGCACCGCTCGATAAGAGCCGCCGTGAAGTGATGAAACATGTTCATCGTCTGTGGGGCTTCGATGTCTTTATCGAGCAGCTCAACGAAGACGGCAGCGTTGAATTACTCGAACGCTGCCCGCCGCGTCCGACGCCGCTATAAACCTCCCATATTCAGACATAAAAAAGGGCGCTAAGCGCCCTGTATTTATTGTTGCTTCCCGAAATCATTCGAATTGTATCAAGGCGACAACGAAGAGACAGTTTGAAGGATGAAGGGAATTAGCGTTTTTTTTGTTCGGTCAGATCACCCGGCATCGCGCTCTGCATGCTGTGCCAGATTTCACCACTCTGACGGCCATAATTACGCACGCAATCGACAATTTGCTCATAGCTTTTCTCGTGGCAGATATCAGACAGCTTTTTATAGAAAGTGATCGCCAGTTTACGCGCTTCAGGATTGGAGAAGTAATAACGTCCGACGCGGGTATAAAGACCTCGCAGTCCGTTGATAATCAGACCGTAAATCGGGTTGCCGGAGGCAAATGCCAGACCACGGAAAATGCCGTAATCGAGCGCCGTAAAGGCTTCGGCATGATCTTCAACTTCCGCCGCTTTAGCCAGTACCTGCTGGGTTTCTTCAGGATTGGTTCGCATCGCTTTACGGATAAAGATTGTTGCGATGTTAGTACGCACGGACAGCAAATTATCAATGAGCTGTGGAACACTGTCATGATCGAGACGCGCCAGCGTTTCCAGAATATTCAGACCCGACGTTTCCCAGAAATTGTTCACTTTGGTCGGTTTTCCATGCTGAATTGTCAACCAGCCATCCCGGGCAAGCCGCTGTAACACCTCACGCAATGTGGTTCGGGTCACGCCAATGAGTTCGGAAAGTTCTCTCTCTGCAGGCAAAATTGAGCCCGGAGGGAAGCGGCTGTTCCAGATACTTTCGATGATATACTCTTCGGCAAAACCGGCAGGACTTTGTGCCTTAATAACCATGTGTTTGTCGTTCCGTGTGGGGCTTTTATCAGGGATATAGTTCAGCTCATCATACCAGATGAAAAACGCCTGTTATAGCCGTCAGTCAGAACAAATGTTGAAACTGTGCAGGGGTTTGCAGAATTTCACATTTCTTAATGGCTTATGGGATAGTCCGTTCCGGTGAAAAATTTCTGTCAGACAATTACACTGACCTATGCTTTTGATACCACTATAAATTACAGATAAAGGAGAACTGGGGAATATGGAAACAAGCTACAGTCGCGCATTTATAAAAAACTTTTTGGGGCAGTCTCCTGACTGGTACAAAATTACCATTCTGGCCTTTTTGATTATCAACCCGTTGATTTTCTTTCTGGTGAGTCCGTTTTGGGCCGGATGGTTGCTGGTCATCGAGTTCATTTTTACCCTGGGTATGGCGCTCAAATGTTACCCGCTTCAACCTGGTGGTCTGCTGGCTATTGAAGCGGTCATGATCGGTATGACCAGCGCAGAGCGTATCCGTGAAGAGATTTCGGCCAATCTGGAAGTACTCCTGCTGCTGATTTTTATGGTGGCGGGCATCTACTTTATGAAGCAACTGCTGCTGACCGTATTTACCAAGCTGCTGCTGAATCTCAGAAATAAAATTGCGCTGTCACTGGCCTTTTGTTTTGCTGCCGCTTTCCTTTCCGCCTTCCTCGATGCGCTGACCGTTATTGCTGTGGTGATCAGCGTTTCAGTCGGTTTTTATTCGATTTACCACAACGTCGCCTCTAATCAGAGTGAAAACACGGATGTGACCGACGACAGCTCGTTTACAGGCAATCAGCAACATCAGGCCGTTCTGGAGCAGTTTCGGTCCTTCTTACGCAGCCTGATGATGCATGCCGGAGTGGGTACCGCGCTCGGCGGTGTGATGACCATGGTGGGCGAACCGCAGAACCTGATCATCGCTAAAAGCGCAGACTGGCAGTTTGTAGACTTTCTGATCCGTATGTCTCCGGTCACTGTCCCGGTGTTCATATGCGGTTTCATTGTCTGCGCGCTGGTGGAGCGTTTCCGCGTGTTTGGTTATGGCGCAAAACTGCCGCATCCGGTTTATGAAGTGCTTAAAAAGTACGATCAGAAAAACAGTGATAACATTACGAAACAAGACCGCATTAAGCTGGCGGTGCAGATCGTCATTGGGGTTTGGCTGATTATCGCCCTGGCTTTCCATCTGGCTGAAGTCGGACTGATCGGTCTTTCGGTGATTATCTTTGCCACCGCATTTTGTGGCGTCACTGATGAACATGCGATTGGTAAAGCATTCCAGGATTCCCTGCCCTTTACCGCCCTGCTGACCGTCTTTTTTGCTATCGTTGCCGTGATCGTCGAACAGCACCTGTTCACTCCAATCATTCACTTTGTGCTTCAGTCAGCGCCGTCAAATCAGCTGTCATTGTTCTATCTGTTCAACGGATTGCTTTCTTCCGTGTCTGATAACGTTTTTGTCGGCACTGTTTATATCAATGAAGCAAAATCTGCAATGGTTAATGGCGTGATTGACCTGAAGCAATTCGAACTGCTGGCGGTCGCGATTAATACCGGCACAAACCTGCCATCGGTTGCCACGCCCAATGGTCAGGCGGCGTTCTTGTTCCTGCTGACGTCCGCCCTTGCTCCACTCATCCGCCTTTCATACGGCAGAATGGTGTGGATGGCGCTACCTTACACAGTGGTCATGACGCTGGTGGGTTTGCTGTGCGTGCAATATCTGCTGCCGGATATGACGCAGTGGTTTACGGAGATGGGATGGCTGAGCATGCCACCGGCCAGTGAAGTACTCATGCCTCACTAATACACGGACATAACGTCGGTAATTCTCTGGCAGCTCCGTAGCCCAGAAAATTACCGAAATTAAAGTCGAATTCTCCGATTTATATTAATTATTTACCTATTATTTATTCTGACAGGCTGGCAGCAGGGAGCAATTGGTTTACACTGCGTATCAGTAGCTAACCGCAGGGAAATTTTACTATGTTGCAATATCTTAACCGCTGTTCACAAGGCCGCGGTGCATGGCTTCTGATGGCTCTGACAGCTCTGATTCTTGAGCTGGTTGCGTTGTATTTTCAACACGTGATGCTTCTTAAACCTTGCGTCATGTGTATTTATGAACGCTGTGCGTTGATGGGTATTCTGGCTGCCGGGCTGGTCGGTGCGATTGCACCCTCTACCTGGTTACGTTATGCCGGTATTCTTATCTGGATTTACAGCGCTTACGAAGGGATCCGTTTGTCATGGGAACACACCATGATCCAGCTGCATCCTTCTCCGTTCGCGACCTGTGATTTTGCTGCCCGCTTCCCGACCTGGCTGCCACTGGACAAATGGTTCCCGTGGATGTTTATTGCCAGCGGTGATTGTGCGGAAAAACAATGGGAATTCCTGTCACTCGGTATGCCGCAGTGGCTGGTTGTTGTTTTCAGCGTGTTTATGGTCATTGCGATTCTGGTGCTGCTGGCACAGTTCGTAAAACCTAAACGACGTGACTTGTTCGGTCGTTAATTTCAGTAAACTAAATTCACAAAGGCGCCTCCCGGCGCCTTTTCTATGACCTTCAGTATCATCATGCAGGGAATGCAGACTTTTTAATCAGAGTGGTTTATATGACTAATTTGGAACCTGCAATGAAAAATCTCCCTGTCGGGCTGGTCTGGATAATCTGCGTCGGAGCCTGTCTCCTTTTCTGGGTCGTAGTCGGTTTTATTTTTTATGGCTTGTTCAGATAACGCCACACTGGCGGCCTGTCCGGACGAGTAGCAGCTGGCAGGTTTGCTCAATACACTGTGCAAAAAAAGACCTGGATTTGTAAAAGGCTCAATGAGTTCTATGCTACGAGGGCAAAAAGGTTCATCAGAGGAACAGATATGGTTGTAAAAGGGTTTTCAAAAGGGTTTTTCATCGCGATTCTTTTAATCGTTACTTTGGCTTTTTTTGATGTATTAAGGCCTTATTATTCTTCCGTACTATGGGCAATTATTCTTGCGGTGATTTTCAATCCGCTGAAAAACCGGCTTAAACAATTTGTCGGTGATCGCAACGGTGTTGTTTCTTTATTAACCGTCTTGATTATTTGTCTGATTGTATTCACGCCGCTGGCGATTATTACTTCTTCGCTGGCGATCGAATTCAATGCGGTATACACCAAGCTTCAGGCGAATGATTCCCAGTTGCCGGCTATGCTGACCGATACCATCCACCATTTACCGCGATGGGCGAGACATTTCCTTGCGGAACATGATCTGGACAGTACGACTGAAATTCAGAAAAAGCTTTCTGATGTCGCGCTGCAAGGCAGCCAGTATCTGGCGGGTAGCGTTTTTGTCATTGGTAAGAGCACGTTCGGCTTTGTTGTCGGTTTCGGCATCATGCTGTACATCCTGTTCTTCCTGCTGAAAGATGGCGCTTATCTGGTTAATCTGACGCTTGAAGCCCTGCCGCTTTCCCGCCACGTTAAACATCATTTGTTTATGAAGTTTGCGGCCGTATCCCGCGCGACAGTTAAAGGTACGGTGGTGGTGGCAATCGTTCAGGGTGCGCTGGGCGGGCTGGCATTTTACATCGCGGGTGTGGATGGCAGCCTTCTTTGGGGCGCGCTGATGGCCTTCCTGTCAATCATCCCAGCTGTGGGTTCAGCCATTATTTGGGTACCGGCTGCCATCTATTTCTTCGCTTCAGGAATGTTGTGGCAGGGGATCTTTATCGTGGTCTTCTTCGTGGTGGTTATCGGTATCGTGGATAACGTTTTACGCCCGCTGCTGGTTGGCAAAGATACAAAAATGCCGGATTACCTGATCCTTATCACCACGCTGGGTGGCATGGAAGTTTATGGCATTAATGGCTTTGTGATTGGTCCGTTGATTGCGGCATTGTTTATCGCCTGCTGGAACATCCTTTCCGGGCGTGACCATCGTAACAATACCGATGAGATTGACGAAGATTTCATTGAGGAAGGTAAAAATCACCCGGAGACATGATACACAGGGTATTTTCTCTAAGTGCCCAATCCGCGCATCGTTATCTTCGGTCTGAGTTTAACGGGCGGTTGCTATAAACCGCCCAGTTTTACCAAATATGATTATGCAGTTTTCAGAACCTGGCGTAGAAATAAATGACAACTAACACTATCGATCTGCAGGGGTAATAAATGAAAAATATCATTTTGGGTATGATCGCAAAAATCTCCCGTATGGAAGCAGACACTAAACAGCTTACCGCTCAGGTTGAGGCGCAGTCACTCCTTCTCGGGGCTATTTTCATCACTGTCGGGAAAAATGGCGGGCCGCAAGAAATCATCGAAAGCGTCAATAAAGCCATTAACTCCGTGCTCGACTCCGATGATGAAGTCCTTAAATCCGACGCCAAAATTTTGTTTGAACAGTTTCAGGCACTGATTGAGATGACGCGATTTATCGACAAGGCCGATCCGGAGCTGGATTCCGAGGCGCTGAATGCGCTGGGTGCTGTCCGGCCTGATTCAGAGATCTGATATCAAAATCCTGGAATAAAAAAACCCTGGCATTTGCCGGGGCTTTTTCATTTCATATCCTGAAAGAGAAGCGAGCTTATCTCGCCCAGCTTGGCTTATTCATGATGTGATCCTGCCAGTCTTCAACGTCGTCTTCGCGCACGGCGATGTAACGCACGGAGATCTGCGCCGTATGCATGGCAGATTTGGATGCTTTATTCAGCAGCGGATGCCACGGGAGCAAAGGCTTGCCCTCGCCTATCAGACGATATGCGCAGGTAGGCGGTAACCAGTCGAAAGTGGTCAGGTTTTCACGCGTCAGTTTGATGCAGTCTTCTTCAAGCGTAAAACGACGTTCGTAGTTGCGGCACTGACAAGATTTAATATTGAGCTGGTTACAGGCGACGTTGGTGAAGTAAATCTCGTCCGTATCTTCATCAATCAGCTTATGCAGGCAACATTGTCCGCAGCCGTCGCACAATGCTTCCCATTCTTCGTCAGTCATTTCAGACAGCGTTTTTTGCTGCCAAAAAGCGGGTTCAGTCATGATGTGCATCCGGTATAAATAAAATGAGGGTGCTTATATAGACGCTTTAGACGTCAGATGCAAGTAAAGCCGCCGAAAGCTGCTCCGGCGACATCATTGCTTTGCGCTAAATCACGCGGGTAGTCACTTGCTTACCATTGAGTGTAGCTAAGATTTCATCGCCAGCGTGGAGCGGCCCGACACCATGAGGTGTACCGGTCAAAATTATGTCACCTGCACGCAAAGTGAAGAAACGGCTCATATAGGCAATCAGCGGCAAAAGCGGCGTCAGCATGTCACGGGTATTTCCTGACTGACGCGTTTGCCCATTGATCTCCAGCATCAACTCAGCCTGCTGCGCATCGCCAAATTCGCTGACCGGAATAAACCCGCTGATGGGACAGGATCCGTCAAACCCTTTGGCTTTTTCCCAGGGTTGTCCGGACTCTTTAAAGCGGGTCTGCAAATCCCGCAACGTGAGATCCAGCGCCAGCCCGTAACCGGCGATGGCATTCGCAACGCGATCTTCTGTTGCCTGTTTCAGCGGAGTGCCGATCAGTACCGCCAGTTCGACTTCATGATGTACAGCGCCGAAATCCTTCGGGATAGCGACAGGCTGACGGATATCGCAAAGCGCCGTTTCCGGTTTGATGAACACGACCGGCTCAGCCGATCGCTTATCGCCCATCTCTTTGATATGGTCGGCGTAGTTATTGCCGACACACACCACTTTGTTCACCGGAAAATCGAGTAATGCGCCATGCCAGTCTCTGTGTTGGTACATACAGCCACTCCTTGATATGAGGAATATCAGCCGCTGAACGGATTACGAGGTGCCGGCGCTAAAGGTGCTGAAGACGCCGGTGCGTTCTGCGCCGGTGCTGCCTCGCCGGAAACTACCGGTGTTTGCGCACCAGCCACGCCATCCGCCATCATGCCAATACTCAGCGCGAAATAGGTTGAACGGTTCCAGTGCATGATCGTACGGAAGTTATCGTAAACCAGGAAAGCCCGACCTTGCGTATCATCCGGAGTGATAATCCATGCGCGGGTGGCCGTGGATGTCAGCGGGCTGCCATCTGCTTGCGTCACGCCAAGTTGCTGCCAGTATCGGGCCGGATGCATCTGATTATTTTTAAGCCCTGCCAGATTACCGTCAAAGTTAGCGGGCAGTTTTACTTCCTGCCCCCAACCCTGGTCGCCCTTCCAGCCTTCTTTAGATAAATAATTGGCCGTTGAGGCAAAGACATCGTCGGTATTTTTCCAGATATCGATTTTGCCGTCGCCATTACCGTCAGCGCCGTAGGTCAGATAAGAGCTTGGCATAAACTGCGACTGCCCCATCGCACCGGCCCAGGAACCTTTCATCATGTCGCTGGTGGCTTTACCTGAATCAACGATTTTCAGCGCCGACATAAATTCTTTGGTGAAGAACGCTTCACGACGTCCTTCGAAGGCCAGCGTCGCCAGCGCGGAAAACACATCTTCTTTCCCCTGAATCTTGCCGAAGCTGCTCTCCATCGCCCACAGCGCCACAATGTACTGCGGCTGTACGCCATAACGGTCGCTGGCTTTTGTCAGCGCAGGCAAATTGTTCTGCAACTGCTCCTGTCCCTGTTTGATTTTCCATTCAGGCAATACGCGGGTCAGATAATCGTCGAGAGTAATCTTCTTCTCTAACTGATTGCGGTCTGAATTAATCACGCGATCGACGAAATGAATATTCGCGAAGGTGCTGTCGATAGTCTGCTGGCTGATCCCCTGAGAGAGCGCCTGCGCTTTGAGTTGCTCCACATAAGCCGGGAATTCAGCGGGATCCCGTCCCTGTTCTGCCAGAGACGTTTTGCCTGAAGGCGCTGCCGGTGCGGCGGCGGCAGGCTGTGTTGCCGCAGTGGATGGTGTGGTGGTTTGCCCTGAGGTGGCTTTTTGCGCTGCACAACCGCTGAGGATGATCAGCGGTGTTAACACGGCCAGTGCCGACAATTTCATCAATTTCTTCCTTTTGACTTCTGCAAGTGATTCATCGTTCTAAGCTTTGAGCACTACAACGATGAATGCAAGTCATGACGTCCGAAAGTTCGAGGATTGCCGAAACAAATGTCTGGAATGCGTTATTTACTGGCGTCGTTCAGATGAACATTCAATAAACTTTCTGCCGGAGGTGGAACCTGCAGATAATAACCCTGCTCTTCGAGAGACTGACGTACTTTGACAATATCCGCAGTGGCGAGTTTTTCACGGTTGGCCAGATTTAGCATCATTGAGAACTGAGGCACGCCAAAACCTTTGAGTAATTCTTCAGGCACACGGGAAAAATCGTCTTTTTTTTCGACATACAGATAAGTCTGGTCACGTTTAGTACTTCTATAGATCACACAAAGCATTTTTTTAACTCTATTTTATTGAAACGGTGGCTTGCCTAGATATAACTGTAACTATAACATGCTTATCGTACATCGGAATATCGCCCCCCGAGTGGTATTCCGGGGATTTAGAGTTGCTGAGACTGAGTCAGGATAGATGTCACAATCGCCAATAGAACTAAAAGGCAGCAGTTTTACCTTATCGGTTGTTCATTTACATAGTTCACAACCAGAGGTTATTTATCAGGCATTACAGGAAAAAGTGGAGCAAGCTCCGGCCTTTTTGAAAAATGCCCCTGTTGTTATCAACGTTGCTTCACTCACAGGTGCAGCAAACTGGAAAGACATTCAACAGGCTGTCGCTTCTGCAGGCTTTCGCGTTGTTGGCATCAGTGGTTGTAAAGACGAAGCGCAAAAACGCGCACTTTCCCGCACCGGTTTACCGCTGCTCAGTGAAGGTCGTGCCCAGCGTATCGCTGCTGAACCACCGGTTCCTGTCGTGCCCGACAATGCCCCGGCCAAGACCCGCATTGTCAGTACCCCGGTCAGATCCGGCCAACAAATTTATGCCCGTAACAGCGACCTCATCGTGACCAGCAGTGTCAGTGCAGGTGCGGAACTGATTGCCGATGGCAATATCCACATCTACGGCATGATGCGAGGCAGAGCACTGGCAGGCGCCGCAGGCGATGCAAATTGTCAGATTTTTTGCACGCAATTAGGCGCTGAACTAGTCTCTATCGCAGGGCAATACTGGTTGAGTGATCAAATCCCGGCCGATTATCTCGGTCAGGCAGCGCGCCTCAGCCTGATAAATAATGTGTTAACCATACAACCTTTAAACTAAGCCCTTTTGACAAGGAATCCTTTCATGGCACGCATCATAGTTGTTACATCGGGTAAAGGGGGCGTTGGCAAGACCACTTCAAGCGCGGCCATTGCTACCGGTTTAGCTCAAAAAGGCAAAAAGACCGTTGTTATCGATTTCGATATCGGTCTGCGTAATCTCGATTTGATTATGGGCTGTGAGCGCCGGGTGGTTTATGATTTCGTTAACGTGATCCAGGGTGATGCCACGCTGAATCAGGCGCTTATCAAAGATAAACGCACTGAAAACCTGTTTATTCTTCCGGCCTCCCAGACGCGCGATAAAGATGCGCTGACTCGTGAAGGCGTGGAGAAAATTCTGAACGATTTAGCCGAGATGGAATTCGATTTCGTTGTGTGTGACTCCCCGGCTGGTATAGAAACCGGCGCGCTGATGGCATTGTATTTCGCCGACGAAGCCGTGATCACTACGAACCCGGAAGTCTCTTCCGTTCGCGACTCCGACCGTATTCTGGGCATTTTGTCATCAAAATCCCGTCGTGCGGAACAAGGCCTGGAGCCTATCAAAGAACATCTGCTTCTTACCCGTTATAACCCGGGCCGTGTCAGCCGTGGTGACATGCTGAGCATGGAAGATGTGCTGGAAATCCTGCGCATTCCACTGATCGGGGTTATCCCTGAAGATCAGTCTGTACTGCGTGCGTCCAACCAGGGCGAGCCGGTCATTCTGGATCAGGAATCCGATGCAGGGAAAGCGTATGACGATACCGTCAGCCGTCTGCTTGGGGAAGAACGTGCATTCCGTTTCATTGAGGAAGAGAAGAAGAGTTTCCTGAAACGCCTTTTTGGGGGATAAACCATGGCATTGTTAGATTTCTTTCTGTCCCGCAAAAAATCGACAGCCAATATAGCCAAGGAACGGCTACAGATCATCGTAGCCGAACGGCGTCGAGGGGATAGTGAACCGTCGTATCTGCCTGAACTGAAACGCGATATTCTCGCCGTCATCTGTAAGTACATTAAGATTGACCCGGAAATGTTACAGGTTCAGTTCGAGCAAAAAGGTGACGATATTTCCGTACTGGAACTTAACGTTACCCTGCCAGAGTCGGAAGAAGCGCCTAAATGACAGCAGTCCATTTAGCCTGTTTACAGGTGCTTTTTTCAGCATAGCGCCCTCTGTTTCCTCAGAGGGCCACTGCCTTTTTCGCATTCCTTTCTGTTATTTTTATCTTACCTTTCTATAACCACTGTATATAAACACACCTGGCAAATTCATTTACTGCCTTTTTTCATTTATTCCTCAAAATTTTGATTAAGACTCATCTCATTCATGCTGGAATTTAATATCCATAGACTGCTTTAATTCGGCATAATTTATGACAACCTGTTATCCGCTAACTTGTTATTCGCAGTTGTCTTGTCAGCAAAGAATAAAAAAAGAGCGGGATATTAGCCCGCTCTTTTTAATTCACTCCTGGATTGACTATGCCTTCATAACGAAGGGATCAATAATTGCTCAGAATTTCACTCAGCCTTTCAGCTAACAATTTTCCGCGCCAGCCACTGATTAATTCCGGCTGAGATTCTTTATCTTTTAACTTCCAGTGATGAGTCAGTAGTTGGTTAATCTGACGACGTGACGCCAGTAATTCAACGCTGAGTTTGCTCTCTTCGCTCACAGCCTGGATCAGTGCCTTGATATCTTTGAAGACTTTACGATAACCGGGCTGGTCGATAAGGTTCGAAATCGGTGCAGGCAGTTCAGATTCATCGAGCGCATTGGATTCTTCCACCAGCGCCAGCAGTGTGCGTCCGTGATAGCGGATTTCCGGACCACTCAGGCCCAGCGCTTCCAGTTCGCCCAGTGAGGTCGGCTGATAGCGGGCGACCTGCCACAGATTTTCCTCGCGGACCACAAAGTTAACCGCCAGGTCGCGCTGACGCGCCTGATTAAGACGCCAGGCAGATAACAATTTCAGGCAGCCTAACTGGCGCGGACGCAGCTGGAATGCATTGCCGATTTCCAGATAGGCGAGCTCAGGTTGCAGCACTTCACTGCGACGACGGCAGAGCGCCAGACACTCGTCCAGAGCCGCATCCATCCACCCTGCTTCTTCGGTTTCACGCATCAACTGGTCGGCCAGCGGCAACAGATACCACACGTCAGCAGCAGCATACACACATTGTTTTTCGCTCAGCGGACGGGCAATCCAGTCAGTGCGCGATTCACTTTTATCCAGCTCTACGCCGGTTGTTTCCGCTACCAGACGGGCAAAACCACAGGAAAGCGGACGCCCGCTAAACGCGGCGAGGATCTGCGTATCAATCAGAGGTGAAGGCATAACACCAAAAGCATTCAGAAAAACTTCGAGATCTTCACTGCCCGCATGGAGGAATTTGATGACATCAGGATTAACCAGCAAATCAATGAAAGGCTGCCATGCGGTGATCGGTAAAGGATCGATAAGGGTGAGCTGTTCGCCGTCAAAAAGCTGGATCAAACCCAGTTGCGGATAATAAGTGCGGGTACGAACAAATTCGGTATCCAGCGCAATTTTGCTGTGCGCTTTGGCCTGAAGACAAACCTGCTCCAGCGCGTCATTGGTGGTGATCAACTGATAATTCAAATCTTAATTCTCTTAATCATTACTGCGTTATAACGTGATAACGCCGGACATCGCCGGCGTTAAGAATCTGACTGTCACTGAACAAACGTGTTAACCGCTATGCTGCATCCTGCTTCGGATCGACTTTGGGTTTTGCCTGCTCATCGCGAAGTTCCCGTCTGAGGATTTTACCGACATTTGACTTCGGTAACTCATCACGGAACTCGACAATCTTAGGTACTTTGTAACCGGTTAATAACCGGCGACAGTGTGCCAGGAGTTCTTCGCTGGTCAGTGAAGAGTCTTTTTTCACCACGCAAATTTTGACAATTTCACCCGACGACTCATTCGGCACACCAATGGCGGCAACTTCGAGAACTTTGTCGTGTTGTGAAACTACCTCTTCAATTTCGTTAGGGTAAACATTGAAACCGGAAACCAGGATCATGTCTTTTTTACGGTCAACAATCCGTAGGAAGCCCTGCTCGTCCACTGTAACGATATCGCCCGTCGATAACCAGCCATCTTTTAGCACCTCATCGGTTGCAGACGGCCGCTGCCAGTAACCCAGCATGACCTGAGGACCACGTACCCACAACTCGCCTGGCTCGCCCGGCGTAACGTCATGACCGTTATCATCCACCAGACGTACCTCTGTCGATGGCACTGGCAAACCAATGCTGCCACTGTAATGTTTCAAATCGTACGGATTTCCGGCCACCAGCGGGGAACACTCCGTCAGACCGTAACCTTCCAGCAAATGTTTACCCGTCAGTTTTTCCCATTTGTCCGCCACAGATTTTTGCACTGACATCCCGCCACCTACAGAAAGACGCAGCGTTGAGAAATCCAGTTCGCGAAAGTCTTCGTTATTGAGCAGCGCATTAAACAGGGTATTTACCCCGCTGATGGCGGTAAACGGATATTTGGCCAGCTCTTTGACCATGCCTGATACGTCGCGCGGATTGGTGATAAGCAAGCTTTTACCGCCCAGATCGAGGAACAGCAGGCAGTTCACCGTCAGGGCAAAGATGTGGTATAGCGGAAGTGCTGTCACCACCAGCTCATGTCCCGGCTGCAATAGCGGTGCGTACGCCGCTTTTGCCTGTTCAAGATTCGCCTGCATGTTTCGGTGCGTCAGCATCGCGCCCTTCGCCACGCCGGTAGTTCCGCCGGTATATTGCAGAAATGCCAGGTCGTCATTAATGATGTCGGGTTTGATGTATTGCAGACGACGCCCGCGCTGTAATGCGGTACGGAAGGAGATCGCGTTCGGAAGGTGGTATTTTGGCACCAGCCGTTTGATGTATTTCACCACAAAATTGACCAGCGTGCCTTTCGCGGCAGAAAGCTGATCGCCCATGCGGGTCAGAATGACGTGCTTGACCTGCGTTTTGTACACCACTTTTTCCAGCGTATGGGCAAAGTTGGAGACAATGACAATTGCACTGGCGCCGCTGTCATTCAGCTGATGCTCAAGCTCACGCGGCGTATACAGCGGGTTAACATTAACCACGACCATGCCAGCACGCAACACACCGAACAGTGCAATCGGATACTGCAATAAATTCGGCATCATCAGTGCAACACGATCGCCCTTCTGCAGACCCAGTTCGTTTTGCAGATAAGCAGCGAAAGCCCGGCTGCGCTCTTCAAGCTTGCGGTAGGTCATTGCCTCGCCCATGTTGATGAATGCCACACTGTCGGCGTAACGCAGCGCGGAATTTTCAAACATTTCGACCAGGGAACTGTAGCGGTCAGGGTCGATGTTCTCAGGAACATCTGCCGGATATCGTTTTAGCCAAACCTTTTCCAAGGTATCACTCCTGAAATCAAGTTCTGTTGCCGTCTCTATTCGACGAGTTTTATCACGCCTTTAACAATATTTTAACTCAGCTTACCAGTTGCGTTTCAAACAATGTCGAGGTTGAGAGGCGGGTCACTTTTTCTGCGCCCTTGCTTTGCCAAACCATTCATGGCTTAAAAGAAAAAGGCGGCAATTAAGCCGCCTTAACAACTACAACAACTACTGCTGTTACTGCTTTGGTGGCGGCGGCACGGGATGTGCCGGAGCCGGTTTCATTGCCGCCGGTGGGTGCCCGCCAGAATGTGGCGGTGGTGCTGCACGCGGCGACGGAGGCCTATTCGGTGACGACGCTTTCGACCCGTGCGGGTGCCGTGTTATACCATCGGGGCCCCCAGCCGGGTCCAAATCCGCGCCCCCATGAATCATAAGGGCCGCCGTAGCCATAACCCCACGGGCCAATCGGCTGCGGAGGCATTACAACCTGTTGCTGTATACGCCAGCGTTTATAGCTGTTGACGTTAACGGTGACAAAATCATAGGAAGTCTGGCCAATTTTGCCTTTCTCCACACCGGCAATCGGCCCGACGACTGTTACCAGCTGATTGCGATAATCGACAGGATCCACAAAGCCGTTGATGTAAGCCATGATCCGCCCTCGCGACGCTGCGCCTAAGATCGGCCTTGCGCCTTCATCCAGCGGTACCGTGGCAATTTCCAGGCGGGTTTTGTTTTGCAAATTGGTCACAGAGACCACTTTGCCGCCAAAACGCGACTCCTGACCGACATAAAGACCCGGTGCGCCCTGCACTGCCTGTAAATTCATCTGCGGGGTGGCCGTGGTACCGCGAATTTCATCCGGCACCGTGACACAACCCGATAACACCAAAGCACTCAGTGCAACCGCACTCAGCGCCATTTTTTTACCCGTTTTACCCGATAACTGCTGAATTACAGACCACTTACGCATTGCGATGACTCCTGTGCAAACTCTTCATTTTGACCATTTTTCAGAGCACAAGTTGCCTGACTTTACCGTCATTTACCGTCCTGGCAGCTTTTTCCACGTCACTTCATTGCGCAGATAAGTGGGTTCGGCATCTTCCGGATTAACACGGATGCCATTTTCCCAGAGCTGGAGCGCCAGCGGCAGCATATCTTCTGCATGAGGCAGTAACATTTTGCCATCAAATAATTCAGCTGCCGGAGATTCACCTAACAGATGAGGATAAGTCTCCCAACCGGTTCCCACCGTCGCAAAACGGCCAGATAATTCAGCGGCGCGCGCCAGAAGTTGTTCTGGTTTGATGACCTTCTCGGTCTCTTCACCGCTCCAGACGCCCTGCGCATTGCGGCTGAATTCACCCCAGTAGACTTCACCCATGCGGGCATCAATGGCTGCGAGAACGTTATCAGCACCGGTCAGGCGATACGCACCCTGCGCCATCGTCTGTAACGTAGACACTGGCAGCAAAGGCAATTGCGCGCCCAGCGACAATCCCTGAGCCATACCAATGCCGATACGCACGCCGGTAAAACTGCCCGGTCCGCGACCAAAAGCCAGCGCGTCAAGCTGAGTCAGGGAAAGTCCTGCTTCGGCGAGAATTTGCTGAACCATCGGCAAAATGCGCTGCGTGTGCTCGCGGGCACAGAGTTCAAAATGAGCGAGCGTTTCGCCCTGATTATAAAGCGCAACCGAACAGGCTTCTGTCGCCGTATCAATTGCTAAAATTCGCGTGGACATGCCAGACCTCAGGCGGGGTAATTAATAAGTTGTACCCTATATACTTCGGATTGCAGCAAGGTGACAAGCTCGTCGATCCCAGGGAACTTAGATAACTAAGTGACTGGGGTGATTGAGCGCAGTCAACGCATCTGCAATCTGAAATATGACGGGTATAAGAGCCTTTTTCGGGGCGGCATCTTAGCATAAACAAAGGGCTATTTCTGCTCTTCGACATCCTGTAAAAAGCGGATCGCTTGTGCCAGGTCACGCGTGCGCGGGGTCGGCGGCAAACTATTGAGGAAAACTTCGCCATAAGGACGCATCACCAGCCGGTTATCGCAAATCACCATAACACCCCGGTCAGAGGTATCACGGATCAAACGCCCGACGCCCTGTTTCAGCGTAATGACCGCATCGGGTAATTGTACGTCATTGAACGGGTCTCCGCCGCGTAAGCGACAGTCTTCAATACGGGCTTTGAGCAGCGGATCGTCAGGTGACGTGAACGGCAGTTTATCGATGATGACGCAAGACAGCGCATCGCCCCGCACATCCACGCCTTCCCAGAAACTGCTGGTCGCCACCAGCAAGGCGTTACCCGCTTCGACAAACTGTGCGAGAAGCTGGCCTTTACTGGTTTCGCCCTGCAATAAAACCGGCAACGTCAGGCTGGCTCTGAATTCCTCGGCCAGTTCGCGCATCATTTTGTGAGACGTACACAGGAAGAAGCAGCGGCCTTTGTTGGCTTCAATCAGCGGACGCAACATACGCGCCAGCTGCTTCGAGCTGCCGTTGACGTTCGATTCAGGCAGAAAACGCGGCACGCATAACAGCGCCTGTTTGGCGTAATCAAACGGACTTGGCAGCAGTAATGTTTCTGCCTCATCCAGCCCGAGACGTTCGGTAAAATGATGCAGCTGATCGTTTACGGAAAGCGTAGCTGAAGTGAAAATCCACGCGCCTGGTTTCTCTTTCATCATTTCGCTGAATTTATCGGTTACCGACAACGGTGTCAGCGCCAGCACGAAATGGCGTGAGTTACATTCATACCAGTAACTGTAGCCGGGAATGGACACGTCTTTCAGGCGTTTCAGACGATTGCGGTAAAGCGTGGCGCGTTCGAAAGCAGCATCGAGCAGCGCAGAACGCCCGAGCGACAATTTCACCACGTCATAGCAAAGTTCCAGCGCGTCATCGAGTAATAACAGCGCGCGCTGGATAGCGGGCTGGTTAAGCACATCGCGCAGATTGCCGCGAAAACCCGGTTCACCAAGCGCCAGACGAAAATCCATCGTGCTCTGGCTCAGACGATCAGCACTTTTTTGTAACTGCACGGAATCACGGACTTCCGTGCGGTAAGCTATCGTGATGTCTTTCGCCATATCCAGCAGCTGACGGCTGGTCACCTGCTGACCAAAATACTGGCTGGCGATATCAGGGATCTGATGGGCTTCGTCGAAAATCATCACGTCAGCCTCGGGAATAAGCTCACCGAAGCCGCTCTCTTTCACCACCATATCCGCCATAAACAGATGATGGTTAACCACCACCACATCGGCGTCCATCGCCTTGCGACGGGCTTTTACGACAAAGCATTCTTTATACAGCGGACAGTCACTACCAAGGCAATTGTCGTTGGTGCTGGTCACCAGTGGCCAGACAAAACTGTCTTCCGGCACCACGTTGCAGGTGCTGATATCGCCTTCTTCCGTGCTGCTCGACCAGTGACGCAGATGTGCCAGTTCGCTGAGCGCCTGGCTGGCGAGATCGCCGCCGGAGAGTGATTGCTGTTCCAGACGTTCCAGGCACAAATAGTTTGAGCGCCCTTTCAGCAGCGCCAGACGACCTTTGAAATTCAGTGCGCTGGCGACTTTAGGCAAATCGCGGGAATACAGCTGATCCTGTAAGTTTTTCGAACCAGTGGAGATAATGACTTTTTTGCCGGAACGCAGTGCCGGAGCAAGATACGCATAAGTTTTACCGGTACCTGTACCGGCTTCGACCACCAGCCCCTGCTTACCGGTGATGGCTTTGCTGACAGCCTGCGCCATCAGACGCTGAGGTTCACGCGGTTTAAAACCTTCAATTTTCTGCGCCAGTGCGCCGTCTGTTGCGAAATCGTCTGTCACTCTGTCTCTCTACCTGTACGGATCAGCAGTGATTATGCCAATCCCTTGGCTTCACTACCACCGCCATCTGCCAATCCAACGCATTCATCCTTTGTGATACCCTTAGCGCCATCATAAGTATGTGACTAACCGGAGTTATAAAAATGACCATCGAACGTATTCGCCCTGAGCCACGGATGTCAGACATCGTGATCCATAACGACACCATTTATTACACCGCGGTACCGGAAAATCTGGAGGCGAATGCGAAAGATCAAACGGCGGAAACGCTGGCGATTATCGACGCAGCGCTGACTGAAGCGGGCTCAGACAAAAGCAAAATTCTGGATGCCACACTGTTTCTGGTGAATAAAGAAGATTTCCCGGCCATGAACGAAGCCTGGGATGCGTGGGTATCGCCGGGCAATGCCCCCGTCCGTTGCACCGTGCAGGCCAACCTGATGAATCCGAAATACAAAATTGAAATCAAGATTATCGCTGCACGGTAATCACTGATTTTCGGACATAAAAAAACCTCCAGCCGGAGGTTTTTTTATTATCAGCGTAATGCTTTATTACGCTTTTGCACCCGCTACAGCTTCTTTAGCGAGTTCGGTGATTCGTGCATAATCACCGCTTTCCAGCGCATCAACCGGCACCAGCCAGGATCCACCAATACACAACACGCTTTTCAGCGCCAGATAATCACGGTAGTTCGCCGGTGAAATACCGCCAGTCGGGCAGAAACGCACCTGCGGGAATGGCCCTGCAATAGCCTGCAACGCTTTCACGCCGCCGTTAGCTTCCGCCGGGAAGAATTTAAATTCACGCAGACCAGCATCCAGACCCATCATCAGTTCTGAAACAGTGCAGATACCCGGGATCAGCGGGATCGAACCGGCATTCGCAGCCTTAAGCAATGCATCTGTCAGACCCGGGCTAATCGCGAACTGCGCACCGGCTTCGGTCACTTCGGCCAGTTGTTCAGGATTGAGCACAGTCCCTGCGCCAATAATGGCTTCCGGCACTTCTTTGGCAATCGCACGGATCGCATCCATCGCACACGCGGTACGTAAGGTGACTTCCAGAACGCGCACGCCACCGGCAACCAGCGCTTTGGCCAGCGGAACGGCATGTTCCAGTTTATTGATAACAATCACAGGAACGACCGGCCCTGAGGTCAGAATTTGTTCCGCGCTTGTTTTCCAGTTTTTCATCTTGCTCTCCATTCATGCCCGCAGGCACCGTTGTGATTGATGGCGCGCCCCTGCCACAGGGACCAGTAATTTTTTCACAACGAAGAAATCACTGGAAACCGACCACACCCGATTGGACGATACTACCCTCCCCGTCATGTCTGAAGCCGCAGCGGCGTTGGCTACATTTGTTAACCCGAATCACTGACTCATGTCAGCTCATCGGGACTCACTCACTTGCCGCCTTGCTGCAGCCTCAAACATTTTGGGGAGTAATGACTCAATAAATTATTCGTTATTCGAACTCATTCCAGGAACGGCCGTCGCGGGTGATCATCGCCACAGAAGCTACAGGCCCCCATGTTCCGGACTGATAAGGTTTTGGTGCTTCGCTTTCTGCAGCCCATGCGTTCATGATGGAGTCGACCCATTTCCAGGCTTCTTCCACTTCGTCACGACGCACGAACAGCGCCTGGATACCACGCATGGTTTCGAGCAGCAGACGCTCGTAAGCATCGGCAATATGTTGCTCATTGAAGGTTTCAGTGAAGCTCAGATCCAGCTTGGTAGTTTGCAGACGGTGTTTATGCTCCAGACCCGGTACTTTGTTCAGTACTTCGATCTCGATCCCTTCATCCGGTTGCAGACGAATCGTTAGTTTGTTCTGCGGCAACTGCTGGTAAGAATCACGGAACAGGTTCAGTGCCGGGCTCTTGAAATAGACCACAACTTCTGAACATTTGGTCGGCAGACGTTTACCGGTACGCAGGTAGAACGGCACGCCCGCCCACTGCCAGTTATCGATATCCACGCGGATAGACACGAACGTTTCAGTGCTGCTGGTTTTCTTCGCGCCTTCTTCTTCAAGATAGCCAGGGACTTTCTTGCCCTGCACGAAGCCGGCAGTGTACTGACCGCGTACGGTGTTTTCACGTACATTAGACTGATCGATACGGCGCAGTGAGCGCAGTACTTTCACTTTCTCATCACGGATTCGGTCGGTACTCAGATCAGCCGGTGGAGACATGGCGATCATAGTCAGAATTTGCAGCAAGTGGTTCTGGATCATGTCACGCATCTGACCCGCATCATCGAAGTAACCCCAGCGGCCTTCGATACCCACTTCTTCAGCAACGGTGATCTGCACGTGATCGATAGTGCGGTTATCCCAGTTGCTGGCGAACAGGTTGTTGGCGAAACGCAGTGCCAGCAGGTTCAGTACCGTTTCTTTACCCAGATAATGGTCGATACGGTAAACCTGAGATTCTGCGAAATATTCGGCGACCTGATCGTTAATCACCTGAGACGACTCCAGCGAGTGGCCGAGAGGTTTTTCCATCACGACGCGCGCAGGCTCTTTATTCAGGCCCGCTTCACCCAGACCGCGGCAAATAGCCCCGAAGTGGCTTGGCGCAATCGCAAAGTAGTTAATGGTGGCACGATTTTTCTGGTCGAGCATCTTGCCCAACACTTTGAAATGCTTAAGATCATTGACATCAAGGTTACAGAAATCAAGACGGGCACTGAGTTTGTCCCACAGTTCCGGATCAATTTTTTCTTTCATGAAGGTGGTCAGTGCTTCTTTAACCACTTCGGTATAGGCCGCTTTGTCCCATTCCGCACGTCCGACACCGATAATGCGGGTATCCGGGTGAATGTGACCCGCTTTCTCTAACTGATACAGGGAAGGCAACAGCTTACGGCGCGCAAGATCGCCTTTCGCACCGAAAATTACCAGATCACAAGCCTGGGCTGTCTGAGTTACCGCCATGTTCTTCTCCTCAATGCAGGAATACCTGACATATTTCTGGTTGCTTCGCCGGAGCTGCAACTCGAATTATCCCGGGTACATATTGTAATTTTATTTCAGCAACAATGTACTCTGATTGCCCGTGAGCCGTAAACCATGATCTGACAAGGTAATAACTCTGCGGAAAACCTTATTTTTATCATAAGTCTCTCAGGTGCTCTTAAAACCCACAACATCCTGTAATTTTATGACAAAACTGAACAGAATTTACCATACTGAAAGTTAGATCTCGGTCAAACTCTGACAAAAAAAGCCGTAAATTCGCCTGGCTGACGCTGCCAACGGCATTAAGCGCGTAGTATATTTTCATCAAATCAGTCCGATTTCCTCTTTTCAAAGAAATCGTTGAAACCTATGAGTAGCATGCTTATGAATACGTTGGAAAAAATCCAGACTCACCTTGACATTCTGAGCAAGTCAGAACGCAAAGTTGCTGAAGTTATCCTGGCATCGCCGCATGTTGCTATTCACTCCAGTATTGCCACCCTCGCCCGTATGGCCGACGTCAGTGAACCTACTGTAAACCGTTTTTGCCGTCGTCTCGACACAAAAGGGTTTCCGGATTTTAAACTGCATCTGGCACAAAGTCTGGCAAATGGTACACCTTATGTGAACCGTAACGTGGATGAAAGCGACAGCGTCAGCGCTTACACCAGTAAAATTTTCGAGTCCGCGATGGCCAGCCTTGACCAGGTGAAGAATACCCTGGATATCGCCGCCATCAATCGTGCCGTCGATTTACTCACACAGGCCAAGAAAATTTCCTTCTTTGGCCTGGGCGCTTCCGCCGCGGTCGCCCATGATGCCATGAACAAATTTTTCCGCTTTAACATTCCCGTGGTTTACTTCGACGATATCGTCATGCAGCGGATGAGTTGTATGAACTCCAGCGAAGGCGACGTGGTGGTACTGATTTCGCACACCGGACGCACCAAAAATCTGGTCGAACTTGCCCAACTCGCCCGTGAAAACGATGCCACAGTGATTGCGATCACTTCTTTTAATACACCTCTGGCCCATGAAGCGACGCTGGCTTTGTTACTGGATGTTCCCGAAGACACCGACGTTTATATGCCGATGGTTTCGCGAATTGCCCAGCTCACGTTGATCGACGTGCTGGCAACCGGTTTTACTCTGCGCCGTGGCGCAAAATTCAGAGATAACCTGAAGCGGGTCAAAGAAGCGTTGAAAGAATCGCGCTTTGATAAAGGGACAGTCGTCCCGACCCTGCATGAGTGAGCGTGTTCAACAGGCTAAGGCATAAATCATTCAACAAAAGAATGAATAAAGCACCATTGATTTAATAGGGAGTCTGGCCGGAAATCTTCGCGCAACGTGCGCAAGACGAAAGCCAGACATAAGGCCAGCGGGTCACACAGGTGAAACTCTTTTGTATTACAATTACACCTCCGGCAAAGTGGACTCGTTGTTTTTTGCATTACCATGTTTCATCAGTTAACGGAGTTAGGCATGTCCAGAAGGCTCAGAAGAACGAAGATCGTTACCACCCTCGGTCCGGCAACTGACCGCGACAATAATCTTGAGAAGATCATTGCAGCGGGCGCAAACGTTGTACGTATGAATTTCTCTCACGGAACTGCTGAAGATCACATCCTTCGCGCTAACAAAGTGCGTGAAATCGCCGCCCGCCTTGGCCGCCATGTCGCCATTCTCGGTGACCTGCAAGGTCCTAAAATCCGCGTTTCTACCTTTAAAGAAGGCAAAGTCTTCCTCAATATTGGCGACAAATTCCTGCTCGATGCCAACATGAGCAAAGGTGAAGGCGATAAAGAAAAAGTCGGTATCGACTATAAAGGTCTGCCTGCTGACGTCGTACCGGGCGACATCCTGTTGCTCGATGACGGTCGCGTGCAGCTCAAAGTGCTCGAAGTTCAGGGCATGAAAGTGTTTACCGAAGTCACCGTTGGTGGCCCGTTGTCTAACAACAAAGGCATCAACAAACTGGGCGGTGGTCTTTCTGCTGAAGCCCTGACTGAAAAAGATAAAGCAGACATTATTACTGCGGCCAAAATGGACGTAGATTATCTGGCAGTTTCATTCCCACGCACCGGCGAAGATCTTAACTACGCACGCCGTCTGGCCCGTGATGCAGGCTGTAACGCGCAGATCGTGTCTAAAGTTGAACGCGCTGAAGCCGTTGCCACCGACGCCGCAATGGACGACATCATTCTGGCTTCCGACGTAGTGATGGTCGCCCGTGGCGATTTGGGTGTGGAAATTGGTGACCCTGAACTGGTCGGTATCCAGAAGAAACTGATCCGCCGTGCCCGTCAGCTGAACCGTGCAGTGATCACTGCGACTCAGATGATGGAATCGATGATCACCAACCCGATGCCAACCCGTGCTGAAGTGATGGACGTGGCGAACGCCGTGCTCGATGGCACCGATGCGGTCATGCTTTCAGCAGAAACCGCCGCAGGTCAGTATCCGTCTGAAACGGTTGCGGCAATGGCACGCGTTTGTCTGGGTGCTGAGAAAATCCCAAGCATTAACGTATCCAAACACCGTCTGGATGTGGAATTCGATAACATCGAAGAAGCCATTGCGATGTCAGCGATGTATGCTGCCAACCACCTGAAAGGGGTGACGGCGATCATTTCCATGACGGAATCAGGCCGTACTGCTCTGATGTTGTCCCGTATCAGTTCTGGCCTGCCAATCTTTGCCATGTCCCGTCATGAGCACACCCTGAATCTGACCGCCATTTACCGTGGCGTTACGCCGGTCTTCTTCGACAGCGTCAACGACGGCGTAGCGGCGGCTCAGGACGCGGTAAATCTGCTGCGTGATAAAGGTTATCTGTTGTCAGGTGATCTGGTGATTATCACGCAGGGCGACGTCATGAGCACCATCGGTACCACCAATACCAGCCGTGTGCTGCGTGTTGATTAAACTCAATATGTAATTAAATATGTATTAAGGGTCGATCATTATGATCGGCCTTTTTATTTCCCCTTCCACACACTTTTACCCCGAAACAATCCGGTTAATTGCCTGCCTTAATTTGATCATTATTTTGCCATCTGGGCGAAATAATTTGCTGCCCTGCTCTGACAAAAAATTTTTTAAACGAAATAGGCCCTCATTTAGTGTGTATTAATATAACTTTTTATATTGATAGAAACGGTTATTTGCGCTCATAAACGAATAACAAATACAGAATGCTCCCATGTGAAAAAATCTTTTTATGACCAAATCGACTGATAAATGTGACTTACATCACATTAAACAAGCTTAACTGAAGCAATCATCCAAATGTTCAATGCCGTAGTTGAATGATAATGATTTGCATTTATAATGATTCTCATTCGTTAAAACCTTGTATAAGTCCGCACTAAGGAAATCAAACAAGACGTAAACGCTGTTATTTGTGATAAGAAAACAGATAAAACTACACACCTGACAGGCGTGGCCTTAAGCCCTGCCTGCTAATACACACGTTCACTGAAATCTCCTGACTTTACCGGGTGGCCTCCCCTTGCCCGTAGTAAAGGGAACGGAAAAACAGAAAGGGTCCAAGATGAGCCAGATAAATAATTGGGAAATAATGCAGGACAGTGCCAAAGACCTCATGATCACTCAGGCTAAAATAAGTGAAAATAAGGATTATATATTCAATCAAAATAGCACGCCGGAATGGCAGACCCAGATTGAACAAGGGATTGAATTAATTAAATCTCACATTAACCACACGGAAAAACCTTTTTCCGGTGTATCTCCCGCTGAATTAGCAGAACAATTTCGACATATTGATCTGACCAAACCCCTTGCAGGAACACGTCTGGCTCTGGAGGAACTGGATGATTTATATCTTCAGCACGCGGTTTATTTTCATCACCCGAAATACCTTGCACATCTGAACTGTCCGACCGTGGTTCCGTCCCAGCTGGCGGAGCTTTTTATCAGTGCGATTAACTCCTCCGTAGACACATGGGACCAAAGCGCAGGTGGCACCTTAATTGAGCAAAAAGTCATCGACTGGACTCTCGCCCGTATAGGTTTTGGCGCACAGTCCGACGGCATTTTCACCAGCGGCGGTACGCAATCCAACCTGATGGCGATGCTGCTGGCGCGTGACAGTCACTGCAAACGTACCCGTCCGCAACACAGCATCAAATATCAGGGTCTGCCGCCGGAAGCTAACCGCTGGCGTATTTTCAGTTCTCAGGTCAGCCATTTCAGCATTCAGAAATCCGCTGCCCTGCTCGGCCTGGGTTATGACGCCGTGGTGCCGGTGGCTTGTGACAGCGCGTTCCGTATGGATATAAACGCGCTTAAAGCCGAAATCGAGCGCTGCCACGCAGAAGGGCTGATCCCGATCGCCGTGGTGGCCACTGCCGGCACCACCGACTTTGGCAGTATCGACCCGCTGAATGAAATTGCTGAAATCTGCCGCAAAGAAAAAATCTGGATGCATGCCGACGCCGCTTACGGTTGCGGATTACTGGTGTCGCCTCAGCATCGTCAGCGCATCGAAGGTATTCATCTGGCGGATTCCGTCACCGTGGATTATCACAAATCCTTCTTCCAGCCCGTCAGCTGCAGCGCGTTCCTGGTTAACGATCACAGCCATCTGGAGCATGTTACTCACCACGCCGAATACCTGAATCCGTTGAGTGCAAAACTCGAAGGCACACCGAACCTCGTCAACAAAAGTATTCAGACCACCAAACGTTTTGATGCCCTCAAAATGTGGCTGACGCTGCGCATCATGGGCCAGCAGGCGCTGGGTGAATCCTTTGATGTGCTGCTGGAACGCGCCACTGAAACCCATCAGATGATGGAACAAAACCCGAACATTGAAGTGCTGCATAAACCGGAGCTCAGCACACTGGTGTTCCGTTTCGTGCCACGTATGTCCATGAATCATGAGCAGATTGACGCGATTAATGCCGGTATCCGTAAAGCGATTTTCCGCGACGGCAGCGCCGTAATTGCCGGTACCAAAGTGCATGACCGTCAGTATCTGAAATTCACCTTGCTGAACCCGACCACCACCACGGAAGACGTTGCCGATGTGCTCAGTCTGATCACGCATTACGGCAAAGAACTGACTGCCACAGCGCTGAGCGCCGCCAAAAACCGGTAAAAGGAGCCGCACCATGAATATGAATTCAACCGAACAAATGTATGATTTTATCGCCGTGGGCATCGGCCCGTTTAACCTCGGCCTGGCCTGTCTGACTGAACCGGTGAAAGAGCTGAAAGGTCTGTTTTTAGATCAGAATGACAGCTTCGACTGGCACACTGGCATGATGCTGGAAAGTGCGCATTTGCAGACGCCGTTTATGGCCGACCTGGTCACGCTCGCCGATCCGACCAGCCCTTACAGCTTTCTGAATTACCTGAAACTGCAGGGGAAACTCTACTCATTCTACATCCGTGAAGATTTCTTCATGATGCGCAAAGAGTTTAACCAGTATTGCCAGTGGGCGTGCAGCCAGCTGACCAGCCTGCAATTTTCCATGCGTGTGGAACTGGTGACCTGGGACGCAACGCAGGAATGCTATCTGGTTCAGACGCACTCGACCAAAAGTAACGAGAATCAGATTTACCGCACTAAACGGCTGGTGCTGGGCACTGGCCCGTCGCCGTGGATGCCCGCCTGCGCCCGTGATGCGGGCAACAACGTGCATCACTCTTCAGCCTATCTGCCGAACAAAGAACAGGTACAGAATTCCAAATCCATCACCGTCGTCGGCAGCGGTCAGAGCGCAGCGGAAATTTACTATGACCTGCTCTCTGATATCGATAAGCATGATTACCATCTGACATGGGTGACCCGCGCACCGCGTTTCTATCCGCTCGAATACAGCAAACTGACGCTGGAAATGACCTCACCGGAATATATCGACTATTTCCACGAATTGCCGATGGCCAAACGCGATCAGCTCAACCGTGAACAGAAGTGCCTGTATAAAGGCATAAATATCAGTCTGATCAACGATATCTACGACCTGATGTACATCAAGCGCCTCGACGGCCCGCTGAACGTTGATTTGTACACCCATTCAGAACTGACATCGCTGACCCGCAACCACCATGGTGAACTGGAGATGAACCTGCTGCACCACGAACAGCAGCAGGAATACCGGCACCGTACGGAGTCAGTGATCCTCGCCACCGGCTACGGCTATCAGCCGCCGCAGTTTGTCGAAGGCATTTACAACCGCATTCAGTGGGATGACGCCGGTCGTTACGCCGTCAACCGCAATTACAGTATTGATGCCCATAACCAGATTTTCGTACAGAACGCCGAGCTGCATACCCACGGTTTCGTTACACCGGATCTGGGCATGGCATGCTACCGCAACAGTACGATTATCCGCGAAATGCTGGGACGCGAAGTGTATCCGGTGGAGAAATCCATCGCCTTCCAGACCTTTTGCACCCGCAAACTTGCCGGAAATTAACGGAGAATTTACCGATGACTGATGCTATTCCCAGTTCCGTATTTTCCTGCCAGCGTGCCGCAGGAAAACTGTCCTTTCGCCCTCTTGCGCTGGAAAAAGATGCCGCCATTTTGCATGGCTGGATGATTCAGCCCTACGCGCATTTCTGGGGGATGCAAAACAGTACCGTCGCCGAAGTGGATGCGTTTTACCGCGACCTGACAGCGGGAAACCCACGAGCCGCGCTGATGGGTGAAATCGACGGCCAGCCGCAGTTCCTGATTGAATGCTATCCGGTTCAGGACGATCCGCTGCGTGAACATTACGACGTTCAGCCCGGCGATATGGGCATGCATATCCTGCTTTCTCCCGCCGACAAACCTGTCACAGGTTTCAGCTGGCAGGTGTTTTCCGCAGTCATGGAATACCTGTTCAGCCAGCCGGACGTGAAACGCGTGGTGGTCGAGCCCGATGTGCGCAACGAGAAAATTCACAAGCTGAACAAGCGCGCCGGTTTCCGTTATCAGAAACAAGTTCAGCTGACACACAAAACGGCATGGCTGGCATTTTGCCAGCGTGAGGATTTTATTCAGGCCAGCCAGAAGGAAAAAAACAGTATGACGCCATCCACTATGCAAACAGGTCAGCATCTGCAACCTGAAATCTGGGCAAAAGCCAATGCCCTGCTGCTGCGCAAATGTCTGTCTGAACTCACGCACGAGCGCCTCCTCGCACCGCAGGCATTGAAAACTACCGGCACCTGGACAGACTATCAGCTGGCAGTACCGGCCTCGGAAATCGAATACCGTTTCCGCGCGCGCCAGTTGCCTTTAAATGACTGGATGATTGATCTCGACAGCATTCAGCGCCTGGATAATCTCAGCCCGCAGCCGCTGGATGCCGTGAAATTCATCATTGAATTCGCTGAACAAATCGGCATTTCTCAAGCCATGCTGCCGACCTATCTGGAAGAAATCAGCAGTACGCTTTACAGCAGCGCCTACAAACTGGTGAATAACCACACGACGGCAAAACAGCTGTCAGAAGCCGATTTCCAGACCGTTGAAACCAGCATGACCGAAGGCCATCCGAGCTTCATCGCCAACAACGGTCGCATCGGTTTTGATGCCGGTGATTATGTGCGTTACGCGCCGGAAGCAGCCAATCCGCTGCAACTAGTCTGGGTAGCGGTTCACCATGACAAAGCACATTTCGCCAGTGTTGAAGGTTTGCCGTATGAAAAACTGATCGCCGAGGAACTGGGCGACGCGCAGATTTGTGCCTTCACGCAGAAGCTGGTCGATATGGGCGTGGATCCGAAAAATTACTATTTCATGCCTGTTCATCCGTGGCAGTGGCAGAATAAATTGCTGACCGTTTTCGCCCCGGATATTGCCCGTCAGTTCCTGATTTATCTCGGTGAAGGCAATGATGAATATCTGGCACAGCAGTCAATCCGCACCTTCTATAACGCCAGTCGTCCCAAAGCGCGATACGTCAAAACCGCTCTGTCGATTCTGAATATGGGCTTTATGCGCGGGCTGTCGCCGTATTACATGGCGACCACGCCGGGCATAAACGAATGGCTGGCGGAACTGGTGGAAAACGATTCCTATCTGCAATCCACCGGTTTCAGCATTTTGCAGGAAGTCGCTTCTATTGGTTATCACAATCATTACTTCGAAGAAGCGATTAAAGGCGACAGCGCGTACAAGAAAATGTTTGCCGCCTTGTGGCGCGAAAATCCGGTTGCGCAGTTAAAGCCGAATCAGCGACTGATGACCATGGCGGCGCTGCTTCACACCGACAAATATGGCGATGCGCTGATTGTCGAGATGATCAAATCCTCCGGCCTGGCGACCGGTGACTGGCTGAAACGCTATATGCACGCCTACCTCAGCCCGCTGCTGCACTGTTTCTATCAGTACGATCTGGTGTTCATGCCGCACGGCGAAAACCTGATCCTGCGTTTCGAAAACAATATTCCGGTGAATGCTTTCATGAAGGATATCGCCGAAGAAATTGCGGTAATGAATCCCGACGCTAACCTGCCGGAGAAAGCCAAACGTCTGGCCGTCGATGTGCCGGAAGACCTGAAAATTCTGTCGATCTTCACCGACGTCTTTGCCGGCGTATTCCGCTTCATCGCCCGTATTCTGGAAGAGAACGGCAATTATCCGGCCGGTCAGTTCTGGCAGGTGGTGGCGGAAGTGGTGCGTGATTACCAGATTCAGTATCCGGAACTGGCCGGGAAATTTGCGCGCTATGACATGTTTGGCGCCGAGTTCACGCACTCGTGCCTGAACCGTCTGCAACTGGCGAATAACCAGCAGATGATCAACCTGTCAGATCCGGCGCAAAATCTGAAATTCGCCGGTTCGCTTGAAAACCCGATTGCGGCGTACGCTAACCGCTACTGAGCAACACTTTAAAGTGATGAAACTTTAATGTGATGAAATTTTAATGTGATGAAATTTTAATGCGATGAATAGTTGCGCGGCTTTTACAGGCCGCGCTTTTTTGATTTTGAGTACCGGAGAGTTAATGTTATGTCGTCCGTTTCTGAACCCGCCTCACGGCTGAATTCCCGCCAGTGGCTGTTCCCGCTGTCGCTGGTGCTTTTCGAGTTCGCCACCTATATCGCCCACGATATGATCCAGCCAGGCATGTTGCAGGTAATCAGTGATTTCAGCGCCAGCGCCGACTGGGTATCCACCTCACTGACCGCGTATCTGTGTGGCGGAATTCTGCTGCAATGGCTGCTGGGTCCGCTTTCCGACCGCCTCGGACGCAGGCCGGTATTACTCGCTGGCGTGGCCTTTTTCACCGTTACCTGCCTGCTGACCGTTTTCACCCAAAGCATCGGGCAGTTTATTCTGATGCGATTTTTGCAAGGGATGAGCCTGTGCTTTATCGGCGCCGTTGGTTACGCCGCGATCCAGGAAGCGTTCAGCGAAACGCTCAGTGTCAAACTGATGGCACTGATGGCGAACATCACGCTGATCGCCCCGCTGCTCGGGCCACTGGCGGGTGCGGCGTTCATTCATTACGCACCGTGGAAAGCCATGTTTGCGCTGTTTTCCGTCATCTCCGCTCTGGCGTTCTGGGGCTTGTGGCGCAGTATGCCGGAAACCGCTTCCGGTCGTGATGGCCGCTTTTCAATGCGCAGACTGCTGGCCGATTACCGTGAAGTGTTTTCCAATAAAGGCGTGGTGATGGGCTCACTCGCCATCGGATTGATCACCCTGCCGTTGCTGGCGTGGGTCGCACAGTCGCCTGTTTTGCTTATCCAGGACGCAGGTATGACGCCATTACAATATGGCTGGTTGCAGGTTCCGGTATTCACAGGCCTGATTATTGGCAATATCACCCTGAGCAGAATCAGCGGCAGAGTGAATATCCGCACACCGGTCTGGGTCGGGATTGTGCCGATTGTTCTCGGTTTGTTGGTCAGTGCGTTCGCAGCATTGTTTATGGCACATGCCTGGCTCTGGATGACTGCCGGGCTGAGTCTTTACGCGTTGGGTACCGGACTGGTTAATGCGGGTCTTTATCGCCTGACGCTGTTTTCCAGTCCGACTGGAAAAGGCACCGTTGCGGCGGCACTAGGGCTGATGACTATCGTGGTGTTTGCAGCCGGAATTGAAATCGCTAAACAGCTGTATTTTGCATTGGGTAACGGCATTTTCATGCTTGCAGGCCTTATCGCTGGCGTGGCTGGCACAATCCTGATTGCGGCATTTCTAAAGCACTCATCGAAAAAAGCATAAAAAAAAGCTGAGGTGTGAGCCTCAGCTTATTTTTAAATCCAGACGGTCATTTCTTCGGATACAGCTCTTTACGCGAATACGGCTCAGGCTCACCCGGCTTGCGGGTTTTAAGCAGTTTGAGGATCCAGGTGTACTGTTCCGGATTCGGTCCAACCAGAATTTCCACTTCCTCGTTCATGCGTCGGGCAATGTAGTTATCATCCGCAGTGGCCAGATCGTCCATCGGCGGTCGGACGTAAATATCCAGACGCTGTTCACGACCGTTATACACCGGGAATAACGGGACAATGGCGGCGCGGCAGACTTTCATCAGACGCCCCACTGCAGGCAATGTCGCCTTGTAGGTCGCGAAGAAATCCACGAACTCGCTGTGTTCAGCACCGTGATCCTGATCCGGCAGATAATAGCCCCAGTACCCCTGACGCACAGAACTGATGAACGGCTTAATGCCGTCATTACGTGCGTGCATACGACCACCAAAACGACGACGTACGGTGTTCCACAGATAATCGGTCAGCGGGTTTTTCTGGTTGTGGAACATCGCGGCCATCGGCTGACCGCCAGCGGCCATCAGCATCGCAGGAATATCTACAGCCCAGCCATGCGGCACCAGAAAAATCACGTTCTGGCCCTTCGCCTTCATCTCATCGATAATTTCTTTGCCATGCCAGTGTACGCGCTGCATGACGTTTTCCGGATTACGTATTGCCAGTTCAGCCATCATCACCATCGCCTGCGGCGCGGTGGCAAACATTTCATCAATGATGTGTTCGCGTTCAGCTTCAGACGTTTCAGGCAGGCAATACAACAGATTGATTTGAGCACGACGTCGGGCGCCTTTGGCTAACTTTCCTGCCAGACGTCCCAGACGGCCTAACACCGGATCACGGAATTTCGCGGGTAAACAGGCCATGGTAGCCATCGCACCGACGCCCAGCCAGACGCCCCAGTAACGCGGATGGTAGAAGGCTTTCTGAAAATGCGGAATAAATTCTACGGAAGATCGTTTTTCTTTTTCTGGCTGCATGCTCAGGCTCTTATATCAAATTCTGGCTTAATGATAAGTGCCGTGAGTTATTTTGCAATAAATCACGGCAGCTAATCATTAAAACCTAAGCGGTCAGTCCAGCTTCAGTTGAGGAACAACCTGACGAACGGTGGCCAGATAAGTCGCACGGTCTTTGCCGGTCAGCCCTTCGGTACGTGGCAATTTCGCGGTCAGCGGATTAACGGCCAGCTGGTTAATCCACATTTCAAAATGCAGATGCGGGCCGGTGGAACGACCGGTGTTGCCGGAAAGCGCGATGCGGTCACCGCGTTTAATTTTCTGACCTGGTTTCACCAGAATTTTACGCAGGTGCATATAACGGGTCATGTACTGACGACCGTGGCGGATCGCCACATAGTTACCTGCCGCCCCGCCATTCTTGGCAACCACCACTTCGCCGTCACCGACAGCCAGAACCGGCGTGCCGACAGGTACTGCGAAATCGACGCCACGGTGCGGCGCAATGCGGCCGGTAACCGGGTTCAGACGACGCGGATTAAAGTTGGAAGAAACGCGATATTGTTTACCGGTAGGGAAACGCAGGAAACCTTTAGCCAGCCCGCTGCCTGAGCGGTCGTAAAACTTACCGTCTTCCGCGCGAACTGCGTAATAATCTTTACCGCCAGTGCGCATACGCACGGCCTGTAATTCGCTTTGTTCGTTTTTGCCATCCAGCACTTCGTGGGACATCAGAACCGCAAACTCATCGCCTTTCTGTAACTTACGGAAATCGAGTTGCCATTGCAGCGCTTTGATAACAGCACTGACTTCACCGCTGCTCAGCCCTGCGGCTCTGGCGCTGGTGACAAAACTCCCGTTCAGCGAACCCTTAATCACCGTGTCTTTCCATTCCCCTTTCAGGGTTTCCAGAGAAGCTTTGAAGGTGCTGCCGGAACGGTCAAAGGTATAGGTTTCGCGGCGCGATTTTTCCCAGGTCAGACGCTGTAAATCCCCGGCATCATTCAGTGTCCAGGAAATCTGCTGACCGACTTTCAGATTACGCAAATCACGGTTGGCGTCAGACAGCGCGGCAATTTCTGACATATCAATGCCGTACTGATTCAGAATGCTGCTGAGGGTATCGCCGGTCGAAACCACATATTCATGGACGCCCGCTTCATTGGCCGTTTTGTCGTCAAGATCATCCTGCGGGATGTCATCGTCAGCCGGTGGGGTCTGATCGATAGGTTCGCTGGCTTCGGGAAGCAAAGAACGTAATTGCTGATTATCGAGGGTGATATTTTTAACCAGCGGTCTGGTATCAGAAAGGTCGTTGTCCGGGTGGTAAGCTAACGGTTTCCATACGGCCACAGCCAGTGTGACGACGGTAAGAGACCCCAGCATAATGCGGTGGGGCCGTGGAAGGTTGCTATACGCCAGAGCGATAGATCGGGCTATCAGCTGCACTTAAATTCTGTCCTTTTAGCTTACTTCAGGCAGCTCAGGTACTGGTTCGCCAGCTGTGACAAAAAGTTCACATAGCTGTCCGCATCCAGTTCAATGCCGCTCCCCAGCGGATCCAATGTGCCCATACGCACTTTTGTTCCCTGGGCAACAGCCGTTATGACGGCCGGCCTGAATTGTGGCTCAGCAAAAATGCAGGTCGCTTTTTGCTCAACCAACTGTGTTCGAATGAGATGTAATCGCTGTGCGCCGGGTTGAATTTCAGGGTTGATCGTAAAGTGACCAAGTGGCGAGAGGCCGAAGTGTTTTTCAAAGTAGCCATAAGCGTCGTGAAAAACAAAATATCCCTTACCCTGCACAGGCTGCAGCATAGTACCAATATTTTTGTCAGTTTTTGTCAAGCCATCTTCAAAACGTGCCAAATTTGCATCTAATTGTTGCTTTTTCTGCGGAACCAGCTCCACAAGTTTGTCATGGATCACAATTGCGGCTTCACGGGCGATTTCAGGTGATAACCAGACATGCATATTGTACTCACCGTGATGGTGCTCATCCTCGTCGTTCTCATGGGCATGATCGTGGTCATGCTCATCCTCACCGCCTTTCATCAGCAACGGTTTGACGGCCGGTAATGTCGCAATTTCTACCTGACGGTTTGGTGGTAACTGTGCGGCGGATTTGGTCATGAAGGCTTCCATTTCCGGCCCCACCCATACCACCAGATCGGCGCTGCGCAGGCGTGCAATATCGGAAGGACGCAGGGCAAAATCATGCGGTGATGCGCCGTCAGGCAGCAAGACCTCTGTCGGCATGACGCCGTCGGCAATCGCTGATGCGATGAAACCCAGCGGGCGTACGGAAGCCACAACGTCGGCCTGCGCGCTGAAAACCGCACCTGAAGTCAATATTGCGGCTGCCAGAAACATCCGTTTAACGCTTTTTTTCTGTATCATGCTGAGTGAACTCATCTTCGTGTGGGGGAAACTGGTTATTTTTCGCGAAACGCAATATTATAACATCCGATTTGTTCTGCAAGACCCTATGACATGCCCACATTAGCTACGCTCCAAAATATATCAGTGACTTTCGGTTCCCGACGCGTGCTGTCTAACATCTCGCTGAGCCTGCAACCGGGGAAAATCCTGACCCTTCTCGGCCCGAATGGGGCGGGGAAATCCACATTAGTCCGTGTGGTACTTGGCCTGATTGCGCCCACAGAAGGCGTCATGACCCGCGAACCGGGCTTGCGTATCGGCTACGTTCCGCAAAAAATTCACCTTGATCCGACCATGCCGCTCACCGTCAATCGCTTTATGCGTCTCAAACCTGGCGTGAAGAAAAGCGATATTCTGCCTGCGCTTAAACGCGTTCAGGCCGCGCATCTGCTGGATCAACCGATGCAAAAGTTATCCGGTGGCGAAAACCAGCGTGTCCTTTTAGCGCGGGCATTAATGAACAGCCCGCAGTTACTGGTACTGGATGAACCCACTCAGGGTGTAGACGTCAACGGACAACTGGCGCTTTACAATCTGATCGACAGCCTGCGCTGCGAGCTGGGTTGTGCGGTGCTGATGGTGTCGCATGATTTGCATCTGGTGATGGCGAAAACCGATGAAGTGCTGTGCCTGAATCAACATATCTGCTGTTCCGGTTCACCTGAAGTGGTGTCGACGCACCCCGAATTTATTGCGATGTTCGGCAACCGCGGTGCAGAGCAACTGGCAATTTATCGTCACAACCACAATCATCGTCATGATTTGAAGGGAAAGATTATTTTGCGTAATACCGGAGGTCGTGACGCATGATCGCGCTGTTATTACCGGGCTGGCTGGCCGGTGTTTTGCTGGCTATTGCTGCCGGACCGCTGGGTTCATTTGTGGTCTGGCGACGGATGTCATATTTCGGCGATACGCTGGCGCACGCCTCACTGCTGGGCGTTGCGTTCGGTTTGCTGCTCAATATCAATCCTTTTTATACCGTTATCGCCGTCACCTTATTACTTGCCGTATTGCTGGTGGCGCTGGAGCGTAAACCGCATCTCGCCGTCGATACGCTGCTGGGTATTATGGCGCACAGCGCCCTGTCGCTCGGGCTGGTTGTGGTCAGCCTGATGTCAGGTGTGCGTGTCGATCTGATGGCGTATCTGTTCGGTGATTTGCTGTCTGTGACTTACAGCGATATCTGGATGATTGGCATCGGTGTAACGGTGGTCATCGCCGTGCTGTGCTGGCAATGGCGCGCCTTGCTGTCGATGACCATCAGCCCTGAACTGGCCCATGTAGATGGCGTGAATCTGCAGCGTTCCCGGATTGTCCTGATGCTGGTGACCGCGCTGACGATTGGTCTGGCGATGAAATTCGTCGGTGCGCTGATCATTACCTCTCTGCTGATTATCCCTGCGGCAACGGCACGCCGTTTTGCTAAAACGCCCGAACAGATGGCAATGGTGGCAGTTGCAATTGGCATTATTGCCGTTACCGGCGGCCTGACATTTTCAGCATTTTACGATACACCGGCAGGCCCTTCTGTCGTGCTCTGTGCCGCCGCGCTGTTTATGCTCAGTCTCAGCAAAAAACAGATTGCCTGACCGCCACATCAGAAAGAAAAACGGACGCCCTGAGCGTCCGTTTTTTTAAGCCTCTTTTTCCTGCTCTTTTTCCCGCGCTTCACGTTCTTCCCGTGCGGCCTCCTGTCTCGCTTTACGCCAGCTCAGCACCGGCGAAACGGTCAGCCCGTGAATGACCACACTGGTCACAATGACGGTAAAGGCAATATTGGTCATATAGTTGGCCTCTGCCCCGTGTAAACCGTGCGTCCAGGCGTAAGCGATGTAGTTCATACTGCCGATACCACGAATACCGAACCAGCCAATCATCAGCCGCCGTCCCTTGGGCACATGCACGCCAAGTGTGGTGATATACACAGCCAGCGGCCGGATCACGATAAACAGCAACGCGGCAATCAGCAGCCCCATCGGTTCCCAGTGCTCAGCCAGCGTGATACCGAGCACCATGACGATCCCTGCCGCAAAGATACGTTCAATCGTATCGCCAAAAGAGAGTGCATCACCGACCATCAACCCGATAGAATTGCGCGGCATTTCGGCCTGCATGGAGTGGCGCTGATGCGGATTGACCATCACTTCCGCCGGTGGCGGCCGCGAGCCTTCTTCCACATCGTCTGGTGGATGCAGGGAAACAACGCGCACTTCTGCGCTGCGAAGCCCGACACCAGCGGCAAAGGCGGCGAGAAAACCGGAAGCATCCAAACTCTGCGCAGCGGCGTAACTTAGCGCGATCAGCGAGAGTGCCAGAAAATCACTGGGCGCGACCGTTCGCTGACGGCTGTGAAAACGCGTGGCACTCAGCCCGACCAGCTTGCCCATTGCATAACCAATCGCCAGCCCGCCCAATAATGCCCAGACAACATCACGCCATGCCCAGTGCCAGATAGCCTGCGAAGAAAGACCTTCATTCGCGGTAAACAGCATCAGCGCCAGCATCAGGATCGGCAGCGCGGAGCCATCATTCATGCCGGCTTCGCTGGAAAGCGCAACGCGTAAACCATCGTCATCATTAGCATCATTCACCGCAATCATGCTGGCGAGCACCGGATCCGTTGGCGCGATAATAGCACCCAGCGCCAGTGCCAGCGGCCAGGAAATACCGGTGATGCAATGCGCAATACCTGCCACACACAAAACGGTAAGCAGCATAGCCGGAAACGCCAGCAACACGCCTACGCGCCAGCTTTGCGCGCGAAAAGGTAACCTCAGTTTGAGCCCGGTAATAAACAGAGACGCCGCCATGGCGATTTCAGTGAAATGAGCGGTGAGCGTGGAATAGGCCACCAGATCGATATGCAGTAAATCCAGAACCCAGGGGCCACAGACAATTCCCGCCGCCAGATATAAACCAAAAGTCGTCACCGGGCCGCGGGAAATCCACCCCGACGCCAGTGACATGATCAATAGCAGTCCTCCGACTGCCGCTGTCCAACCTAAAAATCCCATGCGTATTCCATGCTAAATATCAATCCATTAAGCATAGTACATATGAGCAGATGAATGATTTTTCAGATAAATATCATCGGGCACAAATGGCGAGGCGCGACCGTGGCCGGTACGCTAAAATTGATTTTTATCCGTAAACAGACGAGAGACGACGTGATTAAATACAGCGTGCTTTACCCGAACATTAAAGGCGGAACCTTCGACCATGATTATTACCGCGATGTGCATTTACCGCTGATCAAACGCCGCATGGGCGAGTATTGCCATTCTTATGCCATCGACAAAATGCCCGAGGGCGCACCGGCAGAGACCCCATTCATTGCTGCCTGCCATATCTATTGCCTCTCAATGGAAGACTTCGAAAAAGGCATGAAAGATAATGCTGCAGATTTCGTCGCGGATGTGGCGAACTTTACGAATATCGACCCGGTGAAGATGATTTTCGACGTTGTTGTCTGAAGTTGATTTCTGAATAAGTCACCCTGCTCTTCTGATAAAAAAGGCGGTCAACCCTAAAAGTTAACCGCCTTTTTTATCGCCCGTCAGGTGCGGCAAACATCCTGCCCGCTGCGTTATTTTTTCAATAGCTTTTTGATCGCCGGGCTGGGTTCACGTTTAATCGTATGCAAAAATTCCTGCACTCTGTCATTGACGGCATAGTCGGCAGTCACACCAAAATCCTGCACTATCGCCCACTTTTCAAATAATGCTTCATCACTGTTGCGCATGAACCAAAGCATTCTGACAGCAGTAACGGCCACTTGTGGGATTTGCGTCACCGTGCCGTTGATCCACTTATTTAACGTGCTGCGCGGCAGTCCCAACAGGATACACAACGCGGGCTGATCAATATCCAGCCTCCGGACATAGTCCAGGAACTCATTTGCGTTATCTGCCATTCACTTATCTCCCGTTTTTTAACCCTGCATATTGTACAAGAATCTCATAGAGATTTCATCCCGTCGCTATTCGCTACGAAAATTCCTAGTTCCTTACAATGCAGACACTCAAATTTGTGTCCATTAGCGACAAATAAGCGCGCTAAGTGAAACAAATTCATGTAGCGCTATAAATTTACGTTTCTTGACATAAGTCAAACGTTAGGTGAATGCGTGAAGCAAGTCACATTCACCGCATGTATGATTTTGGTAAGGAGACAAAAATAGCGTTCTGATAACGCTTCTTATTTGTCGCTAACAGATACTTATTTTATGGCCGGAAAAAACAGATGAATTCTTCAAGCAGTCGTAACACTCAAATAATTTCAGTTTTCGCAGCAGGGCAAACCAGTACAACCGAACTTGCTAATATTTTCGGTGTTTCGGTCTCGACAATCCGGCGTATATTAACGTCTGCTGCGCTGGCTGGCGTAATTATAGGTACGGCTGTTGCACCAAATACTGCAGAAGCCGCTTTATCAGGGGCTGATAAAGAAGCTGCAGATAACTATTTTTCAAACAATCCTGAAATTGCACACTTCAAACCAGAATTGGTCACAAGAGTTTATGAGTCTGATACGCTGCAACAGGCTAATGATGCTCTGAAAGGAAATAGCTACTACACCGGTTATGACAATGGAGACAGAGTTGTACAGATCCTGCCAATCAAACCGACTCAGGATGATGCTCAAAAACCACAAAACTCACTCGCACCCATTGTCCCGATTGAGCCAGTTGTCACTCCCCCAGACGCACAATCCACCCATACTGCTAGTAAGCTGGTTGATGAAACACCTGTTCTAAATGCACCAGCTAAAACAACATCACTTGCAGAAAAATTAGCTTCTCGGTCAGGGTACGACCAGTTACAGGACGTCAAGATCAACAGCATCAAAACAGCACAAACAACTCGTGATGATGGTCAGGATCTAAAAATCGAACAGGCGAGTTCAGCAGCGGCCTTTGCTCTAGGTCGTGCTGATGCGGCGCATAAAAACGCGATGGACAATGAAGCCGTATTAGACGCAAAGATTGACCAGAATAAAAATGACCAGAAAGGCATCGACGATAAGCAGGATAACGATATCAAAGCCGCAACAATGGGTGTTAATTACGCCCGCCAGCAGATTGATATAGAAACTTCCGCACGTCTGGAGAGCGATAATAACCTGCAAGCTCAGATCGATGGCGCTGCAATGCAGCAGGCCAATAGAGATCGTACTGCTCAACAACATGTTTCTCTGGTAGCTGCTGTAGATGGCGCTACTGGCCAAACAGGTCCCGTAGGTGCAGATGGAGCAAAAGGTACTGACGGCAAAGACGGAACAGCAGGCCGCGATGGCGTCGATGGCAAAGATGGTGCTAAAGGCGATACCGGCGCTGCGGGTCAAAATGGCAGAGACCTCACTCAAGATCACTATTCACGCATGAATGCTGCCGCCGCCTTAGCTGCTTCTCACGTTGAACAAGACGAAATCGATCAAAATAAATCTGCTTTAAGTGATGTAAAGGGTACGGCTGAACAAGCTGCTAACGATTCAAAAACAGCACAAGACACTGCGGAAGGTGCGGCTAAGCAGTTACAGATGGTTCAGAGTGATAAATACCAGCGCATGGTGCAGGCCAAGACCCAGGCTGAGATCGATGCATCGGCTCATGCCACACAACAGAAAGTTGCTCAACAACAGCAAGCAGCAGAGAAGAAGTCTGCAATGGCCGCTAAGCAGCAAAAAATCGAGAGCGTGTATTACGGGGAGCAGATCCAAACCCTGGCACAAACACAGCAGGAACAGCAAGGCGAAATCCTGGCTGAATCTCACAGCCGAGCGGTGGCAGATGCACAAACCCTGGGGCAGGCAAATGACTATACCAACAAGAAATTCAACGACCTGAAATCTGAGGTTGATGGCAATAAGAAAGAAGCCGCCGCAGGTTCTGCTTCTGCCATGGCACAGGCCAACATTCCTCAGGTGCAGGAATCTCAGCAATTCGCGGTCGGTGCCGGTGTCGGTGGCTACGATTCACAGAATGCAATTTCCGTCGGTGCATCATTCCATGCCAGCCGCGCTACCATCGTGAAAATGTCAGTTTCAGACGATTCACAAAGTAACTTCGGTTACGGCGCTGGCGTGAGTGTCGGCTGGTAAAAATTCAGGGGGGACTCGTCCCCCATCTTTCCAATACGGGTAAATCAAAATGAAAAAACTTTTAGTCATTGCTGCGCTGGCCGTCCTTGCAGGCTGCTCCACTCAGGCCTCCAGAATGGCGGACTGTCAGTCACAAGGCGTTTCAAAAGATACTTGTTACATGGCAGAGCAAAATCGTCAGACGTCCATTCAGAGCGTGGCGCTGAAGCAGGCGATGGAAAACTCGGCGAAGCAGTACGCACAGGCAACCAAAAAAGTCGTTCACGCCCGCATTAAAGGGATTGATGTCAAAATCTTTCCCGCTGACAAGCAGGGATATATCGAAGGGACTGCAGCATACCTTGATGAAGATAACGCGGATGCTCAGGTCTATCGCAAAGGTGTTTTCACAGCGATTTATTACAAGCGCACCCATAAGCTGGTTTTGATGCGTGACGGCCAAATTTACGGAAGGATGCCGATATGAAGAAACGCCACACCGATCAGTTCAAACATCTGCCGCCAGAGCAGCAATTTACCTGTCTGAAAATGCTTCAGCGCGTTGAAGAAACCCCGCTGGATCACGGCATTACTGGCGTGGCCGTATCGGTCATGATGAAAGACGGTCATACCGCCACGCTCAGTAAATTCATCGCGCAACCTGATGAAATCTCAATTCTGGTCAGTTGGGAAAAAGAAAGAGAATAATGCACTCTGACTACGTTTTATATCTCCCCCTTCTCTCCCGCCAGTCCCGCACTTCTGTTCTAGTATATAGAGGTGCGAAACCCACCTTCTCTGCACCTTTGCCCTAATTAATTGATGAGCCTGTTCAAAAATTTGCGTTTGTAACTCACGTCTTATGCGCGGACGATGAACACTCTTGCTCATGACAACCGCCGTGCAGGCGCAGGAGTCAATGTGGGATTTTTAAGCGAATTTTTCGCCCGTATTACCAGCTCTAAACCAGCGCGTGATACGGAAAAAACATCACCTCAACAGGAGTTAAAAATGGCAAAAGTACTGGTTCTCTATCATTCCATGTATGGTCATATTGAAACGATGGCGCAGAGCGTTGCCGAAGGCGCACGCAGCGTTCCCGGGGTTGAAGTCACGATAAAACGCGTCCCTGAAACGATGCCTGAAGAAGCCTTTAAGGCTGCCGGTGGCAAAACTGGTCAGACGGCAGAAGTCGCATCTCCCGCAGAACTTGGCGATTACGATGCCATTATTTTCGGTACACCTACCCGCTTTGGTAACATGACCGGCCAGATGCGTACTTTCCTCGACCAGACCGGCGGCCTGTGGGCCAAAGGCGCACTGGCCGGTAAAGTCGCCAGCGTATTCAGCTCCACCGGTACCGGCGGCGGTCAGGAAATGACCATCACCTCCACCTGGACCACCCTCGCCCATCACGGCATGATCATCGTTCCCATCGGTTACACCACGCCTGAATTGTTTGATATTTCACAGGTTCGCGGCGGTACGCCTTATGGCGCCACCACTATCGCCGGTGGCGATGGCTCACGTCAGCCAAGCGCAGAAGAGCTGCGCATTGCCGTGCATCAGGGCAAACACGTGGCGACCATCGTCAGTAAGCTGGTCAGCTAGATAACCGCGTAAAATAAGGCGCAGAATTCTGCGCCTTAAATTCCCATCACCAGTAAGTCCAGCGCTGCAACAACATCCGCCCGATGAATATCTGCATTTAACACCGGTTCATGACGTAATTGCGTCGCACTTACGCTGGTCAGGAGATTAGTCATAAGCACGTATTGATGATTTTGGATCCTGATAAGGGGATGAAGATGCCTGATGGGTTTCAGGTTGCTAAGTGCAGTTAGCGGCACAACGATCCGCTCATTAAGTCTTTCAAATAAGGGATTCTGAATATCCATAAAATAGGGATAAAGATTTTTACCTTCTCCCTGATTTTCGTACACATCAAATTGCGCCATTACAACACTCCACGTCCCTGAGAGAAGAGTCCTGCCTTTTCAGTAAAGGCATTGCAGGAATCCATTGCTTGCTGATTTTCCTCTAAGAAAAGTTTCCTTTGCTTCTCTTTCACCGCTTCTCCTAACGCTTTATCAAACGTTGCTGAAAGATTAATGCCGAACACTTTGGCCTGTTCTAGTAAATCGGCACTCAGCGTGACATTCGTTCGTTTTTTATTTCCCTTTACTGATGACATAACACCCTCCTCATACACACCTGAGATGCGCATTAGCGTGTCACACAATGAAGTCATAAACTATTAAATCCTTTTCTACGACCAAAAAAAACGGCCCTTGCGGACCGTTTTGTCTCTGGCGGAGATTACGCCGGTCTTGCTTATTTGCCACGCGACGCAATAATGTTTTCAGCAACGTTGCGCGGTGCCTCGGCATAGTGATTGAACTCCATGCTGTAGGTTGCACGACCTTGCGACATCGACCGCAAAACGGTGGAGTAGCCGAACATTTCGGAAAGCGGCACTTCGGCTTTAATAATTTTACCGCCGCCGCCCGCGATCTCTTCCATGCCCTGCACTGTACCGCGACGCGAAGACAAATCACCCATCACGCCACCGGCGTACTCCTCCGGCGTTTCCACTTCGACTTTCATCATCGGCTCGAGGATCACCGGATCTGCACGTTTAGCCGCTTCTTTGAAACCAAAGATCGCCGCCATTTTGAACGCCATTTCCGAGGAATCGACCTCGTGGTATGACCCGAAGGTCAGTGTCACTTTCACATCGACCACCGGATAACCGGCCAGAATGCCGTTGTTCAGCGCCTCCGTGACCCCTTTCTCTACCGCCGGGATATAGTCGCGCGGCACTACGCCACCTTTTGTAGCATCGACAAACTCAAAGCCAGTGCCTGCCGGCAACGGTTCGAGCGTGAAGACCACGTGGCCGTACTGCCCTTTACCGCCGGACTGACGTACAAATTTCCCCTCCACATCTTTCACCGTTTTGCGCACCGTTTCGCGGTACGTAACCTGCGGCTTACCGATGTTGGCTTCCACGCCGAACTCACGTTTCATGCGGTCGACAATGATTTCCAGATGCAATTCGCCCATTCCGGAAATAATCGTCTGGCCGGATTCCTCGTCGGTGCGGATGCGGAATGACGGATCCTCTGATGCCAGCCGCGACAACGCGATCCCCATTTTTTCCTGGTCGGCTTTAGTCTTCGGTTCGATAGCCTGCGAAATCACCGGATCCGGGAACTCCATGCGTACCAGCGTAATGATGTCGGTCGGATCGCACAGCGTTTCACCGGTCGTCACATCTTTCAGCCCGACACAGGCAGCGATATCACCGGCACGGATTTCATCAATCTCGATACGGTCATTCGCGTGCATCTGCACAATACGCCCGATACGCTCTTTCTTACCGCGCACCGGGTTATACACGCTGTCGCCTTTTTTCAGCACGCCGGAATAAACACGGACAAACGTCAGCTGGCCGACATACGGGTCAGTCATCAGTTTGAACGCCAGCGCCGAGAACTTCTCGTTGTCATCGGAATGACGGAACACTTCGTTACCGTCTTCGTCAGTGCCCGCTACCGGTGGAATATCCAGCGGAGACGGCATCAGTTCGATTACGGCATCGAGCATGCGCTGTACGCCTTTATTCTTGAACGCACTGCCACACAACATCGGCTGGATTTCACCGGCGATGGTGCGCAGACGCAGACCTTCGGTAATTTCATCCTCGGTCAGCGTGCCTTCTTCGAGATATCTATCAATCAGCGCGTCGTTGGCTTCAGCAGCGGCCGACACCATTTTTTCTCGCCATTCTTCCGCCAGCGCCTGCAGTTCTGCCGGGATCGCTTCATAGGTAAAGGTCATCCCTTGTGTCGCGTCGTCCCACAAAATGGCGCGCATTTTGCGCAAATCCACCACACCGGTGAAATGCTCTTCTTTACCGATCGGAATAACAATCGGCACCGGATTGGCTTTCAGGCGATCGACCATCATCTGGCGGACACGGAAGAAATCTGCGCCCTGACGGTCCATTTTGTTAACGAAAGCCAGACGCGGCACTTTGTATTTATTGGCCTGACGCCAGACGGTTTCAGACTGTGGCTGCACACCGCCGACGGCGTCGTACACCATTACCGCACCGTCGAGTACGCGCATGGAGCGTTCCACTTCAATGGTGAAATCCACGTGCCCCGGAGTGTCGATAATGTTAATGCGATGCTCATCGAACGAGTGATCCATCCCGCGCCAGAAACAGGTGACAGCAGCGGACGTGATGGTAATGCCGCGCTCCTGTTCCTGAGCCATCCAGTCTGTGGTCGCACCGCCGTCATGCACTTCTCCCAGCTTATGATTCATGCCGGTATAGAAAAGAATACGCTCGGTGGTGGTGGTTTTACCTGCGTCGATGTGTGCTGAGATACCGATATTGCGGTAGCGCTCGATTGGCGTTTTACGAGCCATATAACGTCCTTACTGGTTGATGGCTAAGTTGGCGGAGAGTGGTTATCACGTCCCGTCACAAAGTAATAAGTACTAAACTTCTTAATGCGGTGAGTATAATACAATTGTACGTGTATATTCGTACAATAATTTTATTCTATCGATGAAATTGGTGAGAGGCCATCGCGTTGTACAGCAGCAGAGGGATAGGCTATATTGCGCGGCCGTTGATTTTTGTACTTTAAGAGGATAGTCCGATGATAGCCAACCACCCTGAGCGCGGGCAGATCCGCCTCGAAAATGTTCTGACTGCGCTGGGCAATCCGCTACGTCTGGCCGTGGTGCGCACGCTGGCAAAAGGCGGCGAGCATCCTTGCGGAACCTTATTGCAGGGACTGTCGAAATCGACACTGACTCACCACTGGCGCGTATTGCGGGACAGCGGCGTGATCTGGCAGCGCCCGGATGGCCGCGCCAATTTGCTTTCACTGCGCCGCGAAGATCTGGACGCCCGCTTCCCCGGCCTGCTGGATTCGCTGCTCAGCGCCATCGAATCTGACGGCATTACGCTGGAATCCACCCAGAAACATATTTCTGAGCAACATCTTTAATGCGCGGAGAATCACTGCCCCGTTAATTGCGATTTCACCAGCGCACAAAACGTATTAATTATAGCCGATGAATGGCTGTCCTCCCGCCGCGCGAGATACAGCGGCGCACTGAGTTGCGTGGCGGCATCCAGTGGCAGGAACACCACGCCATCGCCGCCGAGGCGGGTCATAGACTCCGGCACAATCGAAATACCCAGCCCCGCGCCGACCAGACTCAGGCACGATGTTAACCGCGGCGCTTCCTGCACGATGTGCGGGCTAAAACCGGCGCGGACATACGCTGCCAGTATGGCGTCATACAATCCCTGCCCGGCACGACGACGGTACAACACAAAAGGTTCGTTGCTCAGTTCTTCGAGTTTGAGCGGCATGGCGGAAGTCCGCGATGCCAGTTTGTGTCCGGCCGGAACCGCCACCCACATCGGTTCTTCCAGCACTTTTTCCATTTCTAACTCGGGCATATCTTTGACCCGCATACGCACAAAAGCGACATCCAGCTCGCCCGCCACCACAGACGCCAGTAACTCACCGCTGCCGCTTTCCTCCAGCTGCGTGCTGACCGCCGGATAGATTTCCCGGTAGCGGCGCAACAGCGCGGGCACAAAGGTATGCAGCGCGGCCGAGCTGGTGAAACCGATGCGCACGCGCCCTTGTTCTCCCTGTGCGGCACGATGCATCGCGGCGCTGAGCTGAGCGGCCCTCGCCAGCACCGCACGGGCTTCCTGCAATAACACCTCGCCCGCTTCGGTCGGGATCACCCCGCGCGGCAAACGTTGTAACAAAGGCACGCCAAATTCCTGTTCCAGCCCCTGTAGCAGGCGTGTCAGCGGCGGTTGCTGGATAAACAGCAGTTCTGCGGCGCGGGTAATGCTGCCCGCTTCCACCACGGTGACGAACGCATTCAGACGTTTTAACTCAATCATATCCATACCCTCAGGGTATCTTTTGTCATTATTAAAGGCATTAGACATCATGGCACATCCACGCGCATGATCCTTAGCAGAATTTACGCCTCTGGCGGCTTTGAATTACATTTGAGGGAGAGTGTGAAAATGTCGGCACAAACGCAGGATAAATTAATGCTGGATACAGAAGATGGGACCGCGCCGCAACCTGATTGCGGACAACTGTTTAAAGGCTTTTTCATTCTTGGCCTGACCGGTTTCGGCGGCGTGCTGCCGATGGCGCGACACATGCTGGTGGATAAACGCCGCTGGCTGACCGGCGATCAGTTCACAGAACTGCTGGGTCTGTGTCAGTTTTTACCGGGCGGCAATATCATTAATTTATCCGTCGCGCTGGGGATGGAGTTTCGCGGGCTGCGCGGTGCGCTTTCAGCCATTCTCGGCCTGATCCTGGCACCGACGATTTGCGTGGTGCTGCTCGGACTGGTGTATGCACGCTATCAGAATGAACCGCTGGTGGAACATTTGTTTGCGGGGATGGCGGCAGCGGCAGCGGGTTTACTGCTCTCGACCGGCCTCAAGATGCTGGCACCTTTGCGGGGAAAATGGCTGCAACTGGCGCTGGTCGCAGCAGGCGTCATTGCCATCGCAGGATTTCGCATCCCGATGCTGCCGGTGATGCTGGTGCTGGCTCCGGTCAGTATTTTCATCTGCGCAAGGAGTAAATTCTGATGGCCGTTTTACTCTCACTCGCCCTGCTGTTTACCGAACTTTCACTGCTGGCCTTTGGCGGCGGTAATACCATTCTGCCAGAGATGCAACGTGCCGTGGTGCAGGTACATCACTGGATGAGCGCGCAGGAATTCAGTGCATTGTTCGCGCTGGCGCAAGCCGCTCCCGGACCGAATATGATGATCGTGCCGCTGATTGGCTGGCAGGTTGCGGGATGGTCCGGTCTGCTGGTGTCTTCGCTGGCAAAATTTGGTCCGTCTTCCGTGGTGACGCTGATCGTGATGGGGGGCTGGAAGCGTTATAAAGACCGACCGTGGCGTCAGGTTATTCAGCGCGGACTGGTGCCGGTCACCGTCGGGCTGGTGGTGTCGAGCGGACTGTTGATCGCCAAAGCTTCAGCCACCACGCTGTCACTTGCCGGCGTGATCGCCCTGTGTACCCTGCTGGCGCTTAATAAGCGGATCCACCCGTTATGGGTACTGGCGGTCGGCGCGGTACTGGGAATGGTGCTTGGCTGATAACATTTGAGAACCTGATCGCAATATCAGTCAGGTAAATAGGTTATTCCTTAAGCATTAAGTTTCTATATTTATCAATTCTTTATAGACACAAAATAATTAAGGATGATGATGAAAATCAAACCTCTGAACCTGGCTGTTTCTGCCCTTCTGTTTTCCACACCGGCTGCTTTTGCTGATACCGATCAACCCGAACTGAGTCAGCGGGAAGTGACATTGCTGACCATTGATGGCCTGCAATTTAAAGATCTCAATCACTCCGGCAAACTCGAACCTTATGAGGACTGGCGACTGACGCCGGAAGAACGCGCGGCGGATCTGGTGAAACGTATGACGCTGGAAGAAAAAGCTGGGGTGATGATGCACGGCTCCGCACCGACGGCCAACAGTCCGATCGGCGCCGGGACTCACTATGATATGGCGGCGGCGGAAAAGATGATTTCCGGCGCGAAGGTCAACAGTCTGATCACCCGGTTGTCAGCGGAAGATCCTGCGGTGATGGCAGAAGAGAACAATAAACTGCAGCAGATTGCTGAAAAATCACGACTTGGTATTCCGGTCACCATCAGCAGTGATCCACGCAACTCGTTTGAATATCTGACTGGCGCGAGCACGGCTTCCGGCAAATTCACACAGTGGCCGGAAACGTTAGGGCTGGCGGCAATTGGCAATGAAAAACTCACCCGCCGCTACGCCGATATCGTCCGTCAGGAATATCTGGCTGTCGGCATTCGCGAGGCACTTTCTCCGCAGGCCGATCTGGCGACCGAACCGCGCTGGGCGCGTATCAGTGGTACTTTCGGTGAAGACCCGACGCGGGTGCATAACATGGTGCGCGGCTACATCGAAGGGATGCAAAATGGCGGCGATGGCCTGAATCAGGGCAGCGTGATTTCAGTGGTGAAGCACTGGGTCGGCTACGGCGCGGCGGAAAACGGCTACGACAGCCACAACGTTTACGGCAAAAACGCGGTGTTCCCGGGCAATAATCTCAAAGAGCACATCTATCCGTTTACCGGCGCGTTCGAAGCCAACGTCGCCAGCGTCATGCCCACCTACTCTATTTTGAAAAACGCGTCCTTTGAAGGCAAACCGCTGGAACAGGTCGGTGCCGGATTCAGCCATCAGTTACTGACGGATATCCTGCGCGGTCAGTATGGTTTCAAAGGGGTGATCCTCAGCGACTGGCTGATCACCAGCAACTGCGAAGACGAATGCCTGAACGGTTCGCCGGAAGGCAAAGAACCGGTACCCGGCGGCATGTCCTGGGGCGTTGAAAAGCTGACGCCGCAGCAGCGTTTCGTCAAAGCGGTGAAAGCTGGTGTGGATCAGTTTGGCGGCGTGACTGACTCACAGCTCCTGGTGAATGCGGTCAACGAAAAACAGCTGACGCAGCAGCGGCTGGATGAATCCGTGGTGCGCATCCTTGAGCAGAAATTCCGCATTGGACTGTTTGAAAATCCGTTTGTGGATCCTCAGAAAGCGGTGAAAACCGTCGGACGCGCAGACTGGCAGAAAGAAGCCGATGCGGCGCAACGTCACTCCCTTGTTTTACTGCAAAATACCGGTGACCTGTTACCGCTGAAAAAAGGCAAAAAAGTGTGGCTGTATGGTCTCGAACCGAAAGCCGCACAGGCCGCAGGTTTCACCGTGGTTGATGCGCCTGAAAAAGCCGATGTCGCGTTGATCCGCGCCCATGCACCTTATGAACAACCGCATAAACAGTGGTTCTTCGGCAAGCGCCACCATGAAGGTTCACTGGCCTTTACCGATGACAATGCCGATTATCAGGCCATCGTAAAAGCCAGCAAAACGGTACCCACGGTGGTGACGGTGTACCTCGACCGCCCTGCTATTCTGACCAACGTGAATGACAAAGCAAAAGCGGTGATCGGTAATTTCGGCGTCAGCGATGCGGTGCTGTTTAGCCGTCTGACCAGCAGCGAAGCGTATACCGGCAAACTGCCGTTCGAACTGCCGTCATCGATGGAAGCCGTGCTCAAACAACAGTCTGATATGCCGCATGACAGCGAAAACCCGCTGTTTGACATTGGCTTTGGTCTGGCGCGTTAACGCCTGCGTTTAGCTGACTACCCGCGCCAGCACAAAACCGTCCCAGCCTTTACTGCCGACGGTTTGCAGCGCGGTGGCAGATAAGCGGGGTTCCTGCTCAATCATCTCAATAAAGCGGCGAACGCCCTGAACACGGGCGTCGTCGCTATGCGGATCGACCACCGCGCCGTCCCTCACTGCATTATTTCCCGATCTCGGTCGTGAACTTTTTCGATTTTAAAAAACTCACTCTTAAAGCTAATCCGTCACTGCGGTTTTGTCTGCGTTTTCAAGGGATTCTTCTAATTTCACGATGCGGTAATCACATACGATATCCATTGCCTGAGTAAGGTTGTTCGTAAAACAATCAAAAAGACCCTGTTTTTCATCATGATAAACCTGCGCTAGTTCACACTTTTAGAAGAAAACCCCCTTGAATTTGTAAAATAATAATGATAACAATTATCATTAAGTTTAACATTCGTCTCGTTTTCGTTAAGCCATACCGCGTTATTGCGCCGCGGTTTCCGCGCGAAACCCTGTTGGCTTTTTGGGTCTATTTCACACGCATCAATTAATCACCTGATGATTTATCAGGTTATTTATAGGGAATATGAATATGTTGTTGGCTTTCCCCCTCAAACGCTCGGTGCTGATGTGCGCCATGGCGCTGGCCGTTCCAGCTGCATCAATGGCTGCCGAAGATACCGTGGTTGTCAAAGCCGCACCTGCTGATACCGCAGATGCCCCGACGCAGGGTTACAGTGCAAAAACCAGTAAAAGCGCGACCAAAACGGATCAGCCGCTGATCACTACCGGTCAGGCCGTGTCTGTCGTGACCCGTCAGCAAATGACTGACCAGAACGCCACCACGGTTAACGCTGCACTGAACTATACGCCCGGCGTCTTCACCAACTTTGCCGGTGGCGCAACGCGTTATGACACAATTTCCCTGCGCGGTTTCCACGGCGGTGACGTCAACAACACCTTCCTTGATGGCCTGCGTATTCTCAGCGATGGCGCAACTTACAACTCCATTCAGGTTGATCCGTGGTTCCTCGAACGTATTGATGTGGTGAAAGGCCCGTCTTCTGCGCTTTACGGCCAGAGCATTCCCGGCGGTGTGGTGATGGAAACCACCAAGCGCCCGCAGTTTGCTGAAGAAGGTCACTTCCAGCTTTCCGGTGGTACACAAAACACCAAAGGCGGCGCGTTCGATTACACTAACGCGATCAACGATCAGCTGGCATTCCGCCTGACCGGTATGACCCGCAGCAGCGACACGCAGTACGATCACCAGCGTGAAGAGCGTTACGCGATTTCTCCGCAGTTACTGTGGACGCCGGATGAAAACACCTCCCTGTTACTGCGGGCTTATCTGCAAAAAGATCCGTCTGGCGGTTATCACGCCGCAGTGCCTGCCGACGGCAGCCTGTACGGTCAGAAACTGAGCCGTGGTTTCTTCGATGGCGAAACCACCCGCAACCAGTTCAAACGCTGGGAGCAGATCTACAGCTACGAATTCCAGCACGCGTTTAACGACGTATGGTCATTCCGCCAGAACGCCAACTACACCCATTCCAATACCGAACTGGATCAGGTGTATCAGGCTGGCTGGAACGCAGACCGTACGCTGATGAATCGCTACTATTCCGGCGAGAAATCGTCTCTGGATACGTTTGCTATCGACAACCAGCTGGAAGCGGATTTCGCCACCGGCGACCTGGCACATAAAGTGGTTCTGGGCTTTGATTATTCCCACTTTATCAACGACGTGAAATCTGATGGCGCCACCGCTGAGCCACTTAACCCGTACACCGGTGTGGGCGGCGATGCCCTGGATTATTACAGCCATTCACGCGGTAAAAACCGTTATGAGCAGATGGGCACTTATCTGCAAGATGAAATGAGCTGGAACAAATGGTATCTGACCCTGTCAGGCCGTTACGACACGCTGAAAACCTCCAGCCGCAGCTACGAAAGCATTTACGGCACGCAGAGCAACAGCGAACGTAAAGACGAACACTTCAGCAGCCGCGCTTCCCTGCTGTACGCCTTCGACAGCGGGATTTCTCCGTACGTCAGCTACAGCCAGGCGATGACCCCATCTGCCCTGCCGGGCGCTGATGGCACCCTGCTGAAACCGATGCAGAGCGAGCAATACGAAGCCGGGATCAAATACCAGCCGGTCGGCACGTCCGATATGTACAGCGCGGCGTTGTATGATCTGACGCAAAAAGACGTGGGTAACCGCGTGGTGGTGGGCAGCTATTACGAGCCGGCAGGGAAAATCCGTTCACAGGGTCTGGAGCTGGAAGCCAAGAAGCAGGTTACCGAACGCTTCAACGTGATGGCCGGTTATACCTATAACAAAGTGCGTATCCGTGATGCCGCCGAAAACAACGGCAACACGCCGTATGTGACGCCAAAACAAATGGCGTCCATCTGGGGTCAGTACAACACGCCGATTGGTGTGGATATGGGTGCGGGCGTGCGTTACATCGGTACACAATGGGCGGATAACGAAAACACCCGTCACATGCCTTCTGCCACGCTGGTTGACGCATCACTGCGTATGAATCTGGTGCAGTTTAATCCGCAGCTGAAAGGCGCGTATGTGCAGCTGAATGCCAACAACCTGTTCGACAAGAAATATGTCGCAGCCTGTTACGGCACCAGCTATTGCTACTGGGGTCAGGAACGTACTGTTGTTGCTACAGTAGGTTATGATTTCTGATAGATTTTTTCAGCTCCTCCCCCTGCGAAGGGGGAGGCTGGGAGGGGGTTTTAAGGGCTAACACCTTGTTTAAGAAAACCTTAACTTTTGATTTAGAACTCAATACCCCACCCCAACCCTCCCCTTCGCAGGGGAGGGAGCGATTCTGAGAGTTTATTCTTCCGGCAAATTCAGCCGCGCTTTCACCGTCTTTCGCGCACTTTCCAGCAACGCATCCGAAGCTTTACGATCAGGTTCGCAACGTGCCAGCGACAAGCTGCCCATCAGCTCTGCACTGACTGATATCGCCGTGGTTTTTGGATCACCAACGCCCATCTCCGTCAGCTGACGAAAAATCATCCCGCGGATCCGCATGGCACTGACCGCGTTTCAGGGGCCGGAACTGCGTTATGCGTCCGGGTTGTTTAACCTGATGCGCAATCTGGGTGGCGCGATTGGTATTGCTACCGTGAATACCTGGTTGCAGGACTGGACACGGGTACATGCGGCGCGTTTCGGCGAAAGTCTCAGGCAATATAGCGACAGCGCGCAGGAAGTGATTGGCTCGCTGGCGCAAAGGATCGGTCATCTCACGCCAGACACTGCGCAGGCCTTACTGATGGCAAAAAGTTTGTTCGGCGCCAAAGTAGCCGCACAGTCTCTGACCCTGGCCTTCAATGATATTTTTCAGGTGATGGCCTGGATGTTCCTGGCGGCCCTGGTCATGGTACCGTTTTGCCGTAAATAAGCAGACGAATGTAAATAAATGTGGAACCTGCATCAAAAAATGCCTTTAGCTGAGGGAACTTTTCCAACAAGGTGAGAAAGCTTTGGCCTGTTTGAAATAAATCCTTATAATTAGCGGCCCTGAAATGCGATTCGTTACACATACTGAGTCCCTTTCAAGTGCTATGTGCAAGTACACTATCTCTCCGGCCAGTTTCGACTGCGTCGGGGGGAATTAATATCCTGACAACAACTGCCAGTGTGGCATTAACGACCAACGAAAATATGAAAATGAGCATTCGCGCAATCCTTACCCTGGTTTTGGCAGTTGCTGCATATAGCCAGGCGTCTTTTGCTGTGGTCTACCCTCTGCCGGCCAATAACGGTCGTCTGGTCGGTGAAAACATCACAGTCACTGTTCCTCAGGGCAGCAGCCTGCCACTGGAACATTTCGCAGCGCAATACCAGATGGGTTTGAGCAACATGCTTGAAGCCAACCCTGGCGTTGACCCGTTCCTGCCAACTCCTGGCACCGTGCTGACTATTCCTCAGCAACTGATCCTGCCGGATACTCCGCACGATGGCATCGTGATCAACAGTGCTGAAATGCGTTTGTATTACTACCCGAAAGGCACCAACACTGTAGTGGTTCTGCCAATCGGTATCGGTGAACTTGGCAAAGACACCCCGATGAACTGGGTGACGACCGTTCAGCGTAAAAAAGCCGGCCCAACCTGGACGCCAACCGCGAAAATGCATGAAGAATATGCTGCACGTGGCGAATTCCTGCCAGCCGTCTTCCCTGCTGGTCCGGACAACCCGATGGGCCTGTACGCGCTGTACGTGGGTCGTCTGTATGCCGTTCACGGTACCAACGCCAACTTCGGTATCGGTCTGCGCGTGAGCCACGGTTGTGTGCGTCTGCGTGATGCTGACATCAAATGGTTGTACGACAACGTGCCGCAAGGTACACGCGTTCAGTTCATCAACGAACCGGTGAAAGCCACCATTGAGCCAGACGGCAAACGTTACATTGAGATCCACAACCCGCTGTCCTCTAACCAGGAAGAGTTTGATTCCCAGCAACCGCTGCCAATCACTCTGACCGGCAGCGCAAGCAGTGTTGCGATGGATCCTGCGGTTAACCAGACTGTGGTTCAGCGCGCGATCGAGATGCGTTCCGGTATGCCGGTTCAGGTCAACTGATAGCGTCTTTGACGTCTTTGTGAAAAAGCCTCGATCTTCGGGGCTTTTTTTGCATAGTACCGATGCAAAGGGCGGCGGCTCAGTTGCACTGAAAAGCTGTGCCGAGAAAGTTTCGGTTTCTCAATTGCACTGAAAGCTGTGCCGAGAAAGTTTCGGTTTCTCAGTTGCGGTGATCACTTATCGGGCAGCGCCGAAACCGACCAAGAGGGAAAAGTGCTTTTTCCCTCTTGGAGCTCCCTTCGCTTTTTCAACACGCGCTTCCGCTCGCGGGCTATGTTTCAGAAAACACCGCGACAGGCTGGAAATCTTGCCGCTGTGCGGTTCCTTCTCTCGGTCTTCGAGCCATAGGTCTCGAAGCCGCTCCGTTCAGCAAGATTTCTGAATCGCCCGCACGATCTTAAATTCAAAAGCAGAGCTGTTTCAGCTTTTAAAAATGTTGATTGGCGTGCTCAAAAATGGCACCGAATGAACGGTTCGAGACCTTAGGCTCGAAGCCTGAAATTCGGGGATCGCGCAGCGATGACATTTTGCGCCACTCACCAATGCGCCGGAACATGTCCGTCGTACCTGCGACAGCGCGCAGTGAAAAAAGCGCGGAGTCCAGAGGCCCGCGCGTTACCGGGTCTCTGGTCGGTGTGGGCCGACGCCCACGACCTTGATTTTGACCTTAAGGCCAGTTTGGGTGGCAACCCAAGGTATTGACCTTGAAGTTGAAGTTGAAGTTAACCCCCAGTCTCATCACCAATCCTGTGCCTGTCATTAAACCGTCACAACTCTCCCTTAACCTTCCGGTAACAAAAAATATCTATATGTGTTTTTTTATTTCCGATGGTTTAGAAAAAGGAGTTTTGACAATGCAACAATCTGTATCTCTGATCGCCCGCGCTGTGACTGCCGCCGTGCTGCTTTCCGCCTCTGCCGCCTCCCTCGCCGCTGAAACTGACACGCTGACTGACCGCGCCGCGAAAGGCGTGCTGACAGAACCGGGTGGGGCACGCCGCCTGAGCGGTGATCAGACCGCCGCGCTGAAAGCATCGCTGTCCGACAAAACGGTGAAAAACGTCATTTTGCTGATTGGCGACGGCATGGGTGATTCTGAAATTACCTCTGCGCGTAACTATGCCGAAGGTGCAGGCGGCTATTTCAAAGGTATCGATGCCCTGCCGCTGACTGGTCAGTACACACATTATTCTCTGGACAAGAAAACGCAGAAACCAAGTTATGTAACTGACTCTGCTGCTTCCGCCACTGCCTGGACAACCGGCGTCAAAAGCTATAACGGTGCGATTGGCGTGGATGTAAACGGTAAAGATCACCAGACCATTCTCGAAATTGCCAAAGCGGCGGGTAAAGCCACCGGCAACGTTTCCACCGCTGAATTGCAGGATGCCACACCGGCAGCGCAAATCGCCCATGTCACCTCGCGCAAATGCTACGGCCCGGAAGAAACAGCAGAGAAATGTGCCAGCAACGCCCTGGAAAACGGCGGACGCGGTTCGATCACAGAACAATTGTTGCAGGCTCGTGCGGATGTCACGCTGGGCGGCGGCAGAAAATCATTCAGTCAGCTGGCGAAAGCCGGTGAGTTCCAGGGGAAATCACTGAAAGACCAGGCGCTGGCGCAGGGTTATGTCTGGGTGGAGAACGCTGAACAGCTGAGCGCAATCACGCAGGCAGACCAGAAGAAACCGGTGCTGGGCCTGTTTTCCGAAGGCAATATGCCGGTTCGCTGGCAGGGGCCGAAAGCCACTTATCACGGTAATATCGACAAACCTGCCGTGACCTGTGAAGCCAATCCGCAACGCACCGCAGATATCCCGACGCTGGCGGCGATGACAGAAAAAGCTATCGACCTGCTGAAAACCAATCAGAACGGTTTCTTCCTGCAAGTTGAAGGCGCATCGATTGATAAGCAGGATCACGCCGCCAATCCATGCGGACAGTTTGGTGAAACGGTCGATCTGGATGAGGCCGTACAGAAAGCACTGGAATTCGCCCGTCAGGACGGCAACACGCTGGTTATCGTCACCGCCGACCACGCGCATTCCAGCCAAATAATCGAAGCCGACGCCAAAGCACCGGGCCTGACGCAGACGCTGACCACCAAAGACGGCGCGCCGATGACCATCAGCTACGGCAACTCCGAAGATGATTCGCAGGGACATACCGGGACTCAACTGCGCATAGCCGCGTTCGGGCCACATGCGGGGAATGTGGTCGGTCTGACAGATCAGACAGATTTGTTCTATACGATGCGGGATGCCATGGCGATCAAGTAATGCAGGATAGCCGCTGCATTTGGGCGGCTTTTCAAAAGCCTAAAATTTTATAACCTTGGGTTGCTATCCAAACTGACCTTATGGTCAAGACCTTGGGTTGCCACCCAAATTGGCCTTAGGGTCAAGGTCGTGGGCTCGCCGCCCACACTGGCCCAAAGGTCAACACCTTGGGTTGCCACCCAAACTGGCCTCAAGAGGCGCCTATCGCCGCGCCTCTTAAGGATCTCCGGCTCTTTTACTGCGCGCTATCGCTAGACACTATGTTTCAGCTACCACTGCGACAGGCTGGAAATCTTGCCGCTACGCGGTGCCTTCATTTCGGGATTGCAGCCTATGGTCTGCAACCTCTCATTCAGCAAGATTTCTGAATCGCCCGCACGATCTGAAAATCAACGGCAGACTGTTTTTCATCTTTTAGAAAAGTTGATTGGCGTGATCAAAAATGGCACCGAGTGAATGGTTCGAGACCCGAGGCTCGAAACCTAAAACTCGGGAATCGCGCAGCGATGACATTTTACGCCACTCACCAATACACCAGAACATGTCCGTCATACCCGCGACAGCGCGCAGTGAAAAAAGCGCGGAGTCCAGAGGCCCGCGCGTTACCGGGTCTCTGGTCGGTGTGGGCCGACGCCCACGGTCTTGACCTTAAGGCCAGTTTGGTTGGCAACCCAAAGTCTTGGCCAGTTTGGGTGGCCCCCCAAAGTCTTGGCCAGTTTGGTTGGCAACCCAATGCCTAAACCTTAGTGCAATAAATTATCCAGTCTGTCGTCATCAATCCCGTCCGGCTCCAGATGCGCGGTCACATCCGCGGATTTGAACAGTTTGCTTACCGCCATTTCAGCGGCATCACCAATATCGTGGCCGATATCCACCGTCAGGGCGCCATCGACCTCAACGTGAAACTCGACAAATACGCGGTCGCCGCCGTTGCGGGTGCGAATGTCATGCACGCCGCGTACACCTTCGACACTTAATACTGCCGCTTTCACGCGCTTACGGTCATCGGCACTCAGTTCCCTGTCCAGCAATTGTTTCAGCGCATCTGCCGCCATACCGCGGGCGTTCCAGAGCATGTAGAAGGAAATCAGCAGTGCGCCGATGGAGTCGGAACGCGTCCAGCCGAAATAGCGTTCGAAAATCAGCGCCAGAAGAACAGCGATATTCACCGCGACATCCGTGACGTAGTGCGCGCGGTCAGCAGCAATCGCGGTCGAGCCGGTGCGTTTCACCACGTACGTTTGCATCAGCACTAAACCGGTGGCCGCCAGAGAGCTGCCAATGATGACCCAAATCCCGAGACCAAGCTGCGCCAGTGGCTCCGGATTAATGATACGTCCGATGGATTCACCGCCCAGCGCCAGCCCCGCTGCACCCAGGAGCAAGGCCTGAACAAAGGCGGCAACAGCTTCGGCTTTGCCGTGCCCGTAACGATGGCCTTTATCAGCTGGCCGTATGGCGTAACGCACACCGATTAACGTCACCATCGACGCAAGCACATCGACCAGACCGTCGGCTGCTGACGTCAGCAACGCAATCGAACCGGTGGCAGCCCACGCCCATACTTTTACGCAGACCAGAACCAGCGCCACACACAGGGAGACCAGCGAGGCAATACGTGTCAGCCCTTTATAGGACGGTGCTGGACGGCTCATGGTTTGCTCCTGCGGAGCAGATATTTTTGGGATGTGATCACAAGAATTTCCTGAAGCAAAGAATCAAATTAATTTGATAAATACAAATACCAGGTCCGCAGTATAACCCATTTCGTTATTTTAAGACCTTCCCTATGGTTTGGATCTTCGTGCTCTCACTGAGGTTTATTGACCTATATTTACTTGCATTTACATCAATACAATCTAGCTTAAAACAAGATTTCTTTGTTCCGGCGCGCGCGCACCGATAATCAGATGAGCATTATGACAAACGAAAAAAATAACCAGCCTTCCGCGTCTGAAGACGCACACTCAGAACTCGATTCCAGCCAGGTCAAATCAGGAGAAGGTTACAAGCAAGACACCAAAGACCAGAAAGGGTCAGATAAAGAGTCCGATAACGACAATCAGGACAACGATGAAAAGCGCAAAGGTCCGGGCAAGAAGCCGCTGATCATCCTCGGGATTGTCGTGGTGGTGATGGTGGTCGTGTCGCTGGTCTGGTGGCTGATGACCAAAGATCAGATCAGCACCGATGACGCCTTCACCGAAGGCGATGCCGTGACCATCGCGCCGAAAATCGCCGGTTACGTCACCAATCTGGCGGTGAAAGATAACCAGTTCGTCAAAAAAGGCGATCTGCTGGTAGAAATCGACCCGCGTGATGCCACCGCACAGCGCGATCAGGCACAGGCGCAACTCGGTCTGGCCGTCGCCCAGTTGCATCAGGCTCAGGCGCAGTACGACCTGGCGAAAGTGCAGTATCCGGCGCAGCTGGCGCAGGCGAAAGCTCAGCAAACCCGTGCGGAAGCCAATTTGCTGAATGCTACCGCTGATTTCCGCCGCCAGCGCGGTGTGGATCCACGTGCCACCACCCAACAAAATATTGATACGTCCAATGCGCAGGTGCGTTCTGCAACAGCCGATCTTGAAAATGCTAAAGCGCAGGTTCAGGTTGCCGCTCAGGTGCAGCTGAACATTCGTCAGGCTGAAACTAACGTTGAGGCACGCCAGCAACAGGTTGAGCAGGCAAAAGCTCAGCTGGAAACCGCGACGCTGAATCTTTCCTATGCGCAGGTTCGGGCACCGTTCGACGGCTATGTCACCAAACGTAATGTGCAGGTCGGCACGCTGGTTCAGGCCGGTACTTCTCTGTTCTCCGTGGTGTCGAAAGATATCTGGATCGCGGCGAACTATAAGGAATCGCAGCTCGAACGTATGCGTCCCGGCAACAAAGTGGAAATCACCGTTGATGCCTTCCCTGACATCAAACTTCACGGCCACGTTGACAGTATTCAGCAAGGCACCGGCTCGCGCTTCTCGGCCTTCCCGGCTGAAAATGCCACCGGTAACTATGTGAAAATCGTTCAGCGCGTGCCGGTGAAAATCGTCATCGACAGCGGGCTGGATGAAAATCATCACCTGCCGCTGGGTCTGTCAGTCGAACCGACGGTGACCGTCGAATGAATGAAGATCGCAGCTACTGGAAACCCAAGGCCAATCCGTGGGCAGTTGCCGCCGTTGTAACCATTGCGGTGTTCATGGAAATCCTGGACACCACCATCGTTAACGTGGCGCTGCCGCACGTCGCCGGATCGCTGTCTTCCAGTTATGACGAATCCACCTGGGTGCTGACGTCCTATCTGGTGGCGAACGGCATCGTGCTGCCGATTTCGGCGTTTCTCAGCCGCGTCATGGGGCGTAAAACTTACTTCCTGATTTGTATCGGCATGTTCACCGTCTGCTCCTTCCTGTGCGGGGTCGCCACCGAACTGTGGCAGATGATTCTGTTCCGCATCCTGCAAGGCTTTTTCGGCGGCGGTTTGCAGCCGATTCAGCAATCGGTTCTGCTTGATTACTTCAAGCCGGAAGATCGCGGTAAGGCGTTTGGTCTGTCTTCCATTGCCATCATCGTCGCGCCGGTTGTCGGCCCGACGCTGGGCGGTTACATCACCGATAACTTCAGCTGGCGCTGGGTGTTTCTGATCAACATTCCGGTGGGCATTATCGCCCTGCTGGCGATTTATCAGCTGCTGGAAGACCCACCGTGGGAACGTAAGGCCAAAGGCAAGCTCAGCATCGATTACATCGGTATCGGGCTGATTGCACTGGGCTTAGGGTGCCTGCAGGTCATGATGGACCGCGGTGAGGATGACGACTGGTTTAAGTCTGGCTTTATCGTGACGTTCGCCGTACTGGCCGCTACCGGGATTGTCGGGGCGATTTACTGGCTGCTGTACGCCAAAAAGCCGGTGGTCGATTTGCGCTGTATGAAAGATAAAAACTTCGCAGTGGCCGGTTTGCTGATGGCCGGGATGGCGATGATTCTTTACGGCAGTTCGGTGGTTATTCCGCAACTCGCGCAGCAACAGCTGGGGTATACCGCCACGCTTTCCGGGCTGGTGATGTCGCCGGGCGCGATACTGATTGTGTTGTCGATACCGCTGGTGCTGAAACTGATGCCCATCGTGCAGACGCGTTACATCATTGCGTTTGGTTTCTTCCTGCTCGCCGCCTCGTTTATCTATTCGGCGACGCTGACGCCAGATGTCGATTTCACCACGCTGGTGATGTATCGCAGTGCGCAGTCCCTCGGCCTGGGTTTCCTGTTCGTACCGCTGACCACTATTGCGTTCATCACCATTCCGCAAAGGATGAATGCCGATGCCGCCGCGCTGTTTACCATGTTCCGTAACGTCGCGGGGTCGATTGGTATTTCGCTGGCGACCGCCGGTGTGACTGAGCGAACGCAGGCGCACAGTGCCCATATGGCGCACAACATGTCGCCGCTCAATGAACAGTTTAATCAGGCGGTCAGTAAAAGCGCTGAGGCTATTCGTGATTTCGCCCACATCGTCGGCGACCCGATGCAGCTGGCGACCGTGCGCATGTATCAGGAGATGATTTCGCAATCGCGCATTCTGGCTTACATCGATGTGTTCGGTTATTGCGCCATCGTCGCCGTTATTTTGATCCCGTTTTGTTTCCTGCTTTCGCCAGTTAAGAGCGAAGGTAATGCTGGAGCACATTAAGTTGAACAAGAAAAGCTCTACTCTGAGAATTCAGCCATCCGTGATGCCGTCCTGCTCCTCCCCCTGCGAAGGGGGAGGTCGGGAGGGGGTTATACAGACAGGCACCCGCTTCCTGACTCTTTCGACATTGACGCTGGTATTAGCAGCGTGCTCCGTTGGCCCGGATTATCAGAAGCCCAACCCGGTGACGCCGACGGCGTACAACGATATGACACAGCCGAAAGATAAAGATGGCGCGTCAATTGCGCTGCCTTCTGAGCCGAACCCGTTGTGGTGGAAAGCGTTTAACGATCCGCAGCTCGACAGTCTGATCACCCGAGCCATTGCCGGGAATATTTCCCTGCAACAGGCAGTATTGCGTATCGCCGGTGCCCGTGAGCAGGTGAAACAGGCTGAAGGCGCATGGCTGCCGTCAGTTCAGGGCAGCGCAAAAATGACGCGTCAGCAGCTCGGGCTGAAAGGTATTCTCGATTCCAGCGGCGCATCCCAGCAGCTCAACGAACTCGGTCCGCAAGCCTCCGGCGCCATTGATACCGCCACCCGACCTGTGAATTTATATCAGGGCAGTTTCGACGCCAGCTGGGAGCTGGATTTATTTGGCGGCACGCGTCGTCAGGTCGAAGCCGCAAACGCGCAGACTCAGTCTTCAGTCGAACAGCGAAACGATGCGCTGGTCTCGCTGCAAGCCGAAGTTGCCCGCGCTTATCTGCAACTGCGTGGCGCGCAAAGCGTGACAGCAGCCATTCAGACGCAAATCGACGTGGCGCAGCAAACTTTAGATCTGACGCAAAACCGTCAGCAGAACGGGCTGTCGCCGCAATTAGATGTAGAGAATGCCCGTGCGCAGTTAGGTTCGCTGCGCGCTCAGCTGCCGCAATATCAGGCGCAGGAACGTCAGGCGATGAACGGACTGGCGGTTTTACTCGGTCAGACACCGGGTTCGCTGGATGCCGAACTTTCCGCGCCGAAACCGATGCCTGCCCTGCCCGCAGCCGTACCGGTCGGTGTGCCGTCACAGCTGGCGCGCCGTCGCCCGGACGTGCGTAAAGCCGAAGCGGATTTACACGCGGCAACCGCCAATATCGGGGTTTCCGTCGCACAGTTATTCCCGAGTATTTCGCTGACCGGTCAGTTCGGTATGCGTAATACCGACGTGAGTTATCTCGATAACTGGAGCAGCCATTTCTACTCGTTTGGTCCTCAGATTTCCCTGCCGATTTTCCAGGGCGGACGTCTGGTGTCCAGCGTGCATCTTTCCCGTGCGCAACAGGCCAATGCGGCGCTGAATTACCGTCAGACCGTGCTGACGGCGTTGCAGGACGTCGATAATGCGCTGGTGAATTACCGCACCGATCAGGATCAGGTCAGCGGTTTAGATCAGACCACCGAAGCCTTGCAGACCGCTTTTGATCTGGCGAGCGACAGTTACCGTCAGGGGCTTTCGACGTTCATCAATGTGCTGGATGCCCAGCGCCAGCTGGCACAGGCGCATCAGCAATCCGCTGAAGCGAAAGTGAAAACCAGCACCGATTTGGTCTCGCTGTATAAAGCGCTTGGCGGCGGCTGGGAACCGTATCAGAACGTTGATTTGCCGACTTACACTGTGTTCGGTCCGGCAGCGACGCCAGATGTGAAAGTACAAACCACGTCCGGCGTGACACCGTAACGCCGGTATTAGATAAAAGGATTAATGCGAAGAGATAAAATCAGACGGCGTGGACGGGGCAGGCAATGAAAAATCTGTCAGGATAACCGTTACAAAGTGATTCATCTTTTAAGATTCCCGGTCAGCGCTTTTCTATCAGACTGCGCTATTCTGTTCAGACACTGAAATCATCCTGCCTGCGGGCAGGATTTTCGTCTGAATAACAATCGGGTAAAACAATGAACTCCATTTCCAGCGAAGATAAAAAACCCAGCTGTGATTCAGTGATCAACAGCGTGGCCTACCGCGACGGTAAGCGATTGCAGGATGTGACGGTCGAAGACATCAGCGAAGTACTAAAAGAACCAGATACGTTTGTCTGGCTGGGATTATGGCAACCTGAAGATGCCTACATGCGCAGCATTCAGGAAGAATTCGGCCTGCACGACCTGGCGATTGAAGATGCACTGACCGCCCATCAGCGCCCGAAGATCGAGCAATACGGCGAATCCCTTTTTATCGTCACGCACACTGCGCAGAAAGTAAATGAAACCATCGAGTACGGCGAGACACACCTTTTTCTTGGCAAAAACTTCCTGATCACCGTGCGTCACGGCGCGTCATCCAGTTACAAAGAAATCCGTAAACATGCAGAAGAACGCCCGGAAATGATGAGTAAAGGGCCGGCTTATGCGCTGTATTGCGTGCTCGATTCCATCGTCGATAACTATCTGGAAATTTTGCATCAGTACACCGGTCAGTTTGATGCCATCGAAAAAATGATGTTCCAGAACACTTTCAATCAGCAGGCGGTACAACAGGTGTACAGCCTGCGACGCGATCTGTTGTCACTGCGCAACGCCGCCGTGCCGATGGAAGATATCTGTAACCAGCTCAGCCATCATTATGAAGAGCTGATGCCCAAAAGCCTGCGCGCTTATATCCGCGACGTACAGGACCATGCCAATCAGGTGGTCCGCACCACCGACGACGTGCGCGAAATGCTGTCCAACGCCATGCATGTCAATCTGGCACTGGTGTCCGTACATCAGAATGAAGTGGTGCAACGCCTGGCAGGCTGGGGCGCGATCCTGGCAATTCCGACGGTGATTTTCAGTCTGTACGGTATGAACTTTAAAAATATGCCGGAGCTGGATGACTGGTGGGGATATCCGCTGACACTCGGCGTGACCGTGGTTGGTTGCGGATGGCTTTACTGGAAACTGAAAAAATCCGGCTGGCTTTAAAATCAAGACCTTGGGCTCGCCGCCCACACCCACAAAACCTTGGGTTGCCACCCAAACTGGCCTTAAGGGGCGCCTGTCGCCGCACCCCTTGAGAATCCCGGGCTCTTTTACTGCGCGCTCCGCTCGCTGGCTATGTTTCAGGGAACACTGCGACAGGCTGGAAATCTTGCCGCTTTGCGGTGCCTTCACTCGGTCCTGGAGCCTCTGGTCTCCAGGTCGCTCCGTTCAGCAAGCTTTCTGAACGCCCGTACGATCTTAAATTCAAAGTAAGACTGTTTTTATCTTTACTCCTCCCCCTGCGAAGGGGGAGGTTGGGAGGGGGTTTTAAGGGCTAACACCTTGTGAAAGCATACTTCAACTTCTTGGTTTTCCTTTGATACCCCACCCCAACCCTCCCCTTCGCAGGGGAGGGAGCTGACCGGGTGATTCTTTGGATTTCACTCTTTCACCGGAGCAACCCTCTCTGCCGGTTTCTCCAAAATCATCGTCTGCGTCTGACTCAAACTGATCCCCGCTGCCCGCAGCATTTTGAGGATTTCGTACAGCAAATCGCTGCGCGTGCCGCTGACCATGCGCGGGCTGTTCACATAGCCGGTCACGCTCAGCACAATCCCGGTCGGGCCCAGTTCTTTGAAACTTACCGAGGCCGGTGGATTTTCCAGAATAGATTCGTGCAGGTTGTAGGCTTCCAGCAGCAAGGTCTTAACCTGTTCAGGATCGATATCCAGCGGGAATGTCAGTGCGATAGTTGCCACGCCCTGCGCGTTGCCCATGGTGGCGTTACGCACGTTCTGCGATATGAGCTGGGAGTTCGGTACAATCACGGTGGATTTATCACTCAGCTGAATTTCAGTAGCGCGGACATTAATACGACGGATGTCCCCTTCTACACCGCTGATGCTGATCAAATCCCCCACTTTCACCGGACGCTCTGTCAGCAGGATCAGACCGGAGATAAAGTTCTTCACAATTTCCTGCAAACCGAAACCGATACCGACCGACAAGGCGCTGACGATCCACGCCAGTTTGTTCCACTCAATGCCCAGCGACGACAGCGTCAGCAGGATGATCAGCACATAACCCACGTTGGTGAACAGCGTCACCAGCGAGGCGCGCATTCCGCGATCCATCATGGTTTTCGGCAGGAAATCATTATCCAGCCAGCGGCGTGCGGAGCGCAGAATATACCAGCCGACCACCAGACACAGCACCGCGTTAACCGCGTGCGCCGGAATGATGTTCATGCTTTCGAGGCCTTTACCGCCCCAGATATCGACCACTTTTGCCAGCAATTCCAGCGGCGTCGTGGTGCCGAACGTACCGTTTAGCAGCGCAATCGCGGCCATCAGCAGCAGCGCGGTTTTACCGATTGCCGAGAATAATGTGGCAGCCAGAGACAGATGGCGGTCATTGACGCTCAGCGTCCCTTTGAGGATTTTGCCGCTGTGCGTGGTCGGTGAAAATACGCTTTCGCAGAGATCAACCACGAAGTGGATCAGCAGGTACAGGCAGCTGACCACCAGACCAATCCACAGCAGTTCGAAGGTCACGAAACGCGCCAGCGGAATGTAACCGATCAGCAACGCCATCAGAATGACAAAAGCGGTCAGGCTGATCACCAGGTGGATAAGCCCCGCCAGCGTGGAACGCGCTTCGGTCTGCTCGCCTTCTGCCTTCATTCTGCGGCGCATACGGTTGACGCGAACCGGTGCAATCAGGCAGTTGAGCGCCACCAGTAACGCCGCTAATCCGTTGCCGAATAAGGTGGCGGAGACGCTGGCACCGACCAGGTTATTAAGTTGTTCGATAATGCCGAACAGGAAAATAAAGCCCGCCAGCAGAACCGGGAATGACGCCAGCGTTTTCGCCAGCGGATCCGCAATCCCAGGCAGACGCCATGACGGATGGTTATTGGAAAGTAACGCAATACCCAGCCCGGCGATCACCGCAGAGAAATAGGTCAGCTCGACCAGTTGTTCGGCGAATTCTGTCACCCACGGCGAAGTATCCGGCAGCCGGGTGAAAATATAGCCCAGCAACTGGACGCTGATGCCCAGCGTTAACGTGGTGCTCAGCGTGGTGAAACAGGCCAGGAAACTGCGACGGAAACGCCCTTGCGGCAGCCAGCGCGGCAGGATCCAGTTCATCGGTTTGTCCAGCACGCGGCGGCCAAACACACCAATCACCAGCGCCAGGAACAGATAAATACCGGTGCCGACACGCCAGTCATCACTCCACGCCTGCGTCCAGGCATCTTTAACCTGCGAACCAAAATCATCAAAACGTGCCGCATCATCATCGTTTGGCGTAATCAGCGGTGCCCAGAAGTTGCTGCCAAGAATGCTGCCGGTATTGAGCGCAATCTGGGTTTTCAGTGCGTCACGACGTAAGCCAGCGATTTGCGAAGACAGATTTTGTGCGCCAACGGCAATCGCTTTGGTCTGCTCGAGTTGTGTGGTCATCAGCGTTTTGCTGGCGTTAAGCTTATTACGCTGGCTGATCACCTGCGGAGTTTCAGTGAGCGTGCCCGGCGCAGGTGCCGGGCCAAGAACGTCCAGCTGTGCCTGCACCTGCGCCAGCTGAGGGGTCAGCGCGGCAGTCAGCTTGTCGGCATCTTCTGCCAGTTTCTGTGCGGCATCGGTCAGGCCGGTATATTTCTTATCTGTTTTCGCCGATGAAACCTGCTGTTTCAGCTGATCCAGACGCTTTTGTAATGCCGGTAAGGCGGTGGTGACATTCACTTTTACCGGTTGTTCTGCTGTGTCAGGCTGACCGGTACTGTCGTCGGCGTAGCTCAGTACAGGCGTCAGGAATAAACATGACAACAATGCCAGCAGCAGCGGCACTCTTAACATTTTTTGCATAGAAGGATGATTCCGGGAGCTCGAAAAATTATTTTTTTAGAAAAGCGGGAGAAGAATACTCTTTCTTATTAAGAAGAATAGTAGGGATTGTCTGTTTGTTTCACAGTCTGAAAACGGACAGCCCGCAGAAGGGGCTGCCCTTTTTCAGATTAGTCGTTTTTACCCAGCATCTGGCGGAGGATCGCCGCGGAATCCGCAGGTTGCAGTGCCAAAATGCCTGAATACAGACTGATGGAAATTTCACAGACTTTTTCGCGATCGACGTCCGGTTTGGTCAGGTCGCTGAACATCTGCAATTGCTCGCCGTACATATTCGCCAGCGCCTCGCGCACCGGCGCCATCATCTGGACCACTTTTTCAGTGCTGACGGCTTGAGGCTGCGTCGTCTGCCCGCTGCCGGTCGCCAGCAGTAAATCATTCATGGTGTTGAGATCTTTCTGGAATAATGCCGGAGGCAGAACCTCCGCAGTATTAATCCCGCCGCTGACCTGCGGGTAAAGGAATTTGAAGCAGCTGCCGTCTTTGCGCGCCTGCAACGTCTGCATTTCTTCCAGATTGACCTGCATCGCCTCGTTCACATTGGCGTCCGGCGCATGGGTGATACGCTGCGAGAGCAGAACGGACACCATCGGTTTCACGGTGTCGATCGCGTCCTGCTGCGTTTTGCCCTCTTTCTTCATGTTCAGAATATTGCTGCGGATTTGCGCGTAAAGCGCCGGTTCCTGCATTTTGATGGTGTTATACAGCGGCAGGGCTTCCAGCGCCTGGTCGATCTTCTGCTCTTCGCTGTTGCCTGCCAGACGCGGTTTGACCAGTCCACCCCATAAAATATTGCCGCCGACAATCAGCACCAGAAATAAAACGACCGCCGGGATGCGCCCGATTTTGCCTTTTTTGTGTAACGCTCCAAGCAGCGAGCCAACCACCATGCCGCCGATGCCCCACACCATCACTTCTGTCCAGTTCATAATCCGTTGCCTTCAGAAAAATTTAGTGACTTCCAATTTGTGCGACCGCATCACGGCTGGCGTCAATACGCGCCTGCCCGTGCAGTTCTGTCAGTTTGCCCGTCCGCATTTCCAGCAGGCGGTCAGCGTGTTCAAAATAGTGATCATCGTGACTGATTGCCAGCACGGTTTTCCCCATATCACGCAATTGTGGCAACAGCTCACGGTAGAACGTCCGGCGGAATTGGGGATCCTGATCGGCTGCCCATTCGTCGAGCAGCAGGAAGTCTCGCCCTTCTGCCGCCGCCAGCAGCAACGCCACGCGCTTACGTTGCCCCTGTGACAGTTGCAGATTAGTGACTTCGTTGCCGCTGAACTGGAGTTTTTCTTTCATTTTCAGTCGTTGCAGCCAGTCTTCCACGACCAGCGGATCCGGCTGTCCGCCTTGCGGGCCAATCAGCTGACCAAACAGATGGAAATCTGTAAAGACTGCCGAGAAGATCTGCCGATACTGTTCAGCATTTTCTGCCGTAACTGGTACACCATCGAGCAGGATCTGCCCGGAACGCGGCTGATACAGGCCGGTCAGCAACATCGCCATGGTGGATTTTCCGCTGCCGTTGCCGCCAATCAGAAAGACCAGTTCGCCGCGGGTGATGGTCAGATTCAACGGACCGACGCCAAAACCGGCGCCCTCTGATTTGCCTTCATAACTGAACAACAGGTCGCGTAATTCCAGCGTCTGCCACTGTTTTGCAGCAATGGCTGGCGTAAACGCCTCATTATATTCCGCCAGTTTCAGCGATTTCAGTTTGCCAAACGCCACCTGCGCGCTGAGCAGCGTCGGCAGTGCGCCGACCGCCTGCAACATCGGTGTACGCAGGAATAACAACGTCAGGGAATAGGTCGCCGCCACTTCGGTATTGGACCAGCCCATGCCGTTGGCCATAAAGAACACCAGGCCGATTGCGCCCAGCATCATGATATTCGACCAGTTCACGGCGCTCAGATGGAAAGTATCTGCGCGGATAATGTGGTGGCGATACTCTTCAGCATCTTTGCGGTAAATCTCATCGAACAGATGACGCGCCCGCTCGCGGTTCAGCGCCAGCTCTTTGCGCCCTTCAATCACTTTCTGGTAATCGGTTTGCAGTTTGTCTTCCGCCTCGCGCACTTTCGCCAGATGGCGGTAAACGTGAGACACCAGCTTAAAGCCGCCAAAGATAGTGATCACCAGCCAGATAACCGTCACCAGCAGCATTTCCGGCGACAACCACGCCAGATATCCGGCGCAACCAATGGTCAGGATAATCCCCTGCACCAGTTCCGGCAGACGCACGAACGCCAGTGTAATATTGCGGATGTCACTGCCAAGGCTCGCAAGCAGTTGTGCATTACCGATCTGCTCGATACGCTCAATATCGGTGTCTAAAATACGTTTGATGAATTGTCCGCGCAGGCGGTAAATGAAGTGGTGCCCCAGCACGGTCAGGGCCAGCTGGGAGCCCAGCGTCACGGCCATCAGCAGCAGTAACAGCCCGAGAAATTCCGGCAGGACAATTAAAGAAGCCTGTGTGGTTTGAATCAGTTTCAGATTGATAAACGCGATCAGGCCAATGCCCAGAACGGCGCTGAGCAAACTCAGCGCCATCACCCCTAAAAACGGCCAACGGTATTGCTTAAAAACAACGCGTAACAACTCCATGAATTTTTCTCGTTCTGAATGCAGGAAAATGATGCTGCACGCAGTTTAATGACACATCTTGTCATATCAAGAACAATTCTCATTTTCCCGGTCATCCGGTCGGATCACCATGCGCTCAAACTTGCCCGCCACCACCAGATAGCCAAACATGCCGAGTAAACCGTGTGCGCCAACAAACCACAATGCGAGGTTAAAGGAGCCGGTCGCTGCCACGATATAGCCGATCACTACCGGCGTAATAATCCCGGCCACATTGCCCAGACAGTTGAACACCCCGCCACTCAGGCCGATCATTTTCTCCGGTGCCGTATCGGACATCACCGCCCAGCCAATCGCTGATAAACCTTTGCCAAAGAACGCCAGCGTCATCAGCGCAATCACCGCCGCATCAGTGGAAACAAAGTTCGCCATCGCCAGCATGGCGGCAAAAAACATACCGAGTACAAACGGTGTTTTACGCGCTTTTGACGGACTGACGCCGCGGCGGATCATGTAATCCGACATCACACCGCCCAGCACCCCGCCGGTAAAGCCGCAAATCGCTGGTAACGCGACCACCCAGCCAGCCTGCATGACCGTCATCCCGCGCCCTTTGATCAGGTAAATCGGGAACCAGGTCATAAAGAAGTAACTCATCGAGGTAATGCAGTACTGACCAATATAAATGCCCCACAGCGTGCGACTCTGGAACAGTTGCATTACTTCGCGGAAGGTGAATTTCTGGCGCGAAGCACGGCGGTTAAGTTCGAGATCCACCAGCGCACCGTTGGCGCGGATGTATTCGAGTTCGGCAGGTTTGATGTGCGGACTGCTGTGCGGTTCTTTATAAAAGGCGAACCATAAAATCCCGGCGAACAGCCCGACTGCGCCCATCCACAGGAACACATGTTCCCAGCCGAGCGCGTGAGTCAGCCACGCCATGATCGGGGTGAATACGCCAATCGCCATGTACTGCGCGGAGTTAAACAGCGACGTCGCCGTGCCGCGTTCATTGGTCGGGAACCAGCAGGCGACAATGCGTGCATTGGCGGGAAATGCCGGAGACTCCACCAGACCGAGCATAAAGCGCAGGAAGAACAGCATGATAGCCGCCGAAATCCCGCTGACGCCGAACCAGCCGACAGTACCCTGTAACATCGTAAACACTGACCACAGTATCAGGCTGCAACCATAGACCCGCCGTGCGCCGAATTTATCCAGCAGCCAGCCACCGGGGATTTGCCCGATCATATATGCCCAGGCAAACGCCGAAAAAACCATCCCGAGCATCACCGGATCGAGGCTCAGCACCCGCGACACTTCCGTACCGGCAATCGACAGCGTGGCGCGGTCGGCGTAGTTAATCACCGTGATGGCAAAAATCATTCCGAGGACCACGTAACGGAAATGACCCGGTTTCACCGCCTCTGCTGCCGATTCGCGGACCAGCGGTTTGGCGTTATCTGACACATCTGTAGGGGACGTCATGTTTTCTCTCCAGACTTATGAGTGCATTCCTTGCTTTTTGTGACCGGTGACACAGTTTTTGCCGTTCCGGCCACGCCATTCAGATCTAAAAAATCCAAATTAATTAACAGAGTAGAAACATTTAACGATACGGTCTAAGTTAAAAAGACAATGGAACAAGTCAAAAATTGAATGATTGAATTAAACCAGTTGCGCTGTTTTGTGGCGGTCGCGGAGGAATTACATTTCGGACGCGCGGCGAAAAGATTGTTTATGACGCAGCCTCCGCTGAGCCGTCAGATCCAGTTACTCGAACATGCGCTTGGCGCGTGTTTGCTGGAAAGAACCAACCGGCACGTCAGCCTGACGGCCTCGGGAAAGACGTTTTTGCGCGATGCAAAACTGATCCTTGAGTTCACCGGACAGGCGCAGGAAACGGTAAAACGCGTCGAGAAAGGGGAAATCGGGAGGCTGATGCTGGGGTTCACTGCCGTCAGCGGCTACTGGCAAATTCCGCAGATTATTGCGCTGGCGGCGCAGGAACTGCCGGAAATTACGCTGGTGCTCAAAGAGATGGTGTCTTCCGCGCAGCTTCAGGCGCTGGCGGCGCGCACGCTGGATATCGGCTTTGTGCGCCAGCCGGTGGCGCTATTTCCCCTCGCCTATCAGTGTGTGCTGCGCGAGCCGTTATGCGTGGCGCTTCCCGCTGCCTCCGTTCTGGCGGCGAAACCGCGTATCCGTCTGCGCGACTTTGCTGGTCAGCCGTTCATTATGTATTCCGCCACTGAAGGCAAATACTTTTACGACTGTGTAGCCGGGTTGTTTGCCCAGGCCAACGTCGTGCCACATTACGTGCAACATTGCAGCCAGACCCACACCATTCTCGGGCTGGTACGCGCCGGTCTCGGGCTGGCGATTGTGCCGGATAGCGCCCGTCAGCTGGGCTTTCCTGATATTGAGTTCCGCCCGCTCAGCCACCCCGATGCTTTTGCTGAAATCTACATGGCCTGGCGGCAGGACGGCGAAACCCCGGCGCTGGCTGCTTTCCGGCAACTGGTGACGGCACACAGCACCGCAAATGGCGCTATCGCAAGAAAAAAGCTGACAGGCCGCCGCACGCTTCCTAAACTGAGGTAATGGATAAAGAACAAGAACTTCGCCGAAGTAAACGTAACGCGCTGGGGCTGCTGCTGATTGCCGCCGCCCTGTTTGTCATCACCCTTTTCCTGCCACCCAACTTCTGGGTTTCCGGGCTGAAAGCCATTTCCGAGGCCGCGATGGTCGGCGCAATGGCCGACTGGTTTGCGGTCGTGGCACTGTTTCGCCGTGTGCCGGTGCCGTTCGTCGCCTCACACACGGCGATCATCCCTAAAAACAAAGACAAAATTGCCGATAATCTGGCGGTTTTCGTGCAGGAGAAATTCCTCGCGCCCGCGACCCTTATCATGCTTATCCGTCAGCATGACCCCGCACGGATGCTGACCGACTGGCTGAATGCGCCGGATAACGCGCAGCGGTTTGCGAAATATGCCGTGAAGATGATCCGCGGATTTCTGGATGTCACCGACGATCAGCGTATCGCGCAGCTTATGCGCCGCGCGCTGTATCGGGTGATCGACAAAATCGACCTGTCAGCCTCAATTGCCACCCTGCTGGAAAGCCTGACTAAAAACGGACGCCATCAGGAGCTGCTTGATCAGGCGATGGATCAGCTGGAAATCTTGCTGGCAAAAGAAAGCACGCGGCAGTTTATTTCCGCGCAGATTGTCGGCTGGATGAAACGGGAACATCCGCTGACCGCCAAACTGCTGCCGACCGGCTGGCTGGGACGCAACGGCGCGGACTTAGTGTCAAATGCAGTGAATTCAGTGCTCGACGATATGGGCAATGATAAAACCCACGCCTTCCGCAAAGGGTTTGACCGCTCGGTGCAGAACTTTATCTGGAAGCTGCAAAATGACCCCGCGACCGCGCAGAAAGCCGAAGACATCAAGCAATACCTGAAAGATGACGAGAAGCTGAATGCGTACGTGCTGCAGCTGTGGGGCGATATGCGTAACTGGCTGAAAGACGATTTAGAAAGCGAAGATTCACGGGTGTTCGCTAAAGTCACCGAATCCGGGCAATGGCTGGGCAATGCGCTGGCACAAGATGAAAAGCTGCGCCTCTCGCTGAATCAGCAGATGGAAACTATTGCGGAGAAAGTCGCACCGGAGTTTGCCGAATTCCTGACGCGTCATATCAGCGACACGGTAAAAGGCTGGGATCCGCGTGATATGTCACGGCAAATTGAGCTGAACATCGGCAAGGATTTGCAGTTTATCCGCATCAACGGCACGCTGGTCGGCGCCTTTATCGGTCTTGCGCTGTATCTGCTTTCGCAACTGCCAGTGGCAATCCCGTGGGTGATGGCGCGGATTTAAGGACTCCTCACCGGACAACAAACGGGTCTGATTATTTCGGGCCCGTTCATATTACTCTTCCGGATATTCCACATCGTTTTCAGCTGATTTCACCGCAAATCGGGTAAGTAAAAAACCTAATGCCAGGGTAATAACAAGCATTATCGCGATAAAGATAATGACTGCCCAACTCTCTGGCACACCGAAATAAACTCCCCAGCTAAAAACGAAAGCGATTATTGCCATCACAAGGGCCGGAAAAGACCACAGTAACGGCATAGCCACATAACCCCCTTCGGGGACTTTTAACGCTGCAGGCTGTGCTGCCGATAATACCGTTAAGGCAGGTTTACCCTTTTCTGATGCTGCAATAAGCTGCGCTCCCTGCGCATACCTCACGGCATCAGTAGCAATGCCCAGGGCAAGCCACCTGTAGCCTGGGGTGTATTCACCAAAAGCCAGTTCCAGATCGATTCTGTCCGCTGCTGCTTTGCATTCATTCAATGCGTGAAAAAGTGGATACTTTTCCGTTTGTGCTAATCCGGTATACCAGAGTGTTTTGGGGATTATTGTTTGCTCCGCCGCCAGATACACCGGGACCGAGTCCGTCAGATCCGTATCGCCTGTTAATGGCTGGTAAAGATAAACAGGTTTGGGCTTTTCATTTAACGGATATTCTTTGCAAATAAATACGGCTGTGGCACTTTCCATGCTTTTCACCGTTTCATCATTGTAGAGATCGGCAATGATGAATAAACGACTAAATTGCCACTGATTACCCGACTCTTCGATCATTGCTGACAGCACGCCATAATCCGGGCATTCAGATAACTGCGTTATTTCATTTTTAATCCTGAGACCATGACTATCCAGTACCCGGCGTATTTCTTCGGTTGTCGAATTATCACCTTCACGTAACCAATAAAAAACCTCTGTTTCAGGGTGACTTCTTATTTTATCCGCCAAAGGAGTAATAAGCTGATTAAAAATATACTGAGATTTTGTTTCCTCAAAGTCTTCCCTCATTTTTATTCTCAGCGGGGTTTTCGGCGCGAGTGGAAACTGCCCCTCAAGTTTAAGTAATTGCAGAGCAAGATTATCCACCGGAGAAATGGTGGAACAGCCAGCAATAACAAGGTGTTTATGGGCAAACTTTTTCAGATAATAACGATCCCACTCCACACACTGCCTTTTAACGTCATGATAATAGTCTTCAACTGCGCGAAACATACCGGCGTAGCATAAGCCTGATGTAATTATGAGAAAAGGTCCCATAACTGACTGGAGAAAAAACATGGTTTCAACGGATTTATTATCAGGCCAGGACAAAGCCCTTATCACTACCGCTATAGCGATCACCACAAGATATACCAGTAAGATAGCGAGCCAGGGGAAACGAAAGTTTTCTCTCTTTTTAAGGGGTGGATATAGTTTCCATGGACTCATTTACAGGCTCCGGCAATTTGCAAGGTGGTTTTAATCGCGCAACCACAGGCTGCCGTGCAACCATCTACCACAACGCCACGCCCGTTCATCGTCCAGGTTTCACAACACCCGGTGATTGGAAATATCCCTTTGTGGGCCAGACAGATGACCGTGTCGCCTTTAAGCGCAACCGCGATGCCCATAAACGGCGAACCGGAGGCCTCATTAACATATCCCCCGTTGACCAGAGGATCGTTCAAACGAATAACACCTTTCATACTATTTCCCCGCATCCATATTGCAGCGCATATGATCCCATCCCTGATAGTTCTTCACCTCCGGGACTTTATCCGGCAAGTTAAACCACTCGGCTTTGAATTGACTTTTTGATTCCTCAAGTCCTCTTTTGGTCATATACACCATGCCCCATGACCATCCCGGCGCACGCGGTTCAATTTTATGAGATGTTCCATCAGATGCCTTATAAGGAATACCTGGCCCGCCTGGAAGGATGCGCGGGTCATCAAATCCTTTGGATGACATATAAAGGCTTTTTTTAGTCAGTAAAAAACCCTGATCGTTAACGACGGTGAAAGAAATGACATCTTCTGACGGGGGTTGATTCATTTCATCAGGTTCATTAGGGCCGGGAGAGAACATAGCGGTACGCCATGTTTGCCCATAATCTTTAGATACTCTAAAACCTCCTGCACTCCATCCTGTTAAAGCAATATATCGCTCAGAGGGATGTACAAATTTTCGGGTGAAAACGCGATAAAACTGACCTACTGGATTTGAACGAATACCCTTTTGAGTATCGATGTACCAAAGTTCTCCTTCGCAGTTCCAGCCTTTAAGTTCCAGATAACGGTGATCGTCAAACCGATAAACCACCTGCGTCGGCACTTTTTTGGCCTGGACGCTGTTGACAGCTAAAATCAGAAGCAAGCCTGATAATAATTTTATTCCGTTCATACTATTTCCCCGCATCCATATTGCAGCGCATATGATCCCATCCCTGATAGCTCTTCACCTCCGGGACTTTATCCGGCAAGTTAAACCATTCAGACCTGAATTGATTAGTTGAATGCTCAAGCCCTCTTTTGGTCATATACACCATGCCCCATGACCATCCCGGCGCGCGCGCTTCCAGCGTTTGCACAGTGCCATCTTCAACGGTATAGGTAATACCTGGCCCGCCAGGAAGGATCCGTGGGTCATCAAATCCTTTAGAGGACATATAGAGGCTTTTTTTAGTCAGTAAAAAACCCTGATCGTTAACGACGGTGAAAGAAATTCCATCGTCATAAGGGGGAGAATCATCCCCGTTAGGCTCGTTCGGACCAGGAGACATACTCGCCACACTCCAGGTCTGGCCAAAATCTTTAGATACGGTGAAAGCACTCGTTACCTCCCCCCACCACGGAATGGCAATATAACGCTCAGAAGGGTGTTCAAATTTCCGTGTAAATATCTGATAAAACTGAAGCCCCGGTTGTGAATGTATTCCTCGTTTTGTATCGGTGTACCAAAGTTCCCCTTCGCAGTTCCAGCCTTTAAGTTCCAGATAACGGTGATCGTCAAACCGATAAACCACCTGCGTCGGCACTTTTTTGGCTTCCAGGGCGTTAACCGCAAGTAAAATCAGAAAACCAGATAATAATCTTAATCCCTTCATCGCTTCCTCCTTATGCTTTTAACTGGCTGTCACTGAATGGTGTTGGCATATCCCATTGTTTGACTGTGACCATTCCTGAACTGCCTGCTGGGAAAAGCCCCATTTCGATTTCAACACGGCTGCGCGCATAAGGTTTCTCACGTGGGCCATAGCCATTGTCCACACCAAAATCGCCCTTTGGCAGAGCTTTAATTTCATCAGGGCGGTTCATAAAATCTTTTGTCTCAGTAACATTGAGTTTCCCGGTTCGGTAATAATTTTTCGCATCTGAAGATGGATTCAACGGATCCCGCCAGTCAGCCCGATGAAGTAAGCTTTCCCAGAACTTCCCTTCCTGATAATCAAATGACTTGCACTGACCAATGGCCAGGTCAAATGCCATGGCATGCGAGGGCGCAAATTCACTCATCACAATGGAAGAATGCTGGCTGTAACCCACCGGATCAGTTTTCAGCCATTCCTTTTCCAGTTCTTTGCGGGATTTCAGCCAGGTAAGCTGAATACCGCGATATTCAGGCGTTCCTGTGATAACCCCTTTGATGATTTTCTTTTCCCGGCTGATACTTTCGATAATCAGTTGTTGTTCACTGAGCACCGAACCCGGCATAAGGTCGCGGTAATCATATTTATCCAGCTGATAGACAGCCTTGTCTGTCCGGCTTATCGCGCCCGCTTTGGCAGAATAGGAAATTGTCTGGTCAGGGCTGTCCGGATCAACAGCGTATTCGTAATTTGTATTCTGCCCCTGTAATGCAAATTTGAAGGGTTCCGGCAGTTCCTCACCGTTGGGTATCACGTCGCGGAAGTAATAGGCAGCATTGATGCCTGCTGCGGTACTGAAATCGCCGGATTTCTTGATGGGATAAACAAAAGGCTGTCCGTCCGGTGCCTTACCTACTTCACCGTGCTGGACAAAGACGCGCTGATAAAGATTAGGGATATCCTGCGCAATCGCCTGCGGCACACCCCGCCAGCCGATACCCTGCACGTTCTGCAATGACACCGTGTCATCATCGGCACAGAAATAATTAAACACTCTGCCGTTATTATTCCGGCTGTAGCGCGGGTCAGTATGCCACTGGTTTTTTTTAGCTGAGGGCAGCGCACACAGACTCTCAATGGCCGTTATTTCCTCCTCTGTGTGTTGCCCGCCCCGGTATTGCGTCGCCATCAGGTTACAGAAGTTTCTAAAAGTCTTTTGTCTGGCCTCGGTGGTCTGCTGATTTCCTTCCTGAAGGTTTTCACTTATCCGGCTTTCCAGTGAATACGGAGAGTGGTTCATGATCACGCAGTTTACCGGTTCTCCCCCTGCCTGTTTAACCAGCATGTTCGCCAGCATGGTGATGATGGTCCCCTGGCTGTGGGCAACGACGTTTATCACGTCTTTTGCAGTTACAGGTTCATTTCGTATCTGCATGATTAAATCTGCCAGCCTTTGTGCGGCAAAAAACTGGTAGATGCGGTGCGGGTTTGGGTAAATCGGGTGGGTGTAATCCCCGCCATTCATATAGAGCGTGGCGAAACCAACCGGCGCCAGTACCGCGCCCCCTGAACCCGGCCCTAACATATCCGGTATACTGGTTGTCGCGTTGGCGAACGTGCCGCCATTTTTTGCAAAATTCGCATCCAGAGCATTTTTGAAACTGTCGTTCTGAAATCTCAGGAGATTACTGCCGTCATTCCCCTGAGCCGCCATTTTTTTAGGATCATCTTCCTGATACGCGTCATAGGGGAGTTTTGCATCGTCGCGAAAAGTCTTCAGATCATCACGATATTTTTGCTGGTCTTTGACGTAGTCGTCATGGGTAACGGGCTTATAGCCCCAGTAGAAGGGAATTATCGGTGAGCGGCCGGGGGCTTTGATCTTTTGCTGCGCACTTTCATTATGCATCAGCATAAAATCCCGCCATTCGTGCGGGTAAAAGTCGGCACGATCAAGGCGCTTACTCAACCCGGCGATGATGCCTTTTTCCTGGTTCTGATACGCTTCTCCGACGTCATTCACCCCGTGAACCAGAATGACGATGCACGGCATTGGCCGTTTAATCCCGATACTGCAGGTCTGTGCCGCTAAACCCAGCGAGTGATGCACACCGATTTCATTGGTCGCAATGACGCGAGGTTGGTAAGGGCTGCCCTTCTGCTCAGTCATTTAAAAACTCCATTTTGAACGTTTTAATATCATCAGCATCAAGCAGGGATGAATGTCCTTCTCCATCCGTCATCCCCTCGGTAACCGTTCCGTCTGAACCGGTTAGGCGAAATTTTTGATTAGAAATAGGCTGGTCAGGGTCATCAGAAGAATGGAGTTTGAATCGCCGCCTGAAGGTACCTTTTTCAAAAGCAGGTGCTGTCGTCGTCACGCTTTCCGGCCCCATGAAAGCCAGATTGGGTCCTTTCAGTTCAATACCGCTCGGAGAGAATATTTCAACGGAGCCATCGGCATTAATACGGATCCCGCCGCCACCGCAGGAAAGCTGGATGCCTTTTTTCGCACTGATGGTCATCTTGCCGTCCGTGGATGACAGCGTGAAATCCTGCTGTGACAGTAAATGCATTTCGCCACGCTGTGCCTGAGCTTCGACATTGCCCGCGGAGGCAATCATCTGAATCCCCAGTTTCTGAGCAAACAAAGACAGCTTTTCGCCTACGGCTAACGAGAATTTTTTAACGATGTTCAGGCTGGCATTGCTGCCGGCAGTGGCAATCAGATCATCGCCTGCTGAAAGCTGAAGCGAGGACGGGGTAATAAATGCCTGTCCGTGACCTGCATAGGCCAGAAGTGAGGGTGACGTGAGCTGATCAAGCACCTTGCTCAGTTGCTGCTGTGTACCGGTATCAACTGCGCCAGCACCAGATGTAGTCGCGGATTGCTGTAGTGTCTGTGCAAGCGCCAAAGCGCTTTGCAATGCGCTGATGGCTGCCGCCATATCGAGCTGTTTTCCCTGAGCCCGTGGCTGTGGCTCCGTGGTGAGCATCAGCCCTTTAGCGGAACGTATCGTCCCCCATTCGTCGGTGCGTAACTCAAAACCCTCCCCGCGCTTTTTACGTTCGGCATCGACCAGATGACCGCTATTGAGTTGCGTTTTGCCGTACTCGGTGGAGAGTTTGATATGCTCCTGCCCGCGTTTATCTTCAAGTCTTATCTTGTTGAAAGAAGCAGTGCGGATAATGTTGCGCGTGTCATTTTTAATGGTGACCAGATCAGGGTTTGCACCATCATGGAGAACGTGGGAAATGAACGGCCTGTCCGGATCGCCCAGCTCAAAGGCAACCGCGACCTCGGTATTATCCAGTAAGGGGAAATGAAAACCGAAGGTATCGCCAGCATAAGGTCTGCCAAGTCTGACAAAAGCACTTTCGTAACCTTTCTTTTTTTCATCGGGATCAAAATCGAATTTAACAATGTAACGGCCTTGCGCATCCGTTTCTGCATAGAGGGCATTACGTGTTTTGGCTGATACCCTCGCAGGCACAGTGCCGGAAATGACCGGACGGGGAAGACGTTCAGGGCGAAAACAATACACCTCACTGTAAGGAATGCCGCTCAGTGTCGACATAAAATGTTCTGCGCGACTGCCGCTGATTTTAATCTTACAGACGACAAAACCCCGCTTAAATCCCTCAGGGACATTCCCAGTGACATAGAACATTACACCAGGTGAAACCTGCGGGTCATTGGTCACTGCGGTAAAAATACTTTGACGATTCAATAAATATTCGTGGCGCACACGAGCATAAAATGACGCTGATTCGCCCTCAACGCCATAGTGATCGCCGGAAGTAAGCTGATTACCGCCATAGTGATAATCCAGCCCGGCCCGGATATTTTCTGAAATATCGTGAACGTAAACAGACTTATCAGCCTGAGGGGAAGACGGGTCACGGTAATTATAATTACGGGTTTTAACGGTATCAGAAACGACGTTATAGAATTCCCTGAGTTCTGTAACGTATTCCTTCTCGTTTGTCATACCAGAGTTTCTGACAAAGGGTATTTTCTTGTCAGAAAACTGATACCCCGTACCGCTGTCACTGAATACAGTCAGGGTTTTTGTCGTTATTTTGGGGTGATTTTCAAAATGAAACCAAATCCCAACCTCCGATAACAATCGCATAATAAACTGCAGGTCAGTTTCCTGCCACTGAATGACCATTGCGCGTGAAGGGTAAGTGGACTGGAGCTTATCAACGTCAATTTTGTAGCTCTGAATCTGTTTGTGCTCCAGCATCACTTTTTTCACCAGTTCAGGAACGGTGATGTCGAGATAGACCGCAGACTTTCGGGTTCTATCAAGAAGCGCTAATTCGTTTTCTAAAACACATTCATACAAAGCTTCATCTGATGACGAATCAATCCGTGAGAATGACGTAATTATCCCATTGACTTGTTTCATCTCCAGCCACTTTGGGTCAGAATCAAGAAATGCATGAATATTGGGAGCGCGAAAAAGGAAAGATGCGGGCGAGTTAAGCACTTGTTCTACAGGGACACTCATATCCTGACAGGTGAATTTAATTATGTATCTATAGGGTTTACTCAGGTATTCGGTCGCAGTAAAAGATAATACATCAGCATTAATACTCTCGTTAAGTTCAAAGTATAACAAATACCGGTTCAATGACTCTGCATTCTGGAATTCATTATTCATTTTTATTTTTCCTGAATTAAAGGTCAGGCATTCTTATCCTTTTCAACCCCACAAACAAAGACTTAATAATGAAATAGCATTTATCAATAAAAAATCAGACAGTTGCATAAGAAATTAATATAAACAAACCAAAACAATTCATGCAACCAATTACAAATACATTCAGAGGCAGAGAAATAAAAAATCCTCCTCAGAATAATCAGGATCAGAAATACAACTATTATGTCGGTCATCTGAAAAAGTGGAATTTATATAACGCGGTGTTTGGTTGACTGTTAATGCTCCCCCTTTGCAGAGGGAGCAAAACACATTACTTCACAGATTTACTGAATGCATCTACCGCCAGAATAGCGTTCGCTACGTCTTCGGCAGAAAGAGTGTGGTTCAGATTACCCAGCGTATCGCCCTCGCCGCCTGCCAGCGCACCGACTTTCACCAGATTGGCGAACGATTCGTTTTCCAGATGCATTTCTTTCAACGTGGTTGGCATTTTGATGGCGCGGTAGAAGCGAACGTATTTCGCGATCTCTTCGTCAGGACGCTGTTCCAGTACCATTTGCGTCAGCGTACCGTACGCCACTTTTTCGCCATGGGTCAGATGGTGAATGTCACCTGAAATTGCGGTAAAACCGTTGTGGATGGCATGTGCGCCCGCCAGACCGGCATTTTCAAATCCCAGACCGGAAAGCAGTGTGTTGGCTTCCACGACCGCTTCTACCGCCGGTGTCACCAGTTTCTGCTCAACCGCGGTATAGGCGCTGTAGCCGTAAGTCAGCAGCGTTTTCTCGCACGCTTCTGCTATCGCCATACCGGCAATTGTCGGGTCGCCGCCCACCATGGAATGAGAATGTGAACGCAGCACAGCCTGCGCCTCAACAAACGTCGCCAGACCGTCAGCAATACCGGAAGCAAACAGGCGTACCGGCGCCTGTGCGCAAACATGGGTATCCACCAGCACCAGATCCGGGTTTTTATTGTAGAAACGGTAGGATTCGAAAACGCCTTCATCCGAATAGATAACGGAAAGTGCGCTGCACGGCGCATCAGTGGAAGCCACGGTCGGCACAATCACCACATTTTGCTTCAGTTCATCGGCAATAGCTTTTACGGTATCGAGCGTTTTACCGCCGCCGAGGCCGACCACTACCTTAGTTCCCGCATCGCGGGCGATGGCGGCAAGACGGGTAATTTCGTTGGCCGAGGCTTCTCCGTTAAAGCGTTCATAATGGAATTCAACGTCGGCTTTTTTCAGTGACGCGTTAACGCGATCACCGATAATTCCCCAAACGACATCATCAGCTATCAGGAATGATTTTCCGCCCAGAGCAGGCAGATAATCCCCTAATTCATCCAGAACACCGCTGCCCTGAACGTATTTCCTTGGCGAAGAGAAGATAAATTTACTCATGATAAAAACCTCTTTTCGTTGATAATGCTTACGTGAATAACTACCCCGAGGGTAACGCAGTGCGGCAGGAAGCCCAACCCTTTTAATTCACATTAACAGCATGACTCGCAAAGAAAATTTTCAAATAATGAGGATGTTTAAGATATTGCGATAAATAATTTTACGATCAAGTAATACCCCAAAATGATTATATAAACCGGCATGATTTACTCACAAAAATCATTTCGTCGATTGTTAGCTTTCATCTATTGAATACATCAATAAAAGCGACTTCCGCTTATCAGCCAGTCACGTATTATTCACTTCATTGGCAGCACGTCGTAAGCAGTGGTCATTAGCCAGCTCGCTGTTAGCCATTCCATTAATATTTCGAACATTAATAAGGGAACAGCATGTATAACTTTCAGCGCTACAATGCCAAAGAACTGGCGCTTGCCTATATGAGCAGCAAACCACACGATTTTTCGCCAAATGAATTTTTACAGCAGTTGAAAGAAGTCGAAAAATCTTTCGATGCTGCGCTGAGAAATCCTCAGCAACAGCCGCAGAACGGAATGCTGGTGAAGGCGTTTTGATTGCCATCCTGGCTTTCATCAGTTGAGTACCGTGCGTTACCCTTGCTTTACCCGTTAAAGCATTTCGCAAGAGCCTGTGTCTGGTTCACCTGCAAAAAATAATAATGTAGAAAAGCAAAAGCCTCGAATTATCGGGGCTTTTTGTATTCTTATCAGTCACATCTCCTCCAAATCATTCAAGTTGCAGAAAGGCGGCAAACGAACGAATCCCGATGAGCTGACTAAAGTCAGTAATTAGGGTGAGCGAATGCAGCCAACGCACCTGCGGCCTGAAGGATGACGGGGACTATTTCGTCATTTTACGATCGTCAATGTACTTGCGTTTTTCCGGCGCGGGCGGGAAATACTGATATAGCCAGGTTTCTGACAAGGCAGTCTGTCCGTTACGCAGGAACATACGCAGCTCAACCGGTGCGACAGAATCGCTGTCCGGATACCAGTCGAACAGAATGCGATAACCATCGAACGGCTGCACATACAGAATCTCGATATTTTTGATTTTCCCGTGAGAGACGTTGATGACCGGCTCGATGCCTTTATCGGCAAACGCTTTCAGCTCGCCGCCAACGAAATCGATGGCAAAACGGCGCGCCCAGACCTGCGGATAGTTTTCGCCTGGTGCCCAGCCTTCCGGGAAACCGCCCATACCGGTACGGGTCGCCAGCACATTGGCCAGCGGGCTGCGGTGCGGCGGCTCAGAACTCCAGTACAGTTTGTAGCTGAAGCTGAACTCAGCGCCAGATTTCACCGGTCTTTCCGGCTGCCAGAAGCACACCACGTTATCCAGCGTTTCGCCGGTCGTCGGGATTTCCATCAGGTTAACCGCGCCCTTCCCCCAGTCTCCGACCGGTTCGACCCATAAACTCGGGCGTTTGTTATACCAGCCAATGACGTCCTGATAATTGTCGAAATCATGGTCAAGCTGCAACAAACCAAACCCTTTCGGGCTGTTATCGCTGAATGCGTTGAACTGCAAACTCTGCGGGTTATTCAGCGGACGACAAATCCATTCGCCGTTACCTGTCCACATTTCCAGTCGATCTGAGTCGTGAATTTGCGGATGGATCGTATCGCAACGCCCGCGTTCACTGGTGCCACAGCTGAACATACTGGTCATCGGAGAAATACCCAGCTGTTTGATGTCCTCGCGGGCATGCAGGTGGTTTTCGATTTCCATCACCACGCGGGTCGGTTCGCAGTGGATTACGAATTTATAGGCCCCCGTGATGCTCATGCCGTCCAGCAGCCCATAAACGGTGAACGTCGTATCGCCGGGTTTCGGGGTATCAAACCAGAACGAGGTGAAATCCGGGAATTCCTCCGGCTGATCCGTGAAGGTATCCACCGCCACACCGCGCGCTGACAGGCCGTACTGGTAGGTATCATCCACCGCACGGAAATAACTGGCGCCGAGGAAAGACACCACGTCGCGACGCGTCAGTTCCGGCGCTTTATTGACTTTAAAACCGGCGAATCCGAGATTTGAGAAGCCTTCCAGCTGCTTTGTATCCACACCTGCATCGTGATAGTTGAACAGTTCAGGGCGGAAATGAATCTCACGCGCCATATGTTTCACCGGATCCACGGAATACATGCGCACACGGCGCTTAAAGCCCATGCCGACGTGGAATAACTCCACATCCAGCTGACGGTCCGGCAGACCATTCCACAGTGAATGCGCATGATCGTACTGAATGGCGTTGTAAGCCTGCGGCGTCAGTTCAGCCAGCGTTTTAGGCAAGGGTTGAGGCGCGCCACCGTAGGGCTTGTCCGCCAAATCTTTCGCCATTTTTTTCAGCGCATTGAAATCAAACGGCAATTCGCCGCCGTCTGCCACATTCGCCTCTGCCGCTTCTGCGGAACGGGTGAACAGTGTGGACATTGCCGGCACACCACACCAGGCGGCGAGTGCCATAGATGCTTTAATAAATGCTCTTCGTTCCATGCCAGAATCGTTTCCTGTACTGGGCAAAAAATCTGGGGCTTCGTCACAAAAACGCAGTCCCCGCGTATTCAGAATTTTCGACCCTAAGGCTAACGTAAAATTCACAAGCCGAGTACAAGAAATTGAATGCATTCAGCTAATATTTCGCTTGAAAAAGTTAGCGCTTATGACTGCGCTCATCCCCCGTATGGCACGGGCTGAGAGGGTTTTTGGAAACAAGGGATTGAGCCGTAAAGAATACCCTGTTTAAGGGAGATAACCGCAGAAGACTTTAGGAGCATTCTGTTACCGCAAAGTTAAAACCTTTTATGTGACAGTGTCACTCATTAATTTCCCACACTGTCTTATAGATGTTATAAATTTGTAAAGCCAAAATTCCTCACAGCGGAGTTAACGCATGTCAGATGAACTTATTCAGAAGAAGGCTCGGGCGCTGTACGCTCAGCTCACCGGCGAGATTTCACTTCCCTGTTCGCTTCATATTAACGGCGCAGGAAATCTGCCGTCTTATTACCCTGTCACCCCGCTTATTACCGCATCAGTGGCATTAGCCGGAATGGCGCTGTCGCGGTTACTGGCGCTCAGGCATGGCGGACATGAAACCGTGACCGTCGACCGGCGGCTGGCGTCGCTTTGGTGTAAAACCAGCATCAGGCCAGAAGGCTGGGAAATTCCACCCGCCTGGGACAGTCTGGCGGGTGACTACGCGACAGCAGATGGCTGGATCCGTTTGCATACCAATGCGCCTGCGCACCGCAAAGTGGTGGAAACGCTGCTCGGAAAAGCACGAAGCCGCGAAGCACTGGCACAGCGTGTCATTATGTGGAAAAAGGCTGAACTGGAACAGGCCGTGGTGCAGGCGGGAGGATGCGCCGCGCAGATGCTCAGCCCGGACCAATGGCAGCAGCATATTCAGGGAAAATCCCTGCACAATGAGCCGTTGTTTCAGCGCTCTTTAACACCGGCAGCCATACTGCCGCAGTGGGCATTGTCCCGTGAAAAACCGCTGGCAGGCATTAAGGTTCTGGATCTGACACGGATCATCGCCGGGCCGGTCGCCACACGTTTTCTGGCCGGACTGGGTGCCGATGTGTTGCGTATCGATCCCTTCGGCTGGGATGAAACCAGTCAGGAAGCCGATGTCACTTTGGGTAAACATTGTGCGCGGCTCAATTTGCATAACCCGCAGGACCGGCACCGGTTCGAAGAATTATTGCGTGACGCAGATGTGATTGTTCATGGCTACCGTGCCGGTGCGCTGCACAAACTCGGCTATGGCAGCGAGCAGCGTCGTGCTATTGCGCCGGGTCTGGTGGATGTCTGTCTGAACGCCTATGGCTGGAGCGGGCCGTGGCGCGAGCGCCGCGGTTTCGACAGTCTGGTGCAGATGAGTTGTGGCATTGCGCAACAGGGAATGAAGCTGTCGGGGAGCAATAAACCGGTGCCCCTGCCGGTTCAGGCGCTTGATCACACCACTGGTTATCTGATGGCCGCAGCCGTTTTGCAAGGTTTAGCCCAACGGGTGGAGACCGGTCAGGGCAGCGAATTCCGCCTGTCGCTGGCACGTACCGCCCGGGAACTGATGGAAAATGGCGCATCCGCCGCCAGCGACGAACCGCTGATAGGATCCGCAGAACAAGCCGACTTCTCAACGGAGGCGGAAATCACCGTCTGGGGCAATGCCCGGCGTTTGCTTGCGCCGGTCTGGCTGGAAAACACGTCGCTGCAGTGGGATTTACCGGCTTCACCGCTGGGTTCTTCCCCCGCTGGCTGGCGGTCAATGTGAGGATTTCACGATAATAGTGAAAACGCCGCCTTGCGATATTGCAGCGGCGTTTTGCCGATCATTTTCTTGAAACGGGTGATGAAATACGGCGCATCAGAAAAGCCGCATTGCAGCCCGATCTCTTCAACCGAACGGTCGGTTGAGCGCAGCAGTTCACAGGCGCGTTTTACCCGCCGCGTGGCGAGATAATCCTGAATCGAGCCGCCCGTCTCCTGCCCGAATATCCGTGATATATAGCTTTCTGAAAGATCCAGCGCAGCCGCAAGGTCTGCCAGTGAAAACTTCCGCACGTAATTTTCTTCGATCCATTGCATCACTTTCGAAGCCGTCGTGCGGCTGATGGTCTTCGGCTGCCCGTCCTCCGCAGGCATAAACACCATCAGTTGCAGGATAAGCATGGTGATTTCTTCCCATTGATCCGCCTGCGGTTCGGGCAACTGATTAAACTGTTCGAGGATCACTTCGATATGACTGGCATGATCGCTCAGGTCAAAAATAGGCGCGGCACGGTCGGCATCCCAAAGACTGGCGAATCGCCTGCGGCGCTGCGGGAATGATTGCAGACAGCCATCCAGCAACTGATGATCGAGATGAATTGTGGTGCGCAGATACGCGTTCTTCTCGTCCGCTTCCACAAAAACTTTATGCAGTTTGAATGGCGGGAAGACAAACATCCGACCCGGTCGTAGCGTGTATTGCTGATTATCGACAATCACAATGCCGTAGCCCTGACTGACAAAAAGTAATTCCAGGCACTGATGCCAGTGAAAATAATTGGCGCTGCCGCGGCTCATCCGGTTAAAAGAAACCTGACGTTCGTTAAGGGCAATACGTTCGAGATAATCAGATGCGGGCATTCGGGTCATTTCCTCGCAGTGTATTTTTGCGTCTTTTTTCTTCAGGACAACAAAACACAATTTTCAGTCTGTTTTTTATAATTTAAGCCCTTTTACCCGCCATTTAATAAACACAATTTTAAAAATCACGCCATTCTGTGAAGCAGTTAACAATCAGCACTTCTCACTCCTCTATATTTCAGTCTCGACGCAGAGAATTGAAATAATATTTCAAATTAATAAAACTTTATTTTCTGGTTCCCATTCAGTCACCGGGAGAACTTTGATGACCCTGAATATTGTGAATATTGATAACCCGTTGCGTACCCGCGACGATGTGCAGCAACTGCTTAATGAACTTCTCTCGGCGGTGTCGCCGTATACAGAAGAAGGTAAAAGCGGCATTGATTTGGGAAACTCCACCACGCATTACGGTAAAGAGGTTGCCAAAATGGAGGCGCTGTCGCGCATGCTGTGGGGGATTTTCCCGCTGCTGGCCGGTGGCGGCGAATGCGCAGATCTGCCCTTTTACCTGAATGCCATTCGCCTGGGTACCGACCCGCAGCATCCGCAGTACTGGGGGAATATCCGCGATTTCGATCAGCGATGCGTAGAAATGGCCGCCTTCGGTGTCGGGCTGACGCTCCTTAATAAGCAACTCTTGCAACATTTCACCCCGCAGGAACAGCAGAACCTGGCGGCGTGGCTGGATCAGGGGCGTGATGCGACCATTCCCAATAACAACTGGAATTTCTTCCCGATCATGGTGCAGATGGGCTTTAAGCAAAGCGGTCTGCCCTGGGATCAGGCTGCCGCAGGCGCCCGTTTTGAATTGATGGAAAGTTATTATCTTGGCGATGGCTGGTATTCCGATGGTCCGGGCCGTCCGCGTGATTACTACATTTCAATGGCGTTTCATTATTACGGACTGCTTTACGCACAAAATATGACGGATGTGGATGCGCCGCGTGCCGCCATGCTTCGTGAACGTGCGCAGCGTTTCGCTCAGGATTTCATCACCATGTTCTCCGCAGAGGGTGCGGCCGTGCCTTTCGGCCGCAGCCTGACCTATCGCTTCGCCGAAGCGGCTTTCTGGAGCGCCGCCGCGTACAGCAAACTGGACGTTTTCACACCGGGCATCATCAAAGGTGTGATCTTGCGTCATCTGCGGCACTGGCTGAAAGAGCCTATTTTTGACCGTGACGGCGTGCTCAGTATTGGTTATCACACACCAAATCTGGTGATGGCCGAAGACTATAACGCGCCGGGTTCCCCTTACTGGGCGTGCAAGCTGTTTCTGGTGCTGGCCCTGCCGCAGGACGATGCGTTCTGGCAGGCCGATGAAGCGCCACTGCCGGAACTATCCCGCGCTCACTGCATTCCTCATGCCAGTCAGATCCTGACCCGCGATGCCGAAGGTGAGCATGTGGTGATGCTCACCTCCGGACAGCTTGAGCTGAATAACTTTGTGAATACCGAAGCCAAGTACACCAAATTCGCCTATTCCAGCCAGTTTGGTTTCACACTGGATCGTGGCCGTTACGGGCTGAATCACGCCGGTTGTGATTCGATGCTGATGTTCTCTGAAGGCGACGGGTATTTTCGCGGACGTCGCGACTGTGCCGAAACCCGCATCACCGGCTCGATGATTTATTCCCGCTGGCTGCCGTGGCATGACGTTTGCGTCCGCACCTGGCTTATTCCTTGCGGAGACTGGCATCTGCGCGTACATCACATCGAAAATCAGCGTCCGCTTGATACAGCCGAAGGCGGTTTTGCAGTCATTCAGGAGCCTTCCACGCACGCTGAATTCACCGGCGATCGCCGCGCGATAACGGTCACAGCACGTAACGGCATCACCCGGATTGTCAGTCTGGAAAGTCAGGCTGTGCGGGAAGCCGTTACGGTGGTCACCCCGCCGAACAGCAGCATTATGTTTGCCGAAACCGCGGTCATTCCGGTGCTGCAAAACAGCCTTCCCGCAGGTTCACACTGGCTGATCACCGCCGTATGTGCGTCGGCAAGCAGTGATATCAGCAACAAAGACGTGCCGGAAGTCAGTATGGAGGGTGCGCTACTGCGCTGGCAGTCTCCCGGCCACAGCGGCCAGATAACGTTAGGTTAACCGTCAGAGTCCGTTTCAGGAGTCACTATGAAAGCGATAAAAACTGCCAGTAAAACGGCTTACTATAAAATGAGCAGCTTTATATTCCTGTATTTCTTCACCTGGTCTTCAAGCTTCGGGCTGTATGCCCTGTGGCTCGGCCAAAAGGCCGGTCTGGACAGCGTCAGTATCGGCACGGTTTTTGCCATCAACGGCGTATTCGCGGTGATCATGAAGCCGGTTTATGGCTACATCATGGACAAAATCGGCATGAGCAAATCCCTGCTCTATTTTGTCGTGCTGGTTTCCGCGCTGATGGCGCCGTTCTTTATTTACATTTATCAGCCCCTGCTGGAAAGCCATCTGATGCTTGGGATTATCGCCGGTGCGCTGTATCTGAGCCTTGGCTGGTACGCCGGTGTGGCGGCTTCTGAATCTTACGCCGACCGCTTCAGTCGCCTGTACCACATGGAATTCGGTCAGGTGCGTATGTGGGGCTCGCTCGGCTGGGCGCTGGCGGCCTCGTTTTCCGGCTTACTGTTTAATCTGTCTCCGGCCTGGAACTTCGGTCTGAGCAGCGCCACCTCGCTGGTGATGTTAGCGGTTCTGCTGTCTCTGAAAATTGGTGATGAAGAACTCAAAAATAACGACGTGATTTCTGCGCAAAAAATCGTGTTCAGCGACGTTATTTTGCTGCTCAAAAACCGCAAATTCTGGATGTTCTCAATGTATGTCGCGGGCGTGGCGTGGATGATGTTTGTCGCTGAACAGCAGTTCTCACGCTATTTCGTCACCTTCTTCGACACCAAAGAGCAAGGCAACGCCTGGTACGGATATCTGAGCACCGTGCAGTCCGGTCTTGAATTCCTGATGATGATGGTGATCCCTTTCCTGGTGAACTATTTCGGTGCCAAGAAAGGCCTGCTGCTGGTGGGCGCAGTAGTGGGAATACGTCTGATCGCTTCCGGACTGACCAGCGACCCGCTGCTTATTTCGATTATCAAACCGTTCTACGGGCTGGAAATCGCCCTGCTACTGGTATCGGTATTCAAATATATCGCTGAGCATTTCAGCAAACGCGTCAACGCCACCATGTATCTGCTGGGTTATCAGGCAATGATTTATGTTGGCTCAATCGTGGTCGCCCCGCCTGCCGGTTACTTCTATGACCGCATTGGTTTCGAACACACGTATCTGGTGATGGGCGGCATTGCACTGTGCTTCACGCTGATTTCTGCTTTCACGCTATCTGCCTGTCACAGCCTGCGTTCCGGCGCGCCAGCCCCCGCAGAACCTGCCGAAAACAACGGCGAACTCGCGCCGCTGAAATGACCAACTGAAATCCATCCATTGACTCTAAGACACTTATTGCTCTGCAAAAGGGAGACGTTATGACGCTCAATATCACGAAAGAAAAGTTACTGCCCGTTGAACTGAACCAGCTGGACAGAATTGCTTTCGCGCAAAAATTACAACGGGCACGCCAGGTGGTGCTCAGTAAAATTTCCCGCAATGTGGATAAATTTGGCGATAAGTTTCCGGCAGAAACCTGCGAAAACGGCCACTACAAACTGACAGATAATGTGGAGTGGACCACCAGTTTCTGGACCGGACAACTGTGGCTGGCGTATGAGATGACCGGCGACGACCGTTACCGGCTGGCGGCAGAAAAACAGGTGACGTCATTTGGTAACCGCATCGCTAACCGCATTGATACCGCCACGCACGATCTCGGTTTTCTCTACAGTTTGTCCTGCGTCAGTGCCTTTAAACTGACCGGCAACCGTCAGGCACGCGAATTTGCCCTGCTGGCGGCCGAAGCTCTGATGGAACGCTTCAATAGCAAAGCAAAAATCATTCAGGCATGGGGGGATTTAACGGATCCGGAACAGGCCGGGCGCATGATTATTGACTGCAATATGAACCTGCCATTGCTCTACTGGGCAAGTGAACAAACCGGCGAACCTCGCTTTGCAGACGCGGCGAGCGCCCATGCGGAGCAGGCTGCGAAATATATTGTGCGCCCGGACGCGTCGACGTATCACACGTATTACATGGATACCATCGCCGGTGAACCGCGTTTCGGCAACACGCATCAGGGTTATGCGGATGATTCCTGCTGGTCGCGCGGTCAGGCCTGGGGCATTTACGGATTCCTGCTCAGCTACCGTTATACCGGCGATGAAGAACAGGTCGAGCTGTCACGCTGCCTGGCGCATTATTTCCTTAACCGTCTGCCGGAAGATGATGTGTGTCACTGGGATTTGGCGCTGCTGGGTACCGATGCCGTTCGCGACAGTTCAGCCGCTGCCATTGCGGTGTGCGGCCTGCTGAGTCTGGCCACGGCCCTGCCCGCCACGGACGTCAAACGCGCCTGTTATGAGGAAATGGCGCTGCGGATTATGAATTCACTGACTGAGAATTATCTGGCCGGAGAGCAGGAAGATTGTGATGGTCTGCTTAAGCATTCTGTATATCACATGGCGAGCGGTAAAGGCGTGGATGAGTGTTGCAGCTGGGGCGATTATTTTTATGTTGAAGCCCTGACGCGCCTGACGCAGTGCTGGCAATCCTACTGGTAATCACTGTGACGCAGCGCTGACACGCTGCGTCCGCTTTTATTGCCATATTTCATTCGTGAATTGTTTTTAAGCATAAGCAGCATCATCATCTCCCTGCGAAGTGTTGCAGAGTGTTACTGTAACACACCTGTTATTAAGCCTTTCTTCTATGTCCTTACATCCATTAAGAATAATCCGAATTAGTTTCCTTTTTTTGTTCAGTTACAAAGTTAATTCTGACATAAACCAAATTAATCAATAACCTCCCTGTGCTTGAACAACAAAAAATAACACTTCCAACCGGTCAACTTTCATGCAAAAAGTAGAGTCAGCGCGCATTCTTTGCGCTTTGTGCTGACACCAAAGAATCCAATCATTATGCAGAACAAGGACGTCCTACGAGGACTTACTATGCAAACGATAATCTTGGATCCATGCCGGTATACCCGTCTGGGCTTGCAACAATTACTCACCAGCGAACAGGAAATCAGTTACGCCAGCAGTTTTGACCAGCTACAGGCCGGATGCGTCAGACTCAAACCCTCTGTGGTGTTTATTAATGAGGATTGCATGTTGTCTCAGTCGCATAACAAAGAGCGGCTGGGTGAACTGATTACTGACTGCCCGGAAACATTATTTTTTATCTTCATGTCGCGTACGCGTATTCATTTTGAAGAATATATTTTTGTTCGAAAGAACGTGATTATCACCTCGAAATCAATTAAGGCAGCAACGCTCCGTCAGTTACTGAATCATCCCTCACTGCCGCAGGCACAGGATCCGGCCAGTTGTGCGGCGCTGGATATCAGACCGGTGATGCTCAGCCGTTCAGAATCCGCCACGTTAAGAATGTGGATGTCAGGTAACGGAACGATTGAAATATCCGATAAGTTGCAAATCAAAACAAAAACGGTGTCTTCATATAAAGGAAATATTAAGCGGAAAATAAAGTCACCGAATAAACATATTATTTATCACGTTGTTCGTTTGTGTGACCAACTCACCAACGGAATATACGTGAATTAGCCTCTCTCCGGTCCCCGCTACAGGCTGTGTCTTGACGTAGCCTGTAGCGAACGCGATAAATCTGCAAAAATGCGATCTGCGCCACAAATATAAACTGAATATCTCCGCTCAAATGCCGATGAATCTTATTGGCGCTTTCTTTTCGTCACGGCAGGACTTGCCCGCTGGCAATGTCTACATCGCTGTTACTTACCGTCCGGAACCGACGGTATGCAGGATCAACAGAGCGGAATAAAATAATATGGATACTCCTACCCTTTCAGATTCCAGAACGTCTTTCATCAGCAATATTCGACTGATTACCCTGATTAGCCTGATCCTCACCGGGATCCTGTTTCTTTTCGCCGTTTCCATCGGTACATCCAGCTTCTTTCTTAAGCAAAGCAATGCCGCACTCGCGAATGCCACGCAGGAACTGCAAATTCGTCTGGCGCTCTCTAACAGTTCTAACCATCTGCGCACGGCGCGTTTGTTACTGATCCAGGCCGCTGCTGCTGCCCGTGTCGGCGATCAGGATGTGTTCAATCAGAACCTGACTGACGCCGCCAGCCGGATTAAACAATCGCAGTCTTCTTTTGAGAGCTATATCAATCGCCCGAATAAAACAGAAAAGGATCTGGCGCTCGATGAGCCGCTGAAAAAAGCTTACAACGATTATCTGACCAAAGGCATGGCACCGATGCTGGAATCAGCCAAACAGGCGCATTTTGAAGAAGTCATTTCTCAGGAAGCCGAAACCGTGCGCAACCTCGATCTGGCCAACAACATACCGTTACTGGCTGCCATCGCCTATCGCACCGAAACCGCCAACGCCATTAATGACAAAGCCCAGCGTAACGCCGTTCTCGGTTATACGCTGATGGCTGGCAGCTTCCTGCTGGCGCTGGTCCTGACCTTCATCACCTATCTGGTGATGCGCAAAGTGATCATTAATCCGCTTAACCGTCTGGTGACGCGTATTCAGAAAATCTCCGAAGGCGACCTGACTCAACCAGGTCAGAGCAATGGCCGGAATGAAATCGGGGTGCTGAGCAGCAATGTTGAACAGATGCAGCACTCTCTGGCGTCCACGGTGCTGACCGTGCGTGAAGGTGCCGTGTCGATTTATCAGGGTTCAACGGAAATCGCTTCCGGTAATACCGATCTTTCCTCCCGCACCGAGCAACAGGCCGCTGCGCTGGAAGAAACCGCCGCCAGCATGGAACAACTGACCGCGACCGTGAAACAGAACTCGGAAAATGCCCATCACGCCAGCAAACTGGCCGCTGATGCTTCGCGGAAAGCGCAAAAAGGCGGCAGCATTGTGGAAGATGTGGTGACGACGATGGATAAAATTTCGCGCAGCTCATCCAAAATTGCTGAAATCACCAACGTGATTAACAGTATTGCCTTCCAGACCAATATTCTGGCGCTGAATGCCGCGGTGGAAGCCGCGCGGGCGGGCGAACAGGGCCGTGGCTTTGCCGTTGTCGCCAGCGAAGTGCGCAATCTGGCGCAAAGAAGTGCGCAGGCCGCGAAAGAAATTGAAACGCTGATTGAAGAATCCGTCGATTACGTGGGCGAAGGCTGCATTCTGGTCGGCGACGCAGGCGATACAATGTCTGAAATCGTCACCGCCGTCGGTCACGTTACGAATATCATGGGTGAAATCGCTTCCGCCTCTGACGAGCAAAGCCGCGGGATCAGTCAGGTCAGTCTGGCCGTGTCGGAAATGGACGGCGTCACTCAACAAAACGCCTCACTGGTGCAGGAAGCCTCTGCGGCGGCGGCATCGCTGGAAGAACAGGCTGCGCGTCTGACTCAGGCCGTCGCGGTATTTCGTCTTGAGGGCACCACTCAACGTGCTCCGGCAAAGCGCCAGCCACCGGTTCGCACCCTTTCCGCCCCGGACTCGCGTTCATCCAAACAGGCCAGCGAACAGCCTAACTGGGAAACGTTCTGATCCCGCAACATTGCTTTAAAAGACAGCCTTTGAAACAAAAACACCGGCGGCATTTGCCCCGGTGTTTTTTTATGCCGACAACCTGTTTGCTGGCGAAGACTATTCGGTGCCTTCACGCGGTTCGACGAATGTGCCGTCTTTGCTGTCACCTTCATTGAAGAACCAGATGCCCGCCGGATAATCTTCCAGCGACACCAGATACATGATGCCTTCGTAAAACTCTTCAACGGCTAATACTTTACCCGGACGGCGCGGTCCGCCGTCGGTTTTCACTGTCACAAGATCATTAACTTTCATCAGGTTATCCCATGGTTTTCAATTATGTTTATTGTAGTACAGACCGTCACACAAAAGCAGGTGGCGAGGGGAAAGTTAGCCTGAAAAGCAGAAAATAACCCTGCGGCACTAATTTGCATTTCCTTAACATATTGCGGCCAGAATCCTGACTTTGATATCCACTATACTGGCTGCGTGCTCACCCCCGAGGGAGTACAACAATGAATGTCATAAGAAATATTTTTGCCCGCCACTATGCGGGCTTTTTTTTGTTCTTTTGCCAGTACGTTCCGGCAAAGCAGTTATTGCAGAGCAAACTTCACCCTCTCCATCCGCAAATGACATCCTGACACAGGATCTATAAGCCAGATCGACAAACTACAGACGTAAAAAAACCCGCGCATGCGGGTTTTTGTTATCTTTACGTTTATCGCTGAAAACAGCGGTAAAGCAAGATTAGATAGCGGTAACGTTAGCCGCAGACGGACCTTTAGCACCGTTCTCGATAGTGAACTGTACGTTCTGGCCTTCAGCCAGGGTCTTGAAACCTTGATCCTGGATAGCGGAGAAGTGTACGAACACATCTTTGCTGCCGTCAGCAGGAGTGATGAAGCCAAAGCCTTTAGACTCGTTAAACCACTTAACCTGACCTTTCATCATTGACATAGGAATTACCTTTTAAAAATAAATTTCGCCACCATGGGCATGTTATAGCCGGATTTCAGTCGTTACTTATGGAGGCACTAAGAAGGAAATTCGTCAGAGCAGGGTTATCATGGATAACGCTTTAAATTGGAACAACTTTACTCAGGATGTCGTGCATAAATAGGTCTGTACCACAGGCCGGTATGTATTTACTCATGACTGCCCTTTAATAGCAACTCTTTTTAATGCAATGGTGAGGTAAACCCCAAAAATAGTCGAAATACGTACCAGATAGTACAATCATTGAGCAGTTATCAGGCTATTTTTCAACAGGTTGGGAAGTATCGGCTTCAAGAACCGCTCCGCAATGCGCGCAAAATTTTGCATCAATTTCATGTCTGGAATGCAGACAAATCTGACAGGAACGCGCCGCACGTCCTTTTTCCAACTCTTGTGACATATAAGCGGTCAAAATCCCGGTAGGAACGGCGATGATGGAATACCCCAGCAGAATAAGCACCGATGCCAGCATTCGTCCCAGCGCGGTATGCGGCGTGATATCACCGTAACCGACCGTGGTGAGCGTGACGACCGCCCAGTAAACTGAGGTCCCCAGTGAGCTAAACCCGTCATTCCCCCCTTCTACCGCAAACATCAGTCCGCCAAATAAACACAAGATGATCGCCACAAAGCCGAAGAAGATGCCCAGCTTACGTCGCGCACGCATCAGGCTGCGCCACAAGATCCCGGCATCACTCATATAGCGCAGCAATTTGAGCACCCGAAGTACCCGCAGGACCCTCAGCAGACGTATCAGCACCATCAGATTCGCTGACAAAGTAAGCGACGGCATCAGCCAGATGATGTACATCGGCAACACAGTACAAAGGTCGACAATCCCGAAAAAGCTCAACGGGTAGCGAGTTTTTCGTGGTGAGGAAATCAACCGCAGCAAGTATTCAACCGTGAACACGGCGGTGAACACCACTTCCATCAGGCCGAGCTGTAACAAAATCTTCGGCGAATTGGGGAAGAGATCGCTGGCGCTCGACTCAATGAACAAAGAAAGAACGCTCAGCATCGAGATAACAATCCAGAACGTTTCCATGCGGCGCCCGCTGCGTGTGCGGTGATCAAATAAAAGGGCATAACATCTGCGTCGTGCTGACGCGAAATAGCGGTAATCCTGAGACATAAACGACACCGGCAAAAGGAGTTAAGGCAAGAATAGACGCTTTTAGACGCCGCGCCTATGGGTGAGAAAGTCCAAAAAAAAGCCGGTCACATATTGTCTTTAAAAGACCCGGTGACCGGCGTTTTACAGCACGAATGTCGCGTGCTGGATTAATCCATGAGCTCTGAAACTGCATTACGGACATAAGCCGTAATTTGCGCGACGTCTTCCGCGTCAGCACTGCCACCGCCGATTGATCGCACGGTATTCTCCAGATGGCCAATATCCTGTTCGACTTTCTTCGCAATCTGCACTTTAACAATCGTATCGACAGAAGAAATAAAAGCCCGCATCACGGCCTTCAGGGCGAAAATCTCACCGAAAGAATCGTACGCAGGTTTATCCGCAGCGGTTGGTTGCGCTGCACGTGGCGGCAGGTCTTTCAGCCTGTCCACATGTTCAATCATCAGATCCATGTCTCTGATGAGTTCATCAAAACTCTTAGCCACTGGTTTTCCTTCGCCCGGCGAAAGGCAGCAGGATACCACCGCGCTTTCAAGCCGAGAAGTCACAGAAACGTGTAAAGAGTAAATTTCGCCACAATGCGCCTGCCCTGCTGATTTAACTCAATATTCAGGACAGACGCATTAGGTCGCTATTTAACCAAAATTGCTAGTCAACGCGTAATAAATGCTCTTCAGCGTGCAACACACGCTATCCAATGCGCAATACACGCGTTTCAATGCGCAATAAGGGTTAACCGGCGTTTTTCAGTGAAGCCATATCAACAACAAAGCGGTATTTCACGTCGCTTTTCAGCATACGTTCGTAAGCGCCGTTGATATCCTGCATGTCGATCATTTCCACATCACAGGAAATGTCATGCTCGGCACAGAAATCCAGCATTTCCTGAGTTTCCGCGATACCGCCGATCAGGGAGCCGGCAACGGTTTTGCGGCCCATGACCAGTTTACCGCTGTGCAGCGCAGGTTCGATTGGCTCGATCAGGCCAACCAGAATATGCGTACCATCACGCTTGAGGGTTTCCAGGTACGGATTCAGGTCGTGCGGGTTTGGTACCGTGTCCAGAATAAAGTCGAAGTGACTTTTCACTGCGGCCATTTGTTCTGCATCGGTAGACAACACCACGTGGTCAGCGCCCAGACGGTAAGCTTCCTGCTCTTTGCCTTTGGAACGGGTGAATAACGTCACATCCGCACCCAGCGCTTTAGCGAATTTCAGGCCCATGTGACCTAAACCCCCCAAACCAACAACCGCGACTTTATGACCTTTACCCACTTTCCAGTGCTTAAGCGGAGAGTAAGTGGTGATACCGGCACACAGCAGCGGTGCGGCAGATTTGATGTCCAGCTTTTCAGAAACGCGCAGTACGAATTTTTCTGAAACTACGATTTGTTCAGAATAACCGCCATAAGTCATCATGTTGTCATGACGATCAAGGCTGTTATAGGTCATGGTAGCGCCTTCTTCACAGTACTGTTCCAGGCTTTCTGCGCAGGACTCACAGTGCTGACAAGAATCGACCATACAACCCACACCGACGGTATCGCCGACGTTGAAGCCTGTTACTTTCGCGCCAACGTGTTTAACGCGACCGATAATTTCATGGCCCGGAACCATCGGATAAATGCTCTGATGCCATTCGTTACGAGCCTGGTGGATGTCTGAGTGACACACGCCACAGTAAAGAATGTCGATCACAACGTCGGTATCACGCGGGTCACGGCGAACAAAGTTATGAGGCGCGAGAGGCGCATCCGCTGAATGTGCAGCGAAACCACGAACGTTAAGCGTCATTTTTTTCTCCTGGTAGGCAAACGGAATACTTCATGCCCGCACGAACTGCAGGCACCAGGAAATTATGCGGGTTTTAGATGACAAACAGATATAACGATTCTCGCTATTGCTTGCCTGAATCTGTTTTTTTCAGGATTTTTTGAAAGGATTGTACAGTGACTAAACAGTGGCGCCCTGCGAGCAAAGCGCCATGTTTTCAGAAAGGATTAAATCAGACCCGCTTCTTTCAGTTCGCTTTTCATGTACGCGTAATAGATAGGTGCGGCCACGACGCCGGGGATACCAAACGCAGCTTCAAAGACCAGCATCGCCAGCAGAACTTCCCAGGACTTCGCCTTAATACGGCTGCCAACAATACGCGCATTCAGGAAGTATTCCACCTTGTGAATGATGATCAGATACGCCAGAACCAGCGCGCCGACCCACAATGAAAGGGAAAGACCGACGATGAAAATCAGCGTGTTAGAAATAAGATTACCGATCACCGGTAGCAATCCGCACACGAACGTCACCACCACCAGCGTTTTCGCCAGCGGCAGATGAATGCCGAACAGCGGTAAAATCCCGAACAGGAAAATACCGGACAAAACGGTGTTGATCAGCGAAATCTGGAACTGAGCAAACACAATATTGCGGAAGGCTTCGCCCAGCAAACGCATCCGCTGCAACAGTTCCTTTTTCAGCGGCGCGTGATGTTCACCGTGATTCGGTTGCTGAAGCGAAATAATCGCGCCGAGGATCATGCCGATAATCATCGTCAGAAACACATGTGCCGCGTTCTTGCCGAAAGCCTGAATCATCACAATATGCTCGCGTAACCATTGCAGGAAACTGCGCTGTAACTCTTCAATATTGGCGGGCAGATAATGCAGCAATACCGGCGACAGACGGCTCTGTGCGTCGGAAAGCAAACGCGACACCATGGCATTAAAGGCCACCGGATTTTTCATATCTTCCATCAGAAAATCGGCAATACCGGCAATCGCCACCGTCAGGAAACTGACGACCAGCGTACCGATAACCGCGACCACAACCCAGCGGGCACGTTCTCCGCTGATGATTTTCTGAAAGTACGGCGTCAGGGCGTTGATAAGTTCAAACACTAAAAAACCGGCAATAAAACATGCCAGTAAATGAAGAGGAAGAATCAGTAACAGCCCGCCCATCACAATCAACACACTGAGCCAGCGAATTTGATTCGATCTCATAATCTGCATTACCTGTTTCCTTAAAATCTCTGTGTAGCGGGCTGCGCCCTGCAATCATCCTTATCATAGCACTGAACAATACACCGCCCTTCTACGCAAGCGTAAACCCGCAAGAAAATTTTGACAGTCACGCTGGGTTCTCTATGATCGGAGGGTATTAATAGATAAAGAAAATCCTACATTCTGGTGAATAACAATGTCTGAACTCATCCGCGAAAAGCTCACACTCCCTGAAGGTCACGATAAATTGCTGCTGCACTCCTGCTGTGCGCCCTGTTCAGGTGAAGTGATGGAGGCCATTCAGGCGTCGGGTATCGATTATACAATTTATTTCTACAACCCGAATATTCACCCGCAGAAAGAATATATGCTGCGCAAAGAAGAAAATATGCGTTTCGCTGAGCAGCATGGCATTCCATTTATTGATGCAGATTACGACACCGATAATTGGTTTGAGCGCGCTAAAGGAATGGAAAATGCACCTGAGCGCGGCGAGCGCTGTACCATGTGTTTTGATATGCGCTTTGAACGCACGGCACTTTATGCCTGGGAAAATGGTTTCAGTGCCATTACCAGTTGTCTGGGTATTTCGCGCTGGAAAGATATGAAACAAATTACCGGCTGCGGCGAACGTGCAGCCGCGCCTTATCCGGGCATGGTGTACTGGGATTATAACTGGCGTAAAAAAGGCGGTTCAGCGCGAATGATTGAAATCAGCAAGCGCGAACGTTTTTATCAGCAGGAATACTGCGGATGCGTTTACTCCTTACGCGACAGCAACTTACACCGTAAATCGCAGGGGCGCGGACTGATCAAACTCGGCGTGAAATATTACGGCGACGAGGACGATGAATAACCGCTTTTCACTTTCCTCTCTGCCCTGCAAACCCGGCCTGAGCGCCGGGTTTATTATTCTGCTATTTCTCCCCTCACCTGTCAGATACACCAGATAAAAATCTGCGGTCAGTTATTTATATTGCAGGATTAATTCACTGCATTATTTAACCATTCCCCTGTGAGATTTTTCGCTATTTTTTGCATCTTGCGTTCAGTCATCACGCTTGTTACTTTCCGCTTCACGCATTTTTTATGCGAATTAGATCTATGTAATTACACAGGGTTATTACCGGTGTATTCACCAGGCAGAGAACCATCAAAAATATAAAACAAACACAACAACATTGAGGGACACACCATGTGGGTTTTAATTGGTATTCCGATCGTCGTGCTGGGATTCGCACTGCGGTTTAATCCATTATTAGTGGTCACCGTCGCCGGTATTTCAACCGGGCTGGCGGGCGGTATGCACACCGTTGAGATCATCAGCGCCTTCGGCAAAGCCTTTACCGATAACCGTTATATGGGTCTGATCTGGCTGACGCTTCCGGTGATTGCCATTCTTGAGCGCAGCGGCCTCAAGGAACAGGCGCGGCATCTGATTTCGAAAGTCCACGCTGCCACCACCGGCCGTGTGCTGATGTTGTATTTCTTCCTGCGCCAGATGACCGCTGCGCTGGGGCTCAATTCTCTGGGCGGCCACGCGCAGATGGTTCGCCCGCTGATTGCACCGATGGCAGAAGCGGCGGCAACCACCAAATACGGTGATTTACCCAATGATGTGCGCCAGAAAATCCGTGCTCACGCCGCGGCGGCGGATAACGTTGCGGTATTTTTCGGTGAGGATATCTTTATCGCCGTGCAATCCATCCTGCTGATCAAAGGTTTTCTCGAGCAATACGGCATTAACGTCGAGCCCCTGCATCTTTCCGTCTGGGCAATCCCGACGGCCATCGCTGCGCTGATTATCCACTTTATTCGTTTGTGGCTGCTTGACCGCTCGCTGGCAAAACGTTTTGACGTTCATCACGGGAGCGCAGCGAAATGATCAGCTTACAAACCGTTTATATCCTTGCAGGACTGATGTTTTGCGCTTACGCCTTCTTTAACCTGCGCGATAAAAGCAACGCACGCCGTTATGTAAACGCGCTGTTTTGGGGCATTTACGGCATTACCTTCCTGTTTGGCGGCGAATTACCGCATTTCGTCACCGGTTGCATGGCGATATTACTGGCCATTATTGCCGGTACCGGAAAACTCGGGAAAGGCAAAACCGATAACGATCAGCCGGAAATGGTGGAAAAACGTGAAGCGGGTGCGAAGCGTTTTGGCAATAAACTGTTCATTCCTGCCCTGCTGATCCCGATTGTGACCCTGATTGGCACCCTGACACTGAAATACACCCCGCTGGTGGAAGCCAAAAACGTTACTCTGATTTCACTGGTGATCGGCACGCTGGTGGCATTTATTGCCGCGCTGGTGATGCTGCGCGATTCGCCGGTTAAGGCGATAAGAGCGGGCGGTCAGACGATGGATACCGTGGGCTGGGCGGCCATTTTGCCGCAAATGCTGGCCGCACTCGGCGCGCTGTTTGCGCTGGCGGGCGTCGGCGGCGTGGTGTCTGAACTGGTCAAAAACATTATTCCACTGGGATCTCCGCTGGCGATTGTTATCGCTTATACCTTCGGCATGGCGCTGTTCACCATGATTATGGGTAACGGGTTCGCCGCATTTCCGGTGATGACAGCGGGTATCGGCTTGCCGCTCATCGTGAATCAGCTGGGCGGAAACCCCGCGATTATGGGCGCTATCGGGATGTTGTCCGGTTTTTGCGGAACACTGATGACGCCAATGGCTGCGAATTTCAACATCGTTCCGGCGGCGTTACTTGAATTGCAGGATAAAAATGGCGTGATCAAAGCACAGTGGAAAACCGGCGTATTGTTGTTGCTGGTCAACACCGCCTTTATGTATCTCTTTGTGTTCCGTTTCTGATAAGGGAAAAGATGACAACGCAACCGACAACGACCCTGACGCCAGAAATGGCGTCCCGTTTTGCCTCGCTGGCGCTGAATCATTTAACGCGCGAGTATCCTAATAAAATCATGCACGCCATGAGCAGCGCCGCGGATGCGCAGACCCCGCGCCAGCTGCATCCGATTTTTTACGGCAGCTACGACTGGCATTCCTGCGTTCATGGTTACTGGCTGTTATTACGTTTGCTGGACCGCTTTCCTGACCTGCCGGAAGCCGGAAAAATCATCAGCGTGGTGACGGAGCATTTCACCGCCGAAAACGTCGCGGGTGAGATGGCGTATCTGCAACAGCCGCAACATAACGGGTTTGAGCGGCCTTATGGCTGGGCGTGGTTTCTGGCGCTGACTCAGCAACTGCATGAAATGGCATTACCGCAGGCCGCAGGATGGGCCAAAACGCTGGCACCGATGAGTCACTTCTTTGAGAAAAGCTTCACTGACTTCCTGCCTAAAGCCACGTATCCGCTGCGCGTCGGCAGTCACTTTAATACCGCCTTTGCTCTGGCATTGACGCTCGATTATGCGCGCAGCGTTAAACATACTTCGCTGGCATCAACCATCGAAGAAACGGCACTGCGCTGGCATCTGGAAGATGTACATTGTCAGGCGTGGGAACCGGGTGGTGATGAATTCCTTTCCCCTTCCCTGATGGAAGCCGAACTGATGCGCCGCGTGTTACCTCGCGACGCCTTTGTCACCTGGTTCGGGCGTTTCCTGCCGGAACTGGCACACAGCCAGCCGGCGACGCTGTTCACACCGGCGACCGTGACTGACCGCAATGATGGCAAAATCGGCCATCTCGACGGACTCAATCTCAGCCGCGCCTGGTGTCAGCGTTCGCTGGCGTCGGCATTACCTGCCGGTGATACGCGTGCTGCACTGTTGCGCCAGACCGCCGAAGCCCATTTGCACAGCGCGTTGGATCACCTCGACAGCACCTATATGGGCGAACACTGGCTGGCGACTTTCGCGCTGTTAGCCCTCGAAGCCTGACTGTCCTTTCCTCCGTTCAGCGCACAATACCGCGAGCTGAACGGAGGAAAAATTCATTGAAGTGGCACAGCAACGGATATTCAACACTCAGACGCCCGATCTCCAGTCTCACTTTTTCGACCGCCGCCTGCTGGTGATAAAGCAGGTCATACAGATAATGGATCACCTCGCGCACAGCGGGTTCTGCCTGCCTGAATGCTCCGGCCTGTTCATTAATCCCCTGCGGCGACGCGCGGTTTCCGCCCGCCTGAACATAAGGCGGCACATCCTGCACAACGCAGGATCCGGCCAGCAAGCGGACTCCCGTACCAATAACGCAAAACTGATGCACCGCGCACATGGCTTCAATGCAGGTGTCATCTCCCAGCACAACGTGTCCGGCCAGTCCGCTGTTCTCGCCCATAAACGTGGTATTCCCTACCAGACAGTCATGGCCGATATGCACACCGCGCTCGAAAGTATTGTCATCACCGATACGGGTCAGTCCCCCGCCCTGTGCGGTTCCCCGATGCAATGTTGCGTGGCGGCCGATCCTGTTGCGGTTGCCGATTTCAAGCCCGGCAGCTTCTCCGGCATATTTCAGATCCTGACTGATTTCGCCAATCGAAGAGCCCATGCCGATCTGGTTATCTGACCCGATTTTCGTATTGCCGTTGATGACCGTATGCGAAGAAATAATTGTTCCTTCACCAATTTGCACACCGGCGGAAATAATACAAAAAGGCCCGATAACCACCCGCGGGCCGATAATGACACCAGATTCAATGATACTGCTGGCCGCGATGGTGGCCGAAGATGAAATCAACACAAACGTCCTTCTGACAGCCGGTAAGCCGCCAGTGGTGAATTAAACGTGTCAGGAGTAATCAGGGAAGGTCAAAATGAGCGGAAGGAACGCGCTCAGAAAGGCTTAAACGAAACGGTTTAGATTAAACAACGCTCCGCTATACCGCACAGGATAAGGGTTTCGGAGGGGAAAACAGGTGAACTATATTTTATTTATTTTCTGAACCTTTTCTAAAAACTCATCACGTAAAACATTTATGACACTCCCGTTAAGGCTTTCTTAAGCTTGAATTAATATGATTCCTGCCATCCATTCCTGCACGTTATGTTTGCCTCGCATTACGTTGGCTTTTTCACCCCTTTTGGGAGTTTGCATTGCGCTACTTATTGCCAAAAATCAGCTATTTCAAGCTGACCTTGCTCTTAACGCTGTACTTCACTTTTGTGGTTAACTTGCCGATTCTGCTGCATTTTTATCGCATCCTTCATGCATTACCGGCTTATAACCTGGCTTTTGCCCTGAGCATTCCTGTCGCGCTGTTTGCTGCGCTGAACTTTGTGTTCACCCCTTTTAGCGTCGGGCCATTGCTTAAGCCCTTCTTCATCATTGTTCTGCCGGTCAGCGCCCTCGCCAGTTTTGCGATGATGACCTTTCAGGTCGTTTTCGACCGAAGCATGATTGAAAACATTATCGAGACCCAATCGTCTGAGGCGACGTCGTATCTCAATCTGAAGGTGGTGCTGTGGTTTGTGTTTACCGGCATCCTGCCCGCTATTCTGTTATTCGTAACGCCGGTAAGCTATGAAAAGACCCGCCTGCGCCGCCTCGGTGTGCGTCTGCTGTCGATGGTGATTTCACTGCTGGTAGTGGCGTCAATCGCCGGTGTTTTCTATAAAGATTATGCGTCTGTGGGGCGTAACAACCGCACGCTCAATCTGGAAATCGTCCCGACTAACTATCTGTACAGCGCTTTCCAGTACATGAATCACCGTTACTTCACGCCGAAAATGCCGTTCCAGACGATTGGCAACGATGCAAAACTGGTGCAGCAAACAGGCCAGAAACCGAATCTGGTCTTCCTGGTCGTGGGTGAAACCGCGCGGGCGCAAAACCAGTCGTGGAATGGTTATGGCAAACCGACTAACCAGTACACGCAGGCCATTGCGGATGTAGTGAGTTTCAGCAAAATGACGTCATGCGGCACGGCGACAGCGATTTCCGTGCCGTGTATGTTCTCGAATATGAAGCGCACCAGCTACGACGCTAACCGCGCCCGAAACAGCGAAGGCTTGCTGGATATCTTGCATAAAGCTGGCGTTTCCGTTTTCTGGAAAGATAACGACGAAGGCTGTAAAGGTGTCTGTGACCGCGTGCCAAACGTCATTATCCCGACTAAAAATGACGGCAAATATTGCGACGGCGACACCTGCTACGACATGGCGCTGATGCAAAATATCGATGAGGATATTCAAAACGACGGAAAAAACACCCTGATTGCTCTGCACCTGATTGGCAGTCACGGGCCGACGTATTCCAGACGTTATCCCCCGGAATTCCGCAAGTTCACACCTGACTGTCCGCGCAGCGACATTGAAAACTGTACGCAGGAACAGCTGGTGAATACCTACGATAACACCCTGCTCTACACCGATTATCTGGTGTCACAGGTCATTGAAAAAGCGAAGCAGTATCAGGACAAATACAATGTGGCGGTGATTTACCTTTCTGATCACGGTGAATCGCTGGGCGAAAACGGTCTGTATCTGCACGGCACGCCATACAGCGTGGCACCTGCGCAGCAGACACATGTTCCGATGCTGTTCTGGCTTTCCGATAATTATGCGAAAGCGCAGGGAATCGACATGCAATGCCTGAAAGACAATGCGGCGGACAAAGAGGTCTCACAGGACAATCTGTTCCACACCGTGCTCAGCGCGATGAATGTACAGACGTCAGAACGTGACCCTCAGCTCGATATTCTTGCCGCCTGTAAAGCCTCCCGCTGACCGGGACAGCGTTATGAAACGGTTTGCTGCCGGATTTCACGGCAGCAAACTGCACTCCTGCAGAATACTTTTCGCCAGCGCACTGACCGTCTGATCATAGCGCTGCGTTTCATCATCCAGCACCATATACAGCGACGTTTGCCTGACGGTTCTGGCTGACAACATCAGGCGGCTGAGCAATCCGTTTTTCAGCGCGTTATCCACGCTTTCCAGCGGCAGCCAGCCGTAACCAACGCCCACCGTAATTGCTTCAAGCGCCGCACCGACCGTGGTGAATGTCCACTGTGCCACCGTGCCTGCCGGATGTTTATCTTCCGGCGGCGCGTGACGGTCAGCGACGCTGATCATCGGGAAACGCGCCAGATCCTGAGCGGTCAGCGGAGCAGGCAAAGACAACAGCGGATGATCGCTTTTTGCCACCGGAACAAAGTCCACATCCAGCAGAAAACGTCCATGGATTGCGTTTTCAGGCGCGAGCGTGGTGATGTACAAATCGGCCGATTGTTCACTAAGTTGTGCAAGGCTTTCCCCGCGTAAAATCTCAGTCAGATGCACCCGTGTATCCGGGAATTGCGACTGAAAGTGTTTAAGTGCGCGGAACAGTCTGTTTTTGGGAAACACGCTGTCGACCACCAGACTCAGCTCTGTGCGCACGCCGTCTTTCAGCCCGGCAGCCCGATGTTCAAGCTGTAAAAATGCCGATATCAGCGGTGTTGCCTGCGCCAGTAAAGCGCGCCCCTGTTCGGTCAGCGTCGCCTTTCTGCCGTTAATTTCCAGCAAGGGTAAACCGATGCGTTCCTGTAACCCGTTCAGGGCATAACTGACCGAGGACTGACTGCGGTTGAGCACCGTTGCCGCCTGCGCGTAACTGCCCTGTTCAATCACCGTTTGTAACACCACCCATTGCTCCAGAGTGGTTCTTGGCAACGCCATATCGTCATCCTGTCAGAATAAAACACATCTATATTTTAGATGATTTTCATCTGAAATCAGCGTTTTTTTATCAGTTTTTTAAGATGTAATATTCTTCTCAACGAAACGAAATGTTTCATTCCAATACTGAGTTAAGGAGAATTACCATGAGCACATTTGATAAACATGACCTGAGTGGTTTCGTTGGCAAACATGTGGTTTACACCTACGACAACGGCTGGAATTATGAAATCTACGTCAAAAACGCGCAGACCCTGGATTACCGTATTCACAGTGGCCTGGTCGGCAACCGTTGGGTGAAAGATCAGAAAGCGTATATCGTGCGGGTAGCATCTGATGTGTACAAAATTTCCTGGACTGAACCGACCGGGACTGACGTCAGCCTGATTGTGAATCTGGGCGATAACGTGTTCCACGGCACCATTTTCTTCCCACGCTGGGTGATGAATAATCCGGAAAAAACCGTCTGCTTCCAGAACGACCACATTCCGCTGATGAATTCTTACCGTGATGCGGGTCCGGCATATCCGACTGAAGTTATTGATGAATTCGCGACCATCACCTTCGTGCGTGATTGCGGTGCGGATAATGACACTGTGATCGACTGCGCAGCGAGCGAACTGCCAGCCAATTTCCCGGATAATCTGCGTTAATCCCGCAAGTTCAGCAATACCAATAAAAAACCGCAGCCCGTTCATTCAGGCTGCGGTTTTTCATTATTGAAACGGAAAACAGTGGAAATCAGCGTGACAGCGTTTTCAGCAATGCCGCGTTAAATTTTTCCGGCTCTTCCATCTGCGGAGCATGACCGAGGCCTTTAAATTCGATCAGTTTCGCATGAGGGATCAGTTTCGTGACCTGTTTGCCCAGCACGTTGTAATGACCGATTTTGGCTTTTACCGCAGGCGGCGCGATGTCGCTGCCAATCGCAGTGGTATCGGCAGTGCCGATCATCAGCGTGGTCGGCACACGCAGGTTTTTGAATTCGTAAAAGACCGGCTGCGTGAAAATCATGTCGTAAATCAGCGCTGAGTTCCAGGCCACCAGTTTATGCCCCGGCCCGTTGTTCAGCCCTGCCAGCATATCGACCCAACGGTCGTATTCCGGTTTCCACTTATTCACGTAATAGGTTTTGAGTTCATACTGTTTAATGCTTTCTGCCGAGGTTTTAAGCTCACGGTCGTACCACTGATCCACGGTACGATAAGGCACGCCCTTGGCTTTCCAGTCTTCCAGACCAATCGGATTCACCAGTACCAGTTTCGATACTTCCGGTGCAAACATCAGGCTATATCGCGTCGCCAGCATACCGCCGGTAGAATGCCCGACAATCACGGCTTTGGTTATTTTCAGGCTTTTCAGCAACTCATGGGTATTGGTCGCCAGTTGCTGAAAACTGTACTGGTAATGGGAAGGTTTGGTCGATGAACAGAACCCGACCTGATCGGGCGCGATCACCCGATAACCTTTACTCACCAGCGCCGAAATGGTGTCGCCCCAGGTCGCGGCACAAAAATTCTTACCGTGCATCAGCACGACAGTCTGACCATTTTTATGCCCGGTGGCCGGTACGTCCAGATAGCCCATTTGCAACGGGGCTCCCTGGGAATTAAAAGAGAATTGTTTCAGCGGAAAAGGATAGTCAAAACCCTGTAGTTGCGGCCCGTAGCTCGGCGCATCAGCAGCAAACGCTGAACCGGAAAAGACTGCACCTGAAAAGGAGAGAAACAACACAGCGGCAGAAAGAAGCACTTTAAAACGGGGAAGCATCGGATAGTCCTGGTGTCGGTGACGGACAGACGGCGTAAAGTCTTATGCTACAAACTTTATGCCGCCAGTAAAACCCGATAACACTCAAACCGCACAAACTGACGCAGACTTGAGATCCAGCTCAAACGGTAAATCAGACCGCCCGGTTCACTGGAATAACGGCACCGCAGTGCTTCAGCCGGGATAACACGCTGACCCTATTTGATAGACACAAAAAATAGTTAAACAATGAATCATTCATGATTTGCATCAAAAGACTGGCTTATCAATGGCGTGAAATTAACCTTCTTATCCAGCTGTAACAATGGTTAACACCATTATGGGTTATATTAACAGAACAAAACCTCTTGCTCCGTCTCTCACTGGTGGATATCTCTTTGGGCTCAAACTGGTTAAACCGACCATCTATGCGGATTTGCCTCGCGCTACTTGCGTTCACGCTGGTCGCGGCAGTCGGGATACTGGCTATTTCCTGGCAAACGTCGCAGGGATTACGGCGCGATGTGAGCGCCAGCCTGCAACAATCAGTAAGACTGGTGGACATGACACTGGATAATGCCGCGATCGCCGCCGGCGCGGTGGAAAATCTGATTGGTGCACCTTGTGATCAGCCGACCATTCAGGCGCTGCGCTGGCAGGTCGCCAAAGTTCCCAACGTGCGCACCGTCAATTTATATCGCCAGCATAAGGTTTATTGCGCCTCTTTATTCGGTGAGCGAGACGATACGATTTCCACTCAAAATTACGTCGATGGAAAACTGATGCTGATGAGCGGCAATATAGTGACGCCCGATCACCCGCTGATTGCCTATCGTCACGATGTTAACGGCAGCGGCGTACTGGTCGGGGTCGATGGTTATTTCCTGCATAATATTCTGCAATTGCTCAGCACCCACGCGTATCTGATCCTGCAAGTCGGCGACAAGTGGATGGACAGCCAGGGCAAAATTCATACTTCTGAAATCTGGCCTGATGGCGAAAAGTTGTCTCTGAAATCCTCGTTATATCCCTATGAAATGCAGCTGGTTATCCGCCCGAGCGATCACTGGGGTTATATTTTCGACTACGCCACTGTCAGTCTGATCCTGTTCCCGCTGATCAGCATCTTCATTGCTTTTATGACCTATGCGCTGCTTGGCCGGTTGGGTGGCCCGGTTGCTACACTGAAAAACGCGCTGGGGAAAAAACAATTTATCCCTTACTTGCAGCCGGTCGTGGATGGAACAAACCATGAAATTACCGGCGCTGAAGTGCTGATGCGCTGGCAGCATCCGCAGATGGGGCTGATCCCGCCATATCAGTTCATCCCTCTGGCAGAAGAAAGCGGGCTGATTGTGCCGATGACCCGACAGATGATGGCGCAGGTGCGCGATCAGTTCGGCCCGATGGCCGCTCAGTTGCCAAAAAATTTCCATTTCGGGTTCAATATCTGCGCCAGCCACTTTAAAGACCTGACGCTGGTCGAAGACTGCAAAGCCTTTATTGACGCCTTCCGGGAGAACCCGATCAATCTGGTTCTGGAACTGACGGAGCGCGAGCTCATAGAGCCTTCAGAAACCACCCACAGCCTGTTCAGTGCCTTGCGCCGGATGGGCGTGCTGGTCGCCATGGATGACTTTGGTACCGGCCATTCCAGCCTGGCTTACCTGCAAAAATTCCACATCGACATTTTGAAAATCGACCAGAGTTTCATAGGCCGGATCGGCACCGACGCACTGGCCGGGCATATTGTCGATAACGTAATTGATCTGGCTAAACGCCTGCAAATGGTCATCGTGGCAGAAGGTATAGAAACGCAAAAACAGGTGGATTATCTCGCCCCCTATCGCCTCGAATACCTGCAAGGCTACTTTTTTGGAAAGCCTGTTGATCCCTCTGAATTTATCGATAAGTGGATCAGGCATTAACCCTTCCCCGCGCCCGCTGTGCGTTTCGATGCGGCGGGCACGTTGCGCGCTCTGTGACTAGAATAATAACGTGAGCTACGTCTGATTAGACGTGTGTGCATTTTGCTTAAAATCTCATGATGTGTAACATCCATTCAGAATTGTCCCGATACGCTGCTAACCTGTTGAAGTTACTTGTATTGGTGTAGTCTGAGGCAAACCCTGCTGATAAATTGAATGATCACTTTGCGAGCAAGATGATGATTAAGTGGCCGTGGAAAGCGAATGAACTGAAAATTGAGAAATCAGACGCGTGGAATGACGCTCTGAATATCCCACTGTTGTCCTCCCTGAACGAGCAAGAGCAACAACGTCTTATTCAGGTCGCCAGCCAGCTTTTGCATCAGAAACGACTGGTTCCTTTGCAGGGTATTGTGCTGACTGAACAGATGCAGGCACGCATTGCATTACTTTTTGCGCTGCCAGTGATGGAACTCGGTGCGTCGTGGCTCGATGGTTTTCATGAAATTTTGCTCTACCCTTCCCCTTTTGTTGTCGATTCTCCATGGCAGGATGAAAACGGACTGGTTCATGCCGGTACGCAAATTCACGCCGGTCAGAGCTGGGATCAGGGCCCGATTGTTCTGAACTGGCAGGATATTGAAGACTCCTTTGATAACTCCGGTTTTAACCTGATCATTCACGAAGCCGCACATAAACTTGATATGCGAAACGGTGGCGAAGTGAGCGGTATCCCGCCGATTCCGTTACGCGAAGTGGTGGCCTGGGAGCATGATTTACAGGCGGCGATGCAGAATTTGCAGGATGAAATTGACACCGTTGGCGAAGAAGCGGCCAGCATGGATGCCTACGCAGCGACCGATCCGGCAGAGTGTTTTGCCGTACTTTCTGAATATTTCTTTAGTGCCCCAGAATTGCTTTCGGAGCGTTTTCCGCTGGTATACGGTCATTTCACCCGTTTTTATCAACAGGACCCGCTGGCAAGGCAACTTCGCGGTCAGCGTTGTGATTGTTAAAAGTCAGGATTAAACGGTTTTTCCTGACCAAAAAGTGAAGTTTTACGGCTATATTGATTAGTTGCTGAGCAGTCGCACTGCTTTTCACGAAATTGCCGTTGACACTCCACATCCCTCTGGATATTATGCGCCCCGTTCACACGATTCCTCTGTAGTTCAGTCGGTAGAACGGCGGACTGTTAATCCGTATGTCACTGGTTCGAGTCCAGTCAGAGGAGCCAAATTAGAAAAGCCCGCTTAAGGAAACTTAAGCGGGCTTTTTGCTTTTCTTGCATCGTTGCAATTATTTATATGATTTAGGTTCAACGAATTAGCGAGAAAAGTCTTCTTGATGCATTTTCATTTCCCCTCCGCATCGGGCAAGATTTGGGGTCATTTCAGTTCGATTATGGAGTGACCACCCTATGTCTCTGAACGACACTAAAATCCGCAGCTTAAAACCATCCGCTAAACCTTTCAAACTTTCCGATTCACACGGCCTGTACCTCTTAGTAAATCCATGCGGTTCACGTCTCTGGTATCTCAAATATCGCTTCAACCGAAAATAATACCGCCGCGCAGACCCCGGTTGTCTCTCTTATGTATTCCACTACTAAACATAATTAACATAAGTGCCAAATATCATCATTAAGTAACATGGGTCGACAAAAATTATTAATTGCCTCCATGTGACATTCATCACAAAACAGGGTTGCATAACCTTTACTATTTACTACATAGCAAAAGCATACCGTTCTGTTAGGAAAATTAATCTCATCATGCGGTAAAATTGATTTCACTATTTAAGAAGGGTTAAGAAACCTAAAGCGATAACTTGAGCTATTGGCATCAGGAAAATAAAATAATTCCTTAAATATTTAGCAGGTCTATTTTCACAATGAATAAGATACTCCGGAATTTGCCGGATGATTAACCACGACCCTGTTTACACAGGTATTTTATAAGAGGAGCATTATAATACAAATCCATTTTTTAATTACCACAGCACTACGTTATACCTCAGGTCTTTATTTGCTCGCTGTTTCTATTGGCGATGCCTTATTGTCCTGAAAAATCGTATCTATATCTTATTGAACAAACCAAAAAGGAATACAATCATGACAATTACTTATATTAAAACTGAACTTGCACCAGCCGACAATCAGCTCGCTGCATATATTTATTTTACTTCGGATATGCCAGTAAGCTATTCCTACACTGTATCAAAAAGGACAACCAGCCCAACCAGCGTAGATTTTTCCTATACATCGGATCTGATTTATGGTGTTTCTCAAACCATAAAAATTCCAGTTATTGGCCTTTATGCGCAATATGCAAACAACGTCCAGGTCGTGTTTAGGGATATAAATGGAAATGAAGTTTTCAATCAACCATTCTCTGTTAGCACAGAAGCTCAGGTATATGATAAATCAGTTATCTTCCACCTCGATATTGAACAAACAGATCCTGCGCTATTTACATCTGTATGGGGAAACAGTTGGTTAATGCAATCTACAGGCCGCGGTTACGACCAAAATGGGGACCTGCGTTTTAACTTTTTAACGGTTTATCATCTCCAGCCGTTGAGAATTCACAATGGCTACATCTATACAGGTAGTGATGAGGACATGTCGTGGTATGGTCGTCGTTTTTTCAAAATTGACATTCTCGGTAATGTCATCTTTGAATTCGACATGCGTGATTCTGATGGCAATCACTATTCAAATACTCACGATTTAGTCTGGGATTCAGCAGGCGATATTTATATGTTTGGTAACGACAGTCCTAACCGGATAACCAATACGATGGGACAAGATGCCCTGGTTATGAAGTTCAACGATCAGACCGGGAAAATGATTTGGGCAAAAAACTACACCAGTGAGTATAGCGGCTCTCAGGTTTTAAATAATGCCACTCCTAATGACATTCATTTAAACTCGCTTTCATGGATCACAAGTAGCCCAAATAATGAGGAGGCAGTTATTGTTCATGCACGTTCAACGAGTACGACTTTTGGCATATCTGTCGCTGATGGTAGTATCTTGTGGGTGATCGATACAGGTAATTTCAATCCTCAATTCCCGGTAAACCCGGAAACTATTCATATTGATAACTCCGGTATTACTCACTTTGAAAATGGTGCTCACACTGTGTGCATCACTAATAACAGTGCATTTGCAGAAAATATCGACCCAACGGTGGGGAAATTTGTTTTATCTGTCTTTGATAATAGATCGTGTCTTGATGCGGATGGAAATCCTGTTATTCGCCCGATAAATGACAAGGCGACAACCGATACCTATTCAACACCTCCTGCTCGTATTCTATTCTATGCTGTAGACTTAGCAACGGAAACAGCAGTGGAAATTCAAGCACCTATCGAACTGCCAACGACCCCCATCGTCCAATGGACTGATTTTATGGGAGGAGTGTTTGACCATGATGATTACTTCGTTATTTTCACCAACCATGCCCGTTCATTCTTTATTTCCGATGTGGACGGCAATATGATAGCGACTATCTACGATGTAACTTCTCAACCTGATGGCGCGCCTCAATTCCCTGCTGAGTCCTATCGTGCACGATTATTTAACCAAACGGAGCTATCTGACTTAATCACTACGGCATCGATTACTGCAAATTAATAAAAACAGGTAATTATAAATAACAGAATCAATTGATATAATTGCCTATGTTAAAAGGGTTCATGTATCTACATGAACCCTTGACCCTATATGCCAAGTATTTAAAAACCTGTCTCAACAGGACTTGTAAGTTTACCGTTATAGTCATGCGCAAGGTCACATATTAATTGCGTTACGCGCCCAGCGGATAATTGAGCGCTGCGGGTAAAATTAGTTTGTTGGTATAGCCAGTGGATAAAGTGCCTGCTGGCCGTTAAAGAGAGCGTTTCAGCGTTATTGCTATCCCCGCCCGTTAATGAGCAAACCATCTTAAGATTTTTCTTCTGCGCCCAAAGCTGCCATTGGCCTTGCCACCAGCCATGCTGTGTTATTCCCTGAAAATTCCAGGGGATATTACTATCACTGTCATTTATTTCTTCTTCAATAAACCAAAGCTCAGCTTGCCGTTGACGAAACAGATCTGCCCAAACAGTAATGACGGCTCCCCGAAGAAAACATTCGTGTGAAATAACATGTACTTTTACCTTAGGAAAAAGGATGCTCAGTACTCGGAAATGCCCGTGAGCCGCGATAACTGGACGCAAAATTGCACCTCTGGCGTTACGTTTAAGAACCGCACTTCCATACTGAATTTCATCAAACTGGCTCCGTCTCAGAAATTGCGTCTCGCGCAAATCGACGCGATTTACGATATCGCTATGATGCAAATCAGGTTCAATTCTCCCGCGCCACCGGTACCGCAGAGTTTCACCAATGAAATGCTGAGTAAAATTTGTGGAGATATGAAGAATATTACCGAAGGTGGCATCGAAACTGAGCAGAACATACAGTTTCTGTTCTGCACTACTCCCCTGGAAGGGCACAATAAGTGACACAGTTTCAATTCTTTCCGGAGGGATTATTTTTCTTTGTTTTTGCTGTTTGGGTGTCCAGACTTTTCTGCAGACACGGCACTGAACTCGCTGTGTTCCCCGCGGGTTATGACCATAGCAAATAGTTTTGTTGCAATAACATTCAGGACAAAAACGACCGTTTTCTGAGGCATATGCACTTAAGTGAGCAGACAGCCAGTCATTAAATTGTTGTTCATCAAACAGAGGGGGATAACTCCCACATGCACGACAGTGCAATGCTGGATATCCCAGTCTATAGTCTGGCCAACTGTAATCTGCAGATGCGGAGATTGGCAGCCCTAAGTTGCGGCAACCAAACGATTTGCAGGTATTAATGGTAAACAGAGTCAATATTAGTCACCAACGATTTCAATGGGTCGATGATTTTGCCCCATAACTCTTGCTTAATTGTGTGAGCAGACACGCATTTAAAACCCTTTCAGAACGTAAAGTAGCGAGTCTTTATAAAACTGAAAGGAATTGATTATGAAGATAAAATTAATCGCAGCGGGTATTCTGCTGACGTTACCATTTTGGGCCTGCGCCAAGGATCTCACTATTATTTATACTAATGATCTCCATGCTCATGTGGAACCTTATAAAGTGCCATGGATTGCTGACGGTAAACGGGATGTGGGTGGCTGGGCGAATATCACCACTCTGGTAAAAGAGGAAAAAGCCAAAAGTAAAGCAACATGGTTTTTTGATGCAGGTGACTATTTTACAGGCCCTTATATTAGCAGCCTAACAAAGGGCAAGGCCATTATCGATATTATGAATACCATGCCGTTTGATGCGGTCACAATGGGCAATCATGAATTTGATGATGGCTGGGATAATGCGTTGCTCCAGCTTAGCCAGGCGAAATTCCCTATTGTGCAGGGCAATATTTTTTATCAGAACAGCGATAAAGCATTCTGGGATAAGCCATATACCATTATTGAAAAAGATGGCGTAAAAATTGGCGTTATAGGTTTGCACGGTGTATTTGCCTTCAATGATACGGTTTCTGCTGCAATGCGCGAAGGTATTGAAGCGCGGGATGAGATTAAATGGTTACAGCGTTATATCGATGAACTTAAGGACAAAGTGGATTTGACCGTATTGCTGGTTCATGAAGGCACGCCTGCCCGTCAGTCCAGTATAGGAAGTACCGATGTGCGTCGTGCGCTGGATAAAGATATTCAAACCGCAAACCAGGTGAAAGGTCTGGATATTCTGATTACCGGACATGCGCATGTCGGTACGCCAGAACCGATTAAAGCAGGCAATACGCTAATCCTCTCAACCGATAGCGGCGGTATCGATGTGGGGAAACTGGTACTGGACTACACCAAGCCACATAGCTTTACGATGAAAAATTTCGAACTTAAAACCATTTACGCAGATGAGTGGAAGCCCGATCCGCAAACGAAGCAGGTGATCGACGGCTGGAATAAGAAACTCGATGAAGTGGTAGGACAGAAAGTGGCGCAGTCGCCGGTTGAATTAACACGTGCATATGGTGAATCAGCATCACTGGGCAACCTGGCTGCGGATGCTTTGCTGGCCGCTGCGGGTAAAAACACACAGTTAGCCTTAACTAACTCAGGCGGTATCCGCAGCGAGATCCCGTCTGGCACGATTACGATGGGCGATGTTATTAGTACGTTCCCATTCCCTAACGATCTGGTCACTATGGATCTTACCGGTAAACAATTACGTAGTTTGATGGAACATGGCGCAAGTTTAAGTAACGGAGTGTTGCAGGTCTCAAAAGGTCTGGAAATGAAATACGACAGCAGTAAACCCGTTGGACAACGGGTCCTGGAGCTTACACTTAATGGTAAGGCGATTGTGGATGCGACGGTTTATCACATTGCTACCCAAAACTTCCTTGCTGATGGTGGTGACGGCTTCACCGCGTTTACCGAGGGTAATGTGCGTAATACAACAGGTGGGTATTCTGTTTACAAAGCTGTGATCGATTACTTTAAAGCAGGTAACACCATCACCGATGAACAACTTAACGGTATGCGCGTTGCTGATGTGAAAAAATAAATGTTTTGTTAGCCGCATCAGTTAGCGCAAAGGATGTGGCGACCTATTACACCAACGATTTACATGCTCATGTATCTCCGGGGAAAATTCCGGCAGAGAAACCCAATTACAAAAGCCCGCTTAAGGAAACTTAAACAGGCTTTTGGCTTTTGTGGTGTGTCTTGAGCCAATTCCAGACAGGCTGGTTAACTGGTATTACAACCTCGCGACGATGACGTCATACAAGAATTAGGCATTGCGCAGCTCAGTCAGGGAGAACAAGCCATTATTTAATTTTAGTGTGAAGTCAGTCATGTAATAAAAAAACCGCGTTGCCATTTCCGTTCGATCTCATCTATCTCAGAACCATGTGAAATCGATTTCATAAGAACTCATGGCCACTATCAAAGATGTAGCAAAAAAAGCAGGATTGTCCGTCACTACGGTTTCTCGTTTTCTAAACCAGCATCCCTATATTTCCGACGACAAGCGGGAAAAAATACTTTCCGCCATGAAGGCCCTGGATTATGAACCTAGCACCGTTGCCCAACAGATGCGGGGAATAAAAACGCATCGTATTGGCGTATTGATCTCGAGGATTACCAACCCCTTCTTCGCCAGTCTGGTAGATGCTCTGGAAGTGAATGCACGCAAGAATGGTTATTCGGTACTTATTATTCAAAACCACAACAGCCCAGATGAAGAGAAAAACTGCCTAGACTTGTTAAAGAAAAAAATTATCGATGGGCTGATCCTTTGCTCAGTTGAAAGCGATAAAAATGTGATTGAGAAGTATCAAAAATATGGTCCTATTCTGCTCTGTAATACCAGTATAACTTCATCGTCACTGCCGATCGTCAGAGTAGATGATGAGACAGCCACCCGTGATGCTATTCGTTACTTAATAAGCAAAGGCTATCGCAAAATAGCTTACTCGACCGGCGGTAGTTTTGAGAAAACAGGTCATGGTAGCAGAAGAAATAACGGTTACGTTACAGCGATGAATGAGGCAGGCCTTACCATTCACGATGAGTGGATATTTCGGCATATGCACACCTATAAGCACGGCCAGACAATAGCTCACAATCTCCAGAGCCTGGTTCAAAATAACCGACCCGATGCCATTTTTGCAGGCAGTGACGAGGTTGCATGCGGGCTAATGTCCACTTTGTTACTTCATGGCCAGCGCGTCCCGGAAGATATTGCAATTTTAGGTTTTGATAATCTCCCAGTTGCAGAAATGCTTAATATACCCCTGACGACTGTCAATCAACCCATTGATGAGCTGGGGAGAATTTCTGTTGAGTTTTTACTCTCTTTAATAAATGGTCAGCGCTATGAATATGACTCAGCCCTGCTTAAGTCAGACTTAGTGATCAGAGAGTCAGCATAAATTTTTTAAGTAAATATGGTATCGATTTCATACAAATGACGAAATAATACGTCACATCAGTGAGGTCAAAGGGGTATTTTTCAACGCCGGACAATATCAGATTATCCTCGGCACAGGAATAGTAAATAAGGTGTATAACGAGTTTTCTGCGGCTTTTCATATTAATGAAGTAAGTAAAGACGAAATAATCCAACAGAATACCGGAAAACTACAGCGCGGCATCCGAAATTTATCTGACGTATTCGTTCCGATTGTCCCCATCCTTGGGGCGACAGGACTTTTTCTCGGTATAAAAGGAGTAATACTCAATGATACCGTGCTGTCTTATGTCGGTAGTGCTCCTCAGGACATTCCACTTTATATAAAAACACTCACGACGGTTCTTTGCGATACGGCATTTGCTTTTCTCGCAGCCTTTATTTGCTGGTCAGCATTTAAAAAATTCGGTGGCACCCCTGTTCTTGGATTTTTGATTGGCCTGATGCTGGTATCTCCCGCATTGCCTAATGCGTATGAGGTCGCTTATGGTCATGCCCAACCTATTTATATTTTCGGATTTATTCCACTGGTGGGTTATCAGGGCTCCATTCTGACTGCTCTCATTACCGGAATTATCGGTGCTAAGATCGAAATCTTTTTCCGCAAAAAAATGCCCAACGCGATGGATCTTATATTCACCCCATTCGTAGTGATTCTGCTTTCCATCGCGATAGCATTATTGCTACTGGGGCCCTTGGTTCATGGTTTTGAACACTATGCCGTGATGGCAATTCAACAGTTTCTCTCCCTGCCTGCGGGTATTGGCGGATTACTGATTGGGTTCATTTATCCCATCGCCGTGATGACCGGAATGCACCATATGTTTATTATGATCGAAACCTCCCTGATTGCAGGAACAGGCTTCAATCCCTTAATTACAGTATGTGCAATGTACGGTTTTGCTAACTCTGCAGTATGTCTGGCTATCTCTTTAAAATCTCGTGACATGGCCTTTAAGACCTCAGGTATTTCAGCTACGGCGACCCAGCTTCTTGGTGTTTCGGAACCCGCGCTGTTTGGTATTGTGATGAGGTCAGGAATACGTGCAATTACGATAATGTTACTGAGTTCAGCATTAGGAGGAATGGTACTTTCATTACTTTCAGTAAAAGCTAACTCTTATGGACTTGCCGTACTGTTATCTCCATTAATGTATATTTATGATCGCTACCAGGTGCTTAGTTATATTTGTGTGGGTATCGCGGTGTTTATTTTCGCCTTCACGCTAACGACACTGTTGGTCAACGTGAACAATTCTTCCGCAAACCGGGGCCTGCAAAAAAAGAGTGTCCATACGGCCGCTGCCAGCCAGACATCTGTAAAAGTGTCTTAAGTCCTCAGAGTGAGCCGCGGCGAAGCCATCATTCAACAGAATAAATTGATATCGATAGCCGCCTGTCTTTTGAATCTGGCAATATGTATTCGTCACCGGCTCACAGAGGTAATGTGAAAAATATCCAACCCAAATAAAAAGCCCTTCCGGGCTTTTTATTCATCATCAGCTCAAACCACTTATCACCACATCAAATCATCTGGCACTTTGAAATCTGCATACGGATCATCTTCGTCCTGCTCTTCCTGACTCAGTGCGCTGTTTAATACAATGCTGTTGGCATCACGCTGCGCGATTTTATCCGCCACGCTGGCAGGGATAATGGCGTATTCGCTCTCGCCGCTCTTTTCAGAAACCAGACGCGCAATAGCGAGACGGCCGCTGATCAGCTGCGCCTGAGTGGTTTTATCCACGGCGATGCGTTTGATCAGTTTGTCGTCGGTGAAGTTGAAATCGATATTGCCTTTCGAAATGACGATTTTATTCATTTCAATCAGCTGTTTTACCTGCGCTTTATACTCTTTAGACAGCGCCGCCTGCTTCTGTTCTTCGCTGAGCTGTTTATCACGCTCAAGCTGGGCTTTTTTATTTTCTTCCACAGCGGCACGGGCTTCACGTGCCTGAACGCGTGACTTTTTTGCCGTTCTCTGCACTTTGTCCATCTTTTTGCTGCTGACTAATCCCGCTTTCAGCAACTGTTCTTGTAAGGTGAGTTTTGACATCGTAGTTTCTAAATCCGTTGAAAAATTTCAGCGATTATAACCGTAATTTTTAAGCCTATACAGGCCGGAGAACCTGAATGCTGAGTGACAGGTTCTTAGTCGTCGAATTGTGCCCGATAAAAAGCCCGCCTCAGAAAACTTCAGCGGGCTTAGGCTTACCGGTTCTGCTTATCCCTTAGCGAAATTCGCCTGAATGCGCTGTTGCAGATAGTCTTCGGCGCTGATGGCCGGATACTTCGCCTGCGGCCCCAGAATTTCGACGTCTTTATTGGCCTGACAGAAAAATGCCAGGCTGTAGCGCGCGCCCTGATATTCACCGGGCAGCGGGCTTCTGACGCGATGGAAGTTTGATGGCAACTGGTCGTCGCTCCAGCGCATCAGCATGTCGCCGATGTTGCAGGTGATCACCTCTTCGCGCGGCTCGATGCTGGTCCATTGCTGGCTTTCGCTGTCTTTGCCCGGACAAACCTGCAATCCGCCCTGACCGGGACGCTGGAAAAGCAGCGTCAGGCAGTCGAAATCCGTATGCGCACCGGCGCGCCACATGCCCTGCTCCGACTGTTCGGTGGCATAGTAGTGCAGCATACGCAGCGTGCTCTGGTAGGTTTGCTGATCCGGATTATGCGCCTGCTCGAAAAAGTGCTCCGGGAAACCCAGTTTCAGCGCAAAACAGGAAAGCAATTTCATGCCCAGTTGCCAGCATTGCGATTCAAAACTCAGCATCGTGTCTTTGAACGCCGGCAGTTCCTGTTCGCCTGGCCACAGCTTGTCCATCAGCGGGCGGGTGATCTGATAGGACTCTTTCTGATCCGGCGTTTTGGTTGACGGCCTCACCTGTGATTTATTCTCCCAGCCAGCGTTACGCGCCAGCGGATACTGCGCTTTTACCGCGTCGGGCAGCGAGAAGAAATCTTCTGTCATGCTGAATGCCTGACGGATATTGCTCAGTGCGATGCCGTGATTGCTCACCTGAAAGAAGCCGATTTCGACGGCTGCATTCCACAGTTCGTCGGCGATCTCACTTTTACGGTTTTCGAAATCTGACAGGTCTATACAACGGACTTCACGGGCAAACGTCTCTTCGCCCATCGCGCCCATTCCGGCTTCTTTTTCCAGTTCCTGTAATGCATAACCTGTTGTTTGAGCTGACGGTGTTTGAGTTGATTGCGTCATTATTCTTATCCTTCTTTATCAATTAGGTTAGCGCGCAGCGCGCTGTTGCAAGGTACGGACGGCAGACATCGCGTCATGGCGCATGGCGTCCAGATCCAGACCGGGGATAACGTCGTTTTCGACGATCACGCGGCCATTGATCATCAGCGCCTTCAGTGAGGCGCGACCGCCACAGGCCACCGGGCCGATTGCCATGTCATGCAGGCCGAAATAACGCGGGTCGTCGAGCCGGTAAATGGCGATATCCGCCAGCATGCCGACCTGCACGGTGCCGCTCTGTTGCAGACCGAGGATCTGCGCCCCGCCCGCGCTGCCCCAGCGCAGCACATCTTCGATGGATGCCGCATCGCCGCCGCCCTCAAAAGTGCCGCCGTCATAGCGCGGTGTCGCCATCATGCCTTTGCGCGCGCGCTGTAAAAGCCACGCGGCATGCGCTTCACTTTGCATGTCGGCGGCTTCGTTGGATGCCGCACCGTCAACGCCCAGCGAAACCGGTACGCCCGCCTGTTCCAGCGCCAGCAGGTCGGCGATGCCGCTGCCCAGACGTCCGTTGCTTTGCGGACAGTGCGCAATTCCGGTGCGGGTTTGTCCCAGCATGGCGATCTCCTGCGGCAGTAACTTGACCAGATGCGCAAACCAGACGTCGTCCCCCAGCCAGTCGTGTTCCGCGCAAAACTGCACCGGCGTCATGTCGAACTTAGCGCGTGCCGCATCGAGATAATCCACCGTTTCCGACAGATGGCTGTGCAGGCGTATCCCTAAACTTCGCGCCAGTCTGGCCATTTCGCGCAACTGCGCGCCGGGCGCAGAATGCAGCAAGGTAGTCGGTGCCATGACCACGCGGCGCAGCGACGTCGGTCTCGGATCGTGATAACGCCCCACCAGCCGTTCCATGTCCGCCATGTAATCATCGAAATTTTCCGGTCGCAGCGCCTGCGGTAAATCTTTCTCAATCGCCCGCCCCTGCGTTGCGCCACCACGGCATAAGACAATGCGCATTCCCAGCGCTTCCCCTTCGCTGAACAGAATTTCCGAGGTATCGAACGCCATATCCGGCCAGTAAAGGTAATTATGATCCGCCACCGTCGCGCAACCGGAACGCAGCAACTCTGTCAGGCCGATACGTACCGCGAGGCGGAATGTGGATTCATCGAACGTGGCGCGAAAGCGATAAGGTGTGGCGCTTAACCACGCGGTCAGGCTTTTGTTCAGCCCCTGAGGTTCGCCTTTCAGTAATGACTGAAAAAGATGATGGTGAGTGTTGACCCACGCCGGATACACCACGCAGTCGCGGGCATCAACCAGCCGCTCGTCCGGCAATGCCGTCAGGGACCCCATCGCCTCAATCACGCCATGACGCACACGAATATCCGGCCCGGCGTGACGCGCCCCGTCGCCCGGCAGGCCGGTCAGGATGGCGTGAGCATTTTTAATCAGTAAAGAGTCAGATGACATCGCAACGCTCCTCAGGGTTTAACCTGCATGTGCTCAACAAATTCGGTGGTAAACGCCTGTTTCCAGTCGGTATCCGCGTTTAGCAGTTTGGCGTTGACCATGAAATCACGGGTTTTCTGCCAGCGCGTTTCGGTCATGGTGCCCCAGCCCTGCGTCACCGCATCGCCGCCGTCAATCAGGTGATGCTCTTTGATTTGCTGAACGCCCCAGGCCAGCAGGTCGTCAGTCATTTTCGGGTTATCCTTTTTGATCAGCGCGTTACCGGCCGCCGGGTTTTGCAGATAACTCACCCAGCCTTCCATCGATGCCTGCACAAATTTCGCCATTGCCTCTTTGCGGCTGCTGATAAGGTCAGGACGGGTGATCAGAATGCCGCCATAAGGCGGATAGCCGTGCTCCGAGAACAGGAAGAAATTGGATTTCACACCTGCCTTTTGCGCCTGAAACACTTCAGAGCTGACGTACGCCTGCTGCGCCACGTTCTCGTCCGCGACAAAAGGCTGAATATTGAAGGTGTACGGGCGAACCTGAGAATCGCTGAGCTGATAGCGTGCTTTAAGCCACGGCCACCAGGTCGATTGCCCGGAGCTGGAAACGAGAATAGTTTTATCTTTCAGGCCGTCGAGCGACGTCACGGACGCGTGGGTCAGTAACCCCTGCGGGTCGAACTGGAAAGGCGCCGCGATGGCTTTGGCCTGAAAACCACGCTGCACCGATTCAAGCAACTGGAGGTCATAACCGATAATCACGTCAGCGCGTTTTGATAACAGTAACTGCATGCCGTTAATCTGCGGGCCGCCGGACTGAATGCTGACATCCAGACCGTAACGTTTGTAAATGCCCGTCGCCAGCGCCTGATAATAGCCGCCCTGTTCAGCCTGCGCGTACCAGGAAGTCAGCAGCGCGATTTTCTCATCGGCCTGCGCCGACAGGGAGAAAGCGCCAGTGATCAGCGTGCTCAGCACGCAGCAAGACAGGGGAATGCGGGAAATTGACTTCATTGCTCCTCTCCTAATCATCGCCGGAGGGAGGATAAGCAAACGCGGCTCAGCCCCCCTGACCAGCTCAAAATGAACCGCGAAATGGTTGCTGAGCAATGTCCCGCGCAGTTGCCTGCACTGACCGCTTCTACTCACTTTTAACTATACAAAAACGATGCCAACTTCGCAGATACGCTTTCCCTGCGCCTTGTCGGGATAATTACGTCTCACGCCCTGCAACCTTTGATTCATCACAGAGCGTGAAGCACCAAAAGCGTGCAATCAGTGCCGTTCACGCCCCGCCGTTTGGATCTGGCTGAATAACATCTCCAGTTGTTTGAGCATCATCGAAGCGGCAAGAGAAAGCTGCCTTGAAGGGGCAACGCACAGGGACAGCGTGAAGGTTTTTAATTGCGGATCGGTCAGCGGAATAAACTGCAACTCGTCGCTTTCCACTTCATCCATGATATCGAGCCAGCACAGAATACCGATGCCCATTTTCTCTTTAATCAGCGAACGGATCATGTGGATGTTATTGGACACCGCGACTTCGCGAACCCTGTCACCGTTGATATTCATCAGCGCCTGCACCGGTTCGGCCAGCATCAGCGGTGCGGCGGGCAGGATAAACGGATATTCCATGCACTGATTGAAACGCACGCCGCTTCTGTCGCCCAGCGGATGCCCTTTCGGCACCACAATGCCCAGCTCAATTTCGGCGAAAGCACGCACCTGCAACTCACGGGAACTTTGCGGATTCAGCATCAGTCCGAAGTCTGCATCGCCGGACATCAGCGCCTGCTGAATATCCACGTTATTCATGGTGGTCAGCGTGAACGAAATATTCGGATAATCGACGTGCACTTTTTTGAGCATCGACGAGAAAAATTGCCGGTTGATGGCATCAATGGTGGCAATCCGTACGTGCCCGCGCCGCAACCCGCGCAGATCGTCGAGCTGTTCCAGAACACGCGAAAAATCCTTTTTCCAGTTATTGGCAGCATGCAGCAACAGCTCCCCCGCCGCCGTCAGCCGTAAACCTGTGGGATGACGTTCAAACAGCGGCATCGCCAGTTCCTTTTCAACCCGCAATATCTGCCGGTCAATTGACGATGCGGCAACATGCAGGGTTTCGGACGCCTTACGAAACGATCCCTGACGGGCAACCTCGGTGAAGTACAGCAGAAATCGGGAGAATGCGAACATAGGGAGTGCTCTCTTTTATGCAACGGGATGTGCGAATCAAAGCGCTGGACGCAACAGTTTTATAACAATAACGTAGCTTTCAATGCAACGGGAACAATCGTTTCACCGCTTATCTGCCCGGCTCTGCGCAGTAATGTACTTAAGACAGCGGGTTATGCGGTGAACAGATCGATGCCCCCTTTTATGAATGATTCATCAGAGAAAATACGGTAAATGACGATGAAAGATGCCGGATTAATTCCTGTCACAATTAAAACTGTGAAGTTAAATGGTGCGGGAAATATTTCCGTGCAGCTTATTTCGCAGGAAGGAAATCTATTACCGCCTTATTTTCCCGGCGCGCACATTGACGTTTTTATTCCGGAACTCGGCCCGAGGCAATATTCTCTTTGCGGTGAAAACGGCAACGGGGAATATTACGAAATCTGCGTGAAACTGGCAGAAGACTCCACCGGCGGATCGCACTTTATTCATCATCATTTCCGCCCCGGCGACAGCCTGACCATTTCGGCGCCGCGCAATCATTTCCCTTTGCCCGACGCCGGTAAATATCTCTTCTTTGCCGGTGGTATCGGCATCACGCCGCTGCTGGCAATGGCGGAACACGTTGCAAATCAACAGATTGAATTTGAACTGCATTACTTTGTTTCAGACAGTGAACACATCGCGTTTCTGCTGCGCTTAACTGCGCCCGCCTTAGCGAAAAATGTCTTTATACATGACAGCAGCGCAAACGATTCCCTGCGCCATAACACGCCGCTGAGTTTATGTCAGCCGGATGAGAATACGCGGGTAGTGGCCTGTGGCCCGGACGGATTTATTCAGCGCCTTGAAGACATTATGCGCACCCATCACTGGCAGGAAAATCAATTATCTTTCGAGCGATTCAGTAATGCGAATATTGATAAGGATGCAGAAAATCAGGCATTTCATATCCAGCTTAACTCCACCGGGCAACGTTATTTAGTCGGCCCGAAACAGAGCATTGCTGAAGTCTTATTAAGCACCAGAGTCGATATTATGCTGTCTTGCGAACAGGGTATTTGCGGTTCCTGTATCACTGACGTGATCGACGGTATTCCCGATCACCGCGACTGCGTGCTGACAGAAGAAGAGAAAGCCGAAAACACGCAAATAACGCTGTGCTGTTCTCGATCCAAAAGTCCCGTTCTGGTTCTCGACCTGTAATGTCAACACTGAGCGACACAATGAACCTACCCGATCCCACCACACCGCTGAACGGCATTGCCAACGCTCGTCTGCCCGCGTGGTTGCTTCCCGCCGGATGGCCTTTACAGGCTGGCGAACCGGTCACGGCAGATCTGCGTTTTGACGCAGGCAAAATTGCCAGCGTGACGCCTTATCAGCCAGATCAAAATGATTTGTGGAACGCCCGGGGCATACTGGCGCTGCCGGGGCTTATTGAACCCCACGCACATCTCGATAAAACCTTCACTATTGCCCGCAGTCGCCCGTCAACACCCGGTCTGCTGGCGGCGATTGAAACCCTGCATCAGGATCGTCAGCACTGGACGGCGGATGATTTGCGTCAGCGTGCCCGCAAGGGTCTGGCGTGGGCAGCGGCGAATGGTGTGACCCGTTTACGCACCCACATTGACTGGTTCGACGTGGCTCCGCCGCTGGCCTGGCTTGAACTGGGCGAGATGCCGCACACGGGCGTTACGCTGGAACGGGTGGCGCTGGCGCCGCTGAGCCTTTTCGCCGACGCCAGCGCGGCTGACCGCATTACCCGCGCAGTCGCAGAAAGCGGAAAGCATTGTCTGCTGGGAGGATTTATTCACTCCTCAAACTGGGATCCGGCGGCGATGCGCAATCTGATGCAAAGCGCCTCACGCTGGAAACTGAACCTGGATTTGCATATCGACGAAGAGCTTTCACCGGTGGCACACGGCCTGAGCTGGCTGGCTGATTACCTGTCACAAACTGATTTCAGCGGCCACATCTGTTGCAGCCACGGCTGTGCGCTGGCTTCGGGCAGTGAACAACAGGCGCAGGAGATTTTGAGTTTGCTGGCGGAACAACGCGTCACCCTGATTGCGCTGCCGATGACCAACCTGTTGTTACAGGATGCCGTCACCGGCCGCACGCCGCGCCAGCGCGGCATCACCCTGCTGAAAGAAGCGCAGACGGCGGGCGTTCCGCTGCTGCTCGGTTGCGATAACGTGCAGGACGCTTTTTGTCCGGCGGGCAGTTATGACCCGCTGGATACGCTGAACTGCGCCCTGTTCGCGCTTCAGCTGAATGACATTTTTGATCAGCAGTCACGGCTTATATGCGATATCGCCGCCCTGACCGGTGATGATCAGGGCGGACTGCCGCTTTCCCCCGGCAGCGATGCCAGTCTGGTTCTCTTTCCGGGCAGCGACAGCCGGACCTGGCCTTTACACAGCGCAGCCCGCCTGGTTATCCGCCATGGCAGGCTGACCCACCAACGCACCTGGAATCAGGAGTTATCGCATGAGTCTTGAAGCAGGAGCGGGCAAACCGCTCGCCCGATATGCCGCATGGCGTCGCGCCGGTGATTTCGTTTTTCTCTCCGGCATCATTCCCGTCAACCCGCAGACGGCAACTATCGTGCGTGGTTTTCAGGATATCCCCGCCGAAGCGCGGCTGCTGCTGGGCGAAACTGGCGAATTCTCCACCGATGCCAAACAGGGGCCGATCCTCGCTCAGAGCTGGTATGTGCTGGAAAGCATCCGCCACACCATCGAAGACGCGGGCGGGCAAATGAGCGATGTGATCAAGCTGGTGCAGTATTTTCGCAATCTCGATCACTTCCCGTATTACAGCCGGGTCAGAAAACTTTTTTATCCCGGACAACCGCCGGTTTCCACCGTGGTGCAGGTCAGTGAAATGCTGCCAGATGCCGGGGTGCTGATTGAAGTCGAAGCCACCGCCTGGTTACCGCAATCCCGCTCAACCCAATAATGTCAGACCACGAGGCACAGCATGATTAACGGTTATATTCCTGCAAATCGTTTTCTCCCTTTTCTGAGCTGGACGGCCATCGCTGCCCTGCCTGATAAAGCCAATACGGTGATCGTTCTGCCGACCGGCGCGATTGAGCAGCACGGGCCGCATCTGCCGTGTTCGGTTGACAGCGTGATTTCCTCCGGTGTGGCGGGTCACGCGCTGGCGCGGCTGCCGGAAGCTATTCCGGCTTACGCTATTCCGCCCATCACCTACGGCAAATCTGACGAACATTTAAATTTCCCCGGCACGCTGACCTTAACAGGCGACACGCTGTTGCAGACGGTTTTAGAAATTGCCGAATCGCTGTACCGCGCCGGGTTCCGCAAGCTGCTGATGATTAACGGTCATGGCGGACAACCGCAGGTGCTGCAAATGGCCTCGCGGGAAATGCGCCTGCGTCACGGCGACATGATCATGATCCCGCACGACGTGTTCCGCGTGCCGAATGTGGAAAACCAGTTCCTGAGTCCGCTGGAGCAAAAAATGGCGATGCACGCAGGTCACAGCGAAACCGCGGTGATGCTGGCGCTGGCACCGGAATGTGTCCACATCGAACACGCGGTCGCCAATTATCCGCCGGAGTTCCCGTGCCCGACGCTGTCATCAGGCCGTCCTGCCGCCGCCTGGGCTTCCTATGATTTTGGCCCGAGTGGCGTGATCGGCGACCCGACCGGCGCGACCGTTGAACAGGGTCATGCAATCCTTGATTCGCTGGCGGCGAGCTGGGCGCAGGCGATCACCGAAATCCATCACATGCAATGGAAAGCCCGCAGCGAGCCCACCTGGGGAAAACACCACTGGAACGGCTTTGTGCAAACCAGCTTCACTCCTCCTTCGTCTTCTCTGGCCTCTGAATAAAGGAATTCTCACGATGAAAACACAGCATCCCTTCACTTACAGCCTGCTGGCCGTGCTGCTGGCCGGGGTTTCCACCTCCGGCATGGCGGAAGAGAAATTTACCTTCCTGACCAACTGGTACGCGCAGGCGGAGCACGGCGGTTTTTACCAGGCGCAGGCCAAAGGGTTGTACAAAACCGCCGGTCTGGATGTCAGCATCAAAATGGGCGGCCCGCAGGTCAACGTGATGCAACTGATGGCCGCCGGACAGGCTGACTGTACGCTCGGCGACAACGGTCAGGCGCTGGAAACCTGGCAGGCAGGCGTACATGCGGTGACCGTGGCGACAGTGTTCCAGCATTCGCCGACGGTGTTTATCAGCCATGACAAAGTGGAGAAAGGTCAGGCGCTGAAAGACAAAACCTTCCTGCTGGCGACGGAGGCTTATACCTCTTTCTGGCCGTGGGCGAAGAGTGAACTGGGGCTGGGGAGCGCCAAAATCCGCCCTTACACCTTCAGCGTGCAGCCCTTCCTGGCGGACAATAATCTCGTGCAACAGGGGTATGTCACCTCCGAGCCTTTCTCGATCGAAAAAGGCGGCAAACCGTTCTACGTCTACATGCTCAGCGACTGGGGTTATCCGCCGTACGGCAACTCGATTATCTGCATGGCGGATACCGTTAAAAAACGCCCGGCAGCGGTGGCGGCTTTCGTGAAAGCCTCGATGCAGGGCTGGAAAGAATATTTGCAGGATCCGACCGCGGGCAACCAGCTAATCACCCAGGCCAACCCGCGTATGGGAGCCGACCAGATTGCCTTCGGTATCGCGCAGATGAAGAAGTATGAGCTGGTGACCGGCGGCGACGCGCAAACCAGCGGTATCGGCATCATCACGGAACCACGTCTGAAAAAGACCTGGGACATGCTGGTGAAAAACAAACTGATCGACGCGGATAAAGTGCCGTTTGAGCAGACTTATACCCTCGACATGATCAAAGACGCGAAGGTAATGCCATGAATTCAGCCCCCAAACTGACCGTGATGAGCGATGTCCGCTCAGCCAATCCACCGCCGGTTCCGGCTATCGAAGTGCTGTCGGCGGAGAAAATTTACAGCAACGGCACGCGCGCTCTTTTGCCGGTCAATCTGACCATCAATCAGGGCGAATTCGTCACCCTGCTCGGCCCGTCAGGATGTGGCAAAAGTACACTGCTGAAAATGGTCGCCGGGCTGACGGAACCCAGCGACGGCAAGCTGGTGCTGTGGCGGCGCGACAGCCGGGAAAAAACACAGGTGCCGCTGTCGTTCGTGTTTCAGGAAGCCACGCTGATGCCATGGAGCAATGTGCAAAATAACGTACGCCTGCCGCTGGATCTCGCCGGTGTTCCCCGCGCCGAAGCCAACACCCGCGTCAGTGAGGCGCTGGAGCTGGTCGGTCTGGGTAAATTTGCCAGCGTCCTGCCACGCGAATTGTCGGGCGGTATGCAGATGCGTGTGTCGATTGCCCGCGGGCTGGTGACGCGTCCGAAACTGTTGCTGATGGATGAACCCTTTGGCGCACTGGATGAAATCACCCGCAACAAGCTCGACAGCGATCTGCTGCGCCTGTGGCAGGAACAGGGGCTGACGGTGGTGTTCGTCACCCACTCGATCCACGAAGCAGTATTTCTGTCGCAGCGGGTGATCATGATGGCCGCCCGACCGGGGCGCGTGGTGGAAGATATCGCCATTACCGAACCCTTCCCGCGCAGCGAAGATTTCCGCGTCAGTCCGGCGTTTTCACGCTATGCGAAGCAGTTACAAGACAGCCTGCTGCAAGCCAGCCAATCGGGTATGGAGTAACGGTATGCAAACTCAAAAAACTTCTCCGTGGATCAACAACCCCACGTTTCGCAAAGTGCTGTATCCGGCGGTGGTCGCCGTGGTGGTGATTTTGCTGTGGCAGGGTTGGGTGAGCTATTTCAAAATTCCTCAGTTTCTGGTGCCGTCACCGGTGGTAATGCTGCAAAGCCTGTGGACCAATCTGGGTTCGCTGACGATGTCGCTGCTGTTTACGCTGAAAATCACCCTGATCTCGTTTTTGCTCTCGATCGTCATCGGTTCGTTAGTGGCTTTCGTGCTGGTGCAGAACCGTTTTGTGGAAACCGCACTGTTCCCGTACATCGTGTTTTTGCAGGTGACGCCGATCGTGGCCATCGCGCCGCTGATCATCATCTGGGTCAAGGACACCACCCTGTCGCTGGTGGTGTGTTCGACACTGATGGCGGTGTTCCCGATTATTTCCAATACCACGCAGGGGCTGCGCAGCGTATCACCGGGCCTGCTGAGCTATTTCCAGCTGAACCACGCCAGCCGTCTGCAGATCCTCATCCGCTTACGCATTCCTTCTGCCCTGCCGTATTTTTTCGGCGCGCTGCGCATTTCCAGCGGCTTGTCGTTGATCGGTGCCGTAGTGGCTGAATTCGTGGCGGGCACCGGCGGCAATAACACCGGTCTGGCCTATCAGATATTGCAGGCGGGATATCAGCTGGACATTCCGCTGATGTTTGCCGCGCTGCTGCTCATTTCACTCACCGGTATCGCCCTGTTTGGCGTGATGTCTTGGATTTCGAAACGCGTCCTCAGCGCCTGGCATGAAAGCGAAGCCGTGCAATCTCATTAACCTCATTTATTTCAGGCAGGAAGAATATGAACAGTGAACAACGTCAGCAGGCACTTGCCCTGATTCAGCAGGCGCTTCCCGATCTCGACTGGACTTTGCAGGCGACAAAGGTCAAACGCCTTTCGCGCGATTTTCACTGGTTCAGTCCCGTTCTCAAACAGCAGCTGGAAGATAAACAGGCCGATGCGGTGGTCAGGCCGCGCAGTGAAGAAGAGCTGATTTTGCTGGTGAAAGCCTGCGTTCAGTACCAGTTACCGCTGATTTTGCGCGGCGGCGCGACCGGCAACTACGGCCAGCTGGTGCCGCTGGAAGGCGGTATTCTGGTGGATATGACCGGCTTTAATCAGGTTTGCGAACTGGCTGACGGCGTGGTGCGTGCCCAGGCGGGGATCCGGCTGGCAGAGATTGAAACCCTGACCCGTCCGGCAGGCTGGGAGCTGCGCTGTATGCCCTCCACTTACCGGCTCGCCAGCCTCGGCGGCTTGTACGGCGGCGGTTTTGGCGGTATCGGCTCAATCAACTACGGCCCGCTCGGCGCACCGGGCAATGTGCTCAGCGTTAAAGTCATGACCATGGAAGCCGAACCGCGCATTTTGCACGTTCCTGCCCCGCAGGCACTGCTGCTGCATCATGCCTACGGCAGCAACGGCATTGTTCTCGAGGTTGAACTGGCGCTGGCACCGGTTCATCAGTGGATTGAACGGCTGGACGTGTTCGATGATTTTACCGATGCACTGGATTACGCCAACGCCTTTGCCCGTTCACCGGGGCTGGTCAAACGCCAGCTGGCGCTGTTCGCCGCGCCGATCCCGTCATACTTCAGCCATCTGAACGGACATTATCAGGCCAGCCAGCACGCGGTGATCAGCGTGATTGCGCAGGAAAGCGAAGGTTTTTGCGCCTCTCTGCTGGAAAAATACCGCGGCCACTGCGCCGTGCGGCAGTCAGCCGTAGAAGCGCGCGAGGCCAATGCGTCGCTGATGGAATATTGCTGGAACCACACCACCTTGCACGCGCTGAAAATCGACAGCACCCTGACCTATTTACAGACGGCGTTTAATTATACGAACTATCGCCAGCAGATTATCGATATGGCGAATTTATTTGGCGATGAAGTTATTTCACATATAGAGTTCCTGCGCGACAACGACGGAAATATAACCGCCAGCGGTTTACAATTAGTGCGTTATTCCACCGAAGAAAGATTGAACGAAATAATGATGACCTTCCGTGATAATGACGTAAAAATAAATAACCCGCATGTTTATCAAATTGAAGATGGTAAACAGGGAGAAATTAAATCTGACGTCGTTTCGGTTAAAAAGTGCCTTGATCCCAGTGGATTACTCAACCCCGGCAAGCTCCGTGGCTGGGATGTCCGTAACACCCTGATATTAGATAACGATCCTCTGTTATTGAATGAATGAATGAATGAATGAAAAAAAACCCGCTTAACAACATTAAGCGGGCTTTTTGCTTTCAAACGATTATTTCAGATCAAAGTTCAGATCAAAGCTCGAATCTGTCCAGATTCATCACTTTGGTCCACGCCGCGATAAAGTCTTTCACGAACTTCTCTTTGGCGTCACTGCTGGCGTAAACCTCAGCGTTGGCACGTAATATGGCATTCGAGCCAAACACCAGATCGGCACGCGTGGCGGCGAATCTGACTTCTCCGCTCACACGGTCACGCCCTTCGAAACGTTCACCGGTACTATCCGTCGGTTTCCATTCGGTACGCATATCCAGCAGATTCGCGAAGAAATCGGTGTTAAGTTCACCGGTTTTTTCCGAGAACACGCCCAGATTGCTGCCGTCGTAGTTAGCCCCCAGCGCACGTAATCCGCCCACCAGCACCGTTAATTCCGGCACGGTCAGGGTCAGTTGCTGCGCCTTGTCGATCAGCAGATTTTCCGTCGAGGTATTGGCTGATTCACCGCGGTAATTCCGGAAACCGTCCGCTTTTGGTTTCAGCAATTCGAACGACTCAACATCCGTCTGATCCTGACGCGCATCCACACGACCTGGCGTGAATGGCACTTCGATATCAACGCCAGCCGCTTTCGCCGCCTTTTCAACACCGACCACACCGGCCAGCACGATCACATCCGCCAGTGACACTTTCTGCACTGACTGCTGGATAGATTCCAGAGCAGGCAGCACGCGGGCTGCAACGGCATTCACGTCCCAGTCTCTTTGCGGGCGCAGCGCCAGACGCGCACCGTTTGCGCCCCCGCGTTTGTCGCCGCCACGGAAGGTTGACGCCGACGCCCACGCCACTGACACCAGTTCACTGACGCTCAGATCCGACGCGGCAATTTTCTCTTTCAGTTGCGCGATATCCGCACCTGTCGGGTGATACACCGGAACCGGCAACGGATCCTGCCAGATGAGATCTTCTTTCGGCACTTCCGGTCCGATATAACGGGCTTTTGGTCCCATATCGCGGTGGGTCAGTTTGTACCATGCGCGGGCAAAGGCTTCGTTAAAGGCCTGCGGATCGCCGTGGAAACGGCGGGAAATCTTCTCGAACTCCGGGTCAAAACGCAGCGTCAGGTCAGTCACCAGCATGGTCGGTTTGCGTTTTTTCGACGTATCGAACGGATCAGGAATAATATCCGGCGCATCGGCGGCTTCGAACTGAATCGCACCGGCCGGACTGCGGGTCTGCACCCACTCGTATTTGAACAGGTTCTCGAAGAAGTAATTGCTCCACTGCGTCGGAGTCTGCGACCAGATGACTTCCAGACCAGAGGTGATGGCATCCGCGCCGACGCCGCTGCCGTGGCTGCTTTTCCAGCCCAGACCTTGTGATTCAATCGGTGCGGTTTCAGGGTCAACACCCACCTGATCGGCAGGGCCTGCGCCGTGCGTTTTACCGAGTGTGTGACCACCGGCAATCAGCGCGACGATCTCTTCATCGTTCATGCCCATATTGCCGAACGTGGCACGAATGGCCGGCGCAGCGGAAGCCGGATCACCACTGTGGTTCGGGCCTTCCGGGTTGACGTAAATCAGCCCCATTTCCGTAGCGCCCAGCGGTGATTTCGCCAGTTCCTCAGGATGACGATGTTCCAGCCAGGTGGTTTCGTCGCCCCAGTTAATGTCCTGATCCGGTTCCCAGACGTCTTCACGCCCGGCACCAAAACCGAAGGTGCGGAAACCGGAGTTTTCCAGCGCCACGTTACCCGCCAGAATGTACAAATCGGCCCAGGAAATTTTCTGACCGTATTTTTGTTTCACCGGCCACAACAGTCGGCGTGCTTTATCCAGACTTACGTTATCCGGCCAGGAGTTGAGTGGTGCGAAACGTTGCTGGCCGCGACCTGAACCGCCGCGCCCGTCAACGGAGCGATAAGTTCCGGCGCTGTGCCATGCAAGACGAATGAACAGACCGATATAACTGCCCCAGTCCGCCGGCCACCAGGGCTGCGAAGCAGTGAGCATCCCTTTGAGGTCGGCTTTTAATGCGGAGTAATCCAGTTTGGCGAATTCTTTGCGGTAATCGAAAGTTTCGCCCAACGGGTTTGAGCGATTTGAGTGCTGGTTCAGCAGGTCAACCCTGAGCTGGTTAGGCCACCAGTCACGATTATTGGTCCCGCCGCCAGAGGCTTTATTGGTGTTTCCTTCATGGAAAGGACATTTACCGGCACTGGCTTCTCTGTCTGCTTCAACAATTGGCTTTGCGTCGTTTGCTTCTTCATCAATAGAACTGCTCATGCTCACACTCCTGTTATGTAGTCTCATTGCTACTCTATACGCGGATTTAAACAACTCACATCTGAATCACCCTATGTATTTGATAGACTTTGCCTTAGGACTTATGTGCGATTTTTGCGTGTTTAATCATCAAAATGCTTTTTGCTCTGATTATAGAATAGCCACTTAATCGCCGGGGCTTCTTTGCGAGTGTCGCAAAATGAAAAAAGCCCGCCTGAGTTTCCAAAGGCAGGCTTTTGTTTTCTTAAAACTTTCTTCAGCGGTTACTCACGCCAGCCCATCGCAGGCGCAACGTGTTTGAGAATCGATTCAATCACATGCACGTTGTAATCCACGCCGAGCTGATTCGGCACGGTGAGCAATAATGTATCGGCTTCGGCAATTGCCTCATCCTTTTTGAGCTGTTCGATCAAAAACTCAGGAGAAGCCGCGTAGCTGCGTCCGAAAATTGCCCGGGTTTTCTCGTCGAGGAAACCGACTTTATCGCCGTCATTACTGCTGCCGCCGAAATAAGCACGGTCGCGGTCATCCATCAGGGCAAAAATGCTGCGACTGACCGATACCCGTGGCGTACGTGTGTGTCCCGCTTCGGCCCAGGCTTCGCGATAGGCGCGAATTTGTTTCGCCTGCTGAATGTGGAACGGCTCGCCGGTTTCGTCATCTTTCAGCGTCGAGCTTTGCAGATTCATCCCCAGTTTCGCCGCCCATACGGCAGTGGCGTTCGAACCCGCGCCCCACCAGATACGATCACGCAAGCCTTCAGAATGTGGTTCCAGACGCAACATTCCCGGTGGATTTGGAAACATCGGTTGCGGATTCGGTTTCGCAAAACCTTCGCCACGCAGCGCATCCAGCAACACTTCGGTGTGACGCCGCGCCATATCCGCTTCCGTCTCCCCTTCTGCTGGCTGATAGCCAAAATAGCGCCAGCCGTCGATCACCTGTTCCGGCGAACCCCGGCTGATACCCAGTTGTAAACGCCCGCCGGAGATCAGATCTGCCGCGCTGGCGCTTTCCGCCATATACAGCGGATTTTCGTAACGCATATCAATAACGCCGGTGCCGATCTCAATCTTGCTGGTCTTCGCGCCGACCGCCGCCAGCAGCGGGAACGGTGAAGCGAGCTGACGGGCAAAATGATGCACGCGGAAATACGCGCCGTCCGCGCCCAGTTCTTCGGCTGCGACAGCCAGATCGATAGATTGCAGCAACGCATCCGCCGCCGAGCGGGTGCCTGACTGAGGCGACGGTGTCCAGTGACCAAATGATAAAAACCCAATATTTTTCATCGTAAATGCATCCTCAAAGTGCGCAAAGCGATGTGCCAGCCCGCTCGTTTGAGGACTGGCGCAATGATACGTTTACTTTACGCGCCTCAGGATGAGAATAAATATCAGTTGTTTAACAAAGCGGTTCAGTTTATTTGAAGGACATGGGTCATTTTTGCTTATTTTTTAGTAACCTGAACAAAAACTCTTCCATCGAAACGCAGAAGTAAAAAAACCGTTGCTCCCGACTTCATCCCCCGTTATCATGCGCCCCGTTCACACGATTCCTCTGTAGTTCAGTCGGTAGAACGGCGGACTGTTAATCCGTATGTCACTGGTTCGAGTCCAGTCAGAGGAGCCAAATTAGAGAAGCCCGCCTAAGGAAACTTAGGCGGGCTTTTTGTGTTTGGGGGTGTCTGCGATGAGGTAGGAGCCGACGTTACTGGAGTTCGGCATTCTCATCGTCATTATTATTTTCAATCCAATATCGCCGATGGTTTATCAAATGGGTTGTTAACGGCCAGTTTTTTTTATCTTTTGGTAACCGTAGGTATCGACCATCCAATGCTGCATATTCTGTCCCCGCTAACTGTTCTGCCAGCCTTATTTTCATTTCGGTATCAATCCAGAGCAAACCACGATCAAATAGAGTATGAATATCTGTTTTCAGTAACAGACCATGCTGAGCTCGGGTATGCCAGGCTCCAGCATAGGGGGTAATATGGGCAGCCTCAAGCAACACCTGGATCGAACACCCGGTTACCGCACATTTGCCATCATAAGCTTCAATGAGCTTTCGTCTAAATATGGGTTGTCCTTCCCTGACAATAACCTCGCGCAAAGCCTTTAATCGGAAGTCGCCTTCATTCTCAGGGAATTCAGTGAATAATTCATCTCTTGCTTCAACCACAAGCCGATCACATGGCCTTGGAACAGTAGTCTGAATTGGCGTTCTGCCATCTTCGCCAATGTCCCATGTACCGTGCAGCTCCTGAACATATAGTTCATATAGTGTATTTCGTAGGTTTCCTGTACGAAATAACAAGTCGTATGGGTTACCTAAGTCACTACGAGAGCTTTTACGGCTACCAAGATACCGATGCCGAGAATTGCTATTAACAGTTAATGCATCCAGTTGAATACGAATCTCGGTCTCTTTCAGAGGAGCATTGCTGTTACGGATCCACTTAACAATGTTTTTAGCAGAGGATGCACCGAGTTGCATTACTGCATACCAGACGCGGAGATATTGTGGATAGTGCATTTCTTCAGGAATGATGAACGATACATCGGCAACATATGTTGAGAAATGATGATGACGCATCCACTCTCCCCATTGGCGGGAATGTGTACTAATACCAATACGGTGAGGTTCGCGTTTGCCAATTTCATCATTAAATTCCTGTCGGGAAGGGGCTCTATCTAGTTTCTCATAGAGATCGTCACAACAGTCCCATACAGCCCGTACCAACTGCCCCTGTGGATAGCCATCTTTGCTCAATTTCAAAAGTACTCTCCGTCAACAAACAACATTGTTGTTTTGGTGATTTAATATTAGTCCGCTTCTGTCATGAAGCGGACTTCTAGTAAGAAAAGGTCCGCTATGAGCGAGAATCGGACATGCGACTCACACGCTTAACTAGTACTTTTTTCATCGTCGCGATGAATTGGGATTGATGTTAAAAATTGAAAAGTTGATGTAATCCTCGGGATAAAGATGATAGGTAAATGCATTGAATGAATTATTTTCATCAAAGATCAGGGAATATTCATTTGATCTCAAACTTGCCAAATCATTAGATATATTATCAATGCCTAGAGGTTTTAAAAACTTTTCAAATGTTTTTGTGTAAGAGTCTATCACATCAAAATTAATTACTTCATATGATTTCCCTTCAACTAGGTTACTTGAACCATTCATTATTTCACATCTTCCATTGCTAATAGCGCAGTATATCTTGGCATGAAAATCATTTTTATTTTTTAATTCGCCAATCAACTCGGAACCCAAGTTAAAACTGTCCATCTGCTCATAGCTTATTTCATTTGTTTTTGAAAAGGACTCTTTAAACACTTTAGATTGACCACTCCTTACTAACATGGAGGTGTTTTCTGGGTTTAAACGGTTTAGCACATTAAGCCAAGAATCTACTTTTCCTTGGCTTTTAAGGAACTGATGACCAACAAAAGGAGATATTATGTAGATTTTTGCATAAAGGAAATTCCACCTAGCGATCAATTTATAAAGCCATGTCATTATGGTAGTTTTCGTATAAACGCCAAAAATAACATCTGATAGATCTCTTGAACCAAATATATTCACAATTGAGAATACTTGCGCCTCAAATGTGTTATTTTCTTGATATCGACTTACAAAATTCGCATCATGTTTTTTTCCGCATTTACATTCAAAAGGAAACTTAATCACAATATTATTTGGCGCAGGTCCTCTAGATTGAGAGAGAGACCAGTTTGTGAATTCCCAGTGTTTTTTCGCTATTATTTCCCATTTACTCTTAAGAAGCTCAAATGAAATTATTTCCAGATTCTCTTCACAGTCATCACATATGTAAAGAGGGTAGTTGTAAAAATCGTAATCCGTATTCATCTCTGTTAATACAGTGTTTTTATCAATGAAGTCTGTTAGCAGTGGTAGATCTTTGTATTTGAACTGTTTGGCCTCATCATTGTCAGAGTTTATATAAAAATCTTTTTTCTCCCAACCTCTACTAGGTCCAGAGTAGTCTGGATTCACGATATTAACTTTAAATATTCCAGCACATTTATCACAGGTCCCAATCATCACGCCATCCTCTTCTATATCAGGAATAATGATGCTCCTTCCTGGAAGTGTAGTTGAAGATGTGTGAACTTCGTGATACTCAATCGTAGTTGTACAGTGAGGGCACTTACCATGAAAATGCATGGTTTTATCACGGTCTATAAGGTTAAATTTTATTCCGCGTAAGAATTCATGACTAATCTCAAATTCCATATTTACTCCGAAAATTTCCTATTAGTTATAGAGTGGTTAATTAGCATATTCTGCTGATTAATGATGCCATAATCCTTAATCTATTTCCTTAGCTACGTCCGCTTCTGCCACATACCCGCCCAAAAGGATGTTATTGAGCTACTATGAGCGATAATCTGTTGGGCTATATGACGCTTTTTAAGGAGCATGCAAAATATGTTCGACCACTCTACCCACCCCGAAGTCGCCGAATGGTTTGCAAGGTTCGGTGTCGCGGAGGTGTCATATAGCGGGTGTTCCGTCGACCTGACCAACGAACCGCCTGAGCACTGGTTTTACAAGCGCAACAAGTTGCGGCCTGAAAGCCTGAAACTGGAGTTGCGCATCCCATCTAACGGGAACTGGTTGGTCGACCTGTCGCGTCATGACAATCTGTTCAACATTCAGTGGCGCCCGAATGATGACTTGCGCATCGAGTCGGCACAACTGCGCTATCAAAAATTGATCAAATGGCCCCGGCTATACAGCCTGATGGATTTTCCCCTGCTGGTTGGGCAACTTGAGCAATGCCTGGATATGCGCTTCCTCCGGCATGCCAATTTCGGAGCGCGCTTGCTCGAACCCGAGGCATTGTCATCCAATTCCAAAATCCGTCAATGGTTAGCCCCCTGTGCCGACACTTTTGGTTGGAACAGAAAAATGCAGCCGGAGTAGCGGGTATGGCGTAGTCCCCTCACCAAACCTCCGGGTTTATTGGGTTCCTACCCTCTGCACTTACTTCAAAAGTAAGTGCATTTATTGAATTCTTAGAAGCTGAGATATAAGCCACGTGCAAAGCGATTTTTCCTGCCCGGACTTTATGCCCTTATAAACATTACACAATCTTATGTATTGATCGGTTTCCGTCTGAAAACCTGGCATTGAGCGTCTGAATCGTCGTCACCCCCGCTACAAACCTGCCTGTCGGGCGGCCTGAATTCGGTCAGTCACTCGTCCGATCTCTCCATAACAAATGTCATTTTCAGTAATGGCGAAAAAAATATTTTTAATCATTAATTTCAATTAATTAAAAACATCACGCTGACATACTTAGGTGAATAAAACACGACATCCTGCGACATAACCCATTGAGATTTCATTGACTTGCCACTTGCGACACTGCACATCTCCTCTTTTTTCGCTGCCAGATAATTCTTAATATTTTTTTATGGGTTGATTGATCTTCTTTGCTTTGTTGCTATTGTTGATTAAGTCAGCAATGACGCGCAGCGAAAACAATAATTAGCTCTCATTATGGAACACATACTCATATGAACATTTGACTGTGTTTTTTAAAAAAGGCGTGCCTGCATGTCAGGACATGTCGCTGATAATAATCATTCCACTTTGCCCCTTTGAAATATTAAGGTCTCGCAGACTATTGCCCGAAGTTGTTTATGGCAGTCACTGTGACACCCTGCTCCCAATATCAGGCTGAAAAAGTTTGGTTTCTGTTTATTCAACAAACTAACTTAACAATGATTCAATCATTGTATGGATCCTGATGGCATTTTTTCTCAATGCCATTTGCGCAGCCTTATGTCTGAATTTTATTGGGTGCCGATGATATGACTACACAAACTTATACAGCAGATGAAAAAAGGATTATTAAAAATGTTATCAACCAGTATGGAAATAAAGGGGTTTTTATTATTGAACCCGGCAACACTGAGTTGGTGAATTTTTATGATATCCAGCTAAAACTTTCCGGTTTGACATCGGGTCGCTCCCCCCAATTTACGCAGTGCTGGCAGGAAACCAAACGACTTAAACGCAGTGCCGGCCTGCTGAGCCAGGCAGCCACTGACACCGTCAGGCCGGTATACAGCATTGTGCGCGTTGATACTGTGGACGGGAAAAACTACCGTACCGATGCCGTTGGCTCACTCCCCGTTTCTGCCACCAATGTGACACAAACGCTGGGATTATTTGATGGCGAGGCCAGCAATACCGGTGCGGTGAAATATACCCAGAACTTCGTTAACGCGTCAGACTGCGTGATCAGCGCAGACGGCGTATATCCGGGTGTGGCCGGTTCCCCGGTGACGGTAATTTATACTTTCGCGCAAACCATTAATAATCAAACCTTTTACGGCGCGGAAATCATTACTACCCAGAGTTATCCGAAAGAAATATTCAATGACTCCCCGCGAACGATTAAAAATCCCAACGAAATTAAAATCTGCTTAACGCGCGACGAGCCTGACTGCGATTACCGGCAAACCAGTTCATGGGACGGCATCGTCAGCGTCCCGATTAAAGGCTACATCACCTACGGCGGGGATATTGATGTCAGCGGCGGCAAACCGGTCAACGGAATGAGCAGTATTTATCTGATACGCACCCGTGCAGGCGGTGACCCGATCCTGCCCTACGCAGGCTTTGATTTCTTCGATGCTAAAAACTCTTCCGTTGCCGGTAACAAAATCAACTGGGATCTTAACTGGTTAAAGTTTAATAAGGTCAACTTTGATTCCGGCGAAATGGTTTATTATGTTTTCAAGCTCATTCTTAATGTGTCAGGCAAGAGCATCGCGGCATTTATCACTAACGCGCCCAAAAACATTGTTCCCGGCCAACTATTTTTAAATACCGTGACTATTAAGCCGATGAAAATCGTTTACGGCTGCCTGCACGAAAACACCAAAATAATGATGCATGACGGCAGTGAGAAAGTGATCTCAGCGATCAGAACCGGCGACAGCGTCAAAACAATAAATAATGGCTCGCTGAGGGTAGAAAACATCACTACCGGTCAGGAACAGCATTGTATTAAAATCTCTGCGCGGGATCGGAATAATAATACACTCAACGTCATTACCAGTCCCGGCCATCCATTTATCACGCCTGCGGGCATTATTATTGCCCGACAACTTAAATTAGCGGACAAACTGCTCACCCTCACGGGCGAGGCTGAAATAACTGACATTCAGCCACAGAACAATGAAGCGACTGTTTTTAACCTGCAACTGTCTGCTGAAAAGACAGATGAAAATACCCTGTACGCCAATCATATTTTGGTGGGTGATATCCAGATGCAAAGATTGCATGAAGATAAATATCATCAGCAACCCGTGAATATCCTGAGCCAGCTCCCCGAAGAATGGCATGAAGATTATCAAAACCATCTCAACGCAACGGGTGAGTAACATCATGTATCAGGGATATCCGGACTTTCAAAATATGATAACGACCGCCACGCAGCGGTTTATCGGCAGTTATCTGCAGAGTGATGCTTATTACCTTTATCCTGAATCTCTCGGTATTCAGGCGGCTGACCCGTTGCCCTTCTCTCTGGATATTGTCCGCAGCAGCAGTGCAGACAGTATTTATGGCTGGCTCAACTTCACCACTGAACTTCAGTATGCCAGCGGAGAAAGCCTGGCAGAATTTAAGCAACAGCACCCGGATAAGGCGGTGAATATTCTGCCGCTGGTCGCGGGCAGCCTGGGGTTTGACGTGCCGGTTGAATATCACAGTGCCCTGCGGGAACAGAGCTTTGATGCGACCTGGTATTCGGCACAATACATCCAGTTTATTATTTTGCTGAATTCAGACAGTACTCAGCTGATCGAAAATACCCTGCTGGATAAAACGGTCGGATTTAATGCGCGGGTGGACGGCTTTGTTCAGGGCGTGTCTCCGCGCCTGCCTTATTCCGTCGAATTTGATCCCCATGCGCTGATGCTGACGTTAACCCGCGACGTGCCGGGCAAACCCACGGCTGACGGCAGTCAGGTCGCGTTCAGCTACGACCAGCTGACCCAATATCTGTACCAGAATATCCGCCTGCTGCCGCTGACTGTCAGCCCCGCGGTGCCGGATAACGATCCCGCCGCGATACGTCTTTTCTGTCAGGCATTCCTTGACCGGCTATACGAGCAAACCGGTACACCCTGTGCGGGTCCGGCGAATAACAATACGGCCATGATCTGCCTGCAAGCCCAGCCGCAAAGCGGGCGGGTGATATTCAACCTTGATACCGAAATGCTTGCCCTGCGTCCGTTATCCTTTTTGCTCGATCCCTTCGCCGCTGCGCAACAAATCGCAAAAACAGCGCCGGATACCATTATTCACCGTTCCACCACGCCACCATTACCGGAAGGCAAACGGGCGATCGACGTTTTCTATACCGTCCCGGCCGGGCTGGACAGCAGTGTCTCTGTGGATATTCAGCTCACCTTACCGGCTGGTGATATTTATCCGCAGAAACAGACTCAGACCCAGATACTGACGCCGGATCAGAGCCGTTTGTCGTTTAGCTTTTTTACCAGTTCGCTGGCTGCGAGCCCCTTTTTCTACCAAATCCGCGTTAACTATTCGCAGGGAGGAAAATGGCACAGGCAGGAGAGTGATGCACTGCCCTGCAATGACGCTTTCCTGGTGCTCGATCCCGCTGCCTTGCCGTGTCAGTTTCTGACTATCAGCCTCGATGAAGGCTTTGCCCTGCAAAGTACGCTTCACGGAACCTGTCATTCTGACGGCTGGCCGCTGGAGTTCGTGTTAACCGCAAAAACGCCCGTTTTCAGCTATCCGGTTATCGGCAATACCTTTGCCGACGTTGAAGCCCGCGCGTTATCAGGATCCGGCGTGGTCCCGCTACCCGCGCCGGTGACGCTGACCACCACTATCGGAGCCTACAGTTTCCCACAGTTCGGATCACAACAGGCGCGGATAACGGTCAATCTGCCGGAAGGCATAACCGCGGCAACATTCGAATTTGAACCACAAATTCCGATACACATCACGCCCCGGAGCTTCACTCATCAGCAAAACACATTCGACTACAAGTGGACGGTCACCTCTATTTATGCCTGCGGATATCGCTACAGAAGCGAAGGAGGCACGTGGTCGGCTGTGGTGACCGGCGATCAGACAATTGATTATAAAGGTGAAAAATGAACACTGACGCGAACAACCCGCAACACATGTTGCAGAACTTCTTCCTGCTTGGACGGGCCTTTGCCTTTCACGACCAGACGCGGCAACCGCAGGACTACACCTATGGCAGTTTTATCCCGCAGGTTGTGCAGGACACGCCCGCAGGGCAAATCAGCGCACTGCAATTACTGACCAGCCCCGGCGGCGGAATGGCAACTTTTATCGCGCCGAATCAGCCCGTCGATACCGCGGCGTTAGAAGCCTATATCAGGGCGCATTTCATCCCGTCGCCGGGTGAAATAAACCTGATACAGGCCGATGTCAGTCAGTCGCTGTTTTTGCGCTTTATCCGCCAGCCTGAACCGGACAGCTATGACGTTGAGTTCGAAGAATCCCGTATGGCGCTGACCCATGCGGAAAGCGCACAACTGGAGAATGCGATCAAAGGGGACAAAAACCAGGTGTATCTGCTGCCCCGCAGCCAGTTCAGTGTCAGCAGTCGTGCGGCAGCCAGGCTGGAAACGGACTGGGTGGCATTTTTAACACTGGCGTTCAATGAAGGTGCGCGCCAGCCGGATGCTGTGGCGCTGCTGATAAATCAGCAAATTGATGCCGGGGCGATCACCATGCCGGAGCAGTTTGATAATACTCCGTCGGAACAGACACAGGCGCTGGTGAGAAATTCGCTGGTCAGTACGGCATCCCTGCTGGTCTGTAATACGCTGCGTAATATCCATTCCGTGGATGAGATCCCCAACCACATCAGCTATGACGTAAGTTACAGCAACAGCGTGCCGCAACAATATGTACTGGCACAACAACAGGATATCGCTGAGCTGCTGGGCAAGTTACCCGCCGGTAACATCATCAGTTTTACCCCGACGCCATTGCCTGAACCCAGCCGCCCGGACAAACCGGTGGTTACCCGCGAATGTCACGTCAGCCTCGGTTTCAACCCGTCCGGCTTCAACATCATGTCGGTTGATTTGTATTACGGCGATGAGCAGACGCCGATGCCGTGGCCCAACTTCACACCGGTCACGCTTAAAACCACATCGGACATCAGCACAATCACGCTCAGGGTGAAATTTTCTGACTACAGCGATTACAAGACGCAGCTTCGCTGGCAGGACGACATCGCGCTTACGCCGCAGGAGCTAGGTTTTTACAGCGTTCTGTTTGAAGCCGAATCCCTGAAAAAAGACTTCAAATCAATCAAAGGCACGGCCACGTATCAGCCTGCCGGTGTGGCAAAACGACAATCTTTTAACCTCGCCTTTTCCGGTCAATCGCAGTGGCAGTCCAGCTGGTGGATCAACACGCATTTTGCCGGTCTGAACGGCGAGATTGAGTACAGCTGGATCGGCGATTTGAAAAATACATTGTTTCCCAAAACCTACGACTCTGGCCGCCTGAAGGCCACCGTCAGCCCCGTCAAACTGCAATACAAACAAGTGATATAAACAAGAGGAACACCCTATGTTAACTACCGCTTTGCAGCAGTCGATCAAAATCCCTACTGATAAGTATCTGGGCGAAACTGAGTATATCTGTACCTGTTACGGCGACAGCCTCGACAAGAACACGTATTACGTGGTGCCAGAAATTCCGGTATTTGTCGCCAGGGATGACAAGAGCCCAAGCTTTATGTTTTACAAGTATCGCGGCGAAGATATGCAAGGCGGTTATACCCAGTTTACCGTGATGTTGCCGCTGCCTCCCGAAGACCTGCAAATCAAAATCCGCGCGGAACTGTACGGCAATATTCAGGGCCAGCTGACGGCGAAATCGGCGCTGATTGTCACCTATGTGAAAGCTGAACAGGCGTCGGTGGCGGATCCTGAAAACCAGACCAAGAAAGCAGCCATGGACACGGCGCTGAAAAATACCGGTCTGAATGCTGAGCAGGCCAGCAAGTTTGTCTCGCTGTACGACAGCAGCAAAGGCAATGATCAGTTCCTGCCGGAGCTGTTGCCGGAAGAAGCGCAGAAAATTAAGCTGTTACAGCCATCGTATACCTCGGCGCAGGCCACATTAATTCTTGATGATAATGAGAAATTCTATCGTCAGATCCCGACCCCGTTATCGCCATCCGGTCTGGGTGATAACCGCACCGTGTTCGGTCTGACGCTGACCGGCGAAGGTGCCACCCTGTTTGAAGATGTGCTGACCGGCACGGATAAGAACTCCAGCGTGGGCGTTCGTTTTAACTTCAATCTCGATGCCTCCCTGCCCGCCGCCAAAGTCACGGTGAGCTACGACAGCGAGATCACCAAGTCCGTCACGCAAACTATTTCTTACCATACGTGGTCGGCGGATGAGAAAAAGATTGAGCGGGAATACATCGAAAAAGGTGCGATCAAAATTGATGTCCAGGTCGGGCTGACCGCGGCAGAAATGGGCATGACACCCGATCAGTACATTAAATGGAAAGAAGGTCTGACTGCGTGGGGACAGAAGCAGGTTGAGCAAATCCTGAGCAGTCAGACCGGGCTGGACATGAGTCTGGATATGCTTAATGACGCAGGCAACTTTGGGAAATTCCAGGAAAGCCTGAGCCAGACCAAAAGCTTTACCCGCGTTTATGACGAAAACTCGGTCGTGTCGTTTGCTATTGCGCCGCAAACCCAGTTGCCGTCCATTCAGTCCATCGTGGGTGAAGACAATCTGAAAGAATATTTCAAAGAGTACGACCTTAACGATCCTTTCTATCAATACATACAGCCTGAATTCTTTGTCACCCAGGATTTGTCCACCTATAACATTGCCAATATTGTCGTGACGGCCATTTACGACAAAGACAATCAAAGCACCCTGCAGTTTAGCCCTAAAGATATGGATCCGAAAAAAACCGGCAAATGGTATATCAAGCCTGAACTGGGTCGCGCCTTTAAATACTCCTATACCGTCAATTTCAGCGGGTTACAGGCTAAACCCTATCATTCTGGCGAGATCCAGAGCGACCGGGACCTGATTATCACCATCAATACCGCCCAATGCGGCGTAGTGTTTGCCGACATTTCCACGCTGCTCGATCCGCAGGGATGGAAAGTCTTCAGTCAGGTGGTGGTTAAAACCCAATATTCCGATCCGGATAAAGGCGTCGAACTTAAAACCAGCAGCCAGGTGATCAGCGAAAGCGTACCACCTAAGCCTTTCATTTATCCGATCGGCACCGCCGTGGAAAAACCCATTTATTACTCCGCCGACTACTATGCCATCGATGGCGACAGCCTGACTTACATTCCCACCGGGGTTGAGACCAGTCCGCAATTACCGGGCTACGGGCTGATACATGGCAACCAGATCCTGATCGCAAACGCCCTGCCGAAACAGCAGAAGTACACCATCATCTTCAAATATACGCAGAAGGAGGTGTCGCTGATCACCTTTGAAATGACGGTCAAATACCCGAAATGGGACTTCAGCGAAACGCAAAGCCTGGTGGTGACCGAATTTGACAGCAAGTCGCTGACTCAGTCTCTGACCTTCGATCTCATGCAGGCAGAAAGTGGTAACGAACCGGAGATAACCTATACCTCGACCCTGTACTACGGCGATCAGGGCGAAGAGAAAACCATCGACAAGACGGTGTCGAATACCACCTCAATCGTGGTGGTGAGTTTCTGATGCTCTTAAAAACGCAGGGCAAGAAATCTTTGCCCTGCCTTTACTTTCGCAACGCAGGATTGTCGCTATGAACAGCCAGATCGTAGTGCAAAACATTTGTTTTATCCGTGCCGACCCGGACAGCGCTCTGTATTTTTACTGCGCCGCTGCGCCGTGCATCAAAGTGACGCACGACAATCAGCCCGCCGTTCAGTTGCAGATTTTCAGAAACAGCCGCGAACCGGCCACCGTTTACTATGCCACCTTGTCATTGCAGCCCCTGTTGTCCAGCAGCCCGGAGGCCGCGCGCGCGGCGGCCGATGCCAGCCCGGACATCCCGCGCGATGCCATTCTTTTACCGTTGCAGGCGATTTCGTGCAGTGCCACGCTGGATATTCCCGGCTTCATCAGCGGGCAGACCAGCAAGACGGCGTTAAACGACCAGCAAAATTGTTATCTGCTGGCCAGACTGTCTGAGCAAGCCGATATCGCCCTGCTGGCCAAGCTGATGGAGACGCCGGAAGCGACACCGGTCGCAGTCAGTTACAAAATCGATTATCTGCAACAGTTACCCCCTGCCAGCTTTGAACTGGAGGCGAGCTGGGACAAGGTTTATGAATTCCTGCAGGAATCGTTCGGCTTCAGCCTGCTGGTTTTTTCAGTCGATATCGAGAAAACCTCGTCGCGTCTGATCAGCGAAAAAGTGGTGACCATCAAAGTCAGGGAAACCGATCCCGACGGGCATATCGCCCAGGCGGGTGCTGAACTGACGCAGATCCTGCTGAGTGAGTTTTTCACCCCGGTGTTTGCCGATGTGCCTGCGCAAACCCAGCCCCGCGCGGGTTTTTATCTGCAACGGGTGTCGGTTAAAGACATTGAGCAACGTCGTTTAAGCGGCAAGCTGAGCGAAACCACAGTAGTGCAACGCTCACTTTATCCGCAGGCGTTGTTCGGTGAACTGGTCAAAGGCACCGACTATCAGCCTGGTCGGGTGATCAGCCAGAGTGATCTGCAGGATGATTTCTTTGCCAGCCGAAAGGTGCAAATCAGCTTACTGACGCCCGAACTGGACAGCAATGTTCAGCTGGTGATGGCGCGCCTGCGTTATGGCGAAAATATTCAGCAATTTACTTTTCGCAACGGCGATGTGCAGCCAAAGCATTTCAAGGCACCGAGCATTCTCGACCCCAAAACCGGGAAAATGCTCTGGCCGGTCGGGTACGATTTTACCGTCTATTTTAATCAGCCATTCGGCGGTGTGAATTCAGTCAGCTCCGGCGATCTGTACACCGAACTGGACGATATTTACCTCGACCTGGATTCAGTCTATGCCCGCTATGATTTTCTCATCGCGGCGGCCAGCCAGTTTGACTGGAACTGGTATCAGTCCGTGCTGGTGACCCTGCGCTGTCGTCATATGCTGCTGCCTGCCTCCGTTGTCTCGAAAAGTTTTCAGATAACCGCCGGTTCGCCGCCGGTGCATTATCCGGTCACGTTGCCCAATCCCGATTTGTATCTGTTTGAGGTCATCAAGGATTACAGCAGCGCCGTCAATTCTCCTCACATACCGGCGGAGATGAATGAGCCGACCAGCCAGACTGTTTCCCTGTTCTCCAGCCTGTATCACCAGCGGGTGTTAATGCTTTCTGCCACCCTCGACTGGCAGGAGGTCGGGGAAGTGATCGTCTCGGCCAGTTATGCCTGGTCGGCAACTGACAGCAACGCCCCCCTGCAACAAGTTTTTAAATTTACCGAATCCGACGCCGCCGCTCAGTGTTTCAGCGCCGATCAGCCCGACCCTGCACGACTCAGCGTCGATCTCGATATCTGGTTCATTTACCAGCCGGGACAAGGTAAAGACAAACCCGAGCACATCCAGACCACCACCGTTCAAGACAGTATCGATATCGCCAACCTCAATTAAGGAAACGCCATGTTATTACTCAGAGAAAGAACCCAAACCATCAATAACATTACCTTCTTTGCCGATGATTCTGATGACTCACAGTTCTGGTATTTACCCGGTGACATTCACATCGCGCAGAATGATAAAAAGCCGGTCTTTTCATTGATCAAATACACCGGTGACGGCAGCGGTCAGCAAGGCGGATACATAAATTTTGAAGTGGATACGTCCATTGAAGAAGATGTGCTCGACAGCGCATTTAAAGAGTATCTCAGCAAGCTCAAGGTTAAGCCGGTGAACCCCCGCAAGGCTCAGGTTCCTTTCGATAAAGGCACGGTGAATTTCTTTGTTCTGGGCGCAGAGGGCACCAATGGCGAGCTGATCAGCGCCCAAAGTCCCAGCCTGTTTGGCAAGAACAGCGCCATCTTCAGCGCCAAACTGACACCGGAACAGGCGGTCATTCTGGAAGCCGCCTTTAATCAGGCGCAGGCACCGGCGGCGGTAGCCTACAACCTCAGTTTTACCGGCATCACGCCTGCCTTAAAGGTGGAAGTGGAAGCCAAATTTGAAAGCCTATACAAAGAATTCGATCTTAAATTTGGCGCTAACATTCCGATCCCGGTAGAAACACCGGCCAGTTTCTGGCTCGGTTTTGACAGCGTCATCAAGAAGTTGCAGCAGGATCAGAAACTGGTGATCAAAATCACCGAAAGTATGCCGGGTGATCAGGCGGAAAAGGAAAAGGAATGGGCGTTGCAGTTCGTCAAAGAAGAGATCCTCAAAAGCTTCTTCACCGCCTCGCTCAGCCTCAACGATGACAGCAATACCCAGGCAAAATCCGCCAGTTCTTCCATTCTGGATTCTCTGATCGCCAGCGATAAGAAAGAAGACGGAGAAGAAGGCGGTAAAGGTGGCCTGTTCCCCAGCGGCTCGCTGGAGATAAAAATGGTGCGCATCGAAGAAACCAAAGCACTGAACTTTAACTACATCTCATCGAAAGCCATCAGCCAGTCAGCCGTGCCTCAAAACTTTATTGGCAGCGACATCCTGCACGCCAAAAAAGAGGCGCCCTACTTTATTGAAGTCAACGTCAACGATCCGTTCTTCCAGAAAATTGATTTCACCGTGCTGGGGCCGGACGGCTTTGATGAATACGGCATTAAAGCCGCGACTTTTAAAATCGGCTACAACAAACAGGTTTACACCGCTCCGGCGTTCACCGCCGATGACGGCACCTGGAACAAAAACATTTCCCGCAGCAGCAACGTAAACGAATTGTTTGATATCCAGAGTGAGTTTGTCTTCAAATCCGCCGCCACCTCCGGCTGGGAAGGAAGCAGCAGTTACCAGCCAAAATCGCAATCGGCTTCAACCTTGCTGAACCTCGACCCCGCCGCCGTGCTGACATTCAACGAAATCTCAATTCGCCTCGACAAGACGTTCTCGTGGGAAAACTGTAACCAGGTGATCGTCGAACTGACCTATCTCGACGACAAACAGAGCAAAAAAAGCAAAAAGTACACCTTCAGCGAGGATAACAAAGAGCCGCAGACCTTCAGATATCGCTGCCTGACCGAGAAGCCCTGGCTGGTTAATTACAAGATTACGTACTTCCTGGTCGGCGGTAAAACCTCGACGCTCGAAGGCAGTGAAAACCCGGCGGGCATCGTTATTCCGGCTGTGGCGTAGGCGGCTGACGATGACCGAGCTCAATACCGTACTCCCGGTGGCATGGAACGCCCTGGTGGATGCGCTTTGCCGGGCCGCGCCTCATTTGCGGGCAACGCTGGCACCGGAGATCGCCCGTTTTACTCAGGCGCGGCTGACCTCCGGTGGCTTGTCTGCGGCATTCAATACCAGCCTGCTGGCCTATAACGGCTGCCCGCTGGAATTCACGGTCGCGACCTCAAAACCGCAGGCGCTGGCCTGCACGCTGGATCCTTTTCTGCCGCGCTTTACCGAAAACCGCCGGATGGCGGCTTTCTCCCGGCATGTGCAGCATATCGTTGCCGGTTCGCCGCAGGATAACGTTGAAGCCTGTTTTGCCACGATGGAGGAAATACAAAGTCGCAGCACGCAGCCGTTGCGGTTTGGCTCCTGGCTGGGGCGAAAATATTCTCCTGACGGGGTGAAAACCAAGGTGTATTCGGAAGTGCATGGCGATGCGTTGGATGAAGTCAGCTTGCCCGGCGCGGTGGAAAAGTTTTCTGCCGCTGCCTGCCGGCGGGCAGGTATGTCATTACTGATGGTCGGCTATTACCCGCAGCAGGCTGATGCGCCGCGTGAGTATTATTTTCAGTGGCACAGCGCGCGCATCACCCACGCGGATATTGCGTCAGTGATGCGTTTTTTCGAATGTGGATCCCTGTTACCGGCGCTGACGTCCTTACTGGATCAGGCACTGACGCAAACCCTGAACGGACAGACTTTTCCGCCAACCACCTACGGTTTTAGTTTGTCCTGCGGTCAGGATGGTGCGCCGGAAAGCGTGACGCTGTTTGTGATGGCCGCGAGTTTCTTTGGTGATAACTCGCGGGTATTTCCCGGCGTACAGGCGTTGCTGCGGCAAAACGATCACACCCTGCCTTTGTTGCAGCAGGTGATGACCGCAGAAATTCCCTTGCAGTTCAACGTGGTGGGGTTTTCGGTGGACAGGCAAAGCCGTAGCGGACTCAGTTGCACCTTCAGTCCGCAGAATTCGCGTTTTAACGTCCTGCCGTTAAAGCCGACGTCTTCCACCGCGCAACCCGGCAGTCCTGGTCTGAAAACGCTGCTGGCGCAACAGTGCGCCAGCGGTGCCTTTGCTTCACATGTCAGAACACCCGACGGGCGCTGGCATCAGGACGAAAATGCGTTTGTCACGGCACAGGTATTACGCACGCTGGCATACACCCCGCAGACGGCAGCATGTATCGAAAAGGCGCTCGATTTTTTAACTGCCTGCGAAATCCGTCCTTCTCACTTCAGTTTCTGGCCGCCGGACGCTCATCCCCAATGGATGGCGAACCAGAAAATCTGCGCCGATATCGATGACACGGCCATCATCACCGAGCTGCTTTATAAGTTTGGTCGAATCTCACGGATGCAGGTCAGGCATACGCTGGCGCAGATGAACGGTTATCAGGTGCGACAGGTTGATCCCCGTCTGAAGGCCGGACAGCACCAGTGGGCGGAGTGTCAGAGTTTTTACACCTGGATGCAGGATGACAACGACATCAGCCAGCTTGATTGCTGCGTTAACACTAATGCGCTGATTTTGCTGCATCGGCTTGCGGACGACGGCGGTGTCATGCCGCCTGCCTGCACGCGCATTCTCAACATGCTGAGTCAGGCGGTGCAATGGAGTGGTGGTGACTTCGACAGGCTCAGTTTACTGACGCCTTATTACGCCCATCCCGGCGAATGGCACGCCACCTTGATCTACGCCAGACAAGCCGGCGTTCCGCAGCTCACGCCGGTGATCAATGCACTGGCCCGCTGGCAATTACCTGCCGGTCAGCCGGAAAGCCCGCTTTACCGCCGGCACGACGGGCGATACCTGTGGACGTCACCCGTTCTGAACCACTTCAGAACGCTGGCTCATACCGAATATGCTGAGGAAAAAGATGAATATATTTCTTAATAACCTGGTGACGCTGAACCAAATTATTCTGCAAAACGCCCGCGAACAATTTCCGGATATCAGCGAAAAGCACTTACGCTATCGGGCGGTACAGGCCGTGCAGGCGGACGATCTGGCCGCCAAAGTCTGCACAGAAGTCGTTTCAGGAGAAACACGCTACGAGATTGCCACCAGCACCGACGGCACAAGCTGGAAGATGATGCTGAATTTCACGCTGAGTCGCCAGGTACCTCAAATCCCCTACGTTGTGCTGAGCTACAGCACCTTCGGTAATCCCGAAGAGATGATCTTCGATAAAGTGCTTAAGGCCGGAACGGACAATACCTATGAGGCAGAACTGGAGCTGAATGAGTTATCACAACGTGATGCCCTGTTGCGCGCCCTGTCGGATTTTGATGCGCAGACCACGCTGGTGATTGCCATCACCACCGATCACAGCATTATCAATACCATTACCGACCCTAAAGTTTTCTACTTTGCACAAAACTACTATCCGTATATTTATCAGGGCATTTTGCCACCGCCAGCGCGCTTGCAACTGACGCTCCTGCCACTGGTTTATCACAACGTGGCGTACAACTATTATCAGGATTATGTCCTGAAAAGTTACCTGTACTATCTGCCCGATACCTTCGAGGTGGGGCTTGGCACTGACCTTAAACCCATGCTGTCGTTTTCATTCTCAGCACCGGAAAACGCCACCAGCCTGGATCAGGTTACCGTGTCGCTGGATTATTTTTTACTGCCAAAGGTTAATCAGGACCGCATCGCCAATGCCCGGGATCAGTTTTTGCAAAAACAGTCAGACGGCAAACTGGTGCCGTTTGCCAACGCCGATACGCTGACGTTGCAGCTTGAACTGCCCGCAGGTAAGACGGAGGAGAAAAATGCGCTGATCAACCTGCAAAGCGGGATTGCCGATTCATTCACCCTGCCCGTCAGTCAGTTTGTGACGATCTGGGATGCGTTGTTTTCTAAATCTCAGCAAAGCCTGTTACTCAAAGGGGAAGTGGAGGTGCAGTTCACGGGATTTAATCCTGATAAACTGCCGATGAAAATTGCGTTAGACGACAAATACAAAGATAAACCGCTCGATTTTATTACCCAGTCGGCACCGGTAGATATCTCCAATACGCTGACCTTTAAAAGTGATCCGAAAGCTTACAGTTCATCCGGACCGCGACCTATCGCCCGTATGCTGGTCAATATCAGCAACCAGACCTTTGAGTTAAATGAAGCCAGTCCGGACCATGACGTCACGGTGAAAGTCCCGGTTATTGACCTCATCCTTCATCCGGATAAAAAGACGGTTTATAAATACGATTTGCAAATCCGCTACGTCGACGGCAGTAAAACGGACCTTAATAACCAAACCTCAACTTTTGAGATTATTTATGTTCCGTGAATTTATCCGATATAAACGCCGGTAAATAAAGACATTCAAAAATCCGGTTAATAACAACCTGCTCAGGAGTCATGCCTATGCGAAAAAGCTGACGTGAAACTCACGACGTTAACCCTGTTACGTAACGTTTAACGTTCAGAGAATATTCAGTTTTGTAATCTATCTGTATCCATTTTATGAGAAATGACAATGCAGACATTCTGCATCGTCACCACAAAAACACTCTGTTATCGAGGTTCTGATGAAACACAAATATATGTTCGTTATTGCCGCAGGTATGTTGGTATCCGCACAAGGTTTTGCGAAAGTGAATGATGTGCCAAAAGGCGCGCTGGTTGTCCGTTACGGTGCCGCCAATACGGATGCGAATTACGCCACTCAGGATGGTTATCCGGGTAGATTACAAAACGTTTCAGCACTCTGTACGAAAACCGTTTCCGGCGTTGATAAGGCCAAAGTCGAAGCCTTAATTGCTACAGATCCCGGTCATCCGGCCGGCCTGAAGCAGGCAGGTGGAACAAACGCGTCCACACTGGTGAATAAAAATGCCACTGTCTCCACCGATCCGCTGCCAAATAGCCCTAACCATTGTCTGATCAGTAATATTGAACTGAAGAATATTAAAGGTGCATGGCAAATGTTTGCGCTTCAATAAGTAAATAATAAAAACCCCGCACAACAAAAGGCGGGGTTTTTATAAATCAATTTTTCATAAAATCAAACGTGCGCAATCTTCTTCGCATCCAGCGCTTTATGGATCGCCGCTTCCAGCTCGTTAATTTCGAATTTAGCCACGTAGCCGTCGGCACCGACTTTGCGCACGTGATCTTCGTTGGCGCTGCCGGATAATGAGGAGTGGATAATCACCGGAATATTTTTCAGGAACTCGTCACGCTTGATATTGAGCGTCAGCGTAAAACCGTCCATTTCCGGCATTTCCAGATCGGTAAGAACGAAGGAAATTTTATCGGCGATTGGCAGCCCTTCTGCTTTGCACTCTTCGGCCAGTTTGCGGATTTTATTCCAGGCTTCGAGACCGGTCACGTGCATCTGTGCCGGGATCTCCATCATGTTCAGGCCTTTTTCCAGCATCTGACGCGCGACTTTCGAGTCTTCCGCGACAATCGCCACCGTGCCCGGTTTCAGTTTGAACGCGCTGGTTTTCTTCTTGTCCATGTCGATATTGCTGTTCGGAATGATGTCATGCAGGATCTGCTCGACGTCGAGTACCAGCGCCAGACGGGTGCTGGATTTGTCGCTATCCAGACGCGCGATACTGGTGATGTTGCGGCTCTTGACGCCGGATTCGGCGGCCAGCACCTGACTCCATTCGAGACGCACGATGTCGTCCACGGATTCCACAGCAAACGCCTGCGTGCTGCGGGCATATTCCGTGACCAGCAAAATGTTCAGCCCGGTTTTCGGCACGCAGCCGACCACCGCGGGCAAATCAATCACCGGAATAATTTCACCGCGAATATTCGCCATGCCCATCATCGGCGATGACATGCCTGCGGCTTTGGTCAGTGCCGGCATCGGCACGATTTCGCGCAATTTAAAGACGTTGATACCAAAGAGTTCAGATTGTTCGTCTTCCGGCGAGGTTCCAAGACGGAACAGCAAAAGCTCAAACCGGTTTGATGAAGTGAGATTTGTTCTCTCATCAATTTCTTGCTGAAAATTATCCATACTTTCCCCATGCCTGTCGTTATTCGTTTTTATCGGTGTTTGCGCTGTGCGTCGTTCGGAAAATAAGGAATTCCGTTCTCTTTTTGTCTCAGAGGGACGTTGTATTTATCGGCTGGTTTGGGGAAATTCTTTAGCGCGGCGGGAAAATTGAGCGGAGAAACACCCCGGCATCGTGAAAATGCCGGGGCTGAACAGGGTTAACCGCCGATTTTCACCAGCGTTCTGCCCTGAATTTTATTATTCAGAAAGTCTTCGGCATACGCCGGTGCCTGCTCCAGCGTAATCTCCGTCGCGGCCTGCTGATAGAAGCTTTCCGGCAGCGTACTCGCCAGACGTTCCCACACCGCCGCACGGTGTTCAGCAGGCACAGAGACGGAATCCACACCCTGTAAACGCACGTTACGCAGAATAAACGGCATCACAGTGGTTGGCAGACCAAAGCCCCCCGCCAGACCGCATGCCGCCACGCAGCCACCGTAATTGGTTTGTGCCAGCACTTTAGCCAGCACTTTGTCTCCGACGGTATCGATGGCACCGGCCCACAGCTGCTTTTCCAGCGGACGGGTTTCGGCAAACTCATCGCGGGACAGAATTTCGCTGGCACCCAGTTTGCGCAGGTAATCATGCGTGGATTCACGTCCCGTCACGGCCGTGACAGTGTAACCGAGGGTATGCAGCAGTGCCACGGCGGTGCTGCCGACGCCACCGCTGGCACCGGTCACCAGCACGGTGCCGCTTTCCGGCGTCACGCCTGCGTCTTCGAGCGCCATCACGCATAACATGGCGGTGAAACCGGCGGTGCCGATGATCATCGCATTGCGCGCAGGCAGCGTTTCAGGCAGTGCGACCAGCCAGTCACCTTTGACGCAGGCCTGTTCTGCCAGCCCGCCCCAGTAGTTTTCGCCCACGCCCCAGCCGGTGAGGATCACCGCTTGTCCCGCCGAATATCGCGGATCGTTACTGCGTTTTACATGGCCGGTGAAATCAATGCCCGGCACCATCGGGAACTGGCGGATGATTTTGCCTTTGCCGGTGATCGCCAGCGCATCTTTGTAATTGAGCCCTGACCAGCTGATATCCACCAGCACGTCGCCCGCGGCCATTTCCGGCAGAGCGATGTCTTTCACTTCGGCCAGAGTGGCTTTGTCTTGTTGTTCGAGAACCAATGCTTTCATTTCATTTCCTTTATCAGTTCAAAGATTTCTTATGGTTTTGTCGAAACCTACGCCCCTTTTTTCTGTGAGACAACCCCCGCCGATCCCCTGCAAAGCAAAAAGCCCGCTCGGGGCTACCGGAGCGGGCTCACATAAAAGCATTAGTATGTTGTAACTATTTTTCGTTCACTGTCTCGCGGCGGATTTCCTGCACGCTGTAACGGTTGATTTTAAACGGAATGTCCAGCCGCTCGCGCAGGGTTTGCGCCTCTGACGGATGCCAGTAACCCCGCGCCGCCAGCACCGGCAGAACCAGCCGGGTGATATCGTCCAGCGCTTCCGTCAGCACCGGTCCGCTAATGATAAAGCCGCTGGCACCGCCCTCTTCCACCCAGCGGATCAGGCGGTCAGCCACCTGTTCCGGCGTACCGAAGAATTCACCGCGCGGCAGCGTGGTCTGATAGGCGATTTCCCGTAGCGTGAGGTTCTCTTCCCGCGCCAGTTTCTTGATGCTGTCGGTGGTCGAACGGAAGGTATTTTGTCCTAAATCACCCAGTTCCGGGAACGGCCCGTCCGGAGGATACTGGCTGAAATCATGATGGTCGAAGAAGCGTCCCAGATACGCCAGCGCGTCATCGAGCGAAAGCAGGGAAAGCAGATACTGATATTTTGCCTCAGCCTCTTCTTCGGTTTTACCGACTATCGGGCTGATGCCGGGGAAAATCCCGACCGGATGACGGCCATTTTTCGCGACCTGCGCCTGCAATTTCGCGGCGTATACCTGCGCCTCTTCCAGAGTACGGGCGTTGGTGAACACCGCATCGGCAGATTTGCCTGCCAGCGCGATACCGGCATCAGAGGCACCGGCCTGGAAAATCACCGGCTGACCCTGCGGCGAACGCTGAATATTCAGCGGCCCTTCCACCGAGAAGAATTGCCCCTGATGATTCAGTTTGTGCAGCTTCGCCGCATCAAAAAACACGCCGCTTTCACGGTCACGCACAAACGCGCCGTCTTCCCATGAATCCCACAGCCCTTGCACCACATTGATATATTCTTCCGCAATCTGATATCTCAGCGCGTGTTCAGGATGATCTTTACCGAAATTTTTCGCGGAACCGGCCAGCGGTGATGTCACCACATTCCAGCCCGCACGTCCCTGACTGATATTGTCGATGGACGCCAGCTGACGCGCCACCGTGAACGGGTCGCTGTAAGACGTTGAAATGGTGCCTGCCAGACCAATGCTGTGCGTGGCTGATGCCAGTGCAGAAAGCAGTGCCACCGGCTCGAAACGGTTCAGAAAGTGTGGCAGCGATTTTTCGTTGATGTGCAGACCGTCGGCGACAAACAGAAAATCAAATCCGGCGGCTTCAGCGCGCAAGGCTAAATCGCGGAAATAGGGGAAATTCACACTGGCATCGGCAGGCGCTTTTTCATGTCGCCACGAATTCATATGTCCGCCCGCACCGTGCAGCATCAGACCCAGCTTTATACTTTTTGAATTGCCTGAATGACTTGAATGGCTCATGAAAACTCCTTAATGCTGGCCTGCCAGCAATTCGATGGACTTCAGACGCACCGCGGCATCTGTCAGTGGGGTGTGGATCACAAATTCATTCACGCAAAGACGGCGCTGAATATCGCGCAGTTGCTGATGGATATCGCCGGGCGTGCCGTGCAACACGCTGAGCTTCTGCTGCTCAATCTGGTAGTGCGTTGCGCCCGCCTGTTGCACAAAGGCCTCCGCCTGTTCGCGGGTGCCCACCGTGACGTGCCGGTCGCCCACCGTGACCCGAAAATTATGTTGCTCAGCCACCAGCGCTTCCGCCCGTTCGCGGGTTTCTGCTGCCAGCACCGCCAGACTGACCAGCGCGTGCCCCTGTCCGGCAGAATATTCGTGAAAGGCCAGCACGGATTCTGTCATCACCTGTTCCGAGGTATTGATAAAACCGGCGAACACAAAATTCCAGCCGAGCGATGCGGCCAGCCGCGCGCTTTCCGGGCTGGCACCCAGCAGAAATCGCTGCGGACTGACGGGTGGACGCGGCAATGCACGGGCTTCCGTGCCAGCCAGATGGTCATCAAGATGAGTGAGATAATGCGTCAGTTGCTGTAACTGCGCGGGAAATCCGGGTGCCGAATCTGCCGGTGTATGACCGCGCAGGGCTTTGGTCGAAAGCGGCAATCCGCCGGGCGCTTTGCCAATGCCGATATCCACGCGATCCGGCGCCAGCGAGGCCAGCAGATGGAAATTCTCGGCCACTTTATACGGGCTGTAATGTTGCAACATCACGCCGCCTGAACCGATCCGCAGCCGGGATGTACGCGCCAGAAGCCAGGCAATCAGCACTTCCGGCGAGCTGCCTGCCAGCCTTTCGGTGTCGTGATGTTCAGAAACCCACAGGCGGTGATAACCCAGCGCTTCGGCTTTTTGCGCAAAAGTGAGCGTCGCTTCCAGTGCCTGCGCCGCGGTCTGCCCGTCGTTGATCGGGCTTTGATCTAATAAACTCAGTCGGTAATTCACCTGGGCATTCCTTTTATTCATTGTGACAAAAAGAGTTCCATGAAATACGACCAAAGCTAAATAATAAAAACACGTTTCTATAGTCAGTAATTTGCTATGCAATCGTGTGTGCAAAATGACTATAAATTATAGCGACTGAGTATTTAGTTATTTCCCTCGCTCTGGCTAGCATGAAATGAACCGCTACATCCGGGTAACGATCATTTTCATACAATTAACAATCCTTTTCAGACAATAAGGTTATTTCGCCATGAGCATTTCACTTGCCGAAGACACGAAAAACATCGCACCTGACAATTCATCAGCAAACAATTCATCAGCAAACATTTCATCAGCAGACAATCCATCAGGATTAGAAGAACAACTCATCGCCTGGCGCCGTGAATTACATCAGCATCCGGAATTATCCAATCAGGAGTTTGTCACCACGCAAAAAATTACCCAGTGGCTGAATGCCGCCGGGATCCGCATTTTATCCCTCGGGTTGAAAACCGGCGTGGTGGCGGAAATCGGCCCTGAACACGGTCCGGTGGTGGCGTTACGCGGTGACATCGATGCCCTGCCGATTGAAGAAACGTCCGGCGTGCCGTTCAGTTCGCAACAGCCCGGCGTAATGCACGCCTGCGGACACGACTTCCATACCTCGGTTATTCTGGGTGCCGCCCATCTGCTTAAAGCGCGTGAAGACCAGCTTCCGGGCCGCGTGCGGTTGTTTTTCCAGCCAGCGGAAGAACGGTTCGGCGGCGCGTCGCAGCTGATAAAAGCCGGTGCGCTGGAAAACGTGGATGCTATTTTTGGTCTGCACAATGCGCCTGAATTGCCGGTCGGCACTTTCTCCACCAAGGGCGGCGCGTTTTACGCCAATGTTGACCGCTTCCAGATAACCGTGACCGGCAAAGGCGCGCACGCCGCGCATCCGGAAGAAGGCGTCGACAGTATCGTCACCGCCAGCCACATCGTGACCGCGCTGCAAACGGTGGTCAGCCGCAATGTCAGCGCGCAGGAGGCGGCGGTGGTCAGCGTCACCCGCATTGAAGGCGGCAATACCTGGAACGTGTTACCACAAACCGTCGAACTCGAAGGCACGGTTCGCACGCACAACAGCGAAATCCGTGAACAAATTCCGCAGCGCATCCGCAAAGTCATCGCCGGTGTCGCAGACGCGCTGGGCGCTAAAGCCGAATTGCACTGGTTTGGCGGGCCACCGGCGGTAGTCAATACGCCGCGCTGGGCCGAGTTTAGCCTGAAAGCAGCGGATGAATTTGGCTATAAAACCGAAGTTGCGCAGGCACAAATGGGCGGCGAGGATTTTGCGTTTTACCTGCATCATGTACCAGGTGCGTTTGTCAGCATCGGCTCGGCGAGTGATTTCGGTTTGCATCATCCGCAATTTAATCCCGACGAATCGGCTATTTACCCGGCGGCAGAATATTTCCAGCAACTGGCTGAAAAAGCACTGGAGGAATTAACAAGAGAAAAATAAAGTCTGTTTGTATTTTGGCGAAGATACGCCCGGTTATTCCGGGCGTTTACCTCTTTGACTTAAAAGAAAGGCTTAAATGAAATCTGTAATTTTTATAAATTTGTCAGCAACAGGACTGCCCGTCGGTAAAATCAATGTTATCTAAATATTAACATTGCGAATTTTATTGGGATTATCCATTTACCATATCAATATGGTTTTTATGATTCATCATCGCGACTCTGGCACGTATTTTACTTTCAAGCTGGTCAATTATTTTATCGTTGTCAAAACGTTCTTTCTGACGTACGCCTCCTTCATAAAAACTGCTTTTATTATGACCTCCGGCAACGCCTAAGGTTGATACCAATGCTTCACCCGGACCATTCACGACACACCCAATAATTGACACATCCATCGGCAGGGTAATATCTTCAAGGCGTTGTTCCAGTTCATTAACGGTTTTAATCACATCAAATTCCTGCCGGGAACAGGTTGGACAGGCTATAAAGTTAATACCACGGGAGCGAATACGCAGGGATTTTAAAATATCGAATCCTACCTTCACTTCTTCGACAGGGTCAGCGGCGAGAGAGACACGCAGAGTATCGCCAATCCCTTCTGACAGCAGCATACCAAGTCCAATCGCCGATTTTACGGAACCACTGCGCAATCCGCCTGCTTCAGTGATCCCCAGATGCAGAGGTTGCACAATTTGTGCCGCCAGCAAACGGTATGACTGTACCGCCAGAAAAACATCTGACGCTTTTACACTGATTTTAAACATATCAAAATTCAGGCGATCCAGAATATCTACGTGACGCATCGCAGACTCCAGCAAGGCTTCCGGTGTGGGTTCGCCATACTTTTCCTGAATATCTTTTTCCAGTGAACCGCCGTTGATGCCGATACGGATGGGAATATTTTTGTCACGTGCGCAGTCAACGACCGAGCGAATACGGGCTTCATTACCAATATTACCGGGATTTATTCTCAGGCAATCAGCACCGTATTTTGCAACCTGCAGGGCTATACGATAGTCAAAATGAATATCTGCAATCAGGGGAACATTCACCTGTTCCTTAATCATTCTGAATGCTTCCGCCGCATCCATAGTTGGGACTGATACACGAACAATGTCTGCGCCTGCTTTTTCAAGAGCATTAATCTGACTCACCGTGGCCTTCACATCGTTCGTATTGGTATTCGTCATTGACTGTACCGTTATTGGCGAATCTCCGCCAACAGGCACTTTGCCCACATAAAGTAATGTTGATTTACGTCGTACGATTGGACTTTTTTGGGCATCGCTCATGGGATATATCCTTATAAATAAAACAAGAAAACTAAAAAATCACTTCCGAATGAAAGTTTATTCTACGTGCTTCAGGGGATTCTCACACACCGATAAATGTGAATATTTTAAGGTGAATCTCAAAAATAACATGTGCCTCTTTATTTTTTCTTTTTAGAAAAACTCACTCCAAAAGGTATCAATAATGTTGCTGGCCTTTATCACTTATGTTTCGTCGAAGCCCTTTGCGTATGGCATTTCTATTTTATCTCTTTGATTATTTAATTTTGTTGTTTTACATCCCTGTAACACTCGGGAATAGTGAAAGCGTCACCTCACGGTCATCACCTCTTAAAATAAGAATGCAGGGTAAAAATAATAATGATGAAACATAGCGCAACCATCACAGCCACCGCCATCGCGGCAATATTAAGTTTTTCATCAGCGGCATACGCCGCGCCGGGAATTGATCTGATTGCCAATGAAACCCCCATTAATACGCCGAAAAGCCCGGAAGCCGTGGCGAAAATCCCGGCGAATTTTAAGTTTGTCGAACCGGGCACACTGACCGTGGCACTGGCGGTTCTCGGCAGTGCTCCTCCTTTCGGGCTGTATGCCCGCGATAACAAAACCGTGATCGGCAGCGAAGCCGATATCGCCCGTCTGGTGGCGGACGGTTTAGGCCTGAAACTCAAAGTGGTGCCGGCTTCATGGGAAGACTGGCCGCTGGGCGTGACGTCGGGGAAATACGACGCTGCCATCTACAACATCACCGTCACTAAAGATCGCAAAGCCAAGTTTGATTTCGCGACCTATCGTCAGGACACGCTGGGCTTTTACGTGAAAAGCGACAGCAAAATCACATCCATTACTTCCGCGCCGGATATCGCCGGTAAACGCATCATCGTCGGTTCCGGCACCAATCAGGAAGCCGTGTTGCTGGCCTGGGACAAAGAGAATCAGGCCAGGGGATTACCGGCACTGAAACCGCAATATGTCACCGATGACGCCGCTGCCACGCTGGCGATCCAGTCCGGTCGCGCCGATGCCACTTTCGGGCCTAACGTCACCGGTGCGTATAAAGCACTGCTGACCGGCAAAACCAAACTGGTCGGCACGGTGCCGGGCGGCTGGCCGAAAACCGCCAATATCGCGGTGACGCTGAAAAAAGGTAACGGACTGGTGGATGCCGTGCAGGCGTCGCTGAACAGCGCCATTGCCAGCGGGGCTTATATCAAAGTGCTGAACCGCTGGGGTGAAAGCGTTGAGAAGATCGACCATTCAGAAATTAACCCGCCGGGACTGGGCGATTAATCAGAGGACGCCACGATGAGCGAAGACGTATTTATCCAGACCGTAGCGGAAGATCCGCTGATTGCGCCGGTGATACAGGGTTTATTCTGCGAATACCGTGAACGTTACGGCGACTATTTTTCCAGCAAGGAACCTGAAGATGACAGCGTGTTCGCCCGGCCCGACGGCGCATTTATTGTTCTGCTGAGAAACGGAGCGCCCATTGCGATGGGCGCGTATAAGCGATACGACTCCGAAACCGCCGAGCTGAAACGCATCTGGACGCACCGCTCGCTGCGCCGTCAGGGGCTGGCACAGAAAATTTTGCTTGAACTGGAACGCCGCGCTGCCGCTTACGGTTACCGGCAGGTGTTTCTCACCACCGGTTTCCGCCAGCCGGAAGCGGTAGGGTTGTACTTATCTCACGGTTATCAGCCGCAGTTCGATACGCGACTGGATCCGGAAGTCTATTCCCGGCCTCCTTATGACGGTCGTCTGCCGTTTACCAAGAAACTGACCGCCGACGTTCCGGTGTCGTAATCAGCAGCAAACAGAAAGAGAAAGACTATGAGCGAAAATGCCCCTTCATCTGTGAATCATCCTCCGCTGAAAGTGGTGCCGGCGCGTTATCCGTGGCGGCTGGCCGGTGCCGTCTTTTCGGCGTTTATTCTGCTCGGGATTATTCAGTCGATTGCGACAAATTCCCGCTGGGAATGGGGCGTGTTCAGGCAATGGTTTTTTGATCCGGTGATTTTATCGGGTCTGGGCAAGACGCTGTTACTCACCCTGCTGGGCACCCTGTTTGGCGTCATTTTCGGCACGGCTCTCGCCCTCGCCCGTCTGTCGAAATCTTATCTGCTGAATGCGCTGGCCTGGGGCTATATCTGGCTGTTCCGCTCATTGCCGCTGTTGCTGGTATTAATCATCCTCTACAACTTTTCCTATCTGTACGACAACCTGTCTCTGGGCATTCCGTTCACCACCCTCTCCTTTTTCAGCACCCCGACGGTGGACTTGCTGGATCAGTTTTCGGTTGCCGTTCTCGGCCTTTCGCTGGTGCAGTCCGCCTATACCGCAGAAATTATCCGTGGCGGGATTTTAGGCGTTGAGCACGGGCAGCATGAAGCCGCCGCCGCGCTGGGATTACCGGCTTACCGTCGCACCTTCCGCATCATTTTGCCGCAGGCGCTGCGCTCCATTCTGCCGACCGGATTTAATGAAGTGATCAGCCTGGCGAAAGGCACGTCGATTGTTTATGTGCTGTCGATGCCGGAACTGTTTTATACCGTGCAGGTGATTTACAACCGCACGCAGCAGGTCATTCCGTTGCTGATGGTGGCGACGATCTGGTATCTGCTGATCACCACCGTGCTGTCTGTTTTGCAGTATTACGTCGAACGTTATTTCTCCCGTGGCACCGTTCGTCAGGTCGCGCCGACTCCGTTGCAGCGTCTGCGTCAGTGGTGCGTTGCCCGTCCTCATTAAAGGGAAAATCCTATGTCCGAAGCCTTTGATTTATTCGTTAACCGCCCGGCAGATGCTCCCGCAGAACGGCAATTTGTGCCTAAACCGCACAGTGCGACCGTCGGGCGCATCGACATCAGCAATCTGAGTAAATATTACGGCGCACACAAGGCGCTGGATAACGTCAGTCTGAGCATCGAACCGGGTACGGTGACGGTGATCCTCGGCCCTTCCGGCTCGGGAAAATCCACCCTGCTGCGCACCATTAATCATCTGGAACGGGTTGATGAAGGTTTTATCCAGATTGATGGCGATTACATTGGTTACCGGCGCAAAGGCGACACGCTGTATGAACTGAAAGAACGCGCCATTCTCAAGCAACGTACTCACGTCGGGTATGTGTTCCAGAATTTCAATTTATTCCCGCACATGACCGTGCTGGATAACATTATCGAAGCGCCGGTGGTTCACGGATTGCTAAGCCGCAAACAGGCCATCGCCCGTGCATATGAATTACTCGACACCGTCGGCCTGCGTGAAAAAGCACTGGCATGGCCGCGCCATCTGTCAGGCGGACAGCAACAGCGCATCGCCATTGCCCGCGCGCTGGCACTCAATCCGAAAGTGATGTTATTTGATGAACCCACATCAGCGCTGGATCCCGAACTGGTTGGCGAGGTGCTGGATGTGATCAAGAAACTGGCTCAGTCAGGCGTCACGCTGGTGGTAGTGACGCATGAAATAGGCTTTGCGCGTCAGGTGGCCGATCAGGTGGTGTTTATGGTGGATGGCGCAGTGGTGGAAACCGGCAGCGCAGCGCAGGTGCTCGACCGTCCACGCCATGCGCGTACCCGCAGGTTTCTGGAAAAAGTGCTGTAAATACGGGTTGCTGGTGATGTGAAAAGATGAAAGCCCGGACAGTCCAGTCGCCGGGCTTTTTACAGAAATGAGGGAGGAATTAAGAGTACGCGTGCAGCGTATGTTTACACAGTTCTGAACGCACGCAATCCTCTTTGCCAAACTGAATGATGCCAACCATCTCGTCTTCTTCGAAGCGGGACATTGCATCGCTGAGACCCGATACTACGCCGCGTGGTAAATCGCACTGGGTAATATCACCGTTAACGATCACCGTCACGTTTTCACCGAGACGGGTCAGGAACATTTTCATCTGACTGGCCGTGACATTCTGGGCTTCATCCAGAATAACCACTGCATTTTCAAAAGTTCGCCCGCGCATATAAGCGAATGGCGCAATTTCAACTTTGCCTATTTCCGGTCGCAAGCAATATTGCAGGAATGATGAACCCAGTCGACGTAATAAGATGTCGTAAACCGGACGGAAATAAGGCGCGAACTTCTCAGAAATATCGCCGGGTAAGAAACCGAGATCTTCATCGGCCTGCAATACCGGACGTGTCACTATAATTCTGTCGATTTCTTTATGAATTAATGCCTCTGCCGCTTTCGCAGCGCTGATAAATGTTTTGCCGCAGCCCGCTTCGCCGGTGGCAAAAATTAACTGCTTATTCTCTATGGCTGATAAGTAATGACCTTGAGCTTCAGTACGCGCTTCGATGACGGAAGTATCGCGACTGTCGCGAGCCATTCCGATCGATTCCAAACCGCCCATCTGTACCAGTGACGTCACAGACTCTTCCTCGCGCTGGCGGTGACTGCGTGAATCATTACGAATAACACGTTTTGCTTCACGACGAGCTTTGATCACTGCTTTCTGTCTTCCCATAGTGGCACCTTACAGTTTGATTCACTTAACGCTAAGGCATAATGCCCGCACGATTATGTTTCACTAACAAATGAGGTTTTGGTCTCCTTTTAGACCAAGTAGAGCCAATGAATAACGTGAAGAGGAAAATAAACCAAAGCGATTGGATAATAATCTCCTGGTTGTTTTCTGTTCACGAGGAGGCATTGCCAATGTCGTCAATAATGACAAACCGCTGACCCATAAAATGAGATATCCAGGATAAAAGCCAGTGATATTCACATCATTTTTATCAACAATTGAGGGGTCATTTAAAGAACAGGGTTGAGGTTGCGTGGATGATGATTGTTGTAAAAAGCGGCAGGAATAAACTGAAAATGATGACGTCAATATTGGAGAGACGGTGGCCTTGCCCTCGTTTGCATTTAAGCGACAACAACGAGTCAGGCAGTGAAGCATGTTATTTTCGTTCACCAGCCCAAACATGGACTTTACCATTCGCGCTCCCCGCAGTGTTATTAACGGCACCTGCCGTACACCTTGTGAAAACCTGTCTTGTACATCTTAAAAACTATCGCTTTATAATTTCAGTATAATGACAGCTGAAATATTTGCGTTACCAAAATGTAAAAAAGTTTGTGGCTGGCGTCAATAGGATCACGCGGATCTTTTTCAGATCCTCCGCAAGCACGCTGAATTTTACTCAGCTCAGCAGATTGTTTTTCTTTTCATTGACGAAGTAACTGTTAATGCCATCTGCCAGCGCACGGGCCATTTTCTCCTGAAAGACCGGTTCGCCGAGCAGTTTTTCTTCCTGTTTATTGGTGATGAAAGAGGTCTCCACCAGCACCGAGGGAATGCGTGGAGATTTTAAAACCGCAAAACCTGCCTGCTCCGGATGCGGGCTGTGCATGTGATGGACTTTGACGATATTCGCCGCCAGATGCGTGCCAAAATTCACGCTGCGATGAATGGTTTCGTGCTGGTCGAGATCAAACAGCGTTTCTTTAAGATATTGATCGTCGGTCTTAAAATCGTTGTCGTACAGCACGTCTGCGCTGTTTTCACTTTGCGATAAATACCGCGCCATCGCGCTGCCTGCGCCATGCTCAGATAGGGCAAAAACCGACGCGCCCGACACCTGATCGTTAGTAAACCCGTCTGCGTGGATGGAAATAAACAGGTCCGCCTGGTGCTGATGCGCCAGACTGACGCGGTGATACAGCGGGATAAATACGTCGTCCTGACGCGTCAGCACTGCATGAATACCGTGCTGTTTATCCAGCAACGTTTGCAACCGTCTGGCGATGTGCAACACCACGTGTTTTTCGTAAGTGCCTTCATTGCCGATCGCCCCCGGATCCTTACCGCCGTGACCGGGATCGATCATCACCAGCAGCGGTTTCTCTGCGCGCGGCGTGGTGGTGGTGGTGGTGGTGACGGGGATTATCTGCGGCAAATTCTGCGCGGCATTCTGTTCTGTGATCGAGACTTTCAGCACGCCATTCTCAGTACTGCGCGTAATCACTGGTTTACCCTTCACCTGCAATACAATACGCGCCACGTCCGGGCTGAAATGGGCAAGACGCCCTTCTGCCACCCACGGGAATTTCTGCCGCACTACGGTCAGCGCATGTTCCAGTTCTGGCGGGAAAGACGTCACCGGCATGTCGATCACCACCCGCTCCGGCGCGCTGAGTATAAACACGCGACAACGCTTATCGGCTGCGGGTAATTCAACGTGGATCTGACTGGCATCCGACGTCATGGTGATGCGTACCGCTTTTTGAGCAGCGTAAAGCCGCGGCGCCGTCAGCGACAGCCCGATACCGAAAATCAGCAGTTTTCTGCGGGAATGGTTGATGGTCATAGCAATCTCAGAACTGGCATCGTGATAAATCATTTACGCGATTTATCATCATGACATTACTGAGATTTTCAGGAATTAAGCGGAGTATTAACAGGTCGTGAATTGCGTAACCAGGCGTAAAAAGCATTTCAGGATTGAGTTCCTCCCCCTTCTCAGCGGGAGGAGCTCAATTATGCTTCGATCAAAGATTGTCCGAGGTAGTGACTTTCATCTTTATTGCCCGGCAGCGTGAAGAAGAAACCGCCGCCGTTGGGACGGATGTATTCTTCCAGCGCTTCACCGTTCAGGCGTTTTTGCACCGTCAGGAACCCTTTCTCAAGATCATGCTGATAACAGACAAAAATCAGCCCCATTTCCAGCTGGCCGGAATTGGTCACGCCCAGCGAATAGCTGTAACCACGACGCAGCATCAGATTGTCGTCGGTTTCTTTAGTGCGCGGATTGGCCAGCCTGATATGCGCGTCGAGCGGGATCACTTTACCGTCAGGGTCTTTGGTGTAATCCGGCACATCGTGCTCTTTTTCCATGCCCAGTGGCGCGCCGGTGGCTTTATGGCGACCAAAAATGGATTGCTGTTCCTGTAACGGCGTGCGGTCCCAGAATTCCACTTTGAACGGGATCAGACGCGTCACCTGATAGCTGCCACCCGTTGTCCAGGCTGGCTCAGCCTGATCTGGCGTCACCCAGATGGCTTTATCCATCAGCGGCTTGTCTCTGGAATCCGGATTGGCCGTGCCGTCTTTAAAGCCCAGCAGGTTAATCGGCGTCTCTTTACCCTGACTGCGCGCGGCATGAGAAGAGATAAAGCCGTCACGACGCCAGCGCACGCTGAGCAAATCCGGCGTGTATTTGATGATGTCGCGCAACGCGTGAACCACGGTATCACTGTTGTTGGCGCAGATTTGCAATGACAGGTCACCGTGACACAGTTTCGCATCAAGGGAATCATTCGGAAAACGCGTCATGCGCCGTAATTTCAGTGGCTTATGCGGCGCCAGCCCGAAGCGTTCATCAAACAGCGATTCGCCGACGGACAATGTCATGGTCAGGTTATCGGGATAAATTTCAGCGCCCATCACTCCGGAATCCATCGGCGGGAATTTCGGATCCAATGACGGCGCTGTGCCGCCGGTGGTCAGAAATGCAAAACGTGAATCCAGCAGACGGAATAAACGCTCCAGATCGGCTTTGTTGGTGGCCAGCACATCGAAAGACACCAGCATCATCGAGGCCTGCTGCGGCGTTAAAATCCCCGCCTGATGTTCGCCATAATACGGTTGCTTGCCCCAACGCTCGTCGGGGGAAACGGTGCCTGGCGTGTATTCTTTTTTTGCTCCGGGTGCTTTCTCAGCCTGCGCAGTCGCTGCGCCGCCCAGGGCAAATGCCCCGCCTAACAATCCCACGCCTTTTAACAAGCTGCGGCGTGAAGAAGAAATGTCGTCCTGATTAACGGACTTATTATCGTTTTTATTGCTCATTGCTATGCCTCGGTGTAACGCTCCTCCCCCTGCGAAGGGGGAGGTTGGGAGGGGGTATTAATAACAAAAACAAGGGGTTAGGCACACTTTAGCCGCTGAATTTTACTTTAATACCCCACCCCAACCCTCCCCTTCGCAGGGGAGGGAGCTTAAGAGTATCAATCTAAACCAAGCACACCGCGCAGTTTAGCCAGATCTTCGGCCAGCGTGGTGATCGGGCCTTTCATGGCGTTACGGTCGGCATCTGACAGTTTTTCGTAGTTCTCGTAACCGTCTTTGGTTTTGTATTTATCCAGCAGGGAATCGACAGTTTTAAAGTTCGCGTCGATTTTATCCAGCAGCGGCTTGTCGGCTTTTTCCAGCAGCGGACGCAGCAGGTTGACGATTTTCTGCGCGCCGTCGAGGTTAGCGCGGAAGTCCCACAGGTCGGTGCGGCTGTAACGATCTTCTTCACCGCTGATTTTGCTGGCTGCCACTTCTTCGATAAGCCCTGCTGCACCGCCGACCACTTTACTCGGCGGGAAGGTCAGGTCAGTGATACGTTTTTGCAGATCAACCGTGTCGATATACAGCTTGTCAGCAAAAGGCTCCGCGCCTTTGGTGGTTTTATCTGCGAAGAGGATTTTCTCCAGACGGTGGAAACCGGTGAAGTTTGGATCTTCCGCTTTTTTCTCGAAATCGTCTTCACGGGCATCAATGCTGCCGTCCAGATCTGAGAACAATTCCGCGATAGGCTCGATGCGCTCATAGTAAACGCGGGTGGATGCATACAGGGACTGCGCTTTCGCCAGGTCGCCTTTCTTAATGGCATCGGTGAACGCTTTGGTGTGGGAAACCAGTTCGCCAACCTGCTGAGTCACATACACTTTATATTCTGCGATCGGCCCGACCAGCGCCATCGCGTCCGGTTTAGCGGAAGCCGCCGCGCCTTCTGCGGTCACGGTCAGTTTGCCCTTCGGATTGCTCAGCAAGCCGCAGGTCATGTCATATTCGCCCGGCTCCAGATTGGCAGTCATTTTCTGAGTGAAGCCCGGCGCGACGTTTTCACGCTCTTCCACCACCATCACGCCTTTCAGAATTTCCCATTCCAGGTTCTTCTGGCTGTCGTTGTGGATAACAAACTGTGTTTTACCGGCCGGGACGCTGAGCGCCATCGGTTCACACTGTTTATCATTCACAGTAATTTTGACCTGACGAACGTCGGCTGCCAGTACGTTTGCGCTCAGCGCAAAAGCCGGCAGAGACAGCAGTGCAATCTGTAAAGCTTTACGGCGAAAATGTGGCATGTACAACTCCATGGCAAAGGCAAGGTGATGAAAAATCGATGAAATCAACGTGGTGTTTTTTGCCCGGCAGAGGCCGCGGCGGCCACAGAGGATTTTCCCTGAGGCATAAAAAAGAAGAACAGCGCCGGGATCAGGTACAGGAAATAGACCAGCACTTCGCTCACACTTGGCGCTTCCTGATAACCAAACATCCCTTCCAGCAAGGTGCCGAACAGGGAATGCGTGGAGAGCGTATTGCTTAAATCAAAAGCAATGTCCTGCAAACCGTTCCACAACCCCGCTTCGTGGAACGCGCGGATCGCACCCGCCGCCAGACCGGCCGCAACGAAGAGGATAAACAGGCTGGTCCACTTGAAAAATTTAGCCAGATGCAGTTTCACACCGCCGTAGTAGATGAGGAAACCCAGCACGATGGCCGCGCCCAGCCCCAGCATGGCGCCAATCGGCGCTGCGATTCCTACGTCTTGCTGGAAAGCCGCCAGCAGGAAAAACACCGATTCCAGGCCTTCACGCGCGACAGCAAAGAACACCATCGCCACCAGCGCCCAGCCCTGCCCGCGCCCGGAACTGAGCGCGTTATCAATCGCGCCTTCCAGATGCACCTTGATGGAACGCGACACTTTGCGCATCCAGAACACCATATAAGTCAGAATGCATACCGCGACCACGGCGACGATGCCTTCAAATAATTCCTGCTGCTTTTGCGGAAATTCACCGGTGGTGGCGTTGATGAACAGACCCAGCGCCAGACATAACGCCGCAGCAACGAACACGCCAATCCAGACCACACCGAGCCACTGCCCGCGTTGCGTCCGTTTTAAATAGCTGGCGATCAGGCTGACAATCAGCGCCGCTTCCAGCCCTTCGCGAAACATAATGAGAAACGGAACGAACATAGCGATAACTCCTGACCCCGTGAATCGGCAAAAACTGTAAGGGCTCTGTAAAGAAAAGTAAAAAGAAACGATAGTGATTATCATTCTTGCCAAAAGAAATACAAGAGGCAACCGACCCTTTTTTGCAGGCGTCCGTGGAAATGCGCATGAAATGACAGTGCGGGACTTTCTTTAATGAAACGTCTGGTGAAACACGTGATGTGAAGCGTGATGAAAAGTGTGGCGGGAGAGTCAGAGAAACGGGGTCAGACGACCCCGTTCGGCATTGTTGTAACGGCTAAAAAATCGTTACGGCAAAATGTGTTACGGCTATAAAGGCCGCGTGTTAAATGGTGTTGTATTCTGCTTCCGCCGTCGTGAAACGCTCTTCCACCGCAGCAGAAGGTTTACGTCCCATCAGGCTGACAATCCAGATAGCCAGCGAGGCGAAGATAAAGCCCGGAATGATTTCATACAGTTCAGCCCAGCCGTATTGTTTCCACAAGATAACCGTGCCCGCACCGACGATCATGCCCGCGAGTGCGCCGTTACGCGTCATGCGTTTCCACATCACCGAAATCAGGATAACCGGACCAAACGCCGCACCGAAACCGGCCCACGCGTAACTCACCAGACCCAGCACCCGGTTTTCAGGATTGGCAGCCAGCGCAATCGCCACCAGCGCAACGACCAGCACCATCAGACGACCAATCCAGACCAGTTCACGCTGACTCGCGCCTTTACGCAGGAACGCTTTGTACAAGTCTTCGGTGATCGCACTCGAACATACCAGCAGCTGGCAGCTCAGGGTACTCATCACCGCCGCCAGAATGGCTGACAGCAAGATACCGGCGATCCACGGGTTGAACAGGATTTTCGCCAGTTCGATGAATACGCGCTCACCGTTTTGCGTCACGTTGCCCGCTTCGCCCGGATTATTGCTGAAATACGCAATACCGAAGAAGCCCACCGCGATGGTGCCTGCCAGACACAGAATCATCCAGGTCATACTGATGCGACGTGCGCTGCGGATAGTGTGATGAGAATCGGCGGCCATGAAACGCGCCAGAATGTGCGGCTGACCAAAATAGCCCAGTCCCCAGCCCAGCAGTGACAAAATCGCCACCAGATTCATGCCCTTAAACATATCGGTGTACTCAGGGTTTTTGGCCTTGATCACCATCATCGAGGTATCAATGCCGCCCACGGCGAGGATAACGATCACCGGCGTGAGGATCAGCGCGAAAATCATCAGGCTGGCCTGCACGGTATCTGTCCAGCTGACCGCCAGAAAACCGCCGATAAAGGTATAAATGATGGTCGCTGCCGCACCGGCCCACAGCGCCGTCTGATACGTCATGCCAAAGGTGCTTTCAAACAGACGCGCACCGGCCACGATGCCGGAAGCGCAATAAATGGTGAAGAACACCAAAATCACGATTGCCGAGATAATACGCAGCAGCTTGCTGGAATCTTCAAAACGATGGGTGAAGTAATCCGGCAGCGTCAGTGCGTTGTTGTTGGCTTCGGTATGCACACGTAAGCGCCCCGCCACCAGTTTCCAGTTCAGATACGCACCGATCGTCAGACCAATCGCAATCCAGCTTTCGGAAATTCCGGAAATAAAAATTGCGCCCGGTAACCCCATTAACAGCCAGCCGCTCATATCAGAAGCCCCGGCTGAAAGCGCGGTGACCACGCTGCCTAAACTGCGTCCACCCAGAATATAATCATCAAAGTTTTTGGTTCGTAAATACGCGATGAGTCCTATCAAAATCATCCCGAAAATATAAACACAAAACGTCACCAGCATCGGTGTGTTCATTGTCATTCCATTCTCCACTTTCTTCTTATTTGCGATGTTGTCCGGCACCTGTCTGTCCTGACGCCCTTCTTATGAAAGACGGTCAAAAGCCTGCCGGGGCGAGATGATGGCTGAAACCGGCAAAGGTTTCAGCATTACTCTCCATATTTTTATCGTTACGCGTCATTAGTCAGCGTCTTAAGTAGGGTTGTTATTCAAAAATCCTGTCGTGCCGGATACTGGTTCAGCGGCAACGACTTTTCAATTGTTTTAACAATTTCGATACTTAAAATTCACTCTCCATCACAGTTATTTTGTATCCGGGTTGCACGTTGCAACTGCGTAAGTTGCACCCGCTGCAACCCTTCTGTTTAGCGTGATATCAGTCAGACAGGCTTTTCCAGACGCCGCATTTTGTTAAAAATGCCAAATAAATCACATCAGGCATACTTCGTGCATTAACAGGGTTGCACAAGGTTGCAACATAGAAGATATTGCTTGCCATAAAGATAATGAATTCACCTGAACCTTTTCATATGGAGTGGTTGCGCATGGGTATGACAACGATGGGCGTGAAGTTGGACGAGAGCACACGCGACAGGCTAAAAGAGGCGGCGCTTAAAATTGACCGCACGCCGCACTGGCTGATTAAACAGTCGATTTTTTCCTATCTGGAACGTCTGGAAAATGGCGATGCTCTGCCGGAGATCCCGGCGCTGAACGGCGCAACTGCCGGCGAAAGCGACGAGGCTGCCTTACCGGCGGTTCAGGAAACGCATCAGCCGTTCCTTGATTTTGCCGAGCAGATTTTACCGCAGTCAGTCAGCCGTTCCGCCATTACCGCCGCCTATCGTCGTCCCGAGCCTGAAGCGGTTTCTATGCTGCTGGAGCAGGCCCGTTTACCTGCCCCGCTTGGCGACGCTGCGCTGAAACTGGCCGCCGACATCGCCACAAAATTGCGTAACCAGAAGAGTGCAAACGGTCGCGCCGGGATGGTGCAAAGCCTGTTGCAGGAATTCTCCCTGTCTTCTCAGGAAGGCGTGGCGCTGATGTGTCTCGCCGAAGCTTTATTGCGTATTCCGGACAAACCAACGCGTGACGCGTTAATCCGCGACAAAATCAGCAACGGCAACTGGCATTCTCATCTGGGCCGCAGCCCGTCGTTGTTCGTCAACGCCGCCACCTGGGGTTTGCTGTTCACCGGTAAACTGGTGGCGACACATAACGAAGCCAGCCTGTCGACATCCCTCAACCGCATTATCGGTAAAAGTGGCGAACCGCTGATCCGCAAAGGCGTGGATATGGCGATGCGTCTGATGGGCGAACAGTTCGTGACCGGTGAAACCATCGCTGAAGCGCTGGCGAACGCGCGCAAACACGAAGAGAAAGGCTTCCGTTATTCCTACGATATGCTGGGTGAAGCCGCGCTTACGGAAAAAGATGCGCAGGCGTATTTACAGTCTTATCAGCAGGCCATTAATGCCATCGGTAAAGCGTCTAACGGTCGCGGCATTTATGAAGGCCCCGGAATTTCCATCAAACTTTCCGCCCTGCATCCGCGTTACAGCCGCGCGCAGTACGAACGTGTGATGGAAGAGTTATATCCGCGCCTGCTTTCCCTGACCTTGCTGGCGCGCAGTTACGACATCGGCATTAACATTGACGCCGAAGAAGCTGACCGTCTGGAAATCTCTCTCGACCTGCTGGAAAAACTCTGCTTCGAACCGGAACTGGCGGGCTGGAACGGCATCGGTTTCGTCATTCAGGCTTATCAGAAACGCTGCCCGATGGTGATTGATTATCTGACCAATCTGGCGCAGCGCAGCCGTCGTCGTCTGATGATCCGTCTGGTTAAAGGCGCGTACTGGGACAGCGAAATCAAGCGCGCGCAGGTGGAAGGTCTGGAAGATTACCCGGTGTATACCCGCAAGGTTTACACCGACGTTTCTTATCTGGCCTGCGCCCGCAAACTGCTGGCGGTGCCGAACCTGATTTATCCGCAGTTCGCGACGCACAACGCCCACACCGTGGCGGCCATTTATCAGCTGGCAGGTAATAACTATTATCCGGGTCAGTACGAGTTCCAGTGCCTGCACGGCATGGGAGAACCGCTGTACGAGCAGGTTGTCGGTAAGATTACTGAAGGCAAACTGAACCGCCCTTGCCGTATTTATGCACCGGTCGGCACGCACGAAACGCTGCTGGCGTATCTGGTGCGTCGTCTGCTGGAAAACGGCGCGAACACTTCATTCGTTAACCGTATCGCCGATGCCACGCTGCCGATTGAAGAACTGGTTGCTGATCCGGTGCTGGCCGTTGAAGCGCTGGCCGCCAGCGAAGGTCAGGTCGGATTGCCGCACCCGCGTATTGCCCTGCCGCGAAATCTTTACGGCAGCTCTTATGGTACAGCACGCGTGAACTCCGCCGGTCTGGATATGTCCAGCGAGCACCGTCTGGCTTCCCTTTCCAGCGCCCTGCTGCAAAGTGCCAGTCATCCGGTGAAAGCCCAGCCGATTATCGATGCCCAAACTGACGACGGCGAGTTCCTGCCGGTGCGCAACCCGGCGCAAAACAGCGACATCGTCGGATACGTGCGCGAAGCCACCGAAGCTGAAATCAGCCGTGCGCTGGACGCTTCTGCCGCCGCCGGTGCCATCTGGTTTGCGACGCCTCCCGAAGAGCGTGCCGCAATCCTGCAACGCGGTGCAGAACTGATGGAAGCTCAGCTGCAAAACCTGCTTGGCGTGCTGGTGCGTGAGGCCGGAAAGACCTTTAATAACGCCATCGCCGAAGTGCGTGAAGCTGTGGACTTCCTGCATTATTACGCCGGTCAGATCCGTGAAGATTTCGCTAACGACACCCACCGTCCGCTGGGGCCGGTGGTGTGTATCAGCCCGTGGAACTTCCCGCTGGCCATTTTCACCGGTCAGATTGCGGCGGCACTTGCTGCCGGTAACAGCGTGCTGGCAAAACCGGCGGAACAAACGCCGCTGATTGCTGCATTAGCCGTGGGCATTCTGCATGAAGCCGGTGTTCCGGCTGGCGTACTGCAACTGCTGCCGGGTCAGGGTGAAACCGTCGGTTCGCAACTGGTAAATGACGAACGCGTGCGCGGCGTGCTGTTTACCGGCTCGACAGATGTCGCAGGTATCCTGCAACGCAACATTGCCGGTCGTCTGGATCCGCAGGGGCGCCCGACGCCGCTTATCGCCGAAACCGGCGGTCTGAACGCGATGATTGTCGACTCCTCCGCACTGACCGAACAGGTGGTGACGGATGTGGTTGCCTCGGCATTCGACAGTGCCGGTCAGCGTTGTTCCGCCCTGCGCGTATTGTGTATTCAGGACGACGTAGCCGATCACACGCTGCAAATGCTGCGCGGTGCGATGGCGGAATGCCGCATGGGCAATCCGGAACGTCTGTGTACCGATATCGGCCCGGTGATCGACGCCGAAGCCAAAGCGGGTATCGAAAAACACATCGATGCGATGCGCGCCAAAGGCCGCACCGTGTATCAGGCGTCGCAGGAATTTGCCGCCGATCAGCAGGAATGGCCGCACGGCACCTTCGTGAAACCTACGCTTATCGAGCTGGAAAGTTTCGATGAGATGAAGAAAGAAATTTTCGGACCGGTACTGCACGTGGTGCGTTATGCCCGTCAGGATCTGGATAAGCTGATCGGTCAGATTAATGCGGCCGGTTACGGCCTGACGCTGGGTATTCATACCCGCATCGATGAAACCATTCATCGTGTCACGCAGCAGGCGCACGTCGGCAATATGTACGTGAACCGCAATATGGTCGGCGCAGTGGTTGGCGTGCAGCCCTTCGGTGGCGAAGGATTGTCGGGCACCGGCCCGAAAGCCGGGGGGCCGCTGTATCTGTATCGCCTGCTGAGCAGCCGTCCGCAGGATGCCGTGCAGCAAACGTTGCTGCGTCAGGACAGAGAGCTGCCGCTGGATACGTCCGTACGTGAAGCGTTGCTGGCACCGCACCGCGCCCTGCAACAATGGGCAACGGAGCAGAAACACCGTGAGGAGTTAGTGGCAGTTTGCGAGCGGTTCGCGCAGACCAGTCAGGGCGGCACATTGCGCACCCTGCCGGGGCCGACCGGCGAACGCAACACTTACGCATTGCTGCCGCGTGAACGTGTTCTGGCGCTGGCCGATAATCAGGAAGATGCGCTGACCCAGCTCGCAGCAGTAACAGCTACCGGTTGCCGAATTCTGTGGCCGGATGCACCGCTGCAACGCGACCTGTTCAATACCCTGCCGAAAGCCGTGCAGGAACGCGTTGATTTCACCAAAGACTGGCAGAACGACGCGCTGGTGTTTGATGCGGTGATTTATCACGGTGACGCCGATCAGCTACGCGAACTGTGTCAGACCATTGCCCAGCGTTCCGGGCCGATTATCTCGGTACAGGGTTTTGCGCGTGGGGAAGACAACATCCTGCTGGAACGTCTGCTGCATGAGCGTTCATTAAGCGTGAACACGGCGGCGGCGGGCGGGAATGCCAGCCTGATGACCATCGGCTAACCACGGGTAAAACATCAGGAAAAACTGACGTGCTCCTTCCGCTGATTATTGCGGCAGGAGCACGGTTTTTAGTACCGGAACTGCGTTCTGAGCCCTGCTCCGGTGGCGATTTGCCAGCCGGTAATGGTGTAAACCGAAAGGCGTTCGATCAGTCCGACCGGTAAAATATCCAATAAAACAGCAACAGATAACCGGATATTTACTCCTTGCTCACCGTATCAAGATACAGCTGACTGCCCGCCACGTTCTGGCTCGCGCCCTTCACGTTGTCGCGGATTGCCACCAGCAATTTGCTCTGCAACGCCACCACGAACGGTGAACTTTTTTGCAGCTCACGCTGTAAATCGGCGTACAGCGCCTTGCGTTTTTCCGGGTCAGATTCTGCGGCAGCGGCGCGTGTCTGTTTGCTGATTTCCGGGATCACCCACTGAATACGCTGAGCCAGCGTTTTCGGGCCATTCGGCACGTTATACGCAAAGGTGCTGGCGTTGGTATTCGGATCGAGATAATCCGCGCCCCAGTAGGTGAAGATGGACTGGAATTTGTGCGCCCGCATACGGGTCAGCACGTCGCTTTCTACCAGCGGATGCACCACTAAACTGATGTCAGCTTTGGCAAAACTGGCCTGTAATGCCTGCGCGATATCAGAATATGGCGGCTGGTTTATGACGATTAAATCGATTTTAGTGCCCGGCGCGATACCGCCTTTGCTGAGAATGGCTTTGGCTTTCGCCACATCATATTTAAACGGCTGGTCATCAATGGCACCGGCCAGACCATCAGGCAGGAAGGTCTGATGAATACCGTACTGGCCTTTGAGCAGGTCAGTCGAAATCCCCTGATAATCCACCAGCCAGCGGGCGGCTTCCCATAACGCCGGATTCGCCAGCGCCGGTTGAGTGGTATCGCCGACGTTAAACGCCAGATAGAACACTTTTGCCGCCGGGAACTGCGCGACATGCACGCCCTTCTCTTTTTGCAGCGAGCTGAACTGGTCTGCACCCAGATCATATGCGACGTCCGCATCTCCGTTCAGCACCAGCAACCGGCGGGTGGACGGGTCACCGACGTTTTTAAACAGCACGTTTTCCAGTTTGGCTAACGGCTTTGCGTTCTGATTTCGCTTGAGGATTAACGCCTCATGAGGCACATAGTTGCGCACCTCAAACGGACCGCTACCTGCTGAACGCGAACGCAGCCAGCTGTTGCCGAAATCGTTCTGTTCGGCATGTTCTTTCAGCAGTTTACTGTCCACGATACCGGCGACAGGCGCGGATAAGATACTCAGCACTAACCCGCTGCCGATATCGGCAGGCCAGCTGAGCTGCACTTTATCGTCGCTCAGTTTTTTCAGATTGCCGTCGACGTTCTCCGGCGTCCAGCCCAGTTCCCCCAGAATAAATGACGGGCTTTTATTGAGTTTGACCACGCGGGTAAACGAGTAAATCACGTCGTCTGCGGTCAGCGGATTGCCGCTGGCAAATTTCTGGCCGGGCTTGAGGGTAAAGATCAGGCTGTGTCCGTCCGGCCCCGGCTGCCAGCTGGCGGCAGCATCGGGATCCAGCTTATCAGGATGCTGACGGTCAGACGCCACCAGCTGCTGATACAGATTGACCAGATTACCGGAGCTGACCGTTTCAAAACTTTCAGCCGGATCCAGGCTGATAATACCTTCGAGAGAACCGGCCACCACCAGCGTATCCGCAGGCGTTGCGGCGTCCACGCGGGTAACCGCCATCATGAGCAAAAATAACAGGGAAGGAACACGGACTTTCATTGAGGTCATACTCCACAGGTGAAAAGGCAATTTTTTCGAGTGTAGAGTGTCGGCGGCACCGCCAGAACCATGAAATAACGCTATGTATTTCAGGAAAATAGATTAAGACGCTGGATTACGAAAACAGAACCGGGAATGAAGGATTGTACCAACGGGATATGTGGCGCACCGCAATACGCCCTAAGTTATTGTGCCCTGCCTTACTGATAGTTCACGATCACCTGATTGCTTACCACCCGCAGCGGCGTATTCAGCGCACCGGAACCGGGCACGAAATACACGAATCTCAGCGGGGAAATGGCGGCTTGACCGTAAAAGGATTTCGTCATTCCGCCTTCGGCATCCAGCATCACGCAGTGATTTTGCGTATTACACAACTGCACCTGTAAGCCCGCCGGTCTTGCGCCGAACAGTTCATATTTCCAGCTGATGCTGGTGATGGTCGCTGACGTCCGCTGTCTGACGGGCGCGGAGCGGGTCGCAGCCAGTGCCGCCGAGGACATCATCACACCGCGATTTTGCAGCGTGACGCCGTGGCGGGTGTCAGACCATGAGCCTGTCGCGGCCATCGCAGACAGACTCAGTGTTCCCAGCAGCAACATCACCAGGCGGCGCATATTATTCCCCGCCGATGGTGGCAGTCATACGGATCTGACGGCTGTCGGTCATTTCCAGATTCGACATCACCACGATATTTGGCAGCGAACGGCGCAGGAAGCGCGACAACAGCGGACGCAGCGCATGATTGACCAGCAGAACCGGCGGTGCGCCAAGCATATCCTGACGCTGTAACGCGGCTTCGGATTGGGTCAGCAACCGTTCGGCCAGCCCCGGTTCGAGGCCTCCCCCGCTTTGTAAGGCCTGTAACAGCAGGCGTTCCAGCGAAGTATCGAGGCCGATGACCTGCACTTCGCCATTACCCGGGAACCATTGCTGAGTGATGGCTCGTCCCAGCGCAACACGGACCACGGACGTCAGTTCGTTCGGATCCGGCTGATTCGGCGCGTACTCCGCCAGCGTTTCAACGATGGTACGCATGTCGCGGATAGAGACCCGCTCGGAGAGCAGATTCTGCAACACTTTATGCATGTTGGTCAGGGAAATGACGCCCGGAATGAAATCTTCCGTCAGCTTCGGCATTTCTTTGGTGACGCGCTCCATCAGTTCCTGCGTTTCCTGACGGCCAAACAGCTCTTTAGCGTGCAGGCTGATCAGGTGATTGAGGTGCGTCGCGACTACGGTACTGGCTTCCACCACGGTGAAGCCCTGAATTTGTGCCTGTTCGCGCATGGCGGGTTCAATCCACACCGCCGCCAGCCCGAATGCCGGATCCACCGTCGGTTCGCCCGGCAGTTCGCCAATCGCGCTGCCCGGGTTAATTGCCATCCAGCGCCCCGGATGTGCGGTGCCGGTGCCAATTTCCACGCCTTTCATCAGAATGCGATAGCCCGCAGGCGGCAGTTCGAGGTTGTCGCGGATATGAATGACCGGCGGCAGATAGCCCATTTCCTGCGCGAATTTCTTACGGATACTGCGGATACGTCCCAGCAGCTCGCCGTTCTGCGCAAAATCCACCATCGGGATCAGGCGGTAACCCACTTCCATCCCCAGCGGATCTTCAAGCTGCACGTCCTGCCAGCTGGCTTCCACCATCTGTTTGCCGCTTTCAGCCGCCGCCGGAACGGCTTCTTTCGCCTGAGGTTTTTTCTGCTCCTGTCCGCGCGTCCACCACGCCAGTGCTAACAGACCGGCAGTAAACATCAGGAACACCAGGTTTGGCATTCCCGGCACCATACCGAGCAAGCCCAGAACACCGGCGCTCAGCATCATTACGCGTGGATTGCGGAACAGCTGGGTGACCATCTGCTCGCCGACATCTTCGTTGGTACCGACGCGGGTGACGATAACACCGGCAGCGGTGGAGATAACCAGCGCCGGGATCTGCGCGACCAAACCGTCACCGATGGTCAGCAGGGTGTAGCTTTCCGCCGCATGACCGAGATCCATACCGTGTTGCAGCACACCGACCAGCAGGCCACCGACCACGTTAATGATCATGATCATCAGACCGGCAACGGCGTCACCGCGCACGAATTTACTCGCACCGTCCATCGAACCGTAGAAGTCCGCTTCCTGCGTCACGTCGCTGCGGCGTTTTTTCGCTTCGTCTTCACCAATCAGACCGGCGTTAAGATCTGCGTCGATTGCCATCTGTTTACCCGGCATCCCGTCGAGCACGAAACGCGCACCCACTTCGGCGATACGTCCGGCACCTTTGGTGATAACCATGAAGTTGATCAGCACGAGGATGATAAACACCACAATACCGATGGCGAAGTTACCGCCGACCAGGAAGTGGCCGAAGGCTTCGATGACCCGTCCTGCTGCCGCGCCGCCGGTGTGACCTTCCATTAAGATCACACGCGTCGAGGCCACGTTCAGCGACAGACGTAATAAGGTGGAAAACAGCAGAATGGTCGGGAACGCGGCGAAGTCCAGCGTACGCTGGGTGAACATCGCCACCAGCAGCACCATGATGGAAAGTGCAATGTTGAAGGTAAACAGCAAGTCGAGGATGAACGGTGGCAACGGCAGCACCATCATCGACAGGATGATCAGGATAAGAATTGGACCTGCCAGCACCTGCCATTGTCCGGACTTAAAGTTGGCGGGTAAACGCAGTATCGCGGCCAGATTAGCCATGGGTATCACTCTCTCCTGCTGCAAAATCCAGGCCGTCAGGCACTGGCAAATGTTGAGGTTTTTTCGGGATCAGACCACCTTCACGCTTCCAGCGTTTGAGCTGATAAACCCAGGCCAGCACTTCCGCCACAGCCGCATATAATGCCGCCGGGATCTGCTGACCAATGTCACTATGCCGGTAAAGCGCACGTGCCAAAGGCGGCGCTTCCAGCATCGGAATTTTATGTTCGGCACCGAGTTCTTTGATGCGCAGTGCCACTTCACCTGCACCTTTCGCCAGAACCTTCGGCGCACTCATTTTGTTTTCGCTGTACTGCAACGCGACGGCGTAGTGCGTCGGGTTGGTGACAATCACGTCGGCCTTCGGCACATCGGCCATCATGCGGCGTTTTGCCATGGCACGTTGCTGCTGACGGATACGTCCTTTCACGTGCGGGTCGCCTTCCTGACTTTTATGCTCGTCGCGGATATCCTGCTTACTCATGCGCAGTTTTTTCAGGTTGCTCCAGATTTGCCAGAACACGTCGAATCCGACCATCGGCGTCAGTCCGAGTACCACCATCAGTCCGCAGAACACCACCATATTCAGTGCTTCACCGAGCGCCGGGATGGTCGGTTGCGCCAGCAGGCGCATCATGGCCGGCCATTTATGCCACAAATACAATCCGGCGACGGTACCTACCAGTAATGCTTTGAGGATGGCTTTCAGCAGTTCGGCCAGCACCTGACCGGAGAATAAACGTTTGAAACCGGCAATCGGATCCATCCGGCTGAATTTGAATTCAAAGGATTTACCGCTGAACATCAGGCCGCCGAGCAGTAACGGTGCAGCAAGAGCGATCAAAATCAGACCGCCGATCACCGGCAGTAACGCCCAGACCGCGCGTCCTAGCAACGTCGCCATCTGCTGCAAAACCTGACGGTCATCGCTGACCATGCCGTGATCGAATTTCAGCCCCTGAGAAATCATCACGCCAAGCTGGCGAGCCATCGATTCACCGGACATCCACAGCAGCGTTAAACCGCCGCCGAGCATCAGAACGGACGTCAGTTCGCGCGAGCGCGGGATTTGCCCTTCTTCACGTGCTTTTTCAAGCCTGTGTGCGGTGGGGGCCTCACTTTTTTCGAGATCGCTTTCTTCAGCCACCGGCGGTTCCTGTCAGCATTTACCCGGCGCATAAAAACGCGACAGGCACAATTTCAGGCTTAGCATGACAAACATCAGCAGGTTCGATGGGGAGAACAAAGGGAGGTTTTGAGGTCTTTTCCCTAAATCAAACGGGACGGCGTGCCTGGTTCAGGAAAGTGAAAATAGCGTAGGGTGCTGAGTCGTCGCCGGTAAAATTTACATTTGGCTATTTTGTGACAATCACGGAAATATCATAGCGCCGGACGCTTATGATTTACCCGCCAGTCAGACGGGGCACGCGTAATAGGAATAATCCTGGGATCCTCTAAGATTGATAAACAAAACAATTAATTATGGCGCCTGTTTAAATAACTTTTAAATTAAACAACGCAGGCAAAAAAACTAATTTCATGCATAATGATTTCCTTATTACATTATATTTTTGGGATCTAAATCCCGAAATTTAATTACATAAGCCGGCGAATAATACATAGTCTGAATAATTCATTTGCTGAATGTATAATCTAATGCTTAAATAGCTCACCATCGCGTATGAAGCACAACAACCTGTAAAATAAAAGAATTGCTCAAAGGATTAGGACAATGGCAGGGAGAAAATATCTCACTCATTTGGAAATTGAGAAACTGGTCGCCGCAACTGCGGTCGGAAAGAACGCAGTCAGAGATAAATGCATGTTATTAATGTGTTTCATTCATGGCCTTCGCGTCAGTGAATTAATAAAGTTACGGGTAAACGACATTGAGCTGGCAACGAATATAATTCACATATCCCGGCTGAAAAATGGTTTTTCGGTTCATCACCCGTTACAAATCCGCGAGGTAAAGGCAATTAAAGACTGGCTGAAAGTCCGTTCGCAATATCTTGATTCAGACACTGAGTGGTTATTTCTCTCACGACACGGTGGTCAGATCTCCCGCCAGCAGATCTATCGTTTAATACGCAACTATGGAAAGCAAGCCGGTATCAATGTCAATGTTCATCCTCATATGCTCCGCCATGCCTGCGGGTTTGCGCTGGCAGATAAAGGATGTGACACCCGGCTGATTCAGGATTATCTCGGCCACAGAAATATTCAAAATACCGTTATTTATACGGCAAGTAATGCAGAGCGGTTCAGGGCCATCAATATTTAGCCGTGTTGATCTGCGCCCCAAACGGAAATGCCCGCTTTAATTATGAAGGGGCATTTCCCCCCGCCCGCAAGCCTCTCCCCTTCACGGCCTGTTCAGCACCTGGTTTTTAACACCTGTTTCAACCCCTGTTTTTTAGCACATGTTTTTCAACATCAGGAACAGCTCGGAATCGGTTTTCACTCCCAGCTTACGCATCGCATTGCATTTGTGCGCACTGATGGTTTTGATGCTCAGCTGCTTAGCTTGCGCAATTTCACGCAGGTCCATGCCGTTATAAAGATGTCGCAGCACCTCAGTTTCGCTTCGCGTGATCCGCGCGGAAACCTGAATGTTTTGCTCAGTCAGACGCACCAGGTCGCAACAGATCCGCGGGCTTAAAACGCGCTTTCGGGCAAATGCCTGTCTGAAATAATCCTCTGTGTCACTCAGCGATTCACCGCGTGCAATCAGACTGATATTGCGCTGGTTTACCAGCTTTCGCAGTTCGTTGCCGTTATGGCAAAGCGTATAGACCACCATATTCAGACGGGGAAATTGCTCACTGAGATTTAGCAGAATATCCAGCCCCTGGTGCAGGTTTTCCTGCGCGCTTTGCAGATCCGTCACCAGAATATCCACGGACTGATACATCAGGGCTTCTGAGATTTTCTCCAGACATGTCTCTTTCACGCGGATATCGCAGCCGCTATCAATGGACTTGATCAGTGATGACAGTCCGGAGAGCGTCAGCGGCTGGCTGTCCATCAGCGCCACGGCGCGGGTCGATGTATGAGTATGATGCATAACTCTCTTGCTCCTTGCTGCCGGGCGTCATTTCCCGGCACCGTTCCATTTGCGGATGCCCTTTCGCCACCGTGATTAATGGCTGGCAGCCGGACCAATCTTCGCCATCCATGTGCCCTGGGCAAAGAGTTCACTGTCATTGTGAAAACCCAGTTTCATCATCGCATTGCGCTTATGCGTGCTCACCGTGCGGATATCGCGATGCAGCGTCTGCGCGACGCTCGAAACGCTCATACCCGAGAAAAGACAGGTCAGCACCTCCAGTTCACGGGCGGTGAGTGCCGGGTTTTTCATCGCGGTGGTCGTCACCAGCCTCTTGGCTTTCGGGCTCAGCCACTGTTCCCCGCCGGCCATCACGTCAAAAACACATTGCACCAGCGCCAGCTCCGGCTCGTGTTTAAGTAACACACCGTTGGCCGGAGAGGACGCCAGCAGTTCCAGCACGCGGTGATCGCTGAAATCAGTACAGATGATGATTTTCATCTCAGGATGTGAATCTTGCAGATGAGCCAGCAAGCGCAGGCCATCAAGCACCGATTCCTTTTCGCCGCAGATGTCCATGATAAGCAGTGCCGGCAGCGAACGGGCGATGGCCGCCGGAATACCCGCAAGGCGTTGTACATAATTGACGGATTTTGTGATGCCGCAGGAACCGGTCAGTACGCGCTTCATGCCCAGAGCAGTAACGGGACAAGCGTCCATAATCAGTACGCCTTCCGCCGGTAAATTTGGGCGGAAAGCGTCAGGGGTAACATGACCCGGCGTGAGGTTTTCGACACTGTTCATCATAGCTTCCTTGTTTTCTCAGTCACATTCCCGACAGGGACATAATCCGGTACAAAATCCTTGTTTTCCTCAGTTGCTGAGCGTTCGGCTTACTGGTAGGTAAACGTGACCTGCACGCTGCCGACAATCGTCCCCGGCGTCACCTTCCCCTGCGCGCTGTACGCCCGGGCGCGCATATCGAACGTGGTACTGCGGGTGGCGGTGTCAATGTTCTGAACTTTCTGCGCCGCGTTTCCCAGTGCCGTACCGTCGCTGGTTTGCAGCTGAATTTGCACCTGCGTGGCGCTGCCGGTGTTGGCGTACATGTCGCTTTCAGTCTCATCCGGTGTCCCGTTGATGGTCATGGTGGCTTCGGAGGTCGAGGCCGGACACGCCGTCAGGGCAATCGAGAAAGGTTTCCAGTCTGATGATGAGCCGGCCTCTGCCATCGACGAGGCCAGAATCTTCTGCCCCAGATCCACATTCATTCCGCCGGAAGGCAGGCTGATCGTGCACGGCGACGCTTTAATATTGCCGGTGATATTCAGCACGGTGTCCGCGCTGGCGGGTTGCCACAGCGTGCTGGCCGTCAGCCCCAGTCCAAGCGCCAGAAACAGCGCCGGTGCTTTTCCCTTAGTGATTACAAATGCCGTTAAGCCTTTCATCATGGTGATATTCCCTTACCGGTCACGTCCCGGAATTACTGTATTTCTGCGCGGATGGTCGCGGTGGCGGTGAAATCACCGGTGCCCGGCTCTTTACCACTGGTGTTAATCGGAAATAAGTTAATCTGCGACGTGCCCACCTGAGAGGCGTAATCCATCGTCAGCGGTAAGCGGCCACTGAGCGGTGCCACGGTGGCACCCGCGCTGTCCTGGATCCTGACGCCCACATCGGCGTTAGTGGTCGAGAGTGCGGTCGGATCGTTGGCATCCGGCGTTCCCTGGAAAGAGAGGCTGACATTAACGCCTTCGGAAATATTGGTGCAGGCCACGTTGAAATTGACGTTTTTCGGCGTGAAGTTTTTCGCCATCTGACCTTTGGTGGCGATATCGCCCGACAAGATGTCGCCAAACGGTACCGTGATCACGCCACCGCCATTGATAACGCACGACTGTGGCACCGTCACTGTGCCGCTCATCCAGACGGTCGAGACAGGAACGGCCGACTGCGTTGTCGCATCAGAAGCGATATACACATCCACGACTTTGGTCAGCGGAATGGTTTGAACACCGACAAAAGGCCGGCGGAAGTAGAGTGAAATGGTGCCGCGTGCGCCGGTGGCATAAGGATATCGGGCGCAGCTGGTGGCGGTATTCTGGTTACTGACACTGGTGAACGGCGTCGATTTATAATCGCCAAATCCCCCGGCGATATAAACCTGACTGGCCACGGCCAGAAACTCGTTGATACTGTAATAATTCAGGTTACCGTCGGTGTACGCCAGCCCGGTATCCGGTACCTTTGCGGTCACATAACCCCCGACGTAGCTGCCGGTGCAGGAACAGGTCACATTGTAGTTACCGCTGAGGTTCCACTGATAGGCGTTGTTAACGATCTTTCCGGCCGTGTTTTGGGTCGGGTCGGTTAACAAATAACTCATGTTGAACGTATAGGATTTTGTCCCGTCCGTCGGGGCGCAGTCACCTGCCTGCGCATTGGCGCTCAACATGCCACCGGCCAGCATCAGCCCGAACAATGCGCCCTTCTTACCCCCGGACACGTGGCGGAGGATTGGCTGGCGTGGTGAAGTCACGTCTGTTGATAATTGATTCATACGATCGGTCATGTCCATGTTCCGCCTTACCGGCAGTCTCCGTTAATAAGTTGAATACCCGACGTGGCCGGTTGTTCAGGCAGGCGATAGTTCACCTGACAGGACTGCGCCGCTGAATTACCCCATTTCACTGTCAGCGTGCCGCTGTCGGACATGCCTGACAGATAAACCTGGCCGCCGTCCCCGACAATGCTGCTGTTCTCCTTGTCCCCGTTGTTCACGCCTGCGGTGGCACCAAATGGCACCGGCTCGCCGTTGGCGCGGGTCAGTGTCATCAGCACGCGCTGGCCGATGTTCGGATCAAAGTCCGCACGCACCACCGCGCCACGCGTCGGGATCACCGTGGTACTGGTCAGTGTCATATCGACGTCGTCCGGCAAGGTTGAGGTATCAAGGGAAATCTGGTTACGCCGGTACGCCGTGGCGTAAGGCACCACCGCATAGCCGCGCCAGTCGGTTTTAACCCCGGTATTGCTGGCGATGCTGACATCGTCGGCGCCCGGCGCTTTCACCAGCACCACCGTTTCACTCAGCGGTTGTGAGAAGGTCACGCCATTTTCGTGCAGTAAAATGCCGCCCTGCAGACCGTAATCCATACGGCGCTGGCTGCGGTCGTAGCCGTAACCGGCATTCACTTCGCCGTATCCGCCTTTATAGTCGGCGCTGGCATAGCCGTTCGCACCCTGCCCCTGCGTGGTGTAACCCTGACTGATGTTGTAATTCAAATTGTCGTCACGCAGCGCCGTACCGCTCAGGCCGACGTTATGCGAAGTATTGCCGTTTTTACTGCTGTTGAGGTTATAGGTGGCGTAACTGCCCGGCAGCCATTTACTCAACGGCACGCTGATATTGACGGCCACAATCTGATCGGTGTAATAGGTCCGGTTGCCGTTGCTGTCCGTGCCATTGCGGTTATAGGTGTAGTTAACCCCCCAGGAAATGCCTTCCCAGGTGTTGTTGTAACCCACGCTGCCCGACTGAGTTGACCGGTTATTATTCCAGTATTCTTCTTTCACCAGACTCAGCGAAAGTGCACCGCCCTTTTCCCACAAGTTCTGGCTCAGGGTCAGTTCAGCACGGCTTTTCTTGTGATCGCTGTAATATCCGCTGCCACCGGAGTAACTTTCCAGCGCTTCCTGCAAGGTGTAAAAACCGGCTGTGGAATAGCGGTAGCTGGCCAGGCTGAAGTTGGTGCCTGACTCAACAAAGCTTTTGCCGTAACGCAGACGGTAAGACTGACCGCTGTCTTTTGGCGCGTCTTCCTGTTTCGTCCAGGCCTGCGTCACGTCAGCGGAAAGCGCACCGATGCTGCCGAGGTTTTGACCCAGCCCCATCGCCACCGACTGGTATTTGCTGGCCGCCTGCAAGCCGCCATACACCGTCGCACCGTGTGATAAACCATAAATCGCGGTGCCCTGAGTGAACGGCGTCTTTTCGACGTTATCGTTATACGAGCGGTACTGACCGCTGGTGAAGCTGTATTTCAGATGTCCTTCGCGCTGAAGCACAGGCACCGACGCGAAAGGCACCACCATATTTCGCTCACTGCCATCGGCTTCTTTTATCGTCACATTCAGGTCGCCACTGCCCGCTGTCGGATAGAGATCTGAAATGGCAAAAGGCCCGGCAGGCACGTAACTCTGGTAGATGACATATCCGTTCTGGCGGATGGTCACCTGCGCATTACTGTTGGCAATGCCTCGCACCACCGGCGAATAGCCTTTCATGCTGTCCGGCAACATGTCGTCGTCGGAGGCCAGCTGTAAACCGCGAAACGGCACCGTATCGAACACTTCGGTCGGCGAGTTACTGTCGCCTAACGTCAGCTGACTCCGCAGCGTCTGAATATCACGTTGCAAATAGGTATTGATGGAATCCCAGTGGTCAGTGCCTTTGCTGTCGCGGTTCCAGGTGGAATAGTTACGCAAACGCCAGACACCCAGGTTCGCCCCGGAACGCAGATTCAGGTAATAGGTATTGCTGTTACGCGTGTCGTTTTCCCGCGCTTCAGTGTTCGCACCGCTGAAGCTGTAGTTCATCAGCAGCGCAGGAATACCCGGATCCCATTTGTCAGGAGACACGTAACCGCGCGCCTGCGAATTCAGCGCCGCCTGGGGAATGCTCAGATCCAGCCGTTGCTGATCGAAGCGGAAAGCAGCAGAAGACTGCGCTATCGCACCGGTAAAATTGGCACACTCGTCTGTCGCCTGGATGCCGGGGAACATGCCAATCTTCACGCCCATATCCCGCAGCAGTTCGCCGCTCAGGCAGGGCTGCAGGCTTTGTTTACCCGCCGCATCCGTCGTCAGGGTAAATTTAACGTCGCGGGTATCGACCTCTGAACCATTCAGATAAATATCAACACGATAAGTGCCTGGCGGCTGTAAATCCCCCTCTTCGAAAATCGACAGATCCGCATTTCCCTGTGCAGGATTATCGATTTCCAGTAAGGCCGGGTTGAAATATTCCGCTGCGCTGGCCAGATGCGTTCCGCCCATTAACATTGCTATCTGGCACGATACCAGCCAGGCAAGCCGGGAACGCGTAAAGCCGGTCGAATGGTGACTTTTCGTTTTGTTCTTCATTGTGTTAATTCCATGTTGCAACGCAGCCAGAATTTCTGGCGCTACTCCCTCGCCTTCCTTGTTTACCGCCGTGACAGACTTCTGCTGGTCATTAATTCAGGTCAGAGACTGGCAATAAAAGGTTTGCTGGTGCCGCCGTAATCGTTGATGAATTGCCAGCTCAGTGAGCCGCCGGTGACGCCAGCCGGTAAGTCAAAACTGGCATCAGACTGCGGTGCGACCATGGTGACGTTCTTCATCGCGCTGCCATTGATTTTCACGTTGAAGAAAGTGATGTAATGCGCCGACGGATTGGTCACCTGAATGCGGTTACCAGTGCGTTTCCATGTCAGCGTTTTAGCGGACTCTTCCAGCGTACTTTTCACGCCTGACGGGCGAAAAATGAGCTTGATGCGCGTTTTCACGGCAATCTGCAGGGTGTTTTCCCGCTTCTCTGCGGAAGGAATCGATTTGATATTCAGCCAGTACAGTGACTCTTTGGTCTCAGGCAAATCACCGCCCGCACGCACTACGCGCAGAATGTTTTGCTGATTACCGTCAAGGCGGAATAAAGGTGGCGTCACGATGAACGGCGCTTTGTCAGCCGGTGCTGTTTTGCCGTTTTCAGCGCCATCCACCCAGGACTGGATCAGATAAGGCGTTTTATCGGGGTTACTGATATTGATGGAGGATTCTTTCTTGCCGCCGTCATAGATGAGACGCGTGCCGCCGACCACGACACCCGCCTGTGCGGCCATGCCGAAGGTCATTAATAATGCTGCCACCGCTGTAGCGCGCCATGTTTTCATGGTGTCCCTGCCTGTCTTAACCATTCAAATAGACCAGGGGCATGCACTCCCCTGGTCTGACTTAATTCAACTGAAGCGAATCAAAAGGCTTATTGATAAACCACGGTGAACTGAGTCACGCCGTTTGCATCACCCACGGTGACTGAGTCAGTCAGGGAGATGTAACGGGCGCTGAAGTCCAGGTTGTTAGGACCGGTGCTGACCAGCGGATAAACAGAGGAGTCTTCGTACAACGGAACCACTTTGTTCTGGTTGTCAGAAATCTGAATACCTACGCCTGAAGCAGTGCTGTCACCGGCAGTCAGCGCCAGCACGGTGTTGTCACCAGAAACCTGAGTACCGTCGAAACGCACGGTCGCACCGGTCACGGTGTCAGGGCAGTCGGTCAGAACTAAAGTGAATTTTTTGGCAGCGGCCAGTGAACCCGCAACAGGGAACGCGGTACGGGCGATATTACCCAGGAAGACATCCTGGTTTTGAGAAGCAGTATCGATCGTACAAGCTGCATCTGTGATAGTGCCAGTGAAGTTAACGGCGCCATCTGCTGCAAAAGCAGAAGAAGCGAATACAGAAGAGGCGACCAGGGCAACAGCAAGAAGATTCTTTTTCACGAAATTTTTCCTATTAACATAATGCACATCGAAACACCTTTCCCGGTGTCCGAATTAGTTTTGACAAAACCATCTGTCATTCCTTTATTTAGTTCATGAGGTTCCACCCCACTTAATAAGCCGCCGGACGGGTTTAACCCCGAAACCCAAACGATTCATTTTGAACTAAAGTGACTCCTTTGGTTTATTGTGCTAAATAGGGAATATTATTCAGAATTTAATGCTTTAAAGTGATTGATTTATGAAATTAAACTGAAGTATTGACAGGCGGAGTGAGAATGGCGTGAGAAATCAAGCGAAGAGAATATAAGAAAAAACCGAGAGACTTCCGGTGTGCTGAAATAACAAATTAACTAGTAAGTAATTGAATTTAATATTATTTAAATAAACTTCTGCGGAGGGGTGCACTCAGTATTGACAGAAATTTACCGGCTGATTAGAGTATGCTCCAATTTAGTTCAAAATGACTCCATTGAAACAATTAATTACAGGTTAACTACCAGACTTCTTTAAATCTTTTGGCGTTGCTCGCCGTATATAAAACCGTGTTCTGAATATTACGATGACCTAAATAATCCTGAATTAAGCGGGTATCAATCCCTCTGTCTGCCAGCGCAAAGCCACAGCCGTGTCTTAACATATGCGGATGAGCATTAATAGTCAGATTAGCGGCCTGACTATAATTTCTAATTAACCAGTAAATGCGCTGTCGTGATAATTTTGAACCGCGATTAGAAAGAAACAACCAGTCGGAATCCGCACCACGGTATTGCTTTCTTTTATTCATCCAGAGCATTAACGATTTCCTTTCCCGCATATAGAGAGGATGAACGGTAGAGAAGCCATTTTTTAACCGGTGGATGTAGATATTATTGCCTTCCATGTCGATATCCGAGAGCCGCCAGTTGCTGATTTCACTGACCCGGCAACCGTGGATAAAACACATCCAGATCAGGCAATAATCCCGTTCTGGGTGCCTTCCGCGCAACGTAGCCTCAAGCAGTTTCTCAACTTCAGACGGAGTCAGGTATTTACGATTTTTCATAGTGCCTCTTCATGTTCATGGTGTCCCGGATAAGTATTGATTTCAGTGGCACTCATCATTCAACACTTTTCCGAAAATGGAATTAGTGATCGCCTGCTGCACAGCGGTTCATTAATTCATCGTTTAATCACAGGGGGTTTTAATATCCCTGCGTGTTTAAAGCCCTCCTTAAAGTGATGCATATAAAGTCAATTCACTCATTTTCAATATACGTCCTAAACCAAACGCCATCAAATAAAATAAAATAAAAACCAAAGCCTTATGATTATCACCACTGACGATTAAGTTTATATCATATTCGCCATAACGGAGGCGTAATTTAAAATAATTCACGGTTTTTAAACCATTGTGAATTATATTTAACCTGTCACGGACGTGGCTATCAGCATGGCGTATTTTCGCATTAAGCCTTTAATACCCTCTCAATTCGGGGGCTACGGAGGCGTTTTATCCTGCCTGTGGCAGGAATTTTTTACAAGGAAATTTCTGAGGCTTTTTACGCATTTTCTAAGCGGAAGAGGATTTTATTTCAGGGGTATAGCTGAACATCCGAAAGTTGTGCCAAATATTCGGTGATCTGGCAACCACAAGTCGTTTTTACCGGCGACGGCGGGGATTAGCAAAGCAGGAACAACCTGAGGTTGCAGAAAAGCAAAAAAAAACAGGACGCAATGCGTCCTGTTTTGGCCAGGCTGAAGATAACAGGGGATCAGGCGGAAAGACCACCGTCCAGAATGAGACTTTGTCCGGTCATGTACGTGCTGTCTTCACTGACCAGCCACGCCACCGCACCTGCCACTTCGTCGACCTTTCCGAAACGTTTCATCGGAATCGTTTTACGCAGCGCCACCAGCTTATCTTTAGGCATATCAGCGAGAATTTCGGTGTCGATATAACCGGGCAGCAGGCAGTTAACCCGAACGTTAAAGCGCCCCAGTTCTACCGATAACGTCCGCGCCAGGCCGATCATCGCAGCCTTACTCGCCGCATAAGCACTCTGACCACTGTTACCCTTTATGCCCGTTACCGACGACATCATTACCACCGAACCACCGCCCTGCATCATCATCGGTTCAAGTAACTGGCTGTTCCAGTAGAAGATGGCGTTTAAGTTGGTGTCCATCACCTTGCGCCAGTTATCGGCGTTCTGGTGAATATGCAGCGCATCAAGGGTGATACCCGCATTGTGTACTACGGCGTGCGGCGCGCCGTAGCGTGCCAGCAGGTCAGTGGCCAGACGTGTAACCGCCTGCTCATCACGCCCGTCGCACTGATGACTTTCGACCCGGCCTGGCAATCCCGCACAGGCCAGTTCCACCTCATGGGCGGCGCTTTCGCCCTGACACCAGGTAAACACCACATTCCATTCTTTCGCCAGACGCTGCACGGCGGCGCGTCCGATCCCCCGGCTGCCACCGGTGATTAAAATCCATTGATTTTCCATGACTTCTTTCATGGCTTAGTGGCTTTTTCGCTGAGATACTGGCACAGCTCACGCACCGTAATGTTCACGTTATCGACGAACAAATCGGCCTCGATGGTGACCCCAAACTCTTTCTTCGCCAGCACCATCAGTTCAACGTAATCCAGGCTGTCGAGTTTGAGCTGATACAACGGCATGTCCGGGGTCAGATCTTCCTGCTCCAGGTCCTTCGCGTCACACAGCATCTCGCACACCTTGCTGTAAACCTCATCATAATTCGCCATGTTTTATTCCTTTAAGTGAGTCAGTTGTCTTTGTTTTTTATGAAAAATCAGTGTGTCATTCAGTCAGCGGTCCGGTTTTAAGCGTGACCGAGACGGACATCAGCGGTTCACCGTCCTGCCAGGCCTCAATGCCTGCCAGCAGCACCAGTCCGCGCTGTTTTTCGCCCATGACCAGCGTCGGCCGGATGGCGTAATGTATCGCGCCGAAATGCTGTCCCTGCTCTGTCTGGGTCAGTAATTGCGGGGAAAAATGCGTTTCATGATGCGTCTGCACCACCTGTACCAGAGTAAAAATGTCGCCCAGACTGTTCGCCTGAACCGACGGCAAAAGACTGTGCACGGTTTCAAGCGTCTGCGGGGCGTTCACCAGCTGACGAAACAGCACGGCGTCAAGAAAGCTCCACGCCGGAACCACCGGGCTGCCGACAGCCAGAAACTGCGCATGCAGCGTTGCCAGTTCCTGCGCGCCCAGCGTATTCATCTGCGTGACCGGCGGTAACACCAGCGCGTCCGTCGCGATCAGTTTGCTGCTGATGCTGGCCTGCTGTGTCTGCACATGACGCAAACTGGCGCTCAGCTGCACCCCGTCATCACGCAGTGTTTCGCGCACCGGCACCTGATACAGCGTGTCGCACAACACCGGTTCGCGCAGACGGCTGGTAAACATCAGTCCCTCTGCCCTAACCCCGTGCTTTTCACGCGAGGTACTCAGCGCCGATTTCATATCCAGCATCGCGCGCATTCCGTGAACGCATAATCCGGTCAGACCAAGACGCTGCGCCCTGGCAGCGTCAAAATGGATCGGATTGTAATCACCGGAAAATGCCGCCCAGCGTTCGGCGTCCGACAGGCTGTAACGCAGAGTGTCAGCCGCCAGCATTATTTCCCCCTTCCGATCACCAGCGCGGCGTTCGCCCCGCCGAAACCGAAACTCAGGTTCAGCGTGGTGTTCAGTACCGCCGGACGATGCACATTGGGGACGTAATCCAGATCGCACGCTGGATCGGGCGCATCAAGATGGCAGGTTGCGGGCATGATCTGATGCTCAAGCGCCTGCAGGCAGACGATGGATTCAAAACTCCCTGCCGCCGCGATCAGATGTCCGGTATAGGATTTGGTACTGGAGCACGGCGTGGCGTAAGCCGCCGATTCGCCCAGCGCAATCTTGATCGCTTCGGTTTCGTTGAGATCATTGAGCGGCGTAGAGGTGCCGTGCGCATTGATATAATCCAGATCGCTGGCAGCAATACCGGCCTGCGCCAGCGCATGGCGGATGGTTTGCACCCGCGCAATTTTGTCTTCGGCTGGCGCGGTAAAATCAAAGGCATCAGAGAAATTGCCGTAACCCAGGATCTCGCCGAGAATGTTTGCGCCGCGCGCAAGGGCAGATTCCCGTTCTTCCAGACACAGCACCGCCGCACCTTCGCTGAGCACAAAACCGTTGCGATGCAGGCTGAACGGGCAACAGGCGCGGGTGATTTCTTCCTGTTCACTGGCCAGCGCGCCCAGCACGTCAATATTCCAAACCGCCGAATCAGAGCGCAGAGATTCTCCCGCGCCCGCCAGCATCATGCTGGCCCGGCCATTGCGGATCAGTTCGAACGCATCGCCGACCGCGATGGTTCCGGTCGCACAGGCCGCGACCGGCGTGTTCTGATAGCCACGCAGCCCCCACAGCAGACTCACAGCCGCCGTGGCGGAATTCGGCATGGAGAAAAAGCAGCCAAAAGGAGATCCCATACCGGTACGCAGATAGTCTTCGTAATGCAGCTGGGTTTCATCCTGCCCCGCCCAGCCGGTACCCATAATGACGCCGCAGTCGCGCAAATCGTAATGTTGCTCCGGCTTGTCATCGCCAAACGCCATCTGCATGGCTTCCCGCGCAGAGGCCAGCGTCAGCCGGGCATAACGCGGCAGGCGGCGGCGGATTGCCGCGGGCACGCCTTTGAGCGAAGGTTCATGATCAATCAGGCCATAAAAACGCGATTTAATCCCGGCCGCTGATTTGTCGCAGTAGCGGTAGCCGGGGGTGTAATCCATGATCGCGGCCCAGCTTTCGGCGGAGTTCAGCCCCAGCGGGGTCACCGCACCGTAACCGGTCACGACCACCCGACGCGGCGTGTCTGCCGTCTGTAAAACATCCTTTTGCATGCTTTATCCTTGTTGACTCAATGTGTTGTCTTCCCCGCCACCCAGCGCCAGCCAGAGTTTCATCGTGGAATACAGGTAGTTATATTGCGTGGTGACCAGCGTGTTCTGGCTGTCGAGCAAGGTGTTCTGCGCGTCGAGCAGCGTCTGATACACCACCGAACCGTGGCGATACTGGCTTTCCACCAGTGCCAGCCGCTGCTGACTTAATGCCAGATCTTGCAGCTGTCGCTGTTTTTCCTGCTGATAGGTCAGGCGCTGCGACATGGCATTGTCGATATCCTGCAACGCGCTGTACGACGCGCTGCGGAACTGAATCGCCGCGGTTTGCACATCCAGGCCAGATTGTTCAACGGTCAGCCGCACTTTGTTCCATTCGATAAACGGCAGGTCGAGCGCAGATCCGAGCGTTCTGGCCGGATTGCTGAACCATTGCTGAAAAACAGAAGCCCCGGCATTCAGCGACGCATTCAGCGTCAGCGACGGATAAAAGCTCAGCCGTGCAACGTCCGAACCGGCCAGCGCCGCACGCAGATTCAGTTCAGCCGACTGCACGTCCGGCCTTCTGGCGATCACTTCAAGCGGTAAACGCTGCGCCACCGGCACGCTCTGATGAATATCCAGCGACTGACGCTCGGCAGGGTATTGCCCCGGCGGGCGGCTGAGTAAAATCGCCAGTGCATTACGGTTTTCATCGCGCTGCTGATACAAATCGCGCAGGTTGTTTTCGCGGCTCAGCACCGTTTGCTGTGCCTGCAAATAATCCAGCTGACCGAGGTCACCGGCTTTCCAGCGTGACGTCACCATCACCAGGGTTTCCCGGGCAATCGCCAGACTTTGCTGCAAATTACTGATCTGCTGATTCAGGCTGGCAATCTGCCAGTAAAGCTGTGAGGTAGTGCCAATGAGCGTCAGCGCGGTGGCCTGCAAATCCTGCTGCGAGGCTTTTGCCAGCCAGTCGGACTGCTCACGGGTACGCGCCAGTTTCCCCCACAAATCCAGCTCATAAGAGGCCGACAGTGAGTTTGTGTAACTTTCGACCGGCGTGGTCTCGCGGCGCATATTTTTGGTGTTGCTGGCCGATGCACTGGCGGAAAAATCAGGGGTCAGATTCAGGTCGGAGAGTCCCGCCGTCAGCAGCGCCTGCCGCAGTTTTATGCCCGCCAGCGCCAGATCGTTATTGCTTTGCAACGCGGAAACAATCAGCCGTGACAGCTGCGGGTCATCAAAGTTATCCCACCAGTGCGGGGAAAATTTCGCCACGCCTTCGCCGGTATCCTGCACGCGCCAGGTTTGCGGAACTGAGAGCATCGGCCGCTGGTATTCGCTTTTCAGCGCCTGACCACAGCCGGTCATCAGTAACGTCATCACCGCCATTGAGAGTAAATTCAGTTTGTTCATTCGCGTGCCAGCGCCTCTGTCGGATGCAAACGCGCGGCGTTACGTGCCGGGAAAAAGCCGAAGCCAAGCCCGATAAGCGCCGAGAAACCGCAGGCTAAAAGGATCGGCGGCCAGGTGAAAATCATGGTGAATTCCTGCGTAACCTGAGAAAAAATCAGCCCTGCCACGCCGGATCCGACAATGCCGATCAGACCACCGAGGGTACAAATCACCACCGCCTCAATCAGGAACTGACGCATGATGTCCGCCGGACGTGCGCCAACCGACAGACGAATGCCAATCTCGTGCGTTCTTTCTGTCACCGACACCAGCATGATGTTCATCACGCCCACACCGCCCACCAGCAGTGAAATCCCGGCAATCGCGGTGATCAGCAGCGTCATGGATTCCGATGTTTTACGGATGGTTTTCGTCAGCTGGTCGTTGGTCATGGTAAAGAAATCGCGTTTGCCATGCGACGCATCCAGCAGTTGCTCAACGTTACGCTGGGCGACATCCGTCGGATAACCGTCGGCAATGCGCAGGGTGATGGATTGCAGCGGCGTATCCCCCGACATGCGCTCCAGTAAGGAGGTGTAAGGGATCCACGCGCCGAGCTGCTCGCCGATATACTTCGGCCCTTTTTTATCCGCCACGCCGATCACCCGGTAAGGCACGCCGGAAAGCTGGATAATTTCGCCCAGCGGATCCTGTCCGGGAAACAGCGTACTGCGCACATTAGGGTCGATAATCACTACCGGCTCGCGGTCGTCGAGATCGCGCGGGGTAAAACGGTTTCCGGCAATAAAGTTGAGCCCCTGTACGCGAAAGAATCCGTTACTGACGCCCGATAACGACACCAGCACCTGCTTACCGCCGCGGATTGCCATCACAGTTTTGCTCACTACCGGCGACAGGCTGTCGATGTACGGCTGTCTGCCGAGCAAATCCACGTCTTCCAGCGTCAGGGAACGTTCAAAATCAGGACGCGGTTTATCCCAGCCCAGACCGGGCTGAATTTCGATGGTGCTGGTACCAAGCTGGCTTATCTGGCTGAGAATGCTCTGCCGTGCGCCCTCGCCCACCGCCATCGAGGACACCACCGAAGAGATGCCGATAATGATGCCGAGCATGGAAAGAAAGGCGCGGATCCGGTGTCCGAGCAGGGAACGCCACGCCATGCGCACCGCTTCTTTCAGACTCTGCCAGAGCGGCGTGCGTCCGGTGGCGGCAATGGCCGGTAATCCCTGAGATTTGCCCTGCTGCATCACCGGATTGATACGATCCGCGACAATCTCGCCGTCGTGGATTTCGACAATACGCTGACACTGTTCGGCGATACTGCGATCGTGGGTGACGATAATCAGCGTATGCCCGGCCTGATGCAGGCCATGCAAAATCGCCATCAGCTCCTGACCGCTGGTGCTGTCGAGCGCGCCGGTCGGCTCATCGGCGAGGATCACCGGTGCACCGTTCATCAGTGCCCGCGCAATACTGACGCGTTGCTGTTGCCCGCCGGAAAGCTGCGCGGGCCGGTAATTCATGCGGTTGCCAAGCCCTAACCGGTTGAGCAAATGTTCCGCCCGCGCCTGACGCGCCGCCGCAGGCATGTCGGTATACAGCGCCGGAATGGTGACGTTTTCGAGGGCCGTGAGATACGGCATCAGGTGATAGCGCTGAAAAATAAAGCCCAGATACTGGCTGCGCAATTGCGCCAGCTGTTCGCTGGTCGCCACATGCGCAGGCACATCCATAATGCGCATTTCGCCTTCCGACGGCTTATCCAGACAACCGAGAATGTTCATCAGCGTCGATTTACCCGAACCGGACGCGCCTATAATCGCCAGCATTTCCCCGGCATTGACGCGCAGGGAAATATCTTTGAGCACAGTGACGGCAGCGTTGCCCTCACCAAAACGGCGGGAGATATGCGAAAGTTCGATAACCGGAGAGTTAGCCATTTGCCGTCTCCGCCTCATTTTGCATCATCACCACGTGCTCACCTTCGCGCAGCCCGTCTTTCACTTCGACAAACTGACGGTCATTGATGCCCGCACGGATCACCCGTTGTTCGGTCTTGTCATCGTTCACTACCTGCACCTGATAACGGTCATCGCCCAGTGGCTGACCCAGCGCCATCACCGGCAGACGCAGCACATTTTTGGCCTGTTCGGTGATGATAAATACCTGCGCGGTCATTGAGGTGCGCAGCAGATGATCGGGATTCGGCACGCTGAACACGCCGTTGTAATAGACAGCAGAAGGTTGCTGAGTCTGGCTGCTGGTGCTTTCATCCTGTAAGGCGTCGTTTGGCGCGTCCTGCAAGGTGCCCATGACGCTCTGATAACGATGTTTGGGATCGGCGACCACGTAAAACCACAGCGGCTGACCAGGATGCACTTTCAGGATATCGGTTTCTGAAATACGGGTTTGCACCGTCATGGTATCGACGTTGGCCAGCACCAGAATGGTTGGCGCAGTCTGCGAGGACACCACGGTTTGCCCTTCTTTGGTGACGATGCCGAGCACCTGCCCGTCCACCGGTGCCAGGATCCGCGTATAGCCCAGATTGGCTTTCGCCGTTTCCAGCGCCATCTGCGCCTGCACAATCTGCGCTTCGTTGACTTTGATCTGCGCTTTCTGGGTATCGACTTTAGCCTGCGCCTGCTCGAGATTACTTTTAGTACCTGAGCCATCGCGATCCATCTGTAACTGACGTTTCAGTTCCAGCTGATATTGTGTGAGCGTGTACAGCGACGCCTGTTTCTGCGCCACGGCACTGTCGAGTTCCGCTTCGGATTTACGCAGTTCGCTCTGTTGCAGCGTCGGGTCGATTTCGGCCAGTAACTGGCCTTTGGTGACCCGGTCGCCCGCACGGACATACAGTTTTTTCAACTGACCGTTGACCTGCGCACCGACGTTGACCTGCGCGGAAGGCTTGAGGATACCGGTCGCCAGTACGGTTTTTTCGATATCCCCGCGACCTATGGCCTGTGAGACCAGCGGCGCGGCGGTGCCGGACATCATGCTGTGTACGCCGTACGCAGCCCCGGCCAGCAGGATCACCACCACAAGGATCAGCGTATAAAATGCCTTGCGGTGTCCGGCGGCGATGTGTCTGATTGAGAAACTCACGCCGGTTCTCCTTGCGGGGTGATAGCGGAAATCACAGCGCCCGTTGTCGCGGCGACGCGGCCATCTCTCATCACACAGACCCGGTCAAACAAGGCCAGCGCGGTTTCACTGTGCGTTACGGTGATCAGGGTTTTTCCGTATTCACGGCAATGGCTGATCAGGGTTTGCATCACCTGCTGCGCCGTCTCTTCATCGAGATTGGCCGTCGGCTCATCCAGCACCATCACCGGACAATCGCTGTACATCGCACGTGCCAGCATCAGACGCTGACGTTGCCCCAGCGACAGCGCGGGATGGCTTTCGCGGATCAGCGCGTTTTGTTTGCCTGGCAGACGGTCGATCACCTCCGTCAGGTTCAGCCCGCGCAGCGACTTATCGATACGCAGCTGCTTCTGCGCGTCGTGTTCACGATCAAACAGCGTGATGTTTTGCAGAACGCTGGTATTGAACAGGATGTCCTCCTGGCTTTGCAGGAAGAACAGCTTCTGTGCCTGACGACTGCTGACCGGCTGTCCGTCGGCCAGGATTTCTCCGCCCTGAGGTTCGATAAGTCCGGTAATGACTTTCAGCAGCGTACTTTTCCCCGCGCCCGACTCACCGACAATCGCCAGCGTTTCGCCATGACGCACCGTCACCGACACGTTATCCAGCACCGGTTTACCGGGATCGTAAGCAAACTGAAGTTCCCGGTAGCTGAGCTCCTGGCTGAAACGGACAGGCGGCAGTAAGTCACCGGAGGCCTCTTCCCTGACCGGCGGGAACAGATCGGCGGCGCGGGTATCAATCACGTGCAGCTGATTCTTTTGCAGCACGGAGAAGAAAATCTGCGTGATGTAAGCGGTAAAAATCTGACGGACGAAGCTGTAGGCGAAGAATTCACCCAGTGAAATCCGGTTATCTTTCAGCAACGGCAGCGCCAGCAGCATAAAGAACACCATCTCGAGGCTGCCAATCAGCTGATACAGGCTGCTTTTCACCTGCTCGTACACTTTCTGTTTCTGGCGGCAGTCAAACAGCGACAGCGCATATCCGGCGAATGCCGCCTGACGCTGGCTGTTCAGTCCGGCGGATTTGAGCGTGGCGAAACCCTGAATAGTTTCCAGCAGGAAGTCGCTTTGTTCTGCACTCTTTACCTGAACCTGCTGGGTGTAATAGCGGTCGCGGAAAATCGCCCAGACGCTGACCAGCCCCATCAGCGTGACGCCGATGGCGGAAATACCGGCCAGCAGCGGGCTGATATAGCACATCACCGCCAGCGCAATCACGCCGACGACCCAGTCCACGCGCAGGCCGTTGTCCAGCTCGATTTTTTGCGCCGCCGCCATCTGCCAGTTGGAGAAACGGCTGTAGATTTCACCGGGGCTGCGTTTCTCAAAGAAAGAGAGCGTGTTGTTCAGCAACCGGGCAAAACCGCTAACGCTTTGCATCACGACAAAACGTTTGATAAAACGCTCGGTTACGCTGCGCACAATAAACGCCAGCAGCGTCGAGACCACGAAGGCCAGCAGGTAATAGAAATACGGGAATTCGGTTTTGCCGCCGGAAGAGAAAACGTTGTTGATTGCCGAGCTGACCATCACCGGCATGATGAACAAGGTCAGTGACACCAGAAATGCCAGCAACATCAGCTTGTAAATGCCGGGGATGGCCGCCGTTTGTTTCAGGCTCATGCATTCGAGTGCGCGGAAACGACGCGTGCGCGGTTGTTTTTCTGCCGGTTGCGCAGTGCGCGGCGCCTCCTGATCGAGCACCACCGCGTAACCACTGATTTCAGATCTGAGCGCGGCAACCGGCAGAAGCTGTTCGCCAATCGCCGGATTCATCACGCAGACATAGCTCCCCTGACGATAGGCCAGCAGGACATAGTGACTGGCACCGTAGTGCAAAATGGCGGGTAAAGGCAGTTCTGCCAGCTCATCGAAATCAAACGCCACCGGATACGCCGGGATCGCCAGCTCAGATAAGATGTCGCACAGGGTCGACAGCGCGGTGCCGTGAGACGATGTCGGGAAACGTTCGCGTAACACGTCCAGCGGCGCGCTGATGCCCTGAGTTTCCGCCAGCATAGAAACACAGGCCAGCGCGCATTCGTTCGTTTCTGCCTGATAAACCAGCTTAGGAATAATATTATCCATAATCGATACCTTAAAACGCCCTGTTCTTTTCAGTAATATCGCTGCGCTGTTGCGGATGGGTTTTCACTCATTAATAAAAAATAACGAATGTGAATGCCACAGCATCCAGTCGGTTGAGTGTTCACGAATACTTTGTTCAATAATGCGCGGCATTTTTTCTTTTAATTCTTTTGCACTGACCGGGTCATGAATAACGATATTCAACCCCTTGTCATAATAAAGATGATAAAAAATCACCTTCGCAGACATCATTCGTGCCAGCCGGATAATACCGCTGTGTAAACTGGCGGGACGACCAAATATCCGACAGGATAATTTTTCAGCTTTGTCTTTACTGGCGAACTGCGTGAAATCAGGCGTGATATCCGGAAATAAAATAATATTCCGCTGGTTATCGGCGGCCTCCATGACCGACGTCATCAGATTCCCGGCAATATTTTTATTATCTTCATGTATTGAACAATAGGTCAGATCGACGCCACCCAGTTGCCGTTCCGCTGCGGAATGTGCATCCGCGCTGCGCGAGGTAATGACCGTTGCTTTACCCGGAAACGCCGCGGCACCGACCATGGTACTGAGTACGTCCGACACCATGTGTAGTGGCGCGAGGATCACCGGCTGACCGGCGCGTTGCAGCGGCTCGACCACCGCATTGAGCCGGGCCGAGCAGTCGGCCAGCTCACGTAATGCACGACGATTCTGTCCGTAGGTCACCGCCTGAATCAGCAACTGTCGCCGCTGGGTCAGCCAGATATAATCAAATTTCTTATTGTCATTCATCAGACACTGACGGTTAGACTGCGCAACCGCCGCCCGTAATTTCACATCGCGGCCTGTCAGCCCTAAAAAGCGTCTGACGTGGGACAAAGCAAAAATAACGCGATAATGCATGTGCCGGAATAATAAACAATGCGCCCTGTAGCCAGTAAGTCGGAGTTTATACAAAAACCACTGACATCTGACGGTGAGGTTTTTCCAAAACAGCGCGCACCACAGGGCAACGAATTTCATTATTTCTCCGGCGCCTGATCATTCTTCAAAATAGAGAGTAATTTGTCAGAGAATGACGGGAAATCACGATCCTGAATCGCTACCCATTTTTTGCCCACAATAAAGGTCGGGGTGGCATTAATGTCGTAATACTGTGAAACGCGGGTCATATAATCGAGCAGGTCTTTGACTTCTGCCGACTGACTGACTTTATGGTATTCATCTACATTTATCTTATTCTCTGCCAGCCACGCATCTCGTTTTGCAGGATCACCCAAATCGATGTGATTTTTCATGACCGCGTCATAGGCGCTCTCACGGTGGGCTTCTTCAATGCCCATCACCTGCAATGTGGCAAATACCGGTGCAAAGCGCGCCAGTCCGCCCTGATTATCCAGGCTGAAATGCAGGCGAACCAGTTTCTTACCCGCTGGCATACGTTTTTCCAGCGCCTCAACATTCTTTTCGTTTAATGCACAGTAATGACAACCGTATGAGAAGATTTCAATAATATCTTCACCATCCGTAATCGGACTTTTGGCTAATTTATCCGCCGACAGCGACGTCAGAACCTGTTGTCCGTCATCGCTGGTTTGGTTGCGCACAAGGTAATGGATCCAGGCTGTCGTAATCAGCGCTGAAATAACCGCGACAAAAACGGTATACGCCAGAATGGGCAGAATTCTTTTTTTCATGGGAGGCTTTTCATCCTGAAATAATAATACGCGACGCTCACCGGGGAAATATCAGGCGGGCGTTGTATATGAAATACAACGCCCTGTCAGAAAAACAGTAAAACTATTTATTCTGATTTAATAAGAAACGGATGTTTCTCAGCCTACGTTACCGCAGTTGATGATTGCTGCAGCGGTGAAGGTTTTAGTCACAACACCATTTTTGTCAGTACAGGTTTTCACTGCGTTACAAACAGTTGCATCACCCACCAGGTTTAATTCAAAGCTGTTTACGCAAGTCGTGGTACCGCCAACAATTGCGCTTGCTTCATTCATGTTGATCTTTTTCATCTGTGATATCCTTATTTAGTTAGAATTAATATAACAATAGTCTGGAGATATTATTCACTGACCTGTTTCCAGTGATTCCCCGCACAGAGAAAACATGATTAAAACATGTCCCCCTGCACTCCGAAATAACCCCCTTGAATATAAACATTCAGGATTTCATTATCGGATGCGGCGCATTGTAACGATGGTTTTTTAATTGGGCAATACACCTGAAATGACATAATGCGAGCAAACTCAACCGTTCGGTTACACAGGTCACAGGAGTTTTCTGATATAAAATTAAGATAAAGCGCACCGGATAAATTCAGCCGTGCCCGATGCCAGATCTGCCTGATTTATGATGCAGGATATTTCTCAGATAATATTAAGAATAGCGGATCCTGAGACGGCAAAAATTTTTAAAAATAATTTGAGTGAAACGTTATGCAAAGCATTTGCGGGGACACAGGGAGGAAAAACGCAGGAAAGGGAGCTAACATCCCATCCGCTCCCTGTCACAGAAAACGGATGGGCACAACACGTTCTTCATCAGAAACCTAATGAATCCAGCAGATCATCAACCTGTTCTTGCGAGGCCACCACGCCGACACCGTTAGCGTCGAGTTGCGGGCCGTTCAGCAGGCTGTCAGTTTCGCGTTTCTGCTTAACCTGTTGTTCTGGAATATTTTCCATCAGCACCATCAACAGCTGATTTTCAATTTCCTGAACCACGGTCATCATGCGTTTGATTACCTGACCGGTCAGATCCTGGAAGTCCTGCGCCATCATGATTTCCATCAGCTGAGCATTGGTAAAGCTGGTGTGCTCAGGGATCTCTTTCAGGTAGCTGCGGGTGTCTGTCACCAGCTCGCGTGCATCCGATAATTCAATCGGATTCTCAAACCATTCATCCCAGCGCTTATCGAGTTTCTTCGCGGCAGATTCAAGTTTGTTCTGACGAGGTTGCGCGGCTTCCACACAGTTCAGGGCGCGTTCGGCGGCCTGTGCTGTCATGGTGACCACATAATCGAGACGATCGCGTGCATCCGGGATCGCTTCAGCTGCCTGAGCAATGGCCTGATCCAGGCCAAGTTCACGCATACTGTCACGCAACATACGGGTCAGTTGCCCAATGCGGGCGATGATATCGCCCGCGGTTGCTGCATCATTTGCAGGCATTGGTATCTCTGCCATAGGTGTGCTCCTACATGCCCAGTTTTTCGAATATTTTGCCCAGCTTTTCTTCCAGCGTGGCGGCGGTAAATGGTTTCACGACATAACCACTGGCACCAGCCTGCGCGGCTGCAACGATGTTTTCTTTCTTCGCTTCTGCCGTCACCATCAGCACCGGCAATTTAGCCAGCGCGCCATCTGCACGGATGGTTTTGAGCAGATCCAGACCGTTCATGTTTGGCATGTTCCAGTCGGACACCACGAAGTCAAAACCGCCAGCACGCAGTTTGTTCAGCGCGTCAACGCCGTCTTCCGCTTCTTCAACGTTGTTGAAGCCCAGCTCTTTCAGCAGGTTACGCACGATACGACGCATGGTAGAGAAGTCGTCTACTACCAGGAATCTCAGATTTGGATCGGCCATGTTTTATCTACTCCTAAGGTTTGCTACCCAGCACAAGGCTGAAAAATTAAATACGTAATGCCTGACCGGCTGATATTTGTGCCAGCATCCGCTGACTGATTTGGCTGAGATCCACCACTTCGTTTACGCCGCCGGTGGCGATAGCCTCGCGAGGCATACCGAAAACCACACAGCTGGCTTCGTTTTGTGCAAGGGTATAAGCCCCCGCGCGGTGCATCTCGAGCATGCCGGCAGCGCCGTCATTGCCCATTCCCGTCAGGATCACCCCGACGGCATTGCGTCCGGCGAACTGCGCCACCGAACGGAATAACACGTCAACCGACGGCCGATGGCGGTTCACTGCCGGACCGTCGTTCAACTTAACCTGATAGTTGGCGCCACTGCGCGCCAGTTCCATATGCCGGTCGCCCGGCGCGATATACGCGTGACCCGGCAAAACGCGTTCGCCGTCCTCGGCCTCTTTCACGGTGATCTGACACAGCTTGTTCAGACGTTCCGCAAACGAGCGGGTAAAACCCGGTGGCATATGTTGTGTAATCATCAGCGCCGGACAGGTCGGCGGCAGCGGTTGCAACACGTGGCGGATAGCCTCGGTACCACCGGTCGATGACCCGATCGCAATCAGCTTTTCACTGCTCAGCAACGGCGTATGGCTGAGAATGCGCGGCTGTTCGGTATTGACGCTTTTATTCAGACGCGCTTTTGACGCGGTACGAATTTTATCGGCAATCATTTCGCTGTAAGCCAGCATGCCTTCGCGGATCCCCAGCTGCGGTTTGGTGACGAAATCAATCGCCCCCAGCTCCAGCGCACGCAGTGTGATTTCCGAGCCTTTACCGGTCAGCGACGACACCATGACCACCGGCATCGGGCGCAGGCGCATCAGCTTTTCCAGAAAATCCAGTCCGTCCATACGCGGCATTTCAACATCCAGCGTCAGTACGTCAGGGTTGAATTTTTTAATGAGATCACGCGCCACCAGCGGATCCGGCGCAGTCGCCACCATTTCCATATCCGGATGGCTGTTAATGATTTCAGTCATCAGCTGACGCATTAACGCCGAATCATCGACGCTCAACACTCTGATTTTATTCATTACCTCTCCTTGGCGAGGCCGTAGACGGTTTGACCGCGCAAATAAAATTCCCGGCTGATTTGGCTGAAGTTCTCGGAGTGTCCGGCAAACATCAGACCACCCGGTTTAAGTAACGGAACAAACCGGCGTAAAATTTTCTCCTGTGTTTCTTTATCGAAATAAATCATCACATTACGGCAGAAAATCGCATCAAAAGGACCGTTAAGCTGCCACTGGTTCGCCAGCAAATTCAGTTGCTGGAAAGCCACCATCTGCGCCAACTCGGGACGCACACGCACCAGGCCGCTGTGAGGGCCGGTGCCTTTGAGGAAAAATTTCTGTAACTGTTGCGGGCTGAGCGTGCGCAACTCTTCCAGCCGGTAAACGCCCGCCGTAGCTTTTTCCAGCACCTGCGTATCAATGTCACTGGCCTGAATACGGCAGCTCGCCATGCGCGGACCCAGTGCTTCACTGAGCGTCATGGCGATGGAATACGGCTCTTCACCTGTCGACGCCGCCGTGCTCCACACACTGTAATTATTCGGGCGGGATCGGGCATGCTCCGCCAGGATCGGGAAGTGGTGTGCTTCACGGAAAAACGCCGTCAGGTTGGTGGTCAGTGCGTTAATAAACGCCTGCCATTCCGGGCTGTTGCTGTCGTTTTCCAGCAACGCCATATAACTGCCAAAGTCGTTCAGCCCGAGGATACGCAACCGCCGGACCAGGCGGTTGTAGACCATTTCGCGTTTATGGTCTGCCAGTACAATTCCTGCACGTTGATAGATAAGTTCACTTATCCGGCGAAAATGGGTATCTGACAGCGGTAAACGCTGGATCATCTGTGCCATGATCGAAGTGTTATCAGCACTCATTGGCGAGCCTGGTTGATTCATGGTGCAGCTCCATTAAAGGGACAGGTGGTGTAACGGGTACCCAATTCACTCTTCATCCGCTGACTGTTCATCCGCGACTTTTCATCAGATGGCCTTATCAGAAGGTTTCCCAGTTATCCGCAGAACCTGCTCGCGCGGGCGCCGCAATTAACGCGGGTTGCGCCACCTGACGTGGTGTAAAACCCTGCGCCGGACCGTTGTGTCGCGGCTGAGCACTCCCGGCGGAGGCAAGACGGAACACCGAGACCGCGCGGGTCAGGTTTTCAGACTCCGCTTCCAGCGTATGCGTGGAAGAAGCGGCCTGCTGAACCAGCGTGGCGTTCTGCTGCGTCACCTGATCCATCTGCGTGACGGCTATAGAAACCTGCTCGATGCCGCGACTTTGCTCGTCAGAGGCTGAGGCGATTTCGCCCATGATGTCGGTCACGCGCGTCACGGCGCGAACGATGTCATCCATGGTGTTACCGGCGGATTCCACCAGCACGGAACCCTGGCTGACGCGGCTGACAGATTCATCAATCAGCGCTTTGATTTCCTTCGCGGCCTGTGCGCTACGCTGCGCGAGGCTACGCACTTCACCGGCTACCACCGCAAATCCGCGACCCTGCTCACCGGCACGGGCGGCTTCTACTGCGGCGTTCAGCGCCAGAATGTTGGTCTGGAACGCAATGCCATCAATCACGCTGGTAATGGCACTGATTTTTTTCGAGCTGCCTGCGATGTCATTCATGGTCTTCACCACATTGCCGGTCAGTTCACCGCCTTTTTCTGCAGTATTTGAGGCGTCACGCGCCAGCTGTGTCGCCTGACGGGCGTTCTCAGCGTTCTGCTTCACGGTGGCGGTCAGCTGTTCCATGCTGGCGGCGGTTTCTTCCAGCGCAGAGGCTTGTTGTTCGGTACGCGAAGACAAATCGGTATTGCCCGCCGCGATGCCTTTCAGGCCAGCGAACATGGTGTCAGCGCCGTGGCGCACAGTACGCACCGTTTCTGCCAGCGAGGTCTGCATCTGTTGCAGACTTTCGAGCATCACTTTGATTTCGTAGCGCCCTTCCGCCACGATCGGCGCAGAAATATCGCCGGAACCGATACGGTCAAAATGGGCACGCATGGTGGTCAGCGGACGGAACAGGATCCGGCGGGTAACGACCAGCGCCAGGGCGGTCAGCGCCAGCAATAACAGGGTGATCACCGTGGTGTTGATCATCACGCTCTGATAAGACGCCGCAGTCTGGGTCTGTGCCTGCTGGAAACGGCCACTGACATAGGCGACATAATTACCAACTTCCTGCTGGAACTGATCCTGATATTTTTGCGTCGGACTGGCGAGAAACGCCTCCATGTCACCGCGCGATAACGAATCAATCAGCACCTGCAACATTCCGTGCAATGCTTCGTAGCTGGCTTTGTTAACGGTGGTCAGCTCGGAAGCCTTTTCGGTTCTGCGCGGCAGAGCCAGGAAAGCAGCGTAAGAATCTTCAGCACTTTTCAGGCTGTTATTCGCGTCAACCATCAGTTGCGTCACGGTTTCCTGAGGCTGTTTCAGCGCCAGACGCGTGGCCGCGCGGTTCAGTGTGTTGCGGGTTTGCAGCAGATATGACCAGCTCTGGTTCAGCGCGTCACGCTGCTCAGCAGTATTCGATATCTGCTCAAAATTCATTTTATCCGTGTGGGCGGCATAAAGTGATAAGCCACTGCTCACCAGTTGCATCACAAAAAATACGATCAATAACAAAAACATGCAGGTGGACACACGGATGTGCTTAAACATGGATAACCTCGTTAGGTGTCAGCCCTGACCGGCACCTTATTTCTTAATACCCTTGTTATTCAGGTCTGCAGAGGCGTTGTCTGCGCTGAGTCCCCGAATCACTTACTGAAGTAAGCTCATCGGGATTTCCTCTTTTGCCGCCTTTCTGCAAACCTGACTATTTTGGGTAGCGATGTTGATGTATGTGCTTAGAAGGTTTCCCAGTTCTCAGTTAAATCTGTACTTTGTGCTCCACCTTTTCCGGCTTTAGAACCTGAAAGGTTCGGAGTCAACAGAGGCAGCCTTGCAGAAGAGGCCGGGTTCTGGCGCACGTTGTTATTTGTGGTCTGACTCAGCGTAAACACGGCCACAGATTGCGTCAGCAGGCTGGCCTGCTCTTCCAGTGCCGCCGAAGCGGAAGCGGATTCTTCAACCAGTGAGGCGTTCTGCTGCGTCACCCGATCCATTTCAGTAATAGCTTGTGCGACCTGCTCGATCCCGCGGCTCTGTTCATCAGATGCCGAGGTGATTTCGCCCATAATGTCAGTCACACGTGTGACGGCATTCACCATGTCATTCATGGTTTCGCCGGCACTTTCTGCCAGTACTGAACCGGTATTAATGCGGCTGACAGAATCGTCAATCAGCCCTTTAATTTCTTTTGCTGCCTGCGCGCTGCGCTGCGCCAGGGTACGCACTTCACCTGCCACAACCGCAAATCCACGTCCCTGCTCACCTGCACGGGCGGCCTCAACCGCGGCGTTCAGTGCCAGAATGTTGGTCTGGAAGGCAATTCCGTCGATCACACCGGTGATGTCGGTGATTTTCTTCGAGCTGCTGGCGATGTCATTCATGGTATCAACCACGTTAGCCACCACTTTGCCGCCCTTCTGCGCGGTTTCTGACGCGCTCAGTGCCAGCTGGCTGGCCTGACGGGCGTTTTCGGCGTTCTGTTTCACGGTCGCGGTCAGCTGTTCCATGCTGGCGGCAGTTTCTTCCAGCGCCGATGCCTGTTCTTCGGTACGGGAAGATAAATCACTGTTACCCGCCGAAATTTCGCTGGCGCCGCTGTAAATAGCATCAGCACCGTGACGCACGCCGGTAACCGTGCGGATCAGTTCGTCCTGCATGTACCTGAGACTATCGGCAAGCTGGCCGATTTCATTACGGCTTTTCACGACTATTTCATGCGTGAGATCACCGGTGGCAATTTTGCGGATGGTTTCAACGATATTTTTCAAAGGATGGATCAGGATCCGCTGCACGCCGGTCCAGGCCAGAATGATGAAGACCAGCAACACAATCAGGACAGAACCGAGCATCCACATTGCGTGTTTGAAGGAGTTTTCACTCACTTTCACCGCGTCGTTGTACAGGTGATCGTTCTGCTCGATATAGGTCACGAACGCTTTTTCGAAGTTGTCCTGATATTGCTGTGTAGGCTGTTCGAAGAAGTCGTTAATGCGGCCCAGACCAATCAGCTCGATCAGCTCAGAAAGCGCATCATGCAGAACCTGATACTGCTTTTTGGCATCGGCGGCGAACTGCGGATTCTGGCTGGCATCCACCGGGATTTTTTGATAATTGGCGAAATGCTGATCGGCAATTTGCAGATCTTTCGTCGCCGTATCAACCAGCTCTTTCACCGTGGCACCGCTGCCCATCTGGTTAGCGTCGAGCATGAAACGGATACCCGCCCGGTTGAGCGTGTTACGGGTCTGCAGCAGATAAATCCAGCTGGCGTTGAATTCTGCCTGCTGTAAGCGGATCTGCTGAGACGTGGTGAAGTTGTCTTTGTCTGTCTTCAACGATTTAAAGAACAGGCCACCGGATACCAACTGTAAAGCACCGAAGACCACCAGTAAGATCACGATCCCCGTGACCACTTTCATATGGTTAAACATGTTGTTCCTTTTTGAATTGAATTTATCTTTAATAGTTATCGGCAGAAAGTGAGGGAACTTTATGTGATGAGGATCGGATTTTTTCGGGGAGACGCGAGGGGTCAGGCAACAGTGGCGACAAAACTCTTCAACAGCGCGATGCGTTGAGCGTCAGGGTTGACCAGCAGATCGTTATGGATGGTCAGCACAACACCCTTGAGTAATTCGGTGGTGTTGTCGATTTGGGACAGATTTTTAAGTTTTTCGATATCATTGCCGATCTCACGCCCTTTCAGGGAAAGACGCTTATTCGCCAGACCGGTCGCCAGTTCGGACGTCAGCATAGTCACCAGACGCATTGCGCCTTGCGGACAGGAAGCCAGATGATGGATATAATATTTAAGCAATAACGGCACGAAATCAGGGGTCGCCCCCAATTCCGCACTCGCCATATTCAGCAGATCAATCATGTGCGCAGGCACACGGCTTTCCACGGCTTTGCGTTGTATCTGCAACTGCTTTTTGATAGCTGGCACAGACTGATAAGGGATCACCGCGACGTTGCCGCAGGTTTTACACACGCCCGCGATGATATTTTTCACCATACCGCTGCCGTCATCGAACGGTACATCGCGCAGCTGATAACTCACCGTACGGAAAGCCTCACACACTCCGCACTCGGCGCTTTCTTCATCCCCTACTTTAACAATAATCATATCTTCCCTTAATGATGAACACTGATGAAAACACTATTGGGTTCTGCAAAATACCATTTGATGTACCAGTTAACGCCGGCGTACCAGAGGGTAATAATATGAACATCAATACTGCTATCTAAATGGTGAGTGCGAAGTTCGTAGTGCTGCCCGCCAGCCAGATGAATAACCCTTTCCAATTGCTGCGCAGTCACATCTCCCGTGCTTAAAAGATTCTTGAGATGAATTCCACGCCTCACAGCAAATCTGACTTTTCCATTCTTTAAACATTCGATCACCTTCCATTTGATCTCTCTGAAACTCATGTAGCCTCAATGTACGCCAGTTGTCGTACTTAATCAAATTATCATTTGGCTTCCCGTTTTTTTTTCGTTAAGCCCCGTCCCGCAGGGCTATAACGCGATAAGCAGTAAAATGATGCGCAGGAAAAATGATTGTTTTTCAGGCAAATGGAAGAGGTTACGCAAAACAGCGCGAGACATTCTGCAACGCTGATTTTTAAAGTCAGTACGGCTCGCACGTTACCGTTTTACGCCGACCCTTATCGTTGAAGAGCAAATAACTCATCAGCGCCAGGATCCACACCCCCGCCGCGCCATAGATCAGAATGACGGCAAAGCCATCCGTCAGCGCCTGAGCAATCTGAGCAGTTTGTAATCCTTCAACCACCGATCCGCCTGCGATACGTTCTGCCAGTGAAGACAAATCTCCCGCTGCCGGCATAACTTTTTTCAGGCTGGCGGCAATTCCTGCCACCAGCAGACTTCCCATGAGGGCAATGTTGACAGCCAGCGTGATCAGCCGCGCACTGATATCAATACCCGACGCCATTCCCGCACGGTTCGCTGCGACGGAACCGGTGGTAGTGTTCGTGACCGGCGTATTGGTCAGCCCGAGCGCCATGCCAGCCAGCAGTGCGCCCGGCAATAAACTCAGATGATGAACGACGGCGATGAGCATCAGGATAAAGCCCGCGCCGATAGTGAATAACCCGAACGGGATAAGGCGGGACGCGCCAAAACGTGCGGTCAGTTTTTCACCGACCGGTGGCATCAGCAACGTGGGTAACGTGTAGGCCAGCAATGCCAGACCGGTCGTGACGCTGTCATAACCCAGTCCGCTCTGGTAATACACCGGCAGATAAATCATCAGTGGCCAGAAGCTGAAATTCATGCCCACCGAGCCCATCAGCGCACCGGAAAATGCGCGGACGCGGAATACAGAAAAATCAAACATCGGATGCGGATGACGTTTTTCAATCCAGATAAACATCGCCGCACTGAGGGCGGTCACCAGCAGAACGGTACGCGCGATGACGCTGCCCAAGCCCAGGCTGCTGCCCTGAGTAATGAGAAACGTTGCGCCCATGACCGTGACCGACAGCGTGATCAATCCGCCGAGATCCAATTTTTTAGCCTGTCCGTCACGGGATTCCACCACGTTTTTCAGCGCCAGAATCAGGGTCAATATGGCGATAAAGACATGAACCAGAAACACCCAGCGCCAGTTAAACCACGCGACCAGTATGCCGCCGATGATCGGCCCAAATCCCAGGCCGAAACCAAACGTAATCCCCCATGCGGCAAACGCCTGACTGCGCGCTTTTCCTTGCGGAAATTGCGAAGACAATATCGCAATCAGACACGTCAGCATTGCGCCGCCACTCAGTCCCTGTGCGAAACGCGCGGCGATAAGCCATTGCGAACTTGTGGCAAGACCACACATCAGCGAAGTCAGCCCGAAGGCGATAATACTGATAATAAAAACCCGTTTCCGGCCATAGCGGTCCGCCAGCGTACCGGTCGCCATCAGCACCGTGGTACAGGCCAGCGTATAGGCGTTCATGATCCACTGAAGTTCGCGGAAGCTGGCATGCAGTTCCTGTTCAAGTACCGGTGATAAGACGGGAACGCTGGAAATCTCCAGCCCGGACATCAGTGCAGCGAGGCAGACGGCCATCAGCGCCAGTGTGTTCTTCATGCTTAAATCCTGCGATGAGTTAAAGACACACAGCATGAAAGATTGGCGGCACAGTAGAAATCAGCCCGTGTGCCATGTATCGTCAAGATTATGCCAACCTGATGGTTTTTCCTGTATGCAAAACGCTGGTCTGCCCCTGATGTCTTCCCCGCGCAATCCTGCTCCGCGAAACCGGCGGCTGGTGCTGCTGGCCTATGAATGTCTGTGTACCTTCGAATTCGGCACTGCTGTCGAAGCCTTTGGCCGCGCCGATGAACTCACCGGCGAGCCGTTATACGACTTAGCCGTCGCATCGGTCGAGGAAGGGACGTTCGGCGCACAAGGCGGCGTGCGGCTGGTGGTCGATGGCGGGCTGGAGCTGCTGGAAGATGCCGGAACGATTGTGATCCCCGGCTGGCGAAGCATCCACGAACCGGCCTCTGACCGGCTGATTGCCGCGCTGCAAAAAGCGCACAGCAACGGCACGCGGATTGTATCGATTTGCGCGGGGAGTTTCGTGCTTGGCGCTGCCGGTTTGCTCGACGGCAAACGCGCCACTGCGCACTGGAACAGCACCGATGTTCTGGCACAAAGATTCCCGAAAGTGCAGGTTGAGCACGGCATGATTTATGTCGATGAAGGCAGCATCATCACCTCTGCCGGGGGTGCGGCGGGCGTCGATTTGTGTCTGCATCTGATCCGCCGCGATTACGGCATTGAAGTGGCGAACCGCACGGCACGCCGGATGGTGACACCGCCATTGCGTGAAGGAAATCAGGCACAGCTGATCCAGCAACCGGTTCCGCGGTATCCGGCAAAAACGCTCGCCCCGTTGCTTGATGATTTACGCAGCCATCTCAATACGCCCATGGTGATTGATCAGCTTGCTGCACAAACAGGAATGAGCCGCCGCACCTTCCTGCGTCGTTTCCATGATGCAACCGGCACCACGCCCGGCGAATGGATGCTGAGCGTGCGGCTGGAAAAAGCCTGCGCCCTGCTGGAAAACGGCACGCTGAGTATTGACCGCGTCGCCGAACAGGCCGGTTTTGGATCGCCGGAAACGTTGCGGCATCATTTCCGCCAGCGGCTGGGGACGACACCAACACAATGGCGAAAGGGGTTTGTTGAGCGGGATTTGGTGGGGTGAGTTTGGGGGCAGTGGCTGGCATTACGGCAGTAGACTACTAAAAGCCGCTTCAGCGGCATAAAGCGAATTTCTAAGCTGCCTATGCGGCAGTGAACATTTCGGCTAATAGTTATCGTCCATTCCTTCATTTCTAAGCTGCCTATGCGGCAGTGAACCCGTTATCAATAACTCAAAGGCTGAGCTTTTCTTTTCTAAGCTGCCTATGCGGCAGTGAACGATAGAGCCGGGTAAGTACGTCTTCTTCCAGCTTTCTAAGCTGCCTATGCGGCAGTGAACGCTTTACCTTCCCAGCGGTAACGAAACTGGAATTTCTAAGCTGCCTATGCGGCAGTGAACGAGCTTTGATTTGACTGCGTGGCCTGCCGTGTTTTCTAAGCTGCCTATGCGGCAGTGAACGCGTCACAGACGATGGGCGATTGGGCTTTTCATTTCTAAGCTGCCTATGCGGCAGTGAACGGTGAGTTAATGGTCTGGCTGGAAACATACAGTTTCTAAGCTGCCTATGCGGCAGTGAACCAACGCAGCGCAAGCTATGACCTCAGCCTCATTTTCTAAGCTGCCTATGCGGCAGTGAACGCGAACTGCCCATTCGCGAGAACGAGAAAGACTTTCTAAGCTGCCTATGCGGCAGTGAACTGTTAGATTTTCAGGTTTACGCATTGAACTGTAAAAGATTATCTCTGTTTAGGCAGGAATACCCTCTTTTTCCTCAAGCTTTTAAGCACTATTAAAATCAATGAGTTAGAAACAGCCCCAAAAAGAGGGTTATTTCTGAGATGCCATTAATACCCCATCCCGGCCTTCCCCTTCGCAGGGGAAGGAGAAAGACAACACCCTTCCGCATTGGATTTTGCGAAAGAATCAGAACGAAGGTTTTATTCGTTCTGGACTGGCGTGATCAAAAATCTTGCTGAACGGAGCGGCCTGAAGACCGGAGGCTTCAGGACCGAGTGAAGGCACCGCAACGCGGCAAGATTTTGCGCCACACACAGGAGCCGCGAAACATGTCCATCGTGCCTGCGGCAGCGCGCAGTGAAAAGAGCGTGGAGTCCAGAGGCCCGCGCGACTGCGGGTCTCTGGGCCAGTGTGGGCGGCGAGCCCACGACCTTGACCTTAAGAGCTTGCCCTCAAAACCACGGCACGGTCGCCACCGCACTCAACCCGTATGCTCCAAACACCCCTTCAACAGGTTCTGTTAACAACGCCCCACGCCGGATAAACAATCTGAATGCTTCACCGGTCGAGAGACTTTTCACGTGAATAAATGGCAGTGAAGTGATTTGCGATTTACTGTCGGGGATACGCTCAAGGGCTTCCTCTTCGCTTAACCGGCCTCTTTTCACAGACCGGCGGCGCAGTCTTTCTGCGCTGCTTTTCACCTGCACACGGCTAAAGCAGCAATGTTGCGCATTCGCCGGGACATCGCGGATTTCGCTGATAGCCACATGGTCATTCAGCCCCTTCATCCATAAGGTCTTGCCGAAGACTGTCAGCATCGCGTCCGTACCGTGCAAGCGGATGATGTCGCCCGGTTTCTGCCCGTAATTCGGAAAACTGATGCCAATTTTACCCGCAGCATGTTGCCCCAGCGCGCGATGCAATTTGGCAAACAGCGCCGCCATCAGCAGATCGCTGCCAAATTCCGGATCGGGCAGGACGCGGATTTCCTGATAACTCTCCATGCTCGCCCCTTACTCGCCTTTCTCGCCGAAGACGCCGCCACGGATCAGCGTTGCCATCACGTAATGCTGTTGCTCTGTGTCTGGCTTTTTGTCTTTCGTCACCCAGCTATCCAGCAGGGTGTAAAAATCCATTCTTTGCTTCGGCTGTCGATAGGCTTTGCCTTTGCTGGTTACAGAGCCATAAGGTTCGACGGCAATCGGGCCGAGTTCAAGTTCTGCCGCATCGGGATACCAGTCATCGATTGTGCGCAGCGCATTGCCGATTTTCTGTGAATGCAGCGCCGCAATGCCGCCCGCCTGATAGAGGATTTTGCTTTTCTTGCTTTCACGGCTTGAGTCTAAAACCAGTTCCTGTGAAGGGAATACTTCCTGACCTTCCCCTAAACGGACGAAAGCCTCGACGGTCAGTAACACAGATTCTTTGCCACTCAGCCCCTGCTCAATCACTGCCGCCAGTTCAGCCAGACTGCCGGTGGGCTGACTGAACTGGCGCAGATTGTATCCGTCCGCCTCAAATTCCCAGCGCTGATTATTGTGCGTGACATGAACGGCAATGCCTTCCGCGCCGATACGGTTGCGCCAGAGAAAACGCCCGTTCGCCAGGTTTTCCGCATAACGGGCGGCCAGCGTGCCAAAGCCCTGTTCAGTGCGATAACCGTCAATCACGGCGGTCAGCGCAGCCTGATAATCCTGATCGTTACACACCGACGGCGACGACAGATTGCCCAGCACGCGCAGGGTAAAGCGCAGCTTCAGAGTATCTGCATCGAACGGCAGCGCCGCGACATCAACACGTTGCAGGTTAGGTTTCTGGATTTCAGCATCCAGTTTGGTGGGATCAGTGGACGCGGCATTTTTCATGCGGTTGGAAATGGTGCCACGCACGGCTTTTTCCTGAATTTCGATCGGTTGCCATTTTCCGGCGTCGTTTGAATCCTTCCAGTTACCGGCAAACATCTGCGCATCTGAGTTTGCCAGTTTGCGTTCAAAGGCGAGGACTGATGCGGTTTTTACGGTGGTTTTGGTCATTGTGCTTTCCTTGTTTCAATGATTAAAAATCGGAGTGATCTTGTTCAGTTAAGTCGGCTTCCTGCAGCGGTTTAGCGTGACTGCAGATGTAGTGTTCAGTGCTGGCGGGGTAATGCCAGATAAGCTGATGAATATCGGTGACACGGTGCGGACTGCGCCATTCGCCGACGCCATAAGCAGCTTCGACAAAGCGGAACGGCGTTGAGGGATCACGGGTTTTTGCCACGTCACCGGGAGCATATAGCGGCGAAATCGGGGTGAACCCCACCATCAGCGGCACCAGATAACCTTTCGCGGGTTTCGGCTGGTATTGCCATTGCACAGAGTCATCCTCCTGCTGTTCGGCACGGTAAGTCATCGTTGCGAAATCCAGCCACGCGTCGATCATTTCCGCCTGCGGATCCTGCGCCTGGCGCTCGGTAAAGTGCTGCGCCAGCAGTTCTGAGCGGTCAACCAGCGCGAAACCCGGCAATGCGCGATACATTTCACGACGGGTGATGTTTTGTAATTCATCGCCATTCTGCGGCAGCGTCATTACCCGTACCGGTTTCATGGAGGTCACCGTACCGCCCGCCAGCCGCTGAGCAACACACAACGTGTGCAGATGTTGTTCCAGTTCCCTGGCTCCTGTGTCGCCATACGCAATGCTCCCTTCACACTCAACAAACAGCGTAACGGTCATGTGCATCCGCCCTTCTTCATTGAAAGGCGCGGTTTTCGCCTCTCTGGTCAGCGGAATTCGCGTCAGCGCAAAGTAATGGTCACCCCGTTCGCTGGCCTGATAGGCCTGAACCTGATGCTTATGACACACCACGCCGCAGCCGGTGAATCGCAGACCGTGGCTTTGCTGAACCTGCCGCGAAAGCGCATGGGTAAATCCCAGAAAATGCGTGATCGCCGGAAAACCGTAGGTCAGACCAGAAATCGCATTGGCGTTTTCGACCTGAATATGAGGCAGAACAATCAGATAACTCATTGCCAGTTCTCCTGCTGAGCGGCATCAAATTCCCGCAGACGCCTGCGCATTAGCACCGACCATTCGCGGAATTCAACGGCACCAACATTGAGCTTTTCGTCCTGCTTCAGACGGGTATTCAGCCAGTGGGCAAAATCCTCCGCAATCTCACTGATCCACTCGCCGCCTTCACGCCGGAGTTTAAAATCAGGGTCGGTGCGCTGACGTAACGGATCGAGCCAGAGCTGGTGCGCCGCTTTCAGAACGCAGTCTTCCTGCTGGCTCCAGCCCTGAAGAACTGTCAGTGACTGAATCTCAGCGGCATAGCTGAAGATCATGCCGATCAGTTCATCCACGTATTCGGCGCGCTGCTGGCGGATTTCCATTGTGTTATCGCGTTCATACACCGTGTGCAGATAACGACGCAGATCAGAGACGACACGGGTGACTTTAGGGGAAACCGCCGTCAGAAAGGTTTTATGTGAGGCAGGTGGCTTAAGGGATTGCTGCCACTGCGGCGGCGCGCAGCGCAGAAGATGATTTTTGCCGCCCCGCGCACTGTTCAGGCAGGAGATATTTTGCGGCTTGGTGCCCCCCATATTTTGCACCGCGAGATCAGGAAAATACTGGACAGCTTCGGAATGACAGTGCCCTTCACGTCGCGCTTTGCGGGCAGCCACCGAGGCTTCGCTGTAACGTGCATGGCTGATGCGCTGATACAAATCATGCGCCAGTGAAGAAGAATAAAGCGGACTAAGCAGATGGTATTCGCCCGCGCCAGAAACGGGAAAATAAAGCTGTTTAGCGAGCTGGTGCGTCGAGAGCGTTTTATCCGACAACGCCTGCATAAACCCGCTGACCCATTGCTCTGCCTGCATATCATTTTCCGCTAATGCCGCCAGCGCTGAAAAGTCACCGCGTTTGAGGCTGGCAAGCAGAGAATCACCTTCGTGTTCCGTTTGCAGCAATTTCGCGACATCCAGCGCGGCGGAATTCCCGACGGCATCCACCGCGGGTGAAGGTAACGTTGCCGTTGTCAGATAAGCCGTTTCATCATTTCTCACTGTGCTGTAAACGCTGCTGCCTTTAGCATCGCCATGAAAGTATTTCACTGCGTGTGTTACCAGACTTATTTGCCCCGCGCGCGCGGCGGCATCGGTCAGCCAGGTACGGACGTTATATTTCTTTTCCAGCTCGCGACTTTGTTCAAAAAGCTGTTGTTCAAGCCCGGCTTTCTCTTCCGCGCTGGCTACAGAGAGTTGTTTTTCAGCGGCCTTATTGAAGGTTTCCAGTTTGAGCTGGTAGCGGTCGTGAATGTAACCGGTAATAAACTGACTTAATCCATGTGTTTCCATGTTCTCTCCTTGATTAATCGAGTGCACCAAACACCCCTAACGCTTCATTCCAGTGCCATCGTTTGTTTTCGTCGTCGGCTAAACAGATTTCTCCAAACGTTTTACTGACGCGGTCAAGTTCCCAGCCGAAACTGTCTGCCAGTTCCTGATAGAGGGTTTCGCAGTTCATCTCCATCCACGGACTGACACCTTCGGCATATTCCTGATCAATGGCCTTAAATCCGCTGCTATCCTTCCAGCCTTCAGTTCCCTCATCCGGTTGCCGAAAACGCGGCTCGTCGCCCTCTTCCTCCAGCCACAGATAATATTGCTGATCGGGTGTTGAGTGGCGGAAGGGGGTTCGCTGTTGTAATTCGCCGCACCAGTCGGCGTGATCACGCCACCAGCGGGCGGCATAGTTGTCGCCGCAGGGCTTTCTCCCGAGTAACTCCGGCCATAATCGTCCGTGTTCCATATCGGTCATGCTCAGCAGAGGATCGGCTGTTTCCCGCTCTTGTATACGCGGAATGGCGCTGAGAGTTTCGTATTCTTCCGGTCGCAGTAAGTCATGCAGATCGTGGCTCGAAAACGCATTGCCGCCGCTTTCAAAACCCGGTTTGCAGTAGGCAGGCGTCTTCTTTCTCAGTGCCTTAACGTTTTTATGCAGGATATGAATATTGGGTGTTTGCGGGACTGACTGGCGATGGCGCTGAACACGTCCGGCGAGCTGGATAAGCGAACGCATGGAACTGGGCTCAGCAATGGCCCAGTCGTAATCATGGTCTCTTCCGATTTCCGCAACAGAAGTCGCGAGCACGACAAAAATATGCTGCTTTTCCGGATGCACGGCCAACGCCTTACGCACTTCTTTCACCTGCCAGACAGCGTCTTCGTCATGGCGGGTCAGCATCACATCAAGACGGTTTTCGATATGAGCCCGCATCGCCAGCGGATACTGGCTGTGATAGACACAATAATGCAGTTGTATATTTGCCGGAGACGGCGTTGTCATCAGACGTTTTGCCACCGCCACCAGCGGATCGATATTAGCCATACGGACAATACCGACGGTCAGATTTTTGTCTTTGTGATGCGCATTGTGCAGTTCAAGCAAGGACTGATGAACGCGCGCGGACACCGCATTGACTACATCATTCTCACTGGCGCTTTCCGGTGACACCGTGACCAGCGATGCCTGACGCAGCGGACTGGCCTGTTGCAATAAAGGCACCCGTTTTGCCACAAATTCGCGGTGCTGTTGCCCGTAAGATTTGCCGGTCATATGCTGACCTTCCGCGACATTAAATTCATCAAACCACGCGCAGCACACGTTCACCGGCAAACCGGGCTGGCCGCAGGCTTGCTGATACGCTTTCCGCCCTGCGACATACGCACTGAATAATGCCTGCACCAGCGCCGGTGCCAGCGTCGCGGATGAAAGCAACACCCGTGAACCCAGCATTCCCGCCCAGTTCACTAACCGGCACAATGCAGGCAAATCAGCCATATCAAAATCGTCGGGTTCGTCGAGAACCAGATCAGAAGTCAGCAGCCTGAGCATCGGGGCAATCTGATAACCGCCGCGCAGGCTTTCACAGGCAGGCATAAGATGGTCGATCGTCGTCACCAGTACCGGCGCGCTGATGAGTTTCAGGAGAGCGTCTTTACCTTTGAGCCACTGTCCTAACCTGCCGGTATCAACCGAACCGTCGTAACGCACATACTGATGTTCTGCAAAGAGTTCATCCGCAGACTGGCTGCCGGTATTCTTTATGTCGGCGGTATCGTGATGAAGCTGATGCAACTGCTTTAGCGCCTGCGAGCCGATCAGCACTGCCAGATCTTCTTTATCGAGATGCAGTTTCTCACCCAGTGCGTCACCGGTCTGTAGAGTCAGCGTCCGCAGACCAAGCGCGACAGAGAAACGACAACCACGTTTTTCATCCGCCAGCCCGTACATGATCCGCGCATTCGCCAGCGTTTTCCCGCAACCGGTCGAGGCCATATTGACGCCGAAAAATCCCTGCTGGCGGGCGTTTTCCCGCAGTCCGCAGGTTAAGTCGAATGCTTTATCCTGCCAGCGAAACGTCTCCTGCTGAGCGCGTTTTTTAAATCCTTTATGCCGTATGATGGCCGGTAATGTATCCCGCAGATACGGCAGACTGCGCGCCAGCAACCATGCGTTCTGGCTAACGCCAATATTGTGCTCATCAAGATGTTGTCTGGTGCCGGTGTTGGCAATGGGCGAAAACGCCGGATCCTGCCAGCCCGCTGTCGCATCCAGCGAAGAATACAAATGGTCAGCCAGCATCAGCACCAGCCGTGCGAGATGGCGGGTAAAACGGTGTTCAGGTGCGATATGAGGCGAAGTAAACAGCGGCAGTTGCAGCGCGCGTGCGGCAAATTTGTGCGCTTTGCTGCGCCATATCGCGCTTTGCATCGGCGTACCGTGCGGGAACTGCCAGACAGCGCGTTGTTCTTTTGCTGTCCACGGCGCATCCATATTGGTGGAGTTCCAGCACGGCGCAAATTGCTTATCCTGCCATTGCTGAATATCGGAAAGTTGCGGCGGATTGATGTAGTTATCGTTTCGATGCGGATACACCGGCAGGCGGTGATGCGAAACAATCAGCCAGGCCACCAGACGCGCGACCGGCGGCAGACTTTCCAGCGGGCTGTTATAACTGTGGCTGGCATTATTGCGGGCCAGGTTTTGTATCATGGCGTATTCGTCTTCAGCGCTGACATGCTGCAAACGGGTCAGCCATTGTTCATCGGTCTGCTGGCCGACATACGCCTGAAATAAACGAACAGACACCCATTCGTGCCTGAACGGTTCAAAGCCTTTCCCCTTCCCGCTGAGTTTATTCTGGAACAACTGACTGGCTTTGCCAAAATCATGAAAAAGCCCGGCGATAGCGGCCAGTAATCCGATAGTCTGCATACTGTGAAAAGCATTTTCGCTGCCGGACTTTACTATATCCCGCTGCGTCGTATTAGTGGCTACCGAGCCTTTATCATTAAACTTACGAATATTTCCGACAACCCAAAGTATTTCCGTCTGATTATTTGATTTTATCCACTGACAGGCCACCGCCGTATTTCTGCGCGCCGTTCTCTTGAGTATTCGCCTTAATGTATTCAGCCCTTCCATGGTTATCGCCGTTTGCCACGTCCGCTCGCCCTTGCGCTCAGCAAACTGATCGATGATCCGCCGCGTTTCGGTCAGCGCTTTTTTATTACATTCGGATACCAGTAATATATTCATGGTTGCTGGCTTATTTCATGTGCAACGTTCTGCACCGTTTCAATCATAATGTCGAGCGCATCCGCACGCTGGAAATTGCTCAGACAACGCTGACGAAATTCCTGCTCATCTTCGCCGTTCATGGCAGCAATAAAAGCCTGTGGCAGGATCAGTGCATCTTTAATTAAGTCGGCGACATCAAATACCAGGCCGCCGCGCCGTGTTTTGCCATGCATGACCGCCAGACCGTGCGGCAGGCCAATAACCCAGACCGCCGTCGCAGCCAGCCCGTACGCCAGATAGTTGCCGTGATCGAGATAACGATTAGCGACGTCAACACCGCCGCCGCGTTTTGCCCGCGTAAAGTCGCCGTAGCGCGCTGCCGTCGCGGCCAGCTTATATAAAGCTTTTGTCAGCACGGCTTCCTGCGCCATCAGTGCGTCCGTGTTCTGGCACTGCGACAGGCTTTGCTCAAACCGTTGCAACAGGGATTCTGTACGGGCGGTATCCAGCTGGAAAGCGTCTTCACGTGCCAGCGTTGGGCTTAACCAGTGTTTACGAATTTGCTCACTGCGCACTTTCTGAAACGCCACTGCGGCTGCCAGTCGTTTCTGTTCATCGAACCAAAAACTGACCCATTGCTGAAGATATTCCGTCGGACGGTATTCACTCTGAGACGTCAGCCAGGAGACATTCACTTCAACTTCATTCGCCGAATAAAGTGGCGTTCCGCCGCCGCCACAGAACCCGACCAGCACACCCGCACGGGCAAACTCACGCATCGCCGCCTGCGTTACCGACGTTCCGGTTCCCAGCATCACGACAGTGGTATTGGCGATGGGGATATTCCAGTACAGCGACTGTTTCCCTTCTTCCGTGACATATTCAACCCGCCCACCATTAACCAGCACACGGCAATATTGCAGGTAATAAATATTCGAACGTTTGGAGTGGAGGATCGTTTTTAGCTCAGCAGGCATCAATGCGTTAGTCATTTTGAATTCCCTTCAATTTTAATAACGGGATTAAAATAAACCTATTTACGAAAACATCAACGCATTAATATATTCATATTTTGTATGTTCTTAAAGGTGATACTTTCAATCAACATCCCGGGCAATGTATTAGTGAATTAATTAACTTGTTCGATCAAATGCATCTATGACGAGAGAATGAGGATTTTTCTGCCTGTTCGGCAGTTAACTGAATAACAGTCAGACTTCTGACCTTCTCGTTTTTCTAAGCTGCCTGTACGGCAGTGAACCAAATAAAAATGGGGCTAAATGACTAATGCCATTCTAAGCTGCCCGACCCGTCCTGAATGGCGTTGACACATCTAACTCATGCATTGGGGAAAACGTGATGACTTTCTCCAGTCGATAAAATTTTGTTGGTTATTCAAATCCATGTTTGATAATTTTCTTTGAATAAAAGCATTAATGCTAGGTTTTCTATCCCTTGTTTCTAGTATCTGTGCACAATATATTCGATATGAATATCCAGTAAAACCTAACTCGAAACGAATGACACGGCGGCGGGTGTCGCCAATAACGAGACTGGCTCCGGCCCCGCCACCAGACCCTCCCAGCAAACTCATACTTGGTATATCCCTGATTGGAAGTTCCCACTCAAAGCCGTTACGTGCGATCCAATGTTTTACATCACGTTCATGAGCATTTTTAAGCGCAGCAGGAAACCCCTTCGTATCCCTTGCAAATGCGTAGCGATACTCTTCCCACCAGGTTTTAAATGTTTGCGATTTTGGGTTTGCTTTGTATAAATCTTTATTATTTGGATTAGTTCCTACGTGGATCCATTTGTCTGCATTAGTATCTAACTTGTACCAATCTACTGTTTCAATCCATTGTAAATCTGGACAATCAATACCTTCGCCAGAAAATGGTCCCATAGAGCGTGACTGGACTTTCAACTTAGCGACCAGATCGAAGTTGTGTCCTATTTTTCCTGAATCTCGTATTGACTTAATGTTGCGTAATTCAAGTTTGTCTACTGTCATTATTGCTTTCATATATCTCCATTATTGAATGCCAGGTGTTTACTCCTGGTGTGTGAGCAGTTGGACAAGTCCGGGGTCACAGCCCGGTTGCATCAGTCTGGTTATAGATAATTTGCGACAGATTCTGTTGCTAAATCAGTCTCTTCGTTAAATGATCCCTCTGAGGTCACGCAAGTGGCTTTGCCTATGCCCGTACTCCCGTAAATTCAAAAGTTTAATGAGATTTTCCCTGTATTTCTAAGCTGCCTGTCCGGCAGTGAACCGTGCTCAATCGCACGCTATGCGCTCGAGTCATTTCTAAGCTGCCTGTCCGGCAGTGAACTACAAAGGTGATGCCGCGCTCGCTCAGATTCCTTTCTAAGCTGCCTGTCCGGCAGTGAACTGATCAGGCCCGTGACGCATTCGGCGCGGCATTTTCTAAGCTGCCTGTCCGGCAGTGAACAGCTGGCCGCAGAAGTCCTACCGTTTTTCCTTTTTCTAAGCTGCCTGTCCGGCAGTGAACTGTTGAGTTTTCAGATTTACGCTTTGAGCTGCAAGAGGTTATCCCTGTTTTGGCAGAAATACCCTCTTTTTTTGATGGATCATTCGTACATTTAAAATCAATGAGTTAGCGATAGGGCAAAAAAGAGGGTTAACTGCAAACATATGAGCTTGTGGGCGTAATTTGAAGATTAATGAGTTATCGGTTCAATGTACTCACTTTCTGAAAATCAATGAGTTGAAGGTTTAAACACAATTATTTGCTTATTAAAAAGCTAATCTGCCGTCTCACACAATTAAGGACTAATGAAATGGCGATTCTTGCTAATTTATGGTTAAAGGATGGCCGTAAGGATCCGATGAGAGTTTTAATATTGCTGCTATTACTGTCGGGCATAGCCATGAATTCAAGGGCAGCAAATATTGACTGGCCGGACGCTTTGAAGGGGATTTCTGCCGGAGAACAGGTTTGGCTCGATAAAGTTCCCGAACTGGCCGCCGTCGCTGATGTTAACCAATCACAAGACGTCGAGGCTGCTTTATCGTCTGCGCTTTCAACAAATACCGCCGCTGCGCTCAAGACACTTGAGGTTATTGACTCCCATGATTGGCCTCATTTAGTTGGCACTGACCTGGTCTGTATGGGACCCATAAATAAATCAGCAACTGAAATTGAGGCGTTTTATCAAAAAACGCGCCTGTCTTTGCTGAGTACTGATAAATCGGCAGTTTGCCTTTGGATTCTTGAAGCCACTTATGAGGAGTGGAAAGCAGGCAACGGCAAACTTATAAAGTAATACACCTTCTGTTAAAGCCCGGTCGGCAAACGGTTTTTTTTTAAAATTATCCTACTTGCTGATTAGTTTATCTTTCTAAGCTGCCTGTACGGCAGTGAACATTGGCTCCAGTTGAGGCGTTACGTTACCACCTTTCTAAGCTGCCTGTACGGCAGTGAACCCGTTGAGTTTTCAGATTTACGCGTTGAACGGCAAGAGGTTATCCCTGTTTTGGCAGAAATACCCTCTTTTTTGTTAGCTTGCGCGCACTAATTAAATCAATGAGTTAGAGAAGGTGCAAAAAAGAGGGTCAGCTCGAAGTTGTCATTAATACCCCATCCCAGCCTTCCCCTTCGCAGGGGAAGGAGCCGTTCTCAGGTTTATTTTATTTCGGTATATCGGCTCGGCCAGATGGTTTCGGCTTTTACGCCAATCGCATCAGCGATCAGTCTTTCCCCTTTCGGCCATTTACGGGTTAAGGCGTTTGAGAGCGTCGAAGAACTTAAACCTGCGCGGCGTGAGACAGCCGCCATTGTGGTGCCCTTCTTTTTGATTGCCGCAATGATATCAGCCTGATGCCAGTCTTTGTTCATGCGATCACCTCACCGGAGGCATACAGTGAGCAGCGCAGCATCTCAAAACGTTCCCACAAGATATAGGTGATGATTTCTTTTATTTTTCTGTCATGCAGCGTCATCAGTATGAAATTCAGCGCCATGCATTGATCGCAAAGTTCATCGGGTTCGAGATCGGCGTAATCAAATAAGCCGTCGTCCATCGGGATCCCCAAATTCTTGCGGTGCTCGGGGATGGGTTGCGATAACGTCGCTTCAAGGTATTCAAGCTCGTTTTGCAGCATGATGCAAAGTCTGTCCTGCGAACCTCTGTTTTGCGGGTTCACCAGCGCATTCGCCAGCAAACGGCAGCGATCGGTGAGTGTCCATGAATCGGGGGATGTTTCAGAATTATTAGTGATAGTCATTTGTTGATTTCCAGAGAGCCGTATCACGCGCTACCACCCAAATTCCTACATTTGGTGGTAACCCAGACGAGGGTAGGAATCGATGTACTGGAGTTTTCGATCAGCCCGAAAGCTGCCTCGTCTGAGTCACCATTGATAATAACAGAAGTGTTTTAAATCCACTTTCAATGATGAAACAAAACGTAGCGCATGTGAAATGCACTATCTAGCACATCAGGTTCCTACACCCGACTGCGGATTTTGCCGCAGCGAGCAGACAATAACTGGATATCCACACATTAAAAATGGGCAAATCGCGGAGATGAGATACTGCTTCCAAGGAGTTTTTATGGTTTGCAGTAAGTTGCAAGCGGCTGCCTGTACGGCAGTGAACTACGCTCGGTGAGAGTGTCGTCTCTGATCTCTTTTCTAAGCTGCCTGTACGGCAGTGAACTTTTTTCCCGTCATTCAGTAACGTGCGGTGAATTTCTAAGCTGCCTGTACGGCAGTGAACTATCTCCCTCCCAACTCTTCTCTACGTCGTAATTTCTAAGCTGCCTGTACGGCAGTGAACCGTTGGGTTTTCAGGGTTACGCTTTGAAGTGCAAAAGATTATCCCTGTTTGGGGAGAAATACCCTCTTTTTCTGAGAGGTTTATTGAGCATTTGAAATCAATGAGTTAGCGGAGGCGTGGAAAAGAGGGTTATTTTCGAGATGCCATTAAAACCCCATCCCGGCCTTACTGTTTAGACCGGGTGTAGCGCGCCAAACATTTCATGACAGTTTGTCTCGTAAAATTGGATCGCCTCAGTGATCCAATTTTAACTGTCAATTCAATGCCGGTAAAAGTTCCCCCCGTCTTAAAACAGGCAATGCTGTTGAGACGCTCCCCATGAAAGGATCTAGCACTGAAGGCTTCGTCCCTGGAGGGTTCACCAAGTCAGCCATAAGGCCGATCGGCTTTCCGCTCGCTTAAAACGCCCCTCAGGCACTTTTTTAAAAACGGGTGAAATAATTGCTAATTTTTAATCATTTCCGCCTGTAAACAATAAACCCTATAATTTGAGCGGTTTTAAATCAATTAACGAGGATGTTATGGCACTACAAGGAAAGTTTATTATCAATAACGCTGATTACTCTCCGTTGTCGTTTCCAGGTTTGGGCACTTTTATGGCCTTTTCTGGCAATGGTGCGTACCGAAACCGAGGCGGCTGTGGCGCGATCCCAAAAGAAGGGCCGATACCTGCTGGTCGTTATTGGGTTGTCCAGCGTGGTGAGGGCGGCTTCTGGTCAAAAAAAATAGCGGCATCGAAAGATCTTTGGAACGAAGCGTTTAAAGGAGCCGAGTTTAAGCATTCTGAATGGTTCGCACTTTATCGGGATGATTTTGCCATAGATGATTACACGTGGATAAATGCCGTTAACAGAGGCAATTTTCGACTGCATCCGGGAACCCTTTCAGAGGGCTGCATCACCGTTCCTCACAACTCTGATTATGCATTAATAAGAAATGCTCTGTTACGTGCAGCACCGGTTGAGGTTCCCTGTATGAAAAGTTTACTGGCGCGTGGCTTCATTGAGGTGATTCATAATGGCAGCACTTGCCCGTAAGCTTTACGTTATCGGCGCGAAGACTTTACTGTTCTTTATTTTGTTTTGTCTTTTCGCAAAGTTTATTGATGCTTCAAAATTCATTAGCTATGAAACGACATCGCATTTCTCTGACTGGTTGTACGGTGCCTCAAGCCAGGATAATTTTGACAACCTGTGGTTTTTTGCAGACGTCGGGCTAACGCTGATTGCCGCTATTTTTAGCTATAAAATAATCTTGCTTGCCATCTCTAAGAAAGTGCGCCTTTAGGCGCACTTTTACTATTCAGCTGCGCACGTTCCATTCGTCCGTGTACTGAACGTTCCCATCAACATACCGCCAGGTGATTTTCTCGTACATCATGGAAACTGACTCCATATGGTTGATCTGCGAGTTACCAGCCATTTTAACGTTAGGCATCCCCGGATTCACACCGGTGATTTTCACGCCCTCTATCGTGATAATAAAATAGGCTTCCTCCCGTCCGGCATCATTAATCCGATACCAGCGTAGGTCCGCCGACTTAAGCGTCTGCCCCTTCGCGACGGCCTTGTAAAGATAAGGGCTGGATGAATCAAACTCTTTTTCAAACATCAGCGGGGAATGCGAACGTGTGCCTGTAATTTTTCCTGTCGCACTATCAACGGGAAGATTGAGGCCGTGACCAAATCCGATCACCTCGATACTTCCCTCACGATCTTTAACATCGACACTGCCTTTAATATCGGCTCCGCCGTCGTCTTTAAGCCACATATAAGCGGGTATTGGCATTTTAAAACTCCTTTTCATATTGAACCGGCACAGATAGTAAGCCCCTGAAACCCTCTTTAAATAGTGGTTGTTTTTCTTATAGCATCAGGAGCTTAAAACCCCATTTAGTGACTTTTGAATCTGCGTAAATATCATCGAGTCGCCAACGTCGTCGGTCCCCATGTAAGGGCGAGGCCGAATAGCTGTCGCCGTATTCCGTCGTTAACGAGCTGGCGAGCATTCCTGATAGCATCAGGCAAGACAACACCCTTCCGCATTGGATTTTGGGAAAGAATCAGAACGAAGGTTTTATTCGATCGGGAATGGCGTGATTAAAAATCTTGCTGAACGGAGCGGCCTGAAGACCGTAGGCTTCAGGACCGAGAGAAGGCATCGCGGAGCGACAAGATTTTGCGCCACACGCTGCGGTGACAGATCATGTCCGTCGTGCCTGCGACAGTGCGCAGTGAAAAGAGCGTGGAGTCCAGAGGCCCGCGCGACTGCGGGTCTCTGGGCCAGTGTGGGCGGCGAGCCCACGACCTTGACTTTAAAGACTTAAATCTTAGTCACGCTATCAACCAGCGCCATTTCCTCACTACTCAACAACTTCTCAATATCCACCAGAATCAACATCCGGTCGCCGAGCGAACCCAGCCCCGTCAGGTATTCCGTCGACATGGTCACCGCGAATTCCGGCGCCGGACGGATCTGATCCTGGCTCAGAGAAAGCACGTCGGATACGCCGTCTACCACGATCCCGACGACGCGGTTTTCGAAGTTCAGCACGATCACCACGGTGTTTTCATTGTAAATCACATCTTCCTGCGCGAACTTCACACGCAGGTCGAGGATAGGCACGATAACGCCGCGCAGGTTGGTGACACCTTTAATAAACGCAGGCGTGTTAGCAATGCGGGTTACCTGATCGTAACCGCGGATTTCCTGCACTTTCAGGATATCAATGCCGTATTCTTCGTCGCCTAAAGTAAAGATCAGAAATTCCTGACCTACTGTTTCACCCGCAATTTTTGCCACGGTTGCAAGTCCTGCCATGTTGTTCACCTTTGCTTTTATCTTTTAATCGGCCTGAGTTTTTCACACCCGGCGACATTGCGGTCACCGGAAGCGTTGCTGGTTATGCGGCAGAGACGCCCGTTGCCAGTTTGTCGCGGTTCAGCGACTGCAAGGCAGACACATCCACGATCAATGCCACACTGCCGTCGCCCAAAATGGTGGCGGCGGAAATGCCAGGCACTTTGCGATAGTTACTTTCCAGGTTTTTCACCACCACCTGATGCTGACCAATCAGTTGATCAACCAGCAAGGCGTAGCGACGGCCTGCACTTTGTAAAATCACAACAATGGCCTGTGTGGCTTCGGTTTTGGCCTCTTTCACATCGAAGACGTTGTAGAGCTCAACCAGCGGCAGGTATTCACCACGCACCTGCAGAACACGCTCGCCACCGGCCAGCGGATGCAAATCTTCAGCCAGCGGTTGCAGCGATTCCATGACGGCATTCAGCGGCAGAATAAAGACTTCTTCGCCCACTTTAACGGACATGCCGTCGAGAATGGCCAGCGTCAGCGGCAGCAGAATACGGATGGTTGTGCCTTTCCCCTGCTGGGAATGGATTTCAACATGGCCGCCCATTTCCTGGATGTTACGTTTCACGACGTCCATGCCGACGCCGCGACCGGAAACATCCGTCACTTTTTCTGCGGTCGAGAACCCGGCAGCGAAGATCAACATGCCGACTTCTTCATCGCTCATGTTTTCGCTGACGTTCATGCCCTGCGACGCGGCTTTCGCCAGAATACGTTCGCGGTTCAGACCGGCACCGTCATCGATGACCTCAATGCAGATATTCCCGCCCTGATGTTCAGCAGAAAGCGTCAGGTTGCCGGTCGGCTCTTTGCCGTTGGCAATACGCACTTCCGGTGTTTCCACACCGTGATCCAGACTGTTACGCACCAGGTGCGTTAACGGGTCGATGATGCGTTCGATCAGGCTCTTATCCAGTTCGGTAGAGCTGCCGAGCAGGGTCAGTTCGATTTGCTTATTCAGTTTGCTGGCGAGATCGCGCACCAGACGCGGGAAGCGGCTGAACACGAATTCCATCGGCATCATACGAATCGACATTACCGATTCCTGCAAATCACGGGCGTTGCGCTCAAGCTGTCCCATGCTGTTGAGCAGGTCGCTGTGAACCACCGGATCCAGCAAATCGGAACGTTGCGCCAGCATCGACTGAGTGATCACCAGTTCGCCGACCAGGTTGATCAGCTGATCCACTTTTTCGACGGCGACACGAATACTGGTCGATTCAGCGGCTTTTGGCGCACGGGCTTTCGCCGGTTCGCTGTTAGGCACGGCAGTCAGAACCGGTGCCGGACGCACAGCGACGGCGGCGCTTTCAGTGACAGCCGGGGCTGGCGCAGGTGCGGATTCAGCAACCGCAGGCACAGCGGCCTGTGTGAAACTGATTTGCTCCGGTTCCAGCACAAAACACAGCACCGCAATAATGTCGTCTTCGGTCACCGTAGTGATAAGCGTGGCTTCCACGCTGTCTGCGGTCTGAACCGGATCTTTGATTTCGCCAAGATTGCCCAGCTCTTCGAGCATGACAGGCACTTCCTGCGTTTTCAGGCCGGACAGGCGGACACGCATCCCGCCTTTCGCCGCAGGCGTTGCTGCCGCGACGGGCGCAGCCGCTGCGGGTTCATCTTCCACCACGTGAAGTTCCGGCGCAGGTTCGCGCTGTTCCTGCGCGTCGAGGGCCAGTTGTCTCAGGGCTGCACAGATATATTCAAAACTTTCTGCATCAGGATCCCGGGAGGATTTATAGGCGTCGAGTTGCTCCTGCATAATGTCTTTTGTTTCCAGAAACAGGTTGATGATGTCGGTGCTCAGGCTCATTTCAGCGCGACGCGCACCGTCGAGCAGGTTTTCCAGTAAGTGAGTCGTTTCCTGCAAAACCGTAAATCCAAACGTTGCCGCCCCGCCTTTGATTGAGTGCGCTGCGCGGAAAATCGCATTGAGCTGCTCAACATCTGGCGCCTGCGGATCAAGTAACAACAGATGTTGTTCCATGTCCGCCAGCAGCTCGTCTGCTTCATCAAAAAATGTCTGATAAAAATCAGTAATATCCATGCTCACGTGATCACCTCTGCTGTGAATCGCGGCTTGTTAATGTGTCGCAGGTGCCGTGCCTGCCGCGACAGCCGGAGCTGCCGTCGCAGGTTGAGCGCCTGCCGGTGGTGTCACTGGCGTCTGCGTCTCAATCCCGGGTATTGATGGTGCCTGTAATTGTGATGGTGCTGGTGCTGCTGATGAATCAGGTACCGCAGGTGCAGCCGGAGCCGGGCTCATTTTTGGCGCCAGCGCCGGTGCCGTCTGACGTCCCGGCACAGCTTTTTGCAGTTCGCCGGCGTCACTGATAGTGATCGCTTCACCCTCGCTGTTTTCACGTTCAATCGCTTCTTCAGCATGTTTGTTCAGAACTAAAATGCTGATACGCCGGTTAATCGCGTCACCCGCCGGATGGTTTTTTAACTGCATGGTGGATCCCATTCCCATCACGCGCAGAACTTTACCTTCACTGAGTCCGCCGATAATCATTTCGCGACGTGAAGCATTTGCGCGATCTGTCGAGAGCTCCCAGTTGCTGTACCCGCGTTCGCCCTGCGCATACGGCATATCGTCCGTATGGCCTGCAAGACTGATTTTATTCGGAAAATCATCCAGCACCGGCCCGATAGCGCGCAGAATATCGCGCATATACGGCTCGACAATCGCGCTGCCCAGCTGGAACATCGGACGATTTTTGCTATCAATAATCTGGATGCGTAAACCCTGTTCGGTCAGGTTAATCATCAGATGCGGACGCAAATCTTTCAGCCGCGGGTCAGACGCCAGCATGTCTTCGAGTTTCTGCTGCAACCGTTGTAAATCACCGGCCTCACGTTTGCTCTCGCCCTGCGACTGATCCATTTTGTGCACTTCGCCGTCCTGCACGGTCGGGTCTTCCCCGCCGCCCGGGATCGGGCTGGTCGCATCACTGCTGCGCGGCCCGCCGGTTATCGCCACCGCCAGCGGTGTACGAAAGTATTCGGCAATTTGCACCAGTTCTTTAGGGCTGGAGATCGAAATCAGCCACATCACCAGGAAGAAAGCCATCATCGCTGTCATAAAGTCAGCGTAAGCAATCTTCCACGAACCGCCGTGATGCCCTCCGCCGTGCTTGTTCTTTTTCTTGCGGACAACAACGATTGGATGGCTTTGATGCTTCATACTTTTTCTTCTTCAGTTTGTTTCTGACCCGGCGACTTAACCTGGCGAACGTGCTCCTCCAGTTCGATGAAGGAAGGACGTTCAGAGGTGTAAAGCGTCTTACGGCCAAACTCGACGGCGATTTGTGGCGCATAACCATTGATGCTGGAAAGCAATGTCACTTTGATGCATTGCATCATCTTGGCGTTTTCCGCGCTTTTCTGGCGCAGAACGCTGGCAAGCGGAGAAATAAACCCGTATGCCAGAAGGATACCGAGGAAGGTCCCGACCATCGCATGCGCAATCAGCGCACCGAGTTCAGCCGCCGGACGATCCGCCGCCGCCAGGGTATGAACGATGCCCATCACCGCTGCGACGATACCGAAAGCCGGGAGTGAATCACCGACCAGCGCCAGGCTGTTGGCAGGCACTTCGCTTTCGTGCTCGTAGGTTTCGATTTCTTCATCCATCAATGCTTCAATTTCAAAAGCATTCATGTTGCCGCTCACCATCAGGCGCAGATAATCAGTCAGATACTCGACTAAATGCTTATCGGCAAGGATGCGCGGATAATTAGCGAAAATGTCGCTTTCGTTGGGATTGTCGATGTCATTTTCCAGCGACAGCATCCCCTGCTGACGTGATTTCGCCAGTAAGCGGTACAGCAACGCCATCAGATCCATATACAACGCTTTGTTGTATTTCGATGCGCGGAACAACTGAGGCAGCGCGCGCATTGTGGATTTAATCGCTTTTCCGTTGTTACCCACGAAAAAGGCACCGATGCCTGCACCGCCGATGATGAGTAATTCTGCGGGTTGGTATAACGCGCCCAGTTCACCGCCGACGAGCATGAAACCGCCGAACACTGAGCCCAACACCACGATGTAACCTATTATCACTAGCACGATGAATCCTTAATTCGATGTGGTTTTAGGGCGAGGAAAAGCGCGACGCCATGATTCTGCCGAGGTTTATGCCGCTAAGACGTGCATAAACGGTGCCAGTAATGACTGAGATATTCGGGGGAGAAATGATGAGCGGTGTTACCACCGCTCAGAACGACTTACTGCAACCCAATCATCTCAGACAGCGCGCTTGACCTGTTCGTCCAGCTCTTGAGATGTTATATCGGCAACCTGCGGGGAAAGTTTACGTTTTTTTACTGCTCGGGATGGGGGCTGGCAAAGACTGCAAACAAACCCGTGACGGGGCTGGTGTGCATGGGTAATAAATGAACCGTCACAGCAGTTACACGCAGAGAGTTGCAACATGCCGCTGTCGACAAAACGGACCAGTGTCCACGCACGTGTCAGCGCGAGGATCGGCGCTTCACCGGGTTGTTCAGGACATTGTTCAAGATACAGACGGTAAGCTTTAATCACCGCTTCCACCCCATTACAATGCCCGCTCTTTAAGAGGAAAGAGTACGCGTTGTAAAACATGGAAGAATGAATGTTTTGTTCCCAGGTCATAAACCAGTCAGTAGAGAACGGCAACATTCCTTTCGGCGGAGGACTTCCACGCAGTTCTTTGTACAGTTTGATCAGCCGGCCACGACTTAATTGCGTTTCGCTTTCCAGCATCTGTAGCCGGGCACCCAGCGTAATCAGTTCCATGGCAAGCTGAATGTCGCGCGCTTCCTGAACGATACTTTTTTCTGCCGGTTTGGTTAACCCATCTTTCCCAGACATAGCTACGCCCTTTTCTTCATCGCGCCGCTATCTTTCGCAGCCAGACCTTTGAGCAAATGACTCGACAACAGAATGCCGGTATGGATTTGCTGCAGGTCATCCACGCGCGATTCTTGTGTCAGGCGTTCAATCGTTTTGCTGTCATCAAAGCGGAACTGACACAAAAGCTGGTTCGTTTCAGCTAATTTCACCATCTGTGGCAACGTGAGCTGACCAAGTGTGTCTGCCATGACGTCATCAATTCCCAACCGGAACATCGCTGAGGCTTTTTCGTCGTTAATCAAACGCTGCGCCAACAGTAAATATGACAGGTTGATATCATATATGTGCTTAAGCAATTCGGACATTCTGTTCTACCCCATTACCGATGCCACTTTTAAAGGTGGCTGATTGATAGACATATTCCATGCAGCGAGAGTTTCACCCGGCGTGACAGGAGTATTTTTTACTATCAAAACAATTGGATCATTGGCTGTTTAATAAATCCTGCGATGAAAGTTAGATTTATCCCGCGGTATTTACTTCACCGCCAATACAAAGTTGTTCCTGATGTAAACTAAATTAATTGTGACAATTGCACTGCTAAGTATTAGTGAAACACTTTAGTTTTGGTGTACTGGCAGGGTCCGTTGCTGTGATGGCGTGTCATTCAGTGAAACGCTTTTACATACATTATTAGGAATTATCTTACTACGACGCAACTCTAACCCCGTTCCCTTTACACATACAATCTTGCCGTGGACGAATTTTGAATAAAGTGTGACACACATCACACTTTTGAAATTTATTTTGTCTCCAAAAGTGCAATTTATCGTGAGAATTTGCGCAGATTTAAGTCAAAAGTAAAAAACCATCTAAAAAGCTGTCTTCAAACTGTCTTTTTTCGCCATTTTTAGATCATTTTGTACAAAGACCACCTAAAGCCAAATGATTAGCACACGCAGCAATTAATCATAGTTCATGCAGTATTATATGCTGCAAATTTCAAATAGCGTGATCATTGTGCTAATAATGCGCAACCCAGTCAGGGCGCGGCGTTTCGGGGAGTTATCTGAAAAAATGGTGTTTAAAATAAGGACGAATTGTTCTGAAATCGTGAGCAACCACGTGGTTTCAAAAGTAAAAAGACAATGATTGTAATAATTTGTTACTGCGCAGGAAGAATCATCCAGTCATCTGACCAGATTGATAAGGAGAAGTGATGAAACAGCGGATTTTTGCCGTGCTTACCTATCGGCAACTGTTCAGAAAAACTTTAATGATTGGGCTTAAAAAAGTGGTTTGTGCGGTGCAAGCGTAAATTAATAGCTCAAGAATAGGATTTTTATTACCTAACCAGCATCCCACGCCAGAATTTACGCATGAAATACGCATAAGACACATTTTTAACGGAGATAATTAAAGGTATAAGTGAATAACCGGAGGAACGGAAGGTCATTAACTTGTCTTATTAGTGAAATATACGACTGCGGATACTTTTGAAGGGTGATTACTTTCATTCAAAGTAACGGGGGATGTCATTGTGTGTTAATCCAGCTGAATAAAAAAAGCCTGCCGATATTTCAGGCAGGCCATAACTTATTATTATTCAAAAACGATTTACCGATTAAAAAGGCATAGATTGCGGGTCCGGATACTGATACTCAAAACCGAGTTCTTTGCAGATCCACTCGCCATCCACGATTTTGCCTTTTCCTGCTGAACCTTCTTCAGCAAAGGTTGGCGGTTGCAGCCCCATTTGTCTTGCCAGTGCCGGATAGTAATCCGCTTTCGCCGGATGCTTCGGTGCACATACGTTAAAGGTATGCCCGCCTTTTGGCCGGCTGAGCAATAAAGCAATTGCCGCGACGACGTCATCCTGATGCACCAGATTGACCCCGTGGTGACCGCCTTTCACCCCGGTCTTACCCGCCATGAAACGGCCAGGATGGCGATCTCCGCCCACCAGACCCGCCAGACGCAGTACATCGACGGAAGTATTCGGCAGTCCGTGGAACCAGTTCTCCAGCTCTTTAAGGACTTTGCCGCTGGCAGTCACCGGCTCGAGAGGAGAGTCTTCCCGCACCACGCCCTCTCTTTCGCCGTATACCGACGTCGAACTGGTGAAAATAATCCGTTTCACGTTATGCGCCAGCGCACTGTCGGTTAACTGCTGCACCGCCTGGAAATAAAGTTCACTGCCCTCAACGGTACGGCGCGCGGGCAGAGTGATAATCAGGGCATCCACATTAAGCAGACGGTCGAGATCTTCCGCTTCGCATTCCATTTCTGGTGTGAAAATCAGCGGGAAGCATTCGATCCCCACCATTCTTGCAGCGTCCACGCCATCCAGCGTCGTTTTGCTGCCCACGACATCGTAGCCTTTTGCAGCCAGCGCCATCGCCAGTGGCATTCCCAGCCAGCCCAGTCCGATAATCGAAACCTTCTTCATACTTTGCTCCATTTGTTCAGAGGCACCTGGTATCACATCACCAACTGCTGATATCTTCCTTTATACTAGCAAAGGTCGCCTTTTCCCCGTTCAGTCTGCGTAAGGTTTTCTTGGTGTCTGTTAACAGATTATTCAAAAATCAGATGAAAACCCTGCGGCTGATAAGAAAAACTCATCATCGGAAAAAAAGGTTGCGCTGTTGCCGCCCGATAGTTTAGTTTTATTGGCAACGAATTTGATATGTGTGGCGAATGATTCAAATTGAATCACGCGGCATCTGAATCACTGAACAGAGACACTGACATGACAAACGTTCTGATTAACCACCATCATCACCATCACCCTGACTAGTCTTTCAGGCGATTGGTGCTGGGAGACTGTTTAGATCTTCCAGTGGCGCAGAACGCAGAGATAGCCCCCGGAAGATTTCTTCCGGGGGCTTTTTTTTTGGCCTGACGGATTGAAGTTAAAGAATTTTAAACAAAACGATTTATATAAATAATTGAGAAACTGAGGTCATCATGCTGGATAAAACACGTTTACGGATAGCAATGCAGAAGTCGGGTCGCCTGAGCGATGAATCACGCGAATTACTGGCGCGCTGTGGCATCAAAATCAACCTGCAGGAACAGCGTCTGATCGCTTTCGCTGAGAACATGCCCATCGATATTTTGCGTGTCCGTGATGACGATATCCCGGGACTGGTGATGGACGGCGTGGTGGATCTGGGGATCATCGGCGAGAACGTACTCGAAGAAGAGCTGCTGAGCCGTCGCGCTCAGGGCGAAGACCCGCGTTACTTTACCCTCCGTCGCCTGGATTTCGGCGGCTGCCGTTTGTCTCTGGCAACGCCGCTGGACACCGAATATACCGGTCCGCAAAGTTTGCAAAACGCCCGTATCGCGACGTCTTATCCACACCTGCTCAAGCAATACCTCGATAAAAAAGGCGTCGATTTCAAATCTTGTCTGCTGAACGGTTCTGTTGAAGTCGCACCGCGTGCCGGTCTGTCTGATGCGATTTGCGACCTGGTGTCTACCGGCGCAACGCTGGAAGCCAACGGACTGCGCGAAGTTGAAGTGATTTACCGCTCCAAAGCCTGTCTGATCCAGCGCGATGGCGAAATGCCGCAAGAGAAACAACTGCTGATCGACAAAATGATGACCCGTATTCAGGGCGTTATTCAGGCTCGCGAATCCAAATACATTATGTTGCACGCGCCGAGTGAGCGTCTGGACGAAATCGTTGCCCTGCTGCCGGGTGCTGAGCGTCCGACGATTCTGCCGCTGGCAGGCGATCAGCAGCGCGTGGCCATGCACATGGTCAGCAGCGAAACGTTATTCTGGGAAACCATGGAGAAACTGAAAGCGCTGGGCGCCAGCTCAATTCTGGTTCTGCCAATCGAAAAAATGATGGAGTAAGCCATGAAGCCTGACGCGTTCACTACCCCGATTGACTGGCAGCAATGCGACGAACAACAACGTCGCGAGCTGCTGACACGCCCGGCAATTTCGGCGTCCGACCGTATTACTGAATCTGTCAGTGAAATTCTGCGCCGTGTGCGCAGTGAAGGTGACAGTGCGCTGCGCGAGTTTTGCGCCCGCTTTGATAAGACTGAAGTTCAGGAGTTGCGCGTCACCGCACAGCAAATCGAGGCAGCATCCGCGCGTTTAGGTGATGACGTTAAACAGGCGATGGCCCACGCCGTGCGCAACATCGATACCTTCCATCAGGCGCAAAAACTGGCGGTGGTGGATATCGAAACTCAGCCGGGCGTACGCTGCCAGCAACTGACCCGCCCTATTCAGTCCGTCGGGCTGTATATTCCGGGCGGTTCTGCGCCGCTGGTATCGACCGTATTAATGTTAGCGACACCGGCGCGTATTGCCGGATGCCAGAAAGTCGTGCTGTGTTCTCCGCCACCGATTGCCGATGAAATTCTGTATGCCGCGCAACTTTGCGGTGTGGAAGAGGTGTATCAGCTTGGCGGTGCGCAGGCGATTGCCGCGCTGGCCTTCGGCACCGAAACCGTGCCACGTGTGGCGAAAATCTTCGGACCAGGTAATGCCTATGTGACCGAGGCTAAACGTCAGGTCAGTCAGAGCCTGGACGGCGCGGCGATTGATATGCCTGCCGGGCCTTCCGAAGTGCTGGTGATTGCCGACAGCGGTGCCACACCTGATTTCGTCGCCTCTGATTTACTTTCACAGGCTGAACACGGCCCGGATTCTCAGGTGATTTTGCTGACACCTGATTTGAAAATGGCACAGGCCGTTGGCGAAGCCGTTGAACGTCAGTTACAGACATTATCCCGCAGCGAGATCGCCCGTCAGGCGCTGGCGAGCAGCCGTCTGATTGTGGCGAAAGACCTCGCGCAATGTATCGACATCAGCAATGCCTACGGTCCGGAGCACCTGATCCTGCAAACCCGCGAGCCGGAACAGCTTGTCGACAGGATTACCAGCGCCGGTTCGGTCTTTCTCGGTGACTGGTCACCGGAATCTGCTGGCGATTACGCCTCCGGTACCAACCACGTCTTGCCGACGTACGGTTACACCGCGACCTGTTCCAGTCTCGGGCTGGCCGATTTCCAGAAACGCATGACCGTTCAGCAGTTAACACCTGAAGGTTTGCTCGGTCTGGCAAATACCATTGAAACCCTGGCGCAGGCTGAACAGCTGACCGCACACAAAAATGCCGTGACTTTGCGCGTTAACGCTTTAAAGGAGCAACGCTGATGAGCAACGAAAACAACCTCAGCGTTCAGGCGCTGGCACGTAAGAATGTGCAGGAACTGACGCCGTATCAGTCCGCCCGCCGTCTGGGGGGGAACGGTGATGTCTGGCTGAATGCCAACGAATATGCCATCGCGCCACAGTTCCAACTGACACAGCAAACGTTTAACCGTTACCCGGAATGTCAGCCTGCGCTGGTCATCAACCGTTATGCAGCTTATGCGGGTGTCGATCCGGAACAGGTACTGGTCAGTCGCGGCGCAGACGAAGGCATCGAGCTTTTGATCCGCGCTTTCTGCGAACCGGGCAAAGACGCCATCCTTTATTGTCCGCCGACCTACGGCATGTACAGCGTGAGTGCCGAAACCATTGGCGTCGAAGGCCGCACGGTGGCCGCGAAAGCCGACTGGTCTCTGGATATTCCTGCCATTGAAGCTGCCCTCGACGGCGTGAAACTGGTGTATGTGTGCAGCCCGAATAATCCGACCGGCAACATTATCGACCCGGATGAAATCCGCGCCGTACTGGAAATGACCCGTGGCCGCGCGATTGTCGCCGTCGATGAGGCTTATATCGAATTCTGCCCGCAGGCGACAGTTTCCGGCTGGTTGCAGGAATACCCACACCTGGCGATTTTGCGCACGCTGTCTAAAGCCTTCGCACTTGCCGGTCTGCGCTGCGGCTTCACGATCGCTAACAGCGAGCTGATTGGCTTATTAATGAAAGTCATCGCGCCTTATCCTTTATCTACGCCGGTCGCCGATATCGCTGCACAGGCGCTGAGCCCTGAAGGACTGGCGATTATGCGTCAGCGCGTGGCTGAAGTAACAGAGAACCGCGAGTGGTTACTGAAAGAACTGGAAAAATGCGCCTGCGTTGAAGAGGCTTTTGCCAGCGACACGAACTATGTGCTTGCCCGTTTCTCTGCTTCAAGTGCAGTATTTAAAAACCTCTGGGATCAGGGCATTATCCTGCGTGACCAGAATAAGCAACCGGGACTTTCCGGCTGCCTGCGAATTACCATTGGTACGCGTAACGAGTTGCAACGCGTGATTGACGCACTGCAACCGTTACCGGGCGCGACCGCCACGACCATCAACGATAATCAAAATAGCCCCCGCAAGGAGCACATGTGAGCCAGAGCCCGTTATTGCAAAAAACACTGTTTATCGACCGCGACGGTACGCTGATTTCTGAGCCACCGGAAGATTTCCAGGTGGACCGTCTGGATAAACTGGCTCTCGAGCCGGGCGTTATTCCGGCACTGCTGGCGCTGCAAGACGCCGGTTTCAAACTGGTGATGATCACCAATCAGGACGGTCTGGGGACCGCCAGTTTCCCTCAGGAAACCTTCGATCCGCCGCACAACTTGATGATGCAAATCCTGACCTCGCAGGGTATCGTTTTTGATGAAGTACTGATCTGCCCTCATCTTCCGGCCGATCACTGTGATTGCCGTAAACCGAAAACCAAACTGGTGACCGGTTATCTGGAAAGCGGCGTGCTGGACACGGCAAACAGCTATGTGATTGGTGATCGTGATACCGATATTCAGCTGGCAGCCAATATGGGCATCGCCGGGCTGCGTTATCAGCGCGATACCCTTAACTGGGCAGCCATTGCTGAACAGCTGACTAAACGTGACCGCCATGCGAAAGTGAACCGCGTGACGCGTGAAACGGCGATTGATGTCGATGTCTGGCTGGATCGTGAAGGCGAAAGCAAAATCCGCACCGGTGTGGGCTTCTTCGACCATATGCTGGATCAGATTGCCACCCACGGCGGTTTCCGCATGAACATCGAAGTAAAAGGCGATTTGTATATCGACGATCACCACACGGTAGAAGATACCGCACTGGCGCTGGGCGAAGCGTTGAACAAAGCGCTGGGCGATAAACGTGGCATTGGTCGTTTCGGATTCGTGCTGCCTATGGATGAATGTCTGGCACGCTGTGCGCTGGATATCTCTGGCCGTCCGCACCTGGAATACAAAGCAGAATTTAACTATCAGCGCGTCGGTGACCTGAGCACGGAAATGGTCGAACACTTCTTCCGTTCCCTGTCCTACGCGATGGCCTGTACCCTGCATCTGCGCACCAAGGGCAAGAACGATCACCACCGCGTCGAAAGCCTGTTCAAAGCCTTTGGCCGCACACTGCGCCAGGCAATTCGCGTCGATGGAAACACCCTGCCGAGTTCGAAAGGAGTGCTGTGATGAATGTCGTTATCCTTGATACCGGCTGTGCCAACCTCTCTTCCGTAAAATACGCAGTGCAACGTTTGGGCTACGAGCCGACGGTTAGCCGTGAAGCGGAAATTGTGTTGCAGGCCGACAAGTTATTTCTGCCGGGCGTCGGTACCGCACAGGCCGCAATGGAACAACTTGAACAGCGCGAGCTGATCGAACTCATCAAAGCCTGCACGCAACCGGTGCTGGGTATTTGTCTGGGGATGCAACTGCTGGCTTCTTCGAGTGAAGAAAATGGCGGGATTGATACGCTGGGCATTATTGAAACACCGGTAACTCGTATGCAGGATATGGGGCTGCCACTGCCGCACATGGGATGGAATCAGGTCATTGCCAACGCCGACAGCCATCTTTTCCGTGGTATCGACGAAAACGCCTACTTCTATTTCGTCCATGGTTTTGCCATGCCGGTATGCGAAAACACCATCGCGCAGACACTATACGGTGAGCCCTTCAGCGCAGCCGTACAAAAAGACAACTTCTTCGGCGTGCAGTTTCATCCCGAGCGCTCCGGTGCCGCTGGTGCACAGTTGCTGAAAAACTTTCTGGAGATGTAAACAGCATGATTATTCCCGCTTTAGATTTGATCGACGGCAGCGTGGTGCGTTTGCATCAGGGCGATTACGGTCAGCTGCGTGACTACGGCAATGATCCGCTGCCACGATTGCAGGATTATCAGCAACAAGGCGCGCAGGTTCTGCATCTGGTGGATCTGACTGGCGCAAAGGATCCGGCAGCGCGTCAGATCCCTTTGCTGACCAAACTGCTGGCCGGTGTTTCCGTACCGGTGCAGGTCGGCGGCGGCATCCGCACCGAACAAGACGTTGAGGCTTTGCTCAGCGCCGGGGCAACCCGCGTGGTGGTCGGCTCGACAGCGGTAAAAGATCCGCAGACCGTACAGGGCTGGTTCACCCGTTTCGGCGCAGATGCGCTGGTGCTGGCACTTGATGTCCGCATCGATGCAGAAGGCACTAAAAATGTCGCCATCAGCGGCTGGCAGGAAAACTCCAACGCCACGCTGGAACAGGTCGTCGAGCAATATCTGCCGTTCGGCCTGAAACATGTACTTTGCACCGATATTTCCCGTGACGGCACGCTGGCTGGTTCTAACGTTGAACTTTATCGTGAAGTGACCGCACGTTATCCGCAGGTAGCATTTCAGGCATCCGGCGGCATCGGCTCGCTTGATGATATTGCGGCATTACGCGACAGCGGCGTAAAAGGTGTCATTGTCGGGCGCGCATTGCTCGACGGTAAATTTACTGCGACGGAGGCAATTTCATGCTGGCAAAACGGATAATCCCCTGCCTCGACGTTAAAGATGGTCAGGTTGTGAAAGGCGTGCAGTTCCGCAATCACGAAATTATCGGCGACATCGTGCCTTTAGCGCAGCGTTACGCTGAGGAAGGCGCAGACGAACTGGTGTTTTACGACATTACGGCGTCCAGCGACGGTCGCGTGGTAGACAAAAGCTGGGTATCACGCGTGGCGGAAGTCATCGATATCCCCTTCTGTGTCGCGGGCGGCATCAAGAGCCTCGAAGATGCAGGCCAGATTTTGCAGTTTGGTGCAGACAAGATTTCCATTAATTCACCCGCACTGGCTGACCCGACATTGATCAGCCGCCTCGCCGACCGCTATGGTGTACAGTGTATCGTTGTCGGTATCGATACGTGGCACGATGCAGCGACCGGTACCTATCAGGTGCATCAGTTTACCGGCGACGAAGCGCGTACCAAAGTCACTACCTGGCAGACAATTGACTGGGTGAGAGAAGTTCAGGAACGCGGCGCAGGTGAAATTGTACTGAATATGATGAATCAGGACGGCGTGCGTAACGGTTACGACCTTGCGCAACTTAAGATGATCCGCGAAGTGTGTCACGTTCCGCTGATCGCCTCCGGCGGTGCCGGCACCATGCCACACTTCCTCGATGCCTTCCGCGAAGCACAGGTTGACGGCGCACTGGCCGCCTCTGTGTTCCACAAACAAATTATTAATATTGGTGAGCTGAAAAGCTACTTAGCCGAAAATGGCGTGGAGATCCGCTTGTGAGTATTCAGGACGTAAAAACCGGTCTGTTAACCGGTGAACAGATCAGCCAGCTCGACTGGGCAAAAGTGGATAACCTGATGCCGGCCATCATCCAGCACGCGGTGTCGGGTGAAGTACTGATGCTCGGTTATATGAATCAGGAAGCGCTGAGCGTTACCCAGTCCTCCGGTAAAGTCACCTTTTATTCCCGCACCAAAGAACGTCTTTGGACCAAAGGTGAAACGTCAGAGAACTATCTGAATGTGGTCAGCATCACGCCAGATTGTGATAACGACACGTTGCTGGTTCTGGTAAATCCGGTGGGTCCGACCTGCCACAAAGGGAATAACAGCTGCTTCCATCCCGCCGAAACCGACTGGGCGTTTTTGTATCAGCTGGAAGAACTGCTGGCATCGCGCAAAACCGCCGATCCGGAAAGCTCTTATACCGCCAAACTGTACGCCAGCGGGACCAAACGTATCGCGCAGAAAGTCGGTGAAGAAGGCGTGGAAACTGCGCTGGCCGCCACCGTCAATGACCGCTTCGAACTGAAAAACGAAGCCTCTGATCTGATTTATCACCTGCTGGTATTACTGCAGGATCAGGATCTGAACCTCAGTGCTGTGATTGAGAATTTACGTCAGCGCCATAAGAAGTAACAGCAGGCTTTAACGCTAAAAAAGTCCAGACGTAAAAAAGCCGCCTTTGCTGAAGAGCATTGACGGCTTTTTATGGGCAATTTATTAGTTACGTGGCGTATAGGATTTAACCATGTTACGACCAAGTACAATCACTGAACCCACAATAATACCCAGAATCGCACCAAGCAGTAGAATTAACACTTTCTTAGGGCTATCTCTGTGTATAGGCAGATCAGGTTTCATAACATAGCGAAGCGCATAAGTTGAATCAGGTTTAGATTTTAATGCACTAATTGCTAACAATGTCTGACGTGCCTGATAATAAGAAGGATCATATGGCAACGGTCGTGTGGCTTCATTTTTGATGGTAGCTGATAGCGCATTGCTACCCAGAACAAAAAGGGTGTCTTCAGAGAGCGTTTCAGCCTGCTGAACCAGAGTATCTTTAATATTTGCCTGTTGGGCGACCAGTAATGCTTGGTTTAACATTTTCAAACGGAGGTCTTTCTTCTCCTGAGCAACCTTCTCCTGAGTGGTTAAATCCTCTTTAATGTCTTGGACTTTAGAGTTGATACTAATTTGTAAGTCATTATCAAGTTCAGTGACTACCCGCTTGTTAATTTGCTGAATATAAGTAGTGAGAGTCTTTTGCGCCTCGCCAGCTGTTTTAGCGGTATAACTAATTTTTAGTGGGACTAGCTGATCTTTAACTGCTGGAGCAATGATCAGCTTTTCCGGAACCTCCTGATTATCAAGTTGTTCCGATAAGGCAGAAATCGATGCGCTGAATCGGTTAAAAAAACGTTGTTGAACATCTACAACTGTTGGGGCATTTGCGGGATTCTGGCTATACAATACGCTCATGGCGTTATTATAGTTTGCAATTTGTCCAGAATCTGGATAGGTCACAATTGCATTTGAAGTCCATTTTTGCTTGGCAACCAGCACATAAACTGTTGCTAAAATAATTGCCAGCACCATAACTGAAACAATAATGACTTTTCCACGCCACAACTGCATAAGAACTTCGATCAGATCAATCTCTTCATTTGGCTTCGAAGACAGGTTATTTGTCATTTTATTATCTTGATTCATGATTACCCTACAGAAAACAACCACATTTGGTCAGTAGTAAGTGTTTGCCAATTATAGACAAGTTTCTATCAATAATTTCTATTAAAAATAACATTTTTCGTAAGAATCACCCGAAAATTAACTCAGGTTATTTTAGAAAAACTTTTGTATCAAAAAAAACGCCCCTGAACCGGGGCGTAAAAGATTAAGTAGCTTAAATTAATCCAACCATTCGGTATGGAATACGCCATCTTTGTCGGTACGCTTGTAAGTATGCGCACCGAAGTAGTCACGCTGTGCCTGGATCAGGTTAGCTGGCAGAACCGCTGAACGGTAGCTGTCGTAGTAGTTGATCGCAGCAGAGAAGGTTGGTGTCGGGATACCGTTCTGAACGGCATAAGACACAACGTCACGAAGCGCTTGCTGATATTCGTCAGCAATGTTTTTAAAGTACGGAGCCAGCAGCAGGTTAGCGATGGATGCATTTTCAGCATACGCATCGGTGATTTTCTGCAGGAACTGCGCGCGGATGATACAACCAGCACGGAAGATCTTCGCGATTTCGCCGTAGTTCAGATCCCAGTTGTTCTCATCTGATGCAGCTTTGAGCTGTGAGAAGCCCTGAGCGTAAGAAACCAGTTTACCCAGATACAGAGCACGACGTACTTTCTCGATGAACTCAGCTTTGTCGCCAGAGAAAGGTTTAACCGCCGGGCCAGACAATACTTTAGAGGCCGCAACACGTTGATCTTTCAGGGAAGAAAGATAACGGGCAAATACGGACTCAGTGATCAGGGTCAGTGGTTCACCTAGATCCAGCGAGCTCTGGCTGGTCCATTTACCGGTGCCTTTGTTCGCTGCTTCGTCGAGGATCACATCAACCAGATATTTACCTTCTTCGTCTTTCTTAGTGAAGATATCTTTGGTGATGTCGATCAGGTAGCTGCTCAGCTCGCCTTTGTTCCAGTCAGCAAAAGTGGTTGCCAGCTCTTCGTTGCTCAGATTCAGAGACTGTTTCAACAGAGAATACGCTTCTGCGATAAGTTGCATGTCGCCGTATTCGATACCGTTGTGAACCATCTTAACGTAATGACCTGCACCATCTGAACCGATGTAAGCTACGCAAGCGTCGCCATCTTCAGCACGCGCTGCGATTTTCTCAAGAATCGGAGCCACGAGTGCATAAGCTTCTTTCTGACCGCCTGGCATGATGGATGGACCTTTCAGGGCACCCTCTTCACCACCGGAAACGCCGGTACCGATGAAGTTAAACCCTTGCTCAGACAATTCGCGGTTACGACGAATGGTGTCTTTATAGTAAGTGTTGCCGCCATCGATCAGGATGTCGCCTTTATCCAGGTGCGGAGTCAGGGATGCGATGGTTTTGTCAGTTGCTTCACCGGCTTTCACCATCAGCAAGATACGACGAGGTTTTTCCAGTGAGTCAACAAACTCTTCGACGGTGTAGTGCGGGACCAGATTTTTACCCGGGTTTTCAGCGATGACTTCATCAGTCTTGTCGCCAGAACGGTTAAAAATGGAAACGGAATAACCACGGCTTTCGATGTTAAGCGCGAGGTTACGGCCCATGACCGCCATACCGACAACGCCGATCTGTTGTTTGGACATTACAAACTCCTGTCTTTAGGATGGGTGCTACGACTACGATGCCGTACTGAATGCATTTCTGATGTTAACTCAGGAGATGTTAAGTGGGTAGAGTTAGATGCCGCTTTGCATTCAGTTGGTGTACTATCATTCAGAAAGGTGAAACCTTAGGAAGAAAGAAGTTTCATAATTTCTACAGTCTTTTGCTTCATCAACAACTCATCACCGCGTGATTCAACATTTAACCGAACAACGGGCTCAGTATTAGAACTCCTGAGATTAAAGCGCCAATTCTCAAAGCTCATACTTATTCCATCCGTGTGATCAATCTCCTGAGCTAAAGGCGCAAAATGTTGATAAACATGATCTATGGACATTTTAGGATCAGCTAATTTACTGTTTATTTCCCCACTCGCTGGCCATGCGGCCACTCGATCTTGAACGAGCTGACTAAGTGTCTGATCTTTCAGACATAAAAGCTCAGTAACTAATAACCAAGGGATCATTCCACTGTCACAATATGCAAAATCGCGGAAGTAATGGTGAGCACTCATTTCACCACCATAAATAGCATCTTCTTCGCGCATACGTTCTTTGATGAAAGCATGCCCAGTCTTAGACATAATCGGCTTACCACCACCATTTGTTACAATATCGATGGTATTCCAGGATAGTCGAGGATCATGAATGATCTTCGAACCTGGATTTTTTTCCAGAAATGCGGCGGCCAGTAGTCCGACTATATAATAACCTTCAATAAACTGTCCTTTTTCATCGAACAAGAAACATCTATCAAAGTCTCCATCAAAAGCAATACCCATGTCCGCACCATGCTCAATGACAGCATTACTTGTATCAGAGCGGCACTCTGGCAATAATGGATTTGGGATACCATTAGGGAAAGTTCCATCAGGCTCATGATGGACTTTGACTAATGTCAAAGGGACATTTAACTTGTTAAAACGTTCCTCGATTGCATCAATAATTGGCCCTGCTGCGCCGTTGCCAGAGTTAATAACAAGCTTTTTCGGAGTAATATTATCAACATTTATATAAGAAAATAGGTGATCAATATATTGGTCGACTACAGATATTTTATCGTAAGTCCCCCTTTTGCAACCCTCTACAGGGAGGAATTTATTTATCTCTGCTAACTGCTGAATATCTCTAAGTCCTGTGTCACCACTGATTGGGCGTGAATCACGACGAACCAATTTCATTCCGTTATAATCCATTGGATTATGACTGGCGGTAACTTCTATGCCTCCATCAACCTTGAGATGAGTGGTTGCAAAATAAATTTCTTCTGTTCCGGCTAAACCAATGTCCAGAACATCAACTCCTGCATCCTGTAAACCTTGGGCAAGAGCCAACTTCAAAGATTCACTGGTAAGGCGGACATCACCACCCAAAACAACTGTTTTCGGCTTCAAATATTCACCAAAAGCACGGCCAATTCTCCATGCTATATCTTCATTAAGCTCTTCACCTAAACGGCCACGGATGTCGTAGGCTTTAAAACATGTTAAAGGGGACATAATATCACTTTATAAATTGAGGTAATTTAGATAAGTTTTTAAACAAAAGTGTAATGGGCCAAAAAAGGCCATTGTTTTTGATTACTGTTACGTCTTCTTTAGACTTCTGGATAATGTTTGTCAAGGAACGATTGCTTATGCCGCCAACGCGCATTTTGGTAAGTACCTTTGGCAGATATACGGCTTTTGCTTTGTGAACCCATAGATATCTCAGCAGGGAATCGTAATCAGCAGAAATTTTATAGTTTAAATCAAAAACACCCCATTCAATATAACAGGAGCGCTTCATATAGAAACTAGGGTGAGGTGGCATCCATCCCAATTTCAGCTTATTAACGTTATAATCACCACTCCTCCATTTTCTGACGATATGATTCGTATTGTCCTGCGAAACATAATCTAAGTCCGCATAGACAGCATCAAAACTACCTTCAGAAAATTTTGAAACAATGTCAGTGATAGCATCAGGATAAGCTAAAATATCATCAGAATGCAAGAATCCTATTATATCACCAGTTGCTGAGGATACTCCTTTATTCAGAGCATCATAAATGCCTTTGTCGGGCTCACAAATTATAGTTGAAACACGACTTGAGTATTTATTTATAATTTCAAGCGTATTATCTTTAGAATTCCCATCAACAATAATATACTCAATGTTATTATAAGTCTGATTTTCGAGCGATAAAATCGTGTCTTTGATCGTTTTCGAACTATTAAATGTCGCCGTAATAATACTAACTTTCATGGTCAATATCCCACACCTCGATCATCTACACGAACAACGTCATCCTCAGATAAATAGGTTCCTGTTCTTACTTCAATAATTTCAAGAGGGATTTTGCCCGGATTTTCAATGGAATGTGCAATTCCGATCGGTATATATGTAGACTCGTTTTCAGTCACTAAATACGTTTCGTTACCTCTTCGAACTTTTGCTGTCCCGCTAACAACGATCCAATGTTCTGCTCGGTGGTGATGTATTTGTGTGGCAGTGCGTTGTTCTGGATTAACAGTAACTTTTTTTACATGAAATCTTGCACCTTCGGAAACGGCATCATGTGATCCCCATGGCCTGTAGACCTCTCGATGCTGAAGATATTCTGTGCGATTGAGTGCTTTTAATTGATTAACAATTTCCTTAACATCTTGCACTTGGCTTTTGTTCGCAACTAAGAGAGCATCTTTAGTTTCCACAATAACTAAATTATCTACACCGACAGTCGCAACTAATTTGTTTTGCGAGTAAATATAGCTGTCATGGGTGTTAAAGGTAATCACATCACCGCGTACTGCATTATTCGAATCATCTTTGGCATTCACATCCCAAAGAGCAGACCAGGAACCTACATCGCTCCACTCTGCATCCATCGGCACCAGAACAGCATCTTCTGTCTGCTCCATTACCGCATAATCAACAGACTCTTCAGGACAAAGACGGAATTCATCATCGTCTAATCTGATAAAATCTAAATCGGTGTGTTGCCCCGATAATGCTTTTAAACAAGCGTTATAAATTTCCGGACGAAATTTTTTTATTTCAGATAAATATTTGGATGTTTTAAAAAGGAACATCCCACTGTTCCAATAATATTTTCCTGAGGATAAATATTCACTCGCTTTATCCATATCGGGTTTTTCAACAAAAGCTTCAACATTATAGGCAGAAATACCCACAGGCTCGCCTTGTTTAATATAACCGTAACCCGTTTCAGGATATGATGGCAAAATTCCAAAAGTGACTAACTTCCCATTTTCAGCATGTGGTAAAGCTGCTTCAACTGCCCTTAAAAAAGCTTCCTCATTTTTAATGACATGGTCTGCCGCTAAGATAAGCAGAAGAGGATCATTTTGATTCTGCTGTGCTTGTAGCGCAGCAAGTGTAATGGCGGGAGCAGTATTACGACCAACAGGCTCTAAAAAAATACCACCGTAAGATATTTTTTTTGAACGAAGCTGTTCTGCAACTATAAAGCGGTGCTCTTCATTACAAATAAAATAGGCGGGTAGATGTGACACATTTTCCAACCTCGAAATAGTATTCTGCAACATAGTACTTTCCGAGGTTAAAGCAAGAAATTGTTTGGGATAAAGTGCACGTGACAAAGGCCACAAACGACTACCAGCACCACCAGCCATAATTATTGGCAGCAATTCAGAGGACATATCATTATTCCCTATTCTGGAAATAGTTTTTTGTATACAAATGAACATCTTCAGATTTTATGAGTTCATTTATGCCAAACCATTTATAACTATTATGTTGATCTAAAGGTAAAAGATTTAAATCAATGTCTTCACTTACATCATATGCAAGAACAATATAATGAGTGGAGATTTGGTCACTAGCATAGCTATCTTCATAATGGTGCTCATATACCCCCCTGAGAGCTGAACCATTAAATTCAAGAGGTTTTCTTAACTCATCAAATGTCAACCGAAGGAACGCATCTTCAATTTTTTCATTCTTACGGATTCGACCACCAGGGACAAACCAAAAGTTTTTTGCTGGTTTGTTAAGTCGTTTCCCCAAAAGAATCTCACCTGAGCTATTTCGTATAATCAAGTCAATGGATACGAGAGGTGTATTTTGAATAACTCTGTGAAAATCATCATCACTTAACAGTTTCATAATACTATTTTCTTATCAGTTGCTGATTTTCCAAAAACCAGGCGTACGTTTTTTCCAACCCTGTTTTCAAAGCGGTAGTATAGGTCCATCCCATGTCTGCCAGTCGCTCAACATTCATCAATTTACGTGGTGTTCCATCAGGCTTGGAGCTATCAAAAGATACTTTTCCTTTAAAATTAACAACATCTGCTATAGTCAAAGCCAGTTCTTTAATAGAACAATCTTTTCCCGTCCCAACGTTAATATGAGATAACATTTCATGAGTATTTTCATTATAAACAGACTGAGACAAATTCATTACGAAAATGCTGGCGTCAGCCATATCATCTACGTACAAGAATTCTCTCATTGGCTGTCCGCTACCCCAGACAACAACCTCTTCATCACCGTTAAGCATTGCTTCATGAAACCGGCGTAACAGAGCGGGTACAACATGCGAGTTTTCCGAGTGAAAGTTATCATTCTCTCCATACAGATTTGTAGGCATTACGCTACGGTAGTCTCTGCCATATTGCCTACTGTATGACTCACACATTTTTATTCCGGCAATCTTAGCTATTGCATAAGGCTCGTTCGTAGGTTCAAGGACACCTGTGAGTAAAGCATTCTCTGCCATAGGTTGAGAAGCATTTTTAGGATAAATGCAACTTGACCCTAGAAACAATAATTTCTGAACTCCTGACATGTGAGCAGCATTTATAACATTGCACTCTATCATCATATTTTGATATATGAATTCAGCGGGGAATGTATTGTTAGCATGTATACCGCCCACTTTGGCGGCTGCCAAATAAACCTCATCAATCTTTTGAGTTGAAAAGAATTCATTTACATCTTTTTGTGAAAGAAGGTCTAATTCTTCGTGAGTGCGGGTAATTAATTCCACGTCCGACATAGATGACAACTTTTTATAAATAGCAGAACCAACCATGCCACGATGACCTGCAACAAATATTCTTTTTTTCATATTTAACTTTCCACAGAGATAGAAACATCATAACCATTTGCTTTCAGTAGTGCATGTTGTTTTGCCTTACTGAGATCATGGCTTATCATTTCTGCACACATTTCCTCTACAGTAATAAGAGGTTCCCATCCTAAGACATCTTTGGCCTTACTCGGATCACCTAATAAGGTTTCAACCTCTGCGGGACGGAAATATCGAGGATTAACAGAAACAATAATATCCCCAGTTTTAACACCCGGTGCATCTTCTCCAATAACCGAAACTACAGTCGCAATTTCATCAACTCCGGTGCCACTAAATGCTAACTCGATGCCAAGCTGAGCAGCAGACATACGAACAAACTCCCTGACTGAGATTTGTTTGCCTGTAGCGATTACAAAATCATCGGCTTCATTTTGTTGCAGCATCATCCATTGCATACGAACGTAATCTTTTGCATGCCCCCAATCCCTCAAAGAATCCATGTTACCTAATTGAAGAGTAGTTTCTAAACCTTGAGCAATGTTGGAAAGCGTTCGAGTGATCTTTCGGGTGACAAATGTTTCCCCACGACGCGGAGACTCATGATTAAAGAGGATCCCATTACAGGCGTACATCCCATAAGATTCGCGATAGTTTACCGTAATCCAATAAGCATACATTTTAGCGACAGCATAGGGTGAGCGAGGATGGAAAGGAGTTGTCTCTTTTTGAGGGATTTCCTGCACTAAGCCATATAACTCGGAAGTGGAAGCTTGATAGAAGCGGGTTTTGTTTTCCAATTTGCAAATACGGATCGCTTCTAAAAGTCTTAAAGTACCAATCGCATCAACATCCGCAGTATATTCTGGCGACTCAAATGAGACGGCAACGTGGGACATAGCACCCAGGTTGTAAACTTCATCAGGTTCAATTTCTTGCATTAAACGGATCAAGTTAGATGAGTCTGTAAGGTCACCATAGTGCAGATGAACATTTTTGCTATTACTCAGCGCGCTATCAATACGTTCTGTGTTGAAAGATGAAGTTCTACGAATGATACCATGAACCTCATAGCCCTTTTCTAATAAGAGCTCAGCTAAATAAGAACCGTCTTGACCTGTGATACCCGTGATTAATGCTTTTTTCATTTTAGATCTCTTATTTCATTATAGAAATTTAAAGTTTGTTCTGCCATCTTTGACCATGAATATTTTCGAGAACGCTCAAATCCGGCAGCAATCAAATTGTTGCGATAAACATCATCCTTTAGCACCACTAATACATCACTAATCTTATCACCAGTAATATCATCTAATAAAATTGCAGCGCCTGACGCTATCTCACTAACTGAAGAACTATTACAACCAATGACCGGACAACCAGATTTCATGGCTTCAATAACTGGAATACCAAATCCTTCATAGAATGAAGGGTAGATTAAACAATATGCTTGTGAATATAAATCATTCAGAAGGACTTCCGTAACATAACCGGCATGTCGATATCTTCCTGGAATATTTCCTTCCAAAAACTTAATCTCATCATTAGTAAACTTCCCGCCACCAACAACAACAAGATTTATGTCCGAGTGAGTCGACAATGATTCGACGCAGGCGTCAAAGTTTTTATATCCATTTCGTGCACCGACGAAAAGCACATATTTGTCTAAAGATTTGTTCTTTGTGGCAGGTTTAAAATCACCTACACCATTATATATCACCTTAATGGGTATATTGGATGCTTCCGGAATGAATTTTAATAAATCGTTTTTTGTACATTCTGAAATGCAAATAATACCATCGCTCCCTAAAATAGCTTTCTTCTTCTGCCAATGATGTACCCAACTTTTTGGGCCGCGAGAAAAAATCTCTTCAGTGAAATCATGAACTGTTGTGATAACAGTTAATTTATTTCTAATTTTTTTATTCGGCAAGCGATAATAACTGGAATGAAAAATAGAACTCCCTTTTTCGAAAAACCCCAGATCAACGTCAAGAAACCGTTCAATATTCATATTGAATCGAGTTTTAGTGTTTACAGGTAAACCCTTAACATAAGGGTTATCATTGTCGTAAACAGTTAAACTATAAGCAATATCATTTTTTTTGATTTCTTTTATCAATTCATCGAAATAAACAGAAATCCCACCTGATTGTTGCAGGGAGAAAATAATACCATCAATTATAATCACAAACTCTCCAGGTAATTAGCCAGATATTCTTCAAATTGAACAAAGAAAAGTTAGCCCCATTTCATGTAGCACATGACATTTTTGCTCTGCACGGGTGTATAGACCGCGATCATCCAAATAGTTAATCTGCTGGAATATTGTTGTTTGATTAAAAATCCCATATCTCGAATGGTCATAAAGCAAAGGGCGCGCAATTTGAGACATTAAGAATAAATAGAGCCATATTTTAATGAGAGGTATTTTTGCTCTATATTTTATCTTTTCTAGAAACATTGAGTTGGAGATGTTTGCATTTAATAAAATGACTAAAAATGGCACACCATACCAACCAATACGAGTCATTACTGGCATCATTTTACCAATAATGATGCTAAAGCTAAAATACAAAACCACTCCAGGTATGATTATATTTAGCGAAGATTTTTGCGAATCAATATGCTTATTAATATTTAGATAGGTTTTGATTACTATAAATAATAACAAAAAGTCAAAAAGGGTACCAATACCCGCCGAGAATTGTGGTTGGTATGCTTCAGAACTCAGATAATAACTCAATTTTTGCTGCGCAATACTGCCTGGTTGAAGGAGCGTATAGACTATATTTAAAGTAACAACTGGCATTACAAAAAATATAATTGATAATATTAATACGCTGAATGAACTCAGCTTAGACAATCTGACTGAAATTACTGGGATTAGAAAAATCAAACCAATTATAGCTGTCGTGTGAAAAGTTGTAGCCAATACAATTAAAAATGCGTACTTACAACCTTTCCTTTCAAACAAATAAGGGATAGCAATTAATAATAAAGAAACAGCTATCGATTGCCGTATAGCTTCAAAATAAATCACCCAACTAAAAAAACTCATTAATGCGAAAAATACAAATGCCGGATTTTCGAATTTCTTTGAGAATCTATTAATTGCATAAAGATTAAATGCAACTATCAGTGCATTATATCCAAGAAAACCAAGACCACCAAAAGCAGAGACGAATATATTAAATCCAAACTCAAAATTAGGTGTATTGACTGTGCAGGTTGCATTTTCAATACAGTCATAATTCAAGAAGTATCCTATCCAGTCATTTCCTGCCGGATAGGCACATGCAAATGTTATAAAGGTTATAATTAAAGCTAGTATTCTTCCTTGTTTATGAAAACCATAAACTGCCAAGAATAACAACAAAGTAAAATAGATAAAATAGATCATCGTTTTACCAAGAATATAATGAAAATTAATATTGAATATGCTTTTTTACTCTGTAAAAAAATCGCTGGGAATATTTCTTTAAAAGAAAAGCCAAAGCTATTTTTACCTTTGATTTCTACTCCCAGGAGAATTTCATTTGAAGGTATTTTTTTGGCTTCATCAAGCAGTGTGTTTATATTTTCTCGATACTTCATCATCTTTTTTATGTTCTTATTCAATGACAGAAGTTTTTTAAGAACACCTTTATTTCCACCACCAACAACGTTGTTGCTATGTTGCCTATAGCGGATAGTTCTAATATCAAGATATTCGAGACCGCTTTCAGTGGCAGCATTAAGTGCCAACCAATTATCATGCATCGTTATCCCTACAGGGATTGGCAGGCATTTCTCTAACAGTTTTCTATTAAAGATAGTAGTGCAACCATAAACACTACATTTCCACAGAAGTTGCACTGGGTTTAAATTTTTCAGAGGATCGATAGAATTACTTTTATAAAAGCTATCAGATATTGTGACTAACTTGTCGTCTACAACTTCCAAATCACTAAAAACCATTAGTGGTTTATTAAGACTATCTCTTTCAGAAATATGAGAAAAAAGTTTCTCAACTCTATCACTATTCCAATAGTCATCTTGGTCGGCTAAAAGGACATAATTCGCACGTGTCGCATTAAGTGCACAGTTAAAATTGTTAACAACCCCCCCCTGCCTCGCAGTGTTAATCAATTTAATTCGTGAGTCTAATTTTTCGTATTGCTTAATTATGTCAGCTGTTTTATCGGTTGACGCATCATCACTGATGTAGAGTGTCCATGAAGAGTATGTTTGATTAATAATAGAGAGTAATTGTTCTTCAATATAAGCCTCCCCATTATAAGTTGCCATTGCTATATCAACGTGAGACATATTTTTTCCTAGACAGAATATATAATGCCAAAAAATCTAAGCTAACCCTTAAGGTCCAGGCAATTGCTGTACCGATAAGTGAAAAATGGTTCGTAAGATAATACAGCGCTACTAAATAGGGTATTAATTCAAACATATGAAGGGTAGCCGTTATTTTTGCGTAACCGGCAGCCTGTATTTTTGAAAATGGAATTTGTGCTAACGCATTAAATATAAAACCGATTAAGAGAATTCTTAAAATCGTCGCGGGTTCACCCGCATAAGAAGGCCCCATCCAAACGGTCATAATAGTATTTGCGAAGATAAAACCAACAATTACAATAGGTAAACATGCCGCCAGCATGAGATAAAAACTCAGTCGTTCTAGCTTAGCTTTATCTGCCGTCAGACTATTATTGCTCAACTTAGGAAATAATGCTCTTGACAAGGCTGCCGGTATATTCAACAACCTGGCTATTGCCTCAGAGGGTGCTGTATAAAATGCAACTTTGCTTGCACCCAAAACATGAGAAATAACAAAACGATCGAAATATACCATGACAGGACTAATGATATTGCTGATTGTAATCCAACCACCAAACATAATCAAACGTCGTAATGTTTTTAAATTGAAACGCAGACCAGAACTGATAATGAGTTTGTACGAAAAAAAGAAACTAACAATTAATGATCCTATCCTTCCAATAACTAACCCTAAAATTGCCGAATATAACGTCTGATTATAGTATGCAAATAGTGCCGGAAGTATTGCAAGGGCTGAACTTGTTATAGTTCTCTGAATATTTATATTAGCAAAGCGTTCCAACCCTTCCAGTGAGGCAAGCCAAATCTGATTCACCAAAAATACAGGCACTGCTAGTGATAGTAATTTAAAAGATTTTTCAAAATTAGTAATAAGATCATTCGAAACGTTGAGAAAACCGCCTATTTTATTTACTGATAAAAATATTAACATTGCAGCAAATAGCCCAAGAATTGCTACTGTAATAGTTGCTGTCGATATGATATTTTTTCTTTCTTGCAAATCATCTCTAAATATTGAAATTTCCCTAATCACTGCTCTTGTCAGACCAGCATCGAATATGCTCGCATATCCCACTACAGCAAAAGCAAGGGTGAATAAACCAAAGCTTTCTGTCCCAAGCGTTCTAGCCAATATACCTAAACTAGGAATTGCTACTATTGTAGGAATAACAAAACCAGCCAGGTTATATATACTATGTTTTATTAGGCTCATATCTGCCTTAGGATTTTACATTTTTAGAATTTATATTTTGAAACTTATTACCTAAGAGATCCTTGGCAGATAACTCAGGCATTGAATTATCAAGTGGCCATTTTATCGCAAGTGTTGGATCATCCCATGCAATGCATGATTCATCTTTTGGCGAATAATAATCCGTCGTTTTATACAAAAACTCTGTATTATCAGTTAAAGAGTAAAAACCATGTGCAAAACCTTCTGGTATCCATAACTGACGTTTATTCTCTGCAGATAGATAAGCGCCAACCCATTGACCAAAAGTCGGTGATGATTCCCTAATATCAACAGCGACATCATATACCTCACCCTGAACACAGCGTACAAGTTTGCCCTGCGCATGAGGCGAACGCTGATAATGCAGCCCCCTTAAGACACCTTTTGATGACTTAGAGTGATTATCCTGAACAAAATTCACGCGATATCCGACTACATCCTCGAATGCTTTGTGGTTAAAACTTTCAAAGAAAAACCCGCGCTCATCACCAAATACTTTTGGTTCAAAAATTAATACATCCGGAATTTCAGTTTTTATGACATTCATAAATCAATGACCTTTGACCATTTTTAATAAATACTGACCGTAATTATTTTTTGAAAGTGGTCCTGCTAGCACCCTGACCTGTTCAGCTGTTATGAAACCTTTGCGAAACGCGATTTCTTCAGGACAAGCGACCTTCAATCCTTGTCGCGTTTCTATTGTTTGAATGAAGTTGCTAGCCTCAATAAGACTCTGATGTGTACCTGTATCCAGCCACGCATAGCCCCTTCCCATCATTGCGACCTGAAGTCGCCCCTCTTCCATGTAAATACGGTTGATATCAGTAATTTCGTACTCGCCACGCTTAGACGGCTTTAATCCTTTTGCCATTTTGACAACACTGTTGTCATAGAAATACAAACCCGTAACCGCATAATTACTCTTAGGTTCTAAGGGTTTCTCTTCTAAAGAGATGGCTACCCCTGCTTTATCAAACTCAACGACCCCGTAGCGCTCTGGATCATGAACATGATATGCAAATACAGTTGCACCAGATTTCTTAGCCACGGCTGTTTCTAATTGTTTTTGAAGGTCATGTCCGTAGAAAATATTGTCACCAAGTACCAGAGCACAGTCAGCATCACCAATAAACTCTTCACCTATAACAAAAGCCTGAGCCAGACCATCGGGTCTTTCCTGAACTTTGTATTGTAAGTTCAATCCCCATTGCTTACCGTCGCCGAGTAATTGCTCAAAGCGAGGAGTATCCTGAGGCGTACTGATAATTAAAATGTCTTTTATCCCGGCCAGCATAAGTGTACTGAGAGGGTAGTAGATCATCGGTTTATCATAGATAGGCAGCAATTGTTTACTGACTGCCATAGTGACAGGATAAAGGCGAGTACCAGATCCGCCAGCAAGAATAATACCTTTACGAGTTGCCATATAAAAATCTCTTTGTAATGCTGCCTGAGAGTAACATGAAAATTATTACAGGCCTGAAGGAGTGAACAATTCGGCGAGCATTCTTTTAACACCAATATCCCAGGTAGGTAAGGTGAGCCCAAAAGTGAGCTGAAACTTTGTGTTATTTAACCGGGAATTTAGTGGGCGTCGGGCGGGTGTTGGATATGCACTTGTTGGTACTGGTTTTGTTTGTTTCAAAGCCAGTGCATAACCTTCTTTCCTTGCTTCGGCAAATACTGCATTTGCATAGTCAAACCAGGTTGTTGTTCCTGAAGCGACCAGATGATAGAGACCCGCAACTTCCGGTTTTTTCAATGCTGTAGTAATGGCATGAGCAGTACAATCGGCTAATAATTCCGCACCGGTTGGAGCACCAAATTGGTCATTAATTATTGATAGTTCTTCGCGTTCTTTTGCGAGGCGGAGCATTGTTTTGGCGAAATTGTCGCCTTTTCCAGCGTATACCCAACTGGTGCGAAAAATCAAATATTTCGAACAATACTTTTGAATTGCCTGTTCACCAGCTAATTTAGTCTCACCATAAGTGTTTAATGGGCCTGGTTCATCATTTTCACTCCAAGGTGTTTCACCATTACCAGGGAACACATAATCTGTTGAGTAATGGATAAGCCATGCGCCAAGAGATCCTGCTTCCTTAGCAATTGCTTCAACGCATGTCGAATTAAGTAATTCTGCAAATTCGCGTTCACTTTCAGCTTTATCAACAGCGGTATGCGCGGCAGCATTAACTATGATATCAGGCTTGATCTTACGTATTGTCTCAGCGACTCCTTCAGGATTGCTGAAGTCGCCACAATAGTCCTCTGAACGAACATCAACGGCAATAACATTGCCAAGTGGTGCTAGCGCTCTCTGTAATTCCCAGCCGACCTGCCCGGACTTACCAAACAGTAGAATATTCATTAGTCCCGCTCACTATAGTTCTTATCAATCCAGCTTTTATACGCACCGCTTTTAACATTTCTGACCCATTCATGGTTCTCTAAATACCACTTTATTGTTTTGTAGATCCCGGTTTCAAAAGTTTCAAGAGGTTTCCAACCAAGTTCATTTTTGATTTTTTCTGCATCTATCGCATAACGCCTGTCATGCCCTGGTCGATCGCTGACATAAGTAATAAGATCCCGATAGGATTTAGGGGCAGGTACCAATTCATCCAGTAGATCACAAATAGTTAATACAACGTCGAGATTTTGTTTTTCATTATGACCACCGATATTATATGTTTCTCCAACTTTACCTAAGGTCACAACGGTATAAAGTGCACGCGCATGATCTTCTACATATAACCAGTCTCTAATCTGATCACCTTTACCATAAATAGGCAAATTTTTGCCTTCAAGTGCATTAAGTATAACTAATGGGATAAGTTTTTCTGGAAAATGGTAAGGGCCATAGTTGTTGGAGCAATTTGTCACAATACAAGGTAAACCGTATGTTCGTTGCCATGCGCGTACCAGATGGTCACTCGAAGCTTTCGATGATGAATATGGACTGCTGGGGGCATACGGCGTCTTTTCAGTGAAAAGAGGTAGCCTTTCCTGGCTTGCCCACTCATCGGGATGAGGTAAATCTCCATACACTTCATCAGTGGAAATATGATGAAAACGAAAAGCGTCTTTTCTTTTTTGACTCAGCAGGGACCAATATGCGCGGGTTGCTTCAAGTAATGTATAAGTGCCAACAATATTGGTTTCAATAAATTCAGCGGGTCCGGTAATTGAGCGATCTACATGGCTCTCTGCCGCAAGATGCATAACAGCGTCAGGCTGATGCATTGTAAAAATCTTCTCAAGAGCCAACCCATCACAAATATCTGCCTGAACGAAAGCATAACGATCATTGTGAGATACCATTTCGACTGACTCCAGATTGCCTGCATAAGTCAGCTTATCAACGTTAATCACACTATCTTTTGTGTTCTCAATTATATGACGAACGACCGCAGAGCCTATGAAACCGGCACCACCAGTAATCAGAATTTTCATCTTAAATCTCTCATTACACACTAAATCCTCAATTTACTAAAAGTTGAGTTTGTTTTAACTCTTATTCTCTTTTAGCGAACCCTGTTTAGCTAAATTATTTATGAATAATAAAAATGAACCAAAACATAAAACAAACAAAACCAGAACTGCTAGCTGATTGTAGTTATTCATATCTGCAACAATCCCAACAATAGAAAATGAAATTGCTATCGCCAATACAATCATCAAAGCAGTGGAATGTTTGAATCCATATTTTAATAAAATGTGATGCAAATGTTCGCGATCAGGTTTAAAAGGACTATCACCTCTACGGACTCTCGAAACCATGACTCGTACCATATCCATCAATGGCACGGCAATAATCCATAATGCTGTTACCGGATGTAATATCGCTGATGCACCTTGTGTTGCCAGAATAATTAACCAGATTACCGTAAACCCAATTAAGGTACTGCCAGCATCCCCCATGAACACCTTGAATTTCCGTCCCCATGGAATTCCAAGGTTAAGAAGAATATAAGGAACACAGGCGATCGTTAAGCAATAACACCATTGAGCAAGTTCGTTTTTGTCGTGTAAACTGAATGCTATTCCTAAAGATGCAAAACTGACGCAAGATAAAGCGCCTAATAAGCCATCAATTCCGTCGACCATATTGAAAGCATTAATCGCACACATTACTGCAAAAATTGTGATTATATATCCCAGCACACCTAAACCAATTGGATACCCCAGAAATATATCACCTAATGATGCAAGGTGCAGTCCGCTGAACATCATGACTATAGCTACAAATGCCTGGAGAACTATACGAGGAGTTACTGGCAGATCATATCTGTCATCTAACACACCGACAAAAAGCAGCAGACTTACTGATGTAATGTAATAATAGAAGTCAGGAAACCATAAAGGTTGTAAAAAATATATTACCCAAATAGAAATATAGATAGATACACCACCCACCAATGGGATATGGCCATTATGGTGTTTCCTTGCATTTGGTTTATCAACCAAACCCACCCGTCGCGCAACTTTACGTGCTATAAATAACGAAGCTAAAGCACTGAAAAATATTATAATATATTCTTGCATGACCGCACCATGTTCTATAAATTGATATAAAGACTGCTAATTCATTTCGCAAGTGTCATGTTAATTTTCCTACAATTAACCTGCACACTTTTCAACGGTCGTACTTCATTTCCTTTGAGAAGTGTTTCATTTTAATTTTATATATCCCTGACTGTTATTGTTGGCCGTTTTAAAAATAACTTTTAAGAGCAATTCAAGTGAGAAAATATTGAGTGAAAGCTGAGTCTACTGAATGTCATATGTGATATCCGTCACAACTTCTAGCCTCTCTCATCCACATCTGAACCTCTCAGTGACAAACAACCACGCTACCGCCCCTGGCTCAAAAGCTACCAATACACTTACCTCATTACCGACCAGTGAAGGCTTCCTCAACTTATGCCATTCTCCGGGTTTCAGTACTTCTGCCCGTTCTAACTGGCATAATTCTTACCCTATTCTGGGTTTGCCACAAGATTGCATAATCCGAAAAACTCTAAAAATACTCTGATACTGGCGAGCAGGCTAAAAAACAACCAATCCTGTTTGTAAATCGGTTATACCAACTCGACATTTTGATTAGAGCCCTGACTCAACGACACACCTCAGTGAGTCAATTCTCCAATCATAAGGGCGCTTTCTTAATCGGAAAATTGATTAAAGTTAACCCTGTTAAATCTATCAATATTAATTTGTAAAACAGTGTTCAAACTTGAGTTATATAGCCTAGCGCAATGTGTATGACAACGCAGCATTAATCCTAAAATTTTACAGTTAAAATTCTGATCAATCCCCTGGAATGATTAGATAACAACCAGTATTTAATAATCATTTAAAGTGCAATGATCATTATTACTGTGCCTGGCAGTTAACCCTTCTCTTTTCATTGTAGAATTTTCGGGACAAGACGTTGATGGCTTCATTTGGCAATCTAACCATACTGGGCATGTGTTTCCAGATAACTGCTGAATATGTAAGCATCTATTTTAACTCAATAAAAAAGCACCATCGCTGGTGCTTTTTTTGTTGAACTGGTTGCAGGATTACTCTTCAGCAAACTCTTTCAGCCAGGCTTTAAACGCTTCACCCTGTGAGTTATGGCGAATACCATACTCTACGAAAGCTTTCATATAACCAAGTTTATCGCCACAGTCGTGTGAACGGCCGGTCATGGAGAAGGCTTCTACGGTTTGCTTTTTCATCAGCATCGCGATGGCATCGGTCAGCTGGATTTCGTTACCGGCACCGTATGGCGTCACTGCCAGCAGTGGCCAGATGGCTTCGGAAAGAACATAACGGCCGACAACCGCGAGGTTTGATGGCGCATCTTTAAGCTCTGGTTTCTCAACGATAGCCGTCATTGGCGCGCTTTCGCCCGGCTCAACTTCTACACCGTTACAGTTAACGATACCGTATTTAGAAACGTCTTTCTCCGGCACTTCTTCAACCATGACCTGGCTGTTGCCAGTTTCCTGGAAGCGGCGAAGCATCGCAGCAAGGTTGTCTTTACGCAGATCGCTGGTGGAATCGTCCATCAGAACGTCAGGCAGAATAACCGCGAATGGCGAATTGCCAATCAGAGGTTTTGCACACAGAACAGCGTGGCCGAGACCTTTTGACTGACCCTGACGCACGTTCATGATTGTCACGCCCTTCGGGCAGATAGACTGCACTTCTTCCAGCAACTGGCGCTTAACACGAGATTCCAGCATGCTTTCCAGTTCGAATGACGTGTCGAAGTGGTTTTCGATCGCGTTTTTAGAAGAATGCGTGACCAGAATGATCTCTTTAATGCCCGCTGCAGCACATTCATTAACGATGTACTGGATTAAAGGCTTATCGACGATAGGCAGCATTTCTTTTGGAATGGCCTTCGTCGCTGGCAACATACGTGTGCCCAGACCGGCAACAGGGATAACAGCTTTTAACATTGTAAAGGATACTCCTTGAAACCTATTAGTGTGTAAATCCAGTCAGTTAGAATTCAAACATGTCAGGGAATTCACCGGACTGAAATTGTAAATACAAATTTTTTTCCGCAACGCCATTTCTTCCCTGAGTATAGTCCCTGCCATTTACTTTAGGGAGGCAATACTGCTGACTTTAGGACTCCAGCACGATTCTCTGTATTTGATTACGATACCAGTAAGCCGCACGAAACGGTAAGGTAAAGACCTAATTTTAGGAATGTTAAACCTATTCGGTGATTTTATAATCATAAATTGCTGCTTTCGAAAACATCAGCGTCTGTCCATTGAGCGTTGCCCCTGACCTCCCCTGCTCTGTTGCACGGTTTTGCCTAGCCCACTGTTTTAGATTTGAAATTTCATGCCCTGACGCCCATTATTCTACGTGCGGCAAACGCCGCTTAACTAAAGGTGAAAAACGCTATATGGAATGGATCGCCGATCCGTCGATTTGGGCCGGGCTGGCTACCCTGGTTATTCTTGAAATTGTTCTGGGGATAGACAATCTCATCTTTATTGCCATTCTGGCGGAGAAACTTCCGCGCAGCCAGTCGTGATAAAGCCCGCGTCACAGGGCTGATGCTGGCGCTCGTCATGCGTTTGCTGCTCCTTGCTTCAATCTCATGGTTATCGACACTCACCCGTCCGCTCATTACGGTGCTGGGTCACCCGTTCAGTGCGCGTGACATGATTATGCTCGTCGGCGGCATATTCCTGTTGTTCAAGGCAACGATGGAATTGAATGAACGCCTCGAGGGTAAGGATGAGGAGCAAAGCCAGCAGCAACGCGGGGCTAAATTCTGGCCTGTTGTCGCTCAGATTGTGGTGCTGGATGCGGTATTTTCCCTCGACTCGGTGATTACCGCTGTCGGTATGGTTGACCATCTGGCCGTCATGATGGCTGCTGTATGTATAGCAATCGGGCTGATGCTGCTGGCGAGTAAGCCACTGACCCGTTTCGTCAATGCGCACCCGACTATTGTTATCTTGTGTCTGAGTTTCCTGCTGATGATTGGGTTTAGCCTGGTAGCTGAAGGCTTTGGCTATGCGATCCCGAAAGGCTATCTGTATGCGGCAATCGGTTTCTCGGTCATTATCGAAGGCCTGAATCAGCTGGCGCAGTTTAACCGCAAACGCTTTTTGTCATCACGTCGCTCTCTGCGTGAGCGTACTGCTGAAACCGTTTTACGCGTACTTCGTGGCAAACATGAAGAAGCCGAACTTGATACGCATTCCTCAAATATGATTGCTGACAGTGCAGGCGAAGAGGATGCCATCTTCAATCAGCAGGAACGCCATATGATTGAGCGCGTTCTGGGGCTCGGGCAGCGTACCGTCAGCAGCGTGATGACTTCCCGCCACGACGTCGATAATCTTGAACTCAATGACCCGGTTGAGCTGCTGAAGCAGCAAATAGCGGAAAACCAGCACACGCGTATTCTGGTGACCGAAGACAGCTCTACCGATGAACCGCTGGGCGTGGTGCATGTTGTCGACTTGCTGAAACAACAACTCCTGCAAAATGAGTTAGATCTTAAGGCACTGATCCGCCAGCCGCTGATTTTCCCGGAGCAGCTTTCCCTGCTGATGGCGCTTGAGCAGTTCCGCCTGGCCAAAACTCACTTTGCATTTGTCGTCGATGAGTTCGGTTCAGTTGAAGGCATTGTGACCCTGACTGACGTGATGGAAACAATCGCCGGTAATCTGCCTGAATCTGATGAAACGCCGGATGCGCGCCACGATATTTCGCAACAGGAAGACGGCACATGGATTGCCAACGGCTATATGCCGCTGGAAGATTTGGTGATGTACATCGCCCTGCCGGTTGATGAAAAACGCGAATATCACACGCTGGCAGGATTACTGATGGAACATACGCAGAGCATCCCGCAGGTCGGTGCGCAAATCCACATCGATAACTATCTGTTTGAACCACTTGAGGTCAGCAGTCATCGTATTCTGAAAGTGAAAATTACGCCGCTCAAAACCGACATGGATGATGATTACGAAGTGTAATACTCCGTTCAGATGGACATTAACGTTCAGATAGACATTAAAAAGAAAACGGGACGCTGATGAGGCGTCCCGTTTTTACTGAGTCGTACAAATTGAGTTACAGAAAGATTATTTATTTAATAACTTCTGCACATCGTCTTTTTCTTTACTGTCTTTGCGTTTATCCACCCAGTTCTGAATGGCGCTACGGGCACTCTGTTCCACTGTCCGGCGCAGGATCTGATCAACCTGAAGCTGATAACCCAGTTGCGCCCACGGCCCGTACACTCGCAGCGGGATATCCGTGGTTTTCAGGGTGTTGATCAGATTGCTGTCGCCTTTCCAGCCACCGGTCACGCGGATCAACAGATTCATATCTACTTTTTCGCCGGCGAGATCAACAGAGCCATCACCTTTTGCGTAAACCATTGGCGACTGGCCTTCCAGATCGTTTAGTTTCAGGGTGCCGTTTTTCAGCTGCCCCTGCGCTTTCAGTGTATCAATCTGGCTGTAATGCTCGTATTTATCCAGCCCCTGAACGCTGCTGGTATTACGGCTGATTGCCTGCTGGATAAGCTGCTGAATATTAAGTCCGTTCAGATGCGCATTGGTCATAGTAAGTTCAGCATTGCCCTGCCAGTTACGCGCAAAATCTTCTGCCGAGAGCCCCTTTCCGTTCACGTCTCCTTTCATAGAGAAGTTGCCGGTCAGCGCTTTCGGCAATCCGTAAGCAGTCAGCAGATCAGCCAGCTCAATATTATTCACATCCGGCGTCATGTGAACCTGAATGCTTTTGCCGGTCACATCCATATCACCCGGCAGGGAAAAACTTCCCGACCCAAGATTGCCACTGAACGTCGGCATCGCAACCTTACCCAACCGGTTATTAGCATTCAGTGCCAGATTTTGGATCTTCATCCCGCGATAGGTTAAATCCGCTACTTTCAGTGCCAGATTCGCATTGAAAGTCCGCAAAATGCTCAGGCCGTTCGGCTGCTCATCGACATTACGTGCAATGACCGGCGCGGAGGTGATTGATTGGGTGCTCTGCGCCGTCTGCTCAGCAGTTTTAGGCTGCCAGCCGGAAAGCGCATCCAGATCGAGTTTGTCAGCGTTTAAATTGAGCTGATAATTACCGATATCGCCACCCATCGTGGCAGAAGCAGTCCCTGAAATCTGATTATCATTCGCCGTTAACGCCAGCTGGGTGAGTTCCAGTGAATCATTATCGCGCTGATAACTGGCCTGCATCGAACCATTACCCTGAACACCTTTCACAGGGATGTCAGCGCCACTCAGCTGATAAGTGAATTTACTGATCTTAGCCGAAAAAGCCTGCGGATAATGCTGCATATCCACGTCTGCATTCATGGTGAATGCAAGGTCGCGCTGATTGCGGTTTATGCGGCTTGAAAGCTGAATGGTGGCCTGACGGTTATCGTTTTTATCAATTTCCATATTGATATCACGAACGTTTATCTGGTCATCATCGCCGCGCTGCCAGATAAGCAGACTGTCAGCAATGCTGATTTTATCGATATCAAACTTCCAGCCAGCTTCAAGTTCAGAAGCTCCGGGAGCGACAGGCGTTGGCATTGAAGGCGCAACAGGTGCATCGGGCTGATTCTCTTCAGTTTCAGGCGTCAGACGTATTACTGCGTTTTTCAACAGTACCTGTTTCACCGCCAGCTGATGAGAAATAAGAGGCCAGAGTTTAACGTCCAGCCGCATGTTTTCAGCACTGACAACCGGCTCTTTAGCGCCCGCCGCAGTAAGCGACGTCTGACCGGCAATAATGCTCAGCTGTGGCCAGACATGCCAGCGCAGCGATCCGTTGATGGCCAGCTGATATCCGCTTTTCACCTCGACCCGTTCCACCATGTACTGGCGGAAATCATTCGGGTTGATCAGAAACACCAGCGAAGTCATGCCGGCAATGATAACCACCAGTAAAATCACCAGTGTTGTCAGTAGTCTTCTCATGCCTTCCTCACGTTTTTATCCGTTATACGGATAAAAAACTGAATCAGTCTTCATCAATACGACTGGCAATTGCGCTTTGCTGGTCGCGGTATTTCGCATCCTGACGGCTGTTATAAGGACGTGCAGCAGAACCGGATAACGGTTCAAAGCTCAGCGCACCGATCAGCATTCCAGGGCGAAGCGCCAGCGGGAGCTTACCTGAATTATAGAACTCGAGAACAATCCGCCCTTTCCAGCCCGGATCAATACGATGTGCGGTTACGTGTACCATCAGCCCGAGACGCGCCAGTGAGGAGCGCCCGTCAAGCCAGCCGACCAGATCGTCAGGTATGGTGACCGACTCATAAGTAACCGCCAGCGCCAGTTCGCCAGGATGCAGGAAGAATGCTTCGCCTTCCGGCAATACAATTTCATCGCTCATCACTTTATCCAGTGCGGCGCTGACTTCGTCTTTCGGGCCACTCAGGTCGATATAACCCGCGTTATGGCCGAGGAAAACGCGGAAGCCGTTACCCAGACGCACATCTACGGTCGCACCGTTAATTCGTTCAACCGGCGGACGGGGTGAAATGCCTAATTTGCCGCTGTCGAGCCAGGCTTCTATATCTCGGTCGCAAAGTCTCATCGTATCTCCGGTATGTTTTCTGCAAATGGTTCCGCGATTAATTGAAGAACTGGCTGATTTTCGCCTTGAGAATATCAATCGCAATGCGGTTTTTGCCGCCGCGCGGCACAATGATGTCTGCGTATTGTTTTGAGGGTTCGATAAATTGCAGGAACATCGGGCGTACAGTCTTCTGATATTGCGCCATCACGGAATCCATAGAGCGGCCACGTTCGTTGACGTCACGTTTCATGCGGCGCATCAGACAGATATCCAGCGGGGTATCGACGAAGATGGAGAAATTCATTTCGTCACGCAAACGCGCATCGGTCAGGAGAAGGATCCCTTCCAGAATGATCACTTTCTTTGGTTTTAGTGTCACCGTCTCAGGCAGACGAGTGTGCTCAATGAAGCTGTAGCTCGGCAATTCAATCGCCTGACCAGACTTCATGGCTTGTAAATGCTGGAACAGTAAATTGTGATCCATCGCACTTGGATGGTCGTAGTTGGTTTTGACCCGCTCTTCCATGGTCATGTGGCTTTGGTCTTTATAGTAGCAATCTTCCGGGATAACCCCGATGTGCTCATCACCAACCTGATCACGAAGTTCACGGTATAACGTACTGGCGATGAGGCTTTTTCCCGAAGCAGATGCGCCAGCGATACCCACGATGACACACTGATGGAATTTGTCAGACATAAAATTAAAGACCTGATTTGGAAGTTGGAAGGCAAGCACAGACGTGTGCTTTGAACGCGCCAATTATAAGTACAAGACACTGCCTGATGCCAGCGTTAAGGCTGTGTAATCGCTGACATCCGGCATTAATTCACTGAGTTGGGGGATTAAACCGCTCTGAAAGCAATTTCTGTCGGGATAGCGTCACCTCTCCAGAACAATTGCGACGCAATTTTTGCCGCCAGTTCGCGGTAAATTGCAGTGAATTCACTTTCAGGATTAGAGACGACTGTCGGCTCGCCACGATCTAAATCTTCGCGCAGTGAAATATGCAGCGGTAATTGCGCCAGTAATTCACAGCGATATTTCTCAGCCAGACGCTGCGCGCCACCGGTGCCGAAAATCGGTTCGTGATGTCCGCAGTTGCTGCACACGTGCATACTCATGTTCTCGACGATGCCCAGAACCGGCACATGCACTTTCTCAAACATGACGATGCCTTTCATGGCATCCAGCAGCGCGATGTCCTGCGGCGTCGTTACCACCACCGCGCCTGTGACCGGAATATTTTGCGACAGCGTCAGCTGAATATCACCGGTGCCCGGCGGCAGGTCGATCACCAGATAATCAAGATCAGGCCACAGCGTATCGGAAAGCATCTGCATCAGCGCTTTACTGGCCATCGGGCCGCGCCACACCATGGCGTTTTCGTCGGTAACCAGATAACCAATGGAATTGGTCGCCAGTCCGTGCGCCATAATCGGCGACATATGCACACCATCCGGTGATGTCGGACGCTCTTCTTCCGTACCCAGCATATTCGGGACTGACGGACCGTAAATATCGGCATCCAGAATACCGACTTTCCCGCCCTCAGCGGCCAGTGCCAGCGCCAGATTCACGGCAGTCGTCGATTTCCCTACCCCGCCCTTACCCGAGCTGACAGCCAGAATATTGCGCACACCTTTAATACCCGGCTGATCGTTAGCGCGTTTCATGGTGGCGATATCGTGACGCAGGTTCCACTGAATAGCCGTAGCGCCGGTGACCCGCAGCAATTCTCCGCTGGTTTCGTCTTTCAGCACATCGAAACCGCTGTTCCAGGCAAACGGCAGCGTCAGGTCAATATGTAAAACACCGTCCATCAGCACGCAGTGATGCAATGCTTTTATCGCGGGTAAATCTTTTTGTAATGTGGAATGGCGGAAGGTGGCCAGTACGCCGGTCACTAGTGCGCGCAGCCCTGCGGGTGTGGTCTGCTGTGGGGATTGAGATGTCATCCCGGCTCCTTGAAAACTGGTTATCAGACTATTTATCTACTCATAAGCATAACAGAACACACGTAAGGAGATCCCCCCGTTTGTTTACGCGGGGCGGCGCTTTCGGTTAACATCAATGCCCCTGATTTCAACTACAGAAAGCAAGCTCTTACTATGGCTCAAGTCGCGAAAAAAATTTTGGTAACCTGTGCACTTCCGTACGCCAACGGATCCATCCATCTCGGTCACATGCTCGAGCACATCCAGGCTGACGTCTGGGTCCGTTACCAGCGAATGCGCGGCAATGAAGTGCATTTCATCTGTGCGGACGATGCGCACGGCACCCCGATCATGCTGAAAGCGCAGCAGCTCGGTATCAAGCCGGAAGAGATGATTGCCGAAATGAGCCAGGAGCATCAGAAAGATTTCGCCGGCTTCGGTATCAGCTACGACAACTATCACTCCACGCACAGCGACGAAAACCGTGAGCTGTCCGAGCTGATTTATGGTCGCCTGAAAGAAAACGGCTTCATTAAAAACCGCACCATTTCTCAGTTGTACGATCCGGAGAAAGGCATGTTCCTGCCTGACCGTTTCGTCAAAGGCACCTGCCCGAAATGTAAATCGCCAGACCAGTACGGCGATAACTGTGAAGTGTGTGGCGCAACCTACAGCCCGACTGAACTGATCGACCCGAAATCTGTGGTTTCCGGTGCGACGCCGGTGCTGCGTGATTCTGAGCATTACTTCTTTGATTTGCCGGAATTCAGTGCAATGTTGCAGGCGTGGACCCGCTCCGGTGCGCTGCAGGAACAAGTGGCGAACAAAATGCAGGAGTGGTTCGAACACGGTCTGCAACAGTGGGATATCTCCCGCGATGCGCCGTACTTCGGTTTTGAAATTCCTGATGCGCCGGGCAAATATTTCTACGTCTGGCTGGACGCGCCAATCGGCTACATGGGTTCTTTCAAAAACCTGTGCGACCGTCGCAGCGACCTGAATTTCGACGAGTTCTGGAAAAAGGATTCGACTACCGAGCTGTATCACTTCATCGGTAAAGACATCGTTTATTTCCACAGCCTGTTCTGGCCGGCGATGCTGGAAGGCAGCGGTTTCCGCAAGCCAACCAACCTGTTCGTGCACGGTTATGTCACCGTGAATGGCGCCAAGATGTCCAAATCGCGCGGCACGTTCATCAAGGCCAGCACCTATCTAAATCATCTGGATGCGGACTGCCTGCGTTATTACTACACCGCAAAACTGTCTTCACGCATCGACGATATCGACCTGAATCTGGAAGATTTCGTGCAGCGCGTTAACGCAGACATCGTGAACAAAGTGGTTAACCTGGCGTCACGCAATGCCGGTTTCATTACCAAACGTTTTGACGGCAAACTGGCTGACAAACTGGCCGATGAAGCGCTGTACAAAACCTTCACCGATGCCGCTGAAAGTATCGCTCAGGCGTATGACAGCCGTGAATCAGGCCGTGCAATCCGTGAAATCATGGCGCTGGCTGACCTGGCCAACCGCTATGTCGATGAGCAGGCACCGTGGGTAGTTGCAAAACAGGAAGGCCGCGACGCTGACCTGCAAGCCATCTGCTCAATGGGCATCAATCTGTTCCGCGTGCTGATGACTTACCTGAAGCCGGTTCTGCCTTCACTGTCAGAGCGCACTGAAGCCTTCCTGAACACAACGCTGGATTGGGACGCTATTGCTCAACCGCTGCTGTCGCATCAGCTGAATCCGTTCAAAGCGCTGTTTAACCGTATTGAGCTGGATAAAGTGACTGCGATGGTTGATGCGTCGAAAGAAGATATTGCGGCTGCGAAAGCTCCGGCAACCGGTCCGCTGGCGGATGATCCGATTCAGGAAACCATCACTTTCGATGATTTCGCCAAAGTGGATATGCGTATCGCGCTGATCAAAAGCGCTGATTTCGTGGAAGGTTCAGACAAACTGCTGCGTCTGCAACTGGATCTGGGCGGCGAAACCCGTCAGATTTTCTCCGGTATCCGTTCTGCGTATCCTGATCCGAAAGCACTGGAAGGCCGTCTGACCATCATGGTCGCCAACCTTGCACCGCGTAAAATGCGCTTCGGCATCTCTGAAGGAATGGTGATGGCGGCGGGCCCTGGCGGAAAAGACATCTTCCTTCTCAGCCCGGATTCCGGCGCACAGCCTGGTATGCAGGTGAAGTAAAACTCATGACTGCTCCTCCCCCTGCGAAGGGGGAGGTTGGGAGGGGGTTTTACAGACAAAATAAAGAGTTGGAGAAAACTTCAGCTTATTTTTTTTGACCTTAATACCCCACCCCGGCCCTCCCCTTCGCAGGGGTGGGAGCAAAATCACTTCGGCCAGTTCGGCCATATGGCTTTCGGATACTCCCTGTCGATGTCCGATTTCGCCAGTCCGATATCCTTCAGTTGATCCGCACTCAGCGAATGCAAAATCTTGCGGCTGACGCGGCGCTCATTCCAGCCATGTACCACTGCAAACACCTGTTTTAGCCAACCGCCCTTTCTCACAGGCATCTGTACTGCACTTTCATGCACCGCGATATCTGCACAAACCCTTGTCTCACATCCGGCAAACTGCCGTTCTTCAATGATATTTTTCATATTCTGCTCCCGTTGACGACCTGACATCAGGATCTAACAACGGGCAAAAACATTACAGATTCAGTTTTTTTGTATTTCAACCATACAGATCTGGATCTGATGACAGATTCAGCGTTAGATTGTGTTCATCTGTACTGCTTTCTTTGCGCAGGCGTTGAGGAAAAGATAATGAATCGTTACGAAAATCTGGCAAATGTCCTGAGTGATCGCATTGAACAGGGGCTGTATCCGGCGGGTATCCGTCTGCCTTCAGTGCGGGTGTTAAGCAGTGAACATGGCGTCAGCGTCAGTACAGTTCAGCAGGCGTATCGCGTGCTGGAAGAAAAACAGCTGGTGGAAGCCCGCCCGAAATCGGGTTACTTCGTCAAGGATGCCCGCATTCAGGCTGCTCTTCCTGCGGTATGCCGCCCGACGCAACGTCCGGTGGATATTTCCCAGTGGGATCAGGTACTGGAGCTGATCACTTCCCCGCATCGTCCCGGTGTGATTCAGTTAGGCCGCGGCTCTCCTGATGTCACTGCCGCCACGCTCAAACCTCTCAGCCGTCTGATGGGGCGCGCCGGACAGCATCAGAATCTGAGCGCGTTTCATTACGACAGTATTTATGGCTCCGAAGACTTACGTGAACAGATCGCCCGTCTGATGATTGACAGCGGCAGCCATATGGATGCCAGCAACATACTGATCACCACCGGTTGTCATGAAGCCCTGTCTATCGCCATCCGTTCAGTATGTGAACACGGCGATATCGTGGCGGTGGACTCCCCGAGTTTTCACGGCGCAATGCAGACTCTGAAAGGCTTTGGCATGAAAGCGCTGGAAATCCCTACCGATCCGGTTACCGGAATCAGTCTGGAAGCACTGGAGATGGCGCTGGAGCAGTGGCCGATTAAAGCCATACAGCTGACGCCCAACTGTAATAATCCGCTCGGTTACAACATGCCGGATGACCGTAAAAAAAGCCTGTTGCGTCTGGCGCAACGCTACGATATCGCGATTATTGAAGACGATGTTTACGGTGAACTGGCCTATCAGTATCCGCGCCCGGCGACCATTACCTCGTTTGATGAAGATGGCCGCGTGCTGCTGTGCAGTTCGTTTTCCAAAACGCTGGCGCCCGGTTTGCGCGTCGGCTGGATTGCGCCGGGCCGTTATCATGACCGCGCCCTGCACATGAAATACATCACCACCGGCGCATCAGCCACGCTGCCGCAAATCGCCATCGCGGATTTCATCAAACAGGGGCATTATCTGCAACACATGCGCCGCATGCGTAATCAGTACCAGCGCAATCTGTGCACCATGACCGACTGGGTGATGAAATATTTCCCATGTGGCACGCGTGTCAGCCGTCCGCAGGGAGGATTTCTGTTGTGGATCGAACTCGACGAACGCTTGGATACGCAGCGGCTTAACCGGCTGCTGGAAGAACACTTAGTGCAAATCGCCATCGGTTCGATATTCTCTGCCTCAGGGAAATATCGCAATTGTCTGCGCATCAACTATGCCCAGACGCTGACGGCGAAAACTGAGCGCGCCGTTCAGCAGGTTGGCCTGACCATTTCAAGGATGCTGGAAAACTGCTAAACGCCATCCGGAGCGACTTTACCGTGCAGATAGAATCGTTACCGCCACTCAACACGCTGGTGGCATTTGAATGCGTGGCGCGTTATTGCAGTTTTTCAAGGGCAGCGGACGAGCTGAATCTCACCCAAAGCGCCATCAGCCGGCAGATTATCCAGCTGGAAGAAATGCTGGGTTGTAAGCTTTTCCAGCGTGCCCAGCGGAAAACCACGCTGACACCGCGCGGAGAAACCTATGCCCAGCAGGTGCGAAAGCTGCTGGGGGATATTTCACAATCCACAGCTGAGGTGATGGGCTGGAACGGTTTACCGCAGGTCACGCTGGCCTGCACCAGCGCCATGAGTGGTCTGTGGCTTTCATCCCGTCTCTCGTCTTTACGCCAGCTTCTGCCGGATCTGCAAATCCGCATGAAGATTTCCGACAGCTTTTCTGATCTCAAGTCATCAGAATTCGATCTGGCTATCTTCTATCTGCGCGAGCCGCCGCCTGGTTATCACGTACAGGCGTTGTTCGATGAAGTGTGCTATCCGATGTGTTCACCGGAATTTCTCAAACGCCTGCCGCCTGATGCCAGCGCCGCCGATTTACTCGAACAAACCTTGCTTATACAGGATGACCCGCAGCGCGAATGGACCGGCTGGCACGACTGGGTAGGAATATCGGTTACCCTCTCCGACCAGCCCTAAAGCTGCCCCGCCCGAGTTACCAATAATATACGATAATAATTCGTTATTTTCAGGTAATACAAAGCGATGGCGAAATATAAACTTCCGCCATGAGGGTTCAGGTTCCTACACCCGACTGCGGATTTTGCCGCAGCGAGCAGACAATAACTGGATATCCACACATAGAAAATGGGCAAAATGCTGGGATGAGATACTGCTTCCAGAGAGTTTTTATGGTTTGCAGTGAGTTGCACGCGGCTACCTGTAAGACAGTGAACGGGCAATGCCGGATTTAGCTTTTTGCTCCTCACCCTGCGAAGGGGGAGGATGGGAGGGGGTTTTAAGGGCTAACACCTGGTTTGAGCAAACTTCAACTTATTAATTCGCTTTAATACCCCACCCCAGCCCTCCCCTTCGCAGGTAAGGGAGCAGATCGAGATTTGCCCTTTTCCGTGCGAAATGGAGGGAGTTGCCCGAATTCTGTATCAGATTTCAGGAATGATCGCCGTAATATCCCGGCTCTCCAGCACCCGTCCGTCCTGCGCTCGGATTTCCAGTTTGCGCAGTGGCTGGCGGTTTTCACTGTCCACAAGCTGCGTACAGGCTTCGCCTTCCTCAAACAAGTATTCACTTCCCCACTGCCCCAGCGCGACCAGCACCGGTTGCAGCGCCAGCCCCTTTTCGGTCAGCACGTAATCCTGATACGCCGAGCCATCAGCCGCCGGTTCAATTTTCAAAATGCCTTCGGCCACCAACGCTTTCAGGCGTGCGCTGAGAATGTTTTTTGCCGCACCCAGACTGCGCTGGAACTCGCTGAAACGCGAAATGCCACGCATGGCGTCGCGGACAATCAGCAGCGTCCACCAGTCACCAATGAGATCCAATGCGCGGCCAGCCGGACAAGGCGTGTTTTCCAGACGTGTTCGTTTCATGGCACCTCCTGCTTAAAGAATCTGGTTGCATTATAAAACCACCAGTGCTAAAAATCATCTGGTTTCATTATTAAACCACTAAATCAACCCAGAGGTTCTTATGTCAGATTCCATTCGTTCTCAGTCTTTGGCGTTAATCACCGGCGCATCCACCGGTATTGGTGCGACATACGCCGATCGTCTCGCTAAACGCGGCTATGATCTTATTCTTGTGGCCCGTGATGCACAGCGCCTGAATGCGCTGGCTGAAAAGCTGCAACAGGAGTCCGGCGTAAAAGTGACGGTGTTACCCGCAGACTTAACCCGCAGCGAAGACCTGTCGCGAGTAGAAGATTTTATCCGCGCGACGCCGCAAATTTCCCTGCTGATCAATAACGCCGGCGCGTCACTCAAAGCAGGTTTTGAGAACAGTGATGCCGATGCCATCGAGAATCTGATCACCCTGAACGTCACCTCGGTGGCACGCCTTTCCCGCGTGGCGTTTGATGGCCTGATCAAGCATAAAGACGGCGCGATTATTAATATCGCCTCGGTAATGGCGCTGACGCCGGAGCTGCAATCTGCTGTGTATTCCGCGACGAAAGCTTTTGTGCTTACCTTCAGCCAGACGCTGCAATTTGAAATGGCAGAACGCGGTTTGTACGTTCAGGCCGTATTACCTGCCGCAACGCGTACAGAAATCTGGGAACGTTCGGGTAAAAATATTGATGAAGTACCAGGGGTAATGGAAGTCGGTGAACTGGTGGATGCTGCCTTGCTGGGCTTCGATCGCAAAGAAAAAATCACTATTCCGCCATTGCAGGACGAAAAACAGTGGGACGACTTTGATGCCCTGCGCGGCGCGATGGTGCCGAACTTCCTGCAAGCTCACGCGGCACCACGTTACAAAGCCTGACAGTGAGACATTGACCAGTAACATAAATTTACTGGTCAATGTTGATTCGCTTTGCAAATATGTTAATTCGACAACTTTGTGAAGTGAATACGATGACCGAATATGTAATTGCTGCACCCGAAGTTCCGTCTCTCGCCATCGAAGGCCAGAGCGCCCGTTTTCCATTGCGCCGCGTGTACTGCGTTGGTCGTAACTATTCCGAGCACGCCCGCGAAATGGGTCATGATCCGGATCGCGAGCCGCCGTTCTTTTTTGGCAAACCCGCTGATGCCGTTATCCCTGCCAGCGGTAACGTGCCTTATCCGACACTGACCGAAGATCTGCATTACGAAGTGGAACTGGTCGTCGCGATTGCCAAAGGCGGCAAAAATATCACGGCTGAAGATGCGCTGTCGCATGTCTGGGGTTATACCGTCGGCGTGGATCTGACCCGTCGCGATATTCAGGCGCAGGCCAAGAAACAAGGTCGTCCGTGGGATTTCGCCAAAGGTTTTGATGATTCCGCACCGGCCAACCCGCTGCTGCCCGTCAGTCAGACCGGTCATCCTGCCAGCGGTAAAATCTGGCTGGATGTGAACGGTGAAAAACGTCAGCGCGGTGATTTACGTGATCAGATCTGGCAGGTGGCGGATGTCATCAGTTATCTGTCGCAGGCCGTTGAACTTAAACCTGGCGATCTGATTTACACCGGCACACCGGCAGGCGTTGGCGCTGTGGTGCGCGGTGATGTGATTACCGGTGGTATCGAAGGCCTGAGCGATTTCAGCTTCACCATCGTGTGATTCATTCAGGACGTCTGGCTTCAGGCGTCCTTCTCTCCGATTTTTCTCTGATTCTCTTCCTCGATAATCGGGATTAACTTCTCAAATGCACAGGCGCTTGAAGGGTCGAAAAGCGACAGCGTTTCAATCTGACTGAGTAAAATCACTTTGCGAAATTTCAGCGCATTCACCGGATCCGATACCGGCGTAATGCCGTGTTCCTGATAATAACGGGCATAGTTATGCTCGACGCGCAGCTCCAGCGTATCTTTATCGCGATACCCGCTGACCATCGGGATCACCACCACATTGTCCGACGAACTGGTTTCACATCGCGCGGTATGCACCATGCCAATATAGACGCGCCGCGACTGTAAGGTGATAAACACCATATCGCCCTCTTCCATGCACTGATACAAAAGCCCTTCCACACCGTTGGCGCGGGTGAGCTGTTTGTACAACTGTTTGCGTCCGGCGGTATTGAGCCGCAAGCCCGGCGACCAGGTGGTGCGCACCAGACACAGCATCACGGAAACACCGAGCATGATGACGACCGGCGCCTGAATGCCTAAGAAACTCCAGTTGATGAAATCTCTGTGGTAATGCACATCCTGATGCAAATGCGGGATGGCAGGCAGCCAGTTCACGACGTATGAAATTCCCCACAGCGCCATATACACCAGAGCAATCACCAGCACGCCCTGCAGGACAAAAATGCAGCCGTATAACGCCACCAGAAAATAGACGTCCCAGCCGAAGGTACGTTTGAGTTTGAAGCGCGATGAGATGTCGCGGGTGGTGTACCAGTACCCGCAAACCATTAACACCATGAAAACCGCTGTCGCCATTACAGCACGCTCATGCGTTTGACGTGGCGGTCGAAGTCTTCACGCATATCCTGATTTGCCGGATTCACCGAGGCGGTACCGTTTTCATCAATCAAAATACGCTCACCCTCCTCAATCGTATCTTCCATGTCTGCTGCACTGAACAGCCCGAGGAATTTTTCCGGGCTGGAGAAAATCTGTAACATAATCTTAAACATAGGTTTGCCTCTTTTAACTAAAGAGTAAGCCTAGTCAAAGATGAGAGATACTTTCACGCTTTCGGATTTTTTACAGGCAACAAAATTTTTAGTGCTGCATGTAACGAAAAAGGGCCACCTTGCGGCAGCCCTTTGCTGAAAATCTCTGAATTAAGTTAATTACTTCGCATCCAGACTTTCATGATGTGCTTCTTCGTGAGCGGCCTGCTCAGCATGGACTTCCGCCGCGCGTTTGCGCAGACCAATCCAGCCCAGAATCAGCAGGATAATCAGTACCGGAATCGTCGCCACGGTGTAAGTGCCGTTCGGATAGTCAAACGCCATCAGGATCAGCACGCCCGCCAGAAATGCCAGCGTCAGCCACGAGGTGACCGGTGCCCACGGCATTTTGAAGGAGACGTCTTTCGCACGGCCTTCTTTGATAGCCTTACGCAGCTTCATCTGACATACGATGATGAAAGCCCATGAACTGAGGATGCCGAGTGACGCGACGTTCAGGACAATTTCAAATACCTGCGATGGCACGTAGTAGTTAAGTACCACGCCGATGACATAAATACCCACAGTGACCAGAATACCAGCGTAAGGCACCTGCTGTGCGCTCATCTTCGACATGAATTTCGGCGCAGAACCGCCCATCGACAGGGAACGCAGAATACGACCGGTGGAATACAAGCCGGAGTTCAGACTCGACAGCGCCGCAGTCAGTACCACGATATTCATGATCGTGCCGATGTAAGGCACGCCCAGTTTGCTGAAGAAAGTCACAAACGGGCTTTGCCCCGCCTGATACGCATTCCACGGTAACAGCAGAACCAGCAACACCACGGAACCGACGTAGAATAACGCGATACGCCAGATAACGCTGTTGATGGCTTTTGGCAGCACTTTTTCAGGATTTTTGGTTTCGCCTGCCGCCGTACCGACCAGCTCGATAGCCGCGAACGCGAAGACCACGCCCTGCACCAGAACCAGCGCCGGTAACAACCCGTGCGGGAAAATACCGCCGTTATCGGTGATCAGATGGAAACCGGTTGTATTGCCGTCCAGCTGTTTGCCGGTGCCGAGGAACACCACGCCGACAACCAGGAACAGGGCAATCGCCGCGACTTTGATCAGCGCAAACCAGAATTCCATCTCAGCGAACCACTTCACGCCGATCATGTTCATGGTGGCGACAATCGCCAGCGCGCCCAGCGCAAACATCCATTGCGGGACATCACCGAAGGTTCCCCAATAGTGCATGTAAAGAGCCACTGCGGTGATATCGACAATGCCGGTCATCGCCCAGTTGAGGAAGTACATCCAGCCTGCAACGTAAGAGGCTTTTTCGCCCAGGAACTCGCGGGCATAAGAGACGAAACTGCCGCTGGTCGGACGGTGTAAAACCAGTTCACCCAGCGCACGTAAAATAAAGAATGAGAAAATACCACACACCGCATACACGATTGCCAGCGCCGGGCCAGCCATTTGTAAACGCGCGCCCGCGCCGAGAAATAAACCGGTGCCGATAGAACCACCAATGGCAATCATCTGAACCTGACGATTGCCCATACTTTTGTGATACCCGTGTTCGTGCGAGTCCAGCCAGCGTCTTTTCGCCGCGTGCTTCGCCTCTGCCGATTTTTTATGAGACTTCATTCGATCTTGTTCTCCAAAAATAACCTTCACCTGACGTCGGGTGCTGCAAGCAAACGATTGCAAGCCTCAACGTTTATGGGGTTTACCCACTGTAGTTTTTTTAGCCGGAACTGTTTTGGTGCAATAACGGCGAAGGATGCTACCTTTTCTCATTAACCGTGGCAAAAAAAAACGTCATTAAAAATTGTGAACAGTCATATTTCGCGCAACGAATTTTGCGCTTGCGTGCGGTTACGGGGTTTCTTTAGGCGAACATTCTTTTCTCACCCGCTCAATATTGATCGACAGATACATGATCTCTTCCGTCGTCAGATCCCGCTGATATTGGGCGGCAAGGTAATCGCCGATTTTCTCCGAACACTGCCAGGCTTGCGGATAGTTCTCTTTCACGGCCACATGCAGGGTCATGTCGTCATCCGCGACAACAGTGCGGCTGAGCATGCGCTGTGCGAAGAATTTCAGATGGGTGACGAAACGCTGATAACTCAGCGATTCTTCGTCATATTCGATACGCAGCTGGTATTTCACCAGATTGAGGATTTCCTGCATCACGCGGGTGATTTGCGCCACTTCCGGCATTTCGCCATTAAGCTGAGCGTTCACCAGATGCAGTGCGATAAACCCGGCTTCATCCACCGGAAGGCGCACCCCCAGGCGCGCATGGATAATCTCCAGCGCCTCCAGTCCCAGCGCATACTCTTTCGGATAAAGGCGGCGGGTTTCCCACAGCAACGCATTGCTGATCGGCACGCCCTTTTTCTGTCGCTCAATGGCAAAATTACAGTGATCAGTGAGCGCAATGTATAAATTTTCCTGCAATTTCCCCAGCCGTCCGCGCGCCAGCGTGATGATCTGGTCGCAGGTGGTCATGACTTCCATCGGAATATGCGAGAGCAGTTCTGTCAGATGCGCGACCAGTTCGTCGCTCTGTAATGCGAAGATTTTTTCGATTTTACTGTCATCGAGTTCGTCTCCGGTTTTCTTCATAAACGCCAGCCCGCGGCCCATGACGACCTGTTCCCGCAGCTGATCGTTGACAACCACCACCACGTTATTATTGAGTATTTTGGCGATTTTCATTGTTATTCCCTGAAAAGAAAAACCCGACCGTCCGAATGGATGGTCAGGTTTTGTCTGCCGCAGTCTTTGGATCTGCCTGATAATTTTACCAGATCCGATCCTCAGCCAGACGTAAAATTTGCACTCAGAACGTGACGATGGCTTTCAATCCTGTCACCCACGCATCCTGCGTTTCCTTCACCCCGCCCGGACGATACCAGTACTGCAAATCCGGTTGCAGAATCAGCCACGAACGGACTTTTATCTGATAGTACAAATCGGCGTTCACCGAGTGACCGGACAGCGGCGTATAGAGCGGATTGCCGTAATCATCCACCTGATAAATCGTATTCAGGTTTTCCTGATTCTGGCGGTAATGATTACTCATTTTAATATACGTCATCCCAAAACCCAGCCAGTCATCAGGACGCGCATCAAACAACCCGCGATAGCGCATGGAAGCAGCCTGCGTATGATGAATGGCGTTGCTGCGCTGATCCCCCAGACCTAGGCTGTATGACACGCTCATGCCACGGTTCGGATCGTCGCCACGTTGTGTCACCTGCTGGTTGAAACCGGTGTACATAAACCAGGTGCTGCTGTGTTTGCGATAACCTTCGGGATCTGTTGCGCCCACGCTCTGCGTTTTCCCTTCCGATAAATCGGTTTGCGGCGAGTTGGTATACAGCAAACCCACGTTATAAATGCCCGGCAAACCATTCACTTTGGTTTTCAGTTCGGCTTCCATCGGCAACAGAATGCCGCGTGCGCCTTTCAGCGAACCGCTCCAGGCGTATTTGCGGTCAGAGGCATCGGGGTTTTGTTCCATAATACCGGTTTTAAGCGTCAGTTCTGGCGTCAGCTTGTACTGGAAAGTGGTGCCCCAGTAATGTTTATTCCAGTTATACCAGGTCATCGAGTTAGCCGATTTACCGCCACACTGGCTGAGCAGCTGGAAATCACACGGGATAATCTGATCGAAATCCTGATTCTTGTTCATCATACCGATGCGCCAGTGCAGTTTTCGGTCATCGAAACTACGGCCAAACGTCAGCCAGCCCAGACGGGTTATCGACTGTCCGCCCCAGCTTTCCTGGGCGAGATCGTTAAACCCGACGCGCGGATCCTGCGTACGTTTGGACGTCAGGTTGTCATCGTGGTTACGGTTAACAATGTTCCCTTCAATGGCCGCATCAGGAATGCCGGTGTACATCTCCAGATCCTGGGTAAACGTCAGCGAGAACTGATCGATATACGCCAGATGTTTATCATGGTTATAACCGCCGCCTGCGTTATAAGACGACTCGCTCAGATAACCAAGCTGATAATGAAATCCATGGTCTTCAATAATCGGGCGAATACCCAGCATATCGCCGAACATACCTTCGCCGGGCGCCTCAAAACCTAATACCGTACCATTCCAGTTATCCGCAGCCTGTGCTGAATGAATACCTGCAGCTGACATACACAGCGCCAGAAAACTGCTTTTCAGCAGCCGGTAATTATTTTTTAAAATATATGTAGGTGTTGCAGAAGTCTTAGAAATTTTCATCTTTATATTTCCGTTTTATTATTTTAAATCATCATTATTATTTTTGGGCAATACAAGGGCGGACAGGCGGCTTATAAATTTATAAGCCGCATCAGTTATTTATTATTAAAGGTTAAGTTCAGATCAGGATTTTAAAGCCGCGCCGTTTGAATTGATCACTTCTTTATACCAGAAGAAGCTTTTCTTACGGCGACGTTCCAGCGTGCCATTCCCCTGGTCATCACGGTCAACGTAGATATAACCATAGCGTTTGGAGAACTCGGCTTTCGAGGCGCTGACCAGATCAATCGGCCCCCAGCTGGTGTAGCCCATCACTTCCACACCGTCTTCAATGGCTTCACGTACCTGAACCAGATGGTCATTGATATATTCAATGCGGTAATCGTCGTTGATGCTGCCATCTGCTTCGACTTTATCACGCGCACCTAATCCGTTTTCCACAATAAATAATGGCTTCTGGTAACGATCATAAAGTTCATTCATTAAAAAGCGCAAACCTACCGGATCAATCTGCCAGCCCCATTCGGAACTTTGCAGATGCGGGTTAGGCACCATATTTAATATATTGGCGCGCGCTTTAATATTTTGCTCTTCGTCAGTGGTTACACAACCGGTCATATAATAACTGAATGAAATAAAGTCGACCGTTTCTTTCAGTGCCGCTTTATCTTCAGCAGTAATATTAATTTCCATGCCACGATCTTTAAAGAAACGCTTCATGTATGCCGGATATGCGCCGCGCACCTGAACATCGCCAAAGAATAACCAGTCGCGGTTTTGCTGCAAGGTTTCCATCATGTCGGCAGGTTTGCAGGTCAGCGGATACAACATTCCGCCGAGCAGCATATTGCCGATTTTGCCGTCAGGGATGATCTCGTGGCAGGCTTTTACCGCTCTGGCGCTGGCCACCAGCTGATGATGAATGGCCTGATAAATTTCCTGTTTGCTGCTGTCTTCCGGCAAGCCGACGCCGGTGAACGGCGCATGTAGCGACATGTTGATTTCGTTGAACGTCAGCCAGTGTTTCACCTTATTTTTGTAACGGCTGAACACCGTACGGGCGTAGTTTTCAAAGAAACCGATGGTGTCGCGACTGCCCCAGCCACCGTGGTTTTTCACGATACCATACGGCATTTCATAGTGAGAAAGCGTCACCAGCGGTGTAATCCCATATTTTGCCATTTCATCAAACAGGCGGTCATAAAAGGCCAGACCGGCTTCGTTTGGCTGCAATTCATCGCCCTGCGGGAAAATACGCGTCCAGGCAATTGAGGTACGCAGCACGGTGAAGCCCATTTCGGCGAACAATTTCATGTCTTCCGGATAACGATGATAGAAATCAATCGCCACATCTTTCACGCCGAAATCGCCTTCAGTACGTTCCTGCTCCGGACCAAAAACGCCTTGCGGTTGCAGGTCAGATGTTGATAAGCCTTTACCGTCAGTCAGATATGCACCTTCCACCTGATTGGCTGCGACTGCGCCGCCCCATAAGAAACCGTCTGGGAATTGCTTGTTCATGTGAACCTCCTGGCTCTGGTCGTTATCGTAATAAAGTGAGTAATGAAGCTTGTTCGCTGGTGTCCTGACCAACGCTTGCCGGAATGACATCAAGATAGTCATCGCTGTTGGTGACCAGCACCGGTGTGGTCAGGTCATAGCCGGCATCGGAAATGCCCTGCATATCGAATTCCAGCAACAAATCGCCCTGCTTCACCACCGCATCAACCGCGATGCGTGGCGTAAAGAATTTGCCGTCCAGCTTCACCGTATCGATGCCGACGTGGATCAGAATTTCTGCACCCTCGTCAGATTCAATCCCGATGGCGTGATGGGTTTTGAACAGGGAAACCACGGTGCCATTTACCGGCGATACTACCCGCCCCACTGCTGGCACCACCGCCACGCCTTTGCCCAGCAGACCACTGGCGAACGTCGGGTCTTTAACCTGATCGAGTGCGATACAGGTACCGGTCATCGGGCTGGCAATCAGGGTTTTTCCGCGTGGTGCCTGAACGGCCTCCGCTTTGGCCTTTTCGGTGATTTCCGGCGTTGCCGCTTCTTCTTTCATGCCGAAGAAATAGGTTGCAAATGCGGCAAACACCAGGGCAATCAGCGTCCCGGCAATGGCGGCGGTCACCGTTTTATCAAAGCCGGTTGGCGGAATAATCTGCGTGAAAGTGAAGATGCTGGCGAATCCGAAGGAATACGCCGTGGTCTGGAAATACCCGAGGATCGCCGCCCCCAGTGCACCACCGGCGCAACCGAAAATAAACGGACGCCGACGCGGCAGATTGATGCCGTAAACCGCGGGTTCCGTAATCCCAAAAATCCCCGCGCTGATGGCTGAACCCGCCAACGCTTTCGTTCGCGCATCTCTGGCGCGCAGCATCACGCCAATCACTGCCCCGACCTGCCCCATCACGGCGGGCAATAACAGCGGCAGCATGGTGTCGTGACCGAGAATACTGAAGTTGTTGATCATCAGAGGCACCAGCCCCCAGTGCAGACCGAAAATCACACACACCTGCCACAGTGCGCCCATAAAGGCACCGGCAATCATCGGGCTGATGTGATACACAAACTGATAGCCGTTAGCCAGTTGCTGGCTGGCCCAGGTGGCGACAGGACCGATAATCAGGAAGGTCAGCGGCACCACGACCATCAGGCAAATAAGCGGCGTGATAAAGTTACGCAGCGCAGAAGGCAGGATTTTCATGGCCCGTTTTTCCAGCCAGCTTGATACCCACGCGGCCAGGATCACCGGGATCACCGATGAGGCGTAATTAATAAAGACCAGCGGAATACCGAAGAAATGCTCGCCCTGCGCACCAGGTTGCTGTGCCTCAAACGCGGCGATCATCAGCGGATGCACCATCGCCCCGCCAATCATCATGGTAACGAACGGGTTACCGCCGAATTTTTTACCGGCAGTGAAACCGATCACCAGCGGGAAGAAGTAAAACATGGCGTCACTGGCGGCGAACCAGACTTTGTAGGTACCGCTTTCCGGCACCATCCATCCGCACGCCAGCGCCAGTGCCAGAAAACCTTTCAGGATCCCTGACGCGGCCATGATGCCGATAAACGGGGTAAAAATGCCGGAGATAACGTCAATCGCCCGGGCAAATAAACTGCCCTTATCACCGCTGTCATCGTCGCCGCTGTCGGAAAGCGCACTGCCTTTCACCAGCGCTTCATAAACCGCACCAACGTGGTTGCCGATCACCACCTGAAACTGGCCGCCGCTCTCGACGACCATGATGACACCCGGGTTTTCTTTTAGCCCGGCAGCGTCGGCTTTACTCGTATCTTTTAATTTAAAACGTAATCGGGTGGCACAATGCACCACGCTGTTGACGTTATCCTTTCCGCCCACTCCGCGGAGAATTTCATCGGCTAATGTACTGTATTCCATAGTGTTATCTCATCAGAGTAATGGCGTCGTGCACGACATTGCCGGTGTATTTCAAAGGGGCGGCCTGCCCCTGAATTCAGGCCAAAAAAAAACCTAAACGTCCGGTGTCTTCGTCATACACGAAGAAACGAGAAGTTTAGGTTTTGCCTGTCAGACAGTAACAATCCTGCTTTCTGAAACGGATTCTCTGGCGAATCGGAAACAGAAACAAGTCGTAATATTCGCCGGATGATGAAACTGTGATCGGCTTCAGATTTTGTGCTAAAAGCAGGCATCTGACCGGAGCAGCCTCAATCTGATCCTGCTCACAAACCGGAAACAAAATTAAATAACGTAAAATGCATATTCGTTTCCTCAATTGTTTACGCGCCCTCCATTCTCAATACTTCTGTTTATATTTCGTCTTTTAACGCGTTATCCCTGCATTCCCATCCGGAAAATCAAGGAGATATAAAATGACTCACCTGTATCAGGATGCTTCACAGCCCGTCGCTACCCGCGTCGCCGACCTGCTTGCACGCATGACGCCCGCTGAGAAATATGCCCAGATGCACGCGTTCTGGCTGATCCTCGACAGCAACGGGAAGCATAAAGAACGGTCCGATCTGAGCGATGATTTTGCCGGGCATAAACAGACTCTGGCGCTGGAGGAGCAACTGGCGCTGGGCGCGGGACAAATCACGCGCCCCCTGGGAACGCACGTGGTCAGCCCGGCAGAAGGCGTGCGCGCCCTGAACCGGCTGCAAAAAATGCTGGTTGAAGAAACACGGCTGGGCATTCCGGCGATGTTCCACGAAGAATGTCTGGTCGGTTTATTGTGCAAAGACGCCACACTGTTCCCCTCTTCCCTGAGTTATGCCTCGACGTGGGATCCGCAACTGGTGGAGCAAATTGCAGGCGCTATCCGCGGTGAAGCGCAAAGCGTTGGTTGTCATCAGGGCCTGGCGCCGGTGCTGGATGTTTCCCGCGATGTCCGCTGGGGACGAACTGAGGAAACCTTTGGCGAAGATCCTTATCTGGTTGGCGTCATGGCGACGGCTTACGTGCGTGGTTTGCAGGGTGAAAAACGTGACCTGCTGGCCACGCTGAAACATTATGTCGGGCATTCATTCAGCGAAGGGGCGCGTAACCATGCGCCGGTGCATCTCGGTTTCCGCGAGCTGAATGATACTTTCCTGCTGCCGTTTGAAATGGCGGTAAAACTGGCGAATGCCGGTTCGGTGATGCCGGCTTATCACGACATCGACGGGCAGCCTTGCCACAGCGATCACTTCCTGCTGACCGAAGTTTTGCGCGAACAGTGGGGATTCGATGGTCTGATTGTTGCCGATTACGGCGGCGTCAGTCTGTTGCACCAGCATCATAGCGTCAGCCATGACGACGCGGAATCCGCCGCGCTGGCGTTTAATGCCGGTCTGGATATCGAATTGCCGAAAGGCGATTGCGCGCAGCATCTTGCCGATGCGGTTTCACGTGGCCTGATTGATATGGCGAAAATTGACGAGATCGTCGCCCGCGTGCTGACCGAAAAATTCCGCCTCGGGCTGTTTGAACAGCCTTACGCCCTTGATCCGCAGCCACAAATGCAACAACCCGCCACACGGGAGCTGGCCTGGAAAGCCGCCGTCCGTTCCGTCACCCTGCTGGAGAATAATGGCATCCTGCCGCTGAAACCCAAATCCGGGCAGAAAATCGCAGTGATCGGCCCGACGGCAGACGATCCGCTGGCGTTACTCAGCGGTTACAGCTTCCCCGTGCATCTGATCATCAGCGAAATGGAGGCACAGACGGAACAGGTCACCACGCCGTTACAGGCCTTGCGTGACGCCTACGGCGAGCAAAATATCCGGTATGCAAAAGGTTGCCATATTCTTGAAAAACGCACCGCCGGTGCGCCGGTCTTCCCGGGCGATGCCGGCTCAGCCATGCAAAAGTCGCCGGTATCACGAAGTACCACGCTTATCCCACAGGCCGTTAAACTGGCCGAGGAAAGTGACGTCGCACTGGTGTTTGTCGGCGATCTGGCCGGATTATTCCAGAGCGGCACCGTCGGAGAAGGCTCTGATACGGACAGCCTGCAATTACCGGGTGTTCAGCAACAGTTGCTGGAAGAGATTGTCGCGACCGGCAAACCGATCATTGTGGTAATGACCGGCGGTCGTCCGTATTCCCTTGGCGGACTGGAGGAAAAAGTCGCCGGGTTCCTGATGGCGTTTGCGCCCGGTCAGGAAGGCGGACGTGCAATTGCCGATATCGTCAGCGGCAAAGAAGCACCGTCCGGCAGGCTGGTGGTTTCCGTGCCGAAAAGCGCCGGTGCCATGCCCTATTATTACAATCACAAACTGAAAAGTGGCGGCACGCCAATTGCGTTCCACTTCGGTGCAAAATATCCGTTTGGCTTCGGGCTGAGCGGCACCACGTTCCGCTATCACGATCTGCAACTCAATCAGCAACCGGTCGCCATCGAAAATGGCGATATTGCAGTACAAATCAAAGTCACCAATACCGGAACTCAGGCAGGCAGCGAGGTGGTGCAGGTTTATCTGCGTGACTGTATGGCATCACTGGTGCGCCCGATGCAGGAACTCAAAGCTTTTGAGCGCGTAGAGCTGGAGGCCGGACAAACCGCAACGCTGAATTTCAGCATCCCGACCGACATGCTGAATTTCACCAGTCACGCCGGTAAGCGCATCGTCGAACCGGGTTCTGTTGAAGTTCAGGTGGGCTCTTCAAGCACCGATATTCATGCAACAGGAAAGGTGATTCTGGCGGGTGAAGTGCGCGAGTTGCCACGCAACTGGCGGATGGTCAGCCGTTGTGAAGTCAGTCAGTAATTTCTGCTGGCTGAAATAAGCAAAACGGACGCTCAGGGCGTCCGTTTTGCTTTCTGCGCACAGAACCGGTTATTCCGTTTCTCTCGCGATACCGAAGTGCTTATAAGCATGATTCGTCGCCATACGCCCGCGCGGTGTGCGCTGAATAAAGCCTTGCTGGATCAGGAAGGGTTCGATGACATCTTCAATCGTCTCGCGCTCTTCACCAATCGCCGCAGCTAAGTTATCCAGCCCGACCGGCCCGCCGGTGAACTTATCGATAATTGCCAGCAGCAGCTTTCGGTCCATGTAATCGAAACCTTCGGCATCGACATCCAGCATATCCAGCGCGCCGTTCGCAACGTCACCATTGATAGTGCCGTCGCCTTTCACTTCTGCGAAATCACGCACACGGCGTAATAAGCGGTTAGCGATACGCGGGGTACCGCGTGAACGGCGGGCTATCTGATGCGCGCCCTCTTCCGACAATTCCAGCCCGAGACACGACGCACTGCGCCCGACGATGTGCTGTAAATCTGCCACCTGATAAAATTCCAGACGTTGCACAATACCAAAACGGTCACGCAACGGTGACGTCAGGGAACCGGCGCGGGTGGTGGCTCCAATCAGGGTAAACGGGGGTAAATCGAGTTTGATGGAACGCGCCGCCGGGCCTTCACCAATCATGATATCCAGCTGGTAGTCTTCCATTGCCGGATACAAAATTTCTTCAACAACCGGCGACAGACGGTGGATTTCATCGATGAACAGCACGTCATGCGGCTCAAGATTGGTCAGCATCGCGGCCAGATCACCGGCCTTTTCAAGCACCGGACCCGACGTGGTGCGTAAATTGACGCCCATTTCGTTCGCCACGATGTTAGCCAGCGTGGTTTTCCCCAGTCCCGGAGGGCCGAAAATCAGCAGGTGATCGAGCGCATCTTTGCGTTGCTTAGCCGCCTGAATAAAGATTTCCATTTGCGAACGCACATGCGGCTGCCCGACGTATTCGCTGAGCAACTTCGGGCGGATCGCACGGTCAATGACTTCTTCTTCACTGAAAACTTCTGAAGAAATCAGGCGGTCAGCTTCAATCATCGTTTACCTCACAGCGCCGCGCGCAGCGCTTCTCTAATCAACGTTTCAGATTCCGCACCCGGCTTCGCCACTTTGCTGATCATGCGGCTGGCTTCAGGTGGTTTGTATCCGAGGGATATCAGGGCTGCAACGGCTTCGCCTTCGGCGTCAGATTCTTTTGCTTTCGACGCCGATGCAGGTAGCGTGATATCAGTATGATTGTTAAATAGATCACCGTTTAATCCTTTAAACCGGTCTTTCATTTCAACGACCAGGCGTTCTGCGGTTTTCTTACCGACGCCAGGTAACTTGATTAATGCGGTGATTTCTTCCTTTTCCACCGCACTGACAAACTGCTGTGCCGACATGCCTGACAGGATCGCCAGCGCCAGCTTCGGCCCCACACCGTTCACCTTGATCAGTTCACGGAACAGCGCGCGCTCTTGCTTATCGTTAAATCCGTAGAGCAACTGGGCATCTTCACGGACGATAAATTGCGTGAAGATGATAGCTTCCTGACCCAGCTCCGGCAACTCGTAAAAACAGGTCATCGGCATATGCACTTCATAGCCCACGCCGTTAGTTTCAAGCAGCACCAAAGGGGGCTGTTTTTCCAGAATAATGCCTCGTAGTCTGCCTATCACGTTCATTTTCCTTATCAGGTCAAAAGCAGCGATGTTTATATCATAAAAAAGGCTGGATGAATATCCAGCCCAATGGACTTGCGGCGTCTATCGCATACGTCCGCGAGCCATCTGTAATTTGTCCGAGCTCAGACGAATGGCGTTCTGGCTCATGTGGCAATGTGTAATCGCAATCGCCAGCGCATCGGCGGCATCCGCCTGGGGATTTGCCGGTAATTTCAAAATGGAACGCACCATATGTTGAACCTGCGATTTTTCAGCCGCTCCGGTACCCACGACAGTCTGTTTCACCTGCCTCGCCGCGTATTCAAACACCGGCAAATCCTGATTCACCGCTGCCACGATCGCCGCGCCACGTGCCTGCCCGAGCTTTAACGCCGAGTCGGCATTCTTCGCCATAAACACCGATTCGATGGCAAAAAAATCAGGCTGAAACTGGGTAATGATTTCCGACACACCGGCGTAAATCAGTTTCAGACGTCCCGGCATATCGTCCACCACCGTGCGGATGCACCCGCTGCCGAGATAGCTGAGCTGACGCCCTGTCTGGCGGATAATGCCATAGCCGGTAATACGCGAACCGGGGTCGATCCCCAGAATAATAGCCATAGCCAGTCAACGCCTTGTGTTGTCGTTTTTTTGGAAAGTTGGGGGAGAGTATAAACTGCTGAGGCACAACAGGATAGCCAGCCGGTGGTAGCCACCGGCGGCACTGAGATTACAGAGTTTCTGCGATCTCGTCGGAGATTTCACCGTTGTGGTAAACCTCCTGCACATCGTCACAATCTTCCAGCATGTCGATCAGGCGCAACAGTTTAGGTGCAGTTTCTGCATCCATGTCGGCTTTGGTCGATGGGATCATGGTGACTTCAGCGGAATCAGCTTTGTAACCGGCAGCTTCCAGCGCATCTTTCACTTCGCCCAGATTTTCCCAGGCAGTGAAGACATCAATAGCGCCGTCATCGTAAGAAATGATGTCTTCAGCGCCCGCTTCCAGCGCAGCTTCCATCAGCACGTCTTCATCCAGGCCAGGAGCGAAAGTAATCACGCCTTTTTTGGAGAACAGGTAAGCCACGGAACCGTCGGTACCCAGATTGCCACCGGTTTTGGTGAAGGCATGACGCACTTCTGCCACGGTACGGTTGCGGTTATCACTCAGACATTCAACCATGATGGCTGAGCCACCCGGACCGTAACCTTCATAAATGATGGTTTCCATGTTGGTGTCTTCGTCACCGCCCACGCCACGCGCGATAGCGCGGTTGAGGGTATCGCGGGTCATGTTGTTAGACAGCGCTTTATCAATTGCCGCACGCAGACGTGGGTTTGAACCCGCATCGCCGCCGCCCAGACGTGCCGCTGTCACCAGCTCACGAATGATTTTTGTGAAAATTTTGCCGCGTTTAGAATCTTGCGCCGCTTTGCGGTGCTTGGTGTTGGCCCACTTACTGTGACCTGCCATAAATATCTCCAAAAAGTCTAAAGTCTTAACAGACCGAATAGTTTACAAATTCTTCAATCGCCTGCTGGTTGCTCGGAGACACCGTCAGCGCAGCCGCTGAGGATTTATCGAGCCACCGGTACGCATGATGTTCAGTAAGAACCACATCACGCTCGTCGGGTAACGCCAGACAGAACCAATGTTCTTTATTACGGGTCACGCCGGGAGCATAGCGATGGCGCAAATGCGCAAATATTTCAAAGTCCTCGCAGCGCTGGCAATCCTGCAGAGTCAGGTTTTCACCTGCAATGTCGATACCGACCTCTTCCATGACTTCACGCTGCGTGGTTTGATTCGGGGATTCCCCGCCTTCCAGACTGCCGGTCACCGACTGCCAGAAATTTGGGTCATCCTTTCGTTGGAGCATCAGCACCCTGCCGGTGTTTCTGGCGTAGATGACGCACAGTATCGACTCAGGACGCTTATAGCTCATTAGTTATTCTCTGTATTTGTGTCTGGCGTCACTTCTTTTTTCGCCACCACTGCGATGCCCAATTCCAGCAGTGAAGCCGGGTTGGCAAAGTTTGGCGCTTCGGTCATCAGACACGCAGCCGCGGTAGTTTTCGGGAAGGCGATCACGTCACGGATATTGTCGGTACCGGTCAACAACATCACCAGGCGATCCAGACCAAATGCCAGCCCCGCATGCGGAGGCGTACCGTATTTCAGGGCGTCGAGCAGGAAGCCAAATTTCTCGCGCTGTTCGTGCTCGTTAATACCCAGAATGCTGAACACGGTTTGCTGCATTTCGCTGCGGTGAATACGCACAGAACCGCCGCCCACTTCGTAGCCGTTGATCACCATGTCGTAGGCGTTTGCGATAGCGGAAACCGGGTTCGCTGCCAGTTCTTCTGCTGTCATGTCTTTTGGCGCAGTGAACGGGTGGTGCATGGCGCTCAGGCCGCCTTCGTCGGTGTCTTCAAACATCGGGAAGTCAATAACCCACAGCGGAGCCCACATGTCTTCTTTGGTGATTTTCAGGTCACGGCCAACTTTAAGACGCAGTGCGCCAATCGCATCAGTCACAATCTTCGCGCTGGCTGCGCCGAAGAAGATCATATCGCCATCTTGCGCACCGGTACGTTCGATCAGGGCTGCCAGCAGTTCTTCGTTAAGGAATTTCGCGACCGGGCTCTGGATACCTTCCAGACCTTTTGCCACTTCATTTACTTTGATGTATGCCAGACCTTTCGCGCCGTAGATTTCGATGAATTTTGCGTATTCGTCAATTTGCTTACGGCTCAGGGATGCACCGCCCGGAACACGCAGCGCAGCCACGCGGCCTTTCGGATCGTTAGCCGGATCAGCAAACACTTTGAACTCGATGTTTTTCATAAGGTCAGCCACATCGACCATTTCCATCGGGTTACGCAGGTCCGGTTTATCAGAACCGAAACGACGCATAGCCTCTGCAAAAGTCATGATCGGGAAATCGCCCAGATCCACACCTTTCACTTCCTGCCACAGTTCGCGGGCCAGTTTTTCCATCACTTCACGCACTTGTTCAGCGCTCATGAAGGAGGTTTCCACGTCGATCTGGGTGAATTCAGGCTGGCGGTCAGCACGTAAATCTTCGTCACGGAAGCATTTAACAATCTGATAGTAACGGTCAAAACCGGACATCATCAGCAGCTGTTTGAACAGCTGAGGAGACTGCGGTAAGGCGTAGAACTTGCCTTTATGCACACGGCTCGGCACCAGATAGTCACGCGCACCTTCCGGCGTGGCTTTGGTGAGCATCGGAGTTTCGATGTCGAGGAAGTCATGGCTGTCCATGAAACGGCGCACAAAACTGGTAATTTTTGCACGGGCTTTCAGGCGGTTAGCCATTTCAGGACGACGCAGATCCAGATAGCGGTATTTCAGACGCGCTTCTTCAGTGTTGACGTGATTGGAGTCCAGCGGCAGCGATTCAGAACGGTTGATGATGTTCAGATTGCTGGCGAACACTTCCACTTCGCCGGTCGCCATGTCTTTGTTGAACTGACTTTCAGGACGCGCACGCACGGTACCGGTCAGCTGAATACAGAATTCATTACGCAGTTCAGACGCCAGTTTGTAGGCTTCCGCCTGATCCGGGTCGAAGAAAACCTGAACGATGCCTTCGCGGTCACGCATATCGATGAAAATCAAACCACCCAAATCGCGGCGACGGTTAACCCAGCCACACAATGTTACTTCCTGGCCCACATTGGACGCATTCAGTTTTCCACAATATACAGTACGCATAACGGTATCCTTTTGATCCCACTACCCGGCCTCATGGCGCACAGGCACAGAAACGGTTATTGACTCTGGTCGCTCGCCGCAAAACTCAGCAGCGCTCGGAATGGGTTTTATTCAGGTCGAAAAAAGGCGGCTATTATAAAGGAATTTCCGGCGAAGGATAAGTACGAACACGTCAACGCTGACGCGGAAATTCATTCGTGTTGCAAGCTACACATAATTTAACAAAATTATCTCATTTCAGTCTGCCCGTTAGAATAGACTCGCGCCATCCCCTTTGTACACGCAGTAAATAATTCCTTTCTCTCATTACCCCTATTGAAAACCGGGAGCTACACATGAAACTTGACCCAAAAACTACCGCACTGGTATTGATCGACTTACAGAAAGGGATTTTACCGTTCGCTGGTGGCCCGCACACCGCACAGCAGGTGCTGGATAATGCTACTGAACTGGCAAACCGTTTTCGTAAACTGGGCGCGCCGGTCGTCATGGTTCGCGTGGGCTGGTCAAATTCTTTTGACGAAGCGCTGAAACAACCGGTTGATATCCCTGCGGCTGCACCGGAAGGCGGTTTACCCGCAAGCTGGTGGGAATTCCCGGAACAACTGGGCGTCACCGACAGCGATCTGCTGGTGATTAAGCGCCAGTGGGGCGCGTTCTACGGCACCGATCTGGATCTGCAACTGCGTCGTCGTGGCATCAAAAGCATCGTGCTGGCCGGTATCTCCACTAACATCGGCGTGGAATCCACTGCGCGTAACGCCTGGGAACACGGCTATGAACTGGTCATTGCTGAAGACGCCTGCAGCGCGCACAACAATGACCATCATCAGTCCAGCGTGCAATTTATCTTCCCGCGTATCAGTCGCGTACGTTCAACTGCCGAAGTGCTTGCCGCTCTGCCGGAGTAACGTTACCCTGAATTTCTTGCCTGAACGCCGCCCGCTGAGGCGGCGTTTTATTTGGGAATTCCGGCTCAGAAAACAGGGAGCATGATTATGTATATTGGTTTACCGCAATGGCACCACAACGCCTGGGCAAAAATCGGTTTGCGTGATCTGGCCGATTACGCGCGGTATTTCAATTGCGTCGAAGGCAATACCACCTTTTACGCCCTGCCCAAACAGGAAGTGGTGATGCGCTGGCGCGACATGACGCCAGAATCTTTCCGTTTTTGTTTCAAATTCCCATCGGACATCAGCCATAAAGCGGCACTGACGAATTGTCAGGAAAACGTCGACTTGTTTTACCGCACGCTCGAACCGCTCGGTGAACGCATTGGTCAGCTCTGGCTGCAACTTCCTGCCACGTTTGCCCCCGTTCACCTTGACCGACTGTGGCAATTTCTGGATGCCCTTCCCGCGGGTTTCGATTACGGCGTTGAAGTGCGCCATCAAGATTTTTTCAACAAAGGCGGGGAAGAACGTGCGCTGAATCAGGGCTTACATCAGCGTGGAATTAACCGCGCCATTCTCGACAGCCGTCCGGTTCACAGTTCGAAGTCCACAACTGAAGCAGTCCTCGAAGCTAAACGCAAAAAACCAATTCTTCCGTTGCACGCGCTGGCGACATCATCCCGGCCCATTGTGCGTTTTATCGGCGGCGACAGTCTGGACGCTAACCGTCCGCTGTTCGGTCAGTGGATTAAAAAACTCGACGACTGGCAATCGCAGGGATTATCACCGTATCTGTTTATTCATACACCTGACTGTACCGATGCCCCGCAGCAGGCGCGCAGCCTGTGGCAGGATTTGCACCGGCAAATGCCCTCTGTTCAGCCCGCACCTGACTGGCCGGAACAGGACACCTTGTTCTGAGAATATTCAGGATTTTCTGACGACAGTCTTACGGCAGCCCGTTATCATAGCGGCGAAGCGGAAGGCATTAGTTCCGCCAGAAAACAGGGATTAACCAAGGAAGTCATCATGATTAGCGCGTTATATGTCGTGCTTGCTGCCATACTTTTGATCAAACTCTCTTTCGATGTTGTCCGCCTGCGGATGCAATACCGCATTGCCACCGGCGACGGCGGTTCCTATGAATTACAAACCGCCATCCGTGTCCACGGTAACGCCGTAGAATATCTGCCCATCGGCTGTTTACTGCTGCTGTATATGGAAATGAACGGTTCGCCCATCTGGACAGTCCACGCCTGCGGTTTGTTGTTGATTCTGGGCCGGTTATTCCATTATTACGGGCTGAAGAACCGCGAATTTGCCTGGCGCCGCAACGGCATGGGCGCCACGTATATCTCGCTGGTGCTTATGGTCGTGGTGAATATTATCTATCTGCCATGGTCACAATTTTTGAACTTCGACTGATCTCCCCGCTTTCCCCGGGCTGTTTTGATGCAGTTTTGAAACAACTCCCGAGCGCGCAGGTATCTGCCTGCGCCAGTATCTGCTAAAATCTGCCCTCAACTTTTTACCCACACTCTTTTTGGCCTGACTCACCGCTATGGCAAACCACGATACGCTGTTTTCTGCACCAATAGATAAGCTGGGCGACTGGACGTTCGACGAACGCGTTGCTGAAGTTTTCCCTGACATGATCCAACGCTCAGTTCCGGGCTATTCCAACATTATTTCGATGATTGGTATGCTCGCCGAGCGCTTCGTTCAGCCCGACTCGAATGTCTACGATCTGGGCTGCTCGCTGGGTGCTGCCACGCTGTCGATGCGTCGCAACATCAAGGTTCCGGGCTGCGAAATCATTGCTGTCGATAACTCCCCCGCCATGGTGGAACGCTGCCGCCGCCACATTGATGCTTTCCGTGCCGATACGCCGGTTAACGTGATTGAATCCGACATTCTGGATATCGAGCTTAAAAATGCCTCGATGGTGGTGCTTAACTTTACGCTGCAATTCCTTGAACCGGCTGACCGTCAGCGCTTGCTGAATCAGGTGTATCAGGGCATGCGTCCGGGTGCTGCGCTGGTACTGTCTGAAAAATTCAGCTTTGAAGATAAAGACGTCGGCGAACTGCTGTTCAATATGCATCACGATTTTAAACGTGCGAACGGCTACAGCGAACTGGAAATCAGCCAGAAACGCAGCATGCTCGAAAATGTGATGCTGACCGATTCGGTTGAAACTCACAAAGCCCGCCTGCACCAGGCCGGTTTCCAGCACACAGAAGTCTGGTTCCAGTGCTTTAACTTCGGTTCACTTATCGCGCTGAAAGCCGGAGAAGCAGAATGATTGATTTCGGTGATTTTTATCGCGTTATCGCCAAAGGGCCGCTGAGCCCGTGGCTTAATACCCTGCCATCGCAACTGACTGCATGGCAGAAAGAATCGCTGCACGGCAAGTTCAAACTGTGGTTTAACTCCGTCGATCGTTTGCCACTGTTGCAACCAGAACGTCTGGATTTGCTGCATAGCGTCAGCGCAAATATGGAAGTGCCTTTGCCAGCCGGTCAGCGCGAAGGGATTGAAAATCTGCTGCGCAATATGATGCCATGGCGTAAAGGGCCATTTTCGCTGTACGACGTTGAAATCAATACCGAATGGCGTTCTGACTGGAAATGGGATCGCGTACTGCCGCATATCTCTTCGCTGGCAGGCCGCACTATTCTTGATGTCGGCTGCGGCAGCGGATACCACATGTGGCGTATGATTGGCGCAGGCGCGCATCTGGCCGTGGGTATCGACCCGATGCAGCTGTTCCTGTGCCAGTTCGAGGCCGTACGTAAATTACTGGGCGGCGATCAACGCGCGCACCTTTTGCCGCTAGGTATCGAACAATTACCTGAGCTGAACGCGTTCGATACGGTGTTCTCGATGGGCGTTTTGTATCACCGTCGTTCGCCGCTGGATCACCTTCTGCAGCTGAAAAATCAGCTGGTCAGCGGAGGCGAACTGGTGCTGGAAACCTTAGTGATTGAAGGCGACAGCGAGCAGGTACTGGTACCGGGCGACCGTTACGCGCAGATGGGGAACATCTATTTCATCCCTTCTGCAGCAGCACTGAAAAACTGGCTGATCAAATGCGGCTTTGTTGATGTACGCATTGCGGATGTCAGCGTCACAACGCTGGAAGAACAACGCCGTACCGACTGGATGACCAGTGAATCACTGGCTGAATTCCTCGACCCGAATGACCCGACCAAAACTATCGAAGGCTATCCGGCACCGCGTCGCGCCCTGCTTATCGCCCGCAAGCCCTAACTCCCTCTTCCTCCGCCAGACATCCTCAGGTCTGGCGGAATTTATTGCTCACACTTTACCCTCACTTTCAGCCACATGGCTCTGTACATCGCGCCGTAAAAAGGTCTAACCTTTATTGAGGGTATCTGTTTGTTATGACAGAGATCGTCGCTAACGTATTGGGAGGAAGTATGAAATTCCCTAAAGGCAGCATCGTTAAACACAGATCCGGAGATATCAAAGGTCGCATCATGAATACCTTCGAATCACAGACAGGCACCGTGTCCTATTTCGTTTCCTGGGAAGATGGCAGCAGCAGTCTGCATAAAGAGGACGAATTACACTGGGCCAATATTGATGTCGCGATCAGGATAAAAAACTTCTACGAAAAGTAGCGGTTCCCTTCTTCTGTCAAAGCCCTTTGTAAAGCTTCGCGTTTTGACGTTATAACATTGGATTGATTGATAGTTTTTCGTGTATAAATTCGGCCAACCAATTTATCCGTACGCGATTATTTCGCGGAGAAATCAATGCGCAGAAGAATTCGTTTCCTCATGGACCGCGCCGTTATTGTTTTAGGTCTTTTTGTCATGTGTCTGGTCGTTAAAGCAGGGATGTTTGGCGTGGCATTGCTGACCTGGGGCTGAGAAGTCATTCCGGTTAATGACGACTGTAATCTCCCGCAGTTATCCCGCATTTATAAAGAACGAAGAATAAAAAAAGCCCCGCCAAAGTGACGGGGCCTGGTACTTGCGCAGGGCGACGCAATAAGGGTCGTGTGACCCGGTTAAACTTTAGAGTTATTACGCCGAGCGGGATACTTCATCGTCGAACTGCAATGTTCTTTTCATTGCGGCAACAATATCGCCGTCCACGCAATAACGACTGAATTCATCAAAATCGGTGTCAGAACTCATCGTGACACCGGCTTTGCGGTAACGCATAGAAGAAGGCACCTGACGTCCAGCCGAGCTGTGCAATTCAGTCAGCCCGATATCCACAAACTTTTGCAGATTGGTCAGTCGCACGCCCGCGCCAGCCATAATGATTGGACCACGCGTCAGCTGGTTGAGTTCCCGAAGCATCGGTAAACCTACTTCTGCATTTTGTTGCTGTCCGGAAGTCAGAATGCGCGCCACCCCTAACTGAGTCAACTGCTCTAACGCAATCTTCGGATTGAGACACATATCGAACGCGCGATGGAATGTCACGGCCATATCGCCGCTCAGCGCCATGACTTCCCACATTCTCGGCATATCGATATGCCCTTCCGCATCCAGCATACCGACGACCAGTCCCGGAAAACCGAGATCACGAATGCAGGCGATGTCACTTTTCAGCACATCAAATTCGCTCAGGCTATAGCAAAAGTCACCCCCCCTTGGACGTACAATCGGATGTACCGGGATTGTCACTTTTTCCCTCGCCAGTTTAAGGGTACCGTAACTCGGCGTAATCCCGCCGTCAGCCTGACTCGCACATAATTCGACGCGATCGGCTCCGGCTTGTTCTGCTGTCAACGCACAGTCTACGCTGTAACAACACACTTCTAATTTAGTCATGTGATCTCTCCTGATTACGGCATTATGCTACAACACTTGTCTGTAACCGGCCATGTCGCGTAGGCTTTGAGATGAGCATCCCCGCCCAACCTGCTTGCTTAGGAAAGCTAACTATGACACTCAATTTTGATTTATGGGTAGACCGCAGTCACAGTGATAGCGTTAAGTGGAATAAATACAATAATCAGGATGTCATTCCACTTTGGGTCGCCGATACCGACTTCACTTCTCCGCCTCAGGTTATCAAAGAGTTGCAGCAACGCGTGGCAGAAGGCGTGTTCGGTTATGGTTTTACGCCGCCGGAACTGATTGATTTAGTGGTAAAACGTCTGGCAGAACGTTATGGCTGGGCTATTGAGCCCGAATGGATTGTCTGGCTGCCCGGACTGGTGTGCGGATTAAACGTCGCCGTGCGCGCCAACGTGAGTCAGCATGAGACCAGCCTGATGCCCGCGCCGATTTACCCGCCGTTTATGCAGGCAGCGCAATCCGAAGGGCGTCAGTTTAAATCGGTTAATGTAATTGAGCAGAATCAGCGTTGGGTGGCCGATTTCGCCGCTGCCGAAAATCAAATGGATGGCAGCGAAAAGTTGTTGATGTTATGCAACCCGTATAATCCGGGCGGAACGGTATATCGCCGCGAAGAGTTGCTGGAACAGCAGGAGTTCGCCCGACGCCACAACTTAGTGGTGTGCTGCGATGAAATTCACTGCGACCTGATCCTCGAACTGGGGCTGAAACATATCCCGTTTGCCTCGCTCAATGCCGATGCAGAACAGCGTTCCATTACCCTGCTGTCGCCGTCGAAAACCTTCAATCTGGCCGGTCTCGGCGCCTCAATGGCCATCATCCCTAATCCTCAGTTACGAAAAAACTTTCTCCAAACCAGCGAAGGCATCGTTCCGCACGTCAATATTCTGGCCTACGTTGCTGCAACCGCTGCTTACCGTGATGGAGAAGAATGGCTCAGCGCACAACTCGACTATTTGCGCGTAAACCGGGAATTAGTGACAGCCAGAATCAACGCCATGCCGGGATTACGCATGCTGCCACCGGAAGGCACGTATCTCGGCTGGATTGATGCCAGCGCATTGCCGGTTCAGGATCCGTACCGGTTCTTTGTAGAAGCTGGCGTCGGATTTTCCGGCGGCGCAGCATTTGGTGCTCCCGGTTTTGTGCGCATCAATTTCGGTTGCCAGCGGGCATTGCTGGAAAAGGCAATGGACCGCATGGAGGCCGCCTTGCAGTCGCTCGAACGTTAGCCTTCAGTCTTCTCGCTGGCAACAATATCGCGCAAGCTGTGGGGATGGAATTTGATGGTCACTGACCCGTCGGTGATCGCCAGCGTCGGGTTAGGCAATCGCTCATTCTCGCCCTTTGGCGCACTTTGTTTTAGTTTTAGACCAGGCGTCATCAGCGCTTCGTCGGCAATCAGTGCCAGCGCCCGCGTATACAATTCGTCCTCGCGACCTTCCAGGACAATCTCAATGTGCTCCCAGCCTTCATGCGGATAGCGCTTATCGCCGGGATAAGGTAACTCGACCAGATCGATACTCAGCGGCCCGACAACCAGCGGCTCGTTGAGAGTAAACAGGCAAATCGGCCTGCCGTTAATCATCGTTTCATTAAGCAGTTGCCCGCATTTTTCCAGCCCGGCGCGCCACCGGTCCGCTGTCGTATTCTGGTGACAGCGCACTGAAATATGATCCGCATGAAACTCGCCCAGATTGATCTGCAATTTTGCGGCAAACGCCGTCAATACGCTGACAAACCGCGGCATATCGTCGGCTAAATCCTGTAACTCAGGCACTTGGTTCATGGCAGGTATCCTATCTCATTTCAGTTTGCTTATCTTCAGGGTCGGGTAATTTACACAGCCTTTCATCCGGTTGCCAGAGACGCGCCGCAGAATCGCGTTTTCATTGCCGTCAGGCGTGCGGCGATACTGACGTCGCAGGGCTAATATGATATAAACACGCATCATTTTAGGTTCATCCGCATTGGGATGAACAGCAAACAACTCCATTCCTAAATAAAGGTACTTCGGTGAATATTCAGTCACTTCTTTCAGAAAAAGTCAGCCAGGCGCTGATCGCAGCAGGCGCCTCCGCCGACAGCGAAGCGCAAGTCCGTCAGTCCGCCAAAGCGCAGTTCGGCGACTATCAGGCAAATGGCGTAATGTCCGTGGCAAAAAAACTGGGTATGCCACCACGACAACTGGCAGAGAAAGTGGTTGAGCTGTTAGATCTGAACGGTATCGCAAATAAAGTCGAAATCGCCGGTCCGGGATTCATCAACATTTTCCTCGATCCTGCGTTTGTTGGCGCGCACGTTGACAGCGCTCTGAACGATGAAAAGCTGGGCATCACGCCCGTTGAACCGCAAACCATCGTTATCGACTATTCCGCGCCCAACGTGGCGAAGGAAATGCACGTCGGCCACATCCGTTCCACCATCATCGGTGACGCCGCCGTGCGCACCAATGAATTCCTCGGCCATAAAGTGATCCGCGCTAACCACGTCGGCGACTGGGGCACGCAGTTCGGGATGCTGATTGCTTATCTGGAAAAAGTGCAGAACGAAAATGCCGGTGACATGAATCTGGCGGATCTGGAAGAGTTCTACCGCGCAGCCAAGAAAAACTACGACGAAGACGAAGCCTTCGCCGAGCGCGCACGTGGTTACGTGGTTAAATTGCAAGGCGGCGACGAATACTGCCTGCAAATGTGGCGCAAACTGGTTGACGTGACCATGAAGCAAAACCAGCTGACGTATAACCGCCTGAACGTGACCCTGACAGAAGATGATGTGATGGGTGAAAGCCTGTACAACAGCATGCTGCCTGGCATTGTCTCCGACCTGCAGGCCAAAGGGCTGGCAGTCGACAGTGAAGGCGCCGTGGTCGTTTATCTGGATGAATACAAAAACAAAGACGGCGACCCGATGGGCGTTATCATCCGTAAAAAAGATGGCGGCTACCTGTACACCACCACTGACATCGCCTGCGCGAAATACCGCTACGAAACACTCGGTGCCGACCGCGTTCTGTATTACATCGATTCCCGTCAGCACCAGCATCTGATGCAGGCGTGGACCATTGCGCGTAAAGCCGGTTACGTGCCGGATTCTGTGGCGCTGGAACACCATATGTTCGGCATGATGCTGGGCAAAGACGGCAAGCCGTTCAAAACCCGTTCCGGCGGCACAGTCAAACTGTCTGATCTGCTGGATGAAGCAATTGATCGCGCACGTAAGCTGATCACCGAAAAAAATCCAGAAATGAAAGACGCTGCTGAACTGGAAAAACTGGTGAATGCTGTCGGTATCGGCGCAATCAAATACGCTGACCTGTCAAAAAGCCGTACCACCGATTACGTCTTCGACTGGGATAACATGCTGGCGTTCGAAGGTAACACTGCGCCGTACATGCAATATGCTTATACCCGCGTGGCTTCCATCTTCAAACGTGCAGAAATCGACGTGAACAGCCTGACCCAGCCAGTTGTGCTGAGTGAAGAGCGCGAAGCCGCGCTGGCAACCCGCCTGTTGCAGTTCGAAGAAGTGCTGACTGTCGTCGCCCGTGAAGGCACGCCACACACCATGTGTGCGTACCTGTACGACGTGGCAGGCCTGTTCTCCAGCTTCTACGAGCATTGCCCTATCCTGAACGCAGAAGACGAAACCAGCCGCAACAGCCGTCTGAAACTGGCATTGCTGACACAACGCACGCTGAAAACCGGTCTGGATACACTGGGTATCGAAACTGTAGAACGTATGTAATTCGCAGTATTTCGATATTAAAAAAGGGCGCTTATGCGCCCTTTTATGTTTCCGGAATCTAATCCAATCAATCCAGACGTCTCGCAAATTCTTTCACGCGGAAGCCCAGCAGTCCGAGTACGGCAAAATACGCCACCACGCCCACCGCGACCACCGCTGCCAGACGCGCCAGACGATATGCCATACCGCCCACGTCCCACGCTGGCATCACATACATCATGCCCAGCAGTGCCGCGGACATCGCTATCACTGCCACAAACAGTTTGATCAGGAACGTTCTCCAGCCCGGTTGAGGCTGAAATATATCCTGCTTGCGCAATTGCCAGTACAGCAGCGAAGCATTCAGGCAAGCTGCCAGACCAATCGACAGGGAAAGTCCCGCGTGTTTCAGCGGTCCGATAAAGGCCAGGTTCATCACCTGCGTCATCAGCAAGGTAATGATGGCAATTTTCACCGGCGTTTTGATGTCCTGACGGGAATAGAAGCCCGGTGCCAGCACTTTCACGACGATAAGACCCATCAGGCCGACGGAATACGCCACCAGCGCACGTTGCGTCATCGAGGCATCAAACGCACTGAATTTACCGTACTGGAACAAGGCGACCGTCAGTGGTTTCGCCAGAATGCCCAGTGCGACAGAGCTTGGCAGCGCCAGCAGGAAGCACAGACGCAAGCCCCAGTCCATCAGGCGGTTGTATTCGCCATGATTACCGCTGGAGAAACTGCGTGCCAGTGACGGCAGCAGTATAGTGCCCAGCGCCACGCCCAGCACGCCGGAAGGAAACTCCATCAGGCGGTCAGCGTAATACATCCATGAAACGGAACCGGACACCAGGAATGACGCGAAGATCGTGTTGATGATCAGGGAAATCTGGCTGACGGAAACGCCCAAAATCGCGGGTCCCATCTGGCGCATCACGCGCCACACACCGGCGTCTTTCAGATTCAGACGTGGCAACACCAGCATGCCGATTTTCTTCAGATGCGGCAACTGATAACCGAGTTGCAGCAAACCACCAGCCACCACCGCCCAGGCCAGCGCCAGCACCGGCGGATGGAAGTACGGAGCGGCAAACAACGCAAAACCGATCATGCTGACGTTCAGGAACGTCGGCGCAAACGCCGGTATCGAGAAACGGTTCCAGGTATTGAGTATCGCACCGACCAGCGATGCCAGTGAAATCAGCAGGATATACGGGAAAGTAATACGCAGCAGCGAACTGGTTAGCGCAAATTTATCCGGTGAATCAACAAAGCCCGGCGCCGTAATATAAATCACCCACGGCGCGGCAATCATGCCCAGAACGGTGACTATCGCCAGAACCAGCGTCAGTAAGCCGGAAACGTAAGCGATAAAGGTGCGGGTGGCTTCTTCGCCCTGCTGCGTTTTGTACTCAGCCAGGATCGGCACGAAAGCCTGAGAAAATGCACCTTCGGCAAAAATACGGCGCAGCAGGTTGGGGAGTTTAAACGCCACAAAAAAGGCGTCTGTGACCATTCCGGCGCCAAATACACGTGCCACAATGGCATCGCGGGCAAAACCTAATACACGTGAAAACATCGTCATGGAACTGACGGCTGCCAAAGATTTAAGTAGATTCATGTCACTTTTCTTGTTTACCGGTTAGCTGATAAATGAGTCAGTTAAACAACCACGCCTGCATCAGCAGGCGTGAAAGATGAACCGGCATGGCTCAAAGATGCGCTTAGTCTACGCATCCGCCATGCAATAGCCACCGGCAGTTGTTTTATGTTGTTATAGAGTGTTAACCGCGCCATCCCGCACGGCTTCTTCGTTAAGCACTCAGGTTAAGAATTCAGAATTTTCTCGATCATCGCCTGCGCATAAATTGCCTGCTCACCGCTGGTTTCCGGCGCAGTTTGATTGCTCACACAATCGACAAAGTGTTCAATCGCTCCGACAAATCCGCGCTGCGCCAGCGTACTTTGCCAGCCCGGCACCGGCAGTTGCGTCAGAATATCCTGCTGTTCCTCGCGCCAGATTTGCATATTGTCCAGCTGATACACCGCGCCTTCCGTTACCGCCTGAACACTCTCGCGGGCAGTTCCCGCACGGCGGTGCATGGATGTCGTCACCAGCGTTTCGCCGCACAGGAAATGGTGTTCGCCGTAGAGCATCTGGTCTGCTTCGTTAATCTGAAGCAGACCGCTTTCCAGAGTGGCATTTCCACCCGCCAGCCATAGCGCGGTATCAACCACGTGCAGATAATCGTCCAGCAAGGTGAAACGCAGATCGTTTGGTCCGACGCTGTTGGTCCGGTGTTTATCCATGCGTAATGACGCCGCATCTTGCATGTTCTCTTTAAGCTGGCGATACAACGGCGCGAAACGGCGATTAAACCCGACCATCAGCACTTTACCTGCCTTTTGCGCCTGTTCTACCAGCTGTTCAGCCTGACCAAGTTCTGCCGCCAGTGGTTTATCGACATACACATGCACGCCCTGCGCCAGCAACTGCCCGACCACCTCGTAATGGCTGGCGGTGCTGCTGTGAACGAAAACCGCATCACACTGACTGGCCAGTTCATCTATACGGGAGAAACAGGCCATGCGGTAACTGTCACAAACGGCCTGTGCTTTTTGCTGATTCGGAGAAAATCCGCCTGCCAGCGTCCAGTTTTCAGCGTGGCTCAGCACTGGCAGATACGCTTTCTGCGCAATTCCGCCCAGTCCGATAACACCAATTCGTAATTTACTCACAACCCGCTCCTTTTAATCAGCCAGGTGTTGTAACAAATTTTCCAGACGCTGTTTCAGCTCAGCGACTTCTGCTTCCAGCGTTTCTACTCGCGCAGTCAGATCTGCACTTTCAGGCGCTGAACTGAATAATGTCTCTTCAGCGGCACCGGCCACGTTGCTGACTTCTCCGCTAAAAAGATGCATAAACCGGCTCTCGCGTTTACCCGGTTCGCGGGCCAGACGCACACAGAACGGGCCGTCTTCACGGTTCGTAAGTTCAGTCAGGGTTTGTTCTACTTCGGCAACATCAGAGAAATCATGCAAACGGTTAGTGCGGGTTCGCAGTTCACCGGGCGTCTGTGCGCCGCGCAGCAACAGCGTGGTGACCACCGCCACTTCCTGCGGGGAAAATTTGAGATTACCGAACTCGGAATTACAGAAACGATGCTCGTACTTCATGGTGCGCGAGCCGCTCAGGGTGCGGATGATGTGCTTGCGCAGCAGTAAGTCCAGCGTCTGCTGCACCTCGCTCTCGCTCAGTTCCATGACCGGCTCGCGGTTGGTTTTCTGATTGCAGGCCGTGGTCAGGCCGTTGAGGGTCATCGGATATTGTTCTGGCGTGGTGAGTTGTTTTTCAAGCAAACAGCCCACGACACGGGCCTCCCGGGCACTGAGTTCGTGTTTCATACTGCTCTCCTTATCGGGACGGGGGTGTCCATTCTTGCCAGGTTAATGCTGTCAGCACGTGATCCTGCCACTTGCCGTCGATCAGCAAATAGTCCTTCGCATAACCTTCACGTTCAAAACCGAGACGCTCCAGCAACTGACCGCTGCGTTTATTGTGCGGCATGTAATTCGCCATGATGCGGTGCATCTTTTGCTGGCGTTGCATATAGCGGATTAGCGTCTGCAACGCTTCCTGCATCAGGCCTTTTCCCTGCCATTCCTGACCGAGCGAATATCCCAGGAAACAGGCATGAAAAGAGCCACGCAGTACGTTGCTGAAATTCGCCACACCCATCACCCGGTTTTCATCGGGATCGAGCAAAATAAAGTAATAGGCGCTGCCCTGCTTTTGCATCTCGGTAATCAGCCCCAGACGCGCCTGCCATCCGGAGGGATAACAATGGCTTTCATCCCTGACCGGCTCCCAGGGTTTCAGAAACGCACGATTCTCGGCGTAGTATTCAGCCAGCCGGTGCGCATCACGGTCATGAACCAGGCGCAGAACCATCCGGTCAGTGGTAAGCCGCACCTTTGGCACGGCAGATTTGTAGCCAAACATCCCTTCCCTCCACATCCCGCATGGGTCGATAAATAGAATTTATAGGAAACGACAGATCATCGCTAATTCTGCCAGTCAGAACGCGGCTTGACGATAAAAAAATATTATCAATAGCGCCCTATCTAAATGCCTGTTTCCGGTTCAGACTGGGAGCGTCTTTTCTCCTTTCTGTATCTGCCGGACAGGATACTAATAATCGCTCATGGTGAAGCATGTCTCTGGTATCACAAGCTCGGAGCTTGGGTAAGTATTTTCTGTTATTAGACAACGCGCTGGTTATTTTAGGCTTTTTCGTGGTTTTTCCGTTGATCTCGATCCGATTTGTCGATCAGCTTGGCTGGGCAGCGATGGCCGTCGGTCTGGCGCTTGGCGTTCGTCAGCTTACACAACAGGGATTAGGTATTTTTGGCGGAGCGATTGCTGACCGGTTCGGCGCAAAACCGATGATTATCACTGGCATGTTATTCCGTGCGGCGGGCTTCGCCACCATGGCGATGGCCGATCAGCCGTGGATCCTGGTCGGCTCCTGTATTCTCTCCGGCCTCGGCGGCACCTTGTTTGATCCGCCACGTACAGCGCTGGTGATCAAACTGACCCGTCCCCACGAGCGGAGCCGTTTCTTCTCCCTGATGATGATGCAGGACAGTGCCGGTGCTGTGATTGGCGCACTGATCGGCAGCTGGCTGTTGCAGTACGACTTTCATTACGTCTGCTGGGCCGGCGCAGCCATTTTCTGTCTTGCCGCAGCCTGTAACGCCTGGCTGTTGCCTGCTTACCGTATTTCCACCATGCGTACCCCGATGCGCGAAGGCATGATGCGCGTGTTGCGAGACCGCCGTTTTCTGGCTTATGTCCTGACGCTCACCGGCTATTACATGCTGACCGTGCAGGTGATGCTGATGCTGCCTATCGCGGTCAATGATGTCGCGGGCAGTCCGTCGGCGGTGAAATGGATGTACGCCATCGAAGCCGTGCTGTCACTGGCATTTTTATATCCGATTGCCCGCTGGAGCGAAAAACGCTTCCGCCTCGAGCAGCGCCTGATGTTTGGATTGCTGATCATGACACTCAGCCTGTTACCGGTCGGACTGGTCACCTCAATCAATCCGTTATTACTGCTTATTGGCTTCTTCTATATCGGTTCCATCATTGCCGAACCAGCGCGTGAAACCCTCAGCGCATCACTGGCGGATTCCCGCGCACGCGGCAGTTATATGGGCTTCAGCCGTCTCGGTCTGGCACTCGGCGGTGTGATTGGTTACACCGGCGGCGGCTGGATGTACGACACAGGCCGGGCGCTGCAACTGCCTCAGTTACCGTGGTTTCTGCTCGCCGTTGTCGGCTTTATCACCCTCACCGGTTTGTACTGGCAATTCAATCTGCGCCGTATCGAACCCGCCATGCTCAGCGGGGGCTGATCTCTTACTCATTTTTTTAATACCCAAAATGATTGGCGTTGTAACAAGGCGGCAAGCGAGTGAACCCCGATGAGCTGACAAAGGTCAGTGATTCGGGTAAACGAGCGTAGCCAACACAGTGACAGCGACAAGCATGACGGGCAGGTTTGATCTCACCCGCATCTATACCCATACTGAATCATAGCGTTAGATAAAATCCGAACCTACATCCGGCAGTTTTCATGCACCCTACAGGTCACCGCCGGCGACAACAGGAGCTACGAACTATGAGACTTTACGTTTACGAACATTGCCCTTTCTGCGTGAAAGCACGCATGATTTTCGGTCTGAAGAACCTCCCGGTTGAAATCAAAGTACTGCTCAATGACGACGAAAAGACGCCGGTTTCGATGGTGGGCAAAAAGATGGTACCTATCCTGCAAAAAGCCGATGGCGGCTTTATGCCTGAGAGCATGGATATCGTGCATTACATCGACAAAAGCGACGGCAAGCCGCTGCTGACCGGTCCGCTGAATGCGTCAATTGCCGCGTGGTTGCGTCAGGTTTCTGAATATACCGGACGTCTTCTGCTGCCGCGTTTTGCTGCCGCACCATTGGAAGAATTTTCCACGCCGGAAGCGCGTAAATACTTCTCCGATAAAAAACAGGCCGCCAGCGGCAGTTTCGCAGAGCATCTGCAACATTCCGAAGGTCTGGTGAAGAAGATCAGTCAGGATTTGCGCGCACTCGACAAACTGATCGTCGAGCCGAATGCGGTGAACGGCGAGCTTTCCGAGGATGATATTAATCTGTGGCCGCTGCTGCGTTCGCTGACAATTGTACAAGGCATTGACTGGCCTTCGCGCGTGCAGGACTATCGCGACAATATGGCGAAGCAAACGCAGGTCAATCTGTTAACCCGCCTCGCGAGCTAAGCCCGTCATACTAAGCTGCCGGAAGTGCGCTTCCGGCAATTTTCCCTTTTCTTCCCCGCCTCCGGCACTTAGGCTAATCAGCGTTGTCTGATTGGAGCCATGACGCTTTCGGGTCATGCTGACAAAATAGCATTTACGTAATGAGGGAAGAATGACAAAGCGATTTCTGGGTGCCGCAGTCCTGATATGTGCCAGTGTACTGGCCGGTTGTAATCAGCTGACGCAGTACACCATCAGCGAGCAGCAGGTGAATGACTACCTGCAAAAGAACAACAACTTCGAGAAACAGTTGGGTGTTCCCGGACTGGTAGATGCAAAACTGATCCTGACCAATCTCAGCAGCCAGATTGGTCGCGCAGAACCCGGCATCGTGACCCTGACCGGCGACGCGCATGTTGATATCTCTTCATTGTTCGGTCCGCAAAAAGCCGATATGCGCCTGACCCTGAAAGCGCATCCGACGTATGACCGTGAGAAAGGCGCCATTTTCCTGCGTGATATGCAGGTGGTGGATTACACCATCAAGCCGGAAAAAATGGATAACGTGATGAAAGGCCTGATGCCTTATCTGAACAACTCACTGAACACCTATTTCAACCAGCGTCCGGCTTATGTGCTCAATGGCGATCACAGCAAAGGCGAAGCGATGGCGAAGAAACTGGCCAAAGGCATTGAAGTGAAACCGGGGCAGTTAGTGATACCTTTTACTGATTAGTCCGAGTCAACCGATAATAAAAAGCCCGGCGTGATTGCTCACCGCCGGGCTTTTTACGTTCTGTCGTCCGGTTTACTGGTCGTCTTCTTCAGCATCATCCAGCTCTGGCGGCAATTGCTCTTCCAGTTCGTCGCGCATCGCCTGCAAGGCTTCACGACTGATTTCAGACAGTGTGCGGTAGAAACCGCTGGTGGCATGGGCCTCAACTTTACCAAGGAATTTGCCGCACCACGGGAACAGGAATTCATCAAACAGGGTGATCTGCGCGCTGACTTCATCTTCCTTCGATTGATCTTCCAGCCAGGAAGCTGCCAGTAGCATACCGCCAAAATGATCGGCAGGCGTTTCCCCCAAAGGCATTCCGCGCTGTTGCAGGAATGTACGCACATCCATTTCATTTGCACCGTCAACATAATCACTGCGGAACGGCGAAACCGCGCATTCTGAGCCAACAAACAGACGGTTAAATTCAGCGGCCAGTGCTTCGGGATTGGCGCTTTCCTGCAAACGGACCAGTAACGCATCCTGTTCCAGCGGCCAGTGTTCACGCAGCTTGCCGTCCTGAATCAGACCAAACAGCGGAACCAGTAACGGATCCTGTGGCTGACGGTAAAACAAGGTGCCCAGCACGCGGCAGACAATCGAAAATTCATTCATAACAGTAACCTGATGAGACAATGAAAAGGGTTAATCACCCGCAATTTGTTCGCGACAATGTCACAGTTCGCTTAATTCAGCAATGGGCGCACGTCCACGTGTTTCAAGAAAATCGAGAAAACGGCGCGGGCTGACGTTAAGGATACGATCTTCCGGGAAATCAATTTCACGCAGGATACGTTCGCAGTGTTCAAAGCCGCCGAGCGAGTAAGCAATGTGCGAATCTGATCCCAGCGCCAGCCAGCCACCGGCTTCTTTGACTGCCAGCGCAATGGCGCGGCAGTTAGGCTCGCTGCCCACGCGGGAATGAATAAACGAGGAGTTATTCAGCTCCAGCGCGACGTTATATTTCGCGGCAGCGGCCGCCACAGCAGGAATATCAATCGGGTATTTCGGGTTACCAGGATGCGAAATAATATGCACTTCACCGCCCGCCATTGCCGCAATGATCGCCGCAGTATGGGTTTCTTTATCAACCGGTTGCATCACCGGTTCATGGAAACCAGCAATAATGACGTCAATTTCTTTAAGCATCGGGCCGGTACAGTCGATATCACCGTTAATATTTTTGATATTCGATTCAATGCCGCGCAGAATGCCGATTCCGTTCACCAGACGCGGCCAGACCCGCATATTCATAAAGTGCCAGTAATGCGGTGCATCGGCCATATCAGGGCCATGATCGGTGATGGCAAACAGCTTAATGCCCTTTTCCGCTGCCTCATCAATGTAATCATGTAACGTGCTGTAGGCGTGTGTGCTGGCAACAGTATGCATATGTAAATCAACCGGGTACGGCATGTGCTCTCCTTGAAGTCTTCCGCTGCGGCGAAATAACCGCAGCATTTATAATGTTAGCAGATGAATGTCAGTAACCCCGACTGAGATCGACGCGTCCTTTCGGCTCGCGCCCCGCTTCTATCGCCAGAATATTGCTGACGATGCTGTCCATGGCTTCTTCCGGCAGCGTATCAGCAGCGACGTGCGGCGTAATACTCACGCGCGGATGCGACCAGAACGGGTGCATACCCGGCAGCGGCTCTTCGACGAAAACATCAAGCGCGGCAGCCGCTATTTGTCCGCTGTCGAGCGCACGCAGCAAATCGCCTTCCACCAGATGTCCGCCCCGGCCAAGGTTAATCAGATATGCATTATGCGAAAGATTTGTGAACAGTTGATGATTGAGAATACCGGCGGTGTGTGGCGTATTTGGCAACAGATTAATCAGCACCTTGCAGTCACTGGCAAAAGTCGCCAGCTGATCGTCGCCATAGAAACTCTGTACGCCTTCCTGCGACTTGGCGCTGCGGCTCCAGCTGCGCACGGTAAACTGCATATCCACCAGCGCCTGCGCTACGCTGCTGCCGAGTACGCCAGCACCGAGAATACCGATGGTGAATTCACTGCGGGAATGCGGCGAAAGCGGACGCCACTGTTTTTGTTGCTGGAACAGCTGATACTCGTCCATCCGCCGGAAATAACGCAGTACGCTGGCGAGCGCATATTCCTGCATCTGTAATGCCATGCCGGTATCTTCCAGGCGCAGTAATGGCACACCGGCAGGCAATGTGCCCGGCTGACGCTGTTCCTGCGTGAGGATGGCATCAACGCCCGCCCCCAGCGCGAAAATGCCTTTCAGCGCAGTGCGCGGCGCGAGCATAGCGTACGGTGGCCGCCAGACCAGGGCGTAATCTGCCGGTTCATGATCATTAGCATTCCACGCGCGCACGTTGGCCTGCGGTAATCTTTTTGTTATTCCGTCAATCCAGGGTTTTGCATCAGATGTAGGGTGGTAGAAAATAATGTTCATCGGGAAAGCCTCCTGTGAGCGGATAGATTTCCCTGAATATCATCGGGATGCAACCCTGTGACGCAAAAAAGAACAAGCCCCGAAGAACGGGGCTTGTTAAATGATGTGCTGTGATGACAAAAATCAGGCCACAGAAGGCTCGCGGTGGATCATCCGGCGCAGCAGCGGAATAAGAATGAGCAGCACAACACCCGTCGCAACAGAACCCCAGCCCAGTGCGTTAAACACCTGACTGTATCCCGGATTGGTCAGCAACGGCGTACTGCCGGCATTTTGCGGCATCAGTCCGGAAATGTAGCTTGCCAGCACCGACGCCACGCCGGTCACCATCATCCAGCAGCCCATCATCACGCCCTGGTAACGCGGCGGCGCCAGTTTGCCGATCATCGCGTAACCGATAGGGGAAATCAGCAGTTCACCGATACTTTGCAATACATAGCTGATGGCGATCCATTTAAACGCCACCAGCCCGTCACCGCCCGCGAGATGAATACCCAACGGCAGCACCAGCATGCCTAACCCCATGCAGAAAAGAGAGGCCGAGAACTGCGCCGGAATATCAATGTTCCAGCCGCGCTGACGCAGACGGTTAAACCACAGCGCCATCAGCGGCCCGCCGATGACGATCACCACGGTATTAATGTTCTGGATCCACTGCGGTGCGACGCGAATACCGTACACATTCAGGTTGATGTTATTTTCGGAGAACAGCATCAGCCCCATCGGCGCGAGCTGATACAACATCCAGAACACCAGTGAGCCCAGCGCCAGCAGCAGATAGGCTTTCATGCGGCGACGCTCATCGGCATTACGATGGCGGAACGTCACCACCGTCATTAGCGCGAAAATCACAATACCCAATGCCACCACGAAGTAACTGCTGAATTCTGCGTGGGTCAGCAACATGCGGATCACCGGCACCAGCACGATCAGAATGGCAATACCCACCGCCAGCCGGCGCAACCACTGACTGCGGCTGACCTCTTTGAGCGGTGTACTGATGTCAGCCAGAATTGACCAGCGGGAAAGCGTCACGACAATGGCAGCCAGATTACCCAGCGTGGCGAACAGGAACAGCGCGCGATAGTTTTCACTCAGCTGGAAATAACCGGCCACTGCGAAACCAATAAAGAAGCCGAGGTTCATCCCGGCGTAGTTCCAGAGGAAGGCCGATTCGCGGCGGTCATCATCTGGTGCAAAGCGCTGTGTCAGCATCATGTTCAAACAGGTAACGTTCAGCCCGCTGCCGGTCAGGAACATCGCCAGCCCCCAGTACAACCCCGTCACGCCTTCCATCGCAATCAGCGCGCAGCCAAACACCTGCAACACCATGCCGAGCACGAACAGATTACGGTTGCTGAGATAACGTCCGCCAAGATAGCCGCCGAACATATGCAGCCCGTAGTTGAATGCGCCGAACACGCCCATGATGGCGTTGGCGTTATCTTCACTGAAGCCGAGTTTTTTGGTGGCGTATAAAACCAGCGTGGAATACAGCACCGCAAAGCCGAGCGTCGCGAATGTCTGAACGAAGAATAATGTGCCCGCCCCGGCAGGTATTGCCGTCCGGTGTTGCGACGTCGTCGCGTTATTTGACTGACTCAAGAATAACCCCTGCCCTTATGTGATAAACAAACTCTGCTTCAATCGGTGACTTGTACAGTTCTTATGCGAAGCATTTTTTAACAGTGCATTGTTATACCGCTACCACCCGCGATTACCACAACATATCTTGCTATTTCGCCGTAACAAAAAGTGTTTGCCGGATAATTGTGCTTTTATGCAAAACCTCTAATTACTTATGCATTCTGATAAGCAATTTTAATCACGCCCGGCAACCAGATAACCGTTGTTCATCCTTCACGCGCTTTTTGTTCTGTAAATCATCAGATTGCTCTAAGTTTGTCTAATCGGCACGGATCCTGCAAAAGAGGGTTGACGCTGAGCTCACTTTTCCCTACATTAGCGCCGGTCAGCAGCACTGCGGTGCAGCCGACGACTGGAGAGGTGTCTGAGTGGCTGAAGGAGCACGCCTGGAAAGTGTGTATATGAGCAATCGTATCGAGGGTTCGAACCCCTCTCTCTCCACCACATTAAAGAAAAAAGGTTCTGATGAAAATCAGGACCTTTTTTTTTGCTTCAGACAATCGGCACAGGCAACTCAGATAATCGTATAGCCGCCATCGACGATAAGATTTTCGCCGGTGATCATCCCGGCTTTATCGCTGACCAGATAGGCTACCGCGCCGGCAATTTCATCCGGCATCGCAAATCGACCTGCGGGAATTTTTGCCGTCATGGCCACCGCTCTTTCACCCTGCCAGTAGCGTTTGCCTAATTCCGTTTCCACCACCGTCGGTGAAATCGTATTAACGGTAATGCCAAATTGCCCCCACTCCGCCGCCAGCACTTTTGACGCGATCACCAGACCGGCCTTGCTGGTGCAATACGCCGCATGATTCTCCAGCGCAATAACACTCGCCTGCGAAGCGATATTCACAATGCGCCCGTATTGCTGAGCAATCATGTACTTTCCCGCAGCCTGCGAAAGAAAATAAGGTGCGGTCAGATTCACTAACAACGTGGCATCCCAGCTCTCTTTTTTCACCTCAGAAGCCGCTTCAAGAATGCCTATTCCGGCGTTGTTCACCAGAATATCAATCCGTCCGTAACGGACGATAACCTGCTCAATTAGCGCGGGAATGGCGGCAATGTCCGACAAGTCAGCCGCGATACCGAACCCGTCGCCGGTCAGTTTCTCTGCCTGGGCAACAACCTGTGGATCCTTATCCACCATCACGACGGTTGCGCCGAGCTGGATCATCAGTTCAGTGATCGCCAGTCCGATCCCTGCCGATGCCCCTGTCACGACGGCAATTTTGCCTTTGATGCCAAAAAATTCGTTGATGTTCATTTTTCTTCCTTCAGTAAGAGAGAGGTCAGGTCCGTTTCTGTCTTTGCCGGAACCCGTGCGGGCTGTGGATTGCGGATAAACCAGGTCAAAACACCGCCGATGAAATAGAGCACCGAGTAGCAGATCACCACCGTTTTGATATCAAACGAGGCACTGAACAGCACCGTAGCGATAGCCGGACCAATGAAATTGCCGATACCACCGCCGAGATTCTGCACGGAGATCGCCGCGCCTTTATGCTCAGGTGCCAGCATCGGGAAAATCGCGCCCATCGGCACAAAAGAGGTAATCGTGAAGGCCAGCAGCAGCCCGAAGAAAATGGCCATACCAAGATTTGCCGGGAAATATAAAGGCATGAAATAAAAAAGTAATGTGGTGATGGTGCAACCGAAGAAGCCAACCCAGCGCATCTGGAACAGCCAGCCAATACGGTCACCGATAATCCCCCACAGCACATTAGTCACCGGCTGAACCAGGAAAAATATGCCCCAGATACGCATCCATTGCTCAGGAGTAAAACCGACGTTTTGTGAGGTGTAGTGCAGCGGCATAAAGATAGGAAATCCAAACAACGCGAGGTTACAGAGAATGCGGATAATCAGCGCCAGACAAATATCTCTGTTGGCAAATATCAGGGTAATACCACGGCTGATTTCCAGCAGTTTCGCCGCGCCCGGCATCGCCGTTTTATTTTGCGAGGGCAGCTCTTTCAGCGTTAACAATGCTATTGCGCCCCCGACGATTACCCACGCCAGTGACATCCACAATGTGGTGAGGAATCCCCACAATGGAATAGTCACGCTCGGCAGAAACGACGCAATGATGCCGTAACCGATGGTGAACATCGACCAGATCCAGCCCGTCGCCGACGCCAGCCTGTGTGAAGGTGTTCTTTGTACTACCAGCACATAGAATGCGTAGAAGAACAGCGGATAAGCGAAACCGCGCAGCGCATAGAACACCAGAATCAGGGGATAGTTTTTGGCAGCGAGTCCAAAGTGGATAAACAGCACATGGAACACGACCCACCAGACTACGCCCAGCGCCATGATTTTGCGCGGGCCGTAAATCTCGCTGATGCCACCGGACAGCCAGCTGGCAATAGCTGCAGTGATGGCATAAACGGTGAATACCATTGCGCTTTGCGAAACGTTAAATCCGATATCAATGATGTATTTCGATAAAAAGGCCAGTTCGACGCCATCGCCGGTCATAAATATAGCAATGGCGATATAGCCCCAGAAAAGTTTGACGGGCATACCAAAGACAACTTTCGACATTTCTGACGGTTTTTCAAAGGCAGGTGATGAGGTTGAAGTCATTTCCGCTGTATCCTGATTTAAAATTATTGTTAGGAAGGGACGCGGATTGAGTATAAAAAACAGGCAAAAGGAAACCTTTCCCTGCCTGCCAGCAGTTCCCGATAATGGCACTGAGGGAAAATGACTATTGAGGTGCTTCACAGAGTGGAGATTCAGCAGGCTGATGCTGCATAGAGTCTGAGCGGCTGGCACAAAACGCCGAAAATTTTCTTGACCCTTCGCGGCTGTCTCCCTATAGTAGCGCCCCGTTGCAACGTATGCGCTGTAACGAACACGGTGAGGTGTCTGAGTGGCTGAAGGAGCACGCCTGGAAAGTGTGTATACGAGAAATCGTATCGAGGGTTCGAACCCCTCTCTCACCGCCAAATTAAAGAAAAAGGGTCCTGATGAAAATCAGGACCCTTTTTCTTTTGGTGAAGATCATGTACTCAGCGGATAAACCGGCTTCTTTTGGCATTCAGTGGCTGATTTCATGATTTTCATCCATGAAAAAGGCGGGATTCCCCGCCTTATTGAGATCAGTTTCTTTTAAAACCAATCGTATTCGTCATACATCATGTTCATATGATCCTCCCTGAGCCGTTTTTATAACGTTTTCACGTTACAAAAACATGCAATGAATTCAACATCATGCCGAATCCGATGAGCATAAAGTACGCACAAGGTCGCTAACTTGCAATACTGTATGAACAATTCAGGAAGACATCTCGCAAAAAATCACATCTTCACCAGCATCAGCCCTGCCCTTAATCCTAATGCGACATTAGGATTGGGAAACAACACAACCTCCTCGTCTGCTTCGACCTGGTAGGTTTTGCCGCTTTCCTGCGCGATAACAAAACCTTTGCTGAACGCCGTAAAATTCAGGGCATCGGGCGGGACATACAGCTCAAAATCTTCCTGTGAGCGGATCACATCCTGCACCACGCGGTAATGCACCAGCGGCGCGGCGGCTTCACGGACGGGCAACGGTTCACCGCTGACCAGCGTTTCCAGTGCGCGGCGGATACCGGTGAATTGCGTATGATCGTTACTGCCAAACGGCAGCGCCTTGCCCAATTCCAGCGTGCAACTGTCAGCCTTAAACACATCGCTGCTGAAATGCGTAAAAGTACCGCCCGGCGACCGGTGATGCACCAGCGCATCCAGCCCGGCGGCATCCAGCCACGCCAACATCGCTTCGCTTTTCGGGCGCGCCTGAAGCGGCAATAAACCAAAACGGACATGTTGTGATCCGCGGATCGCCGTGTGCAAATCATAATGGTATCGCTGCATGGCTCCCGCCGCAGCAGCACTGCGGTAAAACAGCGCCATCACCTGTTCGAGTTCCTGCGCCCGTCGGGTTTCATCATTCGGCGTATAACGCGCATGACGCCCGCCGAACATGCGGTTCATGTCCGCATCGACAAACCGCTTGTTGATGCGCATGGAAGGCGGATTGCCCAGCAAAACCAGCAACCTGACGCACAGCTGCCGTTCGCCTGAAAGCAACTCGCTGACCAGCTGATTCAGCAACTCAACCGGCGCGGTTTCATTGCCGTGGATACCGGCGGAAATAACCACAGCTGCTTCGCAGGGCTGACGCGGTGACAGCTCGAGAATGCCCTCACCGCGCCACTGCCAGTCCAGCGTTTCGGTTTGTCCGGCAGGCTCTGTCAGAGCATCGCCGGAAAGCGTTGTCGCCAGTAAATCAAACATATCTCACTCCTTTGAGGTTCAGCGCTGGAACGGATAAATCGCACCCAGCCCCAGAATATTGGTCAGTTCGTCAAGCGCAGTACGCACTTCGGTCAGAAGCTGCGGATCGGCCAGATCTTTCGCCTGCATCCGGTCACGGTAATGCGTATCCACCCAGGTATTGAGCCGGGTAAACTGACTGTCGCTCATCAGCGAGGCCACGTTCACGGCGTTCAGTTCGTTGCGGTTGAGCGCCACCCGCAGGCGCAGACACGCCGGACCACCGCCGTTACGCATACTTTCCCGCAGATCAAACACTTCAATCTGGTCGACGGGCCCGCCGCTGTCTTTCAGCGCCGACAAATAGGCCCACACACCCGCGTGCTGGCGAGACTCTTCCGGCACCACCAGCATCATTTTCCCGTCCGTTTTGCTCAGTAACTGGCTGTTAAACAGATAGGTTGCCACCGCATCATCGAGCGACACTTTTGACTGCGGCACTTCAATCGGCTGAAAATCCAGCTCAAGCGCCGCCATTTTTTTGCGGATTTCGGCCAGTGCTTTATCTGAATTCACAAACGCCTGTTCATGATGGAAAAGCACGTTGCCGTTGCTGACAGAAATCACGTCGTTATGAAAAACACCACTGTCGATGGCGTGCGGATTTTGCTGGATAAACACCGTTCGCTTTTCATCAAGCTGATGCAAACGCGCCACGGCGTCACTGGCTAAACGGGTCTGACGTGCCGGATAACGTAGCGGTTCATTCCCGTCGTTCACCAGCCCGTCACGGCCATAAACAAACACCTGCACGCCGGGTTTATCGTATGCGCCGCATAAACGGTTGTGATTGGCGGCGCCCTCGTCTCCCAGCGCCGCCACCTGAGGCAATGCGTCGTGATGGGCAAAATATTTATCCGCGTGGAATGTGGCACGCAAAATCGCAGATGTGGTTTCAGCCTCAATCGCGCGGTGGAATTTATTGTTCAGGTTCGCGACGGTGAAATGCACGCGCCCGTCGGCGCTGTCCGCCGAAGGCGAAACGGTTGCCGCATTCGCGACCCACATGGCAGACGCCGAACTCAGCGATGACAGCAAACGTGGCGAATACGCCTGAGCTTTGGTCAGCACCTCACGGTCGCTGCCACCAAAACCCATTTTACGCAATGTGCTCAGATGCGGACGCTCATGCGGTGGCAAAATCCCTTGCGCAAAACCCAGGTCAGCCAGCGCTTTCATTTTCAGCAGGCCCTGTTTCGCCGCCAGACGCGGATTGGCGACTGCATTCTGATTTTTGGTCGAGGCTTCGTTGCCAAACGACAGCCCCGCATAATGGTGCGTTGGCCCGACTAATCCGTCGAAATTTGCTTCACATCCAGACATTCCTGTCTCCTCAGGTTGTACGGAAATCAATACCAGGCGACAACGTCGCAGGGAGTTCCAGCTTGTCTGTTTCCAGCGAGGCCATCGGCCAGGCACAATAATCCGCCGCATAATAAGCACTCGGACGGTGGTTGCCTGAAGCGCCGATGCCACCGAAAGGCGCGTTGCTTGACGCGCCGGTCAGCGGTTTGTTCCAGTTAACAATGCCTGCCCTTGCTTCCAATAATAGCTGCTCAAACTGAGAGCGCTCAGCAGAGATCAGTCCGGTTGCCAGGCCGAAGCGTGTCTGATTGGCGAGGGCGATGGCATGATCGAAATCGCTGTAGCGATAAATGCCCAGCAACGGACCAAAATATTCTTCATCAGGAATGCCCGCCACGCCGGTCAGATCGATGATCCCCGGCGTCAGCACAGTATTGAGCGGATCCGGACGAGTCAGCAACAGCAAGGGCTTTCCGCCCAGCGCCAGCAGTTCGTCCTGCGCTTTCAGCATATTGCGAGCCGCAGCGTCAGAAATAACGCCCCCCATAAATGGCTGCGGATCGTCATTCCAGCCGCCCACACGCAACTGCATGGTCACGTCCAGCAAACGGGCGATAAACGCATCACCCGCCGCGCCCTCTTTCACCAGCAGGCGGCGCGCACAGGTACAACGCTGTCCGGCAGAAATAAAGGCCGACTGAATGGTCAGGTTAACCGCCGCATCAATGTCTTCTGCCGGCTCGACAATCAGCGCATTGTTACCGCCCATTTCCAGCGCCAGAATTTTTTCAGGCTGCCCGGCCAGTTGTCGATGCAACTGGTAACCGGTGCCCGCGCTGCCGGTAAACAGCAACCCGTCGATATTGCCGCAGGCCGCCAGTGCCTCGCCGGTCGAACGACCACCCTGCACCAGATTCAGCACACCTTCCGGCAGCCCTGCCTGTTGCCATAATTTCACCGTTTCTTCGGCGGTTTTCGGCGTCAGTTCGCTCGGTTTGAACACCAGCGTATTGCCCGCCAGCAAGGCAGGAACAATATGTCCGTTCGGCAGATGGCCGGGGAAGTTATACGGGCCGAAAACGGCCAGCACACCGTGGGGCCGGTGGCGCAGAACCGCTTCGCCGTCGGGCATAGCGGTGTGTTTTTCGCCAGTACGGTGCTGATTAGCTTCCAGTGAAATCGCCACTTTGCCAATCATTGCCTGAATTTCGGTCAGCGTTTCCCAGCGTGGTTTGCTGGTTTCCTGGCTGATGATCTCTGCCAGCCGGGTTTTGTGTTCAGTCAGTAAATCCGCGAAACGTTGAATCACTTCCGCGCGTTCGGTCAGGGTTTTACGCGCCCATGCCGGGAATGCCGTGCGCGCTGCCGCACAGGCGGCGTCGACATCTTCTGCATTGGCGCTCAGCGCCGACCACAGCAACGTGTTATCCGCCGGATTGGTTTTGTTGAGCTGCGCGCCTTGTCCGCTGCGCCACTGGCCCTGAATAAAAAGTGCAGGTTGCATCATGCGAGACTTTCCTTTTTGAGTTTTTGGGTTGCGGGTGTAACGGAGTTGCCGGGAAAAAGCGCCACGGCACGCAACGAATCGCCTTCGCGCAGGCCGAGTATTTCGGCTTCGGCGGCGTTAAGTGACAGGTTTTTTTCCGGTGCGTCACCTCCCGGAACCAGCAGGGCACGGAAGTTCTGATACTGCTCATTAGCGACCAGATACAGCGGCTCATCGTCACCGCTGCGTTCTTCCGCCAGCCGTACCGGCAGTAGGCGGCTTTCTTTCACCGCGCGTAACTGATCGATTTCGCCCTCGAGCGTCGGACCGGCATCGAAAATATCCACATAACCTTCGTAGCGCAGCCCTTCGCCTTCAAGCACGGCACGCGCCGGTGCAGTTTGCGGATGCACTTCGCCGATCACTTCACGGGCTTCATGACTGAGCAGTTCGGTATATAAAGGATGTTTCGGCATCAGTTCGGCGATAAAGGATTTCTGCCCCATGCCGGTCAGACGATCGGCTTCGGCGAATTCCATACCAAAGAAGTGCCGCCCGACGCTGTCCCAGAACGGAGAATGCCCGTTGTCGTCGGATACACCGCGCATTTCAGCGATCACCTTGCGCGAGAAGTATTCGCGGAACGCCGCGAGAAACAGGAAACGCACTTTTGCCAGCAGCTGACCGTTTTTACCGTTGCGGTAATCCGCATCAAGAAACAGCGTGCAAAGCTCGGTATAACCGGTGTGATCGTTGCTGAGAAACAACGTCGGCACCGGTTTGTAAATGTTCAGGCTTTTGGAGGCATGGACCAGTGTACCGAGGCGAAAGTTGTACCACGGCTCACTCAATCCGACCGCCACTTCAATGGCACTCACGCCGACTACTTTTTGCTTTTCGGTGTCTTCGAGCACGAACAGATAGCCCTGTTCGCCTTTATCCAGACGACCTTCCCAGGTCGCCACTGAGCGCTCAATGCGCCCGCGTAAATGCGCTTCATCCTTGGGCAAAGACGTTAAACCGATGCCGGTTTTGCCTGATAACTGCAGAATATCGGCGAGATCGCCGGGCCGCACAGGTCTAATCAACATCATGATGCTCTACCTCATTTTACCCAATTAATCACACGCACAGGCGCGCGACAGCTCGCTCAAGGCGGTTCAGCCCTTCTTCAATATCCGCACCCGGAATAATCAGCGATGGCGCAAAGCGCAGCACGTTAGGTCCGGCAATCAGCGCAATCAGCCCTTCTTCCGCCGCCAGCGTATTCAGCTGTTTGGCCTGATCTTTATAACGCTCGCTCATCACTGCGCCGATCAGCAAACCCTGGCCGCGCACTTCGCTGAACACCTGATATCGGTCGTTAATGCGTTTAAGCCCGGCGATAAACCAGTCATGTCGTTTAGTGACTCCGGCTAACACTTCCGGCGTGTTAATCAGCTCAAACACCTTACCCGCCACCGCCGTCGCCAGCGGATTACCGCCATAAGTAGTGCCGTGGGTGCCCGGCTGGAATAGCGCGGCATAACGGTCGGTGGTCAGCATCGCGCCAATCGGGAAACCACCGCCCAGCGCCTTGGCACTGGTCAGAATGTCCGGCACCACGCCGTAATGCTGATAGGCATACAACTCGCCGGTACGCCCGACGCCGGTCTGCACTTCATCGAAAATCAGCACTGCCTGATGCCTGTCACACAGCTCACGCAGACCTTGCAGGAATTCAGCGTCAGCCGGCACCACCCCGCCCTCGCCCTGAATGGGCTCAACGATCACTGCGCAAGTGCGGGAAGAAATATGGCTGGCGACAGCGGCCAGATCGTTAAACGGCAGATGGGTAATCGCCTGCGGTAATGGCGCAAAATCTTCGGAATATTTCGGCTGACCGCCGGTCGTCACGGTAAACAGCGTGCGGCCATGGAAGGCATTTTTGAAAGCGATGATTTCATTCTTTTCACCACCAGCTTTATTGCCGTACAGCCTGGCCAGTTTGAGCGCCGCCTCGTTAGCTTCCGCGCCGGAGTTACAGAAAAAGACTTTGTCAGCAAAGGTGGCGTCGATCAGTTGCCTGGCCAGACGCAGCACCGGTTCGTTGGTGTAACCGTTACCCAGATGCCAGACTTTATCCGCCTGTTCGTGCAGCGTTTTGAGGATTTCCGGGTGCGCATGACCCAGCGCATTCACGGCAATGCCGCCCGCAAAATCGACATAATCTTTGCCCGCCTGATCCCACAGCCAGGATCCTTCACCACGCACGGGAATAAACGCCGCAGGGGCATATACCGGCACCATCCAGTCATCAAAGTTCTGGCGGCTGACGTTTTGTGGCTGCTGTTGGTGTTCCATATAAACCTCTTAATGTAAGGCCAGTGACTGGCTGAATTCAGGGTGCAGGAGCCCGCCCCCCATACCGGCAGGAAACTTGGTTATTAGTTTGTTATTTAAAAGTTAATAAATAATCTCACTCAGTCACATCATAGAGTGCAGTCTTCATGCCAGCAAAGGGAAAAAGTGAATAGAAAAAGTGACATCGTGAAAAAACAACCACTTAATACCGTCCGTTATTCACTTTAATTGCATAATAAATGAATAAAAGAAAAAATCCCCTTTTGCAGCAACGGGTGATGAAGAATGACTATGCAGGGAAATAATTTCATTTCAGCCACAATGTTTTATGCAGGATTGTGATCCGGCGCGTATCGCTCCTGGCTGTTTCAGGTGCAGCGCCCGATGAAGGTGCAATGTCGCACCGCTCTGGCGCACCTGTGCCCCGTGACACTGTTCACACTCTGCGCAAATAAAAAACAGTGCCTCGCCTTTCTTTCTGAAAAATCCGCGTATAGATTTTCCAATATGTCTTATATGTTAATTATTTGATCTAAATTTGTTTCATTGTTATCGGTAACGTCTGCCCCCCAACCGGACTCCGGTATAATCGCCGGATTTAATTAACCTTAATTTAACATTTAAAATCACAAATGTTAACAATTAAGGACTTTGATCACATTCCGTTCACGACCACGCGAAAAGCGCTTTCCCGTTAAGTTAATCTCTGAATGTGGAATAAATGACCACTGCCCGTTCCCCTACACAAGAACAGAACATCATAAGAAAGGTACCGACATGAAATTTAACCTCGCATTAGTCAGTGCATGTGTGGTTTCAGCATGCATGTTATTCACAACACCGTCATTCGCCGCCAAGCCTTACGACATCGCTGTCGTCGCCAAAGTCACCGGCATTCCCTGGTTCACCCGCATGGAAGTCGGCGTAAAAGAAGCCGCGCAAAAACTCGACGTTAACGCCTATCAGGTGGGCGCTTCCACGCCGGATCCTGCCCAGCAGGTCAAAGTGATTGAAGATCTGATTGCCAAAAAAGTCGACGCCATTATCGTTGTGCCGAACGACGCTAAGGTGCTGGAACCGGTGCTGAAAAAAGCGCGCGACCAGGGCATCGTGGTGTTAACGCATGAATCACCCGATCAGCAGATTGGTCAGTGGGATATCGAAACCATCGACAGCCAGAAATATGCGCAAGCGAATATGGATGAGCTGGCGAAAGATATGGGCGGCAAAGGCGGTTATGCCATTTATGTCGGTTCCCTGACCGTGCCATTGCATAACGCCTGGGCAGATGCGGCGATTAAATATCAGAAAGAAAAATACCCGGATATGCATGAAGTGACTTCACGTCTGCCGGTAGCAGAAAACATCGATAAGTCTTACTCCACCACGCTCGATTTAATGAAAACCTATCCTGATCTGAAAGGGATTATCGGTTTCGGTTCCCTCGGCCCGATTGGTGCCGGTCAGGCCGTTCAGCAGAAACGTGCGAAAAACAAAATTGCCGTTGTCGGTATCGCTATGCCTGCTCAGGCTGCGCCATACCTGATGCGCGGTGATGTGAAGAAAGTGCTTCTGTGGGATCCGAAAGATGCCGGTTACGCCTTAGTCACCGTCGCCGACCAGCTGTTGCAGGGTAAAGAAGTGACCAAAGACCTGAGCATCGAAGGTTTAGGCAAAGCCGATGTGGATATGGATAAACACGTGATTCGTTTTAATAAAATTCTGGAAGTGACACCAGAGAATGCGAAATCACTCGGCTTCTGATTTAGCTTTTTAATTCTTTTATTTACCAGATAATTATCGGAGATACATTTATCTCCAGCGCCACACCAGGCAAATAGAAACAGATACGGCGATGTTTGCTGTGCCGTATCTGAATTTCTAATCAGACATTGAAACTTATACCCTAAATAATTCGGGTTGTGGGAAGGCGGCAAATGAGTAAATCCCGATGAGCTTACATAAGTAAGTGATTCGGGTGAGCGAGTGCAGCCAACGCATCCACAGCACGAAGTAGGAAGGGTATGTTGTAAGGATTGCGATGAATACTCTCAGCACGTCCCCTGCCCCTGCTGAGGCCTTTATCAGCCTCGAAAAAATCAGTAAAAAATTCCCCGGCGTATTAGCGCTGGATAATGTCAGCCTGACGCTGAATAAAGGCGAAGTGCATTGTCTTGCCGGTCAGAATGGTTGCGGAAAAAGCACCATCATTAAAGTGATTTCCGGTGTGTATCAGCCGGAAAAAGGCGCGGCGATTACGCTCGACGGAAAACTCTTTCATACCCTGACACCGCAGCTTTCTTCTTATTACGGCATTCAGGTTATTTATCAGGATTTATCTTTATTCCCGAATTTATCGGTGGCCGAAAATATTGCCATTCACCGTTATTTACCAGGCGGTGATTTTTGGGTACATCGCGAGGCAATGCGCAAAAAAGCTGTCGCAGCGATGCAACGGGTCGGAGTTTCTCTCGATCCGGACCGTAAAGTCGAAAAACTCTCGATCGCCGACCGTCAGTTAGTGGCAATATGCCGCGCAATCGCCGCTGACGCCAGCCTGGTTATCATGGATGAACCGACCGCATCGCTGACGCGCACCGAAGTAAACGGCCTGCTGCGGGTGGTGAATGAGCTGAAAGCTGCGGGCATCTGCGTGGTTTTTGTCAGCCACCGTCTCGATGAGGTGATGGAAGTTGCCGACCGTATCAGCGTGATGCGCGACGGCAAACTGGTCGGCACCTATCCGGCCAGTGAACTCGACAGCAATGAGCTGGCATTCCTGATGACCGGACAACGTTTTACCTACAGTCATCTGCCTCACCGCGCGCCCGCCGACGTGACGCCGCTGCTGGAAGTCAGCCATCTGAGCCGCAAAGGCCAGTATCAGGATATTTCGCTGTCATTGCGCCAGGGCGAAATTACGTCAATTATCGGCCTGCTCGGTTCGGGGCGCACCGAGCTATGTCTGAGCCTGTTTGGCATGAGCCAGCCGGACAGCGGTGAAATCCGCGTTAACGGCAATGCGGTTAAATTTCACAGCAACCGCGACGCCATCCGTCACGGTATCGCTTATGTGTCAGAAGACCGTCTGACGCAGGGGCTGATCATGGAGCAATCCATTTACGACAACACGCTGGTGTCGATTTTCGACAAGCTGCACACCGGCACCGGATTGATGGATCACCGCAAAGCGGCGTCCGTGGTGAAAGACCTGATCCGTGACCTGAACATTAAAGTTTCCGACAGCGGCTTACCCGTGAAGACGCTTTCCGGCGGAAATGCGCAACGTATCGCCATCGCCAAATGGGTGGCGACGCAGCCACATATCCTGATCCTCGATTCTCCAACCGTCGGCGTGGATATTGCCAACAAAGAAGGGATTTACCGCATCGCCCGCGATCTGGCGGAGTCCGGCATGGCAGTGCTGATGATTTGCGATGAAATTCCGGAAGCTTATTACAACAGTCACCGCGTGCTGGTGATGCGTAAAGGCGAACTGGTGGCGGAATTCGCGCCGCACCAGAGCAGCGAAGCGCAGATTGCGGAGGCGATCAATGGATAACAAATCTCTCTCGAAACTGTTTTCTCAGCACGAATTCTGGCTGGGATTACTGGTGCTGCTTTTGGTGATTGGCCTGAGCGTCAGCACCCAGGAATTTATGACGCTCGGCAACCTGACCGACGTCGCCACCAGTTACGCCATTCTCGGCATTCTGGCCTGCGGGCTGTTTGTGGTGCTGATCGCCGGTGGTATCGACATCTCCTTCCCGGCGGTGACCTCCATCGGTCAGTACGTGATGGCAAGCTACATCATCCACCACGGCGGCAGTTTCCCGCTGGCGTTTGCCATGTCGATGGGCACCGGTTTGCTGCTCGGCCTGGTCAACGGTTTTCTGGTGTACTGGCTGCGCGTTCCGGCCATCATTATTACCATCGCCACGCTGAACCTGTTCTACGGGTTGCTGGTGTACCTGACCAACGGCACCTGGCTGTACGGCTTCCCCTACTGGTTTATGAACGGCATTAACTGGTTCTCCTTTACCGCTGCTGACGGTTATGACTATGGCCTGACATTGCCGTTACTCAGCCTGCTGGGCGTCATCATCGCCACCGGCGTGCTGATGAACCGCACCCGCGTGGGGCGTCAGATTTACGCCATGGGCAGCAACCGTGACGCCGCGTCGCGCCTTGGTCTGAACATCCTGCGGCTGCATTTTTACGTCTACGGATTTATGGGATTACTGGCAGGTATCGCTGCCGTGGTTCAGGCGCAAATCACTCAGTCTGTCGCACCGAATTCCCTGCTCGGTTATGAGCTGACGGTGCTGGCAGCGGTGGTGTTAGGCGGCACCAGTATGACCGGCGGTCGCGGCTCGCTTACCGGCACCATTCTCGGTGTGATGCTGCTGGCCTTCCTGCAAAACGGTCTGACCCTGCTGAGTATTTCTTCTTACTGGCATCAGGTTTTCAGCGGCGTGATCATTCTGGTCAGCATCAGCAGCACCGCGTGGAATGAAAAACGCAAACTGGCAAAGGGGATGTGACATGACAACCTTAAACCGATTCTTCCCCGGCGACCGCATCATCCGTTTGCAGTTGCTGATCATCGTCGCCGTGGCCGTGTTGTTCTCTTTCACGCTGGGCGGCAGTTTTTACAGCATCGGCAATTTCCAGTCGATTTCCTCGCAGTTGCCGATTCTGGGCATGCTGGCGCTGGGAATGGGCATCACCATGCTCACCGGCGGCATCAACCTTTCAGTGATTGCCGGAGCTAACGCCTGTTCGCTGGCAATGGCGGCGATTCTGGTAGCGCATCCGGATCAGCCACAATATTTCGTGCTGGCGATGCTTGCCGGTCTCGCTGTGGCGGTGGTGATTGGCGTGCTAAACGGCGCGCTGATTGCGTACATTGGTGTCTCGCCGATTCTGGCAACGCTCGGCACCATGACGCTGATTGCCGGACTGAACATTCTGCTGACCAACGGCGCGGTGATTTCCGGCTTCCCGGCGACGATTCAGTATCTCAGTAACGGCAGTCTGCTGGGCATTCCGGTCGCCCTGCTGTTATTCCTGCTGGTGGCGCTGCTGTTATGGGTTTTGCTGGAACACACCACGCTCGGCCGCAGCCTGTATCTGATGGGGTCCAATGAACAGGCCACACGCTTCAGCGGCGTCAACACCCACAAAGTGACTATCGCGGTGTACGTGCTTTCCGCCCTGCTGGGCTGGGGCGCGGCACTGCTGATGATGTCTAAATTTAACTCGGCGAAAGCAGGCTACGGCGATTCGTATTTACTGGTGACCATTCTGGCCTCGGTGCTCGGCGGGATTAACCCCGACGGCGGTTTCGGTCGGGTCATCGGGCTGGTACTGGCACTGATCGTCCTGCAAATGCTGGAAAGCGGCCTGAACCTGATGGGCGTCAGCAGTTACCTGACAATGGCGCTTTGGGGCGGCGTCCTGATCCTGTTTATCGCTCTGCAAAACAGAAAATCTTAAGCGAAAGCTTTTTACCGAAGGGAAAGAACATGGCGAGTTATTTTATTGGAGTTGACGTAGGAACCGGCAGCGCCCGCGCGGGCGTCTTCGACATGACCGGCCGCATGGTCGGCCAGGCCAGCCGTGAAATCACGTTGTACCGCCCGAAAGCCGATTTCGTCGAACAGTCTTCCGATGAAATCTGGCAGTCCGTTTGCAACGCCGTGAAAGACGCGGTGAATCAGGCAGACATCAACCCGATTCAGGTGAAAGGTATCGGGTTCGACGCCACCTGTTCGCTGGTGGTGCTGGATAAAGAAGGCAAACCGCTGACCGTCAGTCCGTCCGGGCGCAGCGAGCAGAACATTATTGTGTGGATGGATCACCGCGCCATCACTCAGGCCGAGCGTATCAATGCCACCGGTCACCGCGTGCTGGAATTCGTCGGCGGGATTATTTCACCGGAAATGCAGACGCCGAAATTGCTGTGGCTGAAACAACACATGCCAACTACCTGGAACAACGTTGGTCACCTGTTTGATCTGCCTGATTTCCTGACCTGGCGCGCCACGCAGGACACCACCCGCTCGCTGTGTTCCACCGTCTGCAAATGGACCTATATCGGCCATGAAGACCGCTGGGATCCAAGCTATTTCCGCCAGATCGGGCTGGAAGATTTGCTGGAAAACAACGCGGCGAAAATTGGCAGTGAAGTGAAAACCATGGGTGAACCGCTCGGACACGGTCTGACCCAGCGCGCTGCCGCCGAAATGGGGCTGATGGCTGGCACGGCAGTCAGCGTTTCGATTATTGATGCCCACGCCGGCAGCCTCGGTATTCTCGGTGCCAGCGGCGCATCCGGTGAATCAGCGGATTTCGACAACCGCATCGCGCTGATTGGCGGCACGTCTACGGCGCATATGGCGATGTCGCGCAGCGCCCGTTATATCGGCGGCATCTGGGGGCCTTATTACTCAGCCATTCTGCCGGACTACTGGCTGAACGAAGGCGGGCAATCTACCACCGGCGCACTGATCGACCACGTGATCCAGTCGCATCCCTGTTATCAGGATTTGCTGAAACAGGGCAAAGACAGCGGCAAAACCATTTACGAAGTGCTCAACGGCATTCTGCGAAAAATGGCCGGTGAACCGGAGAATATCGCCTTCCTGACCAAAGACATTCATATGTTGCCGTATTTCCACGGCAACCGCTCGCCGCGTGCCAATCCGACGCTGACCGGTACGCTGACCGGCCTGAAACTGTCGCGCACACCGGAAGACATGGCCCTGCATTATCTGGCGACCATTCAGGCGCTGGCGCTCGGCACCCGTCACATTATCGAGACCATGAACCAGAGCGGTTACCGCATTGATACCATGATGGCCAGCGGCGGCGGCACCAAAAACCCGGTATTTGTGCAGGAACATTCCAACGCCACCGGCTGCGCGATGTTATTGCCGGAAGAAAGCGAAGCGATGTTGCTTGGCAGCGCCATGATGGGCACCGTCGCGGCAGGCGCATACGATTCTTTGCCGGAAGCGATGGCCGCCATGAGCCGTATCGGCAAAACCGTTACGCCGCAAACCAATAAAATCAAAGAGTATTACGACCGTAAATATCGCGTATTCCATGAGATGTACCACGACAGCATGAAATACCGCCGCCTGATGCAAGGGGAAACCGAATGAATGCGGAAGAGGAATTTACCCTGGCGTGTCAGGGCTGGCAGACCTACAGCCAGGAACTGCTGGCATTGCAGCACAATCTCGATGCGGATGTCTGGCAGCAGTTGCTGACGCTGGTGACGGGCTGCAAGGGCAAGGTTGCCGTCACCGGCGTGGGCACATCGGGCATTGCAGCGCGGAAAATCGCGCATATGCTGGCGTGCGTCGAACAGCCTGCGGTGTATTTGAGTGCTACCGATGCGGCCCACGGTGACTTAGGTTTTATGCGCAGCAATGACCTGATGATTTTGATTTCCCGCGGCGGCAACTCTGAAGAGCTGACGCGCCTGCTACCGACACTGAAAGCTAAAGGCGTGGCAATCATCAGCGTGACAGAGAATCTGGATTCGGCGATTGCCCGCGCCGCTACGCTGGTGGTGAAAACGCACATTCAGCGCGAAATCGACCCGCTCAATATGCTGGCCACGACGTCTATCGTGCTGGTGCTGGCGGTGTTCGATGCGTTGTGCGGCAACATTATGCTGCGCAACGGTTTCGACCAGCAGCGTTTGCTGAAAGTCCATCCGGGCGGAAATGTCGGCAAGACGCTGCGGGAGAAGGATGTTTGAAATCGTGATAATAGGGATTCCGCTAATGAATATTTATCCATAATAACTTTCTGAAAATCTCGTTAAATAACCATCGATAATTGTTTATTATAGTTCAAAGGCATAACGTAGCTCCTCATTCATAAAGGGAGTTTTTTACGATGGATACGGTTGAAGAACTAAATGGAACTTATTTCTACGATGGAACCTCCAATCTTACTGCCTGCGAACTATTTTTCTGGATTATGGTTGATGAAACACTTGATCATTTCGGTGTAAATGATGTAGTGGGTGTTTCACTCCTATATTCAGGAAAAAATAATATCGATGTGCCAGGTAAACCCTCCGATGCCACTCCGGGGACATCAAGGGCTTCGAAAACTATCAGAAAATATCTTCGTGGAAAAATGATGCCCATAAAGTTACCTACGATAATAGGTTACTTCCCACCTAAGATGAAAATTGTGATGGTTAAAAAATTATCAACCTTTGTTGGCCGCACAATTCCAGTGCTGGGGGCAATTCTGATTGCTTACGATGTCTCAAGTATTGCCTGTAAATCTGTTAATAAATACAACATCATTGCCCATCCCCAAGACCGGATATTTTAAGGTGATATTATGAGTATTGAGGAGAGGGTGGTGGCTTTTTTTAAGCGAGAAATACCGGACCAAAAGGTTCTGTTCAGTTCTAAAAGAATTCCTATCGAGATCGACTCAGCACTACAGGATTTCGAAGATGAACCTTACTATCTGGTTGAAATAATTGAGCGATTTGGCGATGAATTCAGTATTGATATGAGCACTCTTGATTGGAATGCCTATTTTCCCTATTTAGAAATCGGCATTTTGGACTGGATTCTCAGAAAAAAAGATAAATGGATAAAGAAGCCAGATTTAACAGTTCAGATGTTCATTAACTCTGCTGAGGCGGGACGATGGCTTTATGATTAGTGAAAAGAGGGGATAATCCCCTCTCATCTTCAGGCTGTTACACGTTCATTCCATGCATCGGTGAACTGTACGTTTCCGTCACAATATTTCCATGTAATCCTTTCATATCGCAGTTCAATATTTTCCATATGATTGGTTTTCTCACAAGTTTTAACATTATACATCACCGGACTTATAGCGACGACTTTCACGTTCTCCAGCAACATATTGAAATATTCCACTTCTTGTCCAGCATCGTTTATCCGATACCACTTATATTCTGCCAATTTTAAAGTCTGGCCTTGAGCTACAGCTTTATAAAAATATGGGGACGAACTATCGAACTCTTTTTCAAATGTCAGCGGTGCATGGATCCTCGTGCCGGTTATTTTTCCGGTACTGTTATCTGTCGGAATATGAAGCCCGTGATTAAATGAAACGACTTCAATACTTCCTTCGCGATCACGTACATCCACAGAACCTTTAATGTCTGCACCTCCGTCATCCTTGAGCCATAAGTAAACGGGTATTGCCATGGTTATAAACCCCTTATTAGAGTGAGGGATTACAATATTCCTTTACCTGGCATCAGACAATTAACGAACCCGCTACTCCCCGGAAGGTTAACTCCCCTTTTCGATTTCTTCCGCCACCAGCGCTGCCAGAACCGAGATAGCGCGTGCGGTGTGCGGCCCCCATTCGAATGAGGTGTTCAGACGCAAACAGTGGCGGAATCGTTCATCGGCCGAGAACATGGTGCCGGGCGCGACGCTGACGCCTTTTGCCAGCGCGCGCTGATAGACCCGTGCCGCATCCACGTTATCGCCCAAATCCAGCCACAGGAAATAGCCTCCCGCAGGTTGCGAGACTGAAACCTGCGGCGGGAACTCCCGGATAATGGCGTGGCGCATCGCCATTTGCCGTTGTTCGAGCTGACGCCGTAAACGTCGCAAATGCGTGTCGTAGCCGCCCTGCTGCGCGCCCTGCAAATAATCCGCTAACGCCAGCTGAACCGGCACGCTGGCCGATAATGTGCTCATCAGTTGCAGACGCTGGATACGTTCGGCATAAGCCCCCGCTGCCACCCAGCCGACACGAAATCCCGGCGCCAGACATTTTGAAAAAGACGAACAGTGCAGAATTTCACTGCGGTAATCTGACGCTTTAAGCGGCACCGTCCGTTCGCTGCCGAAATAGAGTTCGCTGTATACGTCATCCTCAATCAGCGCCACCTTATGCGCCTGCAGAATTCCCACCAGCCGTGCCTTATTTTCCGGTGGCAGGCTGCATCCGAGCGGGTTCTGAAAACTCGACATCAGCCAGCAGGCTTTGACCGGATAGATCTCCAGCGCCTTCTCCAGTGCATCGGGATCCATGCCGTAACGCACATCCGTCGGAATAGCGACGGCTTTTAATTTGCGACGCTCAATGGCCTGCAATACGCCGTAAAAAGCGGGCGATTCGATGGCGACCCAGTCACCCGGTTCTGTCACCACCTGCAAACTTAATCCGAGCGATTCCATTGCCCCCGACGTAATCACAATTTCATCAGGTGCCACTTCAATACCGTTTTGTGCGTAGCGCTGCGCAATACTGCGGCGCAGCTCTTCATTACCTGGCGGCAGATTAGCAATCGCGCTGTGTGGCGACATCCGGCGGACGGCGCTGGCCAGCGAACGCGCCAGCCGTGGCTGCGGAAAAAGCGTCGGATCAGGAAACGCGGAACCCAGCGGCACCACGGCGGGATCTTGCCCGGCTTTGAGAATATCGAAAATAGCGTCGTTGACGTCCACCTGCTCGGCGGCGTGCAGGCGTTCATCAGGCGAATGACGCACCGGGCGCTGTGTGCCTGCCGCTACGTAATAACCGGATTGCGGGCGGGAAACAATTACACCCTGACTTTCCAGCAGCTGATAAGCCTGCAATACCGTCATCAGGCTCAGGCCCGACTGTTTACAGGTATCGCGCAACGAAGGCAGACGGTCGCCGGGCAGCCAGACCTGCGTGTCTATTTGTCGGCGTAGGGTACGCGCCAGCGTTTCATAACGGGATTCGGCCATAATTCATCTGCACTGTTATAGGAAGTGTTAATCAAATGATAACTATTATGCCTGTTTTTAGCTTTTGTCTGTGAAGTAAACTGCTCATCAACCGTCATCAATGTTTACCAGTGAGGTCTGGCGGCGAAACATTCATCATGTTAATGTGTGAATACACCGCATTACTCAGATTTATCTGACCTCCCGTTCATGCCTATTCGTGCAACCTTACGCTTTCTAAACATTTTCTCCACGATTGCCGGATAAATGACATTTTGGCTTTCACTCTTTTACATCTTCCTCGCATTACTATTCATTGGAATGAGTAGACTTGTTTACGTCGAAACAAAACGGGCGACGTGCCTGAATATTCAATGAGGAATTTAATTATGCGTAAACTTACCGCAATGATTGTGGCTTCAACTCTGGCTCTGAGCTCTGCTTCTTTCGCGTTTGCTGCTGAGACAACCGCTGCTCCTGCAACTGACGCTACTACCGCGCCACACGGCAAAATGATGCACCATAAAGGCCCGCATCATATGAACCCGTTTGCCGGTCTGAACCTGACTGAGCAGCAGAAAACTCAGATGAAAGAGATCATGAAAGACAGCGGCCCGCGTCCTGACCGCGCAGCAATGAAAGCACAGATGGATCAGATGCACAGCCTGGTGGCGTCTGACAGCTTCGATGAATCAAAAGTGAAATCGCAGATTGATACCATCACCAAAGCGCAGTCCGACCGTATGCTGGAACGCGCACGTGCTGAGAACAAAATGTATAACCTGCTGACGCCAGAGCAGAAAAAACAGTTCAATGAGAACTACCAGAAACGCGCTGCCAAAATGGAGCAGATGCGTGACCACAAACCAGGTGAAGCAAAACCCGCTGCCGCTGAATAATAGCGTCTGATAACCTGCCTGACCGGCCCCTCACGGGCCGGTTTTTTTTTGCATTCTTTCTTCTGCGCCACAACTTTGATGTCATCCGACCAGCCTTCTCTGCCTAAAGCGTCAACCCCATCACAATTTCATCTTTAACTTCAAACTTTTCCGTTTAAAAACACTATTTTTAAACGGAATTTTCACAATATTGCAACCTGATGCGCCTCTGCGCATCGTACCTCTACATCACACTCTCTGAATAAAAATAGTGGCCTGCCTGAGCAGGACCATTCATAAGGAGTTGTACATCATGAAAAGCGTCAAGTCCGGGATTACCTGGCTGGTGGTGGCGTTAATCGGGGCTTTTGCCTTTGGGATGCTGGCACTGAGCCGCGGCGAACACGTTAATGCCCTGTGGCTGGTGGTCGCCGCTATTGCCTGTTACAGCATTGCCTACCGTTTTTACAGCCTGTTTATCGCTGAAAAAGTCTTCGAACTCGATGACAAACGCATGACTCCGGCTGAGCGTCACAATGACGGGCTGGATTACGTGCCGACCAACAAATGGGTACTTTTCGGCCACCATTTCGCGGCCATCGCCGGAGCCGGTCCGCTGGTCGGCCCGATCCTTGCCGCACAAATGGGCTTCCTGCCGGGCACTATCTGGATTTTAGTGGGTGTGATGCTGGCAGGCGCAGTGCAGGATTTCCTGATCTTGTTCATCTCCACCCGCCGCGACGGGCGTTCATTAGGTGAAATGGCAAAACAGGAACTGGGCGATTTTGCCGGAGTGATCACTATGCTCGGCGCGCTGGGCGTGATGATCATCATTCTTTCCGCACTGGCGCTGGTGGTGGTCAAAGCACTCGCTGACAGTCCGTGGGGACTGTTCACCATCGCCGCCACCATCCCGATCGCCCTGTTTATGGGCATCTACATGCGTTTTCTGCGTCCGGGAAAAATTGCTGAAGTGTCGGTGATGGGTTTCGTGCTGATGATGCTGGCGATTGTGTACGGCGGCAACGTAGCGGCAGATCCCTACTGGGGTCCGTTCTTTACGCTGCACGGCACCACGCTAACCTGGGTGCTGGTGATTTACGGTTTTATTGCTTCGGTATTGCCGGTCTGGCTGCTGCTGGCGCCGCGCGATTATCTCTCAACGTTTCTGAAAATCGGCGTGATTGCCGGTCTGGCGGTGGGTATCGTCTTCGCCATGCCGGAAATGAAAATGCCTGCCGTCTCACGCTTTATTGACGGCAGCGGTCCGGTATTCTCCGGCAGCCTGTTCCCGTTCCTGTTTATCACCATTGCCTGCGGGTCGATTTCCGGTTTCCATGCGCTGGTTTCCAGCGGCACGACGCCGAAACTGATTGAGCGCGAAAGCCATATCCGTTTTATCGGTTACGGCGCAATGCTGATGGAGTCGTTTGTGGCGATCATGGCGCTGATCTGTGCGTCTGTTATCGATCCGGGCGTATATTTCGCGATGAACTCACCGGCGGCGCTGATTGGCACCACGGTGGAAAGCGCTTCACAGGTGATTAACGGCTGGGGCTTTGTCATCACGCCGGACGTTCTGACGCAAATCGCCAGGGACGTCGGCGAGCAGTCGATTCTTTCCCGTGCCGGTGGCGCACCGACCTTTGCGGTCGGCATGGCGCACATCATCACCGAGGTGTTCAACAGCCGCGCCATGATGGCCTTCTGGTATCACTTCGCCATCCTGTTTGAAGCCTTATTTATTCTGACTGCCGTAGATGCCGGTACCCGCGCCTGCCGTTTTATGGTGCAGGATCTGGTGGGCGTCGCCGTTCCGTCGCTGGCGAATAACCGTTCCTGGATCGGCACGTTTGCAGGTACTACGGTCGCGGTCGCGGGCTGGGGTTTCTTCGTGTATCAGGGCGTGGTGGATCCGCTTGGCGGCATCAATACGCTGTGGCCGCTGTTTGGTATCGGTAACCAGATGCTGGCCTCAATGGCGCTGATTCTGGGTACGGTAGTGCTGTTCAAAATGAAGAAACAGCGTTACGCGTGGGTGACGATTTTGCCGACCATCTGGCTGTTCATTACCTCGATGACCGCTGGCTGGCAGAAGATTTTCCACGAAAAACCGTCGATTGGTTTTCTGGCGCAGGCGAAGAAATTTAACGCGGGCATCGACAGTGGTGAAATCATCAAACCGGCGAAAACGCTGGCAGATATGCACACTATCGTGCTGAACAATCAGATTAACGCCATCCTGTGCGGCTTTTTCATGCTGGTGGCGGTGACCATGCTGATTTCCGCCTTCTTTGTTATCCGCCGTGCGCTGAAATCCGCTACGCCAACCGTGCATGAAACTGCCGTTGTTAACCGTCGCGAGGCCCGCCATGTCTGAATCACGCGCATTATTTAAGACGCCACGGTTAGGCGCATTTAAGGTGACGCGCTGCCAGCCGTTATTTGTACCACAACCGAAACCACACGACGTCGCCGGGTGGCTGAAACTGGCCATAAAGCGTACCGCCCAGAGTTTCCGGCTAATGGTCGGCGTGCAGGATTATCACAATTATGTCCGGCATATGCAGGTAAGGCATCCGGGCAGCACGCCGATGACGGAGCGTGAATTCCACCGCCGTTGTCTGGAGGCGAGATTCCCGAGCGAGGGCGGGAAAATGGGCAAATGCCCTTGCTGACCCCCGGTTTATCCTCCCGGTTAACTGAAGGTTTTAATGTTTTGCTCCTTCCTCTCGCCTGAGGAAGGAGTTGCTTAAGCGTTCTTGCCTTGCAGTCAGAATGGCCGGAGGCATGTCAGGCCCGGAGCAGTCGCTTACAATGGCTTAAAATACAACGTCTTTTAATTTTTTTATGTCCCTGTGATGACAGCCTGACACCTCACACTGAAATGTGTTGACTTGTGATTTTCGCGCCACAGCCTCTGGTGATAATTTGACCGCAACAGTTTTATATCGGTTTAATTTTAACTTCTGAGGATTACGTCATGATTGGTGCAGCACAAGCCAGAGATATCGTGTTAATGGAGCACGGTATCATACTTGCAATTGTAGGGATGTCGGCGTGGGGCGGGCTTGTCCGCTATATCATGCTGAGAAAAAGTAAGCCGTTCATAGAAGAACTGAAAGCCTGTTTTCTGCAGATTGTCGTTTCTTGTTTCACCGGGATGTTGGTGAGTATTTTCGTTCTTTCGCGGGATGCAAGCGATGACCGGTTAATGATCGTCGCCGGTTTGGGCGGGGTATTTGCCGGCCCACTCCTTACGCTGATTGGCAAGAAAATCGCTGGCTATATCGATAATTACAGTCCTGCACCCAAATAAGCGCGTTCATTTCTTCCCCGGCAAAGTGTCTGCGCCGGAGATTTTTTTGCCAGAATCAACAGAAAGCTAACGCCCCGTCTGACGCCCCCTGATTTCACCGCAGTTGTCTGGAGACGAGATTTTCCGGGCGAAGGCGGTAAAACGGGCAAATGCCCTTGCTAAAAAAACGGCTCCCTCTGAAAAGGGGGGAGCCGTTTGTTTTCAGGGACGCCATTCAGGGACGCGGTAAACGGTACAAACAATGTTCCCGCAGCCAGTGTCCTTCTTCCAGCGCCGGATGCATGAAGTTCTCTTTGGGATCGCATCTCATCCCGAGCTTCTTCATCACCGCCTGAGAACGCACATTTGGCAGCGCTGTGAACGCCACTATTTCGCTTAAACCCAACGGGTTAAATCCTGCATCCAGTGCGGCGCGGGCGGCTTCGGTGCAATAACCCTTTCCCCACGCATCCACTTTTAACCGCCAGGCAATTTCCACGCACGGAACAAAAGGCAGATCGTACCCCGGCGTATGCAGCCCGACAAAACCGATAAACTCCCCCGACTCACGCAACTCAACTGCCCATATCCCCCAGCCGCGTTCATTGATCAAATTCTGACAGCGCATCAGCATTTCGTCGCTTTTCTCGCGGGTCATAGTGGCGGGGAAAAACTCCATGACCTGCGGGTCTGCATTCATTTCTGCAAATGCCTCAGCATCGCTGTCCTGCCACTGACGCAGGATCAGGCGCGGCGTGGTGACGGCCAGCGGCAGAACAGCCACAGGAACAGTAAAGGCTTCCATCAGTAACTCCTTGTTTATGGCGGGATCTCAGGGACATCAGCTCAGCAATTTCGTACTGATTATTTTGAATTTACTTGGCGCTATTGAAACAGGCAAGATTTCCTATTAAAGCTATTCATATCAATTATGAACGAGCAGGAATTGCCAAAGGAAGCACCAACATGATTTTTCACCGCTATCACGGGCTGGGTAATGATTATCTGGTATGCCATCAGAGCGTAGCCGCCCTTCTCAGTAATGAGCAAATTCAGCGACTCTGCGACCGCCATTATGGCATCGGGTCCGACGGTTTGCTGATTGACCATGACGACGCCGACATTCCTTCCCTGCGCATTATCAATCCCGACGGTTCAGAGGCCGAAAAAAGCGGCAACGGCCTGCGGATTTACGCCCGCTATCTGTTTGATATTGGCCGCGTAGCGCACGAACCGTTTCAGGTGAATACCCCCGGCGGGCAGGTGCGTTGCGAAGTGACCGAAGGTGCGCATCAGGTGATTGTCGATATGGGTCAGGCAAAGTTTTCTCCGGCGGCGTTACCTGCCAGCGTTGAAGGTGACGAAACCCTTGCATTGCCACTGGTCGCGGGCGGACATAACCTCAGTGCGACGCTGGTGTCGATGGGCAATCCGCACTGCGTGATCCGGGTGGATGAACTGGATTTAGAGCTGGTGAAACAATTGGGTTCTGAAATCGAAACACTGGCGATTTTCCCGAAGCGTACCAACGTGCAGTTCGTTCAGGTGCTGGACAGAAACAACATCAATATCGGCATCTGGGAACGTGGCGCAGGCTATACTCTGGCCTCCGGCAGCAGCAGTTGTGCGGCCGCCAGCGCGATGCGCAAACTGGGGCTGGTGGATGAAAATGTTACGGTGCATATGCCGGGTGGGAAACTTGCCATCAGTTTCAGCGGTGATTTTCAGGTCAACATGCGCGGTCCGGTGCAGAAAATCGCCACCATCACCCTCGATAACGACTGTTTTTGGGATATGACTGCGTAACTCCCTTCGCCTTTTGAATGCTTTATCCCCTTCTCTTCCAGAGCCCTCTTTTAATTACGGCAGCCCGACTGCCGTAATTTTAAACACCTCATCATAAATAAAACTCATACCTGCATAATGATTTTATGGCAGACAGCGCGCTTTACAGCCCCTAAGTTGGTTATCAGGAAGCACAACAATGAATAACCAACTCATTGTTTAATAAATAAAATAATCTTAATAAAAACCCTTCACGACCGTTCTGCGTGCTAATCCGGTGAGTGAAATTTTGTCCAAAGTTTTAATCCGATCACATATTAATAAAAAAAACAGAGAGCGTACCCTATGAGCAACAACACCATCGTGGACGTGAAAGCGTGGATAGACGAACGCCCGATATCGAAATATCAATGGGTGGTTTTATCCCTGTGTTTCATCATCATCATGTTCGACGGTTATGACGCCGCAGTGATGGGCTTCATCGCTCCGGCGCTGATCGAAGACTGGGGTATCAGCCGCGCGGAAATGGGCCCGATCCTCGGTGCTGCGATGTTTGGCGTGGCTATCGGCGCGCTGATTGCCGGACCGAACGCGGATCGCTTTGGCCGCAAACGGGTGCTGATGTGGTCGATTCTGTGCTTCGCACTGTTCAGCCTGCTGAGCACCTTTGCCCGCACGCCGATGGAAATGGCGATCCTGCGTTTTCTCACCGGCCTCGGTTTAGGCGCGGTGATGCCCAATACCGTGACGCTGGTGTCGGAATACATGCCCGAACGCCGCCGCAGCCTGATGATCACCGTGATGTACAGCGGCTTCAACGTCGGTTCCGGCGCTGGGGGTTTTGTCGCCGCGGGTTTACTGCCGCACTACGGCTGGAAATCAGTCATTTTCGCGGGCGGGATTGTGCCCCTGCTGATGCTGCCCTTGCTGCTGTGGATCCTGCCGGAATCAGCCATGTACATGGTGGTGCGTAAAGTGGCGAAGGAAAAAATCGCCAAAGTGCTGACCCGCGCCGGTGGCGTCTTCAGCGAAGGCACCAGGTTTGTGCTGAAAGCGCCGGTGATCCAGAAAAAAGCCAAGGTCTTCCAGCTGTTCACTAACGGTTATGCCAAAGGCACGATTGTGCTGTGGGTCACTTATTTCATGGGGCTGTTCGTGATCTATCTGCTCAACGGCTGGCTGCCAACCATTATGCGTAACGGCGGATTCTCGCTGGAACGTGCAGCTATCGTCGCCGGTTTGTTCCAGTTAGGCGGCACTTTCGGCGGGCTGATGGTCGGCGGGCTAATGGACAGATTCATCGCCAAACGGGTGATTGCCGGTTTCTACATGATGGGCGTGGTCAGCCTGTTATCACAAGGTATCGGTAACTTCGGCCCGGATATTCTTGCCCTGCTGGTCTTCATCAGCGGCGTGTGTATTAACGGCGCACAAACCGGTTTGCAGGCATTTTCTCCAGCCTTTTATCCAACGGAAATGCGTGCCACCGGGGTCTGCTGGATGCACGGAATCGGCCGCAGCGGCGCGATTATCAGTTCGTCGATGGGCGGCGTCCTGCTGGGCGTTTTCTCCGGCCAAAACATGATCTTTATTATTCTGGCGTTGCCTGCATTGCTGGCGGGGCTGAGCATTCTTTTACACCGCGCGGCGCACCCGGCCGAGATGATCAAAGGCGTTGATATTACTGACATCCCGGAGTTGTCGCGCACCATGAATATCCGCTAGTCTCTGGATTAGCCACCTTATAATTAGAAACCTATTGAGCAATATATTCATCAACCTGTTCATCTACCTGTTCATAAATAGAAATAGAACGCGGCACGACCTTCGCGCCGCGATTACCCTACATAAGTACTGAGGATTTAAGATGGCGAAAATCATAGGCGGTTTAGCAGTTTCACATACCCCGACCATCGGCTTTGCGGTTGACCATAACAAGCAGGAAGAAAGCGCCTGGGCGCCAATTTTCGAAAGCTTTGCACCGATGCAAAAGTGGCTGGATGAGAAAAAACCGGACGTGCTGGTTTACATTTTCAACGACCACGTGACCTCGTTTTTCTTCGATCACTATTCCGCCTTTACGTTGGGTATCGACGAGCAGTATGAAGTGGCCGATGAAGGCGGCGGCCCGCGTGACCTGCCTGCGGTCAAAGGCCATGCGGCACTGTCGCAGCATATCGGGGCCAGCCTGATGGCGGACGAATTCGATATGTCTTTCTTCCAGGATAAGCCTTTGGATCACGGTTTGTTCTCGCCGCTTTCCGCCCTTCTCCCGCATGAAGGCGGCTGGCCGACACAAATCGTTCCGCTGCAAATCGGCGTATTACAGTTCCCTATTCCGACTGCCCGCCGCTGCTACAAACTCGGTCAGGCACTGCGCCGTGCGATTGAAAGTTTCCCGGAAGATTTAAACGTGGCGATTGTCGCCACCGGCGGCGTGTCGCATCAGGTTCACGGCGAACGTTGCGGGTTTAACAATCCGGACTGGGATGAGCAGTTTGTCGATATGATCGTCAACGACCCGGAACGTCTGACCGAAATGACGCTGGCAGAATTTGCCACGCTGGGCGGCATGGAAGGCGCGGAAGTCATTATGTGGCTGGTAATGCGCGGCGCGCTGTCAGCCAATGTGAAGAAACTGCATCAGGCCTATTACCTGCCGTCGATGACCGGCATCGCCACGCTGATCCTCGAAAATCAGTCACGTGAAGCGCCGTACGACGTGCAGCAGCGCCAGCGTGACAAAATCGCGCAGCAAATGGCGGGGGTCGAAAAACTGCCGGGCACCTATCCGTTCACTCAGGCGCGAAGCCTGAAAGCGCTGCGCATTAACCGGTTCCTGCACCGTCTGATCCAGCCTGCATGGCGCGAGCGTTTCCTTACCGATCAGAAGGCTATGTTTGCTGAAAACAAACTGACGGACGAGGAACAAAAGCTGCTGCGTGAACTCGACTGGCGCGGCATGATCCATTACGGCGTCAGCTTCTTCCTGCTGGAAAAACTCGGCGCGGTAGTCGGCGTCTCCAACTTACATATTTATTCCGCGATGCGTGGCGAAACGCTGGAAGAATTCCAGAAAACCCGCAATCAACAAGTTCTCTATTCAGTAGCAGGTAAAGCGAAAGCATGACGATTTTTGAGCAACCCAAAATCGACACACATCACCACGTGTTTGATCCGGCGCGCTTCCCGTACCTTCCGGACACGCCTTATCGTCCGGAAGGACACGAGATTGGCACCACCGATTATTACCGCGCCGTGATGCAGGCGTATAACATCCTCCACTCGCTGATTGTCGGCCCGACGTCGGGTTACAACACTGACAGTACGTGTTTGCTGGATGCGCTGGAAAAGGGCAACGGCCGCTTCAAAGGTATCGCCGTCGTCCCGTTTGATATCAGCACTGAGCGGCTTGCCAGCCTGAAACAGGCCGGTGTGGTTGGGATTGCGATGAATGTTGCGATGCTCGGCACGGAAACTTTTTTGCATCTCGATGGCCTGATGGGGCGTCTTGCCGAACTGGATATGTTCGCTGCCATTCAGGTGCAAAACGATCAGCTACTGGCGTTATTGCCTCTGATCAACCGCAGTAAAACGCGGCTGTTGATTGATCACTCCGGACGCCCTGACGTCACGAAGGGCCTGCAACAACCGGCGTTTCAGGCTCTGCTCAGTCTCGCTGACCAGCAAAGAACCTGGGTAAAACTGTCGGGTCTGGCGAAATTCAGCCACCAGCCCTTCCCTTATCAGGACGGGCACGCTTATCAGCATGCGCTGCTCAATGCGTTCGGCGCAGAGCATTGCATGTGGGGTTCCGACTGGCCGTTCCTGCGGGCAGAACACCGGATGGATCTCGGCACGCTGCTGATGCTGGTTGAACAATTATTCCCTGACGAAAAAATTCGTCAGCAGATTTTGTGGCAGACGCCGAAAGATTTGTTTGGATTTACGGATTACTGATGAAAGGAAAGAACGATGAACTATAAAATTGCCGTCTTTAACGGCCCGAATCTCAATCTGCTGGGCACCCGTGAACCGGAAACCTATGGCCATGACACGCTGACGACCATCGAAAAGTTATGTCATCAGACCGGCGAAAGCTGCGGCGCAACCATCGAATTCTTCCAGACCAATCACGAAGGCGATCTGATCGACCGTATTCAGGCCTGCCGTGGAACGGTGGACGCGATCGTGCTGAACGCCGCCGCATGGACGCACACCTCCGTCGCCATCCGCGACGCCGTGACCGCCGTCAGCCTGCCGCTGTATGAAGTGCACATCACCAACGTGCATAAACGCGACGCCTTCCGCCATCACTCATTTCTTTCCGACGTTTCCGTCGGTGTGATCTGCGGTTTCGGTATTCAGGGCTACGAATACGCGATCAGACAGGCAGTGGTGAATTTGAATAAGTGATTAACACCCTCAACTGCGCAGGGGATGGAGCAATGGCAAAAGCCCGAAGTATGGCACAATCGGCTCCCTCCCCTGCGAAGGGGAGGGTTGGGGTGGGGTATTACAGCAAAATCATGAAGTTGACCTTTTCGCAGGCAGTGGTTTTGTCATTAAAACCCCCTCCCCGCCTCCCCCTTCGCAGGGGGAGGAGCTAAAGCAAAAGCCCAAAGCGTAGCTCAATCGACTCCCTCCCGGTGAAGAAGAGGAGTAAAGGCAAAATCCGGCGTAGTGAATTACTGAGCACAAACCTTCCGGATTTCTGCCACCAGTGCTTGTGCCGCCGGTGACAGCAAACTCCCGGCGCGGAATGTCAGGCCGATAGCGCGGTGCGTATCGGCCAGATCCAGCGGCAATTTGACCAGTTCACCGGACTCAAGCTCGTGCTCCAGCTGGCGGGCTGATACCGCTGCCAGCATGTCAGAACCCAGCAACAGCCCGCGTACAATTCCCAGATCACCGCTTTCAACCACCGGATCGGGTGGCGGCATATTCATGGCGGCAAAACTGTTGTCCAGCAACCGTCGGGCGGGCGTTTCGGCGCGGGGCAATACCCAGCGGGCCTCGCGCAACTGCGCCTGCGTCACTGCGCCGCTCAGTAACGGATGCCCTTTTCTCGCCAGTATTACCATGCTTTCGGTAAACAGCGTTTCAGTTGTCATATCCGCCGCGTAATCACTGGAACGCAGCGCGCCAAAAATGAAATCCACTTCGCCGGAACGCAGTTCGGATGCCAGTGCGCTGAACGCACTTTCGTTGGTCACCACTTTTACGCCACTGTAGCGCTGCGTCAGACCGATAATCGCCTGCGGCAGTAACCGCGTGCGCCCGAGTGGCAACGCCCCGACCTGCACTGTGCCTTCCAGCACGCCACGGCGGGCGGCAATATCAGCGGGAATGTGCCGCAGTTCGTTGAGCGCGCGGCGCAGGTTCGGCACGATATCCTGCCCGGCCAGCGACGGCATCATACCGTGCGGCGTGCGTTCGAGCAGCGCCAGACCGGCGCCGTTTTCCAGCACTTTCAGGGCGGCACTGACCGCGGGCTGGCTGAGGCCGAGCAACGTAGCGACCGTCTGCATATGCCGCGTCTTGCACAGCGAGATAAAAATTTGTAAACGCCGGACGTTAAACAGATACAGCGGTTCGGTATCACCGCGCCTTTGCCCGCTTTTGCCCTGTAATTTCGCCAGCTGCGAGGGGATCTGATGCAGCTCGGCAATCGCCCTCCGCGCACGTGGCAGCACGCATTTACCGAAATCGGTCAGCAACATGCCGTTGGCATGACGTTCAAACAGCGGGACATCGAGCGCCTGTTCCAGATCGCGGATCGCCCGCGTGACCGCCGACTGCGTGCGATAAAGCTCATCGGCCGCACGGGATACGCTTCCCTGATCGACAACCTGACAAAATGCCCGTATTTGCATCAGGTTACTCAGCATCTCAGACTCTGCCATCCCCTTCTCCTGTCAGTTTCTTTCAGTGACATCCCTCAGCACTATAACCTAAATAATTCACGTTACGGGAAGGCGGCAAGCGAGAGCACCCGATGAGCTTACATAAGTAAGTGATTCGGGAGATTGAGCGCAGCCAACGCATCCGCAATGTGAAGTATGACGGTTATATAAATAAAATGCATACCTCCTGCGCTCAAATGAATTACCCGTCACGTGCGCAGGCTGACAGCATGGTACTCAGACATTTTGAGAACAATAAAACCAAGGACACCCTCATGACTCAGCCAAAAAAAGATGATTCTAAAAGTGCATTAGTCGTCAGCGCCCACTCCGCCGATTTCGTCTGGCGTGCGGGCGGTGCCATCGCCAAACATACCCAGGCCGGTTATGCCGTCCACATCGTTTGTCTGTCTTTCGGCGAGCGCGGTGAATCCGCCAAACTGTGGCGTAAAGGCAACATGACGGAAGACATCGTGAAAGCGTCGCGTCGCGAAGAAGCCATGGCGGCCGCTGAAATTCTCGGTGCCACCGTTGAGTTTTTTGATATGGGCGATTACCCGCTGCGCGCCGATAAAGAATCGCTGTTCCGCCTGGCCGATGTTTACCGCCGCGTGCAGCCGCATTTCGTGCTGACCCATTCGCTGAAAGATCCGTACAACTACGATCATCCGATGGCGACACATCTGGCGCAGGAAGCGCGGATTATCGCGCAGGCCGAAGGCTATAAACCGGGTGAAACCATCGTCGGCGCGCCGCCGGTTTACTGTTTTGAACCACATCAGCCGGAACAGTGCGACTGGAAACCCGATGTTCTGCTCGATATCACCGACGTCTGGGACAAGAAATATCAGGCCATTCAGTGCATGGCCGGTCAGGAACATTTGTGGGAGTACTATACCCGCGTCGCCCAGCAGCGCGGCGTGCAGGCCAAACGAAATGTCGGGATCACCAGCGCCAAAAACATCGTTTACGGCGAAGGCTATCAGAGCATCTTCCCGCGCGTAACGGAGGATTTAGCATGAGTCTGGTCGGCAAAAAAGGCGTCGTGGTTCGCCATATTCCACGGGCAAATAAAGCGGACGTTACTGCTCTCGCAGCCTTTGGCGTCGCCACCGTACATGAAGCGCAGGGTCGCAAGGGTTTGCTGGAGGCAGGCATTCGTCCGATTCAACAAGATTGTGCGATTTCAGGCAGCGCGGTCACCGTGCTGACCGCGCCGGGCGATAACTGGATGTTCCACGTCGCCGTCGAACAATGTCAGCCGGGCGATATTCTGGTTGTGGCGCCCACTTCACCCTGTTCCGACGGCTTCTTCGGCGATTTATTGGCAACGTCGCTGAAAGCACGTGGCGTTGTCGGACTGGTTGCCGATCTCGGCGTGCGTGATACCAAAACTTTGCGCGATATGGGATTCCGCGTCTGGTCGCGTGCGGTTCATGCGCAGGGCACCATCAAGGAAACGCTCGGCTCCGTGAACGTGCCGGTGGTCTGTGCGGGACAGCTGGTGTATCCGGGCGATGCCATCGTGGCCGATGATGACGGCGTGGTGGTCGTTCGCCGCGAAGAGGTCGCGCAAGTGGCGCAGGCCAGCCGTGAGCGTGAAGCGCTGGAAGAAAGTAAACGCGCAAGAATGGCAGACGGCGAGCTTGGGCTGGATATCTACAATATGCGCCCGCGTCTGGCAGAAAAAGGCCTGAAGTATTTCGATTCCACCGAAGAATTAGAGCAAGCCGAAAAGCGCTGAGGAGCCGATATGCCGCAGACCCGAATTCCCTGCCTGCTGATGCGCGGCGGCACGTCGAAAGGCGCGTTCTTTCTGGCGGATGATTTACCGGCAGACCAGACCTTACTCGATAACGTGCTGCTGGCGGTGATGGGTTCACCCGATCCTCGCCAGATTGACGGCCTCGGCGGCGCCGATCCGCTGACCAGCAAAGTGGCGATTATCCGCCCTTCGGCGCGACCTGATGCCGACGTCGATTACCTTTTTGCGCAGGTAAATGTCGATAAAGCGGTGGTGGATTACGGGCAAAACTGCGGCAACATTCTGGCCGCCGTCGGCCCGTTCGCCCTCGAACGCCAGCTGGTCAGCGCGATCGAAGGGATGACCCCGGTGCGGATCTTCATGGAAAACACCGGCCAGATTGCGACCGCTCATGTGCCCGTAGAAGACGGTCAGGTTTGCTATCAGGGCGATTTGCGCATTGACGGAGTACCCGGCACTGCGGCCAAAATCAGCGTGGAATTTGCCGATATCGCCGGTTCCAGTTGCGGCGCACTGCTGCCGACGGGCAACGCCCGCGACACGTTCGATGGTATCAACGTCACCTGTATCGATAACGGCATGCCGGTTATTCTGCTGCGGGCTGCGGATTTCGGGCGCAGTGGTTATGAGACCCGCGAACAGCTGAATGCTGATACAGAACTGAAAAAACGCCTCGAGTCGATCCGTTTACAGGCGGGCCCGAAAATGAATCTCGGCGATGTCTCGCAGCGTACCGTGCCAAAAATGACCCTGATTGCCGAGCCGCGAAACGGCGGCGCTATCTCCAGCAGGACGTTTATCCCACACCGCTGTCACGCATCGATTGGCGTGCTCGGCGCGGTCAGCGTCGCCAGCGCCTGCCTGATCCCCGGCAGCATCACCGAAGGGCTGGCACATGCGCCAACGGGCAACACGCCGTTAATCAGCGTGGAACATCCGACCGGCGAATTCAGCGTGGAATTACAACTCGATCCGACAAAAACCGGTGCAGATCGCCTGAAAGGCTGCGCACTATTACGCACTGCCCGCCTGATTTTTGAAGGCCGCGTCGCGATCCCCGCCAGCATCTGGGACGGCAATCAGGACGATCACCAGGAACCCCATCATGAATAACGTGACCCGCATTACCTTAATTGGCCTCGGCGAAGTCGGCACCATTCTGGCAACGGATCTGAAAAAGCAACATCCGGCGCTGGACGTTGCAGCATTTGATAAGCAGACCGATTCCCCGGTTATCCGTCAGCGCGCCCGTGGTGCGGGAGTGAACTTTGCGCTGTCTGTCGAAGACGCCGTGAAAAACAGTCAGATCATATTCTCAGCCGTGACCGCCGCTGAATCGCTGAAAGTGGCCGATGCCGTCGCCCGGCACCTCGCCCCCGGACAGTTCTTTCTCGATCTGAATTCCGTTTCACCCCACACCAAACGCGAAGCGATGGCGTTAATTGAACAGGCAGGCGGCAATTATATCGACGTCGCGGTGATGGCGCCCTATCCGCCCGCACGCCTGAAAACCCCGCTGCTGCTTGGCGGCACGCATGTTTACGCCATCAGCGAATGGCTGAATGAACACGGATTTAACAGCAACGTTCACAGCAACACCGTTGGAGAAGCCTCGGCGATCAAAATGTGCCGCAGCGTGATGATCAAAGGTCTGGAGGCGCTGACCGCCGAATGCCTGAGTGCCGCGCGCCAGTACGGTGTCGAAAAAGAAGTGCTGGCTTCGCTGCATGCCAGTTTCCCCTCACTCGGCTGGAACGCGCAGTTTCCGCACTATCTCATCAGCCGGATTGCAGAACATGGCAAACGCCGCGCCGAGGAAATGCGTGAAGTGGTGAAAACGCTCGAAGATGTCGGCGTCGCGCCGAATATGAGCTCCGGTACGGTGATCGCCCAGCAGGGGCTGGTGGATGCGCTGGCGGCGAAGGGGATCAGATATACGGATCTGGAACCGTTTGACTGGGGGAGGACAGTAGATCTTTTACGAAAATAAGTTGCCCCTCTCTCACCTGATCGGAGGAGAAAACCGGTCAACTCCCTCCCCTGCGAAGGGGAGGGCCGGGGTGGGGTATTACAGAAAAATCATAACGTTGAAGTTTGCTTTGGCACGTTGTTACCTGGCGGATACTTCAATAATCGTTTCGCCTTTCATACCCCCTCCCCGCCTCCCCCTTCGCAGGGGGAGGAGCTAAAACCAAAGCCGGATACCGTTCGATCCGTTCCGGGCGAAGGGGAGGAGCTAAAAACTCCCCCCGCTCCGGCATAACCCGATGACACCTCGCTACCACCCCACCTGCCCCGCAGACAAGCTCTTGCGGCATCTGGCAGCCGTCACCGGCCAGCGGACAGCGTTCGCGAAAATAACAGCCCATCGGCAGATTACGATTACTGGGAAGCTCGCCCTTTTTATCAACGATCCCCTCATCCAGAGCGCGTCCGGCGCGGGGAACCGAATCGAGCAGCAACCGGGTGTACGGATGCTGCGGCTCGGACAGCACTTTTTCCGCCGCACCCAGTTCAACTATTTGCCCCAGATACATCACCGCCACGCGGTCACTCATGTGGCGCACAACGGACACGTTATGGGAAATCAGCACGTAGGTCAGATTACGCAGGCGCTGCAGTTCAACCAGCAGATTGAGAATTTGCGCCTGCACTGAAATATCCAGCGCTGACGTCGGTTCATCCAGCACGATGATGTCTGGTTCGGAAGACAGTGCGCGGGCAATGGAAATACGCTGACGCTGGCCGCCGGAAAATTCATGTGGAAGACGGTCGAGATATTCTTTGCGAATACCCACCTGTTCCGCCAGTGTGGCGGCCAGTTCCCGGCGTTCGCGGCTGCTGTTGTGTTTCTGCACATATACCGGCTCAGTGATGATTCGCCAGACCGGCAGGCGCGGATCAAGCGACGATTGTGGGTCCTGAAATACCATCTGCATACCGGAACCAAACCAGGAATTATCATGGCGGGCACGATGGATTTCTCCGCTGCTCGGTTTTTGTAATCCCATCAGCAATTGTGCCAGCGTGCTTTTCCCACAACCGGATTCACCAACAATCCCTAACGTCTCGCCGCGGATAATATTGAGATCAAGCCCGTTCAGCGCATGGACATAACCGGTAGGTTTACCGCGCCAGTTATAACTGGCCGGGAACCGCACGCGCACATCCTGCAACTCGACCAATGCTTCAGCAATCATCAGGAATGCTCCTCAATGTCTTGAATGTGGATTTCAGCAGCATGACGCTGCGGATGCCAGCAGGCGACGGACTGTAGCGGAAACTGAGTCAGCGGTGACAACACAGGGGTGATCAGACAACGCTCGTCGGCGTGATTGCAGCGCCCGCGAAATGCACAGCCTTGCGGCAGTTTTGCCAGATTCGGCACCGTGCCGGGAATGGCTTTCAGCAGGCTACGTGGCTCACCATTCTCCGGAGCGGCCTGCAATAAGCCGATGGAATACGGATGCGACGGCGTGTCGATCACGTCAGCCGTGTTGCCGCTTTCAATCACATGCCCGGCGTACATCACATAAACACGGTCGCAAAGCTGCGACACCACCGCCATATCATGGGTGATGAATAACACGGCGGTGCCGCTGGCGCGGGCTTTACGCTGAAGCAAGCGTAATACCTGACGCTGCACGGTAACGTCCAGTGCGGTCGTCGGTTCGTCAGCAATAATCAGTTCCGGCTCGCAGGAAAAAGCCATTGCGATTAATACCCGCTGGCGCATCCCGCCGGAAAGCTCGAACGGATAGCGCGACATCACCTGTTCTGCATCGGCAATCTGCATGTCATCAAGCAGCCCGATGGCTTTTTGCCACGCCTGCGCCTTGCTGAGCTTCTGATGCAGACAAATGACTTCGCACATCTGACGGCCAATTTTGCGTGTCGGATTCAGCGCATTCATTGGCTCCTGAAAAATCATCGCCACGCGAGCGCCGCGTAAGGTGCGCATCTGTTCTTCACTGGCGTGAACCACATCGGTGCCGAGCATGTGTAACGCGCCGCCCGTGACAGTGAAGCCATCGGGTGGCAGCAGGCGCATCGCCATCATCGCCGTGACCGATTTGCCTGAGCCGGATTCGCCCACCACGCCGACGATTTCACCGGCGTTCACAGACAGGGACACCTGATTCAGTGCGCTGACTTCGCCGCCGTACACCGGAAAGACCAGTTGCAGATTGTCGATTTTCAGTACCGGCGCCTGGGTTTGTTCAGTCATTTCAGCGCCCTCTGCTTTTCGGATCCAGCAGGTCGCGCAGACCATCGCCGAACAGGTTAAAACCGGTGGCCGTGATCAGGATCGCCACGCCCGGAAACGCTGAATACCACCACTGGTCGAGAATATAATTGCGGCCATTAGACACCATCGCGCCCCATTCTGCGGTCGGTTGTTGCGCGCCAAGGCCGATGAAGCCGAGCGTCGCGGCCATCAGAATCGAGGTGCCGATATCCAGAGAAGCCTGCACCACTAAAGGCGGCATTACGTTTCGTAAAACGTGCCAGGTAATCAGATGCCAGCGCGATGCGCCGAACGTCCGCGTGGCCTGCATATACGCCTGATGCCGTAACATCAGCGTCTGCCCGCGCGCCAGCCGCACATAAAAAGGAATACGCACCACGGCGATTGCCAGCATGGCGTTAAATAAACTCGGCCCGAGTGCAGCGGCCAGTGCCATCGTTAAGACCAGGGACGGTACCGACAGCATGATGTCCATGCAGCGCATGATCAGCGCGTCCACCACGCCGCCGACCACGCCGGAGAAACAACCGAGCAGCGAGCCAGTCGTGCCCGCGATAATGACCACTGCCAGCCCTGCGGCTACTGACTGCTGGCTGCCAATAAGAACGCGGCTGAACAGATCCCTTCCGACTTCATCAGTACCAAACCAGTGCAGCGCGGAGGGCGCCTGCAACCGGTCGGTGAGGCTGATGGCATTCGGGTCATGCGGCACCAGCCACGGCGAAAAAATCATGATAAACAACACGATCAGCATGATCGCCAGCCCAAGCATGGTCAGCGGACTGCGGCTCAGTAAATGGAATGTGCGCCGCCAGCTGGCGAAACGCGGTTGGATGTCCGGTGCCACAATCTCGGCCCGGTGGTTATTGACGCCCGGTTCAATCACTGACATGCCTCACCCCTCACGGCCAATGCGCGGATCGATCCACACATACAGTAAATCCACACATAAATTGACGATGACGTATGCGAACGACACCACCACCGCAAAGCCCATCACCGCCGGGAAATCCAGCGCCTGAATCGAGTTCACCACGTATGCGCCCATACCTGGCCAGGCAAAAACGGTTTCGGTCAGCACCGCGCCGTAGAGTAAATCACCCATCGCCAGCCCGAGCACAGTGACCGACGGGATCAGCGCATTCGGCAAGGCGTGGCTCAGGATCACCCGCCAGCGGGAAAGCCCGTTAGCGCGTGCCGTGCGGATGTAGTCTTCGCTCAGTTGCTCAAGCATCGCCGAGCGAATTTGCCGCGCCACGATACCCATGTGGACAAACGCCAGCGTCAGCGCAGGCATCGCCAGATGTTGCAGACTGTTCCAGAAGGCGTCCCAGTTACCAGTCAGCAGGGAATCGAGGACATAAAAACCGGTAATATTGGCCGGCGGATCCATCCAGTCATCCAGCCTCCCGCCGCCCGGCAGCAGGTTCAGATGACCGTAGAACAGGATGATAACGCCCAGCCCCAGCCAGAATGCAGGCGTGGATATCCCCAGCACGGAAAGCAAACGCACAAGATGATCCGGGAATTTATTGCGATACACCGCCGACAGTACGCCAAGCGGAATGCCGAGCACAATCGCCAGAAACAGCGCACTGACCGCCAGTTCAAGCGTCGCAGGGAAGAACGCTTTCAGGTCTTCCAGCACCGGACGGCCGGTACGGATCGACGTGCCTAAATCGCCGTGCAGCAAATCACTGACGTAGCGGAAAAACTGCACGTACAGTGGCTGATTCAGCCCCAGTTGCTCACGGATATGTTCGACCATTTCATTACTGGCACGGTCGCCCGCCAGCAGGCGCGCCGGGTCACCCGGGATCATATGCGAGATGATAAAAGTGATTACGCAAACGCCTGCCATCACCAAAATCAAACCCCAGCATCTTTGTCGAATCAGAGTCCAAAAAGTCATCCTACCCCCCAGCCAATCCCCTAAATAATCCGGGCTGCAGGAAGGCGGCAAGCTCACAAGTCCCCGGGAGCATGAATATATACTGTGACCGGGGAGAATGAGTGCAGCCAACGCATCTGCAGTTCGAAGTATGATGGGAATTTATTTTTTACTCATTTGTGAAACGTTAAAAACCTGCTCCAGCATCGGGTTGAAAACAAAGCCTTTGACGTCTTTGTTCATCGCTACCTGATAGTTTTTCTGGAACAGGTAAACGTACGCCGCTTCATCAATGACTATTTTCTGCGCCTGCTGGTAGTAGTCAGTGCGCTGTTTCTGATCGGTGACTGAAACGGCCTTTTTCAGCAACGCATCCACATCAGGATTTGAGTAGAAAGAACGGTTACCCGGCAGGCCTTTTTTGTCGGACTCGAACCAGTAATTCATGAACATGTACGGATCGGCGAAATCAGGGCTCCAGTTACCAATCGAGATGTCGTAATCGCCCTGCCCGATACGGTCGCGCATGGTGGCGTTAGCCAGTTTTTCCAGCTTCACGTTGATACCGGCCTGACCAAGGCTGGCTTGCACGGCAAGCGCGATGGATTCCCAGTTCGGATCGTTGTCGGAATACAGGAAGTCCAGCGTTTGTGGCTTGTCTTTGACTTTCTCAAGGTCAGTTTTAGCCTGCGTGAGATCTAAAGTGTATTGCTTCGCCGCCGGGTCGAAACCCCACATCCCCTCAGGGATTGGCCCGCGCATTTGCTTAGCATTACCGCCGAGAATGCCTTTCACCATGCCCTGATAATCCACGGCAGAAGAAATCGCACGACGTAAATCCACCTGATTCAGCGGCGCTTTGGCGTTATTGAGATACAAATAGGTCACGCGCAATGAAGGGAATTCTTCAACCGCGACTTTGTCTTCTTTCTTCAGCGCAGCCAGCTGATCCATCGGCAGGGAATCGGCGATATCCAGATCCCCGCGCGACAGTTGCAGGCGGCGGGTAGCACTTTCACCGATAATTTTCACGGTCACACGTTTAAACGCCGGTTTCGTGCCGTTGTAATGCGGATTCGGCACCAGCACCAGTTGCTGACCTTTCTGCCAGCGATCGAGTTTATAAGGGCCGGAACCGGCAGTATGACCCGCCAGCCACGCCTTGCCTTCATCAGCAGGATTGGCTTTGGCAATTGCCGGATTGACGATGCCAGCGCCGTCATTTGCCAGCGTGTAGAGGAATGGCGCGAACGGCGTTTTCAGCGTAAAGGTCACCGTCATCGGATCGACCACCGTAACCGTCATGTCTTTCGGGAAAGCTTCCGACGGCCCCTGACCGATCTTCATCAGACGCTCGAACGACCATTTCACCGCGTCGGCATTGACGTCGGAACCGTCATCAAATTTAGCGCCCGGTTTGAGTTTGAACGTCCAGACCAGTTGGTCCGGTGACGCCGTCCAGCTCGCCGCCAGATCCCCTTCCACCTGCGTCGAGCCTTTGCCGTCTTCGGTTTTGTACTGCACCAGACGCTGATACGCCGGATACGTGACCGTCCAGTCGTTGTTGTCGATAGTCACCGCAGGATCCAGCGTTTGCGGATCCGCCGCTTTACCAATCACCAGCATGTCTTTTGGCACGGCAGCCTGCGCGGCAAAGCTTAAGCCTGACAAGGCGAGAAAAATGGCACCGGCGACCTGGGTTTTCGTATTTTTGCGGAACGTGTTGATTGCTGTGTTGCTCATCGGAGAACTCCTGGCTCTGTCAAAAAGTGATAAGAGACGTGCAATAATTACGCGGCATTCACCGGCGGATAACAGCCGAACCGCTCTTCCAACAACGGGTACGTTTTGGCATCCGGTAATTCAAAGTGCCACCACTCGCTGGTGATCCCCTTAAAGCCACCCGCTGCCATCACGGCATTGAGCAACAAGCGGTTACGCTGGATTTGTGGCGGTAAATCGGGATAAAACGGATGCGAAACTTCGGTCATTTCATCAAAGCCCGCGCCCATATCCACCACGTCACCCTGCTCATCCAGCAAGGTCAGATCCACCGCCACACCGCGGCTGTGGTGCGAACCGAGTTTGATATCCACGACGTAATCCGGATTAGGAAACGCCGCCCACAAACAGGCCTGCGCCGCCTGTGGCCGGTAAGCGTCATAGATTTTCAACGTGAATCCGGCCAGCTTCGCTACGTCGTTACAACGCCTCAGCGCGGCGGCCGCATCGGGATGTAACAGGCAGCGGGATTCGCGATAAATCGGCTGACCAGTCAGGTTATCGGCGGTGGCATATTTCAGGTCGATCACTGCATCGGGCAGAATTTCAGCCAGATCGACCAGGGCAACATCAGGTGTTTTCGTATTCATCAATAAATCTTTCCGCTGGGTTAGAAGTTCAGGATTCAAATTGTCCAAGCTGTTTTTGCAGGATCCGGTTGCTGGCCAGACGCTGTTCCACCTCATTGCCGCGCAGTTCGAGCACCGCGGAACACAGCAGATTGAACAGGCAGCTTAGCGGCGCCATCGAATCCCAGAACTGGCCGGTATCAGTTTTCACCTGCAACAAATCCACCGGATAATCGCGCGCCCACGGACAATAAATGTCGGTGATCAGTGCGACGTTCAGTCCGCGTTCGCAGGCCGCTTCGCAATAGGTTTGCGCCATCTTCGAATACGCGCGGGTGTCGGTCACCACCAGATACGGCTGTGCAAATTCTGAATTCAGGGATTCGACGTAGGTGCCGGAAAGTCCGTCAGCGAAATACACTTTGGGCCGTAAATACTCGAGATAGCTGGAAAAGTTATTCGCGATACCCCGCACCGACTGAATGCCGAGAATAAACACTGCCTCCGCATCGGCCAGACGGCGGCTGACCAGGGCAAAACTGTCCGTCTGCGCCAGCTGGTACACGTGATTAATGGCTTCCAGCTCGAGCGCCAGTGACTGTTCCAGCTTTTCCTGTTGCGGCTGTTTACTGCGTTCGCGATACGCGCCAAGACGATCGGTGACCACCCACGGCTGATAAGAGGTGCCGCTTTGCAGACGCAACGTTTGCTTGAAATGATCCAGATTGCGATAACCGAGGCTGCGCAGATAGCGCCCGACAGAAATCCCGCTGGTCGCCGCACTGCGAGCAATGCTGTCCGCAGTTTCAAAAGGGATCTGCGACAGATTGGCCAGCAAATAACTGGCAATGCGTTTACCCGTTGGTGTCTGCACGGCGAACGAAGCTTCGAGTTGCTCGATCACATCCTGCGCTGGCTGCATCGGTTAATCCTTTGTTGCTTTATTGTCAAAAAACTAGCTGCTGTTAGCAAAATAACAATGCACGGGGTGTGCCAGTTCCCAAAAATGAGTGAAATTTGTGCAGCAGATCTGCATTTATGACGTTTTTATGGCAGGTTCCTGGCAAAAAAAGTGCAGAAGTTCGGCCAGAATCAAACTTGTCGATAACGGCTGCACAACAATCAGGCAACTTGTGTTTGCTTTTAGTGCAATCCGTCAGTGAAATGGCGCGAAGAGGGGAATAACTGGCAGAGGTTTTAATCACTTTGTCTTAATACTCAACAAGTTGAATATTAAGGCAGCAGTTGGGCAACTTTTTGCGTTAACCCTTTGACATGCTTCGGAGCAGTCGCTATTATTCGCCCCGTTCAAACGATTCCTCTGTAGTTCAGTCGGTAGAACGGCGGACTGTTAATCCGTATGTCACTGGTTCGAGTCCAGTCAGAGGAGCCAAATTAGAAAAGCCCGCTTAAGGAAACTGAAGCGGGCTTTTTGCTTTCTGATCCACCCAAAATTCTGAGCTGAAACAGCGAAACATGCAGAATCTATATGGAGAAAACCAAAATAAAGAATGGGTGCCTGAGGCCAACATGCTTCGTCAACAACCAAAAAGGTGGGGCGAACCCCACCTTACGGTTAGCTCTTAATTTCGTAGCTTAAGACTGCCGCAATCTCTGTCATACCCTGTTTGATATGTAACTCGCAGAGCGAATCACGCACCATCCAGGTCCAGGCCAGCAATGTGAAACAAACCACGATGAGTCCGTGTAACACAAGCTTTCGCGACATCTTGCCCTCCGTTGCATTTCTGCTTTTAAGAGGCTATTCTGCTGTTGCTTAGACAAGTAGTGATAGCCTCGGGTTGATTTAAAAATCTCCTCGGGGCTTTCGTCTTATTACGCCTTGAGCAACTATTATGTCTTTCTGCTCAAGCCAAATAAGCCTCAAGCACCCGCACGCATTCTAGCAGCCCCCGCTGTACAAAATCCCGTCAACCTGGCTGCACTTTGTCCTAATTTAAACCAGAATCCCCCCCTGCGCTTTCTGCAATATATCCTTATCATCAATCCGCATTAGACATCTAAACGGCTATACCTTAGGATCGCACCACCCGGGATAACGACCTCACATAACGATGAAAATTAAACATTTACCTCTTGATCAAAATATTAATGGCTGGGCGGCACTGCGCGGGAACATACCCCGTCATCCTGCTTTACGTGGCGCAGTGACGGCTGACTGGCTGGTGATCGGCGCTGGTTTCGCCGGGCTGGCGTTTGCACGTCGCATTGCCGAGCTTCGTCCGCATGAGCATGTCGTGGTGCTTGAGGCGCTGGACGTCGCCGATAACGCCTCGGCGCGCAATTCAGGCTTTGTGATTGATTTACCGCATACCGTCGGCAGCACATCGGCTGAGCTGGAACACGCCAATGCGTACCGGCGTCTGTTGCAGTACGGTCTGCATCATCTGAAAGAGACCGTCGATACGCATGATATTGCGTGCGACTGGCTGAATTCGGGGAAATATCATTGCGCCGTGAGCGAGCAGTTTGACGGTGAAATCGCGCATTATCAGCAGGAACTCGCTACGCTCGGCGAAAGCTTTGAGCTGCTGGACAGAGCCGCACTGCGCCAGCGTCTGGGAACAGATTTCTACCGCAGCGCGGTGTATACCCCCAACTGTATTCTGGTGAATCCGGCGGCGCTGATCAGTGGTCTGGTAGCAACGTTGCCCCCGAACGTCACGGTTTACGCTAACTCGCCCGCGTTGCAGATTGACACACAGGGCAGTATCCGCGCAGAAACGCCGCATGGCGAAGTGCGCGCGGGTAAACTGATGCTGGCGATCAACGGTGCGGCACGCGGGTTACCCTTGTTCAAAGGCAACGTTTTTGCCATGTCGACCTTTGCCACATTGACCGAACCGCTCACGCCGGAACAACGCGCACGTATTGGCGATATAGCGCCGTGGGGCTCGACGCCGGTGAATGCGCTGGCGGGCGCAACGTTGCGTTATACCGCTGACCACCGTTTCCTGATCCGCGAACACGTTAACTTTACGCCGGGTCTGGTGACCAGTGCGGTCGAAACTGGCCGTCATGCACGCCGCCATCAGGAATTATTTGCCCGCATTTATCCGCAGTTGCAGGACGTCAATATGGCCTACACCTGGTCGGGATTGATCAGTATTACGCGCAACGGCGCGCCGGTATGGGGGAATATTGGGCCGAACGTGTATTCGTCGGCGGGCTGCAATGGCTCGGGTAGTTCCAAGCAAAGCGCGTTCGGGCGATTGCTGGCAGAGTATGCGCTGGGAGAGGATAATCCGCTGCTGGCCGATATGCAGGGCATCGGGCGCGCCAGTTATTTACCGCCGCGCCCGTTCCTGGATGCCGGAGTGAAAGGCTTTATGGCTCGTGAACGCTGGCGCTCACGCACTGAAATGTAAACCCTGAACCTGCCGGTCGCCATACGCTGACGACCGGCTTTGTTAATGACGCTTATCGACGCGCGCCACAACACGATCTCCCAGCCACTGAATGCCACACACCATCACAATCAGTACGACGATCACTTCAATCATCACCACCGTTTCAAAACGCTGATAGCCGTAACGGATTGCCAGGTCGCCCAGTCCGCCAGCGCCGATAGCACCCGCCATCGCCGAAGCACCAATCAGCGCCACCAGCGTAACGACAAATCCGGACAATATCCCCGGCAACGCTTCAGGGATCAGCACATCCCAGACAATGCGCAATTTGCTGGCTCCCATGGCGCGAACGGCGTCAATCAGGCCGCGATCGACATCCCGCAACGAAACTTCTGCCACACGGGCGAAATATGGCGTTGCCGTAATCGACAACGGCACAATCGCCGCCCAGGTTCCGAGAGACGTGCCGACCAGAAAACGGGTAACCGGGATCAGTGCTACCAGCAAAATGATAAATGGCAGCGAACGGAATCCGTTAATGACCAGACCGAGCGAGCGGTTAACCCAGCGATTTTCGGCAATTCCGCCGGGACTGCTCATCACCAGAATCAGACCCAGCGGCAAACCGGCGATCAGTGAAAACAGCCCGGAAATTGCGGTCATCAATAACGTTTCTTCGATGGCGTTAATCAGCAAATCAATCATTACCGGAGACATAACCTGTCAGCTCCACAGTGGCCTGGTGCTGTTGCAGCCAGTCTAAAACAACCTGCTCAGACGCCGAATCGTTCGCCGGCACTGAGAAGAAGAAACGCACGACGGCGTAATGCTGGATATGATCGACACCGCCCTGAATCAGGCGAAATTTGCCCGGTAAAGCGGTCGCCATCTGCGTAAGAATTTCGCCCTGCCTGCCCTGTTCGGCATACTGAACGCTGTAAATCGCCTCGCCCTGGCGTACCGCTGACAAGCGTTCGGCCAGCGCTTCCGGCAGTTGTGGCAGCAAACCCTGCAACAACGTTCGTGTCAGCGGGGATTGCGGATGCGCAAACACCTGCCACACCGGCCCTTCCTCGATAATTTCGCCGACATTAATCACCGCCACGCGATGCGCGATTTTTTTGATCACTTCCATCTCATGTGTGATCAGCAAAATGGTGATACCGAGTTTCTGATTAAGCGATTGCAGCAGTGCCAGAATCGAACGCGTCGTTTCAGGATCCAGCGCTGACGTCGCTTCATCGCAAAGCAAAAGCGCCGGATTGGCCGCCAGCGCACGCGCAATACCGACACGCTGTTTCTGCCCGCCGGATAAAGCCGCCGGATAGTTTTTAGCTTTGTCCTCCAGTCCCACCAGCGCCAGCAATTCGGCGACGCGCGCCTGACGCCGTGCCTTATCGTATCCGGCAATTTTCAGCGGCAGCGCGACGTTTTGCTCAACGGTTTTGGCTGAGAGCAAATTGAAGTGCTGAAATACCATTCCGACGCGACTGCGCACAGCCTGCAAGGCTTTTTCGCTGAGGCCGGTAATCGGACGCCCTTCGATTTCAATCACGCCTTCATCAGGCTGCTCGAGGCCGTTAAGGCAGCGGATCAGCGTCGACTTACCCGCTCCGCTTCGTCCGATAATGCCGAGGATTTCGCCCCGCCGGACCGTCAGCGAAACCTCTTTCAGCGCCTGCGTCGTACCAAACTGGCGGCTGACGCGGTGCAGACGCACGACATTCTCCGTGCCTGCGTGCGCCACGTCCCTGCCGGTGTCTGTAAACAGCCCGGCGTTCACCGGGCGGGCATCGTCGTTATCTGAAGGCGTCGCGGTAAATTGAGCGCCGGTTTCAGAGAGGATCGTCATGCTTTACATCCTTACCAGGCCGTCACGCCGGTGCCTTTATAAACCTTATCAAACTCCTGTTTGACGGCATCATTCTGGTAAGCACTGACCAGCGTTTTCACCCATGGCGCGTTAACATTTTCTGTTTTCACCGCGATGAAGTTATTGTAAGGGTTACCTTTTACCGGCTCCTGCGCGATACGGTCCGCAGGCGTCAGGCCACTTTTCAGCGCCCAGTCGGTGTTGACAATTGCCGCGTCTAAATCAGGTACGGAACGGCCAATAATGCCGGAATCCAGCTCTTTGATGACCACATGGCGCGGGTTCTCAGTGATGTCCGCGGTTGTCGCGAAAATACCGGCACCGGGTTTGAGCTTAATGACGCCAGATTGCTGGAGCAGGATCAGGCCGCGCGCTTCGTTCGACGGATCGTTCGGCACACCAATCACCGAGCCTTCTTTCAGTTCGTCGGCTGATTTTACTTTTTTGGAATACAAACCGATTGGCCACACGGCGGTGTCGCCCACGCGCACGATATTGTAGTGATTTACTTTGATCTGATTGTCGAGGAAAGGCTGATGCTGGAAGGCGTTGGCATCCACTTCCCCGTTTTGCAGCGCTTCGTTCGGCTGATTGTAATCATTGAAAATAACCGGTTTGACGGTCAGCCCTTTCGCGGCCGCCTGTTTAACCACTTCGCGCCAGACATCTTCATCTTCCCCGCTGATAATGCCGACTTTAATGGTCGTTTTGTCGGCGGCATGTGCTGCGCTCAGCGGCGCCAGAACGCTGGCGGAAAAAATAGCGGCTGAAGTCGCGGCCAGCAAAAATGCACGGTTAATACGGGTCTTAGATTTGGTAAATGTCTTGCGCATAGAGTATCCCCAAAAGTGTGATGAGAGGCCTGCACACGGCTGTGTTTCAGTGCAGGAATTTGGCGAGTATACCCATCGGCTTATTTCTTTATAATATTGTTTTAGCGATAGTTATTCTGAAAATGAATAACTAAAATGGGATAGTAAATCGATTAAAAAGCTTTAGACGCAAGGACTGAATATTGGCAATAAAAAACCCGCCGAGGCGGGTTTTCATGTTCAGCAGAAAGGCATCACAAGCGCGTTTTAAGATTGCGGCTCTTCTACCGGCTTAACTTCCAGAGACACCATCCCGATGCCCAGTTTACGTGGCTGGAAGCCGCCGCTGGTGCCTTCGGTGGGCTCGGTCGGTGCCGGTGGCGTGATGACAATACTCTGCGCCGCTTCAGGGTTAGTGAATTGCACTTTCACGATGCCGTCCTGATCGCCGAAGGTGACAAACTGTTCCTGATCGCCCACGCGCACGGAGACCGGTTTATCAATGTTATTGCCGTAAGCACGTGCGCGGATCACCACGTTAAATGTGGTTGGCAGCGGTTTGACGTAATCGATTTTCACCGAAGGTGCCAGATTAGCATCCGACCAGCGTCCCCAGTTTTCTACTGTCGAAACACCGGTGATCGCTTTCACCTGCTCTGGTAAACCCGGCACCATAAAGGCGATGGCAGGAGACTGATATCGCGTCGCTTCATCATCAATATTCAGGGTTTTCAGCGTTTGCTGATAAATGGCATTGCTGCCCGACGTGTCTTTTGCGAAATCGACTTTCCCTTTGAAAGTAGCACCGGTGACCTGCACGATAGACGGCTTCGCTCCGAGGTTACCTGAGGCCACGCACAGACCGGTGTTCAGCGACAACTCCGGTGCCCAGACGCGCCCCATTTCGTAGCATTTATCCACCCAGACAAAGTTGTCACTGGTCGCCAGCCCCGCCAGTTGTTTTTTCAGCGGCGTGGAAAGATAAACGTCAAACATGGGTTCAATTTTGTCGCCGGTGACCTTCAGTATAAACGGCGTTTTGATGGTCATGCCGGAGAATGTGAAGGTATTGTCTTTGGTGTTCACTGCGTAATTTTTAATGCTGTTCGGGAAGCCCCACTGTTTGATAACCGCCGGTTTCCAGGCATTCACTTTGTCATCAATGTTGAGGAACTGCTCGGTCATCGAGGTAGCCGAAATGCCGCTGCGTCCGAGGCCGATAAAGTTATCACCGCCCATGATATCAAGCACGGTAGCGCCGTTATCCAGCGTGCTGCGTTTCGCCGCATTCTGATCGGCTGCTGCCGGATGACGTCCGTCCATCACGAAGAACAGGTCTTTACGGTTCTGTTTGGTGAGAATGTTATAGGCGGTATTGTTCATCGCCAGATGATCGGAAGACACCACAATGATGGTGTTATCGTAATAACCGGATTTTTTAATTTTATCGATAAAGGCCGCAATCAGTTCCTGACTACAGGAAACCGCGCTCAGCGACTGGTTAGCCTTACCGTTCACTTTATATTCATTGCGGGTACAACCGCGCGAAATAAAGCCGTCCGGATGGTGGGTATCGACGGTCAGCGTAAACAGCGAGAATGGCTTGCCTTCCTTGCTCAGCGTCACGAATTTTTTGTAAACCTCTTCCAGCAACGTATCGTCATACCAGCCCCAGTCATTTTTATAAGACGGGTCAGCGACGGTCGGACGCAATTCGTTGTAACCATAAAGATGGTCGAAGCCGTGAGATTTCAGGAAGGTGCCTTTACCGGCAAACGCCAGTTCTGCGCCCTGATAGAAATAGTTAGTGTATCCCGCGCCTTTCAGCACATCACCAATACAGACGTTTTCGGGATAGAAGGTCGCCAGCGCGCTGGAGGCATTGCCATCGAAAGGCGCAAAAAGTGGGATGCCACATTGTGAAGCGACCATGCCGGCGATGGTGTAACCGGTACCCGGCACCTGTTTAGTATTCGTAAAATCAATACTTTGCGCTTTATGCTGGCTTAATTCAGTCGTCAGCCCGGGGAACACTTTGTCGTCAAAATAGGTCCGTTCGAGGCTTTCGCCATAGATATAAACCAGGTTCGGTTTTTTTGCGCCTTTAACGATTTTTTCCGGCACTTTGTAATAAGTATCGAAATCGGCGCCATGACCGGAGATCTGCGTTTTCACCAGGCGGGAGATATTCTGGAATGCCTGAGTTGAACCGACTGAGAACACGGCAAGCACTACGGCCAGCACGCTGTACATAACGCTGCTGTTTTTGGCCCGGCGTTGCTTGAGTCCCCATGCCAGTAATGCGAAAACAGCAATCAGTCCGGTCAGTAAGCCGATGAATGGCAGGATATATTTGTTCAGGCCTGCGCCCTTCAGGCTGCTGGTGACGGTATATAACACCGCATCCGTAATGCCTTCACCCGTGAAGTAATTACTGCCAATCAGAATGACATTCAGGATGACGTAAAGGCCGAGGAAAAACAGCACCAGCGAAAACCAGACGCGGCTGGCCGACGCCCTTGTGACGTACAGGAAAATTGAGGAAAGAAATAAAATAAATGAAATTATCTCAGAAGCCATTTCAGCACCCTGTCTGATTAAAACAATAAACTCTGCGACCCTTCTCTGCCGCTTTACGGGCAGCGCCGACGGTTCAACTCATCGAGCGAATGACTGAGTTGTCATTCACTTCATCCTTGAGACAGGAAAATGTCATGCCAAAAACGGATAGCGCTATATAGCCTGTTGCCCTGAGAGGGTCAACGCCTTAACACTGCGTCAGGTCACTGATTTGTCCTAAAAAACTGATTTTTTACAAACTTTTGACGACCGGCTGCGGATGATAACTCAGAAATTTAACGGCGCCGTCACTTTTCGGTAAGAATTGCATGATAGCCGATTAGTATGAGCGAAATGTGGAGGGAGATTGAAAATGCGAAAAATAGTTGGCGGGAAAGCCCGCGATACACGGTATTGCGGGCTTTGATAATGAAAAATCAGATTCCTCCCAGATAGGCTTTACGCACTTCCTGATTATGCAAAAGTTCCACCCCCGTTCCGCTAAGGCGGATCTGCCCGTTAACCATCACGTATCCGCGGTCAGAAAGCTTCAGTGCGTGATGCGCATTTTGCTCCACAAGAAAGATAGTCATCCCGCTTTGCGCCAGTTCGCGCAGGGTCTGGAAGATCTGTTTTACGATGATGGGCGCCAGCCCCAGACTGGGCTCGTCAAGCAACAGCAATTTGGGACGGCTCATCAGCGCACGGGCAATTGCCAGCATTTGCTGTTCACCGCCGGACATAGTCATCGCCCGTTGCTTTCGCCGCTCTTTGAGACGCGGAAAGAGGTCAAACATGGTTTGCAGATCTTCTGCGGCATATTTATCACCGATGGGAATGGTGCCCATCAGCAGATTTTCCTCGACGGTCATGTCCGGAAAAACCCGCCGCCCTTCCGGCGACTGCGCAATACCCGCAGAGGCCACAAAGTGCGTCGATTTACGGCTGATATCTTCGCCACGAAACAAAATCTGTCCGCTCTGCACGCGCGGCTGGCCAAATATCGACATCAGCAAGGTGGACTTTCCGGCTCCGTTCGCGCCAATCAGCGCCACGGTTTCTCCCTGATTCACCTGCAGCGAAACCTGCTGCAACGCCTGAATCGCCCCGTAATACACATTCACATCGCGAAACTCCAGCATAGCGTCACTCATAAGCTGACCTCGTCGTCTTCATCAGCACCGAGATAGGCGGCAATGACTTTCTCATCATTTTGAATGGCATGGGGCAAGCCTTCGGCAATTACATCGCCGTGATCGAGCACGATAATATGGTCGGATATTTCCATCACCATGCCCATATCGTGTTCAATCAGCAGGACGGTAATGTCGTGGTGATCGCGCAGAAAACGGATGATTTTACTCAGCGTTCGCGTCTCTACCGGATTAAGACCGGCAGCCGGTTCATCGAGGCAAATCATCTCCGGCGCGGTACACATCGCCCGCGCAATTTCCAGACGCCGTTGCTGACCGTAAGACATCTCGCCCGCCAGTCGGTTGGCGCAATCCACCAGTTCCACCACTTCCAGCCAGTAAAATGCCCGGTCCAGCGCCTGATTTTCCGCACGGCGATAGGCGGGAGTATTGAGCACACCCGCGAGCAGATTGCGGTTGGTTTGCATGTGTTGCGCGACCAGCAAGTTTTCAATCACCGACATTTCACGAAACAACCGGATGTTCTGGAAAGTACGCGCCAGCCCGGCGCGGTTCACCAGATGTGTTCCGCCAAACATTTTGTAGAAAATTCGTTTTCCCAGCTGTGCCGGTTTTATCCAGTCATCCGGCTGGAATTTCTGACCGAGCACCTGAATGACGTTGGTGGTGCGGCGGCGGGTATTGAGCAGAATATTGCCGCCGGACGCTTTATAGAAACCGGTCAGGCAATTAAATACCGTGGTTTTACCTGCGCCGTTCGGGCCGATCAGCGCGGTGATGGAGCCACGTTTTACCGCCAGATTCACATCGTTCAGCGCCTTAATGCCGCCAAAATGCATACGTAAATGCTCGACGCTGAGAATATTGTTATCCGCTAACGCTTCGCTCATGGCGCGACTCCTTTACGCACGGCAAACCCGCTGCGGCTGATGCGGATTAACCCGCGTGGTCGCCAGATCATCATCACCACCATTAACACCCCGAACAGCAGCACGCGGTATTCGGCAAAACTGCGCAGCAGTTCCGGCGCGACGGTCAGCACAAAAGCCGCCAGCACCACGCCGATCGTCGAGCCCATCCCACCCAGCACCACAATGGCGAGGATCAGCGCAGATTCGAAGAAGGTAAAAGACGTCGGGTTGACGAATCCCTGATAGGTGGCGAAAAATACCCCCGCGATACCGGCAGTAGAAGCGCCAAGTGTAAACGCCGAAAGTTTAACCAGTACGTGATTAAGACCCATTGCGCGGCAGGCGATTTCATCTTCGCGCAATGCTTCCCACGCGCGGCCAATCGGCATGCGGGTCAGGCGGTGTTTGATAAACAGCACCAGTAACACCACCAGAACCAGCACCGCATAGATGAAAATAAATTTCATATTCGGGTTATAGGTGAGATGGAAAAACTCGTGGAACGGCACGCCGCCCTCTTTCGCCCGTCGGCCAAACTCCAGACCGAAAAACGTCGGAGGTGGCGCGGAAACGCCATTCGGGCCGCCGGTGAAGGACAACCAGTTAGTCAGCACCAGCCGGATGATTTCGCCGAAGCCGAGCGTCACAATAGCCAGATAATCGCCATGCATACGCAGCACCGGAAAGCCCAGCAAAGCCCCGGCCAGCGCGGCCATCACAGCGGCCAGCGGCAGCATCGACCAGAATCCGAGGCCGAGATACTGATATCCCAGCGCCAGCCCGTAGGCGCCGATGGCGTAAAAGGCGACGTATCCCAGATCCAAAAGCCCCGCCAGACCGACCACGATATTCAGCCCGAGGCCAAGCAGCACGTAAATCAGCCCCAGAATAGCGACGGTCAGAATGTATTTGGTGGCAACAAACGGAAAGAAAATCGCCAGCACAATCAGCAGAGGCAATATCCAGCGCAGGTTGCTTTTGTGATCCGGCGGACGGACGTATACACCCGCGCTGTCGGATTCGAAGCGCGCACGCATTTTCTGTCCGGCTGCGGTTTCCAGAAAAGCGCTAAGCAAAAAACGTCCGAGCATGACAGCGGCGATAATCCAGATCAGACGCTGGGAATGAAAGTTAAAGCTATAGCCGTCCAGCACCACGCCGACCACAGGTCCGAAAATAATCAACGCCACCAGTCCGGCGAAAATGGCATCCAGCAGGCAGCGTTTAAGCGAAAATCCGCCGCTCACAGCAGTTTGTGTCGTCATTTTATTTCCCTCACACTTTCGTCACGACCGGACGGCCCAGCAGGCCCTGAGGGCGGAAAATAAGGATCACCACCAGCAATCCAAAAGAGAACACGTCTTTGTAATCGGAATTCACCATGCCCGAGAACTGCGCTTCAGCGATACCCAGTATCAGGCCGCCGAGCATCGCGCCCGGTAACGAGCCGATCCCGCCGAGTACCGCTGCGGTAAAGGCTTTGATGCCGATGATAAATCCGGCATAGAAATCAAAAGTGCCGTAGTTCATGGTGACCAGTACGCCTGCCAGCCCCGCCATCGCCGCGCCGATCATAAAGACCAGCGAGATAATGCGGTCGGTGTTGATGCCGAGAATTGAGGCCATTTTTCTGTCCTGCTGTACCGCACGACACATACGACCGAGTTTGGTGTTGCTGATTATCCACGACAAAACCAACATGCCGACAAGAGACGCCACCAGAATGAACAGTTTGGTGTAGGTCATCTGGACAAAGCTGTCTCCGATATGAAAACGCAGCGCGCCATCAAACATCGTAGGAATGCCCTGCTGTCGCGGTCCCTGACTGATTTGTGCGTAGTTCTGCAAAATCAGCGACATGCCGATAGCAGAAATCAGCGGTGCAAGGCGCGTGGAATTTCGCAGAGGTTTGTAGGCAATGCGCTCAATCGCCCAGCCGTAAACGCCGGTCACCACGATGGTGAACACCAGTGTGCCAAGGATCAGCAGCGGAAAAGAGTGCAGCCCGAAGAAAGAAAGCAGCGCCAGCGCGATAGCGCAGAGGTAAGCCGAAATCATATACACTTCGCCGTGAGCAAAGTTGATCATGCCGATAATGCCGTAAACCATGGTGTAGCCGATGGCGATGAGACCGTAGACAGCACCGAGCGTAATGCCATTAAACAGTTGTTGCAGGAAGAATGAATCCATAAATACGCAGTCTCTTTTTGTGACCGCGCCTGGCTAAGGGCGCGGTCTGACACAGATTAGAACTGGCAAATCAAAATGCTTTATTCCTTAACTTCCTGATATTTGCCTTTGTCATCCCACTTATAAACCACGTAATCGGAGACTTTCAGATCGCCTTTGCTGTCCCAGGCCTTTTTACCCATGACGGTATCGACACTGTTGGCTTTAAGCCACGCGCTGGCTTTGGCAGAATCGCTGCCGCCGGTGGCTTTGAAGGCGGCGGCAATGGCCTGCACGGACGCGTAGGAATAGAGGGTGTAACCTTCCGGCTCGAATTTGTTGGCGCGGAATTTATCGATAACGGCTTTGCCGTCCGGGATCAGGCGCGGGTCTTTGCCAAAGGTCATCAGAATGCCATTGGTGTATTGCGGACCGCCGGCAGCGGTGACCATTTCTTCGTTGACGATACAGTCGCCTGAGAAGAACGTCGCCTGAACGCCCTGCTCACGCATCTGGCGAACTAGCGGACCGGCTTCCGGATGGCAGCCGCCAAAGAACACCACATCTGGTTTCTGCGCACTGATTTTGGTAACCAGCGCATTAAAGTCTTTTTCGCCGCGCGAGAGACCTTCATACATCACTTCTTTCACGCCGCGTTTGTTAAGCGCTGCTTTGGTGGCATCCGCCAGCCCCTGTCCGTAGGTATCTTTGTCGTGAATGATGACCACTTTTTTGGCTTTCAGCTTGTCGATGATGTAATCGCTGGCCACCAGCCCCTGCTGATCATCGCGCCCACACATACGGAACATATCGCTCATGCCGCGTTCAGTGATTTGCGGATTAGTTGAGCCCGGCGTGATGGCGATAATCCCGGCGTCGTTATACACCTCAGACGCAGGCATGGTAGAGGATGAACAGAAATGTCCGACCACTGCCTGCACTTTATCCTGATCTACCAGCCGGTTAGCCACCGCGACCGCTTGTTTTGGCTCGCAGGCATCATCGCCCTGAACCAGTTTGATTTTCTCGCCGTTGATCCCGCCTGCGGCATTAATGTCTTCGGCGGCCTGAGTCGCCCCATGCCAGTACTGATCACCATAGGTGGCATTCGGACCGGTGAACGGACCGGCAACCCCAATCACAATATCCGCACGCGCGGAGAAGGCCGTGACCAGACAACCAGCCAGTAAAAGAGAGAGAGGACTTTTCATAAATTTCATCGACATCATCATGATCCTTAGGACTGAGTTTATGCAAACGGGTTATGGGCAACGCATGCAGCAAAAACACCAACGCAAAGTCGTAATCTGAAATTTAAAGCACAAGCCAATGGAGGGGAGATCCCGTTTGTCCACCGCTGGCGGACAACATCAAAGGTAAGAAACTTAAGCAAAATATCTGCCAGTGTTACCCGACGTCTGTGATTGTTACGGTTATGTGAGTATAGATAGCGCCTGTCAGGCGTTGCGGGGAACTCGCAGAAACAACGACGGGATCACATCGCACCGCACTGGTGCTGAAAAGAATAGGAAAATAACGATACCGGAACGCCCTGCACCAAAATGTAACGTTAAGTTCCCCACGGCTAATCCGTTGATATATTTTTTCTTTGCTTCTTTCGGCGGGTTGTTTTGTAATGCGGTCAGATGATTGCAACAGGAAACGACTGAACAATGAAGAAATTATCCTGCCTGACGGCGATTGTGCTGGCCATGGGATTATCAGGCTGTGCCAGTGATTATGTGATCAACACCAAAGCGGGCGACCAGTTTTTCGCCCACGGTGAACCCGACCGTGACCGCGATACCGGCATGACCAGCTACACCGACATGAACGGCGATTATCATCTGATGAACACCAATGATATCGCGGGCATTGTGAAGAAGTAGGCGTGACCGATGGGAATTACATTTTTTCGACAGCCCGACCGATGAATTACACGGCGGGCTGAATAAAACAGTCATGCTATAGGTACCTGAACGGCCCGTAATAACACGACTGTTTTGAGGATAAAATTACTCAGTAATAAAACGCGAAACAGACGACGCCAGATTTTGTGCCTGATCCCGCAGCGCATTAGCAGCAGCAGAAGACTCTTCCACCAGGGCCGCGTTTTGCTGAGTCACGCTGTCCATCTCCACTATGGCTTGCCCTACCTGAGATATTCCCCTGTTCTGTTCATCCGATGCCTGCGTAATTTCATTAAGTATTTCGGTAACGTTAGCCACTTTAGTCACAATGTCATGCATGGTGGTTCCCGCCTGTTCTACCAGCTCTGACCCTGCATTAATTCGCTCTACCGATTCACCAATTAAACCTTCTATCTCTTTTGCAGCCTGAGCACTACGTTGCGCCAGACTTCTCACTTCACTTGCCACCACAGCAAATCCCCGCCCCTGTTCTCCTGCACGCGCCGCTTCAACGGCCGCATTGAGAGCCAGAATATTGGTCTGAAAAGCGATGCTGTTAATTACCGTTGTAATGTCAGCAATTTTTGCTGAGCTTGCCGTGATTTCATTCATCGTTTTCACCACATGAGAGACCAGTTGCCCGCCTTTGTTCGCCGTTTCCGAAGTACTGCCCGCCAGTTGGCTGGTGTGATGAATATTGTCTACGTTCTGTTTAACCGTCGCCGTTAACTGCTCCATGCTGGCCGCCGTTTCTTCAAGCGCAGCCGCCTGTTCCTCAGTACGTGCGGATAAATCATTATTTCCTGCCGCAATTTCTGCGGAGGCATGGCTCACCTGCGTCACGCCGGCACGAATATCACCGATGATACGGCGAAGATCGGTGTTCATCTCATCTACTGCTTGCATCAGTTCGCCCAGCTCATCACGACGCGTGGTATTGAGATGAGCTCTTAAATCACCGCGTGCTATCTGTCGCGCAACCTCAAGCGTGTCAGCCAGAGGCTTCACAATCTGGCGGGAAATGATCAGCGCAATGCCAATACTTAACAAGACGGCGGCCCCCAAAAGTGAAGCCATCCATATCACTGCCTTTCTGATATCGTCATGAGCCGCACTCAGTTCCGATTCAAAGATATTGTCACTCAGGGTCGTCAGCTTGCCGCCTGCTTTTGCAAGCAGCTGAGTCGCTTCCTGCTCAGCAATATAGGAACGCAGGTAATCACTGGCACTCTCCTTTTTAGCCGAGACCGAGCGTTCAACGTCTTCAAGTGCGCTGACATCCGCCGGATTTAGCTGGGATTTGACGGCATTCATTTGCTGAATCGATTCAACCATAAAGCCTGTTAAAGCGTTAAGTGACTCATCAGTATTCTCAAACTGGAGAAGTTTCACACGCGTCGCCACACCGTCGATGTGACGGACGATATCAGCTAATGCTGTTGCAGTGACAGCGCGTGTCGGATCTTGTGCATAGGACTGCGCCAAGCTTTTGATTGTAGATTCTTCACGGGTCAGCACAAAACGACTCACAACAAGATCACGTTGCTGTGTCTCGCGGACAGTTTGAGCACGTTTATCGCGATACGTCTTCATGACTTCTGACATTTCATTAAGCATCTCCAGGTGCTTTGTATCCCATTGAAGCGACCTGAGACTTTCAATTTTCTTATCAACCTGCTGCAAGTTCATCTCATTCATCGCGATGTATTTTTCATCATGCGTTTTCACGTATTCCAGTCTTTCAGCTTTTGCCATAGCAAACTGGTCAGTTATTACTTTTAGCTGGCTTATTTTATCTGCCCGGATGGAAATATCATTCAGATTTTTAATACCACATAAAGCAACCGCAATACTTAGCAATAAGATAAGTCCGAAACCAAATGCTAATTTTTTCCCGACTTTTAGATTTTCAAAATATTTCATAAACATTTTTATGGCTCTCCATTATTTTTATAAAAACAGTTGTATGTGAAGCACATGGAGTATCGGCAGGATATAAAAATTAATTAATGAAAAACTCATTTTCTTAAGTTACATAAGTCGGTAATTTAACAGCAATAAAACCTTATTCTTTGTATGAAAACTTATTTGCTTAAACCTTGCGTATTAATGGTGAAGTCATTCACTTTAAGAAAGTATTATTTTAATGTGCTGCTGTTATTAAATAATGAAGATGTGGTCTGCGCATATACCGCGTAACGTCAGGTTCAGCGGCGTGGGCATAAAAAAACCGGGCGAAGGCCCGGTTTCTTATGCTTTGAACACCGTTCTCAAACCCAAAATCATTTGAGTCGCAGCAAGGTGCTTTGAAGGATGAGGGGGATTACAGCCCGTTTTCAGCAATATCCATGGCGAAATAGGTCAGGATAATATCTGCACCCGCACGTTTGATCGCGCCCAGGCTTTCACGCACCACGGCGCGCTCATCAATGGCACCGGCTTGTGCCGCGAACTTGATCATCGCGTATTCGCCGCTGACCTGATACGCCGCCAGTGGCAGACGGGAGGCTTCACGGATATCGCGGATCACATCCAGATACGCGCCAGCGGGTTTCACCATCAGCGCATCGGCGCCTTCGTGCTCATCCATCAGTGATTCGCGCACGGCTTCGCGGCGGTTCATCGGGTTCATCTGATATTGCTTGCGGTTGCCTTTCAGCACGCTGCCGCCCGCTTCACGGAATGGCCCGTACATGGATGACGCAAACTTAGTGGAGTAGGCCATGATCGAGGTATCGATGAAACCGGCCTCATCCAGCGCGCTGCGAATGGCCTGTACCTGACCGTCCTGTGCAGCGGATGGCGCAATGAAATCTGCACCTGCTGCGGCAGCAACTACGGCCTGTTTGCCGAGGTTAATCAGCGTCGCGTCGTTATCTACGCCATGGTCGTGCAGCACGCCGCAATGGCCATGCGAGGTGTATTCGCAGAAACAGGTGTCGGACATGACGATCATTTCAGGCACGGTGTCTTTACAGATACGTGCCATACGTGCGACCAGACCGTTTTCGTTCCAGGTGTCACTGCCGGTAGCATCCATATGATGCGAAATACCAAAAGTCATGACCGAGCGAATACCGGCGCGGGCATAACGTTCGATTTCAAACGCCAGGCGGGATTCGGGAATGCGCAGCACGCCGGGCATAGCTTCGATCGGTACGTATTCAGAGGTCTCTTCTTCTACGAAAATCGGCAGTACCAGATCGTTGACGCTAAATTCAGTTTCCTGAAAAAGAGTGCGCAGGGATTCGGACTGTCTCAGGCGGCGAAGGCGTGAGCTCGGGAACTGATTCGACATGAAAACTCCTAAAAATTAGTCTGTTGCACTGAAATTTTTTAAGAAACAGGAGTGCAGACAGTTCAGACGGCAGGAGGCATGGCAGCGCCGTCAGACGATGGAGGCAGCATTTTATAATAACTTTTAAACAAATGATGAACTTTCCGTGAGGAGATGTAACAGAGGCCGCATTTTTGGAAAGGCGATCCCGGAACAGGGATCGCCTGAAGGAAGGATTTAACCGAGCCTGATCTCGCGATCTGCTGAGGCAATCGTAGACGGACGGTGGGCGATAAATATCCGCGTTATATCCAGTTCGCTGATCGCCTGATTGATGCGCATTTCGTTGTCCAGATCCAGATGGCTGGTGGCCTCATCGAGGAACAGAATTGCCGGACGGCGGTACAGCGCACGCGCAATCAGCACTCGCTGTTTCTGCCCGCCGGACAAACTGCCGCCCAGTTCGCTGATCAGCGTTTCGTAACCCATCGGCATACGTTCGATGTCGTCGTGGATGTTACAACGGCGGGCGCAGTCGATAATCCGCGCTTCGTCTTTCTGCTCATCAAAGCTGGCGATGTTCTCGGCAATGGAACCGGCGAACAACGTATCATCCTGTAACACACAGGCGATGCAGCTGCGGTAATTGTTTAGCCCGGCGGTGGTAATATCCATGCCGTTGATCAGAATGCGGCCTTCAGTTGGCGTCAGCAGACCGGTCATGATTTTCATCAGCGTGGTTTTGCCCTGCCCTGAAGGTCCGGTGATTGCCACACTTTCCCCCGCCGCCACCGAGAGATTCAGGCCGTTGATCAGCGGCGCGGAAAGGCTGTCGTACTGAAACACCAGATCCCGGACATCCAGCGACGCCGCTTCGCCCGCCCGCAGCAATTCACGCTCCGGCAGCGATTTTTCGGTGTCGGTCAGCGCGATATCCGCGATACGGTCGCGGTGCAGGGAAAGCATCCGCAGTTGCAACACCATATTCAGCAGATTGGCCGCACGTTCGGAAAACTGCCCGCGATAGGTATTGAACGCCACGAACATCCCGAGCGTCATATGGCCGTCGATGACCTGCGTCGCGCCGAGCCACAGCAGCGCCACCTGATCAAGTGTGGCAATCAGTGTGTTACCGCCGGTAAACATCATTTCAAACTTGGTTTTACGCACTGTCGCATTGGCGTTATCAATGTTCAGATTCAGCCAGAAATTGGCGCGTGCTTTCGATAAACCGAGTGCTTTCAGCGTGCTGATGCCGTACAGCGTTTCCATAAAGTGCGAACCGGCACGGGCACCTTTGACGATTTGTTCCTCCGAAACCTGACGATAGGCGTTGTATGTGGTCAGACGGAAAACGACATAAACCGCTGTAAAACCGAGAATTACCCAAATTAGCCAGCCGCCGTACAGCACCATCATCACGATCAATCCGACCGACATAATGCCGTCGATAATACTGTTCACCACATTGGTGGTCAGCGTGGTACGCAGTGTGTCGAGCGAGGTAAAACGCGACTGGATATCACCCAGTTTGCGCTTCTCAAAGTAATCAAGCGGCAGCTTCATCAGATGATCAAATAGCCGCGCTTTCCACTGCACGTCAATCAGCGTACTCATCACCAGCGACGTCCAGGCGCGCAGCATACTGACGCCGGTGCGGAAAATGATGAAGAACAGTAAGCCGAGACATATCAGGGTCAGCAAATCGGGGTCTTTCGCCGGGATCACGTGGTCCATCACCAGCTGCATCCCCACCGGCAGCAGCAGGTTGACCGATTCGATCATCAGCGACAGGCAGAAGATTTTTGTCAGCGCCGGGATCAGCCCGCTGACGTTGCCCATCATTTTGCGCAGATTGAGCCGCACACGCGGCTTTTCAGAGGTAAAACCATTGTCCGGCCACAGCTCGAGCGCCACGCCGGTGAAATGCTCTGAGACTTCGCGCATACCCAGCGAGCGACGCCCGAAAGCCGGATCGTGAATAATCACTTTGCCCTGCTTAACGCCGACCAGTACCACGAAATGGTTGAGATCCCAGTGCAAAATGCACGGTGTTTTCAGCGCGTTCAGCTCATCAATATCCAGCTTGAGGGCGCGGGATTTCATCTCATTCGCTGCGGCGATATCCATCAGCGTGCGCAGCGTCGCACCGCGCGAGGAAATGCCGTAATGCTGGCGCAGACTCTGCAAATCGACGTGTTTACCGTGATAGCCAAAGACCATCGCCAGACTGGCCAGCCCGCATTCGGCGGCTTCGGTTTGAATAATCTGCGGCACCCGGTGGCGCCAGCTAAAGTGCAGGCGGTCAGCCAGCTCCCGTACGTTATCGAGATTCATTAATTGGCCCCACCACGCTTTTCTTCATGCTGTAATACGGAGACAACATCCACTGATACAGCGGCCTTTTCTCCAGGAATAATGTTGATTCAGCTTTCATACCGCTGGATAAATTCAGCGTCTCGCCGTGCCAGTCCATCGCTTTTTTATCCAGTGAAACAATCACTTTGTAATACGGCCCGCTGACCGTGCCGTTGGCCGTTCGCGGTGCGCTGGCGTAGGAATTCAGCTCCTGTTCAGAAACAGGCGCAGAGGAAATCGATTCCACCTTGCCGGGGAACTGGCCATACTTTTCAAACGGATAGGCTTCGTAACGGATATTAATGTGTTCACCAGCTTTTACGTAAGGCACGCTTTCATTGGGCAGCCAGGCGACAAGGAAGAACGGGGAATTACTGGCAGGCACCAGTTGCGCGAGGCTGTCTCCGGCGTTGACCATCTGTCCGGGCGTGACGCTCAGCGAGGAGATTTTGCCGGAGGTCGGCGCGGTGATCAGCAAGGAACCTTTGGCATCGGCCTGAGCCAGCTGACGCTCGAGGTCGTTACGCTGGTAGCCGTACTGCGAAATCTGATTATCAAACTCGGCGGCGCGGGTCACCAGTTCGCTGCGCAGATTGGTGATTTGTAACGCTTCCTGAATCGCCTGAGTGTTCAGACTCTGAAACGACGTCTGCTGCTGATAAAACAGGTAACGCTGATTGTTCAGCTGGTCGGTATTGATGAGACCTTTCTTCTGATAAGCGCCGTAGTTCTGCATGCTTTTCTTCATGGCATCCAGCCCTTCCTGAGCGGAAGCCACCATGCTTTGCGAAACCTGATGCGCTTTCTCATATTGCTCTAACTGCTGTTGCAGGTTTTGCAGCGTCTCCTGCTTATTGTGCTCAAGCTGAGCAACGATCGAATCAATTTGCTCTCGTTGTTTTTTGATGGCGGCAAGCGTGGTAGTGCTGACGTTACCCGCCTGCGTCACGCGGCTGACGTCAATTTCATACAGCGGTTGCCCTTTTTTGACCGGTTTGCCGGTATCGACATACAGTTTGGTGATCACGCCCTGTTCCGGGCTGAACAAATTAATACTGTGTGGCTGGGTGATAATTTCACCGCTGACATTAATACGCCGGGTGTAATTGGTGAAGATTAGGAATATCAGTAAAGAAATAATAAAAACAGCGGTCAGTGACGTCACAATCCATATGGGCCAGCCGGCGAGTAATAACGCCTTACCCGTCCAGTGGTTTTGCTGATGTTCATTGACCTCTTTACGAAAGAGCATATTTTTTGTTCCGGAAAAACTGGCTGTAAAAACAGAATCTTTGAAAGATAGCAGCCATAAAACCTCCTGCCACCGCGATTACTCTGAAACATCGCAGGCAGGTATTTCCACATAGCGACTGTTACTCCGTCATATTAATTTACCTTTTGACGCAGATCTGACGCTTAAATAATCCTCCGCCTGAGTAAGCGATTATTTTTTATACGCGAAATTAATAATCAAGATTTTATTAACTGTTAATTTATTTTAAAAACAATGTGTTATACATAAAATTCCACATAGGAGATTATTCCTAGTCAAATTCCGCCGCCAGTGCTCTAGTCTTAATCCCCGTGAAGACATTGCGTAGAAATTATCTCCATAGCATTACTCAATGTTTTCATCGCCCCCGGTTTTTAAGGGGACTTGCTTTAACAGATTAAAAGGAAGGCCTAAGATGAAACAATTAACAGAACATGATATTGAAATGGTTAATGGTGCGGGTTGGTCGGAAGATGTAAATAAAGTTGCCGATCGCCTATCAAACTTTGGTCAGGACGCGGTAAGTGACACCAGTAATGCGGTGAACAAAGCGTATTCACAAATTTCCGATGGTCTTGCTAAAGCACAGAACTATCTGACAACCTAGTTTTAGTCTTTAAAGGTTAATCAGAGTAATACAAGCCCCTGCTCACGCGGGGGCTTTTTTTATCATTGGATGTATCAGTCGAAAATTTACAACCGAGGAAAACTTTTAGCAGGGAGAAATCAAATACCCGCTTTCGTTTTATCGCTCTTCACCATGCTGTTTTTCAGCTTGCCGATAAGCTCGCGGCGAAAATCACCTAGTTTCGGCTTATCGCCATCCAGCCATGGTAATGGTCGGCAGAGTTCCATGGTTTTGATACCCAGACGGGCAGTCAGCAATCCGGCACCGATACCTTGTGCCGCACGGGCTGAAAGACGCGCCGCCAGATCCTGCGACATCCAGTCCATACCGACCTCACGCACCAGCTCGGACGCGCCGGCAAATGCCATATTCAGCAGCACCAGGCGGAACAAACGGATGCGGCTGTAATAACCCAGTTCAATGCCGTAAAGCACGGCGATGCGGTTGACCAGACGCAGGTTGCGCCAGGCGATAAACGCCATATCCACCAGCGCCAGCGGGCTGACGGCGATCATCAGCGCCGATTCGGCTGCTGAATGGCTGATTTCACGCCGTGCCTGTGCATCGAGCACCGGCTGAACTAATCGCGCGTAAAGCTCGACCACTTCACGGTCATTCTGCGTTTCGTGCAATGACGCCTTCCAGCGTTGTAATGCCGGATGGCTGTTATCCAGTCCGGCCTGCGCTGCCAGTTTTTCGCAAAATGCGCGTCCCTGCCCTAAACCATGACTGTGCATTAATTCACGTGCCTCATCACGCTCATCGGCGCGCTGACGCAGGCGGTACAAGCGCCGCCATTCGGTAGCCACCGAACCGACACCGGCGAGGATAATCAGCCCGCCCGCTGTGCATGCGCCGAGTGCCACCCAGTCCTGCTGGATCCACGCCTCGTGAACCCATTGCACGCCCTGCGCGACCACGCTGATCCCCAGCACCGCCACGCCTAACCGAACAATTTTACCCCACAAACTGCGGCGCGGTTTCAGCGCACGGTTAAGCACTGCTTCGGCTTCGCCTTCTTCCTGCTGTTCGTCGGTTTCAGCGGTGACCGGAATAAAGCGTTCTGAAATCTGTTCGTCAAAGGCCAGCGCCGGTTTGATCACCGGATCGGCCGGGGCTTTTAATTCCGTTTCAAAATCGATACGCGGTCTTATTGGTTCGCTCATCGCATTTTATCTCCCAGTAAAAACTCCATCACCGCGTCCAGACGGATGTGCGGCAACGGCGTATCCACGCTCATTTCACGCGGACGAAATTCGTCAAAATGGAATCCCTGTTTTTGCCAGAACGCATGTCCCGGCAGACGCGCAGGCACTTCGCCGGGGAACACCGTCAGCGGCGCGCCATCCTGCAACCGGTGGCCTTTCAGCGCGGGTAAGCTTTGCCCCTGATATTCCACCATGCCGGTTTCCGTCGCCTGAACCGACGCCAGACCGGCGCAGTCCATGCTGATGCCTTCGAAAGCGGCGTTCTGCCAGGCTTCCTGCACCAGTTGCTGCAACAGAGACACCAGACTGGCGTGCTGATCGCCGGTGATGTGGTCGGCTTTAGTGGCGGCAAACATCAATTTGTCGATGCACGGATTAAACAAACGGCGGAACAACGTGCGTTTGCCGTAGTGGAAACTTTGCATCAGTTGTGTCAGCGCGAGGCGCATATCGTTGAAAGCCTGCGGACCGCTGTTTAGCGGTTGCAGGCAATCCACCAGCACAATCTGGCGGTCAAATTTCACAAAGTGATCTTTGTAAAACCCTTTCACGATGTGCTGACAGTAATAGTCGAAACGCGCACGCAGCATACCGAGATTGCTGGTTTTATCCGCCTGCGCCAGTTGCGCATCGGAATAGCGGTTCAGCTCCGGCCAAGGGAAGAATTGCAGCGCGGGCGCACCGGCCATATCTCCCGGCAGAACAAAACGTCCCGGCTGGATAAAGTGCAAACCTTCGGTTTTGCAGCGCACCAGATAATCGGTGTAGGCCTGTGAAATCATGCCCAGCAGATTTTCATCAGCCGGTGCCAGCGGATCGCATTGTTCGCACAGCGTAAGCCACGGCTTCGCCCATTCTGCACGATCGCCCTGCAACAGCCCCGCCATCTGGCGTGACCAGTCGAGATAGTTTTGTTCCAGCATCGGCAAATCCAGCAACCATTCTCCGGGATAATCCACAATCTCAAGATACAACGTGGAGGTATCTTTGAAGTGACGCAGCAGGGAATCGTTGGAACGGTAACGCAATGCCAGGCGGATTTCGCTGACACCACGGGTTGGCGTTGGCCACGCGGGCGGCGTGCCGTAAAGCGACGCAAGCCCTTCGTCATAGGCAAAGCGCGACACGCCCAGATCACGCTGGGGAACGCGCTTCACGCCGAGCAGACGTTCCTCACGGGCAGCCGAAAACAGCGGTAAACGTGCGCCGCTGTGCATATGTAAAAGCTGGTTAACGAAGGCGGTGATGAAAGCGGTTTTTCCGCTGCGGCTTAAACCGGTGACGGCCAGCCGCAGATGCCTGTCCATGCCGCGATTGATCAGTGAATTAAACTCATCTTGTAGTCTTTTCATTGCTCTCCCTGGCGTAGCGCCCAAACAGCGCGGTAAGAATACGTTTGAATAACGGTTCTAATAATAGTGCTAAAACATACCGAAGTGGCCCTTTTCCCACCACGCCCAGCACGCGTGCTGCCAGTCCGGCAGGACCGAAAGTGAGCGCCAGCGTCAGCACGATGTTCAGTATTTTCGAAAACAGGCTGCGCTTACCCGGCAGCGAGGAATTCAGGTAACGGGTCATAAAGATTCCTTAAGCGGGAGGTGAGAAAGAAATAGCAGCCGGAGCAACGTCCGGCAGCCAGAGGCAAAGTGGTTGATAAGAATTGCAGGTAAAGAATTAAAGCTGACGGAACCGGCTGCGTACGCCAAAAGTTTCCGAGGTGACGTAGCGCTCTACCTGACGTAAACGCTGTTCGCTGGCCTTCAGTTCGCGGTCGGCTTCTTCCAGCAAGTTACGCGGCGATGGCGCATTTTCATCTTCATATTCGCTGGCCGGTACCGGATCCAGCACGTAGCTGAGAATGATGTACGCCACGACGGTGAACATGAATAAACCGAAGAAAATCGACAGCACGGCCATGATTCGCAGCAGTTTTACCGGCACGCCCAGATAGTGCGCCAGCCCGGCCAGTACGCCTTTAACCACGCCCTCTTCCGGCACGCGATAGAGTTTTTTCTCAGACAGACGGGTCGCCATTATGATTGCCTCCAGCCCGGATGTTCGGCGTCGAGAATTTCTTCCAGCGCCTGAATACGTTCGCGCATACGTTGCGCTTCATGGGTCAGACTGGTGAGATTTTGCATCTCATGCTGACTAAGCTGACTGCCATTTTGCTGGCGATTGCTGTAGTGAAGCCACAACCAGACGGGCGCCACGAATAAAACAAAAATGGTCAGCGGAATAGCTAAAAACAGGAAGCTCATTGTCTCTCCTTATGAGTCTTTTTTATTACCGGTTACGGCGTTTATCCTGCAACAACCTGCCTGCGAACAGGCAGGTTTAATGGCAAACATTATGCGTCCTGGTTGCCGTTCATTTTAGCTTTCAGGGCAGCAATCTGTGCGCTAATTTCATCGTCAGCTTTCAGTTCAGCAAATTGCTGATCCAGCGATTTCTTTTTGCCGATGCTGACGCTTTCAGCTTCCGCTTCCATATGGTCGATGCGGCGTTCGAACTGCTCAAAACGCGCCATCGCTTCATCAATTTTACCGCTGTCGAGCTGGCGACGAACGTCACGTGAAGAGGCCGCAGCCTGATGACGTAAGGTCAGCGCCTGCTGACGCGCACGGGTTTCGGTCAGTTTGCTTTCCAGCTCGCCAATTTCTGACTTCATGCGATCCAGCGTTTCTTCTACGACAGTCACTTCGTTTTTCAGCGTAGTGACCAGCTCGGAAAGCTTTTGCTTTTCGATCAGCGCCGCACGGGCCAGATCGTCTTTATCTTTGCGCAGCGCCAGTTCGGCTTTGTCCTGCCATTCGTTCTGCTGGGCTTCACCCTGATCGATACGGCGGATCAGCTGTTTCTTTTCTGCCAGCGCACGGGCGGAGGTCGAACGCAGTTCCACCAGCGTGTCTTCCATTTCCTGAATCATCAGACGAACCAGTTTTTGCGGATCTTCAGCTTTATCCAGCAAGGTGTTGATGTTGGCGTTAATGATGTCAGCGAAGCGAGAAAAAATACCCATAATCGAAATTCCTCTTTGTTTCTGTTTGGTTTCCGGCCAAATGATTACCGGTCAAATCCGCAGGAAAATTTTCAACTGCGGCGATAAACCTATATCAGGATCCGTGCCAACTTTTTAAAATCATTATCTCCATGAATAAATTGAATTTTTTATTTGCGTCTCTGCTATGCTTGTTTTAGAGATGATTATTTTCACTAAGAGTTAGTGTGTTTAACCACACAAGGAATGCCAAATGACAGATAACACAGACAATTTGCTGGGCGAAGCCAACGCCTTTATAGAAGTGCTGGAACAGGTCTCTCAACTGGCGAAGCTGAACAAGCCGGTGCTGGTCACCGGCGAACGCGGCAGTGGTAAAGAACTGATCGCGCACCGTCTGCATTATCTGTCGCCCCGCTGGCAGGGGCCGTTTATTTCGCTCAATTGTGCGGCGCTGAATGAAAACCTGCTCGATTCCGAGCTGTTCGGCCACGAAGCGGGCGCATTTACCGGCGCGCAGAAACGCCATCTCGGACGATTTGAACGCGCGGACGGCGGCACGTTATTTCTCGATGAACTGGCGACCGCGCCAATGCTGGTGCAGGAAAAACTGCTGCGCGTGATTGAATACGGCCATCTGGAGCGCGTCGGCGGCAGCCAGCCGTTGCAGGTGGATGTGCGTCTGGTGTGCGCAACTAACGATGATTTACCGCAACTGGCGGCACAAGGAAAGTTCCGCGCCGACCTGCTCGACCGGCTGGCATTTGATGTGGTGCAGTTGCCGCCGCTGCGCGAACGTCAGCAGGACATCATGTTGCTGGCGGAACATTTCGCCATTCAAATGTGCCGGGAACTTTCGCTGCCCTTATTCCCCGGATTTACGGAATATGCGCGTGAGACGCTGATGGCCTACCGCTGGCCGGGCAATATCCGCGAGCTGAAAAACGTCGTCGAACGCTCGATGTACCGCCATGGCACCAGCGATTTTCCGCTCGATAACATTATCCTGAATCCGTTTGCACAGCGCACTTCTGCTACGGAGCCCGCAGATACCCGGCAGCACGACAATCTGCCGGCGTTACCCTTAGATCTCAAACAGTGGGTGACGGAGCAGGAAAAAAATCTGATTGAACAGGCTTTACGGCAGGCGCGGTTTAATCAGCGCAAGGCAGCCGAACTGCTGAACGTGACATATCACCAGTTGCGCGGAATGTTGAAGAAGCATGGGATACAGGTGAATGCACAGGAAGCGCCTGAATAACAGGCAAAAAAAAGCCAGCACCCGAGCTGGCTAAGTAATACTGGAAGCAATGTGAGCAATGTCGTACCTCGCGATTTACGCCCTGGCGGGTCGCCTCTCGTCCGGTGAAAAGAATGATAATGGTTCTCAGTATCGTCTGTAAAGCATTTTGTTGAGAATATTTCTCATTACCACAATGACGTTATGGCTACTTATTGAACACCCTTAATGTCATTAAGGACTACCATTCGGGGAACGGATCGGCCATCGCCACCCAGCTTTCGATGCCTTCCGCCATCTGTTCTTCGCTTAACAGGCACGCATCCAGGCGCCGTATAATCTCTTCTTTATTCAGATGCTGACCGATAAATACCAGCTCCTGACGCATATCGCCGAACGGCTCCACCCATTTTTCCATAATATGCTCGCGGGTCTCCTCGTCCTGTGGCCAGTCACTTTCCGGCAGCGCCCGCCAGAAAATCCCCGCCATACCATAACGCGCAATGCCCCCCGCCTGACTCCATTGCCCGGCAAAACGAGGACGCGTCGCCAGCCAGAAGAAACCTTTCGACCGCAGTAAGGTGCCGTCACCCCAGTCGCCATGCACCACACGGTAAAACTTATCCGGATCAAACGGCCTGCGCGCGGTGTAGACAAAGCTGCTGATGCCGTACTCTTCGGTTTCCGGCGTGTGCTCGCCACGCAGCTCTTTCAGCCATCCCGGCGCAAGTTGCGCCTTGGCAAAATCAAAACGGTGCGTATTCAGTACGGCATCAACCGGCAGGCTGCCGGGACAAATCGGGATGATATGCGCATCGGGGTTCAGACTCCGCAGCAGCGCAATCACTTCGCGCTGCTGCTGGCTGTCGAGCAGATCGGTTTTGCTGACCAGCAGTACATTACAGAATTCAATCTGGTCGATGAGTAAATCCGTTACACTGCGCGTATCGTCATCACCCAGACTTTCACCAGCCTCCTGCACGCTGCGCGCTTCCTGATATTGCTGCATAAAGTTAACGCCATCGACGACGGTCACCAGCGTGTCGAGGCGCGCAAACTGCGACAGGCTTTCGCCATTTTCATCCTCAAAGGTGAAGGTTTCCGCCACCGGCAGCGGTTCCGAAATCCCGCTTGATTCAATCAGCAGATAATCAAAACGTCCGGCCTGCGCCAGCTCACGCACGGAAATCAGCAAATCTTCCCGCAGGGTACAGCAGATGCAACCGTTGCTCATTTCCACCAGTTTTTCCTGCTGGCGGTCGAGGGTAATTTCACTGGCCACCAGGGCGGCGTCAATGTTCACCTCGCTCATGTCATTGACGATCACCGCCACGCGTAACCCCTGGCGGTTATTCAGAATATGGTTGAGAACGGTCGTTTTACCGGCGCCGAGAAAGCCGGACAACACGGTAACGGGGAGTAAGGACATCGTTAACCTCTTTTCGAAGGACAGTGCAGGAATACTTCGCCTGCGATTATTGTTATAATATAACATAACAACAACAATCCAAATTCAAGGGTTTTATTTTCAGCGCCACTTTTTTGTCGAAAACGAACGGTTTTTGCGCGAAGTGCCGCAGGACCACACGCTGATTTGCTCAATGGATTGGGGTACCTCGCAGAGTACGGTACACTTAGGCTATTGCACCTTAACTTTGAAGCCTTTATGCGTCGTCTAACTTTGTGGATGCTTTTACTGAGCGGCTTGTCCACAGCAGTTTTTGCTGAGACTGCCCCAACACACGCCAGCCCGACGGCAGTCACTGCGCCGGTTAAAGATATTCGCCAGAGCGGCTTTGTCTATTGCGTGAATGGCATGGTCAATACCTTTAACCCGCAAAAAGCCAGCAGCGGGCTGATTATCGACACACTTGCCGCGCAGTTATATGACCGTCTGCTGGACGTTGACCCGTATACCTATCGCCTGATCCCCGAACTGGCGCAAAGCTGGGAAGTGCTGGATGACGGTGCGACCTACCGTTTCCATCTGCGCAAAGACGTGCCTTTCCAGAAAACAGGCTGGTTTTCGCCGTCGCGCAAAATGAACGCTGACGACGTGTTATTCAGCTTCCAGCGCATCGTGGATCCGAAAAATCACTATCACGCGGTGAACGGCGAGGAATATCCGTATTTTGACAGCCTGCAATTTGCCCGCGCAGTGAAAAGCATCAAAAAACTCGACGACTACACGGTCGAGTTTCGTCTCAATAATCCTGATGCTTCTTTCCTCTGGCATCTTGCAACGCACTACGCGCCGGTGCTTTCGGCGGAATATGCTGCGAATCTCACCAAATCCGGTAATGAAGAAGAAATTGATCGCCAGCCGGTGGGCACAGGCCCGTTCCAGCTGGGTGAATACCGCACCGGTCAGTACGTGCGTCTGGCACGTAACGGGCAATACTGGAAAGGCACGCCGCGTATGTCGCAGGTGGTGATTGATATGGGCGTCGGCGGCACCGGACGTTTGTCAAAATTACTGACCGGCGAATGTGATGTGCTGGCGTATCCTGCGGCCAGCCAGCTGTCGATTTTGCGTGAAGATCCGCGTTTGCGTCTTTCCCTGCGTCCGGGTATGAACGTCGCGTATCTGGCCTTCAATACCAATAAAGCACCGCTTAACGATCCGCGTATCCGTCAGGCGGTTGCGCTGTCTATCAATAATCAGCGCCTGATGCAGTCGATTTATTACGGCACGGCAGAAACCGCCGCATCGATTTTGCCGCGTGCGTCGTGGGCTTATGACAGCAATGCTCAGGTCACGGAATACAATCCTGAAAAAGCGAAGCAAATACTGAAAGATCTCGGTCAGGAGAAACTCAATCTGCATTTGTGGGTACCGACGGCGTCCCAGTCATTTAACCCAAGTCCGCTAAAAACTGCCGAACTGATCCAGGCCGATTTAGCGCAGGTCGGGATTAAAGTGACCATTGTGCCGGTCGAAGGGCGTTTCCAGGAAGCGAAGCTGATGGAAATGAACCACGATTTGACGCTCACAGGCTGGTCAACGGACAGTAACGACCCAGACAGTTTCTTCCGCCCGATGCTCAGTTGTGCGGCGATCCACTCGCAGACAAACTATGCTCACTGGTGTAACCCTGAATTTGATGAATTGCTGCGTCAGGGGCTTTTGTCACAGCAACTTTCACAGCGCATTGAGTTTTATCAGCAGGCGCAAAAAATCCTTGAGCAGCAACTGCCGGTGTTACCGCTGGCCTCTTCCCTGCGGCTTCAGGCTTACCGTTACGACATCAAAGGACTGGTACTGAGCCCGTTTGGTAACTCCTCGTTTGCTGGCGTCTTCCGTGAAAATGAGAAAAGCCGTGATGACGAAGGAAGGAAAGCCCCATGATTATCTTCACGTTACGTCGCATATTGCTGCTGATCGCCACGCTGTTCTTCCTCAGCCTGGTGGCGTTCAGCCTGAGCTATTTTACACCCAACGCGCCGTTGCGCGGTGCGTCATTATGGGATGCTTACCGTTTCTATTTTATGGGCATCTGCCAGTTTGATTTTGGCGTGTCGAGTATTAACGGCGAAAGTATTACCTATCAGCTCAAAGCCGTATTCCCGGCGACCATGGAACTGTGCGTGCTGGCTTTTGCGCTGGCGTTAATAGTGGGAATTCCGCTGGGTATTCTCGCGGGTGTCATGCGCGGGAAATGGCCGGATGTGGCGATCAGCAGCCTCGCCCTGCTCGGCTTTTCCATTCCGGTATTCTGGCTGGCCGTATTACTGATGCTGTTTTTCTCGATGCAACTCGGCTGGTTGCCGGTATCCGGTCGCCTTGATTTACTCTATCAGCTGAAAACCGTTACCGGCCTGACGCTGGTGGATGCATGGCTGTCTGATTCACCTTATCGCCATGAGATGATCATGAGCGCTATCCGCCACATGATTTTGCCGATTGCTGCGCTGGCCGTTGCGCCGACGACGGAGGTTATCCGTCTGATGCGAATTTCCACCGACGATGTGCTGGCGAAAAACTACGTGAAAGCCGCCGCCACGCGCGGTTTGTCACGGTTTACGATTATCCGCCGTCATGTGCTGCATAACGCGCTGCCGCCAATCATTCCTAAACTTGGTCTGCAATTTTCGACCATGCTGACGCTGGCGATGATCACCGAAGTGGTCTTTAACTGGCCGGGGATTGGCCGCTGGCTGATTAATGCTATCCGCCAGCAGGACTACGCTGCGATTTCCGCAGGCGTGATGGTGGTCGGCTCGCTGGTGATTGTGGTTAACGTGCTTTCTGACATTCTCGGTGCATTGATGAATCCATTGAAACATAAGGAATGGTATGCCCTTCGATAATGTATACCGCGAAAAACAAGTACCCAGTCCGCTGCGCCACACGTGGGGAATTTTCTATCGCGACACGCTGTCAATGATCGGCTTTTATGGCGTGCTCGGACTGTTGTTTTTGTGTATTTTCGGCCATCTGCTGGCGCCGTACGCGCTCGACCAGCAATTCCTCGGCTACCAGTTGCTGCCGCCTTCATGGTCGCGCTACGGCAACGTGTCATTCTTCCTCGGCACGGACGATCTGGGCCGGGATTTACTCAGCCGGATGTTAACGGGTGCGGCACCGACTATCGGTGGTGCGCTGGTGATTACCCTCGCGGCGTCGCTGTGTGGCGTTATTATTGGCGTGCTGGCGGGCATCACCCGCGGGCTGAAATCAGCCATTCTCAACCATATTCTGGATACCCTGCTTTCAATTCCTTCCCTGCTGCTGGCGATTGTGGTGGTGGCCTTTATCGGCCCGAAACTCGAGCACGCTATGCTGGCCGTCTGGCTGGCGCTGTTGCCACGCATTTCACGCACCATTTACAGCGCGGTGCATGACGAGCTGGAAAAAGAATATGTGGTTGCGGTACGTCTTGACGGCGCATCGACGTGGCAGATTCTGCGTTATGCCGTATTGCCCAATATTGTGGCGGTGCTGGCAACAGAATTTACCCGCGCCTTGTCGATGGCAATTCTGGATATTGCCGCATTAGGCTTTCTGGATTTGGGCGCACAATTACCTTCTCCGGAATGGGGAGCGATGCTCGGCGATTCACTTGAACTGGTGTATGTCGCGCCGTGGACCGTCATGCTGCCGGGTGCCGCCATTCTCATCAGCGTGTTGCTGATCAACCTGCTGGGTGACGGTGTGCGTCGGGCGATTAATGCGGGAGTGGAATAATGCCTTTACTCGATATCCGCAATCTGACCATTGAATTTATGACTGCCGACGGGCCGGTCAAAGCGGTTGACCGCGTCAGCATGACGCTGAATGCCGGTGAAATCCGCGGGCTGGTGGGTGAATCTGGTTCGGGCAAAAGCCTGATTGCCAAAGCTATCTGCGGCGTAACCAAAGATAACTGGCGCGTGACGGCAGACCGTATGCGCTTTGATAACATCGACCTGTTGCAGCTGTCGCCACGCGAGCGGCGCAAACTGGTCGGGCAAAACGTGTCGATGATTTTTCAGGAGCCACAATCCTGTCTCGATCCCTCCGAGAGTATTGGCCGTCAGTTAATTCAGGCAATCCCCGGCTGGACCTATAAAGGCCGCTGGTATCAGCGCTGGAAGTGGCGCAAGAAACGCGCCATTGAGCTGCTGCACCGCGTCGGGATTAAAGATCACAAAGACATCATGGCCAGTTATCCGTACGAACTGACTGAAGGTGAATGCCAGAAAGTGATGATCGCCATCGCCCTGGCGAATCAGCCGCGTTTACTGATTGCCGATGAGCCCACAAATGCCATGGAGCCGACCACACAGGCGCAGATTTTCCGCCTGCTGTCCCGGCTGAATCAGAACAATAACACCACGATTTTGCTGATCAGCCACGACCTGCAAATGATGAGTAAATGGGCGAACCGCATAAACGTGTTGTATTGCGGTCAGACCGTTGAGAGCGCGGTGTGTGAAGAACTGCTGTCTGCACCGCATCATCCTTACACGCAGGCACTGATCCGCGCGATGCCTGATTTTGGCCGTTCCCTGCCACATAAAAGCCGGCTGAATACGCTGCCGGGGGCGATTCCTTCTCTGGAACATCTGCCGATCGGCTGTCGTCTGGGGCCACGCTGCCCTTACGCGCAGAAAAAGTGCATTGAAACGCCGCGCCTGCGTCTGGCAAAAACACATGCTTACGCCTGCCACTTCCCGCTGAACATGGAGGAGCAATAATGGGCGAAACCCTGCTCGAAGTCCGTAATCTGAGCAAAACGTTCCGTTATCGCACCGGTTTGTTCCGCAGGATGAATCTGGATGCGGTGAAACCGGTCAGCTTTACCCTGCGTGAAAAACAAACGCTGGCGATCATCGGTGAAAACGGCTCAGGGAAATCGACACTGGCGAAAATGCTCTCCGGCATGGTTGAACCAAGCGGCGGCGAAATTCTGATTGATGATCATCCGCTGGCGTTTCGCGATTATCGTTTCCGCAGCCAGCAAATCCGTATGATTTTCCAGGATCCCAGCACATCGCTCAACCCACGTCAGCGAATTGGTCAGTTGCTCGAAGCGCCATTACGCCTCAACAGTGAAATGGACGCGCAGCAGCGTGAACAACGCATCAACCAGACCCTGCGGCTGGTCGGTATGCTGCCGGACCACGCGAATTATTATCCGCACATGCTGGCGTCCGGTCAGAAGCAGAGCGTTGCCCTGGCGCGGGCACTGATCCTGCAACCCAAAGTGATTGTTGCCGATGAGGCGCTGGCATCTCTGGATATGTCTATGCGTTCGCAAATCATCAACATGATGCTGGAGTTGCAGGAAAAACAAGGCATTTCATACATCTATGTCACCCAGCATCTTGGCATGATGAAACACATCAGTGATCAGGTTTTGGTGATGCATGAAGGTGAAGTGGTCGAACGCGGCAATACCGCCGAAGTGCTGGCGGCACCGCTGCATGACCTGACTAAAAGGCTGATCGCCAGTCACTTTGGTGAAGCACTCACGGCAGATGCCTGGCGGCGCGATGGAAATTAGCGCGTAGCAGAAGCGGCGATTAACTGACTGAATACCAAACGGTGCCTGAAACGGGCGCCGTTTTTTATCTTTGCAATCGGGTAAATTGCCGATGAAATTCGCGACCAAACCCGTTCCTCTGGCATATTTGCCGTTTTCTATTCCTTTTAGATATGGTTTATCGCTTAACATTATTTTATATCGACAACAGTATCGGCAAGGATAGGGTCTGATAATTTGCCTGGATGCCAGGCTTGAAGCAAAGGACCCGTTCATGGAACAACAACGCAAGGCCGCGCACAGCGGCTGGTATCATGAAACACAATCCAGCCAGTATGGTCACCTGCCGCTTGATCCCCATGCTGCGTTAGTTCAGGATCGCTTTCTGCTCGGGCTGGATAATCAGCTTGATCCGACACTTCGCCAGCTGCTCAACGAACGCCAGAAACTTCTGCGTGCTTCCCGCGCCTGCTACGAGGTGCTTTTCCCGGATAATCTGAGCGTATCGCGTACAGAAACGCTTTCTTTATATGACCGTCTGAGCAGTGCGCTGACCGTTGCGCAGGTGACCGGCGTACAATCACTTTGTAGCCACTACGCCGCCCGCCTCGCCCCGCTCTCCAGCCCTGATGCCTCCCGTGAAAGTAATATCCGCCAGACTCATATCACTCAGTTCGCCCGGTTACTCGCCACTCAGCCTACGCTTATCACGCCGTCCATGCTGGATCAGCTCAGCCACGTCGGGTTCAGTACGCGGGATATTGTGACATTTACGCAGCTGATCGGTTTTGTCAGTTATCAGGCGCGAGTACTGGCCGTCGTGAATGGTCTACGCGGGCGTGCCGCCGCCGTGCTCCCTGGCTTCCCTGCGCCTGAAGGCTGCGAGCAGAAAGGGTTTTCTCTGGCCATGCTGCAATGGAAATCGAGGCTGCCGGAAGTGGCACCGGAGACCGCCAGCAAGCATCAGCAGGATGTTCTGGATTTAATCGCGCCCGATGCGCGCTCTTCATCTTTTTATACGCTGCTGGTGCATGATGCCGACGCGCTGAGTGAATTCTCAGCCGTCTTTAATCACGTGATGCAGGCCGGTGAGCGCCCGAAAGCGGCCTGGCGCGAGCTGTCTGCCGTGGCGACCTCGAAGTTAAATGGCTGCCTGTATTGCGCAGGGATCCACGGTCGTCTGTATCTGGAAGCTAATGGCAACGAAGCCATTATCGGTTCCTTGTTCGAAGAAAATCATCGCGACGATGCAGTTGATGCATTGTCGAAAACGCTGTCCGACAGAAAAGAAGCCGCACTGCTGGATGCCGTGATTACGCTGACCCGCACACCGGAACGTTTTGATGCACGCCAGTTGCACGGATTATCAGATGCCGGTTATTCGGCAACACAATCTCTGGATATCCTGCTGACTGCCGCGCTGTTCAGCTGGTCAAACCGTCTGATCCAGACGCTGGGGGATACCCTTAACCGGTAAGTTTGCCCGCATTACGCTTCATGCTGTTCCGTTTCATTCCGGCAGGATTTCCCCCTGCCGGACAAGCCAAATGTAAATGCCCCCGCCCCCTAACCGCCACAAGTCGTACTAATCTTATTTTCAATCGGAAATTTAGTGTTAAAACGGGATGCAGATCACACTAGACTATGCATCGTTCTGAATACCTGCGCAGCGTTGTTTTTCCGTTTCATAAAACCCCGCAAATAGCGTCACAATCCAGACGTATTCACTGTTTATTCACCGCTGAATGGGGGAATAATCCAGTTAAGACTTTTTCAGAAAAACAATAACAATTTTAGAATGTGGAATATTATTTATACAACATATTCACATCGTCTATTTAGAAAACATAAACGTTAATTCTGCATAACATTTCGAACACAGTTTAATCAGGCCGGATAAGTTAAATGTAACGGCATATGTCAAACTCCTTGCCTCATTTACGAAGATAGTGAACATTACCAGCCGTCATCCCATCTTATAACAATGCAAAGGGTGCTTATTTCGCGCCACTTATGCGTTTCTGCTCTGTCACAGGCAGAAGGAATAAACAGAGGTACGAGTGTCAACTGCAAACAAAACACCCAATAATGAAAGCGTGAGTCTGAACGCCTTCAAACAGCCAAAAGCGTTTTATCTGATCTTCTCCATCGAATTGTGGGAACGTTTCGGTTATTACGGCCTGCAAGGGATCATGGCGGTTTACCTGGTCAAAATGCTTGGCCTGAGTGAAGCTGACTCCATCACCCTGTTCTCCTCTTTCAGTGCGCTGGTTTACGGCTTCGTGGCCATCGGCGGCTGGTTAGGGGATAAAGTTCTGGGCTCAAAACGCGTGATCGTGCTCGGCGCGATAGTTCTGGCGTTAGGTTATTCCTTCGTTGCCTATTCCGGCCACGAAGTGTTCTGGGTTTATCTGGGTATGGCGACTATCGCCGTCGGTAGTGGCTTGTTTAAAGCAAATCCATCCTCATTGCTTTCTACCTGCTACGAAAAAGATGACCCGCGTCTTGATGGCGCATTCACCATGTATTACATGTCGGTCAATATCGGCTCATTCTTCTCCATGCTGGCAACGCCATGGCTTGCCGCGCAGTATGGCTGGAGCGTCGCGTTCTCTCTGAGCGTAGTCGGTATGCTGATCACCATCGTGAACTTCATGTTCTGCCGCAAATGGGTAAAACGTCAGGGTTCTAAACCAGACTTTGCCCCGCTGCAGTTCAAAAAGCTGCTGATGGTTCTGGTCGGTGTGGTTGCACTGGTCTTCCTGTCCAGCTGGTTGCTGCATAACCAAACTATCGCACGTATGGTGCTGGGCGTGGTTTCTGTGGGTATCATTATTGTCTTTGCGAAAGAAACCTTCTCTATGAAGGGTATTGCCCGTCGTAAGATGATTGTGGCGTTCCTGCTGATGATGGAAGCCGTCGTGTTCTTCGTGCTGTACAGCCAGATGCCGACGTCCCTGAACTTCTTTGCTATTCACAACGTCGGCCATGACCTGCTGGGTATCAGCTTCCAGCCTGAGCAGTTCCAGGCTCTGAACCCATTCTGGATCATGGTTGCCAGCCCGATTCTGGCCGCTGTTTACACCAAAGTAGGCGACCGTATGCCTATGCCGCACAAGTTTGCCATAGGTATGGTGCTGTGTTCAGGCGCGTTCCTGGTTCTGCCATGGGGTGCAAGTCTGGCAAATGAACAGGGTATCGTTTCTGTTAACTGGCTGGTGCTGAGCTATGCACTGCAAAGTATCGGTGAGCTGATGATTTCCGGTCTGGGTCTGGCGATGGTTGCACAGCTGGTACCGCAGCGTCTGATGGGCTTCATCATGGGCGCATGGTTCCTGACTACCGCAGCGGCGGCGATTATCGCGGGCTATGTGGCGAATCTGACGGCAGTGCCTTCAGACATTGAAGACGCGCACGCCTCTCTGGCAATCTACAGCCACGTGTTCCTGCAGATTGGTATTGCGACCGCTGTGATTGCTGTGCTGATGCTGGTCACTGCATCTAAGCTGCACCGCATGACGCTGGATCGCGACACTGACGAAAAGCAACCTGAACTGGCTTCTGCTGCTCAGTAAACGCAGAACGTCTTTCTCGATGGTTGACGAACGCCTCCTCCTGGAGGCGTTTTTTTTTGGCCATGTTTTTATGACCGCGCTTTTATGGACAAAAGTTATTCCAGGATTCACCTCAAGATTGGCCCGAGCCTCAAGATTCACCCGAGATAATAACGCCCTTTCCCGCTTTGTTTTGCACGGTACATAGCAGCATCAGCACGCGCCATCAGCGTATCAGGTAACAACGGCTGACGCGCACGCCCCACCGCCACGCCAATACTTGCTGACAGCGAAACCGGTACCCCGGACACGTGTTCAACACTACGGAAAGCGTTCATCAGACTGGTACAAATCCGGCTGATATCGCTTTCCGTATTGACCAAATGCCCCAGCAGGACGGTAAACTCATCCCCCGCCAGACGTGCAACCACGTCCTGTGAACGCAGATTATCGCGCAAAGTATGTCCGAAAAACTTCAGGATCAGATCGCCAAATTCGTGCCCGTAGGTGTCGTTGTAAGCTTTAAAGTTATCAATATCTAAAAAAAGTAAGGCTATGTCTTTGTCTGCTTTTTTTTGTTGTCTGGCCGCATAAATCAGGGATTGCTGGAATGCCCGCCGGTTAGGAAGTCCGGTCAGCGAATCATGATTGGCCTCGAATTCCAGCTGTGCCTGCAGTTCTTTAATCTCGCTGATGTCAGTCGAAAGGCCATAGTAGCCATGACCGCTGTCATCACAGGGGATAAGCGTGGTGTGCAAAACGCCCCCTTTTCCGTTACGGGAATAACCCGGTAACTCAATGTCATAACTGACGGCGACGCCTTGCAACACCTGGCGAATATAGGGCTCGATTTGCTGGTACGTCTCATGCCCCACCAAATCCTTCACCTGCCGCCCACGCACTTTATCTTCGGCCACGCCGTACCAGCTGGCATGAAAGTGGTTCACAAAAATGTATTCTTCATTCGCATCAACATGGCAGATCAGTGCCGGAATATTGTCGGTAATCGCCCGCAGCCGGTTCTTGCTTTCCGTCAGTTCCCGCTCGCGGTTCAGGCGTTGTGCAATTTCCTGATGCAACTGATCCATCGCAACCTGCAGTTCATTGGTGCGCGCAGCCACCCGACGTTCCAGATCGCCCTGCAACGAATACAACGTTTGTTCAATGTTTTTACGCTCAGTGATGTCACTGATCACCACAATATAGTGATGCGCCTCACCGGTTGCGTTACGCACCAGAGAAGCGGTCATCGTCACCCACAGCGTGCTGCCATTGGATCGCTGAAGCAGTTTCTCAACGCTAAAACTGTTGATTTCACCCGAGAGCAAACGGGGGATCAAAATATTTTCTGCATACAGATCGTCAGGATGGGTAACGTCATGAAGCAGGCAGCTGCGTAGCTGGTATTCGGCGTAGCCCAGCATGTTACATACCTGAGGGTTAATACGCAGCCAGCGCCAGTCGAGCCCGACCAGTGAAAACCCGACGGCGGCATGAGCAAATGTCTGCTCAAATAAGGCTTCGCTTTTCGCCAAATTATCCTCAACGCGCGCCGTGTACTGCCGGTTTTCCAGATGAAAAATGTAGCTTTGCACCAGCGCGGTCATGTCCAGCAGCGTTTGCCCGTCTTCCTCGCTCCACTCTCTCGTCCGGTCATCAATCAGGCACAACGCGCCCAGTGCAATGCCCTGCTGGGAATGCAGGGCACAACCAGCATAAAACACGATATGCGGCGCGCCGGTAACCAGAGGATTATCGTGAAACCGCAAATCCAGCCGGGCATCTCTGACAACCAGAGGGCCGGATTCAAGAATGGTATGACCGCAGAATGAGGTATCGCGCGGGGACTGATTGATATCAATGCCGGTATGGGACAAAAACCACTGCCGGTCGGCGTCAATCAGTGAAACAACGACGGCTTTGGCCTGAAACTGGCGCGCAGCCATGCGGGTGATACGGTCGATCTCCTCAATTCTGGGGGAATCTAAGATGCCCAGAGAAGCCAGTATCGCAAGCCGAGCCTGTTCATCAACTGCCTGTTGAGGGACTAACATAATGTACTCTCAGTGATGACGGGTGAATATGTCATCAAGTCTACTGCGTTTAAACGGAAAACCGGCTCTCATTCCGCCTTTGCCGGGCAAAAATCAGAATAGTGACAGATCACAAAAAACGTATTCAATTAACAGGATTTGCACAAATAGCAGCAAATCAACGGTTAAAGCGAACTTACCCAATTCACATGCGTGGCATCGACCTGATCAGATTGTTCTGCGTCATGACGGTATTTCTGCCGCATTTCTGACGGCGTAGCACCATAAAACTCAAGGAAGTAACGGCGGAGCGCACCCGGTTCAAGCCCGCATTGACGGGCGATGACGGCCAGGCTCTGATCAGACATTGATGATGTACGCAGCAAACGTTTTGCGAGTAACAGACGGCGGCTGCGGATGAACTGAGCAATGCCGCCCAGTGGCTCAAATAGTCGGTATAAACCCGAACGCGAGATGGCAAAGTTTTTACACAGCACATCGACGCTCACCGGCTGACTGAGGTGTTTTTCTATGTACAGACAAATACGTTCCAGACGGGCACTTTGCTCAAACGGATGCTCAACTTTCTTGCCCGCAACCAGATGCAGAGTTTGCAGGAAAACAGACGCCGCACCTTCGCCGGTGCTCAGAACCTCCTGATCGGTCATCTGATCAAACACCTGCACCATCGTAGCAAAATGATTGCGCAGAATGATGTTGACCGGCGACGTTGCAGGAATGCGCTTGCCGTGCAGGGATGCGATATCGACATTAAAATGCAGGCTGTGTTTGGGCATAATTATGTACTGGTAGGAGCCCAGACGCGGTTTCTGATCTCCCGGATAAACGTGAATTTTGATCGGCTGCGACATATCCTGAATCAGGATATCGCCCTGAACCAGCGTGAAACGCTCGCCAAAACACTGGCATTCCATTCCGCCGATGATAATGATGAAAATGACGATGTGATCGGGCATGGAAAACAGATTGCCATACTGACGGTTAATGTCGTGCTCGCTGACGGTCAGAACGCCGCCGATCACACGCCCGAAATTATATCCGGTTACACCCCAGTCAAATTCATCCCTGTGACGATCGGGCAGCTCAAGCTTGAAGCCTGCACTGGACATCCCGTCTTCCCATTCATAGAAACGGGTCTCGAAATCCTGATAGATATTGGCACCGTCTACTATCTTTCGTGAAGATGAATCGCTCATTTTCTCACCGAAAATTAAGATAATTCCGAAACGATAATCTACCTCCTACTGATAAATCAATGCGTAGCAGCAATTGGCAATACTTTTTTCCGCCATTCTTATATTTTCGAAGGCGGTATATATGGCGCAAAGTTTTGTAAAATCAGGGAGTAAAGGTCGCTAATCAGCCAATTGATGTGTCTAGTTATCCGCGATAATTATTTTGGGATCGGTTAATATCGTATTGAAGATCCTCGCTTTCGTGATTTGCTATTCTTAAAAAAACACGATCCATTTTCACCCAACCGTCGCCAGGAAATGCCCATGGAAAAAAGAAAGGTCCTGGATGAAGGACGTCAGCTCAAGCGTATGAATGCGGAAACCCGCAGGCAATCGCACATGCACAAATGGTTTGCTATCGTGGCCGCCCTCGATTGCGTTCTGGTTATTTTTTATGATCAGGACATGCGTAATATCGTTTTCTCAGCCGGCGTTTGCATCGTCTGTACCGTCCTGTGGCTTAAAGGCCGCAAACAATCCCGCAGTTATCGTCGTGAATGGGATCAAAAATTCGGCACTAAAAAACATCCCTGAGCGTTTTCCCTGCCCCTTTGTCTCGTTTAAGCATTCCCACCATAAAGAAATTCCTAAATTTGATAAAAGTGTTTCTGTCCTGTGGGGATAATCAGTCAAAATAACCTCAGGCATACCCGCAAATAACAAATTATAAAATTTATGCATCTCGACGTTTACACGTTATTTATATTTGAGCTTTTTATTCTCATCCTGCTCACTGCCGTCATGCTGTTCGCATGGATCGGGGGTCGCAGAGATCCGACGCTCGGGCTCACTGCCCTGATGCTGGCATTCTCTACCGCAGGTACTTTGCTCAGCAGCATGCGTTCAGGGGTGAGCGAAATTATTCCCGTGGTCTTCAGTAACATGATGATTTTGCTCTGTTACGGAATGATGTGGGCCGCATTAAGAATGTTTACTGGCCGCAGGGTATTACTGCCGGTGGTATTTTCCGGGCCCCTTATCTGGCTCCTGCTCTGTCTGTACCCGGCCTTTTACCACAGTCTTGAGCAGCGGATTTTCCTGACCTCATTGTTTACGGCGGCTTATACCTTGCTGACGACACTGGAGCTTTGGCATGCGCGCAGGCAACTGCATGTGACTTACTGGCCCGCGCTGCCGCTGAGTTTTTTCCACGCCTGTTTCTATCTGGCGCGTCCTTTCTTTGATAACGGCTTGCCGTATGCTGAGATGGCGGGAGGTCATAGCAGCGGTTTCTTCGCTATACTGATTTTTGAAGCTATTTTGTACGCTATCTGCCTGTCTTTCATTATTTTAGCCATGGTGTATGAGCGCGGTCAGCTGGGTTATAAACAGGCCTCGTTGTCTGATCCGTTGACAGGCGTGGGCAACCGCAGGGCGTTTCTTGAGCGCGGCAACGAGCTTATCAGGAAGCGTAAAAACAATACTTTTCCTGTGCAGCTGATTTTATTTGATCTGGATAATTTCAAACGGCTCAACGACCAGTATGGCCATGCCGGCGGCGATTCGGCCCTGGTATTCTTTTGCAATGTGGTGAATTCTTCCCTGGAGCAAAAAGATATTTTTGCCCGGATTGGCGGAGAAGAATTTGCCTGCCTGACCACCCGCCCGAGAGAACAGGCAATACGTATGGCAGAGAATATCCGTTCTCAGCTTGCGCAGAATTCGCAGCATAATATTCCGATGACGGTCAGCGTAGGAATGGCTTTTAGTGAACCCGATCAGGACTCAATCTCGCATTTGTTAATCCAGGCAGATCATGCTTTGTATCGGGCTAAATCTGCCGGTAAAAACCGCATTGAGCTGAGTTGATCGTTATTCACCCGAACAAAATATCGAATACCTTACTTAGGGCATGATAACCGATTGAATTTTAGAATTTAAAAACAACGGTAATATTCTCATCCAATTGTGAGTAATAATTGCAAAAACAACCTGATGAGTCACCGGCTTAGACACTGCGCCACATCACACTCATATTCTGTTCGGGGTAGTTAATTCATGCTTACTGATATTGCGATATGCCAGGCAGTTCTTGATGCGCTTCCCGAGGCAACGGTGCTGAAAGACGACAGCCGTAAATTGGTATTTCTCAATCAGAAAGCCAGTGAGTTTTATGGCCGTCCGCGTGAAGAGTTGATTGGTCAGGATGTTTCCTTTTTTACCGAACCCGAACAGTCTGCCCGTCAGCGGGAACGTGATATCGAAGTACTGGAAACCGGTGAAAAAACGGTTAACGAAGAAACACTTGTAGATCCTTCAGGAAAGCGGCGCAATGTGCTGGTGCGTAAGTCACGCGTCACGCTTGAGACGCGGCATTTTATTCTGACCTCCATTATGGATATCTCCCTGCTGCGCAGTTCCGAAGCGCAAATCCGTTATCTTGCCCGCCATGATGTACTGACCGGTCTGCCTAACCGCACGGCGTTAAGTGAAGAACTCAGCCAGATTGCGGCGCAGCGGATGTATCGTCCTGAACCCTACGCGCTTATCCTGCTTAATCTTAATGATTTCAACTATATCAATGATACCTATGGTTATCAGGCCGGTGATGCGATTTTGTGTGAATTCGGCCAGCGTTTGCGTAATGAAGTCGGTAGCAGCGGAACGGTTTCACGCATCGGAGGCGATGAGTTCTCTATTATCTTGCGTAATAATCCGACCAGCGAAATAGCCAACAATCTGGCGCTGGAAATTCTGGTGATGATGCGCCAGCCTTTCACGCTAACGCGCGCTAACCCGATGATGACTATTTCTTTCGGTATCGTGATGTTTGGCGCCGAAAATATTACTGCCGGTGAAATTATGCGTCGCGGGAATACCGCGCTGCTGGAAGCCAAGCAACGCGGCAAGAATATGTTCTCTTTTTACTCTGAATTGCTGGACGCCAGCAGCGTTAGTAAACGCATTATGGTGAAAGCGCTGGCTGAATCGCTGGCTAAAGAAGGCGATCTTTCCTGCGTATATCAGCCGATTTTGCGCAGTCGTGATGAAAAGGTCGTTTGCGTGGAAGCGCTCGCCCGCTGGAATCACGGGGTGCTCGGGCAGGTCTCGCCGGTGCAGTTTATTGCTCTGGCAGAAGAAACCGGACTGGTGATCCAGCTCGGAGAAATCGTTCTGCGCCGGGCCTGCCGCGATATTAAGAACTTCGTCCAGTTGAATCTGGCGATTAACGTCTCCGCGGTACAACTGGGAGAACCCGATTTCGGGCCGCGAATTCTGGCCGTTCTTGCAGAAGAAAACTTCCCGCCTTCACGTCTGGAACTCGAGCTGACAGAAACATCAGTGATGAACGCCAATGCCACCAGTCTCAGTCATCTGGCGAAACTGCGCAAAGCCGGTGTGAAAATTTCTCTCGATGATTTCGGTACAGGTTATTCCAGTCTCAGTTTGCTGAAAGATATCTCGGTGGACAGCGTAAAAATCGACCGTTCGTTTGTGCAGTACGTCACAGAAGTGAACGATACCGCCGCCATCGTTTCTGCCGTCTCCCAGCTCGGCAATAAAATGCATCTCAATGTGATCGCCGAAGGTGTGGAAAACCAGCTTCAAAAATCCTTTTTAGTATCAGCGGGTTGCTCGCACCTACAAGGTTATCTTTTCTCAAGGCCCGTACCGGTTGAAGTATTATCAACGTTGCTGACGACTGAAATGAATATGTCAGCCAGTATCTGAAACGCTGATACATAAGCTTCATAGATAACTCAAAACACCTTATTAATTCATTCAATTGGCGCTCGTCCCTGTTTTACTGACATGATCCGAGGCTGATAAATCACGCCGTTTAAGGAAATACATCATGTCATCGTTTTCAGGTATCTGGGTCCCGCTGGTCACACCTTTCCATGAGGGTGTGATCGACTTTACTGCACTGAAATCTCTGTGCACCCGGCTGCTCAAACGGGGCGTTGATGGCGTTGTCGTCTGCGGAACCACCGGCGAAGCGCCGATGCTCACCAAAGAAGAACAGCTTCAGGTTCTGGATGCCGTGCTGGAAGTGGTACCCGGCCATCAGATCATTATGGGGCTTTCCGGCACCCACATGCCGGTTATCCGCGAAATGCAGGATGCGATCCTTCAGCGCCCTGTCGCAGGCCTTCTGATCCCCGCACCTTATTATATCCGCCCTTCTCAGGCCGCACTGGTGGCCTGGTTTACTGAGATTGCCGACCATTCCACGGTGCCGGTGGTGCTTTACAATATTCCTTACCGTACCGGCGTGCAGATGGAGCTGGAAACATTCCGCCAGCTGGCTAAACATCCGCAAATCAGCGCAGTCAAAGATTGTGGCGGCAGCATTGATCTGACGCTTTCACTTCTCGCTGATGGCGAACTGGATGTGCTGTGCGGTGAAGACGTGCAGATTTTCTCGACGCTGAGTCTGGGCGGCGCCGGTGCCATTGCCGCTTCTTCACATATTTTTCCGGAAGAGTTTGTTCAGCTTATCCGTCAGTTCAAACAGCAGGATATTGCAGCGGCGCGTAAAACATTTTTCGGCCTGCTGCCAATGATCCGGCTGATGTTCTCTGCGCCGAATCCGGCGGCGATTAAATACGCCTTATCACTCGACGGCCTGATGAAAAATGAGCTGCGTTCACCGATGCTCCCTGCGCCGGAAAATGTTGAAGTGGCAGTCCGTGATTTCCTGAATCAGCATTCACGTTAAGAGCCCAAGGTTCGGCAGAATATGAGCAGTCAGGCTCACTGTCACAATTAAAACACTGACATTTGCTCCCGCCGGTTCTAGGATAGAAGCAGTTTTTATATAGCCGAATCGCTGTCCCGTGAAACCCTTGTGTTTTATGGGATCAGGCGGGTTGCTCATCCAATGGAGTGTTTATGAAACTGTATTATAAATCCGGTGCCTGTTCCCTCTCCCCGCACATCGTTCTTCGTGAAGCAGGTCTGGACTTCAGCATTGAAAAAGTTGATCTTGCGACCAAGAAAACCGAAACCGGTGATGACTTCCTCGCAGTGAACCCGAAAGGGCAGATCCCGACACTGTTGCTCAATGATGGCAGCATTCTGACCGAAGGCGTGGCTATCGTGCAGTATCTGGCCGATCAGAAACCTGATCGTCAGCTGATGCCGGAACAAGGTACGCTGGCTCGCTATCATGCGCTGGAATGGCTGAACTATATTGCGACTGAGCTGCATAAAGGCTTCTCTCCGCTGTTCAATCCAAAAACGCCGGATGATTTCAAAGCTGTGACTCGCGAAGCACTGAGCAAGAAATTTGCTTACGTGAATGAATCACTGAAAGACAATCAGTTCCTGCTGGGTGCCCGTTTCAGCGTGGCGGATGCGTATCTGTTCACCGTGATGGGTTGGGCAAAAGCACTGAAGTTTGACCTGAGCGCACTGACCGAACTGAATGCGTATCTGGATCGTGTGGCTGCGCGCCCTGCCGTTGATGCTGCGCTGACGGCGGAAGGCCTGAAGTAATTTCCTGCGCCTGATACGTCTGTACAGACAGGCATAAATAAAAACGCCCCGGTTGTCACAGCACGGGGCGTTTTTTATGGAGATAAAATCTAGAGTTTGACCGCCGGGAAATGGTGCTCTGGTTTGACCATTTTGTCCTGCGCCGCCACGATTTGCAGCTCATACTCACCCATCGCGTGAGTGGTCAGCATCACTTCGTAAACCGCCGCAGTGACGTGTTCCAGCGCTTTATCCAACGCTTCACCTTTGAGCAGATTGACCAGCAGCAAACCACTGGTCAGGTCACCGACCCCGACCGGCTGACGCACGCCAAAATCAACCAGCGGACGGTCGATATGCCAGGCTTCATCTGCCGTTACCAGCAGCATTTCAAAGCGATCGCTGTGATAACCAGCGCGACTTAAATGTTTAACCAGCACAATTTTCGGGCCTTTACTGATTAGCTCACGCGCCGTCGCCACCGCTTCTTCAACACTTGCCACCGCATGGCCGCTGAGTAATTCCAGCTCCAGCAGGTTCGGGGCAATAATGTCGCAGTTAATCAGCGCCTGATTGCAATGGAACTCGGCAACGCCCGGTGCCACGATACAGCCCTTTTCAGGATGCCCCATGACCGGGTCGCAAAAATACCATGCATCCGGATTCGCCGCTTTCACCAGGCGGACAATCTCCAGAATGCTCTGTCCCTGCTCCGGCGAACCGATATAGCCGCTCAGCACCGCATCACAATCCTTCAGACGGTCAATCTCCGCAATCCCCTGCGCGATTTCAGTCAGATGTGTGGCGGGCATTACACAGCCAGTCCAGTGACCATACTGAGTATGATTGGAGAACTGAACGGTATTCAGCGGCCAAACGTTTGCGCCCATACGACGCATAGGGAATTCCGCCGCGCTGTTACCCGCGTGACCAAATACCGTGTGTGACTGGATAGAAAGAATGCTTTTCATGAGGAATTTCCGATTGCAACGTCATCGGGAGATGGCGGAATAACTGATATCAGTGAACAAAAACGGGAGGCCATTCGGCCCCCCGTTCTGCTTGCCTATAACTTATGCCCAGAGCAACAGGGTGTAGTTCTTTTTACCGCGACGCAGCAAGGTATAACGACCAAACAGACGATCACTGTCAGTGAAGCTGTATTCAGTGTCAGTCTGTTTTTCGCCGTTTACGGAAACCGCGTTGGAAGAAATCATGGTACGCGCCTGACCTTTCGACGGGGCCATACCTGCAATCACCAGAGCCTGTTGCAGGTCTGTGTCGCGTGGTACTTCAAACAGTTCCAGACCGTCCTGCGCCAGCTGACCGAAATCGACTTCTGTCATTTCACTCAGGGAACCGGAGAACAGGCTCTGCGTGATACGTTTCGCTGCCGCCAGACCTTCTGCGCCGTGAACCATACCGGTTACTTCTTCCGCCAGAACGTACTGCGCGCGAGGCGCTTTGCCGCTGGTTTTGTCTTCTTCTTCCAGCGTATTGATGTCTTCAATGCTCATGAAGGTGAAGAACTTCAGGAAGCGGTAAACGTCGGCATCCGCTGTGTTGATCCAGAACTGGTAGAATTTGTACGGGCTGGTTTTCTTCGGATCCAGCCAGACTGCGCCGCCTTCGGTCTTACCGAATTTGGTGCCATCAGATTTGGTGATCAACGGAACGGTCAGGCCGAACACTTGTTTCTGGTGCAGACGACGGGTCAGATCGATACCTGAGGTGATGTTGCCCCACTGGTCGGAACCACCGATTTGCAGCTCAACGTTGTGCAGATCGTAAAGGGACGCAAAATCATAACCTTGCAGCAGGTTGTACGAGAATTCGGTGAAGGAGATGCCGCTGTCATCGCGGTTCAGACGCTGTTTCACCGCTTCTTTGTTGATCATCTGGTTAACAGAGAAGTGTTTACCGATATCACGCAGGAAGGTCAGCACGTTCATGCCGCCGAACCAGTCGTAGTTGTTCGCGGTGATCGCGCTGTTATCGCCACAGCTGAAATCCAGGAACGGAGAAACCTGCTGACGGATTTTTTCCACCCACTCATTCACGGTTTCATTGGTGTTCAGCTTACGCTCGGTAGCTTTAAAGCTCGGATCACCGATAAGACCAGTTGCGCCACCGACCAGCGCCACTGGCTTGTGGCCGTTCAGCTGGAAGCGTTTCAGGCAAAGCAAAGGCACCAGATGTCCCAAATGCAAGCTGTCTGCGGTAGGATCGAAACCGCAATAGAGTGCAATTGGCCCTTGCGCCAGTCGCTCTGCTAACGCTTCTTCATCCGTTACCTGGGCAATGAGGCCCCGCTCTTGCAGTTGTTTAATCAGGTTGCTGCTCGCCATCAAAGACTCCGTTTGTTTGTACTTAGAAATATGTACTGAATGTGTGCAGATTCATGTCTGACATCATGCCGCGCATGTGCCCTTTCTCTCACCTTTCGGGGAACGACATAGAATAAAGCGCTCGTCGCCCGAGCGCTAGGGAATCGCGTGTTTTTTCGTGGTTAAGGTGCGAGGCGGTCTATTTTCCAGCCAGTTTCTGTCTCAGCTTCATCACGCTGATAAATGAACCGGTCGTGCAGACGATGTTCACCGCCCTGCCAGAATTCCATTGAATCCACTTTGACGCGAAAACCACCCCAGAAACTGGGCAACGGCACTTCACCATTACTGAATTTCTGTTTCAGTTCGAGGAATTTACTTTCCAGCACGCCACGCGCCGAAATGCGGGTGGATTGCTGAGAAACCCATGCGCCAATCTGGCTGTCTTTCGGACGACTGGTGAAATATTTCATGACTTCCAGCGTGGATAAACGTTCTGCCTGACCGAGAACGTTGACTTGTCTGTCGAGCATATGCCAGGGGAATAACAGGCTGATACGGGAATTGCCCGCCAGCTGCTGCGCCTTACGGCTGCCGAGGTTGGTATAAAACACCAGCCCTTTTTCATCATAATGTTTGAGCAGCACAATGCGCTGGAAAGGCTGTCCGTTTTCATCCACCGTCGCGACAACCATCGCCGTCGGATCGGCCAGACGGGCATCACACGCCTGTTTCAGCCAGCGCTCAAACAGCGGCAGCGGTTCCGGCGTTAAATCAGCGCGACGTAATCCGCCCCGGGTGTATTCACGGCGCGAGTCCGCAATATCAAATTCTTTATTATCAGCCATATGGATCAATTGCGTATCAAAGGAAGGTAGACGCATTGTGCACCCGCCGCGTCAGGATCTCAACGTTCCTGACGCGGGGTTTGAAAAGAGAAATTATGAAAAAAGAAGCTACCCAAAGTAATTCGAGATGCAAAAAGGCGGCAAGTGAGGGAATCCCCGGAGCATAGATAACTCTATGACCGGGGTGAGCAAACGCATTTGCAGTTCGAAGTATGACGGGTAGGTTTATTTTTGAATGCAATCGTCAATGATGACGTTCTCACCACGCTGGACGAAAGCCTGATTACCTTTCGACCAGAACGTGTAACGGCCATCGCTGTATTTCGTGCCGGAAGCTGCCTCAACTTGTTTCAGTTTCAGCTGCTCGCCGTCCATCACCATATTGACCTGCTGCGCCGGTTTATCCAGCGTGACGGTCAGCGGCAATGTCCCGCACTGGTAGTGCAGTTCCTGCGTCGGGCTTTCGGTCTGGTGACTGAACTGGCTACATCCGGCCAGCGTTAATCCTGCAAGAGAAGCGATGATCGCCTTTTTCATTCTGAACTCCCTGAGTGTTCTCGGTTTATCTGTTATGTACCATGACAGGTTGCACAACACATTGAGATAAAACCGAGAACGCGTCAGGCGCGGGTTGAAACCACCGGATAAATCGCCCCGAGCAAGGTTTCGCGGCTGGCACCTGTGACGGAAGGCAGATTACCTGACTGACCCGATAAGGTTCTGAAAGCCAGCCAGGCAAACGCCAGCGCTTCCATATCATCACCGCTGATCCCGCAGGAGTCCGTAGTACACACTTCCGTGCCGGGAAGCATGGCTGACATGCGCGTCATCAGCAGAGGATTACGCGCACCACCGCCACAGACCATCAGACGGTCGCATCCGCCAGCTAATTGAACCTGCTCGGCGATACTGACTGCCGTGAGTTCAGCCAGCGTGGCCTGCACATCGGCAGGAGAAATTTCCGCTGAACGCGCCAGCTGCTTTTCCAGCCACGCCATATTGAAGTATTCACGACCGGTGCTTTTTGGTGCCGGTTCCGCAAAGTACGGGTCGGACAACATTTGCTGCAACAGCCGTAAATTCACCCGCCCCTCATTCGCCCACTCCGCGCCTTTATCATAAGGCTGCGCTTTATGACGCCAGATCCACGCATCCATCAGCATATTGCCCGGCCCGGTGTCGTAGCCGCGCACCGGCTGTCCCGGCAGTAACATGGACAAGTTCGCAATGCCGCCGATATTAAGGATCATTCTGCGCTCAGCCGGATCAGACAGCAGGGCCTGATGGAAGGCCGGAACCAGCGGTGCCCCCTGCCCGCCCCACGCCATATCGCGACGGCGGAAATCTCCGACAGTAGTAATGCCAGTCATGGCGGCAATGCGGTTGTTATCGCCCAGTTGCATCGAAAACGTAGTATCGCCTTTAGGCTGATGCCAGACCGTTTGCCCGTGGCAGCCAATCGCGGTGACTTCTTCCGGTGAAATATCGGCGCTTTTCAGCAGCCCTAAAATAGCCTCACCAAATAATATTCCCAGCTGAGTATCGAGCTTGCCGACCTCTTCCAGCGTCACCTGCTGTCCCTGGCACATGCCAAGAATGGCGTTTTTCAATGCAATGGGAATAGGATGCGAGTAGCTGGCCTGTTGCGCGACCAGACGCTCGTCGATGGCAGCCAGCACAACATCCACGCCATCAAGACTGGTGCCGGACATCACGCCGATATAACGACCTGACTTCATAGATAACATCCTCAACTCCCGGAAAACATCCGACAAAAAGTAATAGTGACAGAGTAATCGGTATCGGAAGCATTGCGCCATGAGTTACTCAGTTTTTATTACACCCTGTGATGGCTTCGTGTTTTTCTTGTTACGAATTTTAATTTTTAAAAACAGGCTGGCGATAAATCGGCCAATAACAACATTCAGGGTGAAGATATTTGATCGCACTCACTGCTGTCTAAAACTTAAACCTGCGTTTATTATTAGTTGAACACGCCTCCTGTATACTTGGAGAAAGTGAAGTAACTATGGTATACGACCACCCTCGACACTGATGTTGAACTGTGTACTGTTTTTTCTCTGTTGTTGTGGCTAGTCTGAAAGCCGTACAGCAGCATAAAAAAGGAGCTATTTATGATTAAGCGTTTACTCGTCGTCGCACTTGCTGGCATTTCTCTTACTGGCTGCGTCAGCGATAACTCACTGTCTGGCGACGTTTACTCCTCGTCTCAGGCGAAACAAATTCAACAAGTGACTTACGGGACTATCGTTTCTACACGTGCGGTACAAATCCAGGGCGGCGATGATTCAAACATCGTCGGCGCACTCGGTGGTGCAGTACTGGGTGGTTTCCTGGGTAACACGGTTGGCGGCGGTACGGGTCGTAGTCTGGCAACGGCTGCGGGCGCAGTTGCCGGTGGCGTCGCAGGTCAGGGCGTGCAGAGTTCTCTTAACCGTTCTAACGGTGTAGAACTGCAAATCCGTCGTGATGACGGCACAACCATTCAGGTTGTTCAGAAAGCTGGCGCGACCAAATTCAGCGTAGGTCAGCGTGTCAGCATGGCGAGCAGCGGCAGCACCATTACCGTTTCCCCAAGCGCCTGATGCGTTCTGCTAGCAAATAACTGAAGCGCAAACAAAAAACCGAAGCCACTGGCTTCGGTTTTTTTTGTGTAGAGCAAATATGACGCTGTGTGACAAAAATAGATAAAAACCTGTTCTTATGATTTGCTTTGCAATGCAGCAATATTTTTTTCCAGCCGGGATAACATCCCGCCCAGTTGTTCGATTTCTGAAGAAGACATGCCAGACAAAATTTCTTTGCGCGTGGAATCGATAACCGACTCCATTTCATTGATGATTGGCGCGGCTTCTTCAGTCAGCTTGATGCGCTTAGCACGGCGATCGCTCGCACACGTCTGACGGGTAATCAGTTTCTTTTCTTCCAGTTGATCCAGTGTACGCACCAGAGACGGCTGCTCAATTCCGATGGCTTTTGCCAGCTGAATTTGAGACTGCTCCGGAGGTAACATGTTGATATTGTGCAGTGTTACCCAGTGTGTTTGCGTGAGTTCCAACGGCTTTAACCGATCGTCAATCAACGCACGCCAGGCACGAACTAATCGTGCTAGATCTGACCCCAGATTCGATTCCAATTATCCCCTCCTTATAATTAGCATGCTAAGATAACTCCCCAGAGTTTAGCTTAGTTTTAGGAACTTTAATCGAGAAATTACAATTCTATATATAATGGTAGGTACTATTGCATCCGGGAGCGGAATCCCCGCTTTCAGATTTAATCTTGTTTATAACACAATCACCGGCAGAGATTAATATTGTGAATGCGCAAATGTTTCACTCAGGCTTCCCGCTACCGGATCTGGTCCTGGGTGCCTCACTTTATTTCCCCCCGATGTTCAAAGCGCTTTTACTGGGGCTGGTATTCTGGCTTCTGATACACCGACTGCTGCGCGACTGGATTTATTCTGGTGAAGTCTGGCATCCCACCCTGATGGATTTATCTCTTTTCGTTATCTCTATTTGTGCCGCACTGATACTTATGGTGAACCTCTGAAATGAAATTCAAGACCCTCAAATATTTCTCGACAGTGCTGGTTTTCGCCGTCGCAATTTGCGCCGGTTGGTGGATGTGGAATTATTATATGCAGTCGCCCTGGACGCGGGATGGCAAAGTACGCGCCGAAATTGTGGATATCACACCGGAAGTCTCCGGGCGGATCACGGAAATAAATATCCACGACAATCAGTTTGTTAAAAGTGGCGATCGGCTGTTCAGTCTCGATCCTGTGCCGTTTAAAATCGCCGTCGATAATGCCGAAGCTGAAGTGGCGAAAGCAGCTGCTGATTTAGCCAAAGCCAATCATGAAGCCCAACGACGTCGCGGGCTCGGCACCAACGTTATTTCCGCTGAATCCTTAGATGAATCAAATATCAGCGCCAAAGCGATGCAGGCACAATATCAGGCTGCGCAGGCGTCATTAGAACAGGCGAAGTGGAATCTGAGCAAAACGACTATTGTCGCGCCGACTGACGGTTATATCACCAATCTGCAAACCCGCAGAGGCAACTATGCCACCACCGGTACGCCGCTGGTCGGGCTGGTGGATATCCATTCGTTTTATGTTCTCGGCTATTTCGAAGAAACCAAACTTAAAAATATTCGTGAGGGAAATATGGCGGATATTACCCTCTTTAACGGCAATATTCCGTTGCAGGGGCGCGTGGAAAGTATTGGCCGTGCGATTTATGACCAGAGCCTCGATACTCAGGAAGATTTACTGATGAACGTAAAACCGAATGTACCGTGGGTGCGTCTTGCGCAGAGAATACCGGTGAGAATTAAGCTTGAAAATGTACCAGAGCATGTTGTTCTGGTAGCCGGAACGACCTGTACGATTTCCGTGCGTAATTAAGGTTGCGTCGTGAATATTTCCTGGCTCGAATGGAAAAACACGCCGTGGGGAAAAGCCACCGGCGGCCAATGGCGGTATGCCTTGCGCAACTCCATTGCGATGATACTCGCGCTGTATATCGCGTTTGAATTCCAGATGGACGAACCTTACTGGGCGCTGACGTCCGCCGCCGTGGTCAGTTTCCCGACCGTGGGTGGCGTCATCAGTAAAAGTATCGGCAGGATTATCGGCAGTTTGCTGGGTGCCATGGGCGCGGTATTTATTGCCGGACATTGTCTGAACGAGCCATGGCTGTTCACTTTCGCCATCGCGGCCTGGCTGGGGATTTGTACTTATGTCTCCAATCATTATCAGAACAACGTTTCTTACGCGTTTGCTCTGGCGGGATATACAGCCGCCATCATTGCGTTCTCAACGGTAGATGTCACAGATCCGACGCAGATTTTTGATATCGCTCAGGCCCGTTTGGGAGAAGTCGTCACCGGTATTTTGTGCGGTGGTTTTATGATGATGGTGCTGCCCAGCACCTCGGACGGCGACGCACTGCTCACCTCATTGCGTAAAATGCATACCCAGTTACTGGAACATGCGCAGCTGTTATGGCGCACAGAAATCTCCGACCAGATCCGCACCTCGCACGAAGGTTTGATCGGGCAAATCCTCACCATGAATCTGTTACGCATTCAGGCCGTCTGGAGCCATTACCGCCTGCGTCGTCAGAACAATGTGCTCAATTATCTGCTTCATCAGCAGTTGCGCATGACCAGTTATATTTCCAGCCTGCGTCGCATGTTGCTTAACTGGCCGACTCCGCCGGAAAATCTGACCGAAGTGCTGAGCGTTTTGCTCGATGAATTGCGCAAGCCCGATACAGATAAATACAAACTGTCGAAAATTCTCCAGCACATTAAACCTCACGACACCTCGGATTTTCGTCATCAGGCATTCTGGCAGCGGTTACGTGACTTTTGCTGGCTGTATCTGCGCAGTGAACGCTGGCTGCGCCGTGTGGAAAATGCCAATGTGGCGGAAGCTGAAACACTCCAGCCGCCCAAAATCAGCCATCTTGCACAGCACACCGATACGCTGGAAGCCGCATATAACGGCCTGCGCACCTTTTTGTGTATTGTGATTGGCTGCGCCTTCTGGATGAGCACGCAGTGGGATTCAGGCGCGGGTGCGGTGGCGCTGACCGCTGTCAGTTGCGTGCTTTATTCTTCGACGGCCTCCCCTATCAGCAGCGTCACTCTGTTAATTAAATCGCTGGGCTTACTGTTTGTCGGCTGTTTTCTGCTCAAGTTCGGGCTGATGGTTCAGATCGACAACTTTTGGGTATTCTGCGCTTTCTTCCTGCCGATGCTGGTCACGATGCAGATGATGAAATTACAGTACAAACGTTATGCCGGTTTGTGGGGACAAATGATTGTCTTCATGGGATCGTTTTTAGCGGTCACTAACCCGCCGGATTTCGACTATCAGTCATTTATGAACGACGGCGTAGCCAAGATTGCCGGTGTGATGCTGGCGGGTATCGCGTTTCAGGTCCTGAGGCCAAGTTCGGATAAGCGTAAAAGTCGCCGCATCATCCGCGCCCTGCGCCGCGATTTTATGGATCAGCTCAGCCGCAAACCTTCGCTAAGCCATTTCCAGTTTGAATCGCTGATTTACCACCGGATGAATCAGCTCAGTCAAAGTAAAGATCAGCTCTCCCGCACCTGGCTGCTGCGCTGGGGCGTAGTGCTGCTCAATTGCAGCCACATTGTCTGGCAGTTACGTGAATGGGAAACCCGTTCGGATCCGCTTTCCGCGGTGCGTGACGTGTGTATTCATTGCCTGAAAGGCGTCATGACAGAACGCGGGGTCAGCCACGAAAATCTGGATGCTACGCTGACGGAGCTACTGCGGATGAGCAATTCACTGGCGCATCACCCTGAACCGGCGGCACGGGAACTTGCAGGGGTAATCTGGCGTCTGTACTGCTCGCTTTCGCAATTGCAGCAGGCCATTTCTTCAGATGAGGGTCCTGCAGCGCCGGTGGTCACTGCCACCAAACCTGCCTGACCTTTCTGTGCTTAATGCTTCAGGCTGCGGATATGCAGCCTGAAGCAGAAGCGATTAAGGAACGTCGTAGCCCAGAGCGGCTTTACGAATGCGGAACCATTGCTGACGGGTCATGTCCAGTGACAATGATTTACAGGCTGATTTCACACGTTCAATTTTACCCGAACCGATAATCGGCAGAGGCTGAGATGGCAGACGCATCACCCAGGCGTAAACCACCTGTTCGATCGTATCGGCACCGATTTCGTTTGCCACCGCCTGAAGCTCATCGCGCAGCGGCTGGAACTCTGCGTCGCTGAACAAACGACCGCCACCCAGACAGGACCACGCCATCGGTTTAATACGCAATTGCTGGCAGAGATCTAAGGTGCCATCGAGGATCGCCGGCTGATGGATCGGGGAAATTTCCACCTGATTCGTCGCCAGCTGGAACGGCAGGCGTGACTGCAACAGGCTGAACTGAGCCGGAGTAAAGTTGGACACGCCGAAATGTTTCACTTTACCGCTTTTATGCAGTTGCGTGAATGCCTCAGCCACTTCATCGGCATCCATCAGTGGATCAGGGCGATGGATCAGCAGCAAATCCAGATAATCGGTATGCAGATTACTTAGCGATTTCTCGGCACGTTCCACGATGTACTTTGTATCTGTAATGTAGTGACCGATTTTGTTATCAGGATTGGCTCGCGTCGCTATGCCACATTTACTGACCAGTTGCATTTTTTCGCGAAGGGAAGGCTTGAGTCGCAAAGCCTCGCCGAACGCGGCTTCGCACTGATAATCACCGTAAATATCCGCATGATCGGCCGTGGTGATGCCCAGCTCAATATGCTGTTCCATGAAGGCCAGAATCTGTTGCGGCGTCATGTTCCATTCCATCAGACGCCAGTAACCGCAAATCAGTTTTGAGAATACCGGACCTTGAGGAGAAATCGGGGTACGCGCTTCCATTTTGAATCCCTTAAGTTTTTGATTTTCGACCGACAGAATACACAACGCCTGCGGCGCTGTATTGATGCGGAGCGTAAGAATTACAAAGAAGCAGACAGCCGTCACGACGCTGGCGGCCGGGATGGAAAATCAGAACAATTCCGGTTGTTCCGGCAAAGGTTCATCGGGTTGCTTTCCGGCCCGCTGCTGACGTAAAAGGCGCTGCTGACATAAACGCAGGACATGACGTTTTTCCGTATCCGTCATTTTCATCCAGCCGAAACGTTCCTCACGGCTGCGCAGGCAACCGCGACAATAACCGCGTTCATCGGCCTGACATATGCCACGGCACGGACTGGGGATTTCGAAAAATTCAAGTTGCTGGGCCACGCGCCCTCCGCAAATAACGGTGAACTTTTATTCAAGACGTTTTCTGCACATCCTGCAAGAGGATCTGCAAAAAGGCACAGGGCGCGTAGTCAGGCAGAGGCCAGATACGATAGAAAGAGGCATTGCGAAACGATCGTGGAGCGGGAATTATGTTCCTGAATGCCATAACGATCAGTCCATTAAATCCGGAGTTATTGAAATGACCAAGCTTTTCACCCCCATTGTTGTCGGCAAAAATACATTGCCTAACCGTGTTTTTATGGCGCCCCTTACCCGCCTTCGCAGCATCGAACCGGGTGATATCCCTACCCCGCTGATGGGCGAATATTACGCGCAGCGCCACAGTTCCGGCCTGATCATTACCGAAGCTACTCAGGTTTCCTTCCAGGCGAAAGGCTATGCCGGTGCGCCGGGTCTGCACACGCCAGAACAAGTGGCTGCGTGGAAAAAAATCGTCGCAGGCGTGCATCAGAAAAATGGCCACATTGCGGTTCAGCTTTGGCACACAGGCCGAATTTCTCATAACAGCGTTCAGCCGGATAACCAGACGCCGGTTGCGCCTTCTGCTGTGAATCCTGAAACACGCACCAGCCTGCGCGATGAGCAAGGCCACGCCATTCGTGTCGATTGCCCGACACCGCGCGCGCTGGAACTGAGCGAAATCCCGGGGATCATCAACGATTTCCGCCACGCAGCAGAATGTTCTGCCGAGGCTGGTTTTGATTACATTGAGCTGCATGCGGCGCACGGTTACCTGTTGCACCAGTTCATGTCTCCGGCATCTAACCTGCGTGAAGACGAATACGGCGGCAGCATTGAAAACCGTACCCGCCTGACGCTGGAAGTGGTCGATGCCGCTATCGGCGCTATCGGCGCAGACCGCGTGGGTATCCGTATTTCACCAATGGGTCCGTTTAACGGGCTGGATAACGGTGAAGATCAGGAGCAGGCAGCTATCTATCTGCTGGATGAGCTGAACAAACGTAAACTCGCTTATCTGCATATTTCTGAACCTGACTGGGCAGGCGGTAAACCGTACTCGGCTGAATTCCGCGCGGTGATCCGCGCTCATTATCAGGGCGTGATTGTCGGGGCCGGCGCTTATACCGCTGAGAAAGGCGAAGAACTTATCGAAAAAGGTTACATCGACGCCGTGGCTTTCGGTCGCAGCTATATCGCTAACCCGGATCTGGTTGAACGCCTGAGATCCCACGCTCCGCTAAACGATCCACAACCAGAAACCTTCTACGGCGGCGGTGCTCAGGGTTACACCGACTACCCGACGCTGTAATGATTAAAAACGAGTAACACCATCCTTGCAGCAGAAGAGGCCCTCCTTCTGCTGCTTTTTTTGTTCAGGCCTTCAGCAACCGAGCGTCGTTTTACAGACAAACTGGTCTCTATCAGTTAGGCTTGAACCGATAATTCTCATCCTGCAAATAAAGAGGAACCTATGCGTTTACTCCATACCATGCTTCGTGTTGGCGATCTGCAACGCGCAATCAGCTTCTATACCGATGTGTTAGGCATGCGCCTGCTGCGCACCAGCGAAAACACTGAATACAAATACTCTCTGGCATTCGTCGGTTACACCGATGAAAGCGAAGGCGCAGTCATTGAACTGACCTACAACTGGGGCGTTGACAGCTACGACATCGGCACCGCTTACGGGCACATCGCTCTGGGTGTCGATAACGTGGCACAAACCTGTGATGACATCCGTAATGCGGGTGGCAAAGTGACCCGTGAAGCCGGTCCGGTTAAAGGCGGCTCCACCATTATCGCCTTCGTTGAAGATCCGGACGGTTACAAAATCGAGCTTATCGAATCCAAACATGCGGGCCAGGGTCTGGGCAACTGATCCCCCTGAATGCTGAAAGGGGCGCAAATGCGCCCTTTTTTATTGCCCAATTTTTGCCGCAGCCCTGCAACGGACGGCAAAATTTGTCATAATGCGCGCTGAATTCGATGAAGATAAGAAACTAATGGCCGAGAATAGTGACATTAACGCCCTGAGAGGCCGTTTTCGTGGTTTTTATCCGGTAGTCATTGATGTTGAGACTGCCGGATTTAATGCCCAAACCGATGCGCTGCTGGAAATTGCAGCAATCACATTGAAGATGGATGAGGACGGCTGGCTGCAAAGCGATGAGACCGTGCATTTCCACGTAGAACCTTTTGAAGGTTCGGTACTGGTGCCGGAAGCGCTGGCGTTTAACGGTATCGACCCGACCAACCCGTTACGCGGCGCAGTCAGTGAATATGAAGCCCTGCACGAGATTTTTAAAGTCATCCGCAAAGGGATGAAAGAGCAAAACTGTAACCGCGCAATCATCGTGGCGCATAACGCGAATTTCGATCACAGTTTTCTGATGGCCGCAGCCGAGCGCGCCGGGCTGAAACGTAACCCGTTCCACCCTTTCGCCACATTTGATACTGCGGCGTTAAGCGGACTGGTGCTCGGGCAAACGGTGCTGGCAAAAGCCTGTATCAGCGCGGGAATGGTGTTTGACAGCAGTCAGGCTCACTCTGCACTGTATGACACAGAACGCACTGCTGAGCTGTTCTGTGAGCTGGTGAACCGCTGGAAGCGTCTTGGCGGCTGGCCGTTGCCCCTGACCGCAGAAGCGGAAGACGAAACCGCGCAGCAGGAAAATCAGCAGTAATTCGTACGGCTGGCTGGATCCAGAGATAAAAAAAAGAGCGACGCAATGTCGCTCTTTTTGTTTTCACCCTCCTCAAAGGACGGCGGCCTTCTTAGAATTACTCTTCAGAAGATTTGTATTTTTCAGCAGTTTCTTTAATCAGCTGCTGCAGTTCGCCGCGCTGGAACATCTCAACCACGATGTCACAACCGCCGACCAGTTCACCATCAACCCACAGCTGCGGGAAAGTTGGCCAGTTAGCAAACTTTGGCATTTCTGCGCGGATATCCGGGTTCTGCAAAATATCAACGTAAGCAAAACGTTCGCCGCAGGCTGAAAGCGCCTGAACAGCCTGAGCGGAAAAACCGCAGCTTGGCAGTTTAGGAGAACCTTTCATGTAAAGCAGGATCGGGTTTTCAGAAACTTGCTTCTGAATTTTTTCAATAGTTGGAGTGGTCATTTCTTGCTTCCTCAAGCCGGTACAGGCTGTCACGGTCATTACTCTTCACGCGCGGCACCCAAAAACGGTGCGCAAACATAATACTTTCTATTGTAACGACGCCAGCCATCAGATAAAAACGCCATTTTTTGTGGGGTCTTTCTCAATACTGGCATTTTATTAAACAATTTTTGGCGGCTGCGCTGAACATCACATATTTAAAGATTCATCGAGAATAACATTTTTGCCGTACGACGATAATGTCAGATTTGCAAAATCGTATTCTTTATCTCAAATATTAAGCTGATGAAAAATGGTTATTTTTTTTACTTAAAATGGCGCTTATTTCGACATAAAAAAAGCTATTAACTTTTTCTCACAATATGATCTAGAATCGAGTCAATTCGTGCTTTTTTGTCGGGTTCTTTTAAGCAATACTCTGACATCCCTGATGTTTAACCCAACCACTCATGGTAACGAAGCTATGCGCTTACTGTTCACGCTTTTTGTGCTGCTCTTTACCCAGCTGTTTCTTAATATGGCTCATGCATCGCCACAGACCCGCGTCTCTGCCGATCAGCGGAAGAGTCATGTTAATTCCGTGACGCCGGAAGAACGGCGAAAGCGAAAGACAGTGGCGGCGAAAACCAGTAAAAAAACAAAAGTCGCACCGGTGACAGAGAAAAAGACTCAGGAAAAAGCATCAAAATCGAAGAAGGTCAGCAGCACCGAACTGGTCAAACGCAAGACAACTTCTGAGAAAAGCGTAAAAACGACCCGGGCCGAAAGCAAAAAAGAAAAAACACTCAGGACAACGCGGGCCGAGAAAAAGACAGATAAAGCCACTAAATCACGAGCGCTTGCCAAAAACAGCAGTGAAAAAATCAGCAAGAAAGAAGCGTATGGCCGACACCGTAAAGGTAAAAAATTACGCGAAGAAGACACCAAACCTATTACGCTGAGTGCGACACATAAAAAACGCTATCAGCATGCACAACAAACGGCGATGACTAAGCTGATGCACCAGGTCGGTAAACCTTATCGCTGGGGAGGAACTTCTCCGAATACCGGTTTTGATTGCAGCGGTCTGGTCTATTACGCTTACAAAGATTTGATCCGCATTAAAATGCCGCGCACGGCAAACGAGATGTACCACCTGCGCGATGCAGCGCCGGTGAAACGTGGCGAACTTGAAAGCGGTGATCTGGTGTTCTTCAGAATCAACAACCGCGGCGCAGCGGATCATGTGGGTGTTTATGTTGGCAACGGCAAATTCATCCAGTCGCCAAGAACCGGTGAAGACATCAAAATCACCTCACTGGGCGACGATTACTGGCAAGACCACTATGTTGGCGCACGTCGGGTGATGACCCCAAAAACAATCCGATAATAAACAATTCGTTAAGTCTGAGGTTTCGCTAATCAGCCATTGAATAGCACTTAACGAAGAGTTTCTGCAGGGAAGAGTATCGGCGGTAACGGTCACTGCGTAAAATTGAAAAGGGCGATTCCTGTGAAAGGTATCGCCCTTTTTTGTTGCGTCTCACTACTGTCTCACTGCCAGATTAGTTCATCACTGCCGTGAAGCTGAAAGCGATAATCATGAGCAAAGCGCATACCGTGGTGATCAACGATAATTTCAGGTTGCTGTCCATCAAACCCCCTTTCGGATCAAGTTGTGGCGTTTCTTTTAGCCACACTAAATGTGTGCCAACGCATTTTCGCATAATTCACTTTTAAAATCTTCTGCTGAATGACAATGCGAACATGACAATTTTACTTCCACTTTCATGCATTATAAGAGAAAATTGTCGGTTAACACGCCTGTGTGCCGGTCGATTTCACCCGAGAGCATTTCACGCCTCATTCTGAAGAATCCACCCAATGATTACACTGCCCTTTTAGATGTTCGCAGTGTAATCAACGCAAGCAAACGATTAACATAATGCTAACGTGCTGAAGCACGGAAGTTCAGGAGTCATTCTTTACATGGCAACGATTAAAGATGTCGCAAAGCGCGCTGGCGTTTCCACTACAACCGTGTCGCACGTCATCAATAAAACACGTTTCGTCGCCGAAGAAACCAGGGAAGCGGTGCTGCTTGCCATTAAAGAGCTACATTATTCTCCGAGCGCCGTAGCCCGTAGTCTTAAAGTGAATAACACCAAGACGATTGGTCTGCTGGCAACCTCCAGTGAAGCGCCCTATTTCGCCGAGGTGATTGAAGCCGTCGAGAACAGCTGCTTCTCCAAAGGCTATACGCTGATCTTGTGTAACTCGCACAATAATCTGGAAAAACAACAGGCCTATCTGCAAATGCTGGCGCAAAAACGCGTCGATGGTCTGCTGGTGATGTGCGCAGAATACCCTGACGAATTACTCAATATGCTTGAAGAGTATCGTTCGATTCCGATGGTGGTGATGGACTGGGGCGAAGCGCGTAAAAACTTCACCGACAGCATTATCGACAATGCTTTCGAAGGCGGGTATATGGCCGGACGCTATCTGATCGAACGCGGGCATCGTGATATTGGCGTGATCCCGGGACAGCTGGCGCGTAACACCGGCGGCGGTCGTTTCCAGGGTTTTGTCAAAGCGCTGACGGAAGCCAATATCCCGCTTCGCGAAGAATGGGTGGTTCAGGGCGATTTCGAGCCGGAGTCAGGTTATCAGGCGATGCATAAGATTCTGATGCAGAAACAACGCCCCACCGCCGTCTTCTGCGGGGGTGATGTCATGGCAATGGGCGCAATTTGCGCCGCTGATGAACTCGGATTGCGCGTCCCGCAAGATATTTCGGTGATTGGTTACGATAACGTGCGTAATGCGCGGTACTTCTCTCCGGCACTGACGACCGTCCATCAGCCGAAAGAACGGTTGGGTGAGATGGCCTTTACTATGTTACTCGACCGCATCGTCAGCAAACGTGAAGAATCACAGACCATCGAGGTGCATCCGAAACTGGTTGAGCGTCGTTCGGTGGCCGATGGCCCGTACCGCGACTATCGCCGTTAATGTTTGCCTTTAATCTTTTATAACGCCTGCTTTTGCAGGCGTTTTATTTCTCAGTCCCGCAGCCATTCACGGTTCATCGTTTCTGTATCACCCATATATTCCAGCAACCACGCCAGTGAAGGTGACGGATTACTCTGGTCCCACGTCAGGCAACATGGGCTGTCAGGGAAGGTATTCTCCAGCGCCAGAACCTGCAATGTCTGCTGTTCAATGCGATGGCTCACGCGATGTACCGGCATCATTCCCACACATAAACCTTCACTCAGACATTCAAGCGCGCAGGTCCAGTCCGGCACAACCAGACGCCGCTGGTTATCGAGTGTCCAGGTATCACGCTTGGGCAACGTCCGCGAGGTATCTTCAAGACATAATGCGGGATAAGGCCTGAGCTGGTCATCACTGAGCGCCCCCGGTAACTGCGCCAGCGGATGCTGCGGGCTGACCACGCAGTGCCAGTCCATAAACCCCATGTCGCGAAAACTGAAACGACCACCAACCGGTATCGCCCGCGTCGCACCGATTGCCACATCAGCACGTCCGTCAACCAGTGCGTCCCACACACCATTAAACACTTCGGAATGAATAATCAGTTCCGTGTCAGGAAAATGACGATAGAAATCCAGCACCAGTCGCCGGGTTCTTGCCGGTTTAACAATTCTGTCGACAGCAATACGTAACTCGCCCCGCCAGCCGTTGGCAACCTGCTGACACTGGCGTCGTGTAGCTATCATTTTTTTTATCAGAACCCGCGCTTCATCAACGAAAACTTTGCCCGCTGGCGTTAAAACGACGTCGCGGTGTCGACGTTCAAATAAGGGCACCGCCAGCCATTGTTCGAGCTGACGAACGGTGTAGCTGATGGCAGAAGGCACCCGATGTAGATCCTGTGCCGCCGCACTGAAGCTTCCGGTTCTTGCCACCGCATCAACGACTTCCAGAGCGTATTCTGACCACATATTTTAGCCTTCAATATTTTTGATAGCAGAGTGCAAATATTAACGTTTCACAACGCTGTTATCAAAGCGTTAAAATCTGCCTCCGAACAGATCCCTGCATCAAATCATCTGCAATAAATAAATTAACGAGATAATAATGAAACCCTCCTTTGGATTTATGCTCTATCTGGCTGGCCTGAGCATGCTCGGCTTTTTAGCCACAGATATGTACCTTCCTGCGTTCAGCGCAATGCAAATTAGCCTGATGACCAGTCCGGGAATGATCAGCGCCAGCCTGAGTATTTTTCTCGGCGGATTCGCCATCGGACAATTGCTGTGGGGACCGCTGTCAGACCGCATTGGCCGCAAACCGGTTTTACTGCTGGGCCTGACACTGTTTGCCGTCGGCTGCCTGGGCGTGATTTGGGTCGAGAACGTGCGCGCCCTTCTGGCGCTGCGTTTCTTACAGGCCATGGGCGTCTGTGCCGCCGCAGTGACCTGGCAGGCAATCGTGGTGGACCGTTTTTCAGCGGATGTCGCTAAAAAAACCTTCGCCAGCATTATGCCTTTAGTGGCACTTTCGCCGGCGCTGGCTCCTTTGCTTGGCGCCTGGGTGCTCAATCATTTTGACTGGGAAGCGATATTTGCCCTGCTGACTGCGGTCGCCGCCCTGTTGCTTATCGCCACCTTCACGCTGCGGGAAAATAAGCCGGCAGAACACAAATCTGACGAAAAAGCGGGCTTTGGCACGTTGCTGAAGTCGCGCGTTTACAGCGGTAATGTCATGATTTACGCTGCCTGTTCCGCCGGTTTCTTTGCCTGGCTTACAGGTTCGCCGTTTATTCTGAGTGATATGGGTTATTCGCCGGGCGTGATTGGCCTGAGCTATGTTCCGCAGACCATCGCTTTCCTGCTCGGTGGTTTCGGCTGCCGGTTGCTTATCAGTAAGGTAGATGGGAATAAAATTTTACCCTGGCTGCTGACAGGATATGGTCTGAGTGTTGCGGGTCTGTTCTGTGTCGCCATGTTCACTGATGCCGGGTTGGTGAGCTTGTTGATCCCGTTCTGTTTCATGGCTTTGGTGAATGGCGCAATCTATCCAATTGTTGTGGCAAATGCATTAATGCCATTTCCTGCTAATACAGGGAAAGCGGCTGCGTTGCAAAATACCCTGCAATTGGGATTGTGTTTCCTCGCCAGTTTGCTGGTTTCCGCATTTATTGCGCAACCATTAATAGCGACAGTCACCACCATGCTGTCTACACTATTGTTGGTAGTTTTGGGCCGGTGGATGTCTGTGCGGCACAAAAATCCGCAATATACAGAGCAAAAGTCGGAGCAGGAAGCCTGAGTAAGCCTTGAAAGTTAATCGTTATAATGACCATAAGTTACAATCACTTACTGGTCATTTTCATTCGTGACGATTAACTATTGAGAATGCCTGCCGGCGAGCCTATACTCAACAAAACCCAATAAAATAGCATTTTTACAAAACTTTTATTACATACTTAAACCGGACGCGCGGAATGCGTCACACTATTTTTTCTGGTACGTTTTTCAAGGATGATTTTCCTGCGTGACTTGTGCCCGCAGGCGTTCTTCTAAATTTCCTCTGTTGGTGTCGGATATCGGACGAGGCGCTAGTCGTCTGTTCTCATAAAGACCTGCAAAAAATAGCCTTTGCTTTTCCCGGCAGGTTAATAAGTCAGAAGAGAAAGTGATGGAGAAGCTATGAGTTCATCGTGTATAGAAGACCTAAGCATTCAGGATAATCAGTGGTATCGGATAGCCAGTGAAATGCTGGCGATGGCAGACATCCAGGTAAATGGTAATCGCCCTTTCGACCTTAAAGTAAAAAACACTGACTTTTTTAAGCGTGTTTTACAGGAAGGTTCTCTGGGTCTGGGTGAAAGCTATATGGATGGTTGGTGGGAATGCGACCGCCTTGATATTTTTTTCCAGCGTGTTCTCCGTGCAGGTTTGGAAAATAAACTCCCCCACCATTTTAAAGACACTCTGCGGGTAGCCGCGGCACGCCTGACCAATTTGCAATCGCGTAAACGTGCATGGATTGTCGGCAAAGAGCATTATGATCTGGGCAACGATTTATTCACACTGATGCTCGACCCGTATATGCAATATTCCTGTGGCTACTGGAAAGAAGCAACAACGCTGGAAGAAGCGCAGGAAGCAAAACTCAAAATGATCTGCGATAAACTGCAATTAAAACCGGGGCAGCGTTTGCTCGATATTGGTTGCGGCTGGGGTGGATTGTCAGAGTTTGCGGCACGCAATTATGGTGTCAGTGTCGTTGGTGTCACTATTTCCGCAGAACAACAAAAGCTCGCGCAAAAAAGATGTGAAGGACTGGATGTCACGATCCTCCTACAGGATTACCGTGACCTCAACGATCAGTTTGACCGGATTGTCTCGGTCGGGATGTTCGAGCATGTCGGTCCGAAGAATTACCAGACATACTTTAATGTCGCCAAACGTAATATCAAACCTGACGGCATTTTCCTGCTGCACACTATTGGTTCTAACAAAACAGATCTTAACGTCGACCCGTGGATTGATAAATATATCTTCCCTAACGGCTGCCTGCCTTCAGTTCAGCAAATTGCGCAAACCAGCGAATCTTTGTTTGTAATGGAAGACTGGCACAATATTGGCGCGGATTATGACCGTACCCTGATGGCGTGGCATGAACGTTTCCAGAAACACTGGCCTGAACTGGCAGAAAAATATGGCGATCGTTTCCACCGCATGTTCACGTATTATCTCAATGCCTGTGCAGGGGCATTCAGGGCTCGTGATATTCAGCTCTGGCAAGTGGTATTCAGTCCTGAAGGCGTTGACGGCGGAATGCGCGTTCCACGTTAACCCTCATTAACAGCAACTAAACGACATAAAAAAACCGGACCTGAAAGTCCGGTTTTTCTTATTTGCAGTCTCTGGAAAATATTTGGCTGAAAATGATGTTATTCAGACTTCTCGATCATGGCTTGCGCGGTAGCAATTGCAGCTTCACGGCTGGCCAGAACGCGTTCGACCGTATCGACAATTGCCTGAGTCTGCGGGTCGATTTCGATATTGATTTTATCCCCCAAACGTTTAGTCCCCAGCGTGGTACGTTGCAACGTTTCCGGAATTAGATGTACGCAGAAACGAGTACGGGTAACTTCGCCGACGGTCAGACTAATACCATCAATGCCGATATAACCTTTATGTAATACATACTTCATCAGATCTTCGTGTGGCATACGGAACCAGATCTGCCGGTTATTTTCAGATGTCAAAATCTTCGCCACTTCCGCGGTACAAATAATATGTCCCGACATCAGATGGCCGCCGATTTCATCATTGAAACGCGCAGCACGTTCCAGATTCACAGAGTCGCCGACGTTGAGATCATCCAAATTGGTCAGACGAAGCGTTTCTTTGATCAGGTCGAAGCTGACCAGGTCACCATTGACCTCTGTCACCGTCAGGCAGCAGCCATTATGTGAAACAGAAGCGCCCAGTTGCAGATTGTCGAGCATATCTTCCGGCATGCGAACAACGTGGGTTCTGAAATTAGGTTTTTCGTCGATCGATACGACGGTTCCGGTTCCTTGAACAATTCCGGTAAACATAGCCTTTCCTCAATTCATAAGTCTGTTGTATTAAAAACGACACTGTTGTCAGTTTGCCGCAGATTTAATGGAAAGCCAAATCCTCACGGGCAGAAATAGCACCGTCTGCTTTCATTTCATTATTTAACCGCTCGTTAACAGCTTTGTTTGCTTAAAAATACCGACAATGTACAATCTTCGGACTATTTCCCACTCTTTATGGCCACCCTTCGTGGCGTTTTTTATCCAATATAATCAACAAAAAAAGGTGTATCTGTGCAGAAGTACCTTGCAGAGGCGCGGATTTTATTAGCGCTTGCCATTCCGGTCATCCTTGCGCAAATCGCTCAGACTTCCATGGGCGTTGTCGACACCATAATGGCCGGTTCGGTCAGTGCCACGGACATGGCCGCCGTCGCCGTCGGGACCTCCATCTGGTTGCCCGCGATCTTATTCGGACATGGTTTGTTACTGTCCCTGACGCCCACCATCGCGCATTTAAACGGTGCCGGTCGTCGCGACAAAATTGGTCATCAGGTTCAGCAGGGATTCTGGCTGGCCTCCGGCGTGTCCGTGCTGGTCATCGCCGTACTCTATCACTGCGACCATATCCTCGGCCTGATGCACAATATTGATCCGGAGCTGAAAGAAAAGGCTGTCGGTTATTTGCATGCCATCATGTGGGGCGCACCTGGTTACTTGTTCTTCCAGGTGCTGCGCGACCAGTGCGAAGGCTTGTCCAAAACCAAGCCGGGGATGGTATTTGGCTTTATCGGTTTACTGGTGAATATTCCCGTTAACTATATTTTCATCTACGGTAAATTCGGCGCGCCTGCCCTTGGCGGTGTCGGCTGCGGCGTCGCCACGGGAACCGTCTACTGGGTAATGTTCTTTATGATGCGATTTTATGTCCGTCATAACCGTGCCCTGCGTGACACTCAGCCTGTTTCGCGTTTTGCCAAACCCGACTGGGCGACACTACGCCGTCTTTCACAACTGGGCCTGCCGATTGCGCTTGCATTGTTCTTCGAAGTCACGCTGTTCGCTATCGTGGCCCTGCTGGTTTCTCCGCTGGGGATCGTGGCCGTGGCCAGCCATCAGATAGCCCTTAACGTCGGCTCACTAATGTTTGTCGTACCGCTTTCACTCGGTGTGGCAGCGACGATTCGGGTGGGTTCAAAGCTTGGGGAATCTTCCGTTGAAGGTGCGAAAGTCGCCGCTTATACCAGTATCGTGACCGGTATTCTCATGGCCTGTTGTACCGCGACGACGGCAATTTTGTTCCGTGAACACATTGCCGCGCTGTATAACGACAGTCCCGAAGTTGTGATGCTGGCCTCGCACCTGTTGATTTTTGCGGCGTTGTTCCAGATTTCAGACGCCATCCAGGTGATTGGCAGCGGTATTTTGCGTGGCTATAAAGATACACGCTCTATCTTCTATATCACGTTCATCGCCTATTGGGTGCTGGGACTGCCGGTCGGATACATGCTGGGCCTTACCGATTTGCTGGTGCCGAGAATGGGACCAAGTGGTTTCTGGTGCGGATTTATTCTGGGACTGACCTTTGCGGCGCTAATGATGACCCTGCGCATGCGCTGGTTGCAGAAGCAACCGTCCTACACAATTTTGCAAAAAGCCGGTCGCTGATCCTCTGCTCTCACCCACGCGCTGAAATTTTCACCTGGAAGCGCGTGGTGTTTAGGGTCTGCATAGTGGCTGTTATGCCTAAAAAAACAACGCAATGCGCATTAGCTCGACAGTCACGCACAATATGACAGGAAAATGTCTTTTTTCCCTTGCCAGTGTTCAGAGAGGTCGTTAATATTCGTCCCCGTCGCCAACACTGGCTGACAGACAGAAAAACGATGCGTCCGTAGCTCAGTTGGTTAGAGCACCACCTTGACATGGTGGGGGTCGGTGGTTCGAGTCCACTCGGACGCACCAATTTTCTCGCAGTACCGTTGCATGATGTGCGTCCGTAGCTCAGTTGGTTAGAGCACCACCTTGACATGGTGGGGGTCGGTGGTTCGAGTCCACTCGGACGCACCAAAGCAACGTTCTCTCTTGCCTCTCTGATGTAAACCTGATTCACCTCCCAACACTAAAATCCCTGAACTGTTCTGCCTGATGTTTTTCAGTGATCTTCAACGACATCTGTTTGTATTTTTTTACGATTATTTGTTACTTGTGTCATTTGCGAACGCTCGGTGAAAAAAATGTTGTGACCTGCAGACTGATACGCTGCCCGCATTGGTTGAATTCAAAACAACGTTCCGATATCTCTCCTAAGCTTGCGCAACATCACGTTTTTTATTTGGTTTCCCACCCCGTTCCCCTCTATAATACGCATCGTCTCTTCGATTGAATGGTTTCAGCCCCTTGATCTGTCGATATCGCCCTAATAAAAGCGTGACTACTCCAGTAGCGATGATAAATCGCACAAATCGCTATGCTTTGGCTGAACTTACTACACCATTCCTTTCACAGTCTTCTACGCTTAGTAATGATTTGATTCAACCAGGCACCATCTCAATTCCGCGCGGGCAGCTCTGCTGTCAGGCAAACACTTTTCCATTCCATCACAACTTGTAGATAAAATCGTCATGAAAAAGACCAAAATTGTTTGTACCATCGGCCCGAAAACCGAATCCGAAGAAATGCTGACCAAACTGCTTGATGCAGGCATGAACGTTATGCGTTTGAACTTCTCCCACGGTGATTATGAAGAGCACGGTCAGCGCATCCAAAATATCCGCAACGTGATGGCGAAGACCGGTCACAAAGCGGCAATTCTGCTGGACACCAAAGGTCCTGAAATCCGCACCATGAAACTGGAAGGCGGCAAAGACGCTTCTCTGGTTGCGGGTCAGACTTATACCTTCACCACTGATCAAAGCGTTATCGGTAACACCCAGCGCGTGGCTGTGACCTATCAGGGCTTCGCAGCTGACCTGAAAATCGGCAACACCATTCTGGTCGATGATGGCCTGATCGGTATGGAAGTGACTAACGTCACTGAAACCGAAGTGACCTGTAAAGTGCTGAACAACGGCGACCTGGGCGAGAACAAAGGCGTTAACCTGCCAGGCGTTTCTATCGCCCTGCCAGCGCTGGCAGAAAAAGACAAACGTGACCTGATCTTCGGTTGTGAGCAAGGCGTTGACTTCGTCGCGGCTTCCTTCATCCGTAAACGTTCTGACGTTCTGGAAATCCGCGAACACCTGAAAGCACACGGTGGCGAGCACATCCAGATCATCTCCAAAATTGAAAACCAGGAAGGCCTGAACAACTTCGACGAAATCCTCGAAGCTTCTGATGGCATCATGGTTGCCCGTGGCGACCTGGGCGTTGAAATCCCGGTTGAAGAAGTTATCTTTGCGCAGAAGATGATGATTGAGAAATGTAACCGCGCCCGCAAAGTGGTTATCACCGCTACGCAAATGCTCGATTCCATGATCAAAAACCCACGCCCTACCCGCGCTGAAGCAGGCGACGTGGCTAACGCCATCATCGACGGCACCGATGCTGTCATGCTGTCTGGTGAAAGTGCGAAAGGTAAATACCCGCTGGAAGCTGTGACTATCATGGCCACCATTTGTGACCGTACTGACCGCGTAATGCAAAGCCGCATTGATGGTCAGAACGACAACCGCAAACTGCGTATTACTGAAGCCGTTTGCCGCGGTGCGGTAGAAACTGCTGAGAAACTGGATGCGCCACTTATCGTTGTTGCAACCAGCGGTGGTAAATCTGCTAAAGCTGTGCGTAAATACTTCCCGCATGCCACTATCCTGGCTCTGACCACCAATGAAATCACAGCACGTCAGTTAATCCTGACCAAAGGTGTTGTGACTCAGTTGGTGAAAGAAATTGCCTCTACTGATGATTTCTACCGTATCGGTAAAGAAGCCGCTATCGAAAGTGGTCTGGCTCAGAAAGGCGACATCGTAGTGATGGTTTCTGGCGCACTGGTTCAGAGCGGCACAACAAATACTTCATCGGTGCATGTTGTTTAATTAAAAACGTGACCAGGAGCATTAATGAACGCCGCGAAAAGTGGCGTTTATTTATTCAAAAAGTATCTTGTTTCATAAAAAGTGCGAAAAGCGGTCGTAGCAAAATTGGGATAAGTCCCATGGAATACAGCTGTTTTCGCTGCAATTTTTAACTTTTTCGAAAAAAAAGATGCTTCTTTGAGCGAACGATCAAAATATAGCGTTTACCGACAAAAAATTATTCTCATTAGAAAATAGTTTGTGTAATACTTGTAACGCTACATGGAGATTAACTTAATCTAGAGGGTTTTATAATGAATCGCACTAAACTGGTACTGGGCGCTGTAATCCTGGCTTCAACTATGCTGGCTGGTTGTTCAAGCAATGCTAAAATCGACCAACTGTCTTCAGACGTTTCTACTCTGAACTCTAAAGTTGACCAACTGAGCAACGACGTGAACGCAATGCGTTCTGACGTTCAAGCAGCTAAAGACGATGCAGCTCGCGCTAACCAACGTCTTGACAACCAAGCTCACGCTTACAAGAAGTAATATTTACTTCTCTAGTTCAATGGCGCACTCAGTGCGCCATTTTTTTTGCCTGCAATTTGTCCTCCCCTACCTTCTTTCAACGCATCTAACCTTCATCAACACTCATCCGTAAAACACTCTCTATGGCCCCCCGAACGACTGACATAAAAAAAGGAGCCATGATGGCTCCTTCAGTGAAGATCGCTTCTGAAACGTTTTTGTAACGTTTACTGCGTGCTTGCGGTTGTCACGTCAGATTGTTGTGCCGAAGCTGCCGTCTGCGGCTCATTAACAGGTGGTGGCGTATCTGTTGCCTTATCACCCACACTCACCACGACAGGCATACCTGAGCGGCGGGTAATCGCCTCTTTCACCATTGCAGCATTAGTCTCATCGTTCCTGATGAATTTCTTCATTGCTGCAGTCAGCGGAATCGGTTTGGTCTGCGGGTCATCCTTTTCGGTGTGCGATAAAGGTTGATGCACTTCGATATAACGCTTACCGTCGGGCTCCACGTCATACTTGATTGGCTGATTCACAATCTGCACGCGGGTCCCTTTAGGAACTGAGTTAAACAGCGCTTCGATATCGTCCGGACGCAGACGAATACAGCCGGAACTCACGCGCATACCAATACCAAAGTTGGCATTGGTACCGTGGATCAGATACTGCCCTGTTCCGGCCGACAGACGCATCGCAAAAAGTCCCATCGGGTTATCCGGACCAGCAGGTACCATTCCCGGCAACGTAATGCCGTCTTTCAGATACGCTTTGCGGATGTTGGCCGTCGGCGTCCACGTAGGGTTAGGGATTTTCTGGCTAACGGAGGTGACCATTTCAGGCGTATTACGACCCAGCTGGCCAATACCAATCGGATAGACGATGACTTTATCCTCGCCTTTCGGATAGTAGTACAGACGCAGCTCTGCCAGATTCACCACGATGCCTTCACGTTTCGTGTCAGGTAACAGCATCTGTGAAGGGATAGTCAGTACGGTTCCCGCTTTCGGCAGATAAGGATCCGTGCCGGGATTGGCTTCCAGCATAGCGATCAGGCCAATCTGATATTTGGCTGCCACGTCTTCCAGCGGTTTGCCGTCATTTGGCACCACATAAGTCGTGTTTTCGCCAATCAGGCGGCTATTATCCGGCGGCAAAGGGTATTCTGCTGCACTTGCGGTCATGGAATGGGTTGCCACAAACGTGCCAACTAACATTGCCAGAAGGGGTAATGCGCGTCTCATACTCAGTCCTTTTTCGGCCTGCGCTCAGACAATCTGAGGCAAGACATTATCTCGTCTGGTAATACTAGCAGCGCAGAATCCTGTGGCAATCAAACCACAGAAAATCAGAAAGTTACCGAAACGGAGTCAGGCGAAAACGACAAAGATAGTGAATTGAAAAATCAGGCTAAAAACGAATAGCAAAAGGCAGAACGGAGAATTTGCTTTGCTCATTAGCAGACAATTCCTAATGAGCAAAGCAGCACTGCAGGGGCTGAATTAAGACAGCTCAGCAGCCTTAGCGCGAATCGAGCGGATCATCGCTTCTAACCCTTGCGAGCGTGAAGGTGTCAGATGCTGGCTCAGTTCAAGCTCCGTGAAGAACGGACGCACATCCAGCTCTACCACATCACGCGGAGTCAGACCCTGATAAAGGCTGAACACGATCGCCACCAGACCTTTCACGATGGCAGCATCACTGTCACCCTCAAAAGTCAGCGCACCATTTTCATCGGTACGCATTACAATCCACACCTGGCTCTGGCAACCGGAAATCAGGTTTTTATCCTGACGATGTTCTTCCGCCAAAGCCGGTAACTGGCCACCCAGTTCGATCACGTACAGATATTTCTCTTCCCAGTTCGGGCACCGGGAAAAGTTTTTGACTAACTTATTTTTATCGGGCAAAGCCATAACAACATCCTGATCAAGGCTGGCGGGATTACCCCAACAGCCGGTGAATACGTTGCAGTCCTGCGACCAGACGGTCGACTTCTTCACGGGTATTGTACATCGCGAGCGATGCGCGGCACATAGCCGGCACACCGTAGAAGGACATTAACGGCATCGCACAGTGATGACCGGTGCGAATGGCAATACCATATTGGTCAAGGAAGCTGCCGACATCATAGGCGTGGTGTTTACCCAGATTGAACGCAATCACTCCAGCACGCGTCGCCGGGCCATAAATCTGAATATCCGGCACCTGCTCCATCGCTTTCAGCGCGTAAGCCATCAGTTCCTGTTCATAAGCGTGGATATTCTCCAGACCCAGTTCAGTCACATATTCAATGGCGGCGCCCAGCCCCATGATACCGCCGGTGTTTGGGGTACCCGCTTCAAAGCGCCACGGAGCTGCGGCAAAGGTCGTCCCTTCGGTCAGACTGACATGCTTGATCATCGAGCCGCCGCCTTCCCAGGGTGGCATTTGATCCAGCAACGCTTTGCGACCGTAAAGAATACCGATACCGGTAGGTCCGTAAAGTTTGTGCCCGGACCAGACATAGAAATCACAACCCAGCGCCTGAACGTCAACCGCGTGATGCATCACCGCCTGCGCGCCATCCACCAGAACGGTCAGCCCTGCGGCTTTCGCCTGAGGAATGATTTTTTCGATCGGGTTAACGGTGCCCAGCACGTTAGAAACATGCGCCAGCGTCAGCAATTTAGTGCGCGACGTGATCAGGGATTCAAGCTGCGATAAATCCAGTTCGCCTTGCGGCGTCAGGTGCCAGACATCAATATGCAGATCACGTTCTTTTGCCAGCATCTGCCATGGCACGATGTTCGCGTGGTGTTCCATTTCGGTCAGAATGATATGGTCGCCGGGCTGTAAAAACTCACGCCCCCAGGTATTGGCGACCAGGTTAATGGCTTCCGTGGAACCTTTCACGAAGACAATTTCTTCTGCCGACGCAGCATTCATGAATTGTGCGGCCTTCGTGCGGACGTTTTCCATCTGCTCGGTGGCTTCCGCGCTCATGGTATGAATGCCGCGGTGAACCGCAGCATAACCTTGCTCGAAGAAAGACATTTCACGTTGAATGACCTGACGCGGTTTCTGTGCGCTGGCCGCGCTGTCAAGGTAGGCCAGCGGCTGGCCGTTAACTTCACGGCTCAGCACAGGGAAATCGCTACGTACTCTTTCCAGTGGAAAACTCATTACTTACCTCGATTTAGCCGGCCTGCAATACGGGCAATGACGACTTCACGCAGGGTTTCATTCTCAATGGCTTCCGTCAGTTCAGCGGCAAAAGCAAAGATGATCATTTGCTGTGCATCCTGACCGCTGATCCCACGGGTACGCAGATAGAAAAGCTGTTCGTCGTCGATACGACCCACAGTAGCACCGTGGCTGCACTTCACATCATCGGCATAAATTTCCAGCTGTGGTTTGGTATCAACCTCAGTGTGTTTGCCCAGCAACAAGTTGTTGTTGGTCATTTTGCCGTCGGTTTTCAGTGCGTGCTGCGCCACTTTGATCATGCCGTTGAAAATCGCTTTAGCACGATCGTTCACGATCACTTTATGCAACTGGTTGCTGTTGCAATAACCTTTGTTGTGTTCCAGATAAGTACGGGTATCAGCAATCTCAGAATCAACCGGCAGAACCAGGCTGTTAATGTTGAGCTCGCTGTTTTCACCGTTCAGCTGCGCACTGGTGTTATTACGGGTCAGACCCGCTCCCAGCAGGAAGCTGTGGCTGGCAACACGCGCATCGCGACCAATAACCAGATCGTTATGCGAGAAATGGAAACTTGCCTGGCTTTCAAAGGCCAGTTTGTAATGCGTGAAATCGGCATTATCGCCCACATTCACCGTCATACGTGCGCCGGTGAAATGGCCGTGATCGTTCAGGCTGAGATAATGTTCGATCACTTTTGCATTCGCACCGCCCTCAATCGCCAGATGATAGCGATGATGTACAGTGTTCATTTCGCGTGACTGGTCACGACCGCTGCTCAGATGTAAAAGATACAGCGGCTTCTCGGCCTGCTTGCCCGCGGGCAAACGTACAGATAGGGAATCTTGCGCCAGGCTTTCGGTCAGGTGCAAAAACACTTCTGACTGAATCGGATCAGGCAACGTCTGTTGCGCCGCCGGACTCAGTTTTTCAATTTCAAAAGCACCGGTATCTGAATCACTGAGATCCGCATCGAAACGGCCATCAATGAATACCAGACGGTAGCAATCCACTGGCAGCGCCAGCGATTTAACCTGTTCAACAGTCAGTGCCTGTTGCTGCGGAGCAAAGAACTGATTACCCAGCAGTGAAGAGACCGGAGTGTACTTCCAGTCTTCCAGTTTTGCGTGCGGGAAACCCAGGCGCAGCACCTGTTGCCAGTGTGCATGAGCGTGAGTGGATTGTTCACCGCCACGGCTTTCAAAAAGACGGTAAAGCTGCTGCATGGCGTGCGAACTGCCCGCCGCAGGTGCATTACTCTTCGTCGGTAAGCCAGCCATAACCCTGCTCCTCTAACTGTTTAACCAAGGTGAAATCGCCGGATTTAACAATGCGGCCCTGATACAGAACGTGCACGTAGTCAGGCTTGATGTAGTCGAGGATACGCTGGTAGTGGGTCACGATAACGAATGAACGTTTGCCGTCACGCAGTGTGTTAACACCGTCAGAAACGATTTTCAGGGCATCGATATCCAGACCGGAGTCGGTTTCATCCAGGATGCACAGGTTTGGCTCAAGGGCTGCCATTTGCAGAATGTCGTTACGCTTTTTCTCACCGCCGGAGAAGCCAACGTTCACTGAACGGGTCAGCAAATCAGCAGGCATTTTCAGCATTTCGATTTTTTCTTCGATGAAATCAGCGAAGTCAAAACGGTCCATCGGTTCCTGTCCGCGGTATTTACGCACAGCATTTACCGCAGTTTGCAGGAAGAAATGGTTAGTCACACCGGGAATTTCCACCGGATACTGGAAAGCCATAAAGACGCCTTCACCAGCGCGGTCTTCCGGAGCGAGTTCCAGCAAATCTTTACCGTTGAAGATTACGGAGCCGTCGGTGACTTCGTAATCTTCGCGGCCAGCCAGTGTCGCGGAGAGCGTACTTTTACCTGAGCCGTTCGGGCCCATGATGGCGTGTACTTCACCCGGTTTGATCTCCAGATCAAGGCCTTTCAGAATTTCCTTTTCTTCGACACGGACCTTCAAATTCTTAATGCTTAACATACGTATCCTTGAGTTTGCGCCAGCGCGCTCTTAATTCTGTTTATGCTTTGACTGTGCTGAACTAAAACCTGCCCGGTGCTGACGTCACACCACGCTACACCGGCAGGAAAAACGTCGGCGAATTAACCGACGCTATGTTCAAGACTGATGGCCAGCAGTTTCTGTGCTTCGACAGCGAACTCCAGCGGCAGCTCGGAAAAGACATCTTTACAGAAACCGTTAACAATCATGGAAATCGCGTCATCTTCGCTGATACCACGTTGCAGACAGTAGAACAGCTGGTCATCGCCGATTTTTGACGTTGTGGCTTCGTGTTCCAGCTGCGCAGTATTGTTACGCACTTCTACATACGGGAAGGTATGCGCTGCGCTGTCCGCGCCAATCAGCATCGAGTCACACTGCGTAAAGTTACGCGCATTTTCTGCACTTGGCAGGATCTTAACCAGACCGCGATAGCTGTTCTGGCTGTGACCCGCAGAGATACCTTTGGAGATAATGGTCGACTTGGTATTTTTACCAATGTGAATCATTTTGGTGCCGGTATCCGCCTGCTGTTTGCCGCTGGTCAGTGCAACCGAGAAAAATTCACCGATAGAGTTATCGCCTTTGAGGATAACGCTTGGGTATTTCCAGGTGATCGCTGAGCCGGTTTCAGACTGCGTCCAGGACATTTTCGAACCCGCGCCTTCGCACAATGCGCGTTTGGTCACGAAGTTCAGAATGCCGCCGCTGCTGTCTTTGCTGCCGGAGAACCAGTTCTGGACGGTGGAATATTTCACTTCCGCATCTTTGTGCAGAATCACTTCCACCACCGCCGCGTGCAGCTGGTAGGTATCACGAACTGGCGCCGAACACCCTTCGATGTAACTCACGTAACTGCCTTCATCGGCAATCAGAATAGTACGTTCAAACTGGCCGGTTTTCGCCGCGTTGATACGGAAATAAGTCGACAGTTCCATCGGGCAACGCACGCCTTTTGGCACATAAACAAAGGTACCATCAGAAGCAACGGCAGCATTCAGTGCGGCGAAGAAGTTATCCTGCGCAGGCACCACTGTACCGAGGTATTTGCGCACCAGATCAGGGTATTCGTGAATGGCTTCACCGAATGAGCAGAAAATGACGCCTGATTCCGCCAGCTTTTCACGGTAAGTCGTGGAGACAGAAACGGAGTCGAAAATTGCATCGACCGCCACTTCTTTGCCTTCACGAACCGGAACACCCAGCTGCTCAAAAGCTTTTTCTACTTCACTGGTGAGGTAGTTTTTATTGTCAAGAGCGCCATCAAGCGCAGGAATGCTGTGAGAATTTTCCGGAGGCTGCTGCGTGGCACCAGGCTGAGAACCACAGGTATCATCGCAGCTGCCACATGATGGCGCGGAATAATAGCTGTAATCCTGGTAATCAAGAGGCGTGTAATACGCTTTGAGCCAGTGCGGTTCTTCCATTTTCAACCAGGCATGATAAGCCTGCAGACGGAACTCCAGCATCCACTCAGGCTCATTACGCTTCGCGGAAATGGCACGCACCACATCTTCGTTGATGCCTGATGCTAATTCATCGGTTGCAAGCTGGGTAAAGAACCCTTCTTTATAGTTCGTTCCCTCGCCGACCCAAGACTGCACATCATCTGGAATTTCTACGTTGCTTCGTGACATGTTGGTTACATCGCTTTGTTTACAATAATCTTAAAAACTGAAAGCCGTTTCTTACAGGCCGAAACTTTCGCCACACCCGCAGGCATGCTGAGCTTTAGGATTATTGAATTTAAATATCTGATTCAGTCCTTCACGGACAAAATCTACCTCAGTTCCGTCGATGAAAGGCATGGCCTTCAGCGGAACAAACAGCAAAGCGCCGTCATGTTCAAACACCAGATCATCACTGGCTGGTTGTTTGGTTAAATCCAGAACGTAGCCAAAGCCGGCACAGCCCGATTGCTTCACCGAGAGCTGGAGACCTTTGACCTCAGGATCCTGCGCCATCAGAGTATTAATCTGTTTTGCGGCAGAATCAGTCAGGCTCACACCTTGCCATACGTTGTCGTCTAAAGAGAAAGAGCCGACAGTTTCAGTTTGCATCTGTCTTACCTCGTAATTTTACGGTCATAGACAAGACCTATTGTCTCTATTCTAGTGATAACAGGTACCACTTCAACCTCTTGTTTTAAGAGGGTATAGCGATTGCCCATGAGGAAAGTCGCTCAATGTGCATCGGGTTAACACCTGGTCGCTGGCGGGTCTTGAACACCGCAACCATCAACTGATTGAATAAATTGTCAATTTTTTGTTAAAAATTAAAATTAACCTTATAAACATTGCGGGTTAATAGCTTTCATTGTGTCTATTATAAAACATTCATCGGAAATGCCTATTTATGAATTCGCCACAACCGAAAAATTAAAGCTCTTTTTGCTTATCTGCTTTCGCACAACAAAATGAAAAAAACCCGATGAAAACGTTGATCCGGTCATTTTTTGCCAATATGATGGCCATTCTTTGATAATGATTATCATTCAGATAACCCGGAATGCTGAGAATGGCTCAATCGGTAAATGCGTGGTTGCAAGGCAAGATCGACGAATACAAATCGAATGTCCGCGATGCCACAGTAGATTTCTACATGGCTGATGCGGCCTTACGACGTCCTGATGCACATTTATGTCAGCTCAAACGCTTCAACAACATTTGTCTGGAAATGGCTAACCTGTGCCTGCAAAACGGCGATGATCACAGCTATCTGCATGCGCTATGCAAATTGCACAACCGCCTGATTCTGGAAATCAACAGTGTTGTCCGCTGTGAGCTCTTTCGTGTTCAGAGTTATCATTTTGCGCGGCATACGTTAAAACTCATTTGTCAGTATTATGCCATGATGGGCATCTGGGAAAAAGCAACGGCATTTCAAACTGACTTTGCGAAACGCGTCCCTTTCCAGCTTTGACTTACTTTCAATGTGTTACACCAATTTTAAGACAAATAAAAAAGGCGGACACATGATTAATGTATCCGCCCTTCCCTGAAACACGACTCAAGATAACTGATGAATCAAGATAACTAACAGAGCCTGTTTCAGTGATCAATCACCATCGTGGTCAGCCTCGACACGCAGCAAAGATTTCCTTTCTCATCAAAAATTTCGATTTGCCAGACCTGGCTGCGGCGCCCTGCGCGCAATGCATGACACACACCGCGCACATGTCCCTCGCGTGCTGAGTGCATATGGCTGGCGTTAATCTCCACGCCGACCACCGTCTGGCTGCCTTCGCAACACAAATAGCCTGCCATCGATCCCATGGTTTCCGCCAGAACCACCGATGCCCCGCCATGCAGCAGGCCAAAAGGTTGTGTCGTGCGGCTATCCACGGGCATGGTCGCCTCAAGAAAATCCTCGCCCAGCTGGGTAAATTCTATTCCCACGTGCCCGACCATACATCCCTGACTGCGCTGATTCAGGGCATCCAGCGTGGTACTGCGTTTCCAGAGTGACATAATGCTTCCTTAATGGTCAGGGAATGATTTCCAGCAAAGCCTGTAAGGGATGGCGTACACCGTTCCCCTCAATACGTTTGACCTGACTGCGGCATGAATAACCGGTTGCCAGACAGCGCTGGCGCGGCAACCGCTGCAAAGAGGTATGCCAGGAAAGCTCGTAAATCCCCAGAGAGTTCTCAAGATTTTTAGTTTCATGGCCGTACGTCCCGGCCATTCCGCAGCAGCCGACACTGACGTTTTCCAGCTTCGCGCCATAGCGGGCAAAAATATCACCCCATTGCTTGCCGCTGTTTGGCAACGCCGTACTTTCCGTACAGTGACCAAACAGATACCAGGATTCGCCGCTTTGCTGCTGTGCCGGGCGTTCAGCCAGCCACGCATCAAGCCATTCATGCACCAGTTGTACCTGGAATGAGCCACGCGACTCGCCCAGGATCTCCTTATATTCATCGCGATAACACAGCACCAGCGCCGGGTCGACGCCGACCATCGGCATTCCTAATTGCGAAACACGGTTGAGGAACAGCGACGTTTTCTTCGCTGTTTTCGCAAAACGAGTGAGGAAGCCTTTAATGTGCTGCGCTTTACCGTTCGGAGAGAATGGCAACAGAACAGGTTTGAGGCCAAGCTTCTCAATCAGCCGGACAAAATCAGCCACCACCTGCGCATCATAGAAACTGGTGAACGGATCCTGAACTACCAACACGTATTCGCCACGCTGCGCGGGAGAAATGGCTTCAAGTTGCTCCAGCGTCATCGTACTGGCGCGATGTCCAAGTAGCTGCTCGCGCAATGTCGGAGAAGAGAGTAAAGGTAAATCCACCATGCCAATACTTTTCCGGCTCATTTCACGCACCCAGGGTTGTTTGAGGAAGAAATTAAACAACTTCGGTGCTTTCGCCATCAGCGGTGCGTAGCTTTCCACGCCGGCCACAAAGTGATCACGAGCAGGACGCAGATATCGTGTGTGATAAAGCTGCAGGAACCGCGATCGGAATCCGGGAACATCAATTTTAATCGGACACTGTGTGGAACAGGCTTTACAGGCCAGACAGCCTGACATCGCCTCTTTCACTTCATGGGAAAAATCATATTCGCCTTTATTGGCGTGCCAGGTGTTACGCGTGCGATCAATCAGGGTACGGAAACTTAGCCCTTTTTCAGGCAGCGCATTTTCCAGCGCCAGCGGATCAACGCCCTGTTCTGACAGCAGGCGCAACCATTCGCGCACCAGACCTGCGCGACCTTTAGGCGAATGAATGCGGCTGCCGGTGATTTTCATCGACGGGCACATCGGGCTTTTCACATCGAAATTGAAACATAACCCGTTGCCGTTACATTCCATCGCGCCGCGGAATGACTGACGAACTTCCAGCGGAATACGGCGATCCAGTGTGCCGCGTTTCGCCGCATCCACTTTCATCATCGGTTCATCGCAATCCAGCGGCGCACAGATCTTACCTGGGTTGAGGCGGTTGTCCGGGTCGAACACGGTTTTGATCCGGCGTAACTCATGGAACAATTCTTCACCAAAGAAGGCCGGACTGTATTCGGCACGGAAACCCTTTCCATGCTCGCCCCACAGCAGCCCGCCATATTTTGCCGTCAGTGCGACGACTTCATCGGAAATTTGCTTGAGCAACATTTCCTGCTGCGGATCGCACATATCCAGCGCCGGACGTACGTGTAATACGCCCGCATCCACGTGACCAAACATTCCGTAGCTCAGATGATGGCTGTCGAGCAGCGCCCGAAATTCGACGATGTAATCCGCCAGATGCTGAGGCGGAACACAAGTGTCTTCGGCAAATGGCAATGGTTTAGCCTGCCCTTTCGCATTGCCCAGCAGCCCGACGGCTTTTTTACGCATGTTATAGATGCGCTCTATGCCAGGCAGATCGGCGCAAATCTGATAACCAATCACACCGCCTTCTTTGTCACTCATCAGCCCGTCGAGACGCTCACACAATGCGCTCACCTGGCTTTCGATGAGATCAGCATCATCGCCGGCGAACTCAACAATGTTAAGCCCCTGCATATCTTTGCCTTCAACATCCGTGATGTAGTCACGTACGCTGTGCCAGACAATATCCTCACGCGCCAGATTCAGCACTTTTGAGTCAACGGTTTCTACTGACAGGGCTTTCGCTTCCACCATAAAAGGTGCGTTGCGCAGGGCCGAGTTGAAAGAGTCATACTTGATGTTGACCAGACGACGCACTTTCGGGATTGGGGTGATGTTCAGACGGGCTTCAGTAATAAAGGCCAGCGAGCCTTCTGAGCCGGTCAGAATTCGTGTCAGATTGAAGGTTTGCAGGTCATCACTCAGCACATGACGCAAATCGTATCCGGTCAGGAAACGGTTAAGTTTTGGGAATTTCTCTATTACCAGCGCACGGTTGTCGCGGCAACTGTCGAGCACCGTGCGGTAAATCCGCCCGATAACCGAATCTTCTTCGCCCAGTTTATCTGCAAGCTCTGTCGGGATCGCCGTGGTATCCAGCATGTCGCCGCCAAGCACAATGGCCCGGACGCCAAGCACGTGATCTGAGGTTTTACCGTACACCAGCGAGCCCTGCCCGGAGGCATCGGTATTGATCATCCCGCCGAGCGTGGCGCGGTTACTGGTCGAGAGTTCCGGAGAGAAGAAATACCCCAACGGGCGCAGATAATCATTGAGCTGATCTTTAATCACACCGGCTTCAACTTTTACCCAGCCCTGCTTTGTATTGATATCGAGAATGCGGTTCATATGACGGGACATATCAACCACAATGCCGCGGTTCAGCGACTGACCGTTGGTACCGGTACCGCCACCGCGCGGAGTGAATACCAGCGTTTTAAAACGTTCCTGCCCTGCAAGACGGGCAATCAGTGCCACGTCTGACGTGGCGATCGGGAATAAGACAGCATCCGGCAACAACTGATAGACGCTGTTATCTGTCGCCATCGTCAGCCGGTCTGCATAAGTTGTCGTGACATCACCCGTAAAACCGTTCTTTTTTAACGCTTCCAAAAAATCGAGCACCAGCTGGATGACACCCGGCGCCTGAGAAATCTGTGGGATCATTGAATTATGACTCTGTCTTTGTTGTATGCCTGGCGGGCCCGAGGCGACCTGCCGGATCTGAGTTGCAGATCCACCTGTTATTTACCCAGAATAAAAACTAACATACTTCGTTTTTCCGCGCTCCGTCTGGTTGCCGTTTGTTGCATTACTTTCATGATGAATCGCAAAAATCGCGTATCAGCACAACGCGTTGCAACTAATCTTGCGGCGAGCTATCCAAAAGCAGCCGGATGTTCCATGCTTATTTCAGACAGGCTGGATTTTGAACACACTGATCATGGACACGCGGGATCATGCGCACACTGAATTTTGACTACCCTGGATTTAATATCCCGCGTTTGAAATACAAAGTATGGAGGCACAGGGTTCGTGCCTTACTTGGTTTATCACATTGAGAAACATGAATGAATCTCCCAATTAAACGTTACGATTTACCTCAGATTATGTTTGGGGTGTTGTTTATTGCACTGATGACCATCGCCAGTATCTGGATCGTTCAGCCCTTTATTCTTGGGTTTGTCTGGGCAGGCATGGTGGTTATCGCGACATGGCCGCTGATGATCAAGCTCCAGCGGCTGCTTTGGGGACGCAGGTTCCTTGCCGTCATCATCATGACTTTGTTACTGATTTTATTATTTGTTTTGCCTATTGCGATGCTGGTCAGCAGCGCAATTGAAAATGGCGCGCCTCTGGTAGAAATCGCCAGCCATCCTTCATCATTGCATATGCCTGATTTCCACTGGCTTAATTCCATTCCGCTGGTGGGTCATAAACTGTATACCGGCTGGCACGCGCTGATTAACGGCGGCGGGAATGCGCTGGTGACCAAGGTTCAGCCGTATGTCGGACAAACAGCCGCGTGGTTTGTCACTCAGGCCGGTCATCTTGGACGGTTTATTGTCCACTGTTCGCTGATGCTGTTATTCAGTGCCTTGTTGTACAGCCGTGGCGAACAAGTTGCTTTAGGGATCCGCCACTTTGCTATTCGTCTGGCCGCAGAACGCGGTGACGCTGCCGTTATTCTGGCTGGTCAGGCCATCCGCGCTGTGGCTTTAGGCGTAGTCGTGACCGCCATTGTGCAGTCAATTCTCGGCGGTATCGGGCTGGCGATTGCGGGCATCCCTTATGCTACCGTGCTCACCGTTGTGATGTTCGTTTGCTGCGTTGCGCAAATCGGTCCGTTACTGATACTGATACCGGCAATCATCTGGCTTTACTGGTCCGGCGACAATACCTGGGGCACAGTGCTTCTGGTCTGGAGTTGCGTGGTCGGGTCACTTGATAACGTACTGCGTCCGGTTCTGATCCGCATGGGTGCAGATTTACCTATGTTGCTGATTCTCTCTGGTGTTATCGGGGGATTGTTTGCCTTCGGTATGATCGGGCTGTTCATTGGACCGGTGGTACTGGCCGTATCGTATCGCCTGATTTCCCTCTGGGTGCATGAAGCCCCTGAACCAGAGATGGATCCGGAAGAAGCCTTAAAAGCACTGGATGAATAAACTCTTCATTAAGTAACTTTCTGACGGCGTTGCCCATAAAATTGAATGTGGCTGCGCCGTTATTTTATTCCTTTCCTCTACTCCCTATTTTACCCCCCATCCGCGCCTCAATAACTGCCCTCACTAAATAGTATGAGAATAAACTCTATTAGGAGAATTCTTACAGACTAAATACCTTGGGAAACTTAGTATTATTAACAGTTCGGATGTCAACTCACTGATTTATATACAGGCTTTCCCCTGAGCCGGTATACCCCAAATTGCTGTGTGTAGTCTTTGCCTGTCTTATGACGGGCCTTTTTTTTTATTTATTGTCCGCTAACTTCATTCTCCTGTGATTTTTAATTATTACCTGATAAAACCACCCGCTAAAAACCTTAGTTTTTCTGTTTTCTCCTTCCTGATATAAATATTTTTCAGTCCTTTTGTACAAAATGAAAAGGCCATCACCCATGAGTGACAGCCTTTATTTTATGTGGTAGGAATTGCTTTATGAATCGATTTACTTTTCTGCTAACGCCAGCCAGGTTTGTACAACTGTATCCGGATTCAGCGACAGACTGTCGATTCCCTCATCCATCAGCCATTGCGCAAAGTCCTGATGATCTGAGGGGCCCTGCCCGCAGATGCCGACATACTTGCCCTGCTTTTTCGCGGCTTTGATTGCCATCGACAGCAACGCTTTGACGGCGTCATTTCGCTCATCAAAGAGTTCAGAAACCACTCCGGAATCACGATCCAGCCCCAGAGCAAGCTGAGTCATGTCATTCGAGCCAATCGAGAATCCATCAAAGTGTTCGAGGAACTGATCCGCCAGTAAAGCATTCGACGGAATTTCGCACATCATGATAACTTTCAGCCCGTTTTCGCCGCGCTTAAGTCCCTGATTTGCCAGTTCGGCGACCACGGCTTCCGCCTGCGCCACCGTGCGTACAAACGGAATCATCACCTCAACGTTAGTGAGATCCATGTCATTACGCACGCGTTTCATTGCCTCGCATTCCAGTGCAAAACAATCGCGGAAATTGTCTGATACATAACGGCCAGCACCGCGGAAACCGAGCATCGGGTTTTCTTCATGCGGTTCATACTTCTCGCCGCCTACCAGATTGGCATACTCGTTTGATTTGAAATCAGACAAACGAACAATGACGCGTTTTGGCCAGAAAGCCGCGCCGAGCGTCGCGATCCCTTCCGTCAGGCGTGCCACATAATATTCGCGCGGGCTGTCATAGCCCTGGATCATCTTATTGATGGTTTCCTGCAATTCAGCCGGCTGCTGGTCAAACTCCAGCAAGGCTTTTGGGTGCACGCCAATCATGCGGTTGATGATAAATTCCAGACGCGCCAGCCCGACTCCTTCATTCGGTAAGCAGGCGAAATCAAAAGCACGGTCCGGATTACCGATATTCATCATGATTTTCAGCGGTAATTTTGGCAGCTCATCGATTTCAGAACTTTGTACACTGAAATCCAGTTCATCCTGATACACATATCCGGTATCACCTTCTGAACAGGAAACCGTGACTTTCTGATTTTCGGTGAGTTTCTCGGTGGCGTCTCCGCAACCGACAACAGCAGGGATGCCCAGTTCACGGGCAATAATCGCAGCGTGACAGGTACGACCGCCGCGGTTAGTCACGATGGCTGATGCCTTTTTCATGATCGGCTCCCAATCGGGATCCGTCATATCGGTCACCAGGATGTCGCCTGCCTTAACGTGATGCATTTCGCTGATGTCGTGGATGATCTTAACGGGCCCCGCACCGATGCGGTGACCAATTGCACGTCCTTCCACCAACACTTTGCTGCTGCCATTGAGCTGGTAACGTTCCATCACCTGACCGTTTGAACGTACGGTCTCAGGACGCGCCTGCACAATATAGAGTTTGCCGTTATGACCATCTTTAGCCCATTCGATATCCATCGGGCGGCCATAATGTTTTTCGATCAGTATCGCCTGACGCGCCAGCGCCTGCACTTCTTCATCAGTCAGGGAGAATCGGGTGCTCAGTTCGGCTGGCACATCTTCAATCTGGACTTGCTTGCCGTGCTCCTGGCTTGGTGCATAAACCATGCGGATTTTCTTTGAGCCCATGGTGCGACGAACAATCGACGGTTTGTTCTTTTCGAGCGTCGGCTTATGTACATAGAACTCGTCGGGATTCACCGCCCCCTGCACCACCATTTCACCCAGACCGTAGGCAGAAGTGATAAAGACCACCTGATCAAAACCCGATTCAGTATCGATTGTAAACATCACGCCAGCTGCGGCGAGGTCTGAACGCACCATACGCTGGACACCGGCAGATAACGCCACACCGCGGTGGTCGTAGCCCTGATGCACACGATAAGAAATGGCGCGGTCGTTAAAGAGAGAAGCATAAACATGTTTCACGGCAGTCATGACTGCATCAAATCCCTGAACGTTCAGGAAAGTTTCCTGCTGCCCGGCAAAAGACGCATCGGGCATATCTTCTGCCGTTGCCGATGAACGCACAGCGAAAGAAGCCTCCGGCTCGCCTTCAGAAAGCTGCTGATAAGCCTCGCGGATAGCCTGCTCGAGTTCTGGCTGGAATGGCGTCTCAATGATCCACTGACGGATTTGCGTGCCCGCTTTGGTCAGTTGCGCGATGTCGTCCACATCCGTTTTATCCAGCAATTCATGGATACGGTGGTTTACGCCGCTCTGATCGAGAAAATCATTAAATGCCTGAGACGTCGTTGCAAAACCGTTCGGAACGGAAACACCCAAATCGGACAAATTGGTGATCATTTCCCCGAGGGATGCGTTCTTGCCCCCGACTTTATCAACGTCGTTCATACCCAGTTGGTTGTACCAGATAACATTGCGTAAATCGGGATCGAGATGAGCCATGAAACAATCCTTTCTTATTTATTTACAGTAATAGTCAACAGGAGTGTAAAACCGGTTATTCAACGGTTGCCTGAAACACTTTTTGTGTCATTAAACAACGCTGTCTTTTTGAGACTAGCATAATGATCCATAGAAGATGGACAGGTGAATCGTTCCAGCAAATCAAACTATTTTTGTTTAGGAAAAATCCAGCGTCAGCATTTTTGTTACCAAGGGGGAATGAGCATTATCCCTTATGAATCATGAAGAAGTTATCTCTGCCCCTGGTCTGTGATTCATGCTAACAGGGCTGCTGAAGTTGTGCTGAAGCAAATCAAAAACCTGCGAGGGATCGCGGAAAATTTAAAATGGCATTTCATTTATCACAGCCATTTTGCGCAGTATCTCGCAGCAATGAAGATAAGATGGAAATGGGGAGGAATTACTCTTTTTATTTCCTTCAATTCTGGTTATTACTTAATAAGCACCAAGAGATCGGCGCTAATAAATAAAATGAAGTGATTTAATTCAGGAGTCATTTGTGGACAGATGCGTGTTTTACATTTCCGATGGTACTGCGATTACAGCAGAGGTTTTGGGCCATGCGGTGCTTTCTCAATTCCCTGTCAATGCGACCACTTACTCGTTACCTTTTGTAGAAAGTGAGGAACGTGCGAGAGCTGTCTGCAAACAGATCAATGAAATTTTTGAGAAAACCGGAGCCCGTCCGCTGGTGTTTTACTCGATTATTTCCCCCAACATCCGCGATATCATTCAGGGCAGTGAAGGATTCTGCCAGGATATAGTGCAGTCGCTGGTTGCGCCTCTGCAAAATGAGCTGGGTGTCGACCCCACGCCCATTGCCAACAGAACCCACGGTCTGACGGCCAGCAACATCACCAAGTACGATGCGCGTATTGCCGCTATTGATTACACACTGGCACACGACGATGGCATTTCCCTGCGTAATCTCGATCAGGCACAGGTGATTTTACTGGGCGTCTCGCGCTGCGGTAAAACTCCGACCAGCCTGTATCTTGCGCTTCAGTTTGGGATCCGGGCGGCTAACTACCCTTTTACCGCTGACGATATGGACAACATCCAGTTGCCAGCAGCACTAAAACCGCATATGCATAAACTTTTTGGCCTGACGATTGATCCGGAGCGTCTGACCGCTATCCGGCAAGAGCGCGTTGAAAACAGCCGTTATGCCTCCTTACGCCAGTGCAGGATGGAAGTGTCGGAAGTTGAGGCGCTGTTTCGCAAGAACAAAATACGCTATCTCAACAGTACGAATTATTCCGTTGAGGAGATATCAGCGAAGATTATGGACAGCTTCGGTATGAGCCGTCGTATGTTCTGAATCCATTTCCTGATTTGGGTGGCATATCCTGCTGACAGTGGTTGAATTCATCTGTTTTTGGGTTATTGTGATCGACATCACTTCCCGGTATTCCTGCCGCAGAGAAGAAACAAATTTTCGAGATTACCATGTCACAAACAGATGAACTGCGTACGACGCGCATCGACAGCCTGATTACGCCTCAGGCACTGGCAGACAAATTGCCAATTTCCCCGTCGGTCGCACAACACGTGATGGAATCACGTAAACGGATTGAAAAAATTGTCAGTGGCGAAGATCAGCGCTTGCTAGTTGTCGTCGGTCCCTGCTCTATCCACGATATTGAAGCGGCGATTGATTACGCGGGAAAACTACGCGTATTACGTGACAAGTATCAGGATCGCCTTGAAATCGTGATGCGCACCTATTTTGAGAAACCTCGTACCGTTGTTGGCTGGAAAGGATTAATTTCCGATCCTGAGCTTAACGGTTCGTGCCGTGTTAATGACGGTATAGAGCTGGCGCGCAAAGTCCTGCTGGCCGTCAATGAGCTGGGTATTCCGACTGCCACCGAATTCCTGGATATGGTGATCGGACAGTATATCGCTGACCTCATCAGCTGGGGCGCGATAGGCGCACGCACCACAGAAAGCCAGATCCACCGTGAAATGGCGTCAGCACTGTCTTGCCCTGTTGGCTTTAAAAATGGTACCGACGGCAATACGCGTATCGCCATTGATGCCATTCGTTCTTCACGTACCAGCCACATGTTCCTGTCACCGGATAAAAGCGGTCAGATGACTATTTATCGCACCGCAGGCAACCCTTATGGCCACGTGATCATGCGTGGCGGTAAAAAGCCCAACTATCATGCAGAGGATCTGGAGCAGGCTTGCCAGAATCTGGCTGAGTTTGATTTACCGCAGCGTCTGGTGGTCGACTTCAGCCACGGCAACTGTCAGAAACAGCACCGCCGTCAGCTGGATGTGGCAGAAGATATTTGCCAGCAGATCCGCAGTGGTTCTTCAGCGATTGCCGGCATTATGGCAGAAAGTTTCCTGATAGAAGGCACTCAGGCGATTCATCCTGGTAAACCGCTGGTTTATGGCAAATCAGTGACTGACCCTTGCCTGAGCTGGGAAGATACTGAAACCCTGTTGTCGATGCTGGCTGAGGCCACTGACAGCCGGTTCTGATCACTTTCTGGCAACCTTTCCAAGGGCAACTTCGTTGCCCTTTTTTATGCCTGCGGTTCGCCGCGTCTTCCTGCCCCCTGCGTTTTTCACTCTGTAAATACTGCACTATCCCTCTTACATTAAAGGGTTACCTGGCAAAAATTACATTCCATCAACAAAAATTTTCTTGATGTGTTCTTGCAATGATTTGATAATGATTATCAAATTGATATTAATTCCCATTACCAAGTGTAAGTTAACGGGCTACTGACCCGAATTTATTACAAATCATTCACATAACATCGCGAGTTTTTACCAGCCAGCGGGCGGGTGACTTAGGCTAACGAGGAGACAGCAATGCATTCAGTTCACTATCAGGATTATTTACAGGCTAAAGACGCGAACCCGGGTAAATATGCCCGCGATCTGGCGGAAATTTTGGCTATCAGTGAGGCAGAATTAACTGCATTACGTGTTTCCCATGATGCCGCACGACTTGATGTTGATGCCCGCACATTGCTGGCTGCTCTGGAAAATGTCGGTGGAACAAAATCGATTACCCGCAATGATTTTGCCGTTCATGAACAACAAGGTCGTTATGAGAACCAGCATCTGAGTGATCATGCAGGCCTGATTCTGAACCCGCGCGCACTGGATTTGCGCCTGTTCCTGCAACACTGGCAGCATATTTTCAGTATGTCTGAAAACACGGCTAGTGGCGTTCGCCACAGTATTCAGTTTTTTGATGCTCACGGCGATGCAGTGCATAAAGTCTATAACACCGATGAAACCGATATGGCGGCCTGGGACGCGCTGATTGCGCAATACAAAACCGACGTCAATCCGCCATTGCAGATTGAAGCTGCGCCATCGACTCCCGCCCGGAAAGCGGCTGATGCCAGTGCTATCGATGCAGACTGGCGCGCTATGACTGACGTTCATCAGTTCTTCCAGTTGCTGAAACGCCATGACATCAGCCGTCAGCAGGCCTTTGAAGCGGTCGGCGAAGACCTGGCATGGCGCGTGGAAAATGGTTCCCTGACCCGTTTGCTGAACATCGCTAAAGAAGACCAAAACGAAATTATGATTTTCGTGGGCAACCGTGGCTGTGTGCAGATCTTCACCGGCCAGATTGAAAAAGTGATGCCGCACGGTGAGTGGATCAACGTATTCAATGAACGCTTCACGCTGCATCTGGTAGAAAGCGCCATCGCACAAAGCTGGATAACCCGTAAGCCAACCAAAGACGGTTTCGTCACCAGTCTGGAATTGTTTGCTGCCGATGGTACCCAGATTGCCCAGCTTTACGGACAGCGTACCGAAGGCACGCCTGAACAGACTCAGTGGCGCGAGCAGCTGGCTCAGCTCAGTGGCGAAGGCGTTGCAGCATGAAACTCTCGCTGAAAGCCCTGTTAGCTGCCAGCACTCTGCTGGCAGCACCTTTGCTACATGCGGCCGAAAAACTGGTCACTATCGGCGGAGACGTCACTGAAATTGTTTACGCCCTCGGCGCTGGCAATGAACTGGTGGCGCGAGACAGCACCAGTCTGCGTCCGAAGGCAGCTCTGGCGCTGCCGGATGTGGGTTATATGCGCCAGCTAAATACCGAAGGCATTTTATCAATGCATCCTTCAATGGTACTGAGCAGTGAACTGGCTGAACCTTCGCTGGTGTTGCAACAGTTATCACAAAATGGCGTGAAAATTGTCCGTGTGCCGGGTACCCCTTCTATCAATACCGTGCCTGAGAAAATTGAAGTAATCGCCGCAGCCCTCAACCGTCAGGCTGAAGGGGAGAAACTAATCACCACTTATCGTTCACAGCTTTCGACCATTCGTCATGATGCGCTGCCGGTGAAAATGTTGTTTGTAATGAGCCACGGTGGCATGTCTTCCATGGCGGCGGGACAAAATACCGCGGCGGATGCGATGATCACGTCCGTCGGCGCAAAAAATGCCATGCAGGGATTTAGCCGCTACCGCCCGCTTTCTCAGGAAGGGGTGATTGCAAGTGCGCCGGATATTCTTCTGCTGACCGCGGACGGTGTCAAAACGCTCGGCGGGCTGGATCAGGTGTGGAAATTACCGGGTGTGGCGATGACGCCTGCTGGCAAGAACAAACGCGTTTTAGTACTTGATGATATGTCGCTGCTGGGCTTTGGTCTGCAAACTCCGGCCGTGATGGCGCAACTTCGTCAGGCGGCGGAACAAGCGAAATGAGCAGCATGAGCCCCCCAATGCCATCACGACGCCGCTCGCCGGTTTGGGCGCTGATCGGACTCGGCGGTGCTCTGCTGGTACTGGCTATTCTGGCGGCCAATACCGGCGCGATGGCATTGTCGCTCAGGACGTTAATTTCGCGTCCTTTTGACGATGACCTTTGGCAGGTCTGGCTGAGCATACGCTTGCCAAGAGTGTTATTGGCTGTGATGGTCGGCTGTGCGCTCGCCAGCTCCGGTGCGGTAATGCAGGGGCTTTTTCGCAATCCCCTCGCAGATCCTGGACTGCTTGGGATCAGCAGCGGTGCAGCGCTGGCGGTTGCACTAACGATTGTCATGCCGCTCGCCCTGCCGCCGCTTCTGGCTCTCTACAGCCATATGATCAGCGCTTTCTTCGGCAGTCTGGCGATTTCAGCTATTGTCTTCACCCTGAGCCGTTTCGGGCATGGCGGGTTATCGCGTTTATTACTGGCGGGGATCGCCATCAATGCACTGTGCGGCGCAGCCGTAGGCGTGCTGACTTATGTCAGTGATGATCAGCAGTTGCGTCAGTTCTCGCTCTGGAGCATGGGCAGTCTGGGACAAGCACAATGGCCGACACTGGCCGTTGCTTCTTCGCTGATCCTGCCAGCCTGCATTGCCGCATTGTTCATGGCACGCCGTCTGAACATTCTGCAACTGGGGGAGGAAGATGCGCATTATCTGGGCGTGAATGTCCGCCGTACCCAGTTGCAGTTGTTGCTGCTGAGCGCATTGCTGGTCGGTGCCGCGGTGGCAGTTTCGGGCGTTATCGGTTTTATCGGGCTGGTTATCCCGCACCTTTTACGAATGCGTATTGGTGCCGATCACCGCTGGCTGTTGCCCGGTTCAGCCATGGCCGGAGCCTGCCTGTTGTTACTGGCGGACACGCTCGCGCGTACACTGGTTGCTCCCGCAGAAATGCCGGTGGGACTGCTGACCAGTTTGATCGGCGGTCCGTATTTTCTCTGGCTGATCCTGCGCCCGGGAGTGCCACGCAATGTCTGATATTTCCTCATCTATGATGGCTGAAAATCTGACGTATTCTGTCAACGGCCGGCGTTTGATTGATGACGTTTCGATGAGTCTGGAAAGCGGCGAAATGGTGGCGCTGATCGGGCCAAACGGTGCCGGTAAATCGACCCTGATGCGGATGTTGACCGGTTATCTGTCACCCCAGTCGGGGCAATGTTCGATGATGGGCAAACCGCTGAACGACTGGCAGCCACAAGAACTGGCACGCACACGTGCGGTAATGCGCCAGAACAGTACGCTGGCTTTCGGATTTAGTGTCCGCGAAGTGCTGACACTTGGACGTTCGCCCCACGGCCAGCAAAATATGCAGCGCGCGCTGGCAGAGGTGATGGCGCAGACAGGCTGTCTGAATCTGGCTGAGCGTGACTATCGCCAGCTATCCGGCGGTGAACAACAGCGTGTTCAGCTGGCACGGGTATTAATCCAGCTGTGGCAACCTGAGCCTGCCCCGCGCTGGCTGTTTCTCGATGAACCGACTTCAGCACTCGATTTATATCATCAGCAACATGCGCTGCGCCTGTTACGTCATCTGACCCAACAGACACCGCTGGCCGTATGTTGTGTCCTGCATGATCTAAATCTTGCCGCATTGTATGCCGACCGGATTATTTTGTTGCACAGCGGGAAAGTGGTCGCCAGCGGGACACCGGCTCAGGTGCTGAGCGAAGAAACGCTGAGTCGCTGGTATCAGGCCGATTTAAACGTCTGTCCGCATCCGGACACCGCATTGCCTCAGGTTTTCCTGCGCCAGTAAGTGCCCTGCAGAAATGAAAAGCCACAAGGCATGTTGCTTTGTGGCTTTTTTTGTCAGCTCGAGCAGGATATTTCCAGATGCTTTCCCCAGTCCGGCGGCAGTGCCGCCATCGCGTCATATTGCGGCGCGTCACTGTATGGATCGCGCAACGCCTGATGCAGTTGAGTCAGCGCACTGATGTCATCTTTTTCGGCACGTTCAATAGCCTGCTGCGCCAGATAATTCCTTAAAATAATTCTCGGATTACACTGTTTCATCGCGTCCTGGCGCGTCGCGTCAGCCACTTCCTCCGTCAGCAGACGCTGGCGATAAGCCTGATACCAGCTGTCGAAAGCCTCACGATCAATAAATTCATCCCGCAGCGGCGAGCGGGCCTGTTGTTGCTCAGTATGACTTAACAACCTGAAGGTTTGAGTGAAGTCCCTGCCCTCTTTCGCCATCAGGCTCAGCAGACCGGTCAGCAGGTCGTTGTCCTGTTTATTCTCGGTAAAGAAGCCCAGCTTTCCTCGCATCAGTGTACCGTACGCTTTCATCAGCGCCGGTTCATACTCACCGAGCGCCGCCTGTAACTGTTCCGTAGTCATCAGACCGGACAGCGTCTGCGCCAACCGGTGTAAATTCCAGTAGGCTACGGCAGGTTGATTATCGTAGCTGTAACGCCCCTGATGGTCAGAATGATTACAGATGTAACCCGGCTGATAATCATCCAGAAAGCCGAACGGACCATAGTCGATAGTCAGCCCGAGAATAGACATATTGTCAGTATTCATCACACCATGAGCGAATCCAACGCTTTGCCATTGCGCCATCAAACTGGCGGTGCGTTCCACCACTTCCGTAAACCAGCGCTGATAACGCAAAGATTCAACCGGTTCACTTTCCAGCAATTCCGGCCAATGATGAGCAATGACATAATCTGCCAGTTGCTTCACCTGTTCCGGCTGTTTACGGTAATAGAAATGCTCGAAATGCCCGAAACGAATATGGCTTTCAGCCACGCGGATCAGCATCGCACCCCGCTCCGGCTGTTCGCGAAATACAGGCTCATCGCTTGTTGCAATCGTCAATGCGCGGGTGGTTGGAATCGATAAATGATGCAGCGCTTCTGAAGCCAGAAACTCACGGACGACGGACCGTAATACTGCGCGACCATCACCCATGCGCGAATACGGCGTCAGTCCGGCGCCCTTCAGGTGCCAGTCAAAACGCTTTCCGCCAGGCAAAACCTGTTCCCCGAGCAGAATGCCACGCCCGTCACCCAGCTGCCCAGCCCAGACACCAAACTGATGCCCGCTGTAGACCTGTGCCAAAGGCAGCATGCCCGGAAAGATTTTCTCACCGCACCAGTATTCGCGGTGGTAAGCGCCGAAAAGAGATTCATCCAGCCCCAGCTCCTGCGCCAGCGACTCGCTATGGTAAAGCAGACGCGCACCTTTTAGTGGCGTCGGTTGCAGCGCGGTGTAAAAACCGGGCAGTTGGTCTGCATAATGGTGTTCGAATTGTGGCATAAATCCCCCTTTTCTTTAGTGTAGGTCTGCTCCGTCGTGATTAACACGGAGTAAATGCAGGGAGATTACCGACGCCCGGGATGAAAAATCCCGATACAGCAGGTGCTGACCGGGATCCTGAATATCAAGACGGCAGTGACGATGAGTGAAATTGAACAGGCCGGTTAAGCAGGCTGTCCATCTCAGCGGGATCAACGCCTGGCCACAACAGGCCTTTTACGCCCTTTATATCCTTTTTATGCAATGCATCGAAATACTCCTGGCTGTCCAGCCCGTCCACTACAATATTGCGGCAAAAACGGTTTACATTACGGATTAATGACGGCATCACGATCGTAAAATGTTCACCTTCATAAAGTTGCCAGAAGAGGTTTTTATCCAGTTTCACCCACTGAAAAAGATGATCGAAAATCGGCGCCATCGTAATATTCCCGGAACCAAAGTTCTCCAGCCACAGGGTAAAATCTTGTTTTAGTGCAACCAGTTGAATGTTGTTTCTGCCCTGAGAAAGCTGCGGAAATGATTCACTCAGATTGAGATGAATAAAGGGGTGTGCTTTAAAAGCCTCACGGAGATTTTCATCCGCGAGTAATAAAGCCACCTGCTTTTCTTCAACACTGATATTCAAAATAACCTGATTATCGTTAAACCATTGGGCATGCTGATCCGCCCAGACTTGCTGTTCATTGAGAAAACGCAGTAATTGCTGTGGTGTGAGAAGGTTTAACACCAGTTCTGTGGGCATAACCAGCTTGCTGTCTGCACTGGAAAAGCGGCAAATTAATTCTACGGCAAGCAATTTCCCTTCAATGGTGTAGACCGGCTGACACAGATAGCTACTGTTAAAGGCCGTATCGAATTGTATTTTCATTTTTATCCAAAACATCAACGGCACTGCTAATTGATTAATAACCTTTTTGACTATCAATCAGATCATAAAGATGCCGGAGCCCCGAGGCGTAACCGAAACGTCAGAGAAATTGATATCAAGAAAGAGCCAGCCCGGTTGTCAGTAAAAAGCGACCAGGGTGCTGATAACTGCGTAATAAAGCGTTGCAAGATGTGACTCCCCTTTCTCACCTTCTAATTTGAGGGATATGTCAGTCAATACAGGGGGTTCAGACTAATCTTATCGTCAGCAGGGAAAACACGCAACGTGCACCATGAGTGCTATCAGACATATTTAGACAAATTAACGGTCACTCATTGCGCTATTGTCCGGGGGGAGTCGTATTCAACTATTTTAGTTAATGGTTATAGTGTCTTAAGAGATATGGCGCAAGCCATCCGCCTGCAATTGAAGTCTCTACTCCAGACTCTGTCACTCCTCTAATCCAGTAAAAAACCAGAGGTTATTATAAAATGTCAGTCGCGTTATGGTTAAAAGAAACGGTTCTGAAAAGCCGTACAATCAGTTTGCATCCCTTACGTCATGACCATGCAGATGCACTGGCTGAAGCCGCTGCCGATGGCGAATTATGGGAACTGTGGTTTACTTCAGTCCCGCGCCCGGATACGGTTGGAAAGTATATTGATGATGCCCTGAATGAACAGGCGGCAGGACGCGCTTTGCCGTTCGTTGTTGTCCATAATGAAACCCGGAAAGTCATCGGCACGACGCGATTTTCCAACGCCGATGTAAAAAATCACCGGCTGGAAATTGGGTTTACCTGGTATGCGCAACGTTTCCAGCGAACCTCTGTGAATACCGAATGTAAGGCACTGATGCTGGAGTATGCGTTTGAACACCTTCAGGCGATTGCCGTCGAATTCAGGACTCACTGGCATAATCATAAATCACGTGCAGCAATTACCCGCCTGGGGGCTAAACAGGATGGCGTCTTACGCAATCACAGCAAAAATGCTGACGGCAGCTATCGTGACACCGTGGTGTTTTCCATCATTGACCATGAATGGCTGATGGTGAAGAGAAGCCTGCAACACAAGCTGAGCCGTGGCTAAAATATTCCCCGGAAACGCACAAGAAGGGCCATCTCCGGGATTCAAACTTACTGAATACAACGCATCAGCCAGGATTGCAGTTCGGTCAGTTCTGCCCGCATCGCGGGATTCTGCTCAATGATTTCCTGGCACGTTTTCCCCACATCCTGCGCATGATAGCGCGTACCGACCAGCACATCGGCTAAGGCCAGTAACGGCGCAGGGTTCAGGCTGTCTGTGAAAATCTGCGCCCGGCTGATACTGCCTTTTTCAACGTCAAAGTGAATATCCACGCCGCCCCAGACAAAACGCTCGTTCAGCAGATGGCTGAACGCCGGTGCCTTGCCAAAATTCCATTCCCAGCTGCTTTGTTTAGCAAACCGCTCCGCGAAGCCCGGAATATCAGGGAAGACATCCGGTGAGATGATTTCCGGTTCCACACTTGACCCGTACCAGTCAAAGAAAGCGGCAGTAACGGCTTCGCAAATCTGCTCGTGGTTGATGTCCGGTACAAATTCACTGAGATTCGCCACCCTTGAGCGCACTGACGTAATTCCCTTCGCCTGCAGCTTTTTGACATCAGGATTGAGATAGTTTGCCAGACGGCTCAGATCAGCGTTAAGCAGCAATGTGCCGTGATGAAAACCGCGATCTGCTGTTTCACGGTAAGCGGACCCCGAGATTTTCCGCTCCCCTTCTGCGGTCTGAACCACCAGATCGTTGCGACCGGAAGCGCTGGCATCTATCCCCAAACGTTTTAAGGCATCGAGGATAATGTTGGTCGAGACACTTTTATCATATTCCGGTTTACCCGCCATAAACGTAAAGCAGGTATTGCCCAGATCATGAAACACCGCACCACCGCCGCTGCTGCGGCGCGCCAGGCGAATGCCGTCTTCTTCCATTCTCCGGGTATTACATTCTTTCCAGGGATTTTGCGCCTGCCCGATCACCACGGTTTCGGCATTACGCCAGAGGAATAACACCCGCTGAGTGGTCATTTCGCGGAAAATGCAATCTTCTACGGCAAGGTTGAACCAGGGATCGTAAGAATCGGAAAGTAACAGTCTGAGAGGTTTCATCGCGTATTCATCCTGAATGAGTCTGCTCTGATAATAACAGCAAAAAACAGGATGAAATACGCAGTGAAATCAGGGGGAATGGGTTTTATACCGTATCAGATACGACGAGCCTGCCAGTACACTTTGCGCCAGTAGACGTTATCGAGCGAAGAACGCGTGACGCCCTGACTGGTTGAGGCGTGAATAAACTGGTCTGCGGTATCGTAAATCCCGACGTGCAAGCCGTTCTCCCCGCTGCCGGTTTTAAAGAAAACCAGATCGCCGGGAAGCAGTTCATCACGGGAAACTTTTGTGCCAATTTTCGTTTGATCGGCCGTCGTTCTTGGCAAAACCACACCAAAACGATCGCGATAAGTACGAAAGACAAAGCCCGAGCAATCCACGCCGCTGGGTTGTAAACCGCCATAGCGATAAGGCGCACCGTGCCATTGACTGAGCTGGTCATTAAGCTCGGCAACCACGGTAATAGAATCAGCAAACCGGCCACTTGGCGGTGGCGCGTGGCTGCTGCAACCGTTAAGAATTAACGTGGCAACAGCCAGCAGGGAATACATGGATACGGACGACCAGCGCATAGTGCATTCCTTCCTCAATAGCGTCACGGCATCACCGGAACACGAAGGTTTACGCGGGCCGGATAAGTCGCCGTTATCTAAGAACTAATAGAATTTAGCGTTATTTTATCCGTCATCCAATCTTTTGTGATGATTTTTATCGTTTCAGAATAAATTCATTGAGACTTTTTAACAGGTTTACTGTGGATCAGGCAGACACCGGACAAGATAAGTAAACCGCCCAATGTTTTGGTTAAGCTGATGCTTTCATTGAACCAGGGCAAGGTTACCGCCGCGATATACACCAGCGCATAACTCAGACTCAGTAAGGTATAAGCACGATTGAGCGGCAAATGCCGTAAGGCAAAGAACCAGCAGCCCATCGAGAATACATACCCGCATAACCCCAAAAACACGGCAGTCAGTGCGCTTAAATGGCTAAGAATAAACGAGGTGTCAATGGCAGACAGAGCAATCCACGGGATCTGCACCATCCCCCATTTCATTAGCAACTGCGCTGCTGTTACCAGTAAGACGCTGGCCCCGCCCCACAAATAGCCTTTCATAAGCTGACACTCATCAGTGCAATCCCTGACATGATTAACGCGACGCCACACCAGTGGCGTCCGTCGACGTGTTCATGGAAAAACCAGCGGGCACACAATGTGATCAGAACAAAATTCAGACTGAGCATCGGATACGCCAGACTCAGCGGCAGCAGTTGTAACACCCGCAGCCACAAGAGCATGCCGATGCCAAGCAAAAGCACCGCCAGCCCAAGCCAGCGCAGAACGTGCGCCAGACCGTCAGCGGACACCTGAGCGGCCTGCTTCTGACAAAGCTGACCGGCACAGGTGATCACACTGACTGCCAGCACAAGAAGGAATCCGGTCATGGCAGTTTTTTGTAGAACAGTATCGCCTGACGATCAAACTTCACTGTTTGGTCAGCAGCCGGCATTGTAGATTTCACATGCGCATTGCGGTCAAGTCTGAGGATCACAGAAACATTTCCTTCCTGACGGGCTTTCTGCAGCCATGCCGGGAAGCCAGCCGCATCAATAAAGTTATCTTTAGCATCAGGATAACTTAATCCGTATTGCAGCTCGCCTTTTTCATCAAACATCAGAATATCACTGCGCTTCAGCGACCAGGCAACCGCAGTGGCTACGCCGACATTATCTGCCAGTATAAAACGGCTGTCCTGCAACAGGTCGTTGTGCTGTTGTAAAAAGTCCTGAGGTTGTTTTGAATCTATAATTTTCTGCGGCATAGCCTGCCCGACCAGCAGCGCCAATACCAGCGGACAGATAGCGCCCCAGTACCAGCGTTTTTTCACATTGGTCAGTGACATTGCCCCTGCCAGCGCCCACACAGCAAAACAGAGAATACCGATCAGAGCGCGGGGCAACTCAGTACGGGTAAAGACGGCTTTAACGTGGAACGGCAGAATGCCGGATATCACCAGTACAGCAACTGCCATCAGAACACCAAAAAGGATGTTAATGACGCCATTCGCTTTCAGCGCGCGTAACTTCCCTGACTGCCGGATTTGTTCAAGATGATCGGCCATCAGCAAGGCAATCGGCGCTATGCACGGCAGAATGTAAGTCGGCAGTTTACCTTTAGCGATGCTGAAGAAGATCAGCGGCATAATCGCCCAGCTGAGCAGGAAGAACAGCTCCGGGCGCATGACGCGCTGAGTCCAGCCCTGGCGCAGCGCACCCGGCAACAGACCGAGCCACGGCAGAACGCCCAGACAGAGCACAGGCAAATAGAACCAGAACGGCGCTTTATGTTGGGCATCCGATTCTGCAAATCGCTGAATATGCTCGACCCAGAAGAAGTAATTCCAGAAATCAGGTTCATGCCGCGCAATCGCCAGCACCCACGGCAGACTGAGAACCACAGCACTGAGAATCGCCAGCGGTCCCCAGCCAAACAGGGTTTTGAAACGCTTTTCACGCCAGACAATCGGCAGAACTGCAATCACCGGCAGCGCCAGCGCCAGAAACCCTTTGGTCATAAAGCCCATACCGCAGGCAAGCCCAAGCGCTATCCAGCTCATGGCTTTTTGCGGTGTACGCGAAACCCGCAGGCAGAACCAGGTCGCCACCATTGCCGCAGTCATCCAAAGCGTGATCATCGGATCAAGAACGCTGTAGGTACCGATACTGAACACCAGCAGGGTGGAAAGGTAGATCAACACGGCAGTGTAAGCGGTCTGACGATTACGCCACATCAGATTTGCCAGCCAGAACACCAGAATGGCGCTCAGCATAGTGCTGAATACTGAACCAAAACGCACCGCAAAGTTGCTTTCACCAAAAATCATCTGGCTGATATTGTTAAACCAGTAACCTGCCACCGGTTTTTCAAAATAGCGCAATCCGAGCAGATGAGGCACAACCCAGTCGCCGCGCTGAAGCATTTCGCGGCTGATTTCGGCATATCGGGTTTCATCAGGTTGCCATAACAGGCGGGTATTAAGAGGAACAAGGTAAACGAGCGCGAAGAACACCAGGATCATGGTGCTCCATACGCCTTTAATTGTTTTCGACATCAGGAGAAACCTTCTTGCTGACAGCCTAACCAACCTTCCCGACCTGGGAAACTGGCGCGAACCACTTTGCCTTTTGGCAACGTACTGAGATCTTGCGGCAGTAACTCGCCCAGCGCGCAAAACCGGATACCCTGTGCAGCAGCACGGGTCAGTAACTCGTCAAATTGCGTTGCCAGCGACATTCCTTCAACTTCAGCGTGGATGGTATATACCGGCACGCCGGTATCTTTGGCGATAGCATCAAGAATAAAATCGTTGAAGTTATCCGCCGTGATTTCGCCGCCCGCCACTTCATCGTAAGTCGGCAGCGTCACCGGAATTTGTACGGTTCCCGTGGATCCATTTTCCAGAACCGGCAGGAAAGGATGGGTTCCGCGGCAATCACTGTTGTAATAGAAATGAAAACGCTCTTTCACTTCTATGACGCGTTCATCCGCACGCCAGCCTGCCACTGCCGAACATTCGACGTCATGATCCAGGCTTTTTTCCAGTGCATCCAGCCCCAGCCGGATTTGTTCTTCCAGCTGTTTCTCAGACCATTTACCGACTTTCGCCTGCCAGCCCTGATGGTCCCAGGCGTGCAGTCCGACTTCGTGGCCCCGTTTTGCGGTTTCTTTCATCAGATACCCGAGGTCACGGGCGATGGGTTTACCCGGCCAGGCGGTACCCGCCAGCAGGATATCCCAGCCATAAAGGGAGGCAGCGTTAGAGCGCAGCATTTTCCACAGAAAGCGCGGTTTAAGCAGGCGCCACAAGTGGCGCCCCATGTTATCCGGGCCAACGCTGAAGAAGAAACTGGCGGTAATTTTATGTTTTGCAAGGGTTTGCAGAAGCTGAGGGACACCCTCCCGGGTGCCGCTCCAGGTATCCACATCAATGCGCAGACCCACTTTCTTCATGTCTGGCACCGTATCAGGCTTTGTCAGCGTCAGTGTTTACAGAACGCAGGAAGAAATCCAGCGTGTCGGCGACGGTTTTATCCATGCCAATTTCAGGTTTCCAGTCCAGCAGACGACGGGCATTTTTGATGCTCGGCGTACGGTGCTCAACGTCCTGGTAGCCTTTACCGTAGTAAGTGCTGCTTTCGACCAGATTGAAACCAGCAAACGGCGGGAACTGGGCGCGAAGCGGGTGTGCCTCAAAGCTTTTCAGTAGCATTTCTGCCAGCTGACGGATGCTTGCTTCGTTCGTCGGGTTACCGATGTTGATGATCTGACCGTCACATAGGTTGTCGCGGTTCTCGATGATGCGGAACAACGCTTCGATACCGTCGTTGATGTCGGTGAAGCAACGTTTCTGCTCGCCGCCATCGACCAGTTTGATCGGTGAACCTTCTACCAGATTCAGGATCAGCTGAGTGATCGCACGGGAACTGCCGATACGCGCAGCATCCAGGTTATCCAGACGTGGCCCCATCCAGTTAAACGGACGGAACAGTGTGAATTTCAGGCCTTCTTTCGCGCCATATGCCCAGATAACACGGTCGAGCAGCTGTTTAGAAACAGAGTAAATCCAGCGCTGTTTGTTAATCGGGCCAACGATCAGACGGGAATGGTCCTCATCGAATTCTTTGTCATCACACATACCGTAAACTTCAGAGGTCGACGGGAAGATGATGCGTTTTTTGTATTTCACACAGTCGCGAACGATTTTCAGGTTTTCTTCGAAATCCAGTTCGAACACACGCAGCGGGTTACGGGTGTATTCAATTGGCGTGGCGATAGCCACCAGCGGCAGAACGACATCACATTTTTTAATGTGGTATTCGATCCACTCAGAATGGATGCTGATATCGCCTTCAACGAAGTGGAAATGCGGGTTATCCATGAAGCGGCTAACCGCGTCAGAGCTGATATCCAGACCATAAATTTCATAACGGTCTTCACGCAGCAGGCGTTCACTCAGGTGGTTACCGATGAAACCGTTCACACCCAGAATCAGCACGCGTGTACGACGCTTCATGACGGCGGTTGGCAATGTCGCCACGCGCATATCCGGCATGATGCCCAGTTCAAGCGCCAGACGGGAACCCTGAACATACAGGCCGTTTTCACTCTGCCCTGCCAGAATTTCCAGTGCGCCTTCGCCACAGGCGATAGTCAGCGGATCAGAAGAAAGTACGGTGCCCGGTTGTTTGTCATGCTGAGTATCCAGCGGACGGGCGCGCCAGACGGTCAGTTTACGCTGACCCAGATAAGAGAATGCACCCGGGTAAGGTTCGGTCACAGCACGGATCAGGTTGTTAATTTCAGTGGCAGATTTATGCCAGTGAATTTCACCATCGGCAGCAGTGCGACGTCCAAAGTAGCTTGCCTGAGACTCGTCTTGCGGAGTCAGCGTGATCTTACCGGCTTTCATTTCCGGCAGAACATCTGTCAGAAGCGCTTTAGCGGCATCACGGACTTTGGCGTGTAATTTCAGTGCAGTGTCATCGGCAGCGATAGCGACTTTACGCTGCCCCACGATATCACCCGCATCAGGGCGTTTAACCATTTTATGCAGGGTAACGCCGGTTTCGGTTTCGCCATTCAGCAGCGCCCAGTTAACCGGTGCGCGACCACGGTAGCGTGGCAGCAATGAACCATGCAGATTAAAACCGCCGCGTGGCGCCAGAGATAAAATCTCTTCGCTCAGCATGTTGCGATAGTAGAAAGAGAAAATGACATCAGGCTGTAAAGCACGGATGCGGTCGACCCACAATGGATGGTTAACATCTTCCGGGGCATAAACCGGCAGATTCAGTTCAGCACCCTGACGGGCAACAGATGAAAAGAACTGGTTTTCATTCGGGGCATCGGTATGCGTAAAGACTGCCTGTACGTCATAACCGGCATCAACCAGAGCCTGTAAACCAACACAACCAATATCATGGTAGGCAAATACAATCGCTTTCATCACTCTTCTTCCTGACTGTTATCTTCGGAACGAACGCCGACGACTTTTTGAACAAAATAACGGGGACGCGCACGGACATCATTGTAGATACGCCCGATGTATTCACCGAGTAACCCCATGCCCACAAACTGCGCACCGATAAACATGAATAACAATGCAAATAACGTAAATACGCCATCCGCAGCCCAGGCAGGACCGTTGATGAGGCGCATTAAAATCAGAAACACCGCCAGCACAAAACCGAAAATGGCGATCGCACTGCCCACCACGCTAAGCATTCTCAGCGGCGTCGTGGTCAGGCAGGTGATCAGGTCATACATCAGGTTGATAAGTTTCATCAGGCTGTATTTGGAATCACCGAATTCGCGCTCAGAATGCTGAACCGGGATTTCAATCGTTTTGCGCGCGAAGGTGTTTGCCAGAATCGGGATAAAGGTACTGCGCTCATGGCAATGCAGCATGGCTTCGATAATGTGGCGGCGGTAGGCACGTAACATGCAACCGTAATCGCCCATCGATTTGCCGGTAGCGCGCTGGATCATCATGTTGATCATTTTCGAGGCTGATTTACGGAACCAGGAATCGCGGCGGTTTGCACGTACGGTGCCGACAACGTCATAGCCTTCATCGGCCGTGGCGACCAGGCGCGGGATTTCTTCCGGTGGATTTTGCAGGTCAGCATCAAGCGTAATGACCAGATCACCTGTCACATGGCTAAAACCGGCCATAATGGCGGAATGCTGGCCGTAATTACGGTTGAGCAAAACGGCAATAACATGGCTGTCCGGTTGTTCTGCAGCGGCAGCGAGCATGTCACCGGAGCTGTCAGAACTGCCGTCATCCACCAGAATTATTTCGTACTGTTGGGTTAATTGCTTACAGGCTGCCTGCGTACGAGATAACAATGCCGGCAAGCTTTCTTCTTCGTTGTAGACCGGGATAACCACCGAGACTTTACGGATTGGTTCGTATTGCGCCACTACTGCGCCTCCAGAAGGGAAAAAAGAGCCGCGACAACACGGTCCACATCACTGTCTTGCATATCAGGGAACAGCGGCAGGCTGCACAAACGTGCCGAATTCCATTCGCTGTTTGGCAGGCTCAAATGCGGATAACGCTCGCGGTAATATTTTTGGGTATGAGCAGCGCGGAAATGCAAACCAGTTCCGATCCCCTGCTCTTTCAGGCGTTCCATCAGAGCGTCACGGCTGATACCGCAACGTTCTTCATCCACGCGGATCATGAATAAGTGCCACGCATGAAGGTGCGGGTAAGCCGGTACATTCATTGGCAAATAAGGTGAGCCCTGTAATTTATCCAGATATCGCTGTGCCAGTTCGGTACGGCGCGCATTGATCTCATGCAGGCGTTTAAGCTGGACGACGGCAATAGAAGCGTGAATATCGGAAAGATTGTATTTAAAACCGGGCTCGACAACCTCAGCCTGCGGTTTGCGCCCCAGTACCTGACGGTCAAATGCATCAACGGCCAGACCGTGGAATTTCAACGCGCGGACTTTATTCGCCAGCTCGTCGTCATCCGTGGCTATCAGGCCACCTTCGGCACAGGTCATATTTTTGATGGCGTGGAAGGAGAAGATTGCCGTTCCCTGCGCGCCGATCCAGCGGTCACGGTAACGGGTACCTGCCGCGTGCGCGGCATCTTCTACGACAGGAATACCGTGTTCGTTGGCGACAGCGTAAATCGGGTCAAGGTCTAAAGGCGCGCCCGCGTAATGCACAGGGATAATCGCTTTGGTTTTCGGCGTGATGGCGGCAGCAATGGCTTCTGCGCTTACCATCAGGGTGTCCGGGTCAACATCGATCATGACCGGCTCTGCACCCAGCAGAACAATCATATTGATGGTCGAAACCCAGGTCTGGGAAGGGGTAATCACTTCATCGCCGGGGCCTATGCCCAGCGCCATCAACGTAACATGCATGCCACCAGTTGCGGAACTGACTGCGATAGCATGTTTACAACCGAAAGCGGCAGAGAAATCCTGTTCCAGCTGGTTTGTTTGCGGTCCGGTGGTTATCCACCCTGAGCGCAAAACCTGCCCCACAGCCGCAATCTCTTCTTCGCCCATAGACGGACGGGAGAAAGGCAAAAAGTTTTCCATTACGCTATCCCGAAAGGTAATTAATAGATACCAACTTTAGACCGCATTTATTTAACAACAGGTAAACACTGTCATGAATTTATGAATCTTATGATGTCGGTTTAATCTTAATTTAACCTTAAGGATTTTCCAGTTTAGTGAAGCTAAATAGAAACTAAACCAGAAGAAAAGAAATTATATTAATACCAAAAAACGTCTTGAAAACAATGCATTGGATTGTATTTAATGAAATACTAAAAAATGAACTTTATTAAGAAATAGAAAACACTGTTGCTTTTATGAACAGAAAATGGGCATTCAAAAACCTAACAGCTGATAAAAAATAGTTACCCCGCTATTGATTAAGTAATACATTACGCCATCGCCGCCATTATCCAGTGTCTACCAGCCAGTTCATATCCCTGAAATACCACTTTATAAACCGCAGAAAGTGTTTCCGGCTGCATGACATCAGGACATTTTCCCGCTGAAATGACTTCACCCGCCGACATCAGCCAGACCTCATGTGCATAATGCAAAGTATGATTAAGATCGTGGTCACTTATCACGACTGAACGCCCTGCTGCACAGAATTCCGTGAGCAACTGATCCAGCGCCTGCTGCTGCGCCACGTCAAGACTGTTCATCGGTTCGTCGAGAAATAAAAGCCGGCTGTCGGGATTAACGTCAGGCCACACCTGCAATAAGACCGCCGCGAGGCGAACCCGCTGCCATTCACCACCTGAAAGATGTGTGACCGGACGGGCAAGTTTATCGTCAAGATGCAGCGCAGCAGACAACCGTGCAATTGTGCGCTCCAGCACTTCAGGATCGGAATTTTGTGGCTGATGAAGTGACAGATATTGGAAAACCGGCATCAGGGATGCCGGTGTCAGTTGCTGGCAAAGCCAGGCGCGCAGACGAGCCAGACGCGGGCCTGATAATTCAGCTAACCTTTGTCCGTCGATACTGACCTCACCTTTTCCGGCCGACATGCCTGCCAGCCGGTTCAGTAAGGTGCTCTTTCCTGCCCCGTTCGGCCCGATAATATGTATTCGGCTTCCGGGCGTGATGTGCGAACTAAACGCCTGAAGGCGCCCTTCAACCGCAATTTCGCGACATTCCAGCATCTGCGCTTCCATAACTTAGTTATTTTGCCAGTGCTGCTTTAATAGTTTCCATCAGAATAGGATCTTCCGGCGTCATGTCCGGTGCGAAACGCTGAACAACGGTCCCATCGCGACCGATCAGGAATTTCTCAAAGTTCCACAAGATGTCATCGGGTTTTAAAGGCTGACGGCCTTTGCTCGCAAGACGCTCGTAGAAAGCACTGTCTTCTGGTTTTACCGCCGCAGGACGGGCAGCAATCATCGCCGCATACAGCGGGTGGCGGTTGTCGCCATTGACGTTGATTTTGCTGAACATAGGGAATTTCACGCCAAAGTTCGTGGTGCAGAAGGTTTTGATTTCCTCTTCTGTACCCGGTTCCTGCGCGCCAAACTCATTACACGGGAAGCCCAGAACCTCAAATCCCTGGTCGTGCCAGGCCTGATAAATATTCTCCAGACTTTCATATTGTTTGGTCAGGCCACATTGTGACGCTACGTTAACAACCAGCAATACAGAACCTTTATAAGCACCCAGCGTTGTGGTTTCGCCATCAATGGTTTTCAGGGAGATGTCAAAAATGTCATTACTCATCGTTTTTATCCTGATAGTTGCAGGTAGGTAAAGGGAGAGCATAGACGACCCGCCGTAAATAATCAGCGGATTTGTCCGACTCTGATCAGAAGCCAGATGAAGACCGGAGCCCCCAGCGTGGCGGTAACCACGCCGACGGGCAATTCAGCCGCATACAGACCAATTCTTGATACTACGTCAGCGAGAAGTAACACGCTGGCGCCACCAATCGCACAGGCTGGCAGTAAACGGCGCTGATCGGTGATACCCGCAAGGCGCAGAATATGCGGGATAACCAGCCCGATAAAGCCGATAACGCCAGATAATGCCACGCTCAGCCCGACAATCCAGCCGACTGCGAGAACAAGCCCATAGCGCCAGGTTGTCAGAGATATCCCCAGTTGTTGCGCCTGTACGATACCTAATGACAGCAGATTAAGGGCGTTGCCCTGAAAAACCAGCCACAATAATACCGGCAACAACAGCATTGCCAGCCAGATCTGGTTCCAGTCGACACCGCCGAACCCGCCCATCATCCAGTACATCAGCTGGCGCAAATCAAGATTACTGCTGAAGTAAATGGCCCAGGTCATTAAAGCGCTGCAAACGATACCGATCGCTACGCCCACCAGCAGCATACGGGCATTCGTTAACAAACGTTTACGGGAAATCGTTAACAGGAAAAATGTGACAATCAGTGCGCCTGCAATCGCCGCCAGACTCATCACCCAGACAGGTAAAATGCCGTGGCCGAGCATGACACACAATACCAGCGCCACACCGGCACCATTGGCAACGCCGAGCAATCCGGGTTCGGCGAGCGGATTTTCGAATAATGACTGCATGACTGCGCCAGCAACCGCGAGACTGGCGCCGACTAGAATCACCGCGATAGCCCGGGGTAACCGCAGTTGCCAGACAAAAAGTCGCGCCTCACTGCCCAGCCACTGATTGGGCCATAACCAGTTTTCACCCGCACTCAGGCTGAATACGCAGATTATTACCAGCAACAGGCTCAGCCCGACCAGCCAGCGGCGGTCACGGCGTTTACGTTGTTGTTCAAGAGCAGAATAGGTCTGCGGAATGGGCATGTAGGGCAGTTTCCTGAGACTCACTGTGGATGACTATCCTACCGATATTAGTCAGTTAGCTCTGGTGAGTGAACAGGATAATGATAAAAACAGGAAACAAAAAAGCCGGTGACAAGGCACCGGCCTGAAAAGTCTTCATTGAAACGCGAGAATTAGTGGCCCTGATGGCCATCTGGCGGGATTGGCTGGCCGTTCCCGTGATTGTCATTATGCCCGCCCTGATGATCACGATTATCATGGTGATCACCATTGTCACGATGATTGCCGCTGTTCGGGTGGCCCTGATCGTGTTGCGGATTGTGCGGCGGATTGCTATGACCACGCTGCGGCGGTTTGGGATCCCAGCGGTTGCCATGCCAGTACATACCATGCTCATTGCGCTCACCATAATGATGGCCCTGATGGTCATGCCACCACTGCGGCGGACGCCAGTCGTAACCATCCCAGTAATAGCCACGCTGGTCCTGATCCCCGAGATGAACCGATACGCCGGGTACGTTAACGTCAACAGAAACATTTGCCTGCGCGATCACAGGCAATGCCAGTGCACAACAAAGCAATAAAAGTGATTTTTTCATAAGAGTCACGCCTTCTTTATTTTTTATGACGCGTTTTTTATATCAGGCAGGAAAGACAGAGAATATAAGAGTGCGGCGTATTTTCGGATATATTGCTGTGACCTTACAATAAAAATACAAACATATCCTGTTTGAAATACATCAACAGGATGAAGATTATTAACTATTCAATTCTTATTATGATACTAACAAATCTTAACGCAAGCCTGACGATAATCAGTCTGCCGTTTATTTATAATAAAATTGTTTATTCCAATAAAGGACATTCTTATGCGTCGTATTCTCGCTTTGTTTGGTGTTGCTCTGGTTATCGTAAGCCTCAGTGGCTGTATCTTTCCGGGGCCATATGGTCACGGTGGCGGCCATGGCGGTGGTCATCCGCATTATTACTGGCGCTAACATTAATTAAGAATTTTCATCATTGCATTTGTTTATTTACTGACTGCGAATCTGAATATAAACATTTGCCAATGCGTTTAACATCAAGGGGCTTCGGCCCCTTTTTTGTTTTATGCAAGCATTGTATTTATTGCGGCTCATATAAAAAGCCGAATAAAACAGCACTGATTAAAAAGTCAGCCCTTAATTAACAACCTGCAAGGTGGAGATAATATTCCGCCTCGACCTGACGTTAAATTTAATCTATCAGACGATTCCTGAAACAACTACCCCATTAACGAAATCTTTTCACTTCCTGCGCAATTTAACGCAAATTATTTCCCTTCAGAGAACCGTAAATTCGGCCCAAAAAAAAGGCCGCTTTCGCGGCCTTTTTGATGTTTTCACTTATTCTTTCGGAGTGGCATTCTCTACACGACTTTTCAATTTCTGTCCCGGACGGAAAGTCACCACACGACGCGCCGTGATCGGAATATCTTCGCCGGTTTTCGGGTTACGTCCCGGACGTTGGTTTTTGTCACGCAGATCAAAGTTGCCAAAGCCAGACAGTTTTACTTGCTCGCCATTTTCCAAAGCACGACGTACTTCTTCGAAAAATATCTCAACAAGGTCTTTGGCATCCCGTTTGCTCAGCCCGAGCTTCTCAAACAGGTGTTCTGACATTTCAGCTTTAGTAAGCGCCATAGGTTCAATCCCTCAAGGATGCTTGGAATCGCTGTTTTAGAGCCTCTACACATTTTGCAACGGTAGCGGCGATCTCCTCTTCTTCCAGTGTACGGCCGGTATCCTGCAACACCAGACTGATAGCCAGGCTCTTGTAACCTTCAGCTACGCCCTTGCCACGGTACACATCAAACAAGTTTACGCCAACTACCTGATTTGCGCCAACTTTCTTGCACTCTGCCAAAATATCGTCTGCGGGCACGTTTTCGGCCACTACCACAGCGATGTCACGACGGTTCGCCGGGAAGCGAGAAATCTCTTTCGCATCAGGCAGTACGCGGTCTGCGACCTTGTTCCATAACAATTCGAAGACCACGGTACGACCATTAAGATCGAGTTTACGCTCCAGCTCAGGGTGTACTACACCAATGAAACCAATACGTTCGCCGCGTAAATAAATCGCCGCGCTTTGCCCAGGATGCAGCGCAGGATTTGCTTCTACCTTGAACTGTACGTCGTTCATTTTGCCGGTAAGCTCAAGAATAGCCTCAAGATCACCTTTCAAATCGTAGTAGTCAACTGCCTGACGCGCCAGATCCCAATGCTCTTCATTTTTAGTACCCGAGATCACACCAGACAGCATGACGTCCTGACGGATACCCAAATCGGCTTGTGTATCAGGGACAAAGCGCAGGCCGCTTTCAAATAAACGCACGCGACTTTGCTGACGATTTTGGTTATTTACTACCGCAGTCAGCAGGCCAGACCACAGGGAAAGACGCATTGCTGACATTTCCACCGAAATCGGGCTTGGCAAAATCAGCGCTTCTTCACCAGGGTGCAGGAGAGCCTGAACTTTTGGATCCACAAAACTGTAGGTGATCGCTTCCTGGAATCCACGGTCAACCAGCAGATTTTTCACACGTTTAAGCGACAAATTCGCTTCACGGTGTTTAGTCATCACCAGACTGGCTTTCACCGGCACATCAGGAATGTTGTTGTAGCCGTAAACACGGGCCACTTCTTCCACCAGGTCTTCTTCAATTTGCATATCAAAACGCCAGCTTGGCGCGACAGCCACCCAGTGGTCACCTTTATGCTCAACCTGACAGCCCAGGCGGGTCAGAATATCGGTTACCTGTGCGTCTTCTACATGGTGGCCAATCAGACGGTCCAGTTTTTCACGACGCAATGTGATGGTAGCCGCTTTTGGCAGATGCTCTTCTGAAGTCGCGTTGATGACCGGACCGGCTTCACCACCACAAATGCTCAGCAGCAACGCAGTTGCGCGCTCGATGGCTTTGAATTGCAGCTCTGGATCCACACCACGTTCATAGCGATGTGAAGCGTCTGTGTGCAGACCCTGACGGCGTGCACGGCCAGTGATGGCCAGCGGAGCAAAGAACGCAGATTCCAGCAGGACATCCTGCGTTTCATCATTCACACCTGAATGTTCGCCACCAAAGATACCGGCCATCGCCAGCGCCTTCTCATGGTCAGCGATGACCAGCGTGTTTTCCGCCAGTTTCGCTTTGGTGCCATCAAGCAACGTTAATGCTTCGTCTTTCTGCGCCATGCGCACGACAATGCCACCGCTGATGCGATTCAGATCGAACGCATGCATTGGCTGACCGAGTTCCAGCAGCACGAAGTTGGTGATATCCACAACAGCGTCGATAGAACGGATACCGCAGCGGCGCAGTTTTTCACGCATCCACAACGGCGTAGCGGCCTTAACATTGATGCCTTTTACCACACGGCCCAGATAACGCGGACACTCCTGAGGCGCCTGCACATCAATGGAGATTGTGGCGTCAACGCTAGCTTTCACCGGATTGATTTCCGGCTCGATCAGCGGCAGCTGATTAATCACCGCAACATCACGTGCCACGCCCAGGATACCCAGACAGTCAGCACGGTTTGGCGTCACGCTGATTTCGATAATGGTGTCATCAAGCTTCAGGAATTCGCGGATATCAGTCCCGACTGGCGCATCAAGCGGCAGCTCAATGATACCGTCGTGATCTTCCGAAATACCCAGCTCAGAGAAAGAACACAACATGCCTTCTGAAGGCTCGCCACGCAGCTTGGCGGCTTTGATTTTGAAATCACCCGGCAATACCGCGCCGACAGTCGCGACGGCAACTTTAAGGCCCTGACGGCAGTTTGGTGCGCCGCAAACGATGTCGAGCAGGCGATCGCCACCGACATTCACTTTAGTCACACGCAGTTTATCTGCGTTTGGGTGCTGACCGCATTCGACAACTTCGCCGACAACCACGCTATTAAATGCGCCGGAAACCGGATCAACGCCATCGACTTCAAGGCCAGCCATGGTGATTTGGTCTGATAATGCTTCGCTGCTGATGGCTGGGTTTACCCACTCACGCAACCAGAGTTCACTGAATTTCATGTGATATTCCCGCCTTACTTAAACTGTTTGAGGAAACGCAGATCATTTTCGAAAAATGCACGCAGGTCAGTCACGCCATAGCGCAACATAGTCAGACGTTCCATTCCCATTCCGAAGGCAAAACCAGAATACACTTCTGGGTCAATGCCGACGTTGCGCAGGACATTCGGATGCACCATGCCGCAACCCAGCACTTCCAGCCACTTGCCATTTTTGCCCATTACATCCACTTCCGCAGAAGGTTCTGTGAACGGGAAATAGGAAGGACGGAAACGGATCTGCAAATCAGCTTCAAAGAAGTTGTTCAGGAAATCGTGCAACGTGCCTTTCAGGTTGGAGAAGCTGATGTCTTTATCAACGATCAGGCCTTCCATCTGATGGAACATCGGGGTGTGAGTCTGGTCGTAATCGTTACGATATACGCGGCCCGGCGCGATGATACGAATCGGCGGCTGCTGATCTTTCATCGTACGGATCTGAACACCGGAAGTCTGTGTGCGCAGCAAACGCTTGGCATCAAACCAGAATGTATCGTGATCAGCACGTGCCGGATGGTGTCCCGGAATATTCAGGGCATCGAAGTTATGATAGTCATCTTCGATTTCAGGGCCGGTTTCCACGGTAAAGCCTAATTCACCGAAGAAGGTTTCAATGCGGTCGATAGTACGGGTCACCGGGTGCAGACCACCGTTTTCGATGCGGCGACCAGGCAGGGAAACGTCAATCGTTTCCTCAGCCAGACGCGCATTCAGTTCAGCAGACTCCAGCGTATTTTTACGCGCATTCAGGGCCTCCTGAACCTGCGCTTTCGCTTCATTGATGACCGCACCCGCTGCCGGGCGTTCTTCCGCAGGTAATTCACGGAGTGTTGTCATCTGGAGTGTCAGGTGGCCTTTCTTACCCAGATATTCGACACGCACGTTATCCAGCGCGGCGATGTCCTGAGCACTCTCTACGGCTGCCTTGGCATTGGCAACCAGCTCTGCGAGATGTGGCATTGCTTTCCTCTTCTTCTGGCCAATATGGCCCGATGTAAAATAACCGTGATTAATCAGGGGCGCGATTTTGACCCTGAACCTTAGTGTATAAAGCACAGATACAAAAAAGCCTCCACGAGGGAGGCTTAGGCGCTACTTTTCGTTTCTTCTCTTACGCGCGAAAGCCTTCCTGAGTCAGGCGCTAAAGTAAAAAAAGAAACGGAAAATAGCAGGATTCATGCTTGCGTTACCTTATCGGTTGTAAATTTTGTGCTGACGTTCTGATGACACTACAGAGGGTATTAAACAACGAAACAGAATGTTTTTAAACACAAAATATAAAAGAGGGAGCAAGCTCCCTCTTTCAACTGACTTACGCCAGTGCTGCTTTCGCTTTCTCAACCAGAGCGGCAAATACCACTTTGTCGAAGACTGCGATGTCAGCCAAGATCTTACGGTCAATTTCAATAGAAGCTTTTTTCAAGCCGTTAATGAATTTGCTGTAAGACATGTCGTTCTGACGAGCTGCTGCGTTGATACGCGCGATCCACAGCTGACGGAACTGACGTTTCTTTTGACGACGGTCACGGTAAGCGTATTGACCAGCTTTGATAACAGCCTGGAATGCAACACGATATACGCGAGAACGGGCACCGTAGTAACCTTTCGCCTGTTTTAAGATTTTCTTGTGACGTGCACGTGCAATCACACCACGTTTTACGCGAGCCATATGCTCTCCTGAGTTTTATATTCTAAATGAAAAAGTGTATTTATGCGTACGGCAGACATGCAGAGACCAGACCCAAATCGTTCTTGGATACCAGGCCTTTTGGACGCAAGTGACGTTTACGCTTAGTAGCTTTTTTGGTCAGAATATGACGCAGGTTTGCGTGCTTACGCTTAAAACCACCGTTGGCGGTTTTTTTGAAGCGTTTAGCGGCGCCGCGTACTGTTTTGATCTTTGGCATTTTAAATTCCACTTCGCATTGTTATTAACATGAATCAGAAAGGCGAATCCAGCATGCGCGGTGCGAACACCGCGCAGCAGGATTACTTGGAAGCCTTACTGTTTCTTCTTAGGTGCGAGCACCATGATCATCTGACGACCTTCGATCTTCGTAGGGAAGGATTCGACAACGGCCAGTTCAGAATCTTCACACAGGTCTTTACGGACGCGGTTAAGCACTTCCATACCGATCTGTTGGTGCGCCATTTCACGCCCACGGAAACGCAGGGTGATTTTGGCTTTATCGCCATCTTCCAGAAAGCGAATCAGGTTGCGTAGTTTGACCTGATAGTCGCCATCATCGGTACCAGGTCGGAATTTGATTTCCTTAACCTGAATAACTTTTTGTTTCTTTTTCTGCTCTTTAGTCGACTTGCTCTTCTCGTAGAGGAATTTGCCGTAATCCATGATTCGACAAACTGGCGGCTCGGCATTCGGACTGATTTCTACTAAATCGACGCCCGCTTCCTCAGCTTTTTCAAGAGCTTCATTCAGACTGACAATACCAATCTGCTCGCCATCGACGCCTGTGAGGCGAACTTCTTGCGCGCGAATCTCTTTGTTAATGCGATTAGGACGCGCCGGTTGAACTCGTTTTCCGCCTTTAATACTTTATTCCTCCAGTTGATGAAGACTTCTGCTGCGGATTTCCGCCAGCAGTTTGTCAACGACTTCGCTAACATCCATGCTTCCTAAGTCTTTGCCGCGGCGGGTACGAACAGCAACTTTGCCTGCTTCGACCTCTTTATCGCCACAAACTAACATGTAAGGAACACGGCGTAGCGTGTGTTCGCGAATTTTAAAGCCAATCTTCTCATTTCTCAAGTCGGCTTTAACGCGAATGCCTGCATCTTGCAGTTTTTTAGTTAATTCTTCGACATAGGTAGCTTGTGAATCAGTGATATTCATGATCACTACCTGGACCGGAGCTATCCATGTTGGGAAGAAGCCAGCGTATTCTTCAGTCAGAATACCGATGAAACGCTCCATTGAACCCAGGATAGCACGGTGAATCATTACCGGGACCTGACGGTCGTTGCTTTCGCCAATATAAGAGGCGTTCAAGCGACCAGGTAATGAAAAGTCGAGCTGCACGGTACCACACTGCCACGCACGATCCAAACAATCATGCAAGGTAAATTCAATTTTCGGACCGTAGAACGCCCCTTCACCAGGCTGATATTCGAACGGAATGTCGTTTTCAGTCAGCGCGGCTGCCAGATCATCCTCAGCACGAGTCCACATTTCGTCAGTACCAATGCGCTTCTCAGGACGAGTGGACAATTTCACCACAATCTTTTCGAAGCCAAAAGTGCTGTACATGTCGTAAACCATACGGATACAGCTGTTCACTTCATCACGTACCTGCTCTTCAGTACAGAAGATGTGGGCATCGTCCTGAGTGAAGCCACGAACGCGCATCAAACCATGCAATGCACCTGACGGCTCATTACGATGGCAGCTGCCGAACTCCGCCATACGCAGCGGCAGATCACGGTAGGATTTCAGACCCTGGTTAAAGATCTGAACGTGACCCGGGCAGTTCATAGGTTTGATGCAGTATTCACGGTTTTCAGAAGAAGTAGTGAACATTGCTTCTTTGTAGTTTTCCCAGTGACCTGTTTTTTCCCACAGTACGCGGTCCATCATAAACGGACCTTTCACTTCCTGATAATCGTATGACTTCAGTTTCATGCGCACGAAGGCTTCCAGCTCACGGAAAATAGTCCAGCCATCGTTGTGCCAGAACACCATACCTGGCGCTTCTTCCTGCATGTGATACAGGTCGAGTTGCTTACCAATTTTACGGTGGTCTCGTTTACCGGCTTCTTCCAGACGCTGAATATAGGCATTGAGTTGCTTTTTATCTGCCCATGCGGTGCCGTAGATACGTTGCAGCATCTTGTTGTCGCTGTTACCACGCCAGTAAGCACCGGATGTTTTCTGCAGTTTGAAATGATGGCAGAAACGCATGTTCGGTACGTGCGGACCACGACACATATCGACGTATTCTTCATGGTGGTACAAGCCCGGACGATCATCATGACTGATGTTTTCATCCAGAATGGCCACTTTGTATTCTTCGCCACGGCTTGCAAAGGTATCGCGCGCTTCCTGCCAGCTGACTTTCTTTTTAATAACGTCGTAATTCTTTTCAGCCAGTTCGTGCATGCGCTTTTCAAGCAGTTCGATGTCTTCCTGAGTCAACGTGCGATCTAAATCGACGTCGTAGTAGAAGCCATTATCGATAACCGGACCGATAGCCATTTTAGTGTCTGGCCACAATTGCTTGATGGCATGACCCAAAAGGTGCGCACAGGAGTGGCGCAAAATTTCAAGACCGGCTTCGTCTTTAGCGGTGATGATCGCCAGTTGTGCATCGGTTTCAATCAAATCAGTTGCATCAACCAGTTCGCCGTTAACGCGACCCGCTATACAGGCTTTCGCCAGACCCGGACCGATATCAAGCGCAACATCAAGAGGAGAAACGGGGCGATCAAAAACGCGCTGGCTTCCATCAGGAAGAGTAATGACAGGCATGTTAATTCCTTAATCTACAGTGGTGCCCCACACGACAGAGCACATCTAGAAAAATATTTGAGTGTAATTTCATGTAGTTATCCACGCTATCCAGCTTTACTTTGCCAAATATAGACACCCTGAAATACATCACGTAAATGTATCGGGATGCGACGTGAAAACAGGCAACGAGTTTAACACCCGTAAAGTGCGAATTTCCAGCAACCAGTGTTGCTTAATCTGGATATTTTTCGTGTAATCCCCTCCTCCAAGATAAGCTATTCAGAGAAACATGAGATAAGGGAAGCATATGTCTGAAGTCAGGCTGTTATTTGAAGCAGTAGGTTTAGGCCTGGTGGTACTCCTTCCGCTGGCAAATCCCCTGACTACCGTGGCGCTGTTGCTCGGCCTTTCAGGGAAAATGACCACACAGGAAAGAAACCAGCAATCGCTAATGGCCTCTGTATATGTCTTCATCATCATGATGGTGGCGTATTACGCAGGCCAGCTGGTTATGAACACGTTTGGAATTTCAATTCCCGGCCTAAGAATTGCCGGGGGTCTGATCGTCACTTTTATCGGTTTCAGAATGCTTTTCCCACAACCCCATGTGGAAGAAAGAGTATTAATTGAGAATAAAACCGAGGAAATGAGGAAACAGGAATCGCCAAATATCGCCTTCGTTCCGCTGGCGATGCCAAGCACGGCGGGCCCGGGTACGATTGCGATGATCATCAGCAGCGCGTCTACCGTACGGGATTCTGATTTCCCGCACTGGGTTATTACCGTTGCACCGGTGATTATTTTCTTTTTAGTCGGACTGATTTTATGGTTAACGCTGCGCAGTTCAGGTGCGATTATGCGCCTGGTCGGCAAGAGCGGGATTGAAGCGATTTCACGTCTGATGGGATTCTTACTGGTGTGTATGGGGGTTCAGTTTGTGATTAACGGGATCCTTGAAATCATTAAAACATTACCGCCAGCAGCCTGAACTGCTGGCGGTAACATCAACGCTTATCGCATGGCAAGATAAGCGTTGTTCACCTTCCACAAATAACGCGGTGCCTGAGGTGCCGGATGGTTTTTCTGCACATGCTGGGAAAATTCAGCAGGCGTCATCAGATTAATCTTCGCAATGGCGTAGGTTTTATCTTTCGCAAACGTTCTTAGCAATGCCCCTGCCCCGTTCACATAGGCTAATGTGGTCGCATAACGACGAGTTTCAGGGTTGTTAATGCCCGACAGCTGTTGCTGCAGGATACTAAGATACGCCGTTCCCAGATCAATGTTCACCGCCGGATCTTTCAAATCACGTGGCGTAGGCTGACCGTAACGTCCTTTCATCCGGTAGGCATCGCGTCCTGCCGTTGAGGCCTTTAGCTGCATTAACCCAATCGCATTCGATTTGCTGACAACGGTTGGGTTATATCCAGATTCGACCTGAATGATTGCTTTAACAAGTGTTTCGTCGACGCCGTAAGTATTTGCCGCCTGGTGAATAACATCACCATAAGGCCCCGGGTGCATTAATGAAGCATCGCGCTGAGGTAGCGGTGATGGATTCAAAAAACGCGTAGTTTGAACCGGTGTTTCTTTAGCGCAACCCGCCAGTAATAGCGCGGCCATCAAATAAAGAATGTTTGGTTTCACGTTATCTCTCTCGCGACTGGGACGAGATGTAGCATATACATCTTCTTTCCACACCTGAATATATTTTTAGTCTATTATTATTATTGTTTTGTTAAACAAGGGGGTTAGGAACATGTCGATAAGACAATTCCGCATATAAAACCTCTTTTATGTCACATATTCTGAAAATAACAGATTCATTGATTACGCTCTCAGTCCGTCAACATCGTAAATTGCATAAATTAACGTCATCATCTGATTCAGCCGTGCGCCGGATCGGGTTTTTGAAACAGAGAAAACGCTAACTTAATGAATTATCGGGCCAGTCAGAGGGGGTAATACCATGTGGCAAGCCGTCAATCGTTTGTTGAGTGAACACCTTGGCAGTGCTGAAATCCGCGAACGTGTTGAACTGCCTGGAGGTGAAATCCATCCGGCATGGCGGCTGAGCTATGGCGACAGGGATGTATTCGTGAAATGCAATGCGCGCGAGATGTTGCCTATTTTTGCCGCAGAAGCCGATCAACTCGCCCTGCTTGCGCGTAGTCAGACCGTCCGGGTGCCGGAAGTCTACGGAGTGGGCAGTGACCGTGATTACAGCTTTCTTCTGCTTGAATACATTCCGCAAAAACCGCTGGATGCGCACAATGCGTATGTTTTAGGGCAACAACTTGCCGCTTTGCACCAATGGAGTGAACAGCTGCAATTTGGTCTTGATTTCGATAATGAACTCGCGACACTCCCGCAACCTAATAGCTGGCAACGGCGTTGGGCCACGTTTTTTGCTGAGCAGCGGATTGGCTGGCAATTACAACTGGCGGCAGAGAAAGGCATGACATTCGGTAATATTGAAGATATCACCACATTAGTACATGCGCGTTTACAGAATCATCAGCCCCAGCCGTCTCTATTACATGGCGATTTATGGCCGCATAACTGCGGGTTATCTGATAATGGTCCCGTTATTTTCGACCCAGCTTGTTACTGGGGCGACAGAGAATGTGATCTGGCCATGTTGCCGTTGTATCCCAATGTTCCACCTCAGTTATATGATGGCTATCAGAGTAAAACGCCTTTGCCGGATGGCTTCATTTCAAGGCAGCCTCTCTACCAGTTATATTATTTACTTAACCGCAGTAATTTATTCGGCGGTCAACATCTGGTGGTGGCTCAACGTGCGGTAGACAGACTGCTACACGATGACATCAATTAACGCAGCACTCGTTTAGCGTCAAAAAATAAGGCCTGAATACGTGAATATTCAGGCCTTATTTAAATATTTTACATCGTTGGCAACCAATCACTCAACAACGAAATGTTATGAATATGTTGTATAAGCTATCCGGCAATTAACCCTAATAATTTCAAAATGAAATATCCGATAACTGCAATAATGATCGGCAAAATATACAACGGGAAATACTGCACCAAAATGGTGTGCCGGGGTATCACAATGCGTTCTTCAATCTGAGGACGAGTCCGCCCTTCTGCGCCCTTCGCCTGCTCAAGGATAAGCTGATCCTGGATCCCCTCGCGAACATGTTTCACCTGACGGGACATTCTTGCGCCGGATGCCTGAAGTGCCAGCCCCACAAAGATAAGCCAGTAGATGATGAAGAACATGATATTCGCACTTGTCACGCCCTGCCCGAGAGACGGCACCGGCGAGTTGTACCAAAAAACGTTCAAAAATGAAGTGTTAAACTTAATCATATCAACCATCACGTGGACAAAGTCCAGCATAACGGCGTTGATGCCCTGCTCAGTTTTAGTATGCTCATTGATAAAGGTTAGCAATGAGATCAGCGTCGAAAGCAGCGCAGGGATAAAAATAATCCATCCTGCAATCCGTTTAATCACTGCCACACGTCCGGCCTGTTGGTACGTCATGAATTCCCCTTGTTAGGATACCTTAAGCAATAGCTAAGTTTACCCACAGAAAGGTTTTTCCGCCCAATGTTTTAATCAGTTAGCACCTCTTCAGTGCCAGCAACAATGCCATTTGTCCGTAGAACGGATTTCGTCCGCGCGAAGGCCAGTGCTAAAGTGAGGATCTATTCACTGTTAGGGAGTCCGCTTTCATGGCTTATGTCCGCCCTGTTAATGCAGCAATTTTCGATATGGATGGTCTGTTAATTGATTCTGAACGGTTGTGGGTTCAGGCAGAACTGGACGTTTTCAGCAGCCTTGGCGTCGATATTTCTCAGCGACATTTGCTGCCCGACACGCTTGGGTTGCGTATCGATCAGGTTGTCAGAATGTGGTATCAGGTTTTGCCGTGGCAGGGACCGGGTCAGGAGGAAGTCGCTTCGATGGTCATTGCCCGTACCATTGAACTGGTAGAACAAACCCGGCCATTGTTACCTGGCGTTAATCACGCGCTGGAATTGTGCCGTGATCAGGGGCTGAAAATTGGCCTGGCCTCAGCGTCACCTTTATTCATGCTTGATACCGTGCTGGAAATGTTCAATCTGCAATCCTATTTTCAGGTTCGCGTATCTGCCGAGAAACTGCCTTATAGCAAACCCCATCCCGAAGTTTACCTGCTGGCTGCCGGCGAGTTAGCGGTCGACCCGCTGAACTGCGTCACGCTGGAGGACTCATTTAATGGCATGATTGCTACCAAAGCCGCGCGTATGCGTTCGATTGTTGTGCCAGACCATGAATACAGCGTGGATCCCCGCTGGGCGCTGGCGGATGTCAAACTCTCTTCGCTTGAAGAATTACGAGTGGCACACATCAGTTAAAATTTATGCGCAGTCGCTCATGTTGCTGCGCACCCTTCCTGTTTTAGCTTTCTTCTTTACTTACCCCCTCTGCCACAATTTTCAAATCTGCGTTTAATTTCGCAAACCTTGAACTGACTCATAAAATAAATAAAACGATATTTCATTTTTATTGAATTCGCATGCCAATGAACCTATTCTTTCTGCAACAAGGACGAGCCGGGAGCTCTCCTGCTTCTGTACGCTGTCACTGCCACGCAACGGTCAGACTCGCCCGGTAAGTCCTCCTTAACCGATATCTAACGAGAGGCACCGACATGCAAGTTCGTCAAAGCATTCACAGCGACCATGCAAAAACGCTTGATACCGCTGAATTACGCCGCGAATTTCTCATCGAGAAAATCTTTGAAAAAAATGCCTACACCATGACCTACAGCCATATTGACCGCATCATTGTCGGCGGCGTCATGCCTGCTGAAAAAACGGTATCCGTGGGCGATGAAGTCGGCAAGCAACTTGGCGTGAGCTATTTCCTCGAACGTCGCGAACTGGGCGTGATCAACATTGGCGGGCCAGGCCTAATTGTGGTTGATGGCACGACATATGAAATTGGTCATGAAGAAGCGCTGTATGTCGGCAAGGGAGCAAAACTTGTTGAATTCAGTAGTGTTAATGCGACTACACCTGCCAAGTTTTACTATAACAGCGCCCCTGCACATACCACTTTTCCAAACAAAAAGATCACGCTGGCGGAAGCCTCACCACAAACTATCGGCGACGCAGCGACCAGCAACCGCCGCACTATCAATAAATTTATCGTGCCGGACGTACTGGAAACCTGCCAGCTGACCATGGGACTGACCAAGCTTGAAGAAGGTAGCCTGTGGAATACCATGCCTTGCCACACCCACGAGCGCCGCATGGAAGTCTATTTCTACTTCAACATGGAAGCGGAAACGGCGGTATTCCACATGATGGGGCAGCCGCAGGAAACCCGTCATTTATTAGTGCATAACGAGCAGGCGGTAATTTCCCCAAGCTGGTCGATTCATGCGGGCGTAGGGACCAAAAACTACACCTTCATCTGGGGTATGGTGGGAGAAAATCAGGTATTCGACGATATGGATCACGTCAAGGTCAGCGAACTGCGCTAACTCTCTGGCTCTGTCACCGCAGGCGGAGCCACTCAATTTTTATGGCGAACATGCCGTTGCAAAAGAGACTCTGAATATGATCCTCGATTCATTTGAATTAAACGGCAAAGTCGCCATCGTGACCGGTTGTAATACCGGACTTGGCCAGGGCATGGCGTTGGGTCTCGCTCAGGCGGGTTGCGATATTGTGGGTATCAACCAGTCCGCGCCAGAAGAGACAGAACAAAAGATTATCGCCACCGGCCGCCGCTTTCTCGATTTACGCGCCGACCTTAGCAGTATTATAGAAATCCCGACGCTTATCGAAAAAGCCGTCTCTGAATTCGGCCATATCAACATCCTGGTCAATAACGCTGGAATTATCCGCCGCGAAAATGCTATCGAGTTCAGCGAGAAAAACTGGGACGACGTAATGAATGTGAACAGTAAGACGCTGTTCTTTATGTCTCAGGCAGTAGCGAAGCAGTTCATTAAACAAGGCAATGGCGGCAAAATCATTAATATTGCCTCTATGTTGTCGTATCAGGGCGGGATCCGCGTTCCTTCCTATACCGCATCTAAAAGCGCAGTCATGGGGATTACCCGGCTGATGGCTAACGAATGGGCAAAGCATAAGGTTAATGTCAATGCAATCGCGCCGGGTTACATGTCCACCAACAACACCGAGCAACTTCGCGCCGATGACGATCGCAGCAAAGAAATTCTCGACAGGATCCCGGCCGGACGCTGGGGTTTACCGGAAGATGTCATGGGGCCGGTAGTGTTTCTTGCCTCAAAAGCCTCCGATTACGTCAACGGTTACACGATTGCGGTAGATGGCGGCTGGCTGGCGAGATAACTGCTCAGAATGTGACAATCAAATGGCGTATTTCTATACGCCTTTTTCTTTTTAATCAGTCCGTTGACAATTAGTTACAGGGTGTCTCTTCCAAGATTGTGACAGTTTCACTTATACTGGATAAAATAACAGTTATCCAGTTCGGACGCGTCATGACGGCGGAAGGCCATCTCATTTTCTCAATCGCCTGTGCGGTATTTGCCAAAAAGGCGCAGCTCTCTCCGGAGCTGGCGCTCGGCGACTGGTGGCATATTATTCCAGGGTCCCTGCTTACCTGTTTATTGCCCGACATCGACCATCCGAAATCCGTGCTAGGTCAGCGTCTGAAGTGGCTTTCCCATCCAATCGCCCGGGCATTCGGTCACCGCGGTTTTACCCACAGTTTACTGGCTGTGGCGGGCGGTATCTTCCTTTTGCGCACGCATTTTCCGCACGACTGGGTCATTCCGGTAGACGCTTTCCACGCCATGATCATTGGTTATCTGAGCCACATTCTTGCGGATATGCTGACGCCAGCTGGCGTTCCCCTGCTTTGGCCATGTCGCTGGCGCTTTCGTCTGCCGATCATCAACAGTCAAAAAGGCAATCAGCTGGAACGGACGTTGTGTCTGATGCTGGTCGGGTTAACGCTGTTCTGGCCCGACTGGACGCCCATCATTGGTGCAATCAATCCTGATATTTTTAATCACATCCTGAAATTGTTCATCTGACCGGCATAAAACACCCGCAACTTGGCGATATTTGATACGAATCAACCCAAAAAGTTATAAAGCATTCTTTTTGGATATAAATGTTCAGGTGTCCAAACTGATATTCTGCTCACCATTGCTTTGGGATGGTGCAAACCCTGTCGGGGACACCCGTTTTAAATATCAAAACTATAAGTCTGGAGTTCGGTATGAATCTTCCGCTCGTTCTTAACGTAGTGGTTTTCGTTGTTCTCCTGTTGCTGCTGGCGCAAACCCGCCACAAGCAATGGAGTCTGGCAAAAAAAGTATTACTCGGTCTGGCCATGGGTGTTGTGTTTGGTCTGGCTTTACAGCTGATCTATGGTTCCGACGATCCGGTACTGAAAACCTCTATTACCTGGTTCAACATTGTCGGTAACGGCTACGTCCAGTTGCTGCAAATGATTGTCATGCCGCTGGTCTTCGTTTCGATTCTGAGTGCGGTAGCAAAACTTCATAACGCGTCTTCGCTGGGCAAAATCAGTTTCCTGACCATCGGTACCCTGCTTTTCACCACGCTGATTGCCTCGCTGGTGGGTATCTTTGTTACCGGCCTGTTTGGTCTGACCGCTGAGGGTCTGGTACAAGGTACGCAGGAAACCGCGCGTCTGACTGCGATTCAGTCAAACTATGTAGGCAAAGTGGCTGACCTGAGCGTGCCTCAGTTAATCCTTTCCTTTATTCCTAAGAACCCGTTTGCTGACCTGACTGGCGCAAGTCCGACGTCAATCATCAGCGTCGTTATCTTTGCTGCTTTCGTGGGTGTTGCCGCCTTGCAGCTGGTAAAAGATGACGCAGAAAAAGGCCCTCGTGTTCTGGTCTTCATCGATACCCTGCAGGCATGGGTGATGAAACTGGTACGCCTGGTCATGAAACTGACTCCGTACGGTGTTCTGGCGCTGATGACCAAAGTGGTTGCCGGTTCCAACATTCAGGACATCATTAAACTCGGCAGCTTCGTTGTCGCGTCTTATCTGGGTCTGGGGATTATGTTTGTGGTTCATGCCGTACTGCTTTCTTTCACTGGCGTGAATCCTGCGAAATTCTTCCGTAAAGTCTGGCCGGTGCTGACCTTCGCGTTCACCAGTCGTTCCAGTGCGGCAACCATTCCGCTGAGTGTTGAAGCACAAACGCGTCGTCTGGGTATTCCGGAATCTATCGCAAGCTTTGCCGCTTCCTTTGGTGCCACTATCGGCCAGAACGGTTGTGCAGGTCTGTACCCGACAATGCTGGCCGTGATGGTTGCACCAACCGTCGGTATTAACCCGTTTGATCCAGTATGGATTGCGACGCTGGTTGGTATCGTGACACTGAGCTCTGCCGGTGTGGCGGGTGTCGGTGGCGGCGCGACCTTTGCTGCGCTGATCGTATTACCTGCTATGGGTCTGCCGGTCACGCTGGTGGCACTGCTTATCTCTGTCGAGCCATTGATTGATATGGGGCGTACTGCGCTTAACGTCAGCGGATCAATGACTGCCGGTACGATTACCAGCCAGTTACTGAAACAGACCGACAAAGAAGTGATGAATTCAGAAGAAACAGCAGAACTGGCACACCGCTAAGTTCAGATTGCTGAAAACAATAAACCGAAGCCATTGGCTTCGGTTTTTTTATGCCTACATTGCCGCATTTACTCAGAACGGATAGTCGTGGAATCCAATCTGCTCAGAGATATTACGCGCGGCGGTATGCAGCATTTCGACGTAGTGGCTTTTGCTTTCTTCAGAGAAACGGATAGTCGGGAAGGAAATGCTTAACCCGGCAATCACAACCCCAAAGCGGTCAAAGACAGGAACAGCGATACAACGCAGACCTTGTTCCTGTTCTTCATTATCTTCGCCATAACCTTGCTCACGCACCTGCACCAATGCACTCTGCAAATCAGCTGCATTCATGATGGTGTTTTCGGTACTGCGGGTGAATTCAATTTCCTGCAACAGCGTACTGACTTCCGCTTTGTCGCCCCACGCCAGCAGCACTTTACCAATCGCCGTGGTATGCAGGGGATTGCGGCGACCAATGCGTGAATGCATACGCAGGTTGTACATGGAATCAATTTTATGGATGTAGACGATGCCGTCTTCATCCAGCGCGCCAAGGTGAATAGTTTCACGGGTCAGGCGGGACAATTCGCGCATCTGAATATCAGCGCTGCGGATAAGATCGACGTTTTGCAGTGCCTTAGCACCCAGCTCAAACAATTTCAGAGTCAGTGAATATTTCTCTGACTCACCTTCCTGTGCAACATAGCCGAGTGACTTCATAGTCTGAAGGAAACGGTATACAGTGCTTTTAGACATCATAACGCGTTGAGAAAGTTCAGTAATACCAATCTCACGTTCTTCGCCCAGCGCCTGTAAAATACCAAAAACTTTCAGGACAGAAGAGACGGAATCGGGTTGCTTATCAAGATCTGCGATAGCCATAGGGTGAGTTACCTGCTCGCGTTGGTTTTGTTTCAAAAAAAATAGAACGTGGTTTTTATTATAGTGGTAAGCCTTGTACAGAAGCAATCAACCCATTGATTGAGAATGTAAGAACTGTTAAGCCAGTTTCATTCCCGGCAGAGGGATAAATAATTCATTTCATCATGTGACAATTGTCACTTTAAGTTGATTAGCGTAGTAATATTCCCCTTACTGATGACTACGCACTGACAGAACTCATGACTCCAACACCCACTGATGGCTTACCTCTTCCACAACGATACGGCGCGATCCTGGCGATTGCGCTGGGGATCACCGTTTCTGTGCTTGACGGGGCGATCGCAAATGTCGCGCTCCCGACGATTGCCAATGATTTCCATGCCAGTCCGGCGACGTCAATCTGGGTGGTGAATGCCTACCAGCTGGCGATTACCATTTCGCTGCTTTCTCTGGCATCGCTTGGCGATATTTTCGGCTACCGCCGCATTTATCAGACCGGGCTGTTGGTTTTTAGTATCACCTCACTTTTTTGCGCCCTCTCAGATTCCCTGCTGACACTGACGGTCGCCCGCGTTTTACAAGGTTTTGGCGCCGCCGCGATCATGAGTGTGAACACCGCGCTTATCCGGATTATTTATCCTCAGCGATTCTTAGGGCGCGGCGTAGGCATCAATGCGCTGATTGTGGCCGTGTCTGCTGCTGCCGGACCGACCATCGCTGCGGGCATCCTTTCTGTCGCGTCCTGGCAATGGCTGTTTGCCATCAACGTGCCGATCGGTATTGTTGCTCTGATTCTGGGTCTGAAGTTTCTGCCGGCGAACTCCACACGCAGTCAGGGGCAGCGTTTTGATATTACCAGCAGCGTGATGAACGCTCTGACTTTTGGTTTACTGATCAGCGCCATCAGCGGGTTTGCGCAAGGAATGAATCATATGCTGATCCTCGGCGAAGTCATTGCCCTTCTGGTCATTGGCTGGTTCTTTGTTCGCCGTCAGCTGACGAGACCCTTCCCGCTGCTGCCGGTTGATTTGCTGCGTATTCCGATTTTCAGTATGTCGCTCGGGACATCCCTGTGCTCTTTCAGCGCACAGATGCTGGCATTTGTTTCCCTGCCCTTCTTCCTGCAAAACACACTGGGTCTCAATTCAGTTGAAACCGGCCTTCTGCTGACGCCGTGGCCGCTGGCGACGATGGTGATGGCGCCGATTGCAGGCCGTCTGGTGGAGCGTTTCCATCCGGGAATGCTGGGCGGAATTGGTCTGGTGGTCTTTTCATTCGGGCTATTTTCACTTTCATTACTGCCACCCGAGCCTTCGCATCTGAACATTATCTGGCGCATGTTACTCTGCGGAGCCGGTTTCGGGTTATTTCAGTCACCCAATAACCACACAATTATCAGCTCAGCACCGCGCAATCGCAGTGGCGGAGCCAGTGGCCTGTTGGGTACAGCGCGCCTTCTGGGACAAACTACCGGCGCGGCAATGGTCGCACTGATGTTTAACCTGTTCCCTCAGCACGGTACGCACGCTTCTTTGATCCTCGCCGGAACTCTCGCAGGCACCGGCGCTCTGGTCAGTCTGCTGCGAATGACGCAAAAAATCAGCAGTCAGCGTGAAGCAGAAAACGCTAAGCTGTAAAATTCAGGCATGAAAAAGCCCGGCTATAATGGCCGGGCTTTTATTAACCAATCATCGCCAGAGGCTGATTATTGGCTTCTTATTTGCTTCTTATTTAATGTATGCACCGCTGCGCAATGCTTCAATACGCTTATCCAGCGGTGGGTGAGACATAAACAACTCACTGAATGATTTCGATTTACCGTTAATACAGAACGCCATCATGCTTCCCGCTTCCTGCGGTTCATGACTGGTTTTCAGACGCTGCAATGCAGCAATCATTTTCTCACGACCTACCAGTTTTGCAGAACCCGCATCGGCATGGAATTCACGGTGACGCGAGAACCACATGGTGATGATGCTGGCCAGAATACCGAATACCAGTTCAAGTACAGTTGCCACGGCAAAATAAATCAACGGGTTACCGTTACTGCTCTCTTCGCCATCACGGTTACCGGAAAGGAAACCAGAAGCCACCTGCGCGATAATACGTGAAATGAAGATAACGAAGGTGTTCACCACACCCTGGATCAGGGTCATGGTCACCATGTCGCCATTCGCAATGTGGCTGATTTCGTGGGCGATAACCGCTTCGGCTTCATCCTGACTCATGCTTTGCAGCAGTCCGGTGCTGACAGCTACCAGAGAGGCATCGCGGCGCGCGCCTGTCGCGAACGCATTAATATCTGGCGCGTGATAAATCGCGACCTGTGGCATACCAATACCCGCCTGCTGAGACTGACGACGAACAGTTTCCATCAACCAACGTTCAGTTTCATTACGAGGTTGCTCGATAACTTCACCACCCACCGAGCGCAACGCCATCCATTTAGACATCAGCAACGAGACAATTGCACCACCGAAGCCAAACAGCCCGGCCATGATCATCAATCCCGGCACGCTGCTGTGCTGAATGCCAGTCAGGCTAAGCACCAGCCCGAATACCAGCATAACGGCCAGGTTAGTCAGCAGGAACAACGCTATACGCATCATAAAATTTTACTTCCTCATTGTTACTTCATTGTTATTGGCAGAGTTTAACCACCGGCACATAGCACACCCGGCTGTACTGATCCTATGGGCTTCTTACTAAGATTCAAGAGCCCATGCGTTCTGAAGGTCTAAAATCACAATACTTTACATTTTGAAGCGTTTTATTTCACAGACAAGCCTGAAATTTAGAAGATTTTTCATAATTCACGCATAAAAAAAGCGCACCGGAGTGCGCTTCTTATTTGTCCAACTGCGTGCTTATTTCGCAGCAGTCTGGTCGGCCTGAGCCTTTTCCAGTTTGCCGAGATCAACAGCAATATGGTCAGCTTCATCGAGATAAGGATCCGGAGCAACGTAGTCTTTCGGCAAATCGTCGAGAGATTTAAGCGGCTTCTTACCTTCACGCTTGAAGCGTTCATTCAGACGGCTAAGACGCAGGGCATCGTCCTCTTTATCTTCTTTATCACGCTGCGCGTAATTCAGAGAGGCGATGTTACGTTTGTCTTTCAGCGCCTTGTAATGGGCAATGTCTTGCTGGATGTACTGGAACTCTGGATCTTTCGCAATACGGGCTTCATGGTCTTTCAGCAATTCAGGCAGGAACGGTTTCATGTCGCCTAATTTGGTGTAAGTTGCCGCATTAATGCTATCCCACGGAAGTGCGTTATCTTCGAACTTCTCGCCGGTTTCAATCGATTCAATACCGGTTGGCATCAGAATGTCCGGGGTCACCCCTTTACGCTGAGTACTGCCACCGTTGATACGATAAAACTTCTGGATAGTGTATTGCACGGAACCGAGTGCAGGCCATTCCGGGCGCAGCATTTGGTCATAAATACGGTTCAGCGAACGATATTGCTGAACGGTACCTTTACCGAAGGTTGGCTCACCGACAATCAGCGCACGACCGTAATCCTGCATTGCGGCTGCAAAGATTTCGGAAGCAGAAGCACTGAAGCGATCAACCAGAACCACCAGCGGGCCTTTATAGTAAACGACGCCATCGGTATCGCTGTCCTGACGGATGCGGCCGTTGTTATCGCGAACCTGAACCACCGGGCCACTCGGAATAAACAGACCAGACAATGAAACCGCTTCAGTCAGTGCACCACCGCCGTTAGTACGGAGATCGATAACCAGACTGTTGACGTTCTGCTTCGCCATTTTCTGCAACTGAACTTTTACGTCATCCGTCAGGCCAACGTAGAAACCAGGAATGTCCATCACAGCGACTTTTTGAGCGCCAACATTCTTAATGGTCATTTTAACTGCGCGATCTTCCAGACGGATTTTCTCGCGAGTCAGCGTGATCACGTGGTTTTTAGCATTCTTGCCGGCCGGCAAGATTTGCAGACGGACTTTGCTGCCTTTCGGCCCTTTGATGAGCGCGACGACGTCATCAAGACGCCAGCCAATCACATCGACAATTGGCGTTTGTTTTCCTGCCTGAACCTGGCCTACACCGACAATACGGTCACCGACTGCAATAGCTTTGCTTTTGGCCGCCGGGCCGCCAGCTACCATCGAATTGATGACTGTGTAATCGTCGTCGCCCTGCAATACCGCGCCAATACCTTCCAGAGACAGGCTCATTTCGGTATTAAACTGCTCGGTGCTGCGGGGCGAGAGATAGTTGGTGTGCGGATCGATTTCATGCGCGAAGGCATTCATCACCAGCTGGAAAACATCTTCGCTGTTACTTTGTGTCAGACGCTTCATCGCAAAATGATAACGCTTGGAGAGCACGTCACGGATTTCCTGATCGTTTTTGCCAGTCAGTTTGAGGTTCAGCTCGTCATATTTGACTTTCGCATCCCACAATTTGTCCAGCTCAGCGCGGTCTTTCGGCCACGGTGCTTTAGTGCGATCAAGTTCAATCGTGTCGTTGCCCGTGAAATCCATCGGGCGCTCAAGCACTTTCAACGCATAGTCATAGCGTTCAAAGCGGCGTTTTTGAGCCAGATTGAAAAGAGCATATGGCGTGGTTAACTGACCGGTTTTCAGTTCCTCACCCAAGGTTGCACGTTTATCAGTAAACTGTGCGACATCGGAAGCCATTAATACGTTATGGCCATAATCGAGCATGTTGAGGTAACGGTCGAAGATTTTCGCTGAGAAATCTGCATTAAGGTCGAACTGACGATAATGTGAACGGGTAAAGCGAGCAGTAACACGCTCGCTCACCGTTGCATCCTGAGGATCCTGAGTTAAATTAGGGAGTTGAGCGAGAGTCACCGGTGTACTCTCGTTCGCTGCAAAGCTGGTGTTCACCAGCCCTGCTCCTGCCATTAACAGACCCGCAATAACGCTTAATCTGACAAATTTGTTCATGCCTGAGTTGGCCTCCGTATCAGAACTGCAAGTGTTCTGCGCGCACGATCATCGCCAGACCCGAAGAGAGTTGAACGCGTACACCGTCTTTGGCAATTTCCAAAACGGTTGCATCCATTGCACTCTGTCCTGCTCTGACTTTGATTTCCTGGCCAATTTGCAGTTTTGAAATGTCTGTTACTGGCACCTGACGCGGTTCACGTTTTTCCTCACGCGGTGGGCGAGGTGTACGTGGTTTGCGATTTTCCTGACCAGCTACAGCAGCGGGCGCATTTTCACGACGCGGCGCGGGTTTTTTACCGGCCGGACGTGGACGACGTGGCTCAGTGGTTTCACCGGCTTCACGACGTTTAGCCTGTTGTTCTGCACGTTGTGCCTGAACGCGGGCTTTTGCTTCTTCCAACTGTTTACGGGCATGTTCAACGTGCTGCTCTTCGAGAACGCCACATGAATTACCATCAAGGTCAACGCGTTCTGCGCCAACTTTGACGCCGTAGAGATAGCGCCAGCTTGAGGTATACAGACGCAGAGCAGAGCGTAACTGAGTTTTGCTCAGATTCTCTTCACCTTGCACGCGCTCGACCAAATCCGCAAAGATACCGATCTTTAATGGGCGTGCTTCGCCTTCGGCGGTAAAACAGAGCGGGAACCGCTCAGCCAAAAAGGCGATGACTTCTTTACTACTGTTCAACTTAGGTTGATTTTCCATGAAATTTCCTGATTACAACGGGTTTGCCAACCGGCGCAGGCATGAACAGGCGTCATTATAATGACGCCGTTATTAAATGCCACGTTATCCGACGATCAACTTACGATCAGATTGACATATTTTTCAGCATCGCAGTTTTCGAGATGCTGGCAAAGCCCGCTGACTAACTCTGTCAGCCCCTGTTCATCGGCTTCGTCGAAGCGTTGATAAACGGTGCTATCAATGTCTAATACGCCGATCACTTTGCCATTTACTGTTACTGGCAGAACGATTTCGGCATTACTTGCTGCGTCACAGGCGATATGGCCCGGGAAGGCATGAACATCACCCACACGTTGCACAGTATTTTCCGCCACTGCCGTACCGCAAACACCTTTTCCTACCGGAATACGCACGCAGGCAATTTTACCCTGGAATGGTCCCAGCACCAGCGTTGTGCCATCCATCAGATAAAAACCTACCCAGTTAACGCCTTCAAGACGTTCAAAAAGTAAGGCACTCGCATTCGACAGAGTCGCAATAAAATTGTTTTCTCCGGCGATCAACGCGCTCAAATCACGTTTTAATTCCGTGTAGAATGCTTCTTTATTCATGTAGTAACCAATAATAACCTAAGGGCACTGAGCCATTCTGTTGTGCTTAACCCCTATAAAATAAGCATTAAATGCCCATATGAACAAGGTTAATCCTGTGTGACATCAAAAAGACTCACCTACAATAACTGTTTGCCGACCGCATAATACGTTATTTTGTCAAAAAAACCTGGCTGATCTTGGCCTGATGGCCTCGCCTGACCCCTTCGCGGGATGCGTAATTGTAACAACAGGTATTCTTTACTATTTCAGGCACTATGAAAATACACACAATTTCAGCCCAGATACCACAGATTCGCTATCAGCGATGCAGCGAGTGTGACACGCTTTTCACACTTCCCTCGCTGCAACGCACGCAGACAGCTCATTGTCCGCGTTGTAACGCGAAAGTTGAAAAAGGCAGGGTTTGTTCCCTGCCGCGACTGATCACGATGGCTATCAGCATATTATTGCTGATGCCTTTCGCGTATACCGAACCGCTGATCAGCATTCGTCTGCTGGGGACACGCATTGACGCCAGTTTGCTTGAAGGTATCTGGCAGATGTCGCAACAGGGTGATCCCGTGACCGCCAGCATGGTGGCCTTTTGTACCATCGGTGCACCGCTGACACTCGCCGTCTCCATTCTTTATCTGCATTTTGGCAGCAAGCTTGGGATGAATCTGAAACCAGTGCTGCTGATGCTCGATCGCCTCAAAGACTGGGTGATGCTGGATATTTATCTGGTAGGAATGGCCGTTGCCAGCATCAAAGTTAAAGAATATGCCGACATCAACGTCGGTATTGCGCTGGCCGCCTATCTGATGATGACGCTGATGGTCACGCTGACCATGATAAATCTCAACATCGAGCAGTTATGGGAAGAGTTTTACCCGCAGCGTCAGCCAAAAGGATTGCCCTCTTCATTGCGGTTGTGTCTGGCCTGCAAATTTACCGGTATTCCGGATGAGCGCGGACGCTGCCCGCGCTGCCATGTTCCGATGCGTCTGCGCTATAAGCACAGTTTGCAGAAAACCTGGGCTGCTCTGATTGCCGCCATTGTCTTTTTAATCCCGGCCAATTTGCTGCCCATTTCCATCATCTATGCCAACGGGCAACAGCTGAAGGACACTATATTTTCCGGTGTTGTGTCGCTCGCCACATCGGGGAACGTACCGATCGCCGCCATTGTATTTATCGCCAGCGTGCTGGTGCCATTTACAAAAGTGATCGTGATGCTGACGCTGCTTCTCAGCATTCATTTCAAAGCGATTCAGGGACTTAAAACACGTATCCGCCTTTTCCGTCTGGTGCACTGGATAGGACGCTGGTCGATGCTGGATTTGTTTGTTATTTCATTAATGATGTCGCTGGTTAACCGAGACCAGCTTTTGTCTTTTACGATGGGACCGGCCGCCTTTTACTTTGGCGCTGCCGTAATTCTGACCGTTCTTGCCGTTGAATGGCTTGATAGCCGCTTGATTTGGGATGCACATGCAACAGGAAACGCCGAATACACCGACTGAAGCACGTATTAAACACAGACGCCGGATTTCGCCGTTCTGGCTTCTGCCGTTTATTGCTTTACTGATCGCCGGATGGTTGATTTACAGCAACTATCAGGAACGTGGAAACACTGTGACTATCGATTTCCAGTCAGCGGCAGGTATTGTCGCTGGCCGTACGCCGGTGCGTTATCAGGGCGTGGAAGTTGGCACGGTGGAATCGATCAGCCTGACGAAAGACCTGCGCACTATTCAGGTGAAAGTCAGTATTAAAAGTGACTTGTCTGATGCCCTGCGTGAAGGCACGCAGTTCTGGCTGGTCACTCCGAAAGCGTCTCTTGCGGGCGTTTCAGGACTTGATGCGCTGGTGGGCGGTAACTATATCGGCATGATGCCAGGGCCTGGAAAAGAGAAAGACCACTTTGTGGCGCTCGATACACAGCCTAAATTCCGTCTCAATACCGGCGAACTGATGGTCCATCTGCATGCCAAGGATCTGGGTTCACTGAACACCGGTTCGCTGGTGTATTACCGTAAAATTCCGGTCGGTAAGGTTTATGATTACGATATTGAAAGTGGCAATGAAGGCGTGACTATTGACGTACTGGTCGACAAACGCTTTGCAAATCTGGTCAAAGAAAATACCCGTTTCTGGAACGTTTCAGGCTTTAAGGCAGATTTGAGTCTGAGCGGAGCGAAAGTTCAGATGGAAAGTCTGGCAGCACTGGTGAATGGCGCGATCGCTATGGATTCCCCGAATGACGGGAAACAGGCAAAAGCCGATCAGTCATACGTGCTCTATCCGGATCTGGCGCAAAGCCAGCGTGGTGTGGAAATCAATCTGGATTTACCCGATGGTAACGGGCTATCCGAAGACCAGACACCACTGATGTATCAGGGCTTACAAGTCGGTACGCTGACCAAAATCACATTACAGCCGGATAATAAAGTCACCGGTAAACTGACGGTTGATCCTTCAGTGCTCGACATGATGCGTACCGGCACGCGCATTGAAATGAACAGTCCGAAAATCAGCCTCAATAATGCCAATCTCAGCCAGTTGCTGACCGGTAATACGCTGGAACTGATCCCCGGCGATGGTGAGCCGCAAAAGCATTTTGTGGTGCTCGACAGTAATCAGCGATTGTTGCAGAACCCTGACATACTCAAAGTTCAGCTGATTGCACCGCAGAGTTACGGTATTGATGCGGGACAGCCCATTAAACTTTACGGCCTCAACGTCGGTACGATTATTGACCGGACGCTAACAGATGAAGGCATTGTGTTTAATGTTGCTATCAAGCCGGAATATAAAAACTTGCTGCATAAAGACAGCAAGTTTGTGGTCAACAGCCGCGTTGATGTGAAACTGGGTGTCGATGGTATGGAAGTCCTTGGTGCCAGCGCTCAGGAATGGGTCGATGGTGGTGTGCGTATTATTCCAGGCACCAAAGGCGCACCTGCACAAAAATATCCGCTTTACAGTAATGCCGAAAAAGCTGCCGAAGGCATTCAGGGCGAGCAACCGGGCGCCACGCTGACACTGACCGCTAAAAGCCTGCCTGATGTTCAGACAGGTTCAGTCGTGCTTTACCGGAAATTCCAGGTAGGCCAGATAGTCAATGTCCGTCCTAAAGCCAATGAATTTGAAGTTGATGTTTATATTCAGCCGCAATATCGCAACCTGCTGACAGAGAAGACCATTTTCTGGGCAGAAGGTGGCGCTAAAGTACAGCTCAACGGCAGCGGGCTGACCGTTCAGGCCTCACCGCTGGATCGCGCGCTTAAAGGCGCTATCAGCTTCGATAATCTTGATGGCGTCACCGCCAGCAAAGGGGCGAAGCGTGTTCTGTATGATTCAGAAACTTCGGCACGCGCAGTTGGCAGCCAGATAACGCTGAATACTTATGATGCCAGTAAGCTTTCCGCCGGCATGCCTATTCGTTATCTGGGCATCACCATCGGTCAGGTGGAGTCGCTGAAACTGGATCCGCAACTGAATCAGGTTTCCGCCAAAGCCGTGTTGTATCCGGAATACGTTGAAAACTTTGCCCGTCGCGGCACCCGGTTCTCAATCGTTTCACCGGAAATTTCCGCCGGTGGCGTCAGCAATCTCGATACGCTTCTCCAGCCCTACATTAATGTAGAAGCAGGCAAAGGCGCGCCAGCGCGCAACTTTGATTTGCAGGACTCCACCATCACCGACTCGCGCTATACGGATGGCCTGGGTATCGTGGTCGATGCAGCCGAAGTCGGTTCATTGCAAATCGGCACGCCGGTGCTGTTCCGCGGAATTGAAGTCGGTACCGTATCTGGCTTCTATCTGGGCGCCATGGCGGATCGGGTGAATGTGACGCTTCGTATCAGTAAAAAATATCAATATCTGGTGCGGGAAAACTCCGTGTTCTGGCTGGCCTCTGGTTACGACCTGCAATTCGGTCTGACCGGTGGCGTGTTCAAAAGCGGCACATTCCAGCAATTTATTCGCGGAGGTATCGCCTTTGCGACGCCGCCAACCACGCCACTGGCGCCGAAAGCCGCCAACGGTAATCATTTCCTGCTCAATCCTGAAGCACCAAAAGACTGGCAGAAATGGGGAACGGCAATCCCGAGAAATTAACCGATATTATGTTGATCAGGGCCACCTTCGGGTGGCCTTTTCTTTATCAGGCAACGCGCGCAGCCCTCTCATCACGGGTAAATATGGTAAACTCCGCGGCAGAAAATCTTCTTCAGCTCTGGAACCTCACCTTTGTCAAAGCTCACTACCGCCAGCACTTTTACTGATAAATTACCCGCCGCTTTTCTGGAAGCCACACGCGCAGTCATGCCCGCTGAACTGAGCATGGACGATTTTATTGCAGCCTGCCAGCGCCCTCTCCGCCCCAGTCTGCGGGTGAATACCCTGAAAATAAGCGTGACGGATTTCCTTGAGCTTGCCGGCAATTATCAGTGGGATTTGGAGCCTGTGCCGTGGTGTGCGGAAGGTTTCTGGATAAACCGCAACGTCCTGGACGATACACGTCTGGGCAATGCCTTATCGCATCTGGCCGGCCTTTTCTATATTCAGGAAGCCAGTTCCATGTTGCCGGTCACGGCGTTATTTGCCAACGATACCCAACCGGTTCTGGTGATGGATGTGGCTGCTGCACCCGGCTCTAAAACCACGCAAATCGCGGCGCTGATGGAAAATCAGGGTGGCATTATTGCCAATGAATATTCCGCCAGCCGCGTCAAAGTGCTGCACGCAAATATCAGCCGCTGTGGCGTCAGTAATACAGCGCTGACTCACTTTGACGGACGCGTATTTGGTGCTGCTCTGCCTGAAACGTTTGACGCTATCCTGCTTGATGCGCCCTGCTCCGGCGAAGGCGTTATCCGCAAAGACCCTGACGCCATGAGCAACTGGTCTGAAAACAGCGTGACTGAAATTGCCTCGACTCAGCGTGAACTGATCGACAGCGCGTTTCATGCGCTTAAACCTGGCGGTGTTTTGGTCTACTCCACCTGCACCCTTAACGCACAGGAAAACCAGCAGGTCTGTCAGTGGTTACTCGATACCTACAGGGATGCAGTTGAAGTGGAGTCGCTGGCTGAGTTATTCACAGACGCCGGTAAAGCCGTCACACCGGAAGGCTATTTGCACGTATTTCCGCAGGTTTATGACAGCGAAGGTTTCTTTGTCGCGCGCTTTCGTAAAACCGATTCTGTTCCGCGTCTGCCAGTCCCGGGATATAAAGTGGGGCGTTTCCCGTTCTCGCCACTTTCCCGTCAGGACAGCGCCGAAATTATCAAGGCTGCGGGTCTTTCAGGGCTTTCCTGGCCTGAGAAACAATACACATTATGGCAGCGTGATAAAGAAATCTGGCTGTTCCCTGCTGTGCTGGAACCTGTTTTTGGCAAAGTCCGTTTTTCCCGTATCGGTGTGCGGCTGGCGGAGCGTTTTCCGAAAGGATTTCGCTGGCAGCATGAAGCTGTGGTGGCTTTCAGTGTCAAAGATGCCAAAAACCGCTTTGAGATAAATGATGAACTGGCACAAAGCTGGTTCCGTGGCGTCGATATCTATCCGGAGGATACGCCCCCCGCTGACGAATGTCTGGTTACCTGGCTTGGTCAGCCCTTGGGATTGGCAAAACGCATCGGTAGTCGTATTAAAAACAGCCTGCCGCGCGAACTGGTGAGAGACGGTGCGATACGTCCGCAGACATTGCCGAACGATTAATCAGACTTAACTTTCCCGCAATCTTCTGTGCCAGAGGAGCATTCCGACGGCGCAGAATATGCTGCTTAACCGTCATTAATACCGATAAAAACACCTGATAACGGCATTTCTGTGAATACTGTGCAACTGAACTTTTAGGTGAAATCACGGTGCCAAAGTGTATATAACAATTAGCAGAAGAGCATTTTATGCTTCATATATCGGATAGCGACTTATATTATCAAGAAAGGTTTATTGAATTATAAGTAGGAATAATCCTATCGTGGCATGTATTATTGCCATCAAGATAACATTGTCAGTGATATATCATTTTCAGATATAAATCTTAATGCCTGATGTTGAGTAAAGACCTGCCAGTCGGAGAAGTATCATGTCGGATGAAATGAAACTCGAATCAGCAGATGGGCTGCTTTTGCAGCAAATGGCCAGTCTGCGTGACATTATCGATAACAATTCTGACTGGATCTGGGAAGTCGATGCGCAGGGGCGTTATGTTTTCTCCTCCAACAAATGTATCGAGTTCCTGGGCGTTCCGCCTGAAAAAGTATTAGGTAAAACCCCTTTCGATTTCATGCCTCCGGATGAAGCCCGCCGCGTTGGCGAGCAATTTGCTGCCATCGTTGAGCGTCGTGCCCCTTTCGGTGGATTACTCAACCGTAATATCCGCCCGGACGGCACTGAAGTCATTCTCGAAACCAGCGGTGTTCCGCTCTTTGATGATGAGGGGAACTTCCGTGGCTATCGCGGGATTGATCGCAATCTGACCAGCCTCGATCAGGCGCCGGGTCAGCGTCTCTTCCAGCTTGAAACGATCTATTCCAATGCGCCGGTTGGCCTGTGTTTCATTGATTTGCAGATGCGATACGTCACGGTCAATGACGCAATGGCCACTATTATCGGCCTGCAACCCTACGAAGCGATCGGCCGAAAAGTCGGCGTTTTCCTGCCAGGGCTTTCCCCTCTGCTGAATAATGCGCTGGAACTGGCCCAGCGTAACGAAACAACACCCGATCGTGAGTTTTCCGTTCCCGGAAAAAATCAGGTTTTCTTCGTGCGTATTAAAGCGGCTTATGATGGTCAGAATCAGCTGAATGGCCTTTCCGTCGCGATGACTGACATTACCAGCCTCAAACGAATGGAAAGAGCCCTGCGCGAAAGCCAGGAGCATTATCGCAACATGGTTGAGCTTAACCCGCAAATCCCGTGGACAGCCGATCCGCGCGGGATGCTCAATGATGTCAGTTCACGCTTTCAACGGATAACCGGCATGACCCGGCAGGATATTCTGGCCGACAAGTGGATCCAGAGTATGCATGTGGAAGACCGCCGCGCCGCCGTTCAGACCTGGGAACAATGCCTGAAAACAGGCGCGCCGCTGGATATTGAAGTCCGCTTTTGTCACGTAGATCGCGGCTGGAACTGGATGCGTATCCGCGCAGCAGCCAGCTATGCCTCCGATGGCTCGATTCAACGCTGGTACGGTACCGCCGAAGACGTTCATGAACGCAAATTGCTGGAACTGAAGCTGGTCAAAGCCAACCGCCGGCTGGAAATCCAGGCACGCACAGATTCACTGACCAAACTGCCTAACCGCCGCGAGTTCAAAAAAGTGCTCAGCCATGAATATATGCGCGCCAAACGGAACCGCACGCCGCTGACCGTAGTGATGATCGACATAGACTACTTCAAACACTTTAACGACCATTACGGCCATCTTTCCGGTGATGCCTGCCTGCGTTTAGTCGCACGCACCTTGCGCAAATCACTCAAACGCAGCACTGACGTCGTGACACGTTTTGGCGGTGAAGAGTTCGCTGCCATTCTGCCGGATACTGACCTGAAAGGCGCATGGATTGTCGCACAACACATTATGGAATCGATTGAATCGCTGGGCATCAAGCATAGCTTCAGTGAATTTAACCGCGTCACCATCAGTCAGGGGATTGCGACTTATATGCCGGACCAGGATCCAGGCATTGAAGATCAGTCGGATATCGTCAGTGCCGCAGATGAGGCCTTGTATCTGTCCAAAAATAATGGCCGCAACCAGATTAACGCGATGCCTGTGTCAGTAAGATTTAATCAGCTTTAATCCTTTTCTGAGCCGCTGCATCTAGCATAAGGCGGCTCCCGGCATTTTAACACCGCCCACCCGGTTCAAAATCCTGCCTCTTCTCGTCATCCATAAAAAAGAATATCCGCAAAAATTCGGGTGGCGCTTTTTGTGCTGTCTACTATTCTCAAATAAGGTAGACCAACTGGTCATACCTGATGTCATTGAAATGGCTTACTTCATTCTGGCGAGGAGTATCAGATGGGAAAATCGATTATCCGGATTGGCAGTTACGAAATTGACGATGCACATCTTTCAACGCCTGAAGCAAAAGGCGGCGATAAGGTGCATATTCCGTGCAAATCAGACCCTGATTTGTGCATGCAGCTTGATGCCTGGGATGACCACACCAGCGTTCCGGCAGTCCTCGATGGCCGTCATTCTGTGTTGTATAAAGAAAAGTACGACGAACAGAAAGATGAGTGGATCATGCGACTGGAGTAACACAGCGTGGCGAACGGAACTGAGTTCGCCACGCCGCTTGCGGTCGGACGGCGTGAGTCACTGTTGAGGTTGAGTTTTTTTGACCAGAGAGATACCCCGCCCGGCAAAAAAGCGCGCGAAAGTTTCCACAGGTAACGTGACATCCTGTTGGGTAGAAACATTGTGACCAGAAGGATTATGAAAGGTCACAGTCTGAGCATCCGCTCGCGTTACCAGCACCAGATGACCGCCTTTGTGCGGGGGTGTGGAGTCCGGGATACGAACCGAAGGATGCACCGAAGCAATAAAAAACCGGTGTTCCTGCAGTTGACCGGCAATTTCTTGTGCCGAGATATCTACCTTCACCTGAGCTTCAAGCCCCAACTCCTGCCGGACATATTCAACAAAAGGCGCGTAGATCAGCCCCTTAATGTTGTCACCCTCGCGAATATATGCCCCGTAGGACAAGCTGCGGTAGGTCAGTTTCAAAACAGGCACTACTTTGCCTGAAACAGCGGCCAGCACCATTTTCAGGCAACACATCCCGCAAACATGGTTTGCCCACTCAATAAATTCCTGCTGATCTGATGCGCCGGACTGAGGCCACAAACTGATATCACTGAGTTTGATATCTCCGGCAATAATCCCGGCCGCACAGTCAGGATCTTCCCACTGGTTAAAATAAGGGACTGCGGAAGAAGCAGAAAACGATGGCTGATTAACGGACATGACGTATTCCTGGTCGAACACTGAAAACATCAGGTTGATCATTTCACTGACGAATGAAAAGGCCTGATTTCTGCATCAGGCCTCTGGAAGGGTTTAGAACTTTTCAACCATCCGGAACTTCATGAGTAACAGAGGCATAGTCGGTTCAAACATTTCATATTCCTCAAAGAAACGCTGGTGCTCTTTGCGCCAGTATTCCAGCGTCCGGTCACCTTCTCCTTCTTCCCAGGCATGTTGTTCTGTTACCTGATCAAAAGGCACTTGTTTCACTTCGGTCAGTTGCACGGCACACACCGGATTATTGCGGCCATCAACTACCACAAAGATTTCACCCGGCTCAGGTTCAGGATCATCATCAAGATTTGAACAGGTGGCGGTTTTTGTGCCAGCAATAACGCGCTTAGCCAGTTCGTCAGCTGACGATTCAGTATCACCAAACGACCAGCGCTCTGCGTCCCTGTATTTGAGTGGGATCTGCGGAATCATAATTTATCCTTTCAATTGAGATAGTTCACTGCCATTACAGTTAAACATTAGCACAAAAAAACCCGCCGCAGCGGGTTTTGCAAGCCGGAAAAGTGTCTTAAGGTTTGCAGTTTTCCGGCATTGTCGCCGGCCACTGACGCGCGCTACCAGCGCCATATAAGACGCTAATACCACATTCCTTATCAACACGCGCCAGAGGTTTACCCGTTTTGTCGATCATCATCGACATGGCCTGTGTGGAAACGACCGCCACTCCGCTGTCAAACGGCGACGCGGCGCTAAACACCGGTACCACCGCGAAGTTGCCCTGCGCATCGACATAACCATAATTACCGTCAGTTTTGGCGAATGCCAGCCCGTCGACAGGCAAACCTAAATCAGCGTAAGAGACGCCATCAGTCTGTTTACCCTGCCCGTTAATCCAGGTTTTTGTCCCATCAGCACGCGTCAGTACGGCATGATCATCGACCATCTGACTGGCGTGACCCTGAACCGTGAGAACCAGTTTACCGGTATTATCGACATAACGTGTCGCAGGCTCGTTGTCCTGCGGATCATAGGACACAGACCAGCCGCTCTCTGGCGGCATGCTCCACTGCCCTTCCGGCATGGCTGCCACGCGCACACCTTTGTCATCAATCAGCTCATAGCCTGCTGGCGTTGAGCGCAAGGCCCGCCCTCGTACAAAAGCAGAACTCCGGCTTTCACCCACAGGTTGAATTTGCCATTCGCCTTGCGCAGACAGATATCCTTGCTGAGGCTGGCGCGATAATTTGACCCAGTCGCCGAGCGCACTGATACGTGTCTGCTGCTCATGAAGCTGAATATTACCTTTAGCATCCAGAAGCCAGGACTGACCGGCCGCAGAAGTAGCCAGAATACGCCCGTCACTAAACTGATTTACGGTGAGTCCGGCGACAGGTGCAATTCTTGGTTGCGCGTCATTGCCTGTGATTTCTGCCAGAACAGACGATTCAGATTGTCCGTCGGTTGCAGGTTGCGTCAGTAACCAGAGGGCGGAGTTAATGCGGCGGGCCTCAGCATATTTCGGCGTTACAACCACTTTCCCCTGACTGTCGAGGATCCCCCACAGCCCCTCCGGTGATTTGAATGCGGCCAGCCCCTCTGAGTAATCGCCTACATCCTGATACGCCGGTTGCAGGACAGTCTTCTGACTGATGACGTCGTAGATGCCCCACAACGCCCCCTCGGCTGCCGTTTCACGATAGCGGAACCAGCCATTGCCGAGGGATTCAATCTCAAACACGTTCGGCAAATCATAATGCTTACCGGCGTGATCAAGTGCGGTCAGTTTTCCATTCAGATAGTCCAGAGCGTAACCCTGCACAAAAGGAGAAATATTATCTTCAGTCAGCGGGATAATAACCTTGCCCTGCACATCCACCACGCCAGTGCCATCGGCTGTTCTCACGATGAACTGACCGATGTTATTGCTGCTGTCAGCAGGTTCAATATCCTGCCATTTAGTATCAAGCTGAAGGGTGCCATCCGGACGCAGGAAACCCGCGCCATTTTTGCTGTCAGTATTACCAGGGCGCACCAGTGCAAGTGCCTGTGGCGCTGAAGCTGTATCAATACTGGCAGTCAGAGGTTCGATACGGCTGCCTTCCAGAGTGCTGATACTCTTCTGATTCAGCAATGCCTTGCCTGTGGCATCAACCACATTCACCACATCACCTTGATCATTGCGCAACCACAAACGGTGATCTATTACTTCAGCACTGGAAATTTGCGCCAGCCAGCCAACATTCTGAGTCCCGCCTATGACTCCGCCAGAAGGAGCAACAATGGCATTCACTTTTTTCTGCTCACCTTTGGTCGTTATCAGGAACTCACCGGTATTCTGCTCCCAGGGCTCACTGCCTGCAGGCAGCGTAATGGCTTGTTTTCGCCCCGGCACATATAAAGTCAGAGAGTCTTTGCTGGCAGGATTTAAAACATAATCCCCTGAAACCCGAAGTGCTGCCGCTCCGGCTTCGTTGAAAGTGGCAATCACAGCGGCGGAATTATTCAGCAATTTGATGCCATCGGCCGTTTTCGCCAGCCAGAAGGCGCCCGTTTCCTCGCTGACAGTAAGATATTTCTGCTCGTCCTGACTTCCGTCAGTGCGGATTAAAGTCATTCCATCCGCTTTTTTCGCCAGTGCGACAGAAGGATTACGGGGATCCAAGGTGATGGACGTGTACTGTGGCTGAACACGCCAGGTCAGATTCCCATCCACAATGCCATAGCCTTTTGTGGCATCGACCGCAATGAACAGATCATCGGAACCAAACGGCTCAACCACTTCCATTTTGTCCGTCGCCACATGGCGTACACCGTCTGGTGAAAGTAGTACGCTGTTAAATGTCAGGCTGAGGCGGGCAGGAACGCCATTACTCAGGACAGCATCATCAACCAAATCATCAAGTGCTTTACCGACCTGAATACCTTTACGATCAATAATCTGGGATTTTCCGCCCACCTTCACAACGGCCAGACCGGCTTCTGTAAAGGGTTGTACGCTGTCAAAGGAAGGCTGAATCATCCAGTTGCCGGTCAGATCGATATAGCCCCATTTTCCCTGCTGCATGGCGGCAGCGGCACCGAAGTGGTAATCCCCGACCTGCTCAAAAACAGGTTTGATAACGAGCTGCCCCTGATTATCCAGAAACCCCCAGCGCTCATCCGTTGCGTCAGCTGCGGATAAAAGTACGGCAGCACGCCCTTCACGCACATCGCGGATACACAAATTTTGCACTAAAGGCAGCGCAGCGCGTAGCTGGATATCGGCTCTGGAAGCGGGCAATGGCGCCGAACATCCCGGTGCTGATTCAGCCATTACAGGTTCAGCCGCAACAGCCGAGGCAGTCAGCGTCAAAAAGGCCAATGTGCTACCGGTGTTCAATGCGCAGCGGAGTGCGTGACGTAGCCTTGAAGGTTTGCTGACAATCATTAATTACCCCCGGAACCGCAAGTGGGTGCTTTAGCAGGCCAAAGATAAGCACCTTTCGCATCCACGATGACGCGCTGATTACAACGCACCTGAATTTTTGCCTGTACATTCCCGTCGGCATTCAGCAAATTCACCACACCCTTGCCACCAGCCCACGCACGCTTCTCACTAAAATCGGTTGCCCAGTCAAATTTAGGCAAAACAGCGAAACGGCCCGTGGTATTGATATAACCCAGCAGGTTTCCGTACGTTGATTTTTTCACGGCAGTCGCAAAATTATTACTCATCGCACCCACCTGATCGAAGTAAGCACCAATCAGCTTCTTGCCTTGCTGATCGACAAAACCATAAAGGCCTTTCTGATCACGCATAGGAATAACACCTGAACTGGCTTTGTCGGCCTGCAGACTGTCAAGCCCGGCGAAGCGCTGGATTTCATTGCCGTCGTTGTCATACAGAACGGTTTCACCTTTCTCGTCATCATTCATGACAAGACGCATCATCGAATTAAGCGGTTGCGCCTGTTCGAAGCCCTCTGCCGAAGCGCCGTGGTCACTTATCAGCATAGTTCGCCCGTCGCTGACAGCACGGCTTAGATTCAGAGGTGCGATGAAATTAAATTCAGCCGTGTAAAGCGGCTGAATTTGCCAATGACCCTGGCTGTCAATCGCGCCGTAATGTGGCGCGAAACTCAATTTAATCCAGTCACCTTCTACAGAACTCGATGAAGCGTTAATGGCTTTACTGACAGGGGAACGCCCGGCGTTATCCAGTAAGGCCACGCCCCCTTCGGAAGGTTGAACCAGCCAATGGTTCTGACCGACAGCTTGCGGTCTGGCGAGTAAATCCGTCGCTAACGCCAGCCCGCTTTGGGCACTATAAAGACTGTAATGGCTGGCGATTGCACCACGTTCTCCAGGCTGATCATTATCAGAAAGAGTAAACGCATCCTGACCAATATATTGGAATTTACCGCTTCGCTCCGCATCCGGGGCTATCGCCCAGGAGCCATTAGCGCTGAGAACGCCCCATCCTTCATCCGTTTTAGCCAGGGCATAACCTTCATTGAAGGCATCGATTTCAGTGAACTGTGGTGCCGCCTTAATACTTTTGCTCGCGATATCCCACAAGCCCCAGCGCTGCGCTTCTTTTTCACCCTCGGTGTAATAAATCAATCCTGAGGATAAACGCTGAGCATTTTTCTGAATGTCTGCCGGTACCTCGATTGCATTACCGTTTCGGTCAATCAGATGTTTAACATCTGTATTATTGGCATTCTCTACAGCCCAGGTGTAATCACCCTCGAACGGAGTGATCTGGGTATACACCGGCTGAATAACCCACTTACCTGAAGCATCGACAGCACCCGTTTTTTTAGTTTGAGTGTGGATGATAAGCGGCGCCTGAGAACCGGAGATTTCTAATGAAGCCCATTGAGGATCAGACAAAACATTACCTTGCGAGGTAAGAATGGCAGGCGGTTTGCTGGCATCCGCGGGGGTCAGAACCGCCCATGGGAGACTGTGTGCCACATCGCCGTTTGTTTCTGGCAGTGCAGTGACATCATCTGTGATCGCCACTGTACCCAATGGCCGCAGCTGGTAGTCTTTGAGAGCAGTAAGGGTGGCATCATTGAGAAGCGCTACACCATTGTTGTCATAAATCTGGGCGACTTGTGGTGCCTTGCCTTCAGTTTGCATAACCCAGAGATGATTTCCCTGCTGCAGCACTTGCGGCTTATTCACTTTCAGCGAAACAATCTGATTATCTGCACCGATGATAACAATGCCCTTGCTACCCGTACCCAGCGTTGCTTTTCCCCAGACCAGAATGTTTTCAGACTGATCAGCAGGAATATCCTGCACTTTCTCCAGCTTGCTGCTGAGTAACTGTTTATTGTTATCATTCCCCGTCACCAGCCAGCTGCCGGAAGCAAGCGGTCGAACAGATTTGTATTGCTCTTTATTTAACGCAACACCCTGACGATCCACAAATGACCAAAGATTCTTGGTTTTTACCGCAACTACGTCACCATTAAGTTGTGGTTCATCCCGCGTTTTAAGCACCATCGGGTTTATCGCCCAATCACCGTTCTCATCGAGATAGCCCCAATAACCTTCTTCTGAAGAATCACGTTTTTTGGCGGGGATTAACCCTGACTGCGGCAAATCGAGCGCCATAACATCATCAGGTAAAGAAAGAGAGCGATCGGTGGAGGCATTCCACAACGCAGGTGACACCTGAGTTTGTACACTTGCCAGGGCCTGACCGCCGGCAAAACCACGGCTGTCGAGTGCAACGGCAAATGGCAGCGTTTTAATCACTGCGCCTTTTTTGTCTATGAGCGCCAGACGATTATCTGTCACCACTAACGCAGTCCCTTGGGCGTTAAAATCTGTAGCACGCGTAAAGCGCGGCTCGATAACCCAGTGGCCTTTTTTATCGATATATCCGAACTGGTCGCCTTTTTTCACCGCAGCCAGGTCGTTAACAAAACCCCGCGCTTCCCTGAAATCAGGTTTGATGACCATGTGCCCGGTGGTATCCACGTAGCCCCACTGTGGTTCACGCGAAAGTCCGACCTGAACAGGCGAAAGCCCTTGCTGGAAAGGTAGCTGACAGTCTTTGGCGGTTTTTGCATTGCCACATGCCCGTAACTGCGCGTCGTCCGCATGTGCCGGCATGGTAAAAAAAGCATTCAGAACCAGGGTTAACGCACTGAAATTTCTGATGTATTTAAATTTTTCGGAGCAATTCATCCGATGCCCTTATAACTGGATAAAATAGGAAAGTGTTGCGCGCGCTTTTTCTTCATCACCCGCAAAATGGGCGTGTGAGACGGTAATAAATCCGATAATAATCAATTTCAAACGCGCGCACATGTTATACGCCTATAGGGTGTCAGCTTGTGAAAGAAAAAGCAGCTAATTTATTACTCTGTAACGAATGAATACACTTCATCACTGCATCCAAAGGTACCCTACAGATGTTACCATCCGATTTGATTCAGCACATTCCGTTAACCTCATAATTACATTTTTACTTCTTTCTTAAAAATAGGATCATTTTTGGTTACAGGCATAAAAATGGCGAATTATTAATCTCTGAAAGATTCTTATAACTTTTGATTAAAGTCATTCTTTCCCCAGCTTTTGTCTGGTTTTATAGATAAATGAGCGTTGTGTGACCAATATCACTCCCGGTCTGGGTGACGTAAAACCTGGCAGTGTTCGGTTACAGCGTATTTCAGGTGCTTTATCTAATTGGGGAAAAGTCATGCCTATTGTTCGAGCCAGACTGAGTCTGTTTGGTGGCGACACTGTCGTCATACGTTGTTCAGAAAAATGTCACATACACCTGATGTGTGAAAGTGAAGTTGAGCGAAAAGGACGTCACTCTGGTTTCGGCGATATTTTGACAGTTAATGATCAGAATACGGCTTATGTAGGTATCCCCTACAAAGGTGTCTGGAGTGTCCTCATCGATTCCAAATGCGACTCTCTGGAGCATTCAATCAGCTACCTGCCAGCCTGATCACCTTCTTATAAAAAAGCCTTCATTTCTTTTAATATTTTGCTCAGGCGAATGGAAAACCATTTGCCTGATCTTAAGACCTCGCAATCCGACGTTTTGCAGCTGATGAAGTTACAGACATCAGGGAATACCGTCCACGGTCAAAGTTGATTCTTGCGTAACGTCGCGTAATAAACTTTAGCTCGTTACATCAGTTACATAGCGTTATTGAATTGAACATTCCACATATCTGAAAACCTCTTTCCAGGCCTGATTAATTGATTGCAAGCGGTGATTCCACATTGCATTCTGTCTAATGTAACGACGTGGCGCCGGTCAGTTCACCGGATTTTTTTCAGGCAAAAACAGATATCTAAAAATGAATAATAAATCACTTTGCACCATCGCTGACGTAGCCGACCTTATTCCAGAGCTGCGTAAAGTTCGCCAACACTTACACCAACACCCGGAGCTCTCCAATGAAGAGTCCGCAACGGCTGCGCTCGTGGCTGAAAGATTAGCATCTCTCGGCTATCAGGTGGCAACGGGCATTGGCGGCTTCGGCGTCGTCGGCACAATGACACTTGGCAACGGTTCACGCAGTATCGGGATTCGTGCCGATATGGACGCCTTGCCGATAACTGAACAAACAGGTGTGAGTTACTCCAGTCAGAATCCAGGCAAAATGCATGCGTGCGGACATGACGGACACACAACGATGCTGCTTGGTGCCGCCGAACAGCTGGCGCGCAGCAAAAACTTCTCTGGAACCGTACATCTTATTTTCCAGCCTGCAGAAGAAATTGGTTTCAACAGCGGCGCTGAACGCATGTTGGCTGAACAACTTTTTGAGCGATTCCCGTGTGATGCCGTTTACGGCTTACATAATCACCCGGGCTATCCGGTCGGTAAAATGATGTTCCGATCAGGGCCGTTTATGGCTGCCTGCGACACCGTCAATATCACTATCCATGGAAAAGGCGGTCATGCCGCCCGCCCTCACATGACCGTCGACCCCATTCTGGTTGCCGGCAGTCTGGTTGTTGCCTTGCAGTCGGTCATTGCGCGCAACATCGACCCTAATGAAACGGCAGTGGTCACTATCGGTTCATTGCACTCAGGCCATGCGGCGAATGTCATCCCGGAAACAGCCCGTCTGGAAATGAGCGTCCGCTCGTTTGATCCACAAGTACGTAAAATCCTCAAACAGCGCATTTGTCAGCTGGTGGATAATCATGCAGCCGGATACGGCGCAAGAGCAGAAATTGAATATGTGCCAGGCTACCCGGTGCTTGTGAATCATGATAAGGAAACAGCGTTTGCAACCGAAGTGGCAAAAGAACTGCTGGGCGAAGAAAATGTGATTGATAATCTGCCACCCATTTCAGGCAGTGAAGATTTTGCATATTTCTTGCAGCAAAAGCCGGGGTGCTTCCTTCGTTTGGGTAACGGGGACAGCGCCGTTTTGCACAATCCGGCTTACAATTTTAATGATGAGAGCCTGAGCTTCGGCGCAGCCTACTGGACTCGCCTGGTTGAGCGTTATCTGGCAGATTAACGACCTCACGGCTTAGCGGCAAAATCCGAACCAGCGCATGCCTAAGTGGAAGTGATTCGCATGCGCTGCGTTATAATCCGGACCAATAGAGTTTCCAAAAAACGGACAGCTCTCTGTGAACAATGTATGAATATACTGCGCTTCAATGCCCGTCTGAGGCCATTGTTTCAACACGGTTAAATGGCGACCATCCGCCAGCTCAAATCCCGCGATATCAAGAGCTTCAGCTGTCGCATGTTCACTCAGCCGTGCATCGGGTTTATTGTAAACGTTCCGGCAGGCATAACTGCCCAGATGGTCAATTTTTACCAGCCGTGAACCTAACTCCTGAGAAGCCAAGGGCTTCGCCACCTGCCCGACAAACATCGCACTGCTAAGGGCAAGGCGACAGCTCGCCAGATAGCTCGAACTGAGTCCAACATCCCCAAAACCGCGAACACGAACGGGATCAGTCAGCGGACACCTTCCTCCCATACTCCCTGCATTGCTGAACTGAATAGCGCCTTCAGTTTGAGCACGTTCAAGAGCGGCCAGACATTCGTGAGGATTATTATCCAGCTTTCTTAATTTGTACCTGGTGATCAGATTCGGAGGGTCAGTGATAACCAGCGGGGTGAAAGGATTATATTCAGAAGGCACATGGCGGCTTACCCACGGACCGCAGAAATACGCTGCCGCTAAAATTACAATCAGGCTAACCCAATATCGCATAATGCTCCTTACCCGGTTGTGCCGCAGCAGTCCCTTGATTTATCGAGAGTAATATTATGAGTATAGCGCCTGAGTAAATAATGTTCTGACAGAGTTACAAGTAGGGAAATAAACTTACGAAGGTTTGACATAAATCGACATTGAGTTTGTTACTTTAATTCCCGAAGACTAAGTTTCTTCTCCTGTGTCCACTGTGAACTGTCCTTCATAGTGTGTAAGACCCTCGCAATACCCCTTTCAGCCCGCCCCGAGCGGGCTTTTTTTTAAAACTGAAATCTGAGAGCGCTATTCAGCAATGCCGTGCCCGGTTATTCCATCCGCCTGACATCCGGATGCCTTTCACTGGCCGCCTCATGAAAAATATCCCCCAGCCAGCCGGGAATTTCATCTTCGGTCATCTCGTCAGGAATGATGATGTCATAAAGTCTGGAGAACTTTCTCTCTGCCAAATCCGCACGGAAGACTTGCCATCCACCGGAAGTCTTTTTAACAGCAAGGTGGCGACCAAAAACATTATAAATCAGCATAGAATTCGCCCTGTCAGGTCATGCAAATAGAGTATGAAAGCATCATAGCTACAATGGAGAGAGAAAGTCTAAATTGGGGATACTGAAGGTAAGTGAAAATCGGCTAATTGACTGTTTGGATTGCAATTTTTGATTTGAAAAACAAGCAAAAAAAAGACCGAATACTTACACGGGCATTTAAAATCAATGAGTTAGATAGAAGCATGGCTACAAAATGGCTGCACCCATTTTTAAACTCACTATCTCTGTTGCACTTTGGTGCATGAAGCTAGTATAAAGATATGTGTGTAATATTATATGTTAACAACATAAAAGAAACATTATGAATAATGAAACTATAATTACAAATATTAGTGACAGCGTTTTAGATGAACTTATTAAAAAGATATCTTTTTTAATAAAAAATGGTTTTAATGACTCAAGAAAAATAATTTTCCTTTGTGGCAAAGATAAAAGTGCGAAAGATAGTATACGTCTAAAAATCTCTGAGTTGTTGCTTACAGACAAAAACCTACAATTGGCTTACCCAGAAGATCTTTTTGAAGATGTTTTAGAGGGCCAAGCTAAAAACAGCTTATTAGATCTTGAGGCTCACTTAGCAGATGCTGTCGATTTAATTGTATTAATTCCCGAAAGTCCTGGTTCCTTTGCTGAATTGGGAGCTTTTGCCATGAAGAAAGAACTTGCTGCTAAAATGCTGGTACTAAGACAGAGTAAATACAAGTCAGACAAAAGCTTTATAAATCATGGCCCTATAAGACTAGTTAGAGCGGCGAAAGGGCAAATACTTGATATCCCTAATATATTAAATATTAAGGATAAAGAACACACTCTGCCTATCATAAAAAAAATCAAGAAAATGCTCCCTTCCGGCAGACAGAAAAAATCCATTGACAACATTTTGATGTTTCATGAGCACCTTTTATTGATAGTGTATTTATTTGACAAGGTAACTAGAAAATCAATTAAAATCATTTTAGGGAAAGTATTAGGAAGAGAATTGAATATTCAAGATAATATTGGGTTCGATGCTGCACTACACTCACTCATCAGATCTTCTCTTATTGAGAAAACTAGCGAGGAGTTTATAATTACAGAAAGTGGCTTTAACGATATAAATTTAAAATACTACTCAATAAATGAACTTAATAAAATTAGAATAACAATAATGAATAAACAATTGAGTAGACATAAAAAATTTGTTGATCAATAATCTCGTTACTAGCCCCTAAGCGGGGTCTTGCCGATGTCGTAGGCCTTTAGCTTCATTAGCGAGATTCAGTGGATAGAGAGTTTTTTCCTCTAGACCCACAATTAAGCTTTCCTTTAGGCAACACGATCCAGTAACCACAACTACGAGTGCGTAGTTGTGGCAACTAGGTCGTCTTGCGGATGTAACGTAAGGCCAATCTGGCCTTACGTTACATCAAACCTCAGTCGTTAGGGGCTAGTACAATTTCATTTTTTCAATTGATGGAGCATTTGAATGATTGTCCATAATCAGGGAATCTATACACAGAGAATGCTTTCTTTGCCTCTTTTGCAAAACATTGCAGATTTGTCAACTAGCACAAGATTACCTAAGATTATTTTAGCAAAATACAATCATGACAATTCTAGGTACTATCACCATATTCTGATGCAAAAGAAAACTGGTGGCACGAGGCCAATTGATAGTCCAAATGTTGAACTCAAAGCCATCCAGAAATGGATATTACGTAATCTATTGGTTCGCCTTAAACCATCACCGTATGCGCAAGGATTTGCTTTAGGTAAATCAATTTCTGACAATGCAAAACCTCATGTTGGTAAACAGTATGTCTTATCTCTGGATCTAAAAGATTTTTTTGGAACGATTAAAGCTAGCCATGTTTTCTCAGTGTTCAATTCTGTTGGATACTCAAAAAAAATGTCTTATCTACTAACGTCAATTTGTACTTTAGGTGGATATTTGCCTCAGGGTGCACCAACTTCACCTGCACTATCAAACTTAGTTTGTATAAAACTAGATTATAGAATTGGTAGGTATTGCGAAAATAAAGCACTTACATACACTAGGTACGCTGATGATATCTGTATTTCTGGGAATAAACTGAGTGTCATTAAAAAGGCATGGGAAACTATAAAAAAAATCATAATTGATGAAGGATATACCGTAAATAAGAAGAAGGAATTGCTCTCAGGGCCAAAATCAAGCAGGAAGGTTACAGGGTTAGTTGTGACTCCCGAATTGGGTATAGGGAGAGAAAAGTATAATTACTATAGAAAAAGAATTTTTATTGAATTCAAAAAGAACCCCATTGAATCAGACTCCGTGATCTCAGGAATTCTTTCTTTCGCCAAAAGTGTTGATACTAAAAGGCATAAAAAATTATCTAGTTATTATCATAATCTAATAATGAAAACACCTAGTATGTTGTAAATCCGCCAATAATCACCCCAACTGGTTCAATGTCCTTAATATAACAATCATAGTTTTTCCCATTGCTACTGACATTGATTTTATTTCCAGGTTTTCTAATAATTGAATAAATATTCTTAACACCATCAATGTTCAAAACCCACAACCCATCTGAGATGTCATGATATTTTAGGTTTACTAACCAATTATCCTGTCCTTGCTTTATGAAAATTAATCCTTCGGGGTTGTCAATTTTCGGCATAAGAGACTTATCTAAAACTAGTGTAGTTCTAGATTCAAACCTCCCCAAATGTAATATTTCTTGCGGTATTCTGAAAAATTCATCTTGCGAAATTACTTCAGTACCACTTTCACTTGTCGGCTCCCCCACTCCTGTAGATATCCATCTTAGCGAAACACCAGTATCCAGTGTACAAGCAATTACCATGTCTGCCGGGAAAAATTCTCGCCTAATCCATGTGCTTATGGTGCCTGTAGAAATACCAAAATATTCACTCAACTCCTTTTGCGTTTTGAACCCATATGCTGAAAGAATTCTTGATAAAACAGGTTTTCCTCCAGAAGCAAGCATCCGATCAAGTAGTTGCTTTCCTCTCAGTGCAGGACTAAGTTTCGATCTATCAAACAACTTAACATTTGCATTTGCAAACTTCCCCGTCATCAGCCATTCAAGATCTGCCCCGGTATCAAGCGCACACTTGATAATAGGATTACCTGGAACGCTGCCACGCTGAAGCCAGCCGCTTATGTTATTGGCCGGAATAGCAAGCGCTTCCGCTAAGCTTTTCTGAGAGCTCACTCCATAAGCCGTCATTAATCTGTTCAGGATTTCCTGACTATCCATCTTTTCGCCAATCATAAATGCACCGAAGTGATAAAAAAACATTTACCAAATCGCTTTTACGATCCAAAGTGACAACACACCACATGTTACACAGTAGAACTCAAACGACAGAAAGGAGATTTTGCTTTATGTCTCATCAGAATGCAATTCAAGTACCTACCGATAAGACGCCGTTATCTAAGGAACTCTTAAATTCCGTAGTATCCCAGTTGCTACCGGCCTTGGAGTCAGCCCTGTCTGCAACTATCGTTAACTCAATAAGTTTGCAACTGACTACTCTCGCTACGTCCCCGACAATTTCTAAGAAAGATTTTGCTGCAATTAACGGCATCAGCTCCGCAGTCCTCGAAAATGGATCGCGAATGGCGTAGTCCTGCTTGCACCAACGCCTTCTACCACAATCACCCAGCAACGCAAAAACCGAAAAACAGGTCAAATGCAAACTGTCGTTATGGAACGTCATGGCAATGCCCTGATCAATCTTGAGGCCTGGCGCGAGAAAAACCGTCAGCAAGCCATCAAGTGCCGCTATATAAATCGTTGAGTCAGATTATTCAAACTCGCAGGGACTAACAATGTTTGATTATCGCGTTTCCAAACACACTCACTTTGACGATGCATGTAAGGCATTTGTGAATCGTCCTAACCTTACCGAACTTTCAGCTCGGATGGGTACTAAACCCCAAATTCTGCGCAATAAGTTCAACCCTGAGCAACCTCATAAACTCACTTGTGAAGAAGTTCTTTTAATCACTGATCTGACTGAGGACGCGACCCTTCTCGATGGCATGCTGGCACAAATAAATTGCCTGCCATCCGTACCGGTCAATGAGATTGCTACTTCTAATCTTTCTACCTATGCACTACAGGCAACTGCCGCCGTAGGTTCTATTGCAACTGATGCAGTGAAAGGTGGCACCGTCAGTTCTCAGCGTCGAATGTCCTTACTCGAAGGTGTTAATGCCGGTATTCGCCATCTGTCACTGATCGGTTTAGTTGTTCAAGGCCGAGTTCAGGCATCCCCTGCCCTGGCATCTGCAGTTGGTGCTATTGCAAGCGTCACGACAAATGGGCTGATGTGAATATGGCTGTTTCTATTGCTCCATTTTTAAAAAAGCAGAGTCCATCTCGCCACTTTGGGCACGGTTGCATCGAGTTGCCAGGTGGCAAGCGTTGGAACCCTTCAATGTCACAAGCCACTGCCCCGCAGGCCGTGAGAAATTCAAAACTGCTTATAAAGCGTCTGTTTAGTTGAGGTGATTATGTCTTTAGTGAATGAAGAACATATTCAAATAGGCAAAAAACATCTTTCCAGAATTAAAGAGATGTTTGATTTCAGAAAGAATGTAGCGCAGGAAACATTTGATACTCAGCCGCTGCATATGCGTAGAACAATCTGTTTTCATGCTGGCTTATCTCGTCGCCATCTTGAGATGAAGTTTGCTGAATTAACGCCGACGGAAAGGCATCAAGTAGTTGCGGCGCTAAATTCTTTGCTTGGTTTAACTGAATCACTGCCGAAATTTATCAGTGATGATGATTGCAAGATAAATATTAAACACTAACCCGTACTCAAACTAATTGGCGTCAGCTCGCCGGGCATTCGTTTGCCCAAAAACAGGAGTTCTGCATGAAAAATATGATTGATAACACCCGTCAGAATATTGTTGGTTTGCCAGTTATGGGCATTGATTTAGCTTCACCAGAACGCGATTACACATCAGTTCTTGATTTGTCGTTGATGCTAGACACTGCTCGTAATGAAGAACGCGCTAATAGAGCGGTGGTGTTTGCCGGTCGCCTGGAAGCGATTGCCAGTTTCATTCTCAAACGTGAAATGACAGGAATTGAAGCTGCTGAAGCACTCCGCATCGAAGCTAACCGAATTCAAAGTGAAGCGGAGCCGTGACTATGGCTGATGTAATTGACACTGCCCAGGAGCGCGCTGATCTCGTCCTTTCCGCCCAAATCCAAGCCGCCCGCGCAACTGTTGCAGGCGTTTCCGCAATGTTCTGCATCGAGTGTAATCGTCCGATACCAGAGGAACGCCGTGCAGCTCTGCCCGGGGTTGAGCTTTGTGTCTACTGCAAAGAACTCGCTGAGTTGAACGCCAGACATTACAGAGTAAATAAGTGATCATTTTCTCAGTGGCGTTACTCATCCTGGCCGGTATCAATGCTGGCTATCTGGTCATTGATATCAAAGACGGTATGTAATGCAGGCCAGCCGCATCACTCCGCAAATTAAAACGCCCGAAGTCTGGGCGTTTCCCTGGAACAAACCACGCCAGGCCGTTTCTGGCCTGGAAAGACCGCTTACCCGTGATGAATACGATCAGGGGCAAGCTGTTTTAATCAGAGTAAAAAACCTCTCTACCGACCTGCAGGAAATTTTCACAGGTCGCCATGCGTATCTGCTGAAAACGCAGGGCATTCATGTCGCCAATAAATATCTGATTTATACCCTTGGCCGCAGCATTCTTCCCCGCGTTGAAGCGGTCAATACCGCACACGCAATGAATATTAAAGCATCCATGAAGTTTATGTCTGAGGCTGACACCTATCACCGGCTGCCGAGCATGAGCGATAAACCGCTGCGTCGCTTCGCTCAGGACATCGCCGGAAAACTGAAAGAAATCTATGAAGACCGTTGTGATCAGCTGCTTGCTCAATACAACGGGGATAATTCGATTCTTTTTGAGGGTGATACTCAGTGCGAGCTGTACAGCGAAATCGCAGGTATGGCACAGGCTTTCAATGTCACGCCGATGTACTGGACAAGGTATTGCAAAGGCAAGCTGGATGCCGTTTCCGCTATCGCCTCCATGTCGCGCCTGGTTAATCCGGATTGGTGGTTACGCCAGTTGAAAGGCCAGCGCACCCGCTGGCGTGAATCTTTGCTGATCGCCATCGGCAAAGTAAACCGCGACGCCTCTCCCTATGCCAGTAAGCAGGCTATCCGTGAAGTACGTGCGCGCCGCCTGTCTAATCTCGACTACCTGAAAAGCTGCGATCTGGAGAACATCGAAACCGGCGAGCGTTTCAGTCTGATCGACAAAGTGATGGCGAGTATTTCAAACCCTGAAATCCGCCGCATGGAGTTAATGAGCACGATCGCCGGCACCGAAAAATATGCCGCTGCAAATGGCGACGTCGGGATGTTCCTGACCATCACCACGCCTTCCAAATATCACCCGACCCGCATGGTGGGTAAGGGCGATAAAAAGCGTGTTCAGCGAAATCACGCCTGGGACAAAGAAGCCTATACCCCGAAAGATGCGCAGCGTTATCTGTGCGGGATCTGGAGTAAAATGCGCACCGCGTTCAAGGATAGCGGTCTGTCTGTTTATGGGATGCGCGTTGTTGAGCCTCACCACGACGCGACTCCGCACTGGCACATGATGTTATTCACAAAGCCCGCCATGCGTCAGCGGGTGATCGATATCATGCGCAAATACGCCATGAAAGAAGACGGTGACGAACGCGGCGCAGCTAAAAACCGCTTTGACTGTAAGCACCTGAACCGTGGCGGCGCGGCTGGCTACATCGCCAAATACATTGCAAAGAACATCGACGGTTACGCACTGGAAGGTGAGCGTGACCACGAAACCGGCGAATTGCTTACTGACTCCGCTGCCGCTGTTACCGCCTGGGCTGCTACCTGGCGTATCCCGCAGTTTCATCCTATCGGCCTGCCTACGATGGGTTCATACCGTGAGTGCCGCCGCATCCGTTCCATCAGTCTGACTGAAACCTTTGACGAAGAAGTGGAAGCCGTTCGCGCTGCTGCTGATGTAGGTGATTTTATGGCGTACATGTCAGCCCAGGGCGGCGCTAATGTGCCTCGCGACGATCAGACTGTGCGTGTCGCCCGCCGTGTGGCTGATGAGCTGAACGCATACGATGAGGAAGTCAAAAAGGTTGTGGGCATTTTTGCGCCTCACCTCGGCGACTCCCACGTTTATGAAACCCGCACAACACAATGGCGGATCGTTTCTTCCGCCGTTGACGTTGAGGTTTTGACCTCAAAAAGCGCCCACGGCGCGCCTCGGAGTCCTGTCAATAACTGTGGGTTGGGAGGAAACAAAACGGCCGCAAATGGGCGCGATAACCCTGCTGGGAGCGTCACCATAGCGAGCACTTCTGACAACTTGCGATTTATTGACTGGACAGACACTGCCGCCGTGAGGGCGATTGTGGCGCGTATACGTGAAGAAACGCCGAAGGTGAGTAAATCACAGCGAAGTTTTGACCCGACTAAAGGCCGTGATGTTGCCCCATCGGCAAGATTGACGCCTGAAGAACGGGCGCGATTGCCTCAGATTGAACAGGAATTGCTTAGACACGATATCAAAGCTCAAAGATGGGAGCTGGAAGCATTAACCCGGGGAGCCAAAATCAGTTTTGGTGATGTTGTGATCCATCATCCCCCTCTTATGGACTGGCAGGAATTTTATGACGACTAAAACTGTTGAAACATTCATCTAAGCTATTGGTTAAAAAGTAACATTCAGTTTTTATTGGAATTTGTTAAGGAATGGTAATATTATACTGTATAAATAAACAGTGCATTGGAGTGAGTAATGGAATCCTCTCATGAGCTAAAGATGGCTTTGATAAAAATCCGGCTTATGGCTGACATCGCACAGTCAGGCCAGTGCAGAAATGACGACTACGCGCTGGTGATGGAAATGATCTCTGATATGGCCGACAGCGTTCTGGATGAAGAAGACACGCAATCAGTGCCGTTTTCTGTTTACGACGATGAAGAATAGCCAGGAACGCGGGCGATCTCACTTTGATAGCTCTGCATGCAGTGAGTGCATGATTTTGCATTGTGATCGCCCTGCTCTTTTCTCCCCGCGACACCAGTGCTGGCGTGGATCACAGTGGATCACGCAACTGCATCAAAAGCGACCTATAAAGCGGGCAGGCGTGGCGGGGATAGCATTGCGCGCATGACATCGTAACTTTATAGTTCTATTATGCAAATTGAGTATTCCACGGATAAAGCAACACAACTTTTTTTGTAAAAGACATGGATATTTAAACAGTATGATTTCTGCCTCTCACTTTCTGATTTAGCTAATATTACAATCAAGCTAGGAGCATTTTATGGAAAAAATTATTAGAGGTTCGGAATGGCATAAATGGGATTTACATGTACATACGCCAGCCTCAGTTCTTAACAATCAATTTGGTACTTGGGATAGCTATGTGACCGAATTGTATAAGAGAGCAATTGCAAATAATATCTCAGCAATAGGAATTACTGACTATTATATTCCTGAAGGCTTTAAAATCCTGAAAGAGGATTATCTTGATTCGCCAGCTAAACTAAGGTCATTATTTAGCGATGATGAGATAGAACAAATACATAAAATATTTGTTTTCCCAAATATTGAATTTAGAATAAAAAAGCTTCTTTCATCTGAAAAAAAAACAGAAGACTGGGGAAATAAATTTAATTATCATTTATTATTATGTGACTCTATAACAGCCGAAGAAATTCAAACAGACATATTAAGCCAACTTAAAATTGAAGTTGATTCTGAAATTGGCTCTGAAGTTGAAACACGACCACTAACCAGAAAAAATTTAGAAGAATTTGGAAAAAGCCTGAAACAACAACATTCAAAATTTAGTGGTTCTGACTTTTTTATAGGAGCATGTAATGCTTCCATAGATGAATCAGCCTTAGCTAGAGTTTTAAATAACAACAGTCGATTCAAGAATAAGTATATGCTTGGAATTCCTAGCGATGAAGATTTAAGTAAAGTAAGTTGGGATTCCCAGAGCCACAGTATTAGAAAGAATCTTATAAAACAAAGTCATTTTATTTTTAGTTCTAATGCAGGAACCATCAACTTCATGCTTGGTAACTATGACAAAGAAAGTCATGTTAAAGAGTTCGGTGCTGTAAAACCTTGCCTATGGGGTTCCGACTCTCACAGTATAGATAAATTATTTTTACCAGATAAAAATCGAAACACTTGGATTAAAGCAGATCTGAACTTCTCAGGGTTAAAACAAGTGATTTATGATCCTGAATCTCGAGTAAAAATACAAGAATTTACTCCTCAGCAAAAGAAAGACTACCAAATCATTAAAAGAGCAAGGTATATTTGCAAAGGTAAAACATTCCAAAGTGAGTGGATAAACTTCAGCGCTGACCTAACAACAATTATTGGAGGAAAATCATCAGGGAAGTCCTTGTTACTATATAACCTAGCCAAAACAAATAACCCAGAAGAAGTTTCCGAAAAATTAAAAATACTAGGGCAAAACTTATACCCTAATAACAATAACTATGATTTTGAAGTTGAGTGGCAAAACGGTGATATTTGTAACTTATCAAATCACAGCGATGCAAAACCTATTACATACATCCCTCAACTATATATTAATCAACTAGCCGAAACAGAGGGGAAAAATGAGCTAAACAGTCTTATTGAGAAAATTCTATGTCAAAACGAAAACTTTAAAAACATGCTCAATATTAAAAATGGCGAAATAAATGACTTAAATAAAAATATAGTAACGAACCTTAGCGACTTATTTACTTGTATAGCAAATCATAAAGCGCTCAAAAAAGAAGTAATTGAAATAGGTGTTAAATCTGACATTGAGAAAGAGATAGCTAACCTTACTAAACAATGTGACGACATTAGGAAAAAATCTGGTTTCACTGAAGCTGAACAAATTACATATGAAAAACTTCTAAAAAGAAAAATTAGTTTAGAAAAGCGTAAAATCTTCCTAAATGAGACGGCTAATTTAACAAATGAGTTGTTAGCTTCTTATCGGATTAGGAGTACTGAGTATATCAGTTCAATGATTTCGGCCATAATCCAAGATGTTAATTACGACTCTAATTCCATTACTTTCTCAAAATATATTTCGAGTATAGAGAAATCTTTGGAAGGGCAATATCAATTCATCTTCGATAAATTTAGTCGAAAAATTGAGAATATTCCTGATATACTGAGTAACATTACTCGCCAGGAGATTATCGTAAATCAATCATTACTACCGTTTAACTCAAAAGTAAAAGAACAGTCCACTTTAAAACTTACCAATGATAAACTTGACGCAGAGAATAAGAGGTTAGCGAAATTTGTTGCAAAAGAAAAAGAGCTTAACAAAAACATCGATAAAGGAAGCAGTATTAAAGAAATAATTAAGACTTCCTATGCACAGTTAATTGATTGCTACAACTATATTAAATGCGAGATAAATGCCCCTAGTAACTCTTTCGATCAAGACATTAAAGTTGAATCAAAAGTTAGTTTCAATGAAGAAAGATTTGTCACATTTTTAGAACTTTTTGACAGACGTGTAAACTTAACTGACTTCCTCAGTGGTTTAGTAAATAACAATGGTGATATTATATTTGATCCTGACACTCATTGTGAAAAAGTATTTAAAATTTATGACAAAGTGAGAATGGAAAAGGAATTACCAAAGGTCAAAACAAACATTAACACCGACGCAATTCTGACATCTTTATTTAATGATTATTTCAAGATAAATTACTACATATATTATAAAAATGACGAAATAGTTCAAATGTCCCCTGGTAAAAAAGGGCTTGTTTTAATGAGCTTACTACTCCACCTAAGCAATTCAAACCATCCAATTCTTATCGATCAACCTGAAGATAACCTCGACAATAGAACTATTTACGATCAATTGAAATATTACATTAGAGCTAAGAAAAAAGACAGGCAAATAATAATGGTAACTCACAATGCAAACTTGGTTGTTTCAACCGACTCCGAGTGCGTTATTGTAGCAAACCAATCTGGCCAACAAATAAATGACGAAAATGATAAATATCAATTTGAATATTGCTTTGGGAGTCTAGAAACAAACTCCCCCCATCGATCAGGGAAAGGCATACTTAATAAAAGCAGCATTAGGGATCATGTTTGCCATGTTTTAGAAGGTGGCGTGAATGCGTTTAGAGAAAGGGAAATGAAGTATGGTATGAAGCATTAAAAAAGAAAGCCACTGTTTATTTTCAGTGGCTTTCTTTATGCATAAAAATATGCCCTTATAATTTTCAAATTTGAAAACCATAAGTTCCGAAGATTATAATTTTACTATTGAACCAAACGTTTAACTCCCTCATCCTCTCCTGCAGCGGCGTAAGTTCGTTCCTCACAAACACCTGAGCCGCCTTCTCCACATCCCCAAACCCTCCAGCATTATCAGGAATGATCCCCATCATCTGCGGCGGAACGCGGTGTGCGCTCAGCAGGTCATCACGGCTGGATTTTTTGATGTTGAAGAAGTCGTCTTTGGTGGCGACTTCACTCAGCGGCAGAATCTGGATGCCGTCCTTTTTGCCGTTCGGCGCATACATGAACAAGTTACGAAAGTTGCCCAGGCCTTTGGTGTCTCTCATAGCCTTACGCATTGAATCAATATCACTGCTGCTTTGCGCGGCGTCGGTCATATACAGGATGTAACCCGCATGCGCGCCGTTCTGGTAATACTTACGGCGGAACAACGTCGCAGCTTCATTCAGCCAGGCGGAATTCAGTGCGCTGAGGTATTCCGGCAGGCCGTAAATCTCCTGGTTAATGTCCGGCTCAATCAGATGAAAGATGCTGCCTGCTGCGAACTGATGCGGTTCCTTCAAGCCCTGCACAAACCAATATGTCCCCTCTTCCACTCCGCGACGAACATACTTAGCCGGCACTGCCTCAAATCGCAGCGGTTCGCCGAGCTGGTTGCGGATAAGTTCCAGGTACGCATTCCCGAACACCAGATAATCCAGCGCAAATTTGCTGAACTCCTGCTGACTAAGCAGCGGATGCGGGATAAACGTCGAGGCGAGGATATTGCGCTTCACATAAATCGGTGAGCTGTGATGTACGGCGGCACGAAGACTACGGGCAAGGCCGTCGAAACTGACCGGCGGCTCATACCAGCGGCCATTGCCGGTGCACTCGATGTAATCCAGAATCTCTCGGCGGTCTAACACCGGCGTCGGATCACCGAAGCTGAACATCTCTGCGCCCTGCTGGTTTTCTGCGGTGGTGGTCTGCGTGGCTTTACGGTATTTGCGCTTGCTCATTTAGTAGAACTCCAAAATGTTCGGGCTTTGTCCGCCATTGGCGGCGGTCAGCGGTTCGTTTAACAGGGCGTGCATGATTGCCCACGCGACGTCGGCATGGCTGGCCTCTTCACTGCGGCTGGCTTCGTAGGTTGAACGGTTGCCGCTGGCGGTCATCGTTTTGCGGATCGCCATAAACGAGGCGGTGATGTCGGTATGGCCGGTGTCATATTCCAGGCGGCCGGAGCTGATGGTGTCTTTTGCTTTGAGTACCAGCGCGGTTTTCACCTCCGGGCTGTAACGGATCTCACGCGCCGCCGGAAAGAACTGCTGAACAAGCTGGAACACACCCTGCCCGATGCCAGTAGCATCGATACCGATGTATTCCACCGCGTAACGATTGGTCAGCTCTTCGATGCTTTTAGCCTGTGCGGCAAAGTCCATGCCCTTCCACTGGTGACGCTCGAGCACGCGGAACTTGCCGCCCGATACAACCGGCGGAGCGATCACTGCGCAGCCTGCACTGTCGCCGGTGTGCGATGGGTCATAACCGATCCAGACGGGACGATAGGCAAATGGCCGTTTCAGGTACGGGTCGAAGTCTTCCCACTCGTCCAGGCTGTCCACCATGCATCCCTGCAACTCGGCGAACGGGAACACCGACGCCTGATCGTCCACGAACTCACACATCAGCAAGTTTTCATATTCGGCGGGGCTGTATTCCAGTTGCAGCTGTTCCAGGTCGAACAAGTTACAGCCACCTGACAGCGCATCTTCCACCGTTACAATCTGCCGCCACTGGCCGTCATCGCACAAGACGCCTTTCGAAAGGTGCGCATGTGTCAGATCCAGATCAATCCTGTCGGCTTTATTGCGGCGGCCTTTGTTGAACAGTTCACCCGACCAGAACGGATAGGCGCTGTGTGCCAGGCTGGACGGCGTGGAAAAATAGGTGCTTCGCCACTTCTTATGTAGCGACATACCGGAAGCCACTTTGCGCAGTTCCTGAAACTTAGGGATCCAGAAGTATTCGTCCAGATAGAGATTGCCGGTGTAGCTCTGCGCGGTGCGGACGTTGGTACCGAGGAAAATCAGCCGTGCGCCGTTCGGCAACACAATCGGATCACCTTTTAAATCGACGTCCACCTGTCGGGCAAAGTCGATAATGTAGTTCTTAAAGACATGCGCCTGCGCCTTACTGGCCGACAGAAAAATCTGATTACGACCGGTGGTCAGCGCGTCAATCAACGCTTCCCGGGCAAAGTAGAAGGTTGCACCAATCTGGCGGGACTTGAGGATGTTGCGGATACGGTGCTGAAGTCCGGCCTGATGCCATCCACGCTGATACTCAAACGACGTTTCAATGAAAATGTCACCAAGTTTCTCAATGGCCTCATCGCTGAAAACATTCTTATCGGGTGCCTTCCGTTCGCCCTTATTGCGGTTGGCAACGTTCGGATTTAAATCAGCCTCGCTGCCGGTATGGTTGTAACGGTTTACCCGTGCCAGGCGTTCAATCTGTCGGCCTAACAGGTCGATCTCTTTGTAGTCCTTCCCCTCCTTCACATCTTTCATGACGAGCTGGATTAGCCGCGCTTCCATGCTGGTTTCCACGCGAGAAATGGGTGCAATAGCCTCCCACTGATCGCGAGTTTTCCAGCTCTGCACGGTCGGCGTTTTTTGGCTCAGCATCTCCCCGATTTGCCGCACAGAAAAACCCTGCCAGTAAAGCAGTGCCGCCTGTCGGCGCGGATCGCTGATGATGGTGGAGTTTGAAATATTCATGCCGCCACGTTACCGGCCAGACAGCCGTTTTTCGCGCTGCCCACGTTGTGCCATCGGGCAACAACCCGCATCGGCTGGCGGCCTGCGGTGACTCTCTGGAAACTAACTCCCGTTCTCAACACTCATTACCGGAGTCAGTCACATGGCAAAGAAAGTATCGAAATGGTTTCGCATCGGGGTCGAAGGTGATACCTGCGACGGACGTGAAATTGATGCTAACGACATCAAACAAATGGCGGAGACGTACAGCGCGAAAGCCTACGGTGCCCGCGTCAATCTGGAGCACATCAAAGGCGTATTACCGACCAGCGATTTCCGCCGCTATGGCGACGTGATCCAGCTGAAAGCCGAACAAATTGATGATGCGGCTGAACCGCTGCTGCATGACAAATGGGCGCTATACGCGATGATCAGCCCGACCGCGGATTTAACGCAGATGGTCGGCGACGGGCAGAAGGTTTACACCTCGATGGAGATCAAACGCAATTTCGCCAATTCCAATAAATCCTACCTGGTCGGTCTGGCCGTCACCGATGACCCCGCAAGCCTCGGCACTGAAATGCTTGAGTTCAGCCGTACGGCAAAACAGAACCCGCTCGCCGGTCGTAAAACCGATCCGGACAGCCTCTTCACCGTCGCCACCGAAGCACTGATTGAGTTTGAGGATGCGCCGGAAACTGCCCCTTCTCTTTTCACTCTGGTGAAACAAAAGCTTTCACGTAAACAGGCGTCAGACGATGCCCGGCTGGCCGATGTTCACGAAGCTGTCAGCGAGGTCGCTCAATACGCTCAGACCGAAATTGATAAGCATGAAACCAGCCTGAACGATCTGCTGAGCCGCGTCGATACCCTGGAAAAATCCACCGCTGCCGAACATGACGCCCTCACTGAATTGAAAGGCAAGCTTGCGCAGACACCAGCGCAGAACTTTAACCAGCGCCCACACGCAACCGGCGGTACAGGCGCTGACGAGACAGTGACCGACTGCTGATCCGACATCTTTAATTCACCCTCAGGAAATAAGTCATGAAAAAAGAAACGCGCTTTAAATTTAATGCGTTCCTATCCCAGCTCGCCAAACTCAACAACGTTGACGTCGGTACGCTGGACAAGAAATTTAACGTCGAGCCGTCCGTCACGCAGACGCTGATGACCCGATTGCAGGAGTCCTCAGAGTTCCTGACCCGTATTAACATCATTCCGGTGGACGAAATGATGGGCGCGAAAGTGGGCGTCGGCGTGACCGGTACGATTGCCAGTACCACCAACACTGACGCCGGTGACGAGCGTGAAACGGCTGATTTCACCAAGCTGGATCAGGAAGGCTATCACTGCACCAAAACCAACTACGACTTCCACTGGATGTACAGCAAGCTGGACTTGTGGGCGCGCTACAACGATTTTCAGACCCGTTTGCGTGACGCCATTATCAAGCGTCAGGCACTGGATCGCATCCTGGTCGGCTTTAACGGTGTTTCCCGCGCACCGACGTCTAACCGCGTTCAGAATCCGCTGTTGCAGGATGTCGGCGTGGGCTGGTTGCAAAAATACCGCCTGAATGCCCCAACCAAAGTGATGGGTATGATTGTCGCCGAAGACGGCACCGTGACCAATGAGGCGGTGAAAGTCGGTGGCGAAGGTGAATACAAAAACCTCGACGCGCTGGTCTTTGATGCGGTGAATGAACTGATCGACCCAATCTATCAGGACGACACCGAACTGGTGGTTATCTGTGGCCGCAAGCTGCTCGCGGATAAGTATTTCCCGCTGATCAACAAACAACAGCCGAACACTGAGGCGATGGCCGCCGACCTGATTGTCAGCCAGAAACGCATCGGCAATCTGCCCGCCGTGCGTGTGCCCGGCTTCCCTGCCAATGCCATGCTGATCACCCGTCTGGATAACCTGTCCATTTACTGGCAGGACGGTACGCACCGCCGCCACGTTGAGGAAGTGCCTAAGCGTGACCGTATCGAAAACTACGAATCCATTAACGAGGATTATGTGGTTGAAGATTACGGCTGCGGCTGTCTGATCGAAAACATCGAAGTGACCGCCGGAGAAGATGACACAGCTGAAAAAGCCGAACTCAGCAAATTCACCTCTGCGATCGTTGATGCCATCAAAACTGCATCCGGTGCCACCACACCGGCAGCTCAGGAGTAAGTCATGACCAGCCCTGCCCGACGTCATTTGTTGCGGCAGTCAGCGATCGAAGCCGCGCAGCAGGATACCAGCCTGCTGCGTCATGCCACCGGCTATGAACTGCTGCTGCAAAAGCTTAATGCTGATCAGAAAGCCCTGAAGAAAGCCTATTCCGCTGAGAAAAAGGCAGAACTCAAACGCAAAATGCTGCCCGAATATGCGCCGTGGGTGGCGGGCGTTCTCGCTGAGGGTAAAGGCGCTCAGGACGCCATCCTGATGACCATCATGATCTGGCGTATTGATGCCGGTGATTATGCCGGTGCGCTGGAAATCGCCCGCTATGCGCTGCATTACAAGCTGGCGATGCCGTTCGGCAAACGCCCTGCCGGTTATGCGCTGGCGGAGGAAATCGCCGACATGAGCACCCGCGCTCATGCTGCCGGTGAGCCGGTCAGTCTCGATGTACTGATGACCACGATGGAACTGACGGAAAGTCAGGACATGCCGGATCAGGTACGCGCCAAGCTGCACAAAATCACCGGCTACCTGTATCGCGATGCGGAGAAACTGCCGCTCGCCCTGCAACACCTGAAACGCGCCTTCCAGCTGAACAGCAACTGCGGCGTTAAAAAGGATATTGAGCGGTTGGAATCAGCCATCAAAAAGGCTGCCAGCAGCTAAACAGAACGCGCCCCGCGCCGGACGGCACGCTAGCCGCGACAGGTCTGTGACCTCGTTCAACGCTGGCGTCCACCGCCCCCCATTCAGAGGTCATTATGTCTCTTGTTGTACCTGCACCGAAACCGGACGCCGCGACGGAACCCGCGATTAAAAACACCCACTTTTGGCCTGATGTGGATCCGGTTGAGCTGCGCGACACCCTGCGGCTGGAGGGCACCGTCACAGCAAAACGCCTGCGCGCCGCCGCAAAGTTTGCCATGACCGAAGTGAATGCCGAGCTGTTCAGCTTTCGTGATGCGCAGATTTCGCAGGGCTTTAAACGCCTGGCTGATGTTCCTGCTGATCAGATTGATGACGAAAGTATCAAAGTCTGCGCCTACCTGCGGGCGGTTTCATCCATCACAGCTGCCATTCTGGCGGAACGATATCCGAACAGTGATACCACCGATGCTGGCAGTAAAAAGGCGGAGATTGTCGAAAGTACGGTTGATGAACTGTGGCGTGCTGGCCGCAATGCGATCAGCGATGTCGCTGGCGTGTCGCACTGTGTGATCGGGCTGCTCTGATGAAAGTCTATGCCGAACAGGGCGACACCGTGGATTCGCTCTGCTGGCGTTACTACGGGCGCACCGAGTCGGTGATGGAACAGGTTTACGCGGCTAACGTTGGTTTAGCTACTCGCGGGGCAATCCTGCCCCATGGCTACGCGGTGGAGCTGCCGGACATTACTCAGGCCGCAGTCAGTGAAACCGTCTCACTTTGGGACTGATGACCATGGAGCGCATCACCTCGTTTATTTGTTATTGCGTCGCGGCTTTTCTAGCCTGGCTCGGCGCTATGTCACCGCAGGATATCGCCTTTCTGGTGGGTGCAGGCGTCGGCGTCGCGACCTTCCTGGTGAACTGGTACTACCGGCGCAAAACTTACCGCCTGCTGAAAGAAATGGGCATCAGAGGGGACATTAATGCAGCCATCAATCGTTAGACGCTGCGCCGTCCTGGCGATTGCCGCGTTGCTGCCACAAACGCAGACCCTGAAAACCTCCGCCGCCGGTCTGGCACTGATTGCCGATTTTGAAGGCTGCCGCCTGTCGGCGTACCAGTGCAGTGCGGGCGTCTGGACAAACGGTATAGGGCATACGGCAGGCGTGAAACCGCAGACGCACATCAGTGAACGGCAGGCCGCTGTGAATCTTGTGGAAGACGTGATGCGGGTGGAAAAAGGCATTGCCCGATGTATACAGGTTGCCATGCCGCAGCCCGTGTATGACGCCGTGGTGTCCTTTGCCTTTAACGTCGGCGTAACGGCGGCCTGCAAATCCACCCTGGCGTTTTTCATCAACAAAGGGCAATGGCGTGACGCCTGCGAGCAGTTGCCGCGCTGGGTGTTTGTGAAGGGCGAGCGCGTCACCGGCCTGGAACGCCGCCGCGCGAATGAGCTGGCCTACTGCCTGCGGGGAGTCTGATGCGCATTTTAATTTTGTTACTGCTGGCAGCCTGCGCGCTGGCGGGGCTGCAAACCTGGCGTATCGGCGGCCTGCATGACGAGGCAGACCACGCGCAGCGGATCATCGGCACGCTGTCCGCCGGTATCGAAAGCCGCGACAACGCCATTCACCGCCTGAACGATGAGGTCGTGACACGGGAACGCCAGGAGCAAAGCCTGCGCGCGCAGCTCACGCAGGCCGGTCAGCGGGCACGCGTCCGTGAATACACAATTCAAAGGTTACTCAATGAAAATCAGGAAATGCGCGATTGGTATGCAGCTATTCTGCCTGATGGTATTAGCCGGATGCACGCACGTCCCGCCTTTGCCAGCGCCGCAGATTATTTACGTTGGCTGTCCGGCGGTAACCAGTTGCCCGATACCGGCAAGCTCACCGGTCACTAACGGCGATTTAAGCAGTGATGTCAGAAACCTGGAGGCCGAGCTGGTTGCCTGCGGCCTCCAGGTGGAAGCGGTCAAACAATGCCAGGAGGAACACCGTGTTAAAACCCGCCCAGTTGCGAAAAGCCTTAACTGATGCCGTGCCGGTGCTGCAAACCAGCCCCGACCAGTTGCGCATGTTTGTGGACAATGGCCGTATCGTTTCCACATTAGCCAGCTCACTGTCTTTTGAGTATCAGTATCAGACTGAGTTGCTAATCACCAACTTTGCTCAGGACTGCGATCTGATTATTGTGCCCATTCTGGCCTGGCTGCGTGAGAACCAGCCGGACATTATGGCGACACCGGAAAAGCAGCAGACCGGCTTTAAATTTAAGGCCGATATGCTGGATGATGGTTCCTACGATATCGCGATTGATTTGCAGCTCACCGAGCGCGTGATCGTGAAACAGGTTGAAGCCGGACTGTATGTGGAGCATTTTCCGGAACCGCCTCTGCCGGAGCCGGTAGAAAGGCCGCGTGAACTGTATCTGCATGGCGAGTTAGTGAGCCAGTGGCATGAGTGAACTGTCAGCGTTTGATGCCCGCCTGGCGGGGCTGATTGCGGCGCTGTCACCGCAAAGCCGGAAGGCGATGGCGGCAACTATTGCGAAGCGTCTGCGCAAACATCAGCAGCAGCGCATTAAGCAGCAGGTTACGCCAGAAGGGCAGCCATTCACCCCGCGACGTCCGCAGTCTTTGCGGGCAAAGAAAGGCCGCATTAAGCGGGAAATGTTCGCCAAACTGCGTACGGCAAAATACATGAAAGCCAGAGGCACCGCTGACGATGCGGTAGTGGAGTTCGCCGGACAGGTGCAACGGATGGCAAAAGTGCATCAGTACGGGCTGCGGGATCGTCCGTCCGTCCGTGCTAAAGAAATGCAGTATCCGGCGCGCCCGCTGTTAGGGCTGGACGCGGAGGATATGAAGATTGTGGAAGAGGAATTGCTAAAACTTATTAGCTCAGACTTCACCTGACATAACTCGGGCACAGAGCCAAACCTAATCTGACAGGCAGCTCTGTGCCAGGAGCGGACGTTGGATTAACTTTTAATTTCTCAGGCCAAAAGCTAAAGCCTTTTTATTAGTGATACTAGGTGAATCTTTCTACAATCTGCTTTTCAATTAACTGGAGGGCTATCAGCGTTTAAACTCCACAAAGGCTATCACCTCAAGCCCTAGGTTAGCACCGCATGTGGGGCTGATTGCTCGTTGATGTCATAGACGACCCGAATTTAAAGCGTAATGCGCTGTTAAACTTAATCATGTATGGTTTGGTTAATCATCCCTAATGGTTCTGGTTTCTTGTAGCCCTATCAAAAAAATGGGGTTGTATATGTTTTCATCGATGCTACCATTACGAGGGATAATTTAATAAAAGGGGTTATTTTCCAGATGGTTAGTACAAAACAGCAAAGGGTAGATCTAAATAACAATTGGCCTACAAAGTCATTATTTCCAGCCGAAAAGTCTCTAATTGATAAAATGGCTAAATTTGGCATTGAGCAAGTTTTCCAACCGGCGAAATTACAATACTCAAAAGACCAAAATTTTCATGATATGCTTAGTCATTATTTAGAGGCTCTAGATCAACTACCCTTGAGACCAGATATTGCTTTTGATTGTATTTGGAAGGCATTAGATGCGGAGTTTGTCCGACTTCAGAAAGAGAATGGAAGCAAAGAAGGTAGATTTAGTCTTTTCTATAAACACATAAGCAAAAGCACATATACTTGTAACTCATATTCACAGTTAACAGAAGTAATACCATTACAAACATGTGAATTTGTGGCAAAGAGAATATTAGAAAATAACATTTCATATAAAGCTAGCCCGAGAAACAACGACTTCCAAAGTTTTAGGAAGAGAATAATCCAAAGCTTCGGTCAAAGTCTTTATAACGTCTTTATTGATAAATACGAGACATTGTGGGCATCCAATAAAGCTAACACACAACGTGATGCGGGACTTTTGATCCAAAAGTTGCTAAAGGGGAAGAAATTATTAATTGAAACAATCGAGTTTCAACTTTCGGATCAAGATAGGGCTCTTTTTTTGACGGCAGTAACCATGCCTCAGTTCAGAAATGAGCGATTTCATGGTCTAACGACACCTCCTTTTAGATCAAGCGCTGCCACATTAAAGACCTATTCTCATGCTTATTTTGTATTCCATGTGGCATATATTCACCTTTTAGAGGTATTCCTTTATAGGCAATTTAATACTATTGACATCAAGACTGCAACCCAATCAATTAATGACAACTTAAATTTGTTCTTAACAGTATTTAAAAGTGAAATAAATAAATAAATAAATAAAGCCCCTAATCGCGGGGGCTTTCAGCATTATTAAAATTTATTCAAAATTGGATATCATCTGCGAAATTGATCGATAGCTCATTACTCAGCGCAAGGGATCCCTACTGCGCTTCGTCAGAATATACAGTTAACACCAGAAATTAGCTAGAGATTATTAATCAAGGTGTTCAAACATTTTGCCATGCCTAGTTTATTCATTATGTGATAATAGCATTTTTTTATTCTTACATAATCATCAGGAGAAAATCTCATAATTACAGAAGGTAGATTAATAGACTCTACATACTCACGCTGCTTTTCATTCCACTGGCCATGAACGTAAGCATTTCTTATGTATTTACAGGCAAGGAAATCATCAAAGCACTCTCTTTCAGGAGAAAAACCTCTTATTTCAAATGCTTTAAATAATCTATCAATCCTTTCTGTATTTGAACCTTCTTCAAAATAAGAGGCTATGTCAGCCATTGCGTAGTTTGACTTAGTCCATACTTTAATCATCATCTCTATACTTCCCACCATCATAACTACCCAAAGCCGACAGAAAGAAGAGTATTTTATACTGTCTGGAACCAATCCTTCGGACGAATGCTCATTGACTAATTTCTCTATCATTTCTAGATATATTTGGTCATCAGAGTATGCATCTATAAATTCGTTAGTCAAAATAAACTCCTGTTCATAAAGTAGGCTAATTACTACATCATCACGAATCTTCGTCAAGTTGCGATTCAGAATCGTTTCCGTAGTTCTTACTAGACTACGTCAGAATAGAATATAAATGAATAATTTCTCGTTCTTAATTCTTGCTTAAGCAATTGCGCAGTCACGTCAGTCAGTTAACTTCGATTTTAGCAGGGATAGCCACGGCTTTCGTAGCCATTTTTCATCGTAGGTAGATCAGTATTAACGTCCGCTCCACGCTCAAACCAGACTGTCAGATTTGATGATGTTCTACCTACGAGCTGTGGCAGCTTAAGTTTGACTAATATTCCTCAGTCAGTAATCCCCACGTTGTGCCACCCACCATCAACCCGCCTCAAATTGTATGCCGCCTGACAGGGCGGCATTCTTTTATCCATGAATACATCCATCCCAAACAACGACATTCCGCGCCTGCTGCGCAATCTGATCCGCATTGGCACCGTTGCCGAGGTGGATTTAGAGGCGGCAACTTGTCGCGTGAACACCGGCGGCAACGTCACCGACTGGCTGCACTGGCTGACTTCCCGCGCAGGGCGCTCCCGTTCCTGGTGGGCACCGTCTATCGGTGAACAGGTTCTGCTGTTCTGCCTGGGCGGTGAGCTGGATACCGCGTTTGTGATGCCCGCCGTTTTTTCTGATGAATTTCCTGCGCCGTCGGCGTCAGCCGATGCCATGCACGTCACTTTCCCTGACGGCGCGGTGATCGAGTACGAACCAAAAACCGGCGCGCTGCTGGCAACCGGCATTAAATCAGCCACGGTGAACGCTGCCGATAAGGTGGCTGTCACCGCCCCACTAATCACCTGCACGGCGAAAACCCGCATCACGCTCGACACGCCGGAGGTGGTATGCACGAAAAAACTCACCACCGGCACTATCGAAATTAAACAGGGCGGCACCATGACAGGCAACCTCACGCACAGCGGCGGCAGCATCACGTCAAACGGCGTTGTTGTGCATACCCATCAACACGGCGGCGTCCAGACGGGCGGCGGCAAAACGCAGGCTCCCTCATGAGTAACTCAAAATACATCGGGCTGGCTCGCGACACGGGGCGCAGCGTCGAAGACCTGGCGCACATTCAGCAGTCGGTCAGCGACATTCTGCGCACGCCCGTCGGCTCCCGCGTCATGCGCCGTGACTATGGTTCACTGCTGTCTGAGCTGACTGACCGCCCGCAGAATGCGGCGCTGCGCCTGCAAATCATGGCGGCCTGTTACAGCGCGATTTTGAAATGGGAGCCACGCGTCAGCCTGACCGGCATCACCTTTGAAACGACGTTCGACGGGAAAGCGGTGGTGGAACTCACCGGCACCCGCAAAGACACGTCCGCCGCCATTTCCTTAACCCTACCCGTGAGCTGAATTATGGCAACTATCGACCTGAGCCAGTTACCCGCCCCCGACGTGGTGGAGGTGCTGGATTACGAAATCCTTCTGGCTGAACGCAAAGCCACGCTGGTATCGCTGTACCCCGAAGACCAGCAGGCCGCCATCGCCCGCACGCTGACGCTGGAGTCTGAGCCGATTGTGAAGCTGCTGGAGGAGAACGCCTACCGCGAAGTGATCCTGCGTCAGCGGGTTAACGAGGCGGCGCAGGCGGTCATGCTGGCCTATGCCGCCGGAACAGACCTGGACAATATCGCCGCCACGTTCAGCGTGGAACGCCTGACGATCACCCCTGCCGATACGGTCAGCGTGCCCGCCGTGGAGGCTGTGATGGAAAGCGATGCGGATTTGCGTATCCGTGCGCAGCAGGCGTTCGAAGGGCTGAGCGTGGCCGGTCCGGTCGGTTCCTATGAGTATCACGGGCGCTCTGCCGACGGGCGCGTGGCGGACATTTCGGTGGTAAGTCCCTCGCCCGCCTGCGTCACCATTTCCGTGCTGGCACAGACCGGCAACGGCACCGCGCCCGCTGACCTGCTGGCGAAAGTGCAGGCCGCGCTCAACGATGAAAACGTGCGCCCCGTGGCCGACCGCGTGACCGTTCAGTCAGCAACCGTCGTGAATTACACCATCGATGCCGTGCTGTACCTGTTCCCTGGTCCGGAAGCCGAACCCATCCGCGAAGCCGCAGAAGCCAAGCTTATCGCCTACACCACCGCGCAGCACCGTTTAGGCCGCGACATCCGGCTGTCAGCCATTTACGCCGCGCTGCACGTTGAGGGCGTCCAGCGGGTGGAGCTGAAAAGCCCCGCCGCTGACATCGAGCTGGATAAAACGCAGGCGTCATTCTGCACCGCTTACACCCTGAAAGTGGGCGGTTACGATGAGTGATCGCCTGCTGCCCGCCGGTTCCTCCGCGCTGGAAGTCGCCGCCGCCGATGCCTGCGCGGAGCTTGAAAACGTGCCGGTGCCGCTGCGGCAGCTTTGGGATCCGCTGACCTGTCCGGCGAAGTTTTTGCCCTATCTGGCGTGGGCGCTGTCGGTTGACCGCTGGGATGAAAACTGGCCTGTCGCCACCAAGCGCCGCGTCATTCAGTCGGCCTGGTTCATTCACTGCCACAAGGGAACCATCGGTGCCATCCGGCGCGTGGTGGAGCCGCTCGGCTACCTGATTAACGTGACCGAGTGGTGGGAAACGAATGACGAGCCAGGCACGTTCCGCCTGGATATCGGCGTGCTGGAAACCGGCATCACCGAAGAAATGTATTTAGAAATGGAAAGGCTGATTGCTGATGCCAAGCCTGCCAGCCGCCATCTGATCGGGCTGACCATCACCCAGGACATTAAAGGCGATGTTTACATCGGCGCGGCGCAATACCTTGGCGAACTGCTGACCGTTTACCCCGCATAAGAGGACGATATGAGCACATTTAAATCCGTTGTCACCACGCTCGGGCAGTCGCGCATTGCGGCAGCCATTGCGGCGGGAACTGACATCAACATTACGCAGCTTGCCGTCGGTGACGGCAACGGCAAGGCGACCACACCCGTCGCCACGCAGACCAAACTGGTTAAAGAGGTGTACCGCACGCCGCTCAATTCCTTAAAGCTGGATCCGACTCATGGTAACTGGGTGATTGCTGAGGCGGTGATTTCTGCCAGCGTCGGCGGCTTCTGGATGCGTGAAATGGGGCTGTTTGCTGACGACGGTGCGCTGATTGCCGTCTGTAATATGGCGGACACGTACAAGCCGACTTTGGCAGAAGGTTCAGGCCGCACGCAGACGTTGCGGATGGTGATTTCCGTCAGTAATACCGAAGCTATCAGCCTGCTGATCGACGACTCAGTGATTATGGCGACTGAGCAGTATGTGAATGACCTGCTGGCGGCGCATGAAAAATCCCGTAACCATCCCGACGGTACGCTGACAGCAAAAGGTTTTGTGCAGCTTAACAGCTCGGTCAGCAGTACCAGCGAAACGCTGGCGGCGACGCCAAAGGCGGTGAAGACCGCCAACGACAATGCCAACACCCGCGTACCTTCCACCCGCAAAGTAAATAACAAAGCGCTGAGCACCGATATTACCCTGGAGGCGGCGGACGTCGGGGCAATGAGCAATCTGATGCTGGCAACGGACACGACCAAGGTTAAGCGTTTGGATGACCCGTCCATTATTGACGTCACTAATCCCGTCAGTATTTCTGCCACGTTTGAAGATCATCCTCTGGGTGCGACCTACGTCGTTGCCGGTCAGTTGCACAACTGGCGGCGCTACTGGGCGGCGGGTGCGGCGGCCTATCAGCGCCTGATTAATAACGACGGACAGATTTTTGAGCGCATCGGTTCATACACCGCAGCGGGCGGCTGGAAATGGTTCCTCAGCGACAGCGGTTATCCGTTCGGCTGGCGGAAGATTCTGGACAGCGGCAGCATGACGCTGACGGATTTGACGCGGCTGGGCGTCGCCCGATCGGGTGAGAACGCGGATATTACCGGCCTCAGCAAACTTACCGACATTGCGTCCAGCGTTAAAATGGCGGCTAACCTGGAGGTCGCCAGTTCGATCCAGGCTAATTATCGCGTCGGCATCATGAGACCGAATGACTATGAAGCTTACATGTCTTTCACCAGCCGCGTCGGCAAGGTGTCCGCCGCAAATCTTCCCTCTGCGCTGACCTCAATGGGGAATATGTATTTTCGTTTGCCGAATACGCTGACCGATACAGACCCGCACGCAGGGCGTGCGCTGGGTGGCCTGTCCGCTGCCATTTATCCCGCTGGTGAAGGCGTGATGCGTATGGATGCCAGGGATGAAACCGGCACCATTAAAGCCCGTATCGTCTGCGACGGACAAACTGACAGCGTACAAATCGCAAACGGCGTTTTACGGCCTGAGTCAGGTATTACCCTTTCCTCAACGAATGCGAATTCAGTGATCCGCGGGCGTAATGATGCCGTCATTCTGCGTGACCATAACAACGGCAATGTCACCTTGTCAGCCAGTCTGAAGGATGCAGGTTCAGGCACCGGCGGGACGTTGTATCTGGGATATAACAGGGACACTGCCAACATCTTCACGTCGGCGGTTTCCATTGATTCGCCACTGACTATCAATGACACCATGAAGGTCGTTAAAGATGCCACTTTTGCCAGTGCCATGACGGTGGTGGGTGGGCTGACATTAAACACGGCGCTGCCTGTTTCCAGTGGTGGCACCGGTGCGAAAACTGCCACAGACGCATTAAAAAACCTGGGCGGACTGCTTAGCAATGGCACAGCCGTCGCGGCGACGAAACTCGCCACCGCACGCAAGATTGCCGGTGTGGCGTTTGACGGCACCAAAGACATTTCGCTGAATGCGGACAACGTTGGGGCTTTTCCCCGCGTTGGTGGTGATGTGAATGGGCGTGTAACGGCTAACTATTTACGCGGTATCAGCTCCGCCAATCCTGGTGAAGGCCAGGGAACCTATGTCGGGTGGAATGAGAGCGGCGGACAGGGAGAATCCAACTTTATTAACAACAAGGGCGGCGGCGTGGGTGGATTTGTTTTCCGCATCGTCAACCAGGCGAATTCAGCACAAACAGGATACGTCAGAATTTCCGGCACCGGCGACATTAGCGCGCAGGGTAACTTTTACACTGACGGTGGCGGGATTTATGAGATGGGGCAGCGCGTTTTCAGTCCCAATAACCGGCAGCCGGTCAATGCCAATACCGCCAACCTCGGCGGCGGCTGGTGGCGATGCGGTGACACCGGCATGATTAAGCAGTGGGGCGTCGTCAATAAAGGGAGTCGCGGCTGGTCTACGGTGAATTTTCCCATTCCTTTCCCGAATACCTGCGTCAACGTTCAGGTAACGGCGATCAATGGCGGCGGCGGAACGTTCAACGACAACTTTGGTACGGCACAGATTATTAATAACATCGGTTTCACCTGCGGTCAGGACAGCGGCGGCAGTTACTGGGAAGCCACCGGCTGGTAAGGGGATAACATGAGCAACTATTACAGCGCAATCACGTCAAGTCTTTATGTATACAGCCCGCTCACTAACGGCTTTTATCCGCGTGAACTGCGGGAAGTGTACGACGATGCGGGAAGCTGGCCTGATGATGGCATTGCGGTAAGTGATGTCGTTTACCGTGAATACCAAACCCTTCCCCCGCCGGAAGGGAAAGTGCGGGTTGCGGGCAACGACGGGCTGCCAGCCTGGGCAGATATCCCCGCCCCGTCCGTGGCGGAACTGAAAGCCGAAGCCACCGCCACACTGTCAGCCCTGATGGCAAAGGCAAACGCGGCTATCGCGCCTTTGCAGGATGCCGTCGATATTGACGACGCGACGGAGGCGGAACGGGCAAGCCTGACCGCCTGGAAAAAATACCGCATTGCCCTGAACCGGCTGGATTTATCAGCAGCGCCGGATATTGCCTGGCCTGCTTATCCTTTTTAATCATGCTCCGATTAATTATGAGGAGTTAACTCATAAAAGGAGGAATTAAATGGTTATAGATACAGGCATGCGTGGCAATCCGATAAGTACAGACAATGAAGTTGGTAAGTCACATTCTAAAAAGGACATCTCGGCACAGATACATGATATTCAAGAGAAAATTTCAACTGTTCTCGAGCGTATTGCAGAGGGAGGCCTTTCAAAAGAAGAGCAAGCACTGCTGAAACAGCAATTAGAGGCTCTTTATCAACAACTTGCGCAGTTACTGCAAAAACAAATGGAAGAAGGGGGTGATAAAAAAACATCCAGCTCGGGGGAAACGGATAAAAAAATATCCGTGACCCCAAAACTGACAAAGATTGATGTCTTCGCCTGACATGTTCTGAAGGTTTATTACCTCAGCCGTCTCCCTGTTATGGGCGGGGAGACGGCCACGTTGTGCCATTCCCCACACTCCCCTCACGCCGTGCCTGCGCGTACACAACACGCGATGATTGATTGGCTTATTAATCACAGGAAAAACACCATGGCTGATTATCATCACGGTGTGCGCGTTGTTGAAATCAATGACGGCACCCGCGTTATTTCCACCGTTTCCACCGCCATCATCGGGATGGTCTGCACCGCAGAAGACGCAGACGCGGCGACGTTCCCGCTGGATACGCCTGTACTCATTACCAACGTATTAACCGCCGCAGGCAAGGCCGGTAAAACCGGCACGCTCCGCGCCTCCCTGATGGCAATCGCCAACCAGGCAAAACCGGTTGTCGTCGTTGTTCGCGTCGCAGAGGGCGAAACCGACGCGGAAACCACCTCCAACATCATCGGCGGTTCGGACGAAACCGGCATGTATACCGGGATGAAAGCTCTGCTGTCTGCGCAAACTGAACTCGGCGTAAAGCCGCGCATTCTCGGCGTGCCGGGGCTTGATAATCAGGAGGTCGCCACGGCGCTCGCTGCCGTCTGTCAGCAGCTGCGCGCCTTTGGCTACGTCAGCGCGTATGGCTGCAAAACCGTGTCCGATGCCATCAAGTACCGCGACAATTTCAGCCAGCGTGAGCTGATGGTTGTCTGGCCTGATTTCGTGTACTGGAACACCACCACCAATGCCAGCGATATCGCGCCCGCGACGGCTTACGCGCTCGGCCTGCGTGCCAAAATCGACGCCGAAACCGGCTGGCATAAAACGCTTTCAAACGTCGGCATCAACGGCGTCACCGGCCTGTCTGCCAGCGTGTACTGGGATTTGCAGACCACCGGCACCGATGCCGACCTGCTGAATCAGGCGTGCGTGACCACGCTTATCCGCAAAGACGGCTTTAAGTTTTGGGGGCAGCGCACCTGCTCTGACGATCCGCTGTTCCTGTTTGAGAACTACACCCGCACCGCGCAGGTACTGGCGGACACCATAGCAGAAGCGCACTTGTGGGCGATGGACAGGCCAATGACCCCGACGCTTATCAAAGACATGATTGCGGGCATTAACGCCAAGCTGCGCGAAATGAAATCTGCCGGTCTGATCATTGATGGTTCCTGCTGGTATGACCCCGAAGCCAACACCGTCGAAACCCTGAAAGCGGGCAAGCTGTTCATTGATTACGACTATACGCCGGTGCCGCCGCTGGAAGATTTGACCCTGCGTCAGCGCATCACCGATCAGTACCTGGCGACGTTCGCCACCTCCGTTAACAGCTAAGAGGCGCTAAACCATGGCACTGCCTAAGAAACTGAAATACCTGAACCTGTTTAACGACGGGAACAGCTACCTCGGCACGGTCAGCGCGCTGACGCTGCCGAAACTCACCCGCAAGCTTGAGAACTATCGCGGCGGCGGCATGACCGGTTCGGCCTCCATTGATTTCGGCCTGGACGACGACGCGCTGACCTTTGAGTGGACGGTGGGCGGGCTTGATGAACTGGTGCTGAAACAGTGGGGCGCGGTGGATGCCGTGCCGCTGCGCTTTGCCGGTTCCTTCCAGCGTGACGACACCGGCGACACCTCCGCCGTGGAAGTCACCCTGCGCGGACGCCATAAAGAAATGGATTTCGGCGAGTACAAACAGGGTGAGGACACCGAAACCAAAATCACCACCCAATGCACCTATTTCAAACTCACGATTGACGGCAAGGACGTGATTGAAGTCGATACCGTGAACATGGTGGAAATCGTCGGCGGCGTTGACCGCGTGGCGGAGCACCGCAAAAACATCGGCCTGTAACCCGTAACCCGCGCCGGACTCCGGCGCAAAACCTCACCTTTGAATAAGAGACACCGCTATGTCAGAACAGAATGAAAACATCGTTATCCTCGAAGAACCGATCAAGCGTGGCGACACCCTGATCACTCAGATTGAAATCATCAAGCCGAACGCCGGACACCTGCGCGGGATTGGCCTGGCGGCGCTGGCGAATGCCGACGTTGACGCGCTGACCGTGATCCTGCCGCGCATTACCGTCCCGAACCTGACCACCCAGGACTGCAAAAGCCTGCACCTGCCCGACCTGATTGCCATGGCGGGCAAGGTGATCGGTTTTTTATCGCCGAAATCGGAACAGTAAAACTTCCTGCGGCACTGACCGTTGATGACCTGATGGCGGATATCGCGGTGATTTTTAACTGGCCGCCGTCAGAACTGAACCCGATGACGCTGACCGAGCTGCTGGTGTGGCGTCATAAGGCCATGCAGCGCAGCGGAGCCACCGACAGTGAGTAACGTAAAGTTAGAGGTGTTGTTAAAGGCGGTTGACCAGGCGACCCGCCCGTTTAAAGCGGTGCAGAACGCCAGTAAGGCGCTGTCCGGAGATATTCGCAATTCGCAGAACACGCTCAAAGACCTGAATGCTCAGGCCGGAAAGATTGACGGTTTCAGGAAATCCAGCGCACAGCTGGGCGTGACCAGCCAGAAACTGAAAGACGCCAAAGCGGAAGCGGCGGCGCTGGCTATCCAGTTCAAAAACACCGCCAACCCGACCCGCGCCCAGGCGCAGGCGATGGAGTCCGCCAAGCGCACCGCCGCGCAGTTGCAGACCCAGTTCAACGGGCTGCGGCAGTCGGTTCAGCGTCAGCGCACGGAACTCACCCAGGCGGGCATCAGCACGCGCACCCTGTCCGATTCTGAACGCCGCCTGAAAACCTCCATCAGCGAAACCACCGCGCAGCTCAACCGCCAGCGCGAATCCCTGGCACGCGTCAGCGCGCAGCAGGCCAAACTCAACGCGGTGAAAGGTCGGTATCAGGCGGGTAAACAATTCGCCGGTAGCGTGACGGGTGCGGGGGCTGCGGGCGTCGGGATTGCGACGGCGGGCACGGTAGCCGGTGCCGGGATGCTCAAGCCCGGATATGACTTTGCCCTGAAAAACTCAGAGTTACAGGCGACGTTAGGATTAGAAAAAGACTCTGCCGATATGACCGCGCTGCGCACCCAGGCGCGGCAGCTCGGCGACAACACCGCCGCCTCTGCCGATGATGCCGCCGCCGCGCAAATCATCGTCGCCAAATCCGGCGCGGACAAGGACGGCATTCTGGCGGCGACGCCGACTATCCTGAATTTGTCCCTGGCAAACAAGCGCACCATGGAGGAGAACGCCACCCTGCTGATGGGCGTGAAATCCGCGTTCGGCATGACCAATGACACCGTGGCGCACATCGGCGACGTGCTTTCTGCAGCAATGAATAAATCTGCCGCCACCTTTGACGGGCTGTCAGACACCATGACCTATGCCGCGCCGGTGGCAAAACAAGCCGGTATCAGCGTCGAAGAAACCGCCGCGATGGCTGCCGCCCTGGCAGATGCCAAAATCACTGGCTCAATGGCGGGCACCGGTGCCCGTGCGGTCATTACCCGCCTGCAGGCACCCACGGGCACCGCCGCCGCCGCACTGGGTGAGCTGAAGGTGAAAACGGCGGACAGCAAAGGCAACATGCGCCCGCTGTTTAACATCCTGAAAGAAATGCAAAAGAGCTTTGAGAGAAACAAGCTCGGCGATGCGCAGCAGGCGCAGTACATGAAAGCCGTCTTTGGTGAAGAAGCCAGCTCGTCGGCGATGGTGCTGATGGACGGCGCAACGTCGGGCAAACTCGACAAACTTACCCAGGCATTCAAAACCTCGGACGGGAAAACCAAGGCGCTGGTGGAGGTGATGCAGAACAACCTCGGCGGCGACTTTAAGGAATTTCAGTCCGCCTATGAGGCCGTCGGCACCGACCTGTTCGATCAGCAGGATTCATCCCTGCGCAAACTGGTACAGACCGCCACCGGTTACGTACTGAAACTCGATAAGTGGATTGTGAACAATAAAGCCCTGGCGACGACGCTCGGCAAAATTGCGGGCGGTGCGCTGCTGATTATCGGCGCGCTCGGTGTGTTTGGCCTGGTGGCGGGTCCGGTTATCGGTGGCATCAATCTGATCATTGCTGCCGCGGGTATGCTCTGGACAATCCTCGGCACAGTCGGCAGCGCAATTATCACCGCGATTGGCGGACTGACCTGGCCTGTTGTTGCCGTCGCGGCGGCGATTGTCGCCGGTGCGCTGCTTATCCGCAAATACTGGGAACCGATCAGCGCCTTCTTTGCGGGGGTGATTGAAGGACTGGGCATTGCGTTCGCGCCGGTGAAGGAACTGTTTGCGCCGCTCAAGCCGGTGTTTGACTGGCTGGGCGACAAACTAAAAATGGTCTGGCAGTGGTTCAAAGACCTGATTGAACCGGTCAAATCCACGCAGGAAACGCTGAATAACTGCAAGGACACCGGCGTGATGTTCGGGCAGGCCATCGCCAACGCGCTGACCGCGCCGTTACAGGCGTTTAATAAACTGCGTTCGGGCGTGGACTGGCTGCTGGAGAAACTCGGCATCATCAAGGATGAATCGGCAGACATTGATAAAACGGCGGACAAAGCTGACCGGCGTTCCAGGCAAAACGGCGATACGGATCCGGCAGAACATCCGCTGGATAACCCCGCGCCTGTCACCCCGCCACCGTCGGGCGGCCTGCCGGGCGGCGGTTACACGCCGGTATCTGTCGGCGGCGGGCGCAGCTATATCGACCGCAGCACGCACCATTACACCATTGCCGCCGGTGCCGGTTTAGGCGTCCAGGATACCAGTCGTCAGATCCGCGCCGAGCTGGAAGCCCGTGACCGCGCCCGCGCCGCACAGCAACGTTCCCGCATGGATAATGATTAAGGAGATATCCGCATGATGTTAACGCTCGGGCTGTTTGTGTTTCAGTTGCAGACCGTCCCCTATCAGAGTTTGCAGCGCGATGTCGATTACCGCTGGCCTGCAAACAACCGCGTCGGCCTGCGCCCGCTGCCGCAGTTCCTCGGCGTGAATGAGGAGAAAATTACCCTCTCTGGCGTGCTGATGCCGGAAATCACCGGCGGAAAGTTGTCGCTGATGGCACTGAATCTGATGGCGGACGAGGGCAAGGCGTGGCCTCTTCTGGAAGGCAGCGGCACCATTTACGGAATGTTCGTGGTGAACAGCGTCAGCGAAACCCACACGGAACATTTTTCCAACGGTGCCGCCCGCCGGATTGAATTCACGCTGACGCTGACCCGGGTGGATGAATCACTGGCGGCGATGTTCGGCGATATGAAAGCCCAGGCCGACGGGCTGCTGGATCAGGCAGGTGGTTTAACCGGACAGCTTGGGGGGCTGCTGTGATTACAAATATGACCATCGGAGCCGGTGCGCTGTTTGCTCCGGACTACACGGTGACCGTCGGCGGCAAAGACATCACACAGGACGTCAGCAACCGGCTGATCTCGCTGACGCTCACAGATAATCGTGGCTTTGAGGCTGACCAGCTCGACATTGAGCTGAGCGACACGGACGGCCTGCTGGACATGCCGCCACGCGGCGCGGTGATTAATATCGCGCTCGGCTGGAAAGGTCAGGCACTGACGAACAAAGGCGACTTTACCGTGGATGAGGTAGAGCATCGCGGCACGCCGGACACGCTGACCATCCGCGCCCGCAGTGCGGACTATCGCGGCAGCCTGAATTCCCGCCGCGACAGCTCCTATCACGACACGACGCTGGAAGCGGTGGTGTCCGCCGTGGCGGCGCGCAACAACCTCAAACCCGCGATTGCTGAACCTTTCAGGGGCGTGCCGGTGTCGCACATCGACCAGACCCAGGAAACGGACGCGAAATTTATCACGCGCCTGGCGGAGCTGAACGGCGCGGTTGTCGCCATCAAGGCGGGCAGCCTGCTGTTTATCAAGCCTGGTGCGGCAAAGACTGCCAGCGGGAAACCCATCCCGCAGATGACGATTATCCGCAGCGACGGCGACGGGCACACGTTTAATATCGCTGACCGTGGAGCCTATACCGGCGTATCGGCAAGCTGGCTGCATACCAAAGACCCGAAGCCGAAAAAGGTGAAGGTACAGCGCAAACCGAAAGTGCAGTACCTGCGCGCCCTGCAACATCCGAAGGCAAAGAAGACCAGCGCGAAGGTGCAGAAAACGCCGGAGGCTAAGGAAGGGGATTATCTGGCGGGCAGTGATGAAAACGTGTTTGCGCTCACCACCATCTACGCCACGCAAAAGGCCGCCATGCGGGCAGCCCAGGCGAAGTGGGACAAACTCCAGCGCGGTGTCGCGGAGTTCTCGATCTCTCTGGCTCGCGGACGGGCTGATTTATTCCCTGAGACGCCGGTGAGGGTGTCCGGATTTAAATCCGTGATCGACGCGCAGCCCTGGATAATCAGCAAGGTGACGCACAGCCTGGGCGGCAGTGGCTTTGTGACGGTGCTGAATCTGGAGGTATTGTTGTCGGATGTGAGTTATGAGGCGAGCGGGGGCGATAGCTTGTGAATGATGAATGCACAGTTTCTTTATGAGTTTCTAAAAATTATTCAGAAACAATAAAATAACCTAATTACTTCAGGGAAGAGTACGTATATAAGAAGGCAAACCCATACAGCCTTCATAAACCAACGGGCACGACGCCAGATATAGCGTTCCCTTTCGTCAGCGTCACGGATCGCGCTTTGTATATCGTCCTGATTTGTCATCTCGTCTGCCTTGTGGAATTTGTCACCTGTAATGTAAAACACTGTAATCCCGGATGTATGTTTTGAGCAATAACATACAATGATTGTATCTGATTAAAAATGATTATATGGTGATTATTATGATGCACTGCCCGAAATGCCAACACGCAGCACACGCCCGATCCAGTCGTTATCTGAGCATCAATACCAAAGAACGTTATCACCAGTGTCAGAATATCAATTGCAGTTGCACGTTCAAAACTCATGAAACGATCGCCGATATAATTGTTGAGCCAAGCACAGTACATGCTGTTCAGTTGCACCCGGATAAGCACAGCCAACAGTCGCTGCAAATGCACTGAAAAGATCAAGCAATTCACATGTTAATAATTAAATATCTATGTATGATTATTTTATTCACCTCTAATTATAAAGGGCGCAATATGCGTCCTTTATAATCAGACTAAGGATGGTTTTAGAATATTATACCATTCTCAGGGATATGGAGATTGCGATAAACGGCAAATACCAAAACCAAAGAAGCAATATTATAAATAATAGCCCGCAAGAAGTTGGCTTTCCAGCATCGCTATTTTTCGATTTATGCTTTTTGATAAATATAAGCAGCAGCAATAGATCGATAGCAACCAATATTGCCAACGGCGCAAAAGGGGCAAGGCTAGCGAAGCTATTGCTAAAGTAAATTAGGAATCTTGTTGAAAGGAATATCTTGTAAGCCAAAATCACGATAAGTAAAAAAGGTGTCCATTTGGCATAGATAAAACCTTTGAAAATTTTATCTAAACCGCTTGGGGTACCAGAACTGACTCCGCTGCCATAACTAGCAGAGGGCCTGAAATATTGTTGATTACTTGCAGGAGTCGAAGAATAGGTTTCACTTTTTTCATATGCTCCCTGGTTGTCATGGCGATGATAATCTCGCTCTTTTTCCTCGCAAGCTGGGCAGTAATTGTTTTGAATGGTTTGGAAACACTTTGGGCAAGTATCCATGATTTTTCCTTGTTAGAAAAAAATTTTCCGCTAATGACGGAGTTGTTCTCTACCTTAAGATCAGGAAGATATTATTTATTATTGTTATTCGTAAGTTACGGATTTTGTCATTAGTGTTGAAGTAAGGCAACTAAAAATCTGTTGACTAATCGAAAAAACAGCAATTTTAGTTAAGTTGAATTATCGTTTCGAATGATCATACCTGTTGATGAAACATCCGTAGGCGCCCTTTCTCATCGTAAATTAGTTCATCTGTTCATTCGTTGGATATCAATAGATAGGTGTATAGCTATGGTATAGCTACATGTATATAACTGACGAATACAAACATTTACACTGTCTGTATATACAGTAAAATTCACATTCTCAAAAAGGAGAATGTGATGAGTGTAAGAAAGCTGTCTACCGGCAAATGGTTATGTGAGTGCTACCCGAACGGGCGCGAAGGTAAGCGGTGCCGCAGGCAGTTTGATTCCAAGGGGGAAGCCTTAGCCTTTGAGACTTACACCATGGATCAGGCAAAGAACAAACCCTGGCTTGGTGAGAAGGAAGACCGGCGGAAGCTGAGCGAACTGGTCGAACTCTGGTACAGCCTGCATGGCTGCTCTCTGAATGATAAAAAGGGACGTCTGGGAAAACTAAGGATTATCAGCGCGGGAATGGGTGACCCGATAGCCAGTACCATAACGCCGAAGGACTGGGCACACTATCGTGATCAGCGACTGAGAGGTGAAATTGATAACGGCTACAGTACCAGCCTGGCAACCCGTAAAGTTTCCACCGGTACGGTGAACTGTGAACATGCTTTTCTGCGGGCGGTGTTCAATGAGCTGAAACGCCTGGGGGAATGGTCGTTACCTAACCCGCTGGAAAACATCCGCGAGTTCGACCAGCCGGAACGTGAAATGGCATGGCTGACTCAGGAACAAATTCTGCAGCTCATGGCAGCATGTGAGCAGCATGGAAATGACGAATTAACGCTTATCGTTAAAGTCTGCCTTTCAACCGGCGCACGCTGGAACGAGGCGGCAAAAATCAAAAGCTCGCAGATTTCTCCCTATAAACTCACCTTCATCAATACCAAAGGTAAAAAGAACCGTACCGTTCCCCTCGCCCGCCCTCTCTATGACGAATTGATCGCCCGTAAAGGCACTCCCTTCTCACCCTGCTATAAGCAGTTTTATCGGGTGATCAGGCTGGCCGGCATCGAACTGCCGGAAGGTCAGATGACGCACGTCCTGCGCCATACCTTCGCCAGTCACTTTATGATGGCCGGTGGCAACATAATCGTGCTGCAGCGCATCCTCGGGCACTCAGATATCCGGGTCACTATGCGATACGCGCACTTTGCTCCGGATCACCTGGAAGACGCTATCCACCTGAATCCGCTGGCTCAAATCAGTGGCGATAAAATGGCGATGGAGAATCCAAATGAGTAACATTGAGGGTAAGTGAAAACAGCCTAAGTGATTGTTTTTGCTATAAGTGATTGTTTTGAAAAACAGGCAAAAAAAAGACCGAATACGATTCCTATATTCGGTCTAGGGAAATGGCTCTTGGGAGAGAGCCGTGCGCTAAAAGTTGGCATTAATGCAGGCGGTTAAGCCGTACAACTTAAAGAATAGACGACAGATGACTAATTTCCACTCAGTTTGAAACATAGTGATAATAACAATGAGGCATTATTTTCATTGTGTGACAACATACGCAAAACATGGGATTAACATCAGTCATTTACCGGCAGCACGGCGCTTCAGCAGAGCGATTCAGCTTTGGCGATAAAAGGTGCCAGACTCATTTTTTGTCCGGGATTCTGCGGATCATCCAGCCAGATTTTCTCCAGGGGCACCGCCTGAACCTGATGGTTTTTAACCTGCTCTTTTGCCACGTCATTCAGAGGATATTGCGCCAGCGTACTGTCGTTAATCACATACAGCGCATTGCCCGGGCGGCATTGCAGCATGACTTCTTCACGGGTGAAGGCCCAGTCCTTACCGTATTGCAGGCGGCTGATGGTCTCCAGTTGCGGTGCGGCAAAACTGCTGGCAGATAAGGTAAGCAGCACGCAGGCTAGCAGTGTTTTCCTCATGATTTTTCCTCGATGATATTAAATTCTTTGTAATCTTCAGATGACCGTTTCAGCGCGGGGCAAGTGTCGCGAACCAACTCACCAGCAATATAACGCTAAGCGCCAGCCCCCATTCAAGCCAGGTCATGGTGATAAAACGGCTCTGCGCCCTCTGCGGGTCTTTACCCATAAGGGGCACCAGCCGGTAACGGTTATAGACAGCCACTGCCGCCATCATCGCGACCAGTATCACTTTGATTACCAGCAGGCACTGATAAAGCGATGTCATATCGGTGGGCCAGCGCTGCAAAACAATGGCGGTATTGATGACACCGGTGATGATCACCAGCGAGACCGCGGCATGTCCCCAGACAGAAAAACGGATAAGCGTCACAATCGCGTAGGGTCTTGCAGAGGGCTCGCGGGCATACAACATGCAGGTCAGTAAAGGCAGTAAAGACCCGAACCAGTAGGCTGCGCTGAGCAAATGCACCACATGGTTAGCCCGCTGTGCCAGTCCCAGTAATCCCTGATGCATGGCCGCATGGCCAATCAAAGCCTGAGTGACCAGTAAACCCAGCGAGCACAGAAACAGCAGGACATGACGTCCGGGCATCCACTCCATTAACAGAACCAGTAACAGCACAGCGGTCAGTAATAAGTGCCAGCTCCAGACTTCGCCAAATGCGGTGGTTAACACCAGTATCCACACGTTAATGTTGAGGATATCGTCCCAGCCATTGCCCATCAGCGCTGCCTGAATAGCCAGCATTCCGACAGAAGTGACTGCTGCAAGCAGTCCGGACCAAACCATCAGCGTCGGATTTTTACGCTGTAAAATTGCCGAAAATCCGCCAGGCGCCAGCAATGAGCAAAATACGCTCAGTCCGAAGATTTGCATTAATGACACAAAATGCACGAACCGGCACAGGACGAAAAGTGCTGTAAGGCTCATGGCTTATTTAACAGTGAAACTGTACTGACCGTTTGTTTTATGACCATCAACGGAAACCACATTCCACGTCACGATATATTTCCCGACGGCAAGCGCATCGGTAAGGGGCAGCACGGCCTGCGTATTATCGTTCGCAGCCAGGGTCATTTTCCCGGTTTTCACCGTTTTCTGGCTGGCATCTTTCAGGGTAATTTTACTGAAATTTGGCTCGATACCTTCACTGAAACCCAGCGATAATTCGGTCGGACTGGCTGTAAGAACCGCATCCGCCGCCGGAGTTTCCGTTTTGAGGTGAGCATGAGCAGAAGCTTGCTGTGAGATAAATCCGCTCAGCAAAACGGCTGAGACTGCCAGGGCACGGCAAAGAGAAGTGGTTTTATTGAACACGATAATTTCCTTGGCTTGCTTGATGATGAATTTATAACGCCGACACTTTAGCGCAAACGCGCTTAAAACGTTTGTCATAAAAACATAAAAAACGCAGAGGCCGAAGCACTCTGCGTTGTTTGCAAGCTCACACAACTGAAAATTAACCAGCCGGAGCTTGGGCCACCATATTTTTGAGATCTTTATCCACGAAGAACAAACCGTTGCCGGTATTGCTTACCAGCGCCAGTTTATCCAGAACAGATTTGAACAACGTTTCTTCTTCATGCTGCTCTGCAACGTACCATTGCAGGAAGTTGAAGGAAGAATAATCTTTCAGCGTCATGGACAAATCTGCCAGTTCATTGATTTTCTGAGTGATCAGTTGTTCGTGTTCGTAAGTCTGCTTGAACAAATCGGTCAGCGATTCGAAAGACACCGGCGGAGCAGCAATGGCGCCCAGCAGTGGCAGAGCACCTGTATCGCTGACGTATTTGAACAGACGATGCATGTGATCCATTTCTTCCATTGAATGCTGTTTCAGGAATGCGGCAGCACCTTCGTAGCCTTTATCGCTGCACCATGCACTCATCTGCAAATATAAATTGGCAGAATAAAACTCGAGGTTCAGCTGTTCATTAAGCTGATCAATCATTTCTTTTTTAAGCATGGTACGGCTCCGGATTTAAATTACGGCAGGTGGGCTGAATTATTTACCCGCATTATGCCCGCATCAACACAAAATAAAAACACCCGATTCACATTAATATTCACCGAAATAACAAATATATTTAAGGCAATGATTTATAAAGGTATTTTATTTCCATAAATATACAACAATGATAATCATTAACATATAGATGGATATTAAAAAGAATCATTCTTATTCAGGATATTAATTAGCGGATTCTTATTGAAGTTAATTATCACTTCAGATTTGTGAATGGTTCTTATTTACTATTAATATTAACCTGCCAATTCTCTTCTTAGGGATAGTGTAAAAGTAAAATCACAACATTCACGATGGCGTCTGCCTCGGGTACAATGAGGCAAAACGGATCACCAGGAAGCAGCAATGAGTATCAATCTGGCTGAAATCAGCAAAGACGAAATGGATCGCATCAACGTCGATCTTGCCGCCTCAGCGGTGGCTTTCAAAGAACGCTACAACATGCCGGTTGTCGCGGAGATAGCAGAACGCGAGCAGCCTGCGCATTTGCGCACTTATTTTCGTGAACGGGTGATGTTTTATCGCGGGGAATCACATAAGTTCTCCCGCTTACCTTACGAGCCTAAGCAAAAGTAAGCGGGAAAGCTGGAAACGTTAGCGCCGGGCGGCGAAACGCTGGTTGGTGCGGATTAACTGATCGAGAATGCCCGGCTCATCAAAAGAATGCCCTGCACCTTCGATAATGTGCAATTCTGCTTCCGGCCAGGCCTGCGCCAGATCCCAGGCGTTTTGCACCTGACAGGCCATATCGTAGCGGCCGTGAACAATGACTGCCGGAATATGGCGGATGCGTTCCACATTTTTCAGCAACTGGTCATCAGTTTCTAAAAAGCCCATATACGTGAAGTAGTGATTCTCAATGCGGGCAAAAGCCAGCGCGAAATTATCTTCGCCAAATGATGCCGCTCCTTCCGCAGGCATCAACGTCACGGTCTCCCCTTCCCACAAACTCCAGATCTTAGCCGCTTCAAGCTGAACAGCGCGGTCATCGGAGGTCAGACGGGCGCGATAGGAAGCAATTACGTCTTTGCGTTCTTCCTCAGACAGGATCGACAAAATACGCTGCCATTTCTCAGGGAAGAAACGGGAGGCGCCGTCCTGGTAATACCAGGTCAGTTCCTGTTTGCGCAGAGTGAAAATACCCCGCAGTACCATCTCGCTGACGTGCTCAGGGTGAGTCTGGGCGTATGCCAGCGCCAGCGTCGAGCCCCACGAACCACCAAATACCAGCCATTTATCGACACCGGCCATTTTGCGCAAACGTTCAATATCATCGACCAGATGCCAGGTTGTATTATTGTCGAGACTGGCATGAGGTTTAGAGCGTCCGCAGCCACGCTGGTCAAACAGCATGACGTCATAATCTTTAGGATCGAACAACTGACGGTGAACCGATGAACAGCCGCCGCCAGGCCCGCCATGAAGAAATACTGCCGGTTTGCCCGCCGGGTTTCCGCTGCGCTCCCAGTAAATCTGGTGACCATCGCCCGTATCAAGCATGCCACTGGCATAGGCTTCCAGCGGTGGATACAACCCTTTTAATTTTGGCATGACATTTCCTGTTCTATTCGGCCAGTGTATTGATAAATGTGCTTACATCTTAATAACAGCGCATTGGCCCACTTACAACAAGTGGTTATCTCCAAAAACCGTTGTTTTGTATGCCGTTCGCATACTTATCGCGCAATTTGATTGCATCACATGCCAGCTGATGAAATATCACTCCTCTGTAAAGTATTGTGGGAAACGCGAAGGTGCTTGCAACTGACCTGAATTAAGCAGTAAATAGGTGAGCAACCCAATCCACCCGCTTTAAGAGAGGCAATTATGAGTAAAGGAATGGATAGCAAAAAGAATGCGAAGAAAAAGCCATTGAAAACACCGGCCGAAAAAAAGGCTGATAAAAAAGCCAAGAAAGCTTCTGCTTAACAATGTACTTCGTAGATCAAACCCGCCGAGAGCGGGTTTTTTTATGTCCCTGTCATACTTCAAATTGCAGGTGCGTTGGCTGCGTTTACTCACCCGAATCACTGACCCATGTCAGCTCATCGGGATTCGCTCAGTTGCCGCCTGCCTGCCATTCGAATTATTTAGGGGAAAAGCCTGATACTCAGTTTTTCGTCGCCAGCGCCAGTACAAAAGCGTATTCCAGCGCGATATCTTCATAGGCTTTAAAGCGGCCGGATTTACCCCCGTGCCCGGAATCCATATCGGTGTGCATCAGCAACTGGTTATCATCGGTTTTAAGCTCGCGTAATTTCGCGACCCATTTTGCCGGCTCCCAGTATTGCACCTGCGAATCATGTAAACCGGTGGTGACCAGCATATGCGGATAGGCCTGCGCGCGGACCTGATCGTACGGGCTGTATTGCAGCATATAGTCATAACTGGCTTTGTCGTTCGGATTGCCCCACTCGTCGTATTCACCGGTTGTCAGCGGAATCGACTCATCGAGCATAGTTGTCACGACATCAACGAACGGAACTTGCGCCACGATGCCGTGATACAACTCCGGCGCCTGATTAATGATTGCGCCCATCAGTAAGCCGCCCGCACTCCCCCCCATCGCATACACCTGTCCGGCATCGCCGTAGCCTTCAGCCACCAGCTCTTTGGTCACATCGATGAAATCATGGAAAGTGTTGAGTTTATTGAACAGCTTACCGTCGTCGTACCATTGCTGACCCAGTTCTGCCCCGCCGCGGATATGCGCCAGTGCAAAAACAAAACCTCGATCCAGCAAGCTCAGGCGACTGCCGCTGAACGCCGGATCCATGCTGCTGCCATAAGAACCGTAGCCGTACACCAGCAGCGGATTTTCGTTCGGCTTGAACAACTCACGACGATAAACCAGCGACACCGGCACTTTCACACCATCGCGCGCCGTAACCCAGACACGTTCGCTGCGATAATTGTCTGCATCGAAATCTTTTACTTCCTGCTGTTTAAGCAAGGTACGTTCATGCGTATCAAGATCCAGTTCAAACAACGAGCTCGGCATGGTCATCGAGGAATAGCCATAACGCAGTAACGACGTATCCGGTTCCGGATTGTATGCCAGCCAGGTGGTATACGTCGGATCGTCGAACGCCAGTGATTTTTCCTCACCGGATTTCCAGTGGATCTGACGCAACTGCGTGAGACCCTGATGACGTTCTTCCACCACCAGCCAGTCACGGAACAGACTGAAGCCTTCCAGCATCACTTCGATGCGCGGTGCAATAAGCGTCTGCCAGTTGGCTTCCACACCATCTTCACTCTTATAAAGTCCGAAGTTTTTGCCGTCTTTATTGGAACGGATGTAGAAATGCCCAAGATAATGATCGAGAGCGTATTCATGATCTTTACGACGTGAAAGAAATACCTGCGGTTTGGCCTGCGGATCATCGGCATCCAGCAGCAGGATCTCGGAAGTCGTGGTGCTGTCGAGGTGGATCAGAATGTATTTTTCAGACGTGGTTTTATCCAGTCCGACGTAAAACGTGTCGTCTTTTTCTTCGTACACCAGCTTGTCGGTTTTCGGATCCGTGCCGACCACGTGGCGATAAACCTGATACGGCAGCAACGTTTTCTTGTGTTTGCGCACGTAATACAACGTCTGAGAATCGTTAGCCCATTCGCTGCTGCCGGAGGTGTTTTTTAACAGATCATCCGTCCAGGTTTCGTCATCGAGTTTTTTGATGCGGATATCGTACTGACGGCGGGAAAGAAAGTCTTCCGCCACGACCATGAGTTGGTTATCAGGACTAATATCCAGACCGCCCAGCGTATAAAACTCACTGTCTTTGGCGCGCTCATTGCCGTCAATCAGCGTGCTCCAGTTTTCTTGTCCGGCGGCAGGCTGGCGCAGATAGATGGCGTATTCGTTGCCCGGCTCATAACGGGTCTGATAACGATAACCGTGTTTCACGTAAGGAACGGAATGATCCTGCTGCGCAATGCGCGCCACCATTTCGCCGTACAGCGTTTCACGCAATGCCTGCTGTGGCTGCATGGCCTGTTCTGTAAATTCATTTTCAGCCGTGAGATAGGCCAGAACCTGAGGATCGGCGCGATCATCGTCACGCAGCCAGTAATAATTATCGACACGGTCATCACCGTGAATACTCAGGGTTTGCGGGCGTTTTTCAGCCTTTGGAGGTGTCATCATCTCGGGATCTCTTTGTCCTCTTTGCGGTGTGACAAGAGTGACAGGTTTAGACAGGGAAACCAAGAGACGCCAATGCGGGGAAATAATGCGTCCGCTAAGGAATTAACGGACGCAGTCGGTGCTTATAACGGCGCGCTGTAGCTGATTTCGCCAATCTGACAGTTAAGGGTCACCTGATAAGTTTTATCGGTGTGATCACCACGCACTTTCAGCGGGATATCCCATTTCGCATTACTGCCGCTGATGCTATCGGTCACCACCCACGCGACCGGCGTGGAAGTGCCGAGCACTTTTTTATCCGCATCCCAGCGCGGAATACGATTTTGCAGGAAATCACGTTTTACCAGCGCGGCAACATCATCTTTGGTGGCCGTGGCGCACGGTGTCACCGTTGCCGTTCTCACTTCAGGTTCATCAGCCTGTGCGACCTGGCTCAGGCTGCTCATTCCTGCAACGGCCATCACAGCGCCCAAGATTACCTTTTTCATCGTTCGTCTTCCCAGTCTTTGTCGTTCATCCAGTTGACCTTGCCGGAGCCGTGGACCTTAAAAACAATAGCCCTACCAATTACAAGGTCATCGCTTGCGTTAGATAATATAATCCCCAACAAGGCAATAACACAACATTAACAATATGACGTTCAATTCAAAGATAAGCCGTTAAAGTAAAATTATCAGCGCAAAGCCTTTATCGTAAAATGATGGCCTTACAGTTTTTGCCTTTGATTTTCCCTTCCTGCAAACGCTGCAATGCTTTCTTCGCGCTTTTCTGGCGGATCGCCACATAAGCGTGAACCGGGAACATATCGATTTTACCAACTTCAGCAGCGGTCAGCCCAGCATCGCCGGTCAGCGCACCGAGAATATCACCGGGACGGATTTTGGCTTTGCGGCCGCCATCAATACACAATGTCGCCATTTCAGGATCCAATGCCACCGGCGTTGCGGCCAGCGCCTGAGCAGCAGGCTGCCAGGTGAAACGCTGACGGGTATAATCTTCCAGCGCGGTCACACGCGGCATTTCCTGCGGCGTCACCAGGCTGACGGCCAGACCGCTCGTTCCTGCACGGCCGGTACGACCCACGCGGTGAACGTGAACTTCCGGATCGAAAGACAGCTCGTAGTTGATCACCAGTCCCAGCTGTTTAATGTCCAGCCCGCGCGCGGCCACGTCTGTCGCCACCAGCACACGGCAACTGCCGTTGGAGAAACGCACCAGCACGCGATCGCGATCACGCTGTTCGAGATCGCCATTCAGCGCCAGCGCGCTGATGCCTTTCGCTTTCAGGTCATCACAAACATCCTGACAGTCACGCTTGGTATTACAGAACACCACGCAGGACGTTGGCTGATACTGATACAGCACCGCAGCCAGCAGGGATAAACGCTGTTGCTTACCAGCTTCAATGAAGATTTGCTGAATATCGGCAATGTCATCTTCACCTTCGATTTCTACTTTCAGCGGCTGACGCTGGAATTTGGAACTGATGCGCTCAATGCCGTCCGGATAGGTCGCGGAGAACAGCAACGTCTGGCGGTCCTGCGGCGTATAGCTGACGACATCTTCGATATCTTCACTAAAGCCCATGTCCAGCATGCGGTCAGCTTCATCCAGCACCAGCACTTTCAGCTCGTCGAGCTTGAGCGTGCCTTTACGCAGGTGTTCCTGAATGCGGCCCGGCGTGCCGACCACAATGTGCGGCGGATGGACCAGGGATTCGAGCTGTGGCCCGATCGCCTGGCCGCCACACAGGGTCAGAATTTTGATGTTCTGGGTAAATCGCGCCAGACGGCGTAACTCTTTACTGACCTGATCGGCCAGTTCGCGAGTCGGACACAGCACCAGCGCCTGAGCAACAAACTGTGAAACGGTAATGCTGTTCAGCAAACCAATACCAAAGGCGGCCGTTTTACCGCTGCCGGTTTTGGCTTTAGCGCGAACGTCCTGACCTTGCAGAATGGCAGGCAAAGAGGCTTCCTGAATAGGGGTCATTTCGGTGTAACCCAGTTCATTCAGGTTGGAAAGTTGCTCAGCGGGCAATGTCAGGGCAGAAAAGGAATGCGTGCTCAAGGCGATAACTCTTTATGTGAGGCAAAAATCGGGGCAGCGGCAGGAAGCCTGACGCCATGGTTTGGCTAAATGATAACAGAGACGCTCACCGGCTGCCTTAAACAGCAGAAAACAGGCTAAAAAAACCTGTAAAACACGGTTTTTTTGCACAGAGAATTTTACCTGACGTGCCGCGCAATCGTTTTCGTCGCCATTTATTTCAGATATACTGCGCGCCGAAATTCCTGTTTTCACTCACCACAGATCTGGGTACGAAGCTATGTTAACCATTGGTACTGCACTGCGCACCGGCGCCACCCGCGTCATGTTATTAGGCTCTGGCGAGCTGGGTAAAGAAGTGGCCATCGAATGTCAGCGTCTTGGCCTGGAAGTGATCGCCGTTGACCGCTACGCCGATGCACCGGCGATGCAGGTCGCTCATCGCAGTCATGTGATTAATATGCTCGACGGCGACGCGTTGAAAGCAGTTATCGAAAGTGAACACCCTGATTTTATCGTGCCTGAAATCGAAGCCATCGCAACCAGCATGCTGGTTGAGCTGGAAAAACAGGGCCACAACGTGGTGCCTTGTGCTGAAGCGACCCGCCTGACCATGAACCGCGAAGGCATTCGCCGTCTGGCCGCTGAAATCCTGAAATTACCGACATCGACGTATCAGTTCGCTGATGATGAAGCGACTTTCCGTCAGGCCGTCGACGCCATCGGTTATCCATGCATTATCAAGCCGGTCATGAGCTCATCCGGTAAAGGCCAGAGCCTGATCCGCAGCGCCGATCAGTTACAGACCGCATGGGATTACGCGCAGCAAGGCGGCCGTGCAGGCGGCGGACGCGTGATTGTTGAAGGACTGGTGAAGTTTGATTTTGAAATCACCTTGCTGACCATCAGCGCCGTTGACGGCATTCATTTCTGCGCGCCAATCGGACACCGTCAGGAAGACGGCGATTACCGCGAATCCTGGCAGCCACAGCAGATGACTGAGCTGGCATTGCAGCGTGCAAAAGACATCGCGGAGAAAGTGGTGAAAGCGCTGGGCGGCAAAGGCCTGTTCGGCGTTGAGCTGTTCGTGTGCGGCGACGAAGTGATTTTTAGCGAAGTCTCCCCTCGCCCGCACGACACCGGTATGGTGACGCTGATTTCTCAGGATCTGTCCGAGTTTGCGCTGCATGTGCGCGCGTTCCTCGGCCTTCCTGTAGGTAAAATCCGCCAGTTCGGCCCTTCTGCATCTGCCGTGATTCTGCCGGAACTGACCAGCAATAACGTCACGTTCAGCGGTCTGGAAAATGCGCTGACGGGCTACAATCAGGTTCGTCTGTTCGGCAAGCCGGAAATCAGTGGCAAACGTCGTCTGGGTGTGGCGATGGCGATTGCAGACAATGTTGAAGACGCCGTGGAACACGCCAAACAGGCGGCGGCTGCGGTGGTTGTTAAAGGCTAGCGATTCATTGTTCTGAGATGAAATAGAGACGAAAAAAAACCGGACGCCTGAAAAGGGTCCGGTTTTTCTTTGCGGGGAATAACCTCCCCGGCCAGCGACTTATTCGTCTTCGTCATCAAAAATGACGGTGACGCGGTCGCCTTTATGCGTTTCGCGAATTTCTTCTGCAACGGTCGCAATGGCTTCGCCGCTGCTCATGCCGTTTTCCATTAACTGGCGGATACGATCGGCGGCCTGTTCTTGTTCATGATGTGATAATGAAGGCATACCTGTCAGCATGGGAGTGTCCTGTTGTACTGGTGATAAATAAAGCCCGCGCAAGGCGGGGTTGCACAGTATACGCCTAAATAAGGCAAATCGCCTGCGCTGCTTTCAGCCCCTCAGTTCTGTGTTAGGATCGGCCTAAAATACGTCATCGCGCCAGAGAAGCTTATACCTGCCATGCAAGCCACCCAGTCCGTTGTTTTTCACTCCTTACCTTATCAGCCAGATGCACTGACAGAGCGCTTCACACCGCTTTCCGCCCTGCCCTGGGCGATGCTTTTACACTCAGGTGCAGCACAGCATCAGCATAACCGTTTCGATATTCTGGTGGCGGATCCGCTGATAACATTGACCACCCGTGGCGGGCTAACGCAGATTGAAAAAAATGGCGTGGAACAATGCCGGCAGGACGATCCCTTCGCCTTGCTTGAAGAGCAACTGACTGCTTGCGGATTACACGCAGAAAGCTTGCCTGAATTTCCGTTTCTCGGCGGCGCTCTCGGGCTGTTCGGCTATGATTTAGGGCGTCGCGTTGAGGATCTGCCGCAAATCGCGATAAGCGATATTGAGTTGCCCGATATGGCTGTCGGGATTTATGACTGGGCGCTGATCGCCGATCATCATTTGCAGCGTTTAACATTGATTTGTCATGGCGATATTTCTGCACGTTTACGCTGGCTTGATGAGCATCAGAAAATCCGCTCTGCGTCAGCGCCTTTTCGGCTGAATGCGCCGTGGCAGGCGAATATGAGCCGCGAAGAATACGGGCATAATTTCAGGCAGATTCAGGAATATATCCGCGACGGCGATTGTTATCAGATCAATCTGGCGCAACGCTTTTCAACGGATTACAGCGGCGATGAATGGCAGGCTTTTCTGCGTCTGAATCAGGCCAACCGCGCGCCTTTTTCTGCGTTTTTACGTCTGCCGGAAAACACCGTTCTCAGTCTGTCGCCGGAACGTTTTATCTGGCTTAAAGAAAACCAGATCCAGACGCGGCCAATTAAAGGTACCCTCCCACGCTGTGAAGATCCGACAGAAGATGCGCGACAGGCAGAAAGGCTGGCAGGATCGGAGAAAGATCGTGCCGAGAACCTGATGATTGTCGATTTGCTGCGTAATGATATCGGGCGCGTCGCCGTGCCCGGCAGCGTGCGCGTGCCGGAACTGTTTGTGGTTGAGCCGTTTCCGGCGGTGCATCATCTGGTCAGCACCATCACTGCGCAGTTACCGCAAGAGTGCCATCCTGCGGCCTTGTTACGCGCCTGTTTCCCGGGCGGTTCCATTACCGGCGCACCGAAAGTGCGTGCAATGGAAATCATCGAAGAACTCGAGCCACATCGCCGCAACGGCTATTGCGGCAGCATCGCGTATATCAGCTTTTGCGGCACCATGGACAGCAACATCACCATCCGCACGTTACTCACGTCGCAGGGAAAAATTCATTGCTGGGCAGGCGGCGGGATTGTGGCGGACAGTCAGGAACAGGCAGAATATCAGGAAACTTTTGATAAGATTGCCCGAATTCTGCCTCAGTTAGGAGAAACATCATCGTGACTTTGCTGGAACAACATGCGCCAATTCAGACACTTTCCCCCGCTGTTGAAGATTTCATATTGCGCTTTCAGTTGCAGCAACCTCGCCAGCCCGCACCGGCGCTGCGTGGAACCCGTCACGCTGCGGTGCTGATCCCGATCATTTGCCGCCCCGAACCTACGCTGTTACTGACACGCCGATCAGATCAGCTGCGCAAACACGCGGGACAAGTCGCCTTTCCCGGCGGCGCGGCGGATGCTTCTGATGCGTCGATTATCGCCACGGCCTTGCGTGAAGCGCAGGAAGAAGTCGCCATTCCGCCTGAAGAGGTTTATGTATTAGGCACACTTTCGCCGCAGGATAGCAGCAGCGGTTTTCGGGTCACTCCGGTAGTGGGGCTGTTACCCGTCGATGTGCCGCTGCATCCGGCTGAAGACGAAGTCGCCGAGTTATTTGAAATGCCGCTGCGTGAAGCTTTTGATCTGGCCCGTTATCACCCGCTTGATATTCATCGCCGGGGCATTCATCACCGCGTTTATTTGTCCTGGTATCAGCAGCAATTTGTCTGGGGTCTCACCGCCGCTATCATCCGCCAGCTCGCCGGACAGGTCGAAGTCTGAGCGCTCTGATTACATAGCGATCACACTTTTGCATCAAATAAGTTTATTTCATGCGAAAAATGAAACTTTTGCCTCTCAGCCCTTTTAAACTATAAGTCTATCCATAAGAACAAGAGAGCCGTCCATAAGACGAAATCTCGCTGTCGTTCATTTATGGAAGCCAGGGATCCCGTTCCCTGCCGCAATCTATTACAGGAGTATTCGACGTGATTAGCGTTTTCGACATGTTCAAGGTCGGGATTGGCCCTTCCAGTTCCCATACTTTGGGCCCGATGAAAGCCGGTAAACAGTTCGCTGATGACCTGCTGGAAAAGGGCATGATGCCTGCCGTTACGCGTGTCGCCGTGGACGTTTTTGGTTCTTTGTCTCTGACAGGCAAAGGCCACCACACAGATATCGCCATTATTTTAGGCCTGGCCGGTAATCAGCCAGACACCGTCGACATTGACGGAATTCCCCACTTTATCCGCGACGTTGAGCAACGTGAGCGTCTGCCGCTGGGCACCACTCAGCATGAAGTAGATTTCCCGCGTGATACCGGCATGGTGTTCCGCGGTGAGAATTTGCCACGCCATGAGAACGCCATGCAAATCCATGCGTTTGCTGGCGATAAAATGATTTACAGCAAAACGTATTATTCCGTCGGCGGCGGTTTTATTGTCGATGACGAACACTTCGGTCAGCCGGTTCTCGACGAAGTCACCGTGCCTTACAGCTTTAATTCGGCCAGTGAAATGCTGGCTAAATGTAAGGAAACCGGCCTGTCATTATCCGGGCTGGTGATGAAGAACGAGTTGGCGCAACACAGTAAGCAGGAGATCGACCAGTATTTCGAGAAGATCTGGCACACCATGCAGGCGTGTATCGATCGCGGTCTGAATACTGAAGGCGTGTTGCCGGGGCCGCTGCGGGTACCGCGCCGTGCGTCTGCTCTGCGCCGGATGCTGGTGTCAAACGATAAGCTTTCCAGTGACCCGATGAACGTGATCGACTGGGTGAATATGTTTGCGCTGGCAGTTAACGAAGAAAATGCCGCAGGCGGACGCGTAGTGACTGCGCCAACCAACGGTGCATGCGGCATTGTGCCGGCGGTACTGGCCTATTATGACCAGTTTATTCAGTCGGTCAGCCCTGACATTTACCTGCGCTATTTCCTGACCTCCGGCGCTATCGGCATTTTGTATAAAATGAATGCGTCGATTTCTGGTGCAGAAGTCGGTTGTCAGGGCGAAGTGGGCGTAGCCTGTTCGATGGCGGCAGCAGGTCTGACGGAATTGCTGGGCGGCAGCCCTGAGCAGGTGTGTGTCGCTGCCGAAATTGGTATGGAACACAACCTCGGTCTGACTTGTGATCCGGTAGCCGGACAGGTTCAGGTGCCGTGCATTGAGCGTAATGCCATTGCTTCGGTGAAAGCGATTAACGCTGCCCGGATGGCACTGCGCCGCACCAGCGAGCCAAGAGTGTCTCTGGATAAAGTGATCGAAACCATGTACGAAACCGGTAAAGATATGAATTCAAAATACCGTGAAACGTCGCGTGGTGGTCTGGCGATTAAGGTTCAGTGCGACTGATTTTACTGTCGCGTTGATAATTTCCTGCGGTTCTTCAGCTGAAGCATTTTCAGCGGGTTTACCGCAGGAAATATTATCCGCACGATAGCTGGCAGCAATAAAACCTTCGTTAATGACAACCTGTTGTATTATCGAAACATAATGGATGTGTCACTTGCATTATACCCTGCAGGTACGGCATGCTGTTTTCCGCCTGATTTCCCCGATCGGTGAGCCTCTTGATACAGAAAAATACAGGCCGGGTTCTTCGGGGAAAATATAAGTGACAACGTCACTTAGGCTGACTTTCTTTAATTTTCACTCAGAAACTGAGTGTATTTTCCGCAACTCAGGCTGAGCATCCGACGATTTACAGCTACTATCAATAAAAACACACTGGCTGTTACGCATCGGTAAACCTTTAAAAAAAATAATTTGAGCCTGCAATTAACACGGGATAAAAAGGATTAGAACGATGCTGTTCTCCCAGACCGGACTTGCGAAGTATCGCTACTATCGCATTGCGCTTGCCTGCGCGATGGGGATATGTACTTTGCTTCTGACGCTTGGCATTCGTATTTACGAACAAGCACAGGTCATTGCAGAAGACCAACAACGTGTCGCGCTGCACACCGTTCAGAAGCTGGAAAAACTACTCGAACCGGCGTCACCTGCCGGAAAATCAGCGCCTCTGGATCAGACGCTTGGCTGCAACGTCCTGCAATCGTTACTTCAGCAAAAAGTCGCCCGGCTGCAGACATTACGCTCTATAAGCCTGGTCAGTGACGGTAAAATCACCTGTTCAAGTCTGGTCGGTGCGCTGGATCTCAGCCTCAACGACATTTTGCCGTCATTTTCTCAGGGCTTAACGCAACTTGAACTGCGGGCTTCGAAATGGAGCCGTGTCGATACCCCGACACTGGTTCTCTGGAATCCCTCAACACCGGATAACCGTAACGGCGAACTGTTTGTTTATAATATTGGCATATTGTCGAATTTCCTGCTCGAACCGCAACCGCCCTATGCCAGCCATATCGTTTTGAACGTTGGTAAGCAATATCTCGAGTATGGCAAAAAGGACATCATCAGCAGCGACGATCTTCCGTACCCTCCTCTGCTGAGTGAGAGATCGCAAAAATATGATTTCTCTGTCTCCATCTTCGGAGAAAAAGCCAGCGAACTGGCCTGGAATGAACTCCCCTCACATTTACCGCTTTCGGTGTTAATCAGTTTACTGACGGCCACCGCGGTTTATCTGCTTTCCGGCAGCCGGATCAGTCTGGCCTATCCGATCAGCCACGGCATTTCACACCGCGAATTTAAGGTCTATTGCCAGCCGATTATTAACAGCGATGACGGCCGCTGTATCGGTGTTGAAACGCTGATGCGCTGGAAAAACCGCAGGCAGGAATGGGTGTCGCCTGATGTATTTATTCCGCTGGCAGAACAGCACGGGTTAATCATCTCGCTTACCCGCTATCTGATTAAAACCGTTGCCGATAATCTGGCGGTTTTCCCGGCGACTCCAGGCTTTTATGTCAGCATTAACGTAGCAGCGCAGCATTTTAATAATATGGAAATTGTGGATGATATCCGCAAGCTTTGGCTTCCGGCTCAGCCTTCTGTTTCCCTGATGCTTGAACTGACCGAGCGCACGCGTCTTCAGGAACTGCGTGCCGCGGAAATTTCGCAGCTCAAGGACATGGGGATTTTGCTGGCTATTGATGATTTTGGTACCGGCCACAGTTCGCTGAGTTATCTCAAAACGCTAAATCCGGATGTGCTGAAGATTGACCAGGCGTTTACAGCATCCATCGGAACCGATGCCATCAACGCGACGGTCACGGACACCATTATTACGCTGGCGCAGCGGCTGAATTTAAAGCTGATTGCTGAAGGGGTAGAAACCCGCGAACAGGTTGATTATCTGCGTAAACGCAGAGTGGATTCTTTGCAGGGCTACTACTTTGCACGCCCGATGCCGGTAGAAGTTTTCCCCGTCTGGCTGGAGCGTTATCAGAAATCGACCCAAAATATGGAACCTCAGGACGTTCAGGGTTCCGTCTGATCCCGAAGTATTCGCACTATTTCAGGCATAAAAACGGCGACCGGAGTCGCCGTTTTACCTTCAGGCACGCCAGCTTTAGTGGCTTTCTTCCCACTGATCTTCTGACTTAATCCGGGTGATGCGGACACGCTCGATGCGATAGTCTGTCACCTCAAGGATCTCAAAGTGCAGCGACGCCATTTCAATCACTTCACCGGCAACTGGCATCTGGCCTGATTTCGACAGCAGCAATCCGGCAAGTGAAGCAAAATCATCATCCGCATTCACCAGATTGTTCACGTCGAGAACTTGCTGAAGTAGGTGCAAGTCAGTCCCGCCTTTCGCAATCCATGACTCACCGTCAGCGATCACATCCGGCATCTCATCTTCGTCAGGGAACTCACCAGCTATGGCTTCCAGCACGTCCAGCGGCGTGACCAGCCCCTGAATCACACCAAACTCATTGTTTACCACCACCAGACGCCCCCTGGCTTTACGTAATACCGCCAGCAGATTGATCACATCCATAGTTTCCGGCACCACAATCGGCGGCGTTTTTTCGGCGAAAGCCACGATGTTTTCGCCGTTCTCCAGCGCCACCAGCAGGTCTTTCGCACGTACTACACCGATGACATCATCCAGAGAATGACGGCAGATCGGGAACAAACTGTGCGGCGTATCCAGTAGCTGGCTGCGGATTTCGGCAGGTGACTTTTCGCAGTCCACCCATGAAATCTCGGTGCGCGGCGTCATAATAGTGCGCAATGTCCGCGATGCCAGCGTCAGAACGCCCGTTATCATATGGCGCTCTTCTTCTGCAAAAGCTTCCGATGCAGGCAGTACATCACCAACTGGCTCATCTTCATTCTGATGCTGACGTTTCCCGCCCATCAGGCGCTGAATGGCCTCGGCGGTGCGCTCACGCATCGGACGGGTAGACTGGCTTTTAAGGAAGTTACGGCGTGCAATCTGGTTGAACAGTTCAATCAGGATCGAGAAGCCGATCGCCGCGTACAGGTAGCCCTTCGGAATATGGAAGCCAAAACCTTCCGCTATCAGGCTCAGACCAATCATCAGCAGGAAGCTGAGACACAGCACCACTACCGTCGGATGATTGTTCACAAAACGCGTCAGCGATTTAGACGCCAGCAGCATCACACCCATGGCGATCACCACGGCGGTCATCATCACAGCCAGATTATTCACCATACCGACTGCTGTAATCACGGCATCCAGCGAGAAGACGGCGTCGAGCACCACAATCTGCGCCACAACCGACCAGAAACTGGCATAGCCGCGGTTCGGTGTTCCCTGTTCGTCATGCCCTTCCAGCCGCTCATGCAGCTCGGTGGTGGCTTTAAATAACAGGAACAGCCCTCCGACCAACAGGATCAGATCCCGCCCGGAGAAGCTGAACTGCGCAATGCTGAACAGCGGCGTGGTCAGTTTGACCATCCACGAAATCAGCGACAGCAGGCCCAGACGCATTATCAGCGCCAGCGAAAGGCCGATAATACGGGCTTTATCGCGCTGCTTTGGCGGCAGTTTGTCTGCAAGAATGGCAATAAAAACAAGGTTGTCGATACCCAGAACAATTTCCAGGACAACAAGCGTCAGCAAACCGACCCAAATTGAAGGGTCCATCAAAAATTCCATGTCAGACTCCGCAATGAGTTAAAGAAAAATGACGCAAAGAAACGCGTGACGTCCGGCGGTCAGAAGACATGCCAGAGGCGGTCACGATAAAAATCTCAGATGAAAGCGGTTTCAGTGCGGCAGTAATCAGGCCCAGTGGGGCGTATTTGCCGGTAAGAATGAGGTGATAGTGCGAAGAATAGTGACGTCGGTGACAGTCCATAGGGAGGGCTGAGGCCCGGTACTCCTGTTCAATGATTCGGAAAATCACTCTATCAGGAATGATTATTTGAATAAAGTGTGATTTTTTACGATCCGCATCATTTTGAAACATCTATGCTGTTTTAATGTGCAATGTGAAAACGTATTCACACTACGTCGTTCAATAACGGACAACGGTCACAAAAATTATTTTTTCGCACACTAAAATAAATCACGTCGCACAACCTGTTGAGGTTCTGCAGTTTTACTGTTTTGCAGTCTTATCAGAAATTAAGGAACGTTAGTACGCAGGGAATGCCCTGTCCGCCTCAGGAATAAAAACGGGCGGATATCATCAGCACCATTACTTATGTGCATAACTCTTTTCAAGAGTTAACAGAGGAGGTAGCGAGTGAGTATTGCTATTATCATCGGCACGCACGGGTCAGCAGCTGAGCAGTTGCTGAAAACAGCGGAAATGATTTTAGGTGAACAAGATAATGTCGCCTATATCGATTTCGTTCCGGGCGAGAACGCCGAAACCCTGATCGAAAAGTACACGGCAAAGTTGGGTGGTTTAGACACCAGCAGCGGCGTCCTTTTCCTGGTCGACACCTGGGGGGGCAGCCCGTTCAATGCCGCCAGCCGTATTGTTGTCGATAAAGAAAATTACGAAGTTGTCACCGGTGTTAATATCCCAATGCTGGCAGAGACTTTCATGGCTCGCGATGACAACCCTTCTTTCGCAGAACTGGTTGCCATTGCAGTAGAAACAGGTCGTATCGGCGTGAAAGCGCTGAAAGCCCCTGAACCTGCTGCCCAGGCCCCTGCCGCCGCCCCTGCGCCAAAAGCAGCTGCTCCGGCTAAACCTGCCGGTCCGAACGACCATATGAAGATCGGCCTTGCCCGTATCGATGACCGTTTAATTCATGGCCAGGTCGCGACCCGCTGGACCAAAGAAACCAACGTGACCCGCATTATTGTTGTCAGCGACGAAGTGGCTGCCGATACCGTGCGTAAAACGTTGCTGACTCAGGTTGCTCCTCCTGGTGTTACTGCACACGTTGTTGACGTCGCAAAAGCCATCCGTGTCTGGGATAACCCAAAATACGCTGGCGATCGCGTGATGTTGTTATTCACTAACCCGACTGACGTTCTGCGTTTAGTTGAGGGTGGCGTGAAAATCACTACCGTAAACATCGGTGGTATGGCTTTCCGCCAGGGTAAAACTCAGGTGAATAACGCAGTGTCTGTCGACGAAAAAGATATCGAAGCGTTCAAGAAATTGAATGAAAAAGGTATCGAACTTGAAGTGCGCAAAGTCTCTACTGACTCTCGCCTCAAGATGATGGATCTCATTAATAAGATGAATTAATAAGCACATCACGAATGTGCAGATTCCCTCAACGTTATCTGCCTGATGTGCCTGTTTATACTCAGCGTCCTTTGGTCATAGGAGAAGTGCAATGGAGATCACCACACTACAAATTGTGCTGATATTTATTGTTGCATGTATTGCCGGGATGGGTTCGATCCTGGATGAATTTCAGTTTCACCGCCCGTTAGTTGCCTGTACTTTGATCGGTTTTGTTCTTGGTGATGTTAAAACCGGGATCATCATCGGCGGTACGTTGGAAATGATTGCACTTGGCTGGATGAACATCGGTGCGGCTGTTGCGCCGGATGCCGCCCTCGCCTCAATCATCTCTACCATTCTGGTTATCGCAGGCGGACAGTCTGTCGGTGCCGGTATCGCACTGGCTATCCCGCTGGCGGCAGCCGGTCAGGTATTAACCATTATCGTTCGTACTATCACTGTTGCCTTCCAGCACGCAGCGGATAAAGCGGCTGAGAAAGGTAACCTGAACGCCATTACCTGGATCCACGTTTCCGCGCTGATCCTGCAGGCAATGCGTATCGCAATCCCTGCTGTGATTGTTGCTGTGTCTGTGGGTACTGCGATTGTTCACGACCTGCTGGCTTCAATCCCTGAAGTGGTCACCAACGGTCTGAACATTGCCGGTGGTATGATCGTTGTGGTTGGTTACGCCATGGTTATCAACATGATGCGTGCTGGCTACCTGATGCCATTCTTCTACCTTGGTTTCGTTACTGCCGCATTCACCAACTTCAACCTGGTTGCACTGGGTGTGATTGGTGTGGTGATGGCTGTTCTTTACATCCAGTTGAGCCCGAAATACAACAAGTCTGCGCAGGCAGCGGCTGCACCGGGTGTTAACGATCTCGACAACGAATTGGATTAAGGGTGAAGGACATGGTTGATCAAACTGCAGTTAAAAAACTCACGGCCAGCGATATTCGCGGTGTGTTTATGCGCTCCAACCTTTTCCAGGGGTCATGGAACTTCGAACGTATGCAGGCTCTGGGCTTCTGCTTCTGTATGGTGCCTGCCATCCGTCGTCTCTACCCTGAAAATAACGACGATCGCAAAGCGGCTATCAAACGCCATCTGGAATTCTTTAACACCCATCCTTACGTTGCAGCCCCTGTACTGGGTGTTACGCTGGCGATGGAAGAACAGCGTGCCAACGGCGCACCTATTGACGACGCGGCCATCAACGGCCTTAAAGTCGGTCTGATGGGGCCTCTGGCCGGTGTGGGTGACCCGATCTTCTGGGGTACTGTTCGTCCGGTGTTTGCTGCACTGGGTGCGGGTATCGCGATGACCGGTAGCCTGCTGGGGCCGTTGCTGTTCTTCATTCTGTTTAACCTTGTACGTCTGCTGACCCGCTACTACGGTGTGTCTTATGGCTACAAAAAAGGTGTCGATATCGTTAACGATATGGGCGGCGGCTTCCTGCAGAAACTGACCGAGGGGGCGTCAATTCTCGGCCTCTTTGTCATGGGCGCCCTGGTTAACAAGTGGACGCACGTTAACATTCCGCTGGTGGTATCAAAAATCACCGACCAGACAGGCCATACCACGGTCACCACTGTCCAGACGATTCTGGATCAGCTGATGCCAGGCCTGGTGCCATTACTGCTGACCTTCGGTTGTATGTGGCTGCTGCGTAAGAAAGTGAACGCCTTGTGGATCATCGTTGGCTTCTTCGCCATCGGTATCTTCGGTTACTGGATCGGCCTGTTAGGTCTCTGATAACCGCTAAACCGGGGGATCATTCCCCCGGTTTTTTTATGACCTGATTTTGCTGTTTTTGATTTGCCTTTTGTGGCCGTAAGCTGGAGTTTTCATGTCTGTTACCGATATTGTCCTCGCGCTCTTCATCCTCCTGTTGCTGGCCTACGCCATCTACGATGAGTTCATCATGGGAACTAAAAATGGTGAAACGCGCCTGCGTGTGAATCTAAGACGCCGCAATAAACTGGATTCCATTATTTTCATCGGTCTGCTGGCGATCCTGCTTTATAACAATATCCATGCTAATGGTACTGTCGTAACGAATTATCTGTTAATTGGTCTTGGCCTGATTGCTTTCTACCTCTCGTTCATCCGCTGGCCAAAGATGCTGTTCAAACCGAAGGGTTTTTATTTTGCCAATACCTTCATTACTTATGACAGGATCCGTAGCATGAACCTTTCAGAAGATGGTGTCCTGGTATTTGAACTAGAACAGAAAAAGTTATTAATTCGCGTTAATGAACTTGATGATCTGGAAAGAATCTACAAGTTAATGGTTGAAAATCAATGAGTTAAAAAATAACACACAACTATCAGTTATAGCCATAGGTATATTTATGGCTTTACTGCTTAAGCTTGTCACTAATATTGCCGCACTAACTTGATTGTTATTTAACCCTACATTTAAAATCCCTTTTATCTGCAAATATTAATTCACTCCCGAATATAAAACCCCTTATTTATTTGGTGTTGTTCTGCATAAAAATATTATGCTAAGGTTGCGCCGTTATTTGGGGAGTATACTCGTGAACTTATCCGCAACGCTTATTCTGGCTTTTGGCATGTCGATGGACGCCTTTGCCGTATCCATTGGTAAAGGTGCTGCCCTTCATCGCCCTTGCCTGCGTGAAGCCCTCCGTACTGGCCTGATTTTCGGTGTAATAGAAGCAATTACACCGCTAATTGGCTGGGGGCTGGGCTTATTTGCCAGTCAATACATCATGGAATGGAGTCATTGGGTTGCCTTTATCCTGCTGTCCATTCTTGGCACACGAATGATTGTTGAAGGGGTTAAAGATAAACCGGATGATGCTCTTACAACCGCAACACACCATAGTTTCTGGATCCTGGCAGCCACAGCGGTTGGCACAAGTCTGGATGCGCTGGCAATTGGCGTAGGATTAGCGTTACTGGAAGTGAACATCATCCAGACCGCACTCTTTATCGGTATGGCAACCCTGCTGATGTCCACGTTAGGAATTATGGTCGGGCGCTTTATCGGCCCGCTGTTAGGCAAGTGGGCCGAAGTTTTAGGGGGCGTGGTGCTGATCGGAACTGGACTGAATATCCTGCTCGAGCATCTGGGCTATTTAAGCTAAGACGCGCTTATGTATTCTGATGAGAAAATCTGTTTCACACTCAAAGGCCGTCTGAGCTTTTAAGTCAGCCATCACTTCCTCTGTTGCCCGCCATGCAAAAGGCGTCATCTGCAACAAATCAAATGCCTGTGCGCCCGAAAGGCTCATGTTGTACGCCAGTGCCTCGGTGCTGATCCGCTCAAAGCCGTCCAGTTGTTCATCCAGATCGGCATGCAATTGTACATCATGATAAATCAGCCCTTTCAGCTGATATAAGTGACGCGGTCCAGGCGCCACAGTCACCACCAAACCCCCGGGTTTAATGGCCCGGTAAAGCTCCTGAGCCTTACACGGCGCATAAATGCGAATGACCGCGTCCAGAGAGCTGTCGGCAAAGGGCAAGCGGTGGCTGGAAGCCACACAAAATGACACGTCGTGATAGCGTTTGGCAGCATAACGGATAGCCACTTTAGCCACGTCCAGACCATAGACTTTCAGCGCGCGGTGCTGCATTAACCGGTCCGCGAAAGCCGCGGTGTAATACCCTTCCCCGCAGCCGATATCCAGTAATGCCTGGGCATCTTCCGGAATGACTTCATCGAGGATATCCGACAGACGGTCCCGTAAAGGCTGATAATGACCAGCATCAAGAAATGCACGACGGGAAATCATCATTTCCGGACTGTCACCTGGTTGCTTCGAGCGTTTGTGCTGTACGGGCATCAGATTCACGTAACCCTCTTTGGCATGATCAAACTGATGATTGGCCGGGCAACACCATTGCTGACCTGTCAGCGTAAGCGGCTGGAAACAAAGCGGGCACTGATACGTCATGAAGAAAACCTGCAAGGAAAGTCTGAGGAGGCGAAAGTTCGCAATAGAGGTAAGTCTAAAGAAGGCGCACTGAGGTTGCAACTGCTGGAAAATCCGCATAAAAGGCAGCTACACTGAAGCGATATCATTTTCCTGACCGAGAGACGAGATGAGTGACAGCTCAGTTTTACTCAGCCATATCCCCGGTATTTTACATGGCTTCGGCGATAAAGAATCCTTGCTGCCTGCTCATCTTAAAGCCTTTGAAGCCACACGACCGGAAAAGAAACAGGTTCATGGCACCCGGATTGTGGATGTCACCCAGCCCGGACAGGATTGCGGCGAGGCTGACGGATTTATCACCTCCGTGCCCGGTATTCTTCTGGCCGTCTTTACCGCGGACTGCCTGCCGGTGATTTTTTGCCGCAAAGATGGCAAAGAAGTGGCCGCGGTTCACGCTGGCTGGCGGGGACTTATCGACGGTATTCTGGAGAAAATGGCGCAACGGATTAATCAGTCGGGTGATACTCGTGACTGGGTTGTGGCCATCGGTCCTGCAGCGCAGGCTTGCTGTTACGAAGTCAGTCAGGAACTTGTGGATACATTTTTGCAACAACTCGACTTCCCCCCTGCCCTGATTTCGCCGCGTCATCGTCACCTTGATCTGGCTGCGATTGCAGAGGCTAAACTACAGGCTTTGGGATTTGCAGGAATTGACCACGCTGGCAGCTGCACGATTTGTACAACGGCAGGGAGTGAAACGGAGGGGACAGCATTCAAATACACCAGCTTCCGGCGTAACAGTCATCAGCGGGCAAAAGACCCTTCACATCCGGGTATCAGCGGGCGAAATCAGCAATCTGGAATTATGATCTTGCGGTAAAGTGATCTTGCAATAACAGCTCAACATGCTGAAAACAGACACAAAAAAACCCGCCTTGGCGGGTTTTTTTACAGCTGACGCTGCTTAGATTGCAGTTACGTTAACTGCTGACGGGCCTTTCTGGCCGTCTTGGATTTCGAACTCTACGTTCTGGCCTTCGGCCAGAGTTTTGAAGCCGTTACCCTGGATTGCAGAGAAGTGTACGAACACATCTTTGCTGCCGTCAGCAGGAGTAATGAAACCGAAACCTTTAGACTCGTTGAACCACTTAACTTGACCTTTGATCTTTGCCATCTTGAGTATTTCCTTTGGATTGTTTAAACCGCCCGTAGGCGTTACATAGACAAACTAGAGTCGTTACTGCTTGAGGCACTAAGATTAGAATCGGCAGAGAAGCGGTATTCAACGTGAACGTCTTTACTCAGAACTTCTATACTGAAAATGCCACACATATACAGAACTGTACCTCGTTTTACCCAGATGCGTTATCACATACTCTGAATTCGATGGCAAGCCATTTTTAATCAGTGATGGACATGTCGCACATATTTGAGCCGGTTAAAGGCACTTCGTGTTCAGTTATGCTGAAATATGTTGATAGACATGCTTTTTTCTGCTTTGCAGTTTCACCTGCATATCAAACAAAACAATAACGACCTGTTTTTGATTATTGATCATTTAATGCAGAACCGTAAGCGTAAAACACACCTTTATTTGAATTTTTATTGTCAAGATCGGCCAAAACCTTTTGCTGATGGCCTGATAAGGCGCGGAAAAGCAACACCCCGGGTCAGGTCACGTTAGGGTGACAGCGGGTCTGTCGGGCCAGGTGCACACTTGTGCAACAGAACGGGCAACCGGTTTAAGACATAGCCAGACAATATGACTGGTTATGCAATAATCAATTACGCCGGGGAAGGATAAAATGGTGCAAAACAAAACGCAGACTACAATAAATGCACCTTAACTGTGCGCCTTAGGCATGTACCCGATAATACATAAAATCACCCAATCCCTTCTGAGTTTCAATTCTAAACCCCTCGCCCTCCTAATACAGTTTTCTTGTCATCTCATTTTTGACATTATAATGAATTAAAGTTTGCGAGTTGGTTAAATCGGTATAACACTTGCGCAAACTTTTAAAAATCACTTATTCATATAAAAAATATCGTTATGAAAATATAATATTAAATACCGTGATCGGAATCTCAAATCATCATTATCATGTTCTCGGAAGACGGGCGCGCAATCGTCGCTGCGACGGCATGACTGGCGAGGACTTTACGACAACCTAATCAGCACAATGCACTGTATCTTAAGCAATCTCAGGGATTACACGCCACCAACGGCAGTTTTACGCTTATCGATACGAATAATTATTTCATCCGCAAAATATCTGACAGTGGGAGCATTATCCTTCCATGGATATTAGTTAACAAATCAGTAACCCATTCATTTTGTAAGCCATCATAAAAACATCACTATTATTGATAATACTTCTCATTTAATAACTACCAAATTGCACTTTAAGATCCCTCTGCAACGGGCAAATGATATTCAACCTTTAGAAATGCTTGCGCCGATTTTTAAGGGTCTGAATTCCATTTCTGGCGAGTCACTTTGAGATATCGCCTCCGCTAATTCGTTTAAGGGTTGATCGAGAGAATCATCAGCTAATTCAAAAACCCCCCAGTGAATTGGCACGGCTTTCTGACAACGTAGTTGCGAAAAGACCGTCACAGCCTGCTGCGGATCCATATGCTGCGCGCTCATGAACCATCTTGGTGCATAGGCGCCGATGGGAATGGCGGCTAAATCGAACGGCCCGAGACGCTGACCGATCAGTTCAAACTGATTGCTATAACCACTGTCCCCGGAAAAATAGAAGCGCAAATCAGTGTTTCTGACGACCCAGCCACACCACAGGGACTGATTGCGATCCCAAAATGTCCGCATACTCCAGTGACGCGCAGGCACGGCTGAAAAAGTCAGATCACCAAACTGATGTTCCTGCCACCAGTCAAGTTCTTCGATATACCGCGCTCCGCGCCGCTCAAGCCACGGTTTCATGCCCAAAGGCACCATAAACTGCACGTCAGGGAAACGTCGCAACAGCTTGCGCACGGTTGCGCGATCAAGATGGTCATAGTGATTATGGGAAAATAACACGACGTCAATAGGTGGAAGTTTTTCAACCGGTGCAGCAACGGGCGTTTTACGTTTAGGCCCGTAGAAACTCAGCGGCGAGGCGCGATCCGATAACGCAGGATCCATAAGAACGTAACGTCCGGCCACGCGCAGCAATAAACAGGCGTGACCTAAAAACCATAAACGATCATCCGTTCCGCTAAAATCAGCTGTCTGCCACCACTGGCTGATGAAATGTTCGTAGCCTTTCTCTGGCGGTGCAGGCAGTCGCTGGGCTTTACGTTCCTTTCTCCAGCGTTTGAAATCCCCCTCCTGGCGGTTCTGCGGTTCGACATTGGTGAAACCGTCAGGCGTATGATGAGATTTTGAAGGATCGTAATAGGGATTTTTACCAGGCATAGGGCTCCAGGGGAAAACTTTCCTGTTTGAACAAAAATGTGAACACATCATTTTAAGTAGCATATTTGTTAATCACACTACAGAGAGAAAGTGAAAAAATATGTGCCAATTCAGCAGCTATCAACGGTTAAGAAAATCTTAATAACTGTGTGTTTTACTGAGGACGTTCAAAAAGGAGAAAATTTATGATCAGGAACACCACTCAACGCCGGCGCTCATTCACTGCGCGACTGACGCATATTATGCAGATTCAGACCCAGTATGGCCGCCTGTGGCTCAGCTCACGTTTTCGCCGTATCAAAGTCCCTGCTTCACTCAAAGTCGTCGCCTTCGCCATTCTGACGCTGATGGTTCTGGCGATCACCGGGACAATGTTGCTGGTGCTTGACCTGATTAGCCTGATTTCAGGGGTGATGAAGCGCCCTTTCCGCCGGGGAAATGTTTACCGGCGCCAGCTGATGAGAAAGCCTGTATAAAACAAAACCGTGTCGGTTTAGCGACACGGTTTGAGATTACGGAGATGTATTCCTGATGTTCAGGCAGGCATACCGCAAAGTTTGGTCAGATTTCTGGCGCCGATCATGAGGGTTGCAACATAGGATTGTCTGCGGGTGACAACTTCGACCGCTACACGCGCATCTTTATACTTAATGAGATAGGTTGAAGGCCAGCCCTGCCGGCGTTTGCCGTAGGCTTTTTCATGACTGTCGATAGCTGCATGAGCAACCACCAGATGGGAAAGAGTTTTATCACCTTTAATGATGCGCTTCATAATGGACTCCGCCTTAGACACAACTGTCAAAATGAGGAAACATTAATCACTTGATACGCATCGCTTTATGCGACGCTTATTCGAATCACTTCTTTGCAAAACTTTGTCACAATCTGAGTATCTCTGCGCTTTTGCTTATGCGCAAGTCTTACTAAGCAGGAAACACACCATAGCGGCACGCAGAGGCCGTTTGCTTTGCGCCTGCCACTGGCCATGAGGACTGCTTATCTCGGCCAGCCAGAGGGGATCGCTCTGCAACTCTTTAAAATTGATGCTGATTTTGTTGGCGCAAATAATCGGCCACGCGTCGGAGGGGTTGTTGCAATAATCTTTGCCCTTCATACCGCCGTAGGGATACCACTTCTCAGGTTCCTCTCCCGTCAGTAAAGCAATGTTGTGGTTTACTTCGCTATCATTTTCTTCCGACCATTTGATCATCAGTTCATCCATCCAGCAGGGCACATGCGTGGAGACTACCGGAAGAATAAGACAGATTTATGAAGGAGTAACAAAAGCAAAAAACCCGCCGAAGCGGGTTTACGATGTAAAATTATCGTTCAGGAATAAAACCACGCAGACTGAGAGCAGAATCATCCTCTGCTTCAACAGGGGGCGCTTTGCCTCGTGCCTGTGCAGCGAGAACCTTAAGCAACTCGGTTTGCTGGCGTTGTTGCTCAGCTATCTCGTGCAACAACGCGATGTGTTCATTTGCCCTGACACTGGCTCGGCTGACAAAAAACCATACCAACAAAAATAACAAAGCTAAGAGTGCGCACAGCACCAATGAAGCCAGGCTGTTTTGGCCCATTGCGAAATCAAACATTGACTACCCTACCACTGAATGTTCAGAGCCTTCATCTTACCATCACCGGCTGATCAGGGAAGTCATTCACAAATCCATTAACGAAAAAACAGGCTTTTCTTACTGCCGGGGCTGGCGGCAGACAGAATTTCTGGCAGAGATCCCCTAAAAAGGGATAAATGAAGTGATCGCACAAACGCCCAGGTCAAAATTCCCACCCTGATCGCAATAGCTGTTAAGCGCAAGCAGGTAAAGGCCTATGCAGATGAGCAGGAAAAGGACGAACATCACGATCTTCCTGACATTGAAAACAGGCTTTTTCAATTTGATGGCAGGTTTCTTTTGGTTTAAACAACGTCTATCAGGGCTCAAGGCGACGTCCAACAGATGAATGAACAGATACACATACTACGATGAAAATCTTAAACAACGATATAACAAAACGTCGGCTTTTAACGGGCAAACATCCTGTAATAATCACATACGTAAATCATAAATTAAAATGCATTCACCTTATCAATATATACCAACCAGACAAGAGTTGACCTGCGTCAAATAAAACCAATTATTCATTCTGCCTTTAAAAACAACATCTCCCTTTCGAATTTCTTAAAAATGAATTTTGCAGACCCTGTAATAATACATTACATAAAGAAATAATAGAAAGCGGATGAAGCCATTAACTTCATGAAAGACCATATCTCAACATCATTCCAATATGATAAATAGCCGTCTAACCTGAAAGCACGCATCCTGGCTCGCATCAGACCAGGATTAATCAGCCTGTTCGGCTTACCCATAAAACACATTTATTTAGAAACTATAAAACAACCATTAAAATATTAAAAGAAATGCAAAACTAAAAACACGGCAATTATTAAATATAAATTTTCAAATTTGATGAACTTTCACTGGAACTTCCTTGTTGAATTAAACCATGCATTAAAATATCATCCCGCCGTCGAACAGTTCTTCTGTCTCTTCTGTTATATAAATGAAAGCATAATAGCTGAATTATTTTCAGCTCACTCATGCTGACTATTTTTTGTTGAGGGATTAATAAATGCATGCATGGAATAAAAAGTTCTTCGTTTCTAAAATAGCGCTGGCCTGCGCTGTTGCAGTAACAGCACCTGCGGCGATATCAGCTGATATATCTGGCACCGTATATGACACGTTCTATCATGACTCTGCTCTGGCGGGTCATATCGGCTATCGTGGATATGCAGATGATGACGGTGCAGATAACGGCTACGTTGGCGGAGACATCTACTCTTCAATCAATAACGCTGTAGTCAATGGTGTTATTTCCACTCACTATCTGGGCTTTGATAACAACACTAGCAACACGCTGAATATTACTAACACCACTGTCAATGGCATGATCACTTCCCAATGCATGACGACCGATTGCGGCGATGCGCGTAATGATTATGATCAGTCACCTTTGCAACTGACCATTGATAATTCCACTATTAACGATACTTACGAACACTTCGATTACGACGTAACTGATGCCAATAAAGTGCGTGATCATGAAACCCTGAATACCTACGATATGGGTGTTGCGGTGACATTGGATCAGGAAAGTGACATCGTTATTAAGAACAACTCTCACGTCGCTGGCATTGCGCTAACCCAGGGCTACGAGTGGGCTGATACTGACGTTAATAACGGCAATACGTTTGATAATACCCTGACAGTTAATGACTCCTCGCTGACTTCTGGTTCTTACACAGAATTGCAAACCACCGGTTTCTACGGCCAGTCTGATAAGCCAAGCGATTACGGCAATATTAGCGCCGCAGGTACCCAGGCTGATGACGTTGCATTATCTGTTGTTGCAAGTGCAACAGCTGATAACGCAATGAAAACTAATGCCGTATTCAATAATTCAACCATTACTGGTGACGTTGCTTTTGTCAGCACTTTCGACGAGAACTATTACGTCGGTGGTTATGACAGCAATGCCGATGGTGTGCTGGATACCAATGGCTGGGATGACACAGACGAACTGAACCTGACACTGGACAATGGCAGCAAATGGGTTGGCGCAGCCACCTCAGATGTTCAGATGGATTCAGCTCTGTATAACCGCAGCACCAACAGCATCTGGCCGGGTTCTGTTTTCAGCAGCACCAATGGCTACCTGGTTGGCGATGATGTTTATCAAAGCGGTCTGTTCAATGTCGCGCTGAATAACGGTTCAGAGTGGGACACGACCAAATCTTCAAACATTGATGATCTGACCGTCAATAACCGTTCTCAGGTGAATGTTGCTGAATCTGAACTATTGGCAGATCATATATCTCTGACCAATGCGTCAACCCTGAAAATTGCCGCGCACGGCGATGTTAAGACTGATGTATTGAGCCTGAACTCAGGCAGTCAGGCATCATTGACCGAAGAAACTGCGTCTCTTTATGCCAACACTATCGTTGTGGGCAACGGTTCCGAGCTGAACTTAGGTTTGGGTCAGGTTGATACGCATAATATGGTTCTGACTGATAACGGTACTTTCGATATCGGTAGCCGTGAATATGTTCTTAACTCTGACATGAACAACGCGCGCGACAAAACTGCCGCCGACTATGTTTATGATCAGGGCACCATCGGTATCAACTCTGACGGTCATCTGTCCGTCAATGGCGTGACTAACGGTAATTATCAGGTACGTATTGATAACGCGACAGGCGAAGGCCAGGTTGCTGATTATGAGAATAAAGAGCTGATCCGCATCTACGGCGGCAATGCGACATTTACTCATGCTAACACCGCTGACCTGGGCGCCTATAAATATCAGGCTGAGCAATATGACGATACTGTAGTGCTGGCTAAACAAGGCATTACCTCTACCGCCAATGCAGCTCTGAGCCTGCCTTCTTCCAATGCAGCAACCTGGCATATGGAACAAGACACCTTAGAAAACCGCATGAACAGTTCACGTCACACCCAGGGCAATGACAAAGGTGGTGTGTGGGTTAACTACTTTGGTGGTCAGCAAAATGGTGACAACGGCGTAATTGATTACGATCAGGACGTTAATGGCATTATGGTTGGTCTGGATAAAGTCACCGAAGGGGGTGGCGAACGCCAGTGGCTGGTCGGTATGGCAGCAAGCTTCGCCAAATCAAGCTTGTCTATGGATGATGCGGATGCGGATACTGACAGCCAGTCAGCACGCGTTTACTCCAGCCTGAACTTCAATAATGGCGCATTCTTTGACTCTTCTCTGAGCTACAGCCATTTCAGCAACTCTACTGACAGCACCATGAGCAACGGTCAGCAAGTATCAGGTGACAGCACTACTGATGCATGGGGCTTTGGTCTGAAACTGGGTTACGACTGGAAATTCGCTCCACAGGCGTATCTGACTCCATACGCTAGCATTACTGGCGTGTTTATTGGCGATGACTATTACAGCATGACCAACAACATGCATGTTAGCGATCAGGCTTATGACAGCATGCGTTATGAGTTGGGCGGGAACCTGGGTTATACCTTCGATCTGGGTGCAGATCAGGCACTCAGTCCTTACGCAACTCTGGCGTATGTGTATGAAGATGCTAACAACGATGCAAACATCAACGGTGACCGTATCGATAACGGCGTTGATGGTTCTGCTGTCCGCCTTGGTTTAGGGGGGCAGTTCGACATGAACAAAAACTTCACGGTTTACACAGGCGTTAACTACCTCGGCGGCAGCGATGTTGATCAGCCTTGGGCAGCAAACCTGGGTATGAAATACCGCTGGTAATTTGACTGTCTGATAAGACTCTTCAGTAGTGTATTGGCCCCTTCTACGGGGCCAATTTTTTTGACATCTTCAGGGCTTTTCTGATTAGGAATCTGCTGCAATGACATTTACTGAAAAATAACTTCTACTAGGCTGATCAATATCCTGAATTGTTCAGGAGCAGATATTTAGGGAGTTTCAGAATGGGCATCGTTAAGACGATTATTGTACTGGCTGTGATTTACGCTATTTTTCTTTTTTCAGGATATGGCGTGACGGTCGGAAGCAGCGAGAATGCAGCGGGATTAGGCCTGAAATGCCAGTACTTAACGGCCAGAGGGATTGTCAGCTCTCAGTATATTCATTCTGACAGCGGAGTCATTGGTGTCGCGAACTGTCCGATTTTCAAAAAAGTCGGCGAAGTGGTCGATAATAAATAGGACACTTTTTTGGCTTGTCATGCCCGTTAGCACGGGCATGACAATAGTTCTTAGCTGTCGTGCTTAGTGAATTTCAGTTCAATCAATGAAATCGCTTTTTCAATAGCACGTTTAGTTACCGGATCGGCACCTGCCGGATGCTTGCTGAAATCAATGCTTTTCAGCTGATGGGACATCTTTTCGCGTACTTCTGCTGGCGCAATAATTTCAATCACATCCAGAATTTGCTTAATCACCAGCTGGCATGCAACCAGATCAGATTCGATTTCTTGTTCTCTGTTTAAAGATTCGGACATGAGCTGCTCCTTCCATTACGTCATTCATAAAAATTATGGTCGCGAGGATATCATGCCCTTTATGGAAATTCTCTTTTCTGCCATTTCTGCCCTTACCCCCTCTTTTTAACCGGACAAATATGCAGCAAACGCGCGCTATTACATTTTTTTACGGACACATTAGTTCTATGCTTAATCTGATGACAAAGAAGGAGACGCGCTATGTTCGCTCTAGTTTTGACCATTTGTTATCTGGGCGGAGGATGTGAAGACCTGGTGGTAGATGCCTTTAATACTCAGAAACAATGCACCGTTGCAATGCATCAGCAGGGCTTGCGGCAGGCCGGCTGCTATCCTATCGAAGATTTTATTGATGGCTATTGGATCCCGGCGCACGAAAACGCTGATTTCTAATCCACTGTGTTGCCTTTCACAGAGTAATAACAAAAGTCTCATAAAGATTGCTAAAGTGATCGAACAAAGGTATGAATATCCTGTTACTCATTGATATTTAACCATATTGACAGGGCAGGAAATGGCAATGACGATACGTAAAACTTATGGAAGCTTTAAAAAAATACCTCTCGCGCTTCTTCTCTCCACCACCTTTATGGCCTCTTACACCACTTACGCTGCGACCGTTCCCGCAGGTGTAGAGCTGGCGGCCAGACAGGAAATTACCCGCAACAATGGCAGTGAACCCGCTTCTCTTGATCCGCATAAAGTGGAAAGCGATGTGGAGTTCAACATCCTCAGCGATTTGTTTGCCGGATTAGTCACTACCGACAGCAAGGGGGATGCACAGCCTTCGCTGGCTGGTAGCTGGGAAACCAAAGATAACAAAACCTGGGTGTTCCATTTACGTCCCGGCATTGTCTGGTCTGATGGCTCACCGATTACCGCGCAGGATGTGGTCTTTAGCTGGCAACGCCTGATCGATCCGAAAACAGCCTCACCTTATGAAAGCTATCTCGGCAGCATGCATGTGCTGAACGCCGCAGATATCATTGACGGCAAAAAGCCCGCCGATCAGTTAGGGATCAAAGCGCTGGATAAACAAACGCTGGAAATTACTCTCGACCAGCCGCTTTCCTACTTCCTCGGCATGCTGGCACACCCTTCCCTTTCGCCGATCAGTCAGGCGGATGTTGAAAAATACGGGGATAAGTGGACTCAGCCTGGAAATCTGGTCAGCAGCGGTCCTTTCAAGCTTGATACCTGGACGGTCAACGAGCGCATCACCGCCGTACGCAACCCGAACTACTGGGACAACTCGCATACCGTCATTAACAAAGTGACGTATTTGCCGATCGCTTCAGGCACGGCGGATGTTAACCGCTATAAAGCCGGTGAAATCGACATCACCTATACCGTACCTTCTCCGCTGTTTGCCTCACTGAAAAAAGAGCTGGGCTCGCAGGTTCACGTCAGCCCTTATCTCGCCGTCTATTACTATGCGATGAACACACAAAAGCCGCCGTTTAACGATGTGCGCGTGCGTAAAGCGCTGAATCTGGCCATTGATAAGTCGATCATTGCCGATAAAGTGTTAGGTCAGGGGCAAACTCCGGCATGGCATTTATCGCCAGATAACACGGGGGGTTTTACTTTCGCTAAACCAAAAGAAGCCAGCCTGACGCAGGAACAGCGTAACGCAGAAGCCAAAAAGCTGCTGACCGAAGCCGGTTTTGGTCCGGACCATCCGCTGAAATTCAATCTGCTGTACAACACTTCTGAATCGCATCAGCGCATTGCGATTGCCGCCGCGTCAATGTGGAAAAAGAATCTCGGTGTGGATGCTGTTTTACAGAATCAGGAATGGAAAACAATGCTCGATACCATGCATCAGGGGACGTATGAAGTCGTGCGTTATGCCTGGATTGCTGACTATAACGAGCCTTCGACTTTCCTGAATACGCTGCGCACAGGCAACAGCGAGAACACGCCGAAGTTCAGTAATGCAGCCTATGATCAGGCACTGAATGATGCCCTGAAAGCCACGGATAAAGCCGACGTTGGCAAAGCCTATCAGCAGGCAGAGCAGGTACTGACTGAACAATCTCCAGTAATTCCGCTGTATCACTATGTCAGCGCACGTCTGGTTAAACCGTATGTGGGTGGTTTCAACGACAGCCTGCTTAATTACATTTACACCAAAGACTTGTACGTAATTAAGCACTAATGCTGCCTGCCTTTCCTTACGGCGTTTGACTGCGTAAGGAAAGGCACTTCAAATCCCTTGCGCCCTCACCTTCTTTCCGCTAACCCACTTGCCACACGCCACTCAGATGATAGATTGTACGTAAATCACACAAACGGGAGCAGTTATGAAATTCTCGGAAAGTGAGATCCAACCGCTTTGGGACGAAGTTGCACGTATTATCGGTGATGGCGTGATTCAGATGCGCCACAGAGGTGAGCCGTTGAGTGCCGATGCGCTGATTGGGTATCTCGATGAACAACTGGTCACGGCGACCGGCGTCCAGCGCCGTATCTTGCTCGGTGCAGCGATTAATCTGCTTAAAGCTGATCGCCGCTCATGATCTCAAGACAAACAAAAACCCCGCAACCTTTTCGGGTAACGAGTCGTTTATCCATCATCAGCCTGCCGTTATTTAGATTGCGCCGCTCGCCCCTGAGCAAATAAGAAAATGCGCTGCGTAATGTCATCTGCGCCGAGAATGTTTCCCTTCTGCTCCAGACTGGCTTTGGCATAAGCCATATCATGCGCCTGATCAACCATACTGATCACCCGGTCACGAGTGGTTTTATCCACGATCCCCAGCAAGGTCGTCAGAATGGCCTGATAGGCATTGGAGGCATAAGTCAGTTGTCTTTCACGTTGTTCCAGCGCGTCAATGCGAACCATCAGGGCCTGCAATTGCTCTTGATGCGTCATAGCGGCATCCTTCTTCACGGGTGGAAAATAACCGGAGACAGCGAAGAAGTAGAAAGATCTTCGCCGGTTACTGACGTTAAGTTTAGCAGAGTTAAAGAAAGTAGATGTTGCCCGCTGCAGGCAGGCAATATAAACCGTTGTTCAATGAGCCATTAAACGCCTGCGCAGTTGTAACCGCGGCTTAACTCAAACGACCCGCTGTGCCGGGCTTCTGACCACGTGATGCGTAACAGCGGCAGTACCTGCTTACAGATAGCAAAATGACAGCCGGATACCTGATGTGACATTTTCTGCCACAGCATTATTTGTTCGTTTTGGGAGAGATCAGGTGAAAAATACAGTTCTGGGTGTAGCAATGGCGGGCATGCTTTTGGTCAGTTCACTGGCGCAGGCAGAAGGCTGTCTGAAAGGTGCGGTAGTCGGCGGAGTTGCAGGTCATCTGAAGCATCACGCTGTCATCGGGGCAGTGGCTGGATGCGCCATCGGGCATCATCTGGCGGCTCAGGCAAAGAAACAGCAAGCGGCTACCGGTAAATAACTCGGTCAGGGCAGACAATGCCCTGACTGAGCAAAACGTTATTCAGGTACGACAACCACGCGGTTACGCCCTTCCTGCTTGGCTTTGTATAACGCCTCATCGGCCCGTTTCAGTGACGTCTCCGGTTCGCCCATTTGCTGATTCCAGTAAGAAACACCTAATGAAATCGTAATCGGGCGGATCCCCGGCAGCACCAATATTTCCACATTCTGCCGCAGACGTTCAGCAATCATTTCTGCTTCTGCCAGCGTCGTGTCAGGCAGCAACACCAGAAACTCTTCCCCGCCCACGCGGCACAGAATGTCACTTTCACGGGCATTATGCCGGATTTGCTCGGCCAGTGTTCTGATCACTTCATCACCGGTGTCATGCCCGTAAGAATCATTGATCGTCTTGAAGTGGTCGATATCCAACGTAATCGCAGAAAATTGCTGACGCATTTGCACTACCGATTCCAGAGCTATCGCCAGCCCGCGCCGGTTGAACAGACCCGTCATCGGGTCGGTCTGCGTTTCGAATTTAAGTTTGCCGATTTTCTTCTGCAATAAATTAATGCCAATCAGCAAAGCACGCTTGAGCTGGTTCGACTCGAAATACCAGGAAGGGATTTCACGGATGTTACTGGAAATATCAGGTTTATCCATTTCGTTAGCACTGCGCGCAAGTAACCAGAGCGGGCGGGCTATCATTCTGGAGAACAGCCAGACACAAAGCAGCGTCAACAGCGCCAGCGGCGTCAGATGTTTCAGTACTTTGACCATCAGCCCTTCCAGTGGCTTAAGAGTCGAATTAGTCGGCCGCTGAGTAATAATTTCCCAGCCTGACGAAGGAACAACGGCATAACCGGCCAGCATGTTCTGACCCGCCAGATTAGTGACCATCAGGCTGCCATTGGGTTCTTTTCTGACGGCCTCTGTCAGCGGACGGGGCTTCACCACTTCTCCGATGCGATAGGCATCAGGGTGATAGAGAATACGGCGCTCTTTATCCAGTACGGCAATATATGAACCGTCGCGATAATAATGCTCGCCAAGCAGCTCATTCAAAATGCTCTTCTGGCGCAGGTAAATAGTACCTGCGATATACCCGAGGTATTTACCTTCAGCGGTAAAAATCGGTGTCGAAATCACGACTACCAGATTCTGCGCGACCGAGGTATAAGGTTTACTGATCAGCGGCCGGCGTTCTTTCAGTGCTTCAAGCGCACCGGGCGTTTTAAGAATATGGCCGACCAGTTGCAGGCTGTCAGGAGACGTCGCCAGAATTTTGCCTTGTGCATTGGTGAGCACGACAGAATTAAAACTGTCGGTCTGGTATTTCAGACGCGCGGTTTCAGATTGCAGAACGGCAGGATCGTCAAAATTTCTCGCCGCGATCACACTGCTATAGGCAAGCTGTTTCTGCATACTTTTTAGAAACTGTTCGGTGCTGGCGGCCAGTTTCGTCGCGTAAACGCGGTTCTCTTCGAGCGTATTGTCGATAAGTAACTGGCGCTGAACACGATAGCTGGCATAAAAGCTGTTGGCGAGCGTCACAAAGGCGCTCATCACGGCTAAAATCAGGATCAGGCGTCGCAGATCAATACGGAACAGAGAGCTTGAGAGGAGTGAGCGCAACAAAAAGTCATTCCTGTGGTAAAAAGTGGCTCATATGTAACACCGCTGCCCCCGATGCACAATAAGGCCGAAAAAATAAACTATTATCCGTCTGAATCCCCAACAAAAAATTGTACTTAGCATCAACATACTTAACTCAAATTATTGATATTGAAATTTTTTATGTAAGCATTGCCCTTGTTCAGAGACATTTATCAGTTAACCGCGGACATAAAAAAACGGAGGCATTAAGCCTCCGCTGATTCTTCAACAATATCGCAATTACATATTTGCGATCATGTCGTCGGCGAACTCGCTACATTTACGCAGCTTAGCGCCTTCCATCAGACGTTCGAAATCGTAAGTCACGGTTTTGTTAGCGATAGCGCCTTCCATGCCTTTGACGATCAGGTCTGCGGCTTCGAACCATTCCATATGACGCAGCATCATTTCTGCGGACAGGATGATTGAACCCGGGTTCACTTTATCCTGACCGGCATATTTCGGTGCAGTACCGTGCGTCGCTTCGAACAGCGCGCAATCAGAACCGATGTTTGCGCCCGGTGCGATACCGATGCCGCCAACCTGCGCCGCCAGGGCGTCGGAGATGTAGTCACCGTTCAGGTTCATACAAGCGATAACATCGTATTCAGCAGGACGCAGCAGGATTTGTTGCAGGAACGCATCCGCGATCACGTCTTTAATGATGATGTCTTTGCCGTTGTTCGGGTTCTTGATTTTCACCCACGGACCGCCGTCGATCAGCTCACCGCCGAACTCTTCGCGCGCCAGCTGGTAGCCCCAATCCTTGAAGGCACCTTCGGTGAACTTCATGATGTTGCCTTTATGAACCAGAGTCAGTGAATCACGATCGTTGGTGATAGTGTATTCAATCGCAGCGCGAACCAGACGTTTGGTGCCTTCTTCGGAGCAAGGTTTGATACCGATACCACAATCTTGTGGGAAACGGATTTTCTTCACGCCCATTTCGTCTTGCAGGAACTTGATCACTTTATCTGCTTCAGCAGAACCCGCTTTCCACTCGATACCCGCATAAATATCTTCGGAGTTTTCACGGAAGATAACCATGTCGGTGTCTTCAGGACGTTTAACCGGGCTTGGAGTGCCGGTGTAATAACGAACCGGACGCAGACAGATATACAGGTCGAGTTGCTGGCGAAGTGCCACGTTCAGGGAGCGAATGCCGCCGCCAACCGGAGTTGTCAGTGGGCCTTTGATAGCAACACGGTAATCACGGATCAGGTCCAGAGTTTCTTCTGGCAGCCACACGTCCTTGCCGTACAGTTCTACGGATTTCTCGCCGGTGTAGATTTCCATCCAGGAGATTTTACGCTCGCCTTTATAGGCTTTCTGAACAGCCGCATCAACGACTTTGATCATGGCAGGCGTTACGTCAACACCGATGCCATCACCTTCGATAAATGGGATAACAGGATTATTAGGAATGACCAGTTTACCCTGAGCGTCTACTGTAATCTTTTTACCTTCAGCCGGAACAACTACTTTGCTTTCCATTAACCTCTCCTTCGAGCGCATTTTTGTTAAAAATTTGTAAGATGCCGAACGATATTACTCGAATATTTCTCGCTAGCCAATCCGAAACATTTTTCAAGTATAATGCGCTAATTCTCTCCAACTTCAATGCCTATGAACCCGCTATCTTTTAAAAATCACAACGTTAAACGTTTCAGCAAAAGGCCTGCCAAAGAACAATCTTCCCCAAAAGGGCCGGGAAAGGTGATTCTTTTCAATAAACCGTTTGATGTACTGCCACAATTCACTGATGAGGCCGGTCGGGCAACGCTTAAAGATTACATTTCTTTAACAGACGTTTATGCCGCAGGTCGTCTGGATCGCGACAGCGAAGGTTTACTGGTGCTGACTAACGATGGCAAACTGCAGGCTGCGCTGACTCAGCCGGGCAAACGCACCGGCAAAGTTTATTATGTTCAGGTCGAGGGCGAACCGGATGACGCCGCAGTAAAATCACTGCGCGAGGGCATCACACTGAAAGACGGGCCGACATTGCCTGCGGGTGCGGAAATTGTCGATGAGCCGGAATGGCTGTGGGCGCGAAATCCGCCAATCCGCGAGCGCAAATCTATCCCGACTTCGTGGCTGAAAATCACGTTATACGAGGGAAGAAACCGTCAGGTACGCCGTATGACGGCCCATGTGGGATTCCCGACGCTGCGCCTGATCCGCTTCAGTATGGGCGAATTCACCCTCGGCGACTTACAACCCGGCCAATGGAAGGAAATTCCGCATGTTTAAACCGCACGTTACTGTCGCCTGCATCGTTCAGGCACAGGGAAAGTTTCTGGTTGTCGAAGAAACCATTCACGGCAAAGTCACCTGGAATCAGCCTGCCGGTCATCTCGAAGCCGATGAAACCTTAGTCAGCGCCGCAAAACGTGAGCTGTATGAAGAAACCGGGATCCGCGCGGAGCCACAATTTTTCCTGGGTTTGCACCAGTGGCAGGCACCAGATGCCACGCCGTTTCTGCGTTTCGCCTTTGTGATTGACCTGCCAGAAATGTTGGAAACCGCACCGCAGGATGCTGATATTGACCGCTGCCGCTGGGTGACTGCCGAGGAAATTATCGGTTCTGCGCAACTGCGCTCGCCGCTGGTGGCCGAAAGCATTCGCTGTTATCAGCAATCGCCGCGTTATCCTCTGGAAATTCTGCACAATTTCAATCTGCCGGAATAACCCTCCTCTTCCGGTTGTTGCCACGCGGTTAATCAGCGATGCAGCAACCGGCCTGACGTGATAAAATTTTGCGCTTCACGATGTAGCTCGCGTGAAATCTTAGTAAAGCAGTTCCTCTCTGTTCGGTATCTGTGGTGTTCGGTTTTTTGTGATGTTTTGGATGCGCGCGGCCTTCATCCTCGTGAGTCAAGCATCAGAATAAACACCGTCAGTACCGGGCAATTAATTCATGTGTTTCGGGACTATTATGTCTGACAACAGCCAGAAAAAAGTGATCGTCGGGATGTCCGGCGGTGTCGATTCCTCTGTCTCTGCGTACCTTCTGCAACAGCAGGGTTATCAGGTTGAGGGCCTCTTCATGAAAAATTGGGAAGAGGATGACGACGAAGAATATTGCACAGCCGCCACTGACCTTGCGGATGCACAAGCCGTTTGTGACAAGCTGGGTATTGAACTGCACACCGTGAATTTCGCGGCGGAATACTGGGACAACGTGTTCGAATTATTCCTTGAGGAATATAAAGCCGGACGCACGCCAAACCCGGATATTCTGTGCAATAAAGAAATCAAATTCAAAGCCTTCCTGGAATTTGCAGCTGAAGATCTGGGCGCGGATTATATCGCGACCGGTCACTATGTCCGCCGCCAGGATATCGACGGTGTCAGCCATTTACTGCGCGGCGTTGATGGCAACAAAGATCAGAGCTATTTCCTCTACACGCTCGGTCACGAGCAGGTCGCACAAAGCCTGTTCCCGGTCGGTGAGCTGGAAAAACCTGAAGTTCGTCGTATCGCCGAAGAACTGGATTTGATCACTGCGAAGAAAAAAGACTCTACCGGCATTTGCTTTATCGGTGAGCGTAAATTCCGTGACTTCCTTGGCCGCTATTTACCGGCACAACCGGGCGTGATTAAAAGCGTGGACGGTCAGGTGATGGGACAACATCAGGGGCTGATGTATCACACACTCGGCCAGCGTAAAGGTCTGGGCATCGGCGGGCAGAAAGACGGCAGCGAAGAGCCGTGGTACACGGTGGAAAAGGATGTGGAGAACAACATTCTCTACGTCGCACAAGGACACGAACATCCGCGCCTGATGAACGTCGGTCTGATTGCCCAACAACTGCATTGGGTCGATCGCAAAACGCTGACCGCACCACTGACCTGCACCGTGAAAACCCGTTACCGCCAGGAAGATATTCCGTGCGTGGTGACGCCACTCGGTGAAGACCGTATCGAAGTGCGTTTCGAGGCACCGGTTGCGGCGGTCACGCCGGGTCAGTCTGCAGTATTTTATCAGGATGAAATCTGTCTGGGAGGCGGGATCATCGAACAGCGCCTGCCGCTTCAGGCCTGATACGCGGTAAATATATCGTTGAATACGGGACGCTTTCGGGCGTCCCGCTTTATTTCTGTCCGACTGTGATGCCCTGCACTGATTCCGAACTGTGTTTAGAGGCAGTTTTATGGCATGATCTGTCGCCATGAATTTGAGCTATTTCATTGTCACTGCGTCTCATCGTTTCAAAACGCTTACAGGAGTAAACGTGGCTAAAAATTATTACGACATTACGCTGGCTTTGGCGGGGATCTGTCAGGCAGCGCGCCTGGTTCAGCAACTGGCACACGAAGGCCAATGCTCGCAGGAAGAAATGTCAGTGTCACTGCGCAGCCTGCTGGAGATGAATCCGGCGTCAACGCTGGCGGTTTACGGTAATAATGAAGCCAATTTGAAGATGGGACTGGAGACGCTGCTGGGAGTGCTGAACGCTAACCGTCAGGGGCCGGACGCTGAGTTAACGCGTTACGCATTAAGCCTGATGGTGCTTGAACGCAAGCTGTACGCCAATAAAGCCGCCATGAATCAGCTCGGTGAACGTATCGATCAGCTTGACCGCCAGCTGGCGCATTTTGAGCTGGAATCTGAAACGATGATCAGCTCCCTGGCCTCGATTTATGTCGATGTGGTCAGCCCGGCCGGTCCGCGCATTCAGGTCACCGGTTCACCGGCCATTTTACAAAACCCGCAGGTTCAGGCCAAAGTCCGCGCCATCTTACTGGCCGGTATCCGCTCTGCGGTACTGTGGCACCAGGTGGGCGGTGGCCGCCTGCAACTGATGTTTTCCCGTAATCGCTTGTTTGAACAGGCGAAGAATATTCTCGCTCATTGTTAATAAGATCCCAGGAGTTGCTACCGATGGAATTATCCTCACTGACCGCCGTTTCCCCCGTTGATGGACGCTACGGTGATAAAGTCAGCGCGCTGCGTACTATTTTCAGCGAATTTGGCCTGCTGAAATTCCGTGTGCAGGTTGAAGTACGTTGGCTGCAAAAACTGGCAGCCTGTGCAGAAATCAAGGAAGTTCCTGCTTTTGATGCTGACGCAAACGCTTTCCTCGACCAGATTGTGGCCAATTTTGATGTTAATGACGCTCAGCGCATTAAAGATATCGAAAAAACCACCAACCATGACGTCAAAGCGGTTGAGTACTTCCTGAAAGAAAAAGTGGCGGCCATCCCTGCCCTGCACGCAGTGTCTGAATTCATTCACTTCGCCTGTACCTCCGAAGACATCAATAACCTGTCCCACGCGCTGATGCTGCAAACCGCACGTCAGGATGTTGTACTGCCTTACTGGAAGCAGATTATTGATGCAGTGAAAGGTCTGGCGCACAAGTACCGCGATATTCCACTGCTGTCCCGTACTCACGGTCAGCCAGCGACGCCATCCACTATCGGTAAAGAACTGGCTAACGTCGCTTACCGTATGGATCGCCAGTTTAAGCAGCTGCAAAACGTCGAAATCCTCGGCAAAATCAACGGCGCAGTGGGCAACTACAATGCTCACATCGTGGCGTACCCTGAAGTGAACTGGCACCAGTTCAGTGAAGAATTCGTGACGTCTCTGGGCGTGACCTGGAACCCGTACACCACGCAGATCGAGCCGCATGACTACATCGCCGAACTGTTTGACTGTGTGGCGCGTTTCAACACTATCCTGATCGACTTTGACCGCGATATCTGGGGTTACATTGCCCTGAACCACTTCAAACAGCGCACTATCGCGGGCGAGATCGGTTCATCCACCATGCCGCACAAAGTTAATCCGATCGACTTCGAGAACTCCGAAGGCAACCTGGGTCTGTCCAACGCCGTATTGCAACATCTTGCCAGCAAACTGCCAGTTTCCCGCTGGCAGCGTGACCTGACCGACTCCACCGTGCTGCGTAACCTCGGCGTGGGTCTGGGCTATGCGCTGATCGCGTATCAGGCCACCATGAAAGGCGTCAGCAAGCTGGAAGTCAACGAAGCCAATCTGGCGAACGAACTGGATCACAACTGGGAAGTGCTGGCTGAACCAATCCAGACCGTGATGCGCCGTTACGGTATCGAAAAGCCTTACGAGAAGCTGAAAGAGCTGACCCGCGGCAAGCGTGTTGATGCGGCGGGTATGCAGGCGTTTATCGATTCTCTGGAATTACCGGAAGAAGAGAAAGTCCGCCTGAAAGCCATGACTCCGGGCAATTACATCGGTCGCGCCACCACCATGGTTGACGAACTGAAGTAAGTTTTTAGGGTGTAGATCATGAGGCGGCCTGCGGGTCGCCTTTTTTATGCGCTTTCTGCCAAAAGCCGTTTATAATTCGTTTAGGTTCTGTTGAGGTTTAAACACATGTGCGTTGACCTCAGGTTGATTAAAATGATTCTGAATCAATTACAATTGCACTCAGAATATGTAAACCCTTTTGCGTGCTGTCAGGATAAGGAATCACCATGCGAATTTTAGTCATTGAAGATAATGCACTGCTCCGTCATCACCTTTCAGTTCAGTTGCGGGAAATGGGCCATCAGGTGGATGCGGCGGAAGATGCCAAAGAAGCCGACTATTTTTTGCATGAACATGCGCCGGACATAGCGATTGTCGATCTGGGTTTGCCGGGCGAAGACGGGTTGAGCCTGATCCGCCGCTGGCGCAGCCATCAGACCAATCTGCCCATTCTGGTGCTGACCGCCCGTGAAAGCTGGCAAGATAAAGTCGCCGTGCTGGAAGCCGGTGCCGACGATTACGTTACGAAGCCTTTCCATCTGGAAGAAGTGTTGGCGCGTATGCAGGCACTGATGCGCCGTAACAGCGGCCTCGCCTCTCAGGTCATTACACTTCAACCTTTCCAGATTGATTTGTCCCGCCGCGAGCTGACCGTCAACGAACAGCCGATTAAACTGACGGCGTTCGAATATACGATTATCGAGACGCTAATCCGCAACGCCGGAAAAGTCGTCAGCAAAGATTCCCTGATGCTTCAGCTTTATCCCGATGCCGAACTGCGCGAAAGCCACACCGTGGATGTGCTGATGGGGCGGTTGCGTAAAAAATTACAGGCTGAACATCCGGTTGATGTGATCACGACCGTTCGCGGTCAGGGTTATCGTTTCGACATCCGCCCGTAAGGGTATGTTCCTCACCACGAAAGGACGCGCCATGAAAGGACGCACCAGGAAACCCTTCTCCCTTCGCGTCCGTTTTATGATGGCGACCGCGGCGGTCGTTCTCGCCCTGTCGCTGGCCTACGGGCTGGTGGCAGTCGTCGGATATATGGTGAGTTTCGATAAAACCGCCTACCGTTTGCTGCGCGGCGAAAGTAATCTCTTTTTCAGCCTGGCACAGTGGCGCGACAACAAGCTGAGCATTAACGTTCCTCCTGATCTCGACCTCAACACGCCAACGCTGGTGTTTATTTACGACGCCAACGGAAAACTGCTCTGGGCTGAGCGCCGCATTCCCGAGCTGGAAGCGCATATCGATAAAGCGTGGATGAATAAACCGGGCTTCTACGAGCTGGATACCGACACGCAAATCAGCAGCGAAGTGCTGGGCAATAACCCGAAAGCGCAGGATAAGCTGAAGGATTACGACGAAACCGACGCCAACGCGATGACCCATTCCATTGCGGTCAACACCTATAACGCGACGTCGCGCCTGCCGACACTTAACATTGTTGTGGTGGATACCATACCGCAGGAATTGCAACGTTCAGATCTGGTGTGGGAATGGTTCAGTTATGTGCTGCTGGCAAACCTACTGTTAGTCGTACCGCTGTTATGGCTGGCGGCATACTGGAGTCTGCGCCCAATCAAAGAGGTCATCCATCAGGTCGCCCAGCTGGAATCTCATGAACGGGAATTACTGGATGAAAACCCGCCCCGTGAGCTGCGCGGGCTGGTGCGTAACCTGAATATTTTGCTGCACGGCGAACGTGGCCGCTATGATCGTTATCGCACTACGCTGGCGGATCTGACACACAGCCTGAAAACCCCGCTGGCGGTTTTGCAATCCACCCTGCGCGCTCTGCGTAATGGCAAGCAGATGACCATCGAAGAAGCGGAACCCGTGATGCTTGAGCAAATCAGCCGCATTTCACAGCAAATTGGTTACTACCTGCATCGCGCCACATTACGCTCTGAACAGAACCTGTTGATCCGCGAAGTGCATTCCGTGCCGGCGATCCTCGACGGATTGTGCTCAGCGTTGAACAAAGTTTATCAGCGTAAAGGCGTGGTGATCACCGTCGATATTTCGCCGGAAATCACCTTTGTCGGAGAGAAAAATGACTTCATGGAAGTCATGGGCAACGTGATTGATAACGCCTGCAAGTACTGTCTGGAATTTGTCGAAATCAGCGCTGTACATACCGAGCATGAACTGGTGATTTTGATTGAAGATGATGGCCCGGGTATTCCCGAGAGCAAGCGTGAGGTGATTTTCCAGCGCGGTCAGCGTGCGGATACATTGCGCCCGGGACAAGGTCTGGGACTTTCACTGGCCAACGACATTATCGAGCAATATGACGGCAAAATTATCATCAGCGACAGCCCGCTCGGCGGCGCGAGTATGCGTGTCTGTTTCGGCCTGCAACAAGGCATCGAACTGGAGTAACGTTTACCCGACCATTTTGCCAGCACATTTCGGCGTAATCTTAACCATCATGCGAAATTTGCTGGCAATTGCCCAACTCAGCCGCAACACCTTCCGTTATAATCATTTACAGACAGCCCTCTTCTTTATCCACCCTCCTTTTAATGCAAGGGAAATACTATGGATTACCAACTCGACCTAGACTGGAATGATTTCCTGCAGCGTTACTGGCAAAAACGTCCTGTCGTGCTAAAACGCGGCTTTAAAAATTTTGTGGATCCTATCTCGCCTGACGAACTGGCAGGACTGGCGATGGAAAATGAGGTGGACAGCCGTCTGGTGAGCAATCATGACGGTAAATGGAATGTCAGCCACGGGCCGTTTGAAAGTTACGATCATCTGGGAGAAAACGGCTGGTCGGTGCTGGTTCAGGCCGTCGATCACTGGCACGAACCGTCTTCACATCTGATGACCCCGTTCCGCCATATCCCTGACTGGCGCATGGATGACCTGATGATTTCCTTCTCGGTTCCGGGCGGCGGCGTGGGTCCGCATCTGGATCAGTACGACGTCTTTATTATTCAGGGAACCGGCCGCCGTCGCTGGCGTGTGGGCGAAAAAGTCGCCATGAAACAACACTGCCCGCATCCGGATTTGCTGCAGGTTGAACCGTTCGATGCGATTATTGATGAAGAGCTGGAGCCGGGCGATATCGTTTATATTCCGCCAGGTTTCCCGCACGACGGCTATTCGCTGGAGAACTCACTTAACTATTCAGTCGGTTTCCGTGCGCCAAATGCTCGCGAAATGGTCAGTGGTTTCGCAGATTACGTGCTTTCGCGCGAACTCGGCAGTCACCGTTACAGCGATCCGGAACTGGTTGAACGTGAAAATCCCGCCGAAGTGCAACCGGCTGAGCTGGATAAGCTGCGCGGCATGATGCTGGATCTGATCAGTAATCCGGCGCATTTCAACAGCTGGTTTGGCGAATTCATTTCCCAGTCGCGTCATGAGCTGGATCTGGCACCGCCGGAACCACCTTATCAGGCGGGCGAAATTTATGAACTGCTGGAATCCGGTGAAACGCTGGAACGTCTGGGCGGTCTGCGCGTGCTGCGTGTGGGCGATACCTGTTACGTCAACGGTGAAGCGATGACCACGGAACATATCGGCGCAGTGGATGCCATTGCCCGTCACAAAACCGTGACCAAAGAAATGCTGGGTGATGCGCTGGACGATCCTTCATTCCTTGCGCTGCTGTCAGCGCTGGTGAACAGCGGTTACTGGTACTTTAACGACTAATATTAAGAACTATTTAATCTTATTATTAATACAGAATGCTCCGGCATTCTGTATTAATTAAAAAACTTAATATTTTAGTTATTAATCGCTGACACGCAACCAATAATTAATTGATATTAGTCAACAGCCTTTTTTAATCTTATAATTGCGGATTACATTTCATTACTAAACCCAGTTATTAAAGGCCAGATATGTTTTTGACACAGTTGTTCAAGAAAAAAAATGAGTTAACTAAAACTCATACTTTTTCCCGTCATCCCCTCCAAAAACCTGAAGCAAAAAAAACCGATCTTTACATAAGCCGGAATATCTCATCTGAAATAACCTGTAGATTATACAATACAATTAATCAGAATATAGACCGGGATATCCGCAGGTTTGGCAAATCCCTCATGAATCCGAGTATGCTGGCCGATCTCTCCCGAATGAATTATTTTATTGATAACAAAAAAATATCCGTTCCGGGAAATGAGATTCAATCTAAAATTAACTTTTCCGCTCAGATCATTGAATCCAAAAATCAATGGATTCAGGAGCATATCGGTTCACTTTCTTCTTTCCTGCATCAGGGCATTTTTCCTGATTTTTTTGGCGCTGTGGATAACTGGAAGGCCAGTGATGGCAGTAAGTTGGAAATCGCTATGGTTTCTCTGGACAGAAATAAGACCAACACCAGCTTTTATATTTCCAGCACCGGTATGATTAAGTTAATTAGTCAGGCGAATATTTCAAATATTATACTCAGAAATAGCGATATTATCATGGTGGATAAAGAACGTAGTCAGTTTAACTTACAGCTCTCGTTCCGGGCAGTAGCCATGCCAGACAAATGTTTGATCACTACGCAGGGTAATGGCGCAGATGGCTGCCGGATGACGCTGCACGGAATGGAGCTTTTAAAATAACAAACACAATGCTGTCGGGCTTTCGCGGCCCGACGGGGCTATCGAAGCCGCAGCAGGCGTTTCAAAGGATTAAGGTTCAGAGATTTGGTATGCATACTTATTTTCACGGATACCAAATAAAGATATATTTAGACAGGTTAGCTGTTATAACCAGAGTAAAGGAGTAACACGAGGATAATAAAGGATAATCTAACCAGCCTTGTATTGTTACACTTTATAACTCAAAGGCTGACCAGGTTTTATTTAGATCTTTCCGCCGTCAGTTCCGCAATACGCATAATTACAGAGACCGCTTTTTCCATTCCTTCCAGCGTCACAAATTCGTGTTTACCGTGGAAGTTATAGCCGCCGGTGAAAATATTCGGGCATGGCAAACCACGGAACGAAAGTTGTGCGCCATCAGTACCGCCGCGGATAGGCTTCATGATGGGCTCGATGTCGCAATCTTTCATCGCCTGCTGCGCCAGCGCAATAATGTGCGGGTGCTGTGCCACTTTGTCGCGCATGTTGTAGTAGTGATCGTCCAGCGTCACTTCGATATAGCAATCGCGATGCAACCCTTTGCCGACCAGATGCGCGACATCAATAATTTTCTGCTTACGGGCTTCGAACTGGGTTTTGTCGAAATCACGAATGATGTAATGCATTTCCGCGCGCTCAACGTTGCCCTTGATGGTCGTCAGGTGATAGAAACCTTCATAACCTTCTGTGTGCTCAGGGGTTTCATCCGCAGGCAGTTCGTTGTGAAAACGCGTCGCCAGTGACAGCGCATTCACCATCACCCCTTTGGCACTGCCCGGATGCACGTTATTACCGACAATTTTAATTGTGGCCGATGCAGCGTTGAAGTTCTCAAACTCCAGCTCCCCCACTCCGCCACCGTCGACGGTGTAGGCCCACTGCGCCCCGAATGCAGGAATATCAAAACTCTGCGCGCCTTTGCCGATTTCTTCGTCTGGCGTGAAGGCGATACGCACCGGCCCGTGCGGAATATTACTGTCCTTCAGACGCACCATCGCGGTAATAATTTCTGCGATACCGGATTTATCATCAGACCCGAGCAAGGTTTTGCCGTCGGTGGTGATGATCGTGTGGCCGAGAAGCTGGTGTAACACGGGGAACATTACCGGTGATAAAATTTCGTCGCCATTTCCCAGTGCAATATCGCCGCCGCGATAATTTTCCACAATTTGCGGATTAACGTGTTTGGCCGTGAAATCAGGCGCGGTATCCAGATGGGAAATGAAACCAATCACCGGTACCTTCCAGGCCACGTTTCCCGGCAAGGTTGCCATCACGCAGCCTTTATCGCTGAGAGTGACATCTGAAAATCCCAGTTCTGTCAGTTCATTACGCAGGGCTTGTGCCAGCTTGAGTTGCCCGTCGGTGCTGGGCGTATGTCTGACATTGGGTTTAGATTGGGTATCGAAAGAAACATAATGAAGAAAACGATCAAGCAACTTATTCATTTGGGTATCCTCTGGCGGCTGGCTTTTATTATGCGCAGCATGAAAACCGTGAATATTGCGTCAGGTCAGTTTTCGCCAAGTTTAACGAGATATGTCTGCGGGACAGGCGCAATTTTTCGCTTTACGGCCATTAAGTCGAAAAAAAAGCCCGGTCTACGACCAGGCTTCATCTTTCTTCGTAAGAAATTTATGCACAAATTCCGGCACGACCTGACTCGCCAGACCGTAATGCTTCATATCAAACTCGCTTTCTACCTGGCTGGGCTCAAGATTCAGTTCAACCGCACAGGCACCGCCAATACGCGCTTCATGAACAAATCCGGCAGCCGGATAAACATGGCCTGACGTGCCAATCGCCACGAAGAAGTCGGCTTTCGCCAGTGCATCGTAAATCTCGTCCATGCCAAATGGCATTTCACCGAACCAGACAATGTGCGGACGCAGCGGCGCCGGGAACTGGCAGCAATGACAGCGGTCGTCCACACTCAGATCACCTGGCCACTCCAGCACTTGTCCGGACTGCGTGCAGCGTACTTTCAACAATTCACCGTGCATATGAATCACACGAGAACTCCCGGCGCGCTCGTGCAGATTATCGATGTTCTGCGTCACCAGCAGGAAGTTATCGCCGAGCGCTTCTTCCAGCGTGGCCAGCGCATAATGCGCGGCATTCGGTTTGAGATCGTCGGCCTGCAACTGGCGGCGGCGTTCGTTGTAAAAACGCTGCACCAGTTCCGGGTCGCGGCGATAACCTTCCGGCGTCGCCACATCCTCAACACGGTGTTCTTCCCACAAACCGTCCGCAGCGCGGAAGGTACGGATACCGGATTCAGCTGAAATCCCGGCACCGGTCAGCACCACCACAAACGGCTTTTTCAGTGAAGCCGCAGCCATCGAATCACGGTGGAAAATATTCGACCGGAACCGCTGATGGCGAATGCGCTTGTTTTTGCGAAACCGACACAGACGATGACGTGTGCGCATGAAGTGCTCCTTACTCTCTCTGTGTCTGATTAAAACTGCATCAACACTGCATTAATAAAAACATTACTGACCGCCGCTGAGTACGCGGGCAGGATCAATACGGCTTGCGCGACGTGCCGGATACCAGCTCGCCAGCAGGCTCAGGATCAGGGCAGTGACCAGCACGCCCGCGACATCCAGCCAGTGAACCTCAGATGGCAGGAAGTCGATGAAATAAATATCGCCCGACAGGAACTGATGGCCGGTGAGCTTTTGCAAAAAGTTAACGATGTTGGTCAGCTGAAAAGCCGCAATCACGCCAATTACCACACCCGCCACGCTGCCCACCAGCCCGGCCAGTAAACCGTACCAGATGAAGACCGCGCGGATAAGCCCGTCTTTTGCGCCCAGTGTGCGCAAAATCGCAATATCGCTGCTTTTATCTTTCACTGCCATCACCAGCGTAGACACAATGTTGAAACAGGCTACGCCGATCACCAGCACCATCGCCATATACATGATGGCGCGGACCATCTGGATATCGCGGTACATATAGCCGTATGTGCCGATCCAACTACTAATGTAGACATAAGCCTGCGTCACTTCACCCGCATCATGGACTAATTTTTGCGCCGCAAAGACATCATTCACTTTGATATCAATGCCGGTCACGCTGCTGCCCATATCCTGATATTGCTGCGCATCGGCCAGCGGCACCATGCCCAGACTGTGGTCAAGCTGTCCGCTGAGCTGCAAAATCCCGGCGACCTGCAAACGGATGCGTTTTGGCTGCAACAGTTTCATTTCCGGGTCACTGTTAGGGATCATCACCGTCACCCAGTCGCCCTGCTTCACACCCACCGCATCGGCAACGCCTTTACCGAGGATCAACTGTTGCTGACCGGCTTTAAAGTTCTGCCATGCATTGTTTTGTACAAATTTCGGCGCGGCGCTGACACGCGGTTCGCTCTGCGGATCCACACCTTTAAGCTGGATAGCGCGCAGTTTAGCACCGTGCTCGATGAGGCCATTGAACTGGATATACGGCGCGGCGGCCACAATGCCCGGCACTTTTTCCACACGATCCAGAACGCCCTGCCAGTTGTTAAACGGCTGGTTCACCGGACGGATTTCGCCATGGGGAACCACCGCCAGCACTCGCTCTTTCAGCTCACGCTCGAAGCCGTTCATGGCGCTCAGGCCGACGATCAATACCGCTACACCCAGCGCAATACCTAACGTTGAAATCACCGAAATCAGCGACACCATACCGCTGCGGCGACGCCCGCGACTAAAGCGCAGGCCAATCAATAATGAAAAAGGAATGCCAGACATTACTTCGCTCCCAGCAACATCGATTCCTGCTGCAGCTTGCCGTCACGCATTTCCAGCTGACGCGTCAGACGGTTGGCCAGTTGCAGGTCATGAGTCACCACCAGAAACGCGGTGCCCTGACGCACATTCAGTTCGCCAAGCAGTTCAAAAATGCTGTCTGCGTTGCGCTGGTCGAGGTTACCGGTCGGTTCATCGGCCAGCACCAGCGAAGGGTTATTCACCAGCGCACGGGCAATCGCCACACGCTGACGTTCGCCGCCGGAAAGCTCGGAAGGACGATGATTGCTGCGGTGTTGCAGCCCAACCGCTTCGAGCATCGCCAGCGCGCGCTCCTGGACTTCGGCAGATTTCTTTTTGCCGATCAGCAGCGGCATTGCCACGTTTTCCAGTGCGGTGAAATCCGGCAGCAAATGGTGGAACTGATAAATAAAGCCCAGTTCGCGGTTTCGCAGTTCAGATTTGGCAGAAGATGACATGCTGTTCAGCGACTGACCTTTGAAAATCACTTCACCAGACGTCGGTGAATCCAGGCCGCCCAGCAGATGCAGTAAGGTACTTTTACCGGAACCGGACGTCCCGACGATCGCCATCATCTCACCCGGCTGCATGGCGAAGCTCACGTCACGCAGCACGTCGGTGTGCATCTTGCCTTCCTGATAAGTCTTACAGAGGTTTTCACACTGCAATAATAAAGAATTACTCATAACGTAAAGCCTCTGCGGGATGGGTGGCAGCAGCGCGCCAGGAAGGATAAAGCGTAGATAATAGGGCGATTGCCATGGCTACCAGCGCAATGACAACGACCTGAACCGGTTCAATATCGACCGGCAGCGACGCGCCATCAAGCATCAGCCCGATAGCCGGCATAATGGTATTCAGCTGGGTAGCCAGCACCACGCCGAGCACAGCACCGAGCAACGCGCCGATCACACCGGCACTGGCGCCCTGCACCATAAACAGCGCCATAATCTGGCGGCGACTTAAGCCCTGCGTTTGCAAAATTGCCACTTCGGCTTGTTTCTCCATCACCAGTAAGCCCAGTGATGTAATAATGTTAAACGCGGCGACGGCGACGATCAGACTCAGCAGCAGCCCCATCATATTTTTTTCCATACGCACCGCCTGGAACAACTCACCGCGACGTTCGCGCCAGTCTTTCCAGCTGGCTCCGTCCGGCAGCTTTTGCGTACTCAGGCTGTCGACGTCCAGCGGTTTATCGAGGAACAGACGCCAGCCGGTCACGTTGCCTTTCGGATACAGCATCAGACGTGAGGCGTCCTGAATGTTCACCAGCATCTGGTAACCATCCACTTCACTGTTGGCAGAGAACGTGCCGATCACATTAAACAGACGCTGGCTTGGCACACGACCGACCGGCGTAAACTGGCTGACGCTGGTGACCATCAGACGTAGCTGATCACCGCGACGCACTTTGAGTTGCTGCGCCAGCTGATCGCCCAGAATGATGTTGTACTGACCGGGTTGAAGTTCCTGCTGCGCAACCCCAATTAAGTATTTCGCGAGCGGATCATGCTGAGTGGGATCGACACCGAGCATCACGCCCACGGCAACGCTGCCGGGGCTTTGCAGCACGACATCACCGGTGGTGAGCGGCACGGCGCGGTTAACACTTTTCAGCGCTGACACCTGATCATGGGTGATTTTCTGTGGATCAAGCGATCCGGCCGGTGTGGTGATTAACGCCTGAGGCATCAGCCCCAGAATGTTACCTTCCAGATCTTTCTCAAAACCGTTCATCACAGACAATACGGTTACCAGCGCCATCACCCCAAGGGTGATACCAATGGTGGATAACCAGGAGACAAACCGCCCGAAGCGGTCCGAAGCACGCCCGCGCATGTAGCGCAGACCTATAAATAACGCGACAGGTTGATACATAACATCCGTTTTAAGTGCTTGGCCGCAAATAAGTGCGTGGCGCAGACTAAAGTGATCAAGGATAATAAAGGCTAGCACCGCTTTATGGAACCACTAACCCAAAGTAATCGGTTTAACTTTGTGACTCTGTTGACGCTTTTATACCGTCAACGGGTTGACCCCGATGACACCAGCGAAGCAAGATACGGTCTGCAAATTGGCCTCCGACAGCCGCCAAAACGAGAACTCAAAACAGCCTATGTCTCAAGATTATCGTTATTCGTTGCCTGAACGTCCGGGCGACACCCGCCTGTTAGGCCAGCTTACGGGCTCCGCCTGCGCGCTGGAATGCGCCCAAATCAGTGAACGCCATACCGGCCCCGTGCTGCTGATCGCACCTGATATGCAGAATGCCCTGCGCCTGCGCGATGAAATCCAGCAGTTTACTGAAAACAAAGTCCTGAGCATTTCCGACTGGGAAACCCTGCCTTACGACAGTTTTTCTCCGCATCAGGAAATCATTTCTTCGCGCCTTTCCAGTTTGTATCAGCTTCCGACTATGGAACGCGGCATCATCATTCTGCCGGTGAATACGCTGATGCAGCGCGTCTGCCCGCACGAGTTCCTGCACGGTCACGCGCTGGTGATGAAAAAAGGCCAGCAACTTTCCCGCGATAAGCTGCGTGCGCAGCTGGAACAAGCCGGTTACCGCAGCGTCGATCAGGTGATGGAACACGGTGAGTTTGCCACCCGTGGCGCCCTGCTCGATTTGTATCCGATGGGCAGCGAAGAACCTTACCGCATTGATTTCTTTGATGATGAAATCGACAGTCTGCGTATCTTTGACGTGGATACCCAGCGCACGCTGGCCGAAGTCGATCACATCAATCTGCTGCCCGCACATGAATTCCCGACCGACAAAAATGCCATCGAACTGTTCCGCAGCCAGTGGCGCGAGAAGTTCGAAGTGCGTCGCGACGCTGAGCATGTGTATCAGCAGGTCAGCAAAGGCACCTTCCCGGCCGGTATCGAATACTGGCAGCCGCTGTTTTTCAGCCAGCCGCTGACCACGCTGTTCAGCTATCTGCCGGAAAATACGCTGCTGCTGAACACCGGCGACCTCGAAGCCGCCGCCGACCGTTTCTGGCAGGATGCCTGCCAGCGTTACGAAAGCCGCCGCGTCGATCCGATGCGTCCGCTGCTGGAACCGGAAAATCTGTGGTTGCGCGTTGATTCGTTATTTGCCGAACTCAAAGAGTGGCCACGCGTGCAATTGCGCACCGATTCGCTGCCGAAGAAAGCCGCGAACACTAACCTGAGCTACGAAAAGCTGCCTGATTTATCCGTTCAGCCGCAGAATAAAACGCCGATGGATAACCTGCGTCGCTTCAATGAATCCTTCGCGGGCAGTCTGGTTTTCTCGGTAGAAAGTGAAGGCCGCCGCGAAACGTTGCAGGATTTGCTGGCACGCATCAAGCTGATGCCGACGCTGATTACCCGCATCGAAGAAGCCGATACTGCCGGTCGTTACATCATGATCGGCGCATGTGAACGCGGTTTTCTGGATGCGGATAAACAGCTGGCGCTGATCTGTGAAAGCGACCTGCTTGGTGAACGCGTGGCGCGTCGCCGTCAGGACAGCCGCCGGTCGATTAATACCGATACGCTGATCCGCAACCTCGCCGAACTACGCCCCGGTCAGCCGGTGGTACACGTCGAGCACGGCGTCGGCCGTTATCTCGGGCTGACCACGCTGGAAACCGGCGGTATTACTGCCGAATACCTGATCCTGACTTACGCCGGTGAAGACAAACTCTATGTGCCGGTGTCATCCCTGCATCTGATCAGCCGCTATGCCGGTGGTGCTGACGAAAGCGCGCCGCTGCATAAACTGGGGGGTGAAGCCTGGTCGAAAGCACGGCAGAAAGCCGCAGAGAAAGTACGCGACGTTGCCGCCGAACTGCTCGATATCTATGCCCAGCGCGAAGCCAAAAGTGGTTTCGCCTTTAAGCATGACAAAGAACAGTATCAGCTGTTCTGTCAGGCTTTCCCGTTTGAAACCACACCGGATCAGGCTCAGGCGATTAATGCTGTACTGACCGACATGACGCAACCACTGGCGATGGATCGTCTGGTCTGTGGCGACGTAGGTTTCGGGAAAACCGAAGTGGCGATGCGCGCAGCTTTCCTTGCCGTTTCCAACAACAAACAGGTGGCCGTTCTGGTGCCGACCACGCTGCTGGCACAGCAGCACTTTGATAACTTCCGCGACCGTTTTGCCAGCTGGCCGGTGCGCATCGAAATGATGTCGCGTTTCCGCAGCGCCAAAGAGCAAAACGTGGTGCTGGAAGATGCCGTCGAAGGCAAAGTCGATATTATTATCGGCACACACAAACTGCTGCAAAGCGACCTGCGCTGGAAAGATCTCGGTCTGCTGATTGTCGATGAGGAACACCGTTTCGGTGTGCGCCATAAAGAACGAATCAAAGCCATGCGTGCCGATGTGGATATCCTGACCCTGACCGCAACGCCTATACCGCGTACGCTGAATATGGCGATGAGCGGTATGCGCGATCTGTCGATTATTGCCACACCGCCCGCGCGTCGTATGGCGGTCAAAACCTTTGTGCGCGAGTACGACAGTCTGGTGGTTCGTGAGGCGATACTGCGTGAAATTCTGCGCGGCGGGCAGGTTTATTATCTTTATAACGACGTCGAGAATATCGAAAAAGCCTCGCAGCGTCTGGCCGAACTGGTGCCGGAAGCGCGTATTGCTATCGGTCACGGGCAGATGCGTGAGCGCGATCTTGAGCGCGTGATGAATGATTTCCACCATCAGCGTTTTAACGTGCTGGTGTGTACCACCATCATCGAAACGGGTATCGATATTCCGACGGCGAATACCATCATTATCGAACGCGCCGATCACTTTGGTCTGGCGCAGTTACACCAGTTGCGTGGCCGCGTCGGGCGTTCACATCATCAGGCCTATGCCTATCTGCTGACGCCGCCGCCGAAAGCCATGTCTGTTGATGCGCATAAACGTCTGGAAGCCATCGCCTCGCTGGAAGACCTGGGTGCCGGTTTCGCGCTGGCGACGCATGACCTGGAAATTCGTGGTGCAGGTGAACTGCTCGGTGAAGGCCAGAGTGGTCAGATGACCAGCATCGGTTTCTCGCTGTATATGGAATTGCTGGAAAACGCCGTCGAAGCGCTGAAGGAAGGCCGCGAGCCGTCGCTGGAGGATTTAACCACCAGCCAGACGGAAGTAGAAATGCGCATGCCTGCGCTGCTGCCGGAAGATTTCATTCCTGACGTCAATACCCGCCTGTCATTGTACAAACGCATTGCCAGCGCGAAGACCGAAGGTGAACTGGACGAGTTGCGCGTGGAGCTGATCGACCGCTTCGGCACGCTGCCGGACGCCGCGCGCAATCTGTTGCAGATTGCCGTGCTGCGCCTGAAGGCTAAAGAGCTGGGCATCCGGCGTATCGAAGGTAACGAGCGCGGTGGCTTTATCGAATTCGGTGATAAGAACCGTGTCGATCCGGGCTTCCTGATCGGTCTGCTGCAAAAACAGCCGCAGGTGTATCGTCTCGACGGTCCGACCAAGCTGAAGTTTATGTTGGATCTGACTGACCGCCCAAAACGCCTGAAATTTGTCGGTGACATGCTGAGTGAGTTTACAGAACATCTGATCTGAGTCTGACGAAGCAAAAGAAAAGCCCGGTGAACTCATCATTCACCGGGCTTTTTTACAGGCTCATCAGGCTGATTAATCAGTGTTTGCGCAACGCTTTCACCTGTTCCGCCGTAATATCCCCCGGCAGGCCGCCGAAGGTCACGCGCAGATAATTCACCATCTCAGCAATTTGCGCATCGTTCAGCCGATCCGCAAAACCAGGCATCGACTGCATGCTTTCACCGTTCGGGAAATCCTGCGCCGGTAAACCATCAAGCACGGAAACGATCAGGTTACGACCATCCGGCTGGCGCAAGGTGGCGTTGTTTTGCATCGCCACCGCGACGTGCGGTTTGCCGGAACCATCGGCCATATGGCAACCGGAACACTGATCCAGATAAGTGATACGTCCGGCGTCATTACCGCCCTGTCCGGTACTGACCGGCACCGCCGCCGGCGGTTTGTCGCCCAGCAGGTACGTGACGATCGCACGGTGATCGGCGTCGGTCAGATGACGGGTGCTGAGATCGACAACCTTATGCATCTCGTCAAAGGCAGATCCCTGAGGCGCAATGCCAGTCGCGAGGAAACGGCTCAGATCTGCCGGGTTCCAGCCACGTTGCGCCAGCGCCTCCGGGGTGATCGCTGGTGCGGTAATGCGTCCGAGCGTGCCGCCTTTCAGGTTACTGTCGGTATCCATCTGCCCCAGTTTGCCGCGTGGTGTATGACATTCGCCGCAGTGACCGAGCACATCCGTCAGGTATTGACCGCGCTGCCAGTCGGCAGAATTTCCCTGAGAACTGGCTGGCATCGGATCGCTGGTACGGAATAACAGGTTCCAGCCGATCATCGCCATACGCTGGTTGAACGGGAATGGCATTTCGTTTTCCGGCACCGGCTGATCCACCGCCGGACGCGTCATCAGAAACGCATACATATCGTCAGAGTCTTTGCGGGTGACACCTTTATATGAAGTGTAAGGCATCGCCGGATACAGATGACGTCCGCCCGGCGCCACGCCTTTGGTCAGCGCCAGATAGAAATCGTCCGACGTCCAGCGGCCAATGCCGTCGTCCGCAGAAGGCGTCAGATTGCTGCCAAAGATTTTGCCAAACGGCGTTTCCAGCGGATAGCCACCCGCCAGCGGCGCACCGCCGGAAGCGGTATGACATGCCGCGCAGTCAGACGCCTGCACCAGATAACGGCCGCGTTCAATCTGCGCCGTATCCGCAGTGACTTTCTGCACCGGCGCATCCAGCGTGCGGTTTTCCCGCCACCAGAGCACGGCGGTCACGATAATGATCACTACCAGCAGCGCGAGGAAAAGACGTTTTTTCATCACGCATGCTCCCGGATCAGGCCTGGGGTTTTCATCACTACATCGCGTACCGCTTCGTAATACCGCACGTAGCCGGTACAGCGGCAGATGTGATTTTCCAGCGCGCCGTTAATCGCCGCTTCGAGATCAGCCAGCGGGATCGGGTGTTTTTCCAGCCGCTCAAGCAGCAGCGTTGCCGCATTCACAAAACCCGGCGTGCAGTAACCGCACTGGAAACTGTAATGTTCCAGAAACGCCTGCTGAACCGGAGAAAGGTGGACTTCGCCTTTGTCATCGGTTTTCGCGTGCCCTTCGACGGTACGCACTTTTTTGCCGTTGAAGAAATGTGCGCCGGTGATGCAGGTCCGCACTTCTTCGCTGGTGCCGCTTTCATGGTCGACGATCGCAACGCAGGCGTGACAAATCCCTTGACCGCAGCCCAGACGGCAACCGGTCAGCGCCACATATTCGTGCAGGAAATCAATCATCATCAGGCCTTCAGGAACCTCCAGCGGGCCGTATTGTTGATTGTTGATGGTCAGCGTCATTGGCTGGGTTTTGATGCTCATTGTAAAACCTCACGAATATTTTCAGCACGAACAGGCAAATCACGGAAACGGTGGCCGGTGGCATCGGCAATGGCGTTCACCAGCGCAGCGACGACCGGGATCATCACCACTTCAGCCATGCCTTTCGGCGGATCGGTTTCCGACAGCGCAGGCAGGATATCGCTGGTCTGTTTCCAGACCGCCACATCGCTGGCGCGCGGCAAATGGTAACGGTTGAAGTTCCACGTTCCGTTGCCCGGCCCGTCTTCGTACAGCGGTAAATATTCGTGTAATGCGTGACCGATCCCCATCGCCAGCCCGCCCTGCAGCTGACCGGAAACCAGCTCAGGTACGATCAGATTGCCGCACTCCATAATGGAATGGTGCGTCAGGAGTTCGACCTTGCCGGTGGCAATGTCGACTGCGATTTCGGCCAGCGTACCGACCGCGCTGTAATAGGTCACAGAAGCGTTGTTACGTTGTGTTGGCGGGTAATACACCGCGTCACGCGCCAGGGTCTGGAATTGATCCGCACCGTGACGCACTGACATGCCATCAACCGGAATGCGCTGACGCACATTATTGAGGGTGAAATCGGCTTCTGCCCATTGCCAGCGGTTGAATACGTGAACCGCTGCGCCGGTCATGCCTTTCATTTCGTACACTTTTTTCGCCAGCATTTCGAGGCTGAGAATTTGCATTCCGTTGGCGGTCAGACCGCCTTCCACCCAGCGGGCATCTTCTTTGCGCACGACATAAGGCGCAGCCTGTCCGCCACCAATGCCGGTTTGCCAGATAGCCATCGCCGCCGGCCAGATGCCGTTGTCGAAGATCAGGCGTGCCGCTTCGCGGGTGCTGTGAGAGAAGTAATAGGCCGAGTTACTGGCGCTGGATGGAGAGCAGTAAGAAGGTGACCAGCGTGGATTGGTTTGCAGTTTGTCCTGCTCTTCCTGCGACATAATGTACGGATCGCCGCTGGTTTCCACCGGCAATACCGACCAGTCTGTCACCGAGAAATGTGCCTGTTCAGCCGGTTTCCCCAGCCATTCAGCGCACAGAACGGACTGCGACGTCGACATCCCCGTGCCCATTTCCGCGCCGCTGTGCCACAGGCTGATTTCGCCTTTTTCACTGAGTTCCACACGGGCGAAAGAGGTTTCCGCGCCGGTGCCGAAATCTTTCTGCACGCAACCAAAACCGACGCCATAGCGTTTACCCGGATTCTGACTTTCGTATTCGGCTTTACGCTTTTTACGCTCTGTCCATAACGGATGAACAGCGGCTTTTTCCAGCACTTCATCAGCACGAATAGCGCCCGCCGGAATGGCGCCCTGAGTGTTTTTCATGCCCGATTTCAGAACGTTGCGCATGCGGAACGCAATCGGATCCAGCTTCAGTTCAGCGGCCAGCTCATCCATCATCATTTCAGTGGCGGCCATACTTTGCAGCGTACCGTAGCCGCGTGCGGAACCCGCATCGAGCGCGCGCGAGGCCAGACCGACGGCAGATAAATCACTTTTCGGGAAGTAGTAAATCGACTGTGCCGCTGTTGCGCCAACCATCACCACCGACGGCGTGAAGTTGCTGCGCCCGCCGCCGTCTGCGGTCATTGCCGCATGGAATGACTGCAACATGCCGGTTTTACGGTTCACGGCAATGTCGTAATTCATATCAAACGCATGGCGTTTGAGCGCTGACTGGAACTGTTCAAAGCGGTCGTTAGCCAGACGCACCGGCGTGCCGTCACCGTACATCGCCGCGACGGCACCGTAATACGGGAAGTTGTAGTGATCTTTCGAGCCGTAACCGACGGTGTAGCACGGATGCATAATAAGCGTTTTCACCGTGCGGTGTGATTTCGCCATCATGCGCGGCATCTCATCCGCCACTTCCTGCGGCGACTGCGTTGGCACCACCATATGCAGCGTTTGTGTCGCAGCATCGTACCAGCCGTTGGCGTTATCCGGCTCAAGCGCGGAAGTATCAACGGATTGCGTGGTAAAACGGCGCGACATCACCAGCCAGTCCTGCGGCGGCGATTTCAGTTCATCAGCCATTTCACCCGCGTAGAACATGCCCTGCTCGTCCAGCTTGCCGCCCTCGCGGCCTTCCGGCCAGACCGGCAGGTGTTTGCGCATCCCGACAGGGAAGACCGGCATATCTTTCAGGCTGGAGAATTTATCGTCTTCATAGGCATTTTCTCCCCCGACGCGCACGAAGCGGAACGTGCCCCACGGGTCGCGTTCCAGCGGGCCGGTTTTCTCGCCGTAGCGCACCACGCCCTCTTTGAATTTCAATGCATTTTTGGCGAAACGGAATTTGGCAAAATCCTGATAAACCAGGATCGCCACGGCTTGTCCCAGATAGGCAGGTGTTTTGCCTTCCGGCAGCAGCATGTCTTCACCGTAAAAGGCCGGGAAAGCCAGCCCGTCGCGCGCCAGCACATCAGCCGTCACCAGCTGATCAGGCTGAAGATCGTCGCCAAGCAGTGAAAGATCCAGACCGGTGTAAATTTTATCGGCTTCAGTTACCCGCAGGATAAAGGCATGCGCCTGTTTCTGCGGCCAGTGCGGCATGTCTTTGGCGCGGATATCGCGGGCAAAAACTTTCTGCCCCATGACTTTCGCTTTGCCATCGATACGGAAACGGACGCGTTTGTTTTGTGCATCCCACTGGGGTGATTGCAGAATTTTTTCTTCGAACAGTGCGGCATAAGCCCGACTGTGCAACGGCGCGAGATAAACGGAGACGCCAGCGATCACCGCGCCTTTCACAAAGCGCCGCCTGGACGGATTGAAATTGCTCATAAATTCCTTTGATTCTTTTATGTCTTTTTATTGTTCAGCACTTTCTAATATTCTGAAAATCCTGTTTTTCGCGGGCGATTATAGGTACGCAAAACCTTATAAGCTATGATGAGAAACACATTTTTAATATCTTGTTCACAAATGAGCGCAAAAAAGTGCGATAATTCGTTTCTGTTGCGCAAACAATAACCAGAAGGGATAGAGGCGAAATGGCCGGAATTATTTTGCTCGCAGCAGGGTCAGGAAAGCGATTTTCTGCCGCCGGTTGCGAGGGAAACAAGCTCAATGCCGTTCTGAGTCAAACAGCAGAAAATCCTGTCACGGTATTTGAAACCACGCTGAATCAGTTAACCGGCAGCGGTTTATCAGTCCATGTGGTCACCCGTCCGGAAAATGTGCAGGTTCAGGCCAGTTGCGCACGTAAAGCCGTGCCTTTTACCCTTGTCAGCAGTGCCGGAACCGGTGAATCCATTGCTGCCGGTGTACGCGATACGCCGGAATGGGACGGCTGGCTGATTCATCTGGCGGATATGCCCTTTGTTCCCGCAGAGGTTTTCACCGCGGTTGCTAAAAGCCTGCAACAGGCGCAGGTGGTACGGCCTTACTGGCAAAATGAGCCGGGCCATCCGGTCGGTTTTTCCCGGCCGTTGCGTGAGGGACTTTTGCAGTTGCGCGGCGATCATGGCGCGCGGGATCTTTTGCGCGGACGCGACGTTTTACGACTGAATTTTAACAATCCGGCAGTGATAGCAGATATCGATCTGCCGGAGCAACTCTCCGAATCCTCGCTTTTTCAGAACGGACAACCGCATGCAGCATCTTGATAATCAGGTTATTTCTCAGGCGATGGAATGGCTCGCGCACCAGCCGGTCTGGCTTTGTACGGTGCTGAACACTTACGGTTCTTCCCCGCGAGCGCCCGGTGCATTGATGGTGGCAACAGCCGGGGGGCATTTTTGCGGTTCGCTTTCCGGTGGCTGTGTCGAAGAGGATTTCCTGCAACGCATAGCGAGAGGCGAATATCAGCAAGCCAGCCAGATTGTGCGCTACGGAGAAGGCGGTCTGACGCCAAATATTGCCCTGCCGTGCGGTGGTTCGCTGGATGTGTTGATCGAGTATTTGCCGTCATCGCAAAGTAATGTGGATTATCTGCAAAGAATGGGCATGGCGCTGGCGGGACATTACGCCCTGACCAAGTCACTTACCCTGCCCGAAGCCTGCGATCATCTGGAACTGACGAATTATCATAATGCGACTCAGGTGATGCGCAATGATGATTGCATCACCCTGCATCTGGCCGCCCCGCCGCGTCTGCTGATTGCCGGATTGTCGAGTGTCGCGCTGTATTGCGCGGATTTTGCCTGCGCGCTGGGATTTGAAGTGGTGGTATGTGAGTGCCGCGAGGACGTGCTGGAAAACTTTCTGCCGTCGCTGAAGGCGGATATTCGTCTGGAAAAACAGTTTCCTGCTAAATATCTCGAGCAAAAAAGCTGTCATGCGAATACCGCCATTGTTGCGCTGACCCATGACCCGAGAATGGATGATCTGACCCTGATGGAAGCGGTGAATACCCCGGCATTTTATATCGGTGCGATGGGATCGCAGCGCAACAGCGCACGTCGCCGTGAGCGTCTGCAAACCATCGCTGATTTCACAGCAGATGATTTTTCCCGTCTGCACGCGCCGGTAGGCTTGCCAATTGGCAGCAAAACTCCCGCCGAAATCGCGCTGGCCGTCATGGCCGATATCGTTAAACATAAAAATGGAGTAAAGCAGTTCAGCACGACGGACTGAATGAACGGTTGATTCCATAAAAAAAGCCTGAGGTTTACGCCTCAGGCTTTTTTGTACAGACTAACCGGTTGATTACGAACGGGTAAGCTGCAACTGACCGCTTTTATCCAGCGGGATCTGAGTGCCCGGATCGTGGTCCATACGAACCTTCCCTTGCTGATCGCCTATTTTATAGGTCACATCATAACCGAGCGTTTTATCTTCTTTGTCATACACGGTTTTACAGCGCTGCTGCTGAGTCGTGTAAGTATCGTTATCCTGCATGCTGCTTTGTACGCGGTTACCTGCATAACCGCCACCCAGCGCACCAGCTACCGTCGCGACGTCGCGTCCGCGGCCACCACCAAACTGGTGACCCAGAACACCCCCCGCCACCGCACCCAGTACGGAACCGGTGATCTGATGCTCATCCTGCACAGGGCGGCGATGAGTGACAGTGACGTTACGGCATTCCTGACGCGGAGTTTTCGTGGTCTCTTTGATTGGCGTCGCGCTGACAACCTGCGCATATTGCGGGCCAGACGAAAAGACGTTCATGCTCGCAACGCCAGCAATGCCCAACGCCGCAGCCACACCAATTCCGACCCCAGCTAACATTGACTTGTTCACAGGACTTCCTCCGAAAATGTTACCACGCAATTCGCCCTTTCAAGGGCGCTCCTCAGCGGACAACAACACATCTGAGGTCCGGCGTGCGTGAAACGCCGTCTGTAAACTTATTGTCAATAGTGCATACCAAAACGTAAGCAAACAATAAGACGAAATCTGTAAGTGAGGAAAATGACCTGTCTGAGGGGCGTTTCGGAGGATTCTTAGCTGACAAAGTAATAGTGACGTGATCTTGTGCTGTGTGGGTATCTGTAACGTATTAAATATTGCATCAGAAATAAAAAAGCCTGTAATTAACAGGCTTTTAGGAACGAAACGATTCAGCTGACGTTCAAAAAAACGTCGCTGAACGGAATCAGTGCAGTTTAAGACGCGGGCGGATCACGCGGTTTATGCCACCGACCAGCATCATCAGACCGGTTTTGATGTAACCGTGCAGTGCAATCTGATGCATACGATATAGCGAAATATAAACCAGTCGCGCCAGACGCCCTTCGACCATCATAGAACCGCGCATCAGGTTACCCATCAGGCTGCCGACAGTACTGAAGCGTGAAAGGGAAACCAGTGAGCCATGGTCTTTATAGACGTAAGGCTTCAGGCTCTGCCCTTTGCGCTGCGCCATGATGTTTGCAAAGCAGCGGGAGGCCATCTGGTGTGCTGACTGAGCACGCGGTGGCACGAAACCGCCGGACGGCTGTGGACAGGACGCACAGTCACCAATCGCATAGATGTTCGGGTCGCGTGTGGTTTGCAACGTCGGTTCCACCACCAGCTGGTTAATACGGTTGGTTTCCAGACCGGCGATCTCTTTCATGAAATCAGGGGCTTTAATCCCCGCCGCCCAGACCATCAGATCGGCATCAATGAATTCGCCGGACCTGGTGTTCAGGCCGTTTTTATCCGCGCTGGTAACCATGGTTTGCGTCAGAACGCGCACGCCCAGTTTGGTCAGCTCATTATGTGCCGCCGCAGAAATCCGCGGTGGCAACGCCGGCAGAATACGTTCACCCGCTTCCACCAGCGTGACGTTCAGCGCTTCGCTGTCCAGACCTTCAAAACCGTAGCTGTGCAGCTGTTTGACCGCATTGTGCAGTTCCGCTGACAGCTCAACGCCGGTCGCACCGCCACCGACAATCGCGATATTCACTTTCTTCTGCTTATCGGAACTGGCAGAGAACTTGAGGAACAGGTTCAGCATTTCGTTATGGAAACGGTGCGCCTGATGCGGGTTATCCAGGAAGATGCAGTTGTCTTTCACGCCCGGCGTACCGAAGTCGTTAGAGGTGCTGCCCAGGGCCATCACCAGAGTGTCGTACGCAATGTCGCGTACCGGCACCAGCATTTCGCCGTTCTCGTCGCAGATTTCAGCCAGTTTGATGGTCTGATTTTCGCGATCGATATCAGTCAGTGAGCCAATCTGGAAGGTAAAGCCGTGATTGCGGGCATGAGCCAGATAGCTCAGCGCATCCACGCCGTCATCCAGACTACCGGTCGCCACTTCGTGCAACAGGGGTTTCCACAAATGACTATGGTTGCGATCGACCAGAATGATCTCCGCTTTTTTCTTGCGGCCAAGTTTATGGCCCAGGCTGGTTGCCAGTTCCAGACCGCCGGCGCCACCGCCGATAATCACAATTTTCTTCATTGGTGATGTCAAAATGACCCCCTCAAATGTGAACCAATTGTTATATAAGAGTAAAAATATTATCCTTATATTACATAGGGTTGCTTAAGTTAAATCGGTATCTGAGACGGAGGATATCACGCGTGGTGATTTGGTCATACCAAAATTGATATAGGTCAATTTAAATTCATTTGGCTAATTTGACTTAGGGAAATGGCACGTATTTTGACGGATTTAAATCAGCAGGTTAGAGGAAAAACAGGCGGAAAAATGATTTCATCCCGCGGAATGAACCAAATAAAAAAACCACTGCTTTCGGGCAGTGGTTTTTAAATATTGCAGAAATGAAATGTTAAATCAGGCGATGTTTTTGAACGCTTTGATCCGCTGAAGATGGGTCGAGATGTCCTTGAACTTATGGCTCTGATGTTCATCCCATTCAACCGGGTAATAGTGATGAAGTTTCTCAGCGGTTTGCTTGCTGTCGAGCACACCGTCTTCGCGGGATAAAATCACCAGACAACGGTCGCGGTTTTTCTCGCGAAAATCACTGATGCATTTCGTCGCGATGTCTTCGTACTCTTCGGGACGGTCGATTTTCCCGGTCATATTGTCCTGCGGCGATAAGTTCGGATTGAACATCACCTGGCGGATACCGCACAGGAAACCGATACGTTCAGCCCAGAACCCGCCGAGCCCGACACCGCAAATCAGCGGATTTTTGTCGGTGGTTTCATGCAGCACTTTATCGACTTCTTTCAGCAAATGTTGCATGTCGTGGCGCGGATGCAGCGTGCTGTAGCTGATGAAACGGACGTCGGGATCAATAAACTGTAGCTGCAACACTTTCTCGTGGTTACCGGGACTGGTTGAATCGAAGCCATGTAAATAGATAATCATCGTTTACCTCATCCTGAATGTGCGTTGAAACCCTTACGCGGACTGAAAAACGTTACCGGGCAGTTTCTTTATGTTCCTGCCAGCGGGCGTCGAGCGCGGTCAGTTCACGGTTTGCGTCTTTCCAGCGACTGGAATTTTGCAGGTCCTGACGGGCCTGTTTTCCACTGTACAGTCCGCGATGATACAACTGCGCAACACGTTCAGCTTTGACCGGAGACAGGTTATCCAGCACGCTCACTGCGCCCTGACGGTTGTTACAGGCCAGGATCATATCGCAACCGGCATCCAGAGAAGCCTGAGCACGTTCCGGATAGCTGCCCATAATCGCGGCACCTTCCATCGAAATATCATCGGAGAAAATCACACCGTTGAAATTCAGTTCTTTGCGCAAAATTTCCTGTAGCCAGTAAGGTGAACCGCTTGCCGGACGCGGATCAGCCTGGGTATAAATCACATGGGCTGGCATGACGGCATCCAGCAATTTACGTTCATTAAGCTGCCGGAAGATTGCCATGTCGTGCCCGCGGATCACCTCAAGCGGGCGATCGTCACGCGGCGTTTCTTTATGAGAATCCGCACTGACCGCGCCATGTCCCGGGAAATGCTTACCGGTGGTTTTCATCCCCGCGGCATGCATGCCGAGAATAAACTGCTCTGCCATATCCAGCGCTTTCTGCGGTTCGGCGTGGAACGAACGCTCGCCAATGGCCGCGCTGATATGACCGATATCCAGAACCGGCGCAAAACTGATATCGATATCCATAGCAATCATTTCTGACGCCATCAGCCAGCCGCCTTCCTGTGCCAGGCGCTTCGCTTCATGCGGCGCATTCAGGGCCGCAAAAGACTGCGCGGCAGGCAGACGGGTGAAGCCTTCACGGAAACGCTGCACGCGTCCACCTTCCTGATCCACCGCCAGCACCAGCCGGTCGTGGGACGCGGCGCGGATCTGGCGGATCAGTTCATGCAACTGATCAACGTCATGATAATTTCGGGTGAATAAAATCAGCCCGCCGACCAGCGGATGCTGCAAAATTTCACGTTCCTCGGCATCCAGCTCAAAGCCAACGACATCCAGCATTACAGGTCCTAACAAAATGGACGCTCCTTTTTATTTTCAGACGATTGTCACGGCCGCAACGGTTGCGCCCATTCACGGTATTTATGCTCGCCGGTCTGCTGCCAGCGCACTTCAAACCACATCAGCATCAGGTAATCGACCCAGGGGATCCAGCGGTTAACCTGCTGCTGCAAAAGAGAAATATCCTGATAGCCACCCGCGTTGATGTACTCACGCAGAAAAACATTTTGCTGCTGTGTGCTCCAGCCATTGCCGCGAACAATCGCAGCCAGCTCCAGGGCAACATCCGCATCCGCCGCGTATTCCCAGTCAATCAACCGCAGGCCGTCTGGCGTATGCAATACATTTCCTGCGTGGATATCCATATGCACCAGCGCCAGTTTCAGCGGCACGGGCTGTGTCTGCGACATCATCTTGCGATGTAAACGCAACCAGCGCGGCGTGAGTCTGCGCCGGTCGATATGTTGCCAGTAACGTGCAAACTGATGCTGCAAATCCAGCCGGTAGCCTGAAGGCGGTAACTGGTGCAGCCTGACCAGCGTCCGGCTCAGTGACTGCTGTGTGGCGGGCGTTGCGAAGGTCTGTTCCGTATGCGGCGTACCTTCTATCCAGTCAACAATCAGCCACGGCGGCGAATAAAGTCTGACACACGGGCCTGATCTTTGCCGCGCGACATGCCGCAAAATCGCAGATTCTCGTCGCCGGTCAGCGCCCGCAATCCGCTTATCAAAAGACTGATGCCGCGCCAGTAAATCACCGGCAGGCGAACAGATTTTCCAGCTTTCCCCTGTCAGTCCGGCGACCGGTAATAAACGAAATCCGGCGGTTTTCACCGCCGGATAATGTTTTTCGATCAGCTGTTGTAGTTCTGATTGCAGAAGCTCAGCGTTAATTCTGGACTGCACCACGGCCTGACCAGACGATCTCGCCACTTGGTGCGGTAATCAGACGCATCGACATGGTCGGCGCTTTAACATCACCGCTTACGGTGCTGTAAAGCACGTACTGGGCCTTCACGATGTTTGCCAGACCGATGGCTTTGCTGACCGACGCCAGGCTGTCATCCGGCGATAATCCCAGTGACTGTTTGGCCGAAGACACCTGATCTGCCGGAACCACCTGGAAAGTGGTGTTGTTCGCCAGTGCATTACGCAGGGCATCCGTCGCTTTGGCCATCTGCAGCGAGCCGTTAGTGCTGTTTTTCACGCTATCCACCAGCAAAACGCTGCCGGACTGCACACCATCGGATTTCAGCATTTTTGCCAGCATCGGCTGAACGGTCGCCGTCCAGTCGATATTCGCGAATTTTGGCGGCTGTGGAACCGGCTGAACCGGTGGCTGCTCTGGCACTGGCGGATTGACCGGCGGCAGTGGCTGTTGCGGTTGCTGTGGTTGTTCTGGCTGCTGGGTTTGTTGCTGGTTTGGCAAAGTACAACCACCAAGGATCAAAGCGGCCATTGCCACAATGAGAAAATACTTTTTCATCAACCTTCTCCGTACGGGAATTTAGAGATAAAGGTACATGCGCACACTGTACGCATCGAGATTGCCATTAAGTGAACTTATGTCAACGCTGCTGTTGGCTGGCACGGTGACGGTCCGGGATTCGGCAATCGGTAATAAATCCAGTCCCTGCTTATCATACCAATAGAAACGGTAATGCAAGGTGACAGGATGTGGCTGGTTATTATCCAGTGTACTGGTGGCTTTTTTCTGCCCACCGGAATCAGACACGGATGGCGAACTCGGGATAATACCCGCCGTCAGCACGGGGGACTCCATGACCACTCTTTGCTGATTATTGAGCGCAATGCCTGGCTTACTGCTGCAGGCTGTCAACAAAATTACCGGCAATAATGCCATCAGGAAACGCATGTTTACCCTTACTGACGTGACAGCAATGGACCCAATGCACGGCCACCGACCAGATGCATATGGATATGATAAACCTCCTGACCCGCGTCTCGGTTGCAGTTGACGATCAGGCGGTAACCGCTTTCGGCAATCCCTTCCTGTTCAGCAATTTTAGCGGCAACCGTCATCATCCGGCCCAGCGCGGCTTCATGCGTGGTATCAACGTCATTCATTGTCGGGATCAGGGTATTCGGAATGATCAGAATGTGGCTTGGCGCCTGAGGAGAAATATCGCGGAATGCAGTCACCAGTTCGTCCTGGTAAACCACATCTGCGGGAATTTCACGGCGAATAATTTTGCTGAAAATTGTCTCTTCGGCCATCTTAACTGTCCTTAACAAAGTAAAAAGCGTTGTACGCAGTATGGGTTAGAATTTCCATTCCTTTCAACCTGATTACGCTTTTTGATGCTTAATTGACGCAGAAAGCGCCAGCGAGAGGCAGCGGCAACCGTTACTCCAAATCGCAGGCATGAAAAAAGGAGGCCGAAGCCTCCTTTCTCAGAACCAGACATTGCTCACCATTAATGGTTACGCATGTACTCGTCCATATCAGTTTTCAGGTTGTCAGACTTGGTACCGAAAATCGCCTGAACACCAGAACCTGCAACCACTACACCTGCCGCACCCAGTTTTTTCAGGCCAGCCTGATCAACTTTGGAGACGTCCGCTACGCTGACGCGCAGACGGGTAATACAGGCATCGAGGTTAGTGATGTTGTCTTTACCGCCGAAAGCCTGAACCAGAGAAGCAGACATTTCAGAACCGCCCTGCGCTGTGGTTTCGCTGGTAGAGTCTTCACGGCCAGGGGTTTTCAGATCCAGTTTCGCAATCAGGAAACGGAAGATGCTGTAGTAAACCACGGCATACACCGCACCCACGATTGGGAACAGCCAGATTTTGCTGCTGTTGCCGCTCAGTACGATGAAGTCAATCAGACCGTGCGAGAAGCTGGTACCGTCACGCATACCCAACAGGATACAGATTGGGAATGCCAGACCGGCCAGGATCGCGTGGATCACATACAGAATCGGCGCAACGAACATGAAGGAGAATTCGATTGGCTCGGTGATACCGGTCAGGAATGCAGTCAGTGCAGCGGAAATCATGATGCCGCCGACTTTTGCACGGTTCTCAGGTTTTGCTGAGTGCCAGATAGCGATAGCCGCCGCTGGAAGACCGTACATTTTGAACAGGAAGCCACCGGACAGTTTACCCGCAGTCGGGTCACCCGCCATGTAACGTGGGATATCGCCGTGGAATACCTGACCCGCAGAGTTCACGTACTCACCGATTTGCATCTGGAATGGAACGTTCCAGATATGGTGCAGACCAAACGGAACCAGCGCACGTTCTACAACGCCGTAGATACCGAATGCCACAACCGGGTTCTGGTAAGCAGCCCATTGTGAGAAGGTCTGGATACCTGTACCGATTGGCGGCCAGATGAAGGACAGAACCACACCCAGAATAATCGCTGCCATACCAGAGATGATTGGCACGAAACGTTTACCAGCGAAGAAGCCCAGGTATTCTGGCAACTTGATGCGGTAGAAACGGTTGAACATGTATGCCGCAATCGCACCGGAGATAATACCGCCCAGTACGCCGGTATCCGCCAGATGCTTGGCTGCAATTTCTTCAGCAGGCAAATGCAGAACCAGTGGTGCAACAACTGCCATGGTTTTCACCATGATGCCGTATGCCACAACGGACGCCAGTGCAGAAACACCGTCGTTGTTGGTGAAGCCTAACGCCACACCGATAGCAAAGATCAGAGGCATGTTAGCGAAGACGGAACCACCGGCTTCGGCCATAACATGGGAAACGATCACTGGCAGCCAGCTAAAGTTTGCAGAACCGACACCAAGCAGGATACCTGCGATTGGCAGTACGGATACTGGCAGCATTAGCGATTTACCGACCTTTTGAAGGTTTGCAAACGCGTTCTTAAACATAATTGAGTGTGCTCCTGAGTAATGATGCTTTTTGATACTTCATGCGGTTTAGCCTGATAACTAACCGCTTTGCAAAAGGTCGTACAGCCCTTTGCTATCGGGTGTCTGAGCACCCCTTTTAATTTTTACGCAGGGTAAAATAATTCCCTTTGTTAATGTTTGATGGCAGTCACGTTTTTCTGAAAAATGCAGTGAGAGCGTTTAAAAAACCCACGATTTACAACATTTAATCCGAAATAGACGCCAGTGACCCCGCAAAAAACGGGGCCACGATACCTCATTCTGGTGATTAATTACGATGTGTAAAATAAATCTGGCGTATATGACTAAGCCTAAGGTTAGATCAGGGAGGAAGTATCGATGTGAAATAATCGTGAAAAGTTTGCAGTGGTCGCTTCAGCCAGCTGTTCCACACTCACACCTTTGAGCACGGCCATGTAATCGGCAACGTCACGCACATAAGCAGGCTGGTTCTCTTTACCACGATGTGGTACGGGTGCCAGATACGGTGAGTCAGTTTCCACCAGCAAACGATCCAGCGGTACATAACGGGCCACTTCACGCAACGCTTCAGCGTTACGGAAAGTCACAATCCCTGAGAACGAGATAAAGAACCCCAGATCCAGCAGGAATTTTGCCGTCGGCAGATCCTCGGTGAAGCAATGCAAAACACCACCGCACTCCCCTGCGTTCTCTTCTTTGAGAATATCCAGCGTATCCTGACGGGCATCACGGGTATGGACGATCACCGGTTTGTTAAGCTCGCGGCCAATGCGGATGTGCTCGCGGAATGAATCCTGTTGCAGTTTCAGCTGATGCGCTTCTTTCTGATAAAAATAATCCAGACCGGTTTCACCCATTGCCACCACTTTCGGGCTGGCGGCAAGCTCACGCAGTTCTGCGAAATCATAGCCATCGTCAATATTCAGCGGATGCACACCGCAGGAAAATGCGACGGCGGGACGGTCACCAATCAGTTGTGTCATCGCGCGATAACCTGGCAATGTGGTCGCCACCGCCAGCATAAATTTCACGTCACGTTCACGGGCTTTTTCCAGCACATTATCCACGCCGGAGTGCAGCTCATTGTAATCAAGGCTGTCGAGATGACAGTGGGAATCGACTAAAAACATAGTATTTAACTCATGACAAATAAGGGGTTCAGCGGGAAAGCGCGGAACTGAAAATCGACGCAGAAACCGTGCCCTGAAGCATCTGTTCCCACTCAAGAAGTTGTTCGGTCAGCAGTAACTCACGGTTAACGCCGACGATAGATAGCAGCTGATGGCGACAATGCATCCAGGCACTCACCGATTGCTGTAAAGCCACGCCGGACTGCGCACCGGCGAGCAACGCAATTAACGGCTGCTGATCGTGGTTGATGATGAACTGCCCTGCCTGCTGCTGCCATTTAATGGCATCAAGCAGTAACGTCGCCAGCCAGTACAGACGTTCCGGCGCGTCATCATGATTAAGCTGCGGCAGCAGGGAAAGCATGTCCTGATGCTGACATTGCGTATAAAGCTGCTGGCATAGCGCCACGCGTTGCTTCCAGCGTTCCGGCTGCAACAGTTCAATGGCTGACAACGGCGCGCCGTTGGTCAGATGCAATGCGGTTTTAATCGAGACAGGATCAGCACTGAGCTGACGGTTGATCCACTGCACCGCAAGCGCTTCTTCCGGCACCGGCAGATGCCAGTAAAAACAGCGGCTGCGGATCGTTGCCAGTAACGCCGAAGGTTCGCGGCATCCGAGCAGGAAATAGGTGCCCGCCGGGGGTTCTTCCAGCGTTTTCAGCAAGGCGTTCGCTGCGGCTTCAGTCAGCAATTCCGTTTGCGGGATCCAGACAACTTTCGAGCCGCCCTGTTGGGAATAATTGTAGAGCGTTTCGATGAGCTGACGCACCGGATCAATGCCCAGCGAGTTTTTGCCTTTTTCAGGTTGCAGGATATGCCAGTCAGGATGGTTGCCGGCAATCATCAGCTGACAGCTGTGGCATGAACCACAACTCTTTTCGCCGTCCTTGTGCTGGCACAGCAGCCAGCGGCTCAGACCATATACCAGCGCCTCATCCCCAATCCCCGCTGCGGCATGCATCAGCACCGCATGATGCCCGCGGCCTGTCAGATATTGCCCTGTCAGCTGGCGATAAGGGGCGCTGAGCCACGGATACCAGTTCATGAATGCTCCCGGGTTGCCTGCTCGTCAAACCAGTTTTTCAGTGTCTGTTCGATCGATGACTTCACTTCTTCAATAGTCTGTGAGGCATCAATGGTTTTAATGCGGCTGTCAGCGGCGGCAAGCTCCAGATAACGGGCGCGCGTACGTTCAAAGAAAGGCAAGGCTTCCTGCTCGATACGATCCAGTTCACCACGCGCACGGGCACGTTGCAGGCCAATGGCCGGAGGTAAATCCAGATACAACGTCAGATCAGGGCGGAAATCCCCCAGCACGGTATCGCGCAATGAGGTCATTAGTTTGGCATCAATCCCACGTCCCCCGCCCTGATAAGCTTGTGAGGAGAGATCGTGTCGGTCACCCACCACCCATGCGCCACGCGCAAGAGCGGGTAAAATCACCGTCTCAACCAGCTGGACACGGGCAGCGTAAAGCATCAGCACTTCGGCTTTGACCGTCGGTTTTTCGCCATCTACGCCACGCTTAAATAAATCGCGTAATTTCTCCGCCAGCGGCGTACCGCCCGGCTCGCGGGTAAACACAATTTCTTCTACGCCGTGCTGGCGCAATGCATCCACCACCACGTTATGAGCAGTGGTTTTCCCCGCCCCTTCCAGGCCTTCAATCACAATGAAGTTACTTTTCATTCTTGTTCTTAAGAGCCTCTATATACACACGAACCGCCTTGTTGTGGTTCTCAAGGTTAGTGCTGAAAGTATGCCCGCCTTTGCCGTCAGCGACAAAATAAAGATACGGCGTTTTTGCGGGATGTGCCGCAGCCTGAAGTGAGGCTTCGCTCGGCATCGCAATCGGTGAAGGCGGCAGGCCGGTGATCACATAAGTATTGTAAGGGGTCGGCGTTTCTAAATCTTTCTTCGTGATATTACCGGTGTATTTATCACCCATACCATAGATGACGGTCGGGTCTGTTTGCAGACGCATGCCGATCCGCAGACGATTGATGAACACAGACGCCACTTCAGGACGCTCATCTTTCACGGCAGTTTCTTTTTCAATAATCGACGCCATAGTGACCATGTCTTCAGGCGTTTTATACGGCAGCGAATCAGCGCGGTCTTTCCAGATATCCGCAACGGTTTTTTCCATGCGCACATGGGCGCGTTTGAGCAGAGATAAATCCGTCATGCCTGCGGTGTAATGGTAAGTATCGGGATACAACCAGCCTTCGGCATTTTTGGTATCGGTCATGCCTAAGGCCGCGGCGATCTCTTCACCGCTTTTGCCGCTAAGTTCATGCCTGAGATACTCTGAAGTATCTAAAACCTTCATCCAGTCGCTGAGCTTAAAGCCCTCGACAAAACGAATGCTAAATTGAGCTTCTTTACCACTTTTCAGCAACTCCAGCATCTGGCGAACGGTCATGCCTTTTTCCAGACGGTAGGTACCGGCTTTAAACTCACTCAGTTCGGGCTCTAAACGTAATAACCATGGGAACCACGGATTGGGCTTCATCAGCTTCTTGTCGATGAGCAGCGTTTCCAGAACCACACGCCCGGTACCGGCAGGCAGGGTGAAGATCGTTTCACTGCTGACATTGATCGGGCGGTCCGCAAACTGTTTCACTTTCTGGTAGGCAAACGTCGCCAGTCCTGCAAGGATCAGGACAATAATGGCGAAGATTTTGGTCTTTTTGTTTGTCATTGTTTATTCACTTTTTTAACAGTTCTGGAGCAAAAAATTGTACAAATCTCGGGATGAGTAATGCCATCCGCACGCCTGTGCCACGGGTAAAACCGGCATCAGCGCATTACAAATCAGCACCTCATCGGCATCAAACAATACCTCGGCGGGTTCACTGACAATGTGCAACGCCCAGGGCGACGAGTTTTCAATGAGCCGGATAATGTGCTGACGCATAACGCCATCCACGCCCGACAGTGATAAATCCGGTGTAAATACCTGATTCCCCTTCCGCCAGAATAAATTAGCCGCACAGCATTCCACCAGGCAACCTGAGGTGTCAACCACCAGAGCCTCGTGGGCGTCCGTCTGGTCAAGATGCAGGCGGATCATCACCTGCTCAAGACGGTTGAGGTGTTTTATGCCCGCCAGCAGCGGATTTTTGCTCAACGTCACCGGGCTCAGGGCGAGTTTTACACCGGGCTGCCGTAACGCGTGATAATGTGCCGGATAAGCGGACACAGATACAATCCGGGTCGGTTCAGAGCATCCTGCCGAACTGTAGCCTCGTCCACCCTGCCCGCGTGTCACAACGGCTTTAACGACAGCCTCTTCCTGTTGCCCTGCGGCCTGAATCATTTCGCGTTCTAAAGCTGCCCAGTTCACGCCATCAATATGCAAAACAGACACCGCGCGCTGCATCCGCGCAATGTGCTCTGGAAGAAGCTGGATTTCACCGCGCAACACCCTGGCCGTAGTGAAGCAACCGTCGCCAAATTGCACAGACCGGTCTGCCGCTGGCAATGTTGTCGCCGCCGCACCGTTAATCCACATGGTTACTTCCTCCTGACTTCAGGGTTAGCGTTCTCCGACCGCTGAGACTGCGTGAGCAGGCCTCTGGCAGCAAGTGGAGCATTCTTACTTTATCGTACCGGCAGGCTGAAATGGCGGGAAGACTCTTTCCGTTGAGCTGCCGTTTGATTCCACTTTACCGCATAGCAAATGCTTTTATTTAGACAGCAAAAAGGCCCGATTAACGGGCCTTTCTCAATAATACACCGTCGCAATCACATCTTGCGGAATACCAGGGAACCGTTAGTTCCGCCGAATCCGAAGGAGTTGCACAGTGAATATTGCATGTCTTTCACCTGACGCGCTTCGTGCGGTACAAAGTCCAGATCGCACCCTTCGTCTGGATTGTCCAGATTCAGGGTCGGTGGAACGGCCTGATCACGCAGCGCGAGTAAAGTGAAGATAGACTCCACCGCCCCCGCCGCACCTAACAGGTGGCCGGTCATAGACTTGGTTGAACTGACCAGCACTTTGTGCGAATCCGCACCAAAGACAGAATTAACCGCCTGCGCTTCGGCTTTGTCACCCGCCGGGGTAGAAGTCCCGTGCGCGTTGATATAGCCAATTTGCGACGCAGAAATGCCTGCATCACGCAACGCGTTTTCCATCGCCAGCGCGGCACCTGCACCGTCTTCCGGTGGAGAGGTCATATGGTAAGCATCGCTGCTCATACCAAAGCCGACGATTTCAGCATAAATTTTTGCACCGCGTTTGCGGGCATGTTCGTACTCTTCCAGCACCATAATTCCGGCACCGTCACCGAGTACGAAACCATCACGATCTTTATCCCACGGGCGGCTTGCGGCCTGCGGATTATCGTTGCGCGTGGATAGCGCGCGTGCTGCACCGAAACCACCGACACCCAGCGGGGTGCTGGCTTTTTCTGCGCCGCCTGCCAGCATCACGTCAGCATCGTTATAGGCGATGATACGTGCTGCATGACCAATATTATGCACACCAGAAGTACAGGCTGTAGCAATAGAAATACTCGGCCCACGCAACCCGAACATGATACTCAGATGACCGGCAATCATGTTAACGATGGTTGATGGAACGAAAAAAGGACTAATTTTGCGAGGTCCGCCGTTAACCAATGACGTATGGTTTTCTTCAATCAGACCAAGTCCGCCGATGCCAGAACCGATCGCCGCACCAATGCGTGTCGCGTTCTCAGCAGTCACTTCAAGCCCGGAGTCTTGCATCGCCTGAATACCGGCAGTAATACCATACTGAATAAAGGCGTCCATCTTGCGGGCATCTTTACGCGGGATGTAGTCTTCACAGTTAAAATCTTTTACTAAGCCAGCAAAACGCGTTGCATAGGCACTAGTATCAAAATGGTCGATCAGGCTGATGCCACTCTGACCGGCAAGGAGAGCGTTCCAAGTGGACTCTACAGTATTGCCGACAGGAGACAGCATGCCCAGTCCAGTCACTACAACTCGACGCTTAGACACGTGTGTCCTCCAGGGAGGGAAAAAAGTAGTAATACCGTGGGATATAAAAAACTTAGGCGGTCAAATGACCGCCTAACTATCTAAACTTAAAGCATGTACGCTTACTGTTGGCTAGCGTTGATAAAATCAATTGCTGCCTGAACAGTAGTGATTTTTTCAGCTTCTTCGTCAGGGATCTCGGTATCAAACTCTTCTTCCAGAGCCATAACCAGCTCAACGGTGTCGAGAGAATCAGCGCCAAGGTCGTCTACGAAAGATGCAGCATTCACTACTTCTTCCTGTTTAACACCCAGCTGTTCAACGATGATTTTCTTAACGCGTTCTTCGATAGTGCTCATACTCTTAAATTTCCTATCAAAACTCGCTTTCGCGATGGTTTTCGTAGTGTATAAAATGTTGAAAAAGATGCAACTAAATCCAGGCTGGTCAAACCACGAATTTGCTCTATTTTGCGGTTTTTACCGCAAAAAACGCAAATAATTTCGTAATTTTTAAATCATATACATGCCGCCATTGACATGTAATGTTTCACCCGTGATATAGCCGGCCTCGTCAGAGGCTAAAAAAGCAACGGCGCTGGCAATTTCTTTGGCATCGCCCAACCGGTTGGCTGGAACTGATGACAAAATGCCTGCGCGTTGATCATCTGTCAACGCCCTTGTCATATCCGTCTCAATAAAGCCGGGAGCGACGACGTTGACAGTAATGCCACGTGAAGCAACTTCACGTGCCAAAGACTTACTAAAACCAATCAAGCCAGCTTTAGCCGCCGCGTAGTTCGCCTGCCCTGCGTTACCCATGGTGCCAACAACGGAACCAATTGTAATAATCCGTCCACACCGTTTCTTCATCATAGCTCGCATGACAGCTTTTGAAAGCCGAAACACAGAAGTCAGATTCGTATCCAGGATATCCTGCCACTCATCATCCTTCATACGCATGAGAAGGTTATCACGGGTAATGCCGGCATTATTAACTAAAATATCAATTTCGCCAAATTCAGCTCGAATTGTCGCCAATACTTGCTCAATAGATGCAGAATCAACCACATTGAGCATAATACCTTTGCCATTTTCGCCTAAATATTCGCTGATCGCTTCAGCACCTTTCTCGCTGGTCGCTGTGCCGATCACTTTCGCGCCGCCTGCTACCAGTTTCTCTGCAATAGCGCGGCCAATACCACGACTGGCACCAGTAACAAGTGCAATTTTGCCTTCGAAGGTCATACTCATCCTCTTATTACTGCTCTAACGCCGCTGCCAGACTTGCCGTGTCATTCACAGCGGCCGCCGTCAGGGTGTCAACAATACGTTTTGTCAGACCGGTCAATACTTTACCCGGCCCCACTTCTAAAAGCTGCTCAACGCCCTGCGCTGCCATAAATTCGACAGACTCAGTCCAGCGCACCGGGCTGTACAGCTGGCGTACCAGCGCACTGCGGATGGCTTCAGGAGACGTTTCAATTTTCACATCAACGTTGTTCACCACGGAATACTGAGGTGCGCTGAATGTGACATTTTCCAGTGCAACGGCAAGTTTATCCGCAGCAGGCTTCATCAGAGCACAATGCGATGGCACGCTGACTGGCAGTGGCAGAGCGCGTTTTGCACCTGCTTCTTTACAGGCCGCACCGGCGCGTTCTACCGCTTCTTTGTTACCCGCGATCACAACCTGACCTGGCGAGTTAAAGTTAACCGGAGAGACAATCTGACCCTGAGCTGACTCTTCACAGGCTTTGGCAATCGCGTCGTTGTCCAGACCGATAATGGCGTACATCGCGCCAGTACCCGCCGGAACCGCTTCCTGCATCAGTTTGCCGCGCAGTTCAACCAGTGAAATCGCCTGTTTGAAATCCAGCACACCGGCACAAACCAGAGCAGAGTATTCACCCAGGCTATGACCCGCCATCAGAACAGGCTGAGCGCCGTTCTGCTGCTGCCATACACGCCAGATAGCGACGGAAGCGGCCAGCAACGCAGGCTGTGTCTGCCAGGTTTTATTCAGTTCTTCAGCAGGCCCCTGTTGCACCAGCTGCCATAAATCATATCCCAGCGCCGAAGAAGCTTCGGCAAATGTTTCTTCAACCACCGGATGCGCAGCGGCTAGATCAGCCAGCATACCGAGCGTCTGAGAACCCTGACCAGGGAAAACAACTGCAATTTTTGTCATTTTTATCATCCTGTTAAATCAAAAACGTACCAGCGCCGAGCCCCAGGTAAAGCCACCGCCAAATGCTTCGAGCAACACTAATTGCCCGCGCTGAATTCTGCCGTCACGCACTGCTTCGTCAAATGCTGCAGGCACAGAGGCCGCAGAGGTATTGCCATGACGATCGAGCGTAACCACGACTTTGTCCATTCCCATACCCAGCTTTTTCGCTGTCGCACTGATAATGCGCAGGTTCGCCTGATGCGGAACCAGCCAGTCGAGTGCAGTACGGTCGAGATTATTTGCGGTCAGTGTTTCATCAACAATGTGCGCCAGTTCAGTCACAGCGACTTTGAAGACTTCATTACCCGCCATGGTGACATAAGCAGGTTTTTCCGGCTCAGTCTGGCTTGGGTAGGCCAGCGTTAGCAGGTTGCCGTAATGACCATCGGCATGCATATGCGTAGAAATGATGCCCTGCTCCTCTGATGCGCCCAGCAATACTGCGCCCGCGCCATCACCGAACAGAATAACCGTACCGCGATCTTCAGGATCGAGTTTACGCGACAACACATCAGAGCCGATCACCAGTGCATATTTCACTGCACCGTTTTTGATGTATTGATCGGCAACGCTCAGTGCGTATGTAAAACCTGCACAAGCGGCGGCCAGATCGAATGCTGCAGAATCCTTGATGCCCAGCATGTTCTGCACCTGGCAGGCTGAACTCGGGAATGCATGTGAAGATGAGGTTGTTGCAACAATGATCAAACCCACGTCGCTTGCGCTGACGCCGGCCATTTCAAGTGCTTTTTCTGCTGCGTGCAGGCCCATTGTGGCCACAGTCTCATCCGGTGCAGCGATACGACGTTCACGAATACCTGTGCGGGTGACAATCCACTCGTCGGAGGTATCCACCATTTTTTCTAAGTCGGCATTAGTCCGAACTTGCACGGGCAAATAGCTCCCCGTACCGAGAATTTTTGTATACATGTACGATCAGTCACTCTTGGGTAATACAGCTTCAAGGCGCGCGGCAATCCGCTGAGGGACCTGCCGCTGCACCGCCTGCACAGCCTGTTCGATAGCAACAGCAAACGCACGCTGGTTTGCTCCACCGTGGCTTTTAATAACGATGCCCCGTAATCCTAACAAACATGCGCCATTATACTGGTCGGGGTTGAGGTGGCTAAAACGCTTTAGCAACTTCTTCTGGACTATCCGTCCCAACCATTTCAACCACCAAGCTTTCTTGCCACCCTCACCGGAGGATTTTAACAGTGACAAAAACATCCTTATTACGCCTTCCATGGTCTTGAGCGTAACATTGCCCACGAAGCCGTCACACACCATCACATCTGTCTTACCGGTCAGAAGGTCATTGCCTTCAAGATAGCCGATATAGTTGATTAGTGCGGTATTTTTTAAAATAGCGGCGGCTTCGCGGATATTATCCAGCCCTTTGCTTTCCTCTTCACCGATATTGAGTAAGGCGACGCGGGGGTTACTGATACCCACCACCTGCTCCGCCATTACTGCACCCATCACGGCAAACTGGACCAACATTGTGCTGTCACACTCAACGTTCGCCCCCAAATCCAGCACCACAGTTTTACTGCGTTGCTGATTGGGCAGGACGGTCATCAGCGCCGGGCGCTCAATGCCATCCAGTGGCTTGACCACCATTTTGGCTAATCCCATCAGAGCGCCGGTATTCCCGGCACTGACACACGCTTGTGCATCTCCGCTTTTGATCAGTTCCAACGCCACACGCATTGAGCTTCCTTTACTGGCACGTATAGCTTGCGACGCGCGCATGTCGCTGGCTATAACTGATTCAGCAGGAATTATCCGAATTCGTTCTGATATAGAAGGATCGGCTTTGGCTAAGAAAGGTGTGATTGCGTCGGGATCGCCGACCAGAAGAAGATCTAATTCAGAATTAGAGATCAGTGCCTGCAATGAAGCAGGCACTGTGACGGAAGGACCGAAATCTCCGCCCATTACATCTAACGCGATGGTTAGACGAGTCAAGGTATCGCCTTGCCAGCACTTATCACGTGAATAAGTTGCAGGCAATTATCAGCCGATTACCTTGCGACCGCGGTAGAAACCGTCGGCAGTGATGTGGTGACGCAGGTGAGTTTCACCAGAAGTCTTGTCCACAGACAGAGTGGAAGTGGTCAGAGCGTCATGTGAACGACGCATGCCACGTTTAGAACGGGTTGGTTTATTCTGTTGTACGGCCATGGACCTTACTCCTTAAGTACTTTTCTTTAAACTCGCTAATACGGCAAATGGATTAGGTTTCTCCGCCTCTTCAGGCAGTTTGCCAAATACCATGTCCGCGTCGGACACTTCACAGTGTTCAGATTCATGTACCGGAACGACAGGCAGTGAAAGAATAATTTCGTCTTCAATCATTGCCAGCAAATCGACTTCGCCAAAATCATCGACTTCGATAGGCTCGTACGCTTCCGGTAATGCCTCAGCCTGTTCATCATTCTGGACAGGGCTAAAACAATATGTTGTGTGAACCTGATGTTCAAACGTCTTACCGCATCTCTGGCATTCCAGAGTCACAGCAACATCGGAGTGGCCGGTAATCACAGCCAGGCGCTGATTGTCGATATTAAACGACAATGAGGTTTGTATATCAGAATCCACACTGACCACTGATTGGGCAACACGCGTAACCTGATCTGCAGTATAGACACCTGTATAGTCTAAACGCTTCTGGGCAGTGCGGACCGCATCAAGGGTCAGGGGTAATTTTACTTTTTGCATAGGGCGCGCATATTAACTTTGTAACGACAGAGAGTCAAAGAAAAAGGCCTCAAAACCGCACCTTTCACCAATATTCGCTTCCGCAGCGGACGACAGTTTAAAATGTGTGATTCAATAACGCTACGCTTTGTGAAAAAAAATTATGATTATGTCTGCACCAGATTTACTTTTAGCCTCGACCTCGGTCTACCGGAAAGCCTTGCTGGAGAAAACCGGGCTGAAATTTACCTGCGCTTCACCCGATATTGATGAAACCCCTTTTCCCGATGAAAATCCGGCAGAACTGGTGCAGCGACTGGCACAATCCAAAGCTGACGCGCTCGCCACTGCTTACCCGCATCATCTGATCATTGGCTCCGATCAGGTTTGCTTTATCGATGGAAAAATCACCGGAAAGCCGCACACTTTCGATAATGCATTCCGTCAGTTGCGGGCAGCCAGCGGCAAAATGGTTACGTTCTATACCGGCCTGAGTCTCTATAACAGCGATGCAAAAACAGCGCAGACGTTATGCGAAACGTTTGACGTCACCTTCCGGCCATTGACCGATGAAGAAATTACCGGATATTTGCATCTCGAAGAGCCGTACGACTGCGCGGGTAGCTTTAAATGCGAAGGTTTGGGGATTACGCTTTTCAACAGTCTGACGGGGCGCGACCCAAACACGCTAATCGGGCTGCCACTTATTGCCCTGCTCTCCTTACTGCGCGAACACGGCATCAATCCATTGCTTGAAAGCCGTTAATTGAGAGGCATAAAAAAAGGCGCAACCAGTGCGCCTCTTTATAAGCTGATCTTTTTAACGAGCGTTTGCTTTGCCGCGTAAAATTTTCAGGCAGTTACGCAGTTTGGCATCCATAGGAGCCTCAATGCGCAGGGTTTCACCGCTAGCCGGATGTTCAAAACGTAGCGCAGCCGCATGCAGGAAAAGACGGTTCAGACCCGTTCCTGACAGTTTCGCATCGAAATCACGCTCACCATAACGATCATCAAAAGCAATCGGGTGACCAGCGTGCAACGCATGCACACGGATCTGGTGCGTTCTGCCTGTCACCGGGCTGGCTTTCACCAGCGTTGCAAATTCATAACGCTCTTCAATTTTGAAACGTGTTTCAGAAGGTTTTCCTTCCGCATTCACCCTGACAACACGCTCACCGCTTTGCAGGATATTTTTCAGCAGCGGAGCCTGCACCACTTTGCAATGCGAAGGCCATTCACCGCGCACCAGCGCCAGGTAATCCTTCTGCATACTTTTAACGCGCAATTGCTCATGCAGAGATCGCAGGGCGGAACGCTTCTTGGCGACCAGCAAAACGCCGGAAGTATCACGGTCAAGACGGTGAACCAGTTCAAGGAAGCGCGCTTCCGGACGCAGGGCTCGCAGACCTTCGATCACGCCAAAGCTCAGACCGCTGCCACCGTGGACGGCAGTACCGGAAGGTTTGTTCAGGATCAGTAAATGATCGTCTTCATATAAGATGCAATCAGCTAAAGCCGCGACTTTATCCAGCTTCGCAGAAACCGGCGCTTCATCACGCTCTGCCACGCGAACCGGCGGGACACGCACTTCATCACCGGCAAGTAATTTGTATTCAGGCTTAATTCTTTTCTTATTAACCCGCACCTCACCTTTACGCACAATGCGATAGATCATGCTCTTCGGCACACCCTTTAGGATTTTAAGTAAGAAGTTGTCGATGCGCTGACCGGCTTCGTCTTCGGAGATGGGGATTAATTGTACAGTTGGATTCTCAGTTTTCATGGCTCGAGATTCTAAATATCCGGCACGGTTCGCGCCACTGATTTTTATGTGCTTAACTCTTACTTTACCAGTAACTGCTGAGGAAAACCCTTCTATACCCCTTGTTTTTACAGAAAGCGAAAGTTCAGACAATGCGGCACATCTCTCATTGAGGTAAATATCTTACCCGCATGGGAAAAGTCACCTTGCTATCACAGTGCCTGCAATGGAATAATGAAACTACTTTCGGCGTTGTTTCTCTTAAGTTAGGGAAAACGCAGGAATTATAGATTTGCCTGATCGCGCAAAAACGCAGCAATGGCGTAAGACGTAATGTGAAATCAAGCAATTAGCGGGCTGCGGGTTGCAGCTTGGCCGGCATACGGAATGAGATCTGTTAACCTAAATTCAGAAGCTATTCCCCTAATAAAAGTGCTGCTTTCATAACGCTGGTGTCTTTAATACAGCAAAAGCAGACTTACCGAAATAATGCGCCCCTATGCAAGCGACAACCGTGAGGTTGACGATTTGCGAGAAGACTCGGGGCCAACGGTTTACCCGGTCATGAGGTCATTTTGCCCGCAGCTCTGTCAATAATGGAATAATAATGAGTAAGTTACGATGAAAAGAATGTTGATTAACGCGACTCAGCAAGAAGAGTTGCGCGTTGCCCTTGTAGATGGACAGCGGCTGTATGATTTGGATATTGAAAGTCCGGGCCATGAGCAGAAAAAAGCGAACATTTACAAAGGTAAAATCACCCGCATTGAACCTAGTCTGGAAGCGGCATTCGTAGATTACGGCGCAGAACGACACGGTTTCCTCCCTCTGAAAGAAATTTCCCGTGAATATTTCCCTAGCAACTATTCTTCCCACGGCCGCCCAAACATCAAAGATGTGTTGCGCGAAGGTCAGGAAGTTATCGTTCAGGTCGATAAAGAAGAACGTGGAAATAAAGGCGCAGCACTGACGACGTTTATCAGTCTGGCCGGTAGCTATCTGGTTCTGATGCCTAATAATCCACGCGCTGGGGGAATTTCCCGCCGGATTGAAGGTGATGACCGTACTGAACTGAAAGAAGCGCTGTCTTCTCTGCAACTGCCTGATGGAATGGGTCTTATTGTGCGTACTGCCGGTGTCGGCAAATCCGCAGAAGCCCTGCAATGGGACCTGACTTTCCGTCTCAAACATTGGGATGCTATCAAGAAAGCTGCTGAAGGCCGCCCTGCCCCATTCCTGATCCATCAGGAAAGTAACGTTATCGTTCGTGCATTCCGTGACTATCTGCGTCCGGATATCGGCGAAATCCTTATCGATAACCCGAAAATCCTCGACCTGGCAAAAGAGCATATCGCCGCTCTGGGCCGTCCTGATTTCAGCAGCAAAATTAAACCGTACGTCGGTGAAATTCCGCTGTTCAGTCACTACCAGATCGAATCGCAAATCGAATCCGCTTTCCAGCGTGAAGTCCGTCTGCCTTCCGGCGGCTCGATTGTTATCGACAGCACTGAAGCGTTGACCGCTATCGACATCAACTCCGCGCGTGCAACCCGCGGTGGCGATATCGAAGAAACTGCATTCAACACTAACCTTGAAGCGGCTGACGAAATTGCCCGCCAGTTACGCCTGCGTGACCTGGGTGGCCTGATCGTTATCGACTTCATCGATATGACGCCAGTTCGCCATCAGCGCGAAGTGGAAAACCGTCTGCGTGACGCCGTTCGTCAGGACCGCGCCCGCATCCAGATTGGTCGTATTTCCCGTTTCGGCTTACTGGAAATGTCCCGTCAGCGTCTGAGCCCTTCACTGGGTGAATCAACGCATCATATTTGCCCGCGTTGTGCAGGTACCGGTACCGTCCGTGACAACGAATCTCTGTCACTGTCGATTCTGCGTCTGATTGAAGAAGAAGCGCTGAAAGAAAACACCAAAGAAGTGCATGCCATCGTTCCGGTGCCAATCGCTTCTTACCTGCTGAACGAAAAACGTGAATCGGTGAATGCCATCGAAAAACGTCAGGGTGGCGTGCGTGCAGTGATCGTACCTAACGATCAGATGCAAACTCCGCACTACCACGTTCTGCGTGTACGTAAAGGTGAAGAAATCTCTGCACTGAGCTACTTGCTGCCTCAGATCCACGAAGCAGAAATGCTGCAACCTTCTGAAGAGTTGCCGGCTGAACGTCGTCGTCCTGAGCAACCGGCACTGGCTGCATTCGCGCTGCAAAGCGAAGCACCTCCTTCCAGCTTCGAGCAGGCTGCTGTGCCTGAAGAACCTGTCAAAACCAGAACAGCCACAGTGAATGCTCCGGCAGCGCCTGTTGTTGAAAAATCCGGTTTTGTCAGCCGTCTGCTAAGCGGGTTGAAGAGCTTGTTCGCACCGGAGCCACAACAGGAAGTTAAACCTGTTGAAACACCAAAAGAGACTACGGAAGCAACTGAAACCGAAAACCGTCGTAATAACGAACGCCGCAACCAGCGTCGTCAGGGCGGACGCCGTGAGCGTAACGGTGAACGTGGCGAGCGCAATGACCGCGGTAATCGTGGTGAGCGTGGCGAAGGTCGTGATAACAATCGTGATAATCGTGGCGAAGGCCGTGATAACCGCGAAAATAATCGCGAACAACGTGATGATCAGCGTCGTGGCCGTCGTAATCAGGAACCGGTTGTTACTGAAACCCGTAACGAAGAAGTTGAAACTGCTGCTCGCGAAGAACAGCAGCAACAACCTCGTCGTGAGCGTTCGCGTCGCCGTTCTGAAGACAAACGTAAACCACAAACTGAAGAGAAAATTCAGGATGCGGCTGCTGTTGAGCAAGTTGTTGTTGCACCGGTTGTTACTGATGAAACTGAACAGGAAGACCGTCAGCCAGCACAGCGTCGTCAGCGTCGCCAGCTGAATCAGAAAATCCGCTTCGAATCTGAAGAAGTTGATCATGAAGAAGAAGCTGCGGCTCAGTTGCTGATCACCGGCACTCGTCCGGCAGCACCAGCGCCAGCCGTGGTTGCGCAAGAATCTTCTGATGCCGAACCAGCAAACACAGCGGACAACGAAGACAATCAGAATGACAACGCCCGTGAAAATGGAATGCCGCGTCGTTCACGTCGTTCTCCGCGCCACTTGCGTGTCAGCGGTCAGCGTCGTCGTCGTTACCGTGACGAGCGTTACCCGACTCAGTCGCCAATGCCAATGACAGGTGCATTCGTTTCTCCGGAAATGGCGTCTGGCAAAGTTTGGATCACCTATCCGGTGGCCCAATCTTCTGAATATCAGTCTTCTGAATATCAGTCCCATGAGCAGCAGAACACTGAAACAGAAGCACCTGAAGTGCTGACTCAGCAAGTTGAGATTGCCCAGGCGAATACGCCGGTCATTTCTGAAACTGCAGCGGTTGCACCTCAGCCAGTAGCTCAGTCAGAAACAGTGGTTGACGCTACTCAGCAAGAAGCAGCTACAGATGCTGCCCCTGCAGAAGCAGCACAGCCTGTTGCTAACGAACCTGTATTGGTTGAACCTGCAACAGCTGAACCTGTTGAAGAAACGCCTGTTGTCGAAGTGGCACCGGAAGCGCACGAGCCAGCCGTCGTTGAACCGACAGCCGTGCTTGCTGAACCTGAACTTCAGGCACCTGTGCCAGTCGCAGAACCTGAAGTGAAAGTGGAAGAGAAAGCAGAACCGGTTGTGGAAGTAAAACCTGCCGTGGAGGCTGCCCCCGTTGCGCACGCTCCGGCAGTGACTGAAGCTGCGGTTGTTGCACCTCGCTTCAAGCATTTCGCGACAGCGCCTATGACGAAAGCACCAGCACCTAGCTATGTGCCTGAACCCGCGCGTCAAAGTGACTGGGTTCGCCCTGAGTTCAACTTTGATGGCAAAGGTTCTGCCGGTGGCCATGCTGCAGTAACTACTGCCACGGCTCCTGCCACTAAGCCGGAAATGCCAGCAGAGTAATTCCGCTGAGCTGACAGTGTCACAAAACTAAAAACCCGCCTCGGCGGGTTTTTTTATTGGCGAGTTAGCTGCCCCATGAAAATCAGGCCAGACTTTTCAGACGACGGATCGTCAGTTCCTCAAGTTTCCCTTCCAGGCTTCTGGCGAAATGCTGGAAATGCTCGGTCTTGTTGTGCTGGTTCAACGCATCTTCTGATGCCCAGCGCTCATAGAAAACAAAAGTGCCGTCGTTATCCAGATCCTGATGCAGCTCATATTGCAGGCATCCCACTTCCTGCCGGCTTGGCTCAATTACGTCAAGCAATGCTTCTGTCACTTTTGCCCTGAATTCTTTTTTCGCGACAATTGTGGCAACAACTCTGATTTCCATAATGGTTCTCCCGTTATTTTGTCGTGCTTCAGGCACACACCATGAAGCACGGTGACTAAAATCTCCCTCCACTATGAACCTTTCGATACATTGATTTCAATACGAACTTTATTTAACAGATGCATCACAACGGTTTTACGCTTATTCTTGTTCCCCGCCGTTAATGCTCCCATTACCGCACCTGATCCCAACATCTTGTCTCTCAATGCCGGAGTTTTGCCTGATGACCGCAACACCGCAAGTTTTGAAAATCCGCCGCCCAGATGACTGGCATATTCACCTTCGTGATGACGAAATGCTCAGCACGGTGTTACCTTTCACCAGTGAAGTCTTTGGTCGCGCGATTGTCATGCCAAACCTGACGCCACCTGTAACGACTGTCGCTGCGGCAATCGCCTATCGTGAACGAATTATGGCCGCACTGCCTTCCGGACATAAATTCACCCCGCTGATGACCTGCTATCTGACCGATTCTCTGGATCCGGAAGAAATTGCCCGCGGGTTCGAGCAAGGTGTTTTCACTGCGGCAAAACTGTATCCGGCCAATGCGACCACCAACTCCCAGCATGGGGTTTCGGATGTCAAAACGATTTATCCTGTGCTCGAGCGTATGCAAAAAATCGGCATGCCTTTGCTTATCCACGGCGAAGTCACTCACAGCCATGTTGATATTTTTGATCGGGAAGCTCGTTTCATCGATGAAGTGATGGATCCGGTTCGCAGTCAGTTCCCTGAGCTGAAAATTGTCTTCGAGCACATCACGACCAAAGAAGCGGCTCAGTATGTTCTTTCCGGTAATCAATATCTGGGCGCAACCATTACGCCACAGCATCTGATGTTTAACCGCAACCATATGCTGGTAGGCGGAGTTCGTCCGCATCTGTTCTGTCTGCCGATTCTTAAACGCAATGTTCATCAGGAAGCACTGCGTGAAGTCATAGCCAGCGGAGCTGACCGTTTCTTCCTGGGTACCGATTCCGCCCCGCACACCAAGGGCCGTAAAGAATCAAGCTGTGGCTGTGCCGGTTGCTTTAACGCACCACTCGCGATGTCAGCTTATGCAACCGTCTTCGAAGAGATGAATGCACTGCAGCATCTCGAGGCATTCTGCTCTCTTAATGGTCCGCGTTTCTATGGTTTGCCGCTCAATGAAGATTTCATCGAACTGACGCGCACGCCGGTGACGCAGCCGGAAGAAATTGCTTTAGGTAACGAATCTGTTGTGCCATTCCTCGCGGGACAAACCCTGAACTGGAAAGTGACATCGTACTAAATACTATTTCTCAGCACGGTAGCTTGCGCTGATCATAATTTGACTGTATAAATATACAGTCAAATCTATTCAGGAGGTCCTATGCGTGTTGAAGTCACAATCGATAAAACCAAGCCTCTGCCTGTTGGCGCGCTGGACGCGTTATCGGGTGAATTGAGTAAGAGAATTAACAAACAGTTTACTGATCGCGAAAATAAAGTTCAGGTCCGTTATGCGGGAGCAAATAGCCTGTCCGTATTGGGCGGAGCTAAAACTGATCGCGATCTGATCGAAGAAATTTTGCAGGAAACCTGGGAAAGTGCCGACGACTGGTTTTCAAATCAGAACGATGAGTAACACTATGAAATGTCTGCAAACCTATTCATTTTCTCTGCCCTATTTATAATAATCAGGTTTATTAAAACCACGCCGTAAGGCTATTTCTCTATTTCACCGGGCGTCGCAGTCCGGTTTTTTATTCCATTGGGATGCATAAATCACACTTCCCCCAAAAAATAATTTTGGTTAATCTTCGGACTATTCTGCTGAATTATTAATCGCCACAAATTATTTACAATTTAATACTCTCAAATCTCACCATAAATCGATTTAACTGTTTATACTGAACAAGCTCACCTGATAATGAGCCGCATTGATCCTCAGATAGTCACTCACGTTAGTCACTACAATATAAGGGGTCTATATGGACAGAAATGATGAAGTTATTCAGACACACCCGCTTGTTGGTTGGGATATCAGTACCGTCGACTCTTATGACGCCATGATGATACGTCTTCATTACCTGTCTTCAAAAGACCAGACACCCGAGGATGCTCAGGTAGACAGAACCCTGTGGTTAACTACCGACGTTGCCCGACAACTGATCAACATTCTCGAAGCCGGCATTGAAAAGATAGAATCTAACGAGTACGAATACAGTGATCACCGAAAACATTGATTTTAATCTGCCAGCCTGAGGCACCAGCGATTTCATCCTGGTGCCTTTTTCTTTGCCCCTGACCTGCTTGCCTTCACCGTCGTAAACTCTCTATCATGCCTGTAACCTGTTTGTTAAAAAACTCACCTCAGGAATTTTTAAATATGGATTACGATCTCATCATCGTCGGCAGCGGTTCCGTCGGTTCTGCGGCGGGCTACTATGCCACACGTGCCGGATTGAAGGTACTGATGATAGACAGTTCAATGCCGCCCCATCAGGCAGGCAGCCATCACGGTGAAACCCGCCTGATCCGCCATGCTTATGGTGAAGGCGCGCGATATGTACCTATGCTGCTCAGGGCACAAACGCTGTGGAATGAACTGGCAGAACTGAGCGGCGATAAGATTTTTCATCGCAGCGGCGTGCTCAACATCGGTCCTGAAAATTCTGAATTCATCGGCAATGTAAAACACAGCGCACAAACCTATCACCTGAACACACAGAATCTGAGCGCCGCCGAGATCCGCGATAAATGGCCCTTATTCACGTTACCTGACGGTTACTCAGGCGTGTTTGAACCTGACTCCGGTTATCTTCAATGTGAAATGGCCGTCACCGCATATATCCGTCTGGCACGAGAAGCCGGATGCGCGCAGTTGTTTAATTGCCCGGTTGAAAGTATTCAATGGCATGAGAACAGCGTTGAGGTGACTACGGCGGATGGCGTCTACAGTGCGGCAAAAATGCTGATATCTGCGGGAACCTGGGTCACCAAAATTCTGCCTGAATTGCCGGTTAAACCTCTGCGCAAAGTTTTCGCCTGGTTCCATGCAGATGGCCGTTATAGTGAGGAAAACCACTTCCCTGCATTTACCCTTGAAACACAGCAAGGCGATCAGTACTACGGTTTCCCCTCAGTCAAAGATGCCCTGAAACTAGGAAAACACAACGGGGGCCAGTGGATCACAGAACCGGTTGAACGGTCACCTTTCGGCAAAATCAGTCAGGATGGTACCGAGTCCTTTAATTTTTTCCGACATTTCCTGCCAGGAGTTGGGGTCAGTCTGCGCGGTGCATCATGCACTTACGATATGACTGCGGATGAAGACTTCATTATAGATACACTGCCTGACCACAAAAACACGCTGGTTATTTCAGGGTTAAGCGGACACGGGTTCAAATTTTCCAGCGTATTAGGTGAAATAGTTACTCACTTCGCTAACAATCATCCTATTCCTTTTGATCTTAAACCCTTTTCTCTCTCAAGATTCAGTTAATGTATAAATGTTTCAACCATCGTTGATATTTAACGATGGTTGTCATTGTATTTCTGTAAGGATTATTTCTAATTTCGCTTTGAACGAGATCAATAGTCTGGTATTTCCGAATTGACAGCATTATAGAAAAAAAACTATGCTAGCCGCAGAAATCACAGGAGTGGTTTCCATCGCGTAATGACACGCATGACAAGGACGTGACATGAAAATCTCAATTATTGAACCCTGTGGCTTTACCCGATTAGGAATTTTCTCTTATCTGGCTGAGAATAATAATCTCCAGATTATTGATGCAGTGAATGTTTCTCAGGCGTTAGAATCAATCCCTGAATTTCAGCCAGACATTATCTTAGTTAACATGACGAAGTATTGTCACAACTCCGAATTGTCTCAGGAATTAAAAAACTTCTTCGAGTATCGACACGGCGCAAGTATATACTGCTATATCGATGCGAATTATCCTGATTGTGATACTCCGATTCCGATTACCCGTGAAGTATTTATTCTCAACAAACAGTCACTGACGTCATTATTACGAGACATAGCGTTAGACCCGCAATCGTTTATGCCAGTTAATAATTTCAAGATCCCCAGAACCTTGTTCAGCGATCAGGAGATTCTGGTGATGAGTTACTGGATGTCGGAAATGCCTAACTACCGCATCGCCAGAAAATTGAATATCAGCAGCCGTACGGTGTATGTCCATAAGCGTCATCTGGCGCAAAAAATAAAAGTGCGTAACCGTCTGGAGTTCTGCTTCGTTTATAATCTCATCAAGTATATGTTCTGGCCGATCGATGATATTTCCGCAACACCCGTCAGTCGTCAGATTAAAGATGACCTTCAGCAGATTTACAAAATCTACAGTTAAGTCAACAAAGCTAATTAATATCCTGTTCAGTCAGGGTATTAAGTGGCTTTGTCATCACTATTTCTCCGCTTCAAACCTTCCACTTTACCCGTCGTGCTTTTAACTCCATGCCACAGGCAGGTTGCACTCCCCCCGCGGAGGGATACAATAAACTCAACGTTAGCAGACTAATTTTGAGCGACCTCACAATATGATTGAACACACATCTGACGATGCAACTCCGGCGGTGATCACTGAAACGCTGCTGTCGGTTATCCGGCTGATGCGTAAACAAGTAGACGCCGCCATGTCCGCTCAGGGACTTTCTCTGGCACGCGAAAAACTGCTGACAGCAATTGCCCAGGAAGGGACCTGCCGTCCGGCTGAGCTGGCCAACGTGCTTCAGCAATCTCCCCGAACGATCACAGATGCGATAGATGCGATGGACAGAGATGGTTTACTGGTGCGTCGTCGCCATCCTACCGACCGCCGTTCGCAATTGCTTGAGCTGACAGAAGCCGGCAAACAGGCACTGGCGCAGGTAAAAAAACCCAAGCAGGAAGCCATCGACAGATTGTTTGACGGGCTTGATCTAGCCGCCCGTCAGCAATTACTGATATCGCTGCAAAGCATCGAAATTCTCGCTCAGCGAATAGAAGAGCAAAACTGAAATTAGCGTTTCAGCGGTCCGTCGCCCAACAGGACGGCAATTTTGTGACCAGCAGCGGTCGGCTCCAGTGCAATTTTCAGCACAATGGTCAGCGGTACTGACAGCAGCATTCCCACCGGCCCCATCAGCCATCCCCAAAAAATCAACGATACAAACACCACCAGCGTTGAAAGCCCAAGCCCGCGGCCAAGAATTTTCGGATCAATAATGCTGCCAAACAGCAGATTGATCAGGATATATCCGCCGGTCAGAATCAGACCTTCACTGAAGCCATTGAACAAAAATGCCTGAATGATGGGAGGAATTGCCGCGATAAAAGAACCAATATTGGGGATATAGTTGAGCGCAAAAGCCAGCATCCCCCAGAGAAACGCAAACCTGATCCCCATAACGGCCAGCAACGCCCACACCGCCAGCCCGGTCACCACGCTGATCAGCGTTTTGATCACCAGATAACGGGTTACGCTGTCGAGCGCACGCTGAACATTCGCCATGCCCTTGCCCGGATCTTCGGACAACTGCTGCACCTTATAAGGCAGTTGCGGAACTTCGAGCAGCATAAAGGCGACGGTCATAAGCAGTAAAAATAAACCCGCCATGGCATTAGACAGATAGCTGATAAGCTTGCTGACCAGATTGAGCATGAAGGCCGGATCAATATAGCCGGCCAGTTGTTCAGGTGTTAATGAAAATTCTGACCAGTGGAACCAGGTATCAATTTCGATCAGCTTTGCTGCAATCAGCCCGCGATACTGCGGCAATGTGCGGGCAAACTCATTCAGGGTCATCAGCAACTTGGTGGTCAGAAACACCATCAGGCATACCGTCAGGGTCGCAACCAGTAATACCGCGAGTGCCCGGGGCACCCGCCATTTTCCCAGTAAGACAATCAGCGGATTGAGGAGGAAAGCCAGAAACAGCGCCAGAATGAATGGGACAATGATATCCGCTGCCGATTTAATGCCCGCAAATATCACCACCAGCATCGCCATCATCACGACGATCCTCAGCCCCTGAGTTGTCACCATTGTCTTTCGCAAATTTCTTTCCCTCATGCCTTTAGCGGGATTTCGTCCACTCACGTAAACACTGAATATGAACATACAGCGCCGGGATAAACAGGATCCCCACCGTCGTGGACAGCAACATGCCGCTAAACACTGTGACACCGATAATATGACGGCTCATGGCTCCCGCTCCTGACGCCATTACCAGAGGTAACACGCCGAGAATGAAGGAAATGGCCGTCATCATAACAGCACGAAAACGCTGTTTCGCCCCTTCCTGCGCGGCTTCGCGGACGGATGCCCCTTCTTCCCTGCGCGCTTTGGAGAACTCGACGATCAATATAGCGTTTTTCGCGGCCAGCCCGATGAGCAACACCATGCCAATTTGAGCATAGACATCGTTACTTAATCCCGCTAAATGCAGGCCGCCGATAGCGCCAAATACCGCAAAAATAACCGAAATCATGACCACCAGCGGAATGCTCCAGCTCTCGTATTGCGCCACCAGGAACAGATAGGCAAACAGAAGTGCCGCGGCATAGATAAGGATTGCCTGCCCTCCGGCCTGAATTTCCTGCAACGACATTCCGCTCCATTCATAGCCATATCCTGCCGGTAACTTTTCACTGAGGATATTTTCCATCTGCGCCATGGCCTCACCAGAACTGACGCCCGGCGCTGCCGCCCCGCTCACCGCCAGTGACGGGAACTGGTTATATTGCGTAATAAATGGCGCGCCCAGTGACGGTTTCAGCTCCACCATTTTCCCAAGGCTTACCAGTGAACCGTTATCACTGCGCACAGTGAGTGTCGAAATCTGGTCCGCGCGCTGGCGATCTTCCATTTCATTTTGCATCTGCACGTTAAACAAACGGTTGTTCTTGATGAAATCGCTGACATTCACGCCGCCCAGAGACGTCTGTAATGTCGAGAAAATCCTGCCAACGGGCACCTGCATCATGGCGGCACGATCACGATCCACGCTTAAAGCAATTTCCGGTACGGAGGCGCTGAAGGTTGTGAAGACACGGCTCAGCTGCGGATTTTGATTAGCACTCTGGATTATCGTTCGCCCAATCTCTGCCAGTTCCTGCGGGGATTGTCCCTGCAAGGCCTGAAGGCGTAAATCCAGTCCGGAAGCGGTTCCCAGCCCGGAAATCGCCGGCGGATTTATCGCCATGATCATCGCGGAAGGAATGCCCGCCATTGCCGGTTGCAGACGACCGATCACCTGATCCACTGCGCTGCGCTCACCCCAGGGTTTGAGCAATACAATGCCGAACGCAGTATTGGGCGCACTTCCGCCACTCATCAGGCTAAAACCGCTGATAGCGATCACATCTTCCACCGCAGGATCCTTCTCCAGAAGGGTCTGCATCTGTTCCAGCACGGCGTCAGTCCGGTTCAGGGATGCACCATCTGGCAACTGCACATTCACGAAGAAGTAACCCTGATCTTCATCCGGCAGAAAAGATTTTGGCAGGCTGTTGTAGCCCCACACGCAGGCGCCGGTAATGACCAGCACCGTCGCTACGCTGGTCAGGGCATGTTTACTCAGACCCGCAGCGGTTTTGACATAGCTGTCACGCACCTTGTCCAGCCCCTGATTAAAGAGGTGGAAAATGCGGGCGGGTTTCTCAGGGCGCGGTTTGAGCAACGTCGCGCAAAGTGCCGGCGTCAGCGTCAGCGCATTGATACTGGAAAGCACCACCGCAGCAGACAATGTAACGGCAAACTGACGATACAGGGCGCCGGTAATGCCAGGCAAAACCGCAATCGGGACAAATACCGCCAGCAGAACCACGGTCGTCGCAATTACCGGGCCCGCAATTTGCTTCAGGGCTTTGCGGGTGGCGGCAACGCGTCCGAGAGACGGGTCTTCCATCATCAGACGCTCGACGTTTTCTACCACCACAATGGCATCATCGACCACCACCGTCAGGGCCAGAATAATGGCGAACAAACTCAGCGTATTGGCGGAATAGCCAAAGGCGTACAGCACAGCAAATGTGCCAAGCAACGAAACCGGAATGGTCAGCGCGACGATGAATGTCGCTCGCAAGCTTTGCAGGAACAAATACACAATTGTCAGAACAACGATAAAGGTCAGCACCAGTGAAACAGCGATTTCATCGAGCGTAGCGCTGACAAAACGGGTTGAGTCGAATTTAATTTCATAGGTTAGGTCGTGAGGAAAATTGCGCGCCTGACGCGTCATCTCTTCACGCACCGCATTGGCCACATTCAGCGCATTCGCTCCCGGCGCGGGATATACAGACAGGAACGCAGATGGCGTCTGATTCAGTGTGGCATTGACCTGATAATCCTGCGCGCCCAGTTCAATTCGCGCGACGTCCCGCAGACGAACCGTTCCGCCATTGGCATTCTTGCGCACAATGATATTGCCGAACTCTTCCGGCGAACTCAGCCGTCCGGCACCGCTAATGGTCAGGGTTTGCTGCTGCATCGATGGACTGGGTGACGCGCCAATCTGTCCGGCAGCGGCCTGTACGTTTTGCTCGCGGATAGCCGTGCTGATTTCAATACTGCTGACATCCAGCGCTTCCATTTTGTTCGGATCCAGCCAGATCCGCATACTGTAATCACGCGAACCGAAAACCCGGACATCACCTACACCATCAATACGCGCCAGCGCATCGCGTAACTGGATGCTGGCAAAGTTACTGATAAATAATTTGTCATGCGTATTCTTAGGTGAAAGCAGGCTGATCCCCATCAGAATATTAGACGCCTGTTTACGTACCGATACACCCGTACTTAGCACTTCCGGCGGAAGACGCGAGCTGACCTGAGAAATACGGTTCTGGACTTCCACGGCCGCGGTGTCCGGATCGGTGCCACTGGCAAAGGTAATGGTCAGCGTGTAACTGCCGTTATTGCCGCTGTTCGACGACATATACAACATATTACTGACGCCATTGACCTGCGCTTCAATAGGCGCAGCGACGGATTCCGCCACATCGCGCGCGCTGGCACCGGGATAGGTGGCGCTGACCGAAACCACCGGTGGCGTAATATCAGGATACTGCTCGACCGGGATCACCTTGAGTGCAACGGCACCCAACAGTGCCGTCACCAGCGCGATCACCACCGCAAAACGGGGTCTTTTGATAAATTGCTGAAGCATCGTTGTTCCTTAACCTTTCTTAGCTGCGGCGGCTGAGACGTCAGAGGCGTCCCGTACACTGACCTTCATGCCTGGCTGAACCTGTTGCAGGCCTTCCGTCACGACACTTTCGCCGCCCTGCAATCCTTCAGCCACGAAATAGCCGTGAGAAGTTTGTGCGCCAAGCCGGACAGGACGCGCCTCGATGCGCTGTTCAGCATTCACCAGCAGAACAAAATATCCTGTCGCATTTTGCTGCAGAGCCTGCGCCGGCAATACCGGCAGCTGATCCCCTGTGTGCGGCTGGGCGGTGACATTGACTGTTCCGCCCGGCAATAAACGATGCTCAGGATTGGCGACCGTCAGCCTGACCGGCAATGTTCCTGTCTGTGCTTCGATGCGGTTACCCAGTGACTCAAACACCGGCGTTTTCATATAGGGTGAGCCATCCGATAAGCGCAGGGACAAAGCCATATGGGTATCAGAAAATGCCTGCCCGAGGTCACCGCTGGTATGCGTCGCGCTAAGAACATCCCGCTCGTTGACCGAAATCACCACGCGGACGGGATCAAGTTGCACAATTTCCGTCATTACACCGCTGGCCGGACTGACCAGGCTGCCGGTATGAAAATGACTCACGCCGATGCGCCCCGAAATGGGCGCGGTGATACGGGTGTAACTGAGCTGAAGTTCCTGCGTTTTCAATGCAGCCTGGGCTTGCGCCACGGCAGCGCGGGCGGTATCACGTGCGGCGAGCGCCGTATCGACATCGGACTGACTCACCGTACGCGCATCTCCCAGACGCTGAATACGGTTCAGATGCGTCTGGGCGTGGCGCGCGGTGGCATTCGCACTGTCCAGCTGGGCCTTTGCCTGAGCAACCGCGGCCTGATGCAGGGCCGGTTCGATTTCATACAGCAGATCCCCGGCCTTCACGAACTGCCCTTCTTCAAAGGCGCGGCGGGCAATAAATCCTTCCGTCCTGCTGGTGATATTCACCGCCTGAACGGCCTCAAGGCGCCCGAGATAAGTACGGCCAACGCCGTCAGCCTGAGTTTTGATAGTGGCCGCGGTTACTACCGGCAGAGACTGCGCAGCATGAACGACCAGCGGGGCGATGAATAATGTCAGCAGTACCGGAATGGCGGCAAAACGTTTTGTTGCAGTGAACCGTTTTGTTGCAGTAAACATAGTGTCACTCTCCATGTGATGCCGGATGCCGCTCTCTTTGAATTCAGGGAAAGAAACCTCATCAGGAAACATCAAATATAAGACAATAAAAATATTCCTAATCGGAATTAAAAAGGATTATAAATATCATCCTATTGCATAAGCTGATCTCGATCAGGTCTGAACAAAACCCTAAAAGTCTTTACGCTTTCTTTAAGAAACATTGAGTCTTTCCGACATAAATACTGCCTTATTCCGTATCCTCAGCCATTCAACAAACCTCAAGCCAAAAGCATTCGATTTTATTAATCACTGTTGCAATCATTATTTTTACTCAAATTTTTAGAAGAAAAGCAAACTTTACCGTCGATGACAAAAGTTGACAAACCCTTGCCCGCCCTGCCTTGCACTCAAAAACCCGTATCTTCGTGCAGATAAAACGAAAGCACTGAATAAGATCATGATAAAAACATCAAAAATAATGAAAGAGTAAAATTAATCGCCTTTTTTGGAAATAATAGTTTGCCAGAATGTTTCTAAATGTTTAATTTCCACAAAAAGCCTTAGTCGAGATCGCCTGTTTATGTTGTGGAAAAATACGCCCGTCCGGTTTGGTCATATTTCAGTAATCCTTCACTGGATTATAGCACTGGCCGTTTACGGATTATTTGCACTGGGATTGTGGATGGTCGGACTGGGTTATTACGACACCTGGTATCACCGTGCGCCGGAAATACATAAAAGTATTGGCGTACTGGTATTTATTGCCATGGTATTTCGTCTGGCCTGGCGCTTTATTTCACCGCCGCCTGCGCCTCTTGAAAGCTATAGCGCGAAAACCCGGATCGGCGCGTGGCTTGCTCATGTTCTGTTATTTATCGGGTTGTTCGGCATTCTTATCAGCGGCTATCTCATTTCGACCGCTGAAGGCCAGGCCGTCAGCGTCTTCGGCTGGTTTGAACTTCCCGCAACGCTGTTCGGATTGAATCAGCAGGCGGACATTGCAGGCACCCTGCATCTGTGGCTGGCGTGGGGCATTGTGATTGTCTCGGGGTTCCACGCGCTTGCAGCGCTTAAACATCATTTTATTGACCGCGACAGCACCCTGACACGCATGCTGGGGCGCTGATCCGGTTAACGTTCTGCTCTTTACTTATGTTGTTCACATTATGGATAAACGGAGAATAACCATGTTGAAAAAAACCACTCTGGGTCTGACGCTGGCATCCCTGTTACTGGCCGCCGGTTCTGCCACCGCAGCAAATTACAAAATTGATAAAGAAGGTCAGCACGCCTTTATCGAGTTTCGTATCAAACATTTAGGTTACAGCTGGCTCTACGGCAGCTTTAACGATTTTGACGGCGGATTCACTTTCGACGAGAAAGACCCAGCGGCGGATAAAGTGAATGTGACCATTAACACGACCAGCGTGTTTACCAACCATGCCGAACGTGACAAACATCTGCGCAGCGCTGAATTCCTGAATGTCGGCAAACATCCGCAGGCAACGTTCAAATCAACGTCAGTGAAAAAAGAAGGTGAGGATCTGGAAGTCACCGGTGATTTCACTCTCAACGGCGTCACCAAACCGCTGACCCTTCAGGCCAAATTGCTCGGTCAGGGCAAGGATCCGTGGGGCGGCTATCGTGCAGGCTTTGAAGCCGCAGGCACTATCGCGCTGAAAGATTACGGCATCACCACCGATCTGGGTCCTGCGTCTCAGAATGTGGAGCTGATTATTTCCGTGGAAGGTGTGCAGGAGAAGTAATTCACTGCGCCAAAAAAGCCCTGAACAGCGAATGCCGTTCAGGGCTTTTTGTCATTCAGCATTCGGACGCAGATCAGTCGTTTTCTGGTGACGGAATGTGCATGGTGGTTTGCAACAGGCCTTTGGACTTATTGAAAATCTTGATGCCGTTTTCACGGCCAGCACGCAGCGCACGCTGTTCTTCCACCGGCAATTTCAGTTCGGTCATACAGATTTCGCTGCAACAACCGTCAAACTTCGCCGCACACGTCGGGCACTGAATAAACAACAGATGGCAGCCGTCATTTTTACAGTTGGTGTGGTTGTCGCACGCTTCGCCACACTGGTGGCAATGCGCGATCACGTCATCAGAAATACGCTCACCCATGCGTTCATCAAAGACAAAGTTTTTGCCTTTAAATTTGACCGGTAATCCCTGCTCTTTCGCACGGCGCGCATATTCAATAATGCCGCCTTCAACGTGATACACATTCTTAAAACCGTTATGCAGCATATAGGCGCTGGCTTTTTCACAGCGGATCCCACCCGTGCAATACATCACGATTTTTTTGTCTTTGTCTTCTTTAAGCATATCAACGGCCATTGGCAGCTGATCGCGGAAGGTATCCGATGGCACTTCTATCGCTTTGTCAAAATGCCCCACTTCATATTCGTAGTGGTTACGCATATCAACAAACAGCGTGTCCGGATCGTCAATCATGGCGTTGACCTGTTCGGCTTTCAGGTACTCACCCACGTTAGAAGGATCGAAAGTATCATCATCAATCCCGTCCGCCACGATACGGTCACGCACTTTGAGACGCAGCACCCAAAAGGATTTACCGTCGTCTTCCAGCGCCACGTTCAGACGAATTTGATCCAGCGCCGGATGGCTGGAAAACAGCTCGGTTTTAAACGCCTCAAACTTGCTCTGCGGAACGCTGATTTGCGCGTTAATCCCTTCTTTTGCCACGTAAATACGACCAAACACGTTAAGACGCGTCAGGCTGACATACAAAGCATCACGGAAGGTTTTCGGATCTTCGAGCTGGAAATACTTATAAAAAGAAACGGTGGTGCGCGGCTCTGTTTCAGCCAACATGCGCGCCCTGAGTTCCTCATTAGAAATACGGTTATGTAACACTGGCATGGTGTACGTTCCTGTCTTTCAGGGGAATTTAACTATTGGATACCGAATAGCTACTTTTGAAGCGGCAAGATTATACATTAAAGCAACAACGAGGACATCTTCCGTTGCAAATTCGTCATAAGAAAAACACCTGCTGTTCATTGCCCATGTTTTAAATGCGATAACCTATTCTTAGATATCACCCATCCTTGGGAACTCTTCACAACGCTGAATTTTAAGGGGCATGAAATATGAGTAAGCTTTTTGAACCAATTACCTTAGGCGAGCTGACGCTGGAAAACCGCATTGTGATCGCGCCAATGTGCCAGTATTCCTCCGATGAGGGGAAAGCTACTGCATGGCATCACGCCCATCTGGGGCAGTTATCCTTCTCGGGTGCCGGTCTGCTCATCCTTGAAGCCACTGCCGTTGAAGCCGCAGGACGTATCTCTGCCGAGGATTTGGGGTTATGGGACGATGCCACTGAAGCAGCAATGAAAGATCTGATTACCGGCCTGCGCGCCAACAGCAAAATGCCGCTGGGTCTGCAACTGGGACACGCCGGTCGCAAAGCCTCCTGCGCAGCGCCGTGGAACGGTGGCGCGCAAATCCCACAATCTGCTGGCGGCTGGCAAACGGTCGCACCTTCCGCGATTGCCTTCACAGAGGGCACTGAAGCACCTGAGGCGATGTCTCTGGCGCGTATTGATGAACTGAAAAAAGCGTACGTTGAGACTGTCCGCCGCGCGGGTCGTCTGGGCTTAGACCTGCTCGAACTACACGGTGCGCACGGTTATCTGCTGCATCAGTTCCTGTCACCGCTGTCAAACCAGCGCACGGATCAGTACGGTGGCTCACTGGAAAACCGTATGAGATTGCTGCTGGAAATCTTCCAGGAAATACGTGCCGAATTCCCGGCTGAAAAACCGATTGGTGTGCGAATCTCTGCCACTGACTGGGTGGAAGGTGGCTGGGACCTGGAACAATCCATTGAACTGGCTAAAGCACTGGACAAGCTGGGTTGCAGCTATATTCACGTCTCCAGCGGCGGCCTGAGTCCGCAGCAGAAAATCGCCGTTGGCCCGAACTATCAGGTGCCTTTCGCTGACGGCATCAAGCGTTATGTGAACATGCCAGTGATCGCCGTAGGACTTATCACCGAACCGGAGCAGGCTGAAGCCATTATCGGCACCGGTCAGGCTGATATGATTGCCCTCGCTCGTGGCATTTTATATAACCCGCGCTGGCCGTGGCATGCCGCCGCGAAACTGGGCGCCAAAGTTTCGGCGCCGAAACAGTACTGGCGCAGCGAGCCTCACGGGCTGAAAGGTCTGTTCCATTCGGAATAACCCCTCAGTCGCAAAAGCACAACAGGCAGCCTTCGGGCTGCCTGTTTCATTGACAAAAACCGTTTATCTGCTGATATTTGATGCGATGTATACCATGGCAAAACGGATGAGTAGATAAAAACCAAATTGTTTTCCATTCACCCAATCCATAAGTAAAATGAGGTATTAGTGCCGTGAATTTTCACCTCATCCAAAAAAGATGCCACAATGTTTCACATTACTGCAAATAATTACGAACAACTTTTATTCCCATCGAAATATGGACGTATTTCCGTGGCAGGCTGCTGCACTAGACAGAGCTTATAAACTTTCTACTTCGATCCATTGACGCAGAGAATCTATGACTCAGGTACCCACCTTTAACCGCTCGTTGCTGCACCCACGCTACTGGATCACCTGGCTTGGTCTGGGCTTGCTGTATGCGCTGGTATTATTACCTTATCCGGTCATTTATCGAATTGGCACCGGACTGGGCCGCTTCTCTATGCGTTTTCTCAAACACCGCTATAAAATTGCGCAGCGTAATATCGAATTATGTTTCCCGGATATGCACCCGGAACAGCGTGAAGATATGGTGGTGAAAAACTTTGAATCCGTGGGGATGGGCTTATTTGAAACCGGTATGGCCTGGTTCTGGCCGGACTGGCGTATCGAGCGCTGGTTCAAAGTCAGCGGTCTGGAGCATATCCAGCACGCACGTGACAACAAACAGGGCGTGTTGCTGATAGGCGTACATTTCCTGACGCTGGAGCTGGGCGCCCGCATTTTCGGCATTCACAATCCGGGCGTGGGCGTTTACCGTCCGCACGATAATAAGCTGATGGACTGGATCCAGACCAAAGGACGTATGCGTTCGAACAAAGGGATGCTTGATCGCAAAGACCTCAAAGGTATGATCCGTAGTCTCAAGCAGGGCGACATCATCTGGTATGCGCCCGATCACGACTATGGCCCGCGTGCCAGCGTATTCGTTCCTTTCTTTGCCGTGGATAAAGCCGCAACGACCACCGGCACCTACCTGCTGGCGCGGATGGGCAAACCGGCCATTATCCCGTTCACCCCGCGCCGTCTGCCGGGTGGAAAAGGCTATGAGATGATCATTCATCCTCAGGTGGCTGACTTCCCGCTGGATGATGAAGTTGTCGCCGCGACGTATATGAATAAAGTGGTTGAGAACGAAATCCGCCAGGCGCCGGAGCAATATATGTGGCTGCACCGCCGCTTCAAAACGCGCCCGCAAGGGGAACCGTCGCTCTATAAAGCCCTCAGGGATTAACGTACCAAACCGGCGGACTCATGTTCTGCCGGTTTTTTGATTTGCTTCGACAGTTTTTTTGACAGACATCTTCAAAGTTATCAGATTTTATCCCATCCCGTTTAGGCCAATACTCTCTGCATAATTTCTCCACGTGATTACTCCGCTGATCTTGGAGCCGCGTGACCCCCTGCCTGCACCCGGGCATGTTACCTTCAAAAGGAACACATTATGTTGGCTAAACTGAACGCTTCTTTTACCCGCGCCATTGATCATCAGGATTTTGGTAAGCTGCTGTTACGTCTGACTTTTGGCATTCTCATTTTATTTCATGGCGTGGCTAAAATGGAAAACGGTGTCGGCTGGATTGCCCAGATGTTGCAGGCTGACGGTCTGCCTGGTTTTATCGCCTATGGCGCTTACATTGGCGAAGTGATTGCGCCGGTTCTGATTATCCTGGGTATTTTCACCCGCCCTGCTGCGCTGGTAATGGCCTTCAATATTTTAGTCGCTGTGTTCCTGGTCGTCGCCGGTAAGTTCTTTACCACCACAGAAGTCGGAGCCTGGGGTCTGGAAGGTGAAGCCATGTACTTCTTCGGCGGTCTGGTGATCATGTTCCTGGGCAGTGGCCGTTACTCCGTTATGAAAAACGAAGCCTTGCGTTAATCGGTCTTTTTTGCGTCATCCTGGCTGTTATTAAATCTGTGTCTGTCGCGGTCAGCTTCGTTGCTGGCCGTTTTTTTTGCATTTTTCACCCTCCATTTGATCTTCTTCACTCCCCGATTTTTTTAAACCTGTATTTTAGTTCTTACTGTTACAGTTCATTAACATCATTGAAGTGAATGATAATTAGGCGCATAATTATCATGCCAATTGATTGTTACTTGGGCTCTGTCTTGTTTCCGTCTGTCATTCCAGAGCGAACCTGACCTCATTTTTCGGTATTTTATGACTCCGGCACCTGAACCTGAAATCGCACCAGATCCTATAAACTGGAAACGTAATCTGTATGTTGCCTGGATTGGCTGCTTCCTGACCGGTGCCGCATTCAGCCTTATCATGCCGTTCCTGCCCTTGTATGTAGAAACCCTCGGTGTTACCGGCCATGAATCCCTGAATATGTGGTCGGGGCTGGTTTTCAGTATTACCTTTCTGTTTTCTGCTATCGCCTCGCCTTTCTGGGGCGGACTCGCCGACCGTAAAGGCCGTAAGCTCATGCTGCTGCGTTCCGCGCTGGGCATGGCGATTGTTATGGTGCTGATGGGCTTCGCACAAAATATCTGGCAATTCCTGATCCTGCGTGCGCTCCTCGGGCTTCTTGGCGGATTCGTCCCTAATGCCAATGCACTGATCGCCACCCAAATTCCGCGCAATAAAAGCGGCTGGGCGCTGGGCACGTTATCTACCGGTGCGGTCAGTGGCGCACTGATCGGCCCGCTGGTCGGAGGATTACTCGCCGACAGCTACGGTTTGCGTCCGGTGTTCTTCATCACCGCCTGCGTGTTATTCCTGTGTTTTCTGATGACGCTGTATTTCATCCGCGAGCAGTTCGTGCCGGTGAACAAAAAGGACATGCTCAACCGTAAGCAAGTTTTTGCTTCGCTGAAAAACCCCAAGCTGGTGTTATGTCTTTTCGTCACTACGTTGATTATTCAGATTGCGACCGGCTCAATTGCGCCGATCCTGACGTTATATGTGCGTGAACTGGCGGGAAATACGCAAAATCTGGCGTTCATCAGTGGGATGATTGCGTCGGTACCGGGCGTGGCCGCGCTGATGAGTGCGCCCCGTTTGGGCAAACTCGGCGACCGGATTGGCCCGGAGCGAATTCTGGTGGCGATGCTGGCGCTGTCAGTGTTACTCCTGATCCCCATGGCTTTTGTCCAGACGCCATTACAACTCGGTATTTTGCGCTTTCTGCTGGGTGCCTGCGATGGCGCACTGCTTCCCGCCGTGCAGACGCTGCTGATTTATAACTGTACCAATCAGGTTGCCGGACGCGTGTTCAGCTACAATCAGTCTTTCCGCGATGTCGGGAACGTCACCGGTCCGTTACTGGGCGCGGCAGTATCCGCCAGTTACGGCTTCCGTACGGTATTTTTCGTCACGGCGATGGTCGTGCTGTTCAATGCGGGATATTCGTACTGGTGTCTGCAACGTCGCCCTAAACAGGCCATGGCGGACTAGCGCCTGACTGGCGTCGCAAGGCTTGTACTGACGCAAGTTTCTAGACGCTCCAGTCACGCTGAGCCAGAACCACGCGATAACCATCGATATCCTCAAAGGTTTTACCGCATTCATCCCAGTAAGGATTAAACGATGGCGCGGCGATAAAACCCGCTTTTGACATCAGCTCACACTGACTACGCCATTCCTCCTTATCCGGGATATAGAACACCAGGAGATTGTCCTGCGTGGGCGCCCGCCCAACTGATGTGCCGTGGTGATGCGTGAACTCCAGATGATAATGGTGATGCGGATGCCCTACCAGCACACCATCAAAGCCCTGATGATCGCTAAAACGGCCAATCTCCCCGAAACCCAGCCCCTCACAATACATCCGCGCCAACGGTTCAAGATTATCCGTCGGACGCGCCACCCGCATAACTGTCTGTCGTGAAACCATTTGTACCTTCTCTCTTTTTATCCGATGAAAATCACCAGCAAGAAATTGAGAATAGCAGAAAATAATCCGACTGATTTGGTCTGAAAACTTGCATCCTGCCAGTTATCGACAACAATCATTTAATCAGGTTTTTCACTGTCAGATGGTCGTTACTTGTTCATTAATAACGCTATTTGCTGCACCCCTATTTCCCTTTCAATCCAGGAGACAACAATGAGCATGTACGCAACGCTTGAAGAAGCTATTGATGCCGCCCGCGAAGAATTTCTCGAAGCTGCGCAAGACAGGATCCATGGTGATGAGGAGCCAGTTCCTGATCAGTTCAACCTGCAAAAATACATCATGCAGGATGGCGATATCATGTGGCAGGCAGAATTTTTCACCGGTGAAGGCGAAGCTGTCGACGCACTGACTTTCCGCAGCGGCGCGGCAGCGCAGGCTATCTTTGACGAGGACTATGATCAGATAGAACTCGAAGAAGAGTGGGATGACGAAGCCACGTTATATGAATGGGATGAAGGCGAATTCCAGCACGAGCCGCAGCTTGATACCGAAGAAGGTGAAGCCGCAGCGGAAGAATGGGATGATGAAGACGAATATCCCGGCCGCGATATCGATTAAGGGCGCGGATTAAGACTCATTCATAAGGCCCGTGGCGGGCATCAATCGGCAACATAAAAGTGTCGACAATCATTGATAAAGGGACGTCAATGACGGTGACGTAACGCCACGGGCTGTCACGCAAATCCCACTGCACGCCGGGATAATACTGATTGCCATGTCCCTGCCCCGGAACGGTACGGCTGATAATACTGCCGCATCCGGCAAGCAGAGTGGTCAGTAACGCCAGCACACATCCACGTAAAACAACCCGTTTAATCACTCACACAACCTGTCGAATCAAATCAAAAGAAGCACGCTTTTTAGCGCAAAATTGCGCTCTGAGCTTAGCACGCGCGTGACACTTTCAATGTTAAGGGGAGGTAAAATTTACACTGTAATCCGCTAAAGATTACCTGTCTTCACGCATAAAGAAAACGGGCAGTATGTTTGCACATACTGCCCGTTTTTAGCCCTGCACTGTCAGTCAGGCGGGTTTTACTTCCAGCGTCTGAGTAACAGGGAACGCCTGTACGTTACGAGGCAGCTGGTTGTAGTATGCACCCCATGCCTGCTGATCCGGTTGTGTCCACACCGCAGAGTGTAAACGTGCCATCAGCACCGGATCACTCAGCAGAATCAGACGATCCGCTTTACCCAGATCCTTCGGACCGGTTTTCAGCGCATGTTCCAGATGAGCACGACGACCGTTTTCAACAGCATCACGCAGCAGGTGGCGGGACGTTGCCATCGCCGTTGCCAGTGCGTTGAAGCCCGGATCAAATACCGCGTGCATGAAGCCATTCTGCAGCTTACGTTCACGGTTCAGCGTCAGGTATTCTTCAGTCGCTACCAGTTCACGCGGAGGATTGTACTCTTCCGGGATCAGGAACAGTTTGGCTCGTTTACTCTTAATCCCAAGCGTTGCACGGCTCGACAACACCGAAACAATCGGCGACAAGATCAGAGAGAAGACGATTGGCGCCAGCCACCACAGGAAACGCAAGTCCAGCCATGCCATACCGGCAGCCCAGACAGCACCCAGCAACAGCTGAGATCCATGACGCTTGAAGGCTTCGCCCCATGGCGTGTCATCATCATCACGCTGCGGTGAGTTCCAGACCACTTCCCAGCCAAGGAACGCGCTGACCACGAAAACGGTGTGGAACAGCATACGTACCGGTGCAAGCAGTACCGAGAACAACATCTCGAGGAACATCGAAACCAGCAGACGGAATGCACCGCCAAACTCTTTCGCGCCCTTTGCCCAGATCAGCACAATACTCAGCAGCTTCGGCAGGAACAGCAAGACCATGGTGGTCGAGAACAGGGCTATCGCCAGTTCAGGACGCCACTGCGGCCACACCGGGAACAACTGACGTGGTTGCAGGAAGTATTGCGGTTCCATCAGCGTATGAACGACCTGCAATGCGGTAGACAACGCGAGGAAAGTAAACCACAACGGAGCAGAAAGATAAGACATCACGCCCGTCAGGAATACCGCACGGTGAACCGGGTGCATCCCCTTAACCAGGAACAGACGGAAGTTCATCAGGTTACCGTGACACCAGCGGCGGTCGCGTTTCAGCTCATCCAGCAGGTTTGGTGGTAACTCTTCGTAACTGCCCGGCAAATCATAGGCAATCCACACGCCCCAGCCTGCACGGCGCATCAGCGCGGCTTCCACAAAGTCATGAGACATGATGGAACCGGCAAATGAACCTTCACCTGGCAATGGCGCCAGCGCACAGTGTTCGATGAACGGCTTCACGCGGATAATCGCGTTGTGGCCCCAGTAGTGAGATTCGCCCAGCTGCCAGAAGTGCAGACCGGCGGTGAACAGCGGGCCGTATACGCGGGTCGCAAACTGCTGGCAACGCGCATACAGCGTATCCATACCTGACGCTTTTGGCGCAGACTGAATAATACCGGCGTTCGGGTTAGCATCCATCAGACGAGCCAGGCCGGTCAGACATTCACCGCTCATGACGCTGTCGGCATCGAGAATAACCATGTAGGCATATTCCCCGCCCCAGCGACGGCACCAGTCATCAATGTTTCCGCTTTTACGTTTCACACGACGGCGGCGACGGCGATAGAAAATACGCCCGTGACCTTCGACGTCACGGCACACTTCCATCCAGGCTTTTTGTTCCGCTACGCAGATATCCGGATCGTAACTGTCGCTGAGCACGTAAATATCGAACTGATCCAAGTCACCCGTGGCTTTGACTGATTCATACGTTGCACGAAGACCCGCGAAAACGCGCTCCACGTCTTCGTTACAAATAGGCATGATCAGCGCAGTACGGTTGTTCGGATTCAGCGGCTCATTGCCTTTAGTCGATGCCGTAATGCTGTATTTGTCACGACCAATGAGCAATTGCAAAAAGCCCATCAGTGCGGTCCAGAAACCCGCCGAAACCCAGCAGAACAGAATCGCAAACAGCACCAGAATCCCGGTCTGTAAGACATAAGGCAGCAATTGCAGAACCGACTGTTGCCAGTCCTGATTCAGCATATCGCTTGGGTCGATGAGCGCCCAGCCCTGATAAGGCAGGATAGTTTTCATGTACCAGGTGGCGATCGCCGTTTGAACCAGCATCAGGATAAGCAGGATATAACGACGAACAGAACCGGCATGACGCCAGCGCTTTTCCGACTCAGGCATTTCTGAGGCACGATGGCGGGAAGCCGCACTGCGCCCCATAAGGTTATCCCAGAAACGACCGACCGGGTTGGTGCGCCAGACATCAGGGAACATGCTGGAACGTTTAACCGGCGGCATCGCGCGGGCGATGGTACGGCCTTCGTTATCGACTTCGTCCAGAGAGCCCTTCTCCCGGGCATCTGGCCAGCTTGCGCTGACACGTGCTTTGACTGACACCAAAGGGGCATCAGGATCCGCAGCATCAACGATGGCCGACACATCACCGCCTAAGCGGTGATGTACGGTTGCAAAAGCCTGCTCTTCAGCAACGGGAAGCTGCTGAGTGAGCGCCGCTTTCTGTTCATCAGTAAGCGGCAAAGCTTCTACATAATCTTGAGTAGAGTGCGTTGACTTATTCATTTGCAGGCAGCTGATAGCTCCAGGTTTCACTCAGAGTTTTGTCGCCATTGGCCAGAGAAGCGCGCATTTCGATCGCTTTCTTCGGATCCTTCACTTTAAGGCGCAGCGTCAGACGCCAGCCTTTAGTGACAGGATTATAGCGGACGGAGTTTTCAACCAGATCACCGTTGTCACCAACGCTGACCTGAGACGCCACCGGCGTATCGCTCTTCAGTGCTTTCAGATTTGGACCGACGAAATCAATCAGGAAAGCAACACTGCCATCTGGCTCACGGATCAGGTTCGACTGTTTCACATCACCGGTAGAACGCATTGTCCGTTCAACCCACGCCAGATCAGGAGAATGTAATTTCTCCTCTTCACGGGTGAAGTGTAGACGATAGTTCAGACTCAGCGGTTTGCCTGCATCAGGCAATTGCTCCGGCGTCCAGAAAGCAACGATGTTGTCATTGGTTTCATCAGCCGTCGGAATTTCGACCAGCTCAACTTTACCTTTGCCCCAGTCGCCTTTGGTCTCAACCCAACCGCTCGGACGCAAGTCGTAACGATCGTCCAAATCTTCGAAGTTGGAGAAGCTGCGACCACGTTGCAGCAGACCGAAGCCTTTCGGGTTTTCCATTGAGAACTGGCTAACCGCGAGGTGTTTCGGATTGTTCAGCGGACGCCAGATCCATTCACCGTTACCGGCGTGAATCGACAGACCGTTGGAATCATGCAGCGCCGGACGGTAGTTAAGTACCGGTGAAGGCTGATTTGCGCCAAACAAGAACATACTGGTTAATGGTGCCACACCCAGCTTGCCCACTTTGTCGCGCAGATAAACCTGTGACTGCACATCCACCGTCGCTTCTTTGCCTGGATAAACGTCCAGACGATAAGCACCGGTTGCACGTGGAGAATCCAGCAACGCATAAATGACTAAATGTTTTTCATCCGGATTTGGACGTTCGATCCAGAATTCACGGAAACGCGGGAATTCTTCGCCGGAAGCCAGTGCCGTGTCGATTGCCAGACCACGCGCGGATAAGCCATAAACCTGACCTTTACCGATGACGCGGAAGTAGCTGGCACCCAGCACACTCATAATTTCATCATCTTTGTCGGCTTTATTGATCGGGTAAAGCACTTTAAAGCCGGCAAAGCCGAGGTTTTTCACTGAGTCAGCGTCATGTTTGACGTTGCCAAAGTTGAAGTAGTCCGGGCTGTATTTGATTTCTTTAACTGAGTTCGCCGTCACTTCGTTGATTTTAACCGGCGTATCGAAATACATACCCTGATGATAAAACTCAAGCTTGAACGGCGTATTCAGGTTTTTCCAGTACGCTTTATCATGATTGAATTGAATTTGTTGGTAATCTGCGAATTTGAGATCGCGAAACTGAGACGGAAGATTGCTTTTCGGCGCTTCGTAACCTTTATCGGCTAATGCCTTCGCTTGTTTGGCAACATCATCTATAGAAAAAGCCCAGGCAGATGAGGTGAACATGGTCATCAACACTGCGGCACTTAGCAAACGGACTTTGATCATACGTGACCCTATGGAAAAATTTTTATCCGACACCTTGTCTCCTTTACGCGCGCTTAACTCGTTAACTGTAACTATTTTAAGGGAAGTGTCAGGTTTCCGACAACTTGAGCAGTCGATGGTTCAGCCATTGATGAACCGTTTAAGCGCGACAGGATACAAGGATATCAATTCGTTGAAACTCCGGCTATGGAAACTTGTCCTATAACTTGTCCTATAACAAAGCATGTTTTAAGGTTAGAAACTAAACTAATGTCAACGAGGGTCATTTTTGCTTACCGGTAAAATTAGGCCTTAAGACAAATCACGCTCTAAAATTAGGATGAGCTCTCTACCACGGATACGTAATGAAAGAACAAAAACCACAACGTGAGTTCTTCTTAGACTCCATCCGCGCATATTTGATGCTGCTGGGTATTCCTTTCCATATATCATTGATTTACTCCAGTCATATCTGGGCGGTAAACAGTGCAATACCCTCTCACGGCCTGACAATATTCAATGATGTCATTCACGCCTTCCGAATGCAGGTATTCTTTGTTATCTCAGGGTATTTTTCTTATATGCTCTATGAGCGCTACAATCCCCAGCAATGGCTGAAGGTACGTCTGGAGCGCGTCGCCATCCCGCTGGCGGCGGCCTTCCCGCTCATCACTATTCCGCAGTTGTATTTCCTGATGAAATTTACCGATAAATTCTCCGGCTGGGACAGCATGGGTTTTTATCAGAAAATTAATGCCACCGTCTGGGAGCTGGTCTCACATTTATGGTTCCTGTTAACGTTAGTTATTCTTACCAGTATTTGTTTTTACCTGTTCAAATTCATTAAAGAAATTAAGAGTAGTCGTATTCAAATTATAAAAAGCCGGACAAACAGCTTAGGAAAACTCTCAATTATATTTTTGTTCATCGGATTAATTTACGCGGTATTTAACAGAAGCTTGTATCTTTTTGCGCCTGAGCTACTTTCAAACGGTGCTTTTAATTTCATCGTTATGCAGACGTTGTTTTATCTGCCATTTTTCATCATCGGTGCGTTTGCTTATAAATTCTCCTGGCTGAAAGAGTTGTTCCTGAAACCTTCGGCAACGGCGGGCGTGGTCAGCATCTTCCTGTTCGTGGCATACATGTTCAATCAGCATGTAAATACCCCGCAGCTGTATTCGATGGAAATTGATGCCATCATCACTACCCTGCTGGGCATCCTGATGGTTAACGTGGTGTTCTCGTTCAGCCATTACCTGCTGAATTTCCAGGCGCCGTGGATAACCTATCTGGTGAATTCATCACTGTTTATCTATCTGATCCACCACCCGTTAACGCTGATTTACGGTGCATTTATTACGCCGAAAATCCACAGTGACTGGCTGGGCTTCTTACTGGGACTGGTGTTTGTGTTTGGTATCGCGTTCTTCCTTTATGAGGTTCATAAACGCATCCCGATCCTGCGTTTCCTGTTCTCAGGTAAACCGCAGCACCCGGCAAAGAAAAACGCATCTGAGCCAACGCCTCCTCAAAATCAGGCATCCTGATCCCTTTTGCGAAGCGGACATAAAGAAAAGGCGGCCCTGCTGATGCAGAGCCGCCTTTTTAATTGCTGAGCCGGCGCTTTATCAGCGCGCTGTCTGAATCGACGGGATCACCGACATCCCCACCTTCAGACGACTGGCATCAGGCTGATGCGCATCCAGCACAATTTTCACTGCCAGCCGTTGCACCACTTTAGTGTAATTTCCTGTCGCGTTATCAGGTGAAATCGGCGAAAACGTCACGCCGGTTGCAGGAGAGATGCTGTCCACTTTGCCTTTCAGCACCACGCCCGGCAGCGCATCGACTTTAATTTCTACCGGCTGCTGCGTCTGCACATCACCCAGTTGAGTCTCCAGATAGTTCGCCACTATATAAGCGTCCTTCAGCGGCACAATCGCCAGAACGCGTGTGCCCGCACTAACATATCCGCCAATACGAACCGAGCGCTGGCCGACCACGCCGTCAACCGGCGCAGTAATTTCAGTATAAGAAAGGTTCAGTTTAGCCTGCGCCAGCGCAGTCGCCGCTGAATCGATTCCTGCTTTTGCCTGCGCCTGTTGTGCCTTCAGGACATCCACCTGCTTTTCAGCGCCCAGTGCCGCAGCTATATCACTTTGCTGCGACGCCAGTTTGGCACGTAAATTGGCATCGGATTCGTCACGTGCATCGGCGGTGCCAGAGCCATTTTGCAGCAGTCTTTTATAGCGGTCCGCACTCTGGCGCGCATAGGCAATGCTTGCGGCATCCGAATTCACCAGTGCCTGCGCCTGCAAAATAGTTTGTTGCTGCTTAGCCAGTTGTGCAGTCAGGCTTAGCATCTGCGCATTGGCTGTTTCCAGATTAGCTTCCGCAGTCTGCACAGCGTTGCGGTAATCCCGGTCGTCTATTTTTGCCAGCACGTCCCCCGCTTTCACGTTCTGGTTATCCTGCACATAAACCTCGGCGATAGTGCCAGAAATCCGCGGTGCGACCAGCGTGGAATCAGCAGATACAAAGGCATCATCGGTAACAGGCCTTGAGTTGCCGCTGAGGATCCAGAAAGCGACGACCGCCAGAATGATCACCACCACAGCGGCAATCAGCCAGCTCAGGCGAACGGATGAGGTTTTAGTCATGATTCTTTTCTCTCGTTTTTTTTATAGTGAATTCAAATAGTCAGGTGATGCTGCATTCAGGGGCGTCTAACCAGCGACTGAGGCGGATAAGTTCGTTTCGGCAAAACGGCGGCCAGCAAAACCAGAAACAGTGCCAGCCCGATGATGACCATATAGGTGTCAGATATCCCCAGCACCAGCGCCTGTCGCTTCACGCCTTTGGAAAACTGAGCAAGGACCTCTGTCGAAATCGCTGCACCTGTGCTGTTCAGCGGCGCTAAAAAAGTGCTGTCACCGGCATAAGGCTGGGACAGCAGATAACTCACACTGCCGGCATGATTAAGTAAAATGTTGGAATGGAATTGTTCACGATGGCTGACAAAAACGGCCACAAGGGAGCCGCCCATGACACTGCCCAGCCCGCGGGTAGTGTTGAACATCGCTGACGCAAAAGGCCCTTCCTGAGGCTGAACCACGCTGGTGGCGCTCATCAGAATTGGCAGCACCGCCATCGGTTGTCCGAAAGCCTGCATTATCTGGATCAAATAAAAGTTTTCGCGCGACCAGACACCGGTGATCTGCATTCCCAGAAAACAGGACAAACCCACCAGCCCTAACCCGCAAGCCAGCACCCAGCGGCTGTCTATCCAGCGCATGGTCAGCACGAAGGCCACCAGCGGTGCGAGCAATAATTGCGGCAAACCTATTGTCAGCGCCAGCGGCCCGACCTGCACCGCGCGGAATCCCCCAGCTTGCTCCATATAGCTGGCAGGCAATGCCGAGCCGGATAAGAAGAGAAACATCAGCGCGAAGAGCGTAATCAGGCCATGTGCCAGATTATGCCGACGCAACATCTGTAATTTGAAAAGAGGCAACGGATGGTGCCATTCGTTCACCAGGAAAAGTATCAGCAAACCAAGTGCGCCAAAAAACATCAGCGTGATAAGAGGAGAGTTGAACCAGTCCAGCCTCTCACCCTGCTGCAGCGCCAGCACTAACAAAGTAATTCCGGCGGGCCCGGTCAGCATTCCCACGGTATCCATCTGTTTAAACCGTTCAAGCCGCAACGGATCCTGCGGCAGACCGTAAGCAACCATGGCGAAGGCCAGAAGACACGGCGGGATCACCTGCCAGAATACCCATTCCCAGCCAACGTAATCCGTCCAGATTGCCGCCAGTGAAGTGGCCATATTGGGTCCGAATGTCGCCGTCAGCGCATAGGCACTCAGCCCGAATAACTTGAGGTGCGGTGGCATAAAACGCAGTGCCGCAGTCATCAGCAACGGCGGCAACGCACCGCCAAAAATCCCCTGCACAGCACGCAGTGCGATAAATACGGGCAAATTGGGGGAATAAGGCAGAACCGCAGCCAGAACCAGAAAGCCGGTCGTGACAAACAGAGTGAAACGACGCAGCGAAAACGTCATAGCAAACCACGGTGCCAGCATCATGGCTGATACTTCCGCAGCCTGATAAGCACCAATCAGCCAGGAACCCTGATCCGAACTGATACTCAATGCGCCACGCACATCCGCGAGCGCGATATCAGTGACACGGTCGTTAAGACCTGAACACAGCGAGGCGATTAATACGCCGATTAGCCCGATCACCAGCCTCAGGGTGAAAGGCTGCGGAACAGGCATCGTGTCGGCAGGTGCCGCCGTGACTGACTGATTCATAGATTCATCAACTCGTTAACTTCACCGCTTTATGGGTGCGATGAGAGGAAAAGGCAGGTTTTGTACCGTATGAGGTTCAAACATCGGGTGGATCACATATATTTCGATGCAATGCACCACATTGCGATACAAGCAGAAATACTATAATACGGTGCAGTGTATTGCAATGTGATTAAAAATTGTTTTTCATCTGATGAGCTATTACATTGACCACTCAGGATCCAGATTGGGATCACCGGTGGGTGAAAAGGAGAAATGATGGCTCAGGACATTCCGGCAGACGAAGAACGCAGCAGTGGGATCCAGGTTATTTCGCGCGCAGCGACCATTCTCAATGCACTGGGAAAACACCCGCAGGGCATGAGTCTTGGCGCAATTGCCAATGAGGTAGACCTGCCCCGTTCGACCGTGCAACGCATCGTCGCAGCGCTGGCCGAAGAAGGTTTAGTGCGCTCAGAAGGCAGCGGTGGCGTGCGTTTAGGCCCGACGCTGCTGAAACTGGTTTCCACCGTGCATACTGATGTGATTGCCATCGCCTCCCCTTTCCTGCGTCAGCTTTGCGATATCACGCAGGAAACTGTTTCACTTGGGCGTGCGAGTGGGCGCCAGATTGCCAATATTCACAGCATCGTGGCTGAGCGGGAATTACGCGTCGTTCCCCGGGTCGGTTTGAATCTGCCGATATACAGCACGTCCGGCGGCCGCGCCTTGCTGTCGCTGAAAACGGATGAAGAAATCCGCATTCTGGTGGGCGAGGTTCTGGAACCGGCAACCGAAAATACTGTACGCACATTTGATTCCCTGCTGGAAAAAGTTGCCGCTGTGCGTGAAAGCGGAATCGCGATGGAAGAAGGCGAAACGGTCAGCGGCGTCACCACCCTTGCCGTAGCAATAGATACTATTCTGGGGAGGTATTCCGTCTCCGTACTTTTCCCGACGGCCCGACGCGCAGCCAAAGAAGCACAAATCCGCGAAGCGTTGCTGGAGTGCAAAACCGCCCTGATTGGTGAAATCGGCAAGCTGAGTGAGAACAAATAACAGCCCTAAAAATGAATAAAGGAGTTCCCGTGTTTGATGTCATTTTGTTGGCGGTGGACGGATCAAAGCAGTCGCCTTTTGTCACAAATCTTGCCTGTCAGCTGGCTAAAGGTCAGCCTTCGACCGTTTATGTTACCTGTTGTATTGATGAATCTTATGCTCTGGAAGATAACGGAGATGAACCGGGTGAAATTGTTGATTATCCGCCGGCAGAAGCAGAGCAAAACACTGCCCGGGCTGTCGTCGGTCAGGCCATGGCAACACTAAAGCAGGCGGGTATCCGTGCCAAAGGTAATCTGATTGTCGGGCCTGCGGGTGAAGCGCTGGTGGCGGAAGCCGCAAGGATCAATGCTTCCGTGATTGTTATCGGCCACCGCCAGCTTTCCGCTTTTGGTCGCATGATGAAAGGCTCGGTCAGCGCCGACGTGATTGAAGATTCGCCCTGCCCGGTGCTGGTTGAAGTCCGGGGCAATTAAGCCTGTAGTTATAAACTTGTAGTGATTAACTCATCGTTATAAAAGCAAAAAGCGCCTGACGGCGCTTTTCATTATTCATAAAGAAAATAAGTGTTTAGCAAAAGTATTACTTGGTATTTATCAGCCCCATCGATTTTGCCCATTCACTGATATGATCCCGATAAAAGAAAGTGATATCCAGTTCCAGCGAGCTGTCTTTCGACGGCGTTACTGAGCCTAAACATGGATATTCCTGTGGCCGGTATTCAAAGAGAAAATCATCCATTTCCTCATCGGTCAGCAGTTTATCCCCCTCCATATCATCTTGATAAAAATAGGCATTCAGCATCCAGACCCGGTACTCATAATCATTTTTAATAAATTGCATAGGGATAATCTCGGTAAAAGACCTATTGCGTACCTGAAAAAATTCTCCCTAAAGTGCAGTTATCAAGTGCAACTATGACATCAGGCACGCGTCGCGTTCGAGCCATCCATTGCTGATTTCATATAACAAGAAATTAACATATCAATGGCCTTTAGCAAGCAGCAATTACTCTGAAAAATTCATTTTATGAACATTTAGTTATTAGATGGCAAATGTTTGAATTAAATATAATTTGAACAAATAGATTAAATTTTATTATTAATGACGTGATTAATTCATAAGAAGCATTTTAATAAAGAGAGGAGAACTGAGAGGAACAGAACTGACATTGGGGATGCCTTCGCATCGCCACTGCCAACCCTGTTCCCTAAATTTGTTTAACTGTGTTTACCCTGACTATCTTAAACTGTTACCAGCGTCCCGGAGGCGGACCTTCGCGCCAGTGTCCCGGAGGTCCATCGCGCCAGTAGCCTGGTGGCGGGCCTTCATGCCAGTGCTCGTGATGCCAGTAATGCGGCGGTGGTGGTGGCGGAGCTGGCTCGTAATACACCCAGTGACCACGCCCTTCATCACGATAATGATGATCCCACCAGCCTGGCGGACGCCAGTCCCCCCCATCCCAATAGTACCCGCGGTTGTCGCGATCACCGATGTGCAGTGACAGGCCAGGCATATTAACTCCGAGCTCGACGTCTGCCTGTGCGATAGCTGGCAAAGTTAGCAAAACGGCGAGAACTAAAATCAATTTTTTCATTGTGAACCTCACGACCTGCTTATCAGGTGGTGACAAAGTACCGCCAGCTATCTTCCTGTTCTATAGGAATTTATCCCAAAAAAAATCCCTTAACGCTACCCTTACATTTGCGTCAAAATGCCATTGCGGATAACCGGTTGCAACGCTATGTCAGTAAAGGATATTCAGCAAAAAATCGGCAAAGAGAAAGGAATGACAGATACAAAAAAACCGCCGAAGCGGTTTTTTGTTTGCTGCATAGTTGTACAAAATCAGATTTTGCAACCTTCGCAGTCACTTTCGTCCTGAACGGCTTCAGGCACTTCCGCTGCTTTTTCAGCCGCTTTGACTTCAGCGGTTTCCAGTGCGGCATCAATGTCAAAATCAAAAATATCGTCGCTCATTCTCATCACCTTAATTGTTCGAAATCGGCCTAAGTATAACGACCCGCCTCGGCAGATGCCGGTTTTTTTGTGCCCTGAAGGCGTATAAAAGGCTACAGACACGCCACAAAAACCCGCAGGATTTGCATAAACACCTTTCGGAAACCATAGTTATAGTGAATATAACGGTGTCACGGAGACACTTTTTGCTGATAAATACGAGGAGAACCGGATGACGACGTCAAACATCAAAGCCTGGGCAAATACCCGTGAAACGTCTCACGAAATCGCTGAGGCTATTTTCGAACTGGCTAAAAACGACGAGAAGCTGGCGCAGAAAATTTGGGAAGAAGGAAACGATGAGGTTCTGCCTATCGCCTTCGCTAAAACCAAGGACGACTATCTGTTCTGGGGCGAAGAGAAAATCGACCGGAAAAACGTCTGATTACGTCAGCCCTAAACTGGTAAGAGTATACCGGTAACAGGAAGCCCTGAGTCCCGCTCAGGGTTTTCGCATGAGTGTCCCACAGCCTTCAGCTGTCGAAACCAAACCCCATTTTATGCGCCCACTCAAAGATTTGCTCTTTGTAAAAGAAGCGCGGCTCACAAACGCCCGGCTCTCCCGGCGTCTGGATCATGACAGCCACACACGGATAAGCCACCGGTCGCGCATCAAAGATAAAGTCATCCACTTCCTGATCGGCAAACTCAGAGGTCTCGCCTACCGCACTCGCCTGGAATATTTCATCCATAATCCATTTACGGTATTCAAATTCATTGTTGATAAATTTCATCATGCACCTCTGTTCGGCTTTTACTCTACATGCGGACAGTGCCAGGTTAAATCAACCGTGTAAGACGTCACCGCCACAGCAGGGGCATACTTCGGCGCGGGAAACTGACATTTCAGCGCTGCCGTCGCTGTCCCATTCAACGCGTAAAGGTTTGCCATTATCGCGTTCAGCTTTAATGAAGCGATCAAAATGCGTCGCCTGCCCGGTCATCGTTTCAGTCAGCAGCAATTCGTTCCCGGCATAAATGCGTGCGGTCGCCTGAGCATCTTGTTTCTCGCCCGAAATGATTTTGTGCAGATGATGAATAGTCAGTTTGATACGTTCCACAGTCGCTCCTGTCACGGCTCAACATCTTTTTCGCTTGTCAGATTCATTCACGAAAATGATGTCCAGCCGCTATTTTATCAGAGCATACAGGGTAACGTCATGGCCTGTGGCCATGTTTACACGCGGGATTAATGAGCTAACTGTGCTGTTCCGGTGGGATCCGGCAGCTGTTGTTGTTCGAGACGAGCCAGATCGTACACATCGTAAAAATCGACAAAACCTTTATGGCTGACGATCGACTGAATGCGATTTTTGATCCGTGCGCTTACGCTGTCGGAACTGAGAATTTGTTGCACGGCATCCGAAGATAATTCACGGCTGAAATACCATTCACCGTTGTAGCAGACGCGTAAGTCCAGCACGCCGATATCTTCATAGCGATAAACCGGTTTGATTTCCAGCAGTAACATTGCCGACATGAAGACCAGAAACGCGGTGAACCCGATGAACCAACCGATGCCCATGTAAGGCGAAACGTACATCACGATGCCCACCGCGATATACCCCACCAGCATGGCCAGACATAACCAAGGGTGATTCACAAAAAATTCTGCGTTAATGCGTGGTTTCCCGTCGCGCCCTTCCTGATGGTTGATACGATCAATTTCACTGTTTAATACACTTTTGATTACGTCCATCTCATTTCCTCATTGCGTCACGACTATAATGCAATCTGATAGGTGAATTTTATCATGACAACTGTTATAGCGCGTAGAGCAGTTGCCGGGAGTTAAACGGCAAACTGTTATAGTTTGGCATTTGCTTCATCCCAAAAGGAACCCACTCTCTGCATGTCAGATAAAAGGAGATCATCGTGGCATTACTCATCGTAGAAAGACCGGCGAAAAAGCTGGTGAGCTACCGGGTTGTTGGCCCTTATAAGGAGTCAATCCATCACGGCTTTCAGCACCTGACAAAATGGGTTGCACGGCACCATCAGCCGCAAAAAGAATGGCTGACGTGGTTTCACGATAACCCGGATACAACGCCTGCGGAAGCTTTGCGTGCTGATCCTTCGGTGTGCGTTGCGGATAACTTTATTCTTGATGATGCCGAAGGGTTGACGTTGCAAACGCTGCCCGGTGGCACTTATGCGGCATACCACACCACGATAACAGATGAGAATTTCGAGAAAGCCTGGCGTGAGTTTTACAGCCAGCTGCTCGCCAGCAGTCATTACCGTCCGGATGGTAAGGCCTGTTTTGAGCACTATCTCAGTGATGGCTCAAAAAATGGCATCTGGGAAGTGGTGCTGTATCAGTCGGTGGAGAAAATCCCGCCGATACGTTAGATGATCAAACTAGCAACGGGATGTCAGACTGGTCGCAAAAATCGATATAAGCCTGTGGTGGCTCAGCATCGCTGACCACCACATTAAAACGGGCAAGAGGTGCGATCGCAGCCGGTCGCACCTGATCGAACTTGCTGCTGTCAGCCACCAGAATGCTTTGCGCAGAACGTTCAATGGCCTGATGTTTCATCAACAGCTCATCAAAGTTGAAACACGTCACGCCATGCTCAATGCTCACACCAGCAGCGGAAATGAACGCTTTCGAGGGCCGGATAAAATCCAGTTCACTGCTGCGCCCTATCGGCGTGAAGATACTGTTGCTGGATTTGAACGCCCCGCCGCACAAAATAACCTCGCAGTGCGGTTTTTCCTGCAACGCCAGAAATGTATTCAGTGAATAGCAAATAGCGGTAAATACACAGTCTTCGGCAATTTTTTCAATCACATAAGGCATAGTCGTGCCGCAATCGAAAAATACAGTATCGTTATTCTGGATGAGGCTGGCAGCACGCGAAGCAAGTCGTCGCTTTTCTTCTATCTGCCGCATTTTCTGTTCACTGACAAAATAATGCGTGGAAGGGCTATTTTTGGGATCCATAACGATGTAACCGCCCAGCAGAATAACCGGGGCGGGGGCGGAATTCAGGTCACGGCGGATCGTCATTTCGGAAACATCGAGCAGCAAAGACGCTTCTTTCAGATGAATTTTGTCGGTTTTTTTTAAAGCCAGTAACAGACGCTGGATCCTGTCTTCACGCTTACTTTCCATGATGTTATCTCACGCCCTTACCGTTTCGCAGCCGCTCACTATACCGTTGCCCGGCACTCACCGCAAACCCCTGCAACGCCTGAATTTATTGCAACTGACGCAGCGTCAGATACCCGTCAAAAACCGCACCGGTATCAATATAAAACTGATTAGCAAACTGCATCGCGGGCTCCACCGGCGTGTGGCCGAAATAGAATTCGTCAGCGCCGGAAATGGGTTTGTAACGCCCTGCCAGAGCGAAGTTAACGCGATCCCGGTTCCAGATAATCTCATACCCATCCAGAGGCTTGCCGAAAACATAATCATCGGAAATATAATCCGCGTGAGCGACCACAATAAGCTTGCCTTCACGGGTGGTCAGTTCAAGAACGTGTGGCAACTTATCAGCCTGAAGAATAAGTGATTTTGCTTCCTCCTGTTTGTCGCCTTCCAGTGCATAAAACCAGTCGCCACCGTTGCGCAGCCAGCGGTGGATATTTTCTTCATTCACTGCATCAATAGCCATTTGTTCATGATTGCCCCGGACACAGGAAAACCAGGGCTCATTCAACAGTCTCAGGCATCCCACACTGTCAGGCCCACGGTCGGCGAGATCTCCGACTGACAGCAATAAATCCCGATGCGGGTCGAAAGCTACTCTCGCCAGCTGCTCTTCAAGCAGGCTCAGGCAGCCGTGTAAATCCCCGACGATATAAATATGTCTGTAAACCGAACCATAGATACGCTGGTATAAAGCGGAAGTCATATGAAGCAAGGATCCATAGGAGAAGTGAATCTTTTAAGTGTAACGCAGGAAGGTGAAGTGAGAAGCACGGAAGTGAAATGAACAGTATGAAGAAAACCAGCGGTCACTTTTCCCAAGGCATCAGCGGTTTGTGGGCTCTCTACACTGAGTTGGCGCTGAAATCCACTGATAATTAAATTATCGTTAAGTAACTGACGCCTTTTTGTGCTAGACTACTGCCCGCTCTAAGTAAAACCGGAGGTTTTATGAGTTCCACAGTTGTAAGCGCTCAAGACGAGTGTCCGTTGTGCCAAAGCACGAATAAGACGTCGGTCAATATGTCCGCAAAAATTGTTACTGTGACCTGCACATCTTGTGGCCGGTACAGTATCTTCCGTAAAACCATGGAAGAGATTTCAATTGACCGTAAGAAACGCGTTGCCCTGCAGGCGTTTTTCACCAGCCAGCCTAACTACCACCTGCCTTTATCTATCAGGGCACTGAGCAATACTGAATCACCGGGTGAATTCTGACCCTAAAAACGCCCCTCGGGGCTGTTTTACTATCTGATTTTCTTCATTCTTTTTATCGATAACCAGCATTCTGTTCAGAAATAACACTCTGACTGCGGCTCTTTGCGCGAAGGATGTTATTGAAGAAACACTTAAGGCCCCCTGTTGCAGGTGGCCTTTTTTATTGCGCCGATTTTGTGGCAATAGGTTCTTGGCAACAGAATGCGTCGTATCAGAGTGGAGCAACGGGAAGTGCCTGAATTGCAGACATAAAAAAACCACCCGAAGGTGGCTATAACGACATTACTACTATATTGCTTTTGATTATTCTTTGCATTTTCCCATGGTACCCGGGACGAGACTTGAACTCGTACAGCCTAAGGCCGAGGGATTTTAAATCCCTTGTGTCTACCGATTCCACCACCCGGGCTCCGGGAAAATTGGAGGCGCGTTCCGGAGTCGAACCGGACTAGGCGGATTTGCAATCCGCTACATAACCGCTTTGTTAACGCGCCTTAAATCTTACTACTTGTCTTGCACTTAAACCAATTCACGAACCAGTTTAATAAAATTTGGAGCGGGAAACGAGACTCGAACTCGCGACCCCGACCTTGGCAAGGTCGTGCTCTACCAACTGAGCTATTCCCGCTTTAATCAGAACGTACTGATTTTTTTAACTAATCTTCTGGCATAAGACTGGCTGCCTTCCGATGCGTTGCATTCTACTGACCTGACGGATTGAGTCAATAAAATTATCGCTTCTGGCGATCGTTTGACGTTTTTTACGTCAGTTTGATCAGGGTTCCAGCAAATCGTGGCGCGCAGCGTTGAGATATTGGAACATTGACCAGAAAGTCAGCACCGCAGCAATGTACAACGCCACGACACCCACGCCCACAACAATCGCATCCGGACGCCATAATAACGCGACCAGCGACAGCATTTGCGCTGTGGTCTTCACTTTACCAATCCACGATACCGCCACACTGCTGCGTTTACCAATTTCAGCCATCCATTCACGCAATGCTGAAATGATAATTTCACGGGCAATCATGGTCGCAGCAGGTAACGTAATCCACCAGGAGTGGAAATACTCCGCGACCAGCACCAGCGCAATAGCCACCATCACTTTGTCGGCGACGGGATCAAGAAACGCACCGAAGCGGGTTGTCTGCTTCAGACGGCGTGCCAGATAACCATCAAACCAGTCAGTCGCGGCGGCAAAAACGAAGATCAACGCACAAGCCAGCGGTGCCCATGGATAAGGCAGGTAAAAGGCCAGCACGAAGAACGGTATCAGTACAACGCGAAACAGGGTAAGGCACGTAGGTATATTAAATTGCATAGCGAAGGTAACTGTTTGTCCGGTGTGGATATTATGAGTATGTTGCTACAACGCCCTTAGTGTTTCAACGCATTATGAATCTTTTCTGCCAATGCGATAGAAATACCCGGTACCTGTGCAATTTCCTCTACGCTGGCATTCAGTAATGGCTGAATGCCTCCCATGTATTTCAGTAAAACCTGACGCCGTTTCGGCCCGACGCCTTCGATTTCTTCCAGTGCGCTGGTAGTGCGGACTTTAGCGCGTCTCTGCCGGTGACCTGTAATGGCGTGATTGTGTGAATCATCGCGAATATGCTGAATAACATGCAGAGCCGGGGAATCTGCCGGTAGCGCAATCCCCTCGCCTTCTGGCACAAAGAACAGCGTTTCCAGTCCGGCTTTGCGATCCGCCCCCTTGGCGATACCAATCAGCAACGGTTTGGATTTATCCCACTCCACATGCAGTGAATTGAACACATCCAGCGCCATGCCAAGCTGCCCTTTACCGCCATCGATAAAGATGACATCCGGGATTTTATTATCATCCAGCGCTTTACCATAGCGGCGCTGCAACACCTGCGCCATCGCAGCGTAGTCATCGCCGGGCGTAATACCGGTGATGTTATAGCGCCGGTATTCAGAACGCACCGGACCATTGCCATCGAAAACCACACAAGATGCGACCGTCTGCTCGCCCATAGTATGGCTGATGTCGAAGCATTCCATGCGGTTAATTTCAGCTAGGTGCAGGGTTTTTGCCAGCTCCGCCAGCCGCTGATGGATTGTCGACTGCTGCGCCAGCTTGGTCGTCAGGGCTGTTGAAGCATTGGTGCGCGCCAGTTTCAGATAACGTGCACGATCGCCGCGCGGTTTACTCTGTATTTGCACTTTGCGCCCGGCCAGCTCGCTAAGCGATTCGGCCAGCAGGTCTTTTTCCGCCAGACTGAAGTCCAGCAAGATTTCACCGGGAAGTGTCCGCTGCTGGCTGCCCTGCAGATAAAATTGCCCGACAAACGTTTGTACCACTTCACCAAGATCAGTACCGCCCGGCACTTTCGGATAATAGCTGCGGCTGCCCAGCACTTTGCCCTGCCGGATAAACAATACGTGCAGACAAGCCATACCGGATTCAAAGGCCACGCCGATGACATCCAGATCTTCACTGTTACCGGACACGAACTGACGTTCGGTTACGCGGCGCACGGCCTGGATCTGATCTCTTATCCGTCCGGCATCTTCGAATCGAAGCGATTTGCTGGCTTCTTCCATGCGGTTAACAAGCTGGGTAACTACCTGCTGATCTTTACCGGACAAGAACAGGCGAACGTATTCAACCTGATCTTTATAATCTTCTTCACTCACCAGCCCTTTGACGCACGGCCCGAGGCAACGGCCAATCTGATATTGCAGACAAGGGCGCGAGCGGTTGCTGTAAACGCTGTTTTCGCACTGGCGGATCGGGAAAAGTTTTTGCAGCAACGCCAGGGTTTCACGCACGGCATAAGAGTTCGGGAAAGGCCCGAAATACTCGCCTTTGGCGTGTTTTGCACCGCGGTGAACCGTAATTCTTGGATGATTATCCGCGCTGAGGAAAATCAGCGGGTAAGACTTATCATCACGTAACAAGACGTTGTAACGTGGCTGATACAGCTTGATATAGTTATGCTCGAGGAGCAGCGCTTCCGTTTCCGTATGCGTAACGGTGACATCGATTTGCGCAATATTTTTGACCAGAGTTTCGGTCTTGCGGCTGGAAACCTGGACACGGAAATAGCTCGAAAGACGTTTTTTAAGGTCTTTGGCTTTACCTACGTAGATTACGGTGCCGCTGGCGTCATACATCCTGTAGACGCCGGGCTGGCTGGTGACCGTTTTCAGAAAGGCCTTGGGGTCGAAACGCTCATCACTCACTGCCTGATAAAGTCTCCGTGTTGAACAAACCGTGTCGAATAGCCAAATGGGTTAACTCAACATCGCCGCTGATATTTAATTTACTAAACATCCTATAACGATAACTGTTAACGGTCTTCGGACTCAAGTTCAGTTGTTCTGAAATTTCATTCACTTTTTGTCCCTTGGTAATCATCAGCATGATTTGTAATTCACGCTCAGATAAGGAATCAAACGGTGTTTCAGACTGAGGTTCTATCTGACTCAGAGCCATTTGCTGTGCAATATCAGACGCAATATAACGCTGACCAGAATCGACCAGACGAATCGCATTGACCACTTCCTGTGGTGCAGCACCTTTGCTCAGATAACCTGACGCCCCCGCCTGCATCACTTTGGCCGGCAACGGGTTTTCAGTATAAATCGTTAACATGATGATCTTGATATCCGGGGAGAAACGGACGATTTTTTTCGTCGCTTCCAGCCCACCAATACCTGGCATGTTCATATCCATCAGGACAATATCAACATCATTGGTACGACACCATTTGACGGCATCTTCACCGCATTGCGCCTCACCAACAACTTTGATGCCTTTGATATCTTCAAGAATGCGTCGGATCCCTGCGCGCACCAGTTCGTGGTCATCAACAAGAAGAACGCTAATCAAAGAGAATTCTCCAAAAAATAAGGGCAACACACCGTCAGGGTCTTCAGGCCAGTCTTACGTATTCCAACGCGGCGAACATTAATATTGTTCTCAGACAGCGTATAAATGAAGAGAAGGTGGCAATTAGAGGCCAGCATCAACTAACTCGTCCCACTGCATGTCAAGGCAGTGTTTTTAAATCAGGAAGACACAGTTATTTATTATAGCCCGCGTATTTTACTCTAACATGCCTTCCTGACCAAGGAGTGTCTGCAAAAAACTACTTTGCTGAATGTAAATGAGAAATGCCATCACCTGTATTAATAATTTATAAAAAAGGCTTTTTAATCAAGGGCAAAACAGCAGGATCCATCCTGTCTTTTTTTCTGCAAAAAAATAATGCCCGCTGTCTTTTGAGGCTTAAACCCCATTGTTAACAGTGCTGTCTATTTAACCGCCAGCAAACCTCATTCATATATATCTGATATGGCCGATGATTATTTGCGATCGCACGAATTGCTGCGGGATTATATGAATAAATCTGCACGTGGGGATGAAATGTTCTCATCCGGCAATAATGTTTAGTATTCTTTACTCCATGTACAAAAGCACTATATGTTTATATCCAATAAACGCGCTGACAGCGCCGACACCGGCGATGCACTAAAACCTGCCAACTATGCTAAAATGCCGCCACTTTCCACCCGGCACGAACGGGTGAGTTCATTTTTAGCCCCATTTTTCTGCCCTTTAGAATTCGGCGTGCTGCCTGGCAGCCAGCCTGAGGAGATATAAATAATGAGTAATTGCGATTTTACGACTGAAGCAAACGTTGAAACACTGGCGACCGAAGTTGCCTGCCTGAAAGCCACGCTGACCCTGATCCTCAAAGCCATCGGTCAGGCTGATGCGGGTAAAGTCATGCTGAACATGGAGCGTTTTGTTGCGCAGATGGAAGACGAGCAACAGGCTGAAGTCTTCAAAAACTCCCTGCAACAAATTAAGTTCGCATACCGCCAGTAATGTATTCAGGAGTCTGTCGCCCGACAGGCTCTGCCTTTCCCCGTTTATACCCTGCACTTTCTGCGCTAACTCTCTGCTATAGTTAAGTCCTGAATTCATTTAACGGGAACAAAAGCATGAGCGACGAAAAGAATAAAGAAAACAAAAGCAAAGCCGATGATGTCCATGTCAGTGACGGCTTGGGAGAACTGCTGGAAGTTTCGGAACAACTGACTGAAGAAGAAATTCAGAAAGCGGCAGAAGAAGCGAAACAAGCCGTTGAAGATGCCAAGAATCAACAACATCATTGATCCATGCAGCACAACTTCCTTGCTCCTCACCAGGCGATAGCCCCTCTGGCTATCGATTACCAGCATGGCGACAGTGAGCCCGCGCACAGCCACAGCTGTTCACAACTGATTCATACTTTATCCGGCGTGGTGGAAGTGCATACCACGCTCGGAACCTGGATAGTGCCACCCGGACGCGGCGTCTGGTTACCCGCTTACGTCGAGCACAGCCTGCGTTTTATCGGTGGCGTCAAAGCCCGCACCCTGTTTGTTGAGCCTCTGGCCCGTGCAGATTTGCCCGCACAATGTCAGGTTGTTCAAATTTCGCCCTTGCTGCGCGAACTGATCCTCACCTCGCTGACCGTTCCGGTCGATTACCTCCCCGGCGGTCGCGACGAACGCATTATGGAGCTTTTGCTTGACGAATTACGTCTGTTGCCGAGCTTACCGCTTCATCTTCCGGAACCGAAGGAGCCGGAGCTTCTGATACTGACTCAGCAGATCCGGGCAGACTTGTGTTCATCCTGGGAGCTGGAAGACGTCGCACAACGGCTGGGGATCAGCAGCCGCACCCTCTCGCGCCGTTTTCAGCGTGAAACAGGATTACGTTTTAGTGACTGGGTACGTCAGGCGAAATTACTCGAAGCACTGAATCAGCTGGCGGCTGGCGTATCAGTGATTGATGTGGCGCTGGCACTCGGCTATGACAGCCCGAGTGCCTTTAGTGCGATGTTCCGCCGTTTACTGGGCGTTTCACCCAGCGAATACTTTAATCAGACAGCTTAACCAGAAAAATCAGTCAGCTACATTAATCAGCCATTATGGCGCTGGCAGCATTAAACAACGCCTGCAAAGATGCGCTGGAAACATCGCTGTCGATCCCAACGCCGTAACAGGTTTCCCCCGGACGCCCCTGACAGCTCAGATATGCTACCGCACGGCTGTGACTCTGATGCCCCAGCGTATGCTCATGATAATCGCCGATCTCCAGTTGCACGTCGAAACTGCGACGCAGCGCATCAGCTGCGCCGGAAAGCAGACCATTGCCGCTGCCGGTAATATTCTGATCTTCATTGCGATAACGGATCCGCGCACTGAAATGACAGACGTTTTGTTCATCACTGCGGATGTCATAACCCAGCAGTTTGATCGCCGGTTGTTCAGTTAAACCATAACGCTGGCGGAACAGGCGCCAGATATCACTGGTACTCATTTCTTTGCCATGCGTATCGGTCTCGCGCTGTACGGCTTTGCTGAAATCAATCTGCAAGCCACGTGGCAATTTCAGACCGTGGTTTTGCTCAAGCAGCCACGCCGCCCCGCTTTTCCCTGACTGACTGTTGACGCGAATGACCGCTTCGTAGCTGCATCCGACATCCGCAGGATCCAGCGGCAGGTACGGCACGCGCCAGTACGGGCTATCTGAGGCTTTCTGCGCCGTAAATCCTTTCTTGATAGCGTCCTGATGCGAACCAGAAAACGCTGTAAAGACCAACTCACCCGCATACGGATGGCGCGGATGCACCGGCAACTGATTGCACTCTTCCACCGCTTCCACAATAGCCTGCAAATTACTGAAATCCAGTTCAGGCGCGACACCCTGCGTATAGAGATTCAGCGCCAGCGTCACAAGATCTACGTTCCCCGTGCGTTCACCGTTTCCGAACAGACACCCTTCCACGCGATCTGCACCCGCCAGCATGGCCAGTTCGGCACACGCCACGCCGGTCCCGCGGTCATTGTGCGGATGCACGCTGATGGAAACCTGCTGGCGGCGGCTGAAATGACGGCAGAACCATTCAATCTGATCGGCATAAATATTCGGTGTACTGACTTCCACAGTGGCCGGTAAATTAATGATCATCGGTCTTTGCGCGCCCGGCTCCCAGACATCCGCCACGGCTTCACACACTTCCAGCGCGAACTCCAGTTCAGTAAAACAGAAAGTTTCCGGTGAATATTCGAACGTCCAGTCGGTTTGCGAATATTGTTCGCAAAGCTGGCGGATCTGCTGCGCGCCGCGCACGGCCAGTCCGCGGGTTGCAGCCTGGTCCTGATTGAAAACAACTTCGCGGAAAACCGGCGCGGTGGCGTTGTATAAATGCACGATAGCGCGTGGCACGTCTTTCAGAGCTTCAAAGGTGCGCGCAATCAGATCAGGACGCGATGGCGTCAGAACCTGGATCACCACGTCATCAGGGATCAGCTTGTCTTCTATCAGCCCGCGAACAAAATCAAAATCGGTTTGCGATGCCGACGGGAATGCGACTTCAATCTGCTTAAAACCACACTTAATCAGCAAATCGAAAAACTGACGTTTACGCGCATTATCCATGGGTTCCGCCAGCGCCTGATTACCGTCGCGCAAATCACTTGAGCACCACTGTGGTGCCGCACTGAGCACATTTCCCGGCCACTGCCGGTCAGGCAAATTGACCTGCGGGAAGGGGCGATATTTCTGCGACGGGTCGTTTAACATACGATTCTCCTTGAGGTTTAGAGGCAGCTGCGATGCGCCGGTAGATTCATAGTACGCAAACGATAACTTCCTGCGCCTGACTAACTGACAGCCACCCTCGCAAAACGGACAAAAGAAAATGATAAATGAATCAAAGTCACGCTATAGTGCATAACTAAACGCGTCCAGCTCGGCGATCAGAGGTCATACAGAATGAAAAGGGTTCTGAATCCAAACGAAAAGAAACGGCTTGCGGCGCTGCAAAAACTCAAGATTGCTGACAGCAATCCGGATGAAGTCCTTGATCTGATTACCCGTCTCACTCAGCAGATTTTTGATATTCCAATTTGCATCATTACTCTGGTTGACCAGCATCGTCAGTGGTTTAAATCTAAAACCAATACCGCGCTGTGTTATACCGCACGGGATATCGCCTTTTGCGATTACACCATTCGCTCTTCGTCTGTGATGGTGGTGAATGACGCTACTCTGGATCCCCGTTTTAACGAGAACCCGCTGGTCACTGGTGAAGAAGGGATGCGCTTTTACGCCGGTGCCCCGCTGATTACCCGTGAAGGTTTTGCTGTCGGTAGCTTATGCCTGGCAGATAAAAATCCCCGCGACTTTTCCGTTCAGGAAACAGAAATGCTTTCGGATCTGGCGGCGATTGTCATCGACATTATCGAATCCCGCAGCAGCATGAGTTTTGTTGATATCGTTACGCGCTTGCCTAACCGCCAGCGTCTGATGGAAGACATCGGGCAACTGATCAAAGCGCCGGACAATACCGCTTATCTGCTGATAATGATCGACACGCTGGATACGCTCTACGCCTATGACATTGGCCGTGCCATTGGTATCCCCAAAGTCGAAAATATCCTCAAAGATATCGGCTCATTCCTGCGCAGTGAACTCAACGAAAATGACAAAGTGTACAGCCTGATGCTGGGTCGCTTTGCACTCATCAAGCGCATTGATGAGCAGGAAGAAATCTTCACTCAGCTGGAAAATGCGGCGACAAGAATTCAGAAAAGTATCACCAGCGACATTCCGATAAATGTCCGCCTGCATGCCGGTTATACGGTGTTTTCGCCAACCTCTGACTGCGCTGAAAACATCATGCGGCAGGGGATGTCCTCATTGCATGAAGCCATCAGCAAAAACCAGCTGGTGATGCCCTATCATCAGGAATCGGATGTTATCCAGCGGCGCGCCTTTAACCTGTTGAATGATCTGATGGCAACCGTTGCCTCCTGCAAAGATTTCCATTTGCTGTATCAACCGAAAATTCGTCTGGCCGATAAAAAATTCCAGGGAGTTGAAGCGCTGATCCGCTGGCAACATCCGACTCTCGGCGTGATTTCGCCGTCCGAGTTTATTCCTCTGGCTGAAAAAACACCGCTGATTACTCCGCTGACCAACTGGGTGATCACCCAGGCCGTGATGCAAATTGCCGAATGGCAAAAACGCGGCGCACAAATTCAGGTATCGATTAACCTGACCGCCAATAATCTGGTAGAACAGGATCTGGTGCAGCGCATTCACAACGCGCTGATTCTGCATCAGGTATCGCCCTCGATGCTGGAAATCGAATGTCTGGAAACTCAGACGCTGGCGAATAATCCGCACGCCGTGGCTTCGCTGGATGCACTACGCAATATGGGGATCAGCATCGCGCTGGACGATTTCGGCTCCGGTTACAGTAATCTTAATTACCTGCAAAAAATCCCGGCGGATACGCTGAAACTGGACCAGTCATTGATTCAGGGCATCAGCAATGACAACAAAAGCAAAGTCATTGTGAAATCGATGATAGAAATGGCGCATGCGCTCAGTTATCAGGTGGTGGCGGAAGGGGTTGAAGACAACGATACCCTGTTGTGTCTGGAAGAGCTTCGGTGCGATTCGGTGCAAGGTTTCTATTTCTCACGCCCGCTGAAGCACGATCAGATTCTTGAGTGGTCCAAGCCGTACATCTGAAAATGCAGATAAATGGCTGACAATAAAAAAACCCGCTTTCGCGGGTTTTTCATTTTATTACTTATTAGTGCTGCCCTCAGGCCGGATATTGTAGGTTCCGAAGAAACTACGGTCGGTTTCCAGACTGATGCTTTTCCCGTTCGCATCGACCGTGATCGAGCCAGTGGTTTTCGTTAGCGCACAGGCAATCCGCACTTCAATCTTGCGCATACCGTTTGGCACATTCAAATCCACATATTGATTGAAATGCAGAGTGGCGATTGTCTTTCCGTCCAGAATCACCAGCAGCGGGCAAGTCTTCTCAAACGGAATGATCGAAGATTGTTCTAACCGATGCAAACGGATATGCGTTTGCCCTTCTGGCGCAACCGCGCTGGCATTCGCGTAGGTTGATTTAACCTGAAGCGTCGGTTCATAAGGATTACTCGCACACCCGGCTAAAAATAAAGCAGCCAAGGCCACCAGTGTTTTTTTCATCGTTATCTCCCTGAGTTTATGAACGAATGATAGCAGCGTGCGCGCAACGGGCAACAAAAAACCTGTACCGGCAACCGGTGAAGTGTCCGCAGCTCTTAAAAGTCGTGCTGATTTGTGACATCCGTATAAAAAACCATCACCCGAATTGCTAATAGTTATCAGGTCGTATTTGATATTCTTAATCAGATTTATCCGATCAGATGTTCAACTCAGTGTCAGGAATGATTATGTACAGTTACACACTCATCGCTCCCGCAGGGATAGTTAAGGCATACGAAGACGAATTTCGTGAAAAAGGGATTGAGTTGCTGGTTGCCAAACAGAACCGATCCGAAACGGTCGTTTTACGCAGCAGTCAGTTTGCTGAAGAACGTACTTTTATCACCCACGTTCATCTGCTGATTTTCAGCTTGTGTATGCGGGTGCAAAAACAGCTAAAGAATGGTAAGACTCCCAATACGACAATTATGTATTGATATATACCTGCATCACCTCGCCATAACATATTCTGGCCTCATTCAGGGGCCTGACTTCTCCATAATCATTCAGTCATTACAGCCGTTAAGGCTTGTGTGAATAATCCCAACTTGCTGGTTAATTTAAAAACAAAAATTCATCGATTTTTTAAGAACAAAAACCTTCTGAGAACAAAAGGCGTTCTTTTATCTCTGGCTTATATTGTCTGGCGGAGAACGTATTACGTAATAATGAAAGGAGAATTAAAACTGCAGGAGATAATGCAAGGGCTTGCGAATTGTTGGTGGGTCGTGGCGGGTTCGAACCGCCGACCAATTGATTAAGAGTCAACTGCTCTACCGACTGAGCTAACGACCCAACGGGACGAATTATTCTCCTCTACCCTGATGATGTCAAACGCTTACCCTTACTTTTTTTACCGTCTTTCCGGTAAATATTTGTGAAGCTCATCACACCAAAAAAAGGTATTATTCTTCCCCTTCGGCTCATACCTGATTAATTAACACTCAGTTATCCACTATGTAAAAATTACGATACATTTACCCCGGCTGGCATTTTTCATGCCGGTTATAACATATTCGAAATTAACATTATTATTACAATCACTCACTCCGGCTGTCGTTCCAGCTGAGATGATATAAGAGCCTCAGAGCTCGAATAATTGCCGTAAATGAATGCGATATGGCGGAGTTCATACGCAGAAAGCAAAAAACAGGAATCTATACAACATGCAAGAAGAGTCAAAAATCCTCGCCCGGCCGGAGGAAGAGAGCGCTGAAGGTCTGCGGCGAAATCTCTCCAACCGCCATATCCAGCTTATCGCCATCGGTGGCGCTATCGGTACCGGCCTGTTTATGGGCTCGGGAAAAACCATCAGCCTCGCCGGTCCGTCCATCATCTTCGTCTACATGATCATCGGCTTTATGCTGTTTTTCGTCATGCGTGCGATGGGCGAACTCTTATTGTCCAACCTCGAATACAAATCTTTCAGCGATTTTGCCGCCGACCTGCTGGGCCCGTGGGCTGGCTATTTCACCGGCTGGACCTACTGGTTCTGCTGGGTGGTGACCGGCATCGCGGATGTCGTGGCAATTACCGCCTACGCACAATTCTGGTTCCCCGGCCTCTCGCAATGGATCGCCTCCCTGCTCTGCGTTCTGGTGCTGCTCAGCCTGAATCTAGCCACGGTGAAAATGTTCGGTGAGATGGAATTCTGGTTTGCGATGATCAAAATCGTCGCCATCGTCGGGCTGATTATCGCCGGACTGGTGATGGTGCTGACCCACTTCCAGACTCCAGCAGGCACCGTCGCCTCCTTCAGCAATCTATGGAATGACGGCGGTTTCTTCCCGAAAGGCGTCAGCGGCTTCTTTGCCGGTTTTCAGATAGCGGTGTTCGCGTTTGTCGGAATCGAGCTGGTGGGCACTACTGCCGCCGAAACCAAAGATCCGCAGAAGTCCCTGCCGCGCGCGATTAATGCCATTCCGCTGCGCATCATCATGTTCTACGTTTTCTCGCTGATCATGATTATGTCCGTCACACCGTGGAGCCACGTAGTTGCGGATAAAAGCCCGTTTGTTGAACTGTTCGTGCTGGCCGGTCTTCCCGCGGCGGCGAGCATTATCAACTTTGTGGTGCTGACTTCGGCGGCGTCTTCCGCTAACAGCGGCGTGTTCTCCACCAGTCGCATGTTGTTTGGTCTGGCACAGGAAGGCAATGCGCCGAAAGCGTTCGGTAAACTCTCTTCCCGCGCGGTGCCGTCAAACGGCCTGACCTTCTCCTGTATCTGCCTGCTCGGCGGTGTGGTGCTGATTTACCTGATCCCAAACGTGGTGACGGTCTTCACGCTGGTCACGACCGTTTCGGCGATTCTGTTTATGTTCGTCTGGACCATCATTCTTTGCTCTTACCTGGTCTATCGCCGTCAACGCCCTCAACTGCACGAAGCATCCATCTACAAAATGCCACTCGGTAAACTGATGTGCTGGGTCTGTATGGCATTCTTCGCCTTCGTTCTGGTGTTGCTGACCTTACAGGATGACACCCGTCAGGCGCTTCTCGTCACGCCGTTGTGGTTTGTGGTGCTGGGGATCGGTTATTGGTTGCGCACGAGAAGTCGCCGGGCGTAATCACTGAAATCATTTCGACAAAGAGAACTTTCGGGTTCTCTTTTTTATTAAAAAATTTCAGAAAAATCATCAGGAAATCAATTAATTTTGACGCTGGTCAACTGCGAGCATTTCTGAATACTTCATATAATGCACTCCCTTAGTATGGCGCGTAACCTTTGGGGATTATTTTAAAAACCAAAGGATTGATTGTAATGAAAGCTGCCGCAGCGAATTTACTCAGCCTGATTAAAGGCCCAAAACAATTTGTAATTCCCATCTATCAGCGCACTTACAGCTGGCAACAAGCTCAATGTGAACAATTGCTTCGCGATATCCTGCGAATCAGTGACAGTGAAGATATTCACGGTCATTTTGTCGGTTCAGTGGTCTATTTTCAGGAAAGCCTGCACAACGTCAGCGATGTTCCGCAATTACAGGTGATTGATGGTCAGCAACGTCTGACGACCGTCACATTACTGATCGCAGCGTTGGCTGATTTCGCGAAAGACAATCCCGACATTATCGATACCAACGCAACGAAACTTAAAAACTATTATCTTTTCAATGCCGAAGAAGATGGCGATCTTCACTACAAACTTCTTCTGACACGCAGGGATAAGCAGACACTCATCTCGCTACTGAAAGAGATCCCACACACAGAGCCCGCCTCTCAGCGCATTTTAGAAAACTATCAGTTTTTCAAGTCACAGATAAACGCGACGACAGCAATCGCGATTTACAACGGGTTGATGCGGCTGTTTGTAGTGGATGTGGCACTCGAGAAAAATGTTGATAATCCACAGTTGATTTTCGAAAGTCTAAACAGTACGGGGCTTGATCTCTCACAGGCAGATCTAATTCGAAATTACGTTCTGATGGGACAACCCCATAAACAGCAGACTGAACTGTATGAAAAGTATTGGTATCCAATGGAGCAAGGCTTTGGAGACGAATACACGCAACGTTTTGATGCTTTTATGCGCGATTACCTTTCAGTCAAAACGGGAAATATCAGCCGTATCGCGCAGGTATATGACGAATTTAAGCAATATGCTTACGACTGGCTGAGAACAAGTACCCTTGACGCGTTGCTGGCCGATGTCCAACGCTATGCCAATTTCTACACCAATATGGCATTACATCAGGAACCTTCAGAAAAAATACTTAATGTATTTAGACGAATATCCCGGATTAGAGTCGATGTCTGCTATCCATTCCTTCTCGCTGTATATTCTGATTATGCCAACAATGTTATCTCGGAAGAGGAGCTTATCGAAGTACTCTGCCTTGTCGAAAGTTACGTATTCCGTCGTTCAATCTGCGGCATTCCACCCAACAGCTTGAATAAAACTTTTGCAAACCTCTATAAATCTGTAATTCAGGAACAGTACGTAGAAAGCGTTCAGGCAGCTTTCCTCCTGCTCACGACCTATAAACTTTTCCCACTGGATACGGAATTCAAAAATGCGCTGCTGACAAAAGACGTCTATAACTTCCGTAATGGCAGCTATCTTTTGGAAAGACTGGAAAATTACAAAAGAAAAGAACCCATCAATGTTGAAGACTACACGATTGAACATGTCATGCCGCAAAATCCGCATTTGAATAATGAATGGCAACAGCAACTGGGTGATAACTGGAAGCTGGTTCAGGAAACGTGGCTTCATTCGTTAGGTAATCTGACGCTTACCGGTTACAACGCGGAAATGAGTGATAAATCCTTTGAGAAGAAAAAGTGCAGTGAGGAAGGGTTCGATCATTCGCCACTTCATCTTAATACCTGGATGCGTCAGGTTGATGAGTGGAATGAAGAACAAATCAAGGGCCGGGCAAATGATTTGATCAATAAAGCAATTAAGGTCTGGCAGGCACCGTATCTTGATGAGGAAACGTTGAGTAAATATCAGTAAAACAACGAGTGATACAAACAAGGAGCCACCCGGCTCCTTTCACCTTACTGCGGATTACTCCACTTCCAGCGCCTGCCAGAATTGATCCAGCATTTTTCTGGCGGACGGTCTGGCGGATGCCACTTTCACCGGCAGTTCTGGCGGCATACCGGGTTTCATTTCGCCGAGATCAAACACAAAGGTGTAATCCGGTTCCTGTCCCATGCGTAAATCGCTGACCAGAATGTGGCCACCCTGCTCTTTTACGCTGAAGAAACCGTGGCTGAACCAGGCGACGCGCGCCAGAAACACATTATCTTTATGCGCCTCGTATAACGCTTCGCCGCGCGGATAAAAGCGGAAGCGGATCGGTGAATCCGGATGCAGCAGCGAGGTAAACCCTTCGCCGTAGCTGTCCTTATTCATCACCACCACGCGCCACACCAGCGAATTGAGCGGCGTCGGCGTGACCAGCACCTGCGTGCTTTCGATATTCTGGCGTTGTAATTCCTCGCCAACATGCCGCGTCACCTGATGTTGCTCGAAGGCGGTACAGGCCAGATACAAACAACTCACGCCCAGCAGCACGTTATTCCATGTGATCCCGCGCTGTTGCTCGCGGTACAGCGCCAGTCCGACACCGATGATCAGCGGTAAGGTATACAGCGGATCGACGATAAAAATGCTGCCGACCGCAAACGGATAGTTTGTGAATGGCAACCCGAGCTGCGTGCCGTAAACCGTCATTAAGTCCAGCAGCGGATGGGTGATCAGCGCCAGCCAGACCGCGCCCCACCAGTGTTTGAAATGCCGCCCGCCGCTGAGCAGTTTTGCCATCAGCCAGGCCAGCAGCGGTGAAATCAGCGTCAGATACAACAGCGCATGGGTTTCGGTGCGGTGCATCGTCATATTACTGATGGCGTCACCGTGATCGTAAAACACATCCAGATCGGGCAACGTGCCGCAGACTGCACCGGCCAGCGCGGATTTCCACACCGGCGCGCGTTTGCCCATCACCGCGATACCGACCGCCGCGCCCAATACTAACTGAGAAACCGAATCCATCCTGACCTCTTTAAGCCCGAAGCTGAATGCCTTCGGTAATAATGTGCTGCACGTTATTCACCGTCTGTTCAAAAAACTCAGGATCGCTGAGCGTTTTACCGGTGATAGCCTCAACCTGTACGCCAAAGTCCGCGTAATGCTGGGTGGTTGCCCACAGCATAAAAATCAGCTGCATCGGATCAACCGGCGCGATCAGCTCATCTTTGATCCAGCCGCGAATAACATCCGATTTATCTTCCACCAGCGTTTTCAAACTCCCGCCCAGTTCCTGTTTCAGCAACGGCGCGCCCTGCACCATCTCCAGACAAAACAACCGCGATGCCTGCGGATGGTCACGGGATACACACAGTTTCAGGCGGATATATTCACGAATCGCTTCCAGCGGATGCTGATCAGACTGCAATGCTTTCAGCGGCGCCAGCCAGATATCCAGCAGCCCTTTCAGTACCGCGATATACAAATCTTCTTTTGACGGGAAGTAATACAGCAGGTTGGTTTTGGACACATCGGCGCGCTCGGCAACCTGATCCAGACTGGTGCCATGAATGCCGTACAACGAAAAGAATTCCAGCGCCGCCGCCATGATGTTGCCGCGCTTGGCAGCGACCGCCCGCGAGCGACGCGACGGGGTTTTCGCCGCCGTCTGACGGGATTTTTTCTCTCCGGCGGCAGGCTGCGGAGGTTCGACCAATGGCTTCACAACGTCTCCCTGAGACAAACGGCAAGGCTGAAATCATAGCAAATGGCGCTACAGGCGACTATCGCTATGCATCCCGATGATGGAAGTAACACTGACAATATTAATGCGTAACCATTAAGGATTATAAAATTAACAATTCTGCACCATTTACGCTCAATCCTGCCTGATAAACGTGCAGTTATTTTTGACCAGATGGTCTGAAACAGACCGTTTGCTCCACCATGCATCCAGACTCATTTTTAACCTGCTGATAATCATCATGATTTAAAAACTGGCATCCGCTTTGCAATAACCTTTCCGTCTGGAGATTTCAGCACGGTGCAATTCGGAACCCGCAGGACGCACTCAAGCCGCGCAGAGATTTTCGCAAGCCCTTGTTTTGGTACTTATTATTTTCAATCGAGGTGAGCTATGAAAATCGGTGTCTTTATTCCTATCGGCAACAACGGCTGGTTAATTTCAGAAACTGCGCCGCAGTACAAACCGACCTTCGAACTGAACAAAACCATCGTGCAGAAAGCGGAGCACTACCATTTCGATTTCGCGCTGTCGATGATCAAACTGCGCGGCTTCGGTGGCAAAACCGAATTTTGGGAACACAACATGGAGTCATTCACGCTGATGGCCGGTCTTGCCGCCGTGACCTCCCGCATCCAGCTTTACGCCACCGCCGCCACGCTGGTGATGCCTCCGGCGATCGTGGCCCGCATGGCGGCGACTATCGACTCAATCTCTAATGGCCGTTTCGGCGTGAATGTCGTCACCGGCTGGCAGAAACCGGAATACGAACAAATGGGCATGTGGCCGGGCGACGACTATTTCACCCGCCGCTATGACTACCTGACCGAATACGTCAGCGTTCTGCGCGACCTGTGGGGCACCGGCCACTGCACGCTCGACGGCGAATTTTTCAAAATGGACGACTGCCGCGTCAGCCCGCGTCCGCAGAGCGAAATGAAAGTGATCTGCGCCGGCCAGAGCGATGCCGGTATGGCGTTCTCCGCCAAACACGCCGACTTCAACTTCTGCTTCGGTAAAGGCGTTAACACGCCGACCGCCTTTGCGCCAACCGCTGCGCGCATGAAAACGGCGGCAGAAGCTGAAAACCGCGACGTGTCCTCTTATGTCCTGTTTATGGTGATTGCCGACGAAACCGATACCGCTGCCCGTGCCAAATGGGAGTTATATAAAGATGGTGCCGATGCCGATGCGCTGGCGTGGCTCACCGATCAGAGCAGCAAAGACACCAAATCCGGCGCCGATACCAACGTCCGCCAGATGGCTGACCCGACTTCGGCGGTCAATATCAACATGGGCACACTGGTCGGTTCTTACGCCAGCGTCGCCAGAATGCTCGACGAAATCGACACCGTGCCCGGCGCAGGCGGCGTGCTGCTGACCTTTGATGATTTTGTGCAAGGCATTGAAAACTTCGGCCGTTACATCCAGCCATTAATGAAAACCCGCCAGCACATCGGCACTGAGCAGAAAGAGGTCGCATGATGAACGTTGTTGAGAATCAAACTGTGGTCCGCCGCGAACCCCAAAATACCGGCGAGGAAACGATCCTCACAGCACGTCCTGAAGCCATTGCTTTCACGCCGCAGCAAACGGCGCTGATTGTGGTGGATATGCAAAACGCCTATGCCTCACAGGGCGGTTATCTGGATCTGGCCGGTTTTGATGTTTCCGCCACCGCGCCGGTGATTGCCAATATCAAAGTGGCGATTGCTGCCGCCCGTGCCGCCGGTATCAAAGTGATTTTCTTCCAGAACGGCTGGGACAACCAGTATGTCGAAGCTGGCGGTGCCGGTTCGCCGAACTTCCATAAATCCAACGCGCTGAAAACCATGCGCAAGCGCCCGGAACTGATGGGTAAACTGCTGGCAAAAGGCGACTGGGATTATGACCTGGTGGACGAACTGCAACCACAGCCCGGCGACTTTGTGTTGCCCAAACCGCGCTACAGCGGCTTCTTCAATACCCAGCTCGACAGCCTGCTGCGCAGTTACGGTATTCATCATCTGGTGTTCACCGGCATCGCCACCAACGTGTGCGTCGAATCCACGCTGCGCGACGGTTTCTTCCTCGAATATTTCGGCGTGGTGCTGGAAGACGCCACCCATCAGGCCGGACCTGAATTCGCGCAAAAAGCCGCGATTTATAACATCGAAACCTTCTTTGGCTGGGTCTCCAGCGTGCGCAATTTCTGCGACGCCGTAGGCTACAAAACTGAACAAAACGCGGCCTGACCGCTTTCTGAAAAGGACGATTAACGATGCCTAAAAGCGCCATTATTCCGGCTGGCAGCGGCGTTCCGCTGGCACCTTTTGTTCCGGGCACTCTCGCCGATGGCGTGGTGTATGTTTCCGGCACCCTGCCGTTTGATAAACACAATAACGTGGTGCATGTCGGCGATGCCGCTGCGCAAACCCGTCATGTGCTGGAGATCATCAAAAGCGTGATCGAAACCGCAGGCGGCACCATGGATGACGTCACCATGAACTCGATTTTCATCACCGACTGGGCAAATTACGGCGCAGTGAATCAGGTGTATGCCGAATACTTTCCGGGAGAAAAACCGGCACGTTTCTGCATTCAGTGCGGGCTGGTGAAACCGGATGCGCTGATCGAAATCGCGTCCATCGCCCATATCGGCAAATAATCCGTGCGATGGAACCTGTCCTGAACTCCCTGAGGTAGCAGCATGTATTACAAGATACTGGGTAAGAAAAATGCTGATGCAGAAACCGTCGTGCTTTCTTCCGGTCTCGGCGGTTCCGGCGGCTTCTGGCAGCCACAGCTGGCGATGCTCGCGGAACATTTTCGTGTAGTGGTTTACGACCAGCACGGTACCGGCGTCAGTCAGGGCACGGTGCCCGCCGGTTACCGCATGGAAGACATGGCCGATGAGCTGGCAGGCATGCTCAACGAGCTGGAAATCAGCCGCTGTCATCTGGTCGGTCACGCTCTCGGCGGCATTATCGGCCTGCATCTTGCCCTGCGATATCCGGCATTGCTGCAAAGTCTGGTGGTGATTAACGGCTGGACGAAGCTCGACAGCCAGACGCGGCGCTGTTTTGAAGTGCGGCAGAATCTGCTGCTCAACAGCGGTGTGGATGCCTATGTGCAGGCGCAACCGCTGTTCCTGTATCCCGGTGACTGGCTTTCTGAACATGAGGCGTTATTGCAGGAAGAGCGCCAGCATCAGGTGGCGCATTTTCAGGGGATGGAAAACCTGCTGCACCGCTTGCAGGCGCTGATGGATTCAGACCTGACGGACAGCCTGGACCAGGTGATTGCCCCGACGCTGGCCTTCAGCGCTAAAGACGATTTGCTGGTGCCGTGGTCGCGTTCGGTGGATCTGGCTTCCCGCCTGCCCCAGGGCGAACACACACAAATGCTGTACGGCGGCCATGCCATGAGCGTGACCGACCCGGAAACCTTTAACCCGATTTTACTGGACTGGCTGCGGCGACATTCAGCGCAAGCGCCCGCTACGCCGTCCGGTCACCTGCCCACGGAGACATCATGGCCGAAGCATTAACCGCCAGCGCACTGGCGACTTTATTCACCGAAGCCCGCACCCACAATGGCTGGCTGGATAAACCGGTGACCGGCGAACAGCTGAGAACGATTTACGAACTGGCGCACATGGGCCCGACCTCGGCCAACTGCAGCCCGGTGCGCATCGTGTTTATACAGAGTCAGGAAGCGAAAGAAAAACTGGCTCCTGCGCTTTCGGGCGGCAATCTGAAAAAAACGATGACCGCACCGGTGACGGCGATCATTGCCTGGGATCCGGAATTTTACGAACTGCTGCCGGAACTGTATCCCTCCGGCGATGCCCGTTCGTGGTTCACCTCCAGCCCGCAACTGGCGCATGACACGGCATTTCGCAACAGCAGCTTGCAGGCCGCGTACCTGATCATGGCCTGCCGCTCCCTCGGGCTGGATACCGGGCCGATGTCCGGTTTTGACAACGCCAAAGTCGATGAAACATTTCTGGCGCAGGAAGGCTGGAAATCTAATTTCCTGATCAACATCGGTTACGGCGATCACAGCAAAGTGTATCCCCGTGCGCCGCGCCTTGATTTCAACCGCGCCTGCCGTGTGCTGTAAGCATCACTGAATAAATTCTGAGGACATGACCATGCAATCCCCCCTGAACGCCACATTGTCAGCGACCGATATGCCCGTCGTTGAGAAACAAGTCGTTGTTGAAAAACAGGCCGCCGTTGAAAAACAAGCCACTGTCGAGAAACAAGAGTATCGCGATGCGATGGCGCGTCTCGGTTCTGCCGTCAATATCATCACTACCGACGGCCCCGGCGGACGTGCAGGTTTCACCGCCTCTGCCGTGTGCAGCGTGACCGATACGCCGCCGACATTGCTGGTTTGCCTGAACCGCTCAGCATCCGTGCATTCAGCGTTTACGCAAAATCAGGTGCTGTGCGTAAACACGCTGGCTGATTGTCATGAGTCACTGTCCAATTTATTCGGCGGAAAAACGCCGATGGAACAACGCTTTGACGCCGCCGAATGGGCACGTCTCGCCACGGGTTCGCCCATCCTCACCGACGCGCTGGTGTCGTTTGACTGCAAAGTCACACAAATCACCCGCGTCGGCACCCATGACATCCTGATTTGTGAAGCCGTTGCATTGCGACGCAACGACGACAGCCACGGACTGGTGTATTTCGACCGGCGCTATCACCCGCTGATGCGTCAGATAGCCTGATAACTCAATCCTCTCAACTTAGTAAGGGTCGTGCATGGCAAATACCTGGTTTCCACAATGGCGTAAAAGAGAAGGCAATCTGGATGGCGCGGTGATCGCACCGGATGAACGACTGCCGTTCGGATCGACAGTGATCATGGGTCTGCAACATACGGTGGCAATGTTTGGTGCCACCGTCTTAATGCCCTTGCTGATGGGTTTTGACGCCAACATGGCGATTTTGATGTCGGGCATCGGCACCTTGCTATTCTTCCTAGTCGTCGGCGGGCGTGTGCCCAGTTATCTCGGTTCCAGCGCTGCGTTTGTCGGGCTGGTGATCGCGGTGACCGGCTACAGCGGCCACGGCGCCAACCCGAATATCGGCGTGGCGCTGGGCGGTATTATTGCCTGCGGCGTGGTCTATACGCTGATCGGTTTTGTAGTGATGGCGGTCGGCACGCGCTGGATTGAACGCCTGATGCCGCCGGTCGTCACCGGTGCGGTGGTGATGGCGATCGGCCTGAACCTCGCGCCGATTGCCATTAACAGCGTATCGGCTTCTTCATTCGACAGCTGGATGGCGGTGATGACCGTGCTGTGTATCGGCTCAGTGGCGGTGTTCACCCGCGGTCTGGTGCAGCGTCTTTTGCTGCTGCTCGGGCTGGTGGCGGCATATCTGATTTACATGGTGATCACTAACGGACTCGGACTCGGTACTCCGGTGGATTTCAGCGCCGTAGCCCAAGCGCCATGGTTTGGCGTACCGGCCATCACCACGCCGGTATTCAGCTCTCACGCCATGCTGATGATTGCACCGGTGGCGGTGATTCTGGTGGCGGAAAACCTCGGCCACATTAAAGCGGTGGCTGGCATGACCGGCAAAAACTTGGATCCGTACATGGGTCGCGCCTTTGTCGGTGACGGACTGGCGACCTTACTTTCCGCCTCGGCGGGCGGTACCGGCGTCACCACTTACGCAGAAAACATCGGCGTGATGGCCGTAACTAAAATCTACTCCACGCTGATTTTTGTCGCCGCCGCCCTCGTTGCCATCGTGTTGGGCTTCTCGCCCAAATTTGGTGCACTGATCCACACCATTCCGGGGCCGGTACTCGGTGGCGCGTCGATTGTGGTGTTTGGATTAATCGCCGTGGCCGGTGCGCGTATCTGGGTACAAAATCAGGTGGATCTGGGACTTAACGGCAATCTGATCATGGTGGCGGTCACGCTGGTACTGGGCGCAGGCAACTTTACCCTGAGCCTGGGCGGTTTCAGCATGGGCGGTATCGGCACCGCGACTTTCGGTGCGATTCTGCTGAATGCCTTCCTGAGCCGCAGCAAACAGGTAAAAACACAGCCTGAAATAAAAACTGGCACAGAAGCTGCATTAAAAGATCACTGACGACCTCAGTTTCTCCTTAGCTCATCATTTTTGATGATCGCCAGCGGTTATCCGGTCCACCCGTCCGGATTAGCCGCTGGTTTTTTTCTTTCTTCCTCCCGCCCATTTTCCCTAATGCCGTTTCCAGCTAACGATTGCAAAATTCCTTCGTTCACCTCCCCCTTAAATTGGTTTGTTATGGGCTCAGCACTTTCGTTCTAAGAACGCATAAGTCATTCACCTGCCATCACACCAAATAAGAAAAAGGGTTTAACGATGAAGAACATTCGCCGGATTAACGCGGTTACCCGCGCACTGGCTTTAGGGGCACTTCTCACCAGCACGTTTTCCGCCATCGCCGCTGACGGCACACCGGTACAGGGCGGCACCCTGATTTATCTCGAGCAACAGGCGCACACTAACCTGTATCCGCCCGCAGGCGGCTTCTATCCCAACGGCGGCATACTGAATCAGATCACCGATAAACTGACCTATCAGAATCCTAAGACGCTGGAGATTGAGCCGTGGATCGCCGAATCCTGGACTTTCAATGCCGATAAAACCGAATACACATTCAAGCTGCGTCCGGGCGTGACCTTCTCCGACGGCACGCCGCTGGACGCCAGCGCGGTCGCCAAAAACTTTGATACTTACGGTCTGGGCAATAAAGCGCATCACCTGCCGGTTTCCGAAGTCATCAACAATTACGACCACAGCGAAGTGGTTGATCCGCTGACCGTGAAGTTCTATTTCAAAAAATCCTCGCCGGGTTTCCTGCAGGGCACCGCGACGATTGGCTCCGGTCTGGTGTCGCTGAGCACGCTGGATCGTAACTTTGATGCGCTGGGCGACGCCACGCACATCATCGGTTCCGGCCCGTTCGTGGTCAGCAAAGAAACGCTGGGACGTGAAGTCGATCTGACGGCGCGGAAGGATTACAACTGGGGGCCGAAAAACCTCAAACAGCAAGGTCGCGCCAATCTTGACGGCATCAAAGTGATCGTCACCGGCGAAGACAGCGTACGTATCGGCGCGCTGCTGGCGGGTCAGGCTGATTTCATCCGTCAGGTTCAGGCGTATGACGAGAAACAGGCTAAAGACCAGAACTTCCCGATTTATGCCGCGCCGACCAAAGGCGTTAACGACAGCATTTCGTTCCGTCCGGACAACACACTGGTGTCGGATCTGAAAGTGCGTCAGGCGCTGCTGCATGCCACCAACAGCAAACAGGTTGTCGACACGCTGTTCTCGCCAAACTATCCGCAGGCCACGTCTGTGATTGCCAAAACGGCGGCCGGTTATGTCGATCTGAGTAACAAACTGACTTACGACCCGACGCTGTCCAAAAAACTGCTGGATGAAGCGGGCTGGAAACCGGGCCCGAACGGCATACGCCAGAAAGACGGCAAAACGCTGTCGCTGACTATTTATGAATCCCTGCCACAACCGCAGAACAAAGAAGTGTTGCAGCTGGTTTCTCAGCAGTGGAGCCAGGTCGGCGCGAAGCTGAACATTCTGGCGGGCGATGCGGGCAGCCGCGTGGCGGATAACCTCGATCCGGAGAAAACCCCGGCCAACGTGGTGGAAGTCGGACGTGCGGATCCGGACGTGATTAAAAGCTCCTTCTACCCGACTAACCGCGATGCGCTGCTGCAAAAAGGTGGCCTGAGCAGCAAGGTGAAAAGCTTCCGCGACGACAAACTCAACGATCTGCTGACCGCGATCTCTGCCGAAGTCGATCCGAAAAAACGTCTGGCACTGACCGGCGACGTGCAGAACTACCTGCTCGATCAGGCATACGTGATTCCAATTTTCGAAGAGCCGCAGGTGTTTGCCGGTGCGCCATATTTCAAAGGCGTGAGCTTTGAAGCGGTCGGGCGTCCGAGCTTCTATGGCGCATGGCTGGAAAAGCATTAACAGACGGGAGTCAATCATGAGCCGATACGTAAGCGGTCGATTCGGGCAGGCATTGCTGGTGCTGTGGGCGGCGTTTACCGTCTCCTTCATCCTGCTGCAGGTGCTGCCCGGCGATGCGATTCTGATTAAATTCCAGAACCCGGACATGGGATTAAGCCCGGCGCAGATTGCCGATATGCGCGCTGCGTACGGCGCCGATGTGCCGGTCTGGCAACAATATCTGCATACGCTGGGTAATTTCCTGCGCGGGGATCTGGGCTATTCGATTCAGGCTGGCGTACCGGTCACCGAATTACTCAGCAGCAACTTTCCGCCGACGCTGCGTCTGGCGCTGTTCGGTTTCGCACTGGCCGCCGTGGTGGCCTTTGCGCTGGCATTTCTTTCCAGCCTGCTGCATTTCGGCTGGCTGAAAAATGCCTTACAGGCAGTGCCGTCGCTGTTTATTTCCATTCCAACCTTCTGGCTGGGCATCGCGCTAATTCAGTTCTTTTCGTTCCATCTGCGCTGGATCCCGGTGATCAATCCGGGCGAATGGGTCGGGCTGATTTTGCCGATTATCACGCTGGCGGTGCCGATTTCCGCGCCGCTGGCGCAGATCCTCATCCGCAGCATTGATCAGGTGCAAACCCAACCGTTCGTCGCCGTCGCCCGTGCCAAAGGCGCCAGCCGCAGCGGCGTATTGTGGCGACATGTGGCGCGCAACGCCCTGCTTCCGGCGCTGACCATTGCCGGTTTGCTGTTTGGCGAACTGATTGCGGGAGCACTGATCACCGAAACCGTCTTCGGTCTTAACGGCCTCGGACAACTGACCCAGCAGGCAGTCAATAATCAGGATGTCGCGGTATTACAGGCGATTGTGGTGATTTCCGCCGCCGCCTTTGTCGGCATCAATTTACTGGTCGATTTGCTGTATCCGTTGCTCGATCCGCGCCTTAAAGCTTCTGCTTCTAAAAACTCACGGGGAGCCACCGCATGAGCAGCTTACCGCTTGGCAAAAGTACGCTTTCATTGCCGCTCACACAGCGCCGCCGCTGGAAACCGGCCCGCCTGCAACCGGGATTAATCCTGGCGTGGCTGGTGATGGCGACCGTCATTTTGTGGGCGATTGCGCCTGGTTTATTTACGGATTACAGCGGCAGCGAAGGGATTGCCGGTGCACAGCGTCTCGCGCCGCAGGCCGGACACTGGCTGGGCACGGATCAGCTTGGCCGCGATGTGTACGCGCGTATTGTCTACGGCGCATCGCATTCACTTTCCGGCGCGCTGGTCGCCGTGGCGCTCGGGCTGGTATTCGGCACCGCACTCGGTCTCGCGGCCGGTGCCAGCGGCGGTCTGGTGGATGCCATTGTCATGCGCATCAACGACGTATTGCTGTCCATCCCCGGCCTGCTGCTGTCGCTGAGCGTGATTATTTTGCTTGGTTTCGGCACGGTTCATGCGGCGATTGCCGTCGGTGTGACGTCGGTTGCCAACTTCGCCAGACTGGCACGTGCTGAAGTGGTGCTGGTGCGTCACAGCGATTACGTCGAAGCGGCGTATGGCAGCGGCGGTTCCTTCTTCTCCATTTTGTGGCGACACATTTTGCCCAACTCGCTGACCTCAGTGATTGCCTTTTCCGCACTGCAGTTCGGCAGTGCCATTCTGGCGATTTCCACCCTGAGCTTTCTCGGTTACGGCACGCCGCCGCCGACGCCGGAATGGGGGTTACTGATTGCCGAAGGCCGTAACTACATTTCCACAGCCTGGTGGCTGACCACCTTCCCCGGCGTGGTCGTGGTGTTAGTGGTGCTTTCCGCCAACCGCATCAGCCAGTCATTACGCAGGAGAACGCGATGAACGCACAGGCCACTTTTACGCATGACGCTCCGCCGGTTCTCGAACTGGAAAACGTATCAATTGCCTACGACGGCAAACCGGTGGTGCATAACGTATCGTTTACGATTAACGCCGGAGAAGTGCTGGCGCTGGTCGGCGAATCCGGCTCAGGGAAAACCACCACCGCACAGGCGATTATTGGCCTGCTGGCGGAGAACGGTCATATCGAACAGGGCGAAATTCGCCTGAACGGCACGGACATCAGCCAGTGGTCGCAGCGCCGTCTGGATGCCCTGCGCGGCGCGCGCATCAGCCTGATACCGCAGGATCCGACCAGTTCGCTGGATCCGGTGAAAACCATCGGTTCGCAGCTGGCGGAAATTCTTGATATCCATCAGCGGCTGCCGCGTGCGCAGCGCGACGCCCGCGTGGTGGAGCTGCTTTCCCGTGTTGGCCTGTCACATCCTGAACAGCGGGCTAAACAGTATCCGCATGAACTTTCCGGCGGTATGAAACAGCGCGTTTTAATCGCCATCGCGATTGCCCTGCAACCGGCGCTGATCATCGCCGATGAGCCGACCAGCGCACTGGATGTCACGGTGCAAAAACGCATTCTGGATTTAATCGACGAGCTGCGTCGCGAATTTGGTACGGCCGTGTTGCTGGTGACACATGATTTAGCGATTGCCGCTGAACGCGCCGACCGGTTACTGGTGTTCCGTCACGGCAAAGTGCAGGAACAGGGCATCACCCGCGAGGTGCTGGAGGCGCCAAAAAGTGATTACACCCGCCAGCTGTTCGCCGATATCCCTGCCCTTTCCGGCCGCCACCGCGCGCAACTTCGCACGGCGGAAGATCCGGTACTGGTGGTCGAAAACATCACCCATGATTTCACGTTGGGCGGCAAAAATCAGGCGGCGTTCCGCGCTGTAGATCATGTGTCATTTAGTATTCCGCGCGGCACTACGCATTCGCTGGTCGGCGAATCCGGCTCCGGAAAAACCACGCTGGCACGCATTCTGCTCGGTTTTCAGAAACCGGACAGCGGACGTGTGCTGATTGACGGCGAAGACATCACACGCCTGAAAGGCGAAGCCTTGCGTCAGCTGCGCAGGAAAATCCAGCTGGTGTATCAGAACCCGTTCGCCTCGCTGGATCCGTCGCAAACGCTGTTCAAAGTGATTGAAGAACCGCTGCTGAATTTCAAAAAAATTCCCGCTGCCGTGCGCCGTGAACGGGTGCTGGATATCGCCCGCCGCGTGGCGCTGCCGGAAGAATTACTCAGCCGCAAACCGCGTGAACTGTCCGGCGGGCAGCGCCAGCGGGTGGCGATAGCACGCGCATTAATTTTAGAGCCGAAAGTGCTGATCCTTGATGAAGCGACGTCGGCGCTCGACGTCACTGTGCAGGCGCAAATCCTGACATTGCTTTCGCAGTTACAGGATTCACTCGGCCTGACCTATTTGTTTATCTCGCACGACCTGGCAACCGTCCGGCAAATCTCGCACAGCGTCTCGGTGTTAAACCGCGGACAGCAGGTAGATTCCGGCGACGTGGAAGACGTTTTCGCCCTGCCTTCCAGCGATTACACCCGCCAGCTGATTGACGCCATACCCGGCCGCCACCGCGCCGCCTGAACCCGTACATGACCGTCCGTACAGAAAAAAAGAGGGACATTATGAGCAGTAAACGTCTTGGATTCTTCACCCGCCTGCTGGACAACACCAGCGCGCAGGAACGTTACCGGCTGGCGACCGAGCAAATTATTCATGCCGAACAGTTAGGCTTTGATTCCGCGTGGGTCGCGCAGCACCATTTTCACGAGGCCGAAGGCGGCCTGCCTGCGCCGCTGGTTTTCCTCGCGCAGGTGGCAGCGCATACCCGCTTTATCCGTCTCGGCACCGGCGTGATCACGCTGCCGATGGAAAACGCATTGCGCGTTGCCGAAGACACCGCCGTGCTGGATTTACTTTCCGGCGGACGGCTTGAAATCGGTTTAGGCTCGGGCGGTACGCCGACGTCATTCCCGCCGTTCGGGCTGGAAAGTCAGGATCGCGGCAAGGCCTTTGGCAACAATCTGCAAACCCTGCTCACCGCCTGGCGCGGCGAACCGCTGGCAGGCACCGATAACCGTTTATATCCGGCGGCTCCGCAACTGGCGAACCGTGTCTGGCAGGCGACGTTCTCGGTGGACGGCGGCGCACGCGCCGGTAAATCCGGCGACGGCCTGATGCTTTCACGCACCCAGCCGCGCCCGCAAGATGCGCCAGATTTGCGTCTCGATGAACTGCAAAACCCGATTATCGATGCCTATCTGGATGCACTGCCGGAAGGCGTGACGCCGCGCATCATGGGATCGCGTACCGCATTCGTCACTGAAAACGGCGATGAAGCCCGTGAACTGGCGCAAAAAGGCTTACGCCGTCAGGCCGAAAACCACCGCGCCAGCGGGCAGATTGTGAAAGGCGATACGCTGGACGATTACATCCGCGCTTTCGACGTGCATCTCGGCACGGCGGCACAGGTCACCGCGACATTGCAGGCCGATACTGCGCTGGCACGTGTCACCGATCTGGCGTTTCAGGTGCATTCCATCGATCCGCCGCACCCTTACATTTTACGTTCCATCGAACTGATTGCCCGTCACGTTGCGCCCGCGCTCGGCTGGGTTCGCCGCACGCCGCAACGCCGTGTTTCCACCTCCGCTGCCGACTCCTCATTCTCAAGGGAAGCCCTATGACTACCTATTCGACCGACCTGCTGGAAAAGCTGGCTGACATCGCCCCGGACTCAGCGCTGAAACAGGCTCGCGACACGCGTGATGCCGCGACCCGTCACGCACAGGGCAGCTATGACGCGCTGTTTACCGAACAGGATGGCGTGGATTTTTCACTGGCTGAACGCCTGCGGTTAGCGCAAAACGTCGCGCGCTGGCATGGCGATTCGCAACTGACTAACCACTATTCCGAACGTTTGCAGGATTTGCCCGACATCGACGAAACTGCCCGTCTCGACGCCGCGCTGACGCACGGTGAACGCCTGAGTTTCAAACCTGCCAGCGCGACGCCGGCGCATTTGCAGGCACTGAAAAAAGCTGGCTGGTCGGCGGATGCGATTGTCACACTGTCGCAACTGATCGCTTTCGTCAGTTTCCAGAGCCGTGTGCTGCGCAGCTACCGGCTGATTGGTGGCAAGCCGGTAGAGAACGGCAGCAATAAACCGGTCGGTGCCGCGTTCTGGCGCACCGAACCGAATACCCACAGCGGCCGCGATGCACCACAGGCCTTTACCCAGGAAGAACTGGGCTGGGAGCCGTGGATACCGGCGAAAAAGCTGGAAGAATTTGATGAAGCCCAGCAGGCGATCCTGGCGAAATTCGGTCATACGGATTCCGACTATTTCCGCCTGTTAGGCCGTAATCTCCCGGTGCTCGAACAGCGCACGCTGACCGACAAAGGAATTTTCTACACTTCCGGCGGGCTGCCGCGCAAAGAGCGCGAACTGGCCGCCACCGTCGCCAGCAAAATCAACGGCTGTATTTACTGCGCATCGGTGCATTCGCGCAAAGCCAGCCAGCTTTCCAAACAGACGGAAGATGTCCAGCGCCTGATCGACACCCCGCCGGGCGGCATTCTCAGCAAAGAACAATCCCCGCGCTGGCAGGCCGAAATTGATTTCGCCGCCGCGCTTTCCGCTACCCCGCCGGTCGCCACTGCGCAGCACATTGCGGCGCTGCGCGAACAGGGTTTAGACGAACTTGAGATTGTCGATCTGGCGCAGTCTGCGGCGTTCTTCGCCTGGGCAAACCGTCTGATGTTAACGCTGGGAGAACCGTTTAATGACTGAAGCTCAACATCCGCAGCCCCTTCGCCCGCAGCTTGATCACGTGGTGATCAACGTCGCCGAACAACTGAATCAGGCCGAACAGCAGTTTCGCCGTCTGGGATTCCATCTCACGCCGCGTGGTCATCACTCGCTGGGATCCAGTAATCATCTGGCGATTTTCGGCGAAAACTATCTGGAACTGCTCGGCTTTGAGCCGGGCAACGCGCACACCCGCAAAGACCTGTGGCAGGCGCCGCTTGGCCTGACCGGTCTGGTGTGGAAAACGCAGAATTCATCGGCGGTGTACGAACATCTGCAACAGCAAAACATTGCGGGTTCCGCACCGGCAGAATTCTTCCGCCCTGTGGCGCTCAACGATGGCACCTCACCGAATGCGCGTTTTCGTACCGTACCGCTGGCCGCCAGCCGCGTACCGAATGGCCGCAGTTTCTTCTGTCATCATCTGACGCCGGAACTGGTGTGGCGCAACGAATGGCAAAACCACCCGAACGCCGTGGCTGATATCACCAGCTTCGTGATTTCTGCAGCAAATCCGCAGGACGCCGCAAAAGTCTATGGCGAGTTATTTGGTGCCTCTGCACTGGAGATCAGACCGCAGGAAGTGGCCCTGCGCGCGGGTCGCGCCACCGTCCGGTTTATCACGCCGGAGCAAGCCACCGCTGAATTCGGCATTGTGCCGGAAGGCGAAAACGGCAGCGCGCGGATGGTCGGACTGGAATTCGCCACCCGATCGCTGGAGGCAGTACGGAATAGTTTGCGGGTGGGGGAAATACCCTTCAGGGATGACGTTAACCGTGTGTCTGTCCGGGCAGCGGACGGGCTTGGGGTGGCGCTTGGATTCAGCGAGGAATGATCTGCTTTTAGCTCCTCCCCCTGCGAAGGGGGAGGCCGGGAGGGGGTTTTAAGTATTAACGCAAATGCCTGCGCGGTGACTTAACCCGCTGATTTGTCTTTAATACCCCACCCCAACCCTCCCCTTCGCAGGGGAGGGAGTCGATCGAGTTTCCGCTGAAGACTTTAGATCTTTTCGCTCTTAGTTATCACTTTTATTTTGTTGCTTAAATTCCCTGATATGTTAAAACTCTGCTACTGCGAGTCTTAGACGGCTAAACGTCTAAATCCCCATCCGTCTATTTAATAAGGCCGAACGCCCAGTGACCACCTCCCTCCTTGAGATGCGCGATATCTCGATTTCATTTGCCGGTTTCCCTGCCCTGCGCCAGGTGGATTTCACGCTGGAAGGCGGCTCCGTCCATGCGTTAGTTGGCGCGAATGGCGCGGGTAAATCGACACTGATGGCGGTGCTTTCCGGCACGCATGAACATTACACCGGGCAGATCACTATCGACGGCAAAGCCGCAAATATCCGCCTGCCGCATCATGCCCGCGAGCACGGGATTCATCTGGTGCAGCAGGAAGTGGACGTCGCGCTGGTGCCGACGCTAAACGTTGCCGAAAACATCATGCTCGACCGCCTTTCTGAACCGGGTCATCTGCATAACTGGCCGCAGCTTTACCGTCAGGCACAGTTACTGACCGAACAGCTTGGGCTGAACATCAACCTGCGGGCTCGCATCGAGAGCTGCACACTGGCGGAGAAACAGCTGATTTTGCTGGCGCGGGCGTTATCGCATAAATGCCGGTTCCTGATCCTCGATGAGCCGACCGCCCCGCTCGATCAGGCGGAAAGTGCACGTCTGTTCGCACTGGTACGCAAGCTGAAAGCCGCCGGAATGGCGATTGTGTTTATCTCGCACCGTATCCATGAACTGCGCGATATCTGCGACCGCATGACGGTGCTGCGCGACGGGCGTCTGGTCAGCGATGACAGCATGGACGGCCTGAGCAACGAGCACATTATTGAGAAAATGATCGGCCATCAGCTCGACGATATTTACCCGCCGCGCCGTCCGCCGCACAGCGGTGAAACGCTGCTAAGCATTCATGGGATGCACGATAAAGACAAACTGCGGGATATCTCGCTACGACTGCATCGTGGCGAAATCCTCGGCATTGCCGGGCTGGCGGGTGCCGGAAAAACTGAACTGTGCAAGGCGCTGTTTGGCGCGACGCCGAGTCAGGTGGAAAGCGGTGAACTGAATGGCAAACCCTGGAAGCCGAAAGAACCGCATCTTTCTGTTGAACAGGGACTGGCGTTAGTGCCGGAAGAGCGGCGCAAGGAAGGGATTTTCATTGATGAAAATATCCCGATGAACCTGAGTGTGACCGCTGACGACACCTTTTCGCGCTGGAGTATTTTCAACGCGCGACAGTCACTGTCATGGGCAAAAGACATTATCAGCCGCTTAGGCATTCGCGCTTCCGGGCCGATGCAGAAGCTGGCACGGCTTTCCGGCGGCAACCAGCAGAAGGTCGCTATCGGGAAATGGCTGCGCAGTGAGAGTCAGGTGTTGATTTTCGACGAACCGACCAAAGGCGTAGACATCAAAGCCAAAACGGACGTGTTCAGGCTGATCGACGGCCTGGCGCAACAGGGAAAAGGCATTATTTATGCTTCCGGTGAGTTCGCCGAACTGGTCGGTTTATGCGACCGCATTCTGGTGTTGTGGGATGGCCGCATTGTGGCCGAACTCGACGCCGCTAACGTCGACGAAGAAACCTTATTAGTCTATTCAACCGGAGGAACACCCGCGTGAACAAAGCCGTGGTGAGTAAAGAAAGCGTGCCCGCAGCGAGTCAGCCGTGGCGTCATCAGCTGTTCGAGTTTTTGTATAAATGGGGCATGTTGCTGACCGTGGTATTGCTGATTGCCGGTTTTGGTGTGGCATCAGATAACTTCCTCGAGCCGTCGAATATCATCAACATTTTGCGTTCGATTGCCATCGTGACGGTGATTGCTATCGGCGTATCGATTTCACTGGCGGTCGGCGGCTTCGATTTGTCCGTCGGGTCAACGGCGTCACTCGCCAATGCGCTGGTGATTTCGATGTTCGTCTGGCACGGTTTCGGCACCACCGAAGCCATCTTAATCACGCTGGCGTTGTGTACGCTGGTCGGCCTGTTCAACGCTTTCCTGATTGTCATCCTGAAGATCCCTGACATGCTCGCCACCCTCGCCAGCCTGTTTGTGATTCAGGGCGCAGCGATGACCTACAGCTACGGCGGTTCGATCACTGAAAACATGTTATTGCCGAGCGGTGACATGGCCGAAGGCACGGTGCCCGCGGTGTTCAGCCTGCTCGGTCAGGTGCCGGTGATTGTCATCGTGATGGCCGTCGTGACCATTGCGGTACAACTGTTTATGTCGCTGACCAAACATGGCCGCCGCATGTACGCCATCGGCGGCAACCCGCTGGCCGCACGTCTGGCAGGGATCCGCACCGCACGTTATCGCGTGATTGCGTATGTGATGTCATCCGTTCTGGCCGGGGCTGGGGGTATTTTGCTGGCGTCACGTATCGGGTCTTCGCAGGTGAATGCCGGAGGCGGTTACCTGATGGACGCCGTTGCCGCCGCCTACATCGGTTTCTCGCTGGCAGGTTCCGGTAAACCGAATGCGCTGGGAACCCTGCTGGGCGCAGTCATTCTGGGCGTGCTGTCGAACGGACTGGTGATGTTGTCGGTGCCGTATTACGCGATGGATATCATCAAAGGGCTGGTGCTGGCGGTGGCGCTGGCGCTGACGTACATTCAGAAGAGATAGCAGAGGCCGCTTCTATATTTCGGCTTTTTTAAGGTCAACACCGTGGGCTCGCCGCCCACACCCACAAAACCTTGGGTTGCCACCCAAACTGGCCTCAAGGGGCGCCTGTCGCCGCACCCCTTGAGAATCCCGGGCTCTTACACTGCGCGCTTCGCTCGCTGGCTATGTTTCAGCAAACACCGCGACAGGCTGGAAATCTTGCCGCTGCGCGGTACCTTCATTTCGGGATTGCAGCCTTAGGTCTGCAACCTCTCATTCAGCAAGCTTTCTGAATCGCCCGCACGATCTTAAATTCAAAGACAGACTATTCTTCATCTTTTAGAAAAGTGTATTGGCGTGATCAAAAATGGCACCGAATGAACGGTTCGAGACCTTAGGCTCGAATCCTGAAATTCGGGAATCGCGAAGCGATGACATTTTGCGCCACTCACAAATGCGTCAGAACATGTCCGTCGTACCCGCGATAGCGCGCAGTGAAAGAGCCCGGGGGGTCTTGGGGGGCGGCGGCGATAGGCCGTCCCCCAAGTCGGTGTGGGCCGACGCCCACGGTTTTGACTTTAAAACATTTCACATCAGCACCTTATACATCACGCTCGTCGATTCCAGCATCCCTTCCGTCGACATCGCATAATGCGGGATCGTTCCGCTCAGGGTGAAACCGAGATTTTCATACAATGTCTGTGCCGGACTGCCCGTCACCGTATCCAGTACCAGCAGGGTTTTACCTTCTTCGCGTGCCAGCGCTTCGACTGCCGTCATCAGCTGACGGGCGATCCCTTTACGGCGGCCATCGGGGTGAACCATCAGTTTCACCACGTCACCGCGATGGATGCCGTTGGCGGGCTGATCGACCACCAGTTGCACAGTACCGGCAATTTTCCCTGCCACCCGCGCCACCAGCAGACGCTTTTCACCACGCTCAAAAGCTGGCAAAAGCTTTTGCCAAAAGGCCTGCGCCTGCACAAAACCAAAAGGCAAAATGAATCCGATACTTGCGCCGAGTGCGACGGATTGCATCAGCGTCTCCGCCAGCGCATCCAGATCCGCAGGCGTCAGCACGCCGCCCTGCACTTCGCTGATCACCACTTCTTCATTGCTGCTTTGCATGGGAATAACCCTTTTCATCAGAGGTTAAGGACGTGAAATAACGATGGCGTAACGGGCATCCTGCGGGCCGGGTACGTGAAAAGATGTTGTGCCGTGAAGATGAAAACGCAGACAGTCGCCCGCTTCCAGCCGGTAACAGCGGCCATCGAGGGTGAATTCCAGTACACCTTCCAGCATCCAGATGTGCTGTTCGAGGCCGTCCACCGGCGGGGAATCATACGAAATGGTCGCGCCTGATTTCAGCAAACCGGAAATCAGCTCAGCACGAAAACCGGGGGCGGGCGCGGAGACCGAACGACGCTCAAAACCGGTTTCGCGATCATGCCAGACAGGTTGCTGCGCGCGGCGTATAAGCTCCGGCGGGTTATCTTCCAGCGCCATCAGCAGGCGTGAAGTCGTCAGCCCGTAAGCCGCGCTCAGTTTGCCCAGCAAAGATGCCGTCGGGCTGGTTTCTGCCCGCTCGACTCGCGAAAGTGTGGCACGGCTGATACCGGTCAGTTGCGCCAGTTGTTCAAGTGACCAGCCCTGCCCGATACGTAATTCTGCCAGACGCTCAGCGAGACGCAGATCCTGACTTTCCTGCCCTTCTTCCATTTTCTTACCCTGCCGTTAAATCTCAATATCGGGAAAATATCTCTGATATGAGAACATTGCAAGTTAAAATAATGTAGGCGAAAAGTATTAGGCAAGTTGTACAAAAATAATAAAGTTGTACAGCTTTGCAATCTGGCGCTAGAGTTAAGATCAGTTAGTGCGAAAATTTTGGAATTCATTATGTCTCTTTACAGCATCGGCGAAGTCGCCCGAATTTGTGGTATCAACCCGGTCACGCTGCGTGCCTGGCAACGCCGTTACGGCTTGCTAAAACCGCAGCGCACCGAAGGCGGCCATCGTCTGTTTAATGATGATGACCTTGACACCATTCGCACTATTTTGGGCTGGATTAATCGCGGGATACCTGTTGGTCAGGTGAAATCCCTGCTCGAAGGCAAAGTGGATGCACTGCCGGGCGGCTGGTCGCAGTCAGAGCACAGTTTGCTGACCTCATTGCAGGATGGCCGCAGCAATAAAGTCCGTCAGTTGATGACGGAACTCGGTCGTGAATATCCGGCGGCATCTTTTGTGAATAACGTGCTCAGACCCTTGCGCTCGCGCCTCAGTGCAGGGGATCCGCGCCTGCTGATGTTACGCAGCCAGCTTGACGGTCTGATCATCGAACACGCGGTGATGTGTATGGGTGCTGCCCGTAAACGTCCCGGCAATCCGGCGACGCTGGTCGGCTGGGGACATCTGGACAGCACCGAGCTATGGCTGGAAGCCATTGTGCGCTGCGAGGAAGGAATGCAGATCGACATCATGCCGGCCCCGCTCGATGACCCGCATCTTGAAAATCTCAGTGGTTCGCAAATCCTGTTATGGGCTGAAGGCAAACTGACGCAAATTCAGCGCCAGCGCCTGCTGAACTGGGTTGAACAGGGCCTGTCGATACTTCTTCTGGGCAGTGCTTCCCTGCTGCTTGGCTCACAAGACAGCGAAGATGAAAACGATAATGTCGAAAGTCTTCACGGTGAAGGCACGCCTCCGGTTCTGCAGATAGTGCCAGTACGTAATGGAAGGAAAAAATAATGATTACACATTTTCCTGAACCCGCGATACCCGCTGATGTTCTGACCCGGCTTTGCGAATTTTACAGCCATCTGGATGTAAGCCTGCTGCCGCAGCTTTCGCGTATTTATCATCCGCATGTGGTGTTTATTGATCCCGTTTCACATTACGACGGCGTGGATGCGCTCGAACGCTATTTCGCGCAGTTGCTCAAAAAAGTGAATTACTGCCGCTTTGACATTCAGCCTCCGCTGACCAGTGGCGCTGAAGCGTCGCTGTTCTGGCGGATGGAGTTTTCGCATCCGGCACTGAAAAAAGGTCAGGCTATGTTTCTTAATGGCGCCAGCCATCTGCGCCTGTCAGATAACCGGATTGCCTATCAGCGCGATTATTACGATCTCGGTGCGATGTTGTATGAGCATGTTCCTGTGCTCGGCGGCGCTGTCCGCGCGGTTAAAGCAAGGTTGAAATAATGCGCCGCGTCCTAATCACCGGTGCCAGTTCGGGTATCGGAAAACAGCTGGCTCAGGACTATGCCGCAGAAGGCTGGGAAGTCATCGCCTGCGGACGTGACGCTGAAAAACTCATTGCGGTCGCCTCCGCCAGTCCGCTGATTATCCCGCTACGTTTTGATATCACCGATTTATCAGAAACCCGTCAGGCGTTGCAGGACGTGCAGGCCGATCTGGTCATCCTGTGCGCCGGTACCTGCGAATATCTTGATGACGGCGTGGTTGAGGCTGAAAAAGTCGTCCGCGTGATGAACACCAATTTCATCGGCCCGGTGAATTGTCTCGATGCCCTGCTGCCGCGCCTGGCTCCCGGCAGCCGCGTGGCGCTGGTCGGCTCCGTGGCCTGGCTTTTGCCTTTTTCACGCAGCGAAGCTTACGGTGCCTCGAAAGCCGCGCTGGCCTTTTTCGCCCGTTCTCTGGCGGTGGATCTGGCCAAACGTCAGATTCACATTTCCCTGATCCAGCCGGGATTTGTCGAAACGCCGCTGACAGCACGCAATGATTTTCCGATGCCGATGATGGTGACGGCGGAGCAGGCATCAAAACACATCCGTAAAAAACTGGCGCACGGCGCCAGCGAAATTGCCTTCCCTCCTCTCTTTGCCCGTTTGCTGAAAACTACCGCGCTGCTGCCGGTCGGTCTGCAAAAATGGTTATGCCGGAAAATGGTGAAATAAAATGACGACTAAAGTGGCTATCGTTGGCAGCGGGATTTCAGGGCTGAGTTGTGCCTGGTTACTGGCAAAGAACCAGCCGGACTGCGAAATTACCGTCTTTGAGGCATCGGCAACGTTAGGGGGTCACACCGCCACGCAGGATGTGATTTCAGACGGTCAGGAATACGCCATCGATACCGGTTTTATTGTCTATAACACCCGCACGTATCCGCATTTTATCGCCCTGCTCAAAGAGCTGGGCATCGAAGGTCAGCCGACGGAAATGAGCTTTTCTGTGCGTAATCCGCTCAGCAAACTCGAATACAACGGGCATTCGCTCAACAGCCTGTTTGCCCAGCGCCGCAACCTGTTCAGGCCGCGTTTCTGGCAGTTCATTTTCGAAATCTTGCGCTTTAATAAATTGTGTAAGGCACGCCTGCTCAATCCGCATAATGACGAAGACACACTGGCCGATTTGCTGGATCAAAACGGATTTTCGCCGTTCTTCGCCCTGCATTATGTGCTGCCGATGGGCGCGGCAATCTGGTCCTCTTCTCTCGGCGATATGGCGAATTTCCCGCTGTCGATGTTTCTGCGCTTTTTCAATAACCACGGGCTGCTGGATGTCACTAACCGTCCGCAGTGGATGGTGGTACCGGGCGGTTCGCGGGAATATATCCGCCGGATGCAGGAGAAACTCCCCGCCAGCGTAAAACTGCTGACCAGTACACCGGTCACTGGCGTTGTCCGCACATCCGGCGGCGTGACGCTGCATTCAGCACAGGGTGAAGAACGGTTTGATCAGGTAGTTTTCGCCTGCCATTCCGATCAGGCGCTGAGCATTCTGGGTGAGAACGCAACGGACGCAGAAAAAAGCATTCTCGGCGCGCTGCCTTATCAGGCCAATGACGTCATTTTGCATACCGACACCCATCTGCTGCCGCGCGAGAAACGCGCCTGGGCGAGCTGGAATTATCAGCTGCCTAATACGCTCCATCCGGCGGGGCGCGGCGATTTTCGCGACAGCAATCCGGCGCACAGCCGCCGTGCCAGCGTGACCTATAACATGAATATTTTGCAGGGACTGAACGCGCCGCAGACGTTTTGTGTTTCCCTCAATCCGCTGACGCCGATTGATGAGAGCAAGGTGTTATTCCGCGCCACCTATATGCATCCGGTTCTGAATCTGGCCAGCCACCACGCGCAGCAGGAGCGTTACCGGATCAACGGCCACCACAACACCTGGTTTTGCGGCGCTTACTGGTACAACGGTTTTCATGAAGACGGTGTTAACAGCGCACGCGACGTGGCGGAACAACTGAGCCTGCGGTTATTCAGTGCACAGGCAGAACCTGCGCCGGAAAAACGGGAGGCGTCATGAACAGCCAGCTGTATGTTGGCACGGTGCGCCATCGCCGGTTTACGCCGGTTGAGCACCGTTTTGACTATGACATTTTCATGCCGCTGATTGATCTCGATGAACTGGACGCGTTACCCGCTCTGGGTATCCGGCTGGAAAAATTTTCTCCGGCCAGTTTTCGCCGTAAAGATTATCTCGGCGGTGGCGATATCAAAACCAAAGCCCAGGCGAGAATTGCCGAGCTGACCGGCGAACGCCCCGAAGGACGCGTGATGCTGCTCTGTCAGCTGTGTTATTTCGGCTGCTATTTCAATCCGGTCAACTTCTACTACCTTTATGATCAAAGCGGAATTTTGCGCTGGATGCTGGCCGAAGTGCGTAATACGCCCTGGAATGAACGCCACACCTACGCGGTGCTCCCTGACGGCTCGCAGCCTGTGCCGAAAGCCTTTCACGTGTCGCCCTTCAATCCGATGGACATGGTCTATCACTGGCGCCTGACACCTCCTGGAAAACAGTTACACATCACTATCGAAAATCACCGCAAAGAACGGGAATTCGATGCTGCCCTTTCTATGACCGCCCGCCCGCTGACCCGCGAGGCGCTGCGTCAGCAATTGTGGCGGCTGCCCCTGATGACCGCAAAGACCGCGCTGACCATTTACTGGCAGGCGCTGAAACTGTGGCTGAAACGGGCCCCCATTTATTCTCATCCTCCCGTTGATAAGGACTGACCATGAGCCAACCTGAAGTGCAGCTCGCCCGCGAAGGGGCGAACAACAGGCGCAGCAAGGCCGCACGCGCATTGATTCTGAGCGTGCTCAGGCAGCTGAAAGGAGCCGGTCTGACCCTGCGGGAGCCGGGCGAAGACGCCATTTTCTTTGGTGATCACACAGCGCCTTTGCAGGGTGAAATCGAAGTTCATCGTCTGCGCGCTTATCGCCGGGTTTTACTGGGCGGCAGCATTGCGGCGGGTGAAAGCTTTATTGATGGCGACTGGACAACGCCGAACCTGACGACGGTGTTACAGCTGCTGGCGGAAAACCTGAAACTGGTGGACAAGCTCGAAGCACGCCTGAGCTGGCTCAGCACGCCCGCCAATAACCTGATCCACTTTTTCCGTCGCAACAGCCCTTCTCAGGCACGAAAAAATATCTCCGCGCATTACGATTTGGGCAACGATTTTTATCAGGGCTTTCTCGATGAGAAAATGCTCTATTCCTCCGCCTGGTATCAGGAACCGCAAATGACGCTGGAACAGGCGCAGGAAGCCAAAATGCGCCGTCTTTGCGAACAGCTGCAACTGCATGCAGGAGATCATTTGCTGGAAATCGGTACCGGCTGGGGCGCGATGGCAGAATTTGCCGCGCGTGAGTACGGCTGTCAGGTGACAACCACTACCATTTCCCGCGAGCAATACCGCTTTGCCTGCGAGCGTATTGAAAAAGCCGGGCTGAGCGACCGCGTGACGGTGTTGTGTGAAGACTACCGCTCGTTGCGCGGCCAGTTCGACAAACTGGTGTCGATTGAAATGATCGAAGCGGTCGGAAAGCGTTATCTCTCCACCTTTTTCAAACGCTGTAATGCCCTGCTTAAACCACAGGGACGTATGGCTATCCAGGCGATCACGATTGCCGATCAGCGTTACGCGTCTTACAGCCGCAAAGTTGATTTCATCCAGCGTTATGTGTTTCCCGGCGGCTTTCTGCCATCCATCACCGCCATGAATGACACCATGACGCGCTGCACCAGTCTGGTGGTGCGTGATTTATTTGATATCGGTTCCGATTACGCCCGCACCCTGCATGAATGGCGCGAGCGTGTGCAGCGTTACTGGAATACGCAAACCGGTGACGGGCAGGACGAGCATTTCCGCCGCCTGTGGCTGTTTTATCTGTGCTATTGCGAGGCCGGTTTCCGCGCCCGCACCATCAGCACCGTACAACTGACCGCCGAGCGACGCGGATGATGTCCCTGCGCTTCTGGTTGCTGGCAGCAGGCTTCGACGTCTGGTGGACGCTGGCAGTCTGGGGGCGCGACCGTTTTATTATTTTTCTGCTGATCAGCAGTTTTCTGATGCTGGCGTTCACCCCGTCGCGCCGCCGTTTGTGGGTCGCGGTGGCCTGTACGCTGGGCATTATGATGGATTCGCTGTGGTGCATTTTGGGTCTGTTTGAGTTTACTGATTCTGCCGCAGTGCCCGCGTGGATGATGGCGCTGTGGCTGGGTTTCAGCGCGTGGTGGCTGTGGCTGCTGGGGGTTTTACGCCTGAAAGTGTACTGGTTAATTCCGCTGGGTGCCGTCAGCGGCCCGCTGGCTTATTTTATCGGCATGAACCTGGGTGCGATGCAACTTCAGGCCACGCCGTTGTACGTCTGGCTGGCGCTGGCCGCGGGCTGGGCGCTGTTTTTACCGCTGATCAGCCTGCCGGTTTTGCTTAACCAACATTACCTGCGGAGAAGCTGATGAAAGCACTTTTAACCGCCGCGCTACTGCTGTTCTGCTCCCCGCTTTTCGCCGCTGTGCCGTGGGAACAGTGGAAACCTGTCGGGCACGCCACGCTCAGCTGGGGGCCGTTTGAGGTTTACAACTCGCAGTTGCTGACCCCTGACGGCACATATCAGCCCCAAAAATGGCCACTGGCATTAGACATTGATTACCTGCGCAGTATTGATCGCGAGGAACTGACCAAAGCCACAGAAGAACAGTGGCAGGCACTCGGATTGCTGGCACAGGCGCAAAAAAATGGCTGGCTGGACGCCGTTGAAAATACCTGGCCGGACGTCAGTAATGGCAGTGAAATCATTTTTGTCGCCACAGAAAACGGCGGGCAGTTTTACAGCCGTGCGGCCAACAGCGTGATGATAAATCCGGCGGGCAACACATTCACCCCGGCTTTTCGTGATGCGTTCCTGGCCATCTGGCTCTCCCCTGAAACGCAATATCCGGATTTACGCAGCAAACTGACCGGTGCTACCGCATCGGATTGACATCCCTCTTACCGGAGGCTTTATGACTGTTTTTCGCCAAGGTTTTTTTGCGTTACTGATGGGCTGCATTGTGATACTCAGCGGCTGTAAAGCCAACATTGAGGATTACGCTCAGGCTCAGCCGAAGCTGGATATTTTTGCCTGGTTCGCCGGTGACAGCGTGGCGTACGGCATGGTGCAGGATTACAGCAACAAACAAACACGACGCTTTACCGTGAAAATTCGTGGTGACGTGGCGGGCGATACGCTGACGTTGCATGAGGATTTTGTGTATGACGACGGCGAGAAGCAAACCCGCGTCTGGCACATCCGCAAACTCGCTGACGGCAGCTATAGCGGCACGGCGGGCGATATTATCGGAACCGCCACCGGTCATTCTGCCGGTAACGCGTTTAACTGGAAATACGTGATGGATGTGAAATCAGGCGGCAGCACCTACCGCCTGACCTTCGATGACTGGATTTATCAGCAGGATGAACAGCACCTGTTCAACGTCACCTCACTGACAAAATTCGGCGTGGAAGTCGCGCGGGTGTCGATCTTCTTTGAGAAGAAGTAGGTAAGTTCGATCTGCTTCCTCCCCTGCGCAGGGGGAGGACAGTTAAACCTTCACTTCCTTAATCACCGATTTTTTTCGCCCGAACACGAATTTCCCCAGCGTCACCAGCAGGACTGCGCACAGGATCACGCCTAACGCCACCCATTCGACCGGTGACAGGGATTCGCCAGCGAAGGTGATCCCCAGCAGAACCGCCACAATGGGATTCACATAGGCGTAACTGGTGGCGACAGCCGGACGCACGGTTTTCAGTAAGAACATATAGGCGCTGATAGCGATCATAGAGCCAAAGACCACCAGATAACCGAGAGCCAGAAAACCGTGCAGCGATGGCGTCGCGGTCAGATGTTCGCCGGTAACGCGGCTGGCAACCAGCAATACCACACCGGCGATGATCATTTCCGCAGCACCGGCCATCAGGCCTGCTGGCAGCGGCAGGCGCGAACTCCACACCGAACCGAATGCCCAGCTTAATGAGGCGAGCAGGATCAGCGCCGCGCCCCACGGGTTCCCTTCCAGATTACTGCCGGTATTGAGCAGCACAATCCCAAACAGGCCGATGGCGACACCGGTCCATTCCAGACGGCTGTTGGGCATTCCCCACAGGCGGCTGAAACACAGGGTAAACAGCGGAACGGTCGCGACCATCACGGCGGCAATGCCGGACGGCACCTGCATATGTTCCGCCACCGTCACCAAACCATTGCCGACCGAGAGCAGCAAAATTCCCACGGCACCGGCGGCCATCCACTGTTTCAGCGTCGGGACTTTATGTCCGCGCAGCAGCAGAAATGTAAATAAAATGCATCCGGCGACAAAGAAACGCAGACCGGCCATCATCAGCGGCGGCCAGCTTTCCACGCCGACGCGGATAACGAAATACGTAGAACCCCAGATAAAATACAACGCAAACAGTGCAGCAATTAATGGCAGCAGAGAACGGGTGACGGAACCAGTCATAGGAAGAACTTATTAGCGTGATAATGAAGGCCAACAGTTAACGCTATTGGCCTGATTTCCGGCAAGGGAATCTGTGCGATCGCGTCAAAATGTTGCTAAAAAGTTTCTGCATATGACAAAAAAATCGCTGACGGCAACGATAATGTAGTCACAGCATGAATAGTCTGTTGCAGGGGTAACGAAACGATTTATAATTCGTCGTTCAAATTTCTGAGGTATTGCACATGAATTCGCTTGGCAAAAAATTATTTATCGCGCTGTTTGGTCTGATGGCGATGGGCGCAATTGGCGGCGTAATGGTTGCCGGTTATGCGGTGGTGATCCAGGACGACGCTAAACCTGTCAGCGATAACGACGCCCCTTCTGTTGTCCCTGCGCCGTCTTCTGCATCAACGAACTGATTCGTCTGCCGATCGCTGCTGCCAGCGTTGTAACCACAGGCTCCAGCGTTCAAACAGCATATCCACGCAAATCGCCAGCAGCGCCACAATCACCGCGCCCTGCAACACATAAGCCGTATTAAAGCCGCTCAGGCCGATAATAATCGGTGATCCGAGGCTTAACGTGCCGACCGATGAGGCAATCGCCGCCGTCCCGATATTGATAATCACCGACGTGCGGATGCCGGAAATAATCACCGGCGCGGCCAGCGGAATTTCCACTTTCCGCAACATCTGCCAGCGGCTCATGCCCACGCCTTGCGCAATCTCACGCGCCGAGGCAGGCACGGATTCAATCCCGGCAATCGTTCCCTGCAAAATCGGCAACAACCCGTAAAGCACCAGCGCGATAATCGCCGGTTTTTCGCTGAATCCCATCACCGGCACCGCAACCGCAAGCACCGCGACCGGCGGAAATGTCTGCCCCATCGCCACCAGCGTTTCCACCAGTGAGCGGAATTCCTTGCCCGCCGGACGCGTCACGCCTACACCGGCCGCCACACCTATCACCACCGCGATCAGACTGGAAATGCCGACCAGTAATAAATGTGCTTCCACCAGCGAGGCGAAACTTTCCTGCTGATATACCGGCCTGCTGAGCTCAGGGAACATCCAGTGGAACAGGCCGCCGAGCGAGGTCATGCCGAAAATCAGCGCCAGCAGTAAAGCGAATAACCAAATCAGAGGATCTGCGAATATCCGTTTCATGCGCCATTCCTCTCAGTGGTCAGATCGGCGAAATGCAGCACGCCGAGCGGCTGGCCCTGTTCATCGACCACCGGCAATTGCTGAACCCGTTGCGCGACAAATTTTGACAGCGCCTGACTCAGGCTCATCGAATCCTTCAGCGGCGGCTGGCTGCCGGAATACGGCTCGCCGCGCCGCGTCAGTGAACCGACTTCGCGCAGTGACAGCAACCGGATCCCCATATCGCTGCCACCAAAGAAATCACGCACGAACGGCGTCGCTGGCCGGGTCAGTAATTCCAGTGGTGTGCCCTGCTGCACCACTTGTCCGTCGTTGAGCAGCACGATGCGGTCGGCCAGTGCCAGCGCCTCATCAATATCGTGCGTCACCAGCACAATGGTGCGGTGGGTGATTTTGTGGATGCGCGCCACTTCTTCCTGCAACGTGGCGCGGGTCACCGGATCGAGCGCACCGAAAGGTTCGTCCATCAGCAATACTTCCGGGTCCGAGGCCAGCGCACGCGCCACACCGACGCGTTGCTGTTGCCCGCCGGAAAGCTGATGCGGATAACGATGCCGGAACTGTTTCGGATCCAGATTGAGCAATTCGAGCAACTCCGTCACACGGTCGCGGATTTTCACCTTCGGCCACTTCAGTAACTGCGGCACGGTGGCGATGTTCTCTTCCACCGTCCAGTGAGGGAACAGGCCAATCGACTGAATGGCGTAGCCCATCCGGCGACGCAAATCCTGCGCACGGAATTTTTCTATCGGTTCACCGGCAAATAAAATCTCACCGCGATCGTGTTCCACCAGCCGGTTGATCATTTTGAGCGTGGTGGATTTTCCCGAACCGGACGTGCCGATCAGAACCGTGAATTCGCCTTTGGCCATTTCCAGCGTGAGATCGCGCACGACCGCTTTTCCGGCAAAGTGTTTGCTAACCTGCTTGAAATGAATCATCTGCGTGTGGTTTCCAGAATTGAGACTGCAAATTTAAAGAGACTGTCGACGACCACCGCCATCAGCACCGCCGGGATCACCCCGAGCAGGACCAGATCCAGCGCGCTGCTGAGCAAGCCCTGGAACATAATAGCGCCCAGCCCGCCTGCGCCAATCAACGCGGCGACCATCGCCATGCCGACGGTCTGCACCGCCACGATGCGCACGCCGGTCAGGATAACCGGCAAGGCAATCGGCATCTGCACACGTAAAAACACCTGAGCGCGGTTCATGCCCATGCCACGGGCAGATTCAATGACCGCTTCCGGCACCGATTCCAGCCCGGCAATCACGCCGCGCACCAGCGGCAACAGCGAATACAGCACCAGCGCGATAATTGCCGGAGCCAGCCCGATGCCGCTGATACCATGCTCCGCCAGCCACGGCAGCGCTTTTGCCAGCCCGGCCAGCGGCGCGAGCAGCAGACCAAACAGCGCAATCGACGGCACGGTCTGGATAATATTGAGCACCGACAATACCGGCCCGCGCCAGCGGGGTTTACGGTGACACAGCAACCCGACCGGCAGGCCGATCAATACCGCAGGCACCAGCGTGCCAGACAAAATGCCGAGATGCTGCCACAGCGCGTCGTTAAACACGTCGGAACGGTTGTCGTATTCCTTGAGCAGCGAAAGTTCGGCAAGCTGACCGTACGCCAGCAGCAAAACCACCGGCACGATCATCTGCACATTAAGCAAAATGCGCAGGCTGTGATTGCGGGTAAAACGGGAAATAGCGTCGGAGGCGATCAGCAGACAAAGCGCCGCGCCCGCCCAGAAACCGCCGCCCAGCGAGGTGCGCGCGATACTGTCTTCATCGCCACCGGCAAGCTGAACCGCACTGTGACCAGCCAGCCAGACCAGCGCGGTCAGCAGGATTTCAGCCAGTAACATCACCACTAAATGATGGCGGCCATAGAGATTCAGAAAGGCGCAGACCAGCAGCAAAACGGCAGGCAACAGCAGTAAGGCAGAATAGCCATTCAGCAGGCTCGCCAGCGAAATACCTTTGCCGGAGACCAGCCGGTTAGGTGCATGACTGACGAAGGCCAGTCCGAAACCGGCCAGCAACAGCAGCAAAACCAGCGTCAGCAGGACGCGGTTTTTAACGGGTGAGTGATAAGTCAAAACATTACCTGATATCAAAGAGCACGACCCGAAGGCCGTGCTCAGGGCGTCACTGCCCGGTTATTTTTTAACGAAACCTTTTTCCTGCAAATACTTCGCCGCCACTTTTTTCGCATCCTGACCATCCACCGCGATTTTCGCGTTCAGGCCCTGCAATGTTTTGGTATCGAGCGAAGCAAACACCGGTTTGAGCAAATCAGGAATGTTCGGATGCGCTTTCAGCGCGGCCTCGCGGATGATAGGCGCAGGTGCGTAAATCGGCTGCACGCCTTTCGGGTCTTCCAGCGTTTGCAGGCCAAGCGCCGCCACCGGTCCGTCGGTGCCGTAGGCCATCGCCGCGTTCACACCGGAGGTTTTTTCCGCTGCCGCTTTGATGGTCACCGCCGTATCACCGCCCGCCAGAGACAACAGTTGCGCCTGATTAAGCTTGAAGCCATAGGCATTCTCAAACGCCGGTAAGGCATCCGGACGCTCGATAAACTCTGCTGAGGCCGCCAGTTTGAACTCGCCGCCGCTGCTGATGTATTTGCCCAAATCACCCAGCGATTTCAGGTTGTGCGCACTCGCCACGTCCTGACGCACCGCGATAGTCCAGGTGTTGTTAGCCGGAGACGGATCCAGCCAGACGATTTTGTTCTGGTCGTAATCCAGCTTTTTAACTTTATCGAAACCGGCCTGAGCATTTTTCCACGCCGGATCTTTATCGTCGGAGAAGAAGAACGCGCCGTTACCGGTGTATTCCGGATAGATGTCGATTTCACCGGCGGTGATCGCGCCGCGCACTACTTTGGTCGTTCCCAGCTGCAATTTATTGGTGGTATGAATACCGTTGGCTTCAAGCACCTGAATAATAATGTTACCGAGCAGCGAACCTTCGGTATCAATTTTCGAGCCGACACGTACGGCATCATCAGCGGCCTGTGCGCTGAAACTTATCGCAGAAACCAGCGCCAGCGCTGCCACGGAAAATCCCCGTACTCGCCCAGTTGTTACAGTCATGCTCTATCCTCTTATCGGGTTATGTTGGTTTTGTCGCCCGGCGACGGCTCAGTCTTTGAGCTTTCATCTGTATAAACAAGCTGCTAACAAGAATAGTCCAATTTCGCGCAGGGGAATGGAGGGTGAGCCATAAAAACAGGCGGCGGTAGTGGAGTAAAATACCGAAATGTTCGAAGCTTATCCGTGAAATCGCTCAAATAAGATTACCTGTTCCCCCCGAAAAAAATGCTCACATCTTCCTCTTAGATCACTTTGTTTTAACTTATAGCCATTTGTTTTCACTCAACGTCTAATCAGGACTTGTGACGGGCATCACCTCGCCTCTATGCTGGTTTTTTTGTCAAAAAGCGTAAACACAATAATGTCTGATTCAATTGCGGCCTCTCCCGCCGCCTCTTCAGGGGATTACAGCGCAGATCCTGCGTCTGACCAGCCGGTGGTGATTCGTTCCGCTGCCGATATTACTCAGTTAGTGAACCGCGGCGCGGCGAAAATAAGCGACGCGCGCATCGTGATTGCTATTGCACTGGGCGGCGTTTTCCTCGACGCCTACGACCTCGGCGCACTGGCCTTCGGGATGAAAGACATCACCCGCCAGTTTGGTCTGACGCCTTCCGGCGCGGGCTTTGTAGCATCGGCGATTACCTTCGGGGCGATTGTCGGCGCATTGTTCGGCGGCTATCTGACCGACAAAATTGGCCGTTACCGCGTGTTCATGGCTGACATGTTCTTCTTCGTGATTGCCGCGCTGGCCTGTGCCTTTGCGCCAAACGAATGGGTGCTCGGTGGCTCGCGCTTTGTGATGGGATTAGGCGTCGGCATCGATTTACCGGTGGCGATGGCGTTTCTGGCGGAGTTCTCAAAACTTCAGGGACGCGGCAATAAAGCCTCGCGTGTGGCGATGTGGTGCCCGACATGGTACGCGGCGATCAGCGTTTCCTATCTGCTGGTGCTGCTGCTTTATGCGGTGCTGCCAGCCACGCATACCGACTGGTTGTGGCGTCTGATCCTCGGTTTCGGCGTAGTGCCTGCAATTCTGATTATTGCTATCCGCCACCGTTATATGAATGAATCTCCGGTCTGGGCGGCGAATCAGGGCGACCTGCAAAGCGCGGCGGCGATCCTGAGAAAATCCTATAACATTAATGCGGTCGTCGCGGACGATGCGGATAAAACCCCGCAGGTGAAAGTACGCAAAGCCGCATGGCGCAACTACGGCACGCTGTTGCAGGGTATTTATCTGCGCCGCACCGTGCTGGCGACGGTCACCGCCGTTGCCTCATCATTTGCCTATAACGCCGTGGCGTTCGGTCTGCCGGTGATTTTATCCAGCTTCCTGCAACAGTCGATGATCAGCACTATTCTGTTCTCACTCGGCCTGAACCTGTGTTTCGCCTTCGTCGGCGGCCTGATTGCGGTACGGTATGTGTCGAAATTTGGCGCATGGAAAATGACTTATGCCGGATACGCCTGCCAGCTGGTGGCAATGATCGGCCTGGCCGTCGTTGGCCGTCCGGCAGACGGTGGTGAAGCGGCGATTTCCATCGCCATGCTGGCGTTATTCCTGTTCGGTCAGGGCTTCGGGCCTGGTTCACACACCATGACGTTTGCTTCACTGAGCTACCCGACGTCGCTGCGCGGCATGGGTGTCGGTTTCAACCAGACGCTGATGCGCGCCAGTTCCACCCTTTCCCTGTTCCTGTTCCCGGTGCTTTCCGCTGCGCTCGGCACCGGCGTGTTCTGGGTGATCGCGTTAGCGCCACTGGCGGGACTGATCGTGCTGACAGCGGTACGGTGGGAACCGTCGGGATATGATGTTGATGCTGAGGATTTTCAGCAGGAAATTAAACCGGTTTAGGTCTTTGCCATGCTCCTCCCCCTGCGAAGGGGGAGGCTGGGAGGGGGTTTAGCAGACAACTCAGTTGCCATTAATACCCCACCCCAGCCCTCCCCTTCGCAGGGGAGGGAGCAGATCGGTATTCTTACTCATCTCTGTTAGAAAACTGAGAGAGTGACATCAAATCACCGCGCTTCTCGGCGCAAACACAAACCCGATATCGTTCTCGATCATCGCGGCCACCAGTTCAAATCCACCGTTTGGCTTAGCCTGGGCGAATTCCAGTTCGCTGGTAAACACCGGGCTGACCCAAAACTGATTCACCGGATCGCCGTAAATCTTCGGCAAACGCATTTTGTCGGCAGGGCCGCAGAGTGCGGAGGAAATCACGTGGCCTTCGAAACCGAGCGGTGCCATGGGTGACATCAGCGTGTGACCTTCGCCGAGCCAGCTCAGTGTGGTCCAGGGAACCTGCGCGTAGCCGGATAATGCACTCGCCATCTGCACGGCGTTTTCTTCGGTGACGTATTCTTTGCCAACTGAAAAAGCCAGCTCGATGCGGCGGTGCTTTTCCGCTTCATCGTTGAAAACAATGTCGATTTGCGGCATCGGGCGGATGCTCATGCCGACGGTGAAGAAGTAATAGTTTTCTTCATCTTCATGCTGGGAAATCGCCATCGGCGGCCAGTTGCCCTGATTGATCAGATAATATTTCAGCGACGGGCCAAAGCGTTCTTCATAGGATTCCAGCAGTTTACGCTGGATTTTCGGCCACGGATTAGTGAACTCATTTTGCCAGTCACGCCAGAAAAGACGGGTCTTTTCCGCCAGTTCACATTGTGTGTTGGTCGAGGCAGAACCCAGCGGGAAAGTCAGCGGATTCTGTTTAATGCAGCCGGCGGAATAACACACCGAATGATCGATATACAAACTCCAGCCGGGGATCACCGCCAGCAACAATCCCTGATACCACAACGCCGCGCCGTCATCGCTTTCATTCCACAGGATCTGAATTTGTGCCGGATCCAGCGGCGCTTCGCCTTCCAGATTCCGGCAATATTGCGCCGCCAGCATCGGGGCCATCCCCTGCTCCATCGCGTCCGTGTCATCGTTTACCGGCGCGGGCACCAGATTGCGTACCCAACAGGCACGCATTTTCGGAAAACGGTCGCGCAAATCTTCACGCGCAAAAATGTAGAAATACACCACGCGGTTATCCTGCTCGACCAGCGCGGTCAGGGTTTGTTTGTCGTTACTGACTTCAGCAACTATGTCGGACTGGCGCATATGACCTCAACATTATCAGGAAGCTTATTATTCCCTGTGATGGTCAGTGTAGAACGGATAAGCCAGCCCGATAACGGGCAATATTCCCAAAAATCCCCGATAAATCATTAAATCAGACGCTTTCTTGTCAAAATATCGACATCAGCGGCAATACATGCGGAACAGTTGTGCCAGATGCGCGGCCATTGGCGTCAGCGTGGTATCACGCCGCTGAATGAGATAGAACGTTGCTTTCGGCAGCGGCAGATCCAAATCTAGCGCCACCAGACTCTGGCCGATCACCGGATCGTTAATCACATCAACGGACAGTACGCTGAGAAAGTCTGTTTTCGCAATCAGGCTGGTGCACGACATAAAGGTTTCGCAGATCACGCTGATATTCGGCTCCGCATCCATTTCACTGAATACTTCGCTGAGCAATTTGTAATAGCTGCCGCGCGGCGTCGGCATGGTCCAGTCGCAATGTCGCAACTCCTGCATCGACCGGGCGTTTTGCATCGGATGACCGCGTCTTGCCACCACGCGGTACTCTTTATCCATAAGCTTTTCATATAACAGTTCGTTATCAAAGGGGCCCTGATAATAGGTATTCACCGTGAAATCCAGCTCGCCCTGACGCAGTTCGGGGATCATCGATACCAGTTGTCCTTCAGCGATCCGCACCTTCACATGGGGGAATTCGCGGTGAAAACGGTCCACGACTTCCGGCATGATAGTACGCGCGATACTGGCACCCACACCGAGATTCACCCTGCCGCTGGTCCCGCCGAGGCGCTGAGAAATATCTTCCTGTGCGACACGTAGCTCTTCCAGAATCAGGCTTGCGCGCTTAAAGAACGCCTCACCACAGTCAGTTAACGTCACGCCCTGACGACGGCGGATAAACAGCCGCGCGCCTAATCCTTCCTCAAGTTCTTTAATCGATTTGGTCAGCGCAGGCTGTGACAAATTCATCGTCCGGCTGGCGGCACGAATACTGCCCTGACGCGCAACCGACACAAACGCCCGTAACTGATGCATTTTAATTTGTGATGGCATGAGATTCTTTGATAACCCCTGATTATCACTAAGAAGATTTTGGCATCTTATATGCCCTGATTGCTTTATGTACATTGAAAATCATCTAAGGCCGCCTTTCGTCGCTTTCTGCACGCTGGCCTGCACTTCCCAAAGCTTTGATTTCCTCCTTTCTGCCGCTGCGCGGAAAGCCTGCATGTCTGTACAAAAAGAGAGTCCGTGATGGTTAATGAGATTTCTGAACGTGTAGAAAAGCTGTTCCCTTCCCTGCAAACGCAACGTCGTGACCTGCATAAATACGCAGAATCCGGCTGGCTTGAATTTCGCACCTCCACGCTGGTGGCGGAACGTCTGGAAAAGCTCGGCTATACATTGAAACTCGGTAAAGAAGTGATAAACGCTGATTCGCGTATGGGTTTGCCTTCTGACGCCGTGCTGGCTCAACAGGAGCAACGTGCGCTGGAACAGGGCGCGATTGCCCGCTGGATGCCGCATTTCTCCGGCGGTTTTACCGGTATTGTCGCCACGCTGGAAACCGGCCGCCCCGGTCCGGTGATGGGGTTTCGGGTGGATATGGACGCGCTGGATTTAAACGAAGTGCTGGAAGACCAGCACCGTCCGTTCCGCGAAGGATTTGCTTCTGCCAATAACGGCATGATGCACGCCTGCGGGCACGACGGTCATACGACCATTGGTCTCGGACTGGCGGAAGTGCTGATGCAGGTTCGCGACCAGCTGTGCGGCACCCTCAAACTGATTTTCCAGCCCGCCGAAGAAGGTACACGTGGCGCGAAATCGATGGTTGAGGCGGGCGTGGTGGACGATGTGGATTATTTCACCGCCGTGCATATTGGCACCGGCGTACCCGCGAATCACATCGTCTGCGGTAACGATACGTTTATGGCCACCACCAAACTCGACGTGCGTTTCACCGGCGTCGCTTCTCATGCGGGCGGCAAGCCGGAAGACGGCCGCAACGCCCTCCTCGCAGCGGCTCAGGCTACGCTCGGTTTACACGCGATCCCGCGTCACAGCGGCGGTGATTCACGCATCAATGTCGGCGTTTTACAGGCCGGTACCGGGCGCAATGTGGTGCCTTCCAGCGCCACGATGAAAGTAGAAACGCGTGGCACCACCAATGAGGTGAACGAATTTATTTACCAGCAGGCGCTGAAAGTGATTTCCGGCGCAGCCGAAATGCATCAGGTGAAATTCGACATCACCCTGATGGGCGCGGCGCAAAGCAGCACGCCAACGCCAGCCTGGGTGAATTACATCCACCGGCAGGCGGAAAAACTCGGCGAATTCGAACAGATCATAGACCGTCAGGAAGGCGCGGCCGGTTCGGAAGATGCCACGTACATGATGGAACGCGTGAAATCCCGCGGCGGCGAAGCCTCTTATGTGATTTTCGGTACCGATCTGAGCGCAGGTCATCACAATGAACTGTTTGATTTCGATGAAAAAGTGATGATGCAGGGCATCAAAACGCTGGCAGCACTGGCGCTGAATATCACTGAATTCAAAGGAGATAACTGATGGCTGATCAACAAAATATTGTCAATTTTATCAATGACTTTATCGATAACCAGCAGCCCGCGCTGGCAGAAATCAGCGATGCCATCTGGGACCATCCTGAAACCCGCTTTGTCGAATCTTTCTCTTCTGCATTACTGGCCGACAAACTCGACGCCAGCGGATTTACTGTTGAGCGCGGCGTCGGTGGCATGGAAACGGCATTTATCGCCAGCTTCGGCAGCGGCAAACCGGTGATCGCCCTGCTCGGCGAATTCGATGCGCTGGCCGGTTTAAGTCAGCAAGCCGGTTGCGATGTGGCTCAGCCATTGATTGAAAACGGCAACGGCCACGGTTGCGGCCATAATCTGCTGGGGACGGCGGCACTCGGCGGGGCGCTGGCAGTGAAAGCCTGGATGGAACGTGAAAACATTCAGGGCTCGGTACGTTTTTACGGCTGTCCGGGCGAAGAAGGCGGATCCGGCAAAACCTTTATGGCGCGCGAAGGGTTGTTCGATGACATCGATGCCGCGCTGACCTGGCATCCGGAAACCTACAGCGGCATGTTCAGCAACCAGACGCTGGCCAATATTCAGGCGTCGTTCAGCTTTAAAGGCGTGTCCTCACACGCCGCCGCCGCGCCACATCTGGGCCGCAGCGCGCTGGATGCCCTGACGCTGATGAATACCGGCGCGAACTTCCTCCGTGAGCACATCATTCAGGAAGCGCGCCTGCATTACGCGATCACCAACGCGGGCGGGATTTCGCCAAACGTGGTGCAGGCAGACGCCGAAGTGCTGTATCTGGTACGCGCGCCGCAAATGGATCAGGCGCAGGCGATTTTCGACCGCGTAGTGGATATTGCCAAAGGTGCGGCGCTGATGACCGGCACAAAAATGTCGATGCGCTTTGATAAAGCCTGTTCCAACTACGTGCCTAACCGCACGCTGGAAAGCGCCATGTATCAGTACGTTCAGGCTTTCGGCACACCGCATTATACCGACGGAGAGCGGGCGTTTGCGGCGTCGATTCATGCCACGCTGAGCGAACAGGATATCGATAATAATCTGCTGAATATCTCCCGCACCAGCGGCGCAGAAGGCATCGAATTCGCCGAAACCCTGCGCCATTCCCCGCTGACAGACTCTGTTGCTCCGTATGCCCCGAACGGCAATATCCTCTACGGCTCAACCGACGTCGGTGATGTGAGCTGGCTGGTGCCGACGGCGCAGTGTTTCAGCCCGTGTTTTGCCGTCGGTTCGCCGCTGCATACCTGGCAGATTGTGTCGCAGGGGCGGACCTCCATCGCCCATAAAGGCATGTGTCTGGCGGCAAAAGTCATGTCCTCAACCGCAATTGAACTGTTCACTCAGCCGGATTTACTGGCGGCCTGTCAGAAAGAGCGAGATGTACAACGCGCACGACGCCCGTATCAGTGCCCGATCCCGGCTGGTGTGAAACCTTCGCCATTGAAATAAATCACAGGTGTCAGTTAATGAAATAAACCGCTCATTCGCGCCCCGTTCCGGCCCGGATGAGCGGCATAAATATAAAAAAGACAAACACGACAGAGGGTTAACAGATGAGTATTCAGGCACAAGACTCCCGACAGAGCCCTGGAGGATTTCTCCAGTGGGTGGAACGTATCGGTAATAAAATTCCCAACCCGTTTTTATTATTTGTTTATCTGATTGCTTTGCTGATGGTCGCCAGTGCGGTGATTTCATGGTTCAACATCACGGCCGTGAACCCGACTAACGGCGAGATTATCCGCGTTAAAAATTTGCTGAGCGTGGAAGGTATTCAGTGGATTTTGCCGAACGTCATCAAAAACTTCAGCGGATTTACCCCGCTGGGGTCGATTCTGGCGCTGGTGATCGGTGCCGGACTGGCGGAACGTGTCGGGCTGCTGCAAAGCCTGATGTACAAAATGGCTTCCAAAGTGAATGCCCGGTACGCCAGTTATATGGTGATTTTTATCGCCTTCTTCAGCCATATTTCCTCGGATGCCGCACTGGTGGTCATGCCGCCGTTGGGCGCACTGATTTTCCTCGCCGTCGGGCGTCATCCGGTCGCGGGTTTGCTGGCGGCGATTGCCGGTGTTGGCTGCGGATTTACCGCCAATCTGCTGATTGTGACTACAGATGTGTTGTTATCCGGGCTGAGCACCGAAGCGGCGAAAGCCATTAACCCGGCGGTTCAGGTCAGCGTGATCGACAACTGGTACTTTATGGCCGCATCGGTGATTTTGCTGACCATTGTCGGCGCTATCCTTACCGATAAATTCGTGGAACCGCGCCTGCCGGTGTATCAGGGTGCGCGTAATGAAGAGATGAAAAAGCTGACACCGGAGCAGAACCGCGGGCTGATGGCCAGTGGTATTGCGGCACTGGTGTTCATCGGACTGGTGGCATTGCTGGTAGTGCCGGAAGCCGCACCGCTGCGTAACCCGAAAACCGGCGGCATTATTCCCTCGCCGTTTATTCAGGGCATCGTGCCGCTGATTATTTTGTTCTTCTTCGTTATTTCAGTGCCTTACGGCATGGTGACGAAGCAAATCCGCAGCGCCAGCGACGTACCGGACTTGCTGGTTGACCCGATGAAATCGATGGCCGGTTTTATTGTGATGGTATTCCCGCTCTCCCAGTTTGTGGCGTTTTTCAACTGGAGCAACATGGGGAAATTCATGGCAATCGGGCTGACGGATGTGCTGGAAAACTTAGGTATGACCGGTATTCCGGCGTTTCTCGGGCTGATTTTTCTGTCGGCATTGCTGTGTATGTTCATCGCCAGCGGGTCAGCCATCTGGTCGATTCTGGCTCCGATCTTTGTGCCGATGTTCATGCTGCTTGGCTTCCATCCGGCCTTTGCTCAGATTGTCTTCCGTGTGGCGGACTCTTCGGTTATCCCGCTCGCGCCGATGTCGCCGTTCGTGCCGCTGTTCCTCGGATTCCTTCAGCGGTACAACAAAGAGGCGAAGCTTGGCACCTACTATTCGCTGGTGCTGCCGTATCCGATTGTATTTTTTGTGGTGTGGTTGCTGATGCTGGTGGGCTGGTATCTGCTCGGTTTGCCGATTGGTCCGGGCGTTTATCCGCATCTTTAACGATCAGGTAATGGTCAGTTCAGCCGTCCCATCCGGCGCATGGCGCGGTGCCATGAGCCGTTTCTCACCGCCCAGCGCAGTACGCCAGCGATGCGTCGGGTAGCAAAACGAATGCTTCTGCGTTTAGAGGGGGAAAGGGAAATCCCCAGTTGTGTGGCGGCCCACTCGGGTAAAAGCTCGATACCCGCCTGAATCATCAGGCTGCCGACAGGTTTTGCAAGACGGCTTGGCGCGGGCGCATTCTGCAATAATCTCACCACTTCCAGCGTACGCTCATCGCAGCGTAACTGCGGGCGCATCGCCTGCAAATACTCGTCTACCGCCGCCACACTGTCCGGCACGTTTACAGCACCCAGACTTTCTGCCACGCGGGCAAATTCCTGATAATAGCGGTTCTGATCGCTCAGACTGAGCGCAGGATTTCGATAACGCAGATGCGATTGCAGGAAGCTGTACGCCTCGGCTACGTGCACCCAGACCAATAAATCCGGATCGCTGGCGGCATAAGGCGTGCCGTAAGCATCGGTTCCGGTGACGCGTAAATGGATGGATTTTACTTTTTCGATCAACGCATTGGCATCATGAACCGGCGCAAAGGTGGTGGCGGAAATAAACTGACTGGTACGCCGCAGACGGCCAAGCATGTCTTCACGAAATGAGGAATGATCCCAAACACCGGCGAGCGCCAGCGGATGAAGCATTTGCAGCAGCAAGGCACTGACGCCACCACAAAGCATCGAGGAGAAGTCACCGTGAATTCGCCAGGTGATGCTTTCCGGGCCAAAAAGCCCCGGATCACCTGCCGGTTTCTCGAAGTCTATACCGCCCAACGCCAGGCCCGAAATACTCAGCACCTGGCGTTCTATTCTCTTTCTTAACAATTGTCTAAAACTCAGCGTTTAGTGTGCGGCTTTACTGGCAACCGTGGCTTTCGTCAGCTCCGGCCACAGATTCATGACCACGTCGATCAGGCGGTTAAGTTCAGCGGAACTTGCGCCGTCACGTGCCTGAACGGAGAAGCCCTGAATGGTGCAGGCGAGATATTTCGCCAGCAGCGCGCTGTCCGTTACCGCCGTCAGATCACCGCTCTCTTTCTTCTTCTCGAAGTATTCAAACAGAGTGCGTTCCTGCGAGAGGTGGCGCGCACGCAGCATTTCGGCAATGTCCGCAGAAGATGAAGACATCCCGGATGATGCGCTGATCATGAAACAGCCGCTTGGCGTGTCGCAGTCGGTAAACAGCTCAACGATGGCCCGCAGGTAGCGCCCGACCGTATCTTCGACGGACAAATCTGTTCTGCTCAATAAACATGAGCTCTTTTCGTAAAAGTTTTTCAGATAGTGTTCAACGGCTGCGCGAAAGAGCCCTTCTTTGTTTCCGAATTCGGCATACAAAGTCGGTGCCTTCGCACCGGTTGCTTCGACCAAATCAGCTAATGAAGTGGCCTCGTAACCATGGCGCCAGAATAAATTCAGAGCCTTGCTCAGAGCAGTTCCACGGTCGAACTGTTTTGGGCGACCGCGACTTTTCCGGACCAAAGCCGTCTGTTCAGTGCTCATACACCCTCCTTCCATCACCATTGTGATTATGGTTATTAAAATAGTTATAGAAATAACTTAACGATCATTATTAAAAATAGTTGCACACAAGTCCAGCGGAGTTTATTATTTAATTATCGAGCGATAAGAAAATCACTCAAACCCGCAAAGTTGCACAGCTATAAACGCTTTAACAAGCAACAAACCCAGGACGTAACATCATGAGTAACTTCAAAATCCTTCTTGCAGTTCTGGCATTAACCGCTGTACCGGTTGCCAATGTTGCCGCACAGCAGGTTATCATGATGCCAGCACTGAGTCAGGAAGTGAGAATGGTCAATGTGACCGGTGACAGTAACTTCTGTAACCCGACTACCTGCGCGAACAAAAAAGTCGCACAGGGTCGAATTTCCACTTCTCCGACTCAGCCACCTGCGCCTTCGACCTCTGGTCATCAGCCCGCTTCTGTTTACTACTAGCTTTTTAACTACAAGCTTTTGTTTACACCCAAGCGTGGCGCCTGATGACAGAGAGTCAGGGCAGGAATAACGGTAAGGCGGCTCAGGTCGCCTTATCTTTTTCGTAACCGCCCCCTGTTTTATCACCCTCTCCGGTCAGAGCCAACCATTAACTTAGCGATCATTAAAGATTCATTTAGCGAAATTATGGATATGGCTGTCTCATTCCTTTCCGGCGATCTAGTTTAAAAACATAAATTTAACAAAACAAAAACAACAGCCTTTCCGAGCGTGATCTGAGTCACAGCACAATTAGTTAACGCTCATTAAAAAAACATCTTGCACAAATCCGCTACACCCCTTACCATTTACTTATCGAACGTTAACTAATAGATAACGTTGACCTGAAACTGACGCGCCCTATTCCTTATTAATGATTAGGGCACTGCCGAAAAAATTAACGAACAGGAATCACCATCATGAAAACTATCACAATGACCCTCGCCGCTCTGACACTGGCTACCGCTTCTTTCTCCACACTTGCAGCGACTGAAGTTCAGTCTGCACCAGCGGGTGAACAAACTATCGGCACTGTCAGTGCCTCTTCAAACGGTGACCTGAGTACGCTGCAGTCAAAACTGAATGCGAAAGCCACTGAAGCTGGTGCAAGCTCTTACCGCATCATCGGTGCTTCCGGTGAAAACCACATGTACGGTACTGCTGAGCTGTACAAATAAGAGATGAAGATGCGTAAGCAGATTGTTCCGCACAATTAGTTAACGATTAATAAATAAATGAGTTGCACAGAATGTGATCCAGGTCTAAGATTTAATTATCGAACGTTAATTAACAACGTCTGACCGAATCATCACCTGCTGATAAACAGATTAAAAGGAAGACCATCATGAAAAATATCACAATGACATTAGCTGCAATCGCCCTTGCTACCGCTTCTTTCACCACCCTGGCAGCGACTGAAGTTCAGTCTGCACCGGCTGGTCAACAATCAATCGGTGTAGTAAGTGCTTCTTCAAGCAATGATTTATCCAGCCTGCAGAACAAACTGAATGCAAAAGCTAACGAAGCTGGCGCAAGTTCATACCGCATCATCGGTGCTTCTGGTGACAATCATCTGCACGGTACTGCTGAGCTGTACAAATAAGTAAGAAGCTTTGCGTTAAGGGTAACCGACATTTAGTTAACGATTAATAAGCTAGATGTTAGATCGGACAGAAGACAGCTTTGCCCATTAAATGAACGTTGATGACAACGCCTGGCAAAGCTCAATAAACGAATTGAGGAAACTATCATGAAAAACATTACTATGACTCTCGCCGCTATCGCACTGGTAACCGCTTCATTCTCCACTCTGGCAGCGACTGAAGTTCAGTCCGCTCCGGCCGGTCAGCAGGCAATTGGTGTTGTCAGCGCAACGTCAGGTAACAGCCTGAGCAGCCTGCAGGACAAACTGAGCGCCAAAGCCAGCGAAGCAGGCGCAAGTTCTTACCGTATCATCGGTGCTTCAGGTGACAACCACCTGTACGGTACAGCTGAACTGTATAAATAAGCACAGCGGTATACTTTAAAGCAGTAAGCAGAAGAGGCGGCATTTGCCGCCTTTTTCGTGCCTGCGATTCACCAAAACCACATTTGTTACGGCGCATCACGCAAAACATATATCCACTTTCTTGCTCACAGCCCCTGCCGTCATATAAAGGTGTTGGCGTGAGGCATATTTAGGTATAAAATTTTATACACAAGGAAAGTGACGGTGACTAAAAATATCGACTGGAGGGGAAGTTCACTCAAAGATTTGCGCAATTTTCCTGTTGATGTCAAAAAGCGGGCGGGCTATGAACTTGAGCAGATCCAGCAAGGCCTGCCTCCGACACAATGGAAGTCCGTTAATGACTGGGGGGCCGGCGTGGTTGAAATCAAAATTGATGCCTTTGCCGGCACATTTAGGGTTGTTTATATCGCAATATTTGAAGATGCAATTTACATCCTTCATTGCTTTGCGAAAAAGACTCAGCAAACCAGTCTGACCGATATTGCCATCATAGAAACACGGTACGCTGAGATCGTCAGAGAACGTGAAAGGAGACAAAATGAAAGAGAACATTGATGTTGCTTCGCGCCATATCACGCCAGCTGACGGTAATGTTTTTGCCGATTTAGGATTTTGCGAAGAACAAGCGCAACATTTACATGCGGATTCGCAAGCTAAAATCGCACAAACCATTGCCCTGAAAGAACAACTGATGACTGAAATTGGCAACTGGATAGCACTGCAAAATATGCGTCAAGGTGATGCAGCTAAAGTGCTCCAGGTTTCACGCCCGCGGGTTTCCGACGTAGTGAATAAAAAAACCGAAAAATTTACGCTGGATGCTCTGATTCTGATGCTGAGTCTGGCTGGCAAACAGGTGAAACTGGTGGTCGAATAATCACTATCACAAAATAGAAAAGGCAGGGATCTCTCCCTGCCTTCTTCGTATTGCCCTGAAACCAGACGGTCAGTTAGCCGAGCTTTTCAGCTGGTTGTCCTGCTGATGTTGCTCCAGCGCCAGTTCGATCAGGCGGGTGATCAAATCGCTGTAACCTAAACCACTGGCTGCCCAGAGTTTCGGATACATGCTGATATTAGTGAACCCCGGCAGTGTGTTGATTTCATTGATGATGACTTCGCCCTGTTCAGTCAGAAATACATCTACGCGCGCCATACCCCGGCACTCCAGCACCTGAAATGCCTGTAAAGCGATAGCGCGTATCCGGTCGTGAGTTTCCTGCGGTAAGTCCGCCGGAACAGCAACAGAAGCGCCGGATTCGTTGATGTATTTGGTATCGTAGGAATAAAACTCATCGTGCAGGATAACTTCGCCGCACACACTGGCCTGCGGATTATCATTGCCGAGCACCGCGCATTCGATTTCGCGGCCTTTAATGGCGGATTCGACCAGCACTTTATGGTCGAAACTGAACGCTTCATCCAGCGCGCGCTGATATCCCGCTTCATCGCTGACTTTGCTGACGCCGACGGATGAACCCTGATTGGCAGGCTTGATAAACAGCGGCAGGCCGAGTTGTTGCGAAACTGCGGCAAACGTATGTTTCTGGCGGTTCGTGCGGGTCAGGCAGACAAACGGAGCGACGGATAAACCGGCATCACGCAACAAACGTTTGGTGACGTCTTTATCCATACTGACCGCAGAACCCAACACGCCCGAGCCCACGAAAGCGATATTTGCCATGCGCAGTAATCCCTGCAACGAACCATCTTCGCCCAGCGTGCCGTGAACAATCGGGAAAATCACATCGACCTGTGAAAGTGCGCTGGCGCTGTGCGTTTCGATTAACTGATTTTCCGTTTGACCCGGGATCAGTGCGACCTGATTATTCGAGCGGTTCAGGGCAATCAGCGAAGGGTTCTCAGCATTGATCAGGTAATTGCTGGCATCATTGATATGCCATTCCCCTTTCTTATCGATACCGAGTAATGTCACATCAAAACGTTGCTTATCAATAGCATCCACGATATTTTTCGCCGACTGCAATGACACTTCGTGCTCTGCCGATTTACCACCAAAAATGATACCAACCCGTAATTTACTCACCTGCTGCTCCTTGTCGTCCGCCTCAGCAGACGGCGAATTTTCTATAAACAAACGTGCTCAAAACAGCCTTGCCTAATCAACAACAAACAGTTTCGCACCTACCGGCGTGGAGGAACGGTGTGCTTCGGCATTGTCCGCCACCTGATAACTCATGCCCGGCGACAGCGTAAATTTACGACCATCTTCCAGACGGGTATGAAGCTCTCCTTCCAGACAAAACAGTACGTGGCCTTTACTGCACCAGTGATCTGCCTTATAACCTGCCGAATATTCAACAATACGCACCCGGATATCGCCGAATTTTTGCGTACGCCACAGCGCCATGCCGGTGTCCCCCGGATGTTGTGTCGGCGTTACGTCGCTCCAGTCAGTCGTGCAAAACGGAATCGCATCAAGCTTCATGAGTTTCTCAGTGTCGGGAATTTGAAGGAAAGCCAGCATAAAAGTGAGCGATAAATTTATCAATCGCTTGCTGAAAACAATTCATTAACAGCCTGCCGCAAAGTTACGTAAAGCCGATTGTTCTTAGAGACAGACTACAGCCCGCGTCTGGCGGGGCCTTTGAAAATGCGGGTCGGGCACGCTAAACGGTTGTGTTGCATGAGGTGTCTGTGGGACAGAGGTCACGTTTTTTCGTCTATGCTTAATGTTCTGTTGAGAAAGAACGCAGTAAGGCGGACGCACCTCAATTCCAACGTGCCGTTGTTTTCGACGACACGCCACAAAACAAGGAGCAACACATGCCATATCAAACGATAAATCCGTTCAATAACAAACTCATCAAAGAATATCAGACCCATAATGACAAACAGGTTGAGGAAGCGCTTTCCACAGCACATGCCCTGTATAAGTCTGACTGGGCGCAAGGCGATATTAAGCAACGTGTTAAAGTGCTGCATAAACTTTCAGAACTGATGGCTTCACGTGTCGATGAACTGGCAGAAGTGGTCAGTACGGAGATGGGGAAACTCATCGGTCAGAGCCGTGGCGAAGTGCAGATTTGCGCCGATATTGCTAAATTCTATGCTGAAAAGGCGGAGGAATTTCTCAAACCTGTGCCGTATAAATCCGATCTCGGTGAAGCCTGGGTGGAGCATCATCCGATTGGTGTGATCATGGCCGTCGAGCCGTGGAACTTCCCGTTCTATCAGTTGATGCGCGTGCTGGCGCCAAACCTGGCTTCCGGTAACAGCGTAATCGTGAAACACGCCAGTATCGTTCCTCATTGTGCAGAAACCTTTGAGAAACTGGTTGCTGAAGCAGGTGCGCCAAAAGGTGCCTATACCAATCTGTTTATTTCACAGGATCAGGTGGCCTCCATTATCGATGACGACCGTGTTCAGGGCGTTGCGCTGACAGGTTCGGAAAAAGCAGGTGCCATCGTGGCTGCACGCGCCGCCGGTAAGCTGAAGAAATCGACTCTGGAGCTGGGCGGTAACGACGTGTTTGCCGTACTTGATGATGCCGATATCGATAAAGCAGCCAAAGCAGGTGCTCAGGCACGCGTATCGAATGCCGGTCAGGTCTGTACCGCCGCCAAGCGTTTCATTATTCACGAGAAAGTCGCCGATGAATTCCTGAAAAAGTTCACCGAACACTTTAAAGCGTTGAAAATGGGTGATCCGCTGGATAAATCCACCACGCTGGGGCCGTTGTCTTCTGCCGATGCGGTGAAAACGCTGAGCAAACAGGTAGATGACGCAGTGAAGCACGGTGCGAAACTCCACTTTGGCGGCAAGAAAGTCAGTGATAATCCGGGGAATTTCTTTGAGCCGACCATACTGACGCACATTACACGTGATAATCCGGCGTACTTCGAAGAGTTCTTTGGCCCGGTAGCGCAGGTATACGTGGTCAAAAATGATGAAGAGCTGGTGAAACTCGCCAACGACTCTCATTACGGCCTTGGCGGTTCAGTGTTTACCAAAGATATGAACCGCGCCCGTAAGCTGGCTAGTCAGATTGAAACCGGAATGGTGTACGTCAACTCACCGACAGATACCGCCGCCGAACTGCCTTTCGGCGGTGTGAAACGCTCCGGTTTTGGTCGCGAATTGTCTGATTTAGGTATCAAAGAGTTTGTGAACCAGAAACTGGTGGTGCTGGCCGCTAAGTCCTGATGCTTTTTCTCCCCCTGCGAAGGGGGATTTTTCCTCTCTCCGCACTTCTCGTTTCTCTCTCATTTACCAAGCCTTGACCCACGACAAAGCGCACTCAAGCACCGCCTCTCTATAATCAGGCTCGTTTGTCTTCCCACTGGTAAATCACATGGCTTATGAACTCAATCTGGACTGGCCGGAATTTTTAGAAAAATACTGGCAAAAACGACCTGTTGTTATTAAAAAAGCGTTCTCTAATTTTGTCGATCCGATCTCCCCTGATGAGTTAGCCGGTTTAGCGATGGAGCCGGAAGTGGACAGCCGTCTGGTGAGCCATAAAAATGGGGAATGGCAGGCAAGCAACGGGCCTTTCGAACATTTTGACGGGTTGGGTGAAACCGGCTGGTCATTACTGGCGCAGGCCGTGAATCACTGGCATCTGCCCGCCGCTGAACTGGTGAAACCTTTCCGCGTATTGCCGGACTGGCGTTTAGATGACCTGATGATTTCCTATTCCGTGCCCGGCGGCGGTGTCGGCCCGCATATCGACCAGTACGACGTCTTTATCATTCAGGGTATGGGCAGCCGTCGCTGGCGTGTAGGCGATGCGTTGCCGATGCGTCAGTTCTGTCCGCATCCGGCGTTACTGCATGTCGATCCCTTCACGCCAATCATTGATGAAGATCTCGAACCTGGCGATATTCTGTACATTCCGCCGGGCTTCCCGCATGACGGTTTCACCCATGAAACCGCTCTCAACTATTCCGTCGGTTTCCGCGGTCCTAACTCGCGCGATTTCATCAGCAGCTTTGCTGACTATGCGCTGGAAAACGATCTGGGCGGCAATCATTACAGCGATCCGGATTTGACGCTGCGTGAACACGTCGGGAAAGTGGAAGAGTATGAGCTTGAACGTGTGCGCCAGATGATGGTTGAAATGCTCAGTCAGCCGGAAGATTTCAAACAGTGGTTTGGCCGTTTCGCCACCACGCCGCGCCACGAGCTGGATATCGCCCCGGCGGAGCCGCCTTATGAAGCGCAGGAAATTGTGGATGCGCTGATGCAGGGCGATAGCCTGACCCGTTTAAGCGGGCTGCGCGTACTGAATGTCGGTGAACGTTTCTTTGTGAACAGCGAACCACTGGAAACTGCTCAGCACGAAGCCGCCGATGCGCTGTGCCGGTTCACTCTGATCAGTCAGAAAGAGCTGGGCAATGCGTTGCAGGATCCTGAATTTGTTGTCCTGTTAACGGATCTGGTGAATCAGGGTTACTGGTATTTCGACGAGTAATCCTTCGCTAATAAATAAGAGAGCAAAAGGCGGCCTCCCTGCGGATGCCGCCTTTTTAATGCGTTTTGTTTGCCGGGATAATAAATTAAGGACGGTAAAGCTCCACCGGCGGCTTCATTTTTCGCTCTTCCGGCTCAAACAAATCAATCTCTTCACCGTGAATATATTTGGCGCGCAACATGGCGGAAATCTTATCCATCGTCATGACAATGGCGACCAGAATCAATGTGATAAACATCACCACATCCCAGTTCCATAAACGCATATTTTCCGCATACACCAGACCGATCCCACCCGCGCCGACAAAACCGAGAACCGCGGCAGAACGGGTATTAGATTCAATCTGATACAACGACAGTGCGAGGAATGTCGGGAAAGATTGCGTGAAAATGCCAAAACGGTGCGTTTGCAACGGTGAAGCTCCCAATGCCCGTAAACCACGGCTCGGCGAGCGTTCCACGGCTTCGTGTCCTTCGGCGTACAGTTTGCCGAGTAAGCCTAAATCCTGCATCACAATCGCCAGCACGCCGGCCAGTGGCCCCATGCCGACAGCTCGGACAAAAATAAGTCCCCAGATCGCCATATCCAACCCGCGCAGCACATCCAGAAGTCGGCGAATAATCATGGAAACCGGTCTGAGTAGCGGCGTAGACATTACATTGCGCGCCGCCAGAAAGGACAGTGGCAGAGCAAGGAAAGACGCAGTGATTGTGCCCGCAAAAACGATTGCCAGCGTGATCGCAATCTGCGTGAAATAATACTTAAAAGGCCATTCGGAAACGTTATGCCAGACAAACATGCGCAGGAAATATCGTCCGACTTCACGGGTGCCGCGCACCACTTCGCTCCACGGAATACCGAAATAACTGAAGAAATAGACGTAGTACAACGCAATGACGACAGCCAGTATCGCGAGGTAACGCAGATAGCGGCGCTGTGCGGCAAACAAATGTCCGTGCTGCTGCTTCAGGCTGCTGACAACATGAGGTTCAAGCGCATCAGTTAACATCAGAAAGTGCCCTCCACGACGCGTTTGCGCAATTTACCGGATAGAAAATCCATCGCCGACACCACCAGAATGATCAGCAGTAAGGTCATACTGACCTGGTCATTACGGTCCAGTTTGATTGACGTCATCAGTTCCTGCCCGATGCCCCCCGCCCCGACTAAACCGAGGATTGTAGACTGACGGAAGTTGATTTCGAGGCGCATAAAACTGTACGACAGAAAGATAGGTTTAACCTGCGGCCACATAGCAAAGCGCATACGCTGCAAGCGTCCCGCTCCGCAGGCTCGCAGACCGCGCACCGGTTTGTCCGATGCGGTTTCAATGGATTCGTAGAAGAGTTTGGTCAGACTGCCGACGGTGTGTAAAGTCAGCGCGATAAAGCCCGGAATAGCGCCGACGCCAAAGGCCATGACGCACATCACCGCCCACGCCAGCTCCGGCATGGTACGCAGGAAAGCCACAAAAGTGCGGATACTGAATTTCACCCATTTTGGCGAATCCGTATTACCCGCGGCGAGAAACGCCAGAATAACCGCCAGTGCGGTCGATAATATCGTCGAGGATAACGCCAGCTGAATAGTTTCCCAGATCAGTGGCAACTGGATATTAAGACGATATCCCCAATACGCCAGTGAACCTTCTGTATGACCGTCAGCAAATAACAATGACCAGTGTAATACCGGCACCGTCTGACCAATATAATCAAAGAAGCTCGGTGCGGAGACAATAATCGTTTTTAAATTAAGTTCGGAAACATTGCCTGACCACAGATATAACAACAGCATCAGCCCTGACCAGATCAGCGCCTCACGCTTTTGTTTTCCCCGAATCTGCTGGTAATAACGATTGAAGTCTTTGTTCAAAATAATATTTCCGATTTGCGATAATCATTATTCATCCCCCTGCGAAGGGGGAGGTCAGGAGGGGGTATTAAAAAAACAATAATGGTAAAAGCTTTCGCTTCCTGAGTTGCCATTAATACCCCACCCCAACCCTCCCCTTCGCAGGGGAGGGAGTTACGGATTAGCGACCGCCTTTAGTCAGCTCACGCTTCATATCAATAATCTGCTGATATTCAGCCAGAGACGTTTCGCCGATATGTTGTTTACCGCCGACGGCTTTCACGAAGCAGGCGTGGTCTTCTTTATCCAGTTTCTTGATGGCAGAAACCAGTTTAGCCTTGAACGCCGGTGGCAGATCGCTTCGCACTAAGATCGGGCCGTTAGGGATCAGCGGAGATTCCCAAATGATACGAATTTTCTTCATCAGATCCGGATGGTCCATGCGGATCATACGGTTGAATGCGCCGGAGGTATAACCGGTTTCACGGTCGCCGATCATTGATGCCCAGGTCACTGCGCCTTCAAACTGACCGTTCAGCACGCCAAGAATATCCTGCTCATGGCCGCCGGAGAAGGTGACGCTGGAGAAGAAGTTGTTGTACTTGTTGTCTGTCGTGCCGCCAAATTCTTTCTTGAAAGTCTGGTTTGGGATCAGATAGCCGGACGTGGAATCCGGGTCCGCGAAGCCGAATGATTTACCTTTCAGGTCAGACAATTTCTGGTACGGACTGTCGGCTTTCACCACAACCACCGAGTGATAACCCCGGGATTTATCGGTATCGTCGATAACAATACCGACCAGATCTACGGCTTTCGGGTTATTAATATAGACTGAGGCGAAAGACGATGGCGACATGCTTAATACCATATCTACTTTCTTACCTAATAATCCCTGAATAACACCGGAGTAATCAGAGGAATTACGCAGTTTGGTATCCACGTTTAATTCTTTATCGAAGAAATCTTTTACACACTGATTATCACCGATTTGCTGAGTCGCATTCTGGCCGCCCAGAATACCCAAATTCAATTCTTTAGGCGCATCTTCTGCCATGCTGTACATTGCGGTAAAAGAACCTGCTACGAAAACTGCCAGACGTAATAACTTCTTCATGTAATGATGACCTTGTGTAGATTGAGAGAAAGTAGAAATAAGTACTGCAAAATAAATAACGTTGTTGTTTAACTGTTTATGGCTTCGTGTTCTTCACCGTATAACTGTTGCAAAATACCGTCAGTTAACTGATCGGGATGACCGTCGAAAATAATTTGCCCTTTGGCGATACCGATAACGCGGGTGCAATAATCTTTCACCAGCTCGACCGAGTGCAGGTTGACCATGACGGCAATATTTTCTTCACTGACTTTTTTCAGCGCATTCATGATGCGCAGCGTATTTTTCGGATCCAGCGACGCAACAGGCTCATCGGCCAGCAGAATTTTCGGGTTCTGCATCAGGGCACGGCAAATCGCCACACGTTGCATCTGACCACCGGAGAGATTTTCAGCGCGCTGCAACGCATGCGGCAGCATATGCAGCCACTCGAGCAGAGAAATCGCGCGGGCACGGTCTTCGTCGTCAAACTGGTTAAAGAAAGATTTGAATGTTGAGGTATGGCTCAAACGGCCCAGCAACACGTTAGTCAGCACATCCAGGCGAGGAACCAGACAAAAATCCTGGAAAATCATCCCGCAACCCGAGCGCCAGCGACGCAACGCTTTACCGGTCAGCCCGGCCAGTTGCTGTTGTTCACCATTTTCGTAATGACACACTACGCTACCATCGGTAAGCGGAATGGTACCGTTGAGTACGTGTAACAGAGTGGATTTACCTGCGCCGGACCGGCCAATCACCGCCACGAACTCACCCGCGTGCAGATCAAAATTGATGTCATTCAGGACGCGCTGACCTGATTTATAAGATTTCACCAGGCCTTTCACGTCCAGAACTTTGTTCAAATGCTGTGGCCCGGCCTGAGGATATTCAGCCTGTGCCAGCTTAAGTTGAGCTTGCGCCATGATGCTGTCTCTCGGTTGCTTTCATAATCTGGCGTTCATTAAGCGCGAGTTATATGACACATCAATGACGATTTAATGGACAGCACATGACAAAAATGCAACAGATTAAGTGAAATTACCTAACGGATATCCCGAATGGGGTTTAACTTAATAAGTATCATTTAAGTCTATGATTAGATGGCAACGCATTTAAAAAGGAAGATGAAATGGATAATCAGTCACTCATCGCCACGCTCAAAGAGATTGCTGGCAGCCGTCATGTTCTGACCGGAGACAGCAACACTGAGCGCTACCGCAAAGGATTTCGTTCAGGTGGCGGCAAAGCACTGGCCGTGGTATTTCCCCAAACGCTGCTGCAACAATGGCAATTGCTCAAAGCCTGTATCGCCGCCGATAAGATTGTCATTATGCAGGCCGCTAATACCGGGCTGACCGAAGGCTCAACGCCCAGAGGTGATGATTATGACCGCGATATCGTCATTTTCAGTACTCTCAAACTTGATCAAATTCAGTTGCTCGACGGTGGCCATCAGGTAATCGGCTTCCCCGGCAGTACGCTCTATAAGCTGGAAAAAATCCTCAAACCTTATAACCGTGAACCGCATTCGGTAATTGGCTCGTCGTGCATCGGTGCATCGGTGGTCGGTGGGATTTGCAACAACTCAGGTGGATCGCTGGTGAAACGCGGTCCGGCCTATACCGAAATGGCGCTTTATGCGCAGATCGACGCACAGGGTGAATTACGCCTGATTAACCATTTGGGTATTAATCTTGGCGAAACGCCGGAAGAAATACTGACGCGTCTGGAAAAAGCTGATTATCTGGAAAGTGACATACTGCACGATCAGCGTCTGGCATCTGACCATGATTATGCTGCGCGGGTGCGTGAAGTGGACGCTGATACGCCTTCACGTTTTAACGCCGATGAGCGGCGGCTGTTTGAAGCCTCAGGTTGTGCAGGAAAACTGGCCGTGTTCGCCGTACGTCTGGATACTTTCCCGGCTGAAACGCAACAGCAGGTATTTTATATCGGCACCAATGACACGGCAGTGCTGACCGAATTACGTCGTCAGATCCTGCGTGATTTTGCGAACCTGCCGGTGGCCGGTGAATACATGCATCGCGATATTTTCGATATCACCGAAGTCTACGGCAAAGACACGTTCATGATGATCGATAAGCTTGGCACCGACAAAATGCCGGACATGTTTACCGCGAAAGGGAAATTCGATGCGCATGCCAGTAAAGTCCCTTTCCTGCCGAAAAACTTCAGCGACCGCGTAATGCAATGCCTGAGCAAAGCCCTGCCGAATCACCTTCCACCTCGCATGAAGCAGTACCGTGACCGGTTTGAACATCACTTACTGCTGAAAATGTCCGGCCCTGGAATTGATGAGGCACGTACATTTCTGACGCGTTTCTTCAGTGATGGTCAGGGTGATTTCTTTATTTGCTCGGCTGACGAAGGCAAAAAAGCTTTCCTCCACCGTTTCGCCGCTGCAGGTGCTGCGGTGCGTTATCACGCGGTACATGAAAAAGAAGTGGAGGATATTCTGGCGCTGGATATTGCACTGCGCCGTAATGACCGCGACTGGTTCGAAACATTGCCGGAAGATATCGACAATCAGCTGGTGGCAAAACTGTATTACGGCCATTTCATGTGCCACGTTTTCCATCAGGATTACATCGTCAAAAAAGGCGCGAACAGCAAGGCACTGAAACACCGGATGCTTGAATTGCTCGACGCCAAAGGCGCGGAATATCCGGCAGAGCATAACGTCGGACATCTGTATCTGGCAAAACCGCATCTGAAAGAGTTCTACCGGCAGGCAGACCCGACCAACAGCTTCAATCCGGGGATCGGAAAAACCAGTAAGATGAAAAACTGGCAGGAATAATGTCCTTCAAAAGGCAAATGGCGTAGTCGGCGCAGGCAGTTTGTTCCCGGACAGCGCGGAGGCTCCGCAGCGTACATAAAGTACGTGAGGAAGCCGAGCACTGCCCGGGGGCAAAATGGCAAGTAAGATAGCCATTACGTTAAAATAACTGTGTTCCGTAACCCCACATAATCACCGTCAGAGCCAGAAGTAACTCTAATACCAGAACGCCCATTGCCAGCGTTGAACTGGAGAACAGGAACCCTTCGCGACGGTCGATATTCAGGAAGTTAGGAATGCCGAGATACAACAGATATCCGCTATAACACAGCCCGATGATGCCGACGAACAGGCATAACCAGACCATCGGATAAAGCGCAACAAGACCACTCAGGAACATCGGCGTGGCAACATAACCGGCAAACACGATACAGCTGTTGAGTGTCGGGCGGCTGTCATAACGACGTGCCATCCAGTAGATTATGCGCCCCATGAGTGCGACAGCGGCGAGCATCAGAACATAGAAGATAACGGCGATATACGACGCGGTGAACATGGAAACCATCAGCGTCTGACCGTCACCGAAATTCCAGCCCAACTGTGTTGTACCGATAAACGAACAGACAACCGGGATCAACGCCATCAAAAGAACATGGTGGGAATACACATGTGAAACGGTTTCCCGCTCACGCTGGATTTGCTGCAGTTCGGGACCAGGATGGGATAACAGTCCCCAGACATGATTTGCCATGAAACACCCCCTTGTACGCCGAAAGCCGCCAGCGGCGTGCAGTGATAGACCTTCGGAAATGCCCGTCACACAAGGGCACAAGGAAGGTGGCGACCTGTCTATATTATAGCCGTTATTGCCAGTTTTGCTGCTGCGCTCAACTTATCGTAATCAGCGTTTGACCGCAGCAGGCCCCTCTTAATGGATAAAGCGAGCGGCTGTAAAAGTTGCACCTACCAGTACCAGCATCATGCTAATAATCCAGCGTGTCTGTTGGATCATAAGGTCATAAAACATCTTCTGCATGGCGCTTAATGAGGCTTCAATCTTTACAAAGCGCGCATCCACCTGTTCAAACCGTTTGTCGATTTGTTCAAACCGTTTATCGACTTGTTCAAACCGTTTGTCGACTTGTTCAAACCGTTTGTCGATATGCACCAGTCGATCGTCAATCCTAAGAAGATGCCCGTCGATGCGGGAGATGTTCTGTTCAGTTTTTCCTACACGCACACCGATATCTGTTACCGCTTCAGTGAGCGTGACCATCTGATACTCCAGTTTGCCGACCCGCAGATTAGTGTCGGTGACCACTTCCGTCAGCTGAGTGACCTGCTGCTCCACCTTCCCTACACGAAGATTCAGTCCGGCAATTTCCTCACCGTTTTTGATCCCTTGTTTTTCGATATTATTGATCTGATTTTGCTTGAGCTTTTCCATGAGCAATTTTCCTTTGTATTCTTCCGGCCAGGCAGAGGCACCGGGAAAGTAGAGCATCGGATTGACGGGCGAGATATCCATTGTGCTGAGCTGAAACATGGCTGTTGTCCCTCACATGAGCTGATGAGCTTTCCCTGTTTAGAAACTCTTAATCTGTGGGGATTTTGCGCTGTATAAATAACCATATCAAATCAATTTACTTCTCGTTTCACATGCCACTGCTTATGTATCTATGCTTCGAAAGCTTACATTTAGATGATGAATAAAAACCAACAAAAAGAGCCTCTTACGAGGCTCTTTAAACTTTAAAACTTACGTTAGTTTTCGTTTACTGCTGTTCGGGATTATGCAATGCGGCAGCACCCTGCTGAGATTTACGCGCTTTTGCTACGTCGTCTTTGCTAACCGCCGGCGCCTGATTTCCCCATGCGTTACGGATATACGTACTGACATCCGCCATCTGCTGATCGGTCAGTTTCCAGCCGAACTCAGGCATGTCCGCGCTGGTCGGATTGCTTGCCGTTGCCGCCCCCTGCCCGCCGTTCATCAGCACGTGCAGAATGTTGGTCGGCCGGGTGGCCTGAACGCCGTTATTACCCTTCAGGGCAGGGATCATGTTGCGTACCCCTTCACCGGAATTCTGATGGCATGCCGCGCAGTTATCGGCGTAGAGTTCTTTGCCGTTGGCCATCGCGGAATTAGCGGCTAAAGGCGCGGAATTATCTTTGCTGCCCGGCAAGCTTTTCAGATAAACCGCGATGGCATGCAGATCTGAATCCGACAAATGCTGCAGTGAATTCGTGACCGCTTCCGCCATCGGACCGGCAGCCTCGGTACGCGAGTTAGCCCCTGTTTTCAGGTACTGCACCACTTCGTCATTGCTCCAGTCGCCAATGCCCTGACGGGTATTGCCGGTGATTTCCGGCGCGAACCAGCCCTGCAATTCTCCGCCCTGCAGATGCACGCCAAAGTTATCACCGCCCAGAGGATTTTTTGCAGTATGGCACGATGTACAGTGCCCCAGCCCTTCAACCAGATACGCGCCGCGATTCCATTCTGCCGACTGCGACGGATCGGCTTTGAACGGTGCCGTATCCAGGAACAACAGGTTCCAGCCGAACATCATCAGACGGATGTTATACGGGAACGGCAAATCCGTTTTCGGGCCGTCATAATGCACGGCAGGCACGGTATTAAGATACGCTTTGATGTCTTTCAGGTCCTGATCGCTGACCTTGGCGTAAACGTTGTAAGGCATCGCCGGATACAGATTCTCACCGTTGATCCCTTTGCCGTTGCGCACCGCATGAATGAACTGCTGATCGGTCCATCCGCCAATGCCCGTTTCTTTATCCGGCGTAATGTTAGTGGCGTAAATCGTGCCGAACGGCGTGTTCAGCCCGTAGCCGCCCGCAAAAGGTTTACCGCCGCCGGGCGCGGTATGACAGGCCACACAGTCCCCTGCCAGTGCCAGATATTTGCCGCGCTCAATGGCAGTTTTGCCGGTCATGGCTGCCGCAGCCGGAGCCTGAAAATCACCTGACTGACTGGCGTTGTGCCAGGTTTTAAAACCGACAAAACCCAGCCCGCCGATGACAACCACGCCCGCGATAATTGCTAATGTCTTTTTCACGCTCATGCTTAAACCCTCACCAGCGGACCAGGAGATTTCAGATACTGGGTTTTGATGGCTTCAGCTGCCCATAAGGTCAGCGCACCCACGGTACCGGTCGGGTTATATCCGCCATTATTAGCAAAGGCTGAAGCGCCGCAGACAAAGACGTTATGTACATCCCAGCTTTGCAGATAGCGGTTTACCGCGCTGGTTTTCGGATCGTCGCCCATGCAGGCGCCACCGGTGGTATGCGAGGAAAGGTTATCCATCGGTGAGAACGGTTTGGTGGTCGGTTCCTGACGGACAACGGTTTTTGCGCCCATCGCGTGCGCAATCTCAACCGAGCGGTCGGCCATAAATTTCGCTGAGCGTTTGTCGTTTTCGATCCAGTCAAAGGTCACGCGCAGCAGCGGCTGGCCGTGGCGGTCTTTATATTCCGGATCTAAATCGAGGAACACATCGCGGTGCGGGTAGCTGTTGCCCATGCAATAGACGTTGTTGTAGTTCTGGTAGCTGTGTTTGACGGCTTTCTTCCAGTCAGCGCCCCAGCGCGGAGTGCCCGGCGGTACGTTATTGGAATAGCCAATCGGACGTCCGTTGGTGGAATGCACCAGCGCCACACCGCCGCCGATAAAATCGTGGTGGGTATGATCGAAGTTGTCGCCGTTGAAATCGTCAATCGCCTGCGACAGCGCACCGGCACCGATAAACGGATTCATCGTTTCATCTTCAAAGAAGAAACCTGCACCGGAAACGGTCTGATAAGCATAGTTGCGGCCTACAACGCCTTCGCCGGTTTTATGGTCGTAGGGTTTACCGATGCCGGAAAGCAGCATCAGCCGCACGTTGTCCATCTGGTAAGCAGAAATCACCACGATGTCCGCGGGTTGTTCCCACATTACGCCGTCGCTGCCGATAAAAGTCACACCGGTAGCGGTTTTGCCGTCGGCGGCTTTGTTTACACGCAGCACTTCAGATTCGGTGATTACCGTGAAATTGGGGCGCTGCATGACGGCTGGTAAGATACAGGCATTCGGACTGCTTTTTGACCAGTTGCCGCAGCCGAAGAATTCGCAGTAACCGCAATAAGTACACGGCGCCATGTTAATACCCAGCGGATTAGTATAAGCATCAGACGTGTTACCCGCAGGCACGGCAAACGGGTGATAGCCCATCTCGCGGGTGGCTTTATCAAAGATCATCGACAGCTGAGTGCGTTTGAGCGGCGGCAGCGGATAATCGCGGCTGCGCGGCCCTTCGAAGACATTCCCGCCTTCAATTTTTTCACCCTTAATGTTGCCCGCTTTCCCGGAAGTACCCGCGTAGCGTTCGAATTTGTCGTAGAACGGTTCGACGTCATCATAGGTCACGCCCCAATCCTGCACCTGCATACCTTCGAGGAATTTGTTCTTGCCGTAACGTTCTACTGTCTGGCTGTAGCTCTGGAAATCGTACGGCAGGAAGCGCCAGGTCATGCCATTCCAGTGCGTACCCGCACCGCCAACATTCATACCAAACTGATAGGTATTAAATTCACGCAGCGGTAACGCTTGCTGGATCGGGTTATTACGGAATGTCAGGGTTTCCACCGCCGTCGGCTGCATGATCGCGCGGCGGCTGACAAAGCGCAGCTCATCGGTATCAATAGTGGTGGGGAAATCGTTGCTGGTGTCGCGCCATGAACCGCGTTCAATTGCCACCACATTCAGTCCTGCCAGCGTCAGCTCATTCGCCATCAGCGAACCTGCCCAACCCAGGCCGACGATGACAGCATCGACCTTTTCACGTTTATTACTCATACGACATTTACTCCTGCAAAAATCAATTCAATCAATGACCGTTCGTGGGTGGTTTTTATGATTTTTCGTATTGGGACAACATGCTGACCGGCTCGATATGTAAGTCTTCGCCACGGCGGTCGATAACATCCCGGAAGTCATAACGCGCACCGGGGAAACCGAGCATTTTCCAGCCCGCCATATCTTTGTTGCCGCCATATAACGGGTCGGAGAAGAATCCCTCACGCATGTTCTGCACTAACATGTTGAAGAACAGCTGGCCATTGACGCCCGCCAGCGGAATTTCGCCGGATTCCACGCGACGCAGTAAATCGTCCTGTTGTTCGCCGGAAAGCTCGGTAAAGTTTTTCCCGTTATTGAGCGATTTCGCGACGTTATTCAGCGCCGTCAGCCCAAGTTTGTAACGTTCGGCTGGCGTGTCTTTATATTGCGGTCCGGCCTGTGGCAACCCGTCCTGAATCACCGGTCCGAGACGATAGGTGGTTACCGCTTTGCCGAAATCGCCGCTCAGCTGACGATCCAGAAATACCGCGCAACCGGCCTCTTTGCCGCCGATACTGAGTTCATCCGCCGGAATGATACGGTCGGCCAGGGTTTCCACCAGGCTGACTTCTTCGGGCGTGAAAAATGTCCATTCACCTGCGACCACCGGTTTTGGCGGACGAACCGAATGGATAATCCACGGCATACCACCGGAGAAAATTTTGGCTTTAACCTTCAGCGCAGTGCTGAATAACAGCACCGCCATTGAGGTCAGAAAATGTCTGCGTTTCACGATAAAACTCCTTTTAGCGGGGTCTGACGGGGAAGTACCCACATCTGCGGTGGGCTTTTATTTTGTGACGGAGATTATACGAAGATGTTAGGCGAAAGTAAGATATTTTGTACCAACTGGTACATACTTTATTTATTTTAAATCAAGGCATTATTTATTTGGTAGTGAGTTAGTACACTAACTAACAAATTTTTACAGGCGAATAAGCCTACACAACGTCTAAAAAATCATTAACGTTGAGGCTGGAATTTATCAGGAGAATGAGATGCGCATCACCTGTTTACACACGGCGGACAGCAATATTGCGGTATTCGAAAACGCAGCGCGGGAGCTTGGGCTAACTCAGCATCAGTTTGTGCATGTGTCCCGGCCTGATTTACTCGCCGCTGCCGAAAATGCGGGCGGACTGACTAAGGATATTCGTCAACAAACTGCCGATGTGTTGCTGGTTTTGAGTGAAAATGCCGACCGCGTTTTACTGACCTGCTCGACGCTGGGCTCAGCGGCAACGCTTGCCAGCGAAACAGCCACGGTACCGGTTTTGCGAGTCGATCAGGCGCTGGCGCAACAGGCCATGAAAACGGCGGGCAATGTGGTCGTGCTGTGTGCAGTCGAAACGACCCTGGAGCCAACGCAACAGTTATTCATGCAGGTGGAAAAGCATCCGCAGGCACAGCTTGAAATCCGTCTGGTAACGGGCGCATGGGAAAAGTTTAAGCAGGGTGATCTGGCGGGATACTTACAGGCCATCGCGGCAGCGGCTGATGCGCAATATATGAAAGGTGCGGTCTGTGTGGTGCTGGCACAGGCATCAATGACCGGCGCGGCGCAGCTGACACAAGTGGGCAAACCGCTCACCAGCCCCGAATGTGGCTTACGCGCGGCGCTGGCCTGAAAAAACAGCGAGCAAAAAGCAGAAACGCAGGCAGAAGCTATACTGATAAGGAATATCATTGGCTTAGCCGGACGGCCGATGATGACTGAAAAGTATGTTAAGGAGAAAACATGAAAATTATTCTGTGGATCATCGCCATCATCTTTATCGTCGGCCTGCTGACCCTCACAGGTGTCTTTAAACTGATTTTCTGATCATCAGTTCATTCCCTGCAAACAAAAAGTCCGGCACATGGCCGGACTTTTTCATTTATCAGCGATTGCTGAAATATCCAAAATAATTCGGATTGCAATAAGGCGGCAAGCGAACGAATCCCGATGAGCTGACATTAGTCAGTGATACGGGTGAGTGAACGTCGCCAACGCCATTGCGGTCCGAAGTATGCAGGATATTTTTAGTCGTCTGCCTCTTCGACGGATGGCTGCGTCTTCTGCTGCTCTTTCTGCTTACGATAGTTCTTCGCTATTTGCGGAACGGGCACTGTTTTACCGGTTTCCATCCAGGTGCGAAGACGGTTGGCATCGGCAAATGCGGTGTATTTTCCGAAAGCATCCATCACGACCAGGGTAACCGGTTTACCGTTGATGGTGGTGCGCATCGCCAGACAATGCCCTGCATCATCGGTGTAACCGGTCTTGGTCAGCTGGATATTCCAGGACGGGTTCATGATCAGATGATTGGTATTACGAAATGGCAAGGCATACGCCGGATGGCTGAAGACCGCGGTTTTTTCGGCTGTGGTGCTCAGCTGGCCGATCAGAGGATAACGCTGGGAAGCCAGCAGCAGACGGGTCAAATCGCGTGCAGTCGAGACGTTGTGCGGCGACAAACCGGTCGGTTCCACATAATGCGTATGGGTCATTCCCAGCGATTTCGCTTTGGTATTCATGGCTTTAATGAATGCTGAGTAACCGCCAGGATAATGCGCCGCGAGACTGGCTGCCGCACGGTTTTCCGAAGACATCAGCGCCAGCTGAATCATCTGGCGACGGGTAATTTCGCTGTTGAGTTTCACGCGGGAGAAAACGCCGCGCATTTCAGGCGTATTACTGATATCGACGTTAATCACTTCGTCGAGTGGCAGATTCGCATCCAGCGTGACCATGGCGGTCATCAGTTTTGTCAGGGAGGCAATCGGCCTCACCTCATCAGGATTTCGGGAATAAATCACTTCGTGGCTTTTAAGATCCACCACCATGGCGCTGCCGGAAGCAATTTGAACAATCGGGGCGACGGCCTGCTCTTGCTTTGCAGCGAAGGCGGCAGGTGCAGACAACATGCCTGTATTTAAGGCTAATAAGCTCAGAACCAGAAGACGGATTTTCACATGCATTGCTCTGTATTTAGAAAGTTGTCATTGAGTTATGTCGAAACAGCGGGCGGAATTATAAGGGACGCGAATAGTCTTAGCACCCGCATTTTTCAATTCTATTTGTCACAAAGTCTGTCACCAGCGCCCGCAAACCGTGGAACGGCGAGTAAGTGAACACTTGCGTAAGATTAGCCTGAAATGAAAAAAGGGACGCTTAAAAAGCGTCCCTCCGGATTCTGTCGTCTCTCTGCCCGTGGAAAGACATAATGGCATCACCGGTTGATGCGTTCGGCAATTTCCTTCGACGTCTTCAGCACGCGCACTTCAGTAAATAACTCTGTCGCTTCTTCGTACTCTTTGCGCAAGTAGCTCAGCCACTGTTTGATACGCGCAACGTGATACAAACCGGTGTCGCCCTGCTTTTCCAGACGGGTGTATTTCTGCAACAGCGTCATCACATCCGGCCACGGCATACGCGGTTCGTTGTACTTCACCACGCGGCTGAGATTAGGGATATTCAGCGCGCCACGCCCCAGCATTACCGCATCGCAACCGGTAGTTTGCAGACAGGCCTGACCTCTTTCGTAATCCCAGATTTCGCCGTTGGCAATCACCGGAATACTCAGCCGCTGGCGGATTTCACCAATCGCGGCCCAGTTAATACGCTCAGGCTTGTAACCGTCTTCTTTGGTTCGCCCGTGAACGGTCAGTTCGGTGGCACCGGCCTGCTGTACTGCATCAGCAATTTCAAAACTGCGCTCGAGGGAATCCCAGCCAAGACGTACTTTGACGGTCACCGGCAAATGCGCGGGAACGGCAGCGCGCATGGCTTTTGCACCCTGATAAATCAGTTCGGGATCTTTGAGTAACGTCGCTCCACCGCCGCTGCCGTTGACCATTTTCGACGGGCAACCGCAGTTGAGATCCACTCCGTAAGAGCCGAGCTCAACGGCAAAAGCGGCGTTTTCAGCCAGCCATTGCGGATATTGTCCGAGCAGTTGAACGCGCACCCGCGTACCGGAGGGCGTGCGGCTGTCGTGATGTAATTCGGGGCACAGGCGATGGAAAACTTTGGCGGGCAGCAGCTGATCGACCACACGCACAAACTCAGTGATGCACAAATCGTAGTCGTTCACTTCAGTGAGAAGTTCACGAACCAGAGGATCAAGCACACCTTCCATCGGAGCCAGTAATACGCGCATCGTTGTTCAACCTTTAAAAATGACGCGCAAGATTACCGCATGGCCCGCCGCCGGGCAATTACCCTTATGACAAATCGCGGCTCAGGTGTTCCGGCACATTGCCGCTGGCCTGCCGGGCTTTTACCGAGCGCCAGGCAATCCACACAGCCAGGAACGCCGGTATGGCAAACAGCAGGAACATCCAGAATGCCGCACTGGCCGCACCGGCATCTCCCTGACTCACGCCCGCGAAGTTAGCGACAGTGCCCGCCAGTGCCGCGCCGAGCGCTGAAGCAAAGGACTGCACGACAGTTATTGATGCACCTGCTTTTTCGCGGTCGTCTTCCGGAGCCTGTTGCAGCACGCGGGTCAGCAGATGCGGCCAGCCAAGGCCGATGCCGAAACCGGCCAGCGTCAGCCCGAGAACCACACCACTGATATTCAGCCACGGCAGACCAAACGCAACGGGTACGGTAAACAACAATAAAAGCAAACCGGCAGCCAGTATCACCGGCCCGCAGACAATGGCATTGTCGGCACGGCGACCTGTCCAGCCGGAGCTCGCAACCTCACTTAATGTCCAGCCCGCTGCCGCGGCTGCCGTGATATAGCCAGCCGCCAGCGGCGCCTGACCGTGCAAATGTTGCAGCATATAAGGTACAAACAGTTCGCAGCCGAGGCCGATAATCAGCAGACTCATCACCAGATACAGCCCGTAAAGCGGAGAAGAACGGCGTAATGCATTGCGCGGCAGCAGCCTGACATCAGCGGTAAATTCACGGTGACGCAGAATTAACATCATCACCACCGCAATCACGAATCCGAGCAGGTTAATCAGGCCTTCGGAGGATAAACTTCCCGCAGAAACCACCAGTACCGAGCCGGTCAGCAACGCCAGCTGCATCAGCGGTAACGGCTCATCGGCCTGTTTTTCACGCTGCGCTTTTGGCAAGATCCGCCACACCCACAGCCCGAACAAAGACGTCACCGGCAGCAGCAAACCAAAGGCCCAGCGCCAGGCGTGCAGTTCCGCAAAAATCCCGCCCACTGCCGGGCCGATCAGCGTCGCAACTCCCCACATGGCAGAAATCAGCGCCATTGCCCGCGGCCAGAGAGATTCTTTAAACAGCAGATTGATCATCGCGTAAGAAAGCGCAAACAGGAATCCGCCGCCCAGCCCCTGCAATGCCCTTCCGAGCAGCAACACCGGCATATTCGGCGCGGCGGTACAAATCGCGGCACCAGCGATAAAAATACCGGTCGCCATCAGATAACTGCCGCGGGGTCCGGCGGTCCGCATCAGACGGGCGGAAAGTGCCGAGCCAAGAATGGAGCACACAACGTACAGCGTGGTATTCCACGCATACCACGCCAGCCCGCCGATATCCTGCACGACAGAGGGCAAAATGGTGATCACGATGTAACTGTTGGTGGCGTAGAGCGCGACACCGGCACTGAGGGTGATGGCGCTCCCGCGGTTCTCTGCGCTGAATAAGTCCGCCCAACCGTTCTGACTTCCCGACATTTCTCTGCATCCCTTTGGTTTGTGCTTTCCACACATTGAAGCGTGATGTGGTTATGGTATGATTAAAACAAGAAATAACTTGGAATATGTTTTACGTAATCTAGAACCCGCCGAGGTAATATGTCAAGCAATGACTTGGAAAATAAAAATGACGTCAGACAAAGTGTGGCAGAACGCCTGCTGACGCTTCTGAAAACGCGCGGGGAATTACAGGCCAGTGATGCCGGTCACCTTTTGGGCACCACCGGAGAAGCCGCACGACAGCAGTTCATGAAGCTGGCAAAAGAAGGTCTGGTGGAAGCCAAAGCCGTTTCCCAGGGTGTCGGCCGCCCGTCACAATACTGGCAGCTGACCGCCGCAGGCCATGCGCGATTCCCCGATGCACACGCCGATCTCACCGTACAACTTTTGCAGCTGATCCGCACCTCTCTGGGCGATTCAGCGCTGGATCAGCTGATCACTTCGCGGGAAAAAATCACGCAGGAAAACTACCACCAGGCGATGCTCGGGGCGGTGTCGATGGAAGAAAAATTGCAAAGGCTGACGGATATCCGTACCCGTGAAGGCTATATGGCGGACTGGACATTACAGGAAGATGGCAGTTATCTGTTTATCGAAAATCACTGCCCGATTTGTGCCGCCGCCGCCACCTGTCAGGGATTTTGCCGGGCAGAACGCGATGTGTTCAGCGAAGTGCTGGATGCTGATGTGCAACGCACCGAGCATATTTTGCAGGGCGCACGGCGTTGTGCCTATGTGATCCGATAAACCGGATCCGCTAGATTGCAGACGAAAAAAAACCGCCGGTGAAGGCGGTTTGATTGCAGAATAGCGATAACAATTACTTGTTGCCGCTGCCTGCATTGCCGGTGCGACGCTGACCTGCATGAGCAGGACGCGAACGTGCCGGACGATTTTCAGCTGAACCGCGGTTTTCTGAACCACGATTTTCTGAGGTACCGCTGCGCTGACCATTTCCGCCCTGACGCGGAGCGCCGGAACGTGGAGCACCAGAGCGCGGTGCGCCCGGACGCTGGCCCTGACGTGGCGCGCCACGACCGCCGCCGCCGCTGCCCTGACGACCATTAATGATCGGCTCAGCTTTGATGCTCGGGTCTGGCTCGTAACCTTCCAGCGCGATGCGTGGAATTTCACGTTTCAGCAGGCGCTCGATATCACGCAGCAGTTTGTGTTCGTCAACGCACACCAGAGAAATCGCTTCGCCGGTGGCTTCCGCACGACCGGTACGGCCGATACGGTGAACGTAATCTTCCGGCACGTTTGGCAGCTCGTAGTTCACCACGTGCGGCAGCTGGTCGATATCGAGACCACGCGCAGCGATGTCAGTCGCGACCAGAACACGGATAGAACCGGCTTTGAAATCGGCCAGTGCGCGGGTACGCGCGCCCTGACTTTTGTTGCCGTGAATAGCGGCGGCAGTGATGCCGTCTTTATTCAGCTGCTCAGCCAGATGGTTTGCGCCATGTTTGGTACGGTTGAAGACCAGCACCTGTTTCCAGTCGCCTTCGCCGATCATCTGAGACAGCAATTCTCTTTTACGTTTCTTATCAACAAAGTGAACGCTTTGTTCAATTTGCGCAGAAGCGGTGTTGCGACGCGCCACTTCGACAGAAGCAGGGTTGGTCAGCAACTTGCTCGCCAGACCTTTAATCTCATCAGAGAAGGTCGCGGAGAACAGCAGGTTCTGACGCTTGGCAGGCAGTTTCGCCAGCACGCGACGGATGTCATGAATGAAGCCCATGTCCAGCATGCGGTCAGCTTCGTCCAGCACCAGAATTTCAACCTGAGATAAATCAACAGCACGCTGATGTTCCAGATCCAGTAAACGACCAGGCGTTGCGATCAAAACATCCACACCACCGCGCAGTTTCATCATCTGCGGGTTGATGCTCACACCACCAAATACCACCAGCGAACGCAGGGTCAGGTATTTGCTGTAAGCCTGTACGTTTTCACCAATCTGCGCCGCCAGCTCACGGGTTGGGGTCAGGATCAGCGCACGAACCGGGCGACGTCCTTTGAATTGCGCGTTGGTATGGCTGAGCATATTGAGCAGCGGCAGGGTAAAACCAGCGGTTTTACCGGTACCGGTCTGCGCACTCGCCATCAGGTCACGACCTTCCAGCACGACAGGAATAGCCTGACGCTGAATAGGCGTAGGTTCGCGATAGCCCTGTTCTTCAACAGCACGCAAGATTTCGGCACTTAAGCCGAGGGAATCAAATGACATATAAGGAAAAGCTCCAGTCCACTCTAACCCGAACGGGGTTCGGTGCAGTTTCAAGAGTGGATGATCAGACGAGGCAAATGAGGCATTACCACGAGGATTCGGCACAAACTGCAGTGCGCCAGTTGGGTCGATTCTACCACAGAACGCCGCCGTGCGTGAATTTATCTCCTGCAGGCCTGTAACGGGGGGTTACAGAGGCTGACTCCGGCGACGCTTTCCGGCGGCATAATCTGTCGTGATAATCCCAAATGTTGACACAGGATAATCAATTATAAATCTGATGAATGGGTTCCCACTTTTTGCGTCCCCCTTCACAGATTTGATTGCTATGCTTCGTTTCTCACACTTCTCTGTCCATAAGGCTCGCTCGCTGCAACATGGAAACCTGGAAAGTAAATTTAATCTCCGTCTGGCTGGGCTGTTTTTTCACCGGCATGGCGATGAGTCAGATCCTGCCTTTTTTACCGCTTTACATCGAACAGCTTGGCGTCACATCTCATGAATCACTGAGCCTGTGGTCAGGACTGGTGTTCAGCGGTACGTTTCTGGTTTCGGCCATCGTGGCGCCGCTGTGGGGCAGCCTTGCGGATCGTAAAGGCCGCAAGCTGATGTTGCTGCGCGCCGCGCTGGGTATGGCAATTGTCATGATGTTGCAGGGTTTCGCCACCAACGTCTGGCAGCTTTTCATTCTGCGTACGCTGATGGGGCTGACGTCCGGATATATACCCAATGCGATGGCGCTGGTCGCCTCGCAGGTGCCACGGGATAAAAGCGGCTGGGCGCTGGGCACCTTGTCTACCGGTCAGGTATCTGGTGTGATTATCGGCCCGCTGCTCGGCGGTTTTATGGCTGACCATCTCGGCCTGCGCACGGTATTTTTCGTCACCAGCGGCATGTTGTTTATCAGCTTCCTGATCACATTATTTCTGATCAAAGAACGCGTAGTGCCGGTGACCAAAGCCAACCGGCTGAGTGGTAAAGCGGTATTCACCACACTGCCTTATCCGTGGCTCATCGTCAGCCTGTTCGTTACCACCATGATGATTCAACTGGCGAACGGTTCCATCAGCCCGATCCTGACGCTGTTTATCCGCGAGATTTCGTCTGACACCAGCAACATCGCGTTTATCAGCGGCGTGATTGCCGCCGTACCGGGCGTTTCCGCGCTGATGGCCGCCCCGAAACTCGGCAAGCTCGGCGACCGCATTGGCGCGCACCGCATTCTTATCGCCGCACTGGTGTTTTGCTTCATCCTGTTCTGCCTGATGGCGCTGATTAATACCCCTACCCAGCTGGGTATTCTGCGTTTCATGCTCGGTTTCGGCGATGGCGCGCTGATGCCTGCAGTACAGGCGTTGCTGGTGAAATACAGCAGTGATCAGGTCACCGGCCGGATATTTGGATACAACCAGTCGTTTATGTATCTCGGGAACGTGATCGGGCCGCTGATTGGCTCGAGTGCTTCTGCCCTGCTCGGCTTCCGGTGGGTGTTTATCGTGACGGCGATTCTGGTGCTGTTTAACACCGTGCAGGTGTGGTGGAGTTTTCGGCGGGTACCGACGGGACGGGTCAGGGTTTGATGTGCTCCTCCCCCTGCGAAGGGGGAGGACGGGAGGGGGTTTTAAGGGCTGACACCATTATCCCTGCACACTTCAGCATTCATTTTTTGACCTTTATACCCCACCCCAACCCTCCCCTTCGCAGGGGAGGGAGCTAATAAACTTCATCAGCCGGCATAAAAAAAGGGACACTTCTCAGTGCCCCTCTCAAACGTTTGCAATCAAAAACCGTTACCGGCGGTTGCCGAAAATCCGCAACAGCATCAGGAAAAGGTTGATGAAATCGAGATACAACGTCAGTGCGCCAACAATGGAGTATTTACGGAAGTTATCGCGATCATCAGCAGACAACTGCGCCCCCATGTTTTTCAGCTTCTGTGTGTCATACGCGGTCAGACCGACGAAGATCAGCACACCGGCGTAAGAAATGATGTTCGCAAGGCCGGAGCTTTTCAGCCACATGTTCACCAGCGATGCCAGCACCAGGCCGATCAGCGCCATGAACAACATGCTGCCGATACCGGTCAGGTCACGCTTGGTCACGTATCCGTAAACACTCATCGCGCCAAACATACCGGCGGCGACAATGAAGGTACCGAAAATCGAATCACCGGTGTAGACCAGGAAAATACTGGAAAGCGTCAGCCCGGTCAGCGCGGAATACAGCATGAACAGACCGGTGGCGACCGTGCCACTCAGGCGATTCACCATGCCGGAAATCACGAAGACCAGCGCCAGCTGCGCGATGATCAAACCGAAGAAAGTAATCTGGCTGGAGAAAACAAAACTCATGATTTTCTCAGAGCCGGAGGCGTACCAGGCCACAAATGCGGTCAGCAGCAAACCACAGAACATCCAGCCATACACTTGCGCCATGTACGCCTGAATGCCGGTATTCGCGCGTTCAACAATTGAACCGTTACTGCGTGGATATCGATCCATGATGATTACCCTTTTGCATGGAGGACAAAAAATGAGGCCAGAACAGCCTCCCGATTTTTTAAGCGTATCACAGATAGAGAGAAAAGCATGGAAGGTCTGCGTGCGGTTGAGATGCGATTTACCAGCGCGCCGCGGCCTGTTTATCGCTGTCACGGGCATCAACCCAGCGGTCGCCCTCTTCCGTGGCCTCACGCTTCCAGAACGGTGCGCGGGTTTTCAGATGATCCATAATGAATTCATTGGCTTCAAAAGCCATGCCACGATGCGCGCTGGTCACGCCGACAAACACGATTTCATCGCCCGGATACATCGGCCCGACGCGGTGATAAACCGACACGCGTTGCAGTGGCCAGCGGGTACGGGCTTCAGCAACAATCTCTGCCAGCGCTTTTTCGGTCATGCCCGGATAATGTTCCAGCGTTAACGCGCTGACATGATTACCCAGATTGTGATTTCGCACTTTGCCGGTAAACGTCACCACAGCACCGTCGGCGTCAGATTGCGCCAGCCAGTTGTACTCATCACCCACGCTGAAAGGCGCGGCATCCACAACAATTTTCGTCAGGTCCATCTCAGCCTCCGGTGACCGGTGGAAAGAAGGCCACTTCATCGCCCGCCGTGAGCGGATGCGCCATCGTGGTCAGCGTCTGGTTAACCGCCACCAGTAATTTTCCGGATTCCAGCGCCAGCGCCCAGCGGTCGCCGCGTGCAATCAGCGAGCTACGTAATGCCTCAACCGTCGGAAATTCTGCCGGAAGTTGCAGACCGGAGGTGCCGGTCAGTTCGCGTACCTGCGCGAAGAACAGAACGTCGATCATATTTCCACCTTACCTTCCGCTTTACCTTCCACCTTAAAGTCTCCGGATTTGCCGCCGGTTTTTTCCAGCAGGCGGATCGGGCCGATCACCATGTCTTTCTGCACCGCTTTACACATATCGTAAATAGTCAGCGCCGCCACGGAAGCCGCAGTCAGCGCTTCCATTTCCACGCCGGTTTTGCCACTCAGACGGCAGCGGGATTCGATGCGCACGCGGTTATGTTCCGGCTGCGCGTCGAGATTTACTTCCACTTTGGTCAGCAACAGCGGATGACACAGCGGGATCAAATCCCAGGTCTTTTTCGCCGCCTGAATGCCAGCGATACGCGCCGTAGCAAACACATCACCTTTGTGGTGGTTGCCGTTAATAATCATCGCCAGCGTACCCGCCGCCATTTCAACAAAGGCTTCGGCTCGCGCTTCGCGAACCGTTTCGGCTTTACCGGAGACATCCACCATGTGCGCGTCGCCGGAAGCATTAATGTGAGTGAGTTCAGACATACTTATTTCTTCAAATGTGGAGTGAAATTGCATGGTCCCTGACGGGCGTCGAGCTGCGCTTCAATGATGTTGTCCCAGGCAGTCTGGCAGGCGCGGGTCGAGCCGGGCATGGCGAAAATTACCGTCTGGTTGGCGATGCCGCCAATGGCGCGCGACTGAATGGTCGAGGTACCGATATCTTCAAATGACACCATGCGGAACAACTCGCCAAAGCCTTCGATTTCGCGGTCAAACAGCGGTTTCAGCGCTTCAGGCGTATTGTTACCGGCGTTAAAACCGGTACCGCCGTTGATCAGAATCGCCTGGATTTTTTCATCCGCAATCCACGCAGAAACCACGGCGCGGATGCTGTAAATGTTCTCTTTGACGATTTGCTGTGCGACGACGTGATGCCCGCTTTCGGTCACGGCCTCTTTCAGGTAATGCCCGGACGTGTCTTCAGCGTCGGTGCGGCGGTCGGAAACCGTCATGATCGCCACAGATAAAGGCAAAAACTCTTTACTGGCTTTGCTCATCAGTTTGCTCCTTAAACGATTAATGCCGGACTCAGCCGCCGATAAACGACAGGTTCTGGGTAATTCCGGTATTGCCTTCATGCAGGAAGTGAGTTTGTTTTTTGCGGCTCAGGCCGCCCTGAATGCGGTCCATCAGATCGTCCTGCTGCATGTCGTTGGCTAATAAATCACGCAGAGGGATGCCCTGCTCGCCGAAAAGACACAAATGCAGATTGCCGATGGCAGACACGCGCAGCCGGTTACAGCTGGCGCAGAAGTCTTTTTCGTACGGCATGATCAGACCGATTTCACCGAGATAATCCGGATGGCTGAAAACCTGCGCGGGGCCGTCGCTGCGGGAGCGAACCTGCAACTGCCAGCCCTGACGCACCAGCTGTTCGCGAAGCACTTCGCCCGACACGTGATGTTTGCGGAACAGATCGCCGCCGTCGCCGGTTTCCATCAGTTCGATGAAACGCAGCTGGATCGGACGGGTTTTGATCCAGTCGAGGAACGTGTTCAGGCTGGCGTGATTCACATCGCGCATTAGCACGGTATTGACTTTCACCTTGCTGAAACCGGCGTCAAAAGCCGCGTCGATTCCGGCCATCACATCGCGGAATTTATCCTGACCGGTGATGGCGTGAAACTGGCGGGCGTCGAGACTGTCGACGCTGACGTTGATGTTGGTCAGACCGGCATCGCGCCATTTATCGATATTACGCGCCATGCGATAACCGTTAGTGGTCACCGCGAGGGTTTTGATGGAAGGATTTTCGCGCACTGCGGCAATGATCTCGCAGAAATCGCGGCGCAGCGACGGTTCTCCACCGGTCAGGCGCACTTTTTCTGTCCCTAAGTGAGCGAACGCGCGGCTGACCCGACGGATTTCATCGAGCGAGAGAAAACTTTTATTGCTGTGTCCGTGCGGCTTGTAGCCGTCCGGCAGACAATAGGTGCAACGAAAATTGCACACGTCTGTGATCGACAGCCGCAAGTAATAAAACTTGCGGGCAAAAGCATCAGTAAGTTGAAGCACCTTAACACCTTTCCAGATACGGGAGATGCGGGCATTTCTGCCATACACCCTGGTGACTTTCGTCACGGCCAGGGCTCCATATTGTTTCTGTGGGAACGACGTCAGAAAGGCAACTTAGGAACCAGGGCTAGGAGTTGATTCATCCGATCCATAGCGGAGCGATGATGAATACGGGGGTAACGGGGCATATTCTAACGCCGCAAAGTCCGGATCGCCAAGATGGTTTTTCGTTATACATTTTGATATACAACGATTTTTCACGACAAAAGACTGCATTTTCGAGGCGAAAAGCGTTTGATTTTGAATACGCTGAGTCTGCAAATGTCGTGCCCTTAAGTGATAACATCTTGTTGCAAAGTTAGGTAAAATCCCCGCAGAAAATTGATTTACATCGCCACTCCCCATTGAAAGGAAAACCATGCGTAACCGAACATTAGCAGACCTCGACCGGGTGGTGGCGTTAGGCGGAGGTCACGGGCTTGGCCGCGTGATGTCCTCCCTCTCCTCTCTCGGCCCGCGTCTGACCGGCATCGTGACCACCACGGATAACGGCGGTTCGACCGGCCGCATACGTCGTTCCGTGGGTGGTATTGCCTGGGGCGATATGCGCAATTGCCTGAATCAGCTGATTACCGAACCGAGTCTGGCCTCCGCGATGTTTGAATATCGCTTCAGCGGGCAGGGCGAACTCGACGGGCATAATCTGGGGAATCTGATGCTGCGCGCGCTCGATCACCTGACCGTGCGTCCGCTTGAAGCGATCAATCTGGTGCGCAGTCTGCTGAAAGTGGATGCCGAATTGATCCCGATGTCAGAACAGCCGGTTGATCTGGCCGCCATTGATGCCAACGGTGAAACGGTTCACGGCGAAGTGAATGTCGATAAACTGACGCAGATCCCGCGAGAACTGCGCCTTGAACCTCAGGTGCCGGCCACGCGCGAAGCATTGCAGGCGATTGCAGAAGCTAATCTGATCCTGATTGGCCCCGGCAGTTTCTTCACCAGCCTGATGCCGCTGTTGCTGATGAATGACCTCACCACAGCGTTGCGTCGCAGCCGTGCGCACATTGTGTATATCGGCAATCTGGGGAAAGAACTCAGCGTCGCCGCGGCGTCTCTGACGCTGGATAACAAACTGGATATGATCGAAACGCGCATTGGTCGCCGTGCGGATGCCGCGATTGTCGGTCCGAAAGTGACTGTTGGCGGAAGCGCCGCTGAACATCTGATAATTCAGAGTCCGCTCGAAGCCAGCGATGTGCCCTATCGTCATGACCGCGATATGTTGCGGGCGGCCATTGAAGAAGCGCTGCAAAAGATGCTCTGATTTACTGAATAGCAGAAACAGGAAAGGCCGCGCGATGCGGCCTTTTTTGCGTCCGGAAACTGAATTTACTGCCAGTCAGCCAGGATCTCAGCAGTAGTTTTCACGGTAACCGGATTTCCGGGCACGGATAACTCACGCCACACTTCATTATGCTGGCCGATCAGTTGCTGCGCCGTCACATGCGTGCGGTCGCCGGTGGTATGCGCGTCCGATGCGACGGTCACGGCATAGCCTTTGCTGGCGGCAACTTTGATGGTGGTATCAACGCAATAATCCGTTGCACAACCACAGACCGTAAAACGGGTCGCGTTCAGTTCCTGCAATACCGATTCGAGCGTAGTGCGATAGAAAGAATCACAGGCGGTTTTGGTGACAGAAATTGCCCCTTCCGGCTGATGAAGTTCAGGTAACACTTGCCAGAATTCACTGCCTTCGGTCATTTCACCTTCGGCGTGCTGGATGAAAATAACCCGCCCTGCCCGGTCAATCAGCTGATTAATGCGCTCAGCCCGTCCGCTGCGATCATAACGCGGGGAGGCGAACACCCCGTTTTGCATATCGATCACGATAAGAACCTGTTGCTCTGACACGATCCTTCTCCTCAAATGAACAGAATGAAATGCGCGTAAATTACTTTTTCACCAGCGGATGGTTATTCCACGGGCTGTCGGCAGCCGGTTTGGCGGTACTGACTTTTGGCTTTTGCGGAGCCTGTGCTGAGAGCGGTGTGCGGCGCTTGCTGCGGGTCATGTCCGGGCGCAGATGACCTTCGATGAAATCCAGATACAGCGTTTCCACTTCCTTGCGCGCCCACGGCGTACGGCGCAAGAATTTAAGGCTGGATTTCACACTCGGGTCACTTTTAAAGCAGTTGATATTCACCTGCGAGGCCAGCGCCGGCCAGCCAAAGTTATCCACCAGCGTTGTCAGCAGTTTTTCCAGCGTGACGCCGTGCAGCGGATCTTTCGCTGCGCCAGGATTTTGTGGTGTGTCAGTCATTGGCTCGCTCTTCGTTAAAATGTCTGGGTCATGATTTTTAAGCCGCGCAGTCTACCACCCTTCTCGTTATGAAATCGCAATAAACTGCTCGCGCAAGGCATGCAGTTCGTCGCGGGTATTGGCTGCTTCTTCGAATTCCAGATTCTGCGCGTGCGCATACATCTTGCTTTCCAGCTCTTTGATGCGTTGCTCCAGCGCTTTCGGCGTAAGCGATTTGAAGGTCTGCGCCGCTTCTGCATCGCGTTTGTCTTTGTTCTTTTTGGTCTTAGGCTGACCGAGTTGCAGGATGTCGGAGATCTTCTTGTTCAGCCCCATCGGCGTGATGCCGTTTTCGAGGTTATACGCTTCCTGTTTGGCGCGGCGACGTTCGGTTTCTTCAATGGCGCGGGCCATCGAGTTGGTAATTTTATCACCGTAGAGAATCGCTTTACCGTTGAGGTTACGCGCCGCACGGCCAATGGTCTGGATAAGCGAGCGTTCAGAACGCAGGAAGCCTTCTTTGTCGGCATCCAGAATGGCCACCAGCGACACTTCCGGCATATCCAGCCCTTCTCGCAGTAAGTTGATGCCGACCAGCACATCAAATTCACCCAGCCGCAAATCGCGGATGATCTCCACACGCTCGACGGTATCGATGTCAGAGTGCAGGTAACGTACTTTCTCGCCGTGTTCTTCCAGATACTCGGTCAGGTCTTCCGCCATACGCTTGGTCAGCGTAGTGACCAGCACACGCTCGTTAACCGCCACACGTTTACGGATTTCAGACAGCAAATCGTCCACCTGGGTGGTCACCGGACGCACTTCGATGATCGGATCCAGCAGACCGGTCGGACGCACCACCTGATCGACCACATCATCACCGGATTTCTCCAGTTCGTATTTACCCGGCGTGGCCGAGACATAAATACTTTGCGGCGCCAGCGCTTCGAATTCCTCAAAGCGCATCGGGCGGTTATCCAGCGCGGAAGGCAGACGGAAACCGTATTCCACCAGCGTTTCTTTACGCGAGCGGTCGCCTTTGTACATCCCGCCGATTTGCGGAATGGTCACGTGGGATTCATCAACAATCAGCAAACCGTCGGCAGGCAGATAGTCGAACAGTGTCGGAGGTGCCTCGCCCGGCCCGCGCCCTGAAAGGTAGCGCGAGTAGTTTTCGATACCGGAGCAATAACCCAGCTCGTTCATCATTTCGAGATCAAACTGCGTGCGCTGACTGATACGCTGTTCTTCCAGCAGTTTGTTATTGGCCAGCAGCACTTTACGGCGATCCGCCAGTTCGACTTTGATTTCTTCCATCGCCTGCACGATACGTTCGCGGGGGGTCACGTAGTGCGTTTTCGGGTAGATGGTGAAACGCGGCACTTCGTGCTGCACCTGACCGGTCAGCGGATCAAACAGCGACAGACGTTCGACTTCCTGATCGAACAGTTCAATGCGTAGCGCCAGATCGTCAGATTCTGCCGGGAACACATCAATGACTTCACCGCGCACGCGGAAAGTACTGCGCTGGAAAGCCTGATCGTTACGGGAATATTGCAGCTCCGCCAGACGACGCAGAATGGCTCGCTGATCGATGATCATCCCTTTGGTCAGATGCAGCATCATTTTCAGATACAAGTCTGGATCACCCAGACCGTAGATGGCAGAAACTGACGCTACCACGATGACATCCCGGCGTTCCAGCAGGGCTTTAGTCGCGGAAAGACGCATTTGCTCAATGTGTTCGTTCACTGAGGCGTCTTTTTCAATAAACGTGTCTGAGCTCGGGACATAGGCCTCGGGCTGATAGTAATCGTAGTAGGAGACAAAATATTCAACCGCGTTCTCCGGAAAGAACTCTTTCATCTCGCCATAAAGCTGCGCCGCGAGCGTTTTGTTCGGGGCAAGCACCATCGTTGGACGGTTCAGGTCAGCAATCACATTCGCCACGGTAAAAGTTTTGCCTGAACCGGTCACCCCGAGCAACGTCTGGTGCGCCAGCCCGTTCTCCAGCCCTTCTTCCAGGCGGCGTATCGCCTCAGGCTGATCGCCTGAAGGTTTAAATTCGGAATGCAGTTTGAACTCTTTACTCATGACGGGCTACCTGACTGAAATGAAAATGCACAAGGCCGTACGGGCTGAACCGGTGAACAGTTCGGGGAAAAATAGTATGAAAGACTTGGCAATTTTTGCCAGTCCAAATTTAACCGCCGTTATAATACTGTATATAAAACCAGCTTCCAATCGATAAAATCAGCACCTCTTTTAACATCTTGCTGCCACTGCACTTTTTTAGGTTATGGCAAATGAGAAATCTCACCATCAGTTGACATTTTTATCCCGATATTTACCGCTATTCACTTTCTGACCACAGCTTGACGAAGATTGACACAACTGTGACGAACGAATTACGCCTGTATTGCTTTTAACTAACTCATTGATATAAAACAACATCATCAAAAAGCTGCGAATACGGGCAAACTGAGCGCAAGCCGCGTCCTGACTCGTCTGTAGCAACTTTTCTTACTCTCATGCACAAGGTTATCCACAGGAATAGTGGATAAGTCTCAGTACACCAGGCGCGGCGGGAGTTGGTAAAAAACCATTTTTTGCTCCGTCAGCGCCTGAGAGCTCTTTTTTAGTTATTTTTTATCTTTTTTATCTCCTTATTTATGCCTATTTCGCCTGGATTTCCGAGCGGATGTTCCTTGCAAAACCCAAAAGTGCATCTGATCAGGATTTTCCAGCTTCTCAACGGCGCAAACCTTGCACCAAAATTAGTGAAACCGGCACTGCCAAAGTGCAGTTTCCTTTTACAACGGCTCACGCCGAATCTCCAAATCCTGACAATACTCATGAATAATCCTAAATCATCCGTACGTGGCCTGTTAACAGCCACGTAACGTCTCTTTTTATCACTGCCTGGTAAAACTTGGCCTGAGAGTTGCAAATTCACTCTTTGAAGAGATTTCGTGAAGGATTCCCCTGTAGAACGCGCATACAGCGGAACATAAATGTCAGAAACATGACAGTGGCCGTCAAAATGCAGTCCGGTGAAAAGCGCCATGAGGGAGGTATGTCTGATGTTAAGTGTAAAATCCGTTAATCAGTACTATGGGCAAAAACATATTCTTTGGGACATCAATCTCGAACTGTACCGCGGGCAATGCACCTGCCTGATCGGACGAAATGGCGTGGGCAAAACGACGCTGGTCAATTGCATCATGGGGCATCTTCCGGTGAAAAGCGGCGCCATTTCCTGGCAATCGCGTGATGAAGAGCCGCAAAGTCTGCTGAATCTGCCAGTGGAAAGCCGCGCACAGATGGGTATCGGTTATGTGCCTCAGGGGCGGCAGATCTTTTCGCAGATGAGTGTCGATGAAAACCTGCAAATCGCCATGATGGCGAGCCGGAATAAGACGCGTCGCGTGCCTGAAGAAGTCTATGACCTGTTTCCGGCGTTAAAAGAGATGGGCACGCGTAAGGCAGGAGAGCTTGATGAAAGCCAGCAGCAACAGCTGGCGATCAGCCGGGCGCTGGTTCAGGAGCCGGAATTACTGATACTGGATGAACCGACCGAGCACACCAGCGCGTCGATGGCGGCGAATATGGGCAACATTATTCACCGCCTGAACCGGGATCTGGGTCTGACATTGTTGCTGGTCGGCCACAAACTGCCGTTCATCCGCAGCGTCGCCGACCGGTTCTGTCTGGTCGATGGCGGCCGCGATGTCGCACAGGGCACGCTGGCACAGCTCGACGATCAGTTAATCAAAAACTATCTGACGGTCTGACGTTTCATGCCGTGAGACGGTCAAGATCAAGATATTGTCCCAGATTAACGTCCAGTCCGGCGCTCAGGTACGGGATCTCGCCCAGCAGCGGCGCAGGCAGCATACGCGTGAGCGTATCCATATACGCCTGATGATGCTTCCCCGTTTCCTGCACGTCGTTGGCTATCCAGCCCGCCAGATGCAATCCGCTTTGTGCGATGGCCTGCGCCGTCAGCACCGCGTGGTTAATGCAGCCGAGGCGCATTCCCACCACTAACACCACCGGCAACTGCTCGGCGATAACCCAGTCAGCAAAGGTATAATCCGCGGTCAGTGGCGTATACCAGCCTCCCGCACCTTCCACAATCACCCAGTCCGCCAGCGGTTCCAGATGACGTAAACCTGCGGATAACACCTGCGGGTCAACCGGACGCTTTTCCAGTTCGCTGACGATGTGCGGTGAGGTCGGTTCGATAAAAGTGCACGGGTTCACTTCGTCATAACGCAGACCCACGGTGCTGTAAGCCTGCAACGCCAGAGCATCACTGTTACGTGGCCCTTCGGCGGTCATTTCACTGCCAGATGCCACCGGTTTGTATCCGGCTGTTGTGTGTCCGGCACATGCGGCGGCCTGCAAGAAAGCGGTGGTCGCGACGGTTTTTCCGACTTCAGTGTCGGTGCCGGTAATAAAGTATTTTTGTTTCATGATTTATTTTAATAAAAGCCTGGTGTTGGTTGGCTCCCTCCCCTGCGAAGGGGAGGGTTGGGGTGGGGTATTAATGGCAACTCTGACTTTCAAGTTGCCTGCAAAACCCCCTCCCAACCTCCCCCTTCGCAGGGGGAGGAGTAAATCATCGGGGGATAAGTTCTTCGACCTGCAAAATGCCGTAGACCAGCCGGTAGTTGAGGGGCAGGATGCCGTCGCGCCGGACGTAGTGTTTTTCCAGCAATTGCAGACGTTCGCGTCCGCCCAGACCGCCGAGGCGGCCATTTTTGATGTGCGTCGCGCCGATGCCTTTCAGCGAGCGCATCAGTGACATCACATCGGGGAATTCGGCCACGTGGTCGCTGAAGGTCACTTCGTGGCGATACGGTGCGCAGGCTTCAGCGATTTTGTCCGGCGTCAGAAACTGGTTCACATGACGGCGGCCATCGACTTTCATCCATGCCGCAGCCAGTTCGTTAAGCGAACCTTCCGCCAGCGTGGAAAACAGTACCAGCCCGCCGTTGCGGGTGACGCGGTGCATTTCTTCCAGCGCGCGCGGCAACGCGTTACACCACTGCACCGCCAGATTGCTGAAACAAATGTCGACAGAATTGTCGGCGAACGGCAAACGTTCGATGTCGCCCGGCACGTATTCATCGGCAGAATCCAGCTCACGGGCACGATCTAACATGCCGCCGGAGAGATCCAGCGCAATAACCTTTTTGCCCTGCGCCTTCCAGTGACGGCTGAAATAACCTGTGCCGCAGCCCGCATCGACGACCAGATTACCGGCGTCTTTAAGATACGGCGCTGCCAGCGCCAGTAATTCCTCGCCTACATCACGCTGCAACTGTGCGGCGTTTTCATAACTGATGGCGGCGCGACTGAACGCGTCGGCCACCGCTTGTTTGTTCACTAATTCAGTGACTGCACCCATGAAGGGACTCCAGCAAAAAATCGATATCTTCCGGCTCATGCGCCGCCGTCAGGGTAATACGCAACCGCGCACTGCCAGGCGGCACCGTCGGCGGACGGATGGCGCTGATCCACAACCCGCGTTCACGCAACGCCGAAGCCAAGTCCAGCGCTGGCTGATTCTCACCCACAATAACGGGCTGAATAGCGGTCTGTGAACCGGTCAGCTGATAAGGTAAACCAGCGGCACCCGCGCGAAAACGGGCAATATTGGCCGCCAGTTTATCACGCAAGTCATCACCCTGCCGGACTCGTGCCAGCGCAGCCTGTAACGCACACACCTGTGCGGCGGGCATCGCCGTGCTGTAAATCAGATGACGGGCGAACTGCAACAGATAATCCGCAGTCGCATCATCACACAGCACTGCCGCCCCGCTGCAGCCGAACGCTTTTCCGAATGTGACGACCAGCAGCTCCGGCCGCACGCCCTGCTGCCAGCAACTTCCGCGTCCTTCCTCGCCGGTCACGCCCACGCCGTGCGCATCATCCACCATCAGCCAGCTGCCGTGCGTTTTCGACAAATTATGCAGCTCAGCTAATGGCGCAGCGTCACCGTCCATACTGAACACGCCTTCCGTCACCACCAGCGTTTCACCGCTCACCGGCTTTTCCAGCAGACGCTGCAGGGAATCCGGCTGATTGTGATGAAAACGCCGTAATTGCGAAGGCGCATGTGCCGCGGCTTCCAGTAAAGACGCATGACTGAGTTTATCGGCCAGCACGCGATCCTCAGCCTGCATCAGCGCGGCAAGGATCGCCTGATTGGCGGCAAAACCGGAGATAAACAGCAACGCACGCGGATAACCCTGCCAGTCCGCCAGTTGTTGCTCAAACTCTGCGTGCGCCTGACTGTAACCGGTGACGTGACCGGACCCGCCGCTGCCGACGCCATATTTCACCGCACCCTGCTGCCACGCGGCGATCACATCGCGGTCCTGACTCAGGCCGAGATAATCATTGCCCGAAAAATTCAGATAACGCCGCTCGCCCTGGGTCAGAAAACGCGCGCTGCCGCCCTCATTTGGCTGGCGCACACGAAATGCCGCCGCCTGTTTACGCGCCGCGACAGCTTCGTTAATCCGCGTTTGCCAGCTCACCGGTTATACCGCTGCGTTGTAGAACTGATCGGTATCAGCATGAATCAGTTGTTCGGCCAGCGCGGCCTGCTGCTGGTTGTCGCCCATTTCTGTTTCGAAGGACTGAGGATTCAGCCCCAGTTTGCCAAACAGAATTAAGTCTTTATCTTCCGCCGGGTTCGGCGTCGTCAGCAGTTTGCAGCCGTAGAAAATCGAGTTAGCACCGGCCATAAAGCACATCGCCTGCGTCTGCTCGCTCATCTGCTCGCGACCTGCGGAAAGACGCACGTAAGAATGCGGCATCATGATGCGCGCCACGGCGATGGTGCGGATGAAATCGAATGGATCCACATCGTCGTTATCAGCCAGCGGCGTGCCTTTGACTTTCACCAGCATGTTGATTGGCACGCTTTCCGGCGGTACCGGCAAGTTCGCCAGTTGCATCAGCAAACCCGCGCGATCTTTAACGGTTTCACCCAGACCGACAATTCCGCCGGAACAGACTTTAATGCCCGCACCGCGCACTTCCGCCAGCGTATCCAGACGTTCCTGGTAGCTGCGGGTGGTGATGATGCTGCCGTAAAATTCCGGTGAGGTATCGAGGTTATGGTTGTAGAAATCCAGACCAGCGTGCGCCAGACGCTGCGCCTGCGTGGTGTTCAGCGTACCGAGCGTCATGCAGGTTTCCATGCCCATTTCCTTCACGCCCTGCACCATTTGTTCGAGATACGGCATGTCACGGTCGTGCGGGTTTTTCCACGCGGCGCCCATGCAGAAACGGGTCGAACCGGCGGCTTTCGCCTGACGGGCAGATTCGAGCACCTGCTCGACTTGCATCAGACGTTCAGATTCCAGTCCGGTTTTGTAACGGGAACTCTGCGGGCAGTATTTACAGTCTTCCGGACAGGCACCGGTTTTAATCGACAGCAAGGTGCTGACCTGCACCTGACGCGGGTCGAAATGCTGACGGTGAATTTGCTGAGCTTCGAAAATCAGCTCGAGGAATGGCTTATCGAACAAGGCCTGCGTTTTTTCCAGCGTCCAGTGGGACATGACGACATCTCCAAATAATGCAACCAGAATGATTTTGAGGTTAATGTTTTATGATTAGTAAACCATTTTTAATTTGTTTTGGTTTACCGTCAACGTTAAAATTATTTTTTAGTTTACAACTTAGCTCCCGCAGGACTCATTTATGACCCCCGCCGATATTGAATTCGATCAGCGCCACATCTGGCATCCGTACACTTCGATGACCAAACCGCTGCCCGCGTATGCCGTGGAATCCGCGTCCGGTGTGATGTTGCAACTCGCCGATGGACGTCAGCTGGTTGACGGCATGTCATCCTGGTGGGCAGCGATCCACGGATACAATCACCCGCAGCTCAATCAGGCCGCAGTCGAACAAATCGGCAAAATGTCACATGTGATGTTTGGCGGGATCACGCATCCGTCAGCAATTGCGCTGTCGCGCCGTCTGGTGGAAATGACGCCTGCCGGACTGGAATGCGTGTTTCTGGCGGATTCGGGTTCGGTTGCCGTCGAAGTGGCGCTGAAAATGGCGATGCAATACTGGCAGGCGCGCGGTGAAAAACGTCAGACCTTGCTGACGCTGCGCAACGGCTATCACGGCGATACCTTTGGCGCGATGTCAGTGTGCGATCCGCAAAATTCGATGCACAGTTTGTATCAGGGATATCTGCCGCAGCATCTGTTTGCCGATGCGCCGCAAAGCCGCTTTGACGGCGAATGGGATGAAACGGATATCGCGCCGTTCGCCAGAATGCTCGACGAGAACCACAGCAAAATCGCCGCCGTCATTCTGGAACCGGTGGTTCAGGGCGCGGGTGGAATGCGGATCTACCATCCGTTGTATCTCAAACGCGTGCGCAAGTTATGCGACGAATACGGCGTGCTGCTGATTGCCGATGAAATTGCCACCGGGTTTGGCCGTACCGGCAAGCTGTTTGCCTGCGATCACGCCGGGATTTCGCCGGATATTCTGTGTCTCGGCAAAGCGCTGACCGGAGGCTATATGACGCTTTCGGCTACCTTAACCACCCGTCCTGTGGCGGAGGTGATCAGTAACGGCGAGGCGGGATGTTTCATGCATGGCCCGACCTTTATGGGCAATCCGCTGGCCTGCGCGGTCGCCAATGCCAGCCTGCGGTTGTTAGCTGAAAACCGCTGGCAGGCACAGGTTCTGAATATTGAAAAACAACTGAAAACCGAATTACAGCCACTGGCGGAACATCCGGCCGTTGCCGACGTGCGGGTGCTGGGCGCAATTGGGGTGGTAGAGATGCGCCAGCCGGTGAATATGGCGCAGTTGCAGAAACACTTCGTTGCGCAAGGCGTGTGGATCCGTCCGTTCGGCAAGCTGATTTACCTGATGCCGCCGTACATCATTTCGGCAGAAGAGTTGAGCAAACTGACCAGCGCCATTGCCAGCGCGCTGGCTGCGCTGTACTGATCAGTTTGCGCTGACTAACCGGTGTGACGTCGATAACAGCGCGCTCAGCTTTTCCCGGCTGAGCCGCGCTTCTTCATTGAGAAAATCAATCGCTACTTTCAGTGCGGGCGTCGGATTTTCCGGATACAGCAACGTATAAGACGCGCCGCTCGCCACGCACAGCGGGAACGGTGCGACAATCCGCCCCGCCTGCAAATCGTCCTCAATTAATGTCAGATCGCCAATCGCCACGCCGTATCCCTGCAACGCAGAATTAATGGCCAAATCCAGCGTATCGAAATGCTGGGATTTGGCTGAAGGCAGCCCCTGAACGCCCTCTTCCCGCAGCCATAACAACCAGTCGCGACGATCCCGCGTCGGGTGCAACAGTGTTTTATCCTCAAGATCTGCCACCGCAGTTTGCCCTTTATGACGCGGCAAAAAATCATGCACACAGACCGGTGTCAGCACTTCATCAAACAGATGATGTGCCCGGCGCGGCGATTCCGGCGGACGGCCAAAGACTACGGCAGCATCAAAATGCTCACTGCTGAAATCCACACCATGAGCGATGGAGGCCGTCAGCTCAATCTGCATATCCGGGCGATCATTTTGCAGCTGGATAACGCGCGGCAGCAGCCAGCGCATCGAACAGGTCGGGCATTTAATGCGCAGCGTATCAGGGTGCGAACCGACGCGTTTCAGGGCTTCCCCCATCAGTGCCAGCGCCTGTTGTACCGGCGGTAAAAGTTGCGCCCCGCGCGGGGTCAGCGTCAGCCCTCTGGCCTGACGCAAAAACAACGGATAGCCCAGCGTGGACTCAAGCCCGGTTATCTGGCGGCTGACCGCACCCTGCGTGATATGCAACAACGAGGCGGCATGGGTCAGATTCAGCGTCTGCGCTACAACCGCGAAGGTTTTCAGCACGTTGAGCGAAGGCAAATTCAGGTACGGCAGTTCAGGCGAAAAGCTCACAGTTACCTCGTTGTAAACGTCATTAAGCCATGACTTCAGATCATAACGAGTATGACAAACTTTCCATTGTCGGCACAGGGGAACTGTTGCTTAATCATTCAAACCCTGTTTTACCTTCTTATGGCCGCCCGGCCTGTATTTTTTGGGGAAATGCTATGAAGAGCGCCATGTCGCCGCAGTCTAAATTACCGGACGTCGGCACCACTATTTTTACCGTCATCGGCCAGCTCAGCGCCGAGCATAATGCCCTGAATTTATCGCAAGGTGCGCCGAACTTTTCCTGTCAGCCCGCGCTGATCGAAAGTGTCACCAAAGCCATGCGTGAAGGTCATAACCAGTACGCGCCGATGAGCGGCGTGGCGGCCTTACGTCATGCGCTTTCTGCCAAAGCCGAAGCACTTTACGGCTGCAAATATGACGCCGACAGTGAAGTGACCGTGGTTGCCAGCGCCAGCGAAGGCCTGTATTCCGCCATCAGCGCACTGGTTCATGCGGGCGATGAGGTCATTTATTTCGAACCGTCGTTTGACAGCTACGCACCGATTGTCCGTCTGCAGGGGGCGAAACCGGTGGCCATCTGCCTGTCGATGGACGATTTCAGCATCGACTGGGATCAGGTTGCCAGCGCCATCAACAGCCGCACGCGAATGATCATCATCAACAGTCCGCACAACCCGACCGGAGCAATTTTTACGGATTTTGATATCGAGCGTCTGACCGCGCTGACCCAGAATACAGATATCGTGATTTTGTCCGACGAAGTGTATGAGCACGTAGTGTTCGACGGTGAGCGCCACGAAAGCATGGCCTGCCATCCGCAACTGGCAGAACGCAGTGTGATTGTGTCGTCGTTCGGCAAAACTTATCACGTCACCGGCTGGCGTGTGGGCTATTGTCTGGCACCGGCCGAGCTGATGAGTGAAATCCGTAAAGTGCATCAGTTTATGATGTTCTCCGCGGATACGCCGATGCAGGTGGCTTTCGCCGAAGCACTGGCTGATCCGCAAAGTTATTTAGGTCTGGCGGATTTTTATCAGCAAAAGCGCGACCTGCTGGCCGAAGCGCTCAGTGAATCCCGCTTAGAATTACTGCCAAGCCGTGGCAGCTTCTTTATGCTGGCGCGTTTTAGTCATTTCAGCCCGCTGACTGACGACGAATTTGTGCTGAGCCTGATCCGCGATCATCAGATTGCCACCATCCCGCTCTCGGCTTTTTATAGCAATAACAAACCCACCGGGCTTATCCGCCTGAGTTTCGCCAAAGACAACGACACGCTGTACGAAGGCGCGCGCCGCCTGTGTCGCGTCTGAGCCTTTGCATTTATCTACATCACGCTGGGGAATTGAAATAATGAAAAAGTTAAAAATCGCATTGCTGTTAGGTTGTGCCGTGGCTTCTTTCTCCGCACTGGCGGACGGTTCTACACTCAAATTTGGTCTGGAAGCGCAATATCCGCCTTTTGAATCCAAAAGTGCGACCGGTGAGTTACAAGGTTTTGATATCGATCTGGGCAACGCCGTCTGCGCCGCCGCCAGCGTGAAATGCGAATGGTTTGATACCTCATTCGACGGCCTGATTGCGGCATTGCAGGCGCGTAAATTTGATGCGATCAACTCCGCCATGAACGTGACAGAAAAACGTCGTCAGGCGATTGATTTCACTAACGTGATTTACCGCGTACCGAGCAAACTGATTGCGAAGAAAGATTCCGGCCTGCTGCCGAAGGTTGATTCGCTGAAAGGTAAACATATCGGCGTGTTGCAGGGTTCGATTCAGGAGAGCTACGCGCAGGCACACTGGGCACCGAAAGGCGTAGATATCGTCTCTTATCAGGATCAGAACCAGGTCTATCTGGATCTGTCCTCCGGTCGCCTTGACGGCACTTTAGTACTGGCACCAGCCGGTCAGAGCGGTTTCCTGTCGCGTCCGGACGGTAAAGATTATGGCTTTGTCGGCGACGCCGTGCGGGATGACAAAATCCTCGGCAGCGGTATCGCATTCGGCCTGCGCAAAGGCGATACCCAGTTGAAAGAGAAGCTGGATACGGCTATCGCGAAAGTGCAAAAAGATGGCGTGGTGAAAGAGCTTTCGAAGAAATACTTTGGCGATATTGATGTGAGCGTGAAGTAAAGCCGCCGGAAAGACAGGTTTTGCTTTTGCTCCTTTGAAGGGGGAGTCTGGGAGGGAGTTTTAAGGGCTAAAACCTTATCAAAGAAAACTTCAACTCATTGATTTTTCTTTAATACCCCACCCCATCCCTCCCCTTCGCAGGGGAGGGAGCCGTTCTCAGTTTTAATTAATCTCGGTGTATCGGCTCGGCCAGATTGTTTCGGCTTTTACGCCAATCGCCTCAGCGATCAGTCTTTCGCCTTTCGGCCATTTGCGGGTTAAGGCGTTTGAGAGCGTCGAAGAGCTTAAACCTGCGAGGCGTGAGACTGCTGCCATTGTGGTGCCTTTCTTTTTGATTGCCGCAATAATGTCGGCCTGATGCCAGTCTTTGTTCATGCGACCACCTCACCGGAGGCATACAGCGAGCAGCGCAGCATCTCGAACCGTTCCCACAAGATATACGTGATGATCTCTTTTATCTTTCTGTCATGCAGCGTCATCAGGGTGAAATTCAGCGCCATGCACTGATCGCAAAGTTCATCGGGTTCGAGATCGGCGTAATCAAATAAGCCGTCGTCCATCGGGATCCCCAAATTCTTGCGATGCTCGGGGATGGGTTGCGATAACGTCGCTTCAAGGTATTCAAGCTCGTTTTGCAGCATGATGCAAAGCCTGTCCTGCGAACCTCTGTTTTGCGGGTTCACCAGCGCATTCGCCAGCAAACGGCAGCGATCGGTGAGTGTCCATGAATCGGGGGATGTTTCGTTGGTATCTATTGTCTTCATTGACTGGACCTATGGCAGATTGCATATCTGCTACCGCCTAGCTCCTACGCAACAGGCGGTAACTCAGGCGGGAGTAGGAGATCGGTCTACCTTCCGACCAGCCCGAAGGCTGCCCCGCCTGAGTCACCTGAACAATATACGTTAAAAAACGTTTTATAAAGGTGATACAAAGCGATAGCACACAATGCAGTGCTACGGCAGAAACCAGGCTCCTACACCCGGCTGCGGATTTTGCCGCAGCGAGCAGACAATAACTGGATATCCACACATTAAAAATGGGGAAATCGCGCAGATGAGATACTGCTTCCAGGGAGTTTTTATGGTTTGCAGTAAGTTGCAAGCGGCTTCCTGTACAGCAGTGAAAGCAAAGCTGTTTGCGCAGAGACATGTCTTCGATTTCTAAGCTGCCTGTACGGCAGTGAACCCACAATAGCGGCATGGTGACCAAGGTGGTCATTTCTAAGCTGCCTGTACGGCAGTGAACCGCACTGTTTTTTTAACGTCAGCAGCGGTAATTTTCTAAGCTGCCTGTACGGCAGTGAACCGACATTGAAAATTGACTTATTTGGACGCATGTTTCTAAGCTGCCTGTACGGCAGTGAACAGTTGGTTTTTCAGGTTTACGCTTTGAACTGCAAAAGATTATCCCTTTATGGGATGAAATACCCTCTTTTTTGTGTAGCTCGCGTGATTCAGTAAAATCAAGGAGTTAGAGATGGTGCAAAAAAGAGGGTCAGTTCTGAAAGGCCATTTATATCCCACCCCTTCGCAGGGGTGGGAGCAGAACGGTGCCCTGTTTCTTTACTGCGAAGGACGGGGTTGCTCAATACTCGGAATTCACAATCACTTCTTCGTCAAATACACCCGCCTGCGGCAATGGTTTGTAGCTTGAGTTAGAGGCGCGCAGTACGCGAATGCCCCTCGCGCTCACGGCCTGAGCGGCAGTGATATCGTTGTCAGAATCGCCGTAGAATATTTTAATCTGTTTGTCTTTCAGCCACTGAACTTTGGTGTTCTGCCCGGCTTTGTCACCGGCAAAAATCACCGGATTCACTTTGTCCTGCGGGATCTGGAAATCGTTCTGCAAGGTTTTGGTCACAGTTTCCGTTTTGGTTTCACTGCGTCCCGTTACAAAGTAAATGCTGTCGCCACGCTTGAGGTGCATGGCAATCAGGCTCTTTGCCACCTCTTTTGGCATGCTGAATTCATCCCAACCGTTATTCATTTTTTCCCAGAATTGCGGGTTCTTCAGGTAATCCTGCTTACCCGGTGAAAACTCGACCTGACCGCGGTAAAAGCCCGGCGAGGAGAACAGCACGGTGTCATCAATATCAAACCCCACCGCCATCGGCGGGCGGCCGCTGAGGCTGTTTTCAATCTGAGCGACAGACACCCAGTGAACTGGAGCTTGCTGCGCGAGTTGCGCGACATTCACCCCCGGATAAAGCGGTGCAGGCGTGGCGTCTTTAGCGACAGCAGACTGATTCAGGCTGAGCAGCAGGAAGATGGCACTCAGTGCCAGAGGCGTTTTACGCATTCGGATCCCTTTTTTATGCTTATTAATCTTGCAGATAAAGTGGAGCAACAGGTCAAAAATCTTAACGACCATACCTGCGCAACCTGCAGATTTAAAGGAATTTTCCGGCGGATGTCATAGGAAAAGATGATGGTCACATTTCAGGGTAAAACCGTCTGAATTTTTTAAACATGGCATAAAGCGCTTGGTTCAAAAACTGTTTAGCGTCCTATACTTATTCCCAATTACGTTAGCTTTTAACTTTCTTATAAGAAAACGAAAAGGAATGACTATGCCCCAGTTACAGTCTGAAAACCGCCGCATCGTGCTGGCTTCACGTCCTCACGGTAAACCTGTCGATGATAATTTCCGTCTGGAAAAAGCCCCGTTACCGCAAGCCAAAGACGGCCAGTTATTGCTACGCACCGTCTGGCTTTCGCTCGATCCGTACATGCGCGGAAGGATGAGCGATGCGCCTTCGTACGCCGCGCCGGTACAAATCGGTGAAGTGATGACCGGCGGCGCAGTTTCCCGCGTGGTGGAATCCAATAGCCCGGATTTCAAAGCCGGTGATTTAGTGGTCGGCAGCACCGGCTGGCAGGATTATTCCGTGGCTGATGCCAAAGCAGTGAAAAAACTGGAAGGCGCAGCACTCAAACAGCCTTCCCTGGCGCTGGGTGTTTTGGGTATGCCCGGCTTCACGGCCTTTATGGGTCTGCTGGATATCGGCGAACCTAAACCGGGCGAAACGCTGGTGGTCGCTGCGGCAACCGGTCCGGTCGGCTCGCTGGTCGGGCAGATTGGTAAAATCAAAGGCTGTCGCGTGGTGGGGATTGCCGGTGGCGAAGAGAAATGCCGCTATGCGGTCGAACATTTCGGCTTTGATGAATGTCTGGATCACCGCGCGCCGGATCTGGATGAACGCCTTAAAACGGCCTGTCCGGACGGTATCGACGTGTATTTCGAAAACGTCGGTGGCGCGGTATTCGACGCGGTGCTGCCGCTGCTTAACACCAAAGCACGTATTCCGGTGTGCGGACTGGTTTCGCAGTACAACGCGACCGGGCTCAAAGACGGGCAAGATCGCCTGTCGCTGCTGACCGGAACTATCCTGAAGAAACGCATGCGTGTGCAGGGCTTCATTATTTTTGATGATTACGGCCATCGTTATCCTGAGTTTGCAAAACAGATGAGCGAATGGTTTGAAGCAGGAAAAATCAAATTCCGCGAAGATGTTGTGGAAGGATTAGAGAACGCGCCGCAGGCGTTCTTTGGCCTGCTGGAAGGTAAAAACTTTGGCAAACTGGTCGTTCGTGTCGGTCAGGACTGATCTCTCTTTAACGTCAGCTGACGACAACTTCAGCTGACGACGTCCACAGGAGGTAACATGAAATTACTGATTGTATTGACATCACACGATAAGCTCGGCGAAACCGGTAAGAAAACAGGTTTCTGGCTCGAAGAATTTACGGCGCCGTATTATGAGTTTCTGGATGCAGGCGCTGAACTGACACTGGCCTCACCCAAAGGCGGGCAACCGCCGGTGGATCCCAAAAGCTCTGAGCCGGATGCCCAGACGGAAACCACGGCGCGTTTTCACAAGGATGACAACGCCAGACAGGCGCTGGCAAATACCGTGAAACTCAGTGACATCAGTGCTGATGACTTTGATGCCGTTTTCTATCCCGGCGGTCACGGGCCGTTGTGGGATCTGGCGGAAGATGCGGATTCTATTGCGCTGATCGAGGCGTTCTGGAAGGCCGGCAAACCGGTTTCTGCCGTCTGTCATGCGCCGGGTGTTTTGCGCAATGTCCTGATTGATGGCACGCCGCTGGTCAAAGACAAACGCGTGACCGGTTTTAGTAACAGCGAAGAAGACGCCGTCGGCCTGACCGATATCGTGCCCTTCCTGGTCGAGGATGAGCTTAAGAAAAATGGCGGTGATTACAGCAAAGCCGCAGACTGGCGTTCTTATGCCATCACCGACGGCAAGCTGATTACCGGCCAGAATCCTGCCTCTTCCAAAGCGGTCGCACAGGCCTTGCTGAAGATGCTGGGCGGGGCTGAAATCAGTAAGTAATCTGCGGGTAACCGTTCACCAAAAGATGAGGATTTTATGGCATTTACACTGACCAGTAATGATTTGCGCGATGGCGAAAAAATGCCGGAAACGCAGGTTTTTAACGGCATGGGCTACAACGGCGACAACCTGTCGCCGCATCTGGCCTGGTCCGGCGCTCCGGAAGGCACCAAAAGTTTTGTGATAACCGTTTATGACCCCGATGCACCGACAGGCTCCGGCTGGTGGCACTGGGGCGTGGCGAATATTCCGGCTGACGTCACCGAATTGCCGCAAGGCGCGGGCTCCGGTAAAGGCGGTTTACCTGCCGGTGCCGTTCAGACCCGCACAGACTTCGGCAAAGCCGGTTATGGCGGCGCAGCACCTCCGCAGGGCGAACACCACCACTATCATTTCACCGTATACGCCATCGATACAGAAACGCTGGAAGTGGATGAAAATGCCAGCGGCGCTTATCTCGGCTTCAATGTGCATTTCCATACTCTCGGCAAAGCATCACTGACAGTGATATACAGCTGATTCCTGTGGTATAAAAGACGCAGAAAAGGTGGTCAGTTTTACTGGCCACCGTTTTTTTATTGCGGCGATGACCGCAACATTGAAAAAAAGAACAATCTTCTTCATCAAGGAGTCAGTCACAGTGAAAATTTCCACCCTGTCGCGCGCGTGCGCTATGTTGTCTGCCAGCCTGATCCTGGCGGCATGTAGCAGCAGCCATCAAGGCTTATCCAGCCAGGTTGCTCCGGGCACCGCGTCACTGCCCGTATTATCTGCGGACGAAGCGGCCAACTTTACAGCGAAAAATTATCTGGCCTTTGGCGGCCCTTCTTTGCAGGTTCAGCAGCAGGGCTGGTTCCCTAAACTGGCAAGCACTGACGGCGCGAAAACCGACTTCGTGGTCGGCCCGCAGTTAGGCACCGACGGCGCGGCTTACGCCAACGTTCAGCAGGCAGTCAATGCCGCGCTGGCAGTGCGTAACCACGGCGAACGTATCTTCATTAAAATCCTGCCGGGCACCTATAACGGCGCGGTTTACATTCCCGCTGGCGCACCACCAATCACCCTGTTCGGTGCCGGAAACAGCTCCGCCGATGTGACCCTGGCCCAAGGCCTGGAAGCGTCAGCAGCGCCAGCCGTTTATCGTTCAACCGTCAGCCCTGCCGGTCAGTTCCTGCCAGGTGATCGCGCATTCTATATGTTCCAGAACTGCGCAACGCTGACCACTGAAACCATCGGCACCGGTTGTACCGCGACTGTCTGGTCACAAAGCAGCAGCCTGCAATTGCAGAATCTGACCATTGGTAATTCCCTGCTTGATACCGTGGATGCCGGTGATCACTCCGCTGTGGCACTGCGCACCGACGGAGATAACGTCATTCTGGATAACGTGCGCCTGATTGGCCGCCAGAACACCTTTATGGCCAACACCGCCAATATCCACAATCAGACTGACAACAGCCGTTACAGCCGCGTTTACGTGCATAACAGCCTGATCGTCGGTGATGTGGATTACGTGTTTGGTCGCGCCAATGCGGTGTTCGATCACGTTGAATTCCACACTGTCAGCAGCCGTGGCGTGAAACAGGCGTCCATCTTCGCACCGAATACGCCAGCAACCGCGCCATACGGTTTCCTGGTGATCGACAGCAACCTGACCGGTGACCGTGGTTTCGAACAGGCAGCGAAAGCGAAAATGGGTCGTGCGTGGGATGCTGACGGCGCGAGCAGCCAGCTGGTGATCCGCGACAGCAGCTTCGACAACAGCTATGACCAGATGAACCCGTGGGGCGCTTCCGTCTTCTCCGGCCAGCCGTTTGCAGGCAACGTGCCGAAAGATGAGAAACAACAGCGTAATCTGAACGATACCAACTTCAACCGCCTGTGGCAGTACAACAACGTGCTGACTCAGCCTGCGAAGTAATGTTGTCAGAGGTTGTGATTTAACATGATGAAAAAACCGCCGGGATTAACTCCGGCGGTTTTTTTTCGTTCTGAAGAAGGGATTTGTTACCCGGTTACAGCGCTTCGTTTCCCAGGCGGAATACCGACACGGTGCGTTCCAGATTCACCGCCTGTTCATCGAGCGAGGCCGCCGCACTGGCTGACTGCTGAACCAGCGCAGAGTTTTGCTGCGTCACGGTATCCATTTCTGCCACTGCCAGCGCAATCTGGCTGATGCCCCGGCTTTGCTCGTCAGAGGCCGAGGCAATCTCATGAATGATCTGCGTGACGTGGCGGACTGAACCGACAATTTCTTCCATCGTGTCACCGGCTTTAGCCACCAGCTGCGAACCGCTGGTTACGTTGGCGACTGATTTACCGATCAGGCCTTCAATCTCTTTCGCTGCCTGACCGCTGCGCTGTGCAAGGCTGCGGACTTCACTGGCGACGACGGCGAATCCGCGCCCCTGCTCGCCTGCCCTTGCCGCTTCGACGGCCGCATTCAGTGCCAGAATATTGGTCTGGAAAGCGATGCTGTTGATGACGGTGGTGATTTCCGAAATCTGTTTTGAGCTGACGGTAATCTCTTTCATCACACCGACGACATCCGCCACCAGCTTGCCACCGCGAGCGGCAGTGTTTGCGGCATCAGACGCCAGCTGGCTGGCCTGAGTGGCATTGTCGGCGTTCTGTTTCACCGTGGACGTCAGTTGCTCCATGCTCGCCGCCGTTTGCCCGAGCGCGGCCGCCTGTTCTTCGGTGCGTGCGGACAGGTCAATATTGCCCGCTGCAATTTCGCCTGAGGCGCGTGTCACCTGCATTACGCCTTCACGAATATCGCCGATAATGCCGTGCAGGTTCTGGTTCATGGTTTCGATAGCGCGGCTCAACTGTCCGACTTCGTCAAAGCTATGGCTCGAGGCGTGGGTCGATAAATCGCCGGCGGCGATACGCTCGGCGGTTTGCAGCGTGCGGCGCAGCGGCAGTGTCAGCTGACGGGTCATGCGCCACGAAATCAGCGCCCCGGCAATAATGGTCGCCACAATAATCGCCAGCATCTCCGAAATGGTACGGCTTACTTCATGGTGAAGGTTGGTCATTTCATGATTCAGCAAGGTGTTCGACGCCGAAGTCAGCGCCAGTCCGGCGGCGGCAAGTTGTGCGCTTATCTGCTGCGGATCACTGCCTGCGGGAGGATTGAGCGTCTGCTGCCAGCTTTCCCGATAACGGCGGATGTTATCCGGCATGGCATCCACCAGCATCTGGTCGCCGCTGGCCCAGGAATGTGCCGCAACATCGGCGCGGACGGTGTCGAGTTTATCCAGCGCCAGACGGTTTTCTTCAACAAATTTCATGTCTTTGCTTGCCATATAGGAAAGACGTGAAAATTTGGCCTCGTTTAGCAGGTCGTTCATGCTTTTAAGCAGCGTGGATTTTTCGGCGCGTTGATTGATGCTGGTGAGATGGTAAATACCGGATAAGGCGATTGAGGATCCCAGTAGCAACACCAGCGCAAAGCCTGCGCCGAGCTTGTGAGCAATGGTGGCGTGGCGAAACCGGCCAGCGATCCCTGAAAGTACATTCATTTTCTTCTCCCTGATTTCCAAAAGGACTGACTCTGAAGCGGCAGATGCCACCGAAGAATGAGTGAAATACGGGAGAGTTATCGACCAGTGCGGAATAACATTTAGTGGAAAGTGGAAATTATTCTTAACTATTAGTGGGAAGCGTCAGGCAATAAAAAAGCCCCTTATTACAGAGGCTTGATCATAATATCACGACGGGATTATTGATCAGCTAAAAAGCAAACATAAGCAAAACTGACCAGTCACTCAATGTGATTAATTAATTTCCAGAATGCTTACCCACATCGCGCCTTTGCCCACCGGGTAGGTTTTGAGCGTCGTCAGCTGACCGTTTTTCGGATCAATTTTCGCAACTTCAATCGCATCAGATTTCTGACCAGCAGTGATCACGTACTGACCAGAATGATCGATATTGAAACCGCGCGGCTGTGTCTGAGTGGCGTGATGCCCGACCAGCTCCAGTTCGCTGCCATCCGCTGAGACGGTCATGATGGAAATCAGGCTCGCGGTACGATCAGAAGCGTAGAGATATTTACCGTCAGGCGTAATGTGCAAATCGGCTGCCCAGCAGGTGCCGGTGAAATCAGCAGGCATAATGCCCAGCGTCTGCACCTGACGATATTCGCCGCTGGCGACATCTTTCTGGTACACATCCACACTGCTGTTCAGCTCATTTACACAGTAGGCAAAATGATGATTCGGATGGAATGCCATATGGCGCGGACCGGCACCTTCCACTGTTTTCAGCTCAGCGGAAGCATGCGGCGTTGCCTCACCTTCCACGCTGAAATCAAACTGGCGGATGCGGTCTTCTTTAAGCGCAGGGATCATCAGCAGATGGTTGGTCGGATCGATGTTGGCGGAATGAGGCGCCTGAATATTTTCCAGAACCTGAACCGGTGCCAGCGCGTGACCTTTTTCATTCAAAGGATGAATGCTGACATTGTTGAAGCTGTAAGAAGCCGAGAACACAAAACGCCCTTGCAGATCGATACCCAGATGCGTCGGACTGCCCGGTAATGGCGCCATCGCACCCTCTTCCAGTTTGCCTTCACCATCAATGTGATAAGTCAGCACGCCAAATTCAGGGCGAACGCCAACGTACAAGCGATGACCATCAGGATGGATAACCATCGGCTGAACCTGTCCCGGAACTTCAACCGTTTGCAGCAGGCTCAGCTCACCATTGTCTGCCAGACGAAAAGCGTGGATTTGCTGGCTCTCAGGGCTGGCAACGTAGACAACTTGCTTCATCACATCTCCTTATTAAGAATCAAATAGTTGTAATACCCAAAATAGTTCGAGTTGCAGGAAGGCGGCAAACGAGAGACAAATCGGTCAGGAACCGATTTGAACAGCGCTTGCGCTGGCCCGCAGGGTGAGCCTCAGGGACGAGGCTCATTAATCCCGATGAGCTTACTAAAGTAAGTGATTCGGGTGAGCGGGCGCGGCCAACGCATCTGCAACTTGAAATATGCCGGGTATTAAGCGTAGCTCAGGTTAACACGATTCCCCAACGCTCTGGCGGCACCTTTAGTGCCGGAAGCGCGGTTTAATTAGCAGGCTAAAAAAGGTAATATGGCGATAATTTCCCCGATCCTCCCTCACTTACGACGGACTGCTCATGACTTATCGCATTATCGCGCTCGATCTCGACGGTACACTGCTGGACCGCCAAAAACGTATCCTTCCTGAATCCCTTGCCGCTCTGGCGGATGCCCGCGCACAGGGTGTCAAAGTGGTCGTGGTTACCGGACGTCATCATGTGGCGATACATCCGTTTTATCAGGCATTGCAGCTCGATACACCTGCTATCTGCTGTAACGGTACGTATTTGTATGATTATCAGGCACGTAAGGTCTTAACGTCTGATCCACTCGACCGTGTGAAAGCCAAAAAAGTGATCGACCTGCTGGAGTATCACGGTATTCACGGTTTGCTGTATGTCGATGACGCCATGCTGTATCAGCAACCCAGCGGCCATGTGAGCCGTTCTATCGCCTGGGGACAAACTCTGCCGGAAAATCAGCGCCCGAACATCATTCAGGTTAACAGCTTACGCGAGGCGGCTGATGAAGCGCAGTCCATCTGGAAATTCGCAACTTCCCATCAGGATCTCGATGCATTGCATACTTTTGCAGCGCAGGTAGAAAACGAGCTGGGTCTGGCGTGCGAATGGTCGTGGCACGATCAGGTGGACGTCGCCAAAGGCGGCAACAGCAAAGGCCGTCGTTTGCAGGAATGGGTCGAATCTCAGGGCATGAGCATGCAGGATGTGGTCGCGTTTGGTGATAACTACAATGACCTGAGCATGCTGGAAAACGTCGGTCTGGGTGTGGCGATGGGCAATGCGGCGGATGCTATCAAAGAGCGCGCTGCGCTGGTCATCGGTGACCACGAAACGCCAGGAATTGCAGACGTTCTCCGCAGTAAAGTGCTGAACTGATAAGTGTTGTACGCCTTCCCATATCTTACAGGGAAGGCGTTATTCTTCTGACCCGGACATGGGTTATTCTTCTTGCTCTTCTTTCTGTACTTTCACCGCGTTCACCGCTTTCACCCTCGCCGGCCTGACAGAACGGAGGATCCGACAGTTGTTCTCGTCGAAGTAACGGCTTGGCCAGATGCTTGACGGCGGAACACCGAGCGCCTGCGCAATCAGCATTTCACCTTTTGCCCAGGGACGTGCCAGCGCGTTTGCCAGCGTTGAAGACCCCAGTCCTGCCTTGCGTGATACGGCGGCCAGTGTGGTTCTTTTCTTGCGTAATCCGGCAATAATATCTGCGGGATGCCAGTCATTTTCCATTTTCATCGTTCTTCCTTTCGTGATTGATACAGCCTTCAGAAATCTGCACTACACTTTTCGGTTACAACGTTCAGTAACTCTAAACAACAATGATGTTAAGGGATGCTTAACATAACGTCAATACAGTTTTTATGGTTATTGGCTATGATCCCTCACCGACTGAAGTCAGCACGAGCAAAAGCAAAACTTACGCAGGAAAAATTAGGTGTTTTAGCAGGTATTGATGAAAGCACCGCACGCTCGCGGGTTTCTCAATATGAAAGCGGCACGTACAGCCCGAACTTCGACACCATGTGTCATTTCGCCCGCGTACTGAACGTGCCGGAATGTTATTTCTATATCATTGACGATGCGTTTGCCGAACAGGTTCTGGCGCTTTACGAAGTTTTCCGCGCTCCGGTCAAATAACGCACGCCAACGTTAACGGTTCACCGACACGCTTTTGATCTGCGCATACAGCCACTGTCCGGCGCGGATCATCAGTTCGTCTCGCGCCCATGGCGTAATGCGGGCCCAGATAATATGGTCGGCCATCGCCAGTTTCACTTCGACCTGATTGCCGATATCCAGACATTCCAGCACCTTGGCGGGCAGAATATTACGGATACTGCTGTTGTTGGCCGTCGGTTGTAACACCAGTGAAACGTCCGTGGAGTTCACACGAATACGCAGCGGTGTGCCGGGTTCTTCCTCTACTTTGCTTATCCACAAGCGCTGATCACCCACCGCCAGCGCCGTCATTTCATAACGCGGATGATGTTCCAGCACACTGACATTCAGCACGCTGCTCTGCTCTGCTTTTGGCAGCCAGGGACGCATGACATTGCTCGCCCAGACGTCTTCCAGCGCGCCCATCGCCAGCACCTTGCCAGCATCCAGAACCAGCACCTTTTCCGCCAGCCGCAAAATCTCATCCAGGCTGTGCGTTACGTATAAAATCGGAATACTGACTTCCTGCGCCAGACGCTCCAGATATGGCATCAGTTCCCGTTTACGCGGGATATCCAGTGCCGCCAGCGGTTCGTCCATCAGCAGAATTTCCGGCGCAGTCAGTAAGGCACGACCGATCGCCACACGCTGCTTTTCGCCCCCGGATAAGGTGAGCGGAAAACGATCCAGCAGGGATTCAATACCCAGCAAACGAACGATGCTGTCAAACTGACCGCGCATCGACGCGGCCATGCCGTATTGCAAATTGCCTTTCACGCGATAATGGGGAAACAGCCGCGCATCCTGGAAAACATAGCCCACGCGGCGTTTTTCCGGCGGCAGGAAAATGTTGTTTTGCGCATCTGACAAGATACGACCGTTTAAGGTGATGCGGCCATTATCAGGTTTGGTCAGTCCGCCGATGGCGTTGATCAGCGACGTTTTTCCTGCGCCCGACAGGCCAAAAATGGCCGTGATACCCTGCGCCGGTAAAGTTTGCGTAACCTGTAAATCCAAATCGCCCAGCTTTTGACTGAAATCGAGTTCGAGCATTTCAGCCTCCCAGCCGGATACGGCTGCGTTTTGCCAGCCAGTCAGAAATCAGTAACGCTGCCAGAGACAACAGAATGGCCAGCACGCAAAGGCGCGCGGCGGCACTTTCTGCGCCCGGCGTTTCAATGAGGGTATACATCGCCAGCGGAATGGTGCGGGTCTCGCCGGGAATGTTCGACACGAAGGTAATGGTTGCGCCAAATTCACCCAGTGAACGGGCGAAGGCCAGCACCACGCCGACGATGACGCCGGGCACAGAAAGCGGCAATGTAATAGTGAAAAAGACCCGCCACGGTGAAGCCCCGAGCGTGCGGGCGGCGAGTTCCAGTTTAGGATCAACGGCTTCGAGTGACTGACGTATTGCGCGAACCATCAGCGGGAATGCCACCACGGCAGATGCCAGCACAGCGCCGTGCCAGCTGAAACTGAAGCTGAAACCAAACCATTCATATAAACGCTCGCCGATAAAGCCGCGCCGCCCCATTACCACCAGCAACAAATAGCCGATCACCACCGGCGGTAACACCAGCGGCAGATGAATAATGCTGTCGAGCAGGGATTTGCCGGGAAAGCGGCAGCGGACCAGGATCCACGCCATCAGAATTCCAAGCGGCAGACTGCAAACTACGGCCAGACTCGATACTTTCAGACTGAGAAGTACCGCCTGCCACTCATATTCACTCAACATCATGTCGGTTTGTTAATCCTGAAGTAAATGTGCGGCTAAAGATAAAATATCGGCAAAAATTTAAAAGCCTTTAATCGCGGGATCCTGCGTCCGCAAAGTATAAACCGGGACGCAGTGCCGTTGAGACAAAAAAGCCATCCCCTGAGGCGATGGCATAAGTGTTTCATCTGACGAACAGATGACGTTAACCGCGCGGGGTGAAACCGTATTTTTTGAAGATTTCAGCCGCAGCAGGCGTTTTCAGATAATCATAGAAACCTTTCACGGTGGCGTTGTCATGGTCTTTAACAATCGCCATCGGGTATTCAACCGGTTTATGGCTGGATGCCGGGAAGATGCCCACGACTTTCACTTTTTTGCTGGCGACGGCGTCAGAACCGTAAACAATTCCGACCGGCGCTTCTTCACGCTCAACCAGCGCCATTGCGGCACGAACGTCGCTGGCACGCGCCAGTTTAGGCTCCAGCGTGGTCCAGGCACCCAGTTTTTGCAGCGCTTCTTTGGCATAGATACCGGCCGGAACGTGGTCCGGATCCCCGACCGCCAGACGGCTGTCGCCAATCAGTTTGGTCCAATCGGTTTTATCAGAGATGTCGACTTTATCAATTTTGCTGTTGGCCGCAGATATCAGCACCAGTTCATTGCCCAGCAAGGTGTAACGGGTGTTATCGACCATTTGTTGTTTGCCGATCGCGTAATCCATCCACTGCTGATCGGCAGAAATGAACATATCCGCAGGCGCGCCCTGCTCAATCTGGCGAGCCAGCGTAGAAGACGATGCGAAAGAAGAGACCACCTGCACACCTTTTTCTTTCTGATATTGGGTGGCGATATCTTGTAATGCGTTGGTCAGGGACGCCGCGGCGAAAACAGTAATTTTTTCGGCGGCCTGCGCGTGCATGCTAACGCCTGCCACCAGCACGGTCGCGGTAAGTAATCTGCCCCGGGTGTGTTTCATCGGATTTCCTCTGCTGTTATAGATATGGATACGTTATGTAGAGATGAATATAACGAGAAAAAACACGATGTCATCCGGTTTTTCCGCACTCTGCTGAAGAAGCGGTAGTTTTTTGATCTCAGGCGGAAAATCGAGTCTGTTTCCAAAATGAGCCTGTTTCCAAAATGAGCCTGTTTCCAAAATGAGTCTGTTCCCAAAAATAGAAAGCCCGGCACAATGGCCGGGCTTCTGGAAAATACGTTCTCAGAAAACACTCATCTTTCAGTAATGAGGTTTCTCGCGGGACTCTTTAGAGTGACCCACGTGGGAGATGAGGTTAAATACTTCGCCCAGTCCCCAGATCAGGCCCAGGATCACAGCGATGAAGACTGGCACCATGATGGCAGCGAAAATCAAACTTTCTAATAGTTCTAACATGATAGCCTCACTTAGCTGGCTGAACCGCCCGCAGACGGTGTAGGACTTCTTGCATGAAGTCAAAAACGTAAATCAAACTGTGGCAGATAATAACAGCACGGGACTGTAAATACTTTAGCATTTAGCCAACTTGCCTGCCTGCGGGTTTAGCGGCGACAATAAAGCATGATTCATTTAAGGAAGCTGCAATGCAAGCCGAAATTCTCTTAACTCTCAAGCTCCAGCAACGCTTGTTCGCCGATCCACGTCGTATCGAATTATTGCGACAAGTGCGTCACACCGGTTCAATCAGCCAGGGCGCGAAGCTCGCGGGGATCAGTTATAAAAGCGCCTGGGATGCCATCAACGAGATGAATCAGCTTGCGGATGAGTCGCTGGTTGACCGCAGTACCGGCGGCAAAGGTGGCGGGGGCGCAGTGCTGACGCCTTACGGCGAGCGCCTGATCCAACTTTATGAGCTGCTGGCGCAAATCCAGCAAAAAGCCTTTGACGTGCTTAAAGAAGATTCCCTGCCGCTGGACAGCCTGCTGGCCGCAATTTCCCGTTTTTCACTGCAAACCAGCGCACGTAATCAGTTCTTCGGCACCGTCGTGGAGCGCACCCATCAGACCGTCCAGCAGCATATTGATATCCTGCTGGCGGACGGAAAAACGCAAATTCGCGCCGCCATTACCGAGCAAAGTGCCGACCGTCTGGCGCTGACACCGGGTAAAGAAGTGCTGGTGCTGATTAAAGCCCCGTGGATAACCCTCGGATTTAACGCTGAAAACAGCCACAACGCGCTGCGGGGCGAAGTTATCAGTATTCAGCGCGGCGAGAAAAACAGCGAAGTGCTGGTGAAATTACCCAGCAGCGAGACATTGTGCGCCACGGTGCCAAATACTGAGATGGATAAACTGGCGCTGAAAACCGGTCAGACGGTATTTGCTCAGTTTGACGATGACAAAGTCATCATCGCCACCCTTTGCTAAAAACGGGTATTTAATCAGTATCTTGCAAAATCAGCGTTTTCATTTTGCAGAATTGTCAATTGACTTGCGAAGATGCAGCGCTTATCCCTTATTTTATAATCATTTCAAAATGAGAGATAAAAAATGTCGTCGTTGCATATTTCGCAAGGCGTTTTCCGCCTCAGTGACACCCGAACCCTCACACTTTCCGATCTGACTATCCGCCAGGCCGACAGCTGGGCATTTGTCGGCTCGAACGGCAGCGGTAAATCCGCTCTCGCCCGTGCGCTGGCGGGCGATTTAACCCTGCTGAAAGGCACCCGCGAAAACAGTTTTGCACACATCGTCCGCCTCTCTTTTGAACAGTTACAGAAACTGGTCGCGGATGAGTGGCAGCGTAACAACACCGATTTACTCAGTGAAGGTGAAGACGATACCGGTCGCACAACCGCTGAAATCATTCAGGATGACGTGCGCGATCCGGCCCGTTGCGCCGCACTTGCCGCGCAGTTTGGTATTGAGAAATTGCTCGACCGCCGCTTTAAATATTTATCGACCGGTGAAACCCGCAAAACGTTGCTGTGTCAGGTGCTGATGCAACAACCCGATTTGCTGGTGCTGGATGAGCCCTTTGATGGCCTTGACGTTAATGCCCGCGCCCAGCTGGCAGAACTGCTTGAGAAACTTTCCGCCGAAGGCCAGACAATGGTGCTGGTGCTTAACCGCTTTGACGATATTCCTGCGTTTGTGAAAAATGTCGGCGTGCTGGCTGACTGTACGCTGGCGTCGGTGGGCCCGCGTGAACAGGTGATGGCCGACGCGCTGGTCGCACAGCTGGCCCACAGCGAAAGCCTGAATGGCATGGCCGTGCCGGAAGCTGAAGATCCAACCGCCCGCATCAGCCCGCCTGCTGACAGTCCGCTGATCGTGCTGCGTGACGGCGTGGTGCAGTACAACGACAAACCGATTTTGCATAACCTCAGCTGGCAGGTCGATCACGGTCAGCACTGGCAGATCACCGGCCAGAACGGCGCCGGAAAATCCACGCTGCTGAGTCTGATTACCGGCGACCACGCGCAAGGCTACAGTAACGATCTGACGCTGTTTGGCCGTCGGCGTGGCAGCGGTGAAACCATCTGGGACATCAAGCGCCATATCGGTTACGTCAGCAGCAGCCTGCATCTGGATTACCGCGTCAGCACCAGCGTGCGCAATGTGATTACTTCCGGCTTCTTCGACTCTATCGGTATTTATCAGGCAGTCTCTGACCGCCAGCGGCTCCTGACGTCGCAATGGCTGGAACTGCTCGGTCTGGGGGGCAATGCCGGTGAGACGCCATTCCACAGTTTATCCTGGGGACAACAGCGGCTGGCGCTGATCGCCCGCGCACTGGTTAAACATCCTGCCCTGTTAATTCTTGATGAACCGTTGCAGGGTCTGGATCCGATCAACCGTCAGCTGGTGCGCCGGTTTGTCGATATTTTGATTGGCGAAGGGGAAACACAGCTGCTGTTTGTTTCGCATCACGCCGAAGACGCCCCGCAATGCATTACGCATCGCCTGAGTTTTATCCCTGACGGCGATATTTATCGTTATCAGATTGACGCATTGTAACTTTCTTCCCTTTTCCGGAGGCCATCAGCGCCGTCACAATGCCCGCCAGCGCCAGTGCCCCACTGGCTGCTGGATAAAATGAGCACCATTCCCCGGATGTTGTCCGAAAAATCACAATAAAAGCTGATTCATATAACGCAAACAAATCAGTGTAAGCGATTACACTTACCATCAATTCTGACTTAATGC